>JAESGM010000008.1_pt1 | contig 920347 bp, 806 predicted proteins | sample 9269721 | NCBI WGS metagenome assembly JAESGM01 (sample SAMN15720920, study PRJNA650825) | algae metagenome | isolation source: Komarekiella atlantica HA4396-MV6 and co-occurring heterotrophs from... | place: USA: Theobald House, Kauai, HI | collected 2009-07-29 | reverse complement strand
GCAACGTCATCGAGCGGATGTTCTGCCGTCTCAAGGACTTCCGCCGCATCGCAACCCGATACGACAAGCGCGCAGATATCTTCCTGTCCGCAATCCTTCTCGCCGCAGCAATCACCTGGTGGGTCAATTGAGTCCGGACCCTAGCGCCGTTCGTCTTGCGCGCCGTTCGATCGCTCACGGACAAGCCGCCCTGCCATCACGCTCGCGCCCGACGCTGCCGCGTCCACCACATCCCGTCCCGCGTTCGTGACGATCGCGATACGCCCCTCTTGTCGAGACGAGACGGTGCGAAAATAACGCCCGCCGAGAGCGCCACCACGGGGGGGCGGCTGGACGACCCAAATCACGTTGAATCGACTGGTGAAATTCGCCTGCAGGCGCAGCGTTTGTTGCGGCGTTTTCGGCGTGCGCGGAGCAGGCCGCGTTGTCTGATTTGCCCGACAGGCAACGGGCAACGACACCCGCCGCTGCTGCGCTCGCAGCACCTGCACGGTGCGCGTGAATGCGGATCTCCTTCGGCAAAAGAGCAACCTGCGCCGATTGCTTCAAGCGCCGTCCATGATGTCCGACGGCGAACGAATCCGTCCGCTCCCGTCAAACATCCGCGGAAACGACGGTCTCTCGTGCCCGCTCGCTAACCTGTGGGGCCGTCAGCAACTCGTTCAACCACGTCTCGCCGAGGAATCTGCGGTACTGCTCGGCCCGCAACTGATCCGCCAGGCGTCCGGCCGGCAGCACGACATCGTCATAGGTAATCACGGCATCCTTTGCGATGCGGCGCTTCAACCGGCAGTCCTTCACCAAGCCTTCCGGCAGGTAGCGGCCCGCGCTCATCTCACCGGCATTCACGGCTTCCCCATACGTCATGTACATGCCGTAGTCGTCGAGCACCTCGCCGGCCTTGAGATCGCGCTTGGCGACGGCACAGACCTCGACCACGGGACCGCCGAGCGGCCTGGTGGTGGGATCGCGGAACAACACCGCCCGCGCGATCGCGTTGGGCGCTTCAAAATGCACCAGATGATAGGGGATGAAGAATGAGTAGAGCGGGCCGGGTCCCATCTTGTACAGGTTCAGATAGTGCTGCTGCTTGGGATCAGGATGCTCGGCCAGGCAGTAAACCTTGGTCAATGGCGTCCCCACCACGTAGTCGATCGCGCCTCCGAGCCGGCGCAGTTCCTCGACGTCGTACAACTCCCCGATCTTGAGCACATCGCCCGTATACTGCAGGCCGCGCGACATGCCGCGCGAGCGCACCTTGAAACCGGTCGCATTGGCCACGATACTCTGTTCGAAGCTGATCTTGGAGCCATCGGCGAAGCTGGTCACCATACTGGGGTTCTGTCCCCAGCGATCGGCAAAGCCCTGTTGGGTCGTCGGGTTGCGATAGGGATCCTGCAGCCCCTTCACATTCCCCATCAGGCGTGGCGTGAGACCAAGGCCCTTGACCCAGCGATAGAGATTCATCTGCACGCCCGGCTCGTCGCCTTCACAGCCGGTGAGAATGACGCCATAGCGGTCGGCAAATCTCTGCAGGATCGGGCCGATCGTGGCATCGAGTTCGGCGTTCATCAGCACAACGTCCTTGCCGTGCTTGAAGGCCTCAAGCGCAACGTGGGCGCCGTACTCGACCGAGCCGGTGACATCGACGAGCACGTCGATATGCGGTGACCGTGCGAGCAGCATCCCATCCGCTGTCGCCACCGGCTGCGCGCGGGAGGCGGCATCGTCGAATTTGAGCTGCGACTCCGCGAGGGTGACTTCCTCGAAGCCCGCATATTCGAACACCGCGACGGCCCTTTCAGGGCGCCGGAGGTTGGATATCGCGACGACCCGCATGCCGGGTGTGCTGTTGACGATCTGGTTGGTCAGGCCCTGGCACATGAATCCAGCACCGACGATTCCGACCCGGATGGGCCTGTTCTGTTCTGCGCGCGCTTTCAATGCAGTATCGAGGATCCACATGTCTTTCCTCCCGGCCCCGACTTGCCAGCAAATCGAGGCGCCTCATCCGCGGGGGCTATCAGGCAGGCACTGCAGCAAACAACATCCTCCGCTTGACCTCGCCCTCAACCTCAGCCAACGGGCGGAACGCCTGATCCTTCGATGAGATCACCGAGACTGGCAGCGGCCATTTGAGCCCCAGCCGCGGATCGTCGTAGCGGAGCCCGCCTTCGGCGTTCGGCGTGTAGAACTCACCCACCTGATAGCTCGTGTCGGTGTTGTCGCGCAGCACCTGATAGCCGTGTGCGAAGCGCTCGGGTACGTAGAGCGCGGTCATGTTATCCTCGTTCAGCTCGACGGAGATGTGCTCGAGATAGGTCGGGCTCTCGGGCCGCAGATCGACGATAATGTCGAGGATGGCGCCGCGGATGGCTCGCACCAACTTGCTCTCGGCGGCCGGAGGATACTGAAAATGCATTCCGCGTAGCGTGCCTCTCCTTGCGTTCGAGGCGACGTTGGCCTGAGCGACCACGGACTTCAGTCCATGATCGTGGAACTCCTTCTGGCAGAAGGCGCGCGCGAAGAAGCCCCGCTCGTCGGTCCTGCGATCGAGGTCGATGATGAAGGCACCTTTAAGCCTTGTTTCGGTGAAGATCATCTATCGCCTCCGGTCTAGCCATTGACGTCTGCCAGTTTGTTGCGCGCCAGCGCCGGCTCGGCGCTGCTGTGCCTCAGATCATCAGACAGAATACCGTCGGATATGAGTTTCTGGATGTGACTGATCCGCTGGTAGCGCGGCCCCTCGAAATCTTCGAGCGTAAGCTTCGATCGGCGATAGGCTTCATAGAGTTGCTCGGCGCCGCGCCGCACGTCCCATTGCGGCCTGAAAGCCGGCAACGCGCGCGCGATCTTGTCGAAGTTGACGCGGTACGACCGCTTGTCGGGACCCGCATCAGTTGCGATTTCGAGCCGGCAGCCGGGAACAATTTCAGCGACGATCGCGGCGATATCGCGGATGCGATAATTATGAGCTGTTTGGCCGACGTTGAATGCCTGGTTGAAGACCCGGTCAACCGGTGCTTCGAGCGCCGCAATGAAGGCGTCGGAAATATCTTCGATGTGGACGATCGGCCGCCAGGGCGATCCATCAGACTTCAGATAGATGAGTTGCCTGGTGACGGCCCAGGCCACCAGGTTATTGAGAACGATGTCGAAGCGGATGCGGGGTGAGACGCCGTAGGCGGTCGCCGGGCGCATGTAGGTCGGGCAAAAGCCGCTGTCGGCAAGCGGAGCGATGTCGCGCTCCGATCGCACCTTGGATGCGCCATAGGCTGTGACCGGGTTCAGCGCACCGGTCTCGTCGAGCATCAGCTCTCCGGCCTGGCCGTAATTGCTGCAGGAGGAGGCCAGCAGGAACCGCCGGACGCCGGCCTCCTTGGCAAGGTTGGCGAGACGCACGCTGCCCTGATGGTTGATGTCGTAGGTGAGGGTGGGGCGGAAGTTTCCGAGTGGGTCGTTCGACAGGGCGGCCAGATGGATGACGGCATCGAGCCCTTCGAGGTCTTCGCGTGCGACGTCGCGGATGTCTTTACGGATGTGCGGCACCTGAGCGATGCGGCCTCCTGCCTCGAAGGTGCAGCTCTCATAGAGGTCGCTGTCGAGGCCGATCACTTCGTGGCCAGATCGCAGAAGCATCGGAACCATCACCGTTCCAATGTATCCCAGATGCCCCGTCACCATCACGCGCATGACCGCTTACCTTCTCACTGTACCACCATCTTTCTTGCGTGGAAGGCTTCCGCGAATCCGTCCGGCGCCCGGCATTCGGCGCCGCGCAGCCGCGCCAAACCCATGAAGGTCTGCGCGTCGAACCAGTCCTTGGACCGTTGCGTGCCGAAATGGTCGTAAAGCAGCTTCGCCTTGCGCTCCATCAGCGCCTTGCTCGCGGGGATGAAGAGGTTAGGCTGGCTCAGGTCCCCGTCCCATTTCGGTATCTCGTATTCGAGGATCGCGTGGTCGCGAAACGTGTTCCACGTCAGCATCGACACCTCGCGATGGTCCTGATGTGCATCGCTGCGCGAATGACAGAGGATTACATCCGGGGCAATTCGTTGTTTCAGAGTCTCGAACCATGTCTTGATGTCGGCTCCCTGGTAAGGGAAGAAGCCATCCTTGAACTCCGCCAGCTCGATCTCCGATTTCGCGGCTTCGGCAAGAAATGCCTCGGCCGAGGCGCGCGCCTCGTCGGCGCGTGGACCGCTGGCGCTCAACACCGCCCAGTGCACGTTCAGACGAACGCCGCGTGCGATCCAGCCGAGGATCGTTGCGCCGGCACCGATCTCAATATCGTCTGAATGAGCGCCAATGCAAAGAACGGACAGGTATTCACCCGGGCCCGCGAGCTCAACGAGCTTCATCCAAACCTCCTTTGGGCCTCGAACGAGGCGCTCTGGGAGTCCAAATTGAGAAGCCAGGGCATCGTGCCTTTCTCCACGAGGTCCTCGAGTACCTGCTTGTCCTTCAGCGTATCCATCGGTCGCCAGAAGCCTTCGTGCTGGAAAGCCATGAGCTGGTCGGCTTCAATCAGACGCTTGAACGGAGCCTCGACGAGTTCCTCGCCGACGCGCATGTAGTCGAATATCTCCTTGCGAAAGATGAAGAAGCCGCCATTGATCCACAGATTTGCATCCTGGCTGGCGCGGATGCGCTCGACCTTTCCGTTTGGGCGCATCTCGACCAGATGCAGGCTGAACGATGGCCGCACCGCGGTGAACAAAGCGACCTTTTCGCTTGCGCGGAAAGCCCTGATCATTTCGTCCAGATTGACGTTGCACAGACCATCACTGTAGTTGGCGAGGAACATGTCCTCACCCGCGACGTGCTCGCGCACGGCCCACAGCCGCTCGCCGATATTGCGCCAGATGCCGGTGTCGATCATTGCAATGCGCCAGTCCTTCTCCTGGTCGCCCAGGATTTCGACCTGGTTGTCAAAGCCGTTGACGACGCAGTCTGCGTAGGTCTGCGGTTTGTAGTTCAAAAAGTATTCCTTGATGACGCACGCCTTGTAGCCAAGACAAAGGACGAAGTCCTTGTGCCCGAACTGGCTGTAATAGTGCATCAGATGCCAGAGGATCGGCTTGTCTCCGATCGGGATCATCGGCTTCGGAATGCTTTCGGACACGTCCCGGATACGCGTGCCGAGACCGCCGCAGAACAGAACTGTCTTCATCTCAGCGGCCTTCTGTTCGTGTGAGTGTCGCGTGTCGGCTTGCGGCCGTTTCCGCGTTGTATCCAGGCCGGCAAGGGACGTGCCGCCTCCTTCGGAGCGTGGGCATCCCCCGGCCCACCGGAACAAGCGCAAGCTTGCCGATCGCCGACTATCACTTCAACTCGCCGGATTACTGAAGCGTGTCGATGGCGGTGCGAGGAGTCAACGAACCGTCGGGGGTACCTCCTCGGGAGCCTTTACTCGGCGGGCACACCGGGGGCACGACGTCACTCTTTCGGGGTAGCTACTTTGCAGCGCAAGCGTCGCCCAAAGCGCTGCCGGCTGTGCGATACAATCAGATATTGAATCAGCCATGAACATGCTCAAGTTCGATCACGATCCGCTAAAGCTCGATCATGAGCCGCTCAAGTCCGATCTTGAGAAGCCGCTGCCTATTCGCGAGAAGCGGCCCAGGAAACGGCAAGTCAAGTGCTCGGATTATCGAGCCTACTATGAAGATTGGACGGTTCGCACGCTGCGGTCGATCGTCCGGCAGCGCTGGCTCGTCGCATCGTTGGTCGGGTTCGCGCTCGCGCTCGCGTGCATCATCATACCAGTTTTGCCGCGCAAGTACACGGCGGAAGCACTCATTTACCCGAATCTGTTCTCGCGTGACGAAGGAAAACCCGGTCAGGCAAAAGTGGTGGCCGTGGCAAGCGTCGACGCAACGACCTTTGTCACCGGCGAGGCTCGCCTGATCCGCTCCGACGCAATCTTGCGGGCGGCCGCCAGGCGTATCGGTCAAGATCCCGCCGGCGCCCGGGCACGCCCATGGGCGACGCGCAGCGTGGATTGGGTTCGCAGCACGCTTCTCCCGGAAACCCGCAGGTATTCGCCGCTCGACCGCGCGGTCGCGATGCTGCGCAGCAACGTCGCAGTGATGAACGACTCGCGTTCGTATCTCATCTCCGTCTCCTTTACGGCACTCTCTCCCGATGAAGCCGCGCGGGTCGTTAACGCCGTGGTTATCGAATACTTCCGCGACAAGGTCATCCAGCGCAGCCTTGACAAGGTAAACGCCGCCGAGGGCCACCTGGGCCAGCAACTTGCAATCTATGGTGACAAGCATCCGAAGACCCTGCAGGCCGTGGCGGAACTCGATGGCGCGCGCGTCGCGTTTGCGACTGCGAAGAACCCGCAGGGTGGCGAGCAGGACGAGGTACCCAGCGACCAGGGCGTCAAGCTGGCGGTACCAAACCAGACGCCGACGAGTCCCAGGGGATTTGTGATCCTCGGGCTTACATTTGTTTCGGCCTTGCTGGCCAGCATCGGCTTGGCCATCTGGCGCGACCGCAAAGAGGTTCAACCCGAGCGCGGAACAATCAACCAGACGCAGCAAAAATAGCGTGGACGCAAACGCTTCACCGCGCGCGTGACAAAGGCTGTTGAGGGCATTTCCAATGGACGCGAAATTCCCCATCGCGAGAGCATCATGGACGCTTGTCGATCAAGGCCTGGTGAGCTCCGGCAGCTTCATACTCAACGTGCTGCTCGCGCGCGCGCTCAGCGAACAGGACTACGGAGAATTCACTCTCTTCATCGGCGCCATTTTTTTCTTCCGGACGATCGATTTCTCTTTCATCTCCTATCCGCTGTCCGTCCAGCTATGTGTCGTGACGAACGACGCGCGTGCCAGCCTGCTTGGAAACACGATCCTGCTCGCCGTGGCCCTGAGCCTTGTCCTGGTGGTGGTCATGGCGCTCGGAACCATGTTGCTGGATGTCGAAAATATCGAGTTGCCGGCGTGCCTCTGCTATTTGTGCTGGCAGGCGCAAGAGACGGCGCGGCGATGCCTGTTCGCCGATTTCCGCTACCGTGCCGCGGTAGCCGGAGATGGCATCGCCTATTTCGGACAAGCCTTGTTGATCGCGCTCCTGGCCTGGCTCGGCGATATTACGCTCCCGTCCGTGCTCTACATGATGTCGGCGGCGTTCGCCCTTGGAGCATTGGTGCATGCCTCGAAGCTCGGGTCTGTCAGGCTGAATTTTGCCGAAGCGTGGTTGCTGGCTCGCGAGAATTTCGCGGTCGGGAAGTGGTCGCTCGTCAATTATCAGCTCGTGCTCGTTCGCGGGCAGCTGTTTCCGTGGGCGCTCGCCGCCGCTGCCGGTACTGCCGCCACCGCATCATTCCAGGCCGGGGTAAACATTGCGAGCATGATGGCCCCGATCATTCTGGGCATCGGCAACGCCATACCGCAGGTCGCGGCTCACGCGCATCCCACCGGCGGCGTCATCGGCGCGTCGCGTGCCGCCTATGGCTATGTCCTCTTCGGCCTGGCGCCGGTTCTGCTCATCTGCGCCGCTGCCGTTCTGATGCCGGAGCTGCTCCTGCGGACGGTCTATGGACCGTCATCGCCCTACCTCGCCGCCGCCATGGGCTTGCAGCTCCTCGCGATCGCGGGCGTGGCCGATTACATCGCGGAAACGGCCAGCAAGACGCTGCTCGGCGTTCAGGCCGGCAGGCTCGCCTCGCTCGTCAATGTCGTGGCGCTCGCCGCGGCGGCCGTGCTGGCCTTCGTGCTGATCGGCCGTATGGGCGTATTTGGCGCCTGCCTCGGCCTTTTGATTGCCAGCCTGGTGCGCGCGGCCGGCGCCGTTCTCGCGATCGCCTGGCTGATCGCCCGCGAAAGGTCGCACGTGCCAGCGCGTTCGGTAACGGCCGTGAGCCCGGCTTCTATCGACAAGGTCGTGGGTGCTCCTGCGGAACGTTGAAGCGAATGCACGATGCGTAAAAGCAAGGGACAATGACGGACACGTTCAGAACCGCATCAAGGCGTGCACTTTCCGAGGGCGATCGTTATCTCGCGCTGCTCGCGCTCGTCTTGCTGGGCTATGCGCTGATGGGAAGAGGCTTCGCCTATTTCGGCTTCCCGCCGCTCTATGTGGGCGAGATTGCCCTGCTCACCGGGATCGTCGTCTTTCTCAGAACCGGCGCAATGGCGGCATCGCTTGCGACGCTGCCCAGTCTTGTGCTTGTCGTGCTGATGGTCTGGGTCCTGGCACAAACGATTCCGTTCGTGAGCGTGTACGGATTCGACGCTCTGCGAGACAGCACCATCGTCATGTATGGCAGCTTCGCCTTTATCGTAACCGGGCTGTTGCTGGAGGACGCGCGCAGGATCGGTACGGTGCTCCGCTACTACAATATACTGCGCATGAGCCTTCCGGTGATACTGGTGGGATTCGTTCTCACGAGGGTCTGGTCGGAGTACATCCCGGGGCTTTTTGGCCCCGGGCCGATGGTGGACATCACGGCGAGTGCGGTCGGGACGCATCTGGCCGGCGTCATGGTCTTCGTTCTGATCGGCTATCGCAAGCGATCGAAGATATCGCCCATGTGGTTTCTGGTTTGGTTCGCCACGTTGGCCATGGTTGCGGCGACGAACCGGGGAGCTACGCTGGCCGCCCTCGTTCCGATCGTGCTTGCGATGCTCGTGCTGGGACGATTGCGCCAGTTGCTGACCGCAACGTCGATGGCGTTGAGCATCTTCGCGGTCATCCTTGCGGTCGAGGCTGGTGTCACCCAAAGCAATAGAGCCGACCGAATGACCGAGCGTAACGTTAGCGCGCACCAGATATTCGAGAACGCCAAGAGCATTGTAGGGCAGTCGGGGCAGCAGAACGAAGGAACCAAGGAATGGCGCCTCAGCTGGTGGAGCATCATCATCAGCGACACGTTCCATGGACCCTTCTTCTGGACTGGCAAGGGATTCGGCATAAATCTCGCCGATGCCGACGGCTTCGACGGTCCCCGCAGTCCGAGTCCGCTGCGTAGTCCGCACAACGCACACATGACGGTGCTCGCTCGCGCCGGTGTGCCCGGCCTCGTGTTGTGGTCGATCCTGCTCGTATCCTGGATCGGCATGCTGCTCAACGCGATGCTTTCCGCCCGGGCGCGCGGCCACTCGCGATGGTCGGAGCTGTTCCTGTTCATCCTTTGCTACGCGATTTCGATCCTCATCAATGCGACGTTCGACGTCACGCTCGAAGGCCCGATGCAGGGTATCTGGTTCTGGTGCCTGTTCGGCTTCGGCATCGGATCGGTGATGGTCTATCGCGCTCAATACTCTGAGGAGATTGGAGCTGCGGCGCGATGACCGCAATTAATCGAAGTTCTGCGGCGCGAGGCAAATTGATCCCGACGTTGGCGCTTTGCGGCCTGCTGATTGCCGCAGTGGCGGCATTCGTCGACGTCAACACTTCATCATGTCCATACGACGCGATAGCCATCGAGCCTGGCCGGTCGATCCAGGCGGCGGTCGATTTCGTCGGCGACGGCGCGGTATTCTGCCTGAAGAAGGGAATCCATAGGGCTCAGGCCGTTCGGCCGCGGACGGGGCAGCGCTTCCACGGGGAGAGCGAGGCCGTTCTGAATGGCAGCCGGCTGCTGGACGGCTTCAGGCGCGAGGAGGGCCATTGGATAGCGAACACCCAGCTCCAGCGCGTCCGCAAGCACGGCGTATGCCTGCCGAGCGCGCCTGCCTGCGACCGCCCCCAGGCCGTGTTCATCGACGACAAGCCGCTGACCAGGGTGCTGAGCAGGGACGGGCTTGCGAGCAACGAAGTTTACATCGATTACGCCGGCGGCAGGGTCTATCTCGCCGACGACCCGACGAACCGCAAGGTCGAGGCGACGGTCGCGTCATTTGCGTTTCAAAGCAGGGCGAGCGATGTCTCGATCAGCGGGCTCACGATCGAGAAATACGGCAGCCGTGCGCAGGAAGGCGCGATCCACGCCCGCGAGGGCGCCAGATGGACGATCGAAAATTGCGTCGTGCGCCTGAACAGCGGGGCCGGCATCAGCGTCGGGACCGGTACTCGCGTGTACAACTGCGACGCCCATCACAATGGCCAGATCGGCATCGAAGGCAACGGCAGCGATATCCGGATCGAGGGCAACCGGATCTGGTCGAACAATATCTATGGCTTCGACCCGGGCTGGCAGGCGGGAGGCGTCAAGATCGCGCTGAGTAACGGCGTTACATTCCGTGGCAATCATGTCCATCACAACAGTGGTCCTGGCCTGTGGTGCGACGGCGATTGTCGCAACGTCGTCTACGAGGACAATTTTGTCGAATACAACCAGCAGATAGGCATCTTCCATGAGATTTCGTTCAACGCGGTGATCCGCAGGAACGTGGTTCGGTACAACGGAACCGGAAGCGGAGGCTGGTTTTGGGCGTCTGATATCGTCATCGCCGCGTCGCAGGACGTGGAGGTGACCGGCAATACGGTGACCGTCGCCCCCGACGCATGCGGAATCATGCTGATCGATCAAGGCCGCCAGGACGACGGCCGGCAGTACAAGACGCGTAACAACACCGTTCGCGCCAATGAGATGACATTCGAGGGCGCCGTCTGTGCCGGCGGTGTCTCCGACACCAAGCCCGGGAATGCGAACTTCGGGATCATTGCCCATGGCGGCAACTTGTTCGATGGCAACACATACCGTGTTCGGGGCGAGGGCAGTCCACGCCTGGTATGGGACCAGGACATCACGGACTGGAGCGGATTTCGGGCGAAGGGCCTCGAGCAGTCCGGCCACCTGATCTTGTCGGACAAATGATTGCCGAGAGAAATCTTTCCAGAAGCCTTGGTCGCGCAACGTCCGGCTGGTCACAGAAGTGGTACCGCACAGGCGCTCGTTGAAGCGGGCGGTTGCGTCCGATACATTTGGCGCGGATCAAGGCCACGGGGCTCGAGCTCGATGCCTAAGCTCTCGATTGGAATCCCGGTATTCAATGGAGAGGAGTTCTTGCCGGAACTGCTCGACAGCCTGTCGGCGCAAACCTTCAGAGACTTCGAGATTCTCATCTGTGATAATGCGTCGAGCGATCGCACTCCGCAGATCTGTTGCGAACATACGCAGCGCGATTCCCGCATTCGTTACATTCGCAATGAGCGGAACCTGGGGGCTATCGCAAACTTCAATCGGGTGTTCGCGCTCTCGACGGCGCCCTTGTTCAAATGGGCCGCCCACGATGACCTCTACCATGAGGCCTACCTGGACGCGTGCGTGAGGCTGCTGGAAGAGAATCCAGATACGGTTCTGGCCCATACCGGTACTGCCTTTATCGACGAAAAGAGCGGGCTTCTTCCCTTCGAACAGGAGACGGGAAGCTTTGTCGATCCAAAGACTGGAAGGCGGTATTGGTCAGACGTCACCAGCATTGGCGACACCCCTGTTGCCATCAACCGATTCAGGCAGGTGCTCATGCGCGCCCGCTGGGGGACTCACATGTTTGGCGTTGTCCGTCGTGAAGTCCTGCAGCAGACGTCACTCCTGCCCAATTTCGCCGGCAGCGATCGCGCCATGTTGGCTGAATTGGCGCTGCTTGGCCGTTTCCGGTGCGCCAACGAGCGCTTGTTTTTCAAGCGCTTCCATACCAACGTTTCGTGGGCCCTCAGCCAGAAGGAACTGAAGGGCTTTCTCAGCACTGACGGCAAACGCTATTCACGACGACTTCGGCAAATCAGGGCGTACTTCGGTACACCAATAGGCAAGCCGATTGGCGTGCTGAGCAAGTCGCTGTGCTTCATGATCGTGGCTGCGCACAGCGCGAAGGTCACCGTCCAGTTCGTCGGCCAAGGTGATCCGCGCAGGGCGGCCCATGGTTATGGGTGGCCAGGGGAGCTTGCTCCGGGGATACGCCGCAGGGCACGGTCACGGTGATCTTGTCACGGCGAGGGCGATTGGATTCCTGCGCTCGCGCACCGCGCGCTGGCTCATATCCCTTTCGAAGTAAGCCTTCCGTCCCTGACATACCCATTCCGGTAGGGGTTCCACCCCGGATGCGCCGATCTAGCGACCGCCGGTTTCGGGCATAGTGTCGCAATCGGCAGCCGGCCCGGGGGACGGTGCCGCCAATGCGCGCCATTGTGAGGGAGGCACGCGCATGATGAACACTGACTGTGAGTTCGACGAGGTCGTCAAACCGGGGCATCCGCACGATGCATTGAGGGCGACCACATGACGCGCGACGAACTGACTCGCCCCGATCGCCGCGATGTCCTCGGCGTGCCTGTCAGCTCGGTCACGATGACCGACGCCGTCGCACACATCGCGGGGTGGATCGATGAAGGGCGACGTGCTTATGTCTGCGTGACGGGCGTCCACGGTGTCATGGAATGCCGGCGCGACAGCACGCTTCGCGCCATCCACGCTCGCGCCGACATGGTGACCCCGGACGGGATGCCGCTGGTCTGGTTTCTCCGACTTTCCGGGGACCGCCGCATTGAGCGTGTCTACGGTCCCGACCTCATGCGGGCGGTGACGGCCATGTCCGTCGCCCGCGGCTACCGGCACTTCTATTACGGCGGCGCACCGGGCGTGGCCGACCTGCTCGCCGAAACGCTGCGCCGCGCGCATCCTGCGCTTCAGGTGACAGGCACCCTGTGCCCGCCATTCCGCACGCTGACCCCCGAGGAGGATCGGGCGGAGATTGCGGCCATCAAGGCGGCGCGTCCCGACATTGTCTGGGTCGGACTGAGCACGCCCAAACAGGAACGCTGGATGGCCAGCCATATCGACCGCATCGACGTGCCGGTCATGATCGGCGTCGGCGCCGCTTTCGACTTCCTCGCCGGCACCAAACGCCAGGCGCCGCCCTGGTTCGGCCGCCACGGTCTCGAATGGCTGTTTCGACTTTGCACCGAGCCGCGGCGGCTGTGGCGCCGCTATGCTTACATCGTTCCGGGGTTTCTGTTCCTGGCGACCTGCGAGTTCGCGCGTCGCGCTATCCGCGAGCCCGCCCGGGTGCCGCAGTGATTGACGCGCGCCCAGCCTGAGGGAAACGCCATGCCTGACCACGCGCAAGTCATGCTCCAGCGCGACGTCGGCGAAGCGCCCGTCACGCTCGGCGCGCTTCTGCGCCGGCACGCCGCACGCACGCCGATGTCCGCTTGCATCCTCTCGGCAACCGGCGACGAATTGCCGTGGCACGGACTGGTCCGGCAGCTCGACCACACGCGTGCGATGCTGCGGGCTCGCGGGCTCGGCCCCGACGCCCGTGTCGCGCTCGTCATGGGCAACGGCCCGCTCCTTGCCACCGCTTTCCTCAGCGTGGCGTCGGCCGCCGCCTGCGCTCCGCTCAACCTCGGCTACAGTACGGAGGAATTTGCGTTCTACCTCGAGGATCTCAAGGCGTCCGCCGTCATCGTTTCGGCCGACGTCGCCGCGGCGGCGTCCACTGCTGCCGCCAAGCTCGGCATCCCGGTCCTCGAAGCCACTCCCGACGACACTGCACCCGGCTTGTTCGACATCGCCAGCGCCGCGTCGAGCGACGCCTTCCCGAGCGATCCGGGCGCCGACAGCGTTGCGCTCCTGCTTCACACCTCGGGTACGACTTCACGCCCCAAGCTCGTGCCGCTGCGCCACTCCAATCTGCTTGCGTCTGTCCGCAACATGGGCCGCATACTCGCCCTGTCGGCGACCGACCGCTGCCTCGATCTCATGCCGCTGTTCCACATCCACGGTCTTGTCGGGGGGCTGCTGGCGCCGTTGGCCGCCGGCGGCTCTGCCGTCTGCCCGCCGTCCTTCCGCCCTGACGCATTCCTCGCGTGGCATGACGCTACCCGCCCTACCTGGTACACGGCGGTGCCGACCATGCACAGGGTCATCGCTGCCGAGGCTGCAGGCCGCGATCTCGCCGGCAGCCGCCTGCGCTTCATCCGCTCGTCGTCGGCGCCGCTGCCGGCAAGCCTGTTCGACGAACTCGTCGCGGTTTTCGGGGTGCCGGTCACGGAAGCCTACAGCATGACCGAAGCGGCCCACCAGATGACCTGCAATCCGATTGCGGCGGGCGCGCAGAAGCCGGGCACGGTCGGACTGCCGGCCGGCCCCGAACTCGCGCTGCTCGACGACCGCGGCCGCGTGCTGCCGCCCGGCGCAACGGGCGAGATCGGCATCCGCGGCGAGAGCGTCACGAGCGGCTACGAGGCCAATCCCGCCGCCAACGCCGACGCGTTCGTCGACGGTTGGTTCCGCACCGGCGACCAGGGCCGGTTGGACGGCGACGGTTACCTCGTCCTCACCGGGCGACTGAAGGAGCAGATCAACCGCGGCGGCGAGAAGATCTCTCCGTTCGAAATCGACACGGCTCTGCTGCGCCATCCCGAGGTGGCCGAGGCGGTGTCCTTCGCCTTTCCGCACCCGACGCTCGGCGAGGAAATCGCCGCCGCAGTCGTGCTGCGCCCTCAAGCCCGCGCGACCGCCGACGACCTGCGGATATTCCTGCGCGTCGGCGTGGCGCCCTTCAAGATGCCCAAGCGCATTCTGACTCTGAAGCAGATCCCGAAGGGCCCGACCGGCAAGATTCAGCGCCGACAGATGGCTGCGCTCCTAGGGATGGACGGATCGCGGCCGCAACTGGCCGAGGACACGGACGCCGCGGAGGGCCTCGAGGCGGAACTGCTCGCCTTGTTCCGCGACACGCTCAAGGACGCAACGGTTGGCCCGGAGGACGACTTCTTCGAACGCGGCGGCGACTCGATCATGGCTGTCCAGATGCAACTCGAACTCGAGCGCATCACCGGCCGGAGCCTGCCGGAATCGCTGCTTCTCGACCATCCGACCGTACGCCATCTTGCGCGCGGATTGAACGAAGCCGCGCGCGCCGCCAGCAACCCGATGATCGGCGTGCAGACGCGCGGCACCAAGCCGCCAATCTTCTTCTTCCATGGCGACTATACCGGTGGCTACTTCAGCCGCCGCCTCGCGCGCCTCTTCGGCGACGGCCAACCTTTCTTCGCAATTGCGCCGCATCCGTTCGACGCCACCCCGCCGTCCATCGAGCTTATAGCCGTGGACCGGCTGCCACTTTTGCTCAACGTCCATCCGACCGGTCCGTTTCGCCTTGCCGGCTACTGCAACGGCGGGATGGTTGCGCTCGAATGCGCCCGGCTGCTGCGGGAGGCCGGCCGCGAGGTCACCCTCGTGGCGCTCATCGACACCCCGCCGCTCAACTTCCGTCCGGCGGTGCGCCGCATGCTGCGCATGCTCGATGCCGTCATCCCGGCTGATGACGGACGCCTCGACGCCATTGCCGACATAGCATGGCGCCAACTCAACCACCTGCAGCAACGTTCGTTGTCTGCCTATGCAACCGACATCGTCGAGGGACTGTGGCGCCATCTGCGCGTTGCCCCGCTGCGCAACATCCTCGTGCGCCTGCTGCCGACCCGACCGCTACCGGAAGAATTTGCGGTGCGCGTCAAGCAGGGGAAGATCTACAACCGCCTCTTTCGGCGGTACGTCCCCGACAAAATCGGCCTGCCGGTCGTCTATTATTCAGCGACCTACCGCTGCGGGGCAATCCGACTCGGGCCGAACACGACGGTCGTGTCGGTCCCCGGCGGCCATTGGGGGTGCGTCACCACCCATGCCGACATTCTGGTGGCGGATTGGCGAGCCCGACTGGAAGCGGGCGGAACGTCTTGTCAACCTGCCGCTGCCGCCGAGGGGGCTTTTCCCCTGCGGACGAACACCGCTGTCCCCGCTGCCGAAACGGGAACGTCAAGATAGTGCAGCCGCTGCATGACGTTCCAGCGATCGGGCGCGGCGGCATGCTCGGCGTGCCGATCAGCGCTGCGCAGCACGGAGTTCCGTGGTGCCGCAGAGGTGGGTGCTCTGACGTCGCGACAGGTGGTCTGCAAGGCGGAAGGCCAATGCGACAGCCGTGAATGTTGGGTTGGCAAATCCGCAAGTCGGAAACAGGGCGGTGCCGACCACGAACAGGCCATTAGTCCCCCAGACCTCGCCATGACGATTGACCACACCCGTCCTGGCATCGCGCCCCATGCGAGCGGTGCCAACGTGGTGGCCGGACTGCGAAGTGGCGGCCGCCCGGACGTGGGCCTGCAGATCCTGGTCGAGCAAAACCTCGCCAATGCCCGTATGCCTGATCGCGGCCTGCAGCACCTGAAATGCTCGGCAAATCGAGGTAAGGTCGCTGTCCGCCGCACGCCAGCGCACCACGAGCCGTGGAATTCCGTTTGGGCAGACATTCGATCCAAGCAGCACCCGCGAGTCGGGATCAGGCAACTGCTCGGCATTGAACTCCAGCGGATAGGTCCCATCGGCGCGAAGCAGGAAGACCGATGGCAGTCTGCGCGCGGCAAAATGCCGACGCTTCATCCAGTCCGCGCCGAACCTGAGGAGGCGGGGCAGGCCGCGTGCGACATTGGCATAGTGGCGGCGCCATTCCAAGGCCGAGCGCACGTCACCTACAGCGACGAGGCGGCGGGCGTATTCGGTGACGATGAGATGCTTGACCAGATACATTGCCGACAGCACCGGATCGCCATGCGAAGGATAGGCAATCGTGGGGATGGTCGGCCGGAACACGATATTGCCCAGGCCCGCGCGGCGCCGGGCCTCGGGTGAAAGCAGGATGAGGCGGCGGGCATACACGCCATCGCTCGTCACCGCGTAATCCAGTTCGCGGCCCGTTTCGGCGTCGGCCAGGCGAAGCCGCCCGACATCCCCGACCAGGTGCGTCATGTAGAACCGGCCGACCAGATCATGCTCGTTGCCGAGCCCGCACGACCGGACCGACCGAGAGGCCAGCAGAAGCCGCGGTGTTTCAAGACCACCACAGGCCAGGACGATGGTCGGTGCGACCAGCTCAAGCGACTTATGCAAGCGGGTTCTCAATCGCAATCCCACGACGCGGTTGCCGTCGACGCTTGTCAAGACTTCCGTGCAGGCCGCGCCGTGCAACACCATTACATCGTCCGACCTGGCGAGCGACCTTTCCCACTTTTTCCAGACATCCGTCGGTCTACTCCATCGCTCGATGCGGTCGAGCAGGACGTCCGAATCGAGCCTGTCGGCCCGTAGCAGGGAGCGCGCCGGTAACGCCGCCGACACCGTGAATTCGGGCGTCCCGCCGTCGAGAAAGTTCAGCGCATCACGGTAGTGTGCCGCCAGTTCCTCATAGGTCACCGGCCAGCCGGGCCTGCCGGCACCGGGCGAAAAATCCTCCGGATCGAACGGGATGCAACGGCCGCCCCAGACCGACGTGGTGCCGCCTAACATGCGCCGGCGGTAAAGCTCCGTCGGCGCGTGCCGGTGATCCATGATTTCGTCCGCCTTGAAGAAGCTCTCATGCTGGTGCGGATCGTAGCGGGGCCCTCCCGCTTCGATCAGGACAATGCGGCGGCCACGCCCCGCCAGTCGCGTCGCCAGCGCGACACCAACGGCGCCAGTCCCGACGATCGCGATATCGACCTCGGTCAACTTGTCGTGCGGCAGTGCGTCGCCGGCGATAATCATGCGACCACCGGAAGCAAGTCGTTCAGATGAGCGCGCGTGCTCACGCCGACCACTGCGGATGTCACGAACGGCGGAGCGAGCGCCGCCGACAGCGCCTCGCAGGGGAGCATCCTCTTTCGTTCGCTGTCGGTCCAGCGCAGGATTTCCCGCGCGAACAATGCGACATTGCGGTCGCGCAGCCGACCAACCAGCGGTGTCCCGCTGAGCGCCATGGCGACGCCCAGCGATACCTCAAGCATCGTGACCGATGGAATGGAAATGGCGGTCTCTACCTCCTCGACCGAATTCGGCGAAACCCCGATATGTGAAACCATTTGCCGCTGCACGAGATCGCTCAGCAGGTCCCGGATTTCAGGGGATTTCAAGACATCGCATGGCGGATCGTGCAGCAGCAGTCCATCCAGACAATCTATCCCGAGCCGGCGCCGCGACCGGTCGATCGCCTCCCGGAGATATCGCGTGGAGAAATTCTGGCCCATGACCTTCGCCCGTGTCTGCAAGACGGCGCTACGCGCGTGCGGCCCCGGGCGCAACATGGCGCGCAACAGCGGTTTGGCAAGTCGAACCGCGCTTGCGAGAGGGCCGCTGGTGTATCCAACTTTGGTGACGACGAATATCCGCCCGGGATGCCGTTTCCTCAAACGTCGGAGCGCTCGTTCGCTATCGCCCTGGCCGTAGACATCTGCGGTGTCGAACAGGGTGACGCCGGCCTCCACCGCAGACTCGTGCGCCGCTTCGATCTCGCGCATCGACACCGGGTTGTTCAGCGATCCAACACGCCCGCAACCTATTCCGAGCGCGGAAACCCTCACCCCGGCTGCGAACGTCCGATACTGCATCAGCGGCTCCCCGCAACCGCCTGTCGACCGGCCGCTGCCGGCGAGGCGACGTTGAGTCTGCGGAAGCGGTTGAACACCGCCGTCCCAACTCCCGAAACGAGCACGTCAAGATAGCGCAGCCGCTGCATTTCGCCGTTGAGCGAAATGCGCGGCAGCGCCCACAGATGCGCCCTATGCTCCGGAAACAGGACGCCGGGCCGGGTGGTCACCGCAGTAGTGAAGCCGACGTCGCGCGCCAGGGCGAAGTCGCGCGCACCGGCCGCACCCGCGTCGCCGAACGGGTAGGAAAAGTGCGCCGGGGCCGTACCGAGCATGTCCTTGATGCGCGCAGCCCCCGCCGCCATTTCCCACCGCGCCTCGTGCATTGGAAGCTTGCTCAGGAACGGATGGCTCACGGTGTGGGCACCAATGGTCACCAGCGGATCGGCGGCGAGCGTCCGCAGTTCGTCCCACGTCAGCCCGAGTTCGCGCGTCGGCCCGCACGCATCGACGCCCGCCCGCGCGGCGAGATGGGCAACCAACGCCCGCCGCTGCGTCTCGTCCGGCAACGCCCGCATCAGTCGATGCACCTCGGCCACGGCGGCCGCTTTCTCCGCCGCAGTCCGGCATGCCAGTCGACGGGGGGCATCACCGAACGCGATCTCGATCTCCGGCGCCGAGGCCACGGCCCGATCGACCGTCCGCCACCACAGGCAAGGCTGCCCGTCCGGCACGCCGGTCGTGAGATAGATCGCGAACGGGATGCGATGCCGCTTCAGGATCGGGTAGGCCCATTCGAGATTGTCGCGATAGCCGTCGTCGAAAGTCAGGCAGACGAACCGGGCGCGCGAGGGGCCGCGCTTGAGCCGCTCGGCCATCTCGTCAAGGCTGACCGGCTCCAACCCGTGTCGCCGCAACAACCCAACCGTAGCCTCAAGAAAGGCGGGGGCGATTTCCAGCTCGCGCCCCGACTGTACCGGGTCGCTTGCTGGCGGCCGCACGTGGTGCATGGTCAGGATCACACCAGCGCCGCCGCAGGCGCCGCCAAGCCACCGATGCATGCCGGTGAAATACAGGGCCTCGAGCCCTGATCGAATGATGGCCTTCCGCATCCGCGGATTCCCTCGCCGTCGCGCCCAGCATCGTACCAGCCTGGCGGTACGCAGCAGCAGACCCTTCCGGTGAGGTAGTGTCCGCCACTTGCTCTTCAGAGCTACCCTTTCGGGATATCTCGTCCTCCATGGTCCCGGGCGTATGATGAACGCTGCCACGTGTGGCGACGATCGTTCGAGCGTGCTTCAGCAGGTTTGCTGCCAGCAGGCGACGTTTGATTTCGTCGCCGGAAATCGCCCATGCGCCAGCGCTCAAACACAGTTTTCGGAAAGAGTGCAAATGAAAGAGCTGCATGTTCTGATCGTCGGTCATGGCTGCTTTCCCAACATGGGCTCAGACGCTGGCATGACATGGAACTGGGCCTGGCACCTCGCCGAAAGAAACCGTGTCTGGGTCATCGCGCATGGCTTTGCCCGGCCTATGGTGGAGCAGTACATGCGCGACCATCCCCGGCCAAACCTGCAGTTCATCTGGGTGGGACCGCTGGGTTGGTGGGATCCCTGGAAGAACCCTAGTCCCACGAAGGCGCGAGGCCTGCCGCTTCACTATGTGCTTTGGCGGCACGCGGCTGTTGCGGCGGCGAAGCGGCTGATGGCCGTGGAGTCGATTGACATCGTTCATCACGTCAGCTGGAATTCAATCAGCGCGCCGCCACTGCTCTGGCGTACCGGCAAGCCGTTCGTGTGGGGACCGGTCGGTGGCGGACACATTCTGCCATGGCGGTTTCTCACCTCGATCGGCCGCGCCGCGCTACCGGAGCTGGTTCGCAACGTGCGCGTCAGCATCATGCCGTGGACACCAAGCCTGCGCCGCACCGTCGCGCGGACCGACCTGATGCTTGCAGCAAACCGCGAGAGCGCGACCGTGCTGCGCCGGGCCGGCGCAGGACACGTCGAGTTGCTGCCGGACATCGGCATCCCCACGACGCTCCTTCAGCCGCGGAGTGCCGAGCAGGTAGCCGGCCCAAAACTGATCGTCCTGTGGGCAAGCCGTCTTGTGCGCTTCAAGGGTTTGGCAGTTCTTCTGAGAGTAGCGAAAGCCGTCCGATCGCAAGACGTCTGCTTTTTGGTGGCCGGGTGGGGTGACTCTCAATGGGCGGAGCGGTACGCCCGACGTCTGGGCCTCGACGATCGGGTGCTGTTCCTGGGCCACTTGTCGTGGCAAGCATTGCAGCAACGCTTCGCCGAAGCAGATCTGTTCGTGTTCACCAGCCTGAGAGACACGTTCGGGACGGTGAATTTCGAAGCCCTGGCGAAGGGCTGCCCGGTGATGTGCCTGAACCATCAGGGCGCGGGGACCCACCTGCCGGACAACGTAGCCATCCGGGTGCCCGTGACGACGCCGGATGAGGTGGTCCAGGCGATGGCCGGCCACATCGATTCGTTAGCCTCCGATCGAGCGCGGCTGCGGCGAATGTCTCAGGCCGGCTACAGGTTCGCGACCACGCAACAATGGGATGGCCGCGCCCTGCTGATGGAGCAGCTTTACCGGGAAGTGCTGACGCGACGTGCCGTGCACCAGGCTTCTTCGGACGGATCGGCAGAGCCTCCGATCGTGCTGACCGCAAGCACGGCCAAGGGGGGCGGGGGTGGCTGTGCGTAATGCAGCTGTTCAAAAATTCCTATCACTCCCGGCTATTGAGGGTCGGCCTTGAGCCTTGATGGTCACCGCGGCTCCCTGCGATGACGTCATCGCCGGCGTGGATGCCGCGATGTCGGCCTTGGCGCACGCGCCGGTCTGGACAGAGGAGAGATCGGCTTGAGCGCCCCCGTCAATGGAGACGCGTTCGAGCCAGATTTCGCGCCACCACAAATGGATGCTGCGAGGACAGAACATTCGCCGGGCGCTATAAAGGCCCTTGCAATTGACGCCTTCCAGGATGACCGCCGGGGTCTTCATCCGCCTCATCTGTCCGGTCTTTTCGTCAACGAAGCGTTCGACGCAGGTGCTGACGCGAAAAACCTGGCCACAGAATGGTACGAGTTCTGCGTCGAACGCGAGCCCCCTGTTCGAAAGCAGCGCGTCCAGCGTCGCAAGAATTTCCTCATGGGACTTGACACGCACCAGCTCGCCCGGCCGAAGATTGAGATCGCGTCTCGGCGCGGGTTCGCCGTGCGGGATCGTTCCCTTCAAACGCGGAAACGGAATGCCGCCGGTGAGGGCCTGGACTTCATTGTATAGCCAGCGGGCAGGGCGCCCCCATCTGTCGCTGAAGGCCAGCGTTCCATAATAGTAGAACAGATAGAAAAACCCGCGCGCCAGCTGCGGAAGCGTTCTGTCGCCTGACCTGTAGGAATGCACGTACTGCCGCACGTCCAGCCAGCTGAGCGGTTTCGTGTAGTTCAGCAGCTCGGTGGCCTGACACGAGTATCTGGCATCCTCGCCGGCGTCCTGGCGCCTTGTGGCGCCCAGGACGACGCTTTCCGTACATTGCGGCGATGACGCTGCTTCCTCACCGGACAAATTGATGCGCTTCGGCACGTACCGGACTTGCGTTGGCCCGTCCACCTGCTTGAGCCAGGCGCTCTTCCAGAATATGAGGCAGCCTGCCTGACAACCACCGTAGGCAAGACCATCACAGCGGAGACTGAGGTGGTACCCGTCTTCCAGACGTCTCCCATCATATCGCCCGCTGACCGTGTCGCAAGTCTTGTACGCGGTCTTGTAGATGCGAAAACGCTGACCGCAATACTTGAACATCTGCGGCATGAACGGGAGGCCGTCGAGGCGTCCATTCCTGTCGAGCGTTGCGAGGATTTCCTCTTTGCTCAAAACTTCGAACCAGTCGCCTGCGCGCGGTTTCATGTTCAGCTTGCTCTCTCAAACCGTTGAACGCCTGAACCGAGTGAACATTAATTCGATGACCTTGCCTGGACGGCCTTCTAAAAGGGGCGCAATGACCATTCTTAAGAGGTAATCCCTGGCTCTGCACGAGCCATCCGCAGAACGACCGCCCGTCTGCGATGCAGCGTGCGGTGGACTTTGGGATGATGCAGCTGGTGACACGATGACGCGATGCCGACCAATCGCTACACACTTGCTTGCGCTCACCGGGTTGGTCAGCCTTGTCAGAACGCATCCTTGGCTTGATGGACGGAATGGCCATGCTCGAGCGCCCAGACAGCCGCTTGGGTGCGGTTCGCTACCTGGATTTTCCGCAGGATCGATTTCATGTGGACCTTGACCGTCGCCTCAGTGATGTCGCACGATCGCGCGATCACCTTATTGGCGTGCCCTTGCACCAGGCCTTCGAGGATCTGAGCCTCGCGCTCTGACAACCTGGGATGATCTTGCAGGCGCGGCGCCTCGAGCGTGTCGCCCTGTTGGGCGTTCAGATCCGCATCGCCGCAGCCATTGACTGCGGGCCTGGCCGGGGGGAGGGCGACCAAACTGATCGCTTCGGGTTTGTGTTCGACGCAGCCGACCTCTGGCTGACCTGACGCGTGTTTCGGTGACCGGCGTATGGCTGGATTGGTTGCGCTGGCCGTGACCACAACGCGGGCGCCTTCGATCGTGACCAGGTCGAGCGTCCTGATCAGCGTCTCGGGAGATGCGAACAACGGAACACAGCCATCGAGTTCCGACATCAGCAGGCTCTGAAAATCGGCGGCGGATACATGCTCGATCAGCAGAACGATTTTGCTGTTGGGCCAGAAGTTTCGAATCCTGACGGCCTCACCTAAGGCATCATCGGTGGAGCCGGCGCCCAGTATTGCAAGTTGGGGACCCTCACGCACCATGCCCGGAGTTTTGATGATTTCTGCGGTGGAGCCGACACTGCAAACGACTCGATAGTGATAATTCTTGATCAGTGATTCCAGTGCCTCGCGAACAAGCAAATGAGGTTCGACGATAATAGTTGTTATCCGTTTCGCCATGACGATGCCTCAAGCGTGTCTTACTGCTAGTTCGTTGCCGTTACCCCGGCGAGATGAAAATTTGTGGCTAATGAAAAAGACAACCTGACGGCTCCCGCGTTGTTTCGATCACCTTGAGCAGCATGTGATCGGAGTAGCTAGCCTGTGGTAAATCCTTCGGCTGCCGTCCTGGTCTGACTTCGCTACCAACACCGTTGATGGAGAGTCCGCGACTGAAGTCCCGGGGGCCGGGAAAGCGATGCGCAAGCATATCGCCGTTCAGTCGTCAGCACTCCTGGGATTTCGGCGATCTGCCGTCTATGAAGGGGTACCCATTAAGAATCCGGCGTCCCTCTGCAGGTTTTGCCATACTTCCCGACGACGACGTGACGGCGCTGGTCAATGAACTGGTGATGGAATGATCTCGACCGGTGGAAATCCGAAGCAACGAAACGGATCAATCTCTTCCCTGATGGGCTACGCCTGGGTATTGGCGATCTCCGTAATTCTTCATGCATGGGCGATTGATCCCTCCGCGGCAGAGCCGACGGCGCCGAAGGCATATCGAATCTCGGCCGGCGACAAAATTGGCGTGACCGTCTTCGGCCAACCCGACTTGTCGGGTGAAGCGACGGTCGATCAAAGCGGCAATATCCGGCTGCCGATGATTGGGGACATCCGGGCGGTCAACCTTACGCTGGGCGAGCTCGAAGGAAGCATCGCGCAAGCATTGACACCGGCATTTATACGCAATCCAACGGTTAGCATAAGAATAGCGGAATTCAGTCCGATCTATGTGCTCGGACTGGTCCGGACGCCAGGTCTTTACCCCTATCGAGAAGGATTGTCGGTCCTTGGAGCCATAGCGCGCGCGGGAGGCATCGGCGCGTCTGAAATTCAGCAGAGCGGCATGCTTGGTGCCTTGTTTCAGGCGGAAGAGCGGGTTCGCCTGCTGGAAGTAAACCGTGCGGCGCTACTGGCAAAGCGGGCGCGGCTTATCGCCCTGCAGAGCGGCAACGACCGAATCGATTTCCCCGATATGTCGGGACTGGTTGTCGATCCCGGCCGCATCGCCCAGATCCGCGACGGGGAGGAGCTTGCGTTCACGGCAGAGAGGCAGGCAGTCCTGCAGGAGATCGAAGCGCTGCAGAAGCAGCTTCCGCGCCTGGAAGCCGAGATTGCTTCGCTCAAGCGCCAGGAGGAACTCGAGCTCAAACAGCGCAGCCTCAATCATGAACTGGTTTCCGACTACGAGCAATTGGCCAAGAGCGGACTTGCGCGCAAGTCGACCTACATTGAGGTCAAGCGCGAGGAGGCGCGTATCGAGGGAAATATCGGGCGCCTGCAATCAGAATCATTGAAGGCAGAACTGTCGATCGGCGATCTCCAGTTCAAGATGACCGAGCTTCGCAACAACTACCAACGCCGCGTGACGACCGAGCTGCGGGAAGCAGAGCGATTGATCCTGGAACTGACCGTTACGCTTCCGGCAGCGCATCGTTTGCGCGCGGCCTACGCACGGCGGATGGGGTTGCTGACTGCGGAACAGGTGCAGCAGCCCGCCATAACAGTGCTCCGCGCCAAGGGCGCAACGAAGGTAAGGTACGATGCGGCCATGGAATTTCTGCTGGAGCCGGGAGACGTGGTGCAGATTGGCTCGCTGTTTCCCTCGCTGCCTGAATTGCCCCCGGATCGGATGGGAATATTCAGCGAGGAGGGGGCTCAAGGCGGGGCCTCATCACGGGCGGGAAATGCCGGTGCAGTACAGGGAACTGCGCTTGGATCGACGGCGGTCGCCAACTGAGCGCGCCGCCATTTCGGTCAATCAAGCTGTTGGATCTGTCTTGAGTTGGCGAGGCGTCGGGCATTTTTAGTCTCGCGGTCCAGGTTCCGATCCCCGTTCTGATCGTTGTATCCGACGATCAGGTGAAGCGTCTCCTTCGACAGACCGTATTCCCGCTCCAGTGCGTCGAACGTAGCCCCTTGCGCTCGACGGGTGCTGATCGCCCAGCTGAGCTCCTGGAGAATCGCAGCACGCAGTGAGTCATATGGCAGTATCATGAGAATGCCCTTCGCTAGCGACCAGAGCCATTTCCGTTCCGATCGAACCGGAACGGAGCTCTGGATCCTTGTTCTGACGCGTTCTGTTGACGCGAACCGGTTTCCACTTCGCTCGAAAACGCTCTGGTACGTGACGAACCAACTAAGTCTTGAAACCTGGCAACTCTCGATACCTGGAACGCGCCTGCCGTCCGGAATGACTTCGCCCGGGCATAGGGACGCAGCCCGTCAACGACTGGATGCCAGCGACTTCGCCGACATCTCGGTCAAGAGATGTGTGACCTTGAGATCCCCATGATATCAAGTCCCCCACCGACTCCATGTCAGCGTTCGGCGAATGTCCCTTCGTCGGCAGCCTAGCGCACTACAATAATCCCCACCGCGCTCGGATATCGTGCTCGGCCGTGTAGCACAAGCTCGCACGCATTTCCATAACGGTGTGAGTCCCCGTTTGGTTTCATGCTGCGCGACCTAGAGTCTTCAACAATCGGGCTACCCCTTCTTGGCGCTTGAGCGAGGCACGATGAGTCGTACCGTCACTGCGGTGACCGGTATGAGCACCAGGGGCTTGTGCACCCAGCGTCTGAGACGGAGAAATCGCAATGGCAAAAGCATCGAAGGCAAAAGCATCGAAGCCTTGGGCGCTGGTTACCGGAGCGGGCGGCTTCATCGGGCATCACCTGGTGTCGTATCTGAAGGGGGCCGGCTATTGCGTGCGCGGCGTCGACATCAAGCTACCTGAATATGGCGGCTCCGACGCCGACGAGTTCATGCTGCTGGATCTTCGGGAGTTGAAGAACTGCCTGACCTGCACCGCTGGTATGAATTTCGTCTATAATCTGGCGGCCGACATGGGAGGAATAGGCTATATCACCGCGTCGCGTGCGGGAATCGCTTACAACAACTCCCTGATAAATCTCTACATGCTCGAAGCGGCGCGTAGCAGCGGCGTCGAGCGGTTTCTGTTTTCATCATCTGCCTGCGTCTATCCACACGGCTTGCAGACCTCCCCGGATGTGACGCCGTTGCGTGAGGAAGACGCGTTTCCTGCACAGCCTGAAGAGGGGTACGGCTTCGAGAAGCTCTACGCGGAGAAGCTCTGTCAGTACTATACGGAGGACTACCACCTTCCCACGCGTGTCGTGCGATTCCACAACGTATACGGCCCGCTGGGCACCTATGATGGCGGCCGTGAAAAGGCGCCGGCGGCTATGTGCCGCAAGGTGGCATCTGCCCCGGATCCCGGGAAGATCGAAGTTTGGGGAGATGGCAAGCAGACACGTTCGTTCATGTATATCGATGATTGCGTTGAGGGCATTCATCGCATCATGCGATCGGATTACGGAATGCCCCTCAACCTCGGCACAGATGAATTGGTTACCGTCGACGAACTCGCCGAAATCGTGATTGGGGCGTCTGCGAAGAAAATCACCCTGGTGCACGATCTCTCAAAGCCGCAGGGAGTCCGTGGTCGCAACAGCGACAATACGCGGTTGCAGGAAGTGCTGCGGTGGGAGCCACGCATGGCGTTGCGTGAGGGCATTGTACCTACCTACCGTTGGATTGCTGCGGAATTGACCGCTGAAAGGAGCATGCCCGGCGCGGTCGCCGCAGCGGAATAGATGTTCCGGATGCAATTTCGCTTCGTTCCGTCATCGAACGGTTGATGAACTATGTCCAACGTCGACGCGCGTCTAGTCCGCACCCGTACGTTGCCGCCGCACGGCGGTAAGCCGTTTGGGGTGGGCGGGGAGTCGCGCCGTGGGAGGTTTCCGGAGAAGGGGGGGAGCCGGCGCCGGCTCTTCGCCGCGATCCGTTTTGCAGGCGACCTCGTATCCGGCACCCTTGCCGTCGTTGCCGCAGCGGCCATCGTCGCCATGGCGGCCGGTCAGATAGGTTTGGTCGGTCGGATGCAGGCGCAAATGTGCTTGCTCCTGCTGCTTCTGCTTGGCGTCAACTGTTCGCTCGGCCTCTATCGCTCGAACATCAGAAATCCGATGGAGCGCTTCCGCCTCCGCGCCACAGCAACGCTGTTGTTCGTTTTCGCGGGAATGCTGATGTGGATTCGCCAGGGGCCGTCGGTCGAACTGGCAATCGTTCCAGTGGTTGGCGCGATCGCACTTGTCTTCGGCTTGTGGATTGAACACTTGATAGGCGGACCACTGGCCAGGTCCGGAATTTTTCGTGCTCCTGCCGCCATCCTGGGCACCGGCGCAAGCAGCCGTGCTCTTGCGCGCCTGTTGCTCAGCCATCCCGGCTGTGGACTTCGTCCGATCGGGTTCATCGACGATGGCAAGCGTTCCGACGACGACGGGGACGAGTTGAGCTCGGGTCAGGATTCTCCCGATGCAAGTACAGCCTTGCCGATCCTGGGAACGCTTGATGGGTGGCGCGCTGCGGGCAGCGCGGAAGTGATCATGGTGCCGGATTGCGACTACCTCCCCCGGGACACTGCCGCGCTGTATCGGTTGGGCGCTCGGCAAGTGCTGGTAGTCGCCAGGCTGGGTGAATTTCCGACGTTTGGCCTCCAGGTTCGCAATAGTGACTGCTTCGTCGCCATGGAGCTGAATGGACAGTCCAGCGACTACAGCAGCGAGTTGAAGCGCGGCATCGATCTGGTCGTCGGTGTGGTACTGCTGCTTCTCGCGGCGCCAGTCATCGGGCTTCTCGCCCTCGCGATCAAGTTCGTCGATTCAGGACCCGCGTTCTATGGCCAGTGGCGCGTGGGCCGTAACGGGAGGCCAATCCGTGTCCTGAAGCTGCGCACGATGTATCGGGATGCCGAGCAGCGGCTCGAGCATGTGCTCGCGAGCGATCCCGGCATGCGCGAGCAATGGCAGCAGTATTTCAAGCTGGTACAAGATCCGCGCATCCTGCCGTATGTCGGTGGCCTGATGCGCCGTACAAGTCTCGATGAACTGCCTCAATTCTGGAATGTCATTCGTGGCGACATGAGTCTGGTGGGCCCGCGGCCGTTTCCCTCCTACCATCTGGATGCCTTCGACCCGGAATTCCGAGCACTGAGGCAGGCCGTTTCTCCCGGACTGACCGGGCTGTGGCAGATCTCATCGCGCAGCAACGGAGACCTGGACGTGCAGCGCGCAGAGGACTGCTTCTACATCAGGAACCGTTCGCTCTGGCTCGATCTGTATATTCTCATCGCAACACCGCCAGCCGTAATCGGCGCCATGGGCGCAAAGTAGCCCTGCACCGGCACGGGGATGTCCGATGGCGTCATCGCCGCTTGGCGAGCGGATGCATCGTCAGTTGCAGGCTTGATCGTGGCGGCTGGTGAATGGTCGTTGGGCAACCGGAAGAACTCCCAAGAGAGAAGGGAGTGTGAATTGAGAAGTGCTCCTCGGGCGCCACGAGATCCAGTTGTATGTGGGAGCCATTGTTCATGCCCCAAATTGCCGCCTGCGTCCGGTTCTGAACACGGGTCTTGCGAAGTATCGCCTTGACGTGGACCTTAACAGTGGCCTCCGCAATGTCGATCTTGCGCGCTATGGATTTGTTGGAGTCGCCTTCGATGATACAACGCAGAATCAATTTCTCCCGTGGGGAAAGCAGGGTCACGGCTGCGTCGTCCGTCGCAAGGAGGATTTGCTCATCATGTTGATCGTGGGCCGCGGCCTCGACTGTCTGGTGGCCGTTGGCGTCGAGCATGTATGACAGGAAAGCCGAAGGGAAGATTGTTTCGCCCATCATCACCAGCTCTACGGATCTGGTAAACCTGTCACACGTGACGATGTTGACGAAGTATCCGTTGGCACCCGCGCGGAATGCCGAGCTCATTCAGACGGTAATGGTTGGCAACGATCGCAATACGCGCGTCTGCACGCCGGCTTCTCAAAAGTTCGATCTGTTCGAGCGCAACGTCGAAATCATCGCCAGTGTGAACAATGAGAAAGAGCAGGGGGTCGGCTGTGGATCTGCTCGGCCGCAAATCATCGGGACATGATACCGAAGCCAGGATGCGGAAGTGCGCCGCGCGGAGGATTTTGGCGAGCCCTTCCCGGAGCAGGATGCTTTTTCCCACGAGTACGATCGCAAAGGGGTGCTGCCTCCGCATGTTGGTACTCCCAGCCCTGAACGCAGATACTTCGTACAGATGGCTTGTGCATCGTGGCCAGTTCGAGGGCCCAGCGGTGCATCGTGAGGCTTGAAAGAGTTTAGAACGAGTTTGCGGGAACTCTAGATTCGAATTCGCGGCGGCTATATATATCTTTGGTTATATACGGTTGTTTATTGCAATTTTAGGGTGAGTGAATCCGGTGAAGGTTGCCTTGGGTAGTTCCATCGGGGGCATCCTGCGTCATTTTTCGACTTCCGTGGGAAGCATTCTTGGCGCGTGGGGTTCACGTAGGAAGAGCCAGGCCGAGGACTGCCGATGCGTAGCACCAAATTGGTGATCGCCGACAGACATCCGATCGTGCTCCACGGATTGACGTCGGTTTTTGCTGAGGGGCGTGAGTTCGTGGTTGTTGCGTCTTGCAGCGATGGAGCCAGCTGCATCGAAGCAATGCGGAGTTTGGCGCCCGACGTCGCAATGCTCGACTCAATGGCTGACATGACCGCGTCGCAGGTTCTCGCGACCGTCAAGGCCGAGGGGCTGCTTACCCGGCTGGTGTTTTTTACGGCGTCAGTTGATCAGGGCGATCTCATTGCGGCAACCGCGACCGGTATTTGCAGCATGATTCCGAAGTCTTCAGCCCCCGATCGTCTTGTTGGGTCGTTGCGGAAAATCGTGGATGACTGGGACTTGCCGCGTCGCTCCCCAACGCTCGATCAGCCCAGGAAAACAAGAAGCGACGCCACCGAGAGCGTGCTGCAGGTGCTGACGGAGCGCGAAAGCGAAATCATGCGCCTGGTGTCCGAAGGATTGTCGAACAAGGAAATTGCGCGCCGTTTGCACATTTCTCATGGAACGACCAAAGTGCACCTGCACCACATATATCAGAAGCTCGAAATCAATAACCGGACAGTCCTTGCGGCGCTCGCCATATCGGGGCAGTACAACGCGGGTTCTCCTTCCGGTAACGTGCCGGCTCCAGGCTGATGGCTTGAGGCGGGCTACAGGGACTACCTCGATGCCCGTCCGGTATTTCCATCCCCGGCACGTGACTTCGCTTTGGGCGGGTTCTTTGCGGTCAATTGAAATCCCCATCGCATGATTTTCAACGATTCAGTTCTGTTGCCAGTTGGTGGCATGAATTATTGTTCTTGTCTCATCAGGTCCGATGTGTCGGGACATTCGTCCCGGCTTTTTACAGGACCTTTCTCCCCGTTGCGCATAGGACCTTGGGCCTTGAGCGTCGCGGGACCTTGTCCCCTTATCGATGCCCCTGGAAAGGTCTCAGATGGCCTCGCGGAGCAGGTCCCGATGCCGCGTGAGCCACGATGGCGGCGTTCGATACAGCGTAAAGCGACCGTGAGAACGATGACCTTTCACATGTGACGTGGCGGGTGCGGTCGGGGCAATCCAAGCTGAATTGCGCGTGCGGGGTAGCCGCCATGGAGAGGCAACGTTTCCGTGAGGTCGTTCTCGTAGGAATGAACACCTTGCTCAGGGAAGGGCTTGCTGGAATCTTGCGCGAAGGAAATTTGCGTATCGCAGCTTCTGTTTCCAACGCTGATGATCTGCGCCAGAGCAAAGCCAGGCATGGTCTCCCGCTCTATCTTATCGTCCATACCGGCGATAATTTTGATATCGCACTTGAGCAGATCGAACGTCTGAGAAACCGGAGCCCGGACGCACGGATAGCGATCGTCGCCGATCGCTATCGGATCAATGAGTTAGAGTTAGCATTCCGCGCAGGCGCGCACGGGTACTTCGTCAATATCATCAGCTGCGACAGGTTCATCAGGTCCATCGAACTGGTGATGATGGGTGAGACGATTTTTCCTCCGGCATCTCTATCGTTCATGCTCGATGCCAGTCGCTCCCACCTTGCCGAGGCTGCGACAAGCGATCGAAATGGTGAGCACATTCCAATCGCGGCGGAAGACGCTGCGGCGCCACTGCTTTCTCCGCGGGAGCAGGTAATTCTGCGCTGCATCACCGAAGGCGCCTCAAACAAATCCATCGCGCGCAGGATGGATATCACCGAGGCAACCGTGAAGACTCACGTCAAGGCGATTCTTCGCAAGATCCGGGTCAAAAACCGGACGCAGGCCGCCATTTGGGGCATTCAGAATGGATCGCACGGTCAGCCAGAAATCGGCGGGTGATGTGGCGGCTAAAACCAATCATTGGCGTGCGATGCACCAGGACGGCAATCCCAGGCTTGACCCGAACCCTTCGTTAGCGGCGATCACATAGCCCGCGCAGGCGGACATCGGGAATGTGGCTTCCACACGAACAGGTCAGGCCCGAGGGGCTTGGGCAGTGCTACGGTCGCGTGCGACGTATTTCTCATGACTACTTTGGTTTCCCATGCTAAGAGTGGGCGTGTGAGCACGTTAAGGCCGGCCATCAAGAACGGCTAGTGCAGGAGGGAGCATGCCTGCGATCAGGGTAGCTCTGGTTGACGATCACCCCCTGATGCTCAACGGGCTGCAGGATCTCCTGTCTCGATCCGGAGGCTTCGAAATCGTAGCAACGGGGAAGTCACCGCGGGATATTCTAGACATTTGCAAGGTTCATGAGCCAGAAGTTATAGTGGTTGACCTGTTCATGGGCTGCGATATCTGCGCAGTAATCGCCGCCGCGATCCGAATTGCCCCCAGAACCAAGGTCGTGGCTTTTACTGCAGCACTGGGTGTGGAGCCGGCAATCCTGGCGCTGGATGCTGGCGCAACCGGATACGTCTCGAAAGGCGGTACTTCAGCAGAACTTGTTGAAGCTATCGAATCTGTTCACGCCGGGGGGATCTACGTCACGCATAGCTTTACAAGCGAGGTGATCGCGAAGCTGCGGGACGTTCCCTTCATACGGAAGGCCGCGAAGGCCCTTATGTTCAACGTGCGCGAGCTCCGGATCATACACTTGCTCACAATTGGAAAGACTGACGAACAAATCGCGGTCGCGCTCAGGATCGACAAGACAACTCTCGACAATCACATGAGCACCCTCAGACAAAAGTTCGAGGCCCGCAATCGTCGTGAAGCCATAATCGAGGCGAGGAAGAGCGCCCGCCCGCCGACCATGCACTGACGGTGCGACCGAGCGGGCTTCTAACGTCTGGCACGCCACGATATTCAAGGTGACGCGCGCGCAGATGCGGCCATCATGAAATTCCCCATGATGAAATCATGTCAAGGCCGCGCCGTTCTCACCCGAAGCAATTCGTCGGACAAGCGGAGACATGAGCGAGCGCAGGTCAGCGATGCAGGAAAATGTCGCATCCAGGCCAGGGATCAGGAGATCTGACGCTGCTGCGATTGTGAATTGCGGTTGGTGTCGTCCAGTTCGCGCTCGGTAAATGCCTGCGCCGCGATGACGACCTCAAGGCGATTTCGTGCATTGAGTTTTTGCATCAATATCGTCATGTAATTCTTGACGGTCTTCTCGCTGATGTTCAGCGCGATCGCGATTTCCTTGTTGGTTTTTCCGCGCAACAGCAGGCGAACGATCTGATCTTCGCGAATGCTGAATCGGACTGCTGCGGCTGCCACTTTGCGCAGCGACGCATTACGCAGGCCTGCGATGACCTGGTTCGCAAAGCTCTGAGTAATGTAGGTTTCCCCGTGGCGAACGGCTTCGACAGCCTGGAGCAGTTCTTGCGCGCTGCTGCCCTTGCGGACGTATCCGTTTGCACCGGCATCGAGCGCGCGGATTGCTGACTCTACGCCGGTTGCAGCAGTGAACGCCACGATCTTCGTGTTCGGTGAGACAACGATCGACGTTGCAATGGCTCCGTAAACGTCACCTGCCATGTTGAGATCAACGATAATGACGTCAGGATGGAAGCGTGAGGAAATATCGACGATGTCTTTTGCTGAAGAACCGGTCGATGTTATCTCGAGGTCGCGCGCGCGTGAAAACAGCGCGATGATGCCTTCAATCAGCAAAGGATGGTCATCTACCAAGGCAACGGAAACCACAATAGGCCTCCAACACCAAAAAAAGACGCAACAAAAATTCTACAACCAACTGACTTCAGGGGTAGTTTGCTCCATCAAACGGCAAATGTAAACGTTGACATTCATACACCATTAACGTGTTGCGGAAGGCGGGCGGTGCTCAGACGCCGCTCCCCGTAGTCCTACGGTAAGCTGCTTTACATCACGGGTAATTTTGGCAACGCAGCAAAGACCTTGATCTGGCCGAAAAAGCGCGGTTTTAGTTGGGCTTGAAAGCAATCGGAAGTCGCGCCTGAATTCGGGTTCCCGCGCCACGCTCCGACGTCAATTCAAAGCTGCCCTGTAGCGCTTCGACGCGGTTTCGCAGGCCTGCGATGCCAAGGCCGGTTCTGCTGGGCAGGCTCTCGCGACGGCTATCGGCGACGCCCGGGCCTTTGTCGCTTACGACGATGACAACGAATTGCCCTTCAGTCCAAACCTCGACGCGTTGCCCGATCGCTTTTCCATGATGGAAAGCGTTGTTCAGTCCTTCCTGCGCGATCCGGTACAGGCACAGGGTTATTGCCCGCGTGAGATTTTCGGGCAGATCTCCTATTTGGCTGCAGACCTTCGTTTCGGTCGCCTCCTCATGGTTCTGCACCGCAAGCTGGATGATTTCGGTTGGCGTGAATCCCTCCAACTCGGGCAACACGAGTCCGATCGAGATATTGCGCAGTTCGGTCAGTATCCGTCGTGTCAGACGTTCAAGGGCTGGATCAGGCGCTGCGCTACGTCCGTCCTCCGACGGCTTCGCCGGCGAAGGCTCGGTCACCTTGAGCATCAACAGGCTGACGAGTTGGATCGGCCCGTCGTGCAGATCTTGTCCAATGCGGGCGAGGAGTTCTTCGTTGGAGTCCGCTGCCTGCAAACGCGCTTCGTTTGCCGTGCGGCGTAACCTGTCGTTCTGTACGGCAAGGCGTTTGGCCTCGATCATATTTTGTATGAGAGTAGACTGGTAGCGATTGACCAGGTTTGACGCACCACGGACCATCAGGAACAGTATCAGCATCATGGGAGCGGTGACCGCGCCCACGATGGCGGCGGATGTCAGCCTGATTGAAGTGAGATCTGCCGCAAGCTCCCTGCCGTCAGTGTAGATCTCGCCGACGGCGATGACGTCCTGCGTCCCGGTACGGAACAGTGGCGCGTAGATTTCGACCAGCTGAGTATGCAAATGCTTCTCGGAAGCGTTTTCGGGGTCTTGCAGATTGTCAAACTCGCCGGTCGCCTTGCCTTTCAGAGCTGCGGTGATGTGATGCGATGGGAATTGTCCGCCGATGGATTCCCTGTTGGTCGAGTACACCAGGGTGGCGTCCGGCAGCCAGATCTTGATCAGGATCATCCGTTCGCCGGGCTTTCCCGCCACCAATTCATCCAGCTTTTTCATGCTCTCGGAGGATAGGCTGCGGGAGGTGGCGAGCTCTTGCGCGACCGGCTCGAGAAAGAATTCGGCGAAGCGAGCGCCTTCGTCGGCGGCCGCTTGCATCATGCTGGCCTCGATCCGTTGCGAGATCACCAGCGACAGCAGTCCCATCGAGACAGCTATCGTTGCGCTCGCCGCCAGAACGAATTTGCGGGCGAGCGAACCAGTCCCGGTGCCGATCTTGCCAGACCGTCCAATCATTGTCTTGTGGCTTTGCGCACGAGCAAGGAAACGTTGGAGAATACTGCGCGGCTCAAGAAGGGTATCGTTCGCCCGACCTGTCAATTCACACAAAGAATAGCACATCTGACAGGGACGGGCGAACCCCTCCGGGCCTGACGCCCGCCGCCGGCGCTTGCGCCATCGCCGACGAAGACGTCCCGGCCGGGCGATGACCCGGGACTTTGGTCCCGCTTTCTATCGGGACTTTCGTACTCGTTGGCCCGGGACCTTGAGCCTTGCGCTTCGCGGGACCTTGTCCCCTTAGCGATGCCTTCCGAAACGTCTCTGATGCGATCCTGGAGCAGGTGTCGATGCAGCGCGAGCCGCGGTACCGGCATCACGTGCGAGACAAAGCGCGATTGTGCAGGGTGAGTTGCCATGACCGCGACACGGTCGACAGAGGCGAAATCAGGTTCAGCCTGCGGTCAAGGCAGCTGCGGCAATTCGAGGATCGGCATCGAGGCAGGTCCGCTCATCAGATTCATGATCGATTTCAACGTCAATAACCTGGCCGACTTTGCGGCTGGGTCCAACAACGGGTGAGGGTGTCATGGTTGTCTATATCAAGAGCGATCTGGAATTCATCCTGAAGCAGATCAAAATCTCCGAGGCACATGCGCTCTACCTGCAAAGCAACGGAACGCAGGGTGCGCCGCTGTTCGGGCCGAGCACGAGCGGCAATCCTGCGTCGATTCCTTCCTACAACATCTCCTGGGGTCTGCGAACGGTTGACGGGTCCTATAACCACTTGCTTCCGGGTCAGGAGCAGTGGGGCGCCGCGGATCGCGAGTTTCCTGAACTGATGCCGCCGGAATACCGCACCGCGACCGCCATGATCGATTTTGACGGTCCCGGCGGGGCACCTCCAGTGGCGGTCTCGATGCCCTATACCCCTGGTAACGACGTGGATGGACCCGGACCGAACGCCACGCCCGGCGACGTCATCGATCCCTCGCTCCGCATCATTTCCAATCTGATCGTCGATCAGACACTTGGCAACCCATCGGCGATTCTGACCGCGCTGCAAAATGCCGGTGTCGACGATCCTGGCCTGGTCATTACCGGACAGATTTCTGCCGCCTATGCGCCGCTGCGCCCCCTGTTCATCGACGTCGCGGAAGCGGCGCGGGCGCAAGCCTCCGCTGCGGCGGCCGCAGCCGCAAACCCGGGCAACGCGGATCTCCAGGCGGCACTTGCGACCGCCAATGCGAACCTGGCCGCCGCTCAAGGCGCGCTAGACGCTGCCGCGGACGTGCCCGGTGGGCTCACCGAATTGCTCGCTGCCAATGGCATCACGCTCGATGGCGCCAACCTCCACATCCCCAATACTGCGCCGGACGAGGGTCTCTCGGCTCCGTTCAACTCGTGGTTCACGCTGTTCGGCCAGTTCTTCGATCACGGGCTCGATCTCGTCAACAAGGGCGGCAATGGCGCGGTGATGATTCCGCTGCAGCCCGACGACCCGCTTTATGTTGAAGGCAGCGACACCAACTTTATGGTGCTGACACGCGCCACGACGTCGCCCGGTGCCGACGGAATCCTCGGTGACAATCCTCTCACGGCCGCGGACGAGAGCGCCGACGACGGCCGTCCGGTCAACACGACAACGTCGTTTGTCGACCAGAACCAGACCTACGCCTCGCATCCCTCGCACCAGGTGTTTCTGCGCCAGTATGTCGCTACGTCCGACGGTCCGGTAGCGACCGGTAGGCTCATCGAAGGCGCCAACGGCGGTATGGCGAACTGGGGTGAACTAAAGGCGCAGGCGGCCGGCATCCTCGGCATCCAGCTGACGGACCTCGACGTGGGTGCCGTTCCGCTGCTGCGCACTGATCCGTACGGCAACTTCATTGCGGGTCCCAACGGCTTCCCGCAACTGATCATCGGCATCGGCCCGGACGGCGTTCCGAACACGTCTGACGACGTGGTCATCGAGGGTGACCCCACCAATCCGGTCGATCCGCACAACGTCTTCGGCACGTCCGATCCCGATGTCCCGGTACGCTCGGTCTTTACCAACCACGCCTTCCTTGCCGATATCGCACACACCGCGGTTCCGGATGGCATCGCCGACGGCGACACCGAGATCGGTGGCAACGTCCCTGAAGACGGCGTTTACGACAACGAATTGCTTGACGCGCACTTCATCGCCGGCGATGGCCGCGCCAACGAGAATATCGGCCTGACTGCCGTGCACCACGTGTTCCATTCCGAGCACAACCGGCTCGTCGACCATACGAAGAGCCAGGTGCTCGCGTCTGGCGACCTCGCCTTCGTCAACGAGTGGCTGGCCGTCGACATCGAGGCGCTGCCAGCGTCGCAAGAGGCGATTGACGCCCTGGTGTGGGACGGCGAACGACTGTTCCAGGCCGCCAAGTTCGGCACCGAAATGCAATATCAGCACCTGGTGTTCGAGGAGTTCGCCCGCAAGGTGCAGCCGACCATCAATGCCTTCTTGGTGCCCGATGGCTTCGACGCGACCATGGACCCGTCGATCGTCGCCGAGTTCGCGCATGTAGTCTACCGCTTCGGCCACTCGATGCTGACCGAGTCGATCGATCAGTTCGACCCGAATTTTGCGCCCAACCACATCAGCCTGATCCAGGGCTTCCTAAATCCGACGGCGTTCACCGGTCCCGGTGGCACGATTGACGACGATGTCGCCGCCGGCGCCATCATTCGCGGCATGACCCGCCAGGTCGGCAACGAGATCGACGAATTCGTGACCAGCGCGCTGCGCAACAACCTGCTCGGCCTGCCGCTCGACCTCGCAACGATCAACCTGGCTCGCGGTCGTGACACCGGCGTGCCCTCGCTCAACGAAGCGCGCCGCACCTTCTTCGAGGCGACCGCCCAGGACGTCCGGCTCGCGCCCTATGCAAGCTGGATCGACTACGCCGGACACCTCAAGCACGAAGCGTCGATCATCAACTTCATCGCTGCCTATGGCACGCATGACCTGATCGAGGCGGAAACGACGGTCGTCGGCAAGCGGGCAGCCGCAATGGCCATCATCTTCGGCACTCCGCAGGGTGTCGACCTCGACGGCGACGGCGTCGACGAGCGCACGATCGATCCACCGGCGGATGCGACGGACTTCCTCAACGGTATCGGCGCCTACGCCGCTGACCTGGGCGGTCTCGAGAACGTCGATCTCTGGATCGGTGGTCTGGCCGAAGAGATCATGCCGTTTGGTGGCATGCTCGGCGCTACATTCAATTTCGTATTCGAAACGCAGATGGAGAGGCTGCAGAGCGGCGACCGCTTCTACTACCTGCAGCGGCTCGATGGACTGCATCTGTTCGGCGAAATGGAGAACAACTCCTTCGCATCCATGATCATGCGCAACACCAACGCGACCCATCTGCCGTCGGACGTGTTCTCGACGCCGGGCCTCATTCTCGAGGTCGACCCTAGCCGCCAGTTCAACGATCTGGATGGCGATGGCGGTCTGGAAGGTGGCGATCCTGCCGGAGGCGGCATTCTGACCCAGTTGGTGGTGCGGAACAACCCGGCCACACCAGGGGCGGATACCAACTATCTGCGCTACACCGGCGGTGACCACGTCGTCCTCGGCGGCACCGACCCCGGCAACGCGTTCAATCCGAGCGGCAACGACATCCTGATCGGCGGCATCGGCGACGACACGCTCTTCGGCGATGGTGGCAACGACAACCTCGAAGGTGGTTTCGGCAACGACATCATCAATGGCGGCGACGGCGACGACATCATCAAGGACGCTGGCGGCGACGACAATATCAAGGCCGGCACCGGCAACGACGTCGTCCATGCCGGTCCGGGCCTCGACCTGGTTCTTGCCGGCGCCGGGCATGACTTCGTCTTCCTCGGGACCGACGAAGGCTCGGAAGTCTTTGCCGGCGAAGGCAACGACTTCGTCTTCGGCAACAAAAATGCCGAGCGTATCCTGGGCAACGAAGGCAACGACTGGATCGAGACCGGTACTTTCGACGGCGCACCGGGCGACAATTTCGACGAAATATTTGCCCACGACGGCATCGACGGACACGACGTGTTCCTCGGCGACGGCGGCTTCGACGAGTTCATCGGCGAGGGCGGCGACGACATCATGGTCGGCAGCGCCGGCCGCGGCAAGATGGTGGGCATGTCCGGCTTCGACTGGGCGACCTACAAGGACAACCTGATCGCTGTGAACGCCGACCTGTCGATTCCGATCATCTTCGACGAGGCTCCGGTGCTGCCGCAGAACGCGGCCCTCGATGAATACGAGTCGATGGAAGGCCTGTCGGGAAGCCGCTTCAACGACGTGCTGGCGGGCACCGACGACGTGGCGGCTGATCGTGCTCCGCTGAGCGCAGGCGGTACCACCGGCTTCCTCGGCAGCGCCCTCGACTCCGAGGGAATCGCTCTCATTGCAGGGCTACAGGAAGTGCTTGGAGCTGGCGTCACTTCTTTCACTGCCGGCGACATCATCCTCGGTGGCGACGGCAGCGACACCATCATGGGCCGCGGTGGCGACGACATCATCGACGGCGACAAGTGGCTGAACGTGCGTATTGCCGTCCACGCAGACGTTGGGCCGGACGGTGGCACGGGCGCCATCCTGGAAACCCACAGCAGCATGACGACGCTGGCCGCCAGGATGTTCTCTGGTGAGATCAATCCAGGCCAACTCCGGATCCTTCGCGAAATCACGACGGTCGGCGCGGATACGGTAGCGGACATCGACATTGCGAAGTACCAGGGTGGTCGTGGCGAATACGCCTTCTCCGCCACCACGGACGGACAGGTCATCGTCTCCCACGTCGTCGAAGATCCGCTCGATGGTACAGACCGGCTGCGCAACATCGAGAAGGTCCAGTTCGCCACCGGCAACGCGCTCAACATCATCGTTGGCACGCCTGGCAACGACGTCCCGCTCAACGGAACAGCGGACGATGACTTGATCCTCGGTCTTGCAGGCGCTGATACGCTGAATGGTCTGGCCGGCAACGACATCCTCGTCGGCGGCCCGGGCGGCAATACGACGACGGCGGCAACCTATGCCGACAACTTCAACACCAACGGCTTTGGCAATTCCACCGGCTCAGCCGCTTGGGATCCGGACTGGGTGGAGACTGGCGATAACAACAGCCCAACCAACGGCCAGATCCAGATCGACGACGACGTCGCCAACGTGCTCGCCTTCCTCACTGGCGACGGCGCACAGATCCAGCGCACGGTCAACCTCGCAGGAGCGACGACCGCCAGCCTGAGTTATTCAATCAGTGAAACGGGACTGGACGCTGGTGGCGACAACGACAATGTGACGGTCTTCTTCTCCCGTGACGGCACGAACTTCGTTCAGGTCGACCAAATCACCAGCACCACTAACGCAGCCAACCGCAACATCGACCTGGCGTCTGTCGGCACCGGTCCGTTCACGGCAAACGCCGCGATACGCTTTGTCGCCTCGAGTTTCGAGGCTGGAGACAGTGTGTCCATCGACAATCTTGTCGTCAACTTCACCACCGTCAGCGTCAACACCGCCGTAGACACGCTCAACGGCGGCGCGGGCGACGACACTTACTCGTTCACCCTCGGCGACGGTAACGACGTCATCAACGAACTCGCAAATGAGGGCGCCGCGGACCGCATCTCGATCCTGGCGCCGAGCACCGGGACCGATCCCGAGACCGGCTTGCCGATCCTCACTATCGACGCGCTCAACGCGTTCGACAGCAACACCGGCAACCAGAACGGCAACCTGGTCATCAACTACACTCTGCCCACCGACACGGCGCAGACGATCACCGTCAACTCGCACTACGTCGGCGCCAATGCCCAGCAGGGCGTCGAGCTGATCAACTTCAACGGTGCGTTCTTCAATGGGTACCAGCTGGTGGGCGACTATGCCGTCAGCCGGCTGGACAATGGCCGCAACCACGCCGCGGCCACGGCCAACATGTTCATCGCCGGTGAAGATGCCGACGACGACACCATGACCGGCGGCAGCGGCAACGACTTGATCTTCGGTGCCGGCGACGGCGACGACATCATAGGTGGTCTCGGCGACGACCTGCTGGTTGGTGGGGCGGGCAACGACGAACTCGACTCCCGGCTCAACGCCGCTGGCGACGACTTCGAAGGCGCGATCGGCGCCGACACGATGGTCGGCGGTGCGGGTAACGACACCTACGGCGTCGACGATCTGCTCGATGTCGTGGTGGAGGGACTCAACGAGGGTACCGACACGGTCGAAACCTTCCTGGCGGCGCTCTCGATCGAGAACATGGCCAACGTCGAGAACCTCTCATACGAGGGCGTCGATGCTGACCAGTTCATCGGTACCGGCAACAGCGGCAACAACACCATCAGCGGCGGCGATCTCGCCGATACGCTGAGCGGTCTCGGCGGCAACGATACGCTACAGGGCGGACTCGGCGCCGACAGCATGACCGGCGGCGACGGCAGCGACGTGTACTTCGTCGATGAGGCCGGTGACGTGGTGGTTGAGACGTCCGCTGTGGTGACGGACATCGACAGGGTCGAATCCGACATCTCGTACACTCTCGGTGCGAATGTCGAAAACCTCGACCTCAACGGCGGGGCGGTGACGGGAACGGGCAACGCGCTCAACAACGTCATCAACGGCAACGGCGCGGCGAACCAACTGTTCGGCGGAGGCGGAAACGACACCCTGAACGGCGATGATGGCAACGATCTGCTCGATGGCGGCGAGGGCAACGACACCCTCAACGGCGGCGATGACAACGATACGATCATCGGCGGCGGTGGCAACGACACGATCGATGTGGGCGGTGGCGTCAACACGATCGTCTACAATACCACCAACTTCGGCAACGACACGATTGCAAGCTTCGACGCCGTAGGCGGTACGCCGGCGACCCAGGATCGAATCGATCTCAGCGGGCTCGGGATCACGGCGGCGACTTTCGCCAATCGTGTGTTCGAATCCGCCGTCGGCGGGAACACTCTCATGACCATCCGAGAGAACGGACCGGCCTCGACCATCCAGGGCACGATCCAGATCAACGGCGTTGGTACCGCCGCAATTGATATCACCGACTTCACGCTTGCCGGGGCCGCGCCGGCTGCGTTCGGTACCCCCACCGCCGGCGCCAATACGATTACCGGCAACGCCGCGGCCAATCTGATAAACGGCCTCGGCGGCAACGACATTCTCAGCGGCGCTGGTGGCGACGATGTCGTCAACGGCGATGAGGGTGCCGATACGTTGAATGGTGGCGACGGCAATGACAGGCTGAGCGGTGGGGTCGGAGCTGCCAGCGGCACATTCAGCGACAACTTCGATGGCGCCGCATCCTACACCGACAACAACGGCTCGCTGAGTTTCGAAGGCGGCTGGACCGAGGGCGGTGGGGAAACAACGAGCGCGACTGCTGGCGATATCCAGATCAATGCCGCCAATGGCAGCCGGCTTCACTTCGAGGATGGCATCGATGGCGGAGAGTTCATCCAACGATCGTTCAATTTGACGGGCGCCACGTCGGCCTCCGTCCAATTCAGCTATGTGGGAGATGCCAGCATCACAGGCACCGAGAACGTGACGGTTCAGGCCTGGAACCACGCGACAAGTAGCTGGCAGACAATGGCCGGCGGCGTTCTTGGCACAGCGAGCGGCGCCTTCAACGTAGCCTTGTCGGCGGATCAGATCGGACCTCAATCCGGCATTCGCTTCACGGCAAATGGCGACTGGGACACCGGTGATGACTTCTTCATCGACAACTTCGTCGTCAACGCCAGCGGCAATCTCGGCGCCGACACCATCAACGGCGATGCCGGCGACGACACCATCATATGGAACGCCAATCCGGCGGATCCGACCGATGGTCGCGACATCGTCAACGGCGGAACCGAGGGCGCCCTGGGTGACACCTTCGTCATCAACGGCAACGCGACCAGCGAAACCTATAATATCTACACGCTGGCTGCCTGGGATGCCGTCGCTGGCAACGATATCGCCAGCTTCGGCGGGCGTACGCCTGAGATCGTCATCACCCGCGGCGGTACAGGCTTTGCCAACGTGATTGCGGAACTGAGCGAGATCGAGGAGATCCGGATCAACAGCGTCGATCCGAGTGGAACGACGGGCGACGCCGGAGGCGACACCTTCAACATCATCGGCGACTTCTCGGGCACCAGTCTGCGCCTCAACACCATCACGATCGATGGCGAAGAGGGGGACGATACGGTCGATATCTCGGCGCTGACCTCGGCTCATCGTATCGTGTTCAGGTCCAGGGGCGGCAACGACACCATCATCGGCGCCCTGCAGGCCGAGGACGTGATCGAGCTTCCGGACGGGGCGGATCTGTCGACTTACGACCTGGTGGAGAACCAGGATGGCACCAAGACCATCTCGAACGGGACCCACTCGGTGACCTTCACGGGCGTCGTGCCACCCCAGTTCCAGGCCGGTGGACCTGGCAGCGGCGAAGGAGTGGAGAACGAAACTCCGCCGGACGACGAAACTCCGCCGGACGACGAAACGCCACCTGATGACGAAACTCCGCCCGATGACAACGAACCGGCGCCGGTCGCAGGTGCAGTGAAGACCGGAACGGCAGAAAATGATCTGCTGATCGGAACGGCAGGCGACGATAACATCATTGCCCTTGCCGGAGACGACGTAGCCATGGGCGAGGCTGGCGCCGATGCGATCTCGGCCGGAGAGGGCGGTGATTTCATCAGCGGCGGAGCTGGACGGGACGTGATCTTCGCCGGAGCCGGCGACGACCAGGTGCTTGCCGGCGCGGACAACGACATTGTTTACGGCGATGCCGGAGCGGACCGCATCTTCGGCGATCAGGGCAACGATATGATCGCCGCCGGAGCGGGTGACGATGCGGTATTCGGCGGCACCGGAGACGACCTGATCGTGGCGGAAGTCGGCGACGGAAACGACGTCTACTTCGGCGACGAAGGCATCGACACGCTCGACATGTCGGCGGCGACTGCGAACGTCACCGTCAACCTCGGGTCGGGTGCGTTGTCCAACGGAACGGCGTCGAGCTCGCAGACGGGTAGCGACACGATCTGGGGAATCGAGAACGTCAATACCGGATCGGGCAACGACACCATCACCGCGAGCAACGCGGTCAACGTGATCAACGGTGGTGCCGGTGGCGACACCTTCAAGTTCACGTCGACCACGGCTGCCAACGGCGACACGATTGTCACGTTCGAGCCCGGCGATCGTATCGATCTGACAGCTATCGACGCCAATACCGGTACGGCAGGCGACCAGAGTTTCACGCTGGTCAACGGAGCGCCCACTGCGGCAGGGCAACTCGGAGTGACCCTCGAGACCCGCGCCGATGGTGATTTTACCGTTATCCAGGGCAACATCGATGGCAACGCCGATGCCGAGTTCACGATCGAGATCGCAGGTCATCACAACCTGAACAACACGAACGTAGGTCTTTGAGGCTCCCGCTACACGACGGGAGGCAGATGACAAATCTGCCTCCCGTCAAACTCCATTTCCTCCACATTATCGTTTGCAATCCGGGCGCATCACATGGCCAATCCAAAAGAGCTAACTCCCGCAAAGCGCCGAAACCTTGCTGAGCTGACGCGCGGATTTCGCGGCATTGTAATCTTCCTCTGCCTGATCTCGGGTGTGATCAACGTTCTGGCGTTGACCGGATCATTGTACATGATGCAGATCTATGATCGGGCGCTCACCAGCGGCAGCATTCCGACGCTTCTCGTTCTTTCGAGCCTGGTCATCGGCCTGTATCTCTTCCAGGGTTGCTTCGACGTCATTCGCACCCAGGTGCTGGTGCGGGTAGGCGCGCGACTGGACCAAAAGGTGGCGCCGATGGCGCATCGCGTGGCCATCGACATGCCGCGCTTCGGCTTCTCGACCTCCGAAGCCCTCGAGCGAGGGCGCGACGTCGATACGGTCCGCAGCTTCCTCGGCAGTCAGGGTCCGGCGGCGCTGTTTGACCTGCCATGGATGCCAATCTATCTGGCGTTCATCTATTTTCTGCATCCGGCTCTGGGTGCGTTGACGTTCGCCGGTGCGTTGGTGCTTACAGTTCTGACCGTCGTCAGCGAGGTCATGACGAAGCGTCTCAGCCTTTCCACCCGGAAGGCCGCGATGGCGCGCAACACCATTGCCGACAGCAACGCGCGGAGTGCGGAGGTCCTCAAGGCGATGGGCTTTGCGAGCCGCGCCGTGAGTCGCTTCAACGACGCCAACCGTGAGCATCTGGAGCTTCAGACCAAGGCCAACGATATCACGGGGACGTTCGCCGCCGTATCGCGCGTACTGCGCTTGTTGCTCCAATCCGCAGTGCTTGGCCTCGGCGCGTATCTGACAATCAAGGGCGAACTCACCGCCGGGGCCATCATCGCATGCTCGGTGGCATCCGCGCGTGCGCTTGCACCGGTGGACCAGGCGATCGGAAACTGGAAGCCCTTTGTCGCGGCGCGGATGGCCTACAACCGGCTTCGCGACACGGTCGTGGCCCTTGCCGCTGCCGACGAACCGATGAAGCTGCCTGCGCCGCGCCAGCGTCTCACCGTGGAGAAAGTCACGGTAGCGGTGCCGGGGTCCGGGCAGGTCATCCTGAGCGACGTCGCCTTCGAGCTCGAAGCCGGCCAGGCGCTCGGTATCATTGGACCCAGCGCCGGCGGGAAGACGACGATGGTACGCGCGCTTACAGGCATCTGGCCGGTGCTGCGCGGCAGCGTCCGGCTTGACGGCGCCGATCTGACGCAATGGCGCGAGGAGGAGATCGGGCAGCATGTCGGCTATCTTCCGCAGGAAGTCAGCCTGATGGATGGGACGATAGAAGACAACATCTGCCGTTTCGAGGCTCAGCCGGATTCCCTCAGGATTGTCGAAGCCGCCAAGGCCGCAGGCGTGCACGACATGATCCTGAAAATGCCGGCGGGATATCGAACCCAGCTCGGCCCGCAAGGGGCAGCCCTGTCGGCAGGTCAGCGGCAGCGGGTGGCGCTCGCGCGTGCGCTTTACGGCAATCCATTCGTCGTCGTCATGGACGAACCGAATTCGAACCTCGATGGCGAGGGGGAGGAAGCTCTCACCAGGGCGATCGAGGGTATCCGCGCACGGGGTGGTATCGCAATCGTGATAGCGCACCGTCCCAGCGCGCTCGTTGCCGTCGATCTCGTTGCGATCGTGCAGAACGGCCGCATGGTCGCGTTCGGCAAGAAGCAAGACATCATGACGCCGGCACTGCAACCGGCAGCACGTTCCGTGCCAGAACCACTCCAAGCGCAAGTAAGGAGGCCAGCATGATCACAGCAAAGGGACTCAAGCCCGCCTCGCAGCCACAGCAATCGCAGCCGACGCGAGAGGATTATGTCGAGCCCGAGCAGCAGAAGAAACCAATTGCCCCCCTCGCGTTTGTCCTGGCTCTGGCCGGTGTTGCCGCTTATCTGAAAAGCTTTCTACCGGTCAAGTTGGAAGCCCGCGAAGCACAGCAGGCCAGCAAAGATAACAAGGGAGACGAAAGCGATTCAACATCGAACGACATCGTCGCCGTCGCGGCTGACGAGGCTCAGGAAGAGGTGGCTGAGAAATCAGCGGAGCGCAAGATCGGATCATCCGACAAGGTGTTCCCGATCAGGATCGTATACGACAATGACCAGAATCTGACGTACGGTTCTTCGGCGATCGAACCTGCGCGGCCGCTCTCGCTTCGCGTGGCGACATTACCGATCGGCGATCCCATCCGGCCCACCAACGATAATAGTTCACCGACTCCATCAGGGGCAGCCGGCAGTGGTGGCGGCGGTGGTGGTGGTGGTGGTGGTGGTGGTGGCCAGGACAGGCCGACGTTCCCTCGCAACCCGGATCAACCCATCGTCACATCGCCGGAGCCTGATCGCAACCGGGCGCCGCGGACGAGTGGGCCTGTGCACCTGCAGGACTTGGTCGGTTGCCAGGTATTGATGATTTCCGTACTGGCGTTGTTGTCCGGGACCACCGATGCGGATGGCGACCGCCTGACAATAACAGATCTCGCCTCGACCTCCGGAACGCTCACCCCGACCGAAGACGGTGGTTGGATGTTCGTTCGTGCCGACGGCATGCTCGGCGATGTCAGCCTGACCTATACGATCTCCGACGGCTCGGCATCCGTGCAGCAAACGGCCCATTTCCGCGTGGTCGAGGCGCCGCCGATCATTGGGACCGTTGGGGACGATAATCTTCTCGGCACAAATTGTGGCGAGACCATCGACGGTCGCGCCGGCGACGACAACATCGACGCACGCGGCGGCAACGATGTGATCGCTGGAGGAGACGGCGACGATCACATCGTCGCCGGATCCGGCAACGACGTCGTCTACGCAGGAGCAGGTAACGACGTCGTATTCGGAGGATCCGGCAGCGATATCATTTTCGGCGGAGCCGGCAACGACCATCTGTATGGCGAGTCCGGCGACGACACGATCATGGGCGAAGAAGGCGATGACTTCATGTCCGGCGGCTCCGGAGCAGATATTCTGATGGCCGGCGACGGCAACGATACGGTGCATGGCGACGCGGACAACGACACGCTGGATGGCGGCGCGGGCAATGATGACCTCTTCGGGGGGACGGGGAATGACGTGATCACCGCGGGCGGCGGCGACGACGTCCTGCAAGGCGGCGACGGCAACGATGTGCTGTCTGATGGAATGGGCTCCGACACGGTGAAGGGCGATGCGGGCGATGACCACGTCGTGGCCGCCACGGACGCAGCCGATGATGTCTACGATGGCGGCGATGGGCAGGACACCCTGGACTACTCCACGGCGGCGAGCAGCGTCACGGCTGACCTTGGCGCCGGAACCGTCGGGGGCTCGGAGACCGGTCACGACGCGATCGCCGGGTTCGAGGCGATCATTGGCGGAAGCGGCGACGACCGTATCAGCGCTGGATCGACCGCCGTTGCCATGAGCGGTGGCGCGGGGAACGATCTACTCGATGGCGGCGCCGGGAGCGATGCCATCTCCGATGGCGCAGGCAGTGACGTCGTCTCCGCCGGCGGCGGCGATGACCATGTCTTGGCCGCAGCTGATGGGGACAACGATCGTTATGACGGAGGTTCCGGGCACGACGTGCTGGATTACTCGACGGCAACGGTCAGCGTTACGGTCGACGTCGGAAGGGGCAATGCCAACGGTGTCGATATCGGCCACGATCTGATTGCTGCCTTTGAAGAGGTCATCGCCGGATCCGGAGACGATCATATCGTGGCGGGATCGACGTCGCTTTCGATGACAGGGGGTGAGGGCAACGATACTTTCGAATTTCACAGGTCTGAGGATCAGCCGGCGATGACGGTTCGCAAGATCACCGACTTCACGGTCGGCGACCGGATCGTGGCTGCGACCTACGAAATCACCTATCTCACGGAAGATGGACTCGAAGACACGGTCTCCGACATGTTCGACGACATCTACCTGTCGACAAATGGCGACCATCGCCCTGTGCGATTCCGGTTCGAGGAAGTCGACAGCAACCAGTTGACGTTGGTAGAGGTGCACGATCGGCCTGACACCGATGAGTTCTTCACCATCGAACTTGCCGGACATCACAATCTTCAGTTCACCGTTGCCGTCGGCTAAGGCAACCGAGGAATCGGGCGATGAAACATTACGATCCCAAAAAGTTCGTTCCGGAAGCATCGCGCGCGGCCGTCGAGAAGGCCACCGACCGGTCATTCCGGCTTTGGCCAAGGGTGCTGGGGGGACTGGCGCTCGTGGTCCTGCTGGTCATCGGCTGCGGGGGATGGGCGGCAATCGCGAGGCTGGAAGGCGCCGTCGTTGCGGCCGGTACGGTGAAAGTGGACCAGAATCTGAAGGAGGTTCAGCACCGGGACGGTGGCATCGTGAAGACGCTTGCAATTCGGCAGGGCGATCTTGTCAAGGCAGGCCAGGTGCTGGCGACGCTGGACGATGTCCAGATCAAGGCAGAACTGCTCATCGTCCGCTCGCAGTTGGGCGAGGCCATGGGCCGCCAGGCGCGACTGATTGCAGAACGCGACAACCTTCGTTCAATCGAATTCCCGGCCGATCTCGGACGGATCTCGAACGCCGCGGACATTGTCATGCACGGGGAAAGCCGCCTGTTTGCGGGCAACAAGTTGAACAGGGACAGCCAGAAGGAGCAACTCGAGCTGAGCATCAATCAGACCCAGGAAGAGATCAAGGGCATGCAGGCGCGGCTCGCGGCGAAGGAGGAAGAGATAAAGCTGGTCGGTGCCGAGCGCGACAAGCTGGATCATCTGTTCGAGAAGAAGATCGTCGAGTACACGCGGGTCTATTCGGCGCATCGCGACTGGGCGCGGATACTGGGAGAGCGAGGCGAGATCTCGGCCAGTATCGCGCGCGCCAAGGTCCGCGCCAGCGAGATAAGAGTGCAAATCATAGCCGTCGACCAGAACGCCAGCACCGAGGCGCAGCGCGAACTGCGCGCCGTGGATGCCCGCATTTCCGAACTGAGCGAGCGCAAACTGGCGATCGAGGACCGCCTGTCCCGAACTGAAATACGCTCGCCGGTCTCGGGTTACGTGAACGAATTGTTTGTGCATACGGTCGGTGGCGTCATTACGCCTGCAGCAAGGATTGCGACGATCGTTCCTCAAGACGTGGAGCTCAAGTTCGAGATCAGGATCTCGCCTGCAGACATCGACCAGGTGCGGGAAGGGCAACCCGCCAGGATACGTCTCACTGCTTTCAATCGCACGACGACGCCCGAGATGAAGGGCCGGGTCGTCATGGTGTCTCCTGCCTCCGCGCGAGACCCGGCAAATGGCCAGGAGCACTACGTTGCATATGTCAGCCTGCTTGCGAGCGAGGAGGCCGTCGTCCAATCGAGTGGAATGAAACTGGTGCCTGGAATGCCGGCAGAGGTGTTTATTTCGACACAGGAAAGAACCGTCGCCTCCTATCTGTCCAAGCCGTTCACCGACCAGATGAATCGTGCGTTCCGCGAGCGCTGACAGCGTCAAGGTCTGTTGTAGGGGAGTTGCGCCAGGCGGCGGGATGTTGGAAGCAAGGAAAATGCGTCACCTCATTGAGCGGATGAAGCGAGATTCCAGATTGCGTATCGAGTCTAGTCTCAAGCTGCGCAGGATGCGACTGGCGGTGGCCGGTGACACGTTGCCCTCGGCTGCGATCTGCCAACTCGAGACCACGTCACCATCAACGAGACCGCCCGGTCCTGTTTGCCAATACTGTTCGGACATAGGGAAGGGTGCCCCAGCCCATGACAGCCGGTCTAAACGGCGCGGCTGAACGTCCGGCCCGGCACTTCGAGATACGCATCGAAAGCGGACGCCACGGTGCGCACCAGATGCCGGGCGCCGTCGGCAACGCGGACTACGTGGCCGCTTCGCTGGACAAGCCCGTCCGACTGCAGCGTCGCGAGGCGCGTAAGCGCGCGGAACACGGCTGCCGGATCGGCGTTGTGGCGGCGAGCGACGGCGGCGACGTCGACTGCGAAATCGCACATCACGCGCTCGATCAAATCCGCGCGCAGGCGGTCGTCGGCGGTCAGGACGTAGCCCTTGATTGTCGGCAGTGTGCCGGCGCCGACGCGCGCCGCGTAGTCGCCGAGGCCGACCGCGTTCTGGACGTAGCCCTGCGGCAGCCGGCCGATGGCGGAGGCGCCGAAGCCGAGCAGGGCGTCCGACGTATCGGTGGTGTAGCCCTGAAAATTGCGCCGCAGGCGTCCGTCCAAATGCGCGCTGACCATCGGATCGGACGGCAGGGCATAATGATCGAGACCGATCCGCCGGTATCCCGCCGCCTGCAGCGCATCCGCGATCGCCTCGGCCTGCGCGTGCCGCGCCACGCCGTCGGGAAGCGTCGCCTCGTCGATCATGCGCTGGTGTTTCTTGAAGCCCGGAACATGCGCGTAGCCGAACACCGCAAAGCGGTCGGGCCTCATGTCGAGGCATGCCGCGACGGTGTCGCGACAGGATTGGATGGTCTGGTGCGGCAGTCCGTAGATCAGGTCGAAGTTGATTCCGCCCACGCCCGCCGCCCGCAGCCCGTCCACTGCAGCGGCCGTCTGCGCCACCGTCTGCACCCGGTTGATGGCGCGCTGCACGACCGGATCGAACGACTGCACGCCGAGGCTTGCCCGCGTGACGCCGCTCCGGCCGAGCGCCGCAATCATCGCCGGCGCGAGCGTTCGGGGGTCGATCTCGACCGCGATCTCGGCGTTGGGGGCGATGGCGAAGCGCGTGGCGAGCAGGTCGACCAGGCGGGCCAATTCATCCGGAGTCATCACGGTCGGCGTGCCGCCGCCGAAATGGACATGGCGCACCGGCAACCGGCGTTCGAGCCGTTCGGCGACCGTCTCGATCTCCCGCCGCAGCACCGCTAGATAGTCGGCGATCGGGGCGTCGTGTTTGGTGATCGTGGTGTGGCAACCGCAGTACCAGCACATCGAGCGGCAGAACGGGACGTGAAGGTAGAGCGATCCGGTCGCGCCGCTATCGAGCGATCCGAGCCAAGCGCCATACTGCCGGTCCGACACGGCCGGTGAGAAATGCGGCGCCGTCGGGTAGCTCGTATAGCGCGGCAGGCGCTCGTCACGGTATCGGGCTTGAAGATCGTTGCTCATCGGGGATTCCGGGATTCGACAGTGTGAACCTGTAGCCCATGGGCTTCCCGGGAACTTTGCGGCGTATCAAAGACGGCTCATTGGCCGTGCGTTAATAATACGCCGGTATTTCCGTCCGCCGGGCCTATCGTTGCGGCCCCGCGAGGTTCACCTCGCGCTCGGCCCGGAAGACGTTGCTGTGGAGGTTGGCGATCCACTGGCGGCCTCTGGAGGTGATGTTGAGGTAGCGGATCGCAAGCTGGATCTGCGGTGCGACGTTGGTCCAGTAGAACTGCGGGAATTTGTAGACGATGTCGGCCGGCGTCGCGTAACCCAGCGTCTTGTTCAGCCCGATTTCCTGGAATTCGTGGAACAGGGCGTTCGATTTTCGCATGTAGTTGGGATCGCCGAGCTGGCCGATCAGATCGGCCGCGCGCAGCAGCGATCCTTCCTCCTCGTTGAGGTCGTCGCCATCGGGCTTTGGCGTATCGACATAGGGAAAGCGGGTATATTCGATGGCGCGGGCAATCCGGGCCGCGTCGACTTCCTCGCTGGAATCGAAGCGCTCGATGATGAACAGTTTCGAGCGGTCGACATGGTAGGGCGCGAGCGCGGCGTCGGACGATCCGACCGGCAACTGGATCTTGCGCCCCGTGATATCGGCGACATAGGCGTCGTCCTCGTCGCCCTGGACGACGCCGCGGACGTAGCCGATGTCGTGGGCGAGACAGGCCAGAATAAAATTCGCATAGTCGCTGACCGTGGTGGTTCGCTGCAACGCGCGTCCAACCAGGATGTCGTGGCCTACCAGCGTCACCAGCATGGTGTGCTCGATATTGTGATAGAGCGCATCGCTGTTGCCGATGCACTCGAGCGTCAGCCTTGCCGCGTACGGAAGCAATTCGGGCAAACCCGACGGCGATGAGCCGAACAGGTCCTGGGTCTCCTGCGCCAGAAACGAACCCAGCGCATGCGCGGTCAATTGTGGAATTGTAATCATTTCGGCACCCGCTCCAGTCGCACGTGGGTTGCGAAGAATCCGTGGCCTTATGCTGCGGCCCCCCTGTTTGAACGGGGTGAGCCGCCAATATTCGCTCATTCTATCACCATCCCATGCGTTTCGGCTCGGGTGCATCCCGCCGCAGGCTTGAGGGAAAGTCCGGTCCGGCAGGTCAGATCCTGACCGCGTTGGCGAAGAGCGTGTCTCCCCATTCGTACAGCGGGCGCATGAAGTCGGACTGGGTGTGTATCGCCTGGCCCTTGCGGTCGCGCCATTTCCGTCCGTAGGTATCGAACGGAAAATGCTGGATGTAGTAGTCGCAGGTCTCTTCCCAATGTTCGACCGAAAGCGCCTTGCCATAGTGCTGGCAATGCAGGCCGGTCACCGCCCGTTCGATGCCGGCAGGCTCACGCTTGTGGTGCTGCGCGAAACTGACCTCCGGCCGGTTGCGCCACAGCATCAGGATGTCCCGCCGCTCCGGGCCGAAAAAGCGGCGAAAGTCCAGCAACTGGCGACCGGCCTGATAGGGGGCTTGATCGTCGGCGGTCATGTAGGCGTCGAATAGTTCGACCCGTATGCCGTCGTAGTCGCTGGAATGCGTTTCTTCCGTGAACGTGCGCAGGTCGCCGGTCACGCGCTCGTCCGCATCGAAGCAGAACATCCAATCGAAGGCGAAATGTTCGCGCGCCGTCTGCAGCAGTAGTCCGCGGTGCCGGCCCTCGGCAATCTGGCGGGCCTCGATGTCGGCTTCCCACGACCGGTTCGCCACGATCAGCACGACTTTCGGGTGTTCGCGCAGAAGCTCCAGCGTGCGATCCGTGCTGGCGTCGTCATAGGCGATGATCGCATCAACTTGGCCGCCGACATAGTCCAGCGTGTCGCTGATCACGAGCGCTTCGTTGCGAACGCGGGTGACGCCGATCAGGAAGTGCCGATGCCCCAGCAGGCCGGCATTGCCGGCAATGACCTGCTCGCCGTCGCGGAGTTGCCAACGATCCGTGTCCGGCATGGTGACCACCCGGCTGCGAAAGGGGAATTCGCGCCAATGACGGTGTCCGGCCGGAGACCGGTCGCCGCATGGCCGGGAGCTTTAACGCGCAAGGGCGGAAATGGTTCGGGCCACGCTTGTTCCGACGTCGCCGCCGGAACGGACGGTCACACCCGGGGGCTATGCGACCGGAACAGGCGGCCTTTCTCGACCGCGAGCACCACCGCCAGCGCAGCCAGCGTGCAGAGGAAGAAGCCGGTCGCGAACGGCACCAGCGTGCCGTCGTAATCCTGGCCAATGGTGACGCCGACGCCGATGCCGAGCAGGGTGGTGATCGATCCGTAGAGCGACGAGGCGGTGCCGGCGATGTGGCCCTGCGGCTCCATGGCGAGCGCGGTGAAATTGGCGATCATCAGGCCGAAGGCGAACATCATCAGCGCCGACAGCGCCATGAACAGCGGCAGGCCGATGGTTCCGGTTCGCGCCGCCACCAGCATGACGGCGGAAACGACGACAAAGCCGATCAGCGCGCCGTGCGAAATCACCCGCATGCCGAGCCGGCCGACGAACCTGGCATTGACGAAGCCGGCGATGGCGACGCCGACGGCGCAGGCCGCGAACGCCAGCGGGAAATAATGCCCGAGCCGGTAGATTTCCGTGAAGATCTGCTGCGACGAAAACACGTAGGCGAAGAGCGTACCCTGCACGCCGCCGGCGACCAGCGCATAGCCGAGCGTCTGGGGGTTGGTGACGGTCTGCCGGTAGGCGCCGAGCACCTCGCCAACGGCAAGCGATTTTCGCCGCGCCTCGGGCAGCGTCTCCGGCATGCGCAGCGCGCTCCAGACGAACGCCACCACGCCATACAGCATCAGCACGATGAAGATGCCGCGCCAGTGCGTCAGCAGCAGCACCGCCTGTCCGAACGAGGGCGCGACGACCGGCACGGCAATGAATACCATCATCGCCAGCGATACCACGCTCGCCATGCGACGACCGGCGTAGCAGTCGCGGACGATCGCGGTGGCGATGACGCGGGTGGCCGAGGTGCCGAGGCCCTGCAACGCGCGGGCCAGCAGCAGCGTCTCGAAGGAGGGCGCTGCGATGGCGAGCAGGCTGGCGACGCAATAAAGCGCCATGCCGCCGAGCAGGATCGGCCGGCGGCCGAAACGATCCGACAGCGGTCCCATGATGAACTGCCCGACGCCGAAGCCGAGCAGGAAGATCGACAGCACCATCTGCGGCCGGTTGGCGACGGTGATATGGAAGGTGGAAGCGATGTTCGGCAGCGCCGGCAGCATCATGTCCATCGCGATCGGGTTCAGCGCCATGATGGACGCGATCACGATCACGAATTCGGGAAAACCCATCGGGCGGTGGCCTGAAGCGGCCACGGCATTGGCACTGGTATCGGACAACGAAAAACCCTCTTGCGGAGCGCAACTTATGCCTCTTGCTGCGATGCACAATCGGCGTTTTGGAATGGCAGCCCGGCGGCACCGGAGCCTTTAGGCAGACCCTGCCAGAACTTGCGGCACGCCAGTTCCAGGATGGTTCACGGCGGGTATCAGGTCGAGCGTCGGCGGCCCGCCAGTCCGGCGAAGATCGAGAAGAACAGGACGGTGTAGAGGAAGCCAAAGATGATCTGGACGCCGACCACGAATTTTGCCCAGCCCGTCCGGGGGACGATGTCGCCATAGCCCGTCGTCGTCATGGTGACGATGCTGAAATAGAGCGCCTCGCCGAGATTGAGTTCGGCGGAAAACGCGCGCGGGCCCTGAAGCCTGATGATGTAGAGGTACAGCACCGCGAAGCAGAATGCCGCCAGCATGAAGGCTGCGGTGACGTCGAAGAGGATTCTCCAGATGGGGGTGAACTTCAGATAGAGCGCACTCCTCGGGCCGTAAATGCCCCGGATGGCGTCGGCGATGCGCCAGATCAGGTAGGCCCAAATGGCGAAGAGCCCGGCTTTGGCCGCCTCTCCGACGTAGGAAGTGAAGGCGTTTTCGGGAAGAAAATGCGGCACCGCCGCTTCGACCAGCAGGCCGAAAATGCAATAGCCGACAACGATGGACCGGATGATCCTGAACCAGCGTGCGAGGCGCCTGCGTTTCCACATGATCGTCGTTTTTCCCGTCTGACGGTTCAGCCAGCCGCATGCGTTCCGGGCGGAACGACATAGAGCGTCATGGCGAAGATCAGGTAGATGAACAGGAGCAGGACGCCGATGAACCAGGCCGAGCGCCCGCTGTTGGTGATGAAGCACGCGGTAATGGTGGCGATCATCACCATCGAGACGGCCCCCGGCCAGAATTGCAGGTCCATCGGCTTCGGGCCGATGACGTAGCTGAGCAGTACCAGTACGGGCGCAACGAACAGGGCGATCTGCGAGGCGCTTCCGAGCGCGATGCCGACGCTCATATCGAGGCGGTTCTTGCGCGCTGCGGAAAACGCCACCGCCATTTCGGCAGCGCCGCCGACCAGCGCCACCACGATGAACCCGATGAAGGCGGGGCTCATTCCCAAGGTCTCTCCGGCCTTCTGCACCGATCCGACAAAGATTTCGCTGACCAGCGCCACCAGCACCGTCACCGCGATAAGCGTGCCAACTGCGACGCCGACCGGCAGCGTTTCCGCTTCACTTTCGCCGTGATCCTCACTGACGAACAGGTCCTTGTGGGTCTTCAGTGAGAACACGAGGCTCAGCGCGTAGGCGGCGATGAGCAGGACGGCGAGGCCGGTGCTGAGCTTTTGGGTTACCGACGGGCCCTGGGCGAGATCGAGATTTGCGACCGCGGCCGGCGTGATCAGGGCAATCGTGGCCATCAGCAGCAGCGCCGCATGCAGCCTGCCGCCGGCGCGATTGAACTCCTGGGTGCGGTAGCGCAGTCCGCCGAGCAGGAACGACGCGCCCAGCATGAACAGCGAATTGGTAACGATCGCGCCGGCGATCGACGCCTTTACCAGCATGTATTCCCCGGCCTGGAGTGCCGCCAGCGCGATGATCAATTCGGTCAGATTGCCCAATGTCGCGTTCAACAGGCCGCCGACGGCATCGCCGGTCTTCTCGGCCACGCTCTCGGTGGCGTGGCTGAGCAGGGCGGCCAGCGGAATGATGGCGAGAACGGCCAGCACGAACAGGGCGGTGTGCGCCGACGGTGCCAGCAGTTCGGTGGCCAGCACGATCGGCACGAACACCAGCATCCATAGCAGAGGGGTATGACGGATTTCCCTGATCAACGCGTTCATGATTTGGTCTAGGCCCTGGTTGCATTGCCAAGGCCATCCTTCGCCGGGCGCGGCGGTCGATATTGACGCAGCTCAACAAATTGGGCGGCTGGTGCTCGCCGCCGGGCAAGCCCTCCAAAATCGTTGTTCTGACCGGCGGCTTGCTCTATCCCCTAAGCTTTAACGTGCGTGTCGAAACGGAGACCTCGTGTCAGGACAGCCCTTGAGGATCGGTACGCGCAAGAGCGTGATGGCGCTGGCGCAGACGGAAGCGATCGCGCGGCTGCTGCGCGCTGCCGATCCAGCGCTCGACGTCGAGATCGTCAAGTTCGAAACCCGCGGCGACCAGGACCAGACCAGCAAGCTGTTGCGCCATGGCGGCAAGGGCGGCGCGTTCGTCGCCGAAATCCGCGAAGCGATGCGGGCCGGGCAATTGCAGGCGGCGATGCATTCGCTCAAGGACGTCCCCGGCAACGAGGAGACGCCGGGGCTTATCATCGCAGCGACCTTGCCGCGCGACGCCGCCAACGACGCGCTGGTGCTGCGTCCCGGTGTCTCGTTGGACGCGTTCCGCGCATCGAAAGGCAAGGGCTTCAAGATCGGCACCAATGCGGTGCGCCGCGCGGCCTATCTGCGCCGGCTGTTCCCCGAGGCGACCGTGATCCACTTCCGTGGCGCGGCCGATACCCGCGTGGCAAAGCTCGATCGCGGCGACAAGCAGCGGCTGCGCGGCGGCGGCGAGGTCGGACCTGCGGACGCACTTGTCATGGCGCGGTCGGGGCTTGAGCGCATCGGGATGGCGTCGCGCATCGCGCATGATTTCACGGTTTACGAAATGCTGCCGGCGGTCGGGCAGGGCATCGTCGCGGTCGAATGCGTCGAGAAGGATTGGCTGACGCGCGGACGGCTGGCGAAGATCGAGGATGCGTCGTCCAGGCTCTGCGCCGAGGCCGAGCGCGAGGTGCTGTGGGTTCTCAACGGCCACTGCAACTCGCCGATCGCCGGCCACGCCACGCTTGCGGGCAGCGAGATGACGCTGACGGCCTCGGTGCTGGACGAGGCCGGCGACCGCTTCATCGAGGTGACGCGACGTGGCGCGGCGGACCGGCCGCGCGAACTCGGCCGCGCCATAGGCCTCGAACTGCTCGACAAAGGCGCCGCCGAGATCATCGCGCGGACGCGGCCGGAGGACGATTCGATCCTTTCGTAGGCGTGCCTTTGCCGTTATCCTTCCACGGGATCGGTCAATAGCTGTGGGGGCACGCATGCGCTACGCGTCAGTTCTGCAAGCTGCGTTGATCGCGACCGCAGCGATCGCATCGCTGCCGGCGCAAGCCGGGCAGCCGCTTTTTCTGGTCACGCCGGACGAGATCGGCATCGGGCCGCCGCCGGCGCGCTACGGCTATATTCCGTTCCGCTGTACCGACGGCCCCGCCGATAATTTCTATCACGGCGCCTGGTATGCCGGGCAGCCGACCGCGCTGTACCGCGGCAAGGCGTACCGGCCATACTACCGATATACGGCCTACCGCGCGGTGCCGCGGACCTATCTTTGTTCGGAATAGGCGCGCGACGTCGGTCACAGCCACAAGATCTTCTTCCGGTATTCGAGGTCGCTCAGCAGCGGGGCGGCCGGGCCCTGGTGGAACACCGCGCCGCGTTCCAGCGCGAATACGCGGTCGGCCAGCGCCAGCACCAGGTCGAGATTGTGTTCGACGATCACGATGGAAACGTGCTGGCGCAACCGGTCGAACACCCTGAACAGTTCGAGGATCACCGTCGGCGCCAGTCCCTCGAAGGGTTCGTCGAGCAGCAGCAGTTTCACGTTGCCCGACATCGCGCGCGCCACGGCCACCATCTGCTGCTCGCCGCCGGAGAGATAATCCGCCGCAACATCCATGCGCTCGCGCAGGCGCGGGAAATAGTCGAGGATCTGCGCCTCGTCCCACACCACGCCGTTGCTGCCGTCGGTCTTGCGCGCGAGCCGGCCGAGCGAGAGGTTTTCCCGCACGGTCATGCCGGCGAACAGGCCGCGGCCCTGCGGCACGTAGCCGATGCCGGCGCGCGCGATGTCAGGCGCCGGCATGCGGGAGATATCCTTGCCGGCGTATTCGATGGTGCCCGATGACAGCGGCACCAGGCCAGCGAGCGTCTTCAGCAGCGTCGACTTGCCGGCGCCGTTGCGGCCGAGCAGGGCGACGATCTCGCCCTCGCGCACATCGAGCGTGGCGTCGTGCAGGATGTGGCTCTTGCCATAGAAAGTATTGACGCGCTCGAAGCGCAGGATCGGCGCGGCGCTGGCGCTGACATCGTCGCTGCGGCTGTGCTCGACTTCGGGGACGCCGGTGCCGGTGTAGATCTCCTGCACCTTGCGGTCGGCGCGCACCGCCTCGGGCGTGCCGGTCATCAGCACTTCGCCCTGGTTCATCACAGTGACGATGTGGGAGAAACCGAGCACGCGATCGATGTCGTGTTCGACGATCAGGACTGGTATGTTGGCGGCGATGTTCTTGACGAGGTTCGACACCCGTTCGCGCTCGGCGGCGGCAAGGCCCGCCAGCGGTTCGTCCAGCAGCAGCACCTGCGGCTTCGAGCCGAGCGCGATGCCGAGGTCGACCAGCCGTTGCCCGCCATAGGACAGTTCGCCGCCCTCGATGGTTTCGATTCCCTGCAAGCCCAAAAATTTGACCAGTTCCGCGGTCTCGGCGTGGATGTCGCCGTAATGGTCGATGTCGCGCCACAGGTTGAAGCGGCACGGGCTCTGCGCCTGCAGCGACAGGCGCAGGTTCTCGTAGATCGACAGGCCCTTGAACAGGTTGGTGATCTGGAACGAGCGCGCCAGCCCTTGGTGGCAGATCGCTTCCGACGATACGCCCTGGATCTCGCGGCCGTTCAGCCTGATGGTGCCCTGGTCGGTCGGGAACAGGCCGGAGACGAGGTTGAACAGCGTGGTCTTGCCCGCGCCGTTCGGTCCGATCAGCGCGTGGATTTCGCCGGCGCCAACCTTGAGGCTCGCACCGGTGACGGCGCGGATGCCGCCAAACGTCTTGGAGACGCCGCGCACGTCGAGCACGGTGCCGTTGAGCGCCTTCGGCAGCAGGAAGGCCGGCAGCGGCAGGCCGTCGTAGATCTTGCGCCTGCTCATGGCGGCGGCTTCTTCCGGCGCTGGCCACCAGCGTTTCGACAGCGTCGCCCAGATGCCGACGAGGCCGCCCGGCGAATAGAGTACGAAGGCGACGAAGACGAGGCCGAACCACAGCAGCCAGTTCGGCGTCCAGATCGAAAACAGTTCACGGAACAGGATGAAGAACAGCGCGCCGATCGCCGGCCCCAGCATGCTGCGCATGCCGCCGATCACCACGATCGCGAGTAGTTCACCGGAGAACGGTACCGAAACCGCCTCGGCGGACACCAGGTAGTTCTGGAAGCCGATCAGCCCGCCGGCAAAGCCGGTGACGACGGCGGAGATCACGAAGACGCCGAGCTTGTAGCGTTCGACCGGATAGCCCTGGAAGGTGGCGCGCAACTGGTTCTCGCGGATCGCCATCAGCACATGGCCGAACGGCGAGCGCACCAGCCGTAGCAGCAGATACAGCACGCCCAGGCTGAGCACGGCGACGACGATGTAATAGTTCAGCGCGCTGTCGAGGCTGAACGGCCCGATGCTGCCGCGCTTCAGGCCGCCGAGGCCGTCTTCGCCGCCGGTGACCGCCGTCCAGCGGAAGGCGATGGTGTAGGTCAGCGCCGACAGCGCCAGCGTCAGGAGCGAGAAATACACGCCGCGCCGACGCAGGATGACGATGCCGACGAAGGTCGAGATGGCGGCGACGACGATCGCTGCCAGCAGCAGCGGCAGGAAGATATCGTTGTTGAACCAGTTGCGCTGAATCAGCCCCGCCGCATAGGCGCCGATACCGAACCAGGCGCCGTGGCCGAACGATACCAGCCCGGTGTAGCCAATGCAGAGATTGAGCCCCATCGCGGCAATGGCGAGCGCCACCACCATGGTGCCAGTGTTGAGCGACAGACCCATCAGGTACAAGGCGAACGGCAGCACGATGACGGCGAGCGTGGCCAGCAGCAGCGGGCGATATTTGGCGGCGAAGCTGCTTGTCATTCGAACTTCTCGATACGTTCGCCGAGCAGGCCGCGCGGCCGCACCAGCAGCACCAGGAACATCAGCACGTAGATGGAGGCTTCACCGGCGGCGGGTGCGAAATGGATGGTGATGCCGCGCACGACGCCGACCAGCATCGCGGCCAGCACGACGCCCCAGAAACTGCCGAGGCCGCCGATCACGACGACGACGAAGGCCACCGTGATGATCTCTGCGCCCATCGCCGGATGCACGATCGTGATCGGCGCAAAGAACGCGCCGCCGAGCGCCGCCATGCCGACGCCGAGCATGACCACCGCGGTCATGTAGGGCTGCAGGCGGATGCCGAGCGACGCGACCATGTCCGGCCGCTGGATGCCGGCACGGACCACGCGGCCGAACGAAGTCTTGTGCAGCAGCAGCCAGACGCCGAGCAGGACGGCGGCAACGACGGCGAGGATCAGGAGCCGATAGCGCGAGAACAGGAAGTCGCCGAGGAACACCGAGCCGCGGAACGCCTGCGGAACCGCGGCCGATATCGGCGGCGCGCCCCAGACGATCCTGATCGCCTGTTCGGTGACCATGGCAAGCCCGAACGTCACGAGGAGACTCAGGATCGGATCGGCGTCGTAGAATCGCCGAAGGATGAAGCGTTCGAACAGGATGCCGAGCAGCCCGACGGCGACCGGCGATATCACCACCGCCGGACCGAAGCCGAGATACCTGGTGATCTCGACGGAGACATAGGCGCCAAGCGCGTAGAACGCGCCGTGCGCAAGGTTGACGATGCCGCCGACGGAAAAGATCAGCGACAGCCCGAGCGCAATCAGGAGGTAATAGCCTCCGAGCACTAGGCCATTCACCACCTGTTCCAGCAGGAAACCGAACTGCATATCCAACCCGCAATGCTAAAAGAGACGGCGCCGGCGCTATGCTGCCGGCGCCGCAACGCCAGTTGCCCTACACCCGGGCTCCTATGCCTTCATGTTGCAGGGGTTCTGCGTCTTCGTCGGGTAGATCGATTCGAGGTCCGCGCCCGCGACAGGGACGGCGTCGCCGAGCACCAGCATGTCCCATTTGTCCTTCATCTCGTTCTTCGGCTTCACCGTGAACGGATAGGCTTCCTGCACCAGTTGGTGGTCCCAGGAGCGGAAATAGGCCTTGCGCCCTTTCATGATGTCGAACTGCGTCTGCTTTTCGAAATAGGCAATCAAGGCGTCGCTTTCGGTCGACTTGGTCTCGGTGATCGCCTGCGCGATCGCCTTGAGCGTGATGTACTCAATCCAGGCGTGGTTCTCCGGCGGCTTGCCGTATTTCTTGCTGAAGGCCTCGACGAACGCCTTGGAGGCCGGATTGTCGAGCGTGTGATACCAGACCGTCGGCCAGGTGCCGCTCAGATTGCCTTCGCCCATCGCCCAGGCATCGCCGGTGTTGAGGTTGAAGCCGACCAGCGGGTAGGGGAAGCCGAATTCGGCATACTGCTTGACGAGGTTGGTCACCTGGTTGCCGGCGAGGTTGCAGCACACGACGTCGGGCTTGGCCTGGCGGACCTTCAGCAGATACGGGCTGAAGTCGGTGACGTCGGTCGCAATCAACTCGTCACCGATCAGGGTGGCGTCATTGGCGCTGAAGAAGGCCTTGGCGGCCTTCAGCAGGTCGTGGCCGAAAATATAGTCCGCAGTCAGCGTGATGAACTTCTTGCCCTTCACCATGCCCTTCTGGTTGAGCGCGGTGCCGACGGCGTTGACCATCACGGTGTTCGGAATGTCGCAGTGGAAGGAGTAGCGGTTGCAATCCTTGCCGCGCAGCGCGTCGGAGCGGGCGCCGGTCGAGAAAAACACCTTCTTGTTGCGCTCGGCGACCTGCATGATCGTCAGCGAAGAGGCGGAAGAGATTTCGCCGAACAGCAACACCGCGCCGTCCTGCTCGAGCATGCGCTGCGCCTTGGTGGCGGCGGTGGCGGGATTGACCGAGTCTTCCGACATCAGGTCGATCTGCTTGCCCATGATGCCGCCGGACGCGTTGATCTCCTCCGCTGCCATCTTCACGCCGAGCTGGGCGTAGCTGCCGATCGCGCCGAGAAATCCGGTCAGCGGCACCAGGTGCCCGATCTTGATGCGTGCGGCCTGCGCGCTGACGATGGCGGGACATCCGATAGCGGATACGCCGGCGAAAGCAGCGCCGGCCTTCAACAGAGTACGTCGGCTGTAACAGGTCATCACTGGTCTCCTCCCGAGGATGCTTGGCGACGTCCTCTCTTCGATTTTCGCGTATGCGACAATGTGAGAGACGCTCTTTTATTATTGTAAGTATTTCCGGACGCGACGTCGGCTGTCAACGCCAAATGCGTCGCAGTCACGCGCAAACGCGTCTGCGGCGGAATCAGGAGGGGGAAGATCGCAGGACGATCAGGAGGTTTTCGAAATATCCCGGGCGCCGAACTCGGCGGACAGGCGGCTGGCGGCGCTTCGCACCAACTTTGCGCGGCTCTGTATCACCTGGTCGGTCATCCGCCAGATCGGGCCGGAAATGCCGAGCGCGCCGATCACTTCGCCGGTGAAATGATAGACCGGCACCGCGACGCACCGCACTTCGGCATTGAATTCGCCGTCGTCGAAAGCGATCGCATCGCGACGTATCTCCGCGATCTCACGCAATAATTCAGCGGGCTCGGTGATGGATTTCTTCGTCGACGGCTTCAGCTCGATCCGTTCGAGAAACCGCTTCAATTGGTCGGGACGCAGCGAAGCAAGGATGATCTTGCCGAGCGCCGTGCAATGCGCAGGGCGTACCACGCCGACGCGGTCGGTCAGTTGAAACGCGCCGGCCCCGCTGGTGCGGGCGATCACGACGACCGCATCGCCCATCCGTACGGCAAAATGCCCGCTTTCGCCGGTCTCGCGCGACAGGTCTTCCAGGATCGGCGTGGCAAGATTGACCATCTCGATCTCGTCGAGCGCGCTGGCCGCGAGCGCAAACAGCGGCCGGCCGACGCGGTAGCGCTTGGAGTCGCGCTCCTGCCGGAGATAGCCGAGCGACACCAATGTCTTCGCGAGATGGAACGTGGTGGAATTATGCAACCCCACCAGCTTGCTGAGATCGGCCAGTCCAATGCCTTCGCGGTGGCGCGCGACCTCCTCGAGGATCGAGAACGCCCGTCCGAGCGACTGCACGCCGCCGCGTGCGCGCTCCTCGGCCTCGTCGTCGATGTTGGGTTCGTTCGACGGCACCAGCTTGGCGATCGCGACCTTGCGCGGAGTGGCCGGCTTGTCACTCGTCTTCAGCTTGGTGCGCGACTTCACGGGAATCAGGTCTCCAGAATAGGCGAGACGAACTCTATCAGGACGTCCTCGTCCGGCAACAGCGCCGCGCCTCGTTTAGCACGAGGGGCCGATCATACCACAATAGCAATTGACGTACAGTATTATGAGAAATAGGTTCGGCCCCGTTGCCGGCCGCGCAGTTCAAGATGCGGAGGCGGGGATCGTTGAGCTGCAGGGAGTGGGTGAATCAATGTCGGGTAACATGCTCAATGGCGCCCAGGTCATCGTCGACTATCTGATCCAGGAAAAGGTGCCACAGGTGTTCGGCCTGTGCGGCCACGGCAACATCCAGCTCATCGATGCGCTGTACGAGCGCTCCGACGAACTCAAGACGATTTCCGTGCATCATGAGAGCGTCGCCGGCTTCATGGCCGACGTTTACTATCGGGTATCGGGGCGGCCGACCGCGACCTTCACTTCGTGTGGGCCGGGCTCGGCCAATCTCCCGATCTCGCTCGGCAATGCGTTTCTGGATTCGGTGCCGTTCCTCGCGGTGACCGGCAACGTGCCGACCAGCCAGTTCAACCGCGGCGCATTCCAGGAACTGTACCGGCACCATCAGGCCGACTTTCCATCGACGGTGCGCTCCTACTGCAAAAAGGTATTCCAGCCGACGCGCGGCGAGATGGTGCCGCTGGCGGTGCGGCAGGCGTGGAAGACGATGACGACGGGCCGGCCCGGACCTGTCGTGCTCGACGTACCCTTCGACGTCTTCATGGAAGCCGCCGCCGAGGAAGCGCCGAACGCGATGGCGTGGAACGCCAACATCTCGAGCCGCTGCGGCGCCGATCCGGAAGGCGTGGTCAAGGCCGTCGACATGCTGCTCGGCGCCGACCGTCCGGCGATCATCGTGGGCCAGGGCGTACGTTATGGCGGCGCGGCGGAGGAGTTGCTGCGGCTTGCCGAGCGGCTGCAGATTCCGGTGGCGGCATCTGCCAGTGGCCTCGGCGCGATCGACTGCAACCATCCGCTGGCGCTCGGGCTGGTCGCGCGCGCCGGGCACTACCAGGCCAACCATGCGACGCGCCAGGCCGATGTCCTGCTGGCGATGGGCATGCGGTTCGACGATCGCACGTCGAGCTCGTGGATTCCCGGCTACTCCTTCACCATCCCGCCGACGCGGCTGATCCATGTCGACATCGATCCCGAGGAGATCGGTCGCAATTATCCGGTCGCGCTCGGCCTGATGGCCGACGTGCGCACCTTCCTGCGGCAGGTCCATGCCGAACTCGATCGCCGCGCCGATCTCACCAAGAAGGCCGACGCGCGCAAAAAATGGCTGTCGCAGATCGACGGCTATCGCAAGGAATGGGACAAGTTCGTCGCGCCCGGATTTTCCGACGACACCACGCCGATCAATCCGCAGCGCGCCGCGCTCGAGATCGACAAGGCGCTGCCGGAGGATGCGATCCTCGTCAGCGACATCGGCGTGCATCACAACTGGCTGCTCGGCTTCTGCAAGCCGAAGCGGCCGGATTCCTTGATCGGCTCGATGGGGTTCGGCCCGATGGGCTTTGGCGTCGCCGGCGTGATGGGCGCCAAGTTCGCAGCGCCCGACCGGCCCTGCGTCTCGGTGTGCGGCGATGGCGCCTTCTTCATGCATGCCAACGTGCTGGGCACGGCAGTGGAGTACAATCTGCCCGTGGTCTGGGTGGTCTGGAACAATTATGCCTATGCCTCGATCCGCGGATTGCAGCGCGGCTATCTCGGCGGCCGCGAACTGGCGACCGATTTCCACGACCCCAACACCGGCGAGCGCTACAACCCTGACTTCGCCGCGATGGCGCGCTCCTGCGGCGTCGAGGGCGTGCGCGTAGATCGCGCGGGTGATCTCGGCGAAGCCATTCGCAAGGGCATCGCGGCGAACAGGCCGTACCTGATCGACGTCGATATCGCCGCCGACATCAATCCGGTCGGCGCCGGCGTCTGGGAATTGCCCGGGCTCGGGCAGAGCAAGGCCGGCATCGGCACCCGCTATCAACCCGCCTGATCTCACCTGAGGAAATACCATGCTGCTTGCAGGCAAGAAGGTCGTCGTCGTCGGTGGCTCTTCGGGCATCGGGCTCTCCACCGCGGAAATGGCCAAGCGCGAAGGCGCCGAAATCATCATCGCATCGCGCAACGCCGAGCGGCTCGACAAGGCGGCCGGTAAGCTGAACGCGACCGCGATCCCCGCCGACGTTACCGGCGACGACAGCGTGGCCGAACTGTTCAAGCGTTGCGGCCCGGTCGATCATGTCGTGGTCACGGCGGCGCAGCTTCGCACCGGCCCGTTCAGGACGGTCAAGATGGAAGATGTTCGTGCCACGATGGAAGGCAAGTTCTGGGGCGCCTGGCGTGTCGCGCAACAGGCGCAGATCAACGCCGGCGGATCGCTGACGCTGGTCTCGGGTTTCCTGAGCGTTCGTCCGCGACCCAATTCAGCGATCGTCAGTGCTGCCAACGGCGCGTTGGAATCGCTGGCCCGGGCGCTCGCGCTTGAACTGGCGCCGGTGCGCGTCAATGCGGTCTCGCCGGGAATCATCGATACGCCGATCCGTGCCGCGATGCCGGAAGAGGCGCGGCGCGACATGCTGGCGAAGACCGCGGCGGCGTTGCCGGTCGGCCGCGTCGGCGCGGGCGAGGACATTGCGCGGCAGATCCTCGGCTTCATGGCCAACGGTTTTGCGACCGGGTCGATTGTCTATATCGATGGCGGCGCGCTGGTGATCTGACGACAGGGAGGCTGGACATGGCTTCGGAAAACAACGGCGCCTTCATCCGCAACATCGCCGAAGTGCCGTGGCGCGAGTTCCCCAATCATTTCGGCGGCGCGCTGTCGAAACCGCTGGTCATGCCGGAGACCGCAGGCTCCCGCCACATCGACTACCGGATTTCGATGTACCAGCCGATGGCGCATGTCGCGCGCCACAGCCACCGCGTACAGGAACAGATCTATCACGTGCTCGAAGGCGAGGGGCTGATGGAGATTGCGGGCAAGAATCACGTGGTGCGCAAGCACGACTTCATCTTCCTGCCGCCAGGCGTCGAACACGCGATCTCGAATTCGGGCCTGGTCGATCTGGTGTTCCTGGTAATCACCTCTCCGGTGACGGACGACGAAAAGCCGGTGTGATTTCGTTCACGCTGCCAGATCGAGCAACAGACGCGACGATCCGCGAATCAGCACCTTGCGGCCCTTCGGCGTGATCGCCGGAATATCTCTGTTCATCACGGCAAGTTCGAGCGCAATCAGGCCGTCGATCGTGTACCGGCTCATCCGGGCGAGACGTGAAGCGGGCGTGCGCAAAGCCTTCAGTGCTTCCCACTGGTCCGGCGTCAGGTCGTAGTCGAGTTCTTCGCTCATGGTGCCTCGGCGTTCTCGCAAGCTTTCGCTCAAGTTCTTGTGGCGCCTCATACCGAGCCCACATGAAGATCGTGCGACCGCAACGAGTCTGTATTTCGACGCATCGACGATGCGCTGTCACATCATCGTGTTGTTGGAATCGATTGAATGTGTCGAATCACACACTGGGCCAAAACAAAAAAACTGGCACAAGATTGCGTGAGCGCCGAAATGGACGCCCAATCGCAGCAACGGGTTAGGGGGAGTTTATTAACAAAAGGTAAATTTTTGCACCGCGGAAACATGGTTTCCGCGTCATTTCCGCCAGTTGCACACCATCCGAATTCGCGCCGCCGCTAACCCCGCCGCACGCTTGAGCCGCCATCGACTGGCAGCGTCACGCCCGTGATAAAACTCGCTTCATCCGACGCGAGGAACAGCGCGGCGTTGGCGACGTCCCAGCCGGTTCCCATCTTCTGCCGCAGCGGCACCTTGCTGTCGCGATCGGCCTCGACTTCGGCGCGGGTCTTGCCCCATTCGCGGGCACGGGTGTCGACCGCCATCGGCGTATTCATCAGGCCCGGCAGGATGACGTTGGCACGGATGCCGTACTGCGCATTCTGGTAGGCGAGCTGTTCGGTGAACGCGATCATCGCCGATTTGGTCGCCTTGTAGGCCACGTACGGATAGGTCGTGATCGCCGCCATCGACGAGATGTTGATGATGGCGCCGCTCTTTTGCTTCCGCATGATCGGGATGACGTGCTTGGCGGCGAGCACGCAGCTCTTCAGGTTGATCGCGACGCAGCGGTCGAATGCTTCCTCGGTAATATCGAGCAACTCGGCGTCGCCGCCGGACAGGCTGACGCCGACATTATTGTGCAGGACGTCGATGCGGCCCCAGCGCGCTATCGCATCCTCCACCATTGCCTTGAGGTCGGCATTCCTGGTGACGTCGGCCTTGAAGGCCGCCGCCGTGCCACCCTTGGCGGCAATCATGTCGGCGGTCTCCTGCGCCGAGGCCAGGTTGTGATCGACGCACAGCACCTTGGCGCCCTCGCGGGCGAAAGTCAGCGCGGTGGCGCGGCCGTTGCCGATGCCTTCGCCGGGGCTTTGTCCGGCGCCCACGACGATGGCGACACGATCTTTCAGACGCATTTCATTCCACTCCCGGGATCGGGTACTGTTTCAGTACCTCTTTATAATAGGGCTCGTTGTCCATCTTCATCGTCGCCAGCACGCGGACGACGGCGCAGTAGAAGGCGATGGTGACGACGAGATCGACCATGTGCTCGTCGGAAAGGTCGCGCTTGATCTCGGCGAAGGTCGCGTCCGACATTGCGAGCTCGCGCACCATCTCGCGGGCGCCCCTCAGGATGGCCTTCGCCAGCGGTTCGAGGTTCGAGGGCTTGCCCTCGGTTTCGGCCATCAGGGCGGCGATATCGTCGTCGGTGACGCCGAATTCCTTGCCGATCTTCACGTGATGGGTGAACTCGTACTCGGATTTCTCCATCCAGCCGACCTGCAGGATCGCGAGTTCGCGCAGCCGCGGATCGAGCTTGCTCTTGAAACGGATGTAGCCGCCGATGCCGTTAAAGGCGCGCGCCATCTCGGGCGAGTTCACCAACAGCTTATGCAGGTTGGTGTTGCGCTTGAGCATGTCGCGATATTCGGGAGCAATCTGGTCGGCTTCGAGATAGGGCAGGCGGGCCATTTTCTTGTTGTCCTTGTTGGCGATAGCGGATGAGGCTTATCTAGCCGTAGAGCTCTTTGTGCTCCCGCTCAAAGTTGGCGTAGGAGTCCTTGATGCTCGCGAGGTTGAGCAACATGGTCGCAACCGGCGTTCCGTCAGTTCCAAACACGGTCGTACGCACCCACATGCTCTCGGTGCGGCGGCTGCCGCTGAGCGCCACCACCTCGCGTTCGGTGAAATAGTCTTCACCGGCGAACAGCGGCCCGCGCAGCAGGCGGATTTCCTGGTCGGCGAACAGCCCGACGGCGGGCCCGCGGACCGGCAGCTTGTCCTCGCGGGCGCGGTACTGGAACAGCACGCTCAGCATTTCCATGGGGATTATCGCCCGTCCCCAGGGATTGCTGCCTTGCGAATAATACGCCGAAGGTTCGGTGATCACTTTCAGCTTCTCGGCCAGCGAGAACGGGTAGAGGTCGCCCATGTTCTGGTCGAAATCCATTCGCACGGTCTGGCGCGCGGTCTTCATGCCGACCTTGAGGTCGGCGAGAATAACCGGATCGGTGAGCGGCTTCAGTTCGCCGAGCCGTCGGTGCAGGGCAGTTTCCGAGCCGTCGCCGCCGACCGACGCGGTGCCGCGCAGGATCTCGGTGCCGTCGCGCTTGACCATGCCGATGGCGCAGACCGTCTGGCCCGGCTTCAGCGCTTCGATGTTGGCCTGGACTTCCTCGCCCTCGAAGGCGGGGTTGCGGTAATGCGCGGACAGGCACCCGGTTTCGAACCAGCCCTGGCCCCAGATCCGCTCGCAGAGCGGCGCGAACTGGCTGAAATGGGTCGGTCCTTCGATGGTGCCGCCCTGAAAGCCGAGCTTCTGCGCGGTCGCGTCGTCGTGGATCGAGGCGTGAGAATCATAGACCTGGGCCTGCAGCATCTGCTTCGGACTGCGCCATGGCCCGACGAGCAAATTGTCGCGCTCCAATATCTCCGTTCTGAACGCCGGTTCTGACATCCCTGAGCTCTCCCTTTGCTCGCCAGCGTTTCAAAGAAGCCGGGCTTCGGCAAGGGGCGGGCGATCTCCACATCGGAGCGCGAGATATGTCCTGCGGCAATGGAATCCCGCTGGGCACGCATAGCAAAATCGGTACATTCTGGTCACAATTAGATCGGTTCAAAAGCGGCTCGGCTGCTGGCGCGACGGGGAATCCAACAATGGCGTTGATGGAAGTGGGGCTGGACGACAAGTACCGGCTGGATGCGAAGCGCATATTCCTTTCCGGTACCCAGGCGCTGGTCCGCTTGCCGATGTTGCAGCGCGAACGCGACCGCGCGCAGGGCCTCAACACCGCCGGCTTCATATCGGGTTACCGCGGCTCGCCGCTCGGCATGTACGACCACGCGCTGTGGCGCGCAAAATCCTTCCTCAAGCAGCATGACATCGAGTTCTCGCCGGGTCTCAACGAGGATCTGGCGGCGACCGCCGTGTGGGGCAGCCAGCAGGTCGGCATGTTTCCTGGCACCAAGGTCGATGGCGTGTTCGGCATCTGGTACGGCAAGGGACCCGGCGTCGACCGTTCCGTCGACGCGCTCAAGCACGCCAACTCGGCCGGCACCTCGCCGAACGGCGGCGTGATTGCGCTCGCCGGCGACGACCATGGCTGCCAGTCCTCGACGCTGGCCCATCAGAGCGAGCAGGTCTTTGCCGCGGCGCTGATGCCGGTGGTGAACCCGGCAACGCTGCAGGATTATCTCGATCTCGGCATCCTCGGCTTTGCGCTGTCGCGCTACTCGGGGTGCTGGGTCGGCTTCAAGGCGATCTCGGAGACGGTGGAAAGTTCGGCCTCGATCGTGAGCGATCCCGATCGCATCAAGATCATCATGCCCGACGATTTCGAGATGCCGCCGGGCGGGCTCTCGATCCGCTGGCCCGATGCACCGATGGACCAGGAGCGGCGGCTGCACGGCCCAAAGCTGCAGGCGGTGGCGGCGTTCGCGCGGGTCAATCGCTTCGACCGTATCGTGCTCGACTCCAAGCCGGCGCGGCTCGGGATCATGGCGACCGGAAAGGCCTATCTCGACTTGCGGCAGGCGCTGGCCGACCTCGGCATAACAGATGCGGAGGCGCAGGCGCTGGGACTGCGCATCTACAAGGTCGCGCTGACCTGGCCGCTGGAAGAGGCCGGCGCGCGGGCGTTCGCAGAGGGGCTGCAGGACGTTCTTGTCGTCGAGGAGAAGCGCGGCTTCATCGAAGACCAGCTACTGCGCATTCTTTATAATGTCGACGCGTCGAAACGGCCCTCGGTGGTCGGCAAGCGCGACGAGACCGGCGCAACCCTCCTGCCGAGCGAAGGCGAGTTGACCCCGACCATGGTGGCGGCGGCCATCGTCGCGCGGCTGCGCCGGCTCGGCCATCGGAGCCCGGCGCTGGAGCAGCGTCTGGCAAAACTCGAAGCCTTTGACCGGCCGGCAGAAGGCGTCGGCGCCGCCAAGCTGGCGCGTACGCCGTATTTCTGCTCGGGCTGCCCGCACAACACCTCGACCAAGATCCCCGAGGGCAGCCGCGCGATGGCCGGCATCGGCTGTCACGGCATGGCGCTCTCGGTGCCGAACCGCCGCACGCAGACGATCTCGCATATGGGCGCCGAAGGCGTCACCTGGATCGGGCAGGCGCCGTTCACCAGCGAAGCGCATGTTTTCCAGAATCTCGGCGACGGCACCTACACCCATTCCGGCCTGCTGGCCATCCGCGCGGCGGCGGCCGCCGGCGTCAACATCACCTACAAGATACTTTATAATGACGCGGTGGCGATGACCGGCGGCCAGCCCGCCGAAGGCGGCCTGACCGTGTCGCAGATCGCGCACCAGGTGGCGGCCGAAGGGGCGAAGCGCCTCGTCATCGTCTCCGACGACCCCGACAAATATCCGGCGAACTATTTTCCGTCAGGCGCGACCATCCATCACCGCCGCGAACTCGACGCCGTGCAGAAGCTGCTACGCGAGGTGAAGGGGCTTTCGGTCCTGATCTACGACCAGACCTGTGCCGCCGAAAAGCGCCGCCGCCGCAAGCGCGGGCTCTACCCGGATCCGCAGAAGCGCGTCTTTATCAATGAGCGCGTTTGCGAGGGCTGCGGCGACTGTTCGCAGGCCTCGAACTGCGTCTCCGTGCAGCCGCTGGAGACCGAGTTCGGCCGTAAACGTCGCATCGACCAGTCGAACTGCAACAAGGACTTTTCCTGCATCGAGGGCTTTTGCCCGAGCTTTGTTACCGTCCATGGCGGCAAGCTGCGGAAAGCTGATCGCGCGGCGGCCGACCCGTCGGCGCTGTTCGCCGACCTGCCGGCGCCGGCGATCCCGGCTCTGGACGGCGCCTACAACATCCTCGTCACTGGTATTGGCGGCACCGGCGTCATCACCATCGGCGCGCTGCTCGGCATGGCCGCCCATGTCGACGGCAAGGCGTGCTCGACGCTGGACTTTACGGGGCTGTCGCAGAAGAACGGCGCGGTCATGAGCCATGTCCGCATCGCGCCGTCGGCGGACGATCTCGCCAATGTCCGCATAGGGCCCGGCAGCGCCAACCTTATCCTCGGCTGCGACATCGTCGTGGCCACGAGCGTCACGGCGCTGAGCCGCGCCGAACGCGGCGTCACCAGGGCCGTCGTCAACGCCGACCTGCTGCCGACCGCAAGCTTCGTGATCGATCCCGATATCGATTTCCAGGCCGGCACGATGCGGGATGCGCTGAACGAGGCGGTCAGCGCGACCGATCTCGACATCCTCGACGCCAACGGGCTTGCCACCGCGCTGATGGGCGACAGCATCGCTACCAACTCGTTCATGCTCGGCTTTGCGTTCCAGCGCGGCGCGATCCCGCTGTCGCTGGAAGCGATCATGAAGGCGATCGACCTCAATGGTGCGGCGATCGACATGAACAAGCTGGCGTTCTCGTGGGGACGGCTGGCCGCTCATGATTTGCCGCGCGTGATCAGCGCCGCGCGGTTCAAGAGCTCGGGCGCGCAGCCTGCCAAGCGCACGCCCGATGAAAGCATCGCGTTCCGCGCCAAGTTCCTCACGGACTATCAGGACGAGGCCTATTCGAAGCGATACCTTGGGGAGATCGAACGCGTCCGCGCCGCGGAGGCGAAGTCGGCGCCCGGATCGCAAGAGCTCACCGAAGCGTTCGCAAAGGGCCTGTTCAAGCTGATGGCCTACAAGGACGAGTACGAGGTCGCCCGGCTTTATTCCGACGGCGAATTTGCGAAGGCATTGAGGGAGCAGTTCGACGGCAACCCGGACGTCAAGGTCAGCCTTGCGCCGCCGCTATTGGCGGAGCGCGACCCCGTGACCGGACGGTTGCAGAAGCGCGAGTTCGGCCGCTGGATTTTTCGCGCGTTCGACATCCTGGCCCGGTTCAAGTCGCTGCGCGGCACCACGCTCGATCCGTTCGGCTATACTTCCGAGCGCCGGATGGAACGCGCCTTGCCGGGCGAATATTCCGCGATGATCTTCCGTCATCTCGACAAGGCCAAGCCGCATGACTGGCCGCGGCTGGTGGCGCTGGCAAAATCCGCCGAACTCGTGCGCGGCTATGGCCACATCAAGGAAGCCAATGTCGCCAAATACCGCGCGGAATGCGCGCGGCTTGAGGCAACGATCGGCCAGCCGGTCGCGCAGGCGGCCGAATAGAAGTGCTGCGCCCGGCCGTGAACTTTTTCGCGGCCGGCGTCATTCATCAACAACTTTGCGGGCGGAACCCGGTGCAATTGCGCGGCGGGCTTCCTACATAATTACTGTTCCTCAGAGTTCTTGGTTTCGATTTCAGGAGGCCTTCGATGGTCCTGAAAAGCGCGCTTGCGACGGCATTCTGCACGGGGCTCCTGATGTTGGGCAGCCCCGCGGCAGCAGACGAATATGGAGCAGGGGAGTTCCTCGGTATGGATCTTCCCAAGGCCCTATTGTCGCCAAAGCGGCTCGGCCCGGAAAGCGAGTTTGCCCCGTTTCCGATCGAGGCGAAGACAGACCGCAAGCATGTGGAGACAGAACGCGTAATCGCGCCTGAAGTCGCGGAGCGCGCGGCTGAGCCGGAGAACGCTGCGCGGCCGAAGGCCACAGCGCGCAAGGCGCGTGTGGTGCAGGGCAGGGTGGAGAAGCCGCGTGGCGTGGCCCGCGCAAAACTGGCGCGCCGCAATCCGCTCGATGCGCAGGCGCGCGATACGCGGATTCAGACCTGGCCTTGCAAGTCGGGCGCGATGTGCGGCTGGCAAAACCAGCCCGCGCCGGAATAGCTCGAGCGTCGCTTCAGGGCGTCACGATCAGGTAGCCGCCGACGACGATCAGGGTGGAGAGCGCGAAAGCGATGCCTACGACGGCGGCTGCAATCGCGGCCAGCCCGTGGGTATCCAGCCAGTGTTGCAACGCTCTACCCATTACGGTCTGATCCGATCTTGATTTGTCCCGCGCCTCTCGCGCAAACTATTCAATACCGGCCTATTCCGCACATTGAAATGCCGTTGACGCGGCCTTTGCCGCGCATACGACTATTTTCCATTCGGGAGCCACCATGGAACACCTGCAAATCCCAAATCTGCAAGCCGGCGGCATCAGCTTCCCCAGGCTCGGGCTCGGCACCTTTCGCATGCAGGGAGATGCCTGCCGCGCGGCGGTCGAGAGCGCGCTGGCTCTGGGCTACCGGCATCTCGACACCGCCGAGATGTACGGCAATGAGGAGGCCGTGGGCGCTGCGATTGCCGCCTCCGGCGTCGCCCGCAAGGATCTGCATGTCACCACCAAGGTCTGGAACGAGAACCTTGCGCCGGATGCGATGCGCCGTGCGTTCGATGCGTCCCTGAAGAAGCTCCGGCTCGACCGGATCGATCTCTATCTGGTGCACTGGCCGGCGCCGCGGATGAACCTTCCGCAGATGTTCGAGACGCTGATGCGGCTCAAGGAAGAGGGCCGCACCCGCGCCATCGGCGTCGCCAATTTCAACATCGCGCTCATGAAGACCGTGGTCGATGAGATCGGAGCGCCGATCGCCTGCAACCAGGTCGAATACCACGTGATGCTGGACCAGACGCGGCTGCGCCAGTTTCTCACTGCGAAATCGATTCCTCTGGTGGCCTATTGCCCGCTGGCGCAGGGCCGCGTCGCCTCGGATGCCGCGCTGGCCGCGCTCGGCCGCAAGCATAACGCCAGCGCAGCCCAGGTGGCGCTGAAATGGCTGCTCGATCAGGACGGCGTCGCCGCGATTCCGAAGGCGTCGCGTAAAGAGAGCCAGCAAGCCAATCTCGACGCGCTCAAGCTTAAGCTCGATGACGCCGACCGGAAGGCCATCGCGGGCTTGCCGAAAGACAAACGGTGTGTAAATCCCGGCTTCGCGCCGGCGTGGGATTGATGGAAATTCTTTCCTTTCCGTCCGCCGGAATTCGGGTTTTTCGCTACACACGGACTGTGCTCCAGTCCATACTGGCCGCATCAAAGGGAGGTCTTGAAAATGCGTGAAGCTGTTATCGTTTCCTATGCACGAACCGGGCTGGCAAAGTCCGGCCGTGGCGGGTTCAACATCACCCCGCCGATGTCGTTGGCGGGACACGCCATCAAGCACGCCGTCGAGCGTGCCGGCGTCGACAAGGAATATGTCGAGGACTGCTATCTCGGTAACTGCGCGCATGGCGCGCCGAACATCGGCCGCCAGGCCGCGCTGCTCGCCGGCCTGCCGAAGTCGACCGCCGGCGTGTCGGTGAACCGCTTCTGTTCGTCGGGCCTGCAGACCATCGCGATGGCCGCGAACTCGATCCGTTCCGACGGTTCGGACTGCATCGTGGCCGGCGGCGTCGAGAGCATCTCGATTCCCGGCGGCGGCTCGCCCAAGGAATCGATCGACCCCGAACTACTCAAGGTCGCGCCTGACATCTTCATGGCGATGATCGACACCGCCGATATCGTTGCCGAGCGCTACAAGGTCAGCCGCGAGTACCAGGACGAGTATTCGCTGGAATCGCAGCGCCGCATGGCGGCCGCGCAGCAGGCCAACAAGTTCAAGGACGAAATCGTCCCGATGAAGACGAAGATGAAGGTCGTCGACAAGGCGACCAAGGCCGAGAGCATCGTCGACTACGTCGTCGACCGCGACGAATGCAACCGGCCCGAGACCACCATGGAAGGCCTTGCCAAGCTTGAGCCCGTGAAGGGCGCCGGCAAATACGTCACCGCCGGCAACGCCAGCCAGCTTTCGGACGGCGCGGCAGCGGTCGTGTTGATGGAAGCCAAGGATGCCGAGAAGCGCGGCCTCAACCCGATGGGCCGCTTCGTCGCCTGGGCCTCGGCGGGCTGCGAGCCGGACGAGATGGGGATCGGCCCGATCTACGCCGTGCCGAAGCTTTTGAAGCGCCACGGCCTGAAGATCGACGATATCGATCTCTGGGAGCTCAATGAAGCCTTCGCCAGCCAGTGCCTCTATTCGCGCGACAAGCTCGGCATCGACCCCGAGAAGTACAATGTCAACGGCGGCTCGATCGCGATCGGCCATCCCTTCGGCATGACCGGTGCGCGTCTCACCGGCCACATCCTGCAGGAAGGCCGCCGGCGCAAGGCCAAGTGGGGCGTCGTCACGATGTGCATCGGCGGCGGCCAGGGTGGCGCAGGCCTGTTCGAGATCTACAGCTAAAGCGCTTCTCGCGCTTGAGCGAACCGGCGGATCGAAACAAAGAAAATGGCTCCGTGAGGAGCCATTTTCAGTTTGCGCGCCAGCGCTCGAAACTCAGTAACGATACTTCTTGATGACCACGACCTTGTCGCGATGACCGCGATGCCAGTGACGGTGCGGCCGATACTGGGCGCGCGCGCCGTGATGGTGGTGGTGACCGTGGTAGCCGCCACGCTTCTTGATCACGACCGTCTCTGCGCTTGCAACCGACGGCGTTGCCAGCACGATCGCGCCCAGCGCGGCCAAAGCGATTCCCAACTTCTTCATTGCCTGATGTCCTCCAAATGAGCGGACATTCAACCGCGCGGTGGGCGAAACGTTCCGCCGGAACCTGAAGAGAATTCTGAACGCACGTTCAGATGTCCCGTGGGGCGCGTTGATCGTCTGCCGCCGGGTTCCGCCGCTTGCGCAAGGCCGGCCCCGGGCGCATCATCCCGCCACAAAAATCACAGGGGGAGCGCTGCCATGAGCGGATATTCACGCCGTGACTTTTTGAGCCTGACCGGATCGGCCGCACTTGCCGGGATCGCCGGACGCGCCGACGCCGCGATGGGACCGAATGACAAGTTCGATCTCGTCATCAAAGGCGGCGACATGCTCGACCCGAGCCAGTCATTGCGCGGCAAGCGCGACATCGGCATCCGCTGGGGCGTGATCGAGGCTGTCGAAAACGAAATCCCGGCGACGCGCGCCGCCAGGACCATCGACGCCTCGGGCAAGCTCGTGACGCCCGGCCTGATCGATCTGCATTCCCACGTCTACCCTTACGGTTCGGCGATCGGCATTCCCGCCGACGAACTGGTGCAGGCGCAGGCCACCACCACGGTGGTGTCGGCAGGCGACGCCGGCGTCAACAATCTCGCAGCACTTCGCCGTTACATCGTGGCGCAATCGCGGGCGCGGATTTACGCCTTCGTGCATATCGCCAATAACGGGCTGTCCGGCTTCCCGGTCGCCGAACTCTACAACATCGATTATGCGCAGATGGACGCCTGCGCGATGGCGCTGGCGGAAAATCCGGATTTCCTGCTCGGCGTGAAGGTGAGGATGTCCGAGAACGTCATCGCAAAACACGGCCTCGAGCCGCTGAAGCGCGCGATCAAGGCCTGCGAGATGTGCGGGTGGCCGGCGAAGATGATGGTGCATATCGGCGGCGTCGAAACGAAAGAACTAATGTCGGAGATTCTCGACCTACTGCGGCCTGGGGATGTGCTGACGCATGCCTATTCCGGCGCGCCGAACATCGCCGGCGTCTTCACCAACATCGTGCAGGACGGCAGACTGTTGCCGGCGGCGCTGTCGGCCAAGCAGCGCGGCGTGATGTTCGATGTCGGCCATGGCGGCGGCAGCTTTGACTTCACGGTCGCGGAGGTGGCAATCCCCGGCGGCTGCGGGCCGGATACGATCTCTTCCGACATCCACGTGTTCTCCGGAAATTCGCCGGGCATGCCCTATCTGCCGAACGTCATGAGCAAGTTCATCCCGCTCGGCTATACGCTTGAGCAGGTGGTGGCGATGGCGACGATCGCACCCGCCAAGATCATCAACCGCGCGCCCAAGATCGGCACGCTGCAGGTCGGCGCCCCCGGCGATGTCGCGATCATGGAATTGATCGAAGCCCAGACCTCGTTCGTCGATACCCGCAACAACCGGCGCGAGGGCAAGCTGTTGCTGAAACCGGTGCAGACCGTGATCAACGGCGTGCCGTTCGGCCGGCCGTACCAGGCGCCGTTCGCGGTGCGCTGAAGCGCCGTACCGCATTTGATCCTGATCAATGCGGCAAGTTTCTCGCTTCGCGATCATTTCGCGAGCGAGAGGGTAGAACGTGGCACGCAGCGGAAGCCTATCCGATACCGAAGCATTCCCGAACCGCCGTGTCGGGTCGCTTCCATATGACGACGACGGCCGCCTGCCGCACGAGAGCGAATTTCTCACCCAGCTCGGTTGTCGCGTGCGCGAGGCCCGCGCGCTGCACGGCATGTCACGCCGCGAGTTGGCGCGCCGGTCCGGCATGTCCGAGCGCTACGTGGCCCAGATCGAGGCCGGCAAGGGCAACGTGTCGATCGTGCGGCTGCTGCGGATCGCGCTGGTGTTTCGCTGCGACGGGCCTTCCGCCTGACGCCGGGCGCCCCAACGGAGACGATGGCCATGGGAGAACTCGTGCTTGCCGCCAAGGTCAGCCACGTGCCGTCGCTGATGTTGTCCGAACTCCCCGGCAGCCAGCTCAAGGGCGTCCGCGAGGACGCGGTGCGCGCGCTGCGTGAGCTCGGCCGCCGTGCGCGGGAGCGCGGTGTCTCCACCTTCGTGGTGTTCGACACGCACTGGCTTTCCAATTTCGGTTATCACATCAACGCCAATCCACATCACCGTGGCACCTTCACCAGCCACGAAGCCCCGCAGATGGTCCAGGATCTGCCTTACGACCTGCCGGGCGACACGGAGCTTGCCGAAGCGATTGCGGAGGAGGCGGCCGGCGCCGGCCTCAACGTGATCGCGCACAGGGTTGCGAGCCTCGGGCTCGAATACGGCACCATCGTGCCGATGCACTTCATGAACCCGGATGGCTTCGCCAAAGTGGTCTCGGTCGCCACGCCGCTGTTCACCTCGGTGGAGGAAAGCCGCATCCTCGGCGAAGCAACCCGGCGCGCCATCGCGCGTTGCCCCGGGCGGGTCGCGATCCTCGCCAGCGGGTCGCTGTCGCACCGGCTCTGGCCGAACAAGAAACTTGGTCCGGAAGCCTGGACCTCGATGGCGAGCGAGTTCAATCGCCAGGTCGACCTGCGCGTGCTCGAACTGTGGCAGCAACGCCGCTACCGCGAGTTCATCGACATGCTTCCGGACTACGCGATCAAATGCAACGGCGAGGGCGGCATGGCCGACACGATCATGCTGTTCGCGGCGCTCGGATGGGACGACTTCCACGGCGCCGCCGAGCAGCTGTGCGATTATTTTCCCTCCAGCGGCAGCGGCCAGATCAACGTCGAGTTTCACGTCGACGGGTGATCTGGACCGCAAACAGCCGGCCGTGCTTGTCGTTAGCCCTTGGCCCGCTTCTCCACATTCGCGCTGCGCTCGGGAACGCCGAACTCCTTGCGGCAGACTTCGGCGAGCACGGCGACGCCCTCGCGGATCTGTTCGTGCGAGGGGCTGGCGAAGCATAGCCGGAGCCGGCTGCCGGCATAGGCCTTGTCGGTCGACCATTCCGGTCCGGGATTGATGGCGACACCGGCGGCCAGTGCTGCCTGGTAGAGTTTCAGCGTGTCGACATTGTCGGGCAGTTTCACCCAGAGGAAGATGCCGCCCGCAGGCGTCTCGAATTCGGCCGAGGTGCCGAACTGCTCGTTGAGCGCCTCCATCAGCGTGTCGAGCTTGGCGCGCAGGCCGCGCGTCAGCTTCGGCACGTGGGTTTCGAAATGCGGCGCGCAATATTCCGCCAGCACCATCTGCTCCAGCGCGCCACTCCCCGCATCGGTCTTCAGCGCCAGCATCCGCGACATCATTTCCCAGGGCGCGACGATGAAACCGACGCGCAGTGCCGGCGCGATCGACTTCGAGAACGAGCCGATGTGGATGACGCCGCCATGCTTGCTCATGGCGTAGATCGCGGGCGGGCGTTCGCCGGTCCAGATCAAATCGGCGTAGCAATCGTCCTCGAAGATCGGCACGCCGTATTCCTGCGACAGCTTCAGCATCTCCGCACGCCGCGTTTCCGGCATGATCGTGCCGGTCGGGTTCTGTACGGTCGGGATGGTGTAGATGTATTTCGGCGTGATGCCGCGCCGCTTGTGATCGGCAAGCGCCGCCGCCAGCGCATCCATCCGCATGCCGTCTTCATCCAGGGGGATGCCGACCGCCTTGACGCCGAGCCGCGTCAGCCGGTTCAGCGAGCCCTGATAGGTTTCCTGCTCGATCAGCACGGTGTCGCCGCGCGCCAGCAAGGTCTGATTGACGAGGTCGAGCGCCTGCAGCGACCCCGAAACGATCATGATGTCGTCGGCGGTGCAGGCGATGCCTGCATCGCGCTTGAGTTTTGCGGTGAGGAACTCGCGCAGCGGACGATAGCCCTGCGGGCCGCTGGCGAGGCCATAGGTCGCGAGCGTCTTGCCCTCGCGCTTGAGCACGGCATTGACCGCGTCGATCAGGCCGTCGACCGGCACCTGGTCCGGATCGTTGTTGCCGCCGACGAAGCTGTACTTGGCAAGGCCCGTCCACCGCGCCGCCGGCGCCGGCAAACCGGCGGGCAGCAATGGCGCGAAGTCGAAGGGGGATGCGGTAGACATGGACGCTCACTCCGGTTTGTTTTTGTTGAGAAGGCCTTCTCGGCCTACTGGCAGGTAATTTTCTTGCAGACTAGTTCCTGATGATCCTGATCGGCCGTCCCTGGCTGATGAAGGCATAGTGTCCAGCACCGACGCTGCCGACCATCAGCGCCTCGACCGCAGGCTCGGCGATCTCGCCCACGGACGCCCAGTCGACCACGAAATTGGCTCCGGTTCCGCCGCGCACGTCATTCGCGGCGATCGAGATCTCGATCGTCGAGAACGGTTTTAGCGCAACCGGCGATTTCAGGTAGCTCTCCACCATCTTGCCTGCTGTGTCGAAATAGGCGATCCGCTTCAACACCAGCGGGCGGGTTTCGGAGGTGTTGTGGACGCTCAGCGTGACCGAGAAGTCGGCCCGCAACTTGCCTTGGCTCATCGACACGCTGGAGTAGACCGGCACGTAAAATGCGCCTGACACGGTCAGGTTATCGGCAGGAATTGCAGTGAGCGAGCCGGCGAAATTCTGTTCGATGGGGCTTGCGCTTTGCGCGTCGGCCGAGGAGCCGTGCAGGATCGACAGCGCGACCAGAATCGCGAAAAAGGGGCCGATTTTGCGGCTGTGACGCATTGTTTGTTTGACCCCTGCGCCGGGGCCTCTAGGTTGCAGGAGGGGAAAGTCCGGAATTATGCACGAACTTATTCGCGATATCACCTTAAGTATCCTGTTCGCCTGGGGGCTCGGCCTGCTCGCCCATTTCACGCGGCAGCCCTTGATCCTGGCCTACCTTATCGCCGGGTTCATCATTGGTCCATTCGGGATGCGGCTGGTCTCTTCCCAGGAATCGATCACCGTCATCTCCGAACTCGGCCTGATCTTCATGCTGTTCATGATCGGGCTGGAAATCGACCTGAAGAAGATCGTGCGCGCCGGCAAGGTGATCCTGTTCGCGGCGGGCGGACAGTTGATCGGCGGCGTCGTGCTCGGGATCTTGTTCTTCCTGGGTATAGGGCTGTCGATGGGGGGCGGCAAATTCGACGCGCTCTATCTCTGCGTCGCCTGCGCGCTGTCGAGCACGGTCATCATCGTCAAGGTGCTGTACGAGAAGCGGGAACTCGACACGCTGCCCGGCCGCATCACGCTCGGCGTGCTGGTGCTGCAGGACGTCTTTGCGATCCTGTTTCTCGCGGTGCAGCCGAGCCTCGACAATCTGCAGGTCAGTGTGATCCTGCTCTCGATCGCCCGGGTCGGCGCACTGGTGGCGACCGCCCTGGTGCTCAGCCGCTATGTGCTACCGTGGCTGTTTCACCACATTGCGCGGCGACCGGAACTGGTGCTGCTCGGCGCGCTGGCCTGGTGCTTCCTGATCGGCGAGATCGCCGAGCGGCTGCATCTGTCGCGCGAGATGGGTTCGCTGGTGGCCGGCGTCTCGCTGTCGACGTTCCCCTATGCGCTTGATGTCACCGCCAAGGTCACGACGCTGCGCGACTTCTTCATCACGCTGTTTTTCGTCGCGCTCGGCATGACGATCCCGATTCCCGGCCTGTCGGTAATCGGGCTGGCGCTGATGATTGCGGCATTCACGGTGGTGAGCCGGGTGGTGACGACGTTCCTGCCGCTCTATTTGATGAAGCAGGGGCTGCGCGCCAGCCTGCTGCCGGCGATCAATCTGGCGCAGATTTCGGAATTTTCGCTGGTCGTGATCCAGACCGGCGTGGCCGCCCATCATATCAGCACCGAGACGTCGAGCGCGGCCTCGTTCGCCTTCGTGGTCCTGGCGGTGCTGAGCACCTTTGCCATATCGAGGAGCGACGAGTTGACGCGCGGCCTGATCGGCCCGCTGAAGCGGATGGGCTTGCGCGATCTCGATCACAGCCACGAGGCGGATGCCGGGCACGAGGGCGGGCACGGCGAGGCGCGCCGGGTCGTCATCCTCGGCTTCTTCCGCGCCGCCAGCGCGCTGCTCAGCGAGATCGAACGCCGCAGTCCCGCGGTCCTCGACCAGATCACGGTGATCGACTTCAACCCGATGGTGTTCCGGACCTTGACCGACCGCGGCATGCACGTGGTCTATGGCGACATCAGCAACGTGGATACGCTGGTGCATGCCGGCGTCGGCAAGGCGGAACTGATCATCCTCAGCATCCCGGATTCGCTGTTGAAAGGTGCCGACAACGAAAAGCTGGTCCGCCACGTCCGCTCGCTCAACCCGACCGCCAAGATCGTGGCGACCGCGGAGATGCTGGCCACCGTCGATGATCTCTACAAGGCCGGCGCAGACTATGTGACGGTAACCCGGCTCAGCGACGCCAACGAGCTCTACAAGGTGATCGAGGCCGCGCAAGCCGGGCTGCTCGAAGACAAGCGGGCCGAGACCGACGCGCTGCTCAGCGAGCGGCGCGAGGTATTGCCGTAGTAAAGGGGCTGCCGGGCCCGAATAGCGCTCCGCTCTCTCCGATCTGGCTGAAGGTGGGGTTCTGTTCGAGGCTGCGGGTGGTTTCCCGGTCAGCCCCCCGCAGCAGCATGGTGCTTCCGGCGAGGCGCTGGCGAGGTTCTGGCCTGCGTATTGGCGCTGGCGCGGACGATTGAGTCCGGCTAATGCACTTGGGCGTTTAAGCGAGATTTTGGAAAAAATGGCCGATACCCTCCAGGAAGTTCTGCAAGCCTTTGCCAACGGCGAACTCGTCGTCGTCACCGACGACGATGACCGGGAGGGCGAGGGCGATCTGATCGTTGCGGCGTCGTTGTGTACGGCGGAAAAGATGGCGTTTATCATTCGCCACACCTCGGGCATCGTCTGCGCGCCGATCACCACCGACGACGCGCGCCGCCTGCGGCTCGATCCGATGGTGGCGCACAACGAGTCCAACCACACCACCGCGTTTACGGTCTCGATCGACTACAAGCCCGATGGCGGCACCGGCATTTCGGCGGATGAGCGCGCCTCCTGCTGCCGCGCGCTCGCCAACCCCAACGCCGGAGCCAATGATTTCGCCCGGCCGGGCCACATCTTCCCGCTGATCGCCCGCGATGGCGGCGTGCTGCTGCGCTCGGGCCATACCGAGGCGGCGGTCGACCTGTGCAAGTTGTCGGGCCTGCCGCCGGTCGGCGTCATCAGCGAGCTGATGAACGATGACGGCACGGTCATGAAAGGCGAGCAGGTCTCGCGCTTCGCCGCCACCCACAAGCTCAAGCACGTCACGATCGCTGACATGATCGCCTACCGCCAGGCGCGCGAGAAGCTGATCGAGCGGGTCGCGACCTTCACCACCGACAGCCCGATCGGCCCGCTGCAGGGCTACGCCTATCGTTCGCCGTTCGACGAGATCGCGCATGCCGCCTTCGTCTACAACGGCGTCGGCGACGGCAGGAAGGTGCTGACGCGGCTGCACAAGCCCAACATCGTCAAGGATCTCTTCACCGGCCAGGCGCGGATGCAGATCGTGCTCAACCATTTCGAGAAGGCCGGCCGCGGTGTGCTGGTCTACCTGCGCGACGGTGCGGCGGGGGTTCCCGTCGAGCCGGTCGGCGAACAGAAATCGGCGGAGGCCGATCGGAACCGGCAATGGCGCGAGGTCGGTGTCGGTGCCCAGATCCTGCGCGATCTCGGCATCACCTCGATCGTCAACCTCACGTCCTCCGTGCACGACTACAAGGGACTATCCGGCTTCGGCATCGAGATCGTTGCCAACGAAAAGCTGGAAGGCTAGGTCGCTGTCATTCCGGGATGGTGCGCAAGCACCAGACCTCAGGTGTGCAATTGCACACCGTGGAATCTCGAGATTCCGGGTTCGATGCTGCGCATCGCCCCGGAATGACACCGCGAAAGATTTGCGCTTCTGCCGATAGCGCACTATTTTGGCCGCCGAGAATTTTCATGAGGACTGTGATGCGAAAGGGATATTCATGAGCGTGCGCCCTCAGACCAAGGACAAGCCGACGGCGGCCGGCTTCCAGTGGGACGACCCGTTCCTGCTCGACGAGCAGCTCACCGAAGACGAGCGCATGATCCGCGACACCGCGCGCGCCTACGCGCAGGACAAGCTGCTGCCGCGCGTGATCAAGGCCTATCTGGAAGAGAAGACCGACCGCGAGATCTTCAACGAGATGGGCGAACTCGGCCTGATCGGCGTCACGCTGCCCGAGGAATATGGCTGCGCCAACGCAAGCTACGTCGCCTATGGCCTGGTGGCACGCGAGATCGAGCGCGTCGATTCCGGCTATCGCTCGATGAACTCGGTGCAGTCGTCCCTGGTGATGTATCCGATCTACGCCTATGGCGACGAGAACCAGCGCAAGAAATACCTGCCGAAGCTCGCCACCGGCGAGTGGGTAGGGTGCTTCGGCCTGACCGAGCCGGATGCCGGTTCCGACCCCGGCGGCATGAAGACCCGCGCCGAGAAGGTGTCGGACGGCTACCGGATCAGCGGCAGCAAGATGTGGATTTCCAACGCGCCGATCGCCGACGTGTTCGTGGTCTGGGCGAAGTCGGCCGCGCATGACAACCAGATCCGCGGCTTCGTGCTGGAAAAGGGCATGAAGGGCCTGTCGGCGCCGAAGGTCGGCGGCAAGCTTTCGCTGCGCGCCTCGGTCACGGGCGAGATCGTGATGGACGGCGTGGTGGTGCCGGAGAGCGCGCTGCTGCCCAACGTATCCGGCCTCAAGGGCCCGTTCGGCTGCCTCAACCGCGCCCGCTACGGCATCTCCTGGGGCGCGATGGGCGCCGCCGAGGACTGCATGCACCGCGCCCGCCAGTACACGCTCGACCGCAAGCAGTTCAACCGGCCGCTGGCGGCGACCCAGCTGGTGCAGAAGAAGCTTGCGGACATGGAAACCGAGATAGCGCTAGGCTTGCAGGCCTCGCTCCGCGTCGGCCGCCTGATGGACGAAGGCAAGATGGCGCCCGAGATGATCTCGATCGTCAAGCGCAACAATTGCGGCAAGGCGCTCGACATCGCGCGGGTGTCGCGTGACATGCACGGCGGCAACGGCATCCAGATCGAATACCACGTGATGCGCCACACCGCGAATTTGGAAACCGTGAACACGTATGAAGGCACCCACGACGTCCACGCCCTGATCCTGGGCCGGGCGATCACGGGTATTCAGGCGTTTTCGTAAGAAACTTGCTCGTCATTCCGGGGCGATGCGAAGCATCGAACCCGGAATCTCGTGCCGCATTCTTTTCTCCCCACTTCGGGATTCCGGGTCTGGCCCTTCGGGCCATCCCGGAATGACGCCAAGAAAAAAGCCATGGCCGATAACGACGACATCCCGTTCAACCGCGATTTTCCGCTTCAGCCCGGCGTTGTCGATGAAGCCCGTCCCGGCGTGCGGCGGGTTCTCTGCAACAATCCGAGCCCGTTCACCTTCACCGGCACGGTCAGCTACATCGTGGGCAAGGGCAAGGTCGCGATCATCGATCCTGGTCCGGACGACGAGGCGCACGCGAAGGCGCTGCTGGACGCGGTGCGCGGCGAGACCGTGACGCATATTCTCGTTACCCATACCCATCGCGACCATTCGCCGAACACCGCGCGGATCAAGGCCGCCACCGGCGCGCCTGTCTATGCGGAGGGGGCGCATCGCGCCTCGCGGCCGCGCTTCGAGAGCGAGAAGCACAATCCGGAATCCGGCGCCGACCGCGACTTCAGGCCCGATATCGAGGTCAAGGACGGCGACGTCATCGAAGGGACGGGGTGGGCGCTCGAAGCGGTGGCGACGCCTGGCCACACCGCCAACCATCTGGCGTTCGCGTGGCCGGAGCGAAAGATAAACTTCGTCGGCGATCACGTGATGGGCTGGTCGACCTCGATCGTGGCGCCGCCGGACGGCGCGATGACCGACTACATGGCCTCGCTGGCGCGGCTGGAAGCACGCAGCGAGGATCTGTACTTCTCGGGCCATGGCCCGGAAATCCCGGACGCGCAGCGTTACGTGCGTTTCCTGACCCGGCATCGCCAGGCCCGCGAGGCCTCGATCCTGCACCGTCTCGCCAAGGGCGAGGCCGACATCCCCACCATGGTGCGCGCGATCTATATCGGCATCGACCCGCGGCTGACCGGCGCGGCCGGCTATTCCGTGCTGGCCCATCTGGAAGATCTGGTTGCCCGCGGGATCGTCGCCACCGAGGGCGATCCGGTGATCGGTGGCACGTACCGGATGGTTTGATCTGGCAACGTCATTCCGGGGCGATGCGAACCATCGAACCCGGAATCTCTCGCGACCTTTCCTTTTCCGTCACCTCGGGATTTTCAGGGGCGCAAGGGCGCCCCATAGTTCGACACTTCGTGTCGCCCCGCAATGACCTGTGCCTATTGCTTCTTCACCGTTTTCGCCTGGCCCTTGGCCGGCGTCTGCGGCTTCTTCGGCGCGGCCGATTTGGCGCTGTCGACCGCGGTGTTGATGTCCTCGATCAGCTTGCTGACGCGCGCCGCATTGCTGCCGAGGTCGCTCTCGAAATAGCGCGAGGAGGAGCGGATATCGACGCGCGATTCCTCGCCGTCCGGGGTGATGCGGATCGAGACGTCCTCGCGAAAACCCATGATCGGCGTCCGCGCCACCGCCTCGATGCGGCCGATACGGCGCGGCGGCTGCGGCGGACGTTCATCGATGACGAGCCATTTGCGCTTGCCGATCAGCTGCAGCGTAACCTCGTAGGCCCGCTGCGGCGGCACTTCGAGTTCCACGGTTTCGATGTCGGGGTAGGCCAGCCGCTGCTGCTCGGCCGAATAGAGTCCGGCATACACCGCAGAGTTGGTGCCGTCGCCGCTGCGCAGCCGCGCCAGCGCCTCGAAGCGCGGCGGATCGATCGGATCGGTGGTAATGTCGTAGATCTTCGGCAGCTTGCGGTATTGCAGGCCGAGATAGGCCGGGTAGGCGAGCACGACGGCGTTGATCAGGAACGCCAGCAGGATCCGGCCCATGCCGCGCGACCCGTTCTGCCAGATCGCCGCAAACGCGGCGAGACCGAACAGAATGGAAAGAACCGCGAGGCCCAGCGCGCCGAAGAACGTCGCCAGCGCCGGCTTCATCTCCAGAAAGCCGAAGCGGACGATCAGGATCGAGACGATGACCGCGATCACCGAGAAGAGCGCGAGGTTGCGTGACCACGTGGCGAGGGCGGACACGGGCTCCGACTGGTAGGGAGCGGAAAACCTGCGGGCCATCGGTGAAATCTGCCGGGTTGGAGCCTGTCTGGCCGACGATCGGGATCGGGGTGCAAACCCTGAGCTTGAGACCACGGCTGCCCGCGAATTTCAAGGTTCACGGGCCGTTCTGGTCGGACAACGGACAAGGCTATGGCAACCTTACCAGTTAACCATCCCTTTCAGTCGATGGTTAGTTGTTGATTGACTCAATCCCACTTTGGTCTACCTGTCGCCCTCAGGTCGTCGCATTCGCCCACGGGACTGTCTGCTACAGACATGGGCGAGCGTCGATCGAAAAAGGGAAGCTGCGGGCGTCCGTAGATGCTGTAGAGTGATCTCACCAGCCGGCCTCGGTGGCCGGCGGAGCGCGTTGTCCTTGGGTTCGAGGGATCGCGCGCAGCATTGGTCGGCGTAGGTCCGCAGGGGCTGGTGGAAGGCCCGTCAGGGCGAGTGTTGGTATGAGTGACCCAAAGCGCGGCGGAATTCTCGGCCCGAACGATCCAGCCTATTACGCACCGCGTGAGTTGAGGGAACGCGCCGCGAGCGGGGAGCCGGATGCGGTGCTCAAGCAGGCCGCCGAGTGGCGTCCGCGGCTGACGACGGAAGATCCGCCGCCGCAGGTGCCGGGCAGGACCCCCCAACGCCGTGAGAGTTCCGAGATGTTCACCAAGGCCGTTGCCCAGGCCTTGCAGGAGTCGATGGAGCCTGCACTGGTCGAGGCGCCGTCCGTGCTTCGTGACGGGGGACGGCGCGCGCTGTTCAGCGTGGCGCTCAGGTTCTCGCTTGCGGTGCTCGTTGCGGCTGGCATTGCAGCGGTGCTGGTCATGGCCATCCCTGCATCGCAGCGCCCCGCGGGCGACGCGTCATCGCTTTCGTCGATCTGGCAGCAGGTCAAATCGACGGTGCTCCCGGCGCCGCAACCGACGCCAGTCCGGCGTACCGCGACGTTGTCCGCACAGGATGGCAGTGCGCTCGTCAACGATGCCCTGCCGCTCGGGGTTCATGTCGGTGCGCCGCCTCCGGCTGCCTTCGTTGCCATCAACGGGCTGCCGGCCGGGGCGCGGCTGACATCGGGCAGGCGGGTTGCCAACGAGTGGCGGGTGCCCGCAACTGAAATTTCTGGCGTTTCGGTCATTCCGGCCGATGGTTTCGTCGGGCAGATGCAACTAACGGCGGAATTGCGCGATGGAGACGGGGCAGCGCTCGTCGCCGGAACCACGCGCTTGTCCTGGACGGCTCCACGCGCCGCCGCTGTGCCGGTCGCCCCGCCGCCAGCAGCCCAGGCGCCGGCACTGCCGCCGCCGGCTCCGCGTGTCGCCGCTGTGCCGCCGCCCGCAGCGAGCCCCGTTGTCCAGCCGCCGGTCGCAGTCGCACCGCCCGTGGCACCTCCGGTTGCTGCCCCACCGCCGCAGGCCGCCGACGTCGTGCGCAACCTGGACCAGAGGGAGATCCAGGCTCTTGTCAGGCGCGGGCAGGAATTGCTCTCCAGTGGCGACGTCCAGTCGGCAAGGCTGCTGTTGCAGCGTGGCGCCGAAGCACGGGACGGCCGCGCCGCGTTGTTGCTCGGCACCACCTATGATCCGGCTTCGCTCAGGCAACTCGGCGCCAGCGGGCTCGCTGACGTCGCGCAGGCACGTAGCTGGTACCAGAAGGCGAGAGAGTTGGGCGAGCCCGGCGCCCAACGGCAGCTCGAAGCGCTCGCGCGCTGATTCAGCCGCAGTTCCTGAAATGGCGGCGGTCGGACCGTTGGCTGTGAAACCCCATCATCGTCATGGCCGGGCTTGTCCCGGCCATCCACGTCTTTCTCGCTCGTTGCTGCAAAGACGTGAATGCCCGGCGCCAGGCCGGGCATCACGAGCGATATTACTGTTTGCTCTCTGAGTCAGCCTCTCAAGCCGCCGCGTTCGGGAAGCGGTAGCTCTTGAACTGGTCGCGCAGCGCGGTTTTCAGGATCTTTCCGGTGGCCGTGTGCGGGATGCCGTCGACGAAGGCGACGTCATCGGGCATCCACCATTTCGCGATCTTGCCATCCATGAATTTCAGGATGTCCTCGCGTGTCGCGCTCTCACCCTGCTTGAGCTGGACGATGAGCAGCGGGCGCTCGTCCCATTTGGGATGATAGACGCCGATCACGGCCGCTTCCGCGACGGCGGGGTGGCCGACCGCGAGATTTTCCAGATCGATCGACGAAATCCATTCGCCGCCCGACTTGATGACGTCCTTGGAGCGGTCGGTGATCCGCATGTAGCCATGCTCGTCGATGGTCGCGACGTCGCCGGTGTCGAAGAAGCCTTCGTCGTCGAGGATGTTGGTGTCGACCTTGAAATAGGCCTTGGCAACCGCCGGGCCGGCGACCTTGAGGCGGCCGAAGGTCTTGCCGTCCCACGGCAGCTCCTTGCCGGCATCGTCGGTGATCTTCATTTCGACGCCGAACGGCGGGTAGCCCTGGGTCTGCAGGATGTCGAGGCGCTCTTCGCCGGTGAGTACGGCAAACGGCGGCTTCAGTGCCGCGACGGTGCCGATCGGACTCATCTCGGTCATGCCCCAGGCGTGGCGCACGCGGACGCCCATGTCGACGAACGACTTGATCATCGAGCGCGGCATCGCCGAGCCGCCGCACACCACGCTCTTGAGGTGGGGCAGCTTGAGGGCGTTGGCGGCCATGTGGTTGAGCAGCATCAGCCACACGGTCGGCACGCCGGCCGTGTGCGTGACCTTCTCGGTGTCGAGCAGCTCGTAGACCGACGCGCCGTCGAGCTTGGCGCCGGGCATCACCAGCTTGGTGCCCATCGAGGGGGCGGAGAAGGCGATGCCCCAGCTGTTGGCATGGAACAACGGCACCACCGGCAGCATTGTCTCGGCGGCACTGGTGCCGAGGGCGTCGACATTGTTGGCCATCAACCCGTGAAGCACGTTGGAGCGGTGAGAATACAGAACGCCCTTCGGATCGCCCGTGGTGCCCGAGGTGTAGCACATCGCGGCAGCGGTGTTCTCGTCGAAATCCTTCCACGTGAACTTGCCGTCGGCTTCCGCGATCCAGTCCTCATAGGCGACCGCGTTCTTCAGCGTGGTCTGCGGCATGTGCGCCTTGTCGGTCAGCACGATGTAGCGCTCGACGCTCGGCATGCTGGCGGCGAGCTTTTCCAGGATCGGAACGAAGGTGATGTCGGTCATCACGATGCGGTCCTGCGCATGGTTGATGATCCAGGCGATCTGGTCGGGGAAGAGCCGCGGATTGACGGTGTGGCAGATCGCGCCGATCCCCATGATGCCGTACCAGACTTCGAGATGGCGCCAGGTGTTCCAGGCGATGGTGGCGACGCGGTCGCCGAACTTGATGCCGTCGCGCTCGAGCCGTTGCGATACTTTCAGCGCACGCGCATGAATTTCGGCGTAATTGGTGCGATGAATGGGGCCTTCGACCGACCGCGTGACGACCTCTTGCGTGCCGTGATACTTCGCGGCGTGTTCGATAATCCGGTGACAAAGCAAAGGCCAGTCTTGCATCAATCCGAGCATACGCACTTCCCTCCGACGGTTTGTTCGTTGCCGCGCGATCCGCGAACCTTGCGGGCGGATCGGGGTTAAGTTCATGGAATTGACATGAACTTTACCGCGCAGAAAGCAAGCCGAAAATGGGCTAGTGGCGCCTTTGGCCGCATTGGGGCGGTAATGGTTACCGTTGCCACGACCTGCCTGCTGCTTGGCATGCCAACCGCGCCAGCCTATGCGAAAAAAGGCTGCTGCGCGGCGCCGTGGGATAACCTGTTCCGGGTGGAGTCGCCGAAATCGCGGGCAAAGGTCCGACGCGCGGCGGTGCCACTGCCGAAGCCGCGGCCGGCCGATGCGCCGGCGGCCGGGTCCGAGCAGGCGGCCGAGAAGGAAGAGGCCGCTCCCAAGAACGGAAAATCCACAGATCAGGCCAAGGAGGAAGCCGCCCCCGCGCCGGAGCCGCCGCCACCCTCGGCCTGCCGGCTGGCGCTGACGGATGCGATCGCCATTGCGCCCAGCATTCCCGATATCCGTGACGCCGGTGGCTGCGGCGGCGAGGACCTGGTGCGGCTGGAGGCGATCGTGCTGCCGGACAAGCGGCAGGTTTCGGTGAAGCCTGCGGCCGTCCTGCGCTGTCCGATGGCGACTGCGCTGGCCGAGTGGATTCGCAACGATATCGCGCCGCTGGCTGCCGGCCTCGGCAGCACCATCGCCAACCTCGATAATTTCAATTCCTACGAATGCCGCGGCCGCAACCGCGTCGCGGGCGCCAAGCTCTCCGAACATGGCCGCGCCAATGCGCTCGACCTCCGCGCCTTCAAGCTCGCCAACGGCCGTGCGATCTCGCTCACCGATCGCGCCGTGCCGCGCGAGGTGCGCGAGAGCGTGCTGCATTCGGCCTGCACGCGGTTTCCGACCGTGCTGGGCCCGGGTTCGGACGGCTACCACGAAGACCACATCCATATCGACCTGATGGAGCGGCGCGGCAATTACAGGATCTGCCAGTGGAACGTGTATGATCCGCTGCCGCAGATCGCGCCGCTGCTGCCGGCCGAGCGGCCCGACGAGGCACCGCCGCGCGAAGTCGCCGCCAAATCCGAGAACAACAAGTCCGAAAACAACAAATCCGAGAATAGTAAGCCCGAGGCTGGCAAGCCCGGCGCAGGCAAGGCAGAGGACGACAAAACCGGCGCTGCGAAACCAGGCGACGAGAAATCGGAAGAGGCCGAACCCGCGCGCGAGGAGAAGCCCGCAACGAAAAAGCGCCGGCAAAGCCGGCGCTCTGGATGATCGACTGGCGACGAAAATGTCGTCGATTACTGCGCCATCGGGCCGTTGCCGCCGCCCTGCAGCGCCATCTTGGAATTGAACGGCGAGTCGCCCTGCTTCGGCTCGAGCACGACGACGACGGTGCCTTGCTTGACGCGGGTGTAGAGGTCGATGACGTCCTCGTTGGTCATGCGGATGCAGCCCGACGAAATCGATGCGCCGATATATTCCGGCTGGTTGGTGCCGTGAATGCGGAAGAGGGTGTCCTTGTTGCCCTGATAGAGATACAGCGCACGGGCGCCGAGCGGATTGTCGACGCCGCCGGGAACCGAAGCCGGCAGGCCTTCGATACGCTTGTGGATATCAGCGGTCGGCGTCCATTTTGGCCATTCCGCCATGTTCCCGACACGGGCGATGCCCGAGAACGCGAGGGCTTCCTCGCCGACGGTCACGCCGTAGCGGATCGCCTTGCCGCCGTCCTGCACCAGGTACAGATAGTGGTTGTCGGAATCGACCACGATCGTGCCGGGCATTTCCTTGCGGTGATAGTCGACGATGGCGCGGCGGAAGGGTTCCGGGGGCTTGACCGCGGCGTAGCGCGCCTTGGCGAGCTGGGCCTTGTCGCTCGGCTTGAGCGAGGCCTCGGGCGCGGCCTGGTATGTGGTTGCCTGCATGCAGCCGGACAGCAGGAAGCCGGCAGCAAGGACCCCGAACATGACTTTCAGCGACGACATGATACTTCCAATCGAAACTCTGGCGTTCGCGGCCACAAACCTGCGCCAAAAACGCGACGATTCCATTAACCCCAGTATCCGCAATAACGGGTAAATGTGCCAGCCTTTGCACGCCCGTTCGGCGCTGCGGGAGGCCGGCTGTGGCTTTTATGCCGCAAAATTTGCGGCTTCTGGTTGATTTATGGGCATGGATTGGCTGCCGTCAGGCAAGGGCCATGCCCGCGCCGCGCCGCTGCCGCAAAGATGGGTCGCCGGTTCATGCGCGGGTCATCGGGTGCTTGCCAGAATCGGGTAAGTGCGGCTGGCTGGCCACAGCATTTTCAGGCCCAACCCGATGCCGGTTTGTGTCAAGAAAGCGCACCAGCCAAGCGACCGCACCCGTTCCGGAGTTCCCCATGCTGTCGGTCTATGCCCCCTTCGAAGCCAGCCTGAAGAAGCTCCCGGAGACGGCCACGGCCGCATTGCCGGACAATGTGGTCTGGATCGATCTGGTCAATCCGACGGCCGAGGAGGACCGCGCGGTGGAGCGGCTGGCCGGTATCGCGGTGCCGACCCGGGAAGATATGCAGGAAATCGAGATATCCAGCCGGCTCTATATCGAGAACGGCGCCCGCTACATGACCGCGACGCTGATGTGCCAGTCGGACACCGATATGCCGCGGATCACGCCCGTCACCTTCATCCTGGCCGGTCACCGGCTGGTGACCGTGCGGTACGACATGCCGAAGCCGTTCGCCCTGGTCGAGCACAAGCTGGCCCGGTCATGCCTGCCCGGGATATCGGGCGAAATGGTGCTGATGGAATTGCTCGACGCGGTGATCGATCGCTGCGCCGACATTCTGGAGCGTGCCGGCGCCGATGTCGATCAGGTCTCCCACGACATCTTCGAGCCCGAAAGCGAACGTCATGGCCAGGCCAAGCGCTATTCGCAGATCCTGATCGCGATCGGGCGCAAGGGCGACCTGGTCTCGAAGGTTCGTGAAAGCCTGGTTTCGATCGGCCGCGTCGTCACCTTCCTGTCGGCGGTCGTGGAGGGCATCAAATGGTCCAAGGACATGCGCGAGCAGCTCAAGACCATGCAGCGCGACGTTTCCTCGCTGACCGACCACGCCTCATATCTCTCCAGCAAGATCACGTTTACGCTCGACGCCATGCTGGGCGTCGTCAATCTCGAGCAGAACAACATCATCAAGCTGTTCTCTGTGATGGCGGTCGTGCTGATGCCGCCGACCCTGATCGCCTCTATCTACGGCATGAATTTCCGCGCGATGCCGGAGCTCGAATGGCCGCATGGTTACCCGATGGCGTTGTTGATGATGCTCATGGCAGCCGTGCTGCCGTACTTTTTCTTCAGATGGAAAAAGTGGTTGTAAACCAGTCCATCCCTGCGTGCGATGCGCGCCTCACCACCGCTAAAATTTGAGCGGTGCGCTGAACGAATGATCGAAGCTTGTCTGCGATAAGGCGTTCTCAGGCCGCGAGGACACCATGGTTGAGAAACACATAACGTCACGCAACGTCATCGATTTTGCGCGCTATCAGCAAAGCCGCGTCGATGGCAAGGTGCAGGCGTTCTCGGTGCGGCTTTGCCGGCACTGCGGTGCGGCGCTGGCGGACGGCGAGAACGAGGACGAGTGCTCGAGCGCGTTCAATGTCGCAGCGATTGCGCCGCGCGCGGCGCAGCTCAAATTTTACGCGGAGTAGGACGTGTCATTCCGGGGCGCGCAAAGCGCGAACTACGGGGGCGCTCCTTGCGTCCCTGAGAATCTCGAGATTCCGGGTCCACGCGAAGACGCGTGTCCCGGAATGACGATCAAAACGACTAAACGTGCTGCCCGCCATTGATGTGGATCTCGGCGCCGTTCACATACGAACTGGTTTCCGTGCACAGCACGTAGATGATCTTCGCGACTTCGTCGGGTGTGCCTAGCCGGTGCATCGGGATCTGCTGGTCGACGATCTTCTCGGTGCCCGGCGACAGGATCGAGGTGTCGATTTCGCCCGGCGCGATCGCGTTGACGCGGACGCCGACGCGGCCGAAGTCGGAAGCCATCTCGCGCGTCAGCGCGGCGAGCGCCGCCTTCGACGTCGCGTAGGCGGCGCCCGCGAACGGATGCACGCGCGAGCCGGCGATCGAGGTGACGTTCACCACCGCGCCCTTGGCGTGCTTCAACTCCTCGATCAGCCCGCGCGCGATCATGATCGGCGCGAAGAAGTTGACGTGGAAGACGTGGGTCCACGTGTCGATATCGGTATCCATGGTGCCGAGCCGGCTGCCGCCAGAACCCTTCGGCGAGATCGCGGCGTTGTTGACCAGTGCGTGCAATTCGTCGTTCTCCAGCCGCCGGCGGATCTCGGAGATCGCGCGCGAAGTGTCGTCGGGGTTGCCGAGATCGACCTCGATGTGGTCCTCCGGTCCCGCGCCCCACGGGCAGACTTCCGGGAAGGCGTGCCGCGAGCAGGTGATGACCCGCCAGCCGGCAGAGGAGAAGCGGATCGCAGTGGCGTGGCCGATCCCGCGGCTGGCGCCGGTCAGAAGCAGCGTGCGCCGCGGCGCATTGGATGAAGGGGGCATGCAGGTCTTTCGGTTTTCGTCATGGCGGGGCTATTTTACACGAAGACGCGCTTCGCGCTTTGGCCCGACCGTGACGATCAATCAGGGATAGAGTCTAACCTTCGACCACGCATCGCCAGGCGCGTCACGGCGGAATTCGATGCGGTCGTGCAGGCGGAACGGGCGGTCGTGCCAGAATTCGAAACGCTGGGGGTGAATGCGCCAGCCGCTCCAGCCCTGCGGGCGGGGTACGTCGCCGATCATGTGCCTGGCGGCCACCACCGCGATCGCCTGCTCGAAGGCAAAGCGGCTCTCCAGCGGCTGCGACTGCTTGCTGGCCCAGGCGCCGATCTGCGCCTGCTTCGGGCGTGTGGCGAAATAGGCGTCGGCTTCCTCTTCCGTCACCGGCGTCACCTGGCCACGGATGCGAACCTGGCGGCGCAGCGATTTCCAGTGGAAAAGTAAAGCCGCCTTGGGATTTGCGGCGAGTTCGCGGCCCTTCTGGCTGGCGATGTGGCTGTAGAACACGAATCCGTCCGCGTCGTAGCCTTTCATCAGCACCATCCGGACATCAGGCAGCCCATCAGAATCGACGGTCGCCAGCGCCATCGCGTTGGGGTCGTTCGGTTCGGACTTCACGGCCTCGGCGAACCACTCGCCGAACAGCGCAAACGGTTCCTCAGCCGCGGTAAAATCACCCGATGTTAACGGTGTCGGGTGTTTGATGGAGGTCGTGTCCGTCATGGCAGGAGTCCCAGTTGCGTCCGTTCGCGTCCCAGAGCGCGTTGCAGCCCCGATACGGGCTCGCCCTATATAGGGCATGGGGACGCGTTGGCCTATCGGCGATCGGCCCGACAGCCGTGGCCATGACATTGATTCTAATCAGCCTCGGCTCGGGCGGCTGCAGCCTGTCCCGCCTGGATGCCGCCTTTGCCAAAATGGACGGCGGCGACCGAACGGGTTCTCTGGGCAAGCAGGCCGCCAGCGCGCCGGCTCCGACCGAGAGCGACCTCGTCTTTGCCCGCACCGCCGCCTCCGATGTGCTGACCAAGGGCGGCAAGGACACCAGCCAGCCGTGGGAAAACCCGGAAACAGGGGCGAGGGGTTCGGTGACGCCGCTGTCCCAGGCCTATTCCGGGGATGATGGCCGTACCTGCCGGGATTTCCTCGCAAGCTATGTCAATGGCCGCTCGGAAAGCTGGCTGCAGGGCGCCGCGTGCAAGGCCGGCCATGGCCGCTGGGAGATCCATACGTTAAAGCCGTGGACCAAGAGCTGAGCACTGCAAACTTGGCCCCCAGGCCCGTTGCATAAATGCAACTGGCTTCCCAGATAAAGCCAAAGTGAGCGATTTGCTCTAAGTTGAAAAAATCCGAATTCTCGTGAAGGAGACCCGACGTATGCGCGACCCCTATGAGGTCTTGGGGGTGCCTCGGGGCGCCAGCGCTGCGGCGATCAAGAGTGCCTACCGCAAGCTCGCCAAGAAGCATCACCCTGACAGCAACAAGAACGATCCGAAGGCCGCGGAGCGTTTCTCCGAAATCAATTCCGCCAACGAGATCATCGGCGACGAGGACAAGCGCAAGCAGTTCGATCGCGGCGAGATCGACGCCGAGGGCAAGCCGCGGTTTCAGGGCTTTCCCGGCGGCGACGCGCGTGGCGGTCGGTCGGGAGGGCCGGGCGGCGGGTTCGAGTCCTACACCTTCCGCACCGGTGGCGGCGGAGCCGGAGGTCCCGGCGGCGGTGGCGCGGGCTTCGAGGAGATCCTCAACAGCATGTTCGGCGGCGCCCGCGGCGGACGTCCGGGTGGTCAGAGCAGAACCTTTGATTTCGAAACCGGCGGTATCGGCCTCGATCTCGATCTGAATGTCGCCATGACGGTTTCGCTGGAGGAGTCGGTCAAGGGCGGAGAGAAGCGCGTTCGTTTGCCGACCGGCAAGGAACTTAACGTCAAGATTCCGGCCGGGGTCACCGCCGGTCAGCAGATCCGGCTCAAGGGCCAGGGCGAGACGGCGCCAGGGCACCCGCCCGGTGACCTCCTGATCACGGTCAGCATCGCGCCGCACCCGCTGTTCAAGGTCGACGGCAGCGATCTGCGCATCGATCTGCCAATCACGCTCTATGAGGCGGTGCTGGGCGGCAAGGTGCGGGTGCCGACACTCGGCAGCGCGGTGGAGCTGTCGATCCCGAAGAACACCTCGAGCGGCCGCACCTTCCGTCTCAAGGGCAAGGGGCTGCCGAAGGCGGGCGGGACCGGGGACCAGTTCGTCACCACCCGCATTATTCTGCCCGACGGGAACGATGCCGAGCTTGAGGCATTGATGGAAAAGTGGCGCGACGGCCACCGTTACAATCCGCGCAGCGATTTCGGCTGACCAGGCCGTGATTCGCGGCGCGAAACCGGCTGTCGAACAGTACCGTATCTGTGAGTAGCTTTTTTCCGATGACGCGGCTTATTCCATGAAAACACAACGTTTTCTGGAAAAAGGGGCGGCCTCGAAAGGGGGACCAGCGCGGTACCAAACCCCGATCGAGGCCGCTTGCGCCGATCGGCGGATCGAACGCTACTCATTTTCTCGTGAATACCCAGTGCTTTAATGAGACGCGCTTGTGTTTTGATTCCAGATTTTCGGTGTCGGAATTGGGACAAGCGCTCTGACGTTGTCTAACCGCCGGTTTTCTCCATCTGATCGTAGACCGCCTGCGCGATCTGCGTCAGCCGCCCGCGATCGGCGCTGCTGGACACCACCGCATAGGCGACGCCGTCATCGGCCCAGAACAGCGAACTCTCCTTGCCTTGCGCCGCGAAGCGCATCTGGGTCGCCTTGGCGTCCGATTTCACGGTGTAGATCGTGAAGCGCTCGCCCGAGGCGCCTTCGTACATCATGAATGACGCCGGCCCACCCAAACCCGGCAACAGCCGGCCGCCGACGAGCTTCAGGCCGGCGCCCGTCAGTTCGGGCGCCCTGACCAGCCAGCCGCAGCGCTTGGTCAGCCACTGCTGCAGATGGGCGCGTTCGCTCCCGGGCACCTCGACGGGATGGCGGACTTCGACCACATAGAGCCGGTGCGCTTCAAGCGCATTGACCGTAAAGCCCTGCAACGCGGAGGGGGCCGCCAACGCGCCGCGCGCCAGCCAGCCGACGCCGCCACCGACCGCGAACGCCGCCAGCGTTGCCGCGACCGCCCCATACACCCATCGGCGCGGCTGCCGCACCAGCCGCTCGATCTCGAGTCGCCTCGGCACCGCCTCGTCGACAATAGAGCCGTACCTCGCGTGCAGCGCTTCCGCCATCGTCCGCCACGACTGCACCCGCGCCGCATCGTCGGGATGCGTCGCGAGCCACGCCTCGACATCGCCGCGGCGTTCCGCCGGCAACTCGTTGTCGACGTAAGCATGCAGCTCGTCTTCGGTGACGGGAATGTTGGGGTCGGTCATCTCTGTGGTCTCTGTCTCTTTCTGATCTCGTGTCTATTCTCTAATCTGCCTGTTCATCACGCTTCCATCACTTCACCCGCCGCAGCGCGGCGCGTTCGCCCTCCAGCGAAGCCTTGACATGCGCGCGGGCGCGGGCAAGCCGGGACATTACGGTGCCGATCGGCACGCCCTGGATGTCTGCCACCTCGCGGTAGCTCAGTCCCTCGAGCATCACGAGCAGCAGCACCGAGCGCTGTTCTTCCACCAGCGTCGAAAGCGCGCGGGCAATGTCGCGGCCCTCCGCTTCGGTGCCGCTGGCATCCGGGTTGTTGTCGAGCAGCGGCATGAATTGCGGTCGCCGCGCCAGCGATCGCCGCCGGTTCTTGTTGAGGTTGGTCAGGATCGTATAGAGCCAGCTCCTGACGTCGCCGCCGAGAAAGAGCTTCTCCGAACGCAACGCGCGCACCAGCGTGTCCTGTACCAGATCGTCGGCGATGTCGGCGTCGCGCGCGAGTGCGCGCGCGTAGCGACGGAGCGCCGGAATCATGGCTTCGACACTTTGGCGAAACGCGGTCATTGACGCCTGTTAACAAGGGTTGTCCGGCGCGAACGCCTTACCCAACATAACACCCAATCGAGGCGTCTATTCCGGTCATTGAGCCGCAGGTCAAGCAGCGTTAATCCAAAGTCGAATTTGGGCTCGACCCCGCCGGAGTGCTGATGTACCTCCAAACGGAGGCGCGATTGGAAAGCAAGGGACATCGCTCGCCATCTCGCTGAGCAGGGAATAGCCGCAGGTCCGATGTCCGCGCCCGTGATCTATTACATTCGCCATGGCGAGACGTCGTGGAATGCAGAAGGCAGGCTGCAGGGCACGCGGGACATTCCGCTCAATGACCTCGGCCGCCAGCAGGCGGCTCATGCCGGCAATGTCCTTGCTGACCTGCTTGCGCGCGACGGCCGCGACATGTCCTCGCTGCCGTTCGTCGCGAGCCCGCTCGGCCGCGCGCGCATGACGATGGAATTGGTGCGCGGCGCCCTGAAGCTCGCACCGGGCGAATATGCGCTTGACGATCGGCTCCGCGAGATCGGCTACGGCGTTTGGGAAGGCTCGACGCTGGCCGAGATGCAGGCGGCCGATCCGGTGCTTTACGCCAGGCGCCTGACGGCAAAGTGGACGATGGCGCCAAAGGGCGGCGAGACCTACGAGGACGTGCAGCACCGGATGCGCGACTGGTACGATTCCGTGACCGGCGATACCGTCGCCGTAGCCCACGGTGGCACAGCGCGGGCGCTGATGGTGGCGCTCGGCATCGAGACACCGGCCAGCGCCGCCGACCTCCTGATCGAGCAGGGCGCAGTCTACGTGTTCCGCGACGGGGCCTTGCGGAAATATAGTTAAGGGCGGGGCCTCGTAGCGCCGTCATTCCGGGGCGCCCAAAGGGCGAACCCGGAATCTCGAGATTCCGGGTTCGATGCTTCGCATCGCCCCGTAATGACGTCTTGTCGGTTTGACCGCCGTTGCCCCGCGCGTTACGACAAGTTAGCACCGACTAGCGAGCCAGCGCAGACCCCATGTCCTTCAACACCTTCGGCCACATGTTCCGGGTCACGACCTTCGGCGAAAGCCACGGGGTTGCGATCGGCTGTGTGGTCGATGGCTGTCCGCCGCTGATCCCGCTGACCAATGAAGACATCCAGGAGGATCTGGATCGCCGCCGTCCCGGGCAGTCGCGCTTCACCACCCAGCGCCAGGAGCCGGACACCGTAAAGATCCTGTCCGGCGTCATGGCGCATCCCGAGACCGGAGTGCAGGTGACCACGGGCACGCCGATTGCGCTTTTGATCGAAAACACCGACCAGCGCTCCAAGGACTATTCCGAGATCAAGGACAAGTTTCGCCCGGGGCATGCCGACTTCACCTACGAGGCCAAATACGGCCTGCGCGACTATCGCGGCGGTGGACGGTCGTCGGCGCGCGAGACTGCCACGCGGGTCGCTGCTGGCGCCATCGCGCGCAAGATACTGCCTGACGTGAAGATTCGCGGTGCGCTGGTGCAGATGGGGCCGCACAAGATCGATCGCGCCAAGTGGGACTGGGACGAGATCGCGCGCAATCCGTTTTTCTGCCCCGACAAGGACAAGGCCGCGTTCTTCGAGCAATATCTCGACGGCATCCGCAAGAGCGGCTCCTCGATCGGCGCCGTGATTGAAGTCGTTGCCGAAGGCGTGCCGCCCGGTCTCGGTGCGCCGATCTACGCCAAGCTCGACGGCGAACTGGCGGCCGCGATGATGAGCATCAACGCGGTGAAGGGCGTCGAGATCGGCGCGGGCTTTGGCGCCGCCGAATTGTCCGGCGAGGAAAACGCCGACGAGATGCGCACCGGCAACAACGGCACGCGGTTCCTGTCGAACAACGCCGGCGGCGTGCTCGGCGGCATTTCCACCGGCCAGCCGGTAGTGGTGCGCTTTGCCGTGAAGCCGACCTCGTCGATCCTTTCGCCGCGCAAGACGGTCGATCGCGCCGGCGCCGAAACCGACATCATGACCAAGGGCCGCCACGACCCCTGCGTCGGCATCCGCGCGGTGCCGGTGGGCGAGGCCATGATGGCCTGTGTGCTGGCCGATCACCTGCTGCGCCACCGCGGCCAGGTTGGCGGCTAGGGGCCTCACTTACTGCATCATCGCCGCTGCGATCTTTTCCGCCGACATCAAGGTCGGGAAATTGGTGTTGGCGCACGGCACCACCGGGAAGATCGAGGCGTCGACCACGCGCAGACCCTGCACGCCCTTGACGCGGCCTTGTGTGTCGACCACCGCCATCGGATCGTCTGCCCGGCCCATCCGGCACGAGCAGGAGGCATGCCACACGCCGATCGCCGCCTTGCGCACGAAGGCCTCGAGCGCTTCGTCGTCGGTCATGACCTGCTCGAAGGTAAAGCCTTCGACGACGAAATTGTCGATCATGTAGTGGCGCAACGCCGCCGGGCCGTCCATCAGCGTGGCGGCGATTTTCGTGAGGATCTTGTTCTTGGTGTTGACCACGCCGATCTTGCGCACGCGGTCGGAATAGGCCGCCGGGAACGGCTTGTCGGTCACCGCCTTGAGCGGCGCGCTCATCTGCAAGCCCGCCATCTTGCGAAAGCCGCTCATCAGCCGGTCGAGATCGCGCTTGTCCGACAGCAGGTTGAACTCGACGATCGGCTCTTCCCGCGGGTCGCGCGACGCGAGCTTGACCTGGCCGGTCTCCGAATAGGTCTTGTTGACGAAGGTGAGCAGCGAGCCGATCTGCTCGCCGACCGCATGCCAGGCTGATTTGGTGATGACGACGACGAACATGTCGCCGGCGGGGATGCCCGGAAGCCCCGAGGAGTAGCGCAGCCCCATCTGCATGTGGCGCCTGGTGTGCCCGTTCATGCGCGCGCCGCGACGGACAAACGAGGACAGCGAGATCGAGGGATGGTCCATCAGGCGCTGGCCGACGCCGGCAAGGCCTTGCAGCACCGGGATGCCCATGTCGCGGAGATGTCCGACCGGGCCAATGCCCGCGCGCAGCAGATGCGCCGGCGAATGGATCGCGCCGCAGGAGAGGATGATCTCCTTGCCACGAAATTCCTGCTCGCGGCCATTGACCAGCGCCTTGACGCCGACACACTGCGTGCCTTCGAACAGCAGCTCCTTCACCTGCGTCATGGTCGAAATGGTCAGGTTGGAGCGCTGACGGGTGTTGCGATCGAGATAGCCCATGGCGGCGGAGACGCGCTGTTCGTCCTGATTGGAATGCGTCACCGGGAAGTAGCCGTCGACGAACTCGCCGTTCTGGTCGGGCAGGAACTTGAAGCCGGCCTGCTTGCAGGCTTCCGCCATCGCCTGCGAATGCTTGGTCCAGTGCGCCTGCGGAATGCGGCGGACGGGGATGCGGCCGTCCTTGCCGTGGTACGGGCCGTCGAAATCGAGGTCGTGCTCGACCTTCTTGAAGTAGGGCAGCACGTCGTCCCAGCTCCAGCCGGTGGCGCCGCGCGCTTCCCACTCGTTGTAATCCGTCGGCGCGCCGCGATTGGCCATCTGGCCGTTGATCGAGGACCCGCCGCCCAGCACGCGCGCCTGCTCGTATTTCCGCAAGGGAGGCCTGGCCTCGTCGGGATTGTTGTGGCTGACGACCTGGGTCGTGACTTTCAGTTCGGTCCAGTGGAAGCGCGGATCGAAATACGCCGTTCCCGGATAGCTGTCGCGAATCTCTGCTGGTTCATTGCCGGGCGGCGTGTCCTGGCCCGCTTCGCAGAGCAGGACCTTGTTGGCGCTCTTCGCGGACAGCCTGTGGGCCATGACCGAGCCTGCCGATCCGCCGCCGACGATGATGTAGTCGTACACTTGGTGCTTCCCCCTGTTTTTGTGTCGCGAAACTAGCGCAGCTCCGACGCCGGGTCACGGCGGCTCCCGGCATACCGCAACTGCTTCCACGGGCTTGACAGAACGCTGCGAGCCTTGACGTTTCGCCGACTTGAACGGCAAATACCGGCGCCATGGATGCATCGAAACTGCGCGAGCTGACCGACTGGCTGATCGACGGCGGGCGATCCGCGACCAGCCCAAGCCGGTTCATGGCGGAAACCTGCGACCGGATGGTCGCAGCCGGCCTGCCGCTCTGGCGTGTCGGCGTCTTCGTCCGCACGTTGCATCCCGATATTTACGGGCGCAATTTCATCTGGAAGCCGGGCTCCGAGGTCGAGATCGGGACGGTCGACTTCAACATCCTGGAGTCGCCGGATTTTCACACCAGCCCGCTGATCATCGTGTTTCAGCAGGGGCAGGAGGTCCGTGCGCGCACCGATGATCCCGCGAGCCAGCGCTTTCCGATCATTGATGAGCTGCGCGCCGAAGGCGTGACGGATTACCTGGCGCTGCCGCTGCCCTTCATCGGCGGCACGGTGAATGCGTCGAGCTGGACCACGAAACAGCCGGGCGGCTTCACGGATGAACAATTGGCGGCGCTGCGCAGCCTGGTGAAGCCGCTGGCGCGGGTGGTCGAGATCATCACGCTGGCGCGCACCGCTGCGAGCCTGCTCGACACCTATGTTGGCAACCGCGCCGGCGAACGCATCCTCGGCGGGCAGATCCGGCGCGGTCATACCGAGACCATGAACGCCGCGATCTGGCTGTCCGACCTGCGGGGCTTCACCTCGCTGTCCGACCGCGTGCCGGCGGAGACCGTGGTCGACGTCCTCAACCAGTATTTCGACTGCCAGGTCACCGCGATCCGGAAGCACGGCGGCGAGGTGCTCAAATACATGGGCGACGGCCTGCTCGCCGTTTTTCCGATCGACGAGTATGTCGGCGACGAGCAGCAGGTCTGCGCGCGCGTGCTCGAAGCCGCTCACGAGTCCCGCGCCAGCGTCGCAGACCTGCAATATCCGATCGGCGGCGCCGTCGAACGGTTTCGCTTCGGCGTCGCGCTGCACGTCGGGCGAATCCTCTACGGCAATATCGGCGGCGGCAACCGGCTCGACTTCACCTGCATTGGCCCTGCGGTGAATCTGGCGGCCCGGCTGGAAAAGATCGCAAGTCAGACCAAACGCACGATCGTGGCCTCGGAAGGCTTCGCCGGCATCTGCCGGGGCGGGTGGAGCGACCTCGGTGAGTTTCCGGTCGCCGGTTTTTCGAAAGCCGCGCGTGTCTACGGGCTGGCCGACGAAACGCAGGCGGGATCGTAGCCTGGATGGAGCGCAGCGCAATCCGGGGACGCCTCTCGCCGCGGCGCGAATCCCGGATTGCGCTTTGCTTCATCCGGGCTACAAGAAATTCTTGGTAAACTTTCGAATGGTCCGTTATCGGCGCAATTTCGTCCCAGGTGGGACTTTTTTCTTCACGGTCACGCTGCATGACCGACGGTCGTCCGCGCTGATCGACCACATCGCACTACTGCGCACGGCATTCCGGAAGACGCAGAACGAGCGGCCGTTTGTTACCGATGCCATCGTCATCCTCCCGGACCACCTGCATGCGATCCTGACATTGCCTCCCGGCGATTCGGACTTTTCCGACAGGTGGCGACGGATCAAAGGTAGCTTCACGCGAAGCGTCGTAGCTACGGGCGCTCTGATTTCGCGCGACCGACGCGGCGAATACTCCCTTTGGCAAAAGCGCTTTTGGGAGCACACCATCCGTGATGAACGGGATTTCGAGCGCTGCGCCGACTATGTGCATTACAATCCGGTCAAGCACCAGTTGGCAAAATCGCCGTCCGATTGGGCGTATTCGTCGCTGCACCGCTATGTCCGGGCGGGCATTCTGCCTCCGGATTGGGGCGGCGACGGGCGCGCCGATACAGCCAATTTTGGTGAGCGGCAAGACTGACCCGGATTGCGCTGCGCTCCATCCGGGCTACGGGAGATTCATTCCTCTGGCTCTGTGGTGAACAGCAGCGGATAGCCCTTGGCGCGGCCGGCGTCGGTGGCGCGGGTGGCCTTGGTCTCGGCAACGTCTTTGGTGAACACGGCGACCACGCAGACGCCGCGGCGGTGTGCCGTGATCATGACCTTGTGGGCCTGGTCCTCGGTCATGCGGAATTCCGCCTTCAGCACGGTGACGACGAATTCGCGCGGCGTGAAGTCATCATTGACGAGGATGACCTTGTGCAGGCGTGGCCGTTCGGTCTTCGTCTTGACCCCGGTCTTTGGCTTGGCGACGGTATCGATCATTCCGGTGCGCGGTCCTGACACGAACAATTGCCGATGGGTGGCGCCGCGATCACTCGGACGCGACTACTTGGCGCGGCAGTCCGCCAACCGTTGCGTCATGGTCTGATCGCCGCGGCTGACGGCCGTCTCGATCAGTTTACAGGCTCCGGGCCGGTCCTGAAACTGGGCGTTTGCCGACAGTTTCAGCTCGACCAGTGCTTTCATCGCGCCGGGTTCGTCCAGTTCCGCGGCCTGCACGGCGTCATACAGCACGCGCTTGGGGTAGCTGACCCGCGCTTCCGGATTTTCGGCCAGCAGCCGCAACACCTGCAGGCGGGCGTCGAAATCATAGGCGCTGCTGATGTCGATCAGGCGCACTGCCTCTGGGATATCGCGGGGCACCCATTTGCCTTCGAGCGCGAGTCGCCCCAGCATGCCCTTGGCCATCCAGCTATCGGATGCGCCCTTCAACAACGACACCGCGCGCTTGGGGTCGGCCGGGCCACCTTCGCCTGATATCAGCATTTCTGCCAATGGTACGATGGCGCCGCCGGGATCGGGGCGGCGGGCTTCCTCGAGCAGCGTGCGGGCGCGCACCGGATCTTCCTTGCGGACTGCGATCGCCAGTTCGCGACGTGCGCCGAACACTTCGGCCTTTGACATGCCCTCAAGGATCTCGAGGCCGCGGGCGCGCTCGTCCGGTTTGTTCGATGCCGCCAACAGCCGCCCCAGCGTCACCAGCAGGCCTGCCTTGCTGGCGTCCCTTGCAGGGTTGGCAACGGCACGCTCCGCCCAGTATCGCGCGGCGACGGGATCGCGCTTGACGATGTCGCCGTCCTCGAGCCGGCGTACCAGTGTCTGCATCGCGAAGGGATGCCCGAGTTCGGCGGCCGTGCGCAGCGCTTCGGCGGCTTCCGTGCGGGTGACCAGCGGCACCTTGTCGAGGTCGCCGCGATCCCAGGACTTGTGATGCTCGTAGAGCTGGTAATGGGCCTCGGCATTGCCCTGCGTTGCAGCGTCGCGCAGCATGGCGACCGCCTCGTCCTTGCGCGCATAGGGCAGGTTGCGCGCTACCGCGACCTTCAGCTCGGTGTTTGCAGGATCGGCGTCGAATGCCTTGCGGCAGCTTGCGGCGCGCAAGTCCCAGCGGCGGCGCAGTGCTTCTTCACCGATATATTGCTTGGGATCTTCGAACAGCTTCTGGCAGAGTTCGGCGGCGTTCTCCGCCGTCAACGCTGGTTCCGGCTCTATCGGTTTGGGCTCGGCAGCGACTGACCACGTCGACGATAGCGACAGCACCGCCACGGCAAGCGCAGCACACAGGCCGGCAACGGCAACGATCGCGCGCAGCCTGGGCGAGAGGCGATCGTTTGCAGGAATTTTCGGGGGCGTAACCATGACGGTGCCAGATGCGGCCTGTGGCCAGCCGTGCTCGTCTGTCGCCGCGGCCAGCGGATTCGTTCAAATCGGAAGCGGATGGCTTGTTTCGCAGGCAACTCGCGCGCCGGAACTGCCGGACAAGCGGGCACGTCACGGCCGACTGTTGTTCATGTGCAGCACTAACCCGAATGTGAAGAGCAAGCGATTTCAGCGCTTTGCGCGACGCAAGTTGCGTGTCACCATATCTTCATTCGACGGGAGGGCCGCAATGCGCTGGTATGTCTCGATCGGGGCTGTGCTGATAGCGGGCGTACTCGCCGGCGGCGACGTCGCCAGTGTTGCTGCGCCCGCCCAGAACCAGCTGAGTGCTCAGCAGGGCCGGCAACTCGCCGGTAAGGAACCCGATCCGACCGTCGATGTCGAACTCGTTCTCGCCGTCGACGTCTCCTACTCGATGGACATGGACGAACTGGCGCTGCAGCGCGAGGGCTATGCACAGGCCATCGTCTCCAAGGAATTCCTGCAGGCGCTGAAGAACGGCCCGAACGGCAGGATCCTGGTCACCTATTTCGAGTGGGCGGCCTCCACCGACCAGAAAATTATCATTCCATGGCGGCTGATCGACGGCCCCGAAACCGCCGACGCCGTCGCCCACGAAATCGTCAAGACTCCAGTCCGCCGGGCGTCGCGCACCTCGATCTCGGGCGCGATCAATTTCTCCCTGCAGTTGTTCGACGAGAGCCCGCAGCGCGGCATCCGCCGCGTGATCGATATTTCCGGCGATGGTCCGAACAACAACGGCCCGCCTGTCGTCCTTACCCGCGATGCCGCGCTGGAGAAGGGCATCATCATCAACGGCCTGCCCATCATGGTGAAGGAGCCGTCCTATTCCACGATGGACATCGACAATCTCGATCTTTACTACGAAGACTGCGTCATCGGCGGTCCCGGCGCCTTCGTGGTGACGATCAAGGAGCGCGACAAGTTCAAGGAAGCGATCCGCACCAAGCTCGTGCTCGAAGTCGCGGGCCGCACGCCGGAGCGCCCGGTCGTGCCGGCCGCCAGCCGCCAGCCGCGAGTCAACTGCATGGTCGGCGAGAAGATCTGGCAGGACCGCTGGGGGCGGTGAGTTTTTCGAGGCCGCGCAGGCTGTGTAGGGTGGGCAAAGCGAAGCGTGCCCACCTTTCTAGCTCCGGTGCCCGCGATGGTGGGCACGCTTACGCTTTGCCCACCCTACGATTTCTTCCTTATCTCCCGAACCTTGCCACCAGTTCCACATGCGGTGTGTGGCGGAACTGATCGACTGGCGTAACACCTTCGATTTTGTAACCGCCGTCGATCAGGATTTTGGCGTCGCGTGCGAAGGTGGTGACGTTGCAGGACACCGCGACCACCACCGGAACCTTGCTCGCCGCGAGCTGCGTCGCTTGCGCCTGCGCGCCCTGGCGCGGCGGGTCGAAGACGACGGCATCGTAATCGCGCAATTCCTGCGGCATCAGCGGGCGGCGGAACAGGTCGCGTGCCTCGGCCTTGACCGGCTTGAGGCCCGAGGTCGACGTCGCGGCCTTCTGCAACGCTGCGACCGCACCGGCATCGCTGTCGAAGGCGGCAACCCGCGACTTCGCCGCAAGCCGCAAAGCGAACGGCCCGACGCCGCAGAACAGGTCGGCGATGTACTTGCTGCGCCTGCAATGCTCCGAAACCAGCGCGGCCAGTTGCTCTTCGCCTTCCACCGTTGCCTGCAGGAACGATCCGGGCGGTAGCGTGACCTGCGCCGTGCCCATCGCAACGACTGGCGGCTTTCGCATCAGCACCAGTTCGCCGTGGCGCGTCAGCCGCGCCAGCCGGTGCTGCTCGGCGATCCGCGACAACTTCGTGATCATGGCCGTCGACAACGGACCGGAGCCGCGCACGTCGACATCGAGCCCGCTGTCGGTCGCGGTGACCTGGATGTCGAGTGGCTTTCCCATCGCGATCAGCGGCTCGGCGATCGCCCAGGCCGCCTCGATGGCGCCGTCCAGATGCGGATCAAGTATCGGACAGCGGTCGATCGGCACGATGTCGTGCGAATTGGCCGCGGCAAAGCCGACCTTGAGAACCTCATGCGTTCCCATCCGCGCGTGCAGGGTGAGGCGGCGGCGGCCAAGGCCATGGGCATCGATCAGCGGTGCGACCTCGCAGTCGATCCCGGCCTGCGCCAGCGTCGTGACCACGAGTTCGCGCTTCCAGGCGCGATAGGCATCGAGGTCCCAGTGCTGGATCGCGCAGCCGCCGCAAATGCCGAAATGCGGGCAGAACGGCGCGATCCTCTCCGGGCTTGCGGTCTCGACCTTGAGCAGCCGGCGGCGGTCGGGATGATGTCCCGGAACCGGCGCGACCTCGACGGTATCGCCGCCGATCGTATAGGGCACGTAGATCCTGGCCCCGCCCGCCAGAGCGACGCCGTCGCCGTGATGGCCGACGTGATCGATGACGAGCCGCTCGGTGTCAGCCACGGCGGGCGCCCATGAAGAACTCGATATTGCCGTCGCCGCCGGTGATCGACGACGGAAACACCTCGATGCCGGTGCAGCCGAGCGAGGCGGCGAACGCGGAGATGTCGTCGCAGATATCCTGATGCACCATCGCGTTGCGGATGATGCCGTGCTTGGAATGCTTTCGCTCCGCCTCGAACTGCGGCTTGATCAGCGCGAGCAGGTGCATGGGCGCAGCGGCCAGCGACAGCGCCACCGGCAGCACCGCCTTCAGTGAAATGAAGCTGACGTCGATCACGACGACATCGGGCCGGGCGGGCAGGCGCTTGCCCTCGAACTTGCGTATATCGGTCGCTTCCATCGACACGATCCTGGGATGGCCGTGCAGCGAGGGATGCAACTGGCCGTGTCCGACATCGATCGCGAAGACGAGGCTGGCGCCGTTGGCCAGCAGCACCTCGGTGAAGCCGCCGGTGGATGCGCCGACATCGAGGCAGACATGGCCTTCGATATCGATCGGATATTGCTCCAGCGCGCCCGAAAGCTTGACGCCGCCGCGCGAGACCCAGGGGTGTGCCGGCTCGGCTGACAATTCCGCATCGGCGGGAATGGCTTCAGACGCCTTCATGACCTGCTTCCCGGCAGCCATCACGCCGCCGGCCTCGATTGCGGCGCGGGCGCGGGCGCGGCTTTCGAACAGGCCGCGCTCGACCAGCAGCACGTCCGCGCGCTTGCGGGGAGAGGGTTTGCTTTCGCTCTTGTCAGCCAATGTCAGCTCGATTTGCTGTCAGCTCGAAATGTCGCGGCGCGCTCCGCTGCCAGCGCGACGCAGGCCTCGAACGAGGCGAGATCGTGCCAGATGTCCGCAGGCCGCTGCCGTGGCGTCACCAGCCTAGCACCGTGCAGATCGAGCGTGTGGATCATCATGAGGTTGTCGGGCAGGCCGAAATCTTCCACCGTCAGTCCATCGCCGTCGATCAGATGGCCGGCTTCCGCCTTCGTGATTGCATGAGATCGTGCGACCCGATCGGCATAGATGGCGGGATCGTTGCTGTAGGCGAAACAGAGTTTTCCGCGACCGGCCATGTAGCCGAGTTCGTAGACGGTACCGGCGTCGGCGCTGGGGCCGCGAAACGGCGTAAGGTTGGCGATGATCGCGTCGGCCGCATCCATCATCGCCTCATTGCCCTTGAAGATCGCCAGCGATGCATCAGGGCCGGCGAGGTCGACCGCGTTGTCGAGTGGATAGAGCCCGGTCATGCCATGGCGGGCGCAGATCGCGGCCTTGCGGCGCCCGATCTCGATGGCGTCCGGCAGGAACACGTCGGGACCTGCCAGATAGATCTTCATGGGATTACCTGCGCAAGAGCCGAGCCTTCGGTGCTGACCGGGTCAGGACCGAAGGCGCTGTGTCTCAGGCGAGCTTGACCGATTCGGTCTTGTAGTCCTTGCCGAGTGCATCGAACACCTTGGCGACGATGCCCTTGGCGTCGAGGCCGGCGCGGGCGTACATCGCGTTCGGCGAATCGTGGTCGAGGAACTCGTCGGGCAGGATCATCGCGCGCATGCGCAGTCCGCCGTCGAGCATGCCGTGGTCGGACAGCGTCTGCATCACGTGCGAGCCGAAGCCGCCGATCGAGCCTTCCTCGATGGTGAGCAGCACCTCGTGGTCGCGCGCCAGCTTCAGCAGCAGATCGACGTCGAGCGGCTTCATGAAGCGGGCATCCGCAATTGTGGTGGAGAGTCCATGGGCAGCCAGTTCGTCCGCGGCTTTCTCGCACTCGGCCAGCCGCGTGCCGAAGGAGAACAGGGCGACCTTGTTGCCCTGGCGGATGACGCGGCCCTTGCCGATCTCGAGCGGGATGCCGACTTCGGGCATTTCGACGCCGCGGCCTTCGCCGCGCGGATAGCGCACCGCGCTCGGGCGGTCGTTGATGGCGACCTGCGTCGCGACCATGTGTACAAGTTCGGCTTCGTCGGACGCCGCCATGATCACGAAGTTCGGCAGGCAGCCGAGATAGGCATTGTCGAACGAACCTGCATGGGTGGCGCCATCGGCGCCGACCAGGCCGGCGCGGTCGATGGCAAAACGTACAGGCAGGCTCTGGATCGCCACGTCATGGACGACCTGGTCGTAGCCGCGCTGCAGGAAGGTCGAGTAGATCGCGCAGAACGGCTTGTAGCCTTCGGTGGCAAGACCTGCGGCGAAGGTGACCGCATGCTGCTCGGCGATGCCGACGTCGAAGGTGCGTTTCGGGAACGCCTTGTTGAAGATGTCGACGCCGGTGCCGGACGGCATCGCCGCGGTGATGGCGACGATCTTGTCGTCCTTCTCGGCTTCCTTGACCAGGCTCTGGCCGAACACGTTCTGGTAGGCCGGGGCATTCGGCTTGGCTTTCGCCTGCGCGCCGGTGGCGACGTCGAACTTGACCACGGCGTGATACTTGTCGGCGGAGGCTTCCGCCGGACCGTAGCCCTTGCCCTTCTGCGTCACGACGTGGACCAGGATCGGGCCGGTTTCCATGTCGCGGACGTTCTTCAGGACCGGCAGCAGATGGTCGAGGTTGTGGCCGTCGATCGGGCCGACATAATAGAAGCCGAGTTCCTCGAACAGCGTGCCGCCGTCCATCATGAAGCCGCGGGAATATTCCTCGACGCGGTTGGCGCGGTTGGCCAGTACCTTCGGCAGATGCTTGTTGATCTGCTTGGCGGCATCGCGGAGCGTGCGGTAGGTTTTGCCGGAGTAGAGCCGCGACAGATACGCCGACATCGCGCCGACGGGCGGGGCGATCGACATGTCGTTGTCGTTGAGGATGACGATCAGGCGCGAGTTCATCGCCCCGGCATTGTTCATCGCCTCATAGGCCATGCCGGCGGACATCGAGCCGTCGCCGATCACGGCGATGATGTTGTTCTTGCCGCCCGAGAGGTCGCGGGCGACCGCCATGCCGAGGCCGGCCGAAATCGAGGTCGAGGAGTGCGCGGCACCGAACGGGTCGTAATCGCTCTCGCTGCGCTTGGTAAAGCCGGAGAGGCCGCCGCCGGTGCGCAACGTGCGGATACGGTCGCGGCGTCCGGTCAGGATCTTGTGCGGGTAGGCCTGATGGCCGACGTCCCAGATCAGACGGTCGCGCGGCGTGTCGAAGATGTAGTGGATCGCGGTGGTCAATTCGACCACACCGAGGCCGGCGCCGAAATGGCCGCCGGTCACCGATACGGCGTCGATGGTTTCCTGACGAAGCTCGTCTGCGACCTGCCGCACCTGCTCGATCTTGAGCTTGCGAAGATCGTCGGGCGTACGAATAGTATCGAGAAGCGGCGTTTTGCTAAATGTGGTCACAGCGATATTCCAATTTTGCATGTCGGGGCGAATAACCCGACGCGAGATGGGGTACGCGTTAACCGCGCGGTGAAAATCCAGATGCCGGGTGCCACCTCGGCGGGCCGGTATCTGATTTGAAGCCTAGATGCACTCCGGACAGAACCAAGTGATATGCATCACGTTGGTCGCTTCTAACCCTTCCCGGTCGTTTTCCTTAGCTATTTGAAGTGCTTGCTGCCGTCGAATAGCGCGGCAGGTGCGCTCCTCAGCCCTTAGAACCGTTAAGCTTTACACCAAAGCGACCGCCAAAGCCAACCCGGCGCATGGGTGGGGTTCCGGGCCTGATCGACGGAATATCGCGATTCTTAACCGCCCCGACGGGCGGAAAGTTCCATTATTTTGGCGCCCGCCTTGTCCCTGACCTCGTTTCTGGCAGTTTCGATCTGTTTCCAGGCCTTTTCGCGGGCGGCCTGGTCACCGGTCGCGATCGCCAGCGCAGCATCCGGCGCAGCCATGCGTTCGCTGAGCGGGACTGGCCCGCAAACGATCATGAAAAAGTCGTAGGCATCGGGCCGTTCATTGGCCATGACGAACTGGAAATGGACACGGAAAAACTGCCAGCGAAACTTCTTGTAGTGCTCTGGCCGGATGATGTCGCGAAAGCGGACCGCGACGATCCTGGGATTGCGCCTGGCGGCGCCGACGTCGATGCCGTGGCTTGCGATCGGATCGAACTGGTAGAAGTTCATCACGTCCTTGCGCGCCTGGCAGTCGATCCAGTCGATCGACGGTTCGACCGCCAGCATCCGCAGATGCTCGCGGAATGGCGCTGACACCGCGTGGTAACCGACGATCGGGAAATTTCCGCCCAGCGTCAGCAGCACGATCCGCGGGCCATGACGGCCCAGCGCAGGGTCGAGCTTCAACGCACGCGCCAGCATTTCCGTGCTCAGGAACGATCCGCTGCTATGGCCGACGATGATGACTTCGTCGGCGTCGGTGGTGCGCACGACGTTGATGAGGTGCTGTGCAAAGCGATCGATGCGCTGGTCCCACTCCGGGCGCTCGCGGTGCGAGAACTCCCAGGTCCAGATCGTGTCGCTCAGCAGGTACAGTACGTAGGTGCTGTTCTCGGTGTATTTCAGCATCGCCCCAAGCAAGGCAATGAAAATCGCTAATGCCGCCGCAATGCTGAACAGGTCGGGAATTCCAAGGGCGTTCAGGCCCTTCTCGAAGACAAAGGCGATGCCCGCAGCGCACGCGGCCTGCAGCAGCAGGAGCAGATGGGGGTAGGTGATGAAGGTCGCGAACCGCCAGTTCGCCTTGCCGAACCGTCCGATTGTGCCTGACAAGACGAGGCGCCAGTAGATCCAGACCGAATGACAGACCGTACGCCAGATCGGAGACGCCAGGTCCTGCTGGATGAAATCCTCGAAGCGGAGGAAATCGTAGGTCGTGTGCGTCTGCCAGTCGTCCGCCTTGGTATCGATGCTCCAGGAGGCGATCTCGTCGTCGGATGCGACCTTGGGCCGGCTGATGGTCGCCGCGACCTGGTAAAGCCGGCTGAACTTCCGCAGCTCGGTCCGGAACATGCGGTAGTATTGCGCCAGCCCGCGCGGATCGTATCCCTGGATATAGATAACATGGCGGTGCTGAACGCGCACAAATGGTCCCCGAGTTGCGCGGGACTATATCAGGCCGGGCAGGGCGCGAAGAACTAATTCACCCCGGCACTTTGTCCCATCGATGGCGCCGCGCATGAAATTCGGCTGATATTTCCTGCCGATGCGCCCAAAGCCCGACGACCGGGCGGACGTCCGGGGCGGTCACTGAACGTCGAGCGGCGAACTCCCGGTGACCTGGCCGGCCGCATCCGTCGTGATCTTGTCGACCCGCGCCTCGGCTTGCCGCAACAGCTCCTCACAGCGGCGCTTGAGCGCTTCGCCGCGCTCGTAGATCGCGACCGATTCCTCCAGCGGAACCTTGCCGTCCTCGAGCCGCTTCACAATCGACTCCAGTTCCTCGATCGCACGTTCGAAAGTGAGCTTCTTGACGTCGGCTTGGGTGTTTTCGGCCATATTGCGTTCCCGGATGCGCCGCAGGTTGTGGCGCAGAATCAAGCTTATAGCGTTTTCAGGCGAAGCGGGCACCGGCTCGCGTAAAGAAAACGTGTGAAAACAAGGGGCTAAAGGATCGGAATTTCAGGCGTCCATCAGCGCGGTGACGTGCGCGGCGACCGACTCCTTGAGCCCCTGCAGGTCGTAGCCGCCCTCCAGCACCGAGACAACCCGGCCGCCGGCGCTGCTGTCGGCCACCTCCATCAATTTGCGGGTGACCCAGCCGAAATCCTCCGCCTTCACGTTGAGCGAGGCCAGCGGATCGCGATAATGCGCGTCGAAGCCGGCCGAGATCAGGATCAGCTCCGGGCTGAATTTCTGCAGTTGCGGCAGAATCAGGTTTTCGAACGCCGCGCGGAATTTGGCGCTGCCGTCTTCCGAGGCCAGCGGCGCGTTGACGATGGTGTCGTGCTCGCCGCGCTCGCCGCTGGCGCCGGTGCCGGGAAACAGCGGCATCTGGTGCGTCGAGGCGTACATCACGGTCGGATCGGACCAGAAGATGTCCTGCGTGCCGTTGCCGTGATGGACGTCGAAATCGACGATCGCCGCGCGGCCGATGCCGTATTTGCGCTGGGCGTGGCGTGCCGCGATCGCGACGTTGTCGAAGAAGCAGAAGCCCATCGGCTTCGAGACCTCGGCATGATGGCCCGGCGGGCGCACCGCGACGAACGCATTGCGATGGTTTCCCGCCATCACGGCGTCGGTTGCGGCCACCGCGCCGCCGACGCCGCGCATCACGGCCTCCCAGGTGCCCGGCGACATCGAGGTGTCGCCGTCGATAAAGATCATGCCGCTGGTGGGGGCGATGTGCCGCAGTTCGCCGATGTAGTGCTCGCCATGGCAGAGCGCGACGGAATCCAGGTTGCCTTCCGGCGCTTCGCCGCGCGTGAGCGGCTTGAAGCGGTCTTCCGCCAGCACCTCGGCCACCGCGCGCAGCCGGTCAGGGCGTTCCGGATGTCCCGGAGGCGTCAGGTGGTCGAGACATGCGGTATGGGTCAGCAGGAGTGTCATGCAAAATCCTGGCGTTGGAAAACGCGCTGGCGAAGGGGCTAATCTAGGCCCTCGATGGCGGCTCGGAAAGGGCCGCCGCAGCCAAGGCTCGGATTAAGGCCCGGTTGGCTCAATTTATCCTGCTGATGCGGTCCACCGCGGTCGGGCCGACCGGGCTGTTCGCGCCGAAATAGGCATTCAGCGCGTCGATGTCGTAGATGCCGGTCAGCGGCGCGGTTCCTTCTGTGAGAACGGTGAAGCCGTCGCCGCCGACCGACAGGAAGTTATTGACGGTGACGCGATAGCTCGCGGCGGGATCGATCGTCTGGCCATTCAACATCATTCGTTCTGCGATGACGCGCTCGCCGTCCGGCTTCGTGCCGTCCCAGGCATAGGAAAACCCCTTCGAGACCTGCAGGATCCGCGGCCGCTTCGGATCACGCCATTGCTGTTCCAGCATGTCCTTGATCTGCTTTCCGGTCAGCGTCATCGTCACGAGCTGGTTGCGAAATGGCTGGCTGGCAAACAGGTCGGCGTAAGTCACCGCGCCGTTCTCCTTTCGCTGAATGTCGGTGCGGATGCCGCCGGGATTGGTGAAGGCGATGTCGGCGCCGCCTTTCGAAGTTTCGCGCGTTGCCACGAGTTGCGCGTCCGCGATGATGTTACCGAGCGGGCTCTCGCCGGCCTGGTTGGGCACGCGCGACAGCGTCTCCGTCACCGAGCCCGCCGGACGGTTGGCGATGGGTGCGGCGAGCCTGTCGTAGGCTTCGATCAGCGCAGTCTGCTCGGCGTCCTTGGCGAGCGTCGCCGTGTGCACGATGGTGTTGTCGGCCCTGGCGCTGATGATGTCGCGCGTGGTGGGATCGAGCTTGAGATCGATTGCGGTGACGAGGGTGCCGTATTTGTCGGCGGAGGTGACGAGCCGCTTGTCGATCTCGCAGACATAGGCGCGGTGGGTGTGGCCGGTGACCACGACGTCGACCGCCTTGTCGAACTTCCTGACGATGTCGACGATCGGTCCGGAAATTTCAGGGCACTCGTTGTAGTCGCCGGTCGGCAAGCCCCCCTCGTGGATCAGCACGACGATGGCCTCGACCCCGCGCGCCTTCAGTTCGGGGATCAGCGCATTCACGGTCTCCGCCTCGTCGCGGAATTCGAGATCGGCGACGCCGACCGGCGAGACCAGGCCCGGCGTGCCCTTCAGCGTCAGGCCGATGAAGGCCACGGGAATGCCGTCGAATTCCCTGATCTCGTAGGCGGGAAGCAGGGGCTTGCCGGTGCGCTTCTCGATCGTGCTGGCGGCGAGGTAGCGAAACTTGGCGCCGGTGAACGGATGCGGGCCGCGGCATTTTTCGACCGGGTGACAGCCGCCATTTTGCATCCGCAGCAATTCGTCCTTGCCCTCGTCGAACTCGTGGTTGCCGACGGCAGCCACCGCCAGCCCCATCATCGACAGCGCTTCGATCGTCGGCTCGTCGTGGAACATCGCCGACAGAAACGGGCTCGCGCCGATCAGGTCGCCGGCCGCGACGAAGATCGTGTTGCGGTGGCCGTCGCGGAGCCGGCGGACCAGCGTTGCCATGTGTTCGGCGCCGCCGGCGGGGACGGTGATCTTCTTCGTCTTGTCCTCGGGGTCGTTAATGACGATCCCGCCTGAGAAGGGGCGGAGGTAGCCGTGAAAATCGTTGATCGCGAGAATGCGCAGATCCACCGGCGAGGTTTGGGCCAGCGATGATGTGGCGAGTGCCGTCAGGGTCGCCAGCGCAAGGATAGATCGAAACAGCAGTTTCATGGCATTGATATTTCCGCGTATTTCCGCGTCATTTCAAGTGCAGCGAAGCAATCCATCTTCTGATGCGGCGCGATGGATTGCTTCGCTGCGCTCGCAATGACGGTGGCGGGAGTGGGGCTAGCCCCTCTTGCGCGCAAAGAATGCCTTGAACGCGGCGACCGCTTCCCCGGAGCGCATCCGTTCGCCGAACAGATGGCTCTCCTGGTCGATCCGGCGCGTCATGTCCTCCGGCGGCAGCTTCAACAGTTTGCGCGAGATCGCGACTGCCTCGGCCGGAAGCGCGCAGATCTCGCGCGCTACCTTGCGCGCTTCGGCCTCGGTGTGGCCCGGCGCCACCACCACGTTGACGAAGCCGGCGGTGTGCGCATCGTCGGCCGAGAAGGTGCGGCCCATCACCAGCATGGAGAAGGCGCGCTGATGGCCCATGGTGCGCGGCACCAGCAGGCTGGAGGCGCCTTCCGGCACCAGCCCGAGATGGATGAAGGGCGTCGAGAAGGTCGCGGTCTTGCTGGCGAGCACGTAGTCGCAATGGAACAGCATGGTGGTACCGATGCCGATCGCGACGCCGTCGACGGCGGCGATGATCGGCTTCACGTTGTGGGCCAGCGAGTAGAGGAATTTAACGGCGTTGGAGGCGCGGGGCGCATCAGGTTTCGACGTGCCGTCTTTCAGGAAATCCTCGAGGTCGTTGCCGGCGGTGAACACGCCGGAGCCGCCCGTGATGATGATGCAGCGGATCGCAGGATTGTTCTGCGCCGTGTCGATGGCGTCGCTCATCGCGCGGTACATGTCCTGCGTGATCGCGTTCTTTTTCTCCGGCCGCCGCAGCGTGATCACGCGCGTGGCATCTTCGTCCGACACAATCAGGTGCCCGGTCATGATCTTGCCCCCGAACAGGCGGCATTGGTGCCGCTGGCCAACCATCGGGCCATATCCTACATGATCCGGCAAACGCCCCAAACATCCCGGCGGATTTTCCCACGGATGTGATGACGAGGTTAATGCAATGCAACTAAGCGGAATTCATCACCTGACCGCCATTTCCGCAAAACCGCGGGAGAACCTGGCCTTTTACACCGGCCTGCTCGGCATGCGGCTGGTCAAGAAGACGGTCAACCAGGATGACGTCTCGGCCTATCACCTGTTCTATGCCGACGGGAAGGCCAACCCCGGCACCGATCTCACCTTCTTCGATTTTCCGGCGCCGTCCGAGCAGCGCGGAACCAACTCGATATCGCGGACCGGCCTCCGCGTCGCGGGCGAAGCCAGTCTCGGCTACTGGCGGGATCGCCTCAAGAAGTCCGGCGGCGTCACCGGCGAAGTCGTCGAGGTCGATGGCCGGCTGACGCTGCCGTTCGAGGACGGGGAAGGCCAGCGGCTGGTGTTGGTCGATGACGGCGGCACCGGCGAGGCCTCGCCATGGGAACGCAGTCCGGTGCCGGCGGAGCACCAGATCCGCGGCCTCGGTCCGATCGTGCTGACGGTGCGGGAACTGTCGCGGACGGCGTTCGTGCTGACCGAGGTCATGAACATGCGCCGCGTGCGCGCCTACGCCGCGCACGGCGCGGAGATCCATGTGTTCGCGATGGGCGAGGCGAGGGGACAGGGCGGTCCCGCCGCCGAGCTGCATGTGCTCGAAGACAGGAGCGCGCCCCTCGCGCGGCAGGGCGCCGGCGGCGTCCATCATGTCGCGTTCCGTACGCCCGACGAGACGCAGTATCACGCCTGGACGCAGCGGCTGAATGAGCTGCGCGTTCCCAACAGCGGCGAGGTCGACCGCTTCTATTTCCGCAGTCTCTATTTCCGCGAACCCAACGGCATCCTGTTCGAGATCGCCACCGACGGTCCGGGTTTTGCGACCGACGAGCCGATGGAAACGCTCGGCGAAAAACTCGCGCTGCCGCCGTTCCTCGAACCGCAACGCGCCGCGATCGAAGCGGGGCTCAAGCCGATCTCGTAGGTGCCGCCTGCTTCATCGTCAGCCGCCGATGCGACGTCGGCGAATCCGGCTCCGGAAGTCCCATTTCGCGCCACGCCGGCATCACCCGCGCCTCGAGCAATTCGAGATAGGCCGGCGTTTGCGAATAGAAGCGGGGTTCGATGACTTCGCCGCGATAGACGTCATCGAATTGGGCCCTGGCGCGCTTTGCATTGGCGTGGTCGCCCACATTAACGTAAGCGACGGCAGCAAACGCCAGGTTGGCCCAGTGCCGCGGATTGATCGCGATCGACCGCTCCAGCCAAAGTATGGCGTCGTGATACTGTCCCATCAGGGAGTAGTTGAGCCCGAGCATCAGGCACCACACCCATCGCATGCGATCCTTTGGCGATTGTGCCAGCGCCCGCTGCAGCGGCTCTATTCCCAATTCCGGGCGACCGCTGGCGAACTGCAGATGTCCGTTCCAGGCGATGGCCTCGACCAGGTTGGGATCGAGTTCCAGCGCGATCTGGTTTTCGGCCAAGGCCGCTTCGATGCGGCACTGCATCTGGCGCAGCCGCGACATCACGAAGCGGGCATAGGCGTTGTGGCGGTCCAGCGGCATCGCCTTCGCCATCAGCCGGTCGGCTTCGTCGATGAGTTGTGCATTGGCGTCGCTGGGCCAGCCAAACACCTGCTCGACCATGGTGACGGCGCGGCCCACCAGCGCCGCCTGTTCGTTGGCGTTGATCGAAAGCGCCTTATCGAACATCGTCCGGACGTGCTGCAGCGCTTCGAGCGTGTTGGCGCGGTAGTAGGCGGCGCGGGCCTGCATCACGAGGTCGGTTGCATCAGGGCTTTCGGAGTTCTCGGAATGCCTGGCCTCGGCCTCGATGAGTTGCAGGTTCAGCGCGATGGCAAGGCGGTTGACCACTTCGCGCCGGATGTTGCGCACCGCGGCCTTGTCGACCTCCATCGTATCGGCCCACAACACCGTTCCGGACAGCGCGTCCCATAGCTGGGCTGTGGTATCGATGCCCTGATCGAAACGCTCGACGCTTCCCCTGAGCACATAGCGCACGCCGAGTTCGACGCCCAGCGCGCGGATGTCGACTTCTTTGCCCTTGTACCTGATCGCGGTATCGCGGCCGATCACGTAGCTGCCCTTGATTTTGGATAGCTGCGCCGTCACCTCGTCGGTGATGCCGTCGGAAAAATATTCCTGCGCCGGGTCGCCGCTGACGTTCGTGAACGGCAGCACCACGATCGAGAGCCGCGCCGGTTTGGCCAGCGGCATGTTTAGGGCGGGCGAGGGCGCCGCCGCGTCCGGTCGCCACGCCCAGGTTCTGATCGGACGCGCGATATTCTTCAGTTTCTGTTCGCCCATGTCCGTGAAGCCGGGATCGTCGCGGATCTGCTCGCGCACCATCGCTGAGACGCAGATGCCGTCGATAGGGGCCAGCGCTTCGAGCCGGGCGGCAATGTTGACGCCGTCGCCGGCGATGTCGTCGCCGTCTACGATGATGTCGCCGACGTTGATCCCGATCCTGAACCGGATCCGGTCGGAGGTGGCCTGTCCCTGCTCGAGCTCCATGACTGTCCGCTGGATATCGAGACCGCATTGCACGGCGGCGATCGCGCTGCCGAACTCAGCCAGGAATCCGTCGCCCGTGGCGCGAATGACCCTGCCGCCGTATTCTTCCACCTTGACGAAATTCACTTCCTCGCGCAGTCGGCGCAATCGCGAAAATGTCAGCGATTCATTGCGCTCCATCAGGCGGCTGAAGCCCGCGACGTCGGCGAACATGATCGCAGCGAGCCTGCGAACGGTCGGCGAATTCTGGCAATTCTGCGTCAAGCGAAATGTCCCGATAACACGTGTGATCCCGTCACATTGCCGGGCCTGCGCTAAAGAGATGTCAGCACTGCATCGCGGGGATGTGATTCAGGTAACGGATGGTGGATGCCCAACTTGGTTTGTCCACGGGCGCGGCAATAGGTTCAACGATGAGCAATGCGGAATTGCTCATTTGCCATGATTTCGGGCAAAGGACGGGCGGAAAATCGAGACTGAGGTAAGTCAGGCGCCAGAGCGCGGCGTTTGGCAGGATGGATAGCGCAGCGAAATCCATCATCTCTCCGCGCAAAGGATTGATGGGTTTCGCTGCGCTCTGCCCATCCTACAAGGCTGTGCTTGCTGAGAGCCGCTCAGCTCACACGTCGTTCTTCGGAATGTACTTTCCAAGCACGCACTTGTAGCGCTGCAATTTCCACTCGTGATACGGGCCCTTGGCGAGCCAGTCGGCAATGCCGATTTGCGCGTTCACGGCACAGGCACTGAATGTGATCCCGGATTGATCGCTGGTCGTGACGACTTTCTCCATGCAGAGCTGGCTGTTGCAGAGAACGGCGATGAGAGTAACGAGCATGATGACCTTCGTTGATGATGAATTTTCTGCTCATTGCGATGCAGGGTTCATGCCAACGTTGGCCGGTGCTGCATTCCGCAGGCGGTTCGTGGAAGAAGCCCGTAAAAATACGTCCCTGCCGCAGCGAGAATGCGAAGTCACATCTCTTGCAGGATGGTAGAGCGAAGCGAAATCCATCATCCAGCGACCGGTAGCGATATTGATGGGTTTCGCTTCCGCTCTGCCCATCCTGCGGGACAATAGAGGGCAGCCTTGGACGATTCGCAAAAGCGTAGAATTACGGGCTGCGATGGCCGCTTCGTCAGTGGCTGGCGCGGCTTTCGATCTCGCCGCGCTCGATCGTCAGCGTCACGTCGGCGAACGTCTCGAGCAGTTTCGGATTCGATTCCGTGATCAGCAGCGTGATGTCCTTGTCCTGCGAACGCAGTCGCCGCAGCGCTTCGGCATAGCGTTGCGCTAGCACCGGCGCGAGGCCCTGGAATGGCTCGTCGAGAATGAGCAGGCGCGTGCCCAGCATCAGCGCGCGGCCGAGCGCCACCATCTTGCCCTGTCCGCCGGACACCGATCCCGCCGGACGCTTGGCAAGCTCCTTCAACTCCGGCAACACCGAGTAGGCGCGATCCAGCCTGCGCTTCGACTCGTCTGCGCTCAGTTTGGCGACGCGGCCGGGGAGGAGGATGTTCTCCTCGACGGTGAACGCAGAGAACAGCCGGCGGTCTTCCGGCGCATAGCCGAGCCCGAGCGAGGGCCGGCGGTGCGGCGGGATCGGCCCGAGGTCTTCGCCGCCGAGCCGCACGGTGCCGTTGGCTTCCGTAAAGCCCATGATGGTGCGCACCGTCGTGGTCTTGCCGGCGCCGTTGCGCCCGATCAGCGCGGCGCTCGCGCCCGGCTGCAGCGCGAAGCTGACATTGCGCAGCACCGGTGCGCCGGCGATCGCGACGTTGATGTTCTCGAAACTCAGCATCGGCGTCATATTCCGATCACCTGCTCTCGCACCTTCGGATCGGCCAGCACCTCCGCGGGCGTGCCGACCTTCTGGATCTTGCCCATGTTCCACACCGCGACGCGGTTGGCGTAACGCTCCACCATGTCCATGTCGTGCTCGACGAACACCGAGGTCACCTTTTCCTTGGCAAGCGCGGTGGTGAGGATATCCATGATGCCGAGTTTTTCGGCCGAGGCGACGCCGGAGGTCGGCTCGTCCATCAGCAGCAGCTTTGGCTTCAAGGCCAGGGCGAGGGCGATGTCCACCAGCTTGCGCTGGCCTTCGGGCAGTTCGCGGGCCTTGCGCTCCGCGTAGGATTTGACGCCGACGAGATCGAGCAGGCGCTCCATTTCGGGGGCTTCCGGCAGGCTCGACAGCGCCTTGAACCCGGACGGGCGTCCCTTCAGCGAAGCTGCCGCGATCAGCATGTTCTCCATCACGGTCTGATCGAGGAACAGTTGCGGGATCTGGAAGGCGCGGGCGATGCCGAGCTTGGTGATGGTGCGCGGCAGGTGCGCGGTGATGTCGTGGCCGAGGAAGCTCACGGTCCCGGCCTGCGGCCTGAGATAGCCGGTCGAGATGTTGAGGAACGTGGTCTTGCCGGCGCCGTTCGGTCCGATGATGGCGAGGTTCTCGCCTTCATAGACGTCGAGGTCGATGCCGTCGGCCGCGATCACGCCGCCGAAGCGGATCTTGATGTCCTTGGCGGAGAGCAGGACGTTGGCCATCAGTGACCTCCCTGCTTGTGCTGGGCGCCGCGCTGGCGGAGACCGATCAGGCCGTTCGGCGCGTAGAGGATGATGACGATCAGCACGACGCCGAGGATGAGCTGCCAGGAGTCCGCCAGATGGGCAGCCGCGTAGAAGCGGACGGTCTCGAACATGGCGGCGCCGGCAAACGCACCGAAGGCATGGGCGCCGCCGCCGAGGATCGCGATGAACACGAACTCGCCCGACTTGGTCCAGAAGCCGAATTCGGGTGTGGCGATCTGCTGGATGATGGCGACCAGCGCGCCACCGACGCCGCCGAGGAACGCCGAGATCACGTAGCCCACCAGCAGCACATGGCGGGCCGACGTTCCCAGATATTCAAGCCGCGTCTCGTTCGACTTGATGGCCCGCAACATGTGTCCGAGCGGGCTTTCGAGATAGCGCTGCACGCCGAAGAAGGCTGCGATCGCGACCGCCAGGGCCACATACAGAATGACGTACTGGAACGTCTCCGGGTCGAAGGAAAATCCCAGCAGACCGGGACGCGCCACACGGATGCCGTCGGCGCCGTTGGTGTAGTGGAACATCTTTTCCAGCAGCGACCACAGCACCATCGAGAAGGCGAGGTTGAGCATGCCGAAGAAGATTTCGCGATAGCGGACCACGAACATGCCGACGACAAGACCTATGATGGTGGAGGCGATGCCGCCGAGTACGATGTAGAGCAGGATGTCGCCGCTGCCGACATACTTGCCCCAGAACGCCGCGCTGTAGGCGCCAGTCGCGAAGAACATCGCATGCCCGAACGACACCTGTCCGGCCTGCAGCAGCAGCACGATTCCGAGCACGACGACGCCCTTGGCGAGGATCAGCGCGAACAGCGTCGCCCAGCTCGCCACGAACAGCGGCGCCAGCGCGGCAACGATAAAGAAGACGACGGCGACCGCCGTGATGGGCTTGAAGCGGCCGTTCATCAGATCTTCCTCACCTGCACCGCGCCGAACAGGCCGAACGGCCGCACCAGCAGCACCAGCACCATCAGCAAATACGGCACCAGCACCTCGAACTCGGGCTGGATGTAGATGATGAACGCCCGCGTCAGGCCGATCATCAGCGCGGTCAGCGCGGTGCCTTCGATCTGCCCGAGGCCGGCGGTGGCGGCGACCGCAAAGGAGAGCACGATCATGTCCGCGCCCATCCCGGGCACCAGCGACGTGGTCGGCGACGCGAGTGCGCCGCCGAGCGCTGCAAAGCTCGCGCCGATCACGAACGTGACGAAATAGACTTTCTTGGCGTCGATGCCGATGGCGGTAGAGGCCTCTCGGTCTTCGGTGACCGCCAAGATCACCGCGCCCGCCAGCGTGCGGCGCAGGAAGTAGCGCAGGCCGAGCAGCGTCAGCACCGCCACCAGCGGCAGCAGGATGACCTGGTAGGACGTATAGTTCACGCCGAACACGTTGATATTGGGCAAGAGCTTCAGCGGCTCGGCGGCGAAGATCGGCTGCACGCCCCAGACCAGGCGCTGCAGATTGTCCATGATCATGAAGGCCGCGAACGTGATCAGCAACTGCAGCACGTCGTCCCGTCCGTAGAGCGGCCGCAGCAGAAAGCGCTCGATGAAGCCGCCGCAGATCACGCCGATGGCGATCGAAGCCGCGATCAGCGCGGGGTAGGTGAGCCACGGCGAAATGGGCGCGACCGCAAGGCTGAAGGTCGCGGCCAGATAGGCGCCGAAAGCATAGAGCGAGCCGTGCGCCACGTTCACCACGCGCAGCACGCCGAAGATCAGGCTGAGCCCGACGGAGACCAGGAACACCAGCGCGGCGTAGCTGATCCCGTCGAGAATGGCCAGGATGGCAAGAGTGGAGTTCATCGGAAGCCTTGGAGGCGGGACCGTCCTCCGGGGGCGAGAGGCCCGGAGGACGGCGATCGCGGTTACTGCTTGAAGGTCGGCACGTCCATCTTGACGAATTCAGGCTTGAGCGTCTTCAGCCATTCGACCGAACGCACGCCCGCCGGATTGGTGATCACCTTCGGATCGAAGATCATCATGTTGTCGAGCAGCTTGAAGTCGTAGCCGGGGACCGTCTTGGTGACGCCGACGAGCTGGGCTTCGAGGCCCTGGTTGTCTTCCGGCCGCAGCGTGACGGGCCGGCCGAAGCCGGTCGCGAACTCGATGCCGGCGGTGGCATCGACCACTTGCTCGCGGGTCGGCCAGTTGCCGCCGTTGGCCTTGATCGCCTTGTCGTAGGCGGTCTGCAACGCGGTGAAGGCCTGCGCCATGTGATAGACCGGATAGATCGGCCAGGCGCCGGTCTTGGCCTTGAATGCCTCGTTGAAGGCCTTGAAGGCGGCATCGCCCTTCTTCTCGGGATGCAGGAACCAGTGGTCGCCGCGGGCGCCGACGATCAGGCCTTCCGGCAGATCCTTGCCGAGCCGCTGGATCGAAGATTCGCCGATCGCCAGGATGAACGTCGACTGCTGCAGCAGGCCGCGCTGCCCGGCCTGGCGCACCAGCGTGTCGAGGTCGCCACCCCAGGAGGTGGTCAGGACCACGTCGGGCCGCAGCGCCAGCAGGCGGGAGACCTCGGTCGAGTAGTCGGGCGAACCGAATTTCGGGAACAGCTCGGCCACCACCTGCACGTCGGGCTTCATCGCCTTTAGCGCGGTGGAGAAGATTTCCCAGCTCTCACGGCCCCATGCATAATCCTGGTTGACCACCGCGATCGTCTTGAAGTTGGGCTTGGTCTTGAGCAGGTAGAGCAGCACGGCCAGCATCTCGGGGGTGCCGTTGGCCTGGGTGCGGAAATTATAGCGATACTTCTTGGTCTCGAGGATCGAGGCGGCGCCGCAATCCCACATGAAGTTCATGACCTTGAGATCTTCGGCGACCGGCACGAGCTGATTGCAGCTTCCGGATGAAATCGAGGCGAACGTCGCGTCTACCTTGTCGTCCTGCACCATGCGGCGATAGTTCGAGACCAGTGCCTCGCCGCCGGCGCCTTCGTCGACGAACGACAGTTTGACGGGCACGCCGCCGATGCCGCCCTTCTTGTTGAGGTCCTCCGCGATCATTTCGGCCGCGGCCTTGGCCGGCACGCCGAACACGGAGGCCGGACCGGACAGGAACGTCGTGATGCCGACCTTGATTTCCGCAGGCTTGCCCTGCGCCAGGGCAGACCCGGCAAACAGTACCGTTGCAGCGGTGGCCGCAAACGCCGTCTTCAAGAACTTCATGAAAATCCTCCCTTAGATTTGTCGACTTTTATTAGGCCTGTCGGCCATCTTCTTGTTCTTGCCACGCGCCGCGACACTACCGGATTATCTCCGGCATTGCATAGCCTCGCCGGAGAGTGCCGATGGCGCGCCAGAACATGGCTCCGCCCCAGTGAGCATCAAGGTCGCGGCAGCGCAAGTGGGTTGTACGACCCGGGGCGTCGTGCGCGGCTAGGCCGCAGGGATCACACGGAGTGTCGGGGGGAATGAGTCGGTCCGCGATCAGAAATGCGTTTGGTCAGGCATTTCGTGATCATGTCGTCAAGGGGCGCATGGACGCCCGTTCCGTGGGAAGGATGCTCGCAATGATCGCGGTGCCAAGCCGGCTCGTGACCGTGAAGTGCTCTCCGGCATCGATGTGGATGGCATGGCCGATCGTCAAGCCGCAGGCGTTACCGTTGATGACCATCTCGCAGGAACTTGTGGCCGCATAGATAATGTGAACGCCGGCCGGGCACGACTTCGAAGCGCCGCCCGTCAGGCAAGCGAGGTCGATCGATACGCGCGAGCGGTCACCGATCAGGTTGACGACTTCGACCCGACCGGCTTCAAGCCGGCTGACTATCGGGGTTTCTCCGGCAAACTGCACCGGCCTGAACGGCTGTCGGACGTCGATTTCTCCGGCAGGAGTTTCGAGCACGAGCCCGAGGCCGGAAACCAGCACCTGCTGCCGATCAAAGCCGCTCAGGTCGGAGAATGGACCCGGTGCAGCGATCGCGGTGCGGCCAAATCGCCAGACCATGCCCTCCCAGCTGCCCGGAGGAAATCCAGGGAGCAGGGACTCGGCAATGTCGATGGTGACCCCGCCGCCGTTCTTCCAGGGCGTATGCCGGTAGGCGGCGGGATCAATGGTCGCGAGCCGAATTCCGCTGGCGGAGGGTGTGGGGCTCATTGTCCCATCTTGAGGCCGAGAGATTGGCCGATGGTCGCATTCCAGTTGGTGACGCAATCGGCGCCGCAGCGTTGTGCGAAGCCGGGCATGATCGCCTTGACCAGCGCATCCTTGCGAAGGGTCTCGTCCGCCGGCGTCACGGCGACCAGTTTCATGGAAGCGGGCTGACCTTCCTTGCAGGCGGCGCTGCCGGTGTTGCAGTCGATGCCGGTCTGGGTTTCAGTCTTGGCCTGTTCGAATATCGAGTCTTCGAGCTTTCTGACATGGGCTTCGAGGAAGGCCTGCACCTTCGGGTCCAGTGTTTTCCACCATGCAAGGTTGGCAAGGTGGGCGGCGACGCCGAAGTTGATCGGCATCGGCGAGATGAATTTTGCCGATTCGTGCCATTTCGAACGATAGCCGGACAGCGCTCCGGTGATGGCGCAATCGATGACGCCACTCGCGAGCGCCGGTTGCACCTCCGCGAAGGCGATGGTGATCGGTGAGCCGCCGATGTGCGAGACGAATGTCTGCTGCGAGGCGCCGGACGCGCGGACCTTGCGCCCTTTCAGGTCCGCGATGTTGGTGAAGGCATCGCGGCAATAGATCACCTGGGCCTGATAGGTGCCAAAGCCAAGCAGCTTGATGCCGTGCTTTTCCTCCAGGAATTTCGCATAGCTCGGACGCAGGACGTTCACGGCCTTCTGCAACTCCTCCACCGAACCGACCAGGCCAACCAGATCGGCAGCTTCATTCATCGGCACTTCGCCGGAATTGTAGTTCAGCACGGTGGTCGCGAACTGCAACGTACCGGACGAGACCAGCCTGAAGATTTCGGGCCCCTTCAGTCCGAGTTCGGTGAAGGATTTCAGCTGTACCTTGATTGCGCCGGCCGATTCCTTCGGAACTGTCTCGTTCCAGAACGGTACTTCGCGGTTGAGATACATCGACAGATTGCCGATGCTGCCCACCACGTTGAACGAGGTTGCCGGCAATCCCTGCGTTTGGGCCGCTGCGGGCAACGTTGCGAGGCCAAGGACAGCCACTACGGCAGCTGCGGAAATAGCGGTTCGCATCGACATCATCAGGTCTCCTTAAGGGCTGGGCCGGCCATGCGGCCGGCGCTATTTCTTCGGTTGCAATACGCTCGGTAGCCAGAGGGCGATATCGGGAATGACGATCAGAATGCCGATCATGATGATCATGGCGCCGACAAATGGAAGGGCACCGACGCACAGGTCCGAGAACGGGCCGTTTCTTCGAACGGACTGGACCACATAGAGGTTCAGACCGACCGGGGGCGTAATGAGCGCCGCCTCCATCAGGATCACAAAGATGATGCCCCACCAGACCGGACTGTAACCCATTGCCGTGATGACGGGCACGACCACCGGCGTGGTCGCGATCATCATCGACAGCGTCTCCATGAAGCAGCCGAGGATCAGATAGAACACGATGATCGCCAGCAACATCGCCAAAGGTGGCAGGCCAAGCGAGAGAACTGAATCGGTGACGGCCTTTACCAGGCCGATCGAGACCATCACGAAGTTCAGGAAAAAGGCGGCGATGATGATCAGCATGATCATGCAGGTGGTTCGCACGGTCCCTTCGAAAGCGCGCAGCAGTACGGGCAGGGTCAGCTGTCCATTGGCAGCCACGAGCGCCAGCGTCGCCATCAATCCGAGAGCCGCGGCCTCGGTCGGCGTGGCAATGCCGACGTAGATGGATCCGACGACCGTGAGGAAAAGGCCGAGCGGCGGTACAAGATGCTTCAGCCCCGACATCCGTTGCGGCCACAATCCGGCGGTGTCGACCGCGGGGCCCGCCAGCTTCGGCCGCCAGATCGCTACAGCGAACACGATTAGCGAGAACAGCCCGGCCAGCATGAAGCCTGGAATGAACCCCGCGGCGTAAAGCTGGGCGACCGAGGTATCGGTCAATACCGCATAGATGATCATGTTGATGGACGGCGGGATCAGGATTCCGAGCGTGCCGCCTGCGGCGATCGAACCCAGGAACAGTGGGCGATTGTAGCCGCCCTTGTCCATGTTGGGGATCGCGACCGTGCCGATCGTCGCGGCGGTCGCCACCGACGAACCCGAGGTGGCGGCGAAGATGGCGCTGGCGGCAATGTTGGTGTGGATCAGGCGTCCTGGGATTCGCGCGAACCATGGGGCGAGGGCGCCGAACAGGCGCTCGCTCATGCCGGAGCGGTGCATGAGTTCGCCCATCATGATGAACATTGGCGCGGCAATCAGAATGAAGTCGTTGGAAGAATTCCAGGCCAGTTCACCGAGCGCGCCGGTCAATGGGAAGAACGCGTATTTCTGCGAGAGGATATAGCCCATTATTCCCAGCGCCGCCGCCACCGGCAGGCTTAGCGCCATCAGGCCGATCAGCAGGCTGAATGCGGTGCCGATCATGGCCGCGACACGTCGGGCTTCGGCTCGGCTTCAGCCAAATCGATGCCGGCCTGCTGAAGTTCTTCGCTCACGCGCAGGCTGCCGATCAGTTTGTCAAAGCCGCGCTGGTCGCCTGCCAGCAGTCGCAGGACCGATTGCAGCGGGAGCAGCACGGCCATGAATGCAAACCAGAGCAGGCCGATCCACCAAACGCCTTGCGGCAGCACCATCGGCGTCTGCATGACCGAGGTCGATCGCGCACTCATGGTCCAGGATTGCGCCAGGGTTTTCCAGGTAAACCAGACCAGCGCCACGGCGACGACGGCGAGGGCAACGGCGGCAAGCAAATCGCAGGCGGCGCGGAGCCGGTAGGGAAAGGCATCGAGCAGGATGTCGACCCGGATATTGGACTTCGAAGTGACAGTGAAGGCGAGGCCGAGCCCAATGCAGGCTGCCAGCATGTAGCCCGAAATTTCGAAGCTTTCGATCATGCCGCGCCTGAATACGAAGCGCGTGATGACGTCGACTGAAATCAGTGCGCCGCAGCCAAACAGGATACAGGCACCGGCGAGCCAGGCGAGAATCCTTGAGATACGCTGGGGCCAGGGTTCGCCGGACAGTATCGGTTCAGGGTTGTTCATCGATTATCTTCTACCGAACATCGTCACGCCATCCACCAGCCGCTTGCCTGCCATCGATACTCGTCGACAGTCGGCCGTAAACGGTAGGGTTTCCATGGGCGGCCGTCAAACCAGATCCGTTGCGGCCTTTGGGGAGCGCGTCCCGTTGTCGCTGCTCAAGGGACGATCGAACGGCAACTGCCCTCTGTTTGGACAGGAAGAGATTTCATTGAGCAATCGATCGGCTGAGGCGTCGCGGATATCCCGCAGCGCGGGGGGATGATCGTCACGCGTTAGACGACATGATGGCCGTTGCGCCGGCCAAACTGCGTCTGTAGCCCTACCTTCGAAGGTCGCTGAACGCCTCATCGAGCCGATCGAGCGCCTGCTCGAGGATTGGCCTCGGCGTGGCAAAATTGAAGCGCAGCCAGGTTTCGCCGCCGGGGCCGAATTGCTCGCCGGGGCTGGCGAAAATGCGCGCGCGATCCTTCACCCTTGCGGCGACGTCCGCGGCCGGCAATCCGGTGCCGGAGAAGTCGACCCAAGCCAGATAGGTGGCATCGAGCCGCATCGAGCGCGCCCCGGGGGCGGCGCGTTCGATCCGGCTGTCGAGCATGTCGCGGCTACCGGCGAGATAGGGCAGCAGGGCGTCGAGCCAGCTTTCGCCGGTTCGCCACGCCGCCTCGGTGGCGATCATGCCGAAGGCGTTGTAGGAGGCGAGCCCGCTCGCCGCGATCCGGGCGTCGAGCTTCGCTTTCAACAACGAGTTCGACGTGAAGCACGCGCCGTAATGGGCGCCGGCGAGATTGAAGGTTTTGGTCGCGGCAACGCAGGTGATCAGCCGGTCCGCGATTTCGGGCGCGGCGGTGATCGTCGGCGTATGCTTCACACCACCCAGCAGCAGGTCGCAGTGGATTTCGTCGGATACCAGAATCAAATTGCGTTCGGCGCAGAAGTTGGCGAGCGCGCGGATTTCCTCGACCGACCACACCGTGCCGCCCGGATTATGCGGGCTGCAGAAAAACACGATCTTGGTGCGCGGCGTGAGTTTCGCGGCGAGCGCATCGAGGTCCATCGCGTAGCGGCCCTGACGCAGCGTCAGTTGCGCATCGAGGATGCGCCGCTCATTGGCGAGAATGATCTTTCGGAACGCATGATAGGCCGGCGGAAAGACCACGACCTCGTCGCCGGGATCGGTGACGGCCTGCAGGATGAGGCCCAATCCAGAGACGACGCCGGGCGTAGGACTCACCCAGGCCGGGTCGATCGAGAGATTGTGCCGGCGCGCCATCCATTCGGTAAGCGCGATCGCCCAGCTGCCGGTGTCGGCGTAGTAGCCATGAACGGCGCGGTTCACGACTTCGGTCAGCGCTGCGGTCACGCCCGGAGGCGCCGCGAAATCCATGTCGGCGACCCACATCGGGATCCCGTCGGCTGCGGTAATCCCTGAGAGCTTGGCCATCATGTCCCACTTCGACGCGTGCGTGCCGCGGCGGTCTATTACGCGATCGAAATCAAACATCGGGACGGTGGCTCCTGCGCTGTTGCGCTTTCAATTCAAAAACCTGTTCGCGGAAAGCGCAACCGCCGTTTTAGCCGAGCAGCACCGCGTCCGCGCCGTTCACGGCGTCGGCGCTGTCAGTCACCGTCTTCTCCAGCGAGGCGGCCTGCACGGTGATGTTCTCCGCGAAGAACCGGGCCACCGTGACGTAACGCTGCGGATCGCCGCCGGCATCGCCATTGCCCTTGGCGGCGAGCGCTTCGCCGGCCAGCATGCAGCCGCCGAGCGTCGAGCCGAACAGGCGCAGATAGGGCGTGGCTCCCGCGAGCGCGTCGTTCGGCGCGGATGTCACGCGCTCCAGCAGCCACTTGCTGGCACGTTCGAGCGAGCCGAGCGCGTCGCGCAGTTTTGCCCCCGTGGTGCCGAACGCAGGATCGTTCGAGGCCTCGACCTGCTTGACGATGCCGTTCAACTCGTCGAGCAGGGCCCAGACCGACGCGCCGCCGTTCGCCGCGAGCTTGCGCGTCACGAGGTCGATCGACTGGATGCCGTTGGTGCCCTCGTAGATCGACGTGATGCGCGCGTCGCGATAGTGCTGCGCCGCGCCGGTCTCCTCGATAAAGCCCATGCCGCCGTGGACCTGCACGCCGAGATACGTCACCTCGTTGCCGATGTCGGTGGAGAACGCCTTTGCGATCGGCGTCAGCAGCGCGCCGCGGGCGGCGGCGTCGGCACGGACCTTGGCGTCCGTGGCGCGCACGGACACATCGAGCGCGACCGCCGTCGCATAGCAGATCGAGCGCGCCGCCGCCGTCATGCTGCGCATCTGCAGCAGCATGCGCTTGACGTCGGGATGCACGATGATGGTGTCCATCCCGTCGCCCTTTTTGCCGGCGGCGCGGCCTTGGCGGCGTTCCTGCGCGAAGGCTACGGCCTGCTGATAGGCGCGGTCGGCGATGCCGACGCCTTCAAGGCCGACGGCGAGGCGGGCCTGGTTCATCATCGTGAACATGCAGAGCATGCCGCGATTTTCCTCGCCGATCAGGTAACCGATGGCGCCGCCCTTGTCGCCCATGGTCATGGTGCAGGTGGGGGAGGCGTGCATGCCGAGCTTGTGCTCGACGCCGCTCGGATAGATGTCGTTGCGTGCGCCGAGCGAGCCGTCAGCATTGACCAGGAATTTCGGAATCAGAAACAGCGAAATGCCCTTGGTGCCCGCGGGGGCATCGGGCAGGCGCGCCAGCACGAAATGAACGATGTTATCGGTCATGTCGTGGTCGCCATAGGTGATGAAGATCTTGGTGCCCTTGATGCGATAGCTGCCGTCGGCCGCGCGCTCGGCGCGGGTGCGCAGGGCGCCGACGTCGGAGCCCGCCTGCGGCTCGGTGAGCTGCATGGTGCCGGTCCATTCGCCCGACACCAGCTTCTCCAGGTAAATCTTCTTCAATTCGTCGCTGCCATGGGCATCGAGCGCCTCGATCGCCGACAGCGTCAGCAGCGGGCAGAGGCCGAACGCGATATTGGACGCGCTCCAGATTTCGGTGCAGGCGGCATTGATGGCGAGCGGCAGACCCTGGCCGCCGAACGCCTCCGGTCCCGACACCGCATTCCACCCCGCCGCCGCCCAGCGCTGATAGGCGTCCGGCCATCCCGGCGCGGTGGTCACCTTGTTGTCTTCGAGCTTGATGCCGTGTTCGTCGCCGACGCGATTGAGTGGCGCGAGTACGTCGCCAGCGAATTTTCCGGCTTCCTCCAGCACGGCGGCAGTGATGTCGGCGTCGAAATCGCCGTAATGGCCGGCTTTCACGGCGGCCTGAAGGCCCGCGCCGTGGTTGAGCGCGAGCAGGATGTCAGAGATCGGCGCGCGATAGGTCATGACGGTATCTCGCCTTTTCGGAAATTGACGGTTGCCGTCTTCCCACGAAACCGGGGGCGTCTCAACTCTCCCATGGAGGGGGATCGGACCGCCCCAGGGGTCGAAAACGGCCCCGGAGGCATAAGGAGGAAACCGCCTATATAGAGAGTGGTGCAACCGGGCCTGATTTTGGGCTGAATTGGCCGGTCCAGCCTGTTGAAATGACGCAACTCCCTCTATAGACCGGGCGTTGCCGGAGGCGGTCGGGTCGATTGATCGTTACCCGCGTTCCGGCCTGTTGGGGCGTAGCCAAGCGGTAAGGCAGCGGATTTTGATTCCGCCATTCGGAGGTTCGATCCCTCCCGCCCCAGCCAGCGGCGGTCATCCCTGCGACCGGCCGCTCGCCGTCTGCTATGCTGCCCGCACCGCGCTCAGGAAGTTGCTCACTTCGAGCTTCAGGCGGTTGCTTTCGGAGGAGAGCGACTGCGCGGCCGACAGCACCTGGGTGGATGCAGACCCGGTCTCGGAGGCGCCGCGCTGCACGTCGGTGATGTTCGACGATACCTGCATGGTGCCGTCTGCCGCCCGCTGCACGTTGCGCGAGATTTCCTTGGTCGCGGCGCCCTGCTGTTCCACCGCCGAGGCAATGCTGGAGGCAATCTCCGACATCCGGCCGATGGTGTCGCCGATGTCCTTGATGGCGCCGACGGATTCCTGGGTCGCCGCCTGAATGCTGGAGATCTGCTGGCTGATCTCGCCGGTGGCCTTTGCGGTCTGCTCGGCCAGCGCCTTGACTTCGGAAGCGACGACGGCGAAGCCGCGGCCGGCATCGCCCGCCCGCGCGGCCTCGATGGTGGCGTTCAGCGCCAGCAGGTTGGTCTGGCCGGCAATGGTGTTGATCAGTTCGACGACATCGCCGATCCGTGCCGCGGCCTTCACCAGTTCGCCGACGCGGTAGTTGGTCTTGCGTGCCTCCTCGACCGCCTGGCTGGCGATGTTGGCGGATTCCTGCACCTGGCGGCTGATCTCGTTGACCGAAGACGACATTTCCTCGGTGGACGACGCCACGGACTGGACATTGGTGGAAGCTTCCGCGGAAGCCGCGGCAACTACGGTGGTGAGCTTCTGCGAACGTTCGGCGGCGCCGGTCAAGGTGCCAGCAGAAGCTTCGAGCTCGGTGGAGGCCGACGCAACCGTTCCGACGATCTCGCCGATCAGGGCTTCGAAATCGCGCGTGATGGCATTGACGCGCTCGCCGCGCCGAATCTTTTCCTCGGCGTCGATCGCGGCCGCTTCGTCGGCAGCCTTCTTGGCGATCAGCGCCTCCTTGAAAACCTGCAGGCTGCTTGCCATGTCGCCGATCTCCGTTCGCTCGCCCTGATGCGGCACCATGGCGGTGAGGTCGCCGGCGCCCAGCGCCTGCATCGGCGTCACGATCGACTTGATGCCGCTGGAGACGTCGCGCACCAGCAGGATCGCGGCGCCGATGCCGACGATCATGGCCAGCACGAGCGACGTCAGCACCATCTTCATCGCCGCGGCGTAGCTTTCCGCAGCATTGGTGGCAGCCCTGTCGGCACCCTTGTTGTTGAGGTCGATGGCCTTTTGAAGGATCTCATCCGATTTGACGCCGGCGAGCGATGCCTTGGCGTGCAGGGCGCGAGCCTCGTTGTCGTCGTTCTTGCGCGACAGGACCAGCACCTGCTTCACCCCGTCCAGATACTCGTTCCAGGCGGCCTTGGATTCGCTGTAGAAGGCGCGCTCCTCGTCTGAATTGATCATGGGCTCATAGCGCTTGTGAGCCTTCTCGACGTTTTCGATCCACTTCTTCAGAAGGACTTCCTGCGCGTCCTTGCCTGTTGGGGTAGTGGCCAGCAGATGGGAGCGGGCGATTGCCCGGTAGGTGATGGTGGCCGCCCGAATTTCGCCGAGCACGCGCACGCTCGGCAGCCAGGCGTTGGCGATCTCGACGGTCGAGCGATTGATGTCGCTCATCTGCTTCATGGCCAGTCCGCCCATCGTCGACATTGCGATCAGCAGGAAGCACACGACGATCGTGATCTTGGCGCGGATGGAATAGCGGGCGAGCATACTGGCAGTCCCTGGGCAATCCCCCGCCGGGATCGGCGAGGCGATCTGTGACTGCGATCCTTGCCGCTCTTGGTTAAAAGCCCTTTGCACACGGGGATACCATTTCACATGGCGCGTATGCATTACCGCTGTGGTGCAATTTGAAATTGTATCACTGTTTCAGCAAAAGATGCGCGCCTCGAGACGCAACTGAACGAGACGGCTCGTTGTGCAAGTCGATACTGATCCGCTGGCGGCTTCCGTGTCGCGAGCTCAGACGAACGAGATCGCCTCGGCCATTTCCAGGATGCGCCTGATCTCGATCAGGGCGCGTTCCAGGTTTTCTTCGGTCGCCGGTGCGCCGAGGCACAGCCGGATTCCCAGATGTTCTGTCGGCATGCGCTGTAGCGAGCCGGGAGGCGCCAGCGTGATGCCGGCCTGCGCGGCCTGTGTAACCAGTGCGTTCGTGGTGCGGCCCGCGGGCAGCGGCAACCAGATGTGAAAGCCGGGTGCCAGGTCGGAAGGCGGCAACCATTCCTTCAGCACACGCCGAACGATGGTGTTGCGCAGCGCCGCCTTGTCGCGCTTCATCCGCGCCTGCCGGGCCAGGTCGCCACTGGTGATCAGCCGCGCCACCACTTCGGCCATCAGTGGTACGGCCATCCAGCCGGTGGCGCGCACGGCATTGATGGCGCGGTCGCGAAATGAGTCCGGCGCGATCATGGCCGCGATCCGCAGTCCGGGCGCCAGGCATTTGGCGAAGCTCATGACATAGAAGCTGCGCTCGGGGATCAGCGCAGAGACCGGCGGCAGCGGCGGCGTCAGCAGGTAGGCGTAGGCATCGTCTTCCACCAGATAGGCGTCGTGCTTGCGCACGATCTCGGCGATGGCCTGCCGTCGAGCCGGCGACATGATGGCGCCGGTAGGCGTTTGCAGCGTCGGCATGCAGTAAAGCACGCGAGCGCCGGTCTCGGTGAAGGCGAGGTCGAGGCTTTCCGGCACCAGGCCCTCGCCATCGATCGCAACGCCCTGCAGGCGATAGGAGTTCTGCACCGACAGAGCGAGCATGCCGGAATAGGTGAAAGCCTCGGTCAGGATGGTGTCGCCGGGCCGGGCAATCATTCCGAGCGCAATCGAGAGCGCGTGCTGGCCGCCATGCGTGATGAAAATCTGCTCGGCGTCGGACGTCACCCCGAGCGATGCGAGCCAGCCGGCGATCGCTTCGCGGTGCTGGCGAAGGCCTTGATGCGGCAGATAGCCGAGCAGGTTCGACATTTCGCCGGTGGCGATAATGTCGCTGATCGTCGATGCGATCACCTCGTCCTCGCCGGTATAGGGCGGCACGTTGAGTGCGAGGTTGATGGTGGCGTCCGATGTGCCGAGCGCGCTGCGCTGTTCCGGCCGGCGGCGCTGCACGAAGGTGCCGCGTCCGACCTCGCCGGAAATCAGGCCGCGCTGTTCGGCCTCGGCATAGGCTTTCGACACCGTTCCGACGCTGAGGCCGAGACGCTGTGCCATGTCGCGCTGGGGCAAAAGCCGCATCCCGGGCTTGACGCGGCCGGCGGTGATGTCGGCGTCGAGCGCAAACACGAAGGCGAGGTAGCGAGGGCCCAGGATCGGCTCGAGGTCAGGTACCCAGTCGGTCATCGTGGTTGATTTTCCAACGCCCGCACCCGCAGGCAATGAATGAGAAGGTAGGGTAGTACAATATCCACATTGATGCAATATTCGATGCATTGATCCGGTACTTGTACAATTAGAGAATAGCTCAAAATCCATCAATATCATACGAGCAGGCTTGCCTAGCGACAGTTCCTGCCGTGCTTAGGTCAATTGAGGCTCTAGTGCGTGCTGCATTGCAAGAATTGGATCATATCAATTGCACATGTTAGGTATGATTGAGTTAGTTTATGTTTGACAATGATCCGGACGAGCCCTTAGGTCCAGAGCAACCATCGCGTCGTTGGGGGAGTGAGAGTTGATCTACGAGATTCGTGTTTACGAGGCCGCCGAGGGCAAGGCTGACGCGATGCGCCGCCGCTTCCTCGAGGTCGTCGCGACGAAGTTCTTCCCGCGGCATGGCATCGAGCTGATCGGCACCTTCAAGTCCCAGACCGAAGATGGCCGTCTTACCTATATGACGCGTTTTGCCGACGAGGATGCCCGCAAGAAAGCCTGGGCGGCGTTCGGCGCCGATGCCGAGTGGGCCGCGGCCAAGGCTGCCAGCGAGATCGATGGTCCGCTGCTGAAGAACCAGGTGGTCTCTGTCCTGTCGCCGATGTCTGCCAGTCTGCTGTTGAGCTGAGCGACCATCATGAAGCCGGCGCCGTTCGAATACATCAGGCCACAGTCGCTCGCTGAAGCGTGCGAACTGCTGGCTGGTGACGAAGATGCCCGCGCCATCGCGGGCGGACAAACGCTGGTGCCGATGCTGGCGATGCGCCTGGCCCGGCCAACGAAGCTGATCGACATCATGCGTCTCCCCGAGCTTGCCGGCATTCGCGCCGAGGGCGATGCCCTGGTGGTCGGCGCGACAACACGGCAGGCCGTTGCCGAGCAGGACCCGCTGGTCCACGCGCAGGCGCCTGCGCTGGCGCGCGTGCTGCCATGGGTCGGCCATCCGCCCACGCGCAACCGCGGCACGGTCGGCGGTTCGATCGCCAATGCCGATCCGTCTGCGGAAATTCCGCTGGTTGCCGTCACGCTCGGCGCCGAGATCATGCTGGCGACGCCGGATGGCACGTCGTCGATGCCGGCCGACGACTTCTTCATCGGTCCGATGCTGACCGTGATCGCACCCGGCGAATGCGTCAGCGCCGTGAAGTTTCCGGTCTGGCAGCACAAGCGCATCGGCGTCGGCTTCTTCGAAGTGAGCGCCCGCAAATCCGATTTTGCCTTCGCCTCGGCGTTGGCGCAGGTCGCGCTCGATGAGGACGGGCGCTGTGTCGATATCGTGCTCGGCGTCGGGGGCGTCGGCGATCGTGCGCTGCGGCTGGATGTGTCGTCGCTGCTCGGCACAAGGCTCGATGCGGCATCGGTCGCGGAGGCCGTCCATGCGGTCGCGAGCGACCTGGATGCGTCGAGCGATCTGCATGCCAGTGCGTCGTATCGCCGTCGTGTCGCCATCACGCTCGCCAGGCGCGCCATTGAAGAAGCGAGAACCGAAGCCGGCGCCCGCGGGCTGAAGGGAGCGGCATGATGAAGGTCGAGCTTCGGATCAACGGCGGCAGCCGGACAGCGGATGTCGAGCCGCGCAAGACGTTGCTCGACACGTTGCGCGAGAATTTCCTGCTCAACGGCGCGCATGCCGGCTGTGAGCACGGCGTATGCGGCGCCTGTACCGTGCTGATCGACGGTGAAACGGTGCGTTCGTGCCTGATGTTCGCGGTGCAGGCCGATGGCTATGAGATCACCACGATCGAAGGGCTTGCGCCGGCCCCTGGCGAACTCAGCGTCATTCAGGATGCGTTCTGCGAAACCCACGGCCTGCAATGCGGTTACTGCACGCCGGGCATGATCCTGTCCGCCCACGCGCTGCTTCAGCACACCCACGCGCCGAGCCGCGAGGAAATCGTCGAGGCGATTTCGGGCAATATCTGCCGTTGCACAGGCTACGGGCAGATCGTCGAGGCCGTGCAATTTGCAGCGGACCGCCTGCAGAAATCCAATGTCGTGCGGCCGGAGCCCGTTCTCGAAGCGGCCGAAACCGATGCGCCGGCGGAGATCGTGCGATGACTGTCGCGCCCTCGACTTTCCGCTTCGTCTCCAGCAATCGTCGCGTTCGCGAAGACCGTCGCTTCGTGGCCGGGCAGGGGCGCTATGTCGCCGATATAGCGCTCGAGGGCATGCTGCATGTCGCGGTGCTGCCGTCGCAGCATCCGGCCGCAAAGATCGTGTCGATCGATGCGTCCGCCGCGCTGGCGATGCCGGGCGTGCACTATGTGCTGACCGGCGATGAACTCGCCGGCGCCACCGACCAGTTGATGAACGGTCTGGATACGCCGCATGTGAAGCGGTTTCCGCTGGCGGTCGGCCAGACGCGCTATGCCGGCGAATGGATCGCGGCGGTAGTCGCGGAGACCCGCGCGCAGGCGGAAGACGCCACCGAGAAACTGCGCGTCGTCTATGAGCCGCTGCCGTTCGTCCTGAACGCAGAAGAAGCGCTCAAGCCGGACAGCCCGCCCGTTCATCCGGCCCATGGATCGAACGTGCTGCTCGACAAGCTGTTCGTCTGGGGCGAGGTCGATCGGCATTTCGCCGAGAGCCCGCGGCATCTGTCCTTCCGCGTCACCTGGGGGCGCAATTCGACGGTACCGATCGAAACCTTTGGCGTGGCAGCGTCGTGGGATCCGTGGCGCGACATGCTCGACGTCTGGGCCTCGATCCAGATGCCGAAATATCCGGATCAGATCGCCCGCGCACTGCGCATCCCTGCCAACAATGTCCGCGTCCATCACGACGTCGATGTCGGCGGCAGCTATGGCGTCAAGCGCGGCATCAAGCAGAGCGTTCTCGTGGCGCATCTGGCCCGCCGTGTCGGTCGTCCCGTGCGCTTCATCGAGGATCGCCTCGAGAACATGCGCAGCGGTGATGCGCACGGCCCGGACCGCATCTTCGACGTCGATGTCGCGTTCAACGACGACGGCATCGTCAAGTCGATGAAGATTCGCGCGCTCGACAATGCCGGCGCCTATGCCGGACGCGCGCCGTTCCAACTGGGCAAGCCGATCGGCGCCATCGTCGGTCCGTACAGGATCGAGAGCGTGCAGTACCGCGCGCAGTCGGTCACCACCAACAAGGCGATGCAGGAAGCCGTGCGCGGCTTCGGCCAGGCGCCGACGAACTATGCGATTGAAACCGCGATCGACAAGGTGGCGGCCGCGGTCGGCCTGCCGCGCATCGAAGTGCGCCGCCGCAACTTCATCCGCAAGGAAGAGTTCCCCTATCTCATTCCAAGCGGCAGCACCTATGACAGCGGCGACTATCACACCGTGGTCGAGAAGGTGTTCAAGCATGCTAACTTCGAGGCGATGGAGCGGGAGCGCGACCGGTTGCGTGCTTCCGGCATGCTTGCCGGCATCGGCATCGCGGCCTGCCTGGAGCCGAGCGGCGGCAATTCGTCGTTCGAACCGTTGCTGAACGAGAAGAATACCACCACGACCTGGATGGATTCCTGTCGTGTCAATGTCGATGCCCTGGGTTTTGTCACCGTGACCATTCACACCACGTCGTCGGGGCAGGGTCACGAGACGCTGGTCGGCACCATCATCGGTGAAGTACTGCAGATCGATCCGGACATGATCCGCGTCATCAGGCCGGACACGCTGGCCTGCCTGCCGTCGAACTCTCCCGTTGGCAGCCGGATGGCGATCATGCTCGGAGGAGCGGCGTTCCATGCTGCGCAGAAGCTGAAGACCAAGCTCGCCCGGATCGCCGCGCACCAGTTCGGCTGCAGTGACGACGAAGTAACATTCGCTGCCTCTGCGGCTAGCGACAAGGCCGGCCGCACCCTGAGCTGGGCCGAACTCGTCAACATCGCTCACCGCAACTATCACCTGCTTCCGACGGACATGGAGCCCGGCCTCGAGACCACGCACGTCATGCAGGTGCCGACGGGCAACAAGCTGCCGGAAAACGGCCGCGTGCAGATGTATCCGTGTCACTCCTTCGAGTTCCACCTGGTGCTGCTGACGATCGATCCGGATCTCGGCAAGCCGGAAATCAAGCGCTACGTCATCGGCCACGACTGCGGTGTCGTTATCAATCCGCATATTGTCAGGGGCATGACCCTCGGCGGCATCGCCCACGGCCTCGGTGCGACGCTGCTGGAGGAGTTCGTCTATGACGAGCAGGGCCACCTGATCACCCAAAGCTTCATGGATTATCTGCTGCCGTCGTCGCACGAGATGCCGGAAGTGGAGATCGTGCATCACTGCACGCCGTCGCCGCACACGGTGTTCGGCCAGAAGGGCTCCGGTGAGAGCGGCTATCTCGGCTCGCCTGCGGCGATCTCCAGCGCCATCAACGATGCCGTTTCGCCGCTCGGTATTTCCTTCAACAAGCTTCCCATTCGTATTTCCGCGATCGGTGACGCCATCGCCGACGCGCAACAAAGCAAATCCCAAGTGAGCGCCTCATGATCATCGATTGTCACGCCCATCTCGTTCCGCCGAGCTTGCTCGAGGATATCAAGTCGCAGGCCGGGAAGTTTCCGTCGGTCCGCCTGATCGAGGACGGCGCGAGCCTCGGCTTTTCCTTTGCCGGCGGCAAGCCGACGCGTCCGGTGTCGAAGCCGCTGAGCGATCTGCAAGGGCGCCTGAAGTGGATGGACGAGCAGAAGATCGACCGTCAGGTCGTCGCCGGCTGGCTCGACATGTACGGCAATGAGCTTCCTGTCGCGGAAGGCGCGGCCTGGTCGCGCCTGATCAACAAGCATCTGGCCCAGGCCGCCAAGGCCGAGCCTCGCTTCATTCCGCTGGCCACCGTGCCGACGCAGGACGGCAAGCTCGCCGCCGAGGTACTGCGCGAAGCCCATGCCGCCGGCTTCAAGGGCGTCATGATCGGCACCCAGACCAAGGGGAAGGGCGGGGTGCTCGACGATTCCGCGCTCGATCCGTTCTGGGAAGCGGCCAACGAGCTTGGCTCGATCGTGTCGCCGCACCCGGTGTTCGAGAGCGGCGACGATCGGGTTCATGACTACGGCATGGCCAACGCCGTCGGCCGCGTCACCGACACGATGATCGCAGTGTCCCGCATGATCTATGCCGGACACTTCACGCGCTTTCCGAACATGAAATTCCTGGCCCTGATCGGTGGCGCAGGGCTGCCATACATCATGGGTCGTCTGCGCACCAATTACGCACTGGATAAAAAGCTGGGTGACCCCGATGCCGCGCTGGCCACGATGTATTACGACACCGTCGTGCAAGACCCGCGCACGCTGCGCTATCTCGCCGACATCGTCGGTGCGGACCGGCTGATGATGGGCTCGGACATGCCATTCCCGATCGGCGATCTTTCGCCGCTGAAGATCGTGGCCGATACCAAATTCTCAGATGCAGAGCGCGCTTCCATCAATGGCGGCCTGGCGCAGAAGCTGTTTGGACTCTGAGGGAGCCGGTCATGAAACTCGACATCGGCGGCGAAGAAACCATCCGGGCAACCGTGGAGCAATTGTGGTCGGCGTTGAACGATCCGCTGGTGCTGACGCGTTGTATCCCGGGCTGCAAGACGATGACCGAAATCGCGCCTGATAATTACAAGGTCGAAATGCAGCTGCGTGTGGCGGCGGTCGGCGGATCGTTCGAAGGCGAGATTTCGCTGTTCGACAAGGCTCCGCCGAACGCCTGCAGCATCAAGGTATCGGGCGCGGGTACCCTCGGTCACGGCAATGGCAGTGCCGCCTTCGAGATCATTCCCGAAGGTCCGGAAATGTGCCGCCTGAAGTTCCAGGGCGTGGGCGAAATCGGCGGCCTCGTCGCGGGGGTCGGCCAGCGCATCCTGACCAGCGTGTCCAAGCATCTGGTCGGCAAGTTCTTCACGGCGCTGCGCAAGGAATTCGATAACCCGGTCGCGGGTGCGGCCTAACAAATCACAGAGTTTTTCGGGGAGGGATAGCCATGAAGACGTTCTTGACGAGCATTGCTTGCATATCCACGCTGGTTGCAACATCGCCCGCATATGCACAAGCGCCTGAACCGATTTCCATCGTGGTGTTCGGTGCGCCGTCGCTTGGCGCGTTCTTGCCGCCCGTGATCAAGGCGCAAAAGCTTGATGAGAAGAACGGGCTCGCCATCAAGTTCGAGGAACGTACGCCTGATGCCTATACGGCGCAGTTCAATTCCGGTGAATTCCAGGTCGGCGGCAGCGCGGCGCTGCTGACGGTCGGCCTTGCCGATGCCCGCGGCGTCAAGGTGACCTATCTCTTCAATCTGTTCGACTTCTGGGGCGCCGTCGTCACGTCGCGCCCCGAGGTCAAGGAACTGAAGGATCTCGAGGGCAAGGACATCGCGGCCGCCAAGGGCACCACGAACTATGTGATGTTCGACTGGTTCGCGCGCCAGCTCGGTGCCGACACCGGCAAGTTCTCGGTGATCAACACCGCGACGCCCGGCCTTGTCGGCTATGCGATGGCCGACCGTGCCGCTGCCGTTCAGCTATGGGAGCCGGCTTACACGACGCTGACCTCGAAGAAGCCCGAGATCCGAACCATCGACATCAAGATCGCCGATAGCTGGAAGAAGTTCACCGGCAGCAGCAGCATTCCGTATCTTGGCGTCGCGGCGCATGTGGCCTGGGCGGAGAAGAACAGGAAACTCATTCCCAGGCTGTTCGCTGCCTACAAGGAGGCCGCCGATTGGGTGGCGGCGAATCCGGAAGCGGCTTCCAAACTGATCCTGCCGAAGGGGACGCCCGACGATCAGAAGGCGATCGCGGGGCTGATCCAGCACAATGATCGTCTCGGCATGAACGTCAAATGGGCGTCCGACCTGCGCAAGGAGATCAACTCGGTCTATGCGGCGGGCAAGTCAATCGCCTTCCTGCCCGCGGAGCCGTCGCCGGCGACGATCTATGAGGGCGGGAAATGACCGATATGGCGCAACCGACTGCATCCCCGCCCTCTACGTCGAGCGTGATGCTGGCTGTGGCGAACAAGGTCTGGACATCCGCTTTCCCGTTCGTCGTGGTGATTGCGCTCTGGCAGTTCGCGTCGCTGTTCTTTCCGCGCTTCCTGTTCCCGTCGTTGATCGACGTGTTCTGGCGCTGCATCGATATCTTCACGACAGGTTCGATGTTCTGGGACGTGATGGCGACGGTGTTGCGCATTCTCGCCGGGCTTGGCGGCGCATTCGTGATTGGCGGCCTACTCGGGCTGATCATGGTGCGCTCGAAGGCCGTCGACAAGTTCCTGTCGCCGATCCTGACGCTGTTTCAGGGAATTCCCGCGCTGTCCTGGGTGGTGTTCGCCATCATCTGGTTTCACGGCATCGAATTTCGAATCTTCTTCATCATGGTGATGACGACATTGCCCGCTTTCACCTTCCAGGTGATCGGCGCGCTGCGCGGCATGTCGAAGGATCTCACGGAGATGGTGTTCTCTTTCCGCCCGACGCGCCTGAAGCTGTTTCGCGTGATGGTCGCGCCGGCCATCCTTCCGGACATCCTGACGGCGTGGAAGGTCAATCTCGGCAATGCTTCGCGTGTCGTGGTAGTGGCCGAACTGGTCGGCGCCACCGGCGGCGTCGGCTACCAACTGCTGCAGCAGCAGCAACTGTTCGACATGGCCGGGGCGCTGGCCTGGACGCTGCAACTGGTGTTCTTCGTGCTGATCGTGCAGGGCGTGCTCACATTGATCGAGAATACCGCCTTCCGCTATCGGGCGGTTTCGGAGCGTGCGATATGACCGGTACTCTGGTGACCGAAAAAGCTGCAGCGACTGGCGGCGTCATTCATCTCGGCGATGTCACGAAGGTGTTCGGCAAGGAAGGGATGGCCGGCTCCTACCGCGCCGTGGATCATCTCAACCTCGATGTCGCGCCCGGCCAGATGCTGGCGCTGCTCGGAAAGACCGGCTGCGGCAAGTCGACGATCTTCAACATGATCGCAGGCCTGACCGAACCGACCGCCGGCACGGTTCGCGTGAACGGCAAGAACCCGTTTGCCGAATTCGACGCTTTCCGCGGCAAGATGGCCATCGTGTTTCAGGGCGATCGCCTGCTGCCGTGGCGTACCGCGATCCAGAACGTGCAACTTGGTCTCGAGATGCTGGACAGGCCGCCGCCGGATCGCAAGGACACGGCGCGAAAGTGGCTGACCAAGCTCGGTCTCGGCGGCCATGAGGACGACTATCCGCATCAATTGTCGGGCGGCATGCGGCAGCGCGTCTCGATTGCGCGGGCCTTTGCCACCAACGCCGAACTCCTGCTTTGCGACGAGCCGTTTTCTGCGCTCGACGAATCCACCGCCGGCAAGCTGCGCGGCGAGTTCGTACGGCTGGTGAAGGAGAACGGAAAGACGGCCGTGTTCATCACGCACTCGATCAGCGAAGCACTGGAGATCGGCGATCGTATCGTCGTACTGAAGCGCCCGGCCATGATTGCCTATGATGTCAGCTTCGACAAGAATACTTCGCCCGAGGAACGGATGCTGATCCGGGAGCGGATCGGAGAAGTTCTGGCGGCTTAGTCCCGGCCCGCGTCGGTGGTGGCGTCCTGCGTGCTTGCTAGTCCAGGAGCGGCCTGCGATTCAAAGCCATGTGAATCACCAGCGCCAGCAGCGCCATGAATGCGATGGACACGGCCAGAATGGTGCGGGTGCTTGTCAGGGATGTTTCCGCAACGGGCGCCGGCTTGGCCCGTTGCGGCGGCAATTCCTCATCGAGCCTGCGCTCCAGCAGTTTCGTGACGGACTGTTCTGCCGTCGTCGCCGCCATGCTGTTTGCCCATGCGCGCAAATGATCAGGCGTCAGAGCTTGCGCTGGCGTCGGTTCTGCGCTGACGCCGATACTCTCGGCGCTTGCTTTCGGCGCGGCGGCGATCGAGGGGTCGTCTGCAATCGACGCCTGCGCATCCAGCAGATTGTATTGGTTGGCCGGCACGACACCCAATTCGGTGCGGGAAGCGGCGCTGGAGCTCCGGGACGTTGGCCACTGCAATTGGGACTTCGCAAGCATCGGCTTGCCTTCGTACCAGCACTTTCGGCCGTCGATCAGACGATAGGACCAATACGTCCGCGCATTCGCCGGCCGCTCGGCGCTGCATTGCTTTGCCTGCGCAGCCGTCACCGAAAAGATGAAAGCGACGGCAAGAAAGCCGGCGATGTCAGCGCCCAGAAAAATCAACCGGAATCTGCTCATCAGACGCTCACGCAATCAATGGAACAAAAAAGTCATCATTTCAGAAACTTAGGCCGCCAATTGGGCCGTAATTTTGGCGGTTTTCCACAGGTTACGCACACCTGATGGTCCCGCTACGGGGGGCTCTGAGCAGGTCACCCGAGCAAACAGGGGTTCGATGAGGACGAATCGCGGAATTTCCAGCTGCGTCCGCTGGAACTGGTATGGGAGTGTGGCCTAGTTGCTTCCGGGCACGAAATCGATTGTGCGACGCAATGCGGAGTGGGGGACGGCGTCACGGGTTGACCGGGCCATCGTTCCTGCTCGGGCTGCGAGAGGAGCGGAAGGGTTCGAACCTGTCATGGCAAATCGCAACGCGATGCCGGGTGATCAGGACTGATCGATTGGCGAGACCTTGAGCCCCGCATCTTGAAGCGCTGCCAGGATGCGCTTTGCAACGATCTTCGCTTCCTCAGGATCGAGCCTGTGATCCGGATGATCGCCGAAGCTATCGAGCAGGGCGGTCGCTACAATTGCGTTGATTTGATGCTCGTCAAACATGCCTAACCTCCGTTGAGGGCGAAACACCGTTCGCAGGACCGAGAGGGCCTGCGCGCTACATCAAAGCGCGCGGTTTACAGCACCGAAACGAAAAGCCGTATCGCAAGGTACGTGCCGATCGCGACGACGAATGTTATGCCAATTGCAACGGCCGTGTTTCGAACGACATGTCCCCAATCCATCAGCTCTGCCCGGATCTGCGCAAGAAGAAAAATTGATGTACTCAAATCGACTGGCGACGGATGCTTTTGCGGTCCATCCGTCTCGCCTGCGAAAAGCCGCCGGCAGTTCTCCTCCCGCCGCGGCCGTCTTTCGCTGCCGGGCTTGCAAGTCGATCTGCGCCGGATCGCAACGCGATCAAGGTGTGATCGTTCCCGCTGATGGTGGTCCGCGTACAAGCGGCCCCGGCATCGCGGCGGTCTCGTCGCGGATTCCCTGGAATTTAGGAACCTTTCCAACCGAGTTCGGTTGGCAATCGTCCTGTCGGTAGCCAGCCCCCAAGAAGCCGGGGCAGACCATTGGGGCCGCGCGTGGCTGCCATGTGCCGAGGCCGCAAAGCAAAGAGGAGCGGGCCGATGGAAATCGTCTTCTTTATAGGAGCGTTTGTGTTACTGGCGGCGCTCATTTTTGGCGTTCTGCAGTACCGATATCGCAACCGGGCAGCCGTTCGCGCGGGCGGAGAAATCGTGAAGGAGCGCTACCGCAGAGATGAGGGCTAGATTTTCAGTAGGCATCACCTCCAGATCTCCTTCCACCAGCGCCAGGTCGCGGCGAGTGCCAGCAGGCCAAGGATGCCGGTCACGGCGGTAGCGTCGTCGGCCCCAATGCGGTCTGCGAGCCAACCCAGCCATACGAAGCCGATCGGACCGGTGCCGATGCAGACGGTCAGGACGCCCAGTATTCGCGAGCGCATTTCTGGCGGCGCGGCGAGATAGACCAGCGTAGCCTGCATCGTCGCAAATCCGGCGCCGCCCAACCCCGTCAGCAGTAGCGCCGCGCCTGCCAGCACCGGGCTCTGCACCAGTGCGAAAGTCACCACCGTGAGCAGGTAACAAACGACACCGCCAAGATAGGCCCGGCCATACCATCTCGGCGTCAACCACAGCGCCAGCAGCAGCGCGCCCACAAAGGCGCCGATGCCGTCCATGGTCGCCAGCAGGCCCACGCCCTCCGGTCCCAGATGCAGGCGGTCGCGCCCGATGACCGGGATCATGCTGGTGAAGGGCCAGGCGAAGATATTGTAGATCACGGTCACGATCAGCACGCCGATGAGCCGCTTGTCGGTGCGCACCAAAGCGAGCCCCTCGGCGATCCGTGCCAGCACGGCATCGGAACCTGCGGCGCGAGGAATGCGCGAGCGGATGGTCAGGGCCGCCCATAGCGCGGTGCAGTACATCAGCACGCTGAGAATAAACGCACCGTGAATGCCTGTGGCGGCGAGCAGGAATCCGCCGACGGCGGGGCCGACCATGCGGCTCGCATTGCTGGCGCCGACGTCGAGCGACATCGCGGTGCCCATCCGTTCGCGGCCCACGACCTCACCCATCATCACGCGGCGCACCGGGTTGTCGGTGCACCAGCCGCACCCGTTGATGAAACTCGCGAGCGCTAGATGCCAGACCTCGAGCTGTCCCGCTTGATCCAGAATTGCGAGGACAGCGGACGTACTGCTCATCAGCAGCACGACGACAAGGAGCGTTCGGCCGCGATCAAAGCGTTCCGCGAGCGCGCCGAGAAACACACCGAAGAGACCCATCGGAAGCAGACGGAGCATGGTCATCATCGACACCAGAAACGCCGAGTCGGTGCGCTGATAGACGACAACGCCGACCACGACGGTTTCCAGCCAGCGCACGGTGGCGATGATCAGACCGACGTACCACAAACGCCAGAAGTCCGGTGCCTCGATCATCCGCCGGAACGGCGAGTTGCCCACGCGATCGTTTCCTCTCCGGGGACTGCTCGCCCCTTATGTTTGCAGTAATGGATGCCGACGGGACAAAACAAGGCTTTTCCACCGCGCGACGGTGTCTGCGTGCGGAACAAGTTGCTGATAAGCCACACGACTCGATGAGAATCCGATGCAAGCCATCATAGTCATGGCCATGCTGACTCCTCGGCCTTAATGATTTTTGCAGCAGCGAAGATGGCGCACAACGCGCCGCAGCGACTAGGACGTTCAGTAATTTGCCGCGTGATTGGCGATTAGTCGGTGCAACACCCGAAGGAGTCGAACCGCGACATGAGTTTGGACGGTCAAAAAGCGAAATCCGATCGTTTCACGGAGGCGTCGGATGTCGCCTCGGCGCCATCAGGTGCGCGTGAAAGCGGGAATCTACCATTGCAATTCAACACCAACGAATTTGTCGTCTACCCGGCGCATGGCGCGGGACAGGTTCTCTCGATCGAAAAGCAGACCGTTGCCGGCGCGAGCCTGGAATTCTTCGTGATCTACTTCACGAAGAGCAAATTGACCGTCCGCGTTCCTATTCGAAAGGCCGCGAATGTCGGCATGCGCAAGCTGTCGGATCGCGCTTCGGTGCAGGAAGCGAAGCGGGTTCTGAGCGGAACGCCACGGAAAGCCCGTGGCAATTGGTCAAGGCTTGCGCAGGAATACGAAAGCAAGATCAACTCCGGGGACATCGTCGCGGTCGCGGAGGTCGCTCGCGATCTTTTCCGGCAGGGCGAATCCGAACAGAGTTTCAGCGAACGGCAGTTTTACGTGTCGGCGCTCGACCGCCTGTGTGGAGAAGTGGCACTGGTCGACGGAGTCTCCGAGGAACAGACCATCAAGGAGCTCGAAGGCCTGTTGAAGGGCGGCCCACTCAAGCGCAGCGCGTGAACTAGGGACGGACTGTCGCTGGTCGCCGGGCAGGGATTGCAACTACGCGCTCACCTGCCTGGCCGTCATTGCGGCGATCTCAACTCTTCAATATTTCGCTACATAGCGTCAGCCTGCTGCGGCGATGGTTCTTCTGCGTTGGGGTCGCCCGGCGCCGTCGCCCAGCCGAGTTCGACGAGCGTCACGATACGCCGGCCGGCACCGTCGAGTTGGCAAACGGCAAGACCCTGTTCTTCGATGTAGGTCAGCAGACGCCGTGCACGGCGCAACGAGTATGAGCCATAGGCACGCGCGATCGCCGCATCGCCGGGGCAGGGCCAGCCCTCCTTTGCGGCGCGGGCGATCATCATGAAGACGCCCTGCATATCCTCCGGCAGGAGCGAGGCGCGGATCGAGACGTCCCGCCAGCCATCATCCTCGACCATGTCGGAGCCGAGCCCGGCGCGGGCGCGCGTGAGCATGCGACGGAAGTCACTCAGCTCCGGCACGGCCGATCCGAGTCCTTCTATCCGGCAGCGGACCACGAATTCCTGATAGAGGACGCCGACGGCACGGAATCCCGCGTCGGGTTCATCCATGACAGCGCCCAGAATGCGATCCACTCGCGCGCGCCGCTCCGCCAGTTCCTCCGCACCGAGTGGGGGCTCTGCAGGTTCAGGAGAGATCTCCAGCGCCGCGGTTTTGGCCGCCATCAACTGGCCGAGAAGATTTGGCGGCGGCGAGCGGCGCTGCGGCCTATTATTCTCGGGCGGCGGTGCAGCGAGGATGATCGCGCGTGCATCCTCCGGCGCTTCCGGCAGAGGTAGCAGACGCGGCGTCGCGTTGCGAGGCGTGGTGTCGGTAGGACCGATGCGCAACTGCAGTGGCCGACGGGAGAGGGCCGGGCCAAGAGCCATGAATTGCCCGCGCTCGAGATCCCGGAACGCCTCGGCCTGCCGCCGCTCCATGCCCAGAAGGTCGGCCGCGCGCGCCATGTCGATATCGAGAAAGGTCCGCCCCATGAGAAAATTGGACGCCTCGGCGGCGACGTTCTTGGCGAGCTTTGCCAATCGTTGCGTAGCGATGATCCCTGCCAGGCCACGCTTGCGGCCACGGCACATCAGGTTCGTCATGGCGCCGAGCGAGAGCTTGCGCGCCTCGTCCGACACGTCGCCGGCGACCGCGGGTGCGAAAAGCTGCGCCTCGTCCACCACCACCAGCATCGGGTACCAGTGATCGCGGGCGACATCGAAAAGTCCGCTGAGGAAAGCTGCGGCGCGCCGCATCTGGTTCTCGGCGTCCAGTCCTTCGAGATTGAGCACGGTGGAGACGCGATGGCTGCGCGCGCGCTCGCCGGCGACCTGCAGCCCGCGCTCGGTATGGTCCTCGGCATCGATCAGGAGGTGTCCGAACCGGTCGGCAAGCGCCACGAAGTCGCCTTCGGGGTCGATGATGGTCTGCTGCACCCAGGCGGCGCTCTGTTCCAGCAGACGGCGCAGCAGATGGGATTTGCCGGAGCCCGAATTGCCCTGCACCAGCAGGCGGGTCGCCAGCAGTTCCTCAAGGTCCAGAGTTGCCGGGACGCCTGCGGTCGTGAGCCCCATCTCGATCGCAACGGTCATGTCTCGACTCAAAGTCCTCTTGCGGAGGCTCGCTTAACAACCCGATCGCTGCGCGTCGAGCGCCGATGGCCGATCATCACAGGTTCTCCACGACTGGCCGAATGCCATCGGCCCGGATGAACGCCGGCCCTGGCCGTGGCAGCGGAACCGAACGTCCAATCCGCTTGCGAGCGCGGCATTTGACGCAGGTCGATACACGTTTTGATCAGTTCCATCGCGGCCGTGTTGTGCGCATACTGCGCTTGTAGAGCAATGAAAAAGTTGGCGGAGGAGACGAATGCGCGGACGACGTGTGCTGATGGAATCCCTGGTGTCGCACGGCGTGCGTCATATCTTCGGAAATCCGGGAACGACCGAGACCCCGTTGCTGGATAGCCTCGTTTCCTACCCGCAGATCCAATACATCATGTCGCTGCATGAGGGCGTGGCGGTCGGCGCCGCGAGTTTTTATGCACAGGCCACCGGCCGCACCGCGGTGGCGAACCTGCATGTCGCCCCCGGGCTCGGCAATGCGATCGGCGCAATCTACGGCGCGTTGAAGGCCAGCTCGCCGCTCGTGGTGACGGCAGGGCAGCAGGACACGCGCATGCGGCTCACCAATCCCGTGCTGGGCCATGACCTGGTCGCGATGGCTGCGCCCGTCACCAAATGGAGTGTGCAGGTCGAGCGCGCGGACGAACTTGCTCCCATCCTGCGTCGCGCCTTCAAGGTGGCAACCGATGCCCCCAGGGGACCGGTCTTCGTATCACTGCCGATCGACGTGCTGGAGCAGGAGACGGCAGTTGAAGCCGTGGGCCCTGGTAAGCTGTGGCGTTCTTCGCATCCAGATCCGAGGGGCGTCGAGGAAGTCGCCTCGCTCATCCTGAAATCGAACAGTCCCGCGATCATTGCCAGCGATGATGTTGCCCGTTCAGGCGCCACGGAGGCGCTCGTGATGCTTGCCGAAACGATTGGCGCATCAGTCTGGTTTGAAGGCTTGCGGCACCATGCGTCCTTTCCGACCAGCCATCCCAGCTTTCGCCAGTCGCTTCCGCCCGACGCAGCGCAGATTCGAAAGGCGCTCGGAAGCTCCGATCTCGTCATTCTGCTCGGCGGGCCATTCTTCGAAGACATCTGGTATGCGGAGGGAAGCCATTTTCCTGACGGTGCGGTCGTCGTCCAGATCGAGGAATCGCCCGAGCGGCTGGCGTTCAACCATCGCCTTGATGGCGGGATCGTCGGCGAAATGTCCACCAGCATCGCAGCGTTGACGAATGCGCTGCGCTCGCGGCAGGGCGAGGAATTCCAGCACGCTGCGAAACGCCGCAACGGGGCGCTGGCCGAACTGAGCGCGCGCGACAAGGAGGCCTATCGGGCGCGACTGGAGAAGAGCTGGAAGCGCGAGCCGAGTTCGATGCCGCGCGTGATGGCGGAGCTCAGGCGTGGGCTGCCCGATGATGCCGTGATCGTGGATGAGAGCATCACGGCGAGCCTCGATCTTGCACGAACGTTCGATTATCGCGGGCCGGGGGATTATTTCAGCGGACGCGGCGGCGGCATCGGTCAGGGGCTTTCCGGCGCGCTGGGCGTCAAGGTTGCGATGCCGGATCGTCCGGTTGTCGCCGTTTCCGGCGATGGTTCGGCGATGTACAGCGTTCAGGCGCTTTGGACGGCGGCGCACCACAAGCTCGCGATCGTGTTCGTGATCCTGTCGAACCGGGAATATCGTATCCTGAAGCACAATGTGGACGTCTGGCGTCAGAACTTCGAAGCCGGCACGCAGCATCCCTATCAGCAGATGGATCTGACGGGACCGGACCTGGATTTCGTCCATCTGGCGGCGGGCATGGGTGTCGAAGGCGTCAGGGTCGAGAAAGCCGACGACATCGCATCGGTGCTGGCGACCGCGGTCGCGGCAAACCGGCCGTACCTCATCGAAATTGCGATCGAAGGGAAGCGATGAAGCTACGCCTCTGCATGATGCCTGTACCAGGAGCCAGATGAAGAACGGTGGGACACGCGACCTCGAAACGGGGCAGGTTACCGAAGCGACCAGCTACGGTTCGCCCGGGCATGGCGCCGTCAAGTCGGCGGCGAGGGTGCTGCAGGTTTTCGAGTTTTTCGACGAGATCCAGCGCGAGGCCAGGGTGGCCGAGATTGCGGAGCGGCTGGCCTTTCCGCAATCGTCGACCTCGATCCTGCTGAGATCGCTCGTCGATCTCGGTTACATGGACTACCTGCCGGAAAGCCGCAGTTTTCTGCCGTCGCCGCGGGTCACGCTTCTCGGCACCTGGCTCGACAAGGGGCCGGTGCGCAATGGCAGCCTGATCCGCATGCTTGAAGAGATTTCGCAGAACACCGGCAATACCGTCATCATCGCCGCGCGCAACGGCATCTACTCGCAATATGTACATGTCCTGCAGGCGCGCACCGCGATACGGTTCCATGTCGCCACAGGCGCGCGCCGGCTTGTGGTCTGGTCCGCGACCGGGTTTGCGCTCCTGCTTGGCGCCAGCGAGGCCGAGGTGCGGGCGCTGTGCGCGCGAACGAATGCCGAAGCCATTCCAGGCCAGCCGCGCGTCGACGTCGCCCAGGTGCTGGAAAACATCAGGCAGGCGCGCGCTGCCGGCTACTTCTTCTCGCGGGAATTGGTCACGCCCGGCTCCGGTTCGATCGCCGTTCCGCTGCCGGACGGGATCGACGGGCACAACCGCGCCCTGACCGTCGCGGTCTCGGGCATCCTCGACGATATCACGAGACGCGAGCAGGAGATCGTGACGCTGCTCAACGACGTCATCACGCGCTATCTCACGCCTGTCTGACGGCGTTCGGCTTTGGGTCGACGAGCAGTGGCCAGAAGCCTTCGCCACCGACCGCGCAAATCGCCCGGCCGATCATTTCCTGCCAATAGGTTTCCGCGCCCCATTCGTCGCGCCAGCTCCACAGGCGGCGGCTCGCGAAATGCAACGGATGCTCCTGAGTGAAGCCCATCGCGCCGTGCACCTGCTGGCATACGGCCGCGACCTGGCCCGCGGCCTCGCCGCAGCGGGCTTTTGCGATGGCGACCGCAAAGCGATCGTCGCCAAGGCGTTCGGATTCGGTGAGCGCGTCGGCGGCCGCGGACGCTGCCGCGAAGTGACCGGCGGCGATCGCCAGCATGTGCTGCACGGCCTGGAATTTTGCGATCGGACGGCCAAACTGCACGCGCTCATTGGCATAGGTCAGCGCGTAGTCCAGGCAGCGCTCCATTCCCCCGATCATCTGCTGCGCGCGGACCGCGGCGCCGAAAGGCATTAGGCCATCTTCGCTCAGATAGCCCGGCGCCGTGCGGACGTCGTCACTGGCCAATTCAATGTCGTCGAACGAGATCTCGTCCCGCGGCTCATAGGCGACGTTGCGCCGCCGGTTTTTCGAGGCGGCGCCGCTCGCGGGGACGCGGGCCAGCATTCCGGCCCCGCTTGCATTGCGCGCAAAGATCAAGCCAGTCACCTGCAATCCCCAGGGCACATGGCGGGCGACGCCTTTCAGCCGCCAGCCGTTGCCGTGTGGCACGACCGTGAGACGATCGGTGTCGTTGGTCGGGCCGAGCGTTGCCGCGCCCTCGAGCGGTTCGCCGCCCGCGTCAGTCCAGAGGCGATTGGCGAGCATGGTTTCGGCAAGCGGCAGAGGCACTGAATAGAAGGCGGCGCGCCGGATCAGGTTGGCGACGTCAGCCGCTGCCAACCCGACCCCGCCGACGGCTTCGGGAACCATCGCAAGCGGAAGTCCGGCATCCTCGAGTGCCTCCCACAGCGCCGCCGGCCACTCGCCGTTGTCGGCAGCGGAGAGGATTTCCTTGTTCACATGCTGCTGAAAAAGCCGGTCGGCCTGTTCGAGCACGATTGCTGACATGTCTTCCATGGTCGTCATCCCCTCAACGCAGGCCGAGACCGCGTGCGATCATCCCGCGCAGGATTTCCGGCGTGCCGCCGCGGATCGTGAACGAGGGCGCATGCAACAGCACATGCGCCAGCGCCTGCGAATATTCATCGTCGTCGTCGAGGCTCGCTTCGATCGGCAGCAGCTTGCGCACCATCTCGGGAATCTCCCGCTCGAAGGCGGTGCCGACATCCTTGACGAGGGCCGCTTCCGTAACCGGGCTTTCGCCGCGTTCCAAAAGTCCCGCGATCGACGACGACATCCGGCGAAGCGAAGCAAAGTGAGCGACGAGACGGCCGATCTCGATCGCTTGCCGCTCGCTCGGTGCGTCGCCGACCTTGTTGATCAGTTCGACCAGCACGCGGACATCGGACATGAACCGGTCCGGTCCGGCGCGCTCGTAGGCCAGCTCACCAGTCACGCGGGTCCAGCCTTCGCCCGGCTTGCCGATCAGCATGTCGTCCGGCACGAAGCAGTCGCGGAAGAACACTTCGTTGAATTCGTGGCCGCCGGACATATTGAGGATCGGCCGGATCGAGACGCCATCGGTTTTGGTATCGACGATGAACTGCGACAGGCCGGCATGGCGGTTCTCGCTGGGCGGTTCGGTCCGCGCCAGCACGATCAGGTAGTGCACGCGATGCGCGTTGGAGGTCCAGATCTTGGCGCCGTTGATGCGCCAGCCGTTCTCGACCTTGTCGGCCTTGGTCCGGACCGCGGCGAGGTCGGAACCGGAATCCGGTTCGCTCATGCCTATGCCGAAATAGCATTCGCCGGCGGCGATCTTCGGCAGGATCATCTGACGCGACCGCTCGCTGCCGTGCTTGAGGATCTGCGGACCGGACTGCCGGTCGGCGATCCAGTGGGCGCCGCCGGGCGCGCCTGCTGCCAGCATCTCTTCGGTGACGACAAACCGTTCGAGGTTGGAGTGCTCACCGCCGCCATATTGCTTTGGCCAGGTCATGCCGATGAATCCGGCGGCCGCAGCGCGTTTGCTGAACTCGGGATCGAAGGTCGACCATGAGGTGCGATGGGCGGCGTAGCGCTTTTTTGCGCGCTCGTCGTCGAGGAAGGCGCGAACCTTGCGACGCATGGCTTCGGCTTCCGGCGGCAGCGTCAGCGATTCAAACCGAAACGCGCGCATGTGGGTCTCCTGGTCCTGTTGTGCGATAGTGCATCGGCCGCAGCTCACGCGCTGCGGAGTTCAGATATGCGCCTCAGGGCGATTTCAGATCGGCCCCGATTTCCTTCAGAACTTCCTCCGTGTGCTCGCCCAGTCGCGGCGCGTGCCGGCGAAGGCGGAACGGCGTCGATCCAAAGGTGACCGGCGCGCGGATGGCCTTGTAGCTGCCCTCGGAGGGATGCTCGGCAAGACCGAACATCCCGACGGCTTTCATGTGGGGGTCGTCAGGCAGGTCGTCGAGGCTGAGCACCGGCATGCAGGGAATGCTGACCTCGTCGCAGAAATCCACCCACTCGGCCGTCGAACGCGTCGGGGCCATCGCATCGATCAACTCGTAGAGCGTCTCGAGATGCGCGACCCGCTCGGTGAGGGGATAGAAGCGCGCATCGGTCTTGAATTCCGGCTTGCCGACGAAGTCGAAGAAATCGCGCCAGTTGCGGTCCGAGTAGGGCAGGATGCAGACGTAGCCGTCTGCGGTGCGGAACGGCTTCCGGCGCGGGCTGACCACGCGGACATACCCGGTCGTTCCGAGCTGCGGTTCGAATGCAAATCCCAGCAGATGCTCGATATAGGCAAACTCCGCGGTGGTTTCGAACATCGGCACCTCGATGACCTGGCCGCCGCCGCCGCGCTCGCGCTGAAACAGGGCTGCGATGACAGCATAGGCGATGGCCTGGCCGGAGAGCTTGTCGCACAGCACGGTCGGCATGAACGCGGGCTCGCCGCGCGAAATCTTGTGCAGCGCCGCCAGGCCCGAGCCGGCCTGAATGATGTCGTCGTAGGCGGCCTTGTCGCGGTAAGGCCCGTCCTTGCCGAAGCCGTAGGCGCCACAATAGATGATGTCCGGCCTGATTGCCCGCACGGCCTCGTAGCCCAGGCCGAGCTTTTCGATCGCCTTCGGCCGCAGCGAATGCACGAAAACGTCTGCCGTCGCGATCAGTTTGTGCAGTGCGGCCATGTCGCCCGCCTGCTTGAGGTCGAGCAGGACGCTGCGCTTGTTGCGGTTGAGATGCAGAAAGCCGCCGGCCATGCCTTCATTGCGATTGGGACGATAGCCGCGGAAGGAATCGCCTTCGGCGCTTTCGATCTTGATCACGTCGGCGCCCATGTCCGCCATGATATGGGTCGCAAACGGACCCATGATCACATTGGTCAGATCAACAATGCGGATTCCCCCCAGCGGGCCATCCGCCATGGTCGTGTCCACCACCTTCGGCTTTCCTTCCTGCTCAAACGAGTATGTACCGTCGCGGCCTCGTATCCAGCCGCGTTGCGCCGCACTTCAATGCGCCGATGATATTTGGATCAATATGCGTTTGGCCGCGAGATGCATTTATCACATATGCGATGGTTGAGATCGCATTCGCCACTTGCCGCGGGGCCATGATCGAAGATATCCCGGAAAGAACAAGAAAAGCACAACGGGAGCAAACGATGATCTCGATGAAGTCAGGGCGCATGGCGCGGGCAGGGCTGGTCGCGGCGGCGCTGGCAATTTCCTCCTTGCCGTTCAATCCGGCCGCAGCGGCCGAGAAATGGGACCTTTACGTCTACAACGCGGTCTCTACCGTCTCGGCCGTCAAGGGGATGAACACCGTCATCGAGCAGATCGAGAAGGAGACCGGAGGTGAGCTGACCATCCGTCTGCACCTCGGAGGCTCGCTCCCGATCAACACCACCACCATCACCCAGGCCGTCAGCGACGACGTCGTGCAGATGGGCGATGATGGATACTTCCTCGGCAACATCCCGATCGGCGGCGTCCTCAGGCTGCCGATGCTGATCCGATCGCCGGAGGAATACCAGAAGGCCGCCGCGATCATGGCGCCTTATCTTGAGAAGGCGTTCGAGAAGAAGGGCGTCCTCGTCCTCGGCCAGTACATCTATCCGTACCAAGTGGCTTTCTCGGGCAAGAAGCTGACCTCCCTGGCCGATATCAAGGGCCAGAAGATTCGCGTCACGTCGCCGGAGCAGGGCGAGTTCATCAAGCGCTTGGGCGGCGTTCCCGTGACGCTCGGTGCGCCGGAAGTGCCGTCGGCGCTCGACCGCGGCGTGGTCGATGGCGTGCTCACGGCGAGCTCCGGCGGCGGCAACATCTGGAAGGACCTGCTGAAGTTCAACTACCGCCTCGGCATCAACTACTTCAACTCGGTCGTGATCGTGAACAAGGAACGCTTCGGCAAGCTGAAGCCGGAGGTACAGGCCAAGGTTCGCAAGATCGTCGAAGCCAACATGCCCCTCATCACCAAGGCGATGGAGGATGAAGAAGAGAGCCTGACCAGGAAGTTCGCCGAGGGCGGGATGACCGTCACGGCCGAACAGGCCGCCGATACCGAAGCCGGGACCAAGGTCATCTCCGCCTTCTGGGATGAATGGGCAAAGTCGAAGGGGCCCGACGCCGTCGAGGCGCTGAAGAAAGTCCGTGCTGCGCTCGGCAGGTAAGCGGCCATGGCCAGTCCCATCGAGATCAAGGAGGTGGCGCCGGACGGCGCCGTCCACCTCATCGAGACCGTGTCGTCGGGCCCGAGCCCGATCGAGAACACGTCCGAGACGCTGTGCGGGTTGTTCCTGGTGGCGATGATCGTTCTGATCGGCGCCGAAGCGATTGCGCGCAACGTGTTTCATACCTCGTTGCAGGTCACCGACGAAGTCGGTGGCTACCTGCTGGTCGCATTGACGTTCCTGAGCATGCCGGTCGCCGAAGCCCATGGCGCCTTCCATCGGGTTGAATTGATCCAGTCGAAACTGAAGTTTTCCACCCGGATCATTGCTCAGATCGTATTCGACCTGATGTCGCTGATCGCGTCCGGTCTCGTGACGTGGCAGCTGACGCGGTTGGTACTCAATTCCTGGCGCGCCGAAGATGTGGCGCCGACGCCGCTGCAAACGCCGCTATGGATGCCGCAGGCCACCATGGCGCTCGGCATGGCGCTGCTGTGCTTTGCCTTGATCAGAACCATGATCGCCAAGGTGAGGCATCTCGGGAGGCATCAGTCGTGAGCCCGGGCGTTGAACTCATCGTCGTAATGCTGATCTTCCTCGGCCTGCTCTGCGCCGGAATGACCATTCCGTTCGCGATCACGGTGCCCTCGGTGCTGTACCTGCTGCTGCATGCGGGCTTGCCCGGTCTCAAGGGCATTGGCCTCGTGAGCTGGGGCAGCATGAACAGCTTTACGCTGACCGCGATCCCACTTTTCATTCTGATGGCGGAGATCCTGCAGGAGAGCAAGCTCAGCCTGCGCGTCTATCACGGGCTGTCCAAGCTGGTGTCGTGGATTCCGGGCGGGCTGTTGCAGACCAATATTGCGGGTTGCGCGATCTTTGCAGCGATCAGCGGTTCGAGCGTGGTCACCGCGGCCTCGATCGGGCGGGTGGCGCTGCCCGAACTGCAGAAGCGCAAATACGATCCCCAGCTCTCGGCGGGCTCGCTGGCTGCAGGCGGAACACTCGGCATCCTGATTCCGCCCAGCATCGCCATGATCGTCTATGGCACCTTCACCGAGACCTCGGTCGCCAAGCTGTTCATGGCAGGCGTGATGCCGGGCCTGCTGCTGACGGTGATGTTCATGGCCTACATCGCGATCCATACATGGCTCAAGCCGACGGCTGCGCCGGTTGAAAAAGGCGCGCGGTCGACAAGGGAGCTGACGGCGGCGCTGCTCGATGTCTTCCCGTTCGTCGTTCTGATCGGTGGCACGATCGGCAGCATCTACACCGGCCTGGTCACGCCGACGGAAGCCGCCGCGGTCGGCTGCGTACTCTCGATGATTATTGCAGTGTTCTGGGGAGAGTTCAGTGTCCGAATACTCTGGCTCGCCCTGCAGACCACGACCCGCGTGTGCGGAAACATCCTGTTCATCGTCTACGCCGCGTTCCTGTTTTCCTATGCCATCAGCTATGCCGGCGTCGGCGAGCAGATCACCCAGTTCCTGGTCAATCTGAAGCTGTCGAAGCTCGAATTCTTCCTGGCGCTGTTCGTTCTCTACACCGTGCTCGGTTGCCTCGTCGAAAGCCTCGGCATGATCGTCGTCACGGTGCCGCTGCTCTATCCGGTGCTGCTGCAATACGGCATCGACCCGATCTGGTTCGGCGTCATCCTGGTGCTGTTCATCGAGATGGGGCAGATCTCGCCGCCCATCGGCATCAACCTCTTCGTCATCCAGAGCATCTGGAATGGCAAGCTGAGCGACGTCGTGATGGGGACGATACCCTTCCACCTCATCATGTTCGTGTTGCTTGGGTTGTTGGTGCTATTCCCCGATATCGCGATGTGGCTGCCCTCGCGCGCGGCCGTCGTTCCCTGAGAGAGTTCGTGCGATGTACGCTCCGCCCCAGATCATCGAGACCGAGATATTCGCCCGGCTGCCCGACAAGTTCAGGCGGAAGGACCCGGACAACGCCTGGGCCATCGTCAATCGCCGCGGCGTTCCGTTGGATTCGTTCCTCGAGGGGCCGTCATTCGACCGCGACGGGCGACTCTATGTCGTCGACATTCCCTACGGCCGCATCTTTCGCGTCTCCCCCGGCGGCGAGTTCGCGCTGGTGGCGGAGTATGACGGCGAGCCGAACGGGCTGAAGATCGCAAGGGACGGGCGCATCGTCATCACCGACTACCGGCACGGCCTGATGACGCTTGATCCTCAGAGCGGCAAGGTGTCGCCGTTGCTGGAGCGGCGGTGGTCGGAACGCTTCAAGGGCGTCAACGACCTCGTGTTCGCGCGCAACGGCGATATCTATTTCACCGATCAGGGGCAGACCGGGATGCACGACCCGACCGGGCGCGTGTATCGGCTGCGCACCGATGGCACGCTGGATCTCCTTGTCGGCAATGTGCCTAGCCCGAATGGCCTGGTGCTCAATGGATCCGAGCACATTCTCTACGTCGCTGCCACGCGCGGCAACTGCGTCTGGCGCGTGCCGCTGATGCCCGACGGCACGGCGTCGAAGGTCGGCATATTCGTGCAGCTTTCAGGGAGCCTTGGCGGTCCGGATGGACTGGCCATGGACCAGGAGGACAACCTCGCGATCGCCCATGCGGGCCTCGGCGCGGTCTGGATTTTCAGCCGCACCGGTGAGCCGCTCTATCGGGTCCGCTCCTGCGAAGGCCTTACCACGACCAACGTGGCCTACGGCGGGCAGGACAACAAGACGCTCTACATCACCGAGTCCGAAAGCGGAACGATCCTGCAGGCACGTGTTCCCGTTGCCGGACGGCTCATGGCATCGCATCTCTGAAACGTCCATGCCGTTTTGCACGGTATAACAGCGCGGCTGCAAGATTTGAAAACGGCTCTGGCGCGAGCGCCAGAGCCGTTGATCGAGAAGTGCGCGTTCAGGAGGCGCGCAAGACTTTCGCTAGCCGAGAACCAATTCGCTCCTGGCCGCAATGCGCGCGCGAGCCTTCTGGATGGGATCGCGAATATCGACGACGGGGGACACCGCCGATCGAACCAGACGGCTCAGTTCACCGCGAGCTCCATTGTATTCGAGACACGGCGCAAAGGGCTGCATGGCGGGTTGATCGCCGGCGCCGTAGAGTTCTTCGTACTGAATGAAGTTCCCGAAGTGCTCGCGGCCATTGGTAACCAGCAGCGTCTCGGCCGGCGTGCCTTCCGCGAAGACGACTTCGTGGGTTTCCAGTTCGATGTGGAAATACTCGATGGAATCACGGTCATCCATGTCGGCCAACGTGATTGTCTTCCCATTCACAAGCCACTGAACGGGAATGAGAAGGCCGTCGATGAAGAGGCTGTGGTGGGGAGAAAGGAACAGGTCGCGACGGGGATATTGATCGCTCAGAGCAAAAGCCGCGACACGGATCGGCGCGACACTCCAATGCCAGGCGGGGCTGGCCTTCTCGTACTTCTGGCGTCCGATCCATTTGACCGGCATCGGCCCCCGAAGCGTATCCACGAGAGTGCCGATCGCCAGCTCTTCAACGGGGACCTCGCCATCGGGCGTCTGAATCAGCGTTCCCCGAAGGAAACACCTGCCGGATCCGCCGCCGTTACCGCCATCGTTGTGGCCTGGATGGTCGTTCCAGCCGCCCCAACCCAGGGCATCTGCCTTCTTCGACATCGATGCGAGCAGGGGCAAGCTGACAAGCCCGGTGGCGGCAACTTTTCCCGCCGTGCGGGCCGAAATTCCAAGGAACTGCCTGCGTGATGAATTCGTCACATTTACCTCATGGTTAACAAAAAGACGATGAAGTTAAAAACAGGTTTATGACAGGAACCAACCATAAACCGGCCGGTGTGCCAACCTAAAATTGTCCAAAGGTTCCATGTGGACCGGCTCTGTATGTACTTGCTTAATTTCCGTCGGGCTGAAGCGCTGAAATAATAAGGCGTGCATTTTTCGGCGTTGCGCGCCATCCGATCACAATCCCGCGTAGCGCGATCGTGCGCCGATCAGCAGTTCTGCTCACTCGCTTTTCCGGCAGGCGCCGTGATAAAGCTGTTTCATTTCGGGGCAATGGCCGCGTGCAGTTCAGGCAGCTAAGATATTTCGTGGCGGTGGTCGAGGCGGGCAGCATTTCCCGCGCTGCCACCACGGTTCACGTCGCCCAGCCGGCGCTCAGCCAGCAGATTGCCGATCTGGAAGAGCGTATCGGCGTGCAGCTGCTGCTGCGGACCCCGCGCGGCGTCAAGGCCACGCCGGCGGGCGAGACACTGTTCCGCGAGGCGTCGCTGATCCTGCATCGCATGGACCAGCTGCCGGGCATGCTGAAATCGGCGATCGGCGAGACCCAAGGCACCGTGCGGCTCGGCATCGTCGCCAGTCTCGCAGGTCCGCTGGTCGGCGTCATTGTCGAGCATTTCAAGGCCGAGTTGCCGCAGGTCAGGCTGATTTGCGCCGATGGCGACAGTGGTTCGCTTGTCGCCCGCGTGCAATCGCATGCGCTGGATCTTGCGCTGGTGTTCGAGGACGAGCTGGTGTCGGCGCACTCGCGAAATCCGATCTTTTCCCAGCAGCTTTTCCTGATCGGCAAGGACGCCGCGAAGTTCAAGAAGCCGCACGTCTCGCTTGAAGACCTCGTCGGCCTGCCGTTGATCTCGCCCGGAGAGCAACGGAACCGGCGACAACTGATCGACCGGGCTTTTGCCGCCCGCAATCTCGTCCCGAACATCGTGACCGAGGCCAACAATCTGTCGAGCGAACTGTCCGCGGTTCGCGCCGGCGTCGGCAACACTCTACTCAACGTCGGCGAAAACCCTGATGGGCTCGAATCCTTTGCCAAGCCGGTACCGATCAAGCCTCCGCTCTACATGACCTGCTGTGCCATCTTCAACAATGACACCACGCTCAGCGCCGCCACGGAGGCGGTGCGTAGCTCGCTGATCAAGGTGGTCAAGGATTTCATCAGGACAACCAAGCGCCGCGGCGCCAAGGTCATCGACTGACAACTTGGCGGAGAACTGGACGGGCGTTGTAAGGCGCCCGTCGTTGCGTCTCAGTCGCGCCGGTCGGCGAATTCGATGCCTTGTTGTACCTGATCGATTGCCTGCTGGATCAGGTCCATCGCCCGTTCGCGATGGCCGCCCTTGTTCGGGGTAGCTTCCCGCAGCGAGGCGACCGCCTGATACAGCGACGAAAGCGCGTGTTCCATGTTGCCCTGGTAGGCGCTGGCGGTGGTGGCGGAAGCACCGAGCACGCCGAGCGTGGCAATGCCGGTCGCGGCGGCCACGGCAAAATTTCGGCGAGAGATGTTTGCTTCAAACATGAGATATTCCTTTCTGATCAAAATGAAGTGGAGCGCCGCAAGGAAGGGCGTGCGGCGTCGGGAGCATTCGCTCGCGGGCGCTCTGTCGCCGGAAATCGCCGCGGAAACAAATATCGATTGCCTATGCAGGTATAGCGTTCGCCGATAGCCCGCGGTCCCGGCTGCGCGGCTGCGCTAGCCGCTCGGTCTCGCTGTGCGCAGCCAGAGCCATGACGCGATCGCGCAGAGCGCGATCAGGCATGTGGCCGGCACCAGCATCGGACCGGCGACGCTGCCGGTGTGGTGCTGCACCCACGGCGCCAGGTTCGGCGCGAAGAAGCCGCCGATATTGCCGATCGCATTGATCGCGGCGATGCTCGCCGCCGCCCTTGCGCCGGAAAAGAATCGCGACGGAAACGTCCAGAAGCACGGATTGAGCACGGCGATGCAGGGGCCGCCGATCGCGAGCGCGATAAAACGATGCGTGTTGTCCGTCAGCATGATGCTGGCCAGGAAGCAGATGGCGCCGAGCAGGGTGATCACTGCCACGAAGCGAAAGATCGATTTGTCGTTACGAAGCAGCGGCGGCACCGCGATCAGCGCCAGCGCCGCCAGCGCCCAGGGAACCGCGTTCAGCAGGCCGTTGACGGTCGAACCGACGCCGAAGTCGCGAATGATGGTCGGCAGCCAGTAGGTCAGGCCGTAATAGGAGGTGGCGAGCAGGATATAGACCAGCCCGAATCCGATGACGACCGGGTCCCACAACGCCGACCAGGGATTTTCGTGCGTTGCCTTGGGCGGCGTTGCGCGCGCATGCATCGCCGCGAGCAACTGACGGTCCTTGTCGTCGAGAAAGCGCGCGGTCAGCGGGGAGGACGGCAGGAGAGCGACGACGACCGCCGTAAGCAGCAACGCCAGCACGCCGCCGCCGATGAAGACCCATTGCCAGCCCGCGAGCCCCAGCCAGCCGCTGAGGTCGAGCAGGCTGCCGTTGATCGGTCCGCCGACCATGTTGCCGAGGCTGCTGCCGAGCGTGAAGAAGCCAAGCATGCGGATGCGATAGGGATCAGGAAACCAGGTGCTGAGATAGTAAACGACGCCGGGATAGATGCCGGCCTCGACCGCGCCCAGCAGCAGCCGCAGGACGCTGAGCATGTTCGCCGATGCGGTGAATGCCAGGGCCAGCGTGATGACGCCGCAGCCGAAGATCAATAGCCCGAGCCAGCGCCGCGCGCCGTAGCGCTGCAGCGCCAGGGAGCTCGGTATCTCGAATACCACGTAGCCGATGAAGAACAGCGATGCCGCGAATCCGAACGCTGCCTCGGAAATATGCAGGTCAGAGATCATCTGCAGCTTGGCGAAGCCGATGTTCTGGCGGTCGATGAAGGCGACCAGAAACATCAGCACCAGCACGGGCATCAGGCGCCACCCGAGCCGGTGTATCAGGGCCCGTTCGGCTTCCGTACTGTTCATGCGGCAAATTGCCCTTCGCGCGCACCTGCCATGCGCAGGCGAGGAGAGAATTCCATCATCGGGGATGTGCTAGAGCTTTTCTTGATTTCAAAGGGGCGCATTTCGAATATCCCCCAAGGTATCTTGGTTCATGCAGTTTCGACAACTCCGCTATTTCGTGAAGATTGTGGAAGCCGGCAGCTTTTCGCGTGCAGCGACGCTGATCCATGTGGCCCAGCCGGCGCTGAGCCAGCAGATCCATGAACTGGAAGAGCGGCTGGGCGTCATGCTGCTCCAGCGCAGCGCGCGCGGCGTCAGCCCGACCGCCGCCGGCGAGTTGCTGTTTCGCGAAGCCACCTCGATCCTGCATCAGCTCGATCAGTTGCCGACCGTGGTTCGTTCGACCAGCGGCGAGGCCGAAGGCGCTGTGAATGTGGGGCTCGCGTCGTCGATGGCGCCGATCCTGATCGGTCCGCTGCTCGAGCGGGTCAAGACCAGTCTGCCCAAGGTCAATCTCAAGCTGTCAGATGACGACAGCGGCACGCTGCAGGCAGGCGTCGCCGCGAGCAATTTCGATTTGGCAGTCGTCTATGAGGATGAATTCGTCCCGTCGCTTTCGCGCCGGCTGATCTTCCGGCAGCGGCTCTACCTCGTCGGCAGCCAGCCGTTCCACGTCAAGAACGCTTCATCGGCGTCACTGCAACAGGTCGCCAAATTGCCGCTGATCCTCCCCGGGCTGCCGAACGGCCGCCGCTCGCTGATCGATCGCGCCTTTGCCGAACGCGGACTGGCGGTCAATGTCGTCGCCGAAGCCGACACGCTCTCCAGCGAATTGCTCGCGGTGCGCTCGGGCGTTGCCAGCACCATCCTGCCGATTTCGGATCGCGCGACCTTCGAGCGCGGCGGATTCGCTGCGCCGCTCCTGGTCGAACCGGCGCTTTTTCTCACCTGCTCGGTGATATCGTCGAGCGACTTTCCCCTGACTCATGCCGGCGAAGCCGTACGCGACATCCTGGTCGATCTGCTGCGGGTGCGATTGCGCGATGCCGGCCTGCTCGGGGTGGAATGGATCGACTAGAGCCCCATTTCCGATCAAATCGGAACGCGGCTCTGGATTCTTGGTTCGACGCGTTTTCGTGACGCGAACCGGTTTCCACTTCGTTCGAAAGCGCTCTATGTCTTCGTTGCCTCGCGGTGGTTCATTCACGCGACATCACGGTCGCTTGATGCTTTGACCGGCCATATCGGCAGCCTATACCTGCATATCGAAGCCATATTTGTTTTTGATCCCGGCCTGGATCATTTGTCCGCCCGCGCTGGCGGCGAACCATTCCGGATGCCCCAGCCGGTTAAGGGGCTGCTCCATGCCAAAACTGATTTACCGTGTTGTCTCGGCCTGTGGTGCGCTGGGCTACGGCTATCCCAAGGCATCGCTGGATGCGGCCATGCGAGGGCAGGTCGACGCCATCATCTGCGATGGCGGCTCGATGGACGCGGGTCCCTATTACCTCGGCACCGGCACCGAATATTTCGAGCGCGAAGCGGTCAAGCTCGATTTCCGTCACATGGTCGAAGCCGGCGCCCGGATAGGTTGTCCGGTGGTTCTCGGCAGTTGCGGAATGGCAGGCGGCGATCGCAATCTCGACTGGATGATCGAGGTCGCCAAGGAGGTGTTCGCCGAGCTTGGCATTCAAGGTGCCAAGGTCGCGGTGATCCGATCCGAAATCGACCCAGAAGTCGTCATCAGGGAATTCCGCGCCGGTGCGCTGCGCGCGACGGGGGTGGGCCCCGATCTCGACGAGGCTTCGCTGCGTGAGAGTACCATCGTCGGCCAGATGGGAATTCATCCCCTGATCACCGCGCTGGAAAGCCGGGCGCAATTCATCCTTGCCGGACGCAGCTGCGACATCGCGCTGTTTGCTTCCGACATGATCCGCCGCAACATCGATGCCGGGCTGGCCTACCATGTCGGGCACGTCCTGGAATGCGGCGCGCTGGCCTGCGATCCCGGTTCGCCGTCGGACTGTCTCGTGGCCGAGGTCTATGACGACGGCTCGGCGATCTTCACCGCGCCCAATCCCGCGCGCCGCTGCACGGCCTATTCGATCGCCGCGCATTCGCTCTACGAGGAAAGCCACCCGCAACTGCAGTATTATCCCGAGGGCGTCCTGGTGATGGAGAAGACGCAGTTCTTCTCCCGTGACGGCCGCAGCGCCGGCATCCGCAACAGTCGCTTCGTTCATTCCGCAAGGCCATGGCCCTGGAGCATCAAGCTCGAAGGATCGCGCCGGCTCGGCGCGCGCAAGGTCTCGCTGATCCACCTCGATCCCGCGGACCTTCCGAAGGTCCCGTCGGACGTGCTGGTCTACGGCCGCAACGGCGTGCAGGCGCAGCCTGTCACTGGCTCGCAGCGCGAACTCGGCATCATCGTCGAGGCGACCGGCAAGACACAAGAGGCCGCCGTCCTGTTGGCCAGTCTGCTGACGCATTACCTCATTCACTACGGCTATCCCGGCCGAAAGGCGACCGCCGGCAATATCGCCTATCCGCTGTCTCCCAACCTGATCAGCTTCCAGCGGGAGGACGGTTCGTTCGGCGCCATCGTGCCGAGCGGAACACGCGATCCGGTGTTCTTCGAGAACTATCCCGCGATCAAGGCCGCCGTACTGAAGCTGATCGCGGACGAATTCCCGGACGCGCTCGCAAATGCGACCTATACGATCACCGACGCAGACGTTTCGCATCCGGTCGCACTGCTGCGCACCGTCGACCGCGATACCGGGAAGCTGGCGCAGCGTCACCGGCAGGAGATCGAGCGCGTCACGCGTCTGATAAAGCCCGGCCCCGGTTCGCTGCTCAACCTCGACGCCCCGGACGCCTATGTCTGGTCACTCTACCATCTCCTGCAGAACGAGGACGTGATCAAGAACACGATGTTTCCGATCACCTACTTCGCGGCCAACGGCGCCGACTGGACCGAGCAGGGCTCGGAGCGTCCGCGCTATTTCGACATCGGCGAGCGCGACTATCGCGGCAATGTCGACGACCGGACGCTCTCGCTGATCGCGGACCATGCGCCGGTCGGTGCCCCGGTCGGCTCGCACCGCCTGCTCGACATGGCCGTCGTCATTCGCAGCAAGGATGCCGGCATCAACCGCCTGACCTTCGACATCATCTTCACGTCGGGCGAAAACTACGAGGCCGCGCTGCACTCCAACGTCTTCGCCCGCTGCAATGTCGCGAAGATCCTCAACCTGCCGCCGGCGCGCGTGGTCGGAACTTATTTCGTCGACAGCTGCAACGCGATCAAGATTTCCGTGGATAGGCCGAATATCTCGGCATCGATGGACGAGCGCGACGTGTTCGGCGCCCAGCAGCAGGTCGCAATCGAACAGATGAGCATTCCGATCTATCCCGCGGCGCTGGCCAAGGCTTCGTCGTTCTAAAGGCAGTCAGGCAAACATCATGTCGAACCGAATTGCGATCCGGACCCGCGGCGACAGCCTGGCGTCTCACATCCTGCCGGTCTCGGGGACGATGATCGGGGTCTGTGCAACCCTGATCGGCCTGGCGAAGATCGCCGCGGCCAAGCACGGTTCGTCGCATGTCGACGATTACGCCGCCGTGGTGGCGGTGACGTTTCTTGCAAGTGCGCTGGCATCGTATCTGTCGATCCGCTTGTCGGACCAGACGCGCCTCAGCATTCGGATCGAGCGGTTCGCCGACACGGTCTTTCTCTGCGGTCTGGTCGGCATCACGCTGGTCGCGACCCTGTTTGCCTACGAGGTCATTTAGACCGACGTTCTCCTGGAGTGATGTCGGCATCGCATCGGGGGACACCCCGGTTATTTCCAAGCATGAGAATTGAAGAGGCGACCATGATCGATCAGGTGAAATCCAGGACGGGCAGATCACGCGCGTTGCGCTATCTCGTCGCATTGCTATGTGCGGCGGCACTTTCGCTTCCAGCCGGTGGCGCGCGCGCGCAGACGCCGTTCTATCATGCCACCGCGCAGGAGCTTGTAGGACCTCCCGGTTCGCTGATCCGTTCCGAACCGATGATGTTTGCGCCTGCCGGTGCGCAGGCCTACAGGGTGCTCTATCGCTCGGTCGGCATGCGGGGCGAACCGATTGCCGTGTCAGGGGTGATCGTCGTCCCGCCGGGGCCCGCACCGTCCGGCGGACGGCCGATCGTGGCCTGGGCGCATCCGACCACCGGCGTGGTGCCGCATTGCGCGCCGTCGCTGGCCATCTTCGTGTTCCAGCAGATGGCAGGGTTGCGCCAGTTGATCGAGCAGGGCGCCGTGGTCGCGGCAACCGATTATCCCGGTCTCGGCACCGCAGGCCCGCATCCGTATCTCGTCGGCGACAGCGAAGCTCGTGCCGTGATCGACTCGGTGCGTGCCGCCCGCAGCCTGCCGGGCGTCGGCGACGGCAACAGCTTTGCGGTGTGGGGCCATTCGCAGGGCGGGCAGGCCTCGCTCTATACTGGTTTGATCGCCAAGGCCTATGCACCCGAGCTTCGTCTCGTCGGCGTCTCGGCCGCGGCGCCAGCGACTTCGCTCGTGACCTTGATGGGCGACGACTTCAAGAGTTCGGGCGGCAAGAACCTCACGGCCATGACGCTGTGGTCGTGGTCGCGCGTCTACGGCGCGCCGATCGACAAGGTGGTGGTGCCCGAGGCGATGCCGACTGTCGACCGGTTGTCCAACGAATGCATCGAATCGATCTTCGATATCCTCGAACGCCGGCAGACCGAGAAGCCGCTCGAGCAGCACTTTCTTTCGGTGCCGAGCATTGCCACCGTGGAACCATGGCGGTCGCTCGCGATGCGCAACACGCCGGGAACGCTGTCGCCGCAGATCCCGCTGTTTCTGGCGCAGGGGACAACGGACAACATCGTCCGGCCGGAAGTCACCCGCGCCTACATGCAGCGGCAATGCAAGGCGGGCGGCAAGGTTGCCATGATGTGGGTGCCGAACGTCGGCCACGGCTTTGTCGCCAGGGACAGCGCGGATGCCGCGGTGGCCTGGATGATGGACCGGTTCGCCGGGCGGCCCGCACCGAGCGACTGCGGCAAGAACCTCGCCACGGCCGATCCGGCCGAGGCGGCGGCCCAATAGCCGGCCGTCGATCAGAACAACGTGCGTGAGATTCACGCCGACTTAATCCAGATGAATATTGAGGTCCTGTCATGAATTTCATTTCGACATCCCGCATTCAACGCCACCAAAGTTCTTTCCGCCGCGCGAGCCTTGCCAGCCTTGCCGCGCTCAGCCTCGTCGGCCTTTGCTCGGCGGCACATGCCGCGGACAAGCCGCCGCTGGCGCCCGACACGGTCGCGCCCTTCAGCACGGACTCGCGACTGTCGGCCGGGGTCGAGTTCAGCCTGCCGGCGCTTGCAGCCGATATCGATCGGGATATCCCGCAACGGCTTGCGAGCATCGACGAAAAGATCGAATGCGTCCATCGCCGCATCCTGTTCTTCAAGGTCAACGCCAATTGCGATGTCTGGGGCTACGTGGAGCGGTCCGGCGGAGTTTCTCTGTATGGCCGCGGCGATCGCGTCTACGGCTCGGTGCGTATCGATGGCGCGCTCGAAGGGCAGGGCGCCAACCGCTTCACCGCACGCATCCATGGTGAGACCGAGGCCAGCGCCACCATCGAAGCCACGGCGCGTCCGCAGCTCAGCCGGGACTGGTCGCTCGACCTCAATTTCGGTGACGGGTTCCGATGGAGCGAGCCGCCGGTCCTGCAGGTCATGGGACGCGAGATTCCCCTGGCGAAATACGCCGAGCCGCGAATCCGGTCGCAGCTTGCCGTGGTGAGGTCGCATGCGCTGGCAGCTGCTCGCCGTCTCGATCTGCATGACAAGGCCGCAGCCGCATGGCGGCATGCGTTCGAGCCGATCCAGTTGTCCGACAGTCCGGCGGTCTGGCTGCAGATGACGCCGCAAAGCGTGTCCTTTGCAGGGATGCGGGCAAATACGAGGACGCTGCGCGGATCGATCGCGCTCTCCGGCACGGTGCAGACCATCGTCGGCCAGGATCCGACGCCGGTGACGGCCACAGCCTTGCCGGCACTTGGCGATGACGTCGGTACATCTGGCGGATTCAATGTGATCCTTCCCGTGCGGGTCGGCTATGACGTGATCAAGGAGAAGCTTTCGCAGGTGATCGCCGCGATGCCGCCGGTGGCGGGGATTTCGGTCAAGGACATTGACGTGTATCCGTCATCGGGCAAGCTCGTCGTCGGTCTGCGCGTCGCCAGGGCCACGGATGAGGATTCCAGCGCCGGAAAGTGGGTTTATCTTTCCGGCGCCATCCAGGTCGATGCCGACGGCCGCGCCATCATGCTTTCCAACCTTGGCGTCATGACCGGCGATGAGGGCCTCGCCCCGCTGATCGATCCGATCGCGGCGCAGCTCGGATCGAAGCTGAACGTCGATTACGGCATCGCCTACGACAATTTGCTCAACGCCGCCAACGCGAAGCTCAATCGGCAGCTCAAGGACGGTTTCCGCATGGAGGGGCAGCTCTCCTCCGCGAAGCTCGAAAATGTCTATCTGCCCGCTGACGGCGTCGTCATCGCTCTCCGCGCCAGCGGCGAACTGAACATCCTGTACGGGATGTGAGTCACCACCGCCGCCGCCGCAACCCCTCGATTGCGGCGGCGGATTTTGACCAAGTCCTGGATCGAACCTGGGACTGAACCTTTGCCCCGATCTGGAGACACCGATGACGCTGCAAACCCTGGCCTGGCTGGCGATGGCCGCATACGCCCTGCACATCATGGAAGAATACACCTTCGACTGGCGGAACTGGGCGCGGGCCGTCATCAAGCTGCCGGTGGAATGGAGCGACTTCTACGTCACGAACGCGATCGTCATCGCCTTGGGTATTGCCCAGGCACAATTGGCGCCAGCCCTGCCGCTGGCGCCGCTGATATTCGCCTCGCTGATGCTGATCAACGCCGTATTCTTTCACATCCTCCCCGTCGTCCGGACCGGGGGACGGTTCTCGCCTGGCCTCGTCACGGCCATCGTGCTGTTCCTTCCGGTCGGAATCGCCGTCTGGTGCAAGGCCGCCGGCGACGCTCCGCTCCCCTGGACCACGGTGGTGCTCGCGGTTGCGGGCGGAGCGGCGTTGATGGCCTATCCGGTCGTCATGCTGAACCTCCGGGGAAAGCCATATTTTCAGCAGGCCTGATCGTTCCTGCGACCCCCGGACTGCTACCTCAAAGGAGGTATCGAAAGTCGTAGCACCATTGATCCCTTACCTTAGCCGGTGCGGAGCGCCATGGTACCGGCGTGGAATGCCAGCAATTGTCCGCAGATGAGGCACGGATAGCCCGACCGTCGCCGCGGAATTCAGGGCACGATTATTTGATGATTTGAAATGGGAAGTATTGCGCGATAGCTCGTCAGGACGCGTCTTTGCATGCGCCAACCGATCGAGGAAGCACCGAGGGACGGAACAGCGATCATCCTCGAGGATGATGCGAGCGGCATCTATGACGTCGCTCACTGGTCGGCGGGCACGGGTGAATGGCTTGGTGAAAGCGGCGAGCCGACCAAGATCACGCCGACGCACTGGTACCCGATACCCCGCGATCAGTATCTCTCGCGAGAGGACGGCGGCTCCGGCGCCCAACCGCGGACCCGCAGCAGGCGGCGCCTTGCCGCGATCGTCTTAACGCTGTTCGCGGCGGCGTTCATCATCACCTACTTCCGCGCCGAGGTTGCGGCCTATGCGACGCGGTTCGCCGGTCAGGAAGGCCTCTTTGGTCTCGGCCGACATGTCACCGGGCTGTTCGCCAACGAGAACTCGCGGAAAGCCGCCTCGGCTGCCGAAGGACTGGCCGAACCCGTTCGGGCCCGAGCGCCGGCGGAAGCGCAACAAGCTGCGCCGGTGCAGCAAGTCGCAGCCGTTCCCACAGCTGACGAGCAGCCCTCGTCGAAGGAGGATCGCGCGGAGCGGCCGACGCAGGAGCCTGCGGAGGCCCGTCGCGCGATCGAGGGGGCGGAGGGGAAGCTGGCGGCTGAGGTCGCGAAGAGCGCGCGATCGTTCGAGGAGGAACGTGAAAAGGCGGAAGGTCTGGCGCTGGAAGCCGTTACGGCAAAGAAGGAGTTGGCGGCGATCACGCAGCAACATCGCCAGGCGCTGGAAGCGGAACGCGCGCGCGGCGCCGCATTGGCGCGTGAGCTTGCGAACGCGCAGCGGGAAAACGAGAAGCAGGCGGGGCTGTTGAAGGCGAGCGCCGAAGCGGCACAGCTCAGGCAGGCGGAGGCCGCGACCGGCGCACGTTCGCTCGACGAGGCCCGCGAAAGAGCCACAGTTCTTGCGGCGGAGGCGGCGGCGGTCCGAAAGGAACTAGCCGAGAGCGTCGAGCAGCATCGTCAGGCCGTCGAAGAGGGGCGTGCGCGAGGTGCAGCACTCGCCCGCGATCTCGCGGCCGCGCAGCAGGAAAATGAAAGGCTGACGGCCTTGTTGAAGACGATGGACGAAACGGCGCAGCTCAAGCAGGCCGAAGCCGCACGGAATGCGCAATCGTTCGAGGAGGTGCGCGACAGGACGGCAGCACTTGCGCTGGAGGCTACTGCCGCAAGAAAGGAACTCGCCGCCGGCACGGAGCAGCATCGACAGGCGCTCGAAGCGGAGCGCGCGCGGAGCGCCGCGCTGGCCCGCGAGCTTGCGACCGCTCAGCGGGACAACGAAAAGCAGGCCGCGCTGTTGAAGGCGAGTGGCGAAGCGGGCCAGCAAAAGCAGACTGAAGCGGCTCAGAGCGCACGATCGCTCGAGGAGGCACGCGACCAGGCGACTGCGCTGGCGGCGGAGGTTGCTGCCGCACGAATGGAACTTGCCGCGGGCACGGAGCAGCATCGTCAGGCGCTCGAAGCGGAGCGCGCGCGGAGCGCCACGCTCGCCCGTGAGCTTGCCGCCGCGCAGCGGGAAAGCGAAGAGCGGATGGCGCTGTTGAAGGCCAGCGGGGAGGCGGGGCAGCAAAATCAGACGGAAGCGGCGCAGAGTGCACGATCCCTCGAAGAGGCGCGGAAGAAGGCCGACGCCCTGGCGCTGGAGGCCGCTGCCGCAAGGAAGGAGCTGGCCGCAAGCGCCGAGCAGCAGCGCCAGGCGGTCGAAGAGGAACGCGGACGCCGCGCCGCAATCTGGAGCGAACTCGCAACGGCGCAGCGCGAGATCGAGGCGCAGGCCGGACAATTGCGCCAGGCAGGCAAGGAGGCCGAGCAGCTCAAGAAGGCAGCGGAAAGCGCGGCGGCCGAACTGCGTCAGTATCAGCAGCGCGAACGCGACAGGACCGAGGCAATGGCCCGCGACCGTGACGCCGCCCGCCGCACGGCTGTTGCGCGCGCCAGGCCTCAACCTTCGACGGGCAACCCGGCTCTGGCGGCGGCGCAATCGACGGAAATGGCTGCCGTGAGGCAGCCGGCGGCGTCAGAGACGAAAGGCAGCCCGGAAGCGGCGAGGTTGATCGCGCGCGCCAGTGCATTGCTCGGCCAGGGAGATATCGGGGCTGCACGGATCGTGCTCGAGCGGGCCAGCGATACAGGCAGCGCGAGGGCGAGCTTCATGCTCGCAGAGACTTATGACCCCGCCGTTCTGGCTGCATGGGGAACCTACGGAACGCGCGGCGAGGTGACAAGGGCGCGTGACCTTTATGCGAAGGCGCATGCCGGCGGCATTCAGGAAGCAAGGAACCGTTTGAATGCGCTGCCTCAATGAGGAGAGTGAGGTGAACATGTTGTCACGACGATACTTGCTGCAGTTGGCTGCATTGATCCCGCTGTTCCCGCCGCTTCACTCAGCTGATGTTCATGCGCAAGCTGCACGGGGCGCTTCGCCGCGGCGCGGCTCCGTCCAGGACTCGAAAAAGGAGGAGATGAACGCCTGGACCGTTGGTCTCGCCGGCGGCCTGCTCGAGGGCGCGCCGCTGCGACTCGCGGCGGAGATAGCCCGCGTCGTCGATGATGGTCCGAATCTGCATGTTCTGCCGATCGTCACCCGCGGCGCCACCGAAAATCTGAACTCGCTGCTGTATCTGCGCGGCGTCGATACGGCGATCATCAATTCCGATGCGCTGGAGGAGTACAAGGTCCAGGTCCCGGAGATCCGGCGCCGGATCACCTATCTGCTCAATCTCTTCCCGTCGGAGCTGCACGTCTTTGTCCGGCCGGAGATCGCGAGCCTGCAGGATCTCGCCGGCAAGCGGGTCAACTTCAACACCCAGGGAACGGCCGCGGCATATTCGGGGCCGATGATCTTCAGCCGGCTTGGCATCAATGCGGAAAAGACGTTCATTCCGCACCAGATCGCGCTGGAACAGATGCGCAAGGGCGAGATGGCGGCCGTCGTGTTCATCACGTCGAAGCCGGTCGATGCCTTCGTCAAGGGGCGCTGGGAGCCGGGCTTCAAGTTCCTCGCCGTGAACTACGACGGCAAGTTCGAGGACTACTATCTTCCCGCGGTGCTGGAGGCGACCGAATACCCCGGCTTGATCAAGCAGGGTGAGCGGGTGTCGACGATTGCTGTGCCGACCGCGCTGGTCGCGTTCAACTGGTCGGCAAAGTCGAACCGCTATCAGCGCGTCGCCCGCTTTACCGACATGCTGTTCTCGCGCATCGACCGGCTGCAGGCGCCGGGCTTCGACCCGAAATGGAAATCGATCAATCTCGCGGCGACGGTTCCCGGCCTCGATCGCTTTGCGGCGGCGCAGGAATGGCTCGATCGTCAGGCGGGCGCACCGCGGGCATCACGATGAAAGCAATTTTCCTGTTCGTGGCATTCGAAGTTGCGGGCAGGATCGCCTTGGCGCAGGGCCCGGCCGATCCGATCGAGAATCTGCGCGCCTGCGCGCTGCTGGGGCAGGCCGAGCGGCTGGAATGTCTGGACAGACTGTCGCGCAATATCGCCGCACCGGTTCGTGTGGCGGGGGAGGACGACAGCTGGATCGTCAGCGAGACCACCTCGCCGGTCAATTATGCGCCGATCGTAACCGCCATCGCGCTCTCCCGGGCGGGCACGTTGACGCAACTCGCCATCCACTGCCGCGGCGGCCGCACCGAGCTGGTGGTCTCGGGACCTGCCGCCACCGGCAGCGGCGCGGATTATACCGCGTCCTACAGCGTCAATGACGGAAAGCCGGTCCAGGTTGCGGCAGGTTCGCCGTCGTTTGGCGGCGGCGTCGCGTTCACGGGCGATATCGTGCGCTTGCTGCAGTCGTTCCCCGAGGACGGTCACATCGCCATTCGTATCGCTCCCCGCTCGGGGGCCACCCAGGATGGCCTTTTCTCGCTCGGCGGACTGAAGACGGTGCGGGAAAAACTGGCGACAGCGTGCAGATGGCCTAACGCCGTGGCCGGGCCGCGCAACTAACGGTCGGCGAACATGGGAGGATATGCAATGACAGGGATTGGAAGTTTCATAAGAGTGGTGGCTGGTGTGGTAGCGCTGCTCATCGTCGTTGCGCCGTCGGCGGAGGCGCAGCAAAACCAGCCGGCGAAACAGACGCTGAAACGGCCGGCCGCCGAGAAGAAGTCGCATCGTCTCGTCCTGCAGGTGAACGCGAACGATCCTGCCACGATGAATCTTGCGCTCAACAACGCGACCAACGTCGCACAATACTACAGGGATCGCGACGAGAAGGTGGCGATCGAAATCATCACGTTCGGTCCGGGATTGCACATGCTGCGCGACGACACATCGCCGGTGAAGGCACGCATCAAGACGATCCAGGAAGCGAATCCGGCGATCTCCTTCCAGGCCTGCGGCAATACGCAGGAAAACATGCACAAGGCCGAGAACAAGGAAATCCCGCTCATTCCCGAGGCCACCGTCGTGAAGTCCGGTGTGGTGCGGGTCATGGAGCTGCAGGAACAGGGCTGGGCCTATGTAAAGCCCTGACGCCGCAGGGGTCTGCGGGCGCTCGCGCCTGGAACTTGCGCGACGCCGCCCACCTTCATCCGGATGGTTGCATCGGAAGTTGCCGCGGCCCGTTAATGCGGCACGGATGATTTGACCGTTGCCGAGGATTCCAGCGGAATGATTTCGACCACGCCATCGGGTGCGCTGCCGGTTGCGTTGCGGGCGGCGGCGATGGCGACTTGCGTGCGGTTGCATACGCCGAGCTTGCGCATGATCTCCCGGACGTGAACTTTCACCGTCGTTTCCGTCATTCCGAGCTTGCGGCCGATCACCTTGTTGGGGTCGCCCAGGCAAAGACAGGTGAGAACGGCGTATTGCCGCTCGGTGAACTCGGGAGGCGGTCGGACGCCACCGGTTCCATGGCCAAGCCGGAGGCCGGCCGGCTTCGCTTCGAACATGGTGGAGGATTGCCGTTCATAGATCACATCGCTCGGCTCGACGGGCGGCGCCGGATCGGGTTGCCCGGCCTCCGGGCGCGGTTGCTCCTCGAATATATCCGGTCGCGCGCTTGCGGTCGGCACCCGGCCGGTCAATGCCGGCCCGGCCATGATAGCCGTCGGCGGAAAATAAGTGCCGCCGTGCAGAACGAAGCTGAACGCCTGCAGCGCAAGTTCCGGCGGCATGGAATTGCTGAAGTAGCCCTGGGCTCCCGAACGCATCACGGAAATGACGGTGGCGGGATTTTCGTTGTCGGAAACGATCGCCAGTGCGGCCTGTCGGCGCAGAGTGTGCAACACCTGTACTTCAGCGAAAACTTCGTACGTGGAGGCGGGGGCGCCGACGTTGTAGATCAGCATGTCGCATTCGTGACGATCGACCAGCCTCTGGTGGGCTTCGTCCGGATCGAGCGAAATCAGCTCAGCGTTTTCATTCGCAGCCCAGGGACGTAAAAAGCTCTCCAAACGAGCCCGTCGAAAGGCCATTGCATCGACAACAAGAACTGTCTTCCGGGTCGGGACTGACATGAACGCGCCCCCCTAGATTATGCCCTATTACAGATTATGCCCTATTACGCTAACGATAGATTTCCTTCCAAAGCGATGACGCCGCTATGAATTAGTTCACTTAGCCTCTAAATTGTTCAAAAAAGAACCTAGCCTCATAAGAGGCCCCTGCCAAGCCGCCGAATCCGGCGGAACGGCGTCCCAGGCAGGAAATATCAGGACATTTCTCGCCCAAGGATTGCCGAACCGGATTTGCGGCAACCATGCTAACATATCTTTCGACAGGTACTTCGGCGCTCACGAAATCACTACGGTCGGGCAGCGCGCCAGCCCTGCACCCGCGGACAGAACGCAATGTTTGTCAGCAAGCTGCCACCAAAGCCCGACTTCGATGTGCTGGCCGCTGCTGCCCCCGATTCGGCCGACCGCCGGACGCATGTTCTGGCGCTGATCGGGAACCTGATCTGCAGCTGGTCGAATAACGAGAGCCTTTTCATCTATGTACTGATGATTTTGCTGCGGACCGACGAAGCCTCCGCGGCCGTCGTGTTCGCGACACTGAACACGACGCGCGCCAGGCTCGACCTGATCCAGCGGCTGGCCAAGATCAGGGTGACCGACAAGGCCCTCGCCAAAAGTCTGACGGTGCTGATCGAGCGCTTTTCGGAGTCCACCAAGGTTCGCAACGAGTTGAACCATTGCATGTTCGTGTTCGATCGGTCGGGCGCCATCACCCACACCCAGTCGATGCGATTGATGGAGACAAGGTCGAGCCTGCGGTTCGGCGATCTCAAGGCGCTGGACGAGGCGCGCCTGCAGGAGATGGCGCAGACGACCACCGAAATGACCAGGATCAATCGAGACATCTGGGATCTGTTGCCGCGTCTCGAAGCGCATGTTTGCGGTGATGCGCCGCCGCAGCGCCGGCCTGCCGGTGCAGCCTAGAACAGGCCGCGATCAGCGAACTGCTCGATCGTCCGTTCCGATTCTCGATTGAAATTCAACGCACGACATCGTGCATTGCTCATCGGGACTGCGCAGCATCGATCGTTAGGCGTCGCAAGATATAGCGTCGGATCGAATGCGTGCATGTTGTTTGCGAAGATGAGGCCGCATCCTGAGGGTGCCGGTATCCGCAATAACGCGAATGCCAGCGGTCGGAACAAGCCGACATAATTGAGCACCGCCGCGTATCGAAGATCGCAGACTTAGAAGATCAGCGCTCCTCGTGTCGTCCGCGATGCTCCATGAAGCAGGAGCTCGTCATGTCTAGTGCAAAGAAGAAGTATGACCCGCGTCACGACGACGACCAGGACCAGAACCAGGATCAGGACCAGAAGCAAGACCAGTTGCAGGCGCAGGCCAATCTTCAGGCTCAGTTGCAGGGTCAAGGCCAAGGCCAAGGCCAGGGCCAGGGTCAATTGCAGTTCGCCGTGCAGTCGCTCGATTCCAAGAGCGAGAACGACAACGAAAACGATAACGACAACAAGAACGAAAATTCGAACGAGAACGAAAACAAGAACGAGAACACCGTCGACAACAAGCTCGACAACAAGGTAGACAACGAACTCGACAACAAGGTCGACAACTCGATCGACAACAAGATCGACAACAGCATCGAAAACAAGGTCGAGAACACCGTCGAGACCAAGGTCGATGTGAGTGTCGATATCGACCTCGACCTCAAGGCCGACGGCCTGAGCAGCCCGGTCATCGATCTGCACGACTTCACCGCGCATGGCGCCATCGTGATGCCCGACGTGGTCAACCAGAAGATGGAGGATGGTAACCAGTTCAACATTGATCAGGTCAACAACCTGGTCGATAACGACACCAACTACTCTCTCGCCAGCTACTACTCGGCAGGCAGCGATTCTTACGGTTATCCAGCCGCTGGGTTCAGCATGGATGCCAAGATCGAGGGCGGCGAGTCCAGGATCGAGGGCGATATTGGCGGTCGCTCGAATGTTGCCGGCAGCGCCGATGCGGCGATCGACCAGTCTGCGTTCAACCAGAACATCACGCAGGGTGCGAACATCCAGTTCAACAGCATCGAGATCCAGGCCGCTGGCACCTCTCTGGACGATAGCGGAGATACATTCTAGTTTCGCGTTCGATCCGCGCGGCATCAGCCGCGCGGATCACTTTTGCTGATCATTACATTCCCATCGCTGCAGTTGCCGACAAGAGGCTGCAGGCCGTGAGGCCTGAACGGCTCACGGCGACCGGGAGGTTCCCATGGCGTCAGCGAGCTTCGTCGAGATCATTTCGCATTTTGCAGGTTACCTGCAGATCTTCCACGACATCGCCCGTGACCGGCCTCACTACGACGAGACCCTCGCGCCCGACCGTTTCGGCGACTATACGACGCCGCGGCCGAGCTACGATCATCGGTTCTCGCCCGACGACCTGGCCACCAAGGGCGGCTTCGTGCCGGAACTAATCGCCGAAGACGTGATGGACGTGTTCCGCGGCCGTCTGCCCAAATTGTCGCGGGAATCGTTGAGCCCCGATACCGATTCCTTCCCACCCGCACTGAATCCGAAGCTCCCGGTGCCGACCGCGGGCGGCGGCGGTGGTGGTAGCGGCGAAGTCCAGATCAGGGTGACGTACCAGGAAGGCGGCGAGGAGACGCAGCTTACGGTCCATCAGCACAATTTCATGAATGACAACGACACCAACCTTCCAGAGGAAGCTTTGGCGATCGTGGAACCGCTGATCTCGTCTCTCAACGACAATGCCTTCACCACCCTCGAGAATCTGGTGGCCAGTGCCAACGCCGAAATTCCCACCGAATGGTGGATGACGAAGACCGACGGCGGCGCGGTGGAGTTCATATCCGCTCACGACGCGGCGTGGGCCGAACGCGACGGTACGCCGGACGAGCACTCGGTGGCTCCGGGCTATTACGTCAACGGCGAACTCGAGGAGCGGCCGGTCGAAGCGACGCCACCGGCCAAGTTCGACGACGTGCCGGACACCGGCCACGCAGTCGGCCAGTGGGCATCGATGGGCAGCAATGAAAGCATCAACGCCGCCCTGATCGCCGATATTGGCGAGGGCGTCCGCACCATGATGGTCATGGGGGACTACTACAAGACCGACGCCATGTTTCAGACCAATACGATCGTGGACGAGGACGAGGTCCACGTCTCGGGCGGAGAGGGGGAGCCGTCGGTCACCAGCGGAGACAATGCCGTCACCAACATCGCCGACTTTGTCCAGTACGCCAGCATCTACGCCGACCTGCCGACCTTCAGCGCCGGCCCGAACTGGATTGTCGACAAGGTCGAGGGTGATTACTACAGCGTCCATGCGGTGACGCAGACCAACTATCTCTCCGACAACGATGTCGCAACGCAGGTCAGCGCCAACAGCCACTACAACATCGTTGCCGGCCACAATCAGCTCGGCAACGTGGCCCTGGTCGTCGATGGTGAGATTCAGTACGACCTGATCATCATCCAGGGCAGCTATCACGGCATGAACGTGATCTTCCAGAACAATATCCTGCTGAACAACGACAATATCGTGGTGTCGGCCGATGGCGCCGATCCGTCCCAATCGGTGAACTCCGGCAACAACAGCCTGTCGAACGAGGGGACCATCGAGAATTACGGCGGCTACGATTTCCGGGAAATGATCCCGGGCCTCAAGGTGATCAACGACCTGCTCGCCGCCGGCGCCACATCGATCGATCCGGAACTGGGCGGCCTCATCGCCGGTCATGGCGGCCCGCTGCGCGTACTCTATGTGACTGGAGATTATTACGACATCAACGCGGTCTGGCAGACCAACATCACCTCCGACGTCAACGTGATGTACCAACTGCAGCAAGAACCGTCGGCCGATCTGCTGGCGCTTCATCCCGACGCGGATCTGACGCAGTCGGTCAATACCGGAGACAACCAGCAGTCCAACGACGCCGCGATCGTCGATGTCAATCCCGATGTCATCTACGTCGATGGAGAAGTCTATACCGATTCCGTCCTGGTGCAGGCCGAATTGGTGCCGGTCAATCAGGACAACGCCGTCAACGCCGATACCGACGCGCTGGTAACTGAACTCATCGCCTTTGTTGACGACAGCCAGGATCACGACAACTGCGGGACTTCGCACGTGTCACTCACCGTGCAGGGAGATCCGATCGGGAGCGTGCTCCATTAGAGGCTGGGCAGGGTTTCAGTTATCACGGGTAGCGGAGTTTCCAGATGTCGTTCGGCGGGAATCATCGGTCAGGCAGCGTCGCGAGTTCGCAGTCAAATCAGCCCGGCGACGAGGCTTCGAACACGGCCAAGATCATCCCGCTTCGTCCAGGCGCCGATGCGTCGCCGGCGCCTTCGGAGGATGCCTCCTTCCAGTTCACGGATGAAAAGGCCACGCCGGCTGCAGCCAGGGTAGCGGAACCATCTCCGGTCGAGCCGTCCATGCGTGCGGAAGCAAAGAACCCGCCGCCGGGATCCACAGTCGTGATCGAGCAGGTAGGTCCGGCGCCCCCGCTTGAACGCAGAGGCGACGGGGACGGTGGAGGCTCCGCCGGCGGTGGAGGCGGCGGCGGAGGCGGGGGGCGTGGCGGCGGCGCCCCGCCGTTGCAGAGGCGCTCCGGCGACAATGAGTTCCGCGACGTGCTCGGCAAGGGTCTGGCGAGCGCCCGCCGCAACATGGTCACCGTCGGGATCTTCTCGGTCGTGGTCAACCTGCTGGTGCTGGCCATACCGATCTATCTGTTCAACATGTCCGATCGCGTGCTGACCAGCCGCAGCACGGATACGCTGGTGATGCTGACCATTATCGTGATCATCGCGATCGCGGCGCATGTGCTGCTGGACATGATGCGCCGCTTCATCCTGATGCGGGTGGCCGTCGAGACCGAAGCCAAGCTTGGCGGACCCGTGCTGAGCGCCGCCGCAAAATCCGCGCAGAGCGGATCCAGCCGCGAATTCCAGACGCTGGCCGACCTGCAGCACGTCCGCGCGTTTCTCACCGGCCCGGTGCTGCTGACGATGTTCGATACCCCGGTCGCGCCGGTCTATTTCGCCGTCGTGTTCCTGATCCATCCGCATCTCGGATTCATCGTGCTGGGCTCGGGCGCAGCCCTGGTCATCGTGGCGCTGCTGAACCAGCGCGTGACCGCGGTTCCCTTCAACCAGGCCAACAATTACGGCGCCAGGGCAAACATGACAGCGGAATCGATGGCGCGGAACGCCCAGGTCATCAATGCGATGGGCATGATTCCAGAGGGTGTGCAGGTATGGGGCCGCGAAACCGTGGAGTCCCTGAAGGCGCAGGTGGTCGCGCAGGATCGCAACATCCTGATGACGGGATTGTCGAAGTTCCTGCGGCTATGCACCCAGATCGCGATCCTGGGATGGGGCGCCTGGCTGGCGCTGGAGGCCCACGTCACCGCTGGCATGGTCATTGCGGCCTCGATCGTGGCGAGCCGCGCGCTCGCACCGCTCGAGGGCACGATCGAAGGCTGGCGCAGCTTCGTCCAGGCGCGTTCCGCCTACGCCCGGATCAGGTCGCTGTTGCTGAACTCGCCGCTCAATCTGGAGCGGCTCCGTTTGCCGCGTCCCGCGGGATATCTCAACGTCGAGCGCATTCTCTATGTGCCGCCGCCGAACAAGAAGGTGATCCTCAACGGCATCAGCTTCCAACTGAAGCCAGGTGAATCGCTTGCGATCGTCGGCGATTCAGGAACCGGCAAGACCATGCTGGCGCGCATGCTGGTCGGATCCATCATCCCGACCGCCGGCAGCGTCAGGCTGGACATGATGGACCTGCGCAACTGGGATCCGCGCCAGTTCGGCGAGAGCGTCGGCTACCTGCCGCAGGACGTGCAACTGTTCCCGGCATCCATCAAGGCCAATATCGGCCGGATGCGCGAGGACATCAGCGACGAGGAAGTGTTCGACGCGGCCGAGGCCGCCGACGTGCATGAGCTGATTTCGGGCTTCGCCCAGGGCTATGAGACCATCGTCGGCATGGATGGCAGCCCGCTGTCGGGCGGCCAGCGCCAGCGGATCGGGTTGGCGCGCGCGTTTTACGGCAATCCGCGCCTGCTCGTGCTCGACGAACCCAATTCGAACCTCGATTCCAATGGCGAGCGGGCGCTCGCCAAGGCCTTGCTGCGTGCCAAGGAAAAGAAGATCACGGTCGTGACAATCACCCAGCGCGCGGCGCTGCTGATGAGCGTCGACAAGATCATGATCATGCACCAGGGCGCAGTGCAGGCGTTCGGCAGCCGCGACGAGATCATTCCGATGCTCACCGGCCGCAAGCCCAACAACAGTGTCCCGAAAGGCACGGACGATCCGCCTTCGTTGAATTGACCGGGACGGGGGCCGGGTCTGACAGCAGTGAGGTTACGCGATGGCCACGAGGAAGATTGCGGACCGCTCCGCAACGACAGGCGGTACCTGGTACGATTCGCTGCCGCGATCGACGAGGCTGCCGACGATTGCAGGTGCGCTGGTCATGGCCACGGTGACGATGGGGTTCGGCGTATGGGGCAACATGGCGCCGATCGCCGGCGCGGTGGTCGCGTCTGGCGTCTTCGTCGTCACCGGGCAGAACAAGATCGTCCAGCATCTCGAGGGCGGCGTCATCCGCGAGATCTATGTTCGCGAAGGCGACAAGGTCGAAGCCGGACAGCTGCTGCTCGAGCTTGACGAAACCGCGTCACGCGCAGAGCTGCAGCGGCTGTTCCTGCGTCGCATCAGGCTGACAGCCATGGATGCAAGGCTGCAGGCGGAGATGCGGGAGGAGAAGGAGATCAAGCTTCCAGCCGAGGTCGACGATTGGCTGAGCAAATCGCATGAAGTGAAGGAAATCGTCGACAGTCAGCAGATGACGTTCACGGCCCGCCGCAACAATCTCAACAGCGACATCAAGAGCATCGACGAGAGCATCAAGGCGCTGGAGGAGCGGATCCGGGGATCGCGGGTGCAACTCGACGCGGTCAAGCGGCAGATCGTCCTGCTCGACGAGGAAATCGAGACCAAGGACCGCCTGGTGCAGGCCGGACTGGTGCGCAAGCCGGAATTGATGGTGCTGCAGCGGCAGAAAGCCAATCTGGAAGGCGAAGTCGGCCGCATCATGGGCGACATCGGCGACGCCAAGGAACGGATCGCGCGGGCTGTCGAGCAGATCAACGGCGTGCGCAAGACCGCGATCAAGACCGCGGTCGAGCAGATGCACGAGGTCCGGGGCGAACTCGCCGACGTCCGCGAGCGTATGCTCAGCGCAAAGGGCGTGCTCGATCGGGTCCGCGTCACGGCGCCCGTCAGCGGCGTCGTGGTGAAGCTGCGCTATCATACGCGGGGTGGGGTGATCGAGCCCGGCAAGAGCATCATGGAGCTGTTGCCGCTGAAGGACGAACTCATCATCGAGGCGCGGCTGCGTCCGCAGGACATCGATAGCGTCAAGCATGGGCAGCACGCGATGGTGCGCCTGACGGCGCTGAACCAGCGCATCACGCCGATGGTCTCCGGCGAAGTCGTGTATCTGTCGGCCGATACCCTGGCAGACGAAAAGAAGTCCCAGCAGGTCGGGCCGACCGACATCTACCTCGTCCGCATCAGGCTAAACCGCGAAGAAAGCATGGCGCTTCCAGGCTTCAGCCCGACGCCCGGCATGCCGGCGGAAGTTTACATCAAGACAGCGGAACGGACGTTCTTCCAGTACATCGTCCGCCCGATCCACGACAGCATGATGCGCGCATTCCGGGAGCGCTAGAGCAGGGAGCAGCGGAAGCCGGTTTTCCCTCGCGACAAAAGCGGAACGCGTTTGCGCGGAGATGATGCGCAAATAGACAAGGTACAGAACGAGCCACTTGAACATTGGAAAGGCGTTCGCCGTGCATATCGACATCATCGAAACCCTGCCGTCGCTGGCCACGCTCGAGGACAACTGGAACGCGGTCTACGACGCGGACGACGAAGCGCAGGTTTTCCTGTCGTGGCAATGGCTCAGCGGCTGGCTGTCCTGCATCGAGGGCCCATGGTTCATCCTGGCGGCGAAGGCCGGTGAGGCGGCCGACCAGCCTTACGTGGCGTTCCTTCCCTTGCGCCTGCAGACCAAGGTCGAGAAATCCGATGTCACCAGCGACATGCGGATGGCCGGCAATCATGCCGCCGACTACACCGGGATCGTTTGCCGGCCCGAGGCGGAGAACAAGGTCATTCCCGCCTTTGCCCGCTACATCAAGCAGATGAACTGGGCGCGGCTCAACCTCGAAAATGTGCGGATGTCGGAGCGGCGCGCCCGGTTGCTTCTGGCCTGCTTTCCGAAGGCCAGTTTCAACTCCACGGAGGTCAGCAGGGTCAACAAGGTCGATGGTATCGATAACGGCGTCTGTCCGTACCTCCCGCTGCCAAAGGACTGGAACGGCTATCTCGATTCGCTGAGCGCCAACACCAGACAGAAGATCCGGCGGCTCATGAAGCAGGTCGACACGCCCGGCGAGTATCGAATAACGGTGTCGACCGCCGAGACGCTGGCGCGGGATCTCAAGACCTTACTTGGGTTCTGGGAAACTAAGTGGCGTCCTCGCAAGGGCGACAGGGTGGACAGTCTGGTGCGCTCGAACGGCGTCATGCTGACCCGCAGTTTCCAATCCGGAATGCTGTTCCTGCCGACGTTCTGGCACGGCGACCGGCCGGTTGCGGCGCTGGCCACGCTGGTGGATCCGCGCAAGCGGACGTTCTCGTTCTACATGACCGGACGTGACGAAACCTTCGAGGGGCCGCCTTCCGGCGTGATTCTGCACGCGTTCAGCATTCGCCATGCGATTGCTAACGGCTTTACCGAATATGATTTCCTGCGCGGCAATGAGGCGTACAAATATTCATTCGGCTGCGCGGAGCGCAAGATCCGGTGCACCGTCCTTGAGACCAGGAACGGCAGGAATCTCGGCGGCAAGCTGGATCCGCGCGGCATCGCCGATGTCCTGCAACAGGCGACCGCACTGCACCGGAAAGGGCAGACGGCCGATGCCGAAGTCGGCTACCGGCGCATTCTTGAGCTTCAACCGAAACACGCCGACGCATTGCACAGGCTGGGCCAGTTGCTGGCGGCGAAGGGCGACTTCGCTGCGGCCAGGCGGATCTTCCGTACCCTCACGACAGTTCGCCCTGACGCGGCCAAGGCATGGCAGTGCATGGGGCAGGTCTGTGAAAGCCTCGGCGAGCACGAGGAAGCGCTGCGCCAGTACGTCGAATTCACTCGGTTGCAGCCGGACCAGGCCGACGGGTTCGTCGCGGTCTCGCGATGTCTGGTGAAGCTCGGGCGAATGGAGGAGATCAACACCGCCCTGCTGGCGGCGATTGCACCGGCGGACGCAGCGGCCGGGAGCTGGCGTAACGGCCGGACCACTGCTGGGCAGCACTCGATTTCGGCGTAGGACCATGGCTCTCGGTCGGAAGACGCCAGAGCCGCCCGACGAACATCCAGCGATGCCACAACTGACGCGCGTCAGAATGAGTGCGCTTGGCGCGGTGCGGTGCCCAAACCTCGCCGGCAGGGAAGGCGTCGTCGTCGGTGCCGGCCGATACCGCAGCACCGTGCGCGTCATGTTCGACGGGTTCAAGTCTCCGACATCGCTGCACAGCACTTACGTCGAAGCCGTGGTCGAGGATGGCTCTCCCAGCCAGATTCGGGCTCGCTGACGCAAGCCGCGGGTTTAGGCTGTCAGGCAGCCGTTGTCGTAGCAGACGTATCTTTCGGCATCACTGCACGATCTTCCACGCCAGTCGCCTCGATGCAGAGTTTGAGTGCTCCTCCCAGGCTCGCTGCGGCCAGGTCGGCCTTGGCGCCCTCGCGGAGGCTTTCCAGCGCCTCCGGGTCCATCTCCTTCAGGCAACAGGCCAGGATGATGGCTGCCTTCGGCAGTTTGCGGCGAAGTCGTCGTACGGCGTAACGCATGTGAGCCGGAGTGCTGGCGTTCATGTAAACCAGACAAACGATCGCCACTCCAGCCGTCTCCAGCCGGAAGATGTTGGCGGTCGACAAAGCCTCGGCTCCTTCGACGCGGGCTGACAGGCCGTGCGCGGTCGAGAGCTGACCAAGCATGATCGCGGCGGCTTCATCGATGAGAGTTTGCCCGGCCACGCAGAGGACGGGATGCGGGCCCTGCCATTCGGGAGGCAGATCCTCCCTGTCGAGAACCGGCAAATTCTCGTAAGGCGCATCTTCTGACACGCTCTCTACCGCCGACGTCGCTTCCGCATCCGTCGTAGCAATGATCCTGGCTGACGAACTGTCGTCCTGTTCCGAAATGTCGTCGGCGAATTCGTTTACGGCGTCCCTTATCTTGACCATGCGCTCATGATCCAGCGCGCCGCGTTCGGCATCGGCCTGCGCCAACTGCAATCCCTTCAGCGCGACTTCGTCATAGTAGGAGCTGAGAGAACGCTCCTTCAGAAATTCCTCGGCCTTTTCGGCAGCTTCGGTCGGATCGCCGGCGAGCATCCGCTGATAGAATATCTCTGGCGGCGAGAGGGCAGGCCGGTCCCCGAACATGACATCGAGAAACTCCAGACGTTCGACATGACGCCCCAGCACCACCAGGCAGACCGTGAGCGGCGTCGCCAGGACAAGGCCGATCGGCCCCCAGAGCGCCGTCCAGAACGTCGCAGATGCGACGACCGCGACAGGCGAGAGCCCTGTGCTGTGTCCGTAGACCATCGGCTCGATCACGTGGCCCACGATCGGCTCGACCACCACGAACAACGCAATCGTCCACAGCAGCATCGACCAGGTGGGATCGACCGCGAGCGCCAGCGTCAGCGGAAACGCTGCGCCGATGAACGCACCGATGTAAGGCACGAATCGCAACACGCCGGCCAGGATTCCCCACAGGATCGCGCTTGGAACGCCGATCACCCAGAGGCCTATCCCGATGACGACGCCGAAGGTTGTGTTCAGAAGAAGCTGAAACAGGAAAAGCCGGCTGAGGCGGCTGGCGGCGTCATCGAGGGCCGCCGTGGTGCGTTGCAAGTCGTGCGAACCCGCCAGCCTGATCAACCGGTTACGAAGGTCCTCGCGCTGGAGCAAAATGAAGACGACAAAAATGACGATGATACCCGTCGTTGCCAGGGGATGCAGCAACGGGGAAATGAGGCTTTGCAGACTCTGCAGCGCACCCGGGTCGGGCTGAAGGACCTGCACGGGAACGGGTTTAGGTGGCACCGTTTGCGGGCTTGCGCCGGGCCCCAGTGCAGTTCCTGCGTCCTTCGGCTTGTCCAGTTCCTTGCTCAGGTCCTTGAGCATGTCGGAGGCGCGTTCGAGCGTGCCGCGGCCGGCAGTGGTCTCACGAAAGGACTGAATCTTTTCGCTGATCGTGGACTGATACCGCGGCAGATCCTCGGCCAGCTGCGCCAGTTGGGTGGCGAGCAGGCTTCCGAGCGCAAATATCAGCGCAAACGCGATGATGACCACGCTGACGACGGCCAGCCCGCGCGGGATTCGGATGCGTTGAAGCAGCCCGACCAGCGGCGCCAGCACAAAGCTGAGCAGGATAGCCAACGCGATCGGTATGATGATCTCGCGACCGAAATACAGCACCATCACGACGATTGCGGCGAGGATCGCCGTCGCCACCGCGCTCAGCAGGGAAATCAGTTCGTCTGCCGTTCGCGCTTTGAAACGCTGTCTGATCACAATCTGTCTCTACGCGGGGGACGTCACGAAGGCCTAACCCCCGCGTTTCCGGTTGGTTCCGTGTTGGAACGGGCGATAGCCGCCTTCGTTCCCGGTCGCGGAACTATTTTCCTCCGCCCGCGCGTGAGGTTCAGTGCGGGTAGAGGCCCTGGACGATCGGCAGTCGCGCGGCACGGAGTGCGGGAAACAGTCCGCCGATCAGGCCGACGATCAGGGCGAGGGCGACGCCTTCGGCGATCAGCCAGGGACTGAGCTTGAAGTCGAACACCACCTGCGTGAAGTTGCCGCCAAGGGTCGAGGCCGTGACGCCGTCGAAAATCAGGTAGGTGGCGGCGGCGCCCAGCAGCCCGCCGATGGCGGCGAGCAGCAGGGATTCGGCCAGCGTTCCGACAAAGGCCGGAAAGCCGCCGAAACCGATGGCGCGCAGCGTCGCGATCTCGGTCGCACGGGATGCGACCGACGAATACATCGTGTTGAGCGCGCCGGCGATCGCCCCCAGCGCCATCGCGATCGCCAGCGGCCAGCCGAGCTTCTGGATCAGGTCGGAGGTCTGCGAGGCCTGTTCGGCGAAATAGGCTGCCTCCGATTTGACGTCGAGCTTCAGCCGCGGGTCGTTGTCGCTGTAGCTCTTGAGTTCACTCAGTGCAGCCGGACCGGTCAGACGCGCACGCACGGTCTGGACGATGTTGTTGCGATTGAACAGGGACTGCACCACGGGAAGGTCGGCCCATATCTCGGATTCGAACACGCTGCCCCCGGCCTCGAACACGCCGACGACGGTCCAGCGCGTGGCGCCGAACGACACGGTGTTGCCGATGTCGAATCCTGCGAATTCCCGCTGCAAGGCCTTGCCGACCATTACTTCGTTGCTGCCGCGATTGAACATGCGGCCGGCGGTGATCGTGATGTCCTTGCGCAACTCGCTGCCCTGTTCGCCGATCCCGCGCAGCGGCAGGTTGGCCTTGGTCCCGGTGGAGCGCTTGACGCCGTCGACCACGAGATAAAGCTCCGGCGAGATCAGCGGCTTGCCGTCGCTGCCGCGCGCGATGCCGGGGCCGTCCTCGATCAGCCGCACCTGGTCGCGGCTCACGGTGCTGTTGATCTCGGCCTGCGAGCCCGCCCGCAGCACGATCGCGATGTCGTCGGCGCCGGCGCCGGCGATGGTGCGCTGGAAGCCGTTGGCCATCGCCAGGAATGCGAGCAGCACGACCACCACCAGCGCGATCGCGATCACCGTCGAGAGCGAGAGCCAGCGCCGTTGCGCAATGCTCTTGAGATTGATTGATGTGACGGCCGCCACCTGAAGCCAGAGCGAGCGCATGTGCCTATCCTCGTCCCAGTGCGGTGGCGATCCTGAGCCGCATGGCGTTGAGCGCCGGGATGATCCCGGTGATCAGCCCGAGCGCGATCATCAGCGCCAGCCCCTGCAGCGCGATCGTCGGCGACACCGCGAAGGCCGGCACGACGCTGGAAAGGCTCGAGCGCAGCGCCATCGCGATCAGCGCTGCAATCGCAAGGCCCGGGATGCCGCCGAGCAGCGCCAGCAGCACGGACTCGCCGAGTATCATTGCCAGGATTCGCGGGCCCGAGAAGCCGAGCGTCTTCAGCACGCCGATCTCGCGCGTTCGCTCGCGGATCGACAGCGCCATGGTGTTTCCGACGATCATCAGGATGGTGACGAAGGCCGCACCCACCACCAGCAGCACGATCAGCGCGATATTGCCGAGCTGCGCCGCGAACGCCTTGCCGAACGCCTTTTCGGTATCGGTCGAGGTCTCGGCGGTGGAGTTGGCGAACATGGCGTCGATCGCCTTTGCCACGCGGTCGTTGTTCTCCGGCGAGGTGGTCTGCAGGATCATCCAGCCGATGGTGTCCTTGCCGAACGAGCGGGTCTCGTCGAAATAGGGGTACTGGAACAGCAGAAAGTTGGTGTCGACGTGGTCGGCCTTGCCCTTGACGATGCCGGCGATGGTGAGGTCCCAGGTGTGGCCCCCGCTCTTCTGGCTGAAGATGTTGCTGTTGAGCGGGATGCGGTCGCCGATCTTCCAGCCCCACTTCCGCGCCAGCCCGTCGCCGACGACGGCGCTGCCGCGGTCGCGCATGAAGGCCTGGAGCTGGTCGGGCGCGACCTCGAATTCGCTGCGATAGACGTCGAAATAGGTGCTCGGCTCGATCGCGAGCGCCATGACGAAGTTCTTCGGGTCCTGGTAGTAGCCGCCGAACCAGTTGGCGAAGGTCACCTGGCGGACGCCTTCCACCGCGCGGACGCGATTGAAATAGGCGATCGGCATCGGCTGGGTGAAGTTGATCTTGTTGACCGTGATCATCCGGTCCGCGGCGGCGCGATCCTCGCCGGCGTTGAAGGCGCGGTAGAATCCGGCGAGCACGCCGAAGATCATGAAGGCGATCAGGATCGACACGATCATCAGGCCGGCGCGCAATCTGCGGCGGAACAGGTTCTTCCGCACCAGGTCGAAGTCGTTCACGCGGCAAGCTCCCGTTCGACGAAGCGGCCCTTGTCGAGGTGCAGGACGCGCCTGGCATAGTTTGCCGCCGCGGGATCGTGGGTCACCATCACGATGGTCTTGCCGAGTTCGCCATTGAGCAGTTGCAGGATCGCAAGAATTTCGTCGGCGGACTGGCGGTCGAGATCGCCGGTCGGCTCGTCGCACAGCAGCATGTTCGGATCCGAGACGATGGCGCGCGCAATCGCGACGCGCTGCTGCTGGCCGCCCGACATCTCGCGCGGCCGGTGCTTGATGCGGTCGGCGAGGCCGACCACGGAAAGCGCGGTCTGAACGCGCGCCGCGCGCTCCTTGCGGCTCAGTCGGGTGAGCAGCAGCGGCAGCTCGACATTTTGCGCGGCGGTCAGCATCGGCATCAGATTGTAGAACTGGAAGATGAAGCCGATATTGGCGGCGCGCCACGCGGCGAGCTGGCTCTCTGAGAGGCCGTCGATGCGCTTGTCCGCGATGGTTATCTCGCCCGCGTCGACGGAATCGATGCCGCCGAGCAGGTTGAGCAGCGTCGTCTTTCCCGAACCGGACGGCCCCATCACGGCGACGAAATCGCCGCGCGGAATGGCAAGATCGAGATGATCGAAGATCGAGATCGTTTCCTTGCCCTTGGTGAAGCGTTTGCTCACGCCGGCGAGGCGAACCATCGGTTGTTCGGCTGTCAAGTCGTTCTCCTCTCGGAATGCGGCGGGGCGCGCGCCTAGTTGGCGGCGGCTTCGGCGGCGCCATTGGCCCTGGCGTCACGCATGAAGTTCACCTTCACCGCCATGTCGGGCAGGATGCGCGGGTCCTTCTTGTCGAAGCGGATGCGGACCTTCACGGTCGCCTTCTCGCGGTTTGCGGTCGGTACGATCGCGATGACGGAGGCGGGGATGGTCCAGTCGGGATAGGCGTCCAGCACCGCGTTCACGGCGCCGCCGGGCGTGACGCGGCCGATGAAGGCCTCGTTCACATCCACCTCGATCTCGATCGAATCCATGTCGACGATGGTGCAGATGCCGGTGCGGGTGTAGCCGCCGACCGACATCGGTGAAATCATCTCGCCGGGCTGCGCGCTGCGGTCGACGACGACGCCGGCAAACGGCGCGCGGATCTGGTGCTTGTCGAGCACCGAGGCGCTGCGCCTGGCGTCGATCTTGGCGGTCTCGAACTGCGACTGCACCTGGCGTAGTTGCGCGCTGAGCACGCCGACCCGCGCCTGCGCCTTGGTCAGGTCGGCTTCGGTCGCGAAATTCTTCTGCGACAGGGTCTGCAGCCGCGACATGATGCGGGTCGCGTCCTGCAGGTCGGCATTGATCGCGGCAATGGCGGCTTCCGCAGTCTCGACCCGCGAGCGCGCGAGTTCATAGTCCTTCTCGGCCAGCACGCTGTCGAGCCGCGCCACGATCTGGCCTTCGGTGACCGTCATGCCTTCGTCGATGAAGACCTCGACTACCTTGCCGGTGATCTCGGCGGCGACGGTCGCCTTGCGGCGCGCCACCACATAGCCGGAGGCTGCCAGCGTGCCGCTTGTCCTCGCATTCGCCGCCTGCTGCGGGGAAGGGGGCGGAGGCTGCGACGCTTGCAGCTGTGTGGCCGGCTGCGCACTCTCCTTGGGGGAGTCCTGCTGGCGAAATTCGTAGACGCCATAGGCGGCCGCGCTTGCGACGACGCAGGCAATGAACAGCGCGGCGACCGGCAGCCAGCGGCGGCCCGGCGGTTTCACCCTGTCGGCGCTGCGATCGATCGTCAGCGATTTCAGCAGCTCGCTCTTGTCGTCCGTCATCGTTCATTTCCATCCGGCTGCGCGCTTGAGAATGAATCCTGCGCGGCGGCATTGTTCGCGCTGGCGTCCTCGGTCGCGGCCGGTTTGCATGTCTCGCCATGGAACGGGCCGTCGCCCACATTCTGGCGAGGCGCGCCCGGATTCCCTGTGAAATCTGTTCAATCCTCGCCGACGCCAGGCGGCATCCGTTCGAGGACGCGTGTAGCCCAAATCTAAAGCCTAACAGCGACGGAGGCAAATCCTGCAACCAGCGAGCGCGCGCGTCCGACTCAGCCCTCTGCCGGTTCGACATGATGGACGCGTTTTGCGGCCAGACATTGTCACGCCTGCGCCATATTCGCTTGAAGATCACGCAATCGCGGCGGCCTGAGTCCTCACTGCGCCAGCGGCAGGCCGAGGCGGCCGACGCCCGGCAGCTTCAGCGCGGGCCTTCGGATGTCGAGCCCGACGACGCCGCCGAATAAATTGAGTTCGATCCCCTCGATCCATCCGACAGTCAGCCCGAGATAGCCGCCAAGCGAAGCGAACACGCCGGTGCGCGAGGCCGTGATGCCGTACCAGTCGCCGTGATACGGAAAGTCCTTGCCGATCGCGGTGGGCGGCAGCACCCCGTTCAATTCGGGTACCGCGTGCAGGATCGCCTGGATGAACGTGTTGGAGTTCGGACCGGGCCACGGGCTGTAGTCGCCGGTGGCCTTGAACTGGTAGTTCTCGATCACCGCGCGAATTTTTGGAATCAGCGGCTCGGCCGCTTCGCCGTCGACGCTCACCACCGTTTCCGGAACGGCGCCGAACCACCTGCCGTCCGCCAGAAATCCGTCGACCCGGATCGGTTCGCCCCACGCTGTATAGTCGTAGCGGCTGTAGCGCGTTGCGCCGTGCTCCTTCACCACGATCCAGGTGTGTACCGCGAAGATGCCGCGCCAGCGCACGGTGCGCGCCGCGAACACCCGGATCAGGGCCGGCGAATGATCGGAAGCTTTTGGCAGCAGGCCGGCGCTGGAGCGGTCCGCCGTCTGCCAGTTTCCCCGCCGGTCGCCGAGCCAATAGATCACGGCCGAATAGGCCACGGGAACGAGTACGAGCAGGATGAAGATGAACAGGTATCTTTTCACGGGCGGGGAGCAACCGGAACATGAGGGGCTGCCCTAATGTAACGATCCCGGTTCCGATTTCGAGTCCGCGGAGCATGCGGGCAGGCGAGCAACGGTCACCCGCTCGCGGAGGTCCAAAGGCTCAGCGGTACGCTTGTACGCCGATCAGAACCGCCTAGTTCAGGGGCAGCCAGGTAAGTTCGCCGGAGCAGCCGCAAGTGTTGCAGTGGGCGGGCAGGTCGAACGTGTTGGCGAGCTGCCATTCCTGCGACTCGTTGCTCCATTGGACGGTCGCGGAACAGGTGATGTCATCGGACCGGCACTGGGAGCAGACTGGCGTGGCACGCGTGGCCCGGGTTTCGTGGTGTCGCGCGGCGGGGGCCGCCTCAGGCGCCTGCTCGAATGGATTGCGAAGCAAAGTAAGTTTCAAGATGCTCCCCCGATCATCCCAATGTTCACTGCGGAACATAACTCCGGACGGTTTGGCTGTCTTCAGCGCGCGGCGCGCCTGCTTGTGGAATTCACCAGAATTTAATGATTCGCAAGACGGCTGATATCGGTCCGGATAGCGGATAATCTGGGGCTTTGAGAAGGCTGCCCGGTCCCGGTTCGCCAGGGGAACCGAGCCTGCTCCCACGCGTTCATCCTCGCGGCCGGCGAGCGCCGGCCCGTAAACCTGCGTCTATTTCCGAGCGCCCGAGGTGTCGTGCTCCAAAGCTCATCCATTCTCCTGCCCGGCGACACCGTCTGGAAGAAGTGCAAGACCGGGCGGCTGGCCGTCCTCAACGACGCCGCCGCCTACTTCGCCGCGCTGCGCGAAGCTTTGCTGCTCGCCACGGATCGGGTCTATATCATCGGCTGGGACATCCATAGCCAGACCCGCTTCGTCGGGCCGTCCGGCCATGCCGATGACGGCTTTCCCGAAGAGCTCGGTCCGTTTCTCAAGGCGTTGCTGCAAGCGAGGCCCGACCTGCGGATTGACGTGCTGAGCTGGGATTTCCCGGCGCTCTACGCTGCGGAACGCGAGTGGAGTTCTCCGGCGAAGTTCATGTCCGACACGTCGGACCGGCTTCGCTTTTGCTTCGATGCCAGCCTTCCGCTCGGTTCGGCCCAGCACCAGAAGATCGTCGTCATCGACGGGGCGGTCGCATTTTCCGGCGGGCTCGATCTGACGATCCGGCGCTGGGACACCAGCGAGCACGCCGCCGGCAATCCGCACCGCGCCGATCCCGACGGCAAGCCATACCCGCCGTTTCACGATGTCCAGTGCATGGTCGATGGCGAAGCTGCTGCCGCCCTCCTGGAACTGGTCGAGAACCGGTGGCGGGCCGCGGGCTGCACGGTCGAAGATGCCACCGTGCCGGCTGGCGACCGCTGGCCGGCCTCGGTGCCGGTTCAGGCCCGCGACATCGTTGCCGGCATCGCGCGGACCGAGGTCAAGACCGCAAGCGCTCCCGGCGTGGGCGAGGTCGCGCGGCTGTTCGAGGCCACCATCAACGCGGCAAACCGCTTCATCTATATCGAGAACCAGTTCACCAGCACCACCGAGATCGCCCGCCTGCTGGTGCAGCGGATGCTGGATGTGCCCTCGCTTCACGTCCTGATCGTTACGCCCAAGATGCATTCGTCCTGGTTCGAGTCCCAGGCCATGCAAGGCGGCCGCGGCGGCTTCATCGATACGTTCGCCGCGGCAGGCGTCATGGACCGGATTCGCTTTCTCTATCCGGCGACGCGGGATGCAAGCTCCGTCGCCGCTGTCATGGTGCACAGCAAGGTGATGATCGTCGACGATTGCCTGCTGCGCATAGGCTCCGCCAACCTCAACAACCGCTCGATGGGCGCGGATACCGAGTGCGATCTCGCCTTCGAGGCGACATCCGAGGAACATCGGCAATTCATCGTCCGGCTTCGCCGCGGGCTGATCGGCCATTTCTGCGGCGTTACCGAGCAGGAGATCGAAAACAACGAAGCGGACCTTCTTGGATATCTCGACCGGCTGTCGGGGGACGACAGGAAAAAATCGCTGCAGCCGATCGACCCGAGCAGCCAGTTCGGCAGCGTAGCCAGTATCGTGCAGCCCGTCGCTGATCCCAGGGAACCTCTCGGTCTGGAGCGTGCCGCCAACCGCATGCTGACGCTGCGGACGGTGCTCGCCGTATCCGGACTGGCTGCGGCGCTCGTCGGCCTCGCGCTGGTCTGGCAATATACCTCGTTGCGCGACTTCACCGAGATCGGCCTCGTGTCCTCGGTCATCTCGCGGTCGGAATTTGCGCCGCTGCTGGCAATTGCCGCCTTCGTCGTCGGCGGCCTGGTGGTGTTTCCTGTCGTTGTCCTGATCGCCGCGACGGCCGCGGCGCTCGGACCATGGCTGGGATTTGTCAGCGCCGGCACCGGCGTGCTTCTCAGTGCGCTCGTTCTGTTCGGCATTGGCCGGGTGCTCGGCCATGCGCGGCTGCAGCGGCTGCTCGGGCGCCGCTCGTTGCGGGTACAGAACCGCATCGTCGGCAAGGGGGTCGTCGCCGTCGCCATGATCCGCATGGTGCCGATCGCCCCGTTCTCGATCGTGAACGTGGTCGCAGGCGCGAGCAAGCTGAGCTTGCGGGATTACCTGCTCGGAACGGCGCTCGGCATGCTCCCGGGCATCGTCGTGATGGCCGTATTGGGGGCGCAGATCGCGGACCTGGCCCGCGATGCTTCATGGGGGAACGTGCTGCTGCTTGGCCTTGCGATCGTTGCCTGGATCGCGCTGTGCCTCGGCGTGCAGTTCCTGGTGACGTGGCTGGCGGGAAGAAGGAAGTGACCGGCAGCCTTCGTATCATGACGTGGAATGTTCACGGCACTTTCAACCTCAATCCGAAATTCGATCTCGACGGCGTCTGTTCGCTGATCCGTCACTGGTCGCCCGATGTGGTCGCGCTGCAGGAGGTCGACTCCCGCGGGCGAACCGACGATCCCTTCATGCGGCTGGCCGAGGCCGTCGGCGACCACCGGATCGACGCCCGGTCGATCGTCACCAAGGACGGCGATTACGGCCAGGCGCTGTTCAGCCGCTGGCCTTTCGCCGAGCCGCCCGAGGTCGTCGACGTGTCGTATCAGGAGCGCGAGCCCCGCCGGGCCATTGCCGCGCGCATTTTGTCCGATGTCGCGGGCGAGGTGAGGGTCGTTGCGACCCATCTGGGCCTGAGCATTCATGAGAGGCACGCCCAGGCGCATGCGCTGGTCGATCTGGTAAAGCCGACGCGAACTTTCGTGGTCGGCGATTTCAACGACTGGTTCTGGGTTCGGTCGGTGCGGGGCGTGCTGGCCAAGACCTGCCCGGTCCGGACGCGGCTGCGAACCTTCCCATCGCTGTTTCCGCTGATGCGGCTGGATCGAATTTACGTCTCGCGCGACGGCGTGATCCGCCAGGCCTGGACCGATCGCAAGGCGCGCATGTTTTCGGACCATCTTCCCGTGATCGCCGACGTGGTTTTTCCGGATTAGAGAATATTCTGCGCCAGTCAGGCGCCTTGCTCCGCAAGCCGTTCCCTGTAACGTTGTGGCAAATCCGGCCGCGAAGAGTTTCGAGAACAAAAAGGAAAACATCGATGGGGGGAGTTCTGGAGGGCGTCCGCGTGCTCGATTTCGGGCGCTATATCGCGGGGCCGTACTGCGCGACCTTGCTGGCTGAATTCGGCGCGGAAGTGATCCGCGTCGAAAGGCGCCAGGGCAGCGAGGACCGTTTCGTGGCGCCGGTCGGCGAAGGCGGCGAGGGTGCGCTGTTCCTGCAGGTCAACCGCAACAAGAAATGCATCACGCTCGATCCGATGAAGCCCGAAGGGCAGGAGGTGATGCGCCGGCTGGTCGCGACCGCAGATGTCGTCGTCGCCAATCTGCCGCCGCAGACGCTGAGCGCGATGAAGCTCGATTATGAATCGCTGAAGGCGATCAAGCCGGACATCATCCTGACCACGGCGACCGCGTTCGGTGGGCCGGGACCGTGGTCCGACCGCGTCGGCTTCGACGGCGTCGGCCAGGTGATGTCGGGCGCGGTATACATGACCGGCAAGGGCGATCCGCCATACCGGGCCGCGGTGAACTGGGTCGATTTCGGTACGGCGCTGCATTGCGCTTTCGGTACGCTCGCGGCGCTGATCGAACGCGGCAAATCCGGGCGCGGACAGGTCGTCGAAGGCGCGCTGCTGGCGACCGCGCTGTCCTTCACCAATGCATCGCTGATCGAACAGGCTGTCATCGCGGCCAATCGCGTGCCGACCGGCAACCTCGGCCAGACCGCAGCGCCGGTCGATATCTACCGCACCAAAGACGGCTGGGTGCTGTGCCAGGTCACGGGACACCCGCTGTTCATCCGCTGGGCCAAACTGATGGGCGAGGATCACTGGCTGCAGGATCCGCGTTTCGCCGACGATCTCAAGCGCGGCAACAACGGACCCGTCATCAGCGAGCGGATGGCGCGCTGGTGCGCCGAGCGCACCACGGAAGAAGCGCTCAATGCGCTCGGCAAGGCAATGATACCCGCCGGCCCGGTGCTGAGTCCGCAACAGGCGCTGGAGCATCCGCACATCCGCGCCACCGGCTTCATGCAGGACGTCGAATATCCGGGCTTGCCGAACCCCGCGCCGACCGCGCGCGTCGCGGTGCGCCTGTCCGAGACGCCGGGCGAAATCGCAATGCGCCCGCCGACGCTGGGTGAGCACACTGAAGAAGTGCTCGGCAGCATCGGCTACGATGCGGATGCGATCGCGCAGCTACGCAAGAACGGAATCGTGTAATTGTACCGCGTAGGGTGGGCAAAGCGCAGCGTGCCCACCATCCAGTGCCGTGCTCGTTATGGTGGGCACGCTGCGCTTTGCCCACCCTACGAACCTTTGCAATGACCAAGTTGCATCTCCGCTGCGACATATCAACCCGACGGGCAAATCAATCAAAAACCTGTCCATCCCTTCGCAAGAAAATATTCCGCTCGCGCCGTCGGGCAAATCAGTGATGTAATTCCGCGCGTCTCACCCGTTACGAGGGGCGGCTCGCGATCGTCACGAACGCGCGGTGGGATGCGGTGGACGCGGATTGCGCGCAAGACGAAGGCGCATGATGCGTACGGCGAAGTCGTGTGGTCCTGACGTCGCGGTGCTGGCGTCAAGTTCTTGAGGAGCAAGCTCCTTGGGGGCGACGGAGGCAAAAGAGCCGTTCTCCGGGGAGATCACGTTATAAGCCGTAAAGCCACTGCGCAGGGAAGGCCGGGATGCTCCCGCTGAACCTGTATGCTCGTGTGCGCGTCTTTTTGTGCGCAACTGCACACGAGACCGCGGGTGCAGCGCGCACCCGGTCTTCCCTGCGCCCTCGGATCTCCTGGAGGGCAACGAAGATGCAAAACTTGGGCGCAACGCGCCGCGAGATCGCGAACCCATATTCAGTTGTCGTCACCCGCGAAGGCGGGTGACCCAGTATTCCAGAGACGGCAGTGATTGAGCCGATAAGCCGCAGCGTACTGATCCCCGCCTTCGCGGGGACGACGAGCCCGGGTGTCGAAACGCCGCAAAACGCCGCTTCCTTGCAAAAGCTTGAAGTTTAAAATATATGCTGAATCCTCATCCAGGAGGCCTGGCCGATGTCGCAGCTATCGCGTTCCTCCCATGCGCTCGTCACCGGCGGCGGGCGGGGCATTGGCTTGGCGATATCGAAGGCGCTGTCGGAAGCGGGTGCTGTCGTCACCGTGCTCGGCCGCAATCGCGCAACGCTCGATGATGCCGTTGCATCGGGTGCGGCGCATTTCGCCGAAGTGGCCGATGTCGCCGATGGCGCCTCGGTCAAGTCGGCCATTGCCGCCGCCGCGGCGCGCCAGCCGATCGATATCCTCGTCGCCAATGCGGGTGCGGCGGAGTCCGCGCCCTTCGGCCGTTCCGATGCGGCGCTGTTCCAGCGGATGATGGACGTCAACTTCATGGGCGTCGTCCATGCCACGCAGGCGGTGTTGCCTGGGATGGTCGAGCGCCGCCGCGGCCGGATCGTCGCCGTCGCCTCTACGGCAGGCCTCAAGGGCTATGCTTATGTCTCGGCCTATAGCGCGGCCAAGCACGCCGTGATCGGCCTGGTACGTTCGCTGGCGCTGGAGACCGCAAAGAGCGGCATCACGGTCAACGCCGTGTGCCCCGGCTTCACCGAAACCGATCTGCTCGAAGGCTCGATCGACAACATCATCAGGAAGACCGGCCGCAGCCGCGAGCAGGCGATCGCCGAACTGTCGAAGCACAATCCGCAGGGACGTCTCGTTGCGCCGTCGGAAGTCGCTGACGCCGTGCTCTGGCTGTGCGGCGAGGGCGCCTCTGCCGTCACCGGGCAGGCCATCGCCGTGGCCGGTGGCGAGGTCTGACCGTTCGGTTCCGCAAACAACAATGACACCCAGGGAGACCCCATGAGCAAGCCCGCCAATCCCGTCACGCTGCCGCTGGCGGATTACTCGCCAAAGCATTTCCTGCTGGCCGTGGTCGGCGGCGTCGCTACCGTGACGCTGAACCGTCCCGAGCGAAAGAATCCGCTGACGTTCGAAAGCTACCGCGAACTCACCGATTTCTTCCGTGCCTGCGCGATGGACGACGAGGTCAAGACCATCGTCGTTTCCGGGGCCGGCGGCAACTTCTCCTCGGGCGGCGACGTGTTCGAGATCATCGGACCGCTGGTGCAGATGGACACCAAAGGCCTCACCGCGTTCACCCGCATGACCGGCGACCTCGTCAAGGCGATGCGGGCGTGCCCGCAGCCGATCATCGCCGCCGTCGAAGGTATCTGCGCCGGGGCCGGCGCGATCATCGCCATGGCCTCCGACCTCAGGCTTGCGGCTACCGGAGCCAAGGTTGCCTTTCTGTTCAACAAGGTCGGGCTTGCCGGTTGCGACATGGGCGCCTGTGCCATCCTGCCGCGCATCATCGGCCAGTCGCGCGCCTCGGAATTGCTCTATACCGGCCGCTTCATGACCGCGGAGGAGGGCGAACGCTGGGGCTTCTTTGGCCGCATCGTCACCCCGGAACAGGTGCTGCAGCAGGCGCAGCTTCTGGCCAGGCAGATTTCCGAGGGACCGACATTTGCCAACACCATGACCAAGCGTATGCTGGCGATGGAATGGGCGATGTCGGTGGAGGAGGCGATCGAGGCCGAAGCCGTTGCCCAGGCCTTGTGCATGACGACGGAGGATTTCGCCCGCGCGTTCGAGGCGTTCTCGAACAAGCGGACCCCGCAATTTCAGGGGAATTGAGGACATGTAGATTTGTAGCCCGGGTGGAGCGCAGCGAAACCCGGGAGCCGCCGCAGAATTGTCGCGAGAATCCCGGATTGCGCTGCGCTCCATCCGAGCTACGAGTTGGGACTCAAGAGAAACCTTGTCCCAAAATTATTTTAGACTTAAAGTAATTTCGGATTTGCCCTTGGCCGGCTTCGGAGGCGCGAATGAAAGTGGCGATCATCGGTGGCGGACCGGCCGGTCTCTATGCCGCGATCCTGTTGAAAAAGCAGCGGCCGAAGGCCGAGATCACGGTTTATGAGCGCAACCGCGCCGGGGACACGTTCGGTTTCGGCGTGGTGTTCTCGGACGCGACGCTCGACAATTTCGAGAAGTACGATCCGCCGAGCTACCACCGCATCACGCAAGAGTTCGCCTATTGGGACGATATCGCCGTGCATTTCCGCGGCACCGTGCACCGGGTCGGCGGCAACGGCTTTTGCGGTTGCTCACGCCGCACGCTGCTGCTGATCCTGCAGGAACGCGCCCGCGAACTCGGCGTGAAACTCGAGTTCGACGCCGATATCGAGGACGAAGGCCGCTTCGCCGATGCCGACCTGATCGTGCTCGCCGACGGCGTCAACAGCCGATTTCGCGACAAATATGCCGATCACTTCCAGCCCGAAGTCGATCTGCGCTCCAACAAGTTCGCCTGGATGGGCTCGACCAAGCCGCTCGATGCCTTCACCTTCATTTTCCAGGAGACCGAGTGGGGGCCGTTCATCGCCCACGCCTACCAGTACGAGGAGGGGCGTTCGACCTGGATCTTCGAGACCGATGCCGAGACGTTCAAGCGCGCCCGGCTCGAAGGCCTGAGCCAGCGGCAATCCGCCGACCGCATGGCCGAGATCTTCGGCTGGTTTCTCGGCGATCACGAACTGCTGATAAACCGCTCGATGTGGCGCAATTTCCCCATGATCCGGAGCCAGCGCTGGGTCAAGGGCAACATGGTGCTGCTCGGCGACGCCAAGGCGACGGCGCATTTCTCGATCGGCTCGGGCACCAAGCTTGCGATGGAGGACGCGATTGCGCTGGCTGACGCGATGGCGCAGGCGCCGACCGTCGATGCCGCGCTGCAGACCTACGAGCAGGGGCGGCGCGAGGAGGTCGAGAAGACGCAGCACGCCGCTGACGTTTCGCTGGTCTGGTTCGAGCATGTCGACCGGTTCTGGGATTTCGATCCGGTGCAATTCGCGTTCGGCGTCATGACCCGCGCCAAGGCGATCACCTACGATAATCTGATGCTGCGCGCGCCGGAGTTCGTCCGCGAGGTCGACCAGGCGTTTGCAAGACAGGTCCGCGACAGGGGCTTCGATGTCGATGTCGACAAGCCCGTGGCGCCGATGTTCCAGCCGTTCAAGCTGCGCGAGATGGTGGTGGCGAACCGCGCTGTCGTATCGCCGATGTGCATGTACTCGGCAAAGGACGGGGTGCTCGGCGATTTCCATCTGGTGCATTACGGCTCGCGCGCGATCGGCGGCGCGGGGCTGATATTCACGGAGATGACATGCGTCGGCCGCGACGCCCGCATCACGCGTGGCTGTGCCGGCTTGTGGAACGGCAGGCAGCAGGCCGCGTGGAAGCGCATTGTCGGTTTCGTTCACGCCAACTCTTCCGCCAGGATCTGCCTGCAGCTCGGACACGCCGGCCGCAAGGGTGCCACCAAATTGATGTGGGAGGGCATGGACCGGCCGCTGGAGGAGGGCGGCTGGAATACGATCTCGGCATCGCCGCTGCCTTACTTCCCCGATAGTCAGGTGCCGCGCGAGATGGATCGCGCCGCGATGGACAAGGTGAAGAAGGAGTTCGTCGCGGCAACCGTGCGCGGGGAGGCGTGCGGCTTCGACATGCTCGAGCTGCACTGCGCCCACGGCTATCTGCTCGCGAGCTTCATCTCGCCGCTGACCAACCAGCGCACCGACGAATATGGCGGCACGCTCGCCAACCGTCTGCGCTATCCGCTGGAAATCTTCGAGGCGATGCGCGCGGCATGGCCGGCGCACAAGCCGATGTCGGTGCGCATCTCCGCCACGGACTGGTCCGAGGGCGGCATCACCGGCGACGATGCGGTGCTGATCGCGCGTGCCTTCACTGAAGCCGGCGTCGATCTCATCGACGTCTCGACCGGGCAGACCGTGCGCGATGCACAGCCGGTCTACGGCCGCATGTTCCAGACGCCATTCTCCGAGCAGGTTCGCAACGAGGCCCGTGTCGCGACCATGTGCGTCGGCAACATCACGACCGCAGATCAGGCCAACACCATCCTCGCCGCCGGCCGCGCCGACCTGGTGGCGTTGGGGCGGCCGCACCTGGTGGACCCGTCGTTCACGATGCGGGCGGCGGCCTGGTACGGCGCTTCCGACATTGCCTGCCCGCCGCAATACTTACCCGGAAAGGAGCAGATCTTCCGCAACAGCGTGCGCGACCGGCAGGACCTCGAGGACCTCAAAATTAAGGGTAAGCCGAAAACCCGGGCCGAGCTGAAAGCGGAGGCAACAAAGCCGCTTGCAGCCGAATAGGCCGGATGGCAGGCTGAATCACACCCTGTCCCGCCCTGCGCGGGGAGGTGAGGGAATAGCGTTGGAGTACGCGGATGAAGGCGATCATCGTCGGGGGCGGTATCGGGGGCCTCACCACCGCGCTGATGCTGCGGGCGCGCGGCATCGACTGCGAATTGTTCGAACAGTCCGACAGCATTCGCGAACTCGGCGTAGGGATCAACACCCTGCCGCATGCGATCCGCGAACTGGCCGGGCTTGGCCTGCTGGACCGGCTCGATGCCGCTGCGGTGCGTACCGATCAATTATACTACCTCAACCGCCACGGCCAGGAAGTCTGGCGCGAGCCGCGCGGCCTCGATGCCGGCCATGACGTGCCGCAATTCTCGATCCATCGCGGCCGGCTGCAGAGCGTCATCCATCGCGCCGTCGAGCAACGGCTGGGCGCGGAGGCGATCCACACCGGTTGCCGGCTTGGCACATTCGCGCAGCACGAGGGCGGCGTGGTCGCGCATTTCTTCGACCGCAGCGGCGCCCATGTCAAAACCGCCCGCGGCGATATCCTGATCGGCGCCGACGGCATTCATTCGCGGGTGCGCGAGATGCTGTTTCCGGACGAGGGGCCGCCGTGCTGGAGCGGCCTGATGCTGTGGCGCGGCGCGCGCGACTGGCCGGCGTTCCTGACCGGCCGCTCGATGATCGTCGCCGGCGGGCTGCATGGCAAGGTCGTGGTCTATCCGATCGCGGAAGGATCGAGCCCGTCGAGCCGGCTGACCAACTGGGCCGTGCTGGTGAAAGTCAGCGACGGCAATGCGCCGCCGGCGCGTCGCGAGGACTGGTCGCGGCCCGGCAAGCGCGAGGAATTGATGCCGCATGTCGAGCGGTTCTCGGTGCCGCATGTCGACGTCCGAAGCCTGATCTCGGCAACTCCTGAATTCTACGAGTATCCGTGCTGCGACCGCGATCCGCTGCCGTACTGGACCTGGGGACGCGTCACGCTGCTCGGCGATGCCGCGCATCCGATGTATCCAGTTGGATCGAACGGCGCGTCGCAGGCAATTCTCGATGCGCGCGTGCTCGCCGACGAACTGGCGCGATCGGAACATCCGCGCCAGGCGCTGGTAGCCTATGAACAGAAGCGCCTGCCGATGACGGCCGAAATCGTGCGCTCGAACCGGCTCGGCGGACCCGAAGGCGTGATCGACGCCGTGGAGCAACTGGCGCCCGACGGCTTCACGGATATCGAAAAAGTGCTGAGCCACGCCCAGCGCGAAGCCATCGTGCGCGGCTATGCTTCCAAGGCGGGCTTCGCCCCGCCGCCGCTCGGATTGGCGGCGGTACGGGCGTAATTCCCGTAGCCCGGATGGAGCGCAGCGCAATCCGGGATTCGATCAGCGAACGCAGCGACCCCGGATTGCGCTGCGCTCCATCCGGGCTACGAAGAAATTCACGCCCCCGGAGGCGGCGGCAGGAAGTGGATGTTGTGCTCGGCCGCCAGCGCCACGACGGCGTCCGGCGTCTGTTCCTTCATGTTGTGGATGCCCCAGAACAGGTCGTACAGCCGCCGTGTCGGCGACACCCAGAACAGCGTCTTCGCGGTGCGGCCGGACTTGTTGAAGATGCCGTGCGGCTTGCCCATCGGCAGCCGCACCAGGTCGCCGGGCGTGGCCGAAGTCTCGGCGCCGTCGAGGAAGAAGTCGAGCTTGCCCTCCAGGATGTAGAGATACTCGTCCTGGTCGGGATGGATATGCGGCGGCACGAACGTCTCGGGCGGGAAGGTCGCATGCCAGGAGAACGAATGTTCGGTGACGTTCTTCGGCACATAGGTCTGCCCGAGGATGTTCCAGGAGATACCCTGAATGCCTTCATTGGCGCGGGTGATGCCGGCGATTTCGGTCTTCATGATGTCGCTCCCTGCTATTCGTTATTTCGCCGCCGTGCAGTCCTTGGCGTAACGGTCGCCGTAATTCGAAAACACCTTTTCGACGATCTCGGTCTGGAATTTGCCGTCCGCGCGCTTGGCGACCTTGGTCAGGTAGAAATTCTGGATCGGGTAGCCGTTGACGTTGAACTTGAAGTCGCCGCGCAGCGAGGTGAACTCCGCCTTCCTCAGCGCCGCCGAGACCGCATCCTTGTTCTTGAGGTCGCCCTTAACCGCCTTCACCGCGCTGTCGATCAGCATCGCGGTGTCATAGCCCTGCATCGCGTAGGTACCGGGCACGCTGTTGTAGGCGGCCTCGTAAGCCGCGACGAACTTCTTGTTCTGCGGATTGTCCATGTTGGGCGCCCAGTTGGCGCCGCCGAACATGCCGACGGCGGCGTCCTGCTGCGCCGGCAGTGTCGATTCATCGACGGTGAATGCGGACAGCACCGGAATCTTGTCGGCGAGGCCGGCCTGGCGATATTGCTTCACGAGGCCCACGCCCATGCCGCCCGGCATGAAGGTGAACAGCGCATCGACCTTGGAGGAGGCGATCTTGGTCAGTTCGACCTGGAAATCGAGCGTGCCGAGCGGCGTATAGCTCTCCTCCACGATCTCGCCCTTGTAGTCGAGCTTGAAGCCTGCCGCCGAATCCTTGCCGGCCTGATAGTTCGGCACCAGCACATAGACGCGCTTGTAGCCGCGGTCCTGCGCGACCTTGCCGAGGATTTCGTGAACCTGGTCGTTCTGGTACGAGGTCACGTAGAAAAACGGATTGCACTCCTTGCCGGCGTAGCTCGACGGTCCGGCGTTGGGGCTGATCAGGAACGTCTTGCTTTCGGTGACCGGCCGGTGAATCGCCTGCAGGATGTTGGAGAAGATCGGTCCGACCACGAAATCGACCTTCTCGCGTTCGAGCAGGCCCTTCGCCTTGGTCACGGCGCCGTCGGGCTTGAGTTCGTCGTCAACGACTACGACCTCGACGTCCTTGCCGGCCATCTTGCCGCCGAGGTCCTTGACCGCCAGCTGAAAGCCGTCGCGGGATTGCTGGCCGAGCACGGCTGCCGGGCCGGACAAGGTTACGATGATGCCGACCTTGATCTTCTCCTGGGCTGCCGCCGGACCGGCGGCGACCCCCAGCAAAACGGCAAGTCCTGCCAGCTTCGACGACTGCTTCATGCTATTCCTCCGTTCGGCCGCTCTCCGGCCGAAACCAACGCCACACCAATATGCTCAAGATGCAGCTTATTCTGATGACGACCGCACCCGCAAGCTGCGCAGCGCAGTGTGCAAGCCGCGCGCCAATTACTTGAAACTTAAAGAAATCTGGACGATGATCCCGCGCGCGGCGGTTCGGGTGGTTTCCGATCGCCGGGAAGGCGAGACTGCACACCCAAGATTGCACCCATGACCCTTGATTCCGAGACCAAGGCCGTCGAACTCCCGGAGGACCATGGCGACGAACTCCGGCTCTGGCTCCGGCTGCTGACCTGCACGACCCTGATCGAGGGCGAGGTGCGCAGCCGGCTGCGCGAGCGTTTCGACGTGACGCTGCCGCGGTTCGATCTGATGGCCCAGCTCGACAAGGCGCCCGAGGGCATGACGCTATCCGACCTCTCCAAGCGGATGATGGTGTCGAACGGCAACGTCACCGGACTGGTCGAGCGCCTGGTCGAATCCGGGCATCTCGACCGGCGTACCTCGGACGCCGACCGCCGCGCGCAGGTGATCCGGCTGACCAGGGCCGGCCGGGCCGAATTTCGCAGGATGGCGGCGGAGCACGAATTATGGATCGCCGATATTTTCGCCGACCTGACCCCGAAGGATGTCCGCGAACTGATGCGGCTGCTGGCGAAGACCAAGACGTCAGCGCAGAAATCCGCCAAGGCACGGGCCGAGTGAAATGCGATTGCCGGAGGTGATCTATTGAGTCCGGATGTCGACTACGAGACCGAATACAACAATCGCGCGCGGGTTCCGGAGAATCCGGCAATCATCGCCGGCTGGTCGCGCGATGCAAAGGCCTACCGCGAGGCGCATCAGGTGCGTCACAAGGTGATCGCTTATGGTGCGGGCGAACGCAACCGGATCGACCTGTTTTCCGGCGATGGTGCGGGTCCGATCGTCGTCTTCATCCATGGCGGCTATTGGCAGGCGCTGGACGGCTCGTTCTTCAGCCACCTCGCAGGCGGCCTCAATGCCCACGGCATCGATGTTGCGGTGCCGAGTTACGACCTCTGCCCCACGGTCTCCATTGCCGAAATCATCGCCGAGATACGGGCTGCATCCCGGGAACTGGCCAAACTCGGGCGACCGCTGGTCGTGAGCGGTCATTCTGCGGGCGGTCATCTTGCCGCGTGCATGCTGGCGACGGACTGGCGCGCGTTCGATGCAGCGTTGCCGGAAGAACTCGTGACCGCGGCCTACGCCATTTCGGGATTGTTCGACCTGCGGCCGCTGGTCGGCACGTCCATCAACAATGCGCTGAAGCTCGATGAAGCATCGGCGAGGGCGGTGAGCCCTCTGTTCTGGAAATCGCCGCTGCGTGGCACGCTCGACGCGGTGGTCGGCAGCAATGAAAGCGCCGAGTATCTTCGGCAGAGCCGCACCATTGTCGATGCCTGGGAGGCGGCCCGTATTGCGACGCGGTTCGGCACAATTCCCGATGCCAACCATTTCACCGCCATCGCGCCGCTCGCCGATCCCAATTCGTCGATGACGCTGCGGCTGAAACGACTGGCGGGACGCTAGCAAATTCCAACCACATCAAACCGCGACAGAGGAGATGGCGACATGGCAGCGCTTGAAAAAGGCATCACCGCCAACGGCACCGGCTACGGCGGCAAGACCTGGAATATTCTCGGTCAGGTCTACTTCCCGAAGGCCATCACCGATTCCACCTTTGCATTCGAGACCAACAGCGAACCCGGCCAGTTCGTGCCGGTGCATGTCCATCCGACGCAGGACGAATTCATCCTGGTGCAGGAAGGTGTGCTGGATCTCAAGCTCGACGGCGTCTGGGTGCAGGCCAAGGCCGGCGATCTGGTCCGCATGCCGCGCGGCATTCCGCATGGCTACTTCAACAAATCCGACAAGCCGGCGCGGGCGCTGTTCTGGGTGTCGCCGATGCAGAAGCTCGAAGCGCTGTTCAACCAGCTGCACAACCTGACCGACCCCGAAGAGGTGGTGCGGATCTCCGCGCAGCACGAGGTGAATTTCTTGCCACCGGAGGCCAACGAATAGGCACAGCCGCCGAAGGCTTCGCTGGAGCGAAGCACAAGTTCCAGGGCCGGGGCCGCGTAGTGCGGCTGCCCGGCCCATCTATTTGTGGGCCGGACCTCATTCCCCACTTGCGCTGAATTACTTTAAGCCTAAAATGATTTGTGAGACAACGCTGCCGGGCGTCCTCGATATTGATCTCGAGCCTTTCATTGATGAAAGCGACGGGTGATGGAAATGTCAGGTCAAACTCCCAGCCGATCCTCCGGTCCGACGCATGGACCGGTCCTTGGCCCCTCCGGTCACGTCGACGATTTTGCGCGGCGAAATCTGCCGCCGTTCGAGCAATGGCCTGAATTGCTGTTGGACCGGCCCGAGTTTCAATACCCTGAATATCTGAACGCGGCGGTCGAACTGACAGATCGCATCGTCGAAAAGGGGTGGGGCGACCGGATTGCGCTGATCGGCAATGGCCGCCAGCGCACCTACAAGGAACTGGCGGACTGGTCCAACCGCCTGGCCCATGCGCTTGTCGAAAATTACGGCGTCAAGCCCGGCAATCGCGTGCTGATCCGTTCCGGCAACAATCCGGCGCTGGTCGCGGCATGGCTTGCGGCGACCAAGGCCGGCGCCGTCGTCGTCAACACCATGCCGATGCTGCGCGCCGGAGAACTCGCCAAGATCATCGACAAGGCCGAGATTGCGCTGGCGCTGACCGACAGTCGTATCGCAGACGAACTGGTCGCATGCGCGAAGACCAGCCGGTTTCTCAAGCAGGTCGTGAATTTCGACGGCACCTCGAACCATGACGCCGAGCTCGACCGGGTGGCGCTGAACAAGCCGGTGAAGTTCGAGGCGGTGAAGACCGGGCGCGATGACGTTGCCTTGCTGGGATTTACCTCGGGCACCACCGGCGAGCCCAAGGCGACGATGCATTTTCACCGCGACCTGATGATCGTTGCCGATGGTTACGCCAGGGAAGTCCTTGGCGTCACCGAGGACGATGTTTTCGTCGGCTCGCCGCCGCTGGCATTTACGTTCGGACTCGGCGGGCTTGCGATCTTTCCGCTGCGGTTCGGTGCGACGGCGACGCTCTTGGAAAATGCAGCTCCGAGCGAGATGATCAAGATCATCGAAACCTACAAGGCCACGGTCTGCTTTACTTCGCCGACGGCGTATCGCGCCATGATGGCCGCGATGGACAAGGGCGCGGACCTGTCGTCGCTTCGGATTGCGGTTTCCGCCGGCGAGACGCTACCGGCGCCGGTATTCGAGGCCTGGACTGGCAAGACTGGCAAGACGATTCTCGACGGGATCGGCTCAACGGAACTGCTGCACATCTTCATCACCAACCGCGTCGGCGATGCCATCGGCGGAACGACGGGGCATCCGGTTTCCGGCTATGAGGCAAAAATCGTCGATGACGACATGAACGAATTGGCGCCAGGCAGCGTCGGCAGGCTCGCCGTGCGCGGGCCTACCGGATGTCGTTACCTCGCCGACAGCAGGCAGTCGAACTATGTACGCGACGGCTGGAATCTCACGGGCGATTCCTTTGTGCAGGACGCCGGCGGCCGGCTGTCCTTTGTCGCGCGCTCGGACGACATGATCGTGTCTTCCGGCTACAACATCGCAGGCCCCGAGGTCGAGGCGGCGCTGCTGTCGCATCCCGCGGTCGCCGAATGCGGGGTGGTCGGCGCTCCCGACGAGGCGCGCGGCCTAATCGTCAAGGCTTACGTGGTGCTGGCAGGCGATGCCAAAGCCGACGCCGCGCTGACGCAGGTGTTGCAGGATCACGTCAAGCGCGAGATCGCGCCCTATAAATACCCGCGTGCGATCGAATATGTCGCGCAACTGCCGAAGACTGAAACCGGCAAGCTGAGGCGCTTCACGCTGCGGCAGATGGCTGCGGCCGGCAATGCATCGACGCCCGGTGTCGCTGCGGAATGAACTCGACTGAGGGAGATAGCCGGTGACCGCACCAGATGGCCCCGCCTTGACGGTGGTGGCTGCTACAATGAGCGATAGCCCGCAGGTGCTGCAGCCGAGCGGCTGGCCGATGCCGAAAGGATACGCCAACGGCATGGCGGCCGATGGCCGTCTCGTGGTGACCGGCGGCGTGATCGGCTGGGATACCGAGGGCCATCTGGAATCCGACTTCGTCGCGCAGGTACGCCAGACGCTGCGCAATATTTCCGAAATACTTGCGGTTGGTGGTGCGCGCCCGGAGCATCTGGTGCGGCTGACGTGGTACGTTGTCGATATCGAGGAGTACCTGGCCAACCTCAAGAATCTCGGCCGGATCTACCGCGAGATTTTCGGTACGCATTATCCGGCGATGGCGCTGGTGCAGGTGGTGCGCCTGGTCGAAAAAGCCGCACGTGTCGAAATCGAGGCGACGGCGGTGGTGCCGCGCTGAGACATTGTGCCTGCGAAGGCCAGCCGCTACCCGGGCACGCGTATCTGCTTGGCGGCCTCAAACGCTGCCAGCCGCTCGTTGAGTTTGCCGTTCGCCATGCCGGCCCGGGCGATGATGGTGGGGACGGGCAGGGTTTCGAAAAAGTGACAGGCGACGCGATGGCCGGGTGATGCTTCGCGCAGCTTCGGCTCCTCGGCCGAGCAGCGCGCCTGCGCGTGCGGGCAGCGGGTATGGAAACGGCACCCGCTCGGCGGCTTGAACGGGCTCGGCACGTCGCCCTGCAGCATCACGCGCTTGGTGCGCAGGCCCGGATCGGGCTTTGGGATCGCCGCCAGCAGCGCCTGGGTGTAGGGGTGCAGCGGGCGATCATAGAGTGTCTTCTTGTCGGCGATCTCGACCAGCTTGCCGAGATACATCACTGCGACGCGGTCGCTGATGTGCTTCACCACGGCGAGATCGTGGGCGATGAACAGATAGGACAGGCCGAAGCGTTGCTGCAGATTCTGCAGCAGGTTGACGATTTGCGCCTGGATCGAAACGTCCAGCGCCGATACCGGCTCGTCGCAGACGATCAGTTCGGGATTGGCGGCCAGCGCGCGCGCGATGCCGATACGCTGGCGCTGCCCGCCGGAGAACTGATGCGGATAGCGCCGGGCATGCTCGGGCAGCAGGCCGACGATTTCCAGCAACTCGCGGCCGCGTGCGGCCTGCGACTCGGCGTCGCCGATTTCGTGCACCCGCAGCGGCTCGGCCAGGATCTCGCCCACCGTCATCCGCGGATTGAGCGAGGCGTAGGGGTCCTGGAATATGATCTGCATGTGCCGGCGCAAACGCCGCATCTCGTCCTTGTTGAGGTTTGCGATCTCCTTGCCCTTGAACCGCACCGAGCCTCCGGTGGGGTCCATCAGGCGCAGGATCAGGCGCCCGGTGGTCGACTTGCCGCAGCCGGATTCGCCGACCAGCGCCAGCGTCTCGCCGCGGGCGATCTCGAAACTCACGTCCTCGACGGCGCGCACTAGCCCGACGGTCTTGCGCCGGATGAGGCCGCGGCTGACCGCAAAATGCTTGACCAGGCCATCGACCTGCAGGACGGGGACATCGGTCGCGGGAGCGCTCATGACAGTACCTCGACCGGCGCCTTCCAGCACGCTACCTGATGGCCCGGCGCGATATCGCGCAAGGGCGGCGGCTGCTGCCGGCAACGCAGGTCCGCGAACGGACAGCGCGGCGCGAAGCGACAGCCCTTGGGCTGGTTGTTGGGGCTGGGCACCGTGCCTTCGATGGTGGCGAGCCGCTTGCGGTCGACGTCGATGCGTGGGATCGAGCCGAGCAGCCCGATCGTGTAAGGATGCTGGGGATCGGCGAACAGGTCGTTGACGTCGGCGCTTTCGACGATCCGGCCGGCATACATGACGAGCACCTGGTCGGCGACCTCGGCGATGACGCCGAGATCGTGGGTGATGATCAGGATCGCCATGCCGAGGCGCTGCTGCAGATCGCTCAGCAGGTCGAGAATCTGAGCCTGGATGGTGACGTCGAGCGCGGTCGTCGGCTCGTCGGCGATCAGGAGCGACGGCTCGCAGGAGAGCGCCATCGCAATCATCACGCGCTGGCGCATGCCGCCGGACATGTTGTGCGGATAGTCGTCGACGCGCTGCGCCGGCGAGGGGATCCGCACCAGGTCGAGCATCTCGATCGCGCGCGCCTTTGCGGCGCGCGGCGACATCTGGGTGTGCGCCAGGATCGCCTCGACGATCTGCTGCCCGACCGTGTGGACCGGGTTGAGCGAGGTCATCGGTTCCTGAAAGATCATCGACATCTTGCCGCCGCGCAGCTTGCGCCGCTCGTCGGCCGATAGTTTCAGCATATCGCGATTGCCGAACAGCACGGCCTCGGCCTCGACCTTGCCCGGCGGGCTCGGCACCAGCCCCATCACCGAGAGCGACGTCACGCTCTTGCCGCAGCCGGACTCGCCGACGAGGCCGATGGTGCGTCCGCGCGGAACGCTGAAGCTGATGCCGTCGACCGCACGGAACAGGCCGCGGTCGGTGGCGAAGTGAGTCCGTAGGTCGCGAACCTCGAGAAGCGTGTCCATCAGAAGGAGTAATCCAGTCCCTTGTAGAAGGTGTTCTGATAGAGCATGTGCGGCCGGACACCTTTCAGCTTCTTGACGCTCGTCGTGTACATCGCGATGTTCATGACCGGCATCCACAGATGCTCCTGTGTGACCCGCTGCTGCGCCAGTGCGTAGTACTTGGTGCGGTCGGCCTCCGTCAGCGAGGCGCGTCCCATCTTCAGGTACTCGTCGGTCTTGGCGTCGTTCCAGTTCATCCGGTTGGGCGCCGGCATGTTCTTGGAGTCGAAGTAGAAGTTGAGCAGGTCGCCTGCCGAGATATAGGGGAACGTCACCGTCCACAGCTCGAAGTCCTGCTTGGCCATCTCGGCCGGCGCGATCGTGGAGTCGAAGCCTACGATCTTCCAGTCGATGCCGATCTTGCGCATGTAGCCCTGGATCGCCTCGGAAACGCGGGGGAAATAGGCCACCTGGGTGAACAGGACCTTCGGCGCAAGCTTGACGCCATCCTTCTCGCGGATGCCGTCGGCGCCCACCTTCCAGCCGGCCTCGTCCAGGAGCTTCTTTGCCCGCTCGACGTCTTCCTTGATGATGCCCTTGGTCGATTCCGCAAAATCGAGCGCCTTGGGATCGATGAAGGTGTAGGCGGGATCGGCGTTGCCCAGCATGATGCCCTTGACGATCTCGGCGCGATTGATGGCGATATTCATCGCTTCGCGCACGCGGGCGTCGGCGACCATCGGCCGCGTCGTCTTGTAGCCGTAATACATCAGCTGGAAGTTTGGCTGGGCTTCCTGGACGGTCAGATTGGGCGCGGCCTTGACCTGCTGGATGAACGCTACCGGAACCTGGTGCGTTACGTCGAACTGTCCGCCCATCATGGCGGCGACCCGGGCGGAGTCCTCCGGCACGATCTTGATGCTGAGCTTCTCGAATTTGACCGGGCCCTTGTTCTGGTACATCGACGGACCCCATTTGTAGGCGTCGTGGCGCTTGAGCACGATTTCGGTGCGCGGCTGCCAGCTTTCGAAACACCATGGCCCGGTGCCGTCGATTCCCTTGATGCCATAGTCCTTGCCGAGCGACTCCACGCTCTCCTGATTGTGGATGGCGGTCGTGAACATCGTGAGCTGGAGCAGGAGATCGGCGAACGGCTCTTTGAGTTCGTACTCGACCGTATAGGGATCGGGCGCCCGCAATTCCTTGATGTTGCCCGCACGCCAGGCGAGAGGCGCCTTGAGTTCGGCGCTGGTCAGTCGCTTGAAGGAATAGATCACGTCGGCGGCGGTGAATTTCTTGCCGCTGCAGAACTGCACGTCGTCGCGCAGCTTGAAGGTATAGAGCTTGCCGTCCTCGCTTACGGTCCAGGACTTGGCGAGATAGGGGATCGCGGTCTTCCCGTCCCAGTCCATCGCCACCAGCGTGTCCTGGAACATGTTGACGATGTCGGAGGTCGGCGACCACGTGGTGCGCTGGCCGTCATAATGCGGCGCGTCGAGCGCCTTCATCATCTTCAGCGTCTGGGCCCCTGCCGCCGATGAAATAGCGGCCGCTCCGAGCATCGCCACAACGCCTGTCAAAACCCTGCGCATCGCATTCTCTCCCTGGTGGTGTTCTTGTTATCGCGTAACGTCCAGCCCCTTGTAGAAGGTGTTCTGGTAAATCATGTGCGGCCTGGCGCCCGTGATCTTCTTGTTGGCGACCTGGTCCATGTTGATGTTGAGCACGGGTATCCAGAGGTGCTCGCGCGTCACCTTCTGCTGCACCAGCGCGTAATATTTTGCCCGGTCGGCTTCGGTCAGCGCGGAGCGGCCCTGCTTCAGCCAGGTATCGGTTTCGGCATCCTTCCAGTTCATCCGGTTGGGCGTCGGGATGTTGGCGGAATCGAAATAGATGTTCATGAGATCGCCGGCCGACAGATACGGCACCGTGACCGACCAGATCTCGTAGTCCTGCTCCGCCATCTTCACCGAAGCGATGGTCGAGTCCCATGGCTGCAGTCGCCAGTCGACGCCGATCTTCCTGAGATAGCCCTGGATGGCGTCGGCGACGCGGGCCGAATTGGCATTCGCGGTGAAATAGACTTTTGGTGCGAGCCTGAGTCCGTCCTTTTCGCGGACGCCGTCGGCGCCCGGCTTCCAGCCGGCCTCTTCGAGCAGGGCCTTGGCGCGCTCGAGATCTTCCTTGACGACGCCGTTGGTAGCGGGGTCGAAGTCGAGCGCGTCCGGGTCAACGATGGTGAAGGCGGGATCCGCATTACCGAGCAGGATCGCCTTGGCGATTTCCGCGCGGTTGATGGCGATGCTCATGGCCTCGCGGACGCGCCGGTCGGCCACCATCGGCCGTGTCGTCTTGAAGCCAAAATAGAGAAGCTGGAAATTCGGCTTGGCCGGCGTCACGGCCAGCATCGGGGCGGCCTTGGCCTGCGAGATGAACTGCGCCGGAAACTGGTGGGTGATATCGAACTGGCCGGACATCATCGCCGCGACGCGGCTGGAGTCTTCCGGCACGATCCTGATGACCAGCTTCTCGAATTTCACCGGCCCCTTGTTCTTGTACATCGAGGGGCCCCATTTGTAGGCATCGTGCCGCTTCAGCACGATCTCGGTGCGCGGTGTCCAGTGATCGAAGCACCAAGGACCGGTACCATCCGCTCCCTTGATGCCGTAGTCCTTGCCGAGTGCCTCCACGCTCTCCTTGTTGTGGATGACGTTGGTGAACATCGTGAGCTGCAGCAGCAGTTCGGAGAACGGCTCCTCGAGTTCGTATTCGACGGTGTGAGGATCGGTCGCGCGCAGTTCCTTGATGCGACCGGCGCGCCAGGCGTAGGGTCCCTTGATTGCGGGGTCCTTGAGCCGCTTGAAGCTGTAGACGACGTCCTCGGCCGTGAATTTCTTGCCGCTGCAGAACGAGACGTCGTCGCGCAGCTTGAACGTATAGGTCCTGCCGTCCTCGCTGATCGTCCACGATTTGGCGAGGTAGGGGATCGGCGTCTTGCCGTCCCAGTCGAGCGCGACCAGCGTATCCTGGAACATGTTGACGATGTCGGACGTCGGTCCCCATGTCGTGCGCTGCGCATCGTAATGCGGCGCGTCGATGCCCTTCATCAAGGTGAGCGTCTGGGCCGCAGCCGGCCCGGCCATTCCGAACGCCAATGCCACACTCAGAGCCAGTCTGATCATGTTTGCAGCCTCGGATCGAGGACGTCGCGGAATGCGTCGCCCAGAAGGTTGGCGGCGAGCACGATCACGAAGATCGCAAAGCTCGGGATCGTCGCGATGTGCGGTGCCATGAACAGGAAGTCGCGGCCCTGCGCCGCCATCATGCCGAGTTCGGCGGTCGGCGGCTGCGCGCCCATGCCGAGGAAGCCGAGCGCCGCGCCGATCAGGATGATCTGGCCGAACCGAAGCGTGAGGAACACGAAGATCGTCGAAATGCAATTCAGCGTCAGGTAGCGCCAGATCAGCGCGCTGTCGGACACTCCGACGGCGCGGCCGGCTTCCATGAACTCCTGGCCCATCACGCCTATCGCGGCGCCGCGCGCGACCCGCGCCACATCGGGCACGGTCGCGACGACGAGGGCAATCACTACCGCCGCCAGTCCCGCGCCGAAGATCGCGGCTACCGCGAGCCCGATCAGGATCGCGGGGAATGCCAGCATCACGTCGACCAGCCGCATGATCCAGCCGTCGAGCCGCCGGTAGTAGGCGGCGAGAATGCCGAGCACGCCGCCGATCAGGCCGCCGACGATCACGCCGACCAGCCCGAGCATCAGCGTGTTGCGCGTGCCGTAGATGACGCGGCTCAGGATATCGCGGCCGGTGTTGTCGGTACCGAACCAGTGCTCGGCGCTGGGTGGCTGCATCACCTTGGTCAGATCGGTAAAGTAGGGATCGTAGGGCGAGATCAGTGGTGCAAATACTGCCGCGAACACGATTGCAGTAAGCACCAGCGCGGCCACGGCGGCGACCCGGTCGCGCAGCAGCCGACGCAGCACACCGGCACGGGCGAACACGCCGGTTTCCTGATCCTTGACGAAGCCTTGCTCCAGTGCCTCGACGCTCATCTTCGCCTCACCCTCGGATCGAGATAGACGTAGAGCACGTCGACCAGGAGATTGATCGACAGGAAGGCTATGGCGAGGATCATGATCGCGCCCTGCGCCGTCGGAAAATCGCTGGAGACGATGGCGCCGACGGCGAGCCGGCCGACGCCAGGCCACGAGAACATGGTTTCGGTGACCACCGCGCCGCCGAGCAGGAAGGCCGCCTGCAGCCCGATCAGGGTGACGACGGGGATCAAGGCGTTGCGCAGCGCGTGATGAATAATCACCACGGTCTCGCGCAGTCCCTTGGCGCGCGCCGTGCGTACGAAGTCGGCGCCCAGTACTTCAAGAACGGCTGTGCGCGTCAAACGCGCGATGGGGCCGATCAATACTGCGCCGAGCGTCAGCGCCGGCAGGATCAGGCTCGGCAATCCGCCGTCCCAAATCGGCCCGGTGCGGCCGGTAAACGGCAGCAGGCCCCACTTGAAGCCGACATACTGAATCAGGATCAGGCCGATGAAGAACACCGGCATCGATACGCCTGCCACCGAGCATGCCATGATGATGCGATCGGTGATGCGGCCGCGATTGACCGCCGCCAGCGTTCCAAGCAAGAGGCCCATCGGCACCGCGAGCAGCATCGATCCCACCATCAGCTCGACCGTGGGCCCGATGGTCATCGCCAGTTCTTCGCTCACCTCCCGGTTGGAGATGATGGAGCGGCCGAGATCGCCGCGCAGCACACGCATGATGTATTCGAAGAACTGGATCGGGATCGACCGGTCGAGGCCGAGCTCCTCGCGGATCGCGGCGATGGTCTCGGCCTTGGCATCGGGGCCGGCGATAATCATCGCCGGATCGGCCGGCACGACCTGTAACAAACAAAAACAGAGGAAGAGAACCCCGAGCAAGGCGGGGAATGAAATCAGCAGGCGATGGACGATCTGTTGTCCCATGCGACGCCAACGGACCGGTTAGGCCATAGGAACGCGCCGCCGCTTACGCTGACGTTGTGCAGTCCCCTCCCTGGCAGCCGCGCTTCGTCCGACGTGCGCAGCATTTGTTTATCACGTGATAGTGACATGCGTCGGACGCGACGTCACGCTTAATCGTTCCGGCTGCGGCGTTTTGCGCTTGGATCCGCAACGGGTTCTTGCGCTGCAAGAAAATCCGCGTCGCGAAATTTTCCGCGCGGCCGGATCTGTCTCAAGTTATGTGCGTCGCGAGCAGCGGCGATCAATTCACGCGACGCGCTTCCAGACTTGCTTGCCGTGTGTGTGCGAACGGTTTGATGGATGTCCGAATTCAGGATCGCCGTCCGCGAGAAGCATCACCTCGACACAGTCGGCGTTCAGGCGCTCGTTGTCGACCAACCGTCCCGCAAGCACCCGCGCCTGAGATGGATCGTCCGTCTGGACGTCGACCCGGCGCTGCAGGCACTTGAAGCTATGGCCGTCGGAATTGCAGAGATCCTTGTAGAAGGAGACGCGATAGGTGTTCATCTTGCACTCCATCCTTCCGGCATGGCGCCGCACGTTACTCCCGGTGCATCATGCCGGCCAGCCAGCAGTGCGTTCCGCCATACGATTTAATGTCTGAGATGCCCTGATATCCTGTAGGTGCAAAGCGCGATCCTGAATACCTGATGGTGGTGTCCGGCGTTTCTCCAGGCGGCCAAAGGCGAGCGCGGCGCAATGGCGCGCCGCCACTGGTCAAATATCATTCTATAAGAGTTGGGGATTAAATCCCTTGACGAGGATCAAATTCGGCGCGTGCCGGGTTCGCTACGCTTGTTTATGGAAGGACAGCCAGCGAGATGGGTACCCGCCCAACCAGAATGCCTGGCCGGAGCAAGGTCTCATCGACAAAGCTCGATTGCGCAACCGCGTTTCAGAAGATTGCGCGGGAATGCGTCGCGAGCATCAAGGCGCATCGGAGCGGCGCGCATGCCGCGGACGCCGAGGCCGTGCATCAAATCCGCGTCGCGATCACGCGGCTGCGCGCCGCCGTGGCGTTCTTCGAGCCGATCGTGGTCGACACCGGCTGGCTCCGCCTGAAAAAGGAAATCGCGTGGCTGAATTCCTCGCTCGGCGCAGCGCGCGATAGCGACGTCTCGGCGGAGTATACCAGCCGCAAGCGGTACCAGGCGTGGGCGGAACGCGAGATTGGCGACGATCTCGCCCGGCGCCGGGTGCGGGACCACCAACGGCTGCTCAAAAGCCTGCGTTCAAGCCGGTTCCAGCGCCTGATCGTGGCGATGGCGGACTGGATCGAGGGGGGATCCTGGCTGGTGCGATGGCAGCGGCGGGTGCGCCGCCATGACGCCCGGTCGCTGGACGCTTATTGCACGCGCGAACTCAACCGCTGGCGCAAGCGGCTGATCCGCAAGGGGCGGGACCTTGAAAACCTCAGCGCTTCGCGCCGGCATCGATTGCGGATCAGGAGCAAGCGTTTCCGATACATGCTGGAGGCACTGACGGAGACGGTCGCGTTGCGCGGCCGTGGCGAACTGAAGCATCTGCAGGGGCCGGCGAAGCGGCTGCAGCGCGCCTTGGGCGATCACCGCGATATCGAGCGGCTTGCCGGTCTTGCCCGGCCAGGCGAGGGCGGCAAACAAAAGCCTCCACCGGGCTACCGCCATCGCAGGCAGAAGCTGATGGACGATGCGATCGAGGCCTATCGCAGCCTCAAGCAGGCGGGTTGACGCCAGCCTCTCGCGGCGGGCGCCGTCGGCAATCTGCCGGGTTTGATGTGCATCAAGCTTGACTGCGAAACCGTCGGTTACGCTGGACGCAATAGGCCGGGGCGCGGCGCGCATCCCGCCATATGTCTGGGAGAACGACGATGTTCAGGAATATTCTGGTTCATCTTCCTTCGGAGCGTCCAGTCAGGCCGGTGGTCGACCTCGCCATCGCCCTGAGCGCCGCGCGACGGTCGCATCTCGATGCCGTGGCCGCCGGCTATGAATCGATGGGCACGATCGGGATGGTGGCGGAGGGCGGCGGCGCCGCCGTCGCCGCCGTGATGGGAGACGAACAGGAGCGCGCCCTGGAACGCGCAAACGCCGCGATTTCCGTGTTCGAGATCGAAGCCAAGCTCGCCAAGATCGCCTACGGCGTCCGGTCCTTCGCGGCAGTTCCGGCCGAAGCCGGGCAGACCTTGGCAACGCTTGCCAGGCTTTACGACATGACGATCGTGCTGCAGCCGGATTCCTCGAACTCCAGCTACGACAACTACATTCCGCAGGAGATTCTGTTCAATTCCGGCGGACCCATGCTGATGGTTCCCTATATCCACAAGGGGCCGCTTGATGCCCAGCATGTCGGGATTGCCTGGGACGGCAGCCGTCTTGCCGCGCGGGCGTGGCGGGATGCGTTGCCGTTCCTGATGGGCGCCAAGGCCGTGACCGTGATTGCGGTCAACGAAGAGGCCAGCGAGGCATCCTCGGACCGGCTCGTCAGCCACCTGACCCGGCGCGGCATCGCGGCGCGGGTCCAGCGCCTGACCACGGATCGCGGCGATGTCCAGGGCGCCATTCTGTCGATTGCGGCCGAAAGCAACATCGGCCTCCTGGTCATGGGCGGATACGGCCATTCGCGGTTGCACGAGCGAATTCTCGGGGGCGTCACGCGCAGCATGTTCGACGCCATGACCGTGCCGGTGCTGATGTCACACTGAGCTTCGAGTTCTGAATTCCGACTCGCGGCAGCGTCTCATTGCGCTGCGCAATCGGGTGGATGCGGATACCGGTTCTGGAAAAGCTCGCGGCTGTAAACTCCCTCCAAAGTTTGTTGGCGCGCGAAGCCAAAAGCGCGGCGTGCCAACCAACTGAAACCTGTGATAGCTTTCCCCTTGAACGGCTCCGGTTCATCGGGAGAGTGTCGATGAGAACCATCACGGCGTCGGCGGCGCGCAGGCTCGGCAGATTCCTGACCAGGGACTTCCGCGAATTTTTTGGGCCTGCACAAGACGATATGGCGGAGCGCCTCGGTTCGCTGGCCCGGATCACCATCGAATGCATCGGACAAAGCGACGCTCTCTATCACAACTATGAGCATACGTGGCTGGTGACGATGGCCGGCCGCGACATATTGCAGGGCTTGCGGATGTCGCGCGGCATCCAGCCGGCCGACTACACCCATCTCATCGTTGCCTGCCTGCTGCACGACATCGGCTATGTTCGCGGCATATTGAGCGGCGACAGCAGCGACGAGTTCGTCGTCAATGAAGACGGGCTGAAGATTACGTTGCCGCGCGGCGCGTCGGATGCAGCGCTGATGCCCTACCATGTCGACCGTTCGAAGCTGTTTGCCATGGAGCGGCTTGGCAGTTCGTCGGTGATGGACGTCGCGCGCATCGTCGAAGCGATCGAATATACCCGCTTTCCCCCGTCGCCCGAGAGGAGGCCGACGGAGACAAACATACCGCGGCTGGTGCAAGCCGCAGACCTGATCGGGCAATTGGGCGATCCGATGTACCCAAGAAAGGTCAACGCCCTGTTTTACGAGTTTGAAGAAACCGGCCGGAACCGCCAGCTCGGCTATTCATCGCCGGCAGATCTCGTGGAGAAGTATCCGGACTTTTACTGGAACAGCGTTTCGGAGCATCTCGACGAGGCCATCAAGTACCTGAACCTGACCGCGTCCGGCCGGCAATGGATTGCCAACCTTCACCACCATCTGTTGTGTGCGGAAAATGCCCAGCGCCTTATGGGTCCGCAGCACTGACAGGCGCTGGACCCTAATCCTCTACAACCGGCTTGGTCGCGAATTGCGGGAACATCGCCGCGACGATCGGCCCGTCGGTGCGCCAGGAATGGCAGCCGCCGATAAAAAATGGCTGATGGCCGAGGCGCTGCTGGTCCTCCAGCGAATCACGGCCCTCCGGCTCCTTGCCGTGGGACATGGTCTGGAACAGCGTGGTCACGGCGGGGCCGAGCAATTCCATCAGGTGCGTGCAGGTCTCCAGCCGGCCGATCTTGCGCCGCACCAGTTCCCGCCAGCCCGACCCGATGCGTTCGCCGATCAGACGCTGCAGGATCGGTTCGACCTGGATGCAGGTGGGATAGGGCGTCGCGCGCAGCATCGCTTCCGCCTCGCGAACGGTCATGCTGTCGTCGATCGCGAGCCTCAGGCCGATGTCGTGCACGGGATCGCCCGGCTTGAGTTCGTCGCGAAAGCGGCTGGCCGGCTGCAGGAACGGCTTGATGTCGCGCAGCCACGCCTCGACTTCCCAAAGCCCGTCGTCCCGCAGATAGCCGGTGCATTCGACCGAACGCGTATGCATGTGACGGCGGTGGAGCGTCCTGACAGAGTCTTCCAGAGGCATCAGTTAATCCTGTTGCAGTACGGCGGGCGGGCTGGGTCGCTTCAGCCGAATTTGACGATCATCTTCCCAAGCGCCGACCGCGACTGCATGGTCTTGAAGGCCTCGCGGAAATTCTCGAACGGCACCACCTTGCCGACGACCGGCGTCAGCTTGCCGGAGGCGAGCCAGTCGAACAGTTGTGCGATCAGGCGGGCATGGGTCTCCGGCTCGCGCTTCTGGATCTGGGCGAGGTCAACGCCCAGCAGCGCGCCGCCCTTGAGCAGGGGCAGGTTGAACGCCAGCGCCGGAATGGTGCCCGAGGCGAACCCGACCACGAGATGGCGGCCGCGCCAGGCGATCGAACGAAAGGCCTGCAGCGCCACTTCGCCACCGACAGGATCGAAAATCACGTCGGGCCCATGCCCGCCAGTCATTGTCTTGAGCGTCTCCCGCCAGTTCGCCTGGGTGTAGTCGATGGTCTCGTCGGCGCCGAACTGCACCGCGAAGTCACGCTTTTCCTGGGTAGACGCTGCGGCGATCACCCGCGCGCCCATCAGCTTGCCGATTTGGACGGCGGCGATGCCGACGCCGCCCGCAGCCCCCAGCACCAGCAGGATCTCGCCGGACCGAAGCGAGGCGCGGGCGTCGAGCGCGTAAAGCCCGGTCAGGTAATTGGCCTGAAACGACGCGCCGGCTTCGAACGGCACCTGCGCCGGCAGGTTCTTGAGCGCGGCAGATGGAACTGAAATGTATTCAGCGAGCGCGCCAGAGCGTGTCATACCGATGACGGGCATTCCCGGCTTGAATGCGGTGACATCGCTGGCCACGGCATCGACCACGCCGGCAAATTCGGTCCCCGGCACGAAGGGCAGCGGGTCCTTGGTCTGGTAAAGTCCCTGGACCTTCAGGCCGTCGACGAAGCCGACTGCCGCGGCGCCGATCCTGACGCGGACCTCGCCCTTGGAGACCTCCGGCAGGTTCATTTCCTTGATCGAGATGCCGTCGATCGAATCGTAGTTCTCGACAACAACGGCTTTCATGTCGTTTCTCTCATGAGCTTCTTCGTGCTGCGCCAAAGCCTTGGGCCGGCGCGTTCTTCTGGATTCTCAAACTGGATCACTCGGCGGCTTCGGCCTGCTGGTCGATCTCGAGCGCCCCGGCCTTGATCAAAGGAATCAGGTCGCGTCCGATCGCCATCGTGTCATGCGGGTTCTCAAAGCCGCGCAGCAGGAACGAGTGAATCCCGAGCCGGTAATACTCCAGCACCGCCGCCGCGATCTGCTCCGGCGTGCCGACTAGGCACGACGTATTGCCCGGTGCGCCGGTGGCGCGGGCGATCCCCATCCACAGCCGCTCGTCATGGACGTCGCCGCGCGCGGCATAGCCGAGCAGCCGTTCGGCCGAGGTGTTGGTCGGCTGCGGCGCGGCTCCGGTTTTCCGCTCCACGTCGGCCAGGAGCGCGTTCGCCTTGTCCCAGGCAGCCCCCTCGGTATCCGCCATGATCGGACGCAGCGACATGTTGAAGCCGACCCGGCGTCCGAACGCCGAGGCGCGCCGCCGGAAATCCTGCACCCGGTCCTGCGTCTCCTTGAGCGGCTCGCCGAAGATCGCGAACACGTCGCAATATTGCGCGCCCATTTCCAGCGCGCCGTCCGACGAGCCGCCGAAGAACAGCGGCGGGAAGGGTTTTTGGAACGGCTTGATGTCGGTGTAGCCGCCACCGAGGCGGTAGAATTCGCCGTGGTGATCGATCGGGCCATCGCTGGTCCAGAGTTTTCGCATCACGTCGAGATATTCGCCGGCGCGCCGGTAGCGGTCGGCCTTCGGCAGGAAGTCGCCTTCGCTGGCCTGATCCTGGTCACTGGTGCCGGCAATGACATGCAGCGACATGCGCCCCTGCGTCAGCTGGTCGAAGGTCGCGATCTGCCGCGCTGCCAGCGCAGGCGCCACCGAGCCCGGCCGGTGCGCGATCAGGAACCTGATCCGCTCGGTATGATCAGCCGCATAAAGCGCGATCGCGAAGCCTTCGGCGGCGGAAGCATAATAGCCGACCAGAACGGAATCGTAGTTCCACTGCTCGTGCAGGCGGGTGAAATCGATGACCCACTGCCGTGAGATCTGTCCCTTGATCAGGTGAACCGCGACGCCTTCCTGCTGGGTGCCGATCATCCCGATGATTTTGGCTGGCATGGGTGTTTCCTGAGGTCTCTTGGTGCTTGACTGGAATCAAACGCGTAACATCCGGGGAAAGCAAGCTTTTAGGGTCTGCCGGCGCCGCATGCCCAGGGCGCGCTGCGCAAGGGTATTGCGGCTCGCCAAATGTGGCGCCTTCCGCTGGAATGGCCCTTGCCTCGATCAATCCCGGCTGCAATGGATACGGCCAAACCACTTCAACAGATACACCCAGAAGAAGAGACCGATGAGCCAACTGATTGTCCGCGCGGGCGAATTCACCTTTGAAGCGCGTTTTGAAGACGCGCTGGCGCCGAAGACCGTGGCCGCCTTTCGCAAGGCGATGCCGTTCGAGAGCCAGGCGATCCATGTCCGCTGGAGCGGCGAGGGGGTCTGGATGCCGCTCGGCGATCTCGATTTCGGGGTCTCCTACGAGAACCACACCAGCTACCCCGCGCCGGGCCAGATCATTCTCTACCCCGGCGGCATCAGCGAGACCGAGATCCTGCTCGCCTATGGGGGCGTTCATTTCGCCAGCAAGATGGGCCAGCTCGCCGGCAACCACTTCATCACCCTGACCTCAGGGCTGGAGAACCTGACCGCGTTCGGCAAGGCCGTGCTGTGGAAGGGCGCGCAGAAGATCCGCTTCGAGGAGATCTAGCGTGGCCGGTGCCGGCTACCCCCGCGACCTCCGCGGCTACGGCCGCAACCCGCCGGATCCGCGCTGGCCCGGCGACGCGCGGGTCGCGGTGCAGTTCGTGGTGAACTTCGAGGAGGGCGGCGAGAACAATATCCTGCACGGCGACCGCGCCTCGGAGGCATTTTTGTCCGACGTGCTGGGTGCGCAACCCTGGCCCGGCCAGCGCCACGCCAATATCGAATCGATGTTCGAATATGGTTCGCGCGCCGGTTTCTGGCGGCTGTGCCGAATGTTCACCGAACGCAACCTGCCGGCCACGGTGTTCGGCGTGGCGACCGCGCTGCAGCGAAATCCTGATGCCGTCGCGGCCATGAAAGAAGCCGGCTGGGACATCGCCAGCCACAGCCTGAAATGGATCGAACACAAGGATATGTCGGAGGCGCAGGAGCGAGCCGAGATCGCCGAAGCAATCCGCGTTCACATCGCGGCTACCGGCGAGCGTCCGCATGGCTGGTACACCGGACGCTCCTCGATCAACACGCTGCGGCTGCTGATGGAGACCGGCGGCTTGCTCTATCTCTGCGACTCCTATGCCGACGACCTGCCGTACTGGATCAAGTCGCCCGGGTTGAAGCCGCATCTGGTCATTCCCTATACGCTGGATGCCAACGATATGCGTTTTGTGAACGCGCAGGGCTTCGGCGGTGGCGACGAGTTCTTCACCTACCTCAAGGACAGTTTTGACGTTCTTTACGCCGAAGGTGCGACGGCGCCAAAGATGATGTCGGTCGGCCTGCACTGCCGGGTGGTCGGCCGGCCCGGCCGCGCCGCGTCGCTGATGCGCTTTCTCGACTATATCGGCAAGCACGAGCGCGTCTGGGTGCCGACGCGGCTGCAGATCGCGCAGCACTGGCACGCCAATCTCGGCCATCTCGCCGACGACGCTTTCGATATTGGATGAGCCAATGCTCGGCGCCGAGATCGTAAGCCGGATCGAACAGCTCGGGACGATTTCCGAGACCGCCGACAATCTGACGCGAATCTTCCTTTCGCCGGAACACCGCACGGCGGCCGATCTCCTGATGTCGTGGATGCGCAACGCCGGCATGACCGCGCGTCTCGATGCCATCGGCAATGTCTGCGGCCGCTATGAGGGCGAGCGGCCGGGGTTGCCGTGCCTGATGCTGGGCTCGCATTACGATACGGTGCGCGATGCCGGCAAATGGGACGGACCGCTCGGGGTGATCACGGCGATTGCCTGCGTTGCCGACCTCGACCGGCGGGGCGTGCGGCTGCCGTTCGCGGTGGAAGTCATTGGCTTTGCCGACGAGGAGGGCGTGCGGTTCGCCTCGACTCTGCTCGGCAGCCGGGCGATCGCGGGCACCTTCGACGAAGCCGTCCTCAACGCCCGCGACCGCGACGGCTTGTCGATGCGCGAGGCGATGCGGCAGTTCGGGCTCGACCCCGATCATGTCGGTGCCGCGGCGCGCACGCGTCGCGAACTGCTTGCCTATGTCGAACTGCATATCGAACAGGGCCCGGTGCTCGAGCAACAAAGCGTTCCCGTCGGGGTGGTGACGGCGATATCAGGCGCGACGCGGCTCGCGGCCAATCTCACCGGCATGGCCGGCCATGCAGGCACGGTACCGATGGCGCTGCGCCGCGATGCGCTGGCGGGCGCCGCCGAATGCATCGTGGCGGTCGAGGAATTCTGCAAGGCCGACGATTCCGGACTGGTCGGCACCGTCGGCGCCATCAGCGCCATGCCCGGCGCTACCAACGTCATCCCCGGCCTTGTTTCGTTCACGCTGGACATTCGTGCACCGACGGATCGGCACCGCAAGCTTGCGGTGGCCGATATCGTGCGGCGGATCGAGGCGATCGCGAAGCGGCGCGAGCTCGCGCTGCAGATCGACGTCACCCACGAAAACCGCACCGTGCCCTGCGCGCGGTGGCTGAAGGCGCAGGTCGCGGAAGCCGTCGCAGCCGAAGGCTATGGCGTGTTCGAGCTGCCGAGCGGCGCCGGCCATGACGGCATGGCGATGATCGACATATCAGACGTCGCCATGCTGTTCGTCCGCTGCCGCGGCGGCATCAGTCATAACCCTGCCGAACATGTCGAAATCGCCGACGCCGATGCCGGCGCGCGCGTGCTGCTGCGGCTGATCGAGAATTTCAGGCCGAAAAATTAAACGGTAAGCAGTCGCTCTCGTTATCGAGCTGTCCGCTCGCACATAGCCGGGCGCTTTGTGACGGCGTGATGACATTGCCTGTCATTTCGCTGCGTGACGAATCGATCATGTTCGGAGTACGCAACCCGTGCGTCCGAAACACATGACAATTTCATCCAGGCAAATGAATAGCCAGATCGCAATTCCGTCACATCGCGAATACCGCTTTTACCAGGGCGTGTTTGCCACCTGCATCGCCAACGGCATTCAGGCCGTGAATTTTCTCGGCGATCGATTCCTGCGAACATATCAGGCATCGGCAGGCATCGGTGAACTGTACCGTCACTCGATGAACAGCGCCTTCTCGCCGCAGGAGGCCTTTCTGGTCACCGGCGCGCCGCACGCATCGGCCTATTATCCGCGCGACTTCGCCTGGTTCTATCCCGACGTTCTGGATCCCGAGACCATCATGGATTCCGAGGATGCCGTCCGTAGGGTCCGCCTGCTCGAAAAAAGCGTCCGGCTGATGCTGGAAGCCGTTCGTTCCGGTGTCGTCACGACGACCATCGTTCCCGCAGGCCGCGACCGGTACATCGGCGTCAACTACTTCTCGCTGCCATCAGATACGCTGTTGGGGATCCTCGCCGGTCTGGAACAGCTCGTGCGAGCGGACCAGAACTCGTCTTCGTATTTGGCGATGTCGCAAGGTGCACATGCCGGCCGCTTGTTGATTGCCGCGTATCGCGAGGACCTGAAGAGAGCGCTGTTCGAACTCGCCAAGGCGCTGGAGCCGTTCGAGGACAACGGGCTGACGGCCGTCCTGTGCGATGTCAACGCGGCGCGTTCTGCCGCGACCGACACCCGCGCTGAACGCCGGCGTTTCGTCACCAATGCATGCGTGTACGCGACGTTCGCGCGCGGCATCCGATTGGGGGTGATCGACCAGATCGAGCTGGAACGGCTGCTGGGGCGCAAGCTTTCGCAATACAAGCGGGAGCTTCTCCGGCTGTTTGGCAGGGATGGCTATATCAGGCATGCGCTGGATTCCCGCAGCGAACCGCCGGCGTCTGCCGTAGCGCTGGACTTCGTCAATGTGCATCAGGGGTTTTGGGACCTGAGCGATGCAGGCGAACGCGCGCTGTTCGCGGCCACGACCAATCTCATCCTCGGCGAGCCGCGATTTCGAATCCCGGATACATCCCATTTCCTGGTGTCCGTGGATAACCCGCTGAACAAGATGATCCACAGGATCGCTGCGCCCGCCTATCAGGGTCGTTCTTCCTGGCCGACCTTCAACGTCGAATTCGCCGACCGCATGCTGGACTACGACGAATGTTCCGGCACCCAAACTTATGAATCCTGTGCGCAGGCCATCCTGCGCGACATCCGCACCGCAACGGAAACCCACGGCGGATATCAGGAACTGTTGTCGGAAAAAGGCCTCAAGTACCGCACCTGGGCTTATCAGAGCGCCGTCGCCCATTCCTGGTTTCCCCGCTTCCTCACCGTGTGGAAGCGGGCGTTCGGGACCTCGCTGCTCGATGGGGCTTAGCGGTGCCTGCGGCGTCCTCGCTAGAGACACCGCATTTCATTTGCAGTATTGCTGCCGCCGATGACGACAGCACCGGCATTCGAGGAGCGCGAAATCCTGTTCCGGGATTTTGCAAAGGCCCTGTTCAAATCCGACATGGATGCGCTTTACCGCGTCGTGACGCCGGATTTCCTGTGGCTCTATCACGACGGCGTCGCCGTGACGAAATCGCTCTCCGGCGCCGAGGCCATCAAGGCGCATCTGGCGGAGCAGAAGATCCTGTTCTCGGCGCAGCGTTTTCACGAGGTCCGCTACCACCATTTGGCGGAAACGACGTTCATGACGTTCCGCGTCAGCGAGACTGTCGCCGGGTCCGGTGAACTGCGCGAGCAACGCGGCATCGAGCATTACACCTTCCGGGACGGCCGGATCGCAACCAAGGATGTTTATCGGAAGCCTGCGCCGTAACGGCTTACGTCGTCCCTCGCGCCCCGGCTGCTCAGTTGGTGGGCAGATGCACTTCCTGAAAGCGCCGGATCGAGAACGTGGTGCCGCGGCCTTGTTGCTCAACGAATTGAAAGAACAATCGATTCCGTCGGCGCGAGGCGTCCGACACGATTGTACACAATGGCACGCGCCTTGCTTCGCTCCCGCCGAAGAGTTCTCTCGTTCGGGGGACGTGCGTCATGGCGAACTCAGGAAAGCTCGCAGCGGAGCCGGAGCCGATCGCGCTCGATTGGTCCGCGACGGCGCTTCTCATCATCGACATGCAGCGCGACTTCATGGAGCCGGGCGGCTTCGGCGAGACGCTCGGCAATGACGTCAGCCAGCTCGCGCGCGCGGTGAAGCCGATCGCGGCCGTGCTGGATGCGGCGCGCGCGACGGGGATGCTGGTCGTGCACACCCGCGAAGGGCATCTGCCCGATCTTTCCGATGCGCCGCCGGCCAAGGTCGAGCGCGGCGCGCCTTCCCTGCGCATTGGCGATCCCGGGCCGATGGGCCGCATTCTCATTCGTGGCGAGGCCGGCCACGACATCATTCCCGAACTCTACCCGATCGACGGCGAGATCGTGATCGACAAGCCGGGCAAGGGCGCATTCTACGCCACCGAACTCGGCGAGGTGCTGCAGCGCCATGGCATCGAGAACTTGCTGGTCTGCGGCGTCACCACCGAGGTCTGCGTCAACACAACGGTGCGCGAAGCCAATGACCGCGGCTATCGCTGCGTGGTGCTGGCGGATGGCTGCGCATCTTACTTCCCCGAGTTTCACGAGATGGGCCTGAAGATGATCAAGGCCCAGGGCGGCATCTTCGGCTGGGTCTCCGACTCGGCTGCGGTGCTCAGGGCACTTTCACCGGAGAATGCAACGACGGCAGCAGCGGGGACATCACGATGAGCACGAGCGCAACGGGGACATCAGGCACATCCACCTTCAAGCCGGCATTGTGGACGCCGGGCGACTGGAACGCGCTGTTCGGCTTCGGCACCAACATTCTCGTCAACATGCTGGTGCTGACCGGCTTGCTGCGCTTCGTGCTGAAGATGCCTGATTCAATCGTGTTCGGCCGTATCCTGCCGGCGCTCGGCCTGATGATGTGCCTCTCGACGTTCTATTACGCTTATCTTGCCTACAAACTGGCGCAGAAGACCGGCCGCCATGACGTCTGCGCGCTGCCGTCGGGCGTCAGCGTGCCGCACATGTTCATCGTCACCTTCGTGATCATGCTGCCGATCACGCTCAAGACCGGCGATCCCGTCAAGGGCTGGTCGGCCGGGCTGGTCTGGGTGTTCTTCCAGAGCTTTATCCTCATGATCGGCGGGTTCATCGCGCCGTACATCCGGAAGATCACTCCGCGCGCGGCGCTGCTCGGCACGCTCGCCGGCGTCTCTGTCACCTTCATCTCGATGCGTCCGGCGCTGGAGATGTACATGACGCCGCAGATCGGGCTGGTGTGCTTTGCCATCATCCTGGCGAGCTGGTTCGGTGGCGTGAAGTACTGGAAGGGGATGCCGGCCGGCCTTGTCGCCATCGCGGTCGGCATGGTCATCGCGTGGGGATCGAACCTGTTCGGCCTCGGGCTCGGCGGATTGAGCCTGAAGGGCGTCGGCGATGCCTTTGCCAATTTCGGCTTCTCGGTGCCGTTGCCCGCCTTCGGCCACGTCTTCTCGGGCTTCGAGTTCCTCGGCATCATTCTCGTCACGGCCATTCCGTTCGGCATCTACGATCTCGTCGAAGCCATGGACAATGTCGAAAGCGCGGAAGCCGCCGGCGACGAATATCCGACCACGCGGGTCCTGACCGCCGACGGTGTCGTCAGCCTGATCGGCTGCCTGATGGGCAATCCCTTCATCAATGCGGTCTATATCGGTCATCCCGGCTGGAAGGCGATGGGCGGCCGGATCGGCTATTCGGCGGCGACCGGAATCATGGTGGTGCTGTTGAGCTGGTTCGGCATCATCGCGGTGTTGCTGGCGCTGGTGCCTGTGGTCGCGATCTCGCCGATCCTGCTCTATATCGGCATGCTGATCGGCGCTCAGGCATTCCAGACCACGCCGGTCAAGCATGCGCCTGCAGTGGTACTGGCTCTGACGCCGCATCTCGCTGCCTGGGCGAAGCTGCAGATCGACACCATGCTTGGTGCAAGCATGACTGCGGCCCAAACGGTCGGCGGACTCGCCGCCGACAAGGTCGGTGCGGTGAAGGAAGCGGCCATCGCCTCGCTGCCGCAGCAGGGCGTGTTCTATCACGGACTGGAAGTGATGGGTGGCGGCGCGATCCTCGGCGGCCTCGTGCTGGGCGCGATCGGCGTGTTCGTGATCGAACGCGATTTTCTGAAAGCCTCGGCGTTCGCGCTCGCCGGCGCCGTCATGACCTATTTCGGTTTCATGCACGGCGAAGCCGTCGGCATCGGTGGCGGCCTTGGCGTCACGCCGGGCGTCGCGCTGGCCTATGTGGTGATGGCGGCGGGCCTGTTCGCGCTGGCGAAGAGTGGCGAGGGCGTGACCTACACCGCGCATGCAGAACCGGTCGCCGCGCCGGCGGAGTGAGCACCGGCGATATTCTGACATCGCGGGGAATTGCGCCGCAAAAGCCTTTGCGGCGCAATTCGCATTTGCGCTTTGCTCAGGGCGAGCGGAATCGTCGTCGGGCTGCAAAGCCTGTTGCCATTCGTGCTAAATAATGTACGATAAGTACAATAATTGAACCCGCGTGAAACGGCTTCCATGACGACCCATGATTATCGCATCTTCGACGCAGGGGATGTCCAGTTGCAATCGGGCGTCGTCTTCCCTTCCATGCAACTCGCCTACCAGACCTACGGCACGCTGAATGCGCGCAAGGACAATGTGATTGTCTATCCCACGTCGTTCAGCGCGCAACACTACGACACGGAATGGCTGATCCAGCGGGGTGGGGCGCTGGACCCCGATCGCTATTTCATCATCATTCCGAATCTTTTCGGCAACGGCCTGTCCTCGTCACCCTCCAATTCGGCCGTCACGCCCTTTCCGGCAATCAGCTATCATGACGCGGTCGCGGTTCAGCGCCGCCTGCTGGTGGAGCAGTTCGGAATTTCGAAGATCGCGCTCGTCTATGGCTGGTCCATGGGGGGCATGCAGGCTTATCACTGGGCGGCTTGTTATCCCGACATGGTGGAGCGGGCGGCCGTCGTCTGTGGCAGCGCCCGATGTTCGCCCTACAACCACGTGTTTCTCGAGGGCGTGAAGGCGGCGCTGACGACGGATCCGGCCTGGCAGGATGGCCGTTTCGTTGCAAAGCCCGTCGCCGGGCTTCGGGCCATGGGACGCGTCTATGCAGGGTGGGCGATGTCGTACGCCTATTACCGCGACGACATCTGGCGCGAGGCCGGCTTCACCTCTCTGGAAGATTATCTCGCCCGCTCCTGGGACATGGCCTTCGCGAGGCGCGACGCCAACGACTTGCTCGCGCAGATCGCTATCTGGCAGAACGGCGACATCAGTCGATGTCCCGAATTCGGCGGCGACATCGGCCGCGCGCTCGCCGCCGTCAAGGCGAGCATCCTGCTGATGCCAGGGCAGACCGATCGCTATTTCGACGTGCGTGACAACGAGGCCGAACTGGGTCGGCTTGTCAACGCAAGGTCCGCCGAACTGCGTCCCATTCCGTCGATCCACGGACACCGCGCCGGCAATCCTGTCGCCAATCCGGCAGACCGCGACTTCATCAACGCCGAAATCTCGGCACTGCTGCGGCGGTGAAACCATCCTGAAAGGGGATTTGCGGCATGAGCACAGCAGTTTCCGCGACGGGAGAAAAGCCGCTGACTTCGGCCCAACTGCGCGAGCTATCGGTGCGCTCGAACCTTCAAGGCATCATTCGCGCAGTCAGTCACTACGGCGCAATCGTCATTGTTGGCGCACTGATCTGGCTGGTGTCCTCCACCTATGGCATCGCCTGGGCGGTGCCGCTGATGGTCGTGCAGGGGTACTTCGTCGCCTTCCTGTTCATGGTCGTGCACGAGACCGCGCACAAGACCGCATTTCGGAGCCGATCACTCAATCTGGTGGTCGGACACCTGTCTTCATTCGCGATCGGATTGCCCTACGAATATTACTGCCTGTTCCATTGGGACCACCATCGCTATACGCAGGATCCGGAGCGGGATCCGGAGCTGCTGGTTGGCCCGATGCCTGCCTCGGATACCCAACTCGCCATCGCCTATAGCGGCCTTCGGCAGGTCGCCTTCCGGGTCGGGCTGATGCTTCGCCATGCCTTCACCGGCAACGCTTCCGCTCCGTGGATCCCGGAAGGCAAGCGGTCCATCGTCGTGACGGAAGCGCGTCTCTATGTGGCCGGCTATCTCGCACTAGTGATCGCTTCGTTCGCGCTCCAAGCCACGCTTCTGCTCTGGGTCTGGATCGTGCCGCTGGTCGTCGGCCAGCTATTCCTGCGGCCTTATCTCTATGCCGAACACACCGGCTGTGACCGCACGCGCAGTGCGTTCCAGAACACCCGCACCACCTACACCGGCATGATCACGAAATGGTTTGCATGGAACATGCCCTATCATGTCGAGCATCACGCCTATCCTTCGATCCCGTTTCATGCGTTGCCGAAGCTGAACGCGATCGTCGACGAGCGGATCGTGTTCCGGGGCCGCGGCTATCTGGCCGTGACGCGCGAGACCTGGGCCTGGTTTCGACGTCAGCGGCGTAGCAGTGTCGAGAGCGTCAGCGGCTCCTGATCATCAGCAGGGTATCGACGAGATTGCGGGCCTGCGTCGGCGAGATCGGCTTGATACCGAAGATGTAGCGATAGAAAAGGCTGCCATAGATGGCATCGTAGAGGTCTTCAGGCGTTCCCGTCGCGCCAACGCTACCGTCCTGCTGGCCGGCGGCGATCAATTCGACCAGCGTCGTCCTTCGATGCCTGAGATAGCGCTCAAAGAAAATCTCCGCCGAGCCGGTGTTCGAGATGCATTCGGAGACCACCGCAAGCTGCACCTTGCCGAATTCACCCTGCAATGCCTTTGCGTAAGCTGCAGCGTGGCTTCTCAGGCGGTCGGCCGGTGTGCCTGATGTCGGCAGTGGCAGCATCTGCGACGCATGGTTCAGGAACGCATCGATCAAGAGCGCCTCGCGCGACGGCCACCATTTGTAGACGGTCATTTTCGAAACGCCGGAGTGCCGCGCAACCGCGTCGATGCTGGTGGCGGCGAGACCCGTGGTCGCCATCAGCGTGTACGCGCTTTCCAGGATGGCGCTGGTCGTCTCAGTGGACCGGGGGCGACCACGGCGGATCGCCGCCGTATCGCCGTCGGTTTCGATCCTGCCCTTCGCCATGCTCCGGCTTCCGATGCCGTGTGCGCCGCCGCCGGCTACGCCACGAACGCCAGCAGCGTGCCGTTGCCTTCAGCCGGCGGCACCACCACGCCACCAGCGCTCTTCACACCGGCCGCGCCCAGCGTCTTCTCCGCCGCCGCGACGTCGGCCGCGATCACGAGCCCGGCGCCGCCGCGCTCGGGCAGGCCGGCCAGCGATACGCCGGGATAGCGCTTCCCGAGCTGATCTTTCGTCAAAAATACGAAGTCGGCGCGGTCGCCACCTGAGGGCACTGCTACGGCACCGTCAGCCTCGTTGCGTACCTCGCGGTCGATCATCTTCGACAGATGCGCGGCCTCCTTGGCAGGTTCCGGCGCAACCATCAGCACCTGCTTCAGCCGCTTGGCGCCATTGGCATGCTTCATCAGTTCGGGAATCCATACCGTCTCGCGCGTCTTGTGCTGGCAGGCAAAGATCCGCACGCCGCCCGGAGCTTCCGCGGTCGGCCATTGGAAGGTCCGGAATTTCGCTGCGGATACCGAACCATCGGGCATCGTCACTGGCCGTTCGAAATCGGTAGGCCCGACCGGTGGGTAGCCGCGCGCGCGAATTTCTTCCGCGCCGTCGGCTGAATCCACCGCGGTGAACGCGATGCGCTCGATGCCTTCGCCGTTTTTTTCGAGGTTCGCCCGCGCCGGAGCATTATGTTCTGTCGGCGTCAGCACGCCGAGCAATTCCATGTAGTCGGGGTCGAACATGATGGTGTAGTTGCCAGATCCCATATGCGCGCTGTGGGTACCGCGCGGTGACACGGTGAAGCCGAGCCGCTTGTAGTTTTCGGCGGCCTTGTCGAGGTCCTTCACCATGACCACGGCGTGATCGATTCCGATAACGTTTTTGAGTGCCACTCTCTTGTTTCCTTCGGCTTTATGGGCAAGCTAAACTAAGCAGAACGATCAAGCGGCTGCAAGAAAGGATACCGATGGATACGAGCAACGTCCGCTGGCCCGAATCCCTCTGGGCGGCGGCGACGCCATCGGGGCCTGAATTGCCCGAACTGACCGGCACCCAGCAGACGGACGTGATCGTGATCGGTGCCGGCTTCACCGGCCTTTCCACCGCGTTGCACCTGCGCGAGGCCGGCGTCGATGTCGCAATCGTCGAAGCGGCCGAACCAGGCTGGGGCGCTTCGGGGCGCAACAATGGCCAGGTGATCCCGACGCTGTCGCGGCCCGATCCGGAGGACATCGTTGCAAGGCATGGCGAGGCGGGGGAACGTTTTGTCGGCATGCTGCGCGACAGCGCTTCCTATCTGTTCGACCTGACGAGGCGCTACAACATCGATGCCGAAGGCGAGCAGGCCGGCTGGGTGCAGCCGGTGCATTCGCCCGGGCGCATCAAGATCGCCGAGCGCCGCGTGAAGCAATGGTCGAAGTTCGGCGCGCCGGTCGAGCTGCTGTCGCGCGAACAGGTCCGCGACATGACGGGCTCGGACGCGTGGTTCGGCGGCTTCTGGAACACGACCGGTGGCCATGTCAATCCGCTGGCGCTGGCCCGTGGGCTGGCGCGCACCGTGGTCGGTCTCGGCGCGCGCATCTATGCGCGCTCGCCGGCGGAGAGTTTTGAGCGCCGTGGCGATCGCTGGGTGGTCAAGACTGCGAAGGGCGAAATCTCCGGCCGCGCGCTCGTGATGGCGACCAACGCCTATAGCGGCGAGTTCTCGAAATCGCTGGTGCCTGAGATCGCGCACGAGGTGATGCCGGTGCTGTCGTGGCAGATGTCGACGCAGCCGCTGTCCGACAACGTCCGCAAGACCATCATCCCCGGACGGCAGGCGATGTCGGATACCCATGGCGAGCTCTATTTCGCCCGCTATGACGCACGAAACCGCCTCGTCACCGGCGGCGCGGTGCTTGGCCCAGGCAACAAGGTGGAGCGCATCAAGGCGCGCGTCACCGAGCGGCTGCAGCGGCTGTGGCCGCAGATCGGCGAGGTCTCGTTCGACTATGTCTGGAACGGCTATGTAGGCATGACCGCGGACTTCCTGCCGCGCATCCATCGTTTGGGGCCGAACGCCTATGGCTGGACCGGCTGCAACGGCCGCGCCGTCGCGCTGACGATGCCGCTCGGCCGCGAACTGGCGAAGGCCGTGCAGGGCGTCCTGGAAAGCGAGCTGGCGCTGCCGTTCACGGAGCCGGTGACGTATGTGGCGCACGGACTGTTGCGCCAGATCGCGCCCTGGATGCTGGTGCTCTATCGGCAGCGCGATGCGCAGGAACCGGTCAAGGGTGACCGTTTCGAACTGCTCCGATGGGCGGAGGCTATCCTTGCTTCGCGCCGTACCTCACGCTCCGGCTAGTCCGGCCGTCTCATGTTCCCGTGCGAATTCACCGCCGGGAATCGAATCGAGCAGCGCTTGTGTGTATGGATGCTGCGGGGTGCCGAACACCTCGCCGGCAAGCCCATGCTCCACGACTTCGCCATCCTTCATGACGGCGACGAGGTCGCAAATCTGCGCGGCGACGCGCAGGTCGTGCGTGATGAAGACGATCGAGAGCCCGAGCCGCTGACGCAGGTCCGCGAGCAGCTTCAGCACCTGCGCCTGCACCGAGACATCGAGCGCGGAAACCGGCTCGTCCGCCACCAGCACATCCGGCTTCAGCGCCAGCGCGCGGGCAAGGCCGATGCGCTGCCGCTGGCCGCCGGAGAATTCATGCGGATAGCGGTCGCCGGCGGACGGATCGAGCCCGACGAGGGCAAACAATTCCCTGGCATTCGCGAGCGCTTCCGCCCGCGGCGTGCCGTGCACAATCGGGCCCTGCGCCACCAGCTCGGCCGCCTTGCGGCGCGGATTGAGCGAGGCGAACGGATCCTGGAACACCATCTGGATATGCCGCGTCTCGCGCCGAACTGTTTCACGCGGCAGCTTCGCCCAGTCCTGGCCGTCGAGCACAATGGCGCCTGTGTCCGGATCGATCAGCCGCACGATGCAGCGCGCCAGCGTCGACTTGCCCGAGCCGGATTCGCCGACAATGCCCAGCGTCGCGCCGCGCGGCAGATTGAGCGACACGTTCTTCACGGCTGGCGTCACGCGAGCGCCGCGCCCGAGAAACCCGCCGGTGCGGTAGGTTTTCGAGACATCCGTGATCGTCAGGATGTTGTCGGCGGCAAGTGCGCGGGGCGGCGGTGCCTTCAGCGGCGGGACCGCGGCGATGAGCTGCTTGGTATAGGCATGCTGCGGATGTGCCAGCACAGCTGACGCCGCGCCTTGTTCGACGATCAAGCCATGCTGCATCACCACGACGCGGTCGGCGATCTCGGCCACCACCCCGAAATCATGAGTGATGAACATCACCGCGGTCTTGCGGCGCTGCTGCAGGTCGCGGATCAGTTTCAGGATCTGCGCTTGCGTCGTCACGTCGAGCGCGGTGGTCGGCTCATCGGCGATCAGCAGTTTTGGATCGAGCGCCAGCGCCATCGCGATCATGGCGCGCTGGCGTTGCCCCCCAGATAGTTCGTGAGGATAGGCCTTCGCCGCCACCTTGGGATCGGGGATTCGCACGTCGGCCAGCAGCGATAGAACGCGCGCGTTGATCTCCGCCTTTGACAGATCAGTGTGGATCGAGAACATCTCGGCGATCTGGTCGCCGATGGTGCGCAGCGGATTGAGCGCCGTCATCGGCTCCTGAAAGATCATGGCGATGCCGGCGCCGCGCACCTCGCGCATTTCCGCAGGCGTCGCCGCGCAGAGGTCGCGGCCTTCGAACAGCATGCGGCCGCCGTCGATCGTCACCTCGTCGGGCAGCAGCCGCATGATGGCGTTGGCCATCATCGATTTGCCGGAGCCGGATTCACCGACCACGCAGAGGATCTCGTTGGAAGCGATGTCGAGCGACACACCCCTGAGCGCATGCGTCCGGTCTGCGCCACGGGGCAGGCGGACGCTCAGCCGGTCGAGCGAAAGGATAGTCTCGTGCGCGCTCATCGTCCCTTCAGCCTCGGATTGAGCGCGTCGTTGAGACCCTGGCCGACCAGCGATACCGCAAGCACGGTGACGAGGATGGCGATGCCGGGGATTGCCGAGACATACCACTGCACCCGTAGCACGTCGCGGCCGAGGCCGATCAGGTTGCCCCAGGATGCCACATTGGGATCGGACAGTCGCAGGAAAGCCAGCGCGCTTTCGAGCAGGATGGCGACCGCCATCACCACGCTGGCGTAGACGATGACCGGCGGCAGTGCGTTGGGCAGGATCTCGCCGAGGATCAGCTGGATATCCTTCATGCCCAGCGTGCGGCCGGCCTGGACAAACTCGCGATTGCGCAGCGACAGGAATTCGGCGCGGGTCAGCCGCGCCGGCGCCGGCCATGACACCACGCCGACCGCAATGGTGACGGTCGTGAGCGTCGAGCCGAACACCGCGACCAGCACCAACAGCAGCACGAAGTTCGGCAGGGTCTGGAACGCCTCGGTAATCCGCATCAGGACATTGTCGACCCAGCCGCCATAATATCCGGCGAAGGCGCCGACGAGGATGCCGATCAGGATCGCGATGGCGGTGGCGACGCCGCCGATCAGAAGCGAAATTCGCGCGCCATGGAAGATCTGCGCGGCGATATCGCGCCCCGAATTGTCGGTGCCGAGCAGGAAGCGCGGGTTGGAGAACGGCCAGATCAGCGGGCGGCCGGCCAGCGCCAGCGGATCGCGGGGATAGAGCCAGCCGGCCGTGATCGCCATCGCGATCACGATCAGCAGCAGGATCAGGCCGGCGACGGCGGCGGGACTTCGGAAATAGCGCTTGATCGCATCCATCGCGCTAGCCTGCCGTGATGCGCGGATCGAGCCGCGCGTAGATGAGGTCGACGACGAAGTTGACCAATATGACCAGCAGCGCGGAGACGAACACGATACCGAGAAGCGTATTGAGGTCGCGCTGCACCACCGATTCATAGGCAAGTCGCCCGAGCCCCGGCAGCGAAAACACGCTTTCGACCACGACCGACCCGCCGAGCATGGTGCCGGCCTGCAGCCCGATCAGTGTCACCATCGGCAGCAGGGCGTTGCGCAGTACGTGCCGCGTCACCACGCGGGTCTCGTCGAGACCTTTTGCGCGGGCTGTGCGGACGTAGTCGAGGTTGAGGACTTCGAGCATCGAGGCGCGCATGATCCGCAGATAGATCGCCAGAAAAATCAGCCCGAGCGTCAGTGTCGGCAGCACCAGATGGCTTGCGATATCGAGCACGCGCCAGAAGCCGGTCCGAACGATGCCGATGTCCTCGAAGCCACCCGGCGGCAGCCATTGCAGATAGACCGAGAACACGACGATCGCCATCAGCCCGAACCAGAACGAGGGCGTGGCGTAGAAGACGAGGCCAAGCGTCGAGATCAGCGTGTCCGGCCAGCGGTTGACGCCGCGCGCGGCGATCACGCCGAACAACAGCCCGAAGAAGAACGCGAACGACAGTGAGGCTGTCATCAGCAGGATGGTCGGTGGCAGCCGTTCCAGGATGACCGATGCTACCGGCTTGCCGTAGATCGAGGAGAAGCCGAGATCGAGCCGCACCAGTCGCCAGAGATAATTGCCGAGTTGGGCCGGGATCGAGAGGTCGAGCCCGTAGAATTTCCGCAACTCCCTGGCGGTCGCGGCATCGCCGCCGCCCATCTGCGCCATCATGGCGTCGACAGTGTCGCCCGGCGCGAACTGCAGCAGCAGAAACACGCCGATCAGGATCAGGATCAATGTCGGGATCGAGGCGGCCAGCCGCCGCCCCGCAAGGCTCAGGATACGCATAGACCTATCTTGGCGGATATCGGCTTAAGCCGAAAGCCAAAGATCGTGCCAACTCGTCGAGCCCCAGCGCGGCGTGTTGGAGTGGTTGCGTGCCTTCGCTGTGATCACGGTGACGAAAATCTGCTCGATCGGCATCCAGACCGGGAGCTCCGTGTTCACTTCCTTGACGAACTGGGCATACAGCGCCTTGCGCTTCGCAGGATCGACTTCGGTGGCGGCATCGTCGATGGTCTTGTCGACCGTCTTGTCTTCCCAGCCCCACTGGTTGGTCCAGGGCGCGCCCTTCGGCTGGCCGGAGCGATACCAGACCGTGGTCGAGACCGCGGGATCGTTGCGGTACTGGTGCCAGCCGGTGGCAATGTCGAAGGCGTGCTCGTCATAGACCTGCTTGAGGAAGCCGCCGCCGTCGTTGCGCACGATCTCGACCGGGATGCCGATCTCGCCCAGCGACTGCTGGATGAAGGTCGACCACAGCGAGATGTCCTCGCCCCAGGGCGCGGGCAATAGCCGAAGCGAGAAGCGCGTGCCGCCGCGGCCGGCCTTGTAGCCGGCTTCATCCAGCAGAGCCGCGGCCTTGGCCTTGTCGTATGGATATTGCGGCGTATTCGCGCCCGGATAGAAATCGGCCGAGGTCGAGGGGATCGGCCCGGTGCCCAGCTTGGCGAAGTCGCCGAGGAAATTGTCGATGAAGAACGGCACGTTGATCGCGTGCGCGATGGCGCGGCGTACCTTGATGTCGGACAATTCCTTGCGGCGGAAGTTGAATTCGATGGTGTTGGTGCGCGCGTTGCCTTCATTGCCCTTGGTCGAGACAATGAAGCGCTTGTCCTTGCCCAAGCGTGCCATGTCCGAGATCGTCAGCCCGGAGAATGGCGAGTAGTGCAGTTCGCCGGCTTCCATCTGGGCTGAGGCCGCCGCGCGGTCGGTGATGACGCGCCAGACGATGCGGTCGAGATAGGGCGCATTGGGCCGCCAGTAGTTCTCGTTACGGTCGGCGATGACGTATTGCCCACGCTCGTATTTGACGAACTTGAACGGTCCGGTGCCGACCGGGGCGAGGTTGGTCGGGTTCTGCCTGATATCGCCGCTCTCGTAGAGGTGCTTGGCCGAGATGTAGCCGAGGTCAGGCAGGGCGCGGAGCAGGAGATTGAGCGGCATAGGACGCTCGTATTTGAAGATCGCGGTCTCGGCGTCGGGCGTCTCGACCTCGGTCAGGAACAGCTGCAGCGTCGAGCCGTAGTTGAGGATCTTCTTCCACATGTTCATGGCGGTGAAGGCGACGTCGGCGGAGGTGAACGGCTTGCCGTCGTGCCAGGTGATGCCCTTGCGCAGCTTGAACGTCACGGTCTTGCCATCGGGGGCGGCTTCCCAACTCTCGGCGAGGACGCCGACCGGCTGGCCATTGGCGTCGAGGTCGACCAGGTTTTCCTGGATCTTGCCGCCGATGATGTAGACGCCGGTGGAAGCCTGGATGCTCGGATTGAGCTGGCGCTGCTCGGCGCCGTAATGGACGTTGAACACGCCACCCTTGCGCGGGGTTTCCTGCGCAAACGCCCGCATCGGATTGATCACGTTGGCCGCGATGGCCGCTGACGTCAGCAGCGCGGTGCGGCGATTGATCTCAAGGCGCGTCAAATCCATGCGAAGTCTCCAAAGTGATATTGATGGTGGACCGTTCAGGCGTCCGCCTTGCGTCAATGTTACGCTGGAAGGGGAACGCGAGTCATTTTCTAATCGCGGCGCGAAACGGAAAATCCTTCCTGAAAACAACGTGCTCAGCGGCTGTTCAGCCTGCTCATTTTTGCGCGGGGGCACGAGAATGAAGGCTCGCCGGGACCGCGGGTGGGGACATCCACAGCCCGGAATTGGCGGGAAATCCGCTGGATCAGGTGTCTGAAACCCCTTAAAAACAGGGGCTGGCGGCTTCGAGGGCCTAAAAACCAGCCAAAATTGGACGAATCAGTGCAACTCGATTAGCGAGATAGTTGTGCAGATTGTCGGAAACCCTGTTTTTTAGGCGGTTTTCGCCATATCGTCGCCGGTGCCAGAATCAAATGGAGCAATCATGGCCACCCAAATGTCTAAGTCGCAGCTGATCGAGAAGATCGCGACCACCACCGAAGTCTCGAAGAAGGAAGTCAAGAGCGTGATGGAAACGCTCGTTGACGTTGGCCACAAGGAGCTCAAGAAGAACGGGGTATTCCTCGTCCCCGGCTTCGCGAAGTTCGTCGTGGTCAAGAAGCCAGCGACCAAGGCTCGCAAGGGCACCAACCCCTTCACGGGCGAGGAAATGATGTTCAAGGCCAAGCCGGCCCGCAAGATCGTCCGGGCTCGCCCGGTCAAGGCCGCCAAGGACGCGGTGTAAGAAAGCGAAAAGGCCCCCGGCGACGGGGGCCTTTTTGTTTCTGGCGGCACTGTACCTGCACATGGTTCGAGACGCGCGGCGTTGCCGCGCTCCTCGCCATGAGGCCTCAGATGGCCCTCGTCCTGAAGAGCCGCGAAGCGGCGTCTCGAAGGATGAAGCAAGCCCTGCACTACACCACCGGCGAACGGCCGCCATCGATATTGATGGCGGTGCCGGTGATGTAGGATCCCTGATCCGAGGCGAGGAAGCAGGCCATGTTGGCGAATTCCTCCGCCGTGCCGATCCGTCCCAGGGGAGTGCCCTTGGCGAGATTCTTGGCAAACACCTCGAAGTCCATGTCCGGCGCCTGCTTGGCGTGCCGCTGCACCCATTGATCGCTCATGATCAGGCCGACCAGCATGGCATTGACCAGGATGTTGTGTTCGCCGCCTTCGTTCGCCATCACCTTGGTCAGCGCCATGCCCGCCGCCCGCGTCACCGAGGTCGGCGCTGACGAAGCAGCCGGCGCCTTGGCAAAGGTGTTGAGCACGTTGATGATGCGGCCCCATTTGCGCGCCTTCATGCCCGGCCAGACCAGCCGGGAGAAGCGGATCGCGGCAAATAGTTTGAGGTCGAGGTCGTCCTGCCAGGCCTCGTCCGAGATGGTCTCGAACGCCATCGTGCGCGCGGTGCCCGCGTTGTTGACGAGGATGTCGACCGGACCGAGATCGGCAACGATCTTCTCATGCGCCTTGGCAATCTCCGATGCCTTCGACACGTCGCAGACGTAGTCGCGAACGTCGATGCCGTCCCTGGCCAGCAGTTCCCGCGCCACCTTCAGGTCCGCCGCGCCGCGCGCGAGGATCGCGACCTTCGCACCCGAGGTGGCAAACTGCCGTGCAACCGCCAGCCCAAGGCCCTTGCTGCCGCCGGTGATGGCGGCGACGCGATCTTTCATCGTGACTTGCATGTTGTTCTCCCGCTCGCGGTCTTCCGTGCCGCTGGTTGGTCCGACAGTTGGATCGGCTCGAAGGGCTCATCATGGTTCCGCGCGGGGGCATGATCAAGCACGCTCTCGTCGTGGTGGACGCCGCTCGGACAAGACCCTGCGGATTCGCGTTGCCGCCATATTGGTGATACCCCGCCCTGAAAGAATTTTGGGGCGAGACGGCTCATGGACGGCAAGGCCGACGGCGCGGGCATCAACATCCGCGCGCTGATTTTTGCGCTGCTGGCGCTGGCCTGCGGCCATATGCTGTCGACGCTGTTGCGGACGATTCCGGCGGTCAGCCTCGACGTGATGGCGGCCGACTTCCGTACGGCGCCGCAGACGCTGGCGAGCCTTACCTCGATCTATCATTTTGCGTTCGCCGCCTCGCAGATTCCGGTCGGCGCCGCGATGGATCGCTTCGGCGTCCGCCCGGTTTCCCTGAGCCTGCTGGCCGGAACCATCGTGGGGGCGCTGGCGTCGGGACTGGCGACGGGGCCGGAGAGTTTCCTGTTCGGGCAATTCCTGCTCGGCGTCGCCACGTCGGGCATGCTGATGTGCCCGATGACGCTCGCAGCCAAGCAGATGTCGGCGGCGCGCTTCGGCCTGTGGTCCGGCATCATTCTATCGATCGGCAATATCGGCATGCTGCTGTCGTCGAGCCCGCTGGCCTTTGTCGTCGAACAATGGGGATGGCGGGCAGGGTTCTGGATCTCCGCCTGTTTCGGCGCCGTCGTCGCCGTGGCGGTGTTCGCGCTGGTCCCGAAGCAGCCCGCCGCGCATGCGGACCAGTCGTCGCCATTGTCGCAAATGGCCGAGGTGCTTCGCATCGGCCTGTCGCGTCAGTTGCGCGGCCTGATCGCGCTGTCGCTGGTGTCGCTGGCGGCGTCGCTGGTGTTGCGGGGATTATGGGGCGGGCCGTGGCTGATGGAGATCAAGGCGCTCAGCCGTATCGAGGCGGGCAATGCGCTTGGCCTGTTCACGCTCGCATTGATCGCAGGGCCGGTGCTGATGGGGATTCTCGATCGCGCCATCGGCCACCGCCGGGAAGTGCTGGCCGCCACCCATTCATTTGCGGCGTTGTTGCTCGCCGTGATGGCGGCCGGAGCGCCGCACTATCCGTTGGCCGATCTGCTCGGTGTTGCCGCCATACCAGCAAGATTTGACGCTGTCTTGTTCGTATTGATGGGCATCGCCATATCGACGCAACCCTTGCTGTACGGCATGACGCGCCAACTCGTGGACGCGCAGAACGCCGGCAAGGCGCTGTCCGCCATCAATCTCGCGTTTTTTCTGGGCGCAGCCCTGATGCAATCTGCAACGGGCGTCGTCGCAACGATGTTCGGATTGCCCGCAGTGTTACTGTTCATGGCCACGACCTTGATCGCCGGGACCGTCGTGTTCCTGACCTTTACCCAGCCGTCGAAATTCTAGCCGCGGGACAGCCGCGATAAAGCCCGGGTTTGCGGCCGTAATTCCAGCGGCTATAAGGGCTTGCCTCACCATGCTTGGACGCCGCATGTACCCGGATTCAAATTCTTCTTCGCAGAAAATGTACGACCGTGCGCTGGCGAGCCTGCCCGGCGGCAACACCCGTACCACCGTGTTCATGAAACCCTATCCGATCTACGCCGCGCGCGGCGAGGGCTGCCGGGTGTGGGATCTCGACGGCAACGTCTACATCGACTGCATCAACAACTTTACCGCGCAGATTCATGGCCACGCCCATCCCGCGCTGATCAAGGCGGCGACCGCGCAGCTTGCGCTGGGCTCGGCGTTCGGCCTGCCGACGGAATCCGAGATCGACCTCGCCGAACTGCTGGCTTCGCGGTTGCCCTCGGTCGATCAGCTGCGTTTCGCCAATTCCGGCACGGAAGCTGTCATGATGGCGCTGAAGGCGGCGCGTGCCCATACCGGCCGCCCCAAGATCGCCAAGTGCGAGGGCGCCTATCACGGCTCCTACGACTATGCCGAGGTGAGCCTCGATCCGACACCTGAAGCCTGGGGGCGCAACGCACCGGTATCGGTAGCCTATGCCAGGGGTACGCCGGAGAATGTACTGGCTGACGTCGTCACTATTCCGTTCAACGACAAGGAAGCGGCCGTTAGCCTGATCCGCGAGCACGGCCCCGAGCTCGCCTGCGTGCTGGTCGATCCCATGCCCAATCGCGCCGGCCTGGCGCCGGCCGACCAGGCCTATCTGGAGGCGCTGCGAAAGGTCACGCGCGAGGTCGGCGCGCTCCTGATCTTTGACGAGGTCATCACGTTCCGCCTTGGTTTTCGTGGAGCGCAAGGCATCTGGAACATCGATCCGGACCTCACCACGCTCGGCAAAATCATTGGCGGCGGCTTTCCGGTCGGCGCGATTGGCGGCCGCAAGGAAGTCATGGCGGTGTTCGATCCGCGCCCGGGCAAGCCGGCATTGCCGCATGGCGGCACGTTCTCCGCCAATCCGGTGACGATGCGCGCCGGCATCGCCGCGATGGAACTACTCGACGAAGCAGCCTTTGCGCGGCTCGATGCGATGGGCGAGACGGTTCGCGCCGGCATCGACAGCGCGTTTCGCCGCCACGGCGTGCCCGGTGGCACGGTGGGCCTGGGTTCGCTGCTAAAGATTCATTTCGCCGACAGGCCGATCCGCGACTATCGCTCGGCCTATCTGACCGAGGAAGAGGCGCGGCGCCAGACGGTGTTCTCGCGCGCCCTGCTCAATCGCGGCGTGCTGGCTGCAGGCTATGGCCTGATGGCTTTGTCGACCCCGATGACGGATGCCGACCTCGATGCGATCGTTGACGCGGCGTCAGGCGCGCTCGCCGAAGTAGCAGGCACGCTTTGAGTTGCAGGCAGGAACAGTCGCACAACAAGAACGGGTAAGAATGTCCGCCAAGATCGACCCCATCACGCGTTCCGTCGTCCAGCACCGGCTCAGTTCGATCGTGAAGGAGATGGGCGAGGCGATGCTTCGCACGTCCTATTCGCAGATCCTCAATTCCAGCCGCGATTTTTCGTTGGCGATTTGCGACACCGATGCGCGCCTGATCGCGCAGGCCGATCACCTCCCGGTTCACGTCGGCGCGTTGCCTTGGGCGACGATTGCCGTCGAGGAGCGGTTCAAGGACGTCAGGCCGGGCGATGTCATCCTGCTCAACGATCCCTATTTCGGCGGCAGCCATCTGCCCGATGTGACCGTGTTCGTGCCGGTCTTCGCCGGTGAAAAGCGTCTGCTCTGGACCATCGTGCGCGCGCATCAGAGCGATATCGGCGGCGGCACCCATGGCGCCTATAACCCCGCGGCCACCGAGATCTGGCAGGAGGGGTTGCGCATCCCGCCGATCAAGCTCTACGAAGCCGGCAAGCTGCGCGACGACCTGCTCGACCTGCTGGCCCTCAACGTCCGCAATCCCAGGGAATTTCGTGGCGATCTCGCCGCGATGCTGGGCGCGGCCCATCTTGGCGAGCGCCGCGTATCAAAGCTGTTCAGCGAGTTTGGCGCGCCGGTCGTCGAAGCTGCGATCGGTGCGATCCTCGACGCGACCGAGCAGCAGACCCGCGCGGTCGTTTCGACCTGGAAGGACGGCGTGTTTTACGGGGAAGCGTTTCTCGACGATGACGGTCACGGCCGTACGGATCTTCGCATCGCCGCCAAGGTGACCAAGAAGGGCAGCGATGTCGAAATCGATCTGTCTGAAAGCGATCCGCAGTCGACCAGTTTTGTGAACTCCTCGCACGCCAACATGCAGGCGGCGGTGGCGATGGCCTTTGCCTACCTGATCGATGCCGAGATCCCCAAGAACACCGGCGCGCTGCGCCCGCTGAAGGTGATCGCCAAGCAAGGCACGGTGGTGTGGGCGGATCCCGGCCGGCCGGTGACGCTGTGCACCAGCCATCCCTCGAATGAAATCGTCGAAGCGATCGTGAAGGCGCTGTCGGCTTCCTGCCCGGAGCGCGCGATGGCGGGCTGGAGCCGCAGATTTCGGATTGCGATCCAAGGCGAGGACCCGCGCACCGGCAAGAATTTCATCTGGCACCTGTTTCAGGCGCGGCCCGGCGGCGGTGCGTCGTCGGGCGGCGACGGCTGGTCGTCGATCGGCGAGTGGCACTCGGTCGGTGGGCTCAAGTTCGGCAGTCTTGAAGTGGCCGAAGCGCGCTTCCCGCTGCATTTCCGCACCCATGAGTTCCGCCCCGGATCCGGCGGCGACGGCCAGCATCGCGGCGGTCTCGGCGTATCGCTCGATCTGGTGCTGGAGACCGAAAAGCCGGCGAAGGGCAACACCGCAGGCGATGGTGCACGCCACGGTCCCTGCGGCATGCTTGGCGGCGAGGACGGCAAGCCGCATCACTATCGGCTGCTGTCGGAAGGCCGCGAGCCGCGCGTGCTTCGCACCAAGGAAGTCGGCATCGAACTGCGCCCCGGCGATTGTCTGGAGATTCGTTCCTCCGGCGGAGGCGGCTGGGGGCCACCTGTCAAGCGATCGCCGGAGGCGCGGCAGCGCGACCGCGAACAGGGCCTCGTCGAAGGCGTAACGGGGCAGGCTTCCTCATGACGTTCAGGATAGGCGTTGACGTCGGCGGCACTTACACCGATCTCGTGGCGACCGACGAGAGCGGGCGGACGGTATTCGCAAAATCGCCATCGACCCCGGCCGATCAATCGCTCGGCGTGATGACCGGCCTGGAAGAACTGGCGCGAAGGCTGAATGTCACGCGCGCGGAAATGCTGGCGGCGACCGACCGGCTCGTTCACGGCACGACGGTTGCGACCAATGCGTTGCTGGAGCGCAAGGGCGCAAAGGTTGCGCTGATCACCACCGAGGGGCACCGCGACGTCATCGAGATGCGCGAGGGCCTCAAGCCCGACCGTTACGACCTGCGCACGCCGCCGCCGGCACCGCTGGTGCCGCGCGATCTGCGCTTCGGCGTTCGGGAGCGGCTTCGCGCCAACGGCGAGGTCCTGATACCGCTGGATACGAAGTCGCTCGACGGCGCGATTGCCAGTATCAGGCAATCCGGCGCGACCTCGGTCGCAGTGTGCTTCCTGCATTCCTATCTCAATCCCGTGCACGAAATCGCCGCTGTCGAGCGGCTGAAGCAGGCGCTGCCCGATATCAGCATCTCCCGCTCCAGCGACGTGCTGCCGCAGATCAAGGAATATGAACGCGTCTCGACAACGATCGTGAACGCCTATGTCGAGCCTATCGTGCGGCGCTATCTGACCAATCTCGAAGCCCGGCTGCTCGAGGCCGGGTTCAAGGGCAGCCTGTTTGTCGTGCTGTCGCATGGCGGCATGGCCCCCGTTGAGGAGGCCTCGCGGCTGGCCGCGGGCACCGTCTTGTCCGGCCCTGCGGGCGGCATGTCGGGCGGGCGGCGCTGCGCTGATCTGGTCGGAATTCCCGATCTGGTGCCGTTCGACATGGGCGGCACCTCCACCGATATCTCGCTGATCTCGGGCGGGCAGGCTTCGTTGTCCGCAGACGGCTCCCTGGCGGGCCAGCGCATCGCGCTGCGCAGCCTCGACATCGCGAGCATTGCGGCCGGTGGCGGCTCGATCGCCAGCGTCGATGCCAGCCGCACGCTGCGGGTCGGGCCGGAGAGCGCGGGTTCGGTGCCGGGCCCGGCCTGCTACGGCAATGGCGGGCAGGCTGCGACCGTCACCGACGCCAACGTCGTGCTCGGTTATCTCGATGCCGCGGCTTTCATGGGTGGCAAGCGCCCGCTCGATCGTGCGGCGTCGGAAGCGGCCGTGGATCGCATCGCCAAGGCGATGGATCTGTCCCGCGTGGAGGCCGCCGCCGGCATCTACCGCATGATCAATTTGAACATGGCAGACGGCATCCGCCTGATGACGCTGCGTCGCGGCGTCGATCCGCGAAAGTTTGCGCTGTTGAGCTTTGGTGGCGCCGCGGGCCTCCACGCCGCCGAAGTCGCGCGCGAACTCGAAATCAAGCGCATCATCGTGCCGACGGTGGCGTCCGTGCTGTCGGCCTGGGGCATGCTGACCAGCGATCTGCGCTACGAAGTCAGCCGCACGCATTATGGCGCCGGGCCCATTTCGGCCGATGAAGTGCGCGAACTCTTCGCCGGGCTGGAGCAGCAGGCCGCCGGTCGCTTGCGCTCCTGGTTCAACGGCAAGGTTGCGATCGAGCGTTCCGCCGAAATGCGTTACGGCGAACAGATTTTTGAGATCGACGTCTCACTCGACGGTCTCGATTGGGACGCGTCCGATCTGGTCGATCAAATCGAGGATCGCTTCCATATCAGGCACGAGGAATTGTACACCTACGCCTCGCGCGGCCAGGAAGTGGTGTTCGTCAACGCCCGCGTCGCGGCGGCAGGCGGAGTCTCGCGACTGGATTCCGAGACCAGGTCCGGCTCGACCTCGCGCAAGTGCGCGCCACGCAGCCAGCGGCAGGCATTCTTCGGTGGCTGGCGCGAAGTCCCGGTCTATGCGCTCGATGAACTGCAGTCCGGCCACACGCTGACGGGACCCGCGATCATCGAAGCCGAGACCACCACCGTGCTGATCGACACCGGCGACCGCGTCACGGTCAATGCGCTTGGTTGGCTGGATATCGAACTGCGGTGACGGCTTCGTAGGGTGGGCAAAGCGAAGCGTGCCCACCATTACGACTCCGCTCTGAAAGGTGGGCACGCTACGCTTTGCCCACCCTACGAAGGAAACGAATCGCGCCGCGCCTACTTCTTCTGTCCGTAGTTCAACAGTCCGCCATGGCTCTTCGGCGGATGTGCGCGCAGGCCTTCCTCGTTGGGTTCGGTGCCCCAGCCCGGACGATCGGGCATCACGAGATGCCCGTCGATGATCTCGGGTACGTGGGTGAACAATTCGTGATCCCACGCCAGCCGGTCGATGTCGGTTTCCATGATGCGCAAATTCGGCACGGCGGCCGAGAAATGAGCGTTCTGCATGGTGCAGAGGTGGCCGTAGAAATTATGCGGCGCGACGTTGACCTCGAAATGCTCCGCGGCGGCGGCGATCTTCATCGATTGCCACACCCCGTTCCAGGGCGTGTCGATGATGGCGACGTCCATCGCCTGTTCGTTGAAATAGGGCAGGAATTCGCGCAGGCCCAGCAGCGTCTCGCAGGAGGAGATCGGGTGCGGGCTCTGGCGGCGGATGTAGCCCAGCGCCTGCGGGTTGAACGTGTCGATCTCCACCCAGAACATGTCCATGTCCTCGATGGCGCGGAGGATCTTCAGGTAGCCCTCGGTCTTGGCGTTGAAGTTGAGATCGAGCAGCAGGTCGACATCGGGGCCTGCGCCGTCGCGGATCGCTTCCAGGTGCATGCAGAGGTTTCGCAGCACCTTGCGGTCGACATTGATTTCGGGCTCGAACGGCGAGCCGAAGCCGGGCCGCCAGCCCTGCGGCTTGCCGTCGGTATAGACGAAGATGTTGGTCTTCATCGCCGTAAAACCCTTTTCGCGCACTTCTTTGCCGATGGATTTGACGCCATCGAGGCTGGTGATCGCCGGCTTGAACCAATCAGGGTGGTTGATGCGCCAGGTCGCGCAGTGCGACCAGTAGACGCGGATGCGGTCGCGGATCTTGCCGCCGAGCAGATCGTAGCAGGGCACGCCGAGCGCCTTGGCCTTGACGTCGAGCAGGGCGTTCTCGATGGCGCCGAGCGCCAGCGCCACCACGCCACCCGCGGCCGGCCGCGTCGCGGAAAACAGTTCGGCATAGATCCGCTCGTGCTGGTAAGCGTTCTTGCCGACCACTCGCGCCGCGAGCCGTTCGATCGCCGCGGTCACGCCGGGCGCGCCGAAGCCCTCGTCGTACTCGCTCCAGCCGACGATGCCGTCCTCGGTCGTGATCTTGACGAAGTGGTAATTTCGCCAGCCGGCGTCGCAGGCAAGGGTCTCGACGCTTCTGATCTGGGTGGCTTTTTTCATGATTTTCCTGCCCGGGGCTGGTTGTTGTGGTTGGCTGAGTACAACAACGCTTTTCGGAGCGGGTCAACCGCGCAGCAGCACATGGGGCAGGGCACAGCCTGCATGGTTTGGCGGCTGGCTAAACCCCCGGCGGAAACAGCACAGCCTTCTTCCGCTCGAACACCTGCCGCCCGTTCTTGAACCCCATCAGCATGTCCGGCAGTTCGGCAATCGCGTTGGTGCCGCTGTCGGTATCCAGGATGACCAGGTCCGCGGGGTTGCCGGGCGCGATGCCGTAATCCCGCAAATTCATCAGCCGCGCCGGCAGATCCGTGACGAGATCGAGGCAGGCTTCGAACTCGCTGATGCCGGCATGCGCGACGTTGGCGTAGAAATTCGCCATTCGCAGCAGCGAAGCATCGCCGAACGGCGTGAAGGGGTTGAGCACGTTGTTGGTGGCAACCGAACACAGAACGCCGTTCTCGACCAGCCGGTGCGCAGCCGTCAGCCCGCGCGGCGCGCTATGCGTGGCGTCGCGGCCCATCAGATAGAGGTCGGTCGCGGGCAGGACAGTCACGGCAACGCCCGATTTGGCAAGCCGCACTGTCGCCGCTTGCAGCCGGTCCGGCGGCAGCGCCGACAATTTGGTGGCGTGGCCGATGGCGACGCGGCCGTGGTAGTTGCGCCGCTCGGTCTGCCGGCAGACCTCTTCGAGGTGCCACCACGACGGGTCGAGGTCGAAGTCGAGATGCAGGTCGACATCGACATCGAATTCCTGCGCCAGGTCGAACAATTTCTGGATATGTGTGTTCGGATCGGTGTCCATGTAGGGACAGCCGCCGATCGCCTCGCCGCCATCGCGCAGCGCCGCGATCAGCAGTTCGTCAGCGCCGGGATCGTTGGTCAGGCCCTCCTGCGGAAACACGCAGATCGAGAGGTCAAGCGCCCAGGCATAATCGCGCTTCAACGCCTTGACCGCCTCGAAGCCGCGCAGCGCGATGCGCGGATCGATTTCGACATGGGTGCGCATTCGCGTGGTGCCGTGCACGATGGCGCGCTCGATCACTTTGGCGCCGCGCGCGTAGACGTCTTCCACCGTGAAGTCGCGTTTCATCGCCGCGACCGCGGCAATGGCCTCGGCGACGCTGCCATGGTCGTGCCCGCAGCGGCCGAGCAGGCAGGCCTTGTCGAGATGGATGTGAGTATCGACGAAGCCGGGCAAAGCGAGCTTGCCGCCGACCTCGATCTCGGCCGCCTCGCAGGCGAGGCGGGGCTCGATCGCGACGATGCGCCCGCCGCTGACGCCGATATCGACCGTGGTTGCCGCGGACCGTGTCCTGACGTTGCGGAAGATCAGATCGAAGGCCGTTTTCGCGTTCATGGGAACCGGGCAGCGTGGAACTGGCGACGACCCTAGCGGAAGCGCGCGCATCGGGCAGCTCCAGATTGTGTGCAGTTCGTGTACTCGATTGTTCAAAATATGTGCATGCAGTTTGGTGGGTCGATTGTAGTATCGGCGCATCAGGAGAAATCGCCATGTCCGTTGCCGCCAAAGCCGATCTCAAGGGAATGTCCGATGCCGAGGTGGTCGAGGCCTACCTCACGGCTTCCATGATTCCGGATCCCGACGCGGCCGCGGCCTACATGAAGCCCGGCACGATCATCACCTTCACCGGCGGACGGGAGTTCGACCATCCCCGCGGGCCGACCGGCTTCAACGCGAAGCGCTATCGCTGGGTCAAGAAGAAGATGGACCGTTTCGATGTCTGCTCCGGCGCGGACGAGACCGTCGTCTACAGCATCGGCACGCTCTATGGCGAATGGATCGACGGCACGCCGTTCGAAGGCAATCGCTACGTCGACCGCTTCGTGGTGAGGGGCGGGCAGATCGTGAAGATGGACGTCTGGAACGACAGCGCAGAGCGCATTCTGGTGCAGCGGGGGATCGAGGCGTGAGGTTTCGGGCTTTCATCCTTCGAGACGCGCGCACTGCGCGCTCCTCAGGATGAGGACTGGCGGCTGAGCATAAGGTCTTGGATCCTCATGGTGAGGAGCGCGGCAACGCCGCGCGTCTCGAACCATGTAGCCACCGGCCTTGCCACGAAGAAGAGCTATGTCGCTCGCACCACCTTCGGCATCTTCACCACCCGACCACCTTCACTTTCCTCGGCATAAGGCGCCAGAATATCCAGGAGATCGCGGCCGCGCTGCGGGGCGGGAGCTACCAGGGCGCGGCTGGCCACCGAATCCAGGTGGCTGTGCATCAGGCCCATCACCTTGCTTTCGTCGCCCTTGACCAGCGCCGCGATGATCGCGCGATGCTCGTTGATCGCGCATTCGGACGAGTGTGGGCGGCTGTACAGGGACAATGTGAGGCAGCAGCGATAGGCGACCTCGCTGACGTAACGCACCAGGATCGGGCTGTTCGTCATGTTGGCGAGCAAGATGTGAAACTCGGTCGCCAACCGGATCGACACCGCATCCGAGCCGTCGCGCGCGCGATCCTCGGCATCGACATGGGCGTTCAGCTCGGCGATCTGGCTCTTCGTCAGCTTGCCGGCGAGCTGGCGCACCACGAGCCGTTCGAGCTCGATCCTGATGTCGAAGGCATCGCGCGCCTCCTGCCAGCTCGGCGTCGCCACCACGGCAATCCGGTTGCGGCGGAGTTCGACGAGGCCTTCCGCAGCCAATTGGCCCAGCGCATGCCGCGCGATGGTGCGGCTGACACCGAACCTTTCGCCAAGTGAATCTTCAGGCAGTTTCGCGCCAGGCGCCAGCGCCTGTTCGATGATGGCGCGGCGAAGCGCGCGGCAGATCACGCCGACCTTGTCTGATGATTCCGGGGTCTTGCTGGCGGAGCGAGGCGCCATCGGCAAATCCTAAGGAGACACGTGCATCGATGTCGCTCTCTTATCACGACTGTCCAGCAATTCAGCGCCTCAATTGCATGCAGTTTGGAGCCCCAACTGCACAAAAGGAATCCGGCCGATCCAATGGTCGGCAGCGATCTTGTTGATTCAGAACGCAGGTCCTGCTGGCATTCGGCTTGCATGCACTTCCAGCCATGATGCGCATGCAACCAAATTCCGAATTCCGGGGCTCGGCGGTTCCGCCCTCCGGGCCACCGATCGCGATCGAGCTGTCGGAGGCCTCCGTCACCTTCGGCCGCGGCGCCCGCGCGGTTCCGGCACTTTCACCCACGACGCTGCGGATCGCTGACGGCGAGTTCGTCGCGCTCGTTGGTCCCTCCGGCTGCGGCAAATCGACCATCCTGCGGCTGGTGAGCGGGCTGGTGCAGCCTACGAGCGGCGTCGTCATCGTCGGCGGCCGGGAAGTGGCGGCGCGCGCCATGCGCGTCGGCATGGCGTTCCAGAATCCGACCATGCTGCCTTGGATGACGATCGAGCGGAACATCATGCTGCCGCTCAAGATCGTCGAACCGTTCCGTTCGCAATTCCGAAAACTGCGCAAGACCGAGTTTCGCGACAAGGCCAATGCGCTGCTGGAGCAGGTCGGCCTCAAGGGATTTGGCAGCCGCTACCCCTGGCAATTGTCCGGCGGCATGCTTCAGCGCGCCAATCTATGCCGCGCGTTGATCCACGAGCCGCGCATGCTGCTGCTCGACGAGCCCTTCGGCGCGCTGGACCAGTTCACGCGGGAAGAGTTGTGGTCGATCCTCCAGGATCTCTGGATCGCGCACAAGCCGACCGTGCTGCTGGTAACCCACGATCTGCGCGAGGCGGGTTTCCTCGGCAGCCGCATCTGCGTGATGAGTGCGCGACCCGGCCGCATCATCGACGACAGCCGCGTCGATTTCGCCCGTCCGCGCACGGTCGCCATGACCTTCGAGCCGGATTTCGTAGCGCTGAATCAGAAGCTGCGCGCGTTCATCGAGGATGCCAGATCCGCTTCGAAAGCAGCCGCGGCAACACAGGGGACCGCCTGACATGCCCGACTTCGATTATCGCCAGAAAGCCTGGTCGGCGGGACTGATCGTACTGTTCTTCCTGGCCTGGGAATTGTTCTGCCTGATGACCGGGATGTCCGATCTGGTGCTGCCGCGCCCGTCGCAGGTGTTCGCCACGCTGATCGACAAGCTGCCGATCCTTTGGCCGCATATCCTGCAGACGCTGGCGACGACGATGATCGGCTTCGTGCTTGGCGTCGGCCTAGGCGTGGTCCTTGGCGCGGTCATCGGCGTTTCGAAGACGGCATACGATACTGCCTATCCGCTGCTGGTGGGCTTTTCGTCGATTCCGAAAGTCGCCGTGGTGCCGATCTTCGTGCTGTGGTTCGGCTCCGGCTCGGTGCCCGCCGTGCTGACCGCGCTCTCGATCTGCTTCTTCCCGATCGTGGTCAACATCGCGACGGGACTGGCGACAACCGAACCCGAACTCGAAGACGTGCTCAAGGCGCTCGGTGCCAGCAAGCTCGATATCCTCTGGAATGTCGGGCTGCCGCGAACCATGCCGTTCTTCTTTGCGTCGCTGAAGGTCGCGATCTCCTACGCCTTTGTCGGCGCGGTGCTGTCGGAGACCGTCGCTTCGAACCGCGGCATCGGCAACGTCATGATGACGGCGTCCTCCAACTTCAACGTGCCGCTGGTATTCGCCGGCCTGTTCGTGCTCGCCGGCCTCGGCGTCGCCCTCTACGTGATCTTCTCGCTGATCGAGGGGCGCGTCACCGGCTGGGCCACGCGCAAGAGCGACGTGATCGCGACATGAAGCCAATTTTCGTCAACCGCCATCCAACCCAGTCGAGGAGAACACGATGTTAGCCAGAGTAAGCGCCGCGCTGTTGGGAGTTGTCTTGTTTGCCGGCACCGCAGGTGCGCAGGAGACGACGATCAAGTTCACGCTCGGCTGGAAGACGCAGGGCTCGGACGCCGCGTTCTTCTATGCCAAGGACAACGGCTTCTTCAAGGAAGAAGGCCTCAACGTCGTGATCGACCAGGGCGAGGGCTCGGGTGCGACGGTGACGCGGATCATGTCGGGCGCCTATGATGCCGGCTTTGGCGACGTCAACGCCATCATCCAGAATGCCTCGACCAAGCCGCAGGATGCGCCGGTCATGGTCTACATGATCTGGAACCAGCCGCCGTTCGCGATCGTCACCAAGAAGACCAGCGGCATCAACGCGATCAAGGATTTCGAAGGACGCACGCTGGGCGGCGCGCAGGGCACGCCGACCACGCGGCTGCTGCCGGTGTTCGCCCAGAAGAACAAGCTCGAGGGCGAGAAAATCAAGATCTCCAACATGGCGCCGAATCTGCAGGAGCCGATGCTGATCAAGGGCGATATCGACGCCGCGCTGGTGTTCAACATCACGAGCTACTTCAACCTGGTGCTGAACCGCCAGGATCCCGACAAGGATTACAAATGGTTCTCGTTCGGCGACTACGGCATGGACCTCTATTCCAACGGCGTGATGGTTTCGAAGAAGCTGCTGGCTTCCAATCCGAAGGCCGTCGCCGGTCTCGTCCGCGCCGTCAACAAGGGCATGATCGCGATCGCCAAGGACCAGAACGCCGGGATGAAGGCAGCGCTCAACTACGACAATCTGATCAATGTCGACGTCGAGAAACGCCGGCTGCAATTTTCCTTCGACAAGCTGATCGTCTCGCCCGAGATGAAGGAGATCGGTGTCGGCGACGTCAAGGATGACCGCATGGCCCGCGCCATCGGGATCATCGTCGAAGGCTATCAGTTGGCCCGCGCGCCCGCGCCGTCAGAAATCTTCTCGCGCGAGTTCCTGCCGCCGCGCAAGGAGCGCGAGTTGGTCTATACGGCGAATTGACCGTCGCAACGGGTACCGTCATTCCGGGGCGATGCGAAGCATCGAACTACGGTGCGCAATTGCGCACCTGAGAATCTCGAGATTCCGGGTCTGGTGCTACGCACCATCCCGGAATGACCGGCTAGAGAATCGTCGTCATGCCCACGGAAGTCCCCGCACATCGCCTGTTCTCCGGTACTGACCGGGGCCTGCTCGAAAACGTCGTGCTCCGGCACGACAACGGTATCATCACCGACGTCTCCGAGGTAGCGCCGTCCACCACCGGGCCGCGCTCCCTCCTGCTTCCGGCCTTCGTCAACGCTCACGATCACGCGCGCCCGACCGCGTCGTCGTTCGGCGCGCTAGGCATGCCGCTTGAGAGCTGGATCCTCCGCTCCGCGCTCGGCACGCCGGTTGATCCCTATCTGACCGCGGCGTCGGCATTGGCGCGCTCGGCGCGGGCCGGCTGCGCGGCGATGATGATCCATTACACCCGACCGAGCGGCACCATGCCGCTGGTCGATGAAGCCGGGGCGATCGCACGTGCGGCGAACGACGTCGGCATCCGTATCGCCTTTGCGCTCGCCGTGCGCGACCAGAATCCGGTGGTGTATGGTGACGAGGAGCCGTTGCTCGCTGGACTTGCCGGCGAAGACCGCAAGGCGATCGAGGAATTGTTCATCCGCGCGCCGATGTCGCCGCAGGCCTACATCGAGCTGACCGACGCCATTGCCGCGGCGATATCGGGTCCCAAGGTTGATGTCCAGCTTGGCCCGGCCGGCGTGCAGTGGTGTTCGAAGCCGCTGCTGGAGGCCGTGGCGGAGAATTCGGCGCAGACCGGCCGGCGCATCCATATGCACCTGCTTGAGACGATCTACCAGCGCGCCTGGGCGGACCAGCATTTCCCGAAAGGCATCGTCCGCTACCTGCACGATATCGGGTTCCTGTCGGAACGTCTGACGCTGGCGCATTGCATTCACGCCCGGCCGGACGAAATCGAGATGATCGCGGCATCAGGTGCGCGCATCGTCACCAATTTCAGTTCCAATCTGCATCTGCGCTCCGGCCTCGCGCCGATCGCCGCCGCGCATCAATGCGGCTGCGCGATTGCGGTCGGCGTCGACGGACTGGCGCTGGACGAGGATGATGACGTGTTGCGCGAGATGCGGTTGGTGCAGATGATGCACGGCGGCCTCGGCTTCAAGCGGACCTGGACCACTTCCGAATTCCTCGCGCTTGCGATCGCCAATGGTCGCAAGGCGACGGGTGCTCCGGGCACAGGCGCGCTTGTATCTGGCGCGCCAGCTGATTTCGTCACGGTCGATCTCGACCGGCTCGACCGGGATCGCATCATGCCGGTCGATGCCATCGATCTGCTGTTCGCGCGCGGCAACGCGTCTCTCCTGGGCGATGTTGTTGTGGATGGACGGCTGGTCGTCAGTGACGGCCGCTGTACCGGTGTCGATCTGCCTGCAATCGAAAACGAACTGCGTGGAATTTACCGCGTCAGCGCCGGCAAACTCTCGGGCCTTCAACGCGCCTGGCCATCGCTTTCGAAGTCGTTGCAAAACTGGTTCGAAGCCAACATGGGTTGCCGCTAGTCGGTTGCGCTTTCAATTGATGAAAAAAGTGCACGCAAACGAAAGCTAAGCGCTTCGTTACTCTCGCGAATTCCGTATCGCGGGACAAAATTCCGCTTGCATCGAAATCCCAGCAAGGTTGTCATGTCCGCCAACAAGAAACGGCACCGGCTGCGTCACGCTGGTCATGGGGCCATGAGGGAGCGTGATGGGCGCGTTGTCGCATTTGCGAATTGTCGAGATTGGGAGCAGCGCGGCGACAAGCTACTGCGCCCGTCTGTTCGCCGATTTCGGCGCTACCGTTCGGAAGATCGAGCCGCTGCACGGCGATCCGCTTCGACGTACTGCGCCGCTGACGCCGGGAGGCAACAGCGCGTGGTTTGCGTTTCTCAATTTCAACAAATCGAGCGTCGCCCTCGACCCTGGCGATTCGAATTCAGTCGATCGCCTGGCGGAACTGATCGGCGCCTGTGACATTCTGCTCGACGGTCGCGACGTCGATGCCGCGGATTGTCCGGCGATCGACCTCGAGGCGATCAAGCAAGCCAACCCCGGTCTGATCCATGTCGAGACGAGCTGGTTCGGTGGCGAGGGGCCTTATGCGAAATTCGCCGCGACTGACGCCACCATTCGCGCGCTAACGGGATTGGTAAAACTTGTCGGCCCGGCCGACGGTCCGCCGATGCACGCGCCGGACTTTCAGACCGGCATCCTCGCCGGCCTCTGGGGGTTCATCGCCGCCGCGTCGTCGGCGCTGGGCCGGATGGAGGACGGGCGCGGGCACACGAGCCGCCTGAGCATCTTCGAATCTTCGATTGCCGTGACCGAATACATCATGTTCGAATCGTTTTCGCGCGGCGACATCATGCGGCGGATCGGCGTCAACCGTTTCTGGCCGACCTTTCCGGTCGGCATCTACGAAACCAAACAAGGCTGGCTTGGGGTTACGACGGTGACGCCCGCGCAATGGCGCGCATTCTGCGAGATGCTGGGGTTGAACGCGCTGCGCGACGACCCGACGCTGTTCATGGGCACCGATCGCCTGCAGCGCATGGAAGAAATCGAAGGCGAGTTCATTCCCAGGCTGAAGGCGCGCACCGCGCAGGAATGGTTCGAGGAAGGCTTGCGACGCAAGATCCCGATCGTGCCGGTGCCTGAAATATCCGACCTCGTCGCGGACGAAGAAAAACAGGCGCGCGGGGCCATCGTCCCCATCATGATCGGCGACGAGAGCGGGTTTACCGCGGGTTCGATGCAGCGCCTGATCGGTACGCCGCCGCGGCGGGGAGGAGCGGTCCCCGAGATCGGCGAGCAGATGCTTGGCAGCGCACATGCGGAATCTGCCGTGCGCGCGCCTTTGCCCAAGCCCGATGGACAGAACCGTTTGCCGCTCGAAGGCATTCGCGTGATCGATTTCTCGATGGGCTGGGCCGGCCCGATCTGCACGCGGACGCTCGCCGATCTCGGCGCCGACGTGATCAAGATCGAGGCGACGCAGTATCCGGACTGGTGGCGTGGCGTCGACCGCCGCCCGGCCTATGTTCTCGAACAGATGTACGAAAAGTCGGTGCGCTACTGCATCATGAACCGCAACAAGCGCGGCATCACGCTCGACCTGACCCGGCCACAGGGGCTCAATCTTGCGCAGCGGCTGGTGGCCGATGCCGACCTCGTGGTCGACAATTATTCGGTCGAGGTGCTGCCCAAGCTCGGCCTCGGCTATAACATCGTCAGCAAGCTCAATCCAAAACTCGTCATGATGTCGATGTCAGCGTTCGGCGCCGGCAGCGTCAACCGCGATTGCCGCGCCTACGGCTCGACGCTGGAACAGGGCTCCGGCCTGCCGAGCGTCGTGGGCGATCCCGACGGGCCGCCGGTCATGAGCCACACGGCCTTCGGCGATGCCGTCGGCGGCTTGAACGGCTGCGCCGCCGTCCTCACCGCGCTGATCCACGCGCGATTGACCGGCAGGGGCCAGTTCATCGATCTCGCGCAGATCGAATGCATGATGCCGTTCGCGGCGCCGTGGATCATCGCGCATTCGATCGACGGCATGGCGCCGGTCAAGCATGGCAACCGGCATCCGGATTTCGTGCCGCATGGCTGCTTTCCCTGTGCCGGCGAGGACAACTGGATCGTGATCGCCGTCGACAGCGATGCGATGTGGCCGAAGCTGGCCGCGCTGCTCGGTCGCGCCGATTGGGCTACTGACACCGGGCTGAAGACGGCGGCCGCCAGGCGCGCGATAGAGGCCGAGATCGAGGCCGCGATTGCCGCGTGGACCTCTGCGCGCGATCCGGAGGCGGCGATGAGCGCTTTGCAGGCAGCGGGCATAGCCTCGGGCGTGGCGCGGCTGCCGATCGAACTCTTGAAGGATTCGCAGCTGCACGCGCGCGGCTTCATCCAGGAAGTCGACCGCGCCTTCATCGGCCCGCATCCGCAGCCGTCGATGCCGTTCCGCGAGGCCGACAGGCCGTTTTCGATCCGCAGCGCGCCGCCGACGCTGGGCGAACACAACCGCGAAATTCTCGGCGGGTTGCTCGGGCTCTCCGACGCGGAGATCGACCAACTCGCGCGCGACGGCATCATCGGCACCGAGATGTTGATGGAGGAGCAACTCGTGAAAGAGAAGAAGCGGGCGGCGGGCTGATGGCAGCGGGTCAGCCGGCACAGTGTGAAACCTCAGTGCATGCGGCAAGCCCGCTGGCGCTGATGTCGGTGCGCGGCCTCGGCATCCGGTTCAAGACGTCGCACGGCGTCTGGCAGGCGACGCGCAAGATCGATTTCGATATCGCGCCGGGCGAGCGCGTCGGCATCGTCGGCGAGAGCGGCTGCGGCAAGACCATCACCGGCCTTTCGATCCTGCGGCTGTTGCCCAACAATCTGGCCGGCCTCGACGGCTCGATCATGTTCGACGGGGTCGATCTCGCCAGATGCAGCACCCGCGCCATGCGCGCCATCCGAGGCCGCCGCATCGCCATGATCTTCCAGGAGCCGATGAGCGCGCTCGACCCGGTTTTCACCGTCGGCCACCAGATCTCCGAGACGCTGCGCGTGCACACCAACGTCAGCAAGGAGGAGGCGAGGGAGCGCACCCTCGACATGCTGCGCCGGGTCGGCATCGCCTCGCCGGAGCGGCGCATCGACGATTACCCGCATCAGCTCTCCGGGGGCATGCGCCAGCGCGTGATGATCGCGGCCAGTCTGATCTGTGGGCCGCAACTCCTGATCGCGGACGAACCGACGACGGCGCTCGACGTGACCGTGCAGGCGCAGATCCTGGAATTGCTGCGTGATCTCAGCGAGACCTCGAACACGGCGCTGATGCTGATCACCCATGACCTCGGCGTCGTCGCCGAGACCTGCACGCGCATGATCACGATGTATGCCGGCGAGGTGATCGAGGATGCCGCGGTCGACGATGCGTTGGTGCGGCCGCTGCATCCCTATACATCCGGCCTGTTGCGCTCGCTGCCGCACCTGAGCCCGCGCCACGGCAAGCTGCCCTCGATCCCCGGCCGGGTGCCTTCGATCGTCGACATGCCCAATGGCTGCCGCTTCAAGGCGCGGTGTGCCCATGCGGTCGCCAGTTGCGAGCAGGAGCAGGAGCTGCGCGACGCGGGCGGTGGACGCAAGGTGCGTTGCTGGCGGTTCAGCGAGCTCGACCTGCCCGGCGCATTGCAGCACGCGGCGTCGGCGCCGATTGCCGCGATGGTCGGTCATCCATGAGCGCGCTGGCCACCGATATCGCCAAAGACGGCGCTAACGACGCCATCGTCTCGGTGCGCGATCTCCAGGTGCAGTTTCAGACGAGCGACCGCCGCGCAACGGTGAAGGCGGTCGACGGCGTCGATTTCGACGTCCGCCGCGGCGAGACCTTTGGCATCATCGGCGAATCCGGATCGGGCAAGACCACGATCGGCCGCGCCCTGGTGTTTTTGCTCAAGCCCAGCGCGGGCGCGATCCTGCACAATGGCGTCGATCCGCTGGCGCTGCCGCGCCGGCAATTCCAGAGCCACCGCCGCGACTACCAGATCATCTTCCAGGACCCGAACGCCGCATTGAACCCGCGGATGACCATTCTCTCTTCGGTGCTGGAGCCGCTGGAATTGGCGCGAGAGGGGGATAAAATCGGGCGCCTGAGGCGCGCGCGCGAAGCGATGGACCGGGTCGGCCTGCCGCAGGATGTCGGCGACCGGTATCCGCACCAGCTTTCCGGCGGTCAGAAGCAGCGCGTGGTCATTGCGCGCGCGCTGACGCTGCGGCCGAAGTTGATCGTGTGCGACGAAGTGGTGGCGGCGCTGGATATGTCGATCCGCGGCGACGTGCTCAACCTGTTTGCCGAACTGCAGCGCGATCTTGGGCTCACTTACGTGTTCATCACCCACGATCTCGCGGTGGTGTCGCATATCAGCGAACGCATCGCGGTGATGTATCTGGGACGGTTCGTCGAGCTTGGCCCGACGGAACAGGTATCCGAACGGCCGCTGCATCCCTATACGCAGGCGCTGCTGTCGGCCGAGCCGCGGCCGTTGCCGTCATCGATGCGCAACGGCAACCGCATCGTGCTGCAGGGCGAAATCCCGAGCCCGATCGATCCGCCCTCGGGATGCCGTTTCCGGACCCGTTGCCAGTACGCGCAGGCGCTCTGCGCGGAGAAGACGCCGGAATGGCGGGAGCTGACGAGGGATCATTGGGTAGCCTGCCATTTCGCCGACCGCCCGAACTTTTCGCCCAATTGAAGAAGAATAGCCCGAGGGAGGACAGGATGACACAGACGACCCGACGCGAGGTAATGGCGCTGATTTCAGGCGCGCTGGCCGGCACGGCGCTCGGCGGCAGCGCGCTGGCGCAAGGCACGCCGAAGCGCGGCGGAACGCTGCGTATTTCCGCGCCCGCCAACCCGTCGAGCCTCGATCCCGCCACCGGCGGCGCGGGCTCTGATCACGCGTTCCTGTTCACGATGTACGACACGCTGACCGAATGGGATTTCGAAACGCTGAAGCCGAAGCCCGGCCTCGCGGAAAGCTGGAGCTTTACGGATCCTACGACCCTGGTGCTCAACATCCGCGCCGGCGTCACTTTCCACGACGGCACGCCGCTCGATGCCGAGGCCGTGAAGTTCAACCTGGAGCGCAACAAGTCCGACCCGAAATCCAACATCAAGGCCGATCTGGCCTCGATGGCGTCCGTTGCCGTCACCGGCCCGATGCAGGTGACGCTGAAGCTGAGCGCGCCGGACGCCGCGCTGCCCGGCATCCTTTCCGACCGTGCCGGCATGATGGTGTCGCCGACCGCGCTCAAGGCGGCCAGCGCCGGCAATGTCGCGCGCACGCCGGTCGGCGCCGGGGCCTACGCTTTTGTGAGCTGGGCCGACGGCGAGAAGATCGTCGTCAAGCGCAACGAAAAATACTGGAAGCCGAACCGGCCGTATCCCGATGGAATCGAGTTTTCGATCATCCCTGAACTGACGACCGGCTCGCGCTCGGTCACCGCGGGCCAGAACGACCTGATGTACCAGCTGCCGCCGCGCCAGAAGGCGATCATGGACCGCGTTCCCAGCGTCAAGATCGCCAACGGGCCCACGCTCTATGTCTTCCAGATCTTTCTGAACTGGGCGAAGCCGCCGTTCGACAACATCAAGGTCCGCCAGGCCTTCAATTTCGCGATCGACCGCGAGACCTTCGTCAAGGCGGCGCTGGCTGGCCTTGCCGAGCCCGCCTACATGAACCTGCCGAAGGCGCATTGGGCCTACGACAAGTCCGTCGCCGGGCTCTATCCGTACAACCCCGACAAGGCCAAGCAGTTGCTCGCCGAGGCCGGCTTCAAGGACGGTTTGTCGATCGACCTGATCGGCTATCCCGATCAGGATTCGGTGCAGCGCCAGGAGATCCTGATCGAACAGTTCCGCAAGGCCGGAATGAACGTCAAATTCTCCAACGCCCCGATCGCGGAAGCTTCCGCCGCGTTCTTCGGCGCCGAGAAGCGCGGCTCCGGCCTGCTGGCGGCCTGGACCGGCCGTCCCGATCCGAGCCTGACCTATTCGCTGATGTTCACCAAGGACGCCTATTATAATGGCGGCCGCGCGCCGGTGCCGCCGGAACTCGATGCCGCGATCAAGGAGTCGCGCGCCTCAGAGGACATCGAGATGCGTCGCAAGGCCTTCGCCACCGTGCAGCGGCTGGTGATGGAGAACGCGTTTGTGGCGCCGCTCGCGTTCCAGTTCGAACTGGTCGCCATGAACAAGAAGGTACAGGGTTACAAGCCGAACCTCCTGGGCAAACCCAAATACGACGACGTCTGGCTGGAGAGCTGAAGAACGATGGCGCGACGGAGTCCGGTACGGGTGATCGGCGGCCGCCTGTTGCAGGCGGTCCCCGTGATCCTGCTCGCGACCTTCATGGTGTTCGCGTTGCTGAAGCTGGTACCCGGCGATATCGCAGTCACACTCGCCGGTGACAATGCCACCGACGCGCGCATCACCGAGATCCGCAAGATCTACGGTCTCGACCGGCCGTTCCTGGTGCAATATGGCGCCTGGCTCGCCAACGTCGTGCAGGGCGACCTCTCGCAATCGCTGTTGACCGGTGAGAAGGTCGCCACCTCCATCGCCCGCGCCTTTCCCAACACGCTCCTGATCGTGGCCATCGCTTTGGCGCTGGCGCTCGTTACCGGCATTCCCATGGGCGTAATCGCGGCGATCAAGCCCGATGGCTGGGTCGACAAGACTGTCAGCCTGATCGCCTCGCTCGGCGTCGCCATTCCCGGCTTCTGGCTGGCGATGATCCTCGTCGCAGAAATCTCGCTGAAATTGAACTGGCTGCCGGCGACCGGCGCCAAGTCCTTCAGCGCATCGCCATGGGAGGCGATCCGGCACGCGCTGCTGCCCGGCATCGCCATCGCCGCCTATGGCATGGCCGAGGTGGCGCGGCAGCTGCGCGGATCGCTGCTGGAAGTGCTGTCGTCGCAATATGTGCGCACATTACATGCCAAGGGCCTGTCGATGACGCGCATCCTCTGGCAGCACGGCCTGAAGAACGTCAGCGTCAACCTGTTCACCATCATCAGTCTCCTCGTCAACCGCATGCTGGCGGCGACCGTGGTGATCGAGGCGGTGTTCGCCATTCCCGGGATGGGCAGCCTGATCGTGCGCGGCGCGCTGCAGCGCGATTTCCCGATCGTGCAGGGCGTGGTGTTCGCGATGGTGATCGTGGTCATCGCGGTCAATCTGATCACCGATCTCTTGTGCGCCGCCGTCGATCCGAGGATCGAGCAATGACGGAGCTTTCGCTGGCCACGCCGAAGTCACGCGCCGAACCGGGCCGGCTGCGGCGCCTGTTCCGCTGGCTGGCCGGCGACCTGCGCGCGGCGCTGGCTATTCTGGTCCTGTTGGTGCTCGTCATCGTGGCAATCGGCGCCCCCTGGATCGCACCCTATGCGCCGACCGCGCAGGATGCCAACAACATGCTCGCGCCGCCCGGGCCGGGCCATCTGCTCGGCACCGACGATCTCGGCCGCGATATCTTCAGCCGCCTGATCTACGGCGCGCCGGCCACCGTCTATGCCAGCCTGCTTGCGGTCGGCGTCGCGATCCTGATCGGCTTGCCGGTCGGGCTCGCTGCCGGCTTCTTCGGCGGCTGGACCGACGATATCATCAGCCGCGTCATCGACACCTTCCTGTCGTTCCCGGCCATCGTGCTGGCGATCGCGGTCACCGGCGCGCTCGGCATCGGGCTGACCAACGGCATGATCGCGGTCGGCATCGTGATGTTTCCAGCGCTGGCCCGGATCGTCCGCGCCCGCACGCTGATCGTGCGCCAGGAACTCTATGTCGATGCCAGCAGGTGCTTTGGCGCGCCGGCCTGGCACATCCTGTGGAAGCACGTACTGCCGAACGCGCTGCAGCCCGTCATCGTCCAGGTGACGCTGCTGCTGGCGGCGGCGCTGCTCGCGGAAGCCAGCCTCAGCTTCCTCGGCCTCGGTATCCAGCCACCCAACCCAAGCTGGGGCGCCATGCTGGCCCGCGCCTACCAGTACATGGAGATCGCGCCGGAGCAGATGTATGCGCCGGGGCTTGCCATTCTGGTGGTCTCGTTGGCCTTTAATGCCCTTGGCGAATCCCTGCGCATCGTGCTCGATCCCACCATGAGAGACCGTTAAACAGGTACTGCGATGTCCTTTCATAAGCTGCTGATCGCCAACCGCGGCGAGATCGCCATTCGCATCGCGCGGGCCGCCGGTGACGCCGGGCTCGCCACCGTTGCGATCTATTCCGCCGACGATGCGCAGTCGATGCATGTTCGTGCCGCCGACGCCGCCCACGAGATCCCGGGACGCGGCGCGCGCGCCTATCTCGACATCGAGGCCGTGATTGCGGCGGCCAAGGCCACCGAATGCGACGCGGTGCATCCGGGCTATGGCTTCCTCAGCGAGAACTCCACCTTGGCCCGGCGCTGCGTCGAGGAAGGCATCGTCTTCGTCGGCCCGTCCGCCGAGGCGCTCGATCTGTTCGGCGACAAGGCCCAGGCCAAGGCGCTCGCCAAGCAATGCGGCGTGCCGATCATCGATGGCACCGGCGGGGCGACCAGCCTGGAGGAGGCGAAGGCGTTTTTCGAGTCCCTTGGCTCCGGCGCGGCCGTGATGATCAAGGCCATCGCCGGTGGCGGCGGGCGCGGCATGCGTATCGTCGATGACGCCGCCAAGCTCGAGGAGGCCTATGCGCGCTGCCAGTCCGAAGCCATGGCCGCCTTCGGCAGCGACGGTGTCTATGTCGAGCGCCTGATCCGCAATGCCCGCCATATCGAAGTGCAGATCATCTGCGATCACCATGGCGCCATCAGCCATCTCCATGAGCGTGAATGCACGGTCCAGCGCCGCAACCAGAAGCTGATCGAGGTCGCGCCGAGCCCGTCGCTCAGCGACGCCTTGCGCGCGCGCATCATCGATGCCGCCAAGGAAATGGCGGCGACCGCGAATTACACCAATCTCGGCACGTTCGAGTTCCTGGTTGATAACGATCGGATCAACGACAAGGCGAGCGATCAGGCGTTCGCCTTCATCGAGGCCAATCCGCGGCTTCAGGTCGAACATACCGTCACCGAGGCGGTGCTGGGTCTCGATCTGGTGCAGTCGCAGCTCGCGGTTGCGGCCGGCGCCACGCTGGGTTCGCTCGGCCTGGCGCAGGGCTATATCCCGAAGCCGCGCGGCTTTGCGATGCAGCTCCGCGTCAACATGGAGGTTATGGACGAGAGCGGCGGGACGCGACCGACCGGCGGAACGCTGGCGCCGTTCGACCTGCCGTCCGGGCCCGGCGTCCGCGTCGATACGTTCGGATATTCGGGCTATCGCACCAGCGCCGCATTCGACTCGCTGCTCGCCAAAGTCATTGTTCACGCGGCGGGCGGCGACTGGACCGACGTCGTGCACAAGGCCTCGCGCACCTTGCGCGAATTTCGCATCGGCGGTGTCGCCACCAACATTCCGTTCCTTGCGGCGATCCTGGCGCATCCGGATTTCGTCGAGAACCGCCTCAGCACCGGCTTCATCGATACCCATGTCGCGGCCCTGGTTGACGAGGCCCAACTGGCGGCCGAGATGGCGCTGGTCGAATCCAGTATGGCTGCGGATGACAGTGCGCCCGCAGCCGAGACGGCAATAACGGCCGAGGCACCGGTTGCGGGGCCGGCAGGTTCGATGCCGGTTCCGGCGCCGCTGCAGGGCACCATCGTTACGGTCGATGTCGGGGAAGGTGACCTCGTCCGTCCCGGCCAGCAGATCGCCGTACTCGAATCCATGAAGATGGAGCATCTGGTCACCGCGCCGTATGGCGGCCGGGTGACGAAGGTCGCGGCGGAAGCCGGCGTCACGCTGATGCAGGACGAGGCGATCCTCTATCTCGAACCGGCCGAGATCGAAGCCCATGATGAGGCCGAGGAAGAGCAATTCGATCTCGATCACATCCGTCCTGATCTCGCCGAGTTGATCGAACGCCACGCGATCACCCTGGATGAAAATCGGCCGGCCTCGGTCGAGCGGCGGCGCAAGACCAATCAGCGCACCGCGCGCGAGAACATTGCCCACCTCGTCGATGAAGGTTCGTTCGTCGAGTATGGCTCGCTCGCGATTGCCGCGCAGCGGCGGCGACGCAAGGTCGATGATCTCATCCGCAACACCCCGGCCGACGGCCTGATCTCAGGCGTCGCCACCGTGAACGCCAAGAAATTCGGCGCGGACGCCGCCCGCTGCATGGTGATATCCTATGATTACACCGTGCTGGCCGGCACCCAGGGCCACATGAACCACAAGAAGATCGACCGCATGCTCAGCCTGACCGAGCAGTGGCGGTTGCCCCTGTTATTTTACGCCGAAGGCGGCGGCGGCCGTCCCGGCGACACCGATCGACTCGGCATGACCGGTCTCGACGGACCGTCCTTTGTGCAGTTCGCAAGGCTCTCCGGCCTCGTGCCGGTTGTTGGCGTCGTGTCCGGCTACTGCTTCGCCGGCAACGCCGCGATGCTCGGCTGCTGCGACGTCATCATCGCCACCAGGAACGCCTCGATCGGCATGGGCGGGCCTGCGATGATCGAAGGCGGCGGCCTTGGCGTCTACCATCCGGCCGAAGTCGGCCCGGTGTCGTTCCAGTCGCCGAACGGCGTAATCGACATCCTGGTCGAGGACGAGGCGGAAGCGACCACGGCCGCGCAGAAGTATCTGTCCTACTTCCAGGGCGCGGTCGCCGACTGGAAAGCGCCGGACCAGCGGCTGCTGCGACGGGCCATCCCGGAAAATCGCCTGCGGGTGTACGACATCCGGAGTGTGATCGATCTGCTGGCCGACGAGGGATCGGTGCTGGAAATCCGTCGGGATTTCGGCGTCGGCATGATCACGGCCTTCATCCGCATCGAAGGCAAGCCGTTCGGTCTGATCGCCAACAATCCAAAGCATCTCGGCGGCGCGATCGACGCGCCGGCCGGCGACAAGGCCGCGCGCTTCCTGCAACTCTGCGACGCCTTCGATATTCCGATCCTGTCACTGTGCGATACGCCGGGCTTTATGGTGGGGCCCGAAGCGGAAAAGACCGCGATCGTGCGTCACGTGGCGCGCATGTTCGTCACTGGCGCCAGCCTCGCGGTGCCGCTGTTCGGCGTCGTGCTGCGCAAGGGCTATGGCCTCGGCGCCCAGGCCATGATCGGTGGCGGCTTTCACGCCTCTTTCTTCACGGTGGCATGGCCGACCGGCGAGTTTGGCGGCATGGGACTGGAAGGCTATGTCCGGCTCGGCTTCCGCAAGGAGATGGAAGCGATCGCAGACCCGGTCGAGCGCGAGAATTACTACAAGGCCAAGGTCGCCGAGCTTTATGCCAACGGCAAGGCAGTCTCGATCGCCTCGGTGCTCGAGATCGATGAGGTCATCGATCCCGCCGCGACGCGACACTGGATCATGTCCGGCCTGCGCTCGGTGCCGAAGCCGGAGCCGCGCACGACGAGGAAGCGGCCGTGCATCGACGCGTGGTGAAGTGACGCCGTAGGGTGGGCAAAGGAGCGTTAGCGACGTGCCCACCATCCATCATCGAACTCGCTGCTCGGTGGTGGGCACGCTTCGCTTTGCCCACCCTACGACCTCCGCGTTTGCCGTCGCTACCCCAATCTCAACTCGTCATATCCCTTCGCCGCCACCTCGTCGCATCGCGCACGGTAATCCGGAGCGCTGCCGCTGTAGCGGGCGACGATGCGGGTCTGCTTTCCTTCGATGTTGGAATTGATGCCGGTCATCCAGGAATCGACCTCGTTGGACAGCATCCCTTCGCCGAGCGCCTTGACGTGGTCGGTCCAGGATCGCACGCCCTCCGGCGTCGCCTCCAGTCGCGTCAATCGCTGCTTGGTCGCAAAGGCGATCAGCCCGGTGACCCAGTCGACGCTGTACTCGATGCTGCGCGGAATGTTGCCTAGCGCGGTATGCGGCCCCATCAGCATCAGCAGGTTCGGAAACTCATGGACCATGATGCCGAGATAGGTCTCGGGACCGCGTTTCCATTTATCCTTCAGCTGCGCGCCTCCGACGCCGCGGAAGTCGATCTTGTCGAAGCTGCCGGTGATGGCGTCGAAGCCGGTGGCGTAGATGATGATGTCGAACTCGAATTCCTTATCGCTGGTCTTGATTCCCTTGGGCGTAATGCGCTCGATCGGCGTCTCCTTGATATCGACCAGTTCGACATTGTCCTGATTGTAGACCTCGTAATAGAACGTTTCGAGCGGCAGCCGGCGCGTGCCGAAGCCATGGTTCTTCGGGATCAGCTTCTCGGCTGTGACCTGGTTCTTGACCCGTTCGCGGATCTTGCGCGCGACGAAATCGGAAATCGTCGCGTTCGCCTTGCGGTCGATCAGGATATCCTTGAAATTGCCGATCCAGATGCCGAAGCCGCGTTCGCCGTAGAGCCGTTCGTAATTCGCCTCGCGTTCCTCGTCGGAGACTTCGAACGCGCCGCGCGGGTCAGTCGTATGAATAAAGCAGGCGAAGGTCTCGCGGCAGCGCGCGAAAATCTCGGGATAGCCGGCCTTGATCTTCGCCTGCGTCTCGGCGTCTATCTTGCCGTTGTGCAGTGGCGCGGCCCAGTTGGCCGTGCGCTGAAATACCGTGAGATGGCCGACCTGGCTTGCGATGGTCTGGATCGTCTGGATGCCGGTCGCGCCGGTACCGATGACAGCCACGCGCTTGCCTGCGAAGTCCACCGGCTCCTTCGGCCATCGCGCGGTATGAAACGACGCGCCCTTGAAATCGTCGCGCCCTTCGATCCTCGGCAGCGTCGGCGTCGACAACGGCCCGATCGCGGTGATCAGGAAACGCGAATTGAATGCGCTGCCGTCCTCCAGCGTGGTGGTCCAGCTTCGTGTGTCCTCGTCGTAGGTGGCGGCGGTTACGCGGCTGCGAAACTGGATGTCGCGGCGCAGGTCGAACTTGTCGGCGACGTAGTTGATGTAACGCAGCGTTTCCGGCTGGCCGGCAAAATGCTCGGACCATTCCCATTCCTGCAGCAATTCCTTCGAGAACGAGTAGCCGTAGGAATAGCTTTCGGAATCGAAGCGTGCGCCGGGATAGCGGTTCCAGTACCAGGTGCCGCCGACATCGGTCCCGGCCTCGAGCACCCGCACGCGCAGACCCTGTTCGCGCAGCCGGTAGAGCTGGTACAGACCCGACAAGCCTGCGCCGATGATGATGGCGTCGAAATCCGGAATGGTCGTTTCTCCCGATCCTTGGTTCGTCCCAAAACTATCCGTTCTCACGCCGGGGGACAAACCCCGCAGGGACGCGTGGCAGGGTTGCAGGTTTGCCGTCGGCCAACCCCGGCCGGCTTTACTCGCGACCGCATCTGCCCCTATCGTCGGGATCGAGATCGCCCGAAAAGCGGCGAAGGAACGAGGGGAGGGAAGCGATGGCCCAGGCGGCACAACGCAGGCTGACGTCGATCGACGTCAGCGATCCCCACCTTTATCAGGACGACACCTGGCGGCCGCTGTTCGAACAATTGCGCCGCGACGATCCCGTGCACTATTGCGAGGCTTCGCCGTTCGGGCCGTACTGGTCGGTGACTCGCTACGACGACATCTTTGCGGTCGAGCTTGACCACGCGACCTATTCGTCGAGTTCCGAACTCGGCGGTATTCAGGTGGCCGACCAGCCGAAGGGGCAGGAGCGTACCAGCTTCATCCGCATGGACCCTCCCGGGCATACCGCGCAGCGTCGGACGGTCGCGCCGATCGTGGCGCCGTCCAATCTTGCCAATTTCGAGCCGCTGATCCGCAAGCGGACGTCCGACGTGCTCGATGCGCTGCCGCGCAACGAGACCTTCGACTGGGCGGAAAGGATCTCGACCGACCTCACCAACATGATGCTGGCGACCCTGTTCGATTTCCCTTGGGAAGACCGGATGAAGCTGAGCTGGTGGTCCGATGTTGCCATCGCCAACGTGGATTCGCCGGACGCGGTGGTGCATTCGGAGGACGAGCGTTACGACGAGATGCTGAAGATGGGCGAGTATTTCCGCAGATTATGGGATGCGCGCGCCGATGCGCCGCCGACCTTCGACCTGGTGTCGATGCTGGCGCATTCCGAAGCGACGCGAAACCTGCAGGCGCGCGAGTTCATCGGCACGATCGGGCTGTTGATTGTCGGCGGCAACGACACCACCCGGAATTCCATGAGCGGCGGGCTGATGGCGCTGATCGAAAATCCCGAGCAGTTCGAGCTAGTGCGGGCGCGGCGCGAGCTGATCCCGAACCTCGTCTCCGAGATCATCCGCTACCAGACGCCGGTGCTGCACATGCGCCGCACCGCGCGCCACGATACCGAGCTCGCCGGCCGCCGGATCGCCAAGGGCGACAAGGTCGTGATGTGGTACATCTCCGGCAACCGCGACGAAACCAAGATCGACCGTGCCGATGAATTCATCATCGATCGCCCCAAGCCACGCCAGCATCTCGCCTTCGGCGCCGGCATCCACCGCTGCGTCGGCGATCGCCTCGCCGAGCAGCAGATCCGCATCCTCTGGGAGGAAGTATTGAACCGCGACCTTCGTTTTGAGATCGTCAGCCCGCCGCAACGGCTCTATTCGAATTTCATCCGTGGCATCCGTACACTGCCGGTGAGGATTGTTAGCTAACCCGTCATTCCGGGGCGATGCGAAGCATCGAACCCGGAATCTGGAGGTTCCGGGTTTATCGCTACGCGATGCCCCGGAACGACAGGAGAGAGATTCAAGGACCAAGAATGAAGAAACACGATCCCGTTGACGTCCTCATCATCGGCGCCGGTGCCTCCGGCGCGGCCGTGGCCTGGAGCCTCGCCGACACCAGGATGCACATCCTCTGCCTCGATCAGGGCGGCTGGATGAACCCGTCGGAATATCCCAGCACCGGGCGCGACTGGGAGGCGAAATTCTATGGCGACTGGTCGACCAGCCCGAACGTCCGCGGCCGGCCCGAGGACTATCCGATCAACGACGACAATTCGCCGATCAAGGTCGTGAACTTCAACGCCGTCGGCGGCTCGACGGTGATGTACACCGCGCATTGGCCGCGGCTGCATCCAAGCGACTTCAAGGTAAAGACGCTTGATGGCGTCGCGGACGACTGGCCCATTGACTACGACGCACTCACACCGTTCTTCGAGGAGAACGACCGGATGATGGGCGTGTCGGGGCTATCTGGCGATCCGTTGTCGCCGCTGACGCATCCGCCGATGCCGCCTCAGCCGCTGGGACTCTCGGGCCCGCTGATCGGCAACGCCATGAACAAGCTCGGCTGGCACTGGTGGCCGTCGGATACGACGGTGGCGACCATGGACTACGAGGGCAGGGCGCGCTGCATCAATCTCGGCCATTGCACGCCGGCCTGCGCGCAGGGCGCAAAGGCCTCGACCGACATCACCTATTGGCCGCACGCGATCCGCGCCGGAGTCGAACTCAAGACCCACTGCCGCGTGCGCGAGATTTTGACCAACGAGCACGGCATGGCCTCGGGCGTGGTCTATTACGACAAGGACGGCGTCGAGCAGTTCCAGCCGGCCGAGGTCGTTATCATCGCATGCAACGGCGTCGGCACGCCGCGGCTGCTTCTGAACTCGGTCTCCGGCCGTTTCCCGAACGGGCTCGCCAATTCGTCAGGGCTGGTCGGCAAGAACCTGATGTTCCATCCCTATGCGCAGATCTACGGCTTCGTGAAGGAGGTGACCGACTCCAACCGCGCGCCGCCGACCTGCCTGTGGAGCAAGGAGTTCTACGACACGGATCTGTCGCGCGGTTTCGTCCGCGGTTACGGCATCCAGTTCGGCCGCGGCGCCGGGCCGGTGTTCGAGGCGGTTGCGAGCGAGCAGAAGGGCATTCTGCCGTGGGGTGCGGATCACCATCGCGTCTTCCGCAAGCTCAATGGCCATCGCCTTGCGGTGTCAGCAATCTGCGAGGACCTGCCCGAGGAGCACAACCGCGTCACGCTCGATCCCGTGCTGAAGGACGGCCATGGCATTCCAGCGCCGAGGATCGACTACACCATCAGCGCCAACAGCCGAAAGATGATGGATCACGGTCTGGCGCGCGGCCGAGAGATTCTCGAAGCTGCCGGCGCCACCGATATCTGCATCAACGATCCGATCCCGTGGGGCGGCTGGCATCTGCTCGGCACCGCGCGGATGGGGACCGATCCCGCGCGCTCCGTGGTCAACGAATGGGGCCGCTCGCATGACGTGAAGAACCTCTTCATCGTCGACGGCAGCGTGTTCGTGACGTCAGGCGGCGTCAACCCGACCTCGACCATTCAGGCGATCGCACTTTACATTGCCGACCAGATGAAGCAACGCCTCGCCAACCTTTTCGACTGAGACCGCCATGTCCGCAAGCATTGAACTGACCCGAGCCCAACGCAACGATCTGCGCACCATCGCTGCCATGATCATTCCCGCCAGCGACGAGTACAAGGTGCCCGGCGCCGACGATCCCGCGATCCAGGCCGACATGCTGGCGACGCTCGGCCGCGATACCGCGCTGGTAGCGCAGGCGCTTGACGATCTCGCGCGGCTCGCTGGCCAAGCGCTGGCTGAACTCGATCCGGCCAAACGCGATGCCGTGGCGACGGAGTTTCGCACCAAGGGTGGCGCCGCTGCGGCGACGCTCGTCCGCGTCGTCCTGCAATGCTACTACCGCGACGACCGCGTGCTGCGCTCGCTCGGGCTCGAACTACGTGCGCCATTCCCGAAGGGCTACACGCTCGAGCAGGGCGACTGGGCGCTGCTCGATCCGGTCAAGGCAAGGTCAGGGACGCTCCGGCGGGCACCGTAGCAGGCCAGCCCTGCGCGGAATGGCGAAGCCTTGCGCGTGCGGTTCCCGGCCACCATCTGAGGGGGCCAAAGGATTTCGCCATGCTGGATTTCACCTCGGATATTGCCGGTGACAGCCTGTCACCGCGCGCGACCGAAGCCACACCTGTCGACGATCAGGCCCTGCTCGATGCTTATTCCAACGCCGTCATCGGTGTGACCGAGCGTGTCGGGCCGGCAGTCGTGCGCGTCGAAACCGGGCCGAAAGTACGCTCCGCGCGCGAGCGCGGCGGACTCGGCTCAGGCATCGTCATCTCGCCCGATGGACTGGTGCTGACCAACAGCCACGTGGTCGGATCGTCGAAGGAGATCCGGCTCCGCGACATCGAGGGCTTCGTCACCGACGCCCATGTGCTCGGCGTCGATCCCGATACCGACCTCGCGTTGCTGCGCGCCGATGGCGCGCGGGATCTGCGCTATGCCTCGCTCGGCAATTCCAAGAGCCTGCGCCGCGGCCAGCTCGTGGTCGCGATCGGCAATCCGCTTGGATTCGAATCGACGGTGACGGCGGGCGTGGTGTCCGCGCTCGGCCGTTCGATCCGCTCGGTGAGCGGACGAACCATCGAGGACGTGATCCAGACCGATGCCGCGCTCAATCCCGGCAATTCGGGCGGGCCGCTCGTGTCGTCGTCGGCCGAAGTGATCGGCATCAACACCGCGATCATCAACGGCGCGCAGGGCATCTGCTTTGCGGTCGCCAGCAACACCGCGCAATTCGTGCTGTCCGAGATTATCCGCCACGGCTATGTCCGCCGTGCCTTCATCGGCGTCGCCGGCCAGACGGCGCCGATCCCGCGTCGCCATGCGGTGGTTGCCGGCGTCGACAACACGAAGGGCGCGCTGCTGGCGCAGATCGAGCCGGACAGTCCGGCCGCGAAGGCGGGCCTGCTGCCGGGAGACGTCGTGATCAAGCTCGATGGCGTCGACATCAACGGCGTCGACGATTTGATCCGCGCCCTCGACCGCGACCGCATCGGCCGCATGCTGTCGATGGACGTGCTCCGGATGGGCAGGCTGCGCGCGATTGATATCCACCCGGTAGAGCGGAAGCCGGCGAAGCAGTGACGCCGGCTGCTTACCCTCTCCCCTTGTGGGAGAGGGTGGCGCCGAACGAAGTTCGGCGACGGGTGAGGGGTTCTCTCCACGAGGATCGATGTTGATAGAACCCCTCATCCGGCGCTGCGCGCCATCTTCTCCCACAAGGGGAGAAGGAAGAAAACGGAGCACTACTGCTTCAGCGCCGCCAGCAATTCGTCCGGCGCTTCGGACATGATCATGTGGCCGGCACCGGGAACGACGATCGTACGGGCATTCGGCGTCGCCGCTGCGAGAGTCTTGCCGGCCTTCGCGGGCGTCATCATGTCGCGCTCGCCGAGGATGAAGGTCGCGGGCACCTTGACCTGCGCGGCCGCCGCGAGCGCGTTCTCATAGGCGTTGCAGGCATGGAGATCGTTGTAGAGCACGCCGGGGCGCGTCTGCTGCAGCACCCGTTGCGCGCCCTGATGCATCCACAGTCCCGGCGCGAGGCTGCCGCCCAGTTCGGCCTTGAAGCCGAGGCCCCAGATCGAGACCATGTCGATGGCATCGGGGCTGTTGGCCTCGGCAGCCTTGAGCAGGTCGGGCCCGACCGTCATCGCGGCGGCGGTGCCGATCAGGCTGAGGCTGGAGACCTTGTCAGGATGCCGCGCCGACGTCTCCAGCGCGATCAGCGATCCCATCGAGTGGCCGACGAGTTTTGCCTTCGGTGCACCGGCCGCGTCGAGCAGGGCGGCTGTCCAGTCCGCCATGTCGGCGATGGTCGGAAGCGGCGCGCCGCCGGAGCGGCCGTGGCCCGGCAGATCGGGCGCCAGCACGGAATAGCCATGATGGGCGAACCAGCGGCTGTGCAGCGCCCAGGTCGAATGATCGAACCCGGCGCCGTGCAGCATCACGACCGCAGGCAGCGAGGGATCGAACGGACGGCCACCGGTGGCAACGAAGACATCAGCATTATTGACGGACAGCTTCATGGCTCAAACCCTCTGCGACGCGCGAAGCGCCTGGCCGAGATCGTCGATGATGTCGGACACGGTCTCGATGCCGACCGACAGCCGCACCAGTTCCTCGCCGATTCCGGCGGCCTTCAACTGCTCGGCATCCATCTGCTGATGCGTGGTGCTCGCCGGGTGAATGACCAGCGTCTTGGCGTCGCCGACATTGGCCAGATGACTGATCATCCGCAAAGACTCGATGAATTTCTTGCCTGCTGCGCGGCCGCCCTTGATGCCGAATGAGACAATCGATCCTGCCCCGCGCGGCAAAAGCTGCTTGGCGAGTTGATGGTCGGGATGATTCTCGAGCGCCGGATGCATCACCCACTCGACCGCCTTGTTGGCGGTCAGTGCTTCTAGCACCGCCAGCGTATTGCTCATGTGGCGCTCCATGCGGACGCCGAGCGTCTCGACGCCCTGCAGCAGCTGAAACGCGTTGGTCGGCGACAGGCAGGCGCCGAAGTCGCGCAGGCCCTCGGTGCGCGCGCGCATGATGAAAGCAGCCTGCCCAAACTGCTCGTCGAAGACGATGCCGTGATAGCCGGCATAGGGCTCGGTCAATTGCGGGAATTTGCCGGAGGCATGCCAGTCGAACCGGCCGCCATCGACGATGACGCCGCCGATCGCGATGCCATGGCCGCCGATCCATTTGGTCGCCGAATTCATCACGAGGTCGGCGCCGAGTTCGATCGGACGGCTCAGGAACGGCGTCGCAAAGGTGTTGTCAATCAGCAGCGGGATTTTTGCGTCGTGGGCGATCTGTGCGACGGCGGGGATATCGAGCACCTCGAGCCCGGGATTGCCGATTGTCTCGCCGATCACCAGCCGCGTGTTCGGCTTGATCGCTGCGCGGAACTCGTCGAGCGCGCGCGGCTTGACGAAGGTGGTGGTGATGCCGAAGCGCGGCAGCGTGTGCGCCAGCAGGTTGATGGTGCCGCCATAGAGCGAGGCAGAGGCCACGATGTGATCGCCGGCATTGAGAATGGTTGCGATCGCCAGATGCAGCGCGGCCATGCCGCTCGCCGTGCAGATCGCACCGACGCCGGTTTCCAGCGCGGCGAGCCGCTCCTCGAGCACGGCGGTCGTGGGATTCGAAATGCGGGTGTAGATGTGTCCCGCGCGTTCCAGGTTAAACAGTGCTGCCGCGTGGTCGGAGTCCTGGAAGACGTAGGACGTGGTCTGGTAGATCGGCACGGCGCGGGCGCCGGTGGCGGGATCCGGACGCTGGCCGGCGTGCAGGCTCAGGGTCTCAAAGGCAGGCGGCTTGGGTGCGGGCATGCGGGGCTCGTCAGGTCGATAGGTGGCTGGGAACGTGGTGTCGCAGGCTCAGACGTGCACGGCGGTGCGGACGCGCCCGGCATTGCCGAACACGCGCAGATAGCGTTCGACCTCGGCGGGGCTGCCGGTCGCCTTCTCGGGATTGTCCGAGAGCTTGACCGCCGGCCGTCCATCGACCGACGTCACCTTGCAGACCAGCGAGATCGGATCCAAATCGGCGGACCCGTCAGGCGCGCAGCCGACGAAATCATTGGTGAGGTTGGTGCCCCAGCCGAACGAGATGCGCACGCGGCCGGAGAAATGGCGATAGGTCTCCTCGATCGAGCCGACATCCATGCCGTCGGAGAACACCAGGAGCTTCTCGCGGGGATCGCGGCCCTTCTGCTTCCACCACTTGATGATGTCCTCGCCGGCCGTGATCGGCGGGGCGCTGTCGGGGCGGAAGCCGGTCCAATCGGCGACCCAGTCCGGCGCGTCGCGCAGGAACGGCTTGGTGCCGAAAGCGTCGGGCAGGGCGATCAGGAGGTTGCCGCCATAGGTATGACGCCATTGATCGAGGATGCGGTAGGGCGCCCAGCGCAACTCCTCGTCGGAATTCGCCAGCGCCGCGGCGACCATCGGCAGCTCATGCGCGTTGGTGCCGATCGCTTCGAGATCGTTGTCCATCGCCAGCAGCACGTTGGAGGTGCCGGTGAAGGAGGGGCCGAGGCCTTCCTTGACGGCCTCGACGCACCAGCGTTGCCACAGATGGCCATGGCGGCGGCGGGTGCCGAAATCCGACAGTCGCAAACCTTCGAGCTTGCGCAGCCGCTCGACCTTGGACCACAGCTTGGCCTTGGCGCGCGCATAGAGCACGTCGAGAACGAAGCGGCCCTGTCCCTTGGTCGCCTGGCGCGAGCGCAGCTCGTTCATGATCGCGAGCGCCGGGATTTCCCACATCGTGGTGTGGGTCCACGGCCCGTGAAAGTGCAATTCGTACTGGCCGTCGACCTTGTGCAGTTCGTATTCGGGCAGGCGGAAGCTGGAGAGCCAGTGGATGAAATCCGGCGAGAACATCTGGGTCTTGCCGTAGAACGTATTACCGGCGAGCCAGATCAGCTCCTTCTTGGTGAAACGGATGGTGCGCGCATGGTCGAGCTGGGCGCGCAACTCACCCTCGTCGATGATCTCGCCAAGCCGGACGTGCCTGGTGCGGTTGATTACCGAAAAGGTGACGCGCTGATCCGGATAGAACTCGCGGATCATCTGCAGCATCAGCAGCTTGTAAAAATCGGTATCCAGCAGGCTGCGCACGATCGGGTCGAGCCGCCAGCCGTGATTATAGGTCCGGGATGCAATATCGGTCACTGCCATGGCGGAACTCTATCGTGCCGGGGCCCGCCCAACCAGTGGGTTTTGGCGGCGGCATGGCAGCTCAGCGCGCTATTCCTGCCGGATCCGGTTAACCACTGCGCCAATGTCGGTCCAGGCAGGCTTGTCCGGCGCAAACTGCCGCCTGAGATAGGCGGCCAGTTCGGCGATCTGGCCGTCGGTCAGGCTGTCCCGGAAGGCCGGCATATAGCCGAGGTCGGTGGCGGCCGGCTTCGCGATGCCGTGCAGGATCACCTGGATCAGATTGTCCGGCACGGTGCTGTGCAGATTGCTGTTCAACGCCAGCGATGGGCGGCTGCCGAACAGCGGCGCGCCGCCGACCTCGTGGCAAACCGCGCAGGCGCCCTGGTACAGACGGGCACCGACGCTGGAGGCCGCGGACGTCCGCGTGCCGGTCGCGGCCTCGAGCTTGGCGGCAAGCGCTTCCTGCGCCGGCCTGTCGATGGCCGTGTCGTTGAATGAGGAGAGATAGACCGCCATGGCGCGGATGTCGGAATCGGGAAGGGCGGCGAGTTCCTTGACCACCGGCGCCATCGGCCCGGCCGCAACGCCATGGAAGCGGGACTCGCCGGTCCGCAAGTAGGCGTAAAGCTCATCCTCATTCCAGGGGATCGGCGCCCGCGACAGCGATGTCAGCGCCGGCGCCTCCCAGCCCTCCGCAAATCCGCCGGCGAGATGGGCGTTTGCGATCTCCGCGCCGAGTGCGTTGCGCGGCGAATGGCAGGCACTGCAATGGCCGAGACCCTCGACCAGATAGGCGCCGCGATTCCATATCTCGGATCTGGTCTGCTCCGGTTGAAATACGTCGGGCTTGTGGAACAGGGCGTTCCATCCCGCCATCAGTGGACGCAGGGTGAACGGGAATGCGAGCGCATTGTTCGGCGTCTCCGCGCGCACCGGCGACTGCGCCATCAGGTAAGCATAGAGCGCCTGCATGTCGGCGTCGGTGGTTTTGGCGAAGTGCGTGTAGGGAAACGCCGGATAGAGGTGTCGGCCGTCACGATGAATGCCCTCGCGCATTGCGCGTTCGAAGGCGGGATAGGACCATGCGCCAATCCCGGTCTCGACGTCGGGCGTGATGTTGGTCGAATAGATCGTGCCGAACGGCGTCGGCAGCGGCCGGCCGCCGGCGCTGGGAATGCCGTTCACCGAGGTGTGGCAGACCGCACAGTCGCCCAGTGCAGCAAGTTGCTGGCCGCGGGCGATGGTAGCTTGCGAATAAACCGATGCATCGGGACGCGCGATCGGCGCAATCGCGCGCCACGGAAGGACGGCGGTGCCGATGCCGACCACGGCTGCGCACAGCGCCGCGGCAGTAGCGAGCATACCGGTGCGCTTGGCGAACGGACTTTGCCAGATGCGCGAGGGGAGCGCGGGCTGGGGCGATGGCGCGGGCAGTGCCTCCGCTACCGCCTGTTGCTCGCCATGCAACCCGCGCAGAATACGTTCCGGCGTGAACGGCAATTCGCGAAAGCGCACGCCGGTGGCGTCATAGATTGCGTTGGCAATGGCCGCGGCACTGGGGACGGAAGCGGACTCGCCGACGCCGAGCGGCGGCTGATCCTGCCGCGGCAACATCAGGACGTCGATATCGGGCACCTCGGGGAACTTGATGATGGGGTAGGCGCCCCATTCGCGCGCCGTCACCGAGGTGCGGTCGAACGAAACCTCTTCCATCAGCGCGCGGCTGGTCGACTGGATCACGTTGCCATGAATCTGGTGACGGACGCCGTCCGGATTGATCATCAAACCGGAATCCTGCCCGGCCACCACGCGGGTGACGCTGACGTCGCCCGTGGCCTTGTTGACGGCGACGTCGGCGATCCACGCCGACCACGCCGCGCCATAGCCGGGAAACTTGCTGTGGACATAAAGCGCATAGGCGAAGCCGCGGCCGCGCACGATGTCGCCTTCGGCCTGCATTTCCTCACGCACCGGCCGCGGCTTCCAGCCGGCGCGTTCTGCCACCGCATTGACGAGATCGATCGCGCGCGGATCCTTCAGATAGCGCAGGCGATACTCGATCGGGTCGACGCCGGCCTCGCTGGCGCATTCGTCGATGAAGGATTCGTGCGCAAAGGTATTCGGCAGCGCCGAGACGCCACGCAGCCACGAGGCCCGCACGATCGGCGGCATGTCATGCGCCACAACTCGCAGATTGTCGTAGTCATAGGGTGGGATGGCGGTGCGGTCGCCCATCTCGAAGATCGCCGGCCTGTTCGGGACGGCGCCGGTCAGCAGCAGCGCCAGCGTCGGCGCGCCGTTCGATGGATAGCGCGTGGCAAAATCGTATCCTGCGACGCTGCCGTCGGCGTTCAATCCGCCATTGACGTCCATCAGCTGCGCGGTGCCCTTGGGTTCCCACGCATGCTCCTGTTCGCGCGTGAGCTGCACGCGGACGGGGCGGCCGACCGCGCGGGACAGCAGCACGGCATCGGCGGAAACGTCGTCGGCGCAGTTTCGGCCATAGCAGCCCGCCGCTTCCAGCCGGATCACTTCGATCTCGGCCTCGCGCCGGTGAATCAGTCGCGCCAGTTCAGTGCGCAGATGGTGCGGGTTCTGCGTGCCGGACCAGACCCTGGTGTGGTCGTCTTGGTAGTCGGCGACGGCACAGGACGGGCCGATCGAGGCGTGCATCTGATACGGCCAGATGTAGGTTCGCGGCATCGGCCTGGCGGCGCCGGCGACCGCCGCATCGACGTTGCCCTTGTCGATCAGCGTTCGCGGCACGGACGGATTGGCACGCAGCGCGGTCTCGATATCCTTCAGGTCCGGCAGTGTCGGCACCGGCTTCCAGGACACTTTGAGCCGCGTCGCGGCCTTGATCGCGTTTTCCTCGCGCTCGGCGACGACGCCGACGAAATCGCCGAGGCGTACGACCGCGACGAACCCGGGAATATCTCGCACCGAAGCCTCATCGACGGCGATCAGGCTGTTGCCGATGAAATCGCCGACATCGACACCGGCATAGGGCGGACGAACGACGCGACCGTGCAGCATGCCGGGTACGCGCATGTCGTGAACGTAGACCAGTTCGCCGGTCGCCTTCGCCGGCAGATCGACACGCGGGACGGATTGTCCGACGATGGTGTAGGCATCGGCGGACTTCACCGGGACGTCGTCGGCCAGTTCAAGCTGGATGGTTTCGCCTGCGATCAGCTCGCCATAGCTGACGCTGCGATTGTCCTTGCCGCGGATCAGGCCGTCCTCGATGACGAGATCATCGACGCCATGCTCCAGCCGCTCCGCGGCGCGCGCAACCAAAAACTGCCGCGCCTGCGCTGCTGCCTTGCGCAGCGGAACGGCGGTGATCTGGATGGTCTCGCTGGCGATCGTCGCACCCTGGTTGGGGACGAGCGCGGTGTCGCCCAGCACGATGACGACGCGCGCAAAGGAGACGTCGAGTTCTTCGGCGACGATCTGCCCGAGCGCGGTGCGGATGCCGGTGCCGAGATCGACATGGCCGTTATAGGCGGTGACCGAACCGTCTGCGGTGATCCTGATAAAGGTCTCGAACTTGATGGCCTCGACGGGTGAGGCGGGACGGACGACGGATAGTGTGCCCTGCAGGCGTTCGCGATTTCCATTCGTGTCAGGTGCGGCCATCACGCCTGTGCCTCGACGGCGTGGCCGGCAGCGCGCATCGCCGCGCGCTTGATCTCGACATGTGCGCCGCAGCGGCACAGATGATGGCGCAGGGCTTCCAGCACCTCGGCCTCCGAAGGATGTGGCGAGCGCAGCAACAGCGCCTTGGTGGTGATGATCATGCCGTTGAGGCAATAGCCGCACTGCGCAGCCTGCTCGCGGATGAAGGCCTGCTGCACGGGATCGGGATGCTCGCGCGTGCCCAGGCCTTCGAGCGTCACGATGTCGCGCCCCACGCAGCCCTCGATCGGGATCGCGCAGGAGCGCGCAGCGACGCCGTCGATCAGCACAGCGCAGGCGCCGCATTCACCAAGCCCGCATCCGTATTTCGGTCCGTTCAAAGCGAGATCGTTGCGCAGCACGTAGAGCAACGCCGTGTCGGGAGCCGCCTCGACATCGTAAGCCTTGCCGTTGACGGTCAGGCGCATCGTGCTCCCTCTGGTCCTCGCTGCGTTGCAAAATTCTGCGCTGGAGGCGTTGGAAAGATACCGTTTGTGTACAAACGTGCAAGCGCGTCGTCCCGCGCTGCAGCGCGTTGCACGCTTAATGAACAAAGAGGCGAGGCAAATGAGCTATTATGCGGCAGGCGGGGCTTTTGGCTTTCAGGCCCGCTTGACAGCGTTCAAGTCCGCGCGCAACATCATTCGTATACGAACAAAATGATCGGCCGCGAAAGAGCCGATCGACGCCTCCTCGACCGCAGGCTTGTTCATGACCGATACGACGACCGCCGGTGGCGACAAGATCCGCTGCGATGCCTGTCCGGTGATGTGCTACATCAAGCCGGGCGCGGCAGGCGCGTGCGACCGCTACGCCAACCACGACGGCGAACTGGTGCGCGTCGATCCGCATATCGTGCTGGAACGAACGGTATCGCATGGCGGACGGCTGGTGCCGTTTCAGGCCGGCGGCGACTGGGACGGCAAGATCGTCCACGAGTCTAACGTGTTCGTCACCGCGATCGGTGCCGGCACCACCTATCCCGATTACAAGCCAGCGCCCTTCATCGTGTCGTCGGAAGTCGATGGCGTCGACATGGTTACGGTCGTGACCGAAGGCATTTTCAGCTATTGCGGCGTCAAGGTGAAGATCGACACCGACCGCTATCTCGGTCCGGAGACGGCAACCGTCCGTGCGGAAGGCGAGGCGATCGGCCACGTGACGACCAGCGAATACGGCTCGCAGATGCTGTCGCTCGGCGGCGTGCATCATTTGACCGGCGGTTCCAAGAAGGAGGGGCGCGTCACCTGCGACGCGCTGATGGATCTCTCCAACTGCAAGCCGGTGGAACTCACGATCGATGGCGGCGCTACGGTCGTTGTGCAGGCTGGCTATCCGCCGATCGTCAACGGCGTTGCCGAAGAACGCATGCGGGTGGGCTGCGGCTCGGCCACCATCGGCATGTTCGCCAAGCAATGGCACGGCAAGGTCGACGAGGTCGTCGTCGTGGACGACCACATCACCGGCGTTCTCAGTGAGCACCAGGCCGGCAAGCTGCTCGATATTCCCGATACCGGGATCAAGATGAAGGGCCGGCGCTCGACGCCCGGCCGTTACTTCCAGGTCGCCGATCCCGGTACCGGCTGGGGCGGGACCAACATTTCCGATCCGCTGTCGGTGTTGGGGCCGTTTAACCCGAAGGAAGCACGGCCGGGGCTGACCGTGCTGATGGTTTCGACCACGGGCGAGCACGCTGCCTATTACGAGCTCGACGAGGCGCTGCGGCCGATCGAGAAGCAGATGCCGTCTGATCTGCAGTTTTCGGTCGAGCGCATACAGGAGAATTGCGAGCCGGCGCTGTGCACGGTGCTGTTCATGGGCGGTGCCGGCGGTTCGTTGCGCGCTGGCGTGACCGACAATCCGGTGCGGTTGACGCGCTCGGTCAAGGACGCGCTGACGCGGGTCACCAGCGGCGGCGCGCCGGTCTATGTCTGGCCGGGCGGCGGCATCACCTTCATGGTCGACGTCACGCAGATGCCGGCCGGCGCTTTCGGCTATGTGCCGACGCCGGCGCTGGTGGCGCCGATCGAGTTCACGCTGCGGCTGTCCGACTATGCCGCGCTCGGCGGCCACATGGATCACGTGCGTCCGCTGGCATCCCTGCGGGAAAATACGGAACTTCGTCCGATGCCTCATATTCCGGGACGGCGCGCATGACCCGGCTCCCGCAAATCGCGCTTCTGCCCGACGGCAAGCGGCTGCATTTGCAGGACGGTCCGATCGATCTGATCATCGAGGCGAGTGGCGGCGAGGCGGAGGTGCGCGCGGCCTATGAGGCTGCGGCGCGGCGATTTACCGGCCTGCTCGATGAACTCTGCGGGGAACTGGTCGAACTGCGTCAGCCAGCCGATCCGGCTCGGTGCACGTTGAAGGGCGTCGTCGCGCGCCGGATGCACGCGGCGGTGGCGCCGTTTGCAGCGAAGCAATTTATCACGCCGATGGCCGCAGTAGCGGGGAGCGTCGCGGAGGAGATCCTCGGCGCGATGCTGGACGTGGCGCGGCTGCCGCGGGCTTACGTCAATAACGGCGGCGACATCGCGCTGCATCTGACTAACGAAGAGAGATTTACCGTCGGATTGATGGACCGGCCCGACCGGTACGGTCTGATGCGAACGATGGAGATCGAAGCCGATGATCCCGCGCGAGGTGTCGCGACCAGCGGGCGCCACGGCCGCAGCTTCTCGCTCGGCATCGCCGATGCCGTCACCGTGCTGGCGCGAGCGGCGTCGCAGGCCGACGCCGCCGCCACCGTCATTGCCAACGCCGTGGATCTGCCCGGTCATCCCGCCATTGTCCGCTGTCCGGCCAATGATCTGCAGCCCGACAGCGACCTCGGCGCGCGCCTCGTCACCCGCGATGTCGGCCAACTGAGGGAAGACGAGGTTGACGATGCACTGAGGGCAGGGGCCATCCGGGCGCGGCAATTGCTCGCGGCCGGATTGATCGAAGGTGCGGCCTTGCGTCTACTGGGCGAGACGGTCGTGGTGGGCGCAAAAGGGGGCGGGACACAGGCGTCGCCGACGCTTCACGGAGTTGCGGCAGAAAGTGCGATGCATGTTTGATCGGGAGCGAGGCTGATGGAATGAGCGCGATCATTCGAAAGATCGTCACGGTGGTCGAGGAGACTCACCTCGAGATGGGGCAGAAGGTCGCCCCGCCGACCCGGCGCGCGGCGGCGATCGCCGTAATCGAAAACCCGTTTGCCGGCCGCTATGTCGAAGACCTCTCGCCATTGATCGCGATCGGGGAGGAACTCGGCGAACTGCTGTCGAAGAAGGCCGTTGCCGCGCTCGGCATCGACGGCGCCAAGGCGCATAGCTACGGCAAGGCCGCCGCCGTCGGCGAAAACGGCGAACTCGAACATGCGGCAGCGATCTTGCATCCAAAAATGGGCGCGCCGGTGCGGAAGGTCCTGAGGAAGGGCGCGGCGCTGATCCCGTCGTCGAAGAAACGCAGCGGGCCGGGGACCACGCTGGATATCCCGCTCGGCCACAAGGACGCGGCATTCGTGCGCAGCCATTTCGATGGCATGGAAGTGCAGATCAACGACGCGCCGCGCGCCAACGAGATCATGGTGGCGGTGGCGGTCACCGATAGCGGCAGGCCGCTGCCGCGCGTCGGCGGTTTGACGGTTTCGGAAGTCAAAGGCGAAGACGGTTTGAGATAGTTCCACAAGGGTATTGGAGGTAGGGATGCGACGTAGACACGTATTGGGAGCTGGCCTGGCGATCGCGGTCGCGGGCATGGCGGGCAACGCCATGGCGCAGAGCGAGATCAAGATCGGCGAGATCAACAGCTATTCGCTGTTGCCCGCTTTCACCGAGCCGTATCGCAAGGGCTGGCAGCTTGCGGTCGAGGAAATCAATGCCGCAGGCGGCATCAACGGCAAGAAGCTGGTCGTCATCTCCAAGGACGACGGCGGCAAACCGGCGGATGCGACGACAGCGGCCAACGAACTGGTATCGAGCGAGAACGTGGCGATGCTGACCGGCACGTTCCTGTCCAACATCGGCCTTGCCGTTTCCGACTTCGCCAACCAGAAGAAGGTATTCTTCCTGGCGGCGGAGCCGCTGACCGACGCCATCACCTGGTCCAAGGGCAATCGCTACACGTTCCGCCTGCGTCCTTCCAACTACATGCAGGCGGCGATGCTGGTGGAGGAGGCCGCAAAACTGCCGGCCAAGCGCTGGGCAACGATTGCGCCGAACTATGAATATGGCCAATCGGCGGTTGCCGTCTTCAAGAAGCTGATGTCGGAGAAGCGGCCCGACATCCAGTGGGTCGACGAGCAGTGGCCGCCGCAGGGCAAGATCGACGCCGGCCCGGTGGTGCAGGCGGTAGCTGCCGCCAATCCGGAGGCGATCCTCAACGTCACCTTCGGGGCCGATCTGGTCAAGCTCGTGCGTGAAGGCAACACCCGCGGCCTGTTCAAGGACCGCGCGGTGGTCTCTTTCCTCACCGGCGAGCCGGAATATCTCGATCCACTGAAGGATGAGACGCCGACGGGCTGGATCGTCACGGGCTATCCCTGGTACGACATCAAGACGCCGGACCACGACAAGTTCCTGAAAGCGTATCAGGCCAAGTTCAACGACTATCCGCGCCTCGGCTCGATCGTCGGCTACCAGACCATCAAGGCGGCGGCGGCGATCCTTGCGAAGGCCAATTCAACCGATCCGGAGAAGCTGATCGCGGCGACCGAGGGGCTGTCGATGCCGTCGCCGTTCGGCGAGATCACCTTCCGCAAGATCGACCACCAGTCGACGCTGGGCGCCTATGTCGGCAAGACTGCGCTGAAGGACGGCAAGGGCGTGATGGTGGATTCGGTCTATCGCAAGGGCGGCGACTATCTCCCGAGCGATGCGGAAGTGGAGAAGCTCCGCCCGAAGCAGTGAGCCTTGGCCGAGGTTTGGGGCCTTCATGGTTCGAGACGCGCGGCTGTGCCGCGCTCCTCACCGTGAGGGCCTCGAGGATCCCTTCACCGACCTCATCCTGAGGAGGCGCGAAGCGCCGTCTCGAAGGATGAAGGACCCGCTCTGACGATTGCGCTAACCCGGACCACCAATGGCCTTCTACTTCGCTCAGTTCCTGACCGGGCTCGCCAGCGCGGCGTCGCTGTTTCTGGTTGCATCGGGGCTGTCCATCATTTTCGGCGTGACGCGGATCGTGAACTTCGCCCACGGCGCGTTCTACATGCTGGGCGCCTATGTCGCGTTCACGCTGACGGAAAGATTCTCCGGCGCGTTCGGCTTCTGGGGCGGCATCGTCGTTGCGGCGCTGGTCGTGGCAGTTGTCGGCGTGCTGGTCGAAATGGTGCTGCTGCGGCGGATCTACCACGCGCCGGAATTGTTCCAGTTGCTCGCCACGTTCGGCCTCACGCTGATGGTGCAGGATATCGTGGTGTTGATCTGGGGACCGGACGATCTGCTCGGCCGCCGCGCGCCCGGCTTCAGGGGCGCGGTCGATTTCTTCGGCCAGAACATCCCGACCTATGACCTGTTTCTGATTGCGCTCAGTCCGATCGTGCTCGGGGCGCTCTGGCTGTTGTTCCAGCGCACGCGCTGGGGCGTGCTGGTGCGTGCGGCGACGCAGGACCGCGACATGGTGGCGGCGCTCGGCGTCAATCAGAAATGGCTGTTCACCAGCGTGTTTGCGCTCGGCGTCTTTCTCGCAGCCCTCGGCGGCGCGCTGCAGATCCCCCGCGATGCCGTGCATCACGCGCTGGACCTGCGCATCATCGTCGAGGTATTCGTGGTCGTGGTGATCGGCGGGCTCGGCAGCATCATCGGCGCTTTCGTCGCCGCGGTGCTGGTCTCCGAACTCAACGCGTTCGGCATCCTCATTTTTCCGAAGATCTCCATCATCCTGGTGTTCCTGGTGATGGCGGTGGTGCTGATCGTGCGGCCGTGGGGCCTGTTCGGCAAGCCGGAGGCCGCCGCGCGCCGCACGCCGGGTCTGACCGTCACGCCGTGGCGGCCGCTCACCTCGGTTGAGCGGCTGATGTCGGTCGGGGCGCTGATCGTTGCGGCCATGCTGCCGCTGTTCGCCGGCAACTACGCGCTGACGGTGGGTTCGGAGATCGCGATCTTCGTCATCTTCGCCGCCAGCCTCCACTTCCTGATGTCGGTCGGCGGGCTTGCCTCGTTCGGCCACGCCGCCTATTTCGGGCTCGGCGCCTATGGCGTGGCGTTCCTCGCCAAGGCGGCCGGATTGCCGATGATCGTCTCGCTGCTGCTCGGCCCGTTGCTCGGCCTGCTTGGCGCGGCGGTGTTCGGCTTCTTCGCGGTGCAACTCTCCGGCGTCTATTTCGCGATGCTGACGCTCGCCTTTGCCCAGATCGTCTGGTCGATCGCGTTCCAGTGGGTCGCTGTGACCGGCGGCGACAACGGCATTCTGGGCGTCTGGCCGGACAAGTGGGCGGCAGGCCCGGCGAGTTTCTACTGGCTGTCACTGGCGGTCGCCGCCGTCGTCGTCACCGTCTTGCGGGTGATCGTGTTCTCGCCGTTCGGTTTCGCGCTCCGTGCGACGCGGGACTCGCCGCTGCGCAGCGAGGCGATCGGTATCAACGGCAAACGCGTGCAATGGACGGCCTTCGTCATATCAGGCACGGCCGCAGGAATTGGCGGCGCGCTGTTTGCGTATCTGAAGGGCAGCGTATTTCCTGATAGCCTCGGCATTTCACTGTCGGTCGACGCACTGGTGATGGTGCTGCTCGGCGGCGTCGAGACGGTATCCGGCGCGGTCATCGGCGCCATCGTCTTCAAGGCCGCCAACATCTGGCTGGTCAGCCAGACCGATCTCTCCAAGCTGGTGCTGGGCGGCTTCATCGTGCTGATGGTGGTGGCGTTTCCCAAGGGCATCGTCGGCACGCTGGAGGCGATCAGGAATCGCTGGCGGCCGCCCGAGAAGAAATCAGCTGCGCTTGCCACCTCCCGGATCGAGACTGCCGAATGAGCATGGCTCCCACATTGCTGTCGGTCGAAAACCTGAGCAAATCCTATGGCGGCGTGCATGCCGTGCGCAGCGTGTCCTTCCAGCTCAGGGCCGGTGAAATCCTGGCGCTGATCGGGCCCAATGGCGCGGGCAAGAGCACCTGCTTCGACATGCTCAATGGCCAAAACACCCCTGATAGCGGCCGCATCAACTTGCTAGGCGAGGATACGGTCGGCCGGAAGCCGCGGGCGATCTGGCGGCTCGGTGTCGGACGTACGTTCCAGATCACCGCGACGTTTCCGACCATGACCGTGCGCGAGAACGTGCAGGTGGCACTGGTGTCGTACGGCCGGCAATTGTTCAATCTCTGGGGTTCGACCGCAAACTACGCGCGCGCCGAGGCTGGCCGGCTGCTCGATCTCGTCGGCATGGGTGCCTATGCCGAGCGGCCCTGCGGTGAACTCGCCTACGGCGACCTCAAGCGGCTGGAGCTTGCGATTGCGCTCGCCAACCAGCCGAAGCTGTTGCTGATGGATGAGCCGACCGCCGGCATGGCGCCGCGCGAGCGGATCGAACTGATGCGGCTCACGGCGCGCATCGCCCGCGAGAAGTCGATCGGTGTGCTGTTCACCGAGCATGACATGGATGTGGTGTTCGAGCATGCCGACCGCATTCTTGTCCTCAACCGCGGCAGCCTGATCGCGGAGGGTTCGCCCGAGGAAGTCCGCGGCAATCCGCAGGTCCGCGCCATCTATCTCGGCGAAGGTCTGGTCTATGACGCGCGTCACCGCGAGGGAGCAGGCACATGAAGCTCCAGGTCGCGGACCTTAACAGTTTCTATGGCCCGGCGCATATCCTGTTCGATATCGCACTCGACGTGGGCGAGGGCGAGGTGGTGGCGCTGCTGGGGCGCAACGGCGCCGGCAAGTCGACCACGTTCCGCTCCATCGTCGGCCTGGTCGAGAACCGTACGGGGCGGATCGTGTTCGAGGGGCGGGACGTCTCGCGCGAGCCGACGCATGCGATCGTGCGCGGCGGGCTCGGTTACGTGCCGGAAGAGCGGCGCATCTTCACGGACCTGACGGTCGAGGAAAATCTCGAGGTCGGCCGCCAGCCGAAGCGGCCGAACGCGCCATACTGGACCCGCGAAAAGCTGTTCACGCTGTTTCCCAATCTCGGCGAGATGCGCAACCGCCCGGGCGGGCGCATGAGCGGCGGCGAACAGCAGATGTTGACCATCGCGCGGACCTTGATGGGTAATCCGTCGCTGGTGCTGCTCGACGAACCCTCGGAAGGGTTGTCGCCCAAGATCGTCGAGCAGATGGTCGACGCCATTCTCGCGATGAAGCAGGAGGGCGTCAGCATCGTGGTGTCCGAACAGAATTTGCATTTCGCGCGGCTGATCTCCGACCGCGCCTACATCATCGAGCGCGGCAAGATCTGCTTCGGCGGAACCATGTCCGAACTCGACGCGCGGCCTGATATCCGGGACGCGCACCTGTCGCTATGACCGTGGCAAGCAAGAGGGAAGGTCAGGGAGCGCAGATGGGAAGGAGTGTTTCGCCGAAGCGGACCGCCAAGCCGGCGCGGCCAGCTTACGTACTCGACGAGCAGATCGGCTTCATCCTGCGCCAGGTGTGGCAGCGCCACGCCACCATCTTCGCCCGCGAGATCGGCATCAACCTGACGCCGACGCAATGGGCGGCGCTGGCGAAACTCACCGAGACCGGTCCATGCTCGCAAAACCTGCTCGGGCGGCTGACTGCGATGGACGTCGCGACCATCAAGGGCGTGATCGATCGCCTGACGGCGCGCGGCCTGACCGAGACCAGCCCCGACCCCGAGGACGGCCGCCGCCTGCTCGTGAGTTTGACGCGCGCCGGCCAGCAACTGGCCGAAAAAGCCGCGCCCAATGCGCTGGCGATCACGAAGGAGACACTGGCGCCGCTGGACGCGAAAGAGCGCGAGACGCTGATGGAACTGCTGAACAAGCTGCGGTGAGACCTCCGCGCTATCTCACCGTGATCGTGATCTTTTGCGAGACTACCGGAGGATTGAACGGAAAGTGGTCGGCATCGCCCAGCACGAGCTGCAGCGTATGCTTGCCGGGCGGAAGCTCTATCCGCGCCTCGGTTTGGCCCGCGCCAAAATGAAGGTGCGATTTGTCCTGCGGGATCGGTTCGTTGGGATTGAGCGGCTCGTTCACGTTGATAAGCAGATGATGGTGGCCGCTGTTCGGGTAATTGTCGCCGGCATGCGTCACGCCCATGTTGCGCAAACCGAAACGGCACCAGAATCCGCCCTTGATGACGGCGCCGTTCTGCGGCCAGACGAAATAGAGCAGCGCATCCTTGTGCGCGGGCTTGCCTTGCGCCAGCGCGGACAATGGCAGGCAGCTGAGCGCCGCCGAGAGGACGATCCACTGCATGAATTTCATGGCCGTCCCCTTTGCCGCTACTTGAGGGTGAGAGCGACGCGGAAGCCGTGGGTCGGATATCGCACGTTGGTGTCGTAGTTGCCGCGGCTTGAGGCCCTCGCATAGTCGGAGGCTTTCCTCCATGAGCCGGAGCGGATGACATGCGAGGTACATTCGTTCTCGTTCCACGCTGATCCGTCCACTGGCGCGCCCTGATAGGTCTTGTGCCAGCAATCCTCGACCCATTGATCGACGCCGCCTCCCATATCGAACAATCCAAAGGGATTCGGTTTGAGGCTGCCGACCTTGACCGGCTGGTCGGTGGCTGGAATGTCGCTGCAGTTCCTGCAATTGACCATGCCTTGCTGGAACTGGTCGCCCCACCAGTACCTGGTTTGCGTCCCGCCGCGCGCGGCATATTCCCATTCAGACTCGCTCGGCAGCCGATACGGCTTGCGGGTGGTCTCGGCGAGCCACGCGGCATATTGCCTGGCATCGCTCCAGCTCACGTTGGTGACGGGCGCATCATCTTTTCCGGTCGCGGTAAATCCGCAGGCCTTGGCCGCCGCGCACGCATTCCATTCTGCCACGGAGACCGGAAATTTCCCCATCGCAAACGGCTTGACCGTCACCTGACGGACCGGCTTTTCCGAAGCGTCTTCGTTGCTGCCCATGGCGAAGCTGCCGCCTCGGAGCGAAATCATTTCGGGTTCTCGGATCGAAACGGCCGCCTGCGCGGGCGGCTGGCTCGCCGGCGTGGTCGGAGAAGCGGCTGGCGCCGGCGGCGCCGCCTGTTTCGGTGCCGGAGACGGTGCAGGCTGAACGGCCGTTTGCTGTTGGGTTGGTGCCATCGTCGGAGTGGGATTGGGCTGGGGTGGTGGCGAACTCGCGACCGGCGCCGGCGCCCTCGGCGCTGGAGATGAAACCGGCGCCGACGCCTGTTCAACAAGCTTGCGCGCCGGCACCAGCATGTACCAGAGGGCGCCACCCGCAATGATCAACAATGCAAGGCTGAGCAGGGCGATCAGGATGGTCTCGCGGCGCTTCCGATTTTCCTGAAGGGCCGACGGATCGGGAAGCACGCGGTAGACGCGCACCGGATCGGTGATGTTCTTGACCTTCCGGTCACCGAGCGACTCATATCCGCAAACCAGCTTGTTCTTGATCTGCTCGTAGATGCCGCCGGAGATGAAAACTTCGCCGGGGCGGGCGATGCCTTCGAGCCGCGTGGCGATATTGACGCCGTCGCCGTAGACGTCGTCGGTTTCGATGATGACGTCGCCGAGATTGACGCCGATCCGGTACTCGATCCAGTGATGCTTGGGTATCGACGCATTGCGGCCGATCACGTTTTGCTGGATCACGATGCTGGCACGGACGGCCTCGACGGGGCTGTCGAAGATGGCGATGAAGCCGTCGCCGGTGGTTTTGACGAGCCTGCCGTTGTGCTCCCGGATGGTGGGCTCGATGAGGTCGCGCTCGATTCGCTTGACGCGGTTATGCGTCCCTTCCTCGTCGATCTGCATCAGGCGGCTGTAGCCGGAGATATCGCCGGCCACGATCGCCGCAAGGCGCCGCGGCGTCGGCGCGCGCGTGGGCTCGCCACGCGTCGGCTCACCATTCCGCCCCGACTTGATGTCGCGAATCTGGGCCATGGCCAGGATTGGTTCCCACACTGCTTGAACAGAATGAGGCAAACAATCTTTCCAGCGCCCAGAGCGTAACATACCGACTATGGGCGGCAAGCAACCACGCGCCGGTTCCACGCTGGGTGGCTCAGCGCAAGGGTGTTCACGAGCATGAGTCGTCCAGCACGCGTCGAGGTTCAATCGGGCCGGGATACGAGCTTCATGCCCGGAAGCGGGCAGATGAGCTGATTCCGGGTATCAGCCCGTTACGGCGTCAGTGCCCGCTGATGATCTCCGGCACCTTGCCTGCCGGCGGCGTGTTGCGGCTGCGCTGGGTGCGGACGATGCCGTCGATGATGGTCATGCCGATGCCGGGGAGGTCGCCAAGCTGCACGCTTTCGAGGATGTTCTTGCCCGGCGAATGCTGGGCCTTGTCCATCAGGACGAAATCCGCGGAGCGGCCGACTTCGATGATGCCGCAATCGAGCTCGCGCATGCGCGCGGTGTTGCCGGTTGCGAGGCAGAACGCGAGTTCGGCCGGCAGGTCGCCGAGCGAAGACAGCATCGAGACCATCCGCAGGATGCCGAGCGGCTGCACGCCGGAGCCAGCCGGCGCGTCGGTGCCGAGGATGACGCGGTGAAGGTCGCCCATTTCGCGCGCGGTGCGCAGGGTGAACAGCGCCGAGCGCTCGTTGCCGTTGTGAACCAGCTCCAGTCCTCGCTTGCAGCCTTCGCAGATGCAGCGGATCTGGTCGTCGGGCAGCGCCGTGTGGCCGCCATTGATATGGCCGACCACGTCGGTGTCGGCTTCCAGCACCACGTCCTTGTCGATCAGCCCGGAACCGGGGATTGAAGGCCCGCCGGTGTGGATCGTGCTCTGGATGCCGTACTTGCGCGCCCAGCCCACCATCTTCCGCGCCGTCGGCCCGTCCTTGACGCCGCCCAGGCCCACTTCGCCCAGCAGCTTGACGCCGGCGGCGGCCAACTCCTTGAAATCGTCCTCGACCATTTCGCATTCGATGACCGGCGCGCCGGCATGCACCTTCACCCCGCCGGGGCGCAGCGTCCAGAAGGCGCGCTGGGCAAAGATCGCCATCGCCTTCAGCCCGACGACGTCGCGCGGGCGGCCGGGCATATGCACTTCGCCCGCCGAGATCATGGTGGTGACGCCGCCATGGAGATAGCTGTCGATCCAGTTGATCTGGTTCTGCCGCGGCGTCCAGTCGCCGGCGACGGGATGGACGTGGCTGTCGATCAGGCCGGGGGCGACGGTGGTGCCGTTGGCATCGACGATGGTGGTGGCGCCCTCGGTATTGAGGTCCTTGAATCGGCCAATGGCCGATATCTTGCCGTTCTCGGCCACGATCGTATCGCCGTCCAGGATCGGCTTCTCCAGCGCCCCCGACAGCAGCAGCCCGATATTGCGGATCACCAGCTTGCTCGGACCGGTCGCCTGGGGTGCATCGTGGGCCATGGTTTTTCCTTTTGGTTCAATGCCTTCGCCGGACATTCTGCCCGGCTTGACGATCCGATCAAGCTGGATTATTCATTCGTATACGAATGATCGTATACAAATGATTTGAGCATCGCAATCGGCCCTCAGCGAGACGGATCGGCAAGATGAGCAATTTCAACCAGGAAAGCGTCCTCAGCGTCCATCACTGGACCGACACGCTGTTCAGCTTCACCACCACGCGCGATCCCTCGTTTCGTTTCCGCAACGGCGAATTCACCATGATCGGGTTGAAGGTCGGCGAGAAGCCGCTGCTGCGCGCCTACTCGGTCGCCAGCGCCAATTACGAGGACCGGCTCGAATTCTTTTCGATCAAGGTTCCGGACGGCCCGCTGACCTCGCGGCTCCAGCACCTGAAGCAGGGCGACGAGATCATCGTCAGCCGCAAGGCCACCGGCACGCTCGTCATCGACAACCTCGAGGACGGCCGCAACCTCTATCTGATCGGCACCGGCACCGGGCTCGCACCGTTTCTTTCCGTGATCAAGGATCCGGAAACCTACGAGCGTTTCGAGAAAGTGGTGCTGCTGCACGGCTGCCGCCGCGTAAAGGAACTCGCCTATGGCGAGATGATCACCGAACAGCTCCCGAACGACGAGCTGATCGGCGACTACATCCGCAACCAGCTGATCTACTATCCGACCGTGACGCGCGACCCTTTCCGCAACCGGGGCCGCATTACCGACCTGATCAATTCAGGCAAGCTGTTCGGCGATATCGGGCTGGCCTCGCTCGATCCCGCGCATGACCGCGTCATGATCTGCGGCAGCCCGGCGCTGGTGGCGGACACGCGCACCTTGCTCAACGGCAAGGGCTTTGTCGAAGGCAATCACGGCGAACCTGCACAGTTCGTGGTCGAGAAGGCGTTCGCGGAACGATAGCTCTCTAACCTTCATGGTGAGGAGCGCGGAACGCGCGTCTCGAACCATGAGTCCCCACTCGGGCCACATCCTTCGCGACGCTTGCTGCGCAAGCTCCTCAGGATGAGGGGATAGATGGTGTCCAGCGGAGTCACTCAAGGCCTTACCGCCGGTGCTTCCATCGGCATGCCGCGCGCCCGCGACATCAGGTACAATTCTAGTTCGACCAGCTCCGGTGAGCCGTAATCATAGGGCTGTGCCCGGATGCCGGTGATGCAGGCGCGCAGGCGCCGTTGCAGCGATCCCAGCGATTGCCATTCCAATCGGTAGAGCGGATACCCGGTTGGGTGTCCTTGCGTGATCGCCGAGCCGGCGAGCCGCTTGTCCCAATTTTCGTCGTGACAATTGGTGCAGCCGAGATTGAGCTGGCCCTGGCGCCGCATGAAGAGGTCGCGCCCTTTGGCGATGAACGGCGCGAGCTGCGGGTCGCTGCCGGTTTCGATCGCCGTGCCCTGCGACTGCCGCGCGATGAAGGCGGTGAGCGCGAGGAGGTCGCGGCTCTCAGGCGGCAACGGCGTCGCCTGCTGCCGGTTGCTGCGGCAGAGATTGATGCGCTGCTCCAGATCGACGGGTCGTGCGAGCGTCGCGTCGAAGGCTGGGTAGCGTGCCGCGACTCCCTTCATGCTGATGCGCGCGTTGTCGTGGCAATCGGCGCAAGCCCTGTTCGCAGCGCCTGCCTTGCGCTTCCACACCGCCTCGCCGTCTAACACCCAGAGCATGCCGGGGTTGGCGGTATCGTCGTCCTGCATCGCCCGGGTTTCCGGCTTCATGAAGCTGTAGCCCGAGCGGCGCTCGCCTTGCGGGATTTCGGCGGCGCATGCGGCGTCGGCAGCCAGCAGCGCAGCGGCGATGATGGCGGCGAATTTCATTCGACCGTGATCGAAGCGGATGCGGTTTCGGTAAAGCCGCGGTCGCCGATCCATTCGAATTCGAACTTTCCACTCTCGGTCACGGTCGTGAAGAAAGTGATAAACGGGTTCGCGGCGATCGCCGGAAACAAATCGGCACGGAAGATCTCCTTGCCGTTAAAGCGGCACGCGAAGCTCGTGACGATGTCGCGAGGCACGATTTCGCCTGACGCCAGATGGCGATAGCCGGTCTCCATGATGTGCGACATCAGCGTCTTGATTTCGATGACGTCGCCGCGCTTGGCCTTTCCCGGAACATTGATCAGGGCCGACGCCATCAGATCGCCTCCTCGGTGCAGGCCGCCAGTGTCACCACGACGTCGACGCTGGCCGACCAGAACGAGCCGTCCGAGAGCCTCGCGATCGCAACGATCTTCTGGCTGTCGGCCAGGCGGATGCGGGTCGAGACCTGCGCGCGGCCTGAATGCGGGCCCAGCTGGAAATTGGCGATGTTCGGCTGCGGATTCTTTTCATTGAAAACGTGGATGCTCGTGACGTGATCCTCCGGTGCCATCGGATGGTTGACGCTCACCGTCATCGGCACGGTATTGCCGTTCTCGACCAGCGGCGGCACGTCGAGCTTGACCTTGCCGGTCCTGACGTTGGCGCCGTTGGTGACGCCGCGGATGGCGGACGTGAGCATCTCCGGCGTCGCCTCGGCGGGCCGAACCGTCACGACCGGCACCGCGCCGAGCACGGCGGCGCCACCGGCAAGGCCGAGGAACCGGCGGCGGGTTGAATTCGGTGGTCGGTGCATCATGCTTCCTATTCGCGCAATGTGACGAGGTACGCCACGATATCTTCGATCTGTTCCGCCGACAGGATCGGTTTGCCGCGCCACGGCGTGCCGACGCGCTGCAGACCCTCCACGCGGTGGTAGGAGGGCATGATGGTCGCCGCGTTGAGGCGGGGCGCATCCACAAGCCGAAGCCGGAGCTGGCCCTCGGACCATCGGCTACCGGAGCCGGAAAGATTTGGGGCGAGGTCGCCCTGGAACTTCTGTTCGGGAAATGGGCCGCTGTGGCAGAGGATGCAAGTGCTGGAGCGTTCGACGACGAGGGCGCGCCCGCGCGCAATGTCGCCGCGCGCATCCGTGAGCGGTTCCGGGATCGCGTCGCCGACGATCGCGTAGCTGCGCAACTCCGCCGTGGCCGCGAAGCCGGGCAGCATGAGGAGTGCGCTACCAAGGGCCAGCTCTGATATGCGATGCGCGCGTTTAGCCAAAAGCTTCCGCCGTAATGGTCGCAAACCAGGACCGCGCATAATCGGCTTCGCGCACGCGGACATCGCGTCCCGCATCCGCCGGACTGACGCCGCCTGCGCCTTCGACGTCGGCAAGCAGTCCATTCTTGGGCTGGTAAACGCCGGCGATCGAGATGCCATAGTCGGGGGCCACCAGGCTGTAACAGGTATTGATCAGCTTCGGTGCCGCAGGCGTTCCGCCTGAAATCAGCGTTGCGATGGCGGCGGCACAAACCTTGGCCTGCGCATTAGCCGAGAACGCGGATTTGGGCATCGCGCCGGCAAGGCACGCATCGCCGATAACATGGATGTTCGGCACCGATTTGGATTCGAAGGTGACGGGGTCGATCGCGCACCAGCCGGTCTTGTCGGTCGCACCGGCGATCTCGGCGATGCGGCCGGCTCGCTGCGGAGGAATGACATTGGCCACCTGGGCCGTGTGGTTGCCGAAATCAGTGATCAACGTGTTGGTCGCCGGGTCGACGGCGTTCACCTTGCCGCCCTGTGATAGCGATATCCATTCAATCATTCCTGGATAAAGCTCCTTCCAGGCGTTTTGAAACAGGCGCTGTTTGGAGAATGCGTCCTTCGCGTCGAGGATCAGCAACTTCGAGCGAGGCTTCCTGGTTTTTAGATAGTGCGCAATCAGGCAGGCGCGTTCGTAAGGTCCCGGCGGACAACGGAAGGGATTGGCAGGAGCCGCGATCACTACCAGGCCGCCATCGTCCATGGCTTCGAGTTGCTTGCGCAGCAACAGCGTTTGCTCGCCGGCTTTCCAGGCATGCGGCATCTTCGCTGCTGCGGCTTCGTCGTAGCCCTGCAGCGCGTCAAAACGCAGATCGACACCGGGGGACAGCACCAGCCGGTCGTAGCTGAGCGATGCTCCGTCGGCGAGCCCAACGGTCCGCGCCGCCGCATTGATCGTCGTTGCCGCTTGATGCACCACGGTCACGCCGCCCGCAGCGATCTTGTCATGGGTGAATTGTTGTTGCTCGATCGAACGCAGTCCGGCAATGACGACGTTGCTGAACGGGCAGGCGACGAATGTCTTGCTCGGCTCGACCAGCGTGACCTGCAATTTCGGTTCGATCTGTTTCAGCGCCCGCGCGCAACTCGCGCCACCAAAACCGCCGCCGATCACGACGACGCGTGCGGGGGCTTGCGCGAACGCGGGCAAGGGAAGTGCAGTGGTCGCCAGCGCAGCCGCGCTTGCGCTGCAGAACTGTCGGCGGCTGATGCGATGGTTGATACCCATGAGAGCCCCCTTATTTTTGTGCCGCCAGCCATACCGCAATCGCACGCGACTCTTCATCGGAGAAGCCCTTGGCGATGCGGTTCATCACCGTGGCGGGAACCGTGCCGTCACGAAATCCGGTCATCGCGGTCACGATCTCGCCGGCATCGCGGCCGTATAGCCGCGGGATGGACGTGGCCGCCGTTGCTCCGGGGGCGTGGCAACCTGAGCAGGATGCCGCGCCGGGCGGTGGATCGGAGGCCGCCAGCAGCGGCGTGCTCCACGCCACAATCGCTGCGATCCCGAGGACGACAGCAGACGTTTTCATCAGCGAACCTCCCCATAATGGAGCGGCGACCCGAAGGCCGCCGCTTCTGTTCTCAGGCGAATGTGATGTCCTGGTCCCTCAGCGGCACCGAACGGATACGTTTGCCGGTCGCCGCAAAGTAGGCGTTGAGCACCGCGGGTGCGGCGACACCGATGGTCGGCTCGCCGACGCCGCCCCAGAAGCCGCCGCTCGGCACCATCACGCATTCCACCTTCGGCATCTCGGCGATGCGCATCGAGTTGTAGGTGTCGAAGTTGGTCTGTTCGATCTTGCCGTCCTTCACCGTGCAGCCGCCATAGAACAGGGCGGACAGGCCGTAGACAAAGGAGCCCGCGATCTGCCGCTCGACCTGCGCCGGGTTGACGACGTAGCCGGGATCGGTGGAAGCGACGATGCGATGCACCTTGATCTTGTTGCCGTCGGTCACCGAGATTTCGGCGGCGCCTGCGACGTAGCTGCCGTAGCCCATCACCTGCGCAATCCCGCGATGGACGCCTTGCGGCGCCGGTTTGCCCCAGCCGATCTTCTCGGCCACGGCGTTGAGCACGGCGAGGTGCTTCGGATGCTTGCTCATCAGCTTGCGGCGGAACTCCACCGGATCCTGGCCTACTGAATGCGCCAGTTCGTCCATGAAGCATTCAAGATAGATGGCGTTCTGGTTGACGTTGACGCCGCGCCAGAAGCCCGGCGGAACGTGCGGGTTGCGCATGGAATGCTCGACCAGAAGATTCGGCACGGAGTAGCCGATTGCCGCGTCGCCCGAGGGACTGAGGCCCTGGAACGCAATTGTATCCATCCCGTTCACCAACGCCGCCGGACGCACCGAGAACAGGATCGACTGGCCGGACAATCTGACGTGCAGCGCCGTGAGATTGTTGTCGGCATCGAAGGCTCCGGTCAGTTTGCATTGCGTGATCGGATGAAACTTGCCTTGGACCATGTCCTCTTCGCGCGACCACAGCAGCTTGATCGGCGTGCCGGGCATCTGCTTGGCGATCGCTACCGCCTGGCGGACATAATCCGTCATGCCGCGCCGGCCGAAGCCGCCGCCGAGGATATGCTTGTGGACTTCGCATTTTTCGGCCGGCAATCCCGACTCTTCCAGCACCGCGGCAAACGCCGCTTCGCCGTTCTGCGTGCCGCACCAGACCTCGCATCTGTCCGGTGTATACAGCGCCGTGGCGTTCATCGGCTCCATCGGCGCGTGGTTCTGATACGGATAGTTGTAGATGGCTTCGACCTTCTTCGCGGCGCCGGCAATCGCGGTCTTGGCGTCGCCATTCTGGTTGCCGATATGGGCCGGCTGCGCGTTGTCGAGACCTTCGGCCAACCATTTGGCGATCGACTCGCTGGATACTTTTGCGTTCTCGCCTTCGTCCCAGACGATCGGCAGCGCATCGAGCGCCGTCTTGGCGTGCCACCAGGTATCGGCAACCACGGCCACTGCGCTGTCGCCGACGCGAACGACCTTCTTGACGCCCTTCATGCTGGCGATCTTGGCCTCGTCGAAACTCTTCAGCTTGCCGCCGAAAACAGGACAATCCTTGATCGCAGCGTTGAGCATGCCCGGCAGCTTGACGTCGACGCCGTAGACCATCGCCCCCGTCGTCTTGTCGACGGTATCAAGTCGCTTCACGCCCTTGCCGGCGATCTTCCAGTCCTTGGGGTCCTTCAGCTTGACGTCGGCCGGCGGTTCCAGCTTCGCGGCCGCTTCCACCACCTTGCCGTAGGTCGTGGTTTTGCCCGACGGCGTATGGGTGATGACGCTGTTGGCGGCGGTGCATTCCGAGGCCGGCACCTTCCACTCGTTGGCGGCCGCCTGCACCAGCATCACCCGCGCGGTGGCGCCGCCCTTGCGGACATAGTCATGGCTGGAGCGAATGCCGCGGCTGCCGCCGGTCGAGAAATCGCCCCAGGCGCGCTTGCGTGCGACACTTTGACCCGGCGTCGGATATTCGGTGACGACCTTCGACCAATCGCATTCGAGCTCTTCGGCGACGAGCTGGGCGAGGCCGGTGAGGGTGCCTTGACCCATCTCCGAGCGAGCGATGCGAATCACGGTGGTGTCGTCAGGGCGGATCACCACCCAGACATTGACTTCAGGCGAGCCGTCGGCGGCGCGAACGACCGTCGGTCCGCCGAAGGGAATGTCGAGGCCTATGGCGAGGCCGGCGCCGGCAGCAGCGGTGCCGATCACGAAGGCGCGGCGGTTGAGTTTGGGTGTGATTTGCGTGTCGATGGCTACTTTGCATGGGGTTGTTTTGGACATTTTCTGTCTCCCCCTCATGCGCTTGCGGCGGCGTGGATCGCCTCGCGCACCTGCTGGAAGGTTCCGCAACGGCAAATGTTGGTGATCGCCTCGTCGATGTCCTGGTCGGTCGGCTTCGGCTTCTCCTTGAGCAGCGCCGCAACGGCCATGATCATGCCGCTCTGGCAATAGCCACATTGGGGAACATCGTTGGCCACCCAGGCCTGCTGCACCTTGTGTAGCGCGGCGTTGTTGCCGGCGAGCCCTTCGATCGTGACAATCTGCTTGCCGGCGGCTTCGCCGACCGACATGCCGCAGGAGCGCATTGCCACCCCGTCGACATGAACGGTGCAGGCGCCGCATAGTGCAATGCCACAGCCATATTTGGTGCCGGTCAGTCCGACGTTTTCCCGGATCGCCCAAAGCAGCGGCGTGTCGTCTTCGACGTCCACGCTGATCGTTTTGCCGTTGATAGTAAGACTTGCCATCGCGTATCCCCTGTTCGCTCAATCCACCGAGTGAGCTGCGGGCGGAAGATGGCTGGCAATCTGGAATAGTTCAAATCAAGAAAATGCGCTCGCGCGCGGGGATGAAAATCGTCGCACCGGTGTTGCGCGGGCGCCTGCCGTCTGCATGGCTGTCATGTCCGGTCTGAACGAACGGCGAGGCGAAGGAAACTCATCAGGCTTCCAAGCGCGGCAAACCCGGCACCGAGTGCGAGGGCGACGGTTGCGCCGTTGTGACCGGCGAGGGCAAAACACAGGGCCGCGAGCGCGGCGCCGAGGGTCTGTCCGGTCAGGCGGGCGGTGGCAACGATGCTGCTAGCACTGCCGCTGCGATGCGGCGGCGCGCTCGACATCAGGGCCCGCAGGTTGGGCGTCTGGAAGAAGCCAAATCCGATCCCGCAGATCACGGTACGCCAGACGATATTGGCAATGCTCGGGTCGGCCGGGAGCGTCGCCAACAGTGCCATGCCGATGCCGAGCAGCACCAGACCGATGCCGCCGAGAATGCCGACCGGGTAGCGGTCCGACAGCCGGCCCCCGATCGGCGCCATGATCGCCACCACCAGCGGCCAGGGCGTCATGAAGAAGCCGGTCTCCACCTGCGACCGCTGCAGCACGTCCTCGAAGTAGAAGGGCAGCGCGACGAAACCCAATCCCTGGACGGCGAAAGCGCAAACCGAAGTTGCCGCCGACAGCGCGAACATGGGGCGCTCGAACAGGTCGATCGGCAGCATCGGCGCCGGATGGTCCGCATGCCTGCGGGTCATCAGCCAGCCGAGCAGCAAGGCCGTGCCAAGTGCGAGGCCAACCAGGACAGGTGGGGCCTGATGCGCCGCGCCGCCGATGCCGATGAAGAATAGGCCGAGGCAGCTCGCGGTCAGGGCTGCGCTCGGAAGATCGAACGCATGCTTGGCGCGCGGCGTTTGCGGCAGGGTCTTCAGACCGATCCAGATCGCGAGCGCGCCGAAGGGAATGTTGATCGCGAACAGCCACGGCCACGTCCCGACCGAAAGGATAGCCGACGCGATCGTCGGCCCCAGCGTGAACGCCGTTCCGACCACGAGCGCGTTGTGGCCGAAGCCTCGGCCCAGCATATGGGTCGGGTAGACGAAGCGGACCAGCGCCGCGTTGACGCTCATGATGCCGCTCGCGCCCAACCCCTGCAGAGCGCGCGCCGCCGTCAGGCTGGGCAGCGACCATGCGAATGCGCAACCAAGCGAGGCCAGCGTGAAGAGCAACAGGCCGCCGAGATAGACCCGTCGATGGCCGACGATTTCGCCGAGCGCGCCGAGCGGCAGCAGCGTCGCCACCAGCGCAATCTGGTAGACATTGACGACCCAGACCACCTCGGCCGGGCTGACCTTCAGGTCGGCGGCGATGGCCGGCAGCGCAATGTTCGCGATCGCCGTATCCAGCGAGGCCATCGCCAGCGCGGTAAAGATCGCCGCCACCGCCCAGCGCCGGAGTTCGGGAGGCAAGCCGTCGATTGGGGCGGCCGACGGTTTTGAGGTTACCTCTGCGGACATCGGGTTCGGGCTCCACGCCATGGGGCGATACGCCCTCCGCGGCGTGTACTACGGACGCGGCACGAGCCACAGGCTCGCCGTTGCATGATGCATATGCGAAGCAGTCCGGCGAAATCCCGACGCCCGACGCCTAGGCGTCTGCGCTCAATCCCAGCCGTGCATAGATCCGCCGCGCATAGGCGCCGAATTCATCCGTGGTCTTGACCGGCAGCGCCCGCGGGAACGGCAGTTCGATTGGGAAATATTCAGCCATGCGTGCCGGGCCTGCGGTGAGCACGGCGCAATGCGACGCCAGGAACACCGCTTCCTGGATGCTGTGCGTCACAAAAATGATGGTCTTGCCGCTTTCGCGCCAGATCCGCAGCATTTCGAGATTCATCTGTTCGCGGGTCAGCGCGTCGAGCGCGCCGAACGGTTCGTCCATCAGGATCAGCCTGGGATCGTGGATGAAGGCGCGGGCGATGGCGGTGCGCTGCTGCATGCCGCCGGATAGTTGTTGCGGGTATTTGTCCTCGTAACCGGCGAGGCCGACGAGATTGAGCAGATCGCGGGCGCGGGCGCGCGCCGCCTTCATCGGCAGTCCGACGATTTCGGCCGGCAGCAGCACGTTGTCCAGGATGGTTCGCCATTTGAGCAGCAAGGCCTGCTGGAACACCATGCCGATGTCCCGCGCGGGATCGAACGGCGTCCTTGCGTTGCCGATCCTGATCGAGCCGCCGTCGGCCTCGTGAAGTCCTGCCAGTATCTTCAGCACCGTGGTCTTGCCGCAGCCGGACGGGCCGACCAGCGAAACCAGTTCGCCCTCTCTCACGTCCATGGTGACGTCGGAGACGGCAAGGAATTCCGTGCCCTTGGTCCGATAGACCTTGCGGACGTTCTGCAGGCTGATGAAGGGCTCGTCTGCCGTCATGCCAGCCATTTCTGCAGGTTCGCCTCGACGAAGGCGTCGTCGGAGAGGTCGGAATGTTCGCGGCATACGCGGTCGATCTCGGCCATCTGGCCGGGGCCGAGGCCTTCGGCGGGATCCAGGCACCAAAGCCCTTGCATCAGGCCTTGTCGCCGCAGGATCTCGTGGCAGCCGGCAATGCAGCCGTGGAAATTGTTGGCGACATCGAAGAAGGCGCTGTTGCAATCGGTGACGCGGGCGTCGAGCGCCAAAAGGTCGGCCGGCACGGCGTCCTTGCCGCGCGCGGCTTTGCACATCTCGAATTGCCTGATCGCGCTCGCCGTCCAGACCGACCAGTGTCCGAGCAGGCCGCCCTTGAAATAGGTGCGGGTGGTGACGCCCTTGTCGCGCAGGTCGAACGGCAGCACCAGATCGAGCAGGATGTGATCGTCATTGCCGGTATAAAGCGCCACGCGGTCGAGTGCATCTGCAGCCGCCACCCCGCGCAGCACGTCGAGCGTCCGGTAGCGGTTGAAGGGTGCGATCTTGATGGCGATAACGTTGTCGATGGAAGCAAAGCGTCGCCAGAAATCGGCGCTGAGGATGACGCCGCCGACTGCCGGCTGCAAATAGAAGCCGACCAGCGGAATTTCCCGCGCCACCGCCTCGCAATGCGCGATGATCTCGTCCTCGGATGCCGATTTCATTGCCGCGAGGCTGAGCAGGCCGGCGTGATAGCCGATACCGCGCGCGGTGTCTGCTTCTGCGATCGCCTGTTGCGTCGGCCCGGCCAGTCCGGCGACCATCGCGGTCGGGCGACTGGTCCAGGAGGCCGCCGTCTCCGCCGCCAGTTCCAGCACGGGCCGGTACATCCCGACGTCGCGGATCGCAAATTGCGTGGTGTGCACGCCGACGGCCAGCCCCCCTGCGCCGGCGTCGAGGTAATAGCGCGTCAGCGCCCGCTGATGCCTTGTATCGAGCTTGCGGTTGGCATCGAGGGCCAGCGGGTGTGCCGGGAGCACAGTGCCGTCGGCGATCAGCTTGCGGACCTCGGCCTTGATTTCGCTATGGCGCATGAACGCTATTCCTATCCAAATTCCGGTCCGGCGACGGCAAACGGCAGTTGCCTAGGCGAGGTGGTGGCGCGGCAGAGGCGCATGCGCTGAAACGGCCGTTCGATGTTCCAGCCCGAGCGGACGAGCCCGTCCAGAAATTCGTCATGGGCGTGAACGGCATCGACCAGCCAGGGCCCGTCCTCGGATTTGACGATGGCGTCCACCAATCCCAATGCCTGATCGGCGTTCTCGGCGAGCAGCGGGCCGATGTGCCGCGCGGTGCGTCCATCGCGGATCAGCGCCACCGCGTCCGCACTGGATACGATGCGAGAGCCTGCGCGAGCGCCGAATTCCGACAACAATGAACTGCGATTGAATCCCATGGCGCCGGCGTCGCATGCGATCAACGTCTCGAGGCCGCAGGCGGATAGCGGGCGTGCAGCCTTGGTTCCTGACGGCTTTTCCAGCCGCAACCGTCGCAATTGCAACGTCGGGCCGAAGCCGAGCGGGCCATAGACGGTTGCGCCTGCCGGCGTGGCGTCCAGCCAGGTCGTCAGGCCGCGCTGCTTCGCCACAGCGAGGCAGGCATCGACGAGCCTGGTCGCAATGCCGCGGCGGCGAAAGTCTGGGGTGACGAGCACCATACTGATCCAGGCATTGCTGCCCGAGTAGGGCAGCAGCGCCGCCGTCGCTACCAATCTGGCGCCGTCGCGCTTGCCGAATACGACGCCCCTGCTCAGGAAAAGCCGCCAGTCAGCCTCGTTCTGGTTCCAGCCCGCCTCGGTCGACAACACCAGCCCGGCCTGCGCATCGCCAACGCCCAGCTCGACGATATCGATATTCTCAGTATCGGCCATCGCGCACCTCATATTTGGTGGGCTTGCCAAGGCTGGGCATCGATCGCGCCACCCAGTCGGCGGTCCAACTGACCAACTGCTCGGTGTCGACGATCGGCAGGCTGAACAGTTTCACCGCCTGCGACGTGTCGGTCAGCCAGGCCGTCGGCTGTTCCTCGCCGGTAATGACGGGAGCGCGGCCGAAGCGTTGGCCGAATTTTGCGGCAAGATCGCGCACCGCCAGGATTTCATGGCCGCTGACATTGATCGGCGAGGTCGGCGTGTCGCAATGCGCGAGACAACGCAACGCCTGCGAGGATGCATCGCCCTGCCAGATGAAATTGACGTGGCCGAGGCTCACGTCGATCGGCTGGCCCTGCAACACCTTGCTGGCGATGTCGTGCAGCACGCCGTAGCGCATGTCGATCGCGTAATTGAGCCGGAACAGCCGTCCAGGCGTCGAATGCTTTCGCGAAAAATATTCGAACATGCGCTCGCGCCCGACGCAGGACTGCGCGTATTCGCCGGGCGGATCGGGCGCCATATCCTCGGCCGATCCTTTGCCGTCGACTGGCACAAACGGATAGATGCAGCCGGTGGAGAACGCGACGATGCGCGAACCGGCAAAGGCCTGCGCAACCAGTGCGGGGACGTGCGAATTCATCGCCCAGGTCAGCGAGAGATCGCCCTCGGCGCCGAACTTGCGACCGGCCATGAACACGATATTTGGAATTTTCGGCAGCGCCTTGATCGCGACTTCGTCGAGCAGGTCGCAGTTGATGGTCTCGACGCCCCGCCCCTGCAGCCAGTCCTTGACGGCGGGATCGCTGAAGCGGGCGACGCCGATCACGCGGCGCTCCGGGGCGGCAGCCTTCGCAAGGCCCGCCAGCGTCGGCCCCATCTTGCCGGCAACGCCGAGCACCATGATGTCGCCATCGACCCTGCGGAGATCGTCGATCAGCGCCTGGCTCGGGCGGCAGAGCAGGTCGTCGAGCGCGGCGATGTCGGCGATCGTCGCGGGCAGGCTATCGCGGGTCAGCAGCATGCTTTTGTTTTCCTTCTTTACTGCAACCTGATGTCACGGACGACGAACATCCGCTCGAGGCCAAGCACGAGGCCGTACAATGCCACGCCGAGCAATGTCAGCAACACGACGGCCATCACCATCGCCGGCGTGTCGAGCGACGACTGCACCTGGATCATGAGATAGCCGAGTCCCCGCTCGGAGGCGATGAACTCGCCGACGATCGCGCCGGCCACCGCCAGAATCGCGCCCACCTTCATGCCGGAGAACACGTACGGCAGAGCGCCCGGCAACTGGATCTTCCGAAACAGCGTCCAGCGCGAACCGCGCAACGACTTCACGAGATCCAGGAGGTCCGGTTCGACCTCGCTCAACCCGCGCGCAGTCGTCAAGAGGATCGGAAAGAAGCAGATCGAGAACGCGATCAGGATGTTGGGAACGATGCCGTAGGAGAACCAGACGATGAACAGCGGTCCGAGCGCCACTTTCGGAATCATGTTCAGCGTCACGAACAGCGGCAACAGCAAGAGGCTGACCAACGGCGACCACGAGAAGATCACGGCCAGCATGACGCCGACCAGCGCGCCAAGGGTGAAGCCGCCGAGAATTTCCGCTGCCGTGACCGCAAGATTGGAAAGCCAGGCATAGTTGGGCGACCAGAGCGTCGCGACGGTCGCGAGCGGCGAGGGCAGGATGAATTTCGGCACCTGGAAGGCGTCGACCAGTACCTGCCAGAGCACGATCACGGCGAGATGCACGGTCAGGATGACCGCCGCAGACCGTATCGATCGTCCGTCACCGCTGAACACCGTACGCTCCTTCATCGGCGCAGGCCGGCTCGGTCGCGCCAAGGCAATCTATCGCGGCTTCCGGCAACAATCAACCATATGGTTGATTAGGGTCGCAGCGAGTGCAGCACCAGATCGACGACATGCTTGCGGCGCGCCTGCCTGGCGGCCTGGCTCGACAGGTCCTTGCCGAAGATCGCCGACAGGGTCGGAGTATTCGAAAAGTAGAAGTAGCTGAGCGCTGCAATCGAAATATAGAGGTGCACCGGGTTGATGCCCTTGCGGAATACGCCGGCTTTCACGCCCTGGCTGAGGATGGTCGAAACCAGGCTGACCAGCGGCGAGTGCATCGCTTCCAGCTTTCGCGAGCCGCGCACGTGCCGGGCGCCGCCGCGGTTCTCGTCGTTGAGCAGCACGATGAAGTCGGGATGCGCGGCGAGGTAGTCGAATGAACTTTCGATCAGCTTCTTGATCGCCTGTTCTGGCGGCAATCCATCGAGATTGAGTTCGCGCTCCTTGGCGCGGATCTCCTCGTAGACCCATTCCAGCACCGCGAGATACAGCGCGTCCTTGTCGCCAAAATAGTGGTAGACGAGCTGCTTGTTGACGCCCGCCCGCGTGGCGATCTCGTCGACCCTGGCACCGGCGAGGCCGCTGCCGGCAAATTCGCGCCGCGCCGCGTTCAAGAGCTTCTTTCGGGTCGCGGCCGGATCGCGTCGCCGCGGCTTTATGTCATCGGATCGTTTTTTGGGCATTTCCAACCAAACAGTTGACAAGTAGTCCCGTCCCTTGTTGCATTGGTAGCCTCACGGGCAGGCGACGACAAGCTCGACTGCAAACAAGGAGAGTTGCCATGAGAGGGTTGCGAGTAGCGGGATTGGCGCTTGCGCTTGCGATGCCGGCGCTTCCCGGCACGGCCGCCGAGTCGGTCAACCTGATCCTGAACTGGACGCCGACCGCGGATCATTCGCCATTCTATTACGCCAAGTCGCAGGGCTGGTACACGAAAGCCGGCATCGACCTGACCATCGAGGTCGGCAAGGGATCCGGCGTTTCCTCGCTGAAGGTCGGTTCCGGCGGCTCGCCGTTCGGAATTGCCGATCTCGCGACCATGCTGGTGGCGAAGAGCAAGGGCGCCGACGTGGTTGCGCTGATGAGCATCTACGCCAATACCGGGCAGACCTTCTACTGGCTGAAGCGCTACGGCGTGAACGGACCAAAGGATTTCCCGAACCACAAGATCGGCAACCCGCCGGGCGATGCCTCGCGCGTGATGTGGCCGGCCTTTGCCAAGGCCGCCGGGATCGCGCCTGACTCGGTGAGCTTCGTCAATGTCGGCCCCACCGCCAAGATCGCAGCGCTCAAGGCGCATACCGTCGACATTATCAGCGATTTCTACAACGAGCACGATCTCAAGGTGATCGAGTTCGGATCTGATCTGGGCTACGTCAACTGGAAGGATATCGGGCTGAACCCTTACGGCAACTCGCTGATCGTCAACGGCGCGTATCTTGCGAAGAACCCGAAGCTGGTCGAGGATTTCGTCAAGATCAGCCAGAAGGCCTACGCCGCCTGCGTCGCCGACGTCGAGCCTTGCCTCAGGGCGCTGCTCGAGCAGGCGTCGGGATTGGACAAGGAAAACCAGCAGCGGCAGTGGGAGCGCATCAAGTTCCTGATGACGGACGAATTCACCACCACCAAGGCGCTGGGCTGGATCGATGCCGAGCGGATGAAGAAGGATTACGAGCTGGTGCAGACCTACCTCGGCATGGAGAAGCCGTTTGACGTGAACAGCGTGTTCTCGACCAAGATGCTGGATGCGTCGATCAAGATGGACGCGAGCAAGGTGAAGAAATGACCGCAGGTCATTCCGGGATGGTCTGAAGGACCAGACCCGGAATCTCGGGAATTCGGGTTCGATGCTTCGCATCGCCCCAAATGACGAGGTGGTTATTACTGCAGCGCCATGTCCGATGTCTTGATCACCTTCGTCAACTTCTCGTAATCCGCCTTCATCAATGCCGCCAGATCGGCCGGCGGCATCGGCTTGCCTGGGATATTGGCAACCGCGAGCTGCCGCTGCACTTCCGGGTTCTGCAGCGCCTTGTTGATCCCGTCATTGATCTTCTCAACGATCGCATCCGGTGTTCCCGCCTGAACGTAGATGCCATACCACGGCACATAGGTGGCCTCCGGGAATCCCGCCTCTGCGATTGTCGGCACGTCGGGCAAGTCAGCGACGCGCTTGTCGGTCATGACCGCCAGCGGCCTCACGCTCCCGGCCTTGATATGCGGCAATGCCAGTTCAAGCGACACGATCTCGAAGTGCATCAGGTTCGTCATCAGGTCGATCAGGGCCTGCGGCTGGCCTTTGTAGCCGACATTGGTGAGCTTGATACCGGCGGCCTGGAACAGTTTCTGCGCGCTCAGATCGATCGAAGAGCCGGTGCCGGGATTGCCGAAGTTCAACTCGCCGGGCTTTTTGCGGGCGATCTCGACGAATTCCTTGATGGTCCCGGCCGGCATCGAGGGATGAATCAGCGCGACGCTCTGGTTCCAGACCGCGAGGCAGACGCATCTGAGGTCCTTCATCGCGTCCCAGCCGGCGTCTTTATATAGAGTCGGATTGACCAGTGCCGCGGGGCCAGTAACCAGCCACGTGTAGCCGTCCGGTTCGCTGCGCGCGACCGCCGCGGTGCCGATGTTGCTGTTGCCGCCCGGCCTTGCCTCGATGACGACCGTTTGCTTCCAGTCGCGGCCGACCTGTTCGGTTACGGCGCGCGCGACGATATCGACGATGCCTCCGGCAGGGTAGGGCACGATCACGCGGATCGGTCGGTTCGGAAAATTACTCTGTGCTTGCGCCGCGTTGCCGAACAGGATGGCCGCGCCCATGGCTACGCACAGCACGGTTTTGAAGCCGCTCATTCCTCCCTCCCCATATGTTGCGCATCTTTCGAGCGATGCGCGTTGCCCCTCTGACGGGGGAATTCAGTCGTTGGTCACCAGCGCGCGGATGCTGCGCGCAAGGCCGAGGATACGGGGCCCGCATTCGCGCTCGATCTGCTCGGCGTTGAACCGAAACGAGGGAATGCCACAGTTGACGGAAAGGCAATCGCCTGTCGGTGTCCGGTACAGCGGCGCGGCGACGCCAAAGATTTCCCGCCGCCATTCGCCGAGCGAAACCGCAAAGCCACGCTCGCGGCAAACCGCGACATCCGGAAGCGTTCGCGTCTTCACGTATTCGGCTTCTTCCGGGCGTTCGACCTTCACCCTGGCCACGTAGCACTCAGTTTCTTCCTCGTTGAAAAGCGATAGCAGCGCCCGCCCGACCGCGGTCGGCGCCAGCGAACTCGCAAACCCGACATCCGGCAGATGCGCCACGGCGTCCGTGGTGCGCAGCGTCTCGACATAGATGAAGTCGAGGCCGAACGGCATTGCGATGGAAACGGTGCCGCCGGAATAGGTCGCGAAGTCGCGCATCAGCGGCCGCGCCAACTGCCTGACCTTCAGCGCCGACAGTACCGGATAGGCGGCAGCCAGGATGCCGAGCCCGAGTTCGAATCGCCCCTTCGCGTCGCGCTTGAGATAGCCAAGCTGCGCCAGCGTGTAGGTCAGCCGCGACACCGTCGGCCGCGACAGCCCGGTATGCAGCGCGAGATCGGCATTCGACAGCGGGCCGCTGCGGTTGCGGAAGGCGGCTAGCAAGTCGAGGCCATGCGCCAGCGTGGTCGCGAAGGAGGGGTCGGCTTGATCCTCCGGCGCGCTGCTACTGCTGCTGCTGCTGCTGATCGCTGCTGTCATGAGGTCGAGCTTGGTCAAAATGGGAAATTTTGTCAATATATCGAAATAAATTTGCAAATCGTTTCGATGTCGGCTTAGGTACCTTCAAAAAAGAGAGCAGCGGAGGCGGCATGAATTTCGAACTTTCCGATCGGTCGGAAGCGTGGCGGGAGAAGCTGCAGACGTTCTTCGATCGGGAGGTGCTGCCGCGTCACCGTGCCTGGCTCGGTTACGTCGCCAAGGGGGAAGCCCCGCCCTTCATGGCGGATCTGCAACTGAAGGCGCGCGCGGCCGGCCTTTGGAATCTCGGTCTTCCTGAACTCCGTGACGACGAGCCGGGTACGCGACTGTCGAATTTGGAGTACGCGCCGCTGGCCGAAATCATGGGCCGGCTGTTCTGGGCGCCGGAAGTGTTCAATTGTCAGGCGCCCGACGTGCCCAACATGATTGCGCTGCAGAACTGCGCGACGCCCGAGCAAAAGGCGCGCTGGCTGCAGCCGCTGATGGAGGCGAGAACCCGCTCGGCCTTCGGCATGACCGAACCGGACGTCGCTTCATCCGACGCTACCAATATCGCGACCCGCATGGTCCGCGACGGCGACGATTATGTCATCAACGGCCGCAAATGGTTCATTACCGGCGCAGCGCATCCGCAATGCAGCTTCCTGATCGTCCTGGGCGTGACAGACGCCGATGCCGACCGCACCAGCCGCCATTCCTGCATCATCGTGCCGATGAATGCGCCGGGCGTTCGCCTGGTACGGCGGCTACGCTGGATGGGCTGCGAAGACCACGTTGCCCCGATCGGCGAACTCTCCTTTGAGAACGTCCGCGTGCCCCGGGCCAACCTGCTTGGCGCGGAAGGCGAGGGGTTCAGGGTCGCACAGGTCAGGCTCGGGCCGGCCCGCATTCACCATTGCATGCGCTCGATCGGGCTGTGCGAACTCCTCATCGAACTCATGATGGTGCGGTCGTCGGAGCGTTCCGCCTTCGGGCGGACCGTGATCCAGTATGACACCGTGCAGCGCTGGATCGCGGAATCCCGCGTCGAACTCGAACAGGCGCGGCTGCTGGCATATCGCTGCGCGTGGCGGCTGGATCAGGCCGGCCACCATGGCGCCTGGCGCGACGTATCCCTGATCAAGGTGGCGGTGCCTGCGATGCTGCAGCGGATTGCCGATCGCGCCATGCAGGTGTTCGGCGCCATGGGCGGCTCCGACGATACGCCGATCCATCAGGCGCTTGCCTGGGGCCGGCTGCTGCGCATTGGCGACGGTCCCGATGAAGTGCATCTGCGGCAGATTTTTCGCATGGAGCCGATGCCGTCCTGGTCGGTCGCCAACTCGCCGTATCTGTCCGCACATCCGTCCTGAGCGGTGGTAAGGAAAGTGACCGTCCATGATTTCCTGAAAGGCGCCTTCGGATGACGACGACTGAGCAACCCGCGGCCTCGCGCAACGCGGCGATCGACAAGGAGCGGCTGCGCCAGAAATATCTGGAGGAGCGCAACAAGCGGTTGCGTGCCGACGGCAACGATCAGTATCTGCGGGTCGCGGGCCAACTTGCGCATTATCTCGACGATCCCTACACACCGATCACGCCGCGCGCGCCGAAGGCCGACCACGTCACCTTTGCCTTCATCGGCGGCGGCTTTGCCGGGCTCGCAACCGCCGCGCGACTGTCCGAAGCTGGCGTGGAAGAAGTTCGCATCGTCGAGAAAGGTGGCGACTTCGGCGGCACCTGGTACTGGAACAGGTATCCCGGCGCGCAATGCGATACCGCCTCGATGGTCTACATGCCGTTGCTCGAAGAGACCGGTCACATGCCGTCGGAGAAGTACGCGCATGCGCCGGAAATCCTCGCGCACTGCCAGCGCATCGGAAAACAATACGGCCTCTACGACAACGCGCTGTTTCACACCGAGGTCGTTAGCCTCGATTGGGACGAGGCGAAATCGCGTTGGAACATCCGCACCAACCGTGGCGACGCCTTCACCGCGCAGTTCGTGGGCATAGGGACGGGCCCACTGCACGTGCCCAAACTTCCCGGCATCGCGGGAATCGAAACATTCAAGGGACATTCGTTCCACACCAGCCGCTGGGACTACGAGTACACCGGCGGCGATCCCCGCGGCGCGCTGATGGAGAAGCTGGCCGACAAGCGCGTCGGAATCATCGGCACTGGGGCCACGTCCGTGCAGTGCGTGCCGCATCTGGCGCGCGCCTGCCGGGAGCTCTACGTGTTCCAGCGCACGCCGTCGTCGGTCGATGTCAGGGCCAACGCGCCGATCGATCCCGAATGGTTTGCGGGGATTGCGACATCAGGCTGGCAACAGCGCTGGCTCGAGAATTTCACCGCGAACCAGGCGGGCGGCAGCGCTGAAGAGGACCTGGTGCAGGACGGCTGGACTGATCTGTCGCGGCGAATTCGCGCGAAGGTCCTGGATTTGCCGCGCGAGCAACGGACGCCTGCGAATATGCTGGCGGCGTTTGAGGATTCCGATTTCGAAAAGATGGAGGAGATCCGCGCACGCGTCGATACAATCGTCGACAACGACGAGACCGCCGCGAAACTCAAGGCGTGGTATCGCCAGCTCTGCAAGCGGCCATGCTTCCATGATGCGTACCTGCAGGCGTTCAACACGCCGGGCACGCATCTGGTCGATACCGACGGCAAGGGCGTCGAGCGGATCACCGAGAATGGCGTCGTCGTCGCGGGCAAGGAATACAAACTCGACTGCATCATTTACGCGTCGGGGTTCGAAGTCGGCACCGAATACAAGCGGCGCGCCGGCTTCGATCTGACCGGACGCGGCGGGGTGAAGTTGTCGGACCATTGGGCTTCCGGCATGCGCTCCAAGCACGGCATCCACGCCCACGGTTTCCCGAACGCGTTCTTCGTGCAGCCGACGCAGGGCGCCAATCTCATCTCCAATGTTCCGCATAATCTGACCGAGGCTGCCCGGACGATCGTGCTGATGGTCCGGCACGCGCAGGCAAACGGCTTCAAGGAGATCGAGGTCACTAAGGAGGCCGAGGACCGCTGGGTTGAGCTGCTGCTGACTGGCGCCGGCCGGATGATCGGTTCGCCTGACTGCACGCCCGGCTACTACAACAATGAAGGACGCGAGCCCGGACCGGCCGCCAAGCTCAATGTGGGGCACCCCGCGGGGCCGATGGCCTACTTCAAATATATCGACGCATGGCGCAATAGCGGCCAATTCGAGGGACTGCAGTTTCGCTGACGTTTTCGAGATTTGTTTTACGTTGCGGAGGGAGTAAAAAATAATGAGCCAGGCAGTCACGATCGAAACGCCCAGAGAGTCTCCGAAGGACGCCTCGGCGCCGGTCATCGCCCAGCACGCGGCAACGCTCAAGGCGCTGCCGTTTTCCGATACGCGCGATTTCGACGATGCCGCGCGCGGCTTTCTCGGCACGGTGGAGAGTGCGAAGATCACCTCGCCACAGGGCAGGGTGGTCTGGAGTCTCGAACCTTACGGCTTCCTGTCCGCTGAAAAAGCGCCCGCAACGGTCGATCCCAGCCTGTGGCGGCAGTCGCGGCTCAACATGCACCACGGCCTGTTCGAGGTGGTGCCCGGCGTCTACCAGGTGCGCGGGCTCGATATCGCCAACATGACGTTGATCGAGGGCGACAGCGGCGTCATCGTTGTCGACACGCTGACGTCGATCGAGGGTGCGCGGGCGGCGATGGCGCTTTACTTCCAGCATCGCGGCAAGCGGCCGGTCACAGCCGTGATCTTCACCCACACCCACACCGACCATTGGGGCGGTGCGCGCGGCGTGCTCGACGACGAAACGCTCGCCGGCGGTGGTGTGCCGATCATCGCGCCAAACCTGTTCATGGAGCACGCGGTCTCGGAGAACATCATCGCGGGGCCGGCGATGCTGCGGCGCGCACAATATCAGTTCGGGCCGTTCCTCGCGAAGGGCGTGCGCGGGCAAGTCGATTGCGGATTGGGGAAGACCATGGCGGCGGGCGCAGTCGCACTGCTGCGCCCGACCGATCTGATCATCGCGACCGGCGATAAGCGCGTCATTGACGGGGTGGAATTCGAGTTCCAGATGGCGCCGAACAGCGAAGCACCGGCGGAGATGCACTTCTTCATTCCGCGCTACAAGCTTCTGAACCTTGCGGAAAACTGCACGCATAATTTCCATAACCTGCTGCCGTTCCGCGGCGCCGACGTGCGCGACGCGCTGGCGTGGTCGAAATATCTCGGCGAGGCACTGCAGATGTGGGGCGGCAAGGCCGATGCGATGTGCGGCCAGCACCATTGGCCGGTCTGGGGCCATGAGCGGATCGACACCATGATCCGCCAGCAGCGCGACCTCTACAAGTTCGCGCACGACCAGACCATCCGCCTGATGAACCACGGGCTAACCGCAACTGAAATCGCGGAGGCGATCCGCCTGCCGGCAAGCCTCGAGGGCGCATGGCATGGCCGCGGCTATTACGGCCATATCCGGCACAATGTGAAGGCGATCTACCAGAAATACCTCGGCTGGTACGACGCCAATCCGGTCAACCTGGATCCGCTGCCCCCGGTGGAATCCGGCAAGAAATATGTCGAGTACATGGGCGGCGCGGACGCGATCCTGGCGCGCGCCGCAAAGGATTTTGCCAAAGGAGAGTTTCGTTTCGTCGCCCAGGCCGTCAGCCATCTGGTGTTCGCCGATCCGGACAACCAGGCCGCTCGCGCGATGCTGGCTGATACGTTCGAACAGCTCGGCTACGCCTCGGAAAGTTCGACCTGGCGCAATGCCTACCTATTTGGCGCGCAGGAACTTCGACAGGGCATGCCCAAGGCACCGCCGCGCTCGGCGATGCCACGCGAGACGCTGGCGGCACTTCGCACCGAGCAGCTATGGGATGTGCTCGGGGTGCGGCTCAATGGGCCCAAGGCAGAGGGCAAGCGTATCGTGCTGAACTGGAACTTCACCGACACCGGGGAAACATTTGTTCTCAACCTGGAGAATTGCGCGCTGACCTATGCGGCCAGCACGCAGGCGGCCAATGCCGACGCTGGCTTCACGCTGGCGCGCGGCGTGCTCGATGAAGTGATCGCCAAGCTGACGACGTTTCCGGAAGCCGTCGGTGCCGGCAAGATCAAGGTGTCAGGCGATCCGATGCGGCTCGGCGAACTGATGATGCTGATGGACGAATTCCCGCGGATGTTCGAGATCGTCGAGCCGAAACGGACGATGGTGAGCTAAGCGGAAGTTGCTCGTGATGGCCGGGCTCGTCCCGGCAATCCACGTCTTGTCGTGATGGAAGACGTGGATGCCCGGGACAAGCCCGGGCATCACGGACAAAGCTGAGCCGTTCGCAATCTACTCCGCGCTGCTCACGAGCTTGAAGCGCGGCTTGGCCTCCATCAGGCTGCGATACACCGTAAGATAATCGAGCGCCATGCGGCGAGCCGTGAAGCGGGCCTCGAACTGCTTGCGGACGGCGGTCCGGTCCAGCGTCGAAAGGCGATCGACCACGGAGATTGCGCTGGTCTCATCCTCCACCACGAACCCGGTGAGGCCGACGTCGACGATCTCCGGGACCGATCCTCGATTGTAAGCGAGGACCGGCGTGCCGCAGGCCATGGCTTCGATCATGACGAGGCCGAACGGCTCGGGCCAATCGATCGGCAGCAGCAACCCAATCGCGCCGCTGAGGAAGTCCGGTTTCTCCTTGTCCGAGATCTCGCCGATGAATTCGACCAGCGGGCTGGACTTGATGAGCGGTGAAATCAGCTCGTCGTAATACTCCTGGTCGGCGCGATCGACCTTTGCCGCGATCTTCAGCGGAATGCCGCATCGATTGGCAATCCGGATGGCGCGATCGACGCCCTTTTCGGGCGCGATCCGTCCAAGCACGGCAAGGTATGAAGGCTTCACCGGCTGAGGCGTGAGCAAATCCTCGGGCAGACCGTGATGAATGGTGCGTGTCCAGTTGGCTTTCGGCACCGGCCGCCGCTGCGCGTCCGAGATCGATACCACCGGAACCTTGGAGAAGGTGCTGAACACCGGCTGGTGCTCCGGCAGGTCAAGTCTGCCATGCAGGGTGGTCACGAATGGCGTTGGCTGCCGGTAGAATAGTGAGAACGGATAGTAATCGAGATGAAAGTGCAGAAAATCGAACTCTTCATCGTCGCATTTCTGCCGCACACGTTCCAACATCACCATGTGCAGGGCGTTGGGATCCCGCACGGAGCCGTCGAGGCGCAACGCCTTTGGCCACGTTGCATCGAGTTTTGCCGAGGTATGGGAATCACCGCTGGCAAACAGGGTGACGTCGTGTCCCAACGAAACAAGTTCTTCGGTCAGCCAGTGCACGACCCGTTCGGTGCCGCCGTACAGTTTGGGGGGGACAGCCTCTGTCAGCGGGGCAACCTGCGCGATGCGCATCTTTCCGTCTCCTGTGGAATGGTGGTGGACAATTTTCCTCAGCCCGTGGCACCCGGCGTGCCATGCGGGAACGATCCCGCATCTTTGAAGTTCCTTCGATCAGCGCACCTTGCTTCCTCCACACGGTTGTCTTGCTGATGCCATCTGGCACAACGAAGTTTCCAATCGTCCTGATGCTGCAGAATTGTTGCGGGGAGATGGCCACCCGGCCCGAACCGGAAGCAGCGTTCTTCACGTAATCGTGCGCAACGCGCATTGAGGATTCCCATTCACTCTCAGCAGGTTTGCAGACGTCATGGATCATCTCTCTGGATATGCGCGCCGACCATTTTCCTTTGTGCTGCGTTATCTGCGCCAGCGTCGTGCGGCACATACCGTCATTTTGGTGGCAGTCGTGGCGGCCGTTGCCTGCTCCGTGGGCACGCAGTACGGCGTGAAGAATCTGGTGGACAGCCTGACGGCCGGCCAGTCGCACGCCAATGGCGTATGGCTGGCATTCGCATTGCTCATGTCGTTGATCGCGGCAGATAATCTGCTGTGGCGGGTTGCGAGCTGGACCGCGAGTTTCACATTCGTCGGCGTCACCGGGGATCTGCGCCGCGACATGTTCCGCCATCTCACTGGCCACGCGCCCAGTTATTTCTCAGACCGGCTGCCGGGGATGCTGACCAGCCGCATTACCGCCACTTCCAACGCAGTGTTCACGGTTGAAAACATGTTCGTCTGGAATGTGTTGCCGCCGTGCATTGCGACCATTTCAGCGATTCTCCTGGTTGGAACCGTTAGTGTGACGATGTCGGCGGGACTTCTCGTCATCGCCGGTGTCATGGTGCTGGGGATGTTTTATATGGCCGCCGCAGGCCGGCCGCTGCACGACGACTACGCCGACAAGGCCGCCGCTGTTGACGGCGAAATGGTCGATGTCGTCAACAACATGCCGCTGGTGCGCGCATTTTGTGGTCTGAGCCACGAGCATGACCGGTTCGATGCGACCGTCCAGCGGGAACTCAACGCGCGCGGCCGCAGTCTCCGCTATCTCGAAAAGCTGCGGCTTATCCACGCGATTGTGACAGTCTTGCTGACTATCGCGCTGCTGGCCTGGGTCATCACGCTTTGGCAACAGGGCGCGGCAACCACGGGGGACGTGGTGTTGGTCTGTACGTTGGGGATTACGATCCTGAGTGCGACGCGCGATCTTGCGGTCGCGCTGGTCGATGTCACCCAACATGTGGCGCGGATGACGGAAGCGATTGCGACGCTGCTGCTGCCGCACGAGTTGAAGGATCATCCCGACGCCGAGCCGCTGGTGCGGAGCGGGGCAGCCGTCGCCTTCAACAACGTCGCGTTCCATTATCCCGGCGGTGTTCAGGTGTTCGACAAATTCAGCCTGCGCATCAAGGCTGGGCAACGCGTAGGGTTGGTCGGCCAATCCGGCGGCGGGAAATCCAGCCTGTTCACGCTGCTGCAGCGTTTCTACGACGTCGAGCGCGGTAATATCACGATCGACGGCCAGGACATCTCTCGGGTGACGCAGCAAAGCCTGCGCGAGGCGATCTCGGTGGTGCCGCAGGATATCTCGCTGTTCCACCGTTCCATCATGGAAAACATCCGATATGGACGGCCGACGGCGACCGATGACGAGGTGTTGCGCGCGGCAATCGCGGCGAGGTGCGACTTCATTGAAAATCTTCCGGAAGGCATGGCGACCATCGTCGGCGATCGCGGAATAAAGGTCTCGGGCGGGCAGCGGCAGCGGATCGCGATCGCGCGCGCGTTCCTCAAGGACGCCCCGATCCTGTTGCTGGACGAGGCCACCGCCGCGCTCGACAGCGAGTCCGAAGAGGCCATCCGCGAGGCATTGTCGCGCCTGATGCGCGGGCGTACCGTGATTGCGATTGCCCACCGCCTCGCAACCCTGCGCAATTTCGATCGCGTGGTGATGCTGCAGGGCGGCCGTATCATCGAGGATGGGCCGCCCGATATTCTCGTGCAGGGGAAGGGACCCTACCGTGAACTGGTGGCACGCGAAATGGGGCGCCTGGCTACGCATGCGGCCTGATCCGCGGCAGTAGTGCTTTGAGTCCGGTGCGTTGGTCGCAACGAGGGGAAATCGCCCGAGGTCCGAATGACAGCCGAAGTCAGTCAACTGATCGCCATCGAAACCACCGAACAGGTCGCCGAGTCGCCGTTCTACATCCCGATGACGGGGCCGGCGACGCGGCTACGCCGCTCGCTCAAGCACGACGACACCTTCATCGTGCTCGACAGCCACGGCGATATCGGCGCGTCGGCCGGCGGGCCCGACGGTCTGTTCAACGCCGACACGCGCTATCTCGCGCGGCTGGAAATGGTGCTCGACGACGTCCAGCCGCTGTTGCTCGGCTCCAACCTGCGTGATGACAATTCGGCGCTGACCGTCGATCTCACCAACTCGGACGTTTATCGCAACGACAGGCTGGTGCTGCAGAAGGACACGCTGCACATCATCCGCTCGATCTTCCTGTGGCGCGGCACCGCCTACCAGCGGATCGGCCTCCAAAATCACGGCGACCGGCCGGCAAGTTTCGATCTGACGCTGCTGTTCGACAACGATTTTGCAGACCTGTTCGAGGTGCGCGGCGAGCGTCGCCCCCGCCGCGGCATAGGCGCTGGCCGATTGCTCGGTCCCTCCGATGTCGCGCTCGAATATAAAGGGCTCGACGGCAAGACCCGCGTGACCGCCCTGCATTTCGACCCGCGGCCAACGCGGCTTGCCGTCAATTCGGCGACCTATCATTTCGAACTGGCGCCGGGGCAGGTGACGTCGCTCTTCGTCGCTGTATCCTGCAACAAACCGGTCATGCAGAAGCCTGTGCCGTTCTTCCGGGGCCTGCTTGCGCACCGCCGCGAGATGCGCCGATCCTCGGCCGGCGCAGCCACCATGGAGACGTCGAACAATATCTTCAACGAGGTGCTGTGCCAGGCAATGGCCGACCTCAACATGCTGACCACGGAAACGCCGCAGGGCAGATATCCCTATGCGGGCATTCCCTGGTATTCGACCACGTTTGGCCGCGATGGATTGATCACCGCGATGCAGATGCTGTGGGTCGACCCGCGTATTGCCCAGGGCGTGCTGCGGCGGCTCGCCTTCTTTCAGGCCAAGACGGTCGATCCGCGCGCGGATGCCGAGCCCGGCAAGATCCTGCACGAGATGCGCGGCGGCGAGATGGCGGCGCTGCGCGAAGTGCCGTTCGCGCAATATTACGGCAGCGTCGATTCGACGCCGCTGTTCGTGCTGCTGGCCGGTCTCTACGTCGAACGCACCGGCGACGAGGCGACGCTCGCCGAATTGTGGCCTGCGATCGAGGCAGCGCTGCAATGGATCGACGGGCCCGGCGACCCCGACAAGGACGGGTTCGTCGAATATCAGCGCGCCACGGAGCAGGGACTTGCCAACCAGGGCTGGAAGGATTCCTTCGACGCCATCTTTCATGCCGACGGCCGGCTGGCGGAAGGCTATATCGCGCTGGCGGAAGTCCAGGGATATGTATTTGCCGGCAAGCAGCTTGCCGCACGTTGCGCCCGCCGCCTGGGCTTGAACGACCGCGCCGAACAACTCGAATCCGCCGCGCGACGTCTTGCCGAGCGCTTCGAGGAGGCATTCTGGTGTGAGGAACTCGGCACCTACGCACTCGCGCTGGACGGCGACAAGCAGCCGTGCAAGGTGCGAACATCGAACGCAGGCCAGCTCCTGTTCACCGGCATTGTCCAGACCGATCGCGCGCGGCGCGTCGCGGCCGACCTGATGAGCCCAAAGTTCTTCTCGGGATGGGGCATCCGCACGGTTGCGCTCGGCGAAGTCCGCTACAATCCGATGTCATATCACGATGGATCGATCTGGCCGCACGACAACGCGCTGATCGCGCTTGGCCTGGCGCGCTACGGGCTGAAGCGCTCGGTGGCGCATCTGTTCAAGGGGCTGTTCGACGCTGCGAGTTACATGGACTTGAGGCGGCTGCCGGAACTGTTTTGTGGTTTCCGCCGCGAGCGGCGCCGCGGGCCGGTGCTTTATCCCGTCGCATGCGCGCCGCAGGCGTGGGCCAGTGCAACGGCCTTCACGCTGCTGGAAGCGGCGCTAGGCCTCGAGTTCGACGCCGCGCGCGGTGAGATCCGGCTTCGCGACCCGCGTCTTCCGGAATTCCTCAACGAGGTGGTGCTGCGCGACCTGCAGCTCGGGCCTTCCAGCGTTGACCTCCGGGTACGCCGTCACGGCGAGGAAGTGTCGCTCGAGGTGTTGCGAACGCGCGGCCAAATCCAGGTGTCGATCGTATTGACGCATTAGGAGCCATGCGTGGCTGCTGCATCCAGAAGTCGGGAGGGCCTTATGCGGGCTGGTATTCTCATTGTCGTTCTGATAGCCGGCCTTGCCGCCGGGCCGGCGGCCTCTGTTGCGCAGGATTCCGGGACAACGCAGGGAGCGCGCACCAAGCCGGATCCTGCCAAGGATCCGGCGCCGCCGCCGTCGGTCACCGTGATCGGCGCGAGAGACGCCCACGGCATTCTAGGGCGCGAGGTCCGGAGCGCAGCGAACGAGGATATGGGGCGCGTCGTCGACGTGATTGTGGATCGCGGGGGCACCGTGCGTGCTGCGGTGATTGATTTCGGCGGCTTTCTCGGCGTAGGGAGCCGGAAGATCGTGGTCGACTGGAACGCGATCCGTTTTGGCGGCGTTGCCAGCAAGCGCGACAGCATCACGCTCGAGCTTACCAAGGCGCAGGTGGCGGCGGCGCCCGAATACAAGGAGGACGCGCCGGTCATCGTGCTTGGTGCTGCGGGCCGTTTGCAGCCGTGGGACTTCGATCACTAGAGGAGAAGCGACCTGGTCGCGCGCCCTTCCCAATCCTACGATCGGACTGACGACGCCCGTGCCGTGCGATCGGCCGGCGACAATGTCGTGCCTCTGCCGCCCGCGCCTCAACAACAGCCGCAGCCATCGCGCGGAAGCCAGCGCGGCCTCGACTGGTTCATTTTCTTTCTCGCCGATGTGCAGACCGGTTTCGGTCCATTCGTGGCGGTTTATTTGACTACGCAGAAGTGGACGCAGGTCGAGATCGGCTTCGTGCTCTCGATCGGCGGGATCGTCGGCCTGCTCGGGCAGATGCCAGGGGGCGCCATCGTCGATGCGGCACGGTCCGAGCGGCTGGTGGCGGGTCTTGCCGTCGCCACTATCGGCTGCGCCGCGCTGGCCTACGCGTTATGGCCTGTCTTTCCCGTGGTGACCGCGGCTGCGACGCTGCATGCGCTCGCGAGTTGTGTGCTTGGGCCGGCAATTGCTGCGATCAGCCTCGGTCTGGTCGGGCCGATTGCGATGGGGGAACGTCTTGGTCGCAACGCCCGCTTTGCATCGCTCGGCAACGGCTCCGCAGCGGCGCTGATGGGAGCGACGGGCTATCTGCTGTCGAACCAGTCGGTCTTTTTCGTCACTGCTCTTCTCGCCATCCCCACATTGATGGCGCTGGCGCGGATCCGCGGACAGGAGATCGACGTGGCGCAAAGCCATGGCGCCGTTGTGCGCGAGGTCCCCGATAAGGAGGCCACCAGCGTATTGCATCTTCTGCGCCAGCGTCCGCTATTGATCTTCGCTGCCGGCGTGCTGCTTTTTCAGCTCGCGAATGCGGCCATGCTGCCGCTTATGGCGGGCGTTGTCACCACGCGGTCGAGCCAATGGGCGCCGGTGCTGATCGCCGCCTGTATCATCGTCCCGCAGGCCATCGTCGCGTTGACCTCGCCCTCGGTCGGCCGCAAGGCGCAGGCATGGGGAAGGCGGCCGCTGTTATTGCTGGCATTCGGCGCACTGGCGATCCGCGGCCTGCTGTTTGCGGTCGTGACAGATCCCTTTGTCCTGGTCGCGGTACAGATATTCGACGGCATCACCGCCGCCGTGTTGAGCGTGATGGTGCCGCTGACGGTAGCCGATGTCGCCTACGGAAGCGGACATTTCAACCTGGCGCAAGGCGTCGTCGGCACCGCGACCGGCATCGGCGCGTCGCTCAGCACGGTTCTAGCCGGCTATATCAGCGACATCTTCGGCAGCAGCATCGCCTTCGTCGGCCTGGCTTCGATCGCGGCCCTCGGCCTGACGGTGATCTGGCTGTTCATGCCGGAGACGCGGCGAACGGCTTGAGCGCAAGTCGCGCGGTCAGCAGCGCTGCAATCGAAAGTGAGGCGCCGATGCCGGCAACGCAGGCAGTCCACCCGAAGGAATCGAACAATTGACCGAGCACGGCGCTGCCGATAAGGCCGCCGAGGAAATAGCAGGCAAGGTATGTCCCGCTGACGACGCCGCGGTTGTCGCGCGCCGCCCGGCCGACGAAGCCGGTGGCGCAGGCCTGCGCGAAGAACGTGCCGATGCCGACCAGTACCATGCCCGTCAGAACTTGCGGCAGATGCGACGAGAGCAGCAGCGGCAGACCGGCGGCGGCAACCGCGAGGGCGCCCCAGAGCGCCGATCGTGTGCCAAACCGCGTCACGGCCCTGCCGGCGAACAGCGTCGTGACTACGGAAGGGGCGAAGACGAAATAGACCAGGCCGAGATCCATCCGTCCGAGCGACAACGGTTCGCGGACCAGCACAAAATTCACGAACGTAAAAGCCCCGATGAAAGCGAACAGGATGCAGAAGCCGATGGCGAAGGCCGAGCGGAGCGCCGGGTTGCGCCACTGCTCGACGATCGCCACCAACGGCGACTGGGTCGTGGGCATGGCGGGCAGGGGCCTGGCGCGCGCAATGGTGAAATAGACCAACACCGCGCCGGCAAGATTGAGCAGTGCAAAGAAATAGAAATTCGATGCCAGTCCCAGAGTATCGACCACGGCCGCAGCCACCAGCCGTCCGATCAGGTTGCTGGCGACGTTGCCGGTGATATAGGCCGCGAACGCGCCGCCTGCGTCCATCGAACTGCATTGTTCGCCGAGATAGGCCAGCGTCAACGCAAATGCCGACGCCATGCATAGCCCCTGTGCGATGCGAAGGATCGTGAAAACAGTCAGATCAGGTGCGCTTGCCAGCAGCGCGGTGGGGATTGCCAGCAGGATCAGGCTTGCGAGAATGCCAACCCGTCGGTCGATATGCGGACTCAGGAATCCTATGACGAGGCTCGCGACCGCCATGCCGAGCGTGCTCGCATTGACGGCAAACCCCATCTCGGCGGGCGATACGTTGTAGTGTCGGGTCAGCGAGGGAAGAATCGCCTGGGTGGCGAACAGATCGACCACGGTCAGGAACGCCGTGAGCCCGATAACGAACGATCGCAGCACCACCCCGGGCGAGGCACCATGCATTTCCATCGCGTCGGACATGTTGGTCATGGCGCTCTCGTGGGTGAAACAGGGGGGCCCCTGGGCGTGGGGGCGACACGGGGGCCAGGGCGCCACATCCGGCAACGAGGCCTCAAATGGCACTCGTTACATGTTGTGGTCGTGCGGATCCTTGCGGACGTCGCCGACGTAGAGAATGACGGTCTCCTTGCCGAGGTTCTTCCACCAATGCGAGGTGCCGGATACTTCGGGCCGGATCTCGCCGGCCTTGTGCACGATAGGCTCCGAGCAGTTGCTCGCATACTCGACGATCTCGCCCTGCTGTACGTAGATCAGGGCCGGGCGGTCGTCATGGCTGTGCCAGGGCACGATGCCGCCGGGCTCGATCGTCAGTTTGCGGAATCGCAACTCGCGATCCTTGATCTTCGCCGGCTGCTTTTCGAGATTGATCGCGCCGAGCGTGACGTCGGTGACGCCGACCGGCTTGTAGTCGACCTTCTCGCGGACGTTGGCCTGCATCTTGCCGGCCGGGCATTCGCCAGCGACGGCGCCCGAAGCGGTCGCAGCCGAGGTTGCGATGATTCCGGCGAGTGCGAGGTTTTGCCAGATGGCGCGTGAAGTGAATCTGGATTTGGTCATGTCGTGATCTCCTCTGCCTTCATTGCCCTGGCCTCGGGATCGGGCCGGCTACGTCCACGACCATCATCGAACTCGCGTGGGGAGGGAAATGCCGGTTGGCTTTTGATTTGATAGCGCCGCGCTATGCGACGCCGTCGGATGCCTCCATGCGTCGTGGCTATCGAACCGATTGGGTAACGGCATTTCTAATCTGGACCAGGGCTCTGTCTGATGGGGCAGCGCCCGATTGGCGGGCGCCTGCAATCACCCTGAGGATCCCCCATGATCAAGTTCTCGAAGACCCTGTTGCTCGCCGCGGGCCTTGCCGCCATCGCTACGTCTGCTATCTCGCAAACGCCCTGGGAAATGAAGTCGGGCATGGCCTACATGTATGCCGGCCCGGGCAAGATGTCGGCCATGGCGATGGCGTCGACCCCCAAGAATCACGACGCGATGATGAGGAACGCCCAGAAGGTCCCGAACAACACCGTGTTCTTCATGGACAAGGGCCAGCTCTACTCGACCTCGGGCATGCTTGATCCGACCGGCAATTTCTATCTGCCCTGAGGCTTGCGATGCCGAAGCGGTCCGGACCGCCCTTGTCGGGCGGCCCGGACCGGAAAATAATGTAGGGAATGCCGGAGCAGGACATGACGACAGCGCTTTCGCCAGCCAATGCCGAACGCCTCAAGCAGGCTTTCCAGCAATGCAGCGACATGGATGGCAGCCTGCGCGACCAGCTCGCAGCCTATGCTGCGGCGGGGAGGGAAATCTTTCCGGCTTACGGCGAAGCGGTTGACCGGCTGGTCGCGCGTCTTAATGAAAACGGCGGCGGCGAGAATGCGCCGCGTCCCGGCGAGGCGATGCCGCCGTTCCTGCTGCCCGACGAGACCGGGCGGCTGGTCAGCCTGAAGTCATTCACGGACAAGGGACCGGTCGCCGTGATGTTCTATCGCGGCCACTGGTGTCCCTATTGCCGGCTGAATGTGAGGGCGGTGATCCATGCCCAGGACCGGATCACGGCATTGGGTGCGCAGACGGTTGCGATCATGCCGGAGACGCAGGCCTATGCCGAAAAATTCAAGTCCGAATCCAACGCGCCGTTTCCAGTTCTGACCGACCTCGACAACGGCTACGCATTGTCGCTCAACCTTGCGATCTGGCTCGGCACCGAAATCCAGCAGTTGCTCTCATATCAGGACATGGCGAGCTTCCATGGCAATGACGGCTGGGTGCTGCCGATCCCGGCCACCTTCGTGGTCGGGCGGGATAGTCTGGTGAAGGCTCGCTTCGTCGATCCCGATTTTCGCAAGCGGATGGAAATCGATGACCTGATCGCCGCGTTGAAGAGCGCCAGCGAGGAGCGCTGACGGCGAGGACGACTCATCCGCTCAGGCGTTGCTGGTCTTGCCGATGACCTGCTGCCAGTCGGCACCGCGCAGCATGCGCATCACGGCGGACGCTACCGCCGTCCGTTCACGCCCGGCAACGCCGTAGAGGTTCACCGTTCGCCGCGCATCCAGTCCCTCGACTGTCGCGCGTTTGAGCGTCGGCGGCATCGAGGCGGTGTCCGGTACCACTGCGATGCCGATGTCAGCCTCCAATAGTTCGATCAGATCGCGTTCCGAGGCGATTTCATGGCTGCGATCGACATCGAGCCCATGCTCGCGGAGCGCGTTGTTCACCCGGGCCGTATGCTCGCAGTAGCTCCGCGACAGCAATTGTTCAGCGCGAAGGTCATCGAAATCGATTTTCTCGCGCGCGGCCAGCGCATGGTGGCGGTTGACGACGAGCTGAAAATTTTCGGTGAACAGCGGCCAGGTGTCGAGCCGGTCCCATTCCTCGCTGATTTCGGCGGCGATGCCGAGCTCGGCTTCACCCTTCTTGAGAAACTCAGCGACTTCCCGGCTGTTGCCGCGCAGAAAACGAAACTCCAGCCGATTGAAGAGTCGCTTGATCTGGTCGAGATGCGGAATCAGCAGCGACAGGTCGACGGAATGGGTCAAAGCGATCCGCAGCGCGCCGACCTCTCCGCTCTTGAAGGACGAGGCCAGTTCGCGTGCGCCAGTTGCTGCCTCATAGCATTGCCTCAGCAGCGGATGCATGCGCTGGCCAAGTTCGGTCAGTTGCGCGGCCGGACGCTCGCGACGGAACAGGTCGCCGCCGAGTTCGGCCTCCAGCTGCTTGATGGCGCGCGTCAGCGACGGTTGCGTGACATTGCACTCGTCGGCGGCGCGCGTGAAGTTGAGCACGCGCGCGACCGCAAGGAAGTAGCGGACCTGATGCATCTCCATGGCCGTGCCCCGGTCTGTGGTGCCGGAAACTTAGCCGATCCGCACGCCCGATGACATCATAACCGCCATAGCGCCGGCGTATGGTTTTGGAAGTCAAACGGCATTTCCTCAATGCCCGCCTGCCGTGCAGGTTGAGGTGCAAGTCGTCTCGTTAAACGGCTGACCAACCACACGAAAGGACGGCCATGAATATCCAGCTCACGGCCCGGGATACTGCGGCTCTGCGGCCTCTGACAGGCAAGGTATCGCTGGTGACGGGTTCGACCGGCGGCATCGGGTTCGGAATTGCCCGCGCGCTGGCCGAGGCCGGTTCGGCGGTGGTCCTGAATGGACTGGGCGTGCCGGCCGAGATCGCCAAAACCCGGGACCGGATGGAAGCCGATTTTGGCGTCAAGGTCAGCTATTCCGCGGCAGACATGACCGACGAGGATGCGATCGCGGAAATGATCGCCTCGACGATCGCCGGGCACGGCCGGCTCGATGTGCTCGTCAACAACGCCGGCATCCAGTACGTCGCGCCGCTCGAGCAGTTCCCGGTCGAGAAATGGAACGCGATCCTGTCGATCAACCTTTCCTCCGCCTTTCACACCACGCGGCTGACGCTGCCGGCGATGCGCAGCCAAAAGTTCGGGCGGATCATCAACATCGCTTCCGCACACGGGCTGGTCGGTTCGCCGTTCAAGGCGGCCTATGTCGCGGCCAAGCACGGAATCGTCGGCCTGACCAAGGTCACCGCGCTGGAAACCGCCGAAGACGGCATCACCTGCAACGCGATCTGCCCGGGTTATGTCTACACGCCGCTGGTTGAGGCGCAGATCGACGGCCAGGCGAGGGCGCACGGCATTTCCAGAGAAAGTGTCATCCGCGACGTGTTGCTGGCGCAGCAGCCGAACAAGCATTTTGCCAGCGTCGAGGAGTTGGGCGCCCTGACCGTATTTCTTGCGACCGACGCGGCGGCCTCGATCACCGGCATTGCGCTGCCGGTCGATGGCGGCTGGACCGCGCATTGAAGCCAGTATGAGCCGCGCTGACGAAACAGGGAGCGTGACATGAGCGATGTGAAGACCAGCCATTCCACACCGACCTTGCGGTCTCTGGGACGGTCCGAGCCGGGACAGGTCGTGCTGGTGTTGCAGGGCGGTGGCGCGCTCGGTTCCTATCAGGCCGGCGTCTATCAGGCACTGCATGAGGCCGGGATCGAGCCGGACTGGATCATCGGCACCTCCATCGGCGCCATCAACGCCAGCCTGATCGCGGGAAATGTGCCGTCGAAGCGGCTGTCGCGGTTGCGCGAATTCTGGAAGAGGATGGAGCAGAATCCGGTCTGGAGCTTTCGCGACATATTTCCGGGCTTCAACGAAAAGCTATCGTACTGGTCGACAGTGACCCATGGCATTCCCGGCTTCTTCAGGCCTAACCCGCTGGCTCACGCTGGTGACAGCTATCCGCTCGGTGCCGACAACGCCGGCTACTATTCGACGGCGCCGCTGGAGCGGACCCTGACGGAGCTGGTCGATTTCAATCTGGTCAACCAGTGCAGCCCGCGCCTGACCGTGGGCGCCGCACATGTCCGCACCAGCCAGATGCGCTATTTCGACAGCCGCGACGGCGAGCTTGGCGTCAAGCACATCATGGCATCGGGCGCGCTGCCGCCGGCGTTCCCGGCGGTGCGCATCGACGGCGAACTTTATTGGGACGGCGGCATTCTGTCGAACACGCCGACGGAAGCCGTGTTCGATGACAATCCGCGGAAGAACTCGCTGATCTTCGCCGTGCATCTGTGGAATCCGTCCGGCGCCGAGCCGACCACGATGGCTGAGGTGCTGAACCGGCACAAGGACGTGCAGTATTCGAGCCGGATCGCCAGCCAGATCGCACGCCAGCAGCAGGCGCATCGCCTGCGCCACGTCATCAACCAGCTTGCGGCACGCTTGCCGGAATCCGAGCGCAACAGCGAGGCCGTGAGGGAACTCGCCGGCTACGGCTGTCCGACGCGGATGCACGTCGTGCGGCTGCTGGCCCCGCAGCTCAGCCGCGAGGACCACACCAAGGACATCGATTTCAGTCCGTCGGGCATCATGCAGCGCTGGGATGCCGGCTACCGCCACACCAGGGCGGTACTGGACAGAAAACCCTGGGTCGGCGAGTTCGATCCGCTCTCGGGCGTGGTGCTGCACGAACAGGTGGAAGTCATGCCCGAGGCGGCGGAATGATCACGGTCACGCGCTGATCGACGGCGCGATCGTCTTCCGATAGAGCGCGGTGTAGCAGGCGGCGGAAAGATCCCAGCTGAAGGATCGCGCCATCGCGCTGCGCCGCATCGCGTGGAGCCGGTCCTTGGCGCCGAAGGCTTCGAACGCCCGCCTGATGCCGCCAAGGAAGGATTCGGCGGACGGCTGCGAAAACAGAAATCCGGTTTCGCCGTCCTTGATGGTCTCCGCGAGGCCGCCGGTCTGGTGGCCGATCGGCAGCGATCCAAACCGCTGCGCATACATCTGGCTCAGCCCGCATGGCTCGAACCGCGACGGCATCAGCGTAAAGTCGCTGCCGGCGAAAATTCGCCGCGCCTGTCCGTCGTTGAAGCCGATGGTCACCCCGATCGCATCAGGTCTGCGGCGATGCGCATCGACCAGCGCCTGCTCGATCTGCGGTTCGCCGCTGCCCGTCACCACGATCTGCCCGCCGGCCGCGATGATCTCGTCAGCGGCGGACAGCACGAGATCGACGCCTTTCTGGTGAACGAGACGGGCGACTAGGCCAAAAATCGGGCCGCGGGAGAGCGCCAGGCCAAACTGCTTGCGGACATAATCGGCGTTGGCCTGCTTGCCCTCCCAGTCGCCGGCGCCAAACGTCTGCGCCAGTTGCGCGCAGGCGCGGGGGTCCCAGCTTTCGTCGATGCCGTTGAGAATGCCGGTCAACTGCGCGGCATTCGAGCGCAGCCGGAGCAGCCCTTCGAGCCCGCAGCCCAGCTCGCGCGTGGTGATCTCCCTGGCATAGGTCGCGCTGACGGTGGTCAGATGCGAGGCGTAGACGATGCCGCCCTTCAGGAACGACAGCTTGTCGTAGAATTCGAGCCCATCGATGTGGAAGGAGCTCTCGGGCGCCCCGATCCGGCGCAGCGAGTCGCGCGGAAACAGCCCCTGGTAGGCGAGGTTGTGGATGGTCAGGATCGAAGGGATCTTCGCGCCCTTCCAGGCCAGGTAGGCTGGTGTCAGCGCGGCCTGCCAGTCATTGGCATGAACCAGGTCCGCTGCCCAATTCTTGTCCAGCGTGCCCATGGCCAGTTCGGCGGCGGCGGATGCGAAACGTCCGAAACGAACGTCATTGTCCGGCCAGTCGCAGCCGGACTCGTCACCGTAAGGGTTGCCCGGCCGCTCGTACAAATGCGGGCAGAGCAGGACGTAGACCGGCAACCCGTCCCGGGTCGACGCCCGTCCCAATGAGCATGCCGGCATCTCCGCCAGGGCGGCACATTTTCCAACGATTTCAATATGCGAGAGTTGCTCGACGACGTCCCGGTAGCCCGGCAGCATGATCCGGACATCGACCCACGGGCGAAGCGCCCGGGGCAGGGCTGCGGAAACGGCGGCAAGACCGCCCACTCGAACGAAGTCGTCAATCTCCGTGGTGACGAAAAGGACCTTCAAAGAAATGCCCTCGACCAGCCTTGAAAAGGTCTGATGCAAGAAAGGGTCCAGTTTGCCCCGCGATATTGCCGCCCCCGCCAGCAGTTCCCCACGCGTGAGTCTTTCCCGCCTTGACGGCCCCCTCTAGGGTGCGCGCCGTACTGTGAAAACGAAGCCCGAAAGGCCGAAGGAGTTTTGAGAGCGATGACCATAGCCGGTAACGATGAGAGGAATTTGACAGGCAGCTTTGCGGGCCTGCGCGTCCTCGATTTTTCGACCACGATTGCCGGGCCGCATTGCACGCGGATGCTCGCCGACATGGGGGCGGAGGTCATCAAGATCGAAACCGAGGAAGGCGAGACGATGCGCACCCGTCCGCCGGTGCGGAATAATTGCTCGACGGCCTTCGGCCAACTCAACGTCGGCAAGAACAGTCTGGTTCTGGATCTGAAATCACCCAAGGGGGCCGAAGCCGTGCGCCGGCTGGTCGCGACGGCGGACGTGCTGGTCGAGAATTTTCGCCCGGGTGTGATGCGGCGCCTGAAGCTCGACTACGCCTCCCTTCATTCGCTGAACCCGAAGCTGATCTATTGCTCGATCTCCGGATACGGCCAGACCGGTCCGTCGGCGGAGCTGCCGGCTTATGCGCCGGTGATCCACGCGGCCTCCGGCTACGAAATGGCGCACCTGGCCTATCAGCCCGGCCGCAGCCGGCCGGACTATTGCGGCATCTATCACGCCGACGTGCTCACCGGCGTCTACGCGTTCGGCGCCGTCTCGGCGGCACTCTATCAGCGTGCGGCAACCGGGCAGGGCCAGCATATCGACGTCTCGATGCTGGAATCGATGCTGAGCCTGACCTTGAACGAGTTGCAGTGGTCCCAATTCGAGGTGAAGCCGACGCAGCGGCCGATGTTCGGCCCCATCGAGACCACCGACGGCTATGTGATGGTCGCGATCGCCAGCGAGAAGACATTCCAGAGCCTGATGAAGGTCATCGGCCATTCGGAGTGGGTGAGCGATCCGCGCTTTGCAAAATACGCGGATCGTCGCGAAAACTGGGCGGGTCTGATGGAAGGCGTCGAGGCCTGGTCGCGCGCGGTGACGACCGAGCAATGCCTTGCGGCGCTCAATGAGCACGGCGTTCCCTCGTCGGCCTACCGCACGGTGGCTGAGGCGCTGCGCGATCCGCAGCTCGCCCATCGTGGCGCGATGGCCGAGGTCGAAGATGGCGGCGGCAGCTTCAAGGTGCTTAACCTGCCGTTCCGGATGTCCGGCGCCAGGGTGTCGGCGGCGCCGCGGATGTCGACGCTCGGCGAGCACACGCGTGCCTACCTGAAAGAAACCGGGCTGCCGGAGGACGAAATTGCCTCCTTTGGCGGCAAGGCGCAGACAACGGCGCGCGGCTGACGGCGCCAGTCCCGACCGCCAAGGTGTTAATCCTGCGGCTTTTCATCCGCCGCTTGCGAACGGCCTTGCCCGCGACGGCGTTTCCGGACATCTTGCGGGCCGGCCATCGACGATCCGGAATGCCGGACGCACGACACATCGGAGGGAACACAATGAAAGCGGCGATCCGTTCGAGCGCGCTTGCGCGAATATTTCTTGTGGCGGGATTTGGCGTGGCCTTGTCGGCTATGCCCGCCAACGCGCAGAAGCCCGGCGGCAGCATTGCCGTCGGTCTCGAACTCGACATCCCCGGTTTCGATCCTCTGAAGGTCGGCGTGTATGACACGGCGGCGCTGACCGCTTCATCCGCGCTCTTCGATACGCTCATCACACTCGACGCCAACGGCAAGGCGCAGCCCAAGCTCGCAGCGTCCTGGTCGAATTCGGATGACTTCAAGACCTGGACCTTCAAGCTGCGTCCCGGCGTCAAATTCCACGATGGCACGCCTTTCAATGCCGAGGCGGTGAAGGCCAACTTTGACCGGCAGAAGGATCCTGCGAACAAGTGCCGTTGCGCTTTCTATATTTCCGGCATCAACAATGTGCAGGCACCCGACGAATTGACGGTGGTCTACAACCTCAACGACCCCTCGGTGAACTTTCCTGCACTGATTTCCTACGCGAACCAGAACGCCGCCATTCATTCCCCGACAGCCTGGAAGACCAAGGGCGACGAGTACAACCGCAATCCTGTCGGTACCGGTCCCTATGTTCTGAAATCCTGGACCGCCGGCGATCGCATGATCCTCGAAAAAAATCCGGACTACTGGGACAAGGACAAGGTCTATTTCGACCGCATTACGCTGAAGCCGTTGCCGGACGCGCAGTCGCGCTTCGCCAGCCTGCAATCGGGCGAGGTCGACCTGATCTGGGATGACGAATATTCTGCCGACAACATCCTGAAGGCGCAGAAGGACCCCAAGCTGACCGTGCACACCTATGCCGGTTCGGGTGCTGCGGTTTACGCCTTCAACACCAAAACCCCGCCGTTTGACGACGTGCGCGTGCGCCAGGCGCTGGTCATGGCGCTCGACCGCAAGAAGATGTCGCAAGCAATTACCAATGGGCTCTCCAAACCTGCCAGCAATCCCTATGGCGACGGCTCCTGGGTCAAGTGCAAGGACGACGGTGCGCTTCCCGAAGACCTCGAGAAAGCCAAGGCGCTGATCAAGGACTACGGCAAGCCGGTCGAGTTCAAGATGCTCGTCACGGCGACGCCGCGTGGGCGCACCGTCGGTCAGGTGCTGCAACAGTTGTGGAAACGGGCCGGCGCCAACATGGAGATCGAGCAGGTCGATCAGGCGACGATTCCGCCGCGCGCCTTCATGCGCCAGTTCCAGTTGACGCCCTGGCGGATCGTCGACACCGCCGATCCCGATGTGCAGATGTATGCCAACTTCAAGACCGGAAGCCCGGTGGCGCTCGCCAACTACTCCAATCCGGAACTCGACCGGTTGCTCGATCACGCCCGCACCACGGCCGATACCAACCAGCGTATCGACGACTATTGTGCGATCAGCCGGCTGATCAACAAGGAGGCGATCTGGTTCTGGACCTTCCAGAACACCTACTACGCGATTTCCAGTGCGAAGGTAAAAGGCTTCCCCAAGATGTACAGCGGGGTGATCGACGTATCGCGCGCCTGGAAGGAATAGCCTCCCATGGCGTTCTTCGTTGCGCGCCGGCTCCTGTACCTGGTGCCGGTGCTGATAGCGGTTTCGCTGCTGACGTTCTCGATCGCGTCGCTGCTCCCGGGCGATCTTGCCTATACGATCCTCGGCGACCAGGCGACGCCGGAGAACGTGGCGGCGTTGCGGCATGACATGGGTTTGGACCAGCCGATCTGGTGGCGCTATCTGAGCTGGCTCGGCAATGTGATGCAGGGCGATTTCGGTCGCTCGTTCCGCACCGGCCAGACGGTGCTGCAGGCAGTAGCCGAACGGCTGCCGGTATCCATCGAGCTGATGCTGCTGGCGCAGCTCGGCGCGCTGGCGATCGGCGTTCCCCTGGCGATCATCTGCGCGGCGCGCAGTGGCGGGCCGTTCGACCGCTTCATGACCGGCTCCGCTTTCGCCATGCTGTCGGTGCCGACTTTCCTGTCGGCGATCCTGCTGATCTATTTTTTCGCGGTCGAGCTGCGCTGGCTGCCGGCGACCGGTTATGTGCCGTTTTCCGAAGACCCGGCAGCAAACCTGCGCTTCATGGTGTTGCCGGCGTTGACGCTGGCGCTGGCCGAATGGCCCGGCATCATGCGTATTCTGCGATCCGACATGATCGCGACCTTGCAGGAAGACTATATCGCGCTCGCCAAGGCGAAGGGGCTGAAGCCGGCGCGCATCCTGTTCGTGCATGCGCTGAAGCCGTCGTCGCTGACCCTGGTGACGATCACCGGCATCAATATCGGCCGGCTGATCGGCGGCGCCGTCATTGTCGAGACCGTCTTCGCGCTGCCCGGGATCGGCCGGCTTCTGGTCGGAGCGATCGGCACCCGCGACCTCATCATCCTGCAGGGCGTGGTGCTTCTGGTCGCCGCCGGTTTCGTCATCATGAATTTCATCGTCGATCTGCTCTACGCCGTCCTCGATCCCAGGATTCGTCATGGCCACGCTTGAACTCACACTGGACGAGGAGCTCCAGGCACAGCCGGCAAAGCGTGGACGCAGGCTGGGGGTGCTGTTCTGGGCGGCGATCGGCTGGCTGGTGATTGTGTTTGCACTCGCGATTTTCGCCGATTTCCTTCCGATACCGAGCCCGACCGATATGGACATGCTGGAACGGCGCGCACCGTTCTCCGCGGAGCACTGGCTTGGAACCGATGGGCTCGGCCGCGACGAGCTATCGCGGTTGATCCATGGCGCGCGCATATCGCTGACGGTCGGCCTTCTTGCGCCGGTGATCGGCCTCGTCATCGGCGGCGCGCTCGGGATGCTCGCCGGTTATTTCGGTGGCCGGTTCGAGACGACCGTCGTCGGCAGCATGGATGTGCTGCTGGCATTTCCACCGCTCATTCTTGTGCTGGCCGTGATTGCCTTTGTCGGGCAATCGATCGTCAATCTTACCCTGATCCTGGGCGCGCTGAGCATTCCCGCCTCCATGCGGGTAGCGCGGGCGGCGACGCTGACGCTGTCGCGGCGCGAATTCGTCATCGCGGCACAGGCGCTGGGCGCCTCGCATGCGCGAATCCTGCTGCGCGAACTGCTGCCGAACGTGATCCTGCCGCTGCTGGCCTTCTTCCTGCTCGGTGTGGCCGTCATCATCGTGGTCGAGGGCTCGCTGTCGTTCCTCGGCCTCGGCGTGCCTCCGCCGATATCGAGCTGGGGCAGCATGATCGGGGAGGGGCGGGAGAGCCTTGACGTGGCGCCGCGGCTTGCGTTCATGCCGGCGGCGGCAATGTTTCTGACCGTGCTTTCCTTCAACCTTGTCGGCGATACCTTGCGGGCGCTGACCGATCCAAGGCAGGGCGCGCTGTGACCGGAAACACCCTGCTTTCCGTTGAGGATGTCTCCGTCGAGTTGCCGACGCCGCGCGGCAATCTGCGCGCGGTGGACCATGTCGATCTCACCGTCGGCGCAGGGCAGACGCTCGGCGTCGTAGGCGAATCCGGTTGCGGCAAGACCATGCTGTCGCGGTCGATCCTGCAATTGCTGCCGAAGAAGGCAAAACTGACCGGCCGGGTGGTGTTCGATGGTCAGGACCTGCTGCAGCTTGCGCCGGAGAAGCTGCGCAAATTGCGCGGGCGCTCGTTGGCGGTCGTGTTCCAGGACCCGATGACCTCGCTCAATCCGGTGCTGACGATCGGCACCCAGTTGATCGAGACGCTGCAGGAGCATCTCGAACTCGACGACGCCAGCGCCAGGAAGCGCAGCGTCGAATTGCTCGCCGCGGTGGGCATTCCCGCGCCCGAACAAAGGCTGGCGCAATATCCACATCAGCTCTCCGGCGGGATGCGGCAGCGGGTGGCGATTGCGATCGCGCTGTCTTGCGAACCGAAACTTTTGATCGCGGACGAGCCGACCACCGCGCTCGACGTGACGATTCAGGCGCAGATCCTCGATCTCCTGGCGCGGGAGCAGCGCCGGCGGCACATGGCGATGATCATCATCACCCACGACCTCGGTGTCGTTGCCGGCCGTACCGACGAAGTCGCGGTCATGTATGCCGGCCGCGTGGTCGAGCGCGCGCCGACGCCTGCTTTGTTCAAGAAAATGCGGATGCCTTACACGGAGGCGCTGCTCGCCGCGCTTCCGCGACTCGACGCCCCGCCGCATACGCCGCTGCCGGCGATATCGGGGCGTCCGCCCGATCCAACCCGGCCGCTGAAGGGTTGTTCGTTCTCGCCGCGTTGCCGCTATGCGGTGGCCCGCTGCCACACCGAGAAGCCAGCGCTGGCGCAGGCTGAGTCGCGGGCGCATCAGTTCGCCTGCTTCCACCCGATCGAAGCCCATGCCGGTGCCGGCGCATGATGCTGCAAGTCTCACCATCCGCGTTGCCGTCCACGTCCGGCGAACCGTTGCTCGAAGTCAACGATCTCGTCGTCGAATATCCCGTCGGCGCCAAGACGGTCCATGCGGTGTCCGGCGTCGACCTGCAGATCGCCCGTGGCGAGACGCTTGGCCTGGTCGGCGAATCCGGCTGCGGTAAATCGACGCTCGGCCGCGCGGTATTGCAACTGCGACGGCCGACATCGGGACAGGTGCTGTTCGACGGGCACGATCTCACCGCGATGCGGGGCGACTCGCTGCGGCTGATGCGCCGCCGTGTGCAACTGATCTTCCAGGATCCGATTGCGTCGCTGAACCCGCGCCGCAAGATCGGCGACATCGTCGCCGAGCCGCTGGTGATCGCAGGCGTCAAGGATCCGGACAAGCGCAGGGAGCTTGTCTACGAGGTGCTCAGCGCGGTCGGTCTCGATCCGAACCTGGTGGTCGGACGTCTTCCGCATGAGTTCTCCGGCGGACAGTGCCAGCGCATCTGCATTGCGCGTGCGCTGATCCTCAATCCGGAGTTCATCGTTTGCGACGAGCCGGTCTCGGCGCTCGACGTTTCCATCCGGGCCCAGATTCTCAATTTGCTGGAGGAGATGAAGGCGCGTTTCGGATTGACGCTGCTGTTCATCGCGCACGATCTCGCCGTGGTGAAGGCCGTGAGCGACCGCGTCGCAGTGATGTATCTGGGCCGCTTGTGCGAAGTCGGTCCCTCCGAACATCTGTTCGCGAGCCCGGCGCATCCCTATACCGCGCTGTTGATCGAGGCGATCCCGATGCCCGATCCGGATGTCCGTCCGACCGAGACGGTGCCGGTGGGTGAGCCGCCGTCGCCGATTGCACCGCCGTCCGGCTGCCGGTTTCGGACCCGCTGCCCGCGGGCGGATCAGCGTTGCAGCGACGAGATGCCGGAACTGCGCCCCGTAGCGCCGGGCCAACTCGTCGCCTGCCATCACCCCCTGATCTGATACCGGAAGGCCGTCGGGGCGCGTTTGTCTCTCTGGGGCAGACGTGGCAATGTCCGCCTTCGAATGCGCCCAAGAAAAAGAACGACGGGAGAGATGCGATGAAGAGTTTTCAGGTCGCCGAGTTCAACGCCCCCCTGAAGGAGGTGGATCAAGTGACGCCGCAGCCGACGGGCACGCAGGTGCTGATCAAGGTAAAGGCGGCCGGCGTCTGCCACAGCGACCTTCACATCTGGGAAGGCGGCTATGATCTCGGCCATGGCCGCAAGCCGCTGTCGTTGAAGGATCGCGGCGTGTCGCTGCCGCGCACCATGGGTCATGAGACAGTAGGCGAGGTGGTCGCGTTCGGGCCTGACGTCACGGCCGCCGACAAGGGTGACCTTAAGGTCGGCGACGTCGCGCTGGTCTACCCCTGGCTCGGCTGCGGCAAGTGCGAGACCTGCCGCGGCGGCGATGAGAACATGTGCGTCGTCAAGCCGAATTCGCTCGGCGTCTATTGCGACGGCGGCTATGCCGATCACATGACGGTGCCGAATCCGAAGTATCTGCTGAACCTGAAAGGGCTCGATCCGGTGACCGCAGCGCCCTATGCGTGCTCCGGCGTTACCACCTATAGTGCGTTGAAGAAGGTCGAGTTCGCCTTCAACTCGCCGATCGTGATCTTCGGCGCCGGCGGGCTCGGACTGATGGCGCTGTCGCTATTGAAGGCGATGGGCGGCAAGGGCGCCATCGTCGTCGACATCGACGCGAAGAAGCGCGAGGCTGCGGAAGCCGCCGGCGCGCTCGCCACCGTCGACGGCAAGGCGCCCGATGCGCTGGAGCAGCTCGCCAAGAAGGCCGGCGGCCCGATCCGCGCGGTGATCGATCTGGTTGGCAACGCCCAGACCACCCAGCTCGGCTTCGACTGTCTCACCAAGGGCGGCAAGCTCGTCATCGTCGGCCTGTTCGGCGGCGGCGCGCCGTGGGCGCTGCCGCTGATTCCGATCAAGGCGATCACGATCCAGGGCAGCTATGTCGGAAACCTGCGCGAAACCCAGGAATTGCTCGATCTCGTTCGCACCAAGAAGATCGCGCCAATTCCGGTAACGACGATGCCGCTCGCCAAGGCCAACGAAGCGCTGACCGATCTGCAGAAGGGCAAACTGGTCGGCCGCGCGGTGCTGACGCCGTAGGCGCGTCACCTCTTTTCGTCACGGCCGGGCTTGACCTCGGCCATTCACGTCTTTCCTTGCTACGCAGGCAAGGACGTGGACGCCCGGCACAAGGCCGGGCATGACGAGCCTGATAAATTGCCCGTACAAGGAATCTCCCATGGCCGCAAACAACGCGCTCCACATCGCCGTGCTCGGCGGCGATGGCATCGGCCCCGAAGTCATGGCGCCGGCGCTCGAAGTCCTGCGCAAGATCGAGGCGACGACGGACCTGAAGTTCCGCTTCACCGACGCCCCGGCCGGCGCCAACAATTATCTGGCGACGGGCAAATCCATGCCCGAGAGCACCGTACGGCTGTGCGAGGAGGCAGACGCCATCCTGCTTGGCGCCTGCGGCCTGCCGTCGGTGCGCTATCCTGATAACACCGAGATTGCGCCGCAGATCGAGCTGCGTTTTCACTTCGATCTCTATGCCGGCGTGCGTCCGGCGCGGCTGGTCCCGGGCGTGCCGAGCCCGATCGTCGGCGCCGACAAGCGCGGCATCGATCTCGTGCTGATCAGGGAGTCCACTGAAGGCCTGTTCGCGTCGATGGGCAAGGGCGTTGTGACCGAGACCGAGGCGCGCGAGACGCTCGTCATCACCCGAAAAACCTCGGAGCGGCTGTTCGAGTTTTCTTTCAGGCTCGCCGAACGGCGCAAGGCGCGCGGCAAGGCGAATGGCGGGCTGACCTGCGTCGACAAGGCGAACGTATTCCGCGCCTTCGCGTTCTTTCGCGAGATGTTCGACGAGGCCGCCAAGCGCCATCCCGGCGTGAAGGCCGACCGGGTCTATGTCGATGCCTGCTCGCTGATGATGGTGAAGCGTCCCTGGGATTTCGACGTCATGGTGACGGAGAACATGTTCGGCGACATTCTTTCCGACCTCGCCGCCGGCCTGATCGGCGGCCTCGGAATGGCGCCGTCAGCCGACATCGGCGACCGCTATGCCGTTTTCCAGCCATGCCATGGCACCGCGCCCGACATCATGGGGCAGGGCAAGGCCAATCCCACCGCTATGATTCTGTCGGCCGCCATGATGCTGGACTGGCTCGCCGAGAAGCACGGCCTTGAAAGCGCCGCCGAAGCCGGTGAACGCATCGAGCGCGCGGTCGACAAGGCCTATGCGGGAGGCATCAAGCCGATGGAATTCGGCGGGAGCAATGGTACTGCGGACGTTACCAGGGCGGTCCTGTCGGCGCTCTGATGGTTGTTGAAACTTGTAGCCCGGATGAGCGAAGCGATATCCGGGGCGGTGTCAGAGAGAACCCGGATATCGCTTCGCTCATCCGCGCTACTGGAAATTAGACTGGCCTACTTCCCCCTGAACTGCGGCTTGCGCTTTTCCATGAAAGCCGTTCGGCCCTCGCGGAAATCTTCCGAGTCCATGCAGGCCGTGCCGATCTTCTTGACCGCGTCCATGTTGCGGCGGCTCTCGTCCTTCAGCACTTCGGCGATCGTGATCTTGGCGGCCTGAATGGCCAGCGGGGCGTTGCCGGAGATGGTTCGTGCGATCTCCATGGTCGCACCCCACAATTCCTGATCCGGCAGCACGCGATCGACCAGTCCGATCCGCAATGCTTCTGCGGAATCGATCCGCATGCCCGTGTACATGATGAGCCGCGCCCAGGATGGTCCGACCAGCGACACCAGATGTTTGAGGCCGTCATAGCCATAGGCGATGCCGAGCCGGGCGGCGGGAATGCCGAACTGGCTGTTGTCGGAAGCGATGCGAATATCCGTCAGCATGGCGACCTGCATGCCGCCACCGAGGCAGAAGCCGCGGATGCAGGCGATCGTCGGCTTCGGATAATTCGCCAGCAGCGCGCGCTGCGCCTCGCTGCGCCTCGAATATTCCTCCGAGGCCGCCGCATTGTGGCGGGTCTTTTCGAACTGGCTGATGTCCGCGCCCGAGACGAAGGCCTTGTCGCCAGCGCCGACCAGGATGACGACGCGAACATCGGGATTGTCGCGCAACTCGATCAGCGCGCTGCCGAGCCCCTCCCACATTTCGAGCGACATGGCATTGCGCTTTTCGGGATTGTTGAAGGTGATGACGCCGACGCCCTCGCTAACGCCCTGCAGGATCTTGCCGTCGGCATGGGATTTTTCGGTGTTTTTTGGGATGTCGAGCATCGTGGTGTCCGGACTATTTCAGGGATCGACGAAGAGGCCGAAGTTCGCCAGGGCGAGGGCCGGCCGCGCGGCAGTGTAGCCCACCACGCCGCGACGCGTGGATGTTTCTTTTCGGAAGCGGACACCCAACCCAGCCGCGAGGCGCGCGAACGTCGGTCGGGGTGGGCAGCATTGTCGCTTCTTCAAACCGTTGAGTCAGCCGCGTTGATCAAGGTCTGGCGCCACCTTCTGGAGGTCGCGGGCAAGTTCGTTGGAAAGCGTTGCGGGCCGCATCAGGGCCGCACTCGAGCATTGGGTTATTGGTGTGAAAAAGTCAGGCGGGGAGCGATCAAAATTCTCGGTGCGAAAATTTCCGGACGTCGCCATCCAAACTGGCGACATAACGATTCTGTACAACTAAAAAGGTCTGACTTGGCGCAGCAACAAGCTACCCGGCGATCCGCTCGCGATGAATGATCGGGTCCGCGGTGCTGCGTTCCAGTCCCGGCAATGCCTAGTCTTCGTTAGCGGCAATCGACTCCATCAACGACACCAACTGACGCTGCACGGTCTGGTCCTTGATCTTGCTGTAGGCGCGCAGCAGCCTCAGGCTGAACGCGCTGTCCAAAAACAGCAGGCTCTCGACTTCCCGCGCCTTGCCGTCGCCATCGTAGAAGAAGGTGACCGGCACATCGAGCGCAGTGGCGATCTGCTGCAGGCGGGCGGCACCGACGCGATTGACGCCCTTCTCGTACTTCTGAACCTGCTGGAAGCTGACGCCGAGTTTGTCGCCGAGCTCGGCCTGCGAGATCTTCTGTTCCACACGCCGCAGACGAATGCGCTTGCCCAGTTCGATGTCGGGCTTGCCGGCACTGCGCTGCTTCATCTTCTTTGCTGCTGATCTATTCATTCTGGTTCTACATCCTTCGATCGGGAACTCTGGGGAAATAAGCCAGGAGTTCAGCCGTATTTTCCGCGTTAAAGTACGTATCGACCGCGTATTCGTCTCAAAACCACGAGATTCCTGCGATATTATGGATGGCAGCCAAACACAAATGCATATTGGAGCATCCTGATACCGATGCTTACCGACCGTTCCGGCCGGTAAAGCCCGGGACCAATTGGCAAAACCCCGCGCCACTACATTTGACAAAATATTTGCGAAACCACAACCACCGCGAGTTCAAAGGCCACAGATTTTCGAAAGCATACTTACCATCCCGCGGCGCGCGCACCGTGGTTTTACGGGGGTGCCCGCCGCTTTTGCAGTGCGTGAAGTACCAAACTCAGCTTGCAGGACGTAAAAATCGCTACCGCGATAGTCGGGAAAATATAGCAATACTGAGCTCCTTCTCAATCGATGCGTGTGTCAACGATTGCCGATCAAAGCCGCTGGCCACAGCGTCAGAACTCGCCGAGCGCGCGTGCGCTTTCGTCGACCCATGCCGTCACTTGAAGATGCGAATTGCCGTCGAGATTGCTCTCGCGCGCTGACGACCGGTTGCCGATCAAACTGCCGAGCGACCTGGCCATGTCGTGAAAGCTTCTGCCGATGACCGACGATCAGATAGATCGGAAGGACAGTGTGACTGAGCGGACAAGCGTCGCGTCTCGAGGCTCTCGTCGGGGATCGATGAAAATGATTGCAATCATTCCGGCCGAGCCGGCAGACGGCTCGGACGCCCGCGCGCTATTGGTGCCTTGCACCGATTAAATTGGCTTCCACAGCCGCGCGGTTTTGCATACGCTTTGCTTCTGTTGCCGTGTTGTCGGCTAGGCCCAAAGTCCCGCTTACAAGGGACGGGCATCACAGGGGAGAACGCCATGAAGCGAAGAACCGTACTCGCGGGCCTTGGTGCGACGGCTGTTGCCGGCGCCTTGGGCATGCCATCGATCGTCCGGGCGCAGGCGCCCGTCACGCTGAACGGGGCCGTGCAGTTCAACGACGACCACGCCTTCAACCGGGCGCTCATCAGGTTCGAGGAACTGGTGAAGAAATATTACGGCAAGCCGGTCAACTTTACGCTGCACAAGAACTCGTCGCTCGGCCTCGAAAAGCAGTATTTCGAGTATATGTCGCAGGGCAAGGCGGTCGATTACGGCATCGTCTCGCCGGCTCACATGTCGACGTTCGCCAAGGCCGCGCCCTTCATCGATGCGCCTTTTGTGTTCAAGGGCATCGACCACATGAACAAGGTGGTCGAAGCGAATATTCTGACCCCGATCGCCGACGAAGTCGCGGCCAAGGCCGAAGTGGTTCTGATCGGCTATGCCGGTGGCGGCGTCCGCAACATCTTTGCCAACAAGCCGCTCAAGAACCTTGCCGAGCTCAAGGGGCTCAAGGTGCGCGTGCAGGGCGCGCCGATCTGGTCGAAGACCTTTGCGGCGGTCGGCATGAGCCCCACGGTGATTGCCTACAATGAAATCTACAACGCCATCCAGAACGGCGTGATCGCAGCCGGCGAAAATGAAGCCGCCGGCGTCGAGGCGATGAAGTTCTACGAAGTCGCGCCGCACCTCAACCTGACGCAGCATGCGGTGTCGATCCGTCCGATCTGCTTCTCGGTGAAAACGCTGAAGACCCTTCCCAAGGATCTGCAGGACGCCATCATGAAGGCCGGCAAGGAAGCCGGGGACTACGGTCGCCAGCTGGAATCGAGCGAGGAAGTCGTCAAGCTGGAAACGCTGGAGAAGGCGGGCAAGCTCAAGCGCGTTGCGTTCGAGGAGCGTGACGCCATGAAGAAGCTCGCCGATCCCGTGATAGCGACTTACGCCAAGGAGATCGGCGCCGAGGGCATCTTCGAGAAGATCAACGTCGCCTAGGAACGCCGGCGCCGCCGACAGTATTCCCGGGCAGGCCTCGCTTCCTGCCCGGACCGGCGCGCTGGTATCCGCACGGAGCCGAAATGACCGAAATACCTGTCTCGTCGACCCCGACGCTGTGGCGTCGAGCGACGGCCGCTTATGCGAAACTGCTGGAAGTCCTGCTCGCCGCCTGCGTCGGCATTCTGGTCATCCCGGTCACGCTGCAGATCGTCTCTCGCTATACGCCACTCATTCCGTCCTACATCTGGACCGAGGAGATGGCGCGATTCCTGTTCGTGTGGACGATCATGATCGGCGCCATGGTCGGCGTGCGGGAGGCGCAGCATTTCGAAGTCGACGTTTGGCCTGACCTGTCGCGGCGGTCGGAGGCCGCCGTGCGGATTCTTGCACGTTTCGGAGTGCTCGCGCTTGCGCTGGTGTTCTTGTGGGCCGGCATAGAGTTTACGCGCTTCGCGTGGAACAGGACGTCCGAACTGGCCGACCTGCCGCTCTGGCTGATTCATGTGGCGTGGCCGGTGGCCGGCGTGACGTGGATCGTGTTCGCGGGTGAACAGATCGTCGACGAATTCAAGATTCTCGTTGGGGCAAACGATGAGCGGTAATGTTCTTTCTGCCGGCGAAGCCGCGCTGATCCTGTTCGGCGTGTTCGTTGGTCTGCTCATCATCCGCGTGCCAGTGGCTTTCGCGCTTGGCCTTGCCTGCGTTCCGATCCTGCTGGTCGAGCCCCGTCTGTCGATCATGATGCTCGCGCAGGAGACCTTCAACGCCTACAACTCGTTCATCCTGCTCGCGGTGCCGTTCTTCCTCCTGACCGCCAACCTGATGAGTATCGGCGGCATCACCGACCGGCTGGTCGCGCTGTCGCGTTCGATGGTGGGACACTGGCCGGGATCGCTGGCCCAGATCAACGTCGTGCTGTCGGTGTTCTTCGCCGGCATTTCCGGCTCCTCCACGGCTGACGCGGCGAGCCAGTCCAAGATCTTCATCGATGCCCAGACCAAGGAGGGCTACGACCTCTCGTTCTCCATCGCCATCACGGCGGTGTCGGCGGTGCTGGCCGTCATCATCCCGCCCTCCATCCTGATGATCGTGTGGGGCGGGCTGATCTCGACCTCGATTGCGGCCATGTATCTGGCCGGCATCGTGCCGGGATTGCTGATCGCCGGCGCGCAGATGGCGACCGTCCATGTCTATGCAGTGCGTCGCGGCTATCCGACCTACCCGAAGGACAGCTGGCGGGACATGCGCTGTGCGCTCTGGCGATCGATACCGGCGATGATGACGCCGTTCATCATTGTCGGCGGCATTTTGCTGGGATGGTTCACCGCGACCGAATCCGCTTGTGTCGCGGTGCTCTATTCGGTCGTGCTGTCGACCTTCTTCTATCGCGAGACCGGCTTGCGCGAACTCTACAAGGCCTTGCTCGATACCGGGCGGCTGGCCGGGGTCGCGCTGTTCTGCGTGGGCACGGCGAGTGCCTTCGGCTGGCTGCTGGCGTACTACAAGATCCCGCAGGAACTGCTTGCCAACGTCTCGACCTGGGGCATGGGCACGATCGCAGCCGGCTTCTTCATCTCATTCTGCTTTCTCGTCGTGGGCTGCTTCCTCGATGCCATTCCGGCGATCATCATCGTCGGCACCGTGCTGGAGCCGCTCGCCAGGTCGGTCGATCTGCACCCGGTTCAGTTTGCGATCATCTCGATCATCTCCCTTGCGTTCGGGCTGGTAACGCCGCCCTATGGTCTGTGCCTGATGATCGCCTGTTCGATCGCAGGCGTGCGGCTGCGCTATGCGTTGAAAGACACGGTCATCATGCTGATCCCGATGCTGCTGGTTCTGGCAGCGGTGATCATCTGGCCCAGCGTTTCGCTGTTCCTGCCCCGTCTGATCGTTCCGGAGATGCTGAAATAGCCAGCGCGCCAGGATGCGGCGGTTATTCCTCGAGAGCGCAGCTTATTGTGTAAACCACGCCGCGCGGCAGGAAGTCGACCGTCGCTTCGCCGCCGAGCTGGTCGCGCGCGCTGCGTTCGATCAGCCGCGATCCGAACCCGCGCTGGACTGGCGCCGTGACATGCGGACCGCCGGCCTCGGTCCAGATCAGTCGAAGCTTGCGTCCATTGCTTTCCTCGACAATTTCCCAATCCAGGGCAACGGTTCCGGTATCGTTCGAGAGCGAGCCGTATTTGGCGGCGTTGGTTGCGATTTCGTGCAGGATCATCGCGAGTACCACGGCGAGCCGCGGCGAGAGCGGCACCCGCGGTCCGAACATCCGGACCCGCTCGGGGTTGTTGAGAAGATAGGGTTGCAGCACCCGCGCGATGACCTCGCGCAGCTCGGCGCTCTGCCACTTCTCCTGGCTCAACAGATTATGCGCCTCTGCCAGCGCGCCCAGCCGTCCCTCGAACTTTTGGCGCTCGGCCCGGCTGGCGCTGCGAAACGTCTGCGTCGCGATCGACTGCAGGACCGCGAGCGTATTCTTGACGCGATGGTTGAGTTCCTCGATCAGCAGACCGTGGAGCATTTCGCCACGGGCGATCTGCGTCGCCATCCGCACCGCAAAGGCAAGGCCGACCAGCAGGAGAATGCCGCCCATCACGCTTGTGATCGCGAGGCTCCGCCACAGCGGCGCCACCAGCGAACTCTCCGCGATCCCGGCGGCGACCGTCCAGCCGGTGAGGGTGGATCGCGACACGCTTGTGATCAGCGGCACGCCCTCCAGCGACACCGTCGCGAAGGTCGCTTCGGGGGCGCGGAACATCGCCGCATACAGGGTAGGCGAAGCCTTTTGTCCGATCGTGCCCTGCGGATTCGGCACGCGCGCGAAATTCATGCCCTCGCCGTCGAAGATCGAGATGGTCCAGTCCTGGCCCGGACGCTGTTGCTCAATCATGGTTTGGAAAATCTCGATCGGCGGGCTGAACGAGAGTTCGAAGAGAACCTCGCCGTCACGGATGACGGGCACTTCGACCGTCACGATCAGTTGATGCTTGACCGCTCCGAAGAACAGATTCGAGTAGATGGGCTTTTTTTCCGCGAACACGCGGTCGACAATGGCGCGGTTGTTGCGTGGCGGCAGGCTGGCAGTATCTGATGTCACCGAGGAGAACAGTTGCCGGCCTTCACGATCCGCCACCAGGATAACGCCGCCGTTGCCATACTGCTCGAGGAAGCCCTGGGATAGCCGGCGAAACTCGTCGAAATTCCGGCCGCGCAACACATCGGTCAGCGCCAATACCTGCAGCGCGCCAGTCATCCGCTGCATCTCGGCATCCAGCACGAGACGAATGCTGCGCACGGTTTCGACCACCCGTTGCGTCGCCTGCCTGCGGTCCTGCTGATGGTGGTTATAGACCAGCCCGGCCGCGAAGATGATCAGCGGCAACGTGGTTCCCGCGACCAGAAGAGCGAGACGCACTGGCAATGAGGACTTTGGCAACGGGATTCCCGGATCGGCGCCCAATTGACCGCAGCATAGGAGAGCGGCCGAATTTCGCCAAGGATATTAGTAAGATATCCCGCAAAGCTCGATCAGAGGTTCCATCGCATGCGCATGCGATGGAACCCGCGGTGCTCCAACCGTCAGAGATTGCTGTCGGTGATCGCCGCATACACCATGGTGCGCAGTTCGCGCCGCAACGGATAGGCGCTCGACGGCAGCACTTGCGTCATGAAGATCATGATCAGCTCTTCCGCCGGATCGATCAAGAACGAGGTCGTGGCCGCGCCGCCCCAGCTGAATTCGCCGGGGCTGCCGGCGATCAACGTCTGAGCCGGGTGCATGGTGACGGCAAAGCCGAGCCCGAAGCCGATGCCGTTGTAGGCGGCTTCCGAGAATAGCGATCGCGACATCGCCGGCAGGTCGACGCCGCCGGGCAAATGGTTCGAAGCCATCAGCTTCAGTGTCTTCGGGCCCAGCAGCCTGACGCCACCGAGTTCGCCGCCATGGAGCAGTGCCCGGCAGAAGGTGAGGTAGTCGGCCATGGTCGAGCACAGGCCGCCGCCGCCGGAGATAAACGAGGGCGGGGAGAGGAACGAACTCGTCGTCGGATCGTCCTGCAGCGTCAATTTGGCCTCGCCGGCAGTCATCCCGATCTGCACGCCGGCCGAATAGCAGGCTGCGAAACGATGCGCCTTTTCCTTCGGTACAAAGAAGTCGGTGTCGTTCATGCCGAGCGGATCGAGGATGCGCTCTTTGAGAAATTGCTCGAACGGCTTGCCACTGATCACGCCGATCAGATAGCCGAGCACGTCGGTGGCAACCGAGTAATTCCAGGCCTCGCCCGGCGAGAACTCCAGCGGAATCTTGGAGAGGTCGTCGATCATGGTCTGCAGCGTGCCGGCCTTGATCACTTCGCCGATCTTGGTCTCGCGATAGGCGGCGTCGACATTGCTGCGCTGCTGGAAGCCATAGGTCAGCCCGGACGTGTGGCGCAGCAGGTCCACGATCAGCATCGGCCGCGTCGGCGGGCGGGTCATGAAGGCCGGATGGATGCCGGCCAGGAACACGCCGAGGTTCTTCCATGACGGGATGTATTTGTGCACGGGCTCGTCGAGCGCGACGCGGCCTTCCTCGACCAGCATCATGAAGGCCACGCTGGTGATCGGCTTGGTCATCGAATAGATGCGGAAGATGGTGTCGTCCTTGACCGGCGCCTTGCGCTCGAGGTCGGCAAAGCCCTGCACGGTCGAGTGTACGATCTTGCCGCGGCGGTAGACCAGGAGCTGGGTCCCGGGAAAGCGGCCGGCATCGAGGTAACGCTGTTTCAGGTGATTTTCGAGCCGATCGAGCGCCGGCTTGGACATTCCGGCGGATTCGGGCGAGGCGGGGGTAGGGGCTAACATGGGGGCGCGTCTCCGGCTGGCTGTTGACAGCTTTGATAGCCGAAAAGTGTGCCCCATTCCAACCGGCTGAGCTTACCGATGGCGGGGCGGTGGTATACGCTGACCGCAGCCACCGCGTATGCCGCAGGACACAAAAGATGCCCCAATTCAACGAGACCGAGCTGACCGCCGCCGTGATCCGCAGCTTCGACGATACGCCGGATCCGCGCGCCAAATTCCTGCTGCAGGAATTGGTGAAATCGCTGCACGACTATGTCAGCAGGACCGATCTCACCTTCGAGGAATGGGAATATGCGATCGATTTCCTGACCCGGACCGGCCAGAAATGCACGCCGATCCGTCAGGAGTTCATCCTGCTCTCCGACGTGCTCGGCGTGTCGATGCTGGTCGATGCCGTGAACCATCGCGAGCGCGGCGGCGCCACCGAGACGACGGTGCTCGGCCCGTTCTATGTCGGTGAGCACAGGGAGACGCCGCATGGCACCGATATCTCCGCCACGCTGCCGGGCGAGCGGATGTTCGTGCAGAGCCGCGTCACCGACCTCGCCGGCAAGCCTCTGGCGGGCGTGCCGGTGGACGTCTGGCATGCCGACGACGACGGCTTCTATGACTCACAGAAGCCGACCTATGCGACGCAAGGGCCGTCGTCGCGGGCGCGCTTCATCACCGATGCCGACGGCCGCTTCTTTTTCCGCACCATCCTGCCGTGCAGCTATCCGATCCCGACCGACGGTCCGGTGGGCGAGATGATCATCCAGACCCGGCGTCACGCGATGCGGCCGGCGCATGTCCATTTCCTGGTTGATGCGCCCGGCTATCAGCCGCTGATCACGCACGTCTTCATCGAGGGCGACAAGTATCTCGATTCCGACGTGGTGTTCGGGGTCAAGGACGAACTGGTCGCCAGGGTCGAAAAGCGCAGCGATCCGGTGATGCCGGACGGCAAGTCCGCGAACGAACCTTGGCACCTGATGAGCTATGAATTCCGGATGAAACCGGGTGAAGGAAACGCGCCGAAACCGATGATGGCGAAGGCCAGCGAAGACGCCTGAGGCTCCGATTTTTCAGTCCGCCTAATTCTTGTGCGGCGCACAAGAATTGAGCGAATCGCAAATTTAGAATGCGAATAGCGTTTTGAGTGGGGCATGCTGGCCCGCCGCTGTAAATTCGTAATGCCCTGAAAACAATAATTTTTCTGCACTGCGGGAGGCTTGGCACGAAGCTTGAATAGTTTGTGCCGACGCCATTGTAGCCGTCCCTCGAGACCACTCATCCGAATTGTGACGCCGCCAATTCCGGGGCCTCCCCGGAACGCGCCTTTCCGTGCCTTGCGCGGTGACACCAAACGGACGGCCCGGAACACCCGATCAGACGCAAAGGACAGCGACACACATGACGAAGCCCACCAAGCCCACCTCAAGCGCTTTCAGCCGCCGTCAGCTCCTGAAGGCGACCGGTGGCACCGCGGCGCTACTCGCCGCCGCCAGGCTGAATTTTCCGGCTGGCGCGTTTGCACAAGGCGCCGGTCCGGAAGTGACCAAGGCTATCCTCGGGTTCATCGCGTTGAGCGACGCCGGCCCGCTGTTCGTCGCCAAGGACAAGGGGTTGTTCGCCAAATACGGCATGCCCGACGTCGAAGTCACCAAGCAGGCGTCGTGGGGCACCACCCGCGACAACCTCGTGCTGGGCTCGGAAGGCAACGGCATTGACGGTGCGCATATCCTGACGCCGATGCCGTATCTGATCTCGGCCGGCAAGGTGACGCAGAACAACGTTCCGACGCCGATGTACATCCTGGCGCGGCTCAATCTCGACAGCCAGTGCATCTCTGTCGCCAGCGAGTATGCCGACCTCAAGCTCGGCGTCGACACCGCGCCGTTCAAGGTCGCGCTCGAAAAGAAGAAAGCCTCCGGCAAGTCGGTCAAGGCGGCCATGACCTTCCCGGGCGGCACGCACGATCTGTGGATCCGCTACTGGCTCGCCGCTGGCGGCATCGATCCCGACAAGGATATCGAGACCATTGTGGTGCCGCCGCCGCAAATGGTCGCCAACATGAAGGTTGGCACCATGGATTGCTTCTGCGTTGGCGAGCCGTGGAACCTGCAGTTGATCAATCAGAAGATCGGCTACACCGCCGTCACCACCGGCGAAATCTGGGCCAAGCACCCCGAGAAGTCACTGGGCATGCGCGCTGCATGGGTCGACAAATACCCGAAGGCGGCCCAGGCGATCCTGATGGCGGTGATGGAGGCGCAGCAATGGGCCGACAAGGCCGAGAACAAGAAAGAGCTGGCGACCATCATGGGCAAGCGGCAGTGGATGAACTGCCCGGTCGACGACGTCTACGACCGTTCGGCAGGCAAGTTCGACTACGGCATTCCCGGCAAGGTCGTCGAGAACTCGCCGCATATCATGAAGTACTGGCGCGATCATGCGTCCTATCCGTTCCAGAGCCACGATCTCTGGTTCCTCACCGAGGACATCCGCTGGGGCAAGTATGACGCGGGTCTCGACACCAAGGCCTTGATCGCCAAGGTCAACCGCGAGGATCTCTGGAAACAGGCCGCCAAGACGATGGGTGTTGCTGCGGCTGACATCCCGGCTTCGACCTCGCGCGGCAAGGAGACTTTCTTCGACGGCAAGGTGTTCGATCCCGAAAATCCGTCCGCCTATCTGAAGTCGCTTTCCATCAAGCGTGTCGAGGTCTGATTCAAACCGGGCCGCGCGCGAGTTTTAGCGCGGCCCGCCCATTGAAACGCGGAGATACAATTTCGATGTCGATGCCTGCGATCAAAGCCGAAGCCACTGCGGTGGCGATTCCTGCGTCCTCGTCGCCGACCACGGCGGCGCCGGTCGTAACGATGACGCCGAAGCAGGCGCCGCGTTCGGAGAAATACGTCAAGATGGCGAGAGAGACCGCGGTGCGTCTCGTGCCGCCGCTGGTCGTGCTTGCGCTTCTCATGCTGTTCTGGGAATTGGTCTGCCGCCGCACCGGCTCGACCCTGCCGCCGCCATCCAAGGTCTTCGCGGACACCAAGGAACTGATCCTCGACCCGTTCTTCGACAACGGCGGCATCGACAAGGGCCTGTTTTGGCACCTGTCCGCCTCGCTGCAGCGTGTCGCCTACGGCTATTCGATCGCTGCGTTCGTCGGCATCGCGCTCGGCACGCTGGTCGGGCAGTCGGTGTGGGCGATGCGCGGCCTCGATCCGCTGTTCCAGGTGCTTCGAACCATCCCGCCGCTGGCATGGTTGCCGCTGTCGCTCGCCGCGTTTCGCGACGGCCAGCCCTCGGCGATCTTCGTCATCTTCATCACCTCGGTGTGGCCGATCATCATCAACACCGCGGTCGGCATCCGCAACATCCCGCAGGACTATCGCAACGTCGCCGCGGTGGTGCAGCTCAACCCGCTGGAGTTCTTCTCGAAGATCATGATCCCGGCGGCGGCGCCCTACATCTTCACCGGCCTGCGTATCGGCATCGGCCTGTCGTGGCTGGCGATCGTCGCGGCCGAAATGCTGATCGGCGGCGTCGGCATCGGCTTCTTCATCTGGGACGCCTGGAACTCCTCGCACATCAGCGAGATCATCCTGGCGCTGTTCTATGTCGGCATCATCGGTTTCGTGCTCGACCGCCTGATCGCGGGGCTGGGCAAGATCGTGACCCGCGGCACGGCCGTAAGCTGAAAGGAATTGTCATGCAGGCCTATCTCAAGCTCGACCACATCGACAAGACCTTCACCCGCGGCAACGCCACGACCGAGGTGCTGAAGGAAATCAACCTGACGATCGACAAGGGCGAGTACGTCTCGATCATCGGCCATTCCGGCTGCGGCAAGTCGACGCTGCTCAATATCGTCGCCGGTCTTACCGACTGTACGACGGGCTGCGTGCTGCTGGAGAACCGCGAGGTCAATTCGCCGGGACCGGACCGCGCGGTGGTGTTTCAGAACCACAGCCTGCTGCCCTGGCTGACGGTGTACGAGAACGTCAAGCTTGGCGTCGACAAGGTGTTTTCGTCGACCAAGACCCGCGCCGAGCGCGACGCCTGGGTGATGCACAATCTCAACCTGGTGCAGATGGCGCACGCCAAGGACAAGCGTCCCAGTGAAATCTCGGGCGGCATGAAGCAGCGCGTCGGCATCGCGCGGGCGCTCGCCATGGAGCCGAAGGTGCTTTTGCTCGACGAACCCTTCGGTGCGCTCGACGCGCTGACCCGCGCGCATCTCCAGGATTCGGTGATGGCGCTGCACCAGAAGCTCGGCAACACGATCCTGATGATCACGCACGATGTCGACGAAGCCGTGCTGCTGTCAGACCGCATCGTGATGATGACCAATGGGCCGAGCGCGCGGATCGGTGAAGTACTGGAGGTGCCGCTGGCGCGGCCACGCAAGCGGCTCGAGCTCGCGACCAACCCCGGCTATCTGAAGTGCCGTCAGCGCGTGCTCGAATTCCTCTACGAGCGGCATCGCTTCGTCGAGGCGGCCTAGCGCTTCGCTTTTGAATTCGTGGCGGTGAACGCTTGTGTCCGCCGGTGCGACCAACGGATTGCCCTTAACACGCGAGGAGAGTTTCGGTGAATCCAGCTCAGATCAACCTGGTTCAGGAGAGTTTTGCCAAGGTCGCGCCGATTTCGGAGCAGGCCGCCACGCTGTTCTACGATCGCCTGTTCGAAGTAGCACCGGCGGTAAAGGTCATGTTTCCCGCTGACATGACCGAGCAACGCAGGAAACTGATGGCGACGCTGGCCGTGGTGGTCAACGGGTTGAGCAATCTCGATTCGGTGTTGCCCGCCGCAAGCGCCCTCGCAAAGCGTCATGTCAGCTACGGCGCCAGGCCGGAGCACTATCCCGTCGTCGGCGGTGCCTTGTTGTGGACGCTGGAGAAGGGCCTCGGCGAGGCCTGGACCGCCGACGTCGCCGACGCCTGGACCGCGGCCTACGGCACGCTGTCCGGATATATGATTTCAGAAGCCTACGGCAGCCCCCAAGCTGCCGAATGAGGAGACGTCATGAGCGAGCCGCTGGTAATCGTCGGCAACGGCATGGCCGCTGTCCGCCTGGTCGACGAGTTGGCCAAGGTGGCTTTGGGCCGCTACGCCATCGCCGTGATCGGGGACGAACCGCGGCTTGCCTATAATCGCGTGCTGCTGTCGTCGGTGCTGGCCGGCGAGACCACCTCGCAGGACATCGAACTCCGGCCGGCTTCCTGGTGGCGCGACCGCGGCGTGACGCTGAAATATGGCTGTGTCGCCACCGGGATCGATGTCGGCCGCCGCGAACTGAAGATCGCGAACGAAGAGAGCGTCCCGTTCTCGAAGCTGGTCCTGACCACCGGCTCGTCGCCGCTGCGGCTGAACGTGCCCGGCGCCGATCTCGGCGGCGTGCATACGTTCCGCGACAGCCGCGACGTCGATCTGTTGCTGACGCTGGCGGCGCAGAAGAAGCGCGTGGTCGTGGTAGGTGGCGGACTTCTCGGCCTTGAAGCAGCGTATGGTTTGGCCAAGGCAGGCGCGCCGGTGACGCTGGTGCATCTGATGGACCGCCTGATGGAGCGCCAGCTCGATGCGCCGGCGGCTGAACTCCTGAAATCCCTCGTCGAGCGCAAGGGTATCGAGATCCTGCTCAATGCCAACACCGCGCGCATCCACGGCGAGACGCGCGTCGAGGGCGTTGAACTGGTGGATGGCCGCCACATTGCCGCCGATGCCGTGATCTTTGCCGCCGGCATCCGGCCGAACATCGCGCTGGCGAAAGACGCAGGCATAGCCGTCAACCGCGGCATCGTGGTCGACGACCAGCTGCAAACCGGCGCCTCGGACGTGTTTGCGATCGGCGAATGCGCCGAGCATCGCGGCGTCTGCTACGGCCTGGTCGAGCCTGCCTATGAGCAGGCGCGGGTGCTGGCGGGGCACCTCGCCGGCCGCAAGGTCTCCTATGCCGGCAGCGTCGTCGCCACCAACCTGAAGGTCTCGGGCGTCAGCGTGTTCTCGGCCGGCGATTTCATGGGCGGAGACGGCAGCGAGAACATCGTGCTGTCAGACATCAACCACGGCACCTTCAAGAAACTCGTGGTCGCGGACGGACGGCTGACCGGTGCGGTACTGATCGGCGATGTCGGGGATGCGCTCTGGTATCTCGAATTGATCCGCACGCGACAGCCAACGCAAAGAATTCGCGCCGACATGATGTTCGGCCGTTCCCTTGCCGTGCGTTCAGAGGCGGCATGATCGGGGGAACAGCATGACCGCCATTGATCCCGATCTGCGTGCGACACGTACCACCTGTGCCTATTGCGGCGTCGGCTGCGGCGTCCTGGCGACGCCGGACGGGCGGGGAGGGGCGGCGATATCGGGTGATCCCGAGCACCCCGCCAATTTCGGCCGGCTTTGCTCGAAGGGTTCCGCGCTCGGTGAGACGCTTGGACTGACCAACCGGCTGCTGTACCCGATGATCCGCTGCGGCAAGGGGCTCGAGCGGGTGGCCTGGAGCGACGCGCTTGACCACGTCGCGCACCGCTTTCAGCACATCGTCGCGCGCGACGGCCCGGGCGCGGTCGCTTTCTATCTCTCCGGCCAGTTGCTGACCGAGGATTACTACGTCGCCAACAAGCTGATGAAAGGCTTCATCGGCAGCGCCAATGTCGACACCAATTCGCGGCTGTGCATGGCGTCATCGGTTGCCGGCCATCGCAGGGCGTTCGGCGCCGACACCGTGCCTGGATGCTATGAGGATCTCGACGAGGCGGACCTGCTGGTGCTGGTCGGCTCAAACGCGGCCTGGTGCCATCCGGTACTGTACCAGCGCATGCTTGCCAACAAGCAGCAACGTGGCGCGCGCATCGTCGTGATCGATCCACGCCGCACCGATACCGTCGGCGATGACGATCTGTTTCTGGGACTGAAGCCGGGTACGGACACGGCGCTGTTCAGCGGATTGCTGGTCCACCTCGCCGACAACGGCGCGCTCGATCGCGACTATATCGATCGCTACACGTGGGGTTTTGACGAAGCGATCGCGCGCGCCCGCGGCATGGCCGGCAGCGTCGGCGCGACCGCACTCGCAACCGGCCTCTCCGAGCAGGATGTCGCCGCGTTCTTCCATTTGTTCGCCAAAACGCCACGCGTCGTCACGATGTATTCGCAAGGCGTCAACCAGTCGGCGCAGGGCACCGATAAGGTGAACGCCATCCTCAATTGCCACCTCGCAACCGGCCGTATCGGTAAGGTCGGCGCATCGCCGTTCTCGCTGACCGGGCAGCCCAATGCGATGGGCGGGCGCGAGGTCGGCGGGCTCGCCAACCAGCTCGCCGCCCACATGGGATTTTCGCCGCCGGATATCGATCGCGTGCGCCGGTTCTGGAAGGCGCCGCGCATCGCGACCCATGAAGGGTTGAAGGCGGTGCAGATGTTCGAGGCCATCGCGCGCGGCGAGATCAAGGCGTTGTGGGTGATGGGCACCAACCCGGCGGTGTCGCTGCCGAACGCGGACGGCGTCCGCGCGGCGCTGAAGAAGCTCGAACTGTTCGTCGTTTCCGAGAACGTGATTTCCAACGACACCGTCGATGCCGGGCCGCACGTGCTGCTGCCGGCACAGGCCTGGGGCGAAAAATCCGGCACCGTGACCAACTCGGAGCGGCGCATCTCGCGGCAGCGCGCGTTCCTGAGCCCACCTGGCGAGGCGCAGCCTGACTGGTGGATCATGGGCGAGGTGGCGAAACGGCTCGGCTTCGGCGCGGCGTTCAGCTTTGGATCGGCGGCGGAGATCTTCCGCGAGCACGCCGCGCTCTCGGCGTTCGAGAACAATGGCGGGCGCGATTTCGACATCGGCGCGCTGGCGTCCTTTTCAGACGAAGACTTTGATGCGATGGCGCCGGTGCAATGGCCGATGCGGCAGGGCGCCGATCCGCAAGCGCGCTTCTTCGCCGACGGCGGATTCTTCGCCAACGACTTCAAGGCCCGCTTCATCGCGCCCGAAGTCCCGGCGTTGCGCACCGAGACCACGGCGGCGCGGCCGTTGCGGCTGAACACCGGCCGCATTCGCGACCAGTGGCACACGATGACGCGCACCGGTGAGAGCCCGCGACTCGGCCAGCATCTGCCGGAGCCCTTTGTCGAGGTTCATCCGGACGATGCCTTGAAGTTCGGCGTCTCCGACGGCGATTTCGCGCGCGTCACTACCGATTACGGACAATGCACGCTTCGCGTCATCGTCAGCGAACGCCAGCAGCGCGGCATGCTGTTTGCGCCGATCCACTGGAGCGAGGCCAACGCGACCGGCGCGCGCGTCGGCTCGCTGGTGGCACCGCACACCGATCCGTTCTCGGGCCAGCCCGAGAACAAGGCGACACCGGCATCGATCGCGCCTTACGAATATGTATTCCGGGGTTTTGCGCTGTCGCGCCAGCCGCTCGAACTGCCCGCACATGCGTGGTCGGCGCGCGTGGCCGTGAACGGAGGTCACGGTTACCTGTTTGCCGACAACGCCGATCTGGCCGGCTGGCAGGCCTGGTTCAAATCTCTCGCCCGTGACGACGTCGCCGAATACGTGGACTTCGGCGGCGGGGTCTATCGCGCTGCTTCCTTTAGCGGCGACCGTATCGATACCTGTTTCTTCGTCGGCCCGGCGCAGGACGCCGGCGACTGGAATGTCGTCAAGGCTCTGTTCGCTGCGGATACGCTCGGCAACGACCAGCGCCGCATGCTGCTGTCGGGCAAGTCGGCCGACGGCCTCGCCAATGCCGGTCCCGTCGTCTGCGCCTGCTTCGGCGTCGGCCGCAACACGATCTGCGATACCATCGCCGCAGGCGCGCGTTCCGCCGCCGACATCGGCGCGAAGCTGAAGGCGGGCACCAATTGCGGTTCCTGCATTCCGGAACTGAAGCGGCTGATCGCGCAGACGGATGCAGGTGGCGCCGAGCAGCGGAAACTGGCGGCGGCGAATTGAGCTCTCCGCCGTCATGCCCCGCGCAGGCGGGGCATCCAGTACGCCGCGGCGCCTGAGTGAATCACAATCGTTTCTGGAATACTGGATCGTCCGGTTAAGCCGGACGATGACGGACTGATGCGGAAGCTCACCCCTTCCGGTTCTTCGCATTTACCGCGATTGCGGCAGCCGCAGTGCGGTTCTCGACGCCGAGCTTGGAGTAGATCTGCTCGAGATGCTTGTCGACGGTGCGGGGGGAGAGGCCCAGAATCTGCGCGATGTCCCGGTTGGTCTTGCCCTTGGACAGCCACGACAGCACCTCGCCCTCGCGCGCCGTCAGCCCGAGTTCGCTGGAGAACTCCGCCGGTGTCTCCGAGGTGAAATCCTTGGCCAGCCGCAGCAGGAATTCGTTCGCTCCCAGCTTGCCCATGTACTGCAGCCGGAGCTGCTCGTTGCCGGGAATGGCGGCGGTAATGGCCGCCTTCGAGCCGGCCTTGCCCTGGCGTGCCTGATCGAGCCATTGCGGGATCGGTTCCGGCAGCACGACGTCGTCGTCGCCGTCGGGGCTAAGCGTATCCGACAGCAGTTTCTGCGCCTGCGGCGTCGCCCACATGATCTTGCCCGCGCTGTTCACGGCCAGCAGATAGCGGCCGGAGACGTCGAGCGCGGCGCGCGCGCTCTGGGTCAGCCGTGCGTTGGCGAGGTGTACTCGAATCCGCGCCAGCATTTCCTCGACCGCGATCGGCTTGGTCACGTAGTCGACGCCGCCGGCCTCCAGGCCGCGGACGATGTGCTCGGTCTCGGCCAGGCCCGTCATGAAGATGATCGGAACGTGGTCGAGACCCGCATCGCGCTTCAGCCGCCGGCAGGTCTCGAACCCGTCCATTCCGGGCATCACGGCGTCCAGCAGCACGATGTCGGGCGTGATCTGGTCGACGATCCGCATCGCGGCCGCGCCGTCGAGCGCGACCATGACCGTCATGCCGGCGCCGTCGAGCGCGTCGGTCAGCAGCCGCAGCGTCTCCGGCGAATCGTCGACGACGAGGGCGACATCGCGCTTTTTCTGTTCAGTGATCATAGCTGTGCAAGGTCTTTAATGTCGCCATGTACTGATCGAGGTCGAAGCGATCGACCAGCGAGCGCATTTGCGAAACGAAGTCGGCGTGTTCGGGGTGATCGCTGCCGATTTCATCCAGCTTGAGCTGAATCGCGCGAATATAACCAAGTTGTCCGAGCCCGATCAGTTCCTCGACATATTTCACCGGTGGCCGCGATCCGGTCTCCGGCTTCCAGTGCGAGACAGCAACCTGCTCGGCCTCGTGCTGCCAGTCGAGTTTCAGGAGTTGCCGGATCGTCTCCAGGAGCCGCGGGATATCGATCGGCTTCATCAGGTAGCCGTCATGGAACGGCTGCGCCAGCGGCGCGCCGTGCGCTTCCAGCGCGCTTGCGGACACCATCAGGATGCGGGCCTGATGATGGCCGTTCGCGCGCAGCGTTTCCGCTACCGTCCATCCGTCCATGCCGGCCATCGAAATGTCGAGCAGGAACAAATCTGGCCGGCAATGCTGCGCCAGCGCGAGGCAACCGGGGCCGTCGGGCGCGCTGAGCAGGATGAAGCCGAGCGGCGCCAGCACCTCGCGAAGAAGGTCGCGCTGGGTCGGATCGTCGTCGGTGATCAGGATGGTCTTGCGTGGCCCGTGATAGCCGAAGATCGGCGCTTCCACTGGTGCGATCCTGGTCGGGTTGGTGACTTCCGACAGCAGGATCTTGACGCGGAAAGTGCTGCCCACGCCGACCTCGCTACTCACCTTGATGTCGCCGCCCATCACGCCTGCAAGGAGCCGGCTGATGGTGAGGCCGAGGCCGGTGCCGGTCTGCGGCTGCGCGACGCCGAGCGCGCCGCGTTCGAACGGCGCAAAGATGCGTTCGAGATCGCCGGGTTGAATGCCGGGGCCGGTATCGATCACCTCGAACTCCGCGACCGGGCTGCGGTAATGCACGACGAACTGCACGCTGCCGGTCTGCGTGAACTTCAGCGCGTTCGACAGCAAATTAATCAGCACCTGGCGCAGCCGTTTCTCGTCGGCATACACGACGACGGGCAGCACCGAGGGCCGCTTGAAGACGAAGTCGATGCCCTTGGCGGCCGCCTGGACGCGGAACATTCCGACGAGCTGGTCGAGAAATTCGCTCAGTCGCACCTCGTCGCGCGAGAGATAGAGCCGGCCGGCCTCGATCTTGGAGATGTCGAGAATGCCGTCGATCAGTCCCGACAGGTGATCGGCGCTGCGGCGGACCACACGCGCCTGGTCGCGCGGCTTGGTGGCAAGGCCGGAATCCTGTTCCAGCAACTGCGCGTAGCCCGAGATCGCGTTCAGCGGCGAGCGCAGTTCATGGCTCAGGCCCACCACATACCGGCTCTTGGCGAGATTGGCTGATTCCGCGACCTCCTTGGCGCGTTGCAACTCGGCGTCGGTGCGCTTGTGCGCGTCGATTTCCTGGATCAGGAGCGTGGTCTGCCGCCGGGTTTCGGCTTCCGCCGCGCGGCGGCTTTGTTGCGCCAGCACGAACAGCCACGCCACCACGCCGATGATGATGGTCAGCGCAAAGAACACTTTCCACAGCACGTCGGACAAAAGCAGATTGTCGACCGCAACCGTCGCCGAGGTCTGCAGATAGATCAGCCCGAGCGTCAGCCCGACGAGGCCGGCGGACACCGCGAACACGCCGACATAGTGCCCAAACTGGGAATTGATCCGGGCGTAGATCGGCTGCGGCAGGATCTTGCCAAGTGTCTCCGACACCTGGGCGCCGACGCGTGCGTGCGGCTTGCAGAGATCGTGGCAGCGCGCGTCGAGCGAGCAGCACAGCGAGCAGATCGGTCCGGCATAGGCGGGGCAGGAGGCCATGTCCTCCGGCTCGAACGAGTGTTCGCAGATACAGCACTGGATCGCTTCGAGGTTCTGCCAGCTGCGCTTGGGCTTGCGGGCGATGTAATATTTGCCATCGGTCGCCCATGCGATCAGCGGCGCGGTGACGAAGGCGGCCGCGAGCGCCACGAAAGCGGACAGCGCCTTCGCCGTCGGCCCGAAAAAACCATAAAATGCGCTGATCGAGACGATGGTCGCGATCGTCATGGCGCCGACGCCGACAGGATTGATGTCGTAGAGATGCGCGCGCTTGAACTCGATGTGCTGCGGTCGCAGGCCGAGCGGCTTGTTGATGACGAGATCGGCGACCAGCGCGCCGACCCAGGCGATCGCGACGTTGGAATAGAGCGCCAGCGTCTGCTCCAGCGCCTTGTAGACGCCGATTTCCATCAGCAGCAGCGCCACCAAGACGTTGAACACCAGCCAGACAACGCGGCCGGGATGGCTGTGGGTCAGGCGCGAGAAGAAGTTCGACCACGCGATCGAGCCGGCATAGGCGTTGGTGACGTTGATCTTGACCTGAGAGAGAATGACGAAGGCGCCCGTCAGGGCCAGCGCCAGGTCGGGCTGCGACAGCACATAACGAAACGCTTCGAGATACATGTGCGCGGGCTCGGCGGCATGCTCACTGGGGACGCCGTGGCTGAGCGCGAAGTAGGCGAGGAAAGAGCCCAGCAGCAGCTTGAGCGCGCCAAATATGATCCAGCCGGGACCGGCGCTGAGCAGCGCGATCCACCATGAGGTGCGGGAGGTTCGCCGGTCGCGCGGCAGGAACCGCAGGAAATCGACCTGCTCGCCGATCTGCGCCACCAGCGAAAATATCACCGACGCCGCGGTGCCGAACAGCAGCAGGTCGAGATGGCCGCTGGGGTCGCCATGTTCGCCGGCGAATTTGCGCCACTCGGAGAACGAATGCGGGTTGGCGTAGGCGATCGCGACAAACGGCAGGATATGCAGGACGATCCAGATCGGCTGCGTCCACAATTGGAAGCGGCTGATCAGGGTGATGCCGTAGGTTACCAGCGGAATGATGACGACCGCGCTGATCAGGTAGCCGATCGGCCGCGGAATGCCGAAGCACATCTCCAGCGCAGCGGCGAGAATGACCGCCTCGAGCGCGAAGAAGATGAATGTGAAGGAGGCATAGATCAGCGAGGTGATGGTCGAGCCGATGTAGCCGAACCCCGCGCCGCGCGTCAGCAGGTCGATGTCGATGCCGCATTTGGCGGCATGGTAGGCGATCGGCAGTCCGCACAGGAAGATGATGACGCTGACGACGAGAATGGCGGCAGTGGCATTGGCCGCGCCATAGTTCAGCGTAATGGTGCCGCCGATGGCCTCAAGCGCGAGAAAGGAGATCGCGCCAAGCGCCGTATTGGCGACGCGGGCCGCCGACCATCGCCGCGCGCTCTTGGCAGTGAAGCGCAGCGCGTAGTCTTCCAGCGTCTGGTTCGCGACCCATTGATTGTACTGGCGCCTGACGCGGTCGATCCGCTGCCGCCCTGCCACGTTGCTGCTCCTGCCCGGTCCATCTGGCCTCCCTGCGTAGCCAGCAAACCCCGTACCAAACCTACGTCGCTATTTTGCGGTGCAATATACGCGATCTTGCGTATCAGTGCAGTGCACAATTCTAGGCAATCCTCGTCTGACCAATAAGCGTTCTCGAACCAAGATGGGGTGCTCATGTCAGACGAACCAAACAAGGGGCTGCAGTCGCCGCTTCGCCGCAAACTGCTGCTCGGCGCGGCGGCACTGCCGCTCATTTCCGTGCTTCCGCGGCCCTCGTTCGGGGCCGGTCCCGCAACCGCGGCGGTCAATACCACCGGTCTCGCGGTAACCGATACTGAAGTCACCGTCGGCATTCTGCACTCGGCCACCGGCACGATGGCGATTTCGGAAACCGGCTCGATCCAGGCCGAAAAGCTCGCGATCGAACAGATCAACGCCATGGGCGGCGTGCTCGGGCGCAAGATCAAGTTCATCCAGGAAGACGGCGCCAGCGACTGGCCGACGTTTGCCGAAAAGGCCAAGAAGCTGCTCGTCAACGACAAGGTCGCGGCGATCATGGGCTGCTGGACTTCGGCGTCCCGCAAGGCGGTGCTGCCGGTCATGGAGCAGTACAACGGCATGCTCTACTACCCGACCTTCTATGAAGGTCTCGAGCAGTCCAAGAACGTCATCTACACCGGCCAGGAAGCGACCCAGCAGATTCTTGCCGGCCTGAACTGGATCGCCAAGGAGAAGGGCGCCAAGTCGTTCTTCTTCATCGGCTCGGACTACATCTGGCCGCGTACCTCGAACAAGATCGCGCGCAAGCACGTCGAGAATGTGCTGAAGGGCAAGGTGGTCGGCGAGGAATATTACGCGCTCGGCAGCACCCAGTTCAATTCGGTCATCAACAAGATCAAGCTGACCAAGCCCGACGTGATCTTCACCGACGTCGTCGGCGGCTCGAACGTCGCCTTCTACAAGCAGCTCAAGGCGGCCGGCATCGATCTCTCGAAACAGGCGCTGCTGACGATCTCGGTGACCGAGGACGAGATCGACGGTATCGGCGGCGAAAACATCGCCGGCGCCTATGCCTGCATGAAGTACTTCCAGTCGCTCGACAATGCGAACAACAAGACGTTCGTGCCGGCCTTCAAGAAGATGTGGGGCGAGAAGACCGTGATTGGCGACGTGACGCAGGCCGCCTATCTCGGCCCTTGGCTGTGGAAACTGACAGTCGAGAAGGCCCAGAGCTTCGACATCGATAAGATCGCGGTCGCCTCGACTGGTGTCGAGTTCAAGGAGGCGCCCGAGGGTTATGTGCGCATCCATGAAAACCATCATCTCTGGTCGAAGACCCGCGTCGGCCGCGCCAAGCTCGATGGCCAGTTCGAACTGATCTTCGAGACATCAGACCTAGTCGAGCCCGATCCGTTCCCGAAGGGCTACCAGTAAGCGCGCGGCGATTACCGCAGCTCCCCCAAGGCAGCAGCTCCCTGGCGTGGACCGTCAATCCGCGCTTGACGACCCCGCGTCGCGAATTCGTTCGCGACGCGGGACCCTGTCCCCTCGACGGAGAAACCAGATGTTCGGCGACTATTCGATTGGCGACCTCGGCTCCATCTTCGTCATGCAGGGCTTTGCCGGGCTGATCCTGTTTTCCGTCTATGTCCTGATGGCGCTCGGTCTTGCGATCATCTTCGGCCAGATGGGCGTCATCAACATGGCGCATGGCGAGTTCATGATCCTCGGCGCCTACGTCACCTGGATGACGTCGAACTTCTTCCAGAGCTTTCTCCCGAGCCTTTTCAGCGGCTACTTCTTCCTCGCGATGATACTGGCGTTCCTGGCATCGGGTGCGCTGGGAATGCTGGTCGAATGGGCGCTGATACGCCATCTCTACAAGCGCCCGCTCGATACGCTGCTCGCTACCTGGGGTCTCAGCCTGATGCTGCAGCAGACCTATCGATCGGTGTTCGGACCGCGCGAGGTCGGCGTCGAGTTGCCGCAATGGATGCTCGGCTCGCTCAAGGTGACCGACAGCATCGAGGTTCCGATCAATGGCGTCTTCGTGATGGGCCTGACGGTGCTGATCACCATCGTCGTCGCCTACGTCCTGTACAAGTCGCGCTGGGGCCGCCAGGTCCGCGCCGTGGTGCAGAACCGTATCATGGCCGGCGCCGTCGGCATCAATACCGAGAGGGTCGACCGCTACACCTTCGGCTTGGGCTGTGGCATCGCCGGCGTCGCCGGCAGCGCCTTCACCATGATCGGCTCGACAGGACCGACGTCAGGCCAGCTCTACATCGTCGATACATTCCTGGTCGTCGTGTTCGGCGGCGCGGCCAGCCTGCTCGGTACCATCGCTTCCGCCTTCTCGATCTCGCAGACGCAGTCGACGCTGGAGTTCTTCATGTCGGGCTCGATGGCCAAGGTGCTCACGCTGCTCGCTGTCGTCGGAATTCTGATGCTGCGGCCGCAGGGTCTGTTCGCCCTCAAAGTCCGCAAATAACAGAGAGCAGGCACGGTCATGATCAACTCACGCTTCTTCAATCGGTCCGAGCTCATCGGTTTCGTTGCGCTGGCCGCCATCCTGTTCGTGATCCTGCCGCTGTCGCTGGACGTGTTCCGCCTCAACCTGGTCGCGAAATACCTGACCTACGCTTTCGTCGCGATCGGGCTGGTGCTGTGCTGGGGCTATGGCGGCATTCTGAGCCTGGGGCAGGGGGTGTTCTTCGGCCTCGGCGGCTACTGCATGGCGATGTTCCTCAAGCTGGAGGCCTCCAGCGTCGAGAACACCAAGATCCAGTCCACGCCCGGCGTTCCCGATTTCATGGACTGGAACCAGATCACCGCGCTGCCGCTGTTCTGGCAGCCGTTCCACAGCCTCACCTTTACCATCGCCGCCATCATCCTGGTGCCTGGCCTGTTCGCGCTGATCATCGGCACCGCGATGTTCAAGCGCCGCGTCGGCGGCACCTATTTCGCGATCATTACCCAGGCCGTCGCGGCGATCCTGACCATCCTGATCGTGGGGCAGCAGGGCTATACCGGCGGCATCAACGGCATGACCGACCTGCGCACGCTGAAAGGGTGGGACATCCGGCCGGACCACGCCAAGGTCATCCTCTACTTCGTCGAGGTGGTGCTGCTGTTCGTCTGCATCGGCATCGCGCAGTTCATCCGCCTGACCAAGCTCGGCCGCATCCTGGTGGCGATGCGCGAACAGGAGGACCGCGTCCGGTTCTCCGGCTACAGTGTCGCCAACTTCAAGATCTTCGCGTTCTGCATGGCCGCGGTGTTCGCCGCGATCGGCGGCGCCATGTTCGCGCTCAATGTCGGCTTCATGTCGCCGTCCTTTGTCGGTATCGTGCCGTCGATCGAGATGGTGATCTACACCGCGGTCGGCGGACGAATGTCGATCTTCGGCGCGGTGTGGGGCTCGCTGCTGGTGAACTTCGCCAAGACCAGCCTTTCGGAATCCTTCCCCCAACTCTGGCTGTTCGGTCTCGGTGCGCTGTTCATCGCGGTCGTGCTCGCCTTCCCGAACGGCCTCTCCGGCATCTGGCAGGATTACGTGCAGCCGCGCATCGACCGGCTGCTGGCCATGCGCAAATCCAAACCCAAGAACGGCTGGAGCGACAATTCCGTCGCCGACGGCGCGCCGGCGGAGTGAGGAGACAGATCATGCTCATCGGTCATCAGCCCAAGGAATTTCTGCTTGCGGTCGAAGCGCTCACGGTTTCCTTCGACGGCTTCAAGGCGGTCAACAATCTCTCCTTCTATGTCGAGGAAAACGAGATCCGCGTCATCATCGGTCCCAACGGCGCCGGCAAGACCACCGTGCTGGATCTCATCTGCGGCAAGACGCGTGCTACCTCGGGCTCGATCCAGTTTCGCGGCAAGGAACTGACGAAGCTGAAGGAGAACGAGATCGTGCAGACGGGGGTCGGGCGCAAGTTCCAGACGCCGTCGGTGTTCGAAGACCTGACGGTGTTCGAGAACCTCGAAATCTCCTATCCGCGCGGCCGCACCGTGTTCGGCTCGCTGACCTTTCAGCGGGATGCTGCGGTCAAGGAGCGCGTTGAGGAAGTCGCCGAGATGATCTTCCTGAAGGATCGTCTCGACACTTACGCTGACCAGTTGAGCCACGGCCAGAAGCAGTGGCTCGAGATCGGCATGCTGCTGATCCAGGATCCGGACCTTCTGATGCTCGACGAACCCGTTGCCGGCATGAGCGTGTCCGAGCGCGCCAAGACCGCTGAACTGCTCAACCGCATCATCAAGGACCGTTCGGTGCTGGTGATTGAGCACGACATGAAGTTCGTCGAGGACATCGCCCACAAGGTCACCGTGCTGCACCAGGGCCAGATCCTCTCCGAGGGCACGATGGAGAAGGTGAAGAACGATCCGAAGGTCATCGAAGTCTATCTGGGGCACTGACGATGGCGAGCGAATCCATGGCCGCACACTCGGCTCACCTCTCCCCTTGTGGGAGAGGTCGGATCGCGCAAGCGATCCGGGTGAGGGGTATTTCTCCGCGAGTCAAACTGCCTACCGTATTGGTCGATGCAGACCCCTCATCCGTCGCGGGCTTCGCCCGCGCCACCTTCTCCCACAAGGGGAGAAGGAAGACACACCGGGCTTAGGAGCAATCGATGCTGGCTATTTCGGATCTTCACGTCGCCTACGGCCAGAGCGAGGTGCTGCACGGCCTCAACGTGTCGGTCGCGCCCAACGAGATCGTGGCGATCATGGGCCGCAACGGCATGGGCAAGACCACCTTGATGAAATCGCTGATGGGCATCCTGCCCACGAAGAGCGGCTCGGTGAAAATGGACGGCGCCGAGCTCAGCGCGATGCAGAGCTTTGAGCGGGTCGCCAAGGGCCTCGCCTATGTGCCGCAGGGCCGCATGATCTTCTCCACCATGACGGTGAAGGAGAACATCGAGACCGGTCTCGTCGTGTCCGGTGGCTCGGAGGTGCCCGAGGACATCTACGAGCTGTTTCCGGTGCTGCTGGAGATGAAGAACCGCCGCGGCGGCAATCTGTCGGGCGGTCAGCAGCAGCAGCTCGCGATTGCGCGCGCGCTCGCCACCAAACCGAAAGTGCTGCTGCTGGACGAGCCGACCGAGGGCATCCAGCCCTCGATCATCAAGGAAATGGCGCGGACGCTGAAGCGGATCCGCGACGAGCGCGGCCTGTCGATCGTGGTCTCCGAGCAGGTGCTGAGCTTTGCGCTCGACATCGCCGACCGCGTGCTGGTGATCGAGAACGGCGAGATCGTGCGTGACGATCGGCGCGACAACGTCGATGCCGCGCAGGTCTCGAAATATCTGTCCGTTTAGTTCGTAACCGTGCTGCTTTAACAAGGGGAGCTTTCGATGCCAGAGACACTGATCAAGGTTGATCTAACCAAGTCGGCCTACGAAAACGACATGATCCACAATCGTTGGCATCCCGACATCCCGATCGTGGCGTGGGTCAATCCGGGCGATGATTTCATCATCGAGACCTATGACTGGACCGGCGGCTTCATCAAGAACAATGATTCCGCCGATGACGTGCGCGACATCGACCTCTCGATCGTGCACTTCCTGTCCGGCCCGATCGGCGTGAAGGGTGCCGAACCCGGCGATCTGCTGGTGGTCGACCTGCTCGACGTCGGCCCGTTGAAGGAGAGCCTGTGGGGCTTCAACGGCTTCTTTTCCAAGCAGAACGGCGGCGGCTTCCTGACCGATCATTTTCCGCTGGCGCAGAAGTCGATCTGGGACATCAAGGGCCTCTACACGTCGTCGCGGCACATTCCCGGCGTGAACTTTGCCGGCCTGATCCATCCCGGCCTGATCGGCTGTCTGCCGGATCCGAAGATGCTCGCGACCTGGAACGCACGCGAGGCCGAGCTGATCTCGACCAACCCGACCCGCGTGCCTGGCCTCGCCAATCCGCCGTTCGCCGCAACCGCCCATGCCGGTCGCGCCAAGGGCGATGCCAAGGCGAAGGTCGGCGCGGAGGGCGCCCGCACCGTGCCGCCGCGCGAGCATGGCGGCAATTGCGACATCAAGGACCTGTCGCGCGGCTCGAAGATCTTCTTCCCGGTTTACGTGCCCGGCGGCGGCCTCTCGATGGGCGACCTGCATTTCAGCCAGGGTGACGGCGAAATCACCTTCTGCGGCGCCATCGAGATGGCGGGCTGGCTGCACCTGAAGGTCGACGTCATCAAGGACGGCGTTGCCAAATACGGCATCAAGAACCCCGTGTTCAAGCCGTCGCCGATCACGCCGAACTACAAGGACTATCTGATCTTCGAGGGCATCTCGGTCGACGAGGCCGGCAAGCAGCATTACCTCGACGTCCACATCGCTTATCGCCAGGCCTGCCTGAACGCGATCGAATATCTCAAAAAATTCGGCTATTCCGGTGCGCAGGCCTATTCGATCCTCGGCACCGCGCCGTGCCAGGGCCACATCTCCGGCGTGGTCGACGTGCCGAACGCCTGCGCCACGCTGTGGCTGCCGACGGAGATCTTTGACTTCGACATCATGCCGTCGTCGGCGGGGCCGATCAAACACATCAAGGGCGACATCCAGATGCCGATCTCGCCGGACAAGTGATCCCTGCGCGCAGGATGCGGGACGGTGGGCTTTGCCGCCCCGCATCCATCGCCGCGTTCAAACGGATCCTGCGCAAGGAAAATCCAGATGCCCGTCTACGAATATCTTTGCAACGACTGCGGCCCGTTCACCGACATGCGGCCGATGGCCGAATGCGACGACCCGCAGGACTGCCCGAACTGCGAGACTGAATCGCCGCGCGTGATCCTGACCGCGCCGGCGTTCGCTTGCATGCCCTCGGACAAGCGCAGGGCGCACGCCACCAACGAGCGCAGCGCCCACGCGCCGAAGACATCAGGCGAATACAAGGCCTCGCACGGCCCCGGTTGCGGCTGCTGTTCGAGCAAGAAGCCGGCACGGCTGGTGACCAGGACAAAGGGCGGTGCCAAGGGCTTTCCGACCGCGCGCCCCTGGATGATCAGTCACTGACGCGCGATTCCGAAACTCAACCCAGGACGAGAGGCGACCCATGCTTCACGGTGATATTTCCTCCAGCAACGATACGGTCGGCGTCGCGGTCGTGAATTACAAGATGCCGCGGCTGCACACCAGGGCCGAGGTGCTCGACAACGCCCGCAAGATCGCCGACATGATCGTCGGCATGAAGCTCGGCCTGCCGGGCATGGATCTCGTCATCTTCCCGGAATATTCCACCCACGGCATCATGTACGACTCCCAGGAGATGTACGAGACGGCATCGTCCGTGCCGGGAGAGGAGACTGAAATCTTCGCCGCCGCCTGCCGCAAGGCCAAGGTCTGGGGCGTGTTCTCGCTCACCGGCGAGCGCCATGAGGAACATCCGCACAAGGCGCCGTACAACACCCTGATCCTGATGAACGACAAGGGCGAGATCGTCCAGAAGTACCGCAAGATCATGCCGTGGGTGCCGATCGAGGGCTGGTATCCCGGCAACTGCACCTACGTTTCCGAAGGGCCGAAAGGCCTGAAGGTCAGTCTCATCATCTGCGATGACGGCAATTATCCGGAGATCTGGCGCGACTGTGCCATGAAGGGAGCCGAGCTGATCGTGCGTTGCCAGGGCTACATGTATCCGGCCAAGGAACAGCAGGTGATGATTTCCAAGGCGATGGCCTGGGCCAACAACGTCTATGTCGCGGTCGCTAACGCCGCCGGCTTCGACGGCGTCTATTCCTACTTCGGCCACTCCGCCATCATCGGCTTCGACGGCCGTACGCTCGGCGAAACCGGCGAGGAGGAAAACGGCATCCAGTACGCGGCCTTGTCGAAGCACCTGATCCGCGATGCCCGCCGCAACGGCCAGTCGCAGAATCACCTCTTCAAGCTGCTGCACCGCGGCTACACCGGCATGATCAATTCCGGCGACGGCACGAAAGGCGTTGCGGCGTGCCCGTACGATTTCTATGCGAAGTGGATCGCCGATCCGGAAGGCACCCGCGAAATGGTCGAGGCGATGACGCGTTCGACGGTAGGCACCGACGAGTGCCCGATCGAGGGCATCCCGAACGAGGCGACGGCGACCAATTACTAGCAGAACAGGTTACACTGTCGTCGCCCGGCTTGACCGGGCGATCCAGTACGCCGCGGCTTTTCGGTTCTACCTCCGAAGTCTCTGGAATACTGGATCACCCGCTCCAGTGCGCAATTGCGCACAAGGCGGGTGATGACAGGTCGTTTGTATGTTCCCGGAGGACATCACGACCGAGTTCGTCTAAGGTCCGCGGCCGCGACCTGGACGAACGAGGCGATCTTGGAACAGAAAAAATTCGGCACCGGCGGCCCGGACGTATCCGTCATCGGGCAGGGCACCTGGTATCTCGATCGCGGCGACCGCAAGGCTGCCACGGCGGCGCTCCGCCGTGGCATCGATCTCGGCATGACCCATATCGATACGGCCGAGATGTACGGCGACGCCGAACTTGTGATCGCTGATGCCATCGCGGAATTACCGCGCGACAAACTCTTTCTCGTCTCCAAGGTCTTGCCGAGCAACGCCTCGCGGCGTGGCACCATCACCGCCTGCGAGCGGTCGCTGAAGCGGCTCAATACAGATCACCTGGATTGTTATCTGCTGCACTGGCGCGGCTCCTATCCGTTCGAGGAGACGGTCGCGGCGTTCGACCAACTCGTCGCGGCCGGAAAAATCCGTTCCTGGGGCGTCAGCAATTTCGATGTCGACGATCTCGACGAGTTGCTTGCCGTTGCGGGCAGGGGGAAGATCGCCTGCAACCAGGTGCTCTATCATCTGCAGGAACGCGCGATCGAGCACGCGGTGATCCCGTGGTGCGAGCGGCACGGCGTGGCCGTCGTCGCCTATTCGCCGTTCGGGCACAATGATTTTCCGTCGCCGCGCAGCAAGGCCGGCGAGGTGCTGCAGGCGATCGCCGATGCGCACAAGGCGAGCGCGCGCCAGGTCGCGCTGGCGTTCCTCACCCGCGCGCCGTCTGTGCTTGCGATACCCAAGGCATCGAGCGCAGGACATGCCGCCGACAATGCAGGCGCAGGCAGTCTGAAGCTCGACGACAGCGAAATCGCCGCGCTCGACAAGGCCTTCCCGCGCGGGCCCAGGCCGCGCAGCCTCCCCATGCTCTGAGCGGAACACGTTACTTAACAAAGTGTTGCAAACGCGCCCTCAGCGCATATCCGCATCCTGTTTTCGGGCCTAGTCGCAGCAGCGCGATTGGTGTTTTTTGAAGCCTCGCCCGAATCGACCATCGCTGCCTTCGAGATTGCCGTGACACCGCCCCCCGCCGCAGCCGCCAGGCTGGACAGCGCTCCATTACCTTTGCCCGAAAAGAAGTCCGTTGCCCGCAAGGCGCCCGCGCGCGCCGACAGGCCGTTCAAGGGCATCGCGCTGGTACTGGCCTCGACGATCTTTCTCGGCGCCTCCGACGTCACGGCGAAATATCTCTCGGCGACACTGCCGTCGATCGAGATCGCGTGGATCCGCTTCCTGGTGTTCGCGCTGATCATGATGCCCGCGATGATTCCGGGTTCCCCGCTGTTCGCGATGCAGACCGACCGGCTAGGGCTGCATCTGATGCGCGGCCTGGCGATCCTGGGCTCGTCGCTGTTCTTCATCTCCGGCCTGCGGTTCCTGCCGATCGCGGAAGCCTCCGCCACCGGCTTCGTCGCGCCACTGCTGGTCACTGCGCTCTCGATCGTGTTTCTCGGCGAGAAGGTCGGTATGCGCCGCTGGATCGCGACCGGCGTCGGCCTGATCGGCGTGCTGATCATCCTGCGACCCGGCACCGGTGCCTTCCATCCCGCGGCGTTCTTTCCGCTGGTCTCGGCGCTGGCCTGGGCCTGCACGCTGATCATGACGCGGATGATGAGCGGCACCGAGCGCGCCATCACCACCATGGCCTATTCGTCGCTCGTGGGCCTTGTCATGCTCTCGGCATTGGTGCCGTCGGTCTGGGTGACGCCGACCTGGCACGACATTGCCTTCGGCGTCTTCATCGGCGTGGCGTCGACCGCCGGCCAGTGGATCGTGGTGCTGGCGTTCCGCTATGCCGACGCTTCGGTGCTGGCGCCGTTCTCCTACACGCAGTTGCTGTGGGTCAGCATCCTCGGCTTCCTGATCTTCGGCGAAGTCCCCGACGTCTACACCGTCACCGGCGCGGCCTTCATCGTCGCCTCGGGGCTCTATACGGCACATCGCGAGCGGGTGCGGCGGTCGCAGCTTCTCGCCGTGCCGGGCGAGCCGTCGCCGAACGCCTGACGCAAATTCCCGCAGCCGGCAGGCTCATCGCGCTGGCCCCGTTGGCTCCCTGTGCTAAGAGGGATCAAAACCACGGGGAGAAGACGCCGATGCGCGCTGCAATTTTCCGGAACGGCGAGATCGTCGTCGATGAGATGCCCGAACCCAGGCCGGGCCCGGGGATGGTGCTGGTCAAATCGCTGGCCTGCGGCATCTGCGGCTCGGATCTCCACGCGCGCAAGCACGCGCACCGCATGGTCGAACTCGCAAAGCACTTTCCCGGCCGCAAGCCGATGGATCTTTCCCGCGACGTCGTGTTTGGCCACGAATTCTGCTGCGAGGTGCTCGACTATGGTCCGGGCACGGCGGGCAAGCTCAAGCCGGGCACCAAGGTCTGTTCGCTGCCGGCGCTGCTGACGGCGCGAGGCCCGCAGGGAATCGGCTATTCCAACGACAATGTCGGCGCCTATGCCGAGCGTATGCTGCTCAGCGAAGCGCTGCTGCTGGAGGTTCCGAACGGGCTGGCGGCCGAGCATGCCGCGCTGACCGAACCGCTGGCGGTTGGCGTCCACGCCGTGGCCAAGGCGAATATCAGGGGCGGCGAGGTGCCACTGGTGATCGGCTGCGGCCCGGTCGGGCTCGCTGTCATCGCCGCGCTGAAGATCAAGGGCATGCATCCGATCGTCGCGGCGGATTATTCCCCGGCGCGGCGGGCGCTCGCCGAAAAGCTCGGCGCCGACATCGTCGTCGATCCCGCCCGCACATTGCCTTATGCCGCCTGGGCCGAACACGCCCAGATGTCGCCGGAAGAGAAAGCCGCGCGGCCGCCGCTGCAGGCATTGCTGCCGGCGCTGAAACCCGCGCTGATCTTCGAATGCGTCGGCGTCCCCGGACTGATCCAGCAGGTGTTCGAGGGTGCGCCGCGCGATGCCCGCATCGTCGTGGTCGGCGTCTGCATGGAGACCGACCGCTCCGAGCCGATGCTCGGCATCATGAAGGAACTCAACGTCCAGTACGTGCTCGGCTACACGCCGGAGGAGTTCGCGTACTCGCTGCGCCTGATCGCGGAAGGGCAGGTCGATGCAGCCTCGATGGTGACCGCCAGCGTAGGCATCGACGGCGTGGCGAAGGCGTTTGCGGATCTCGCCAATCCCGAGGCGCATACCAAGATCATCGTCGAGCCGTGGCGATAGCTCGGCGATGTAGGGTGGGCAAACGAGCGCAAGCGACTGCCCACCAGCCGTCATCGGCCTTGCTGCTCGATGGTGGGCACGCTTGCGCTTTGCCCACCCTACGAATCTCACCGCCTCGGATACTCCAGCTGCATCGCGACGAAGTCGGTCGTGCGCGCGCCGTAGCGGTTCGTGATGTCGCGCAGCGTATCGTCGAGCACCTCCGCCGGCCTGCGATCCCCGACAGATGGCAGCAGCCTTTCCACCGGCCAGTTTGTCACGACCTGATCGGGTAGGATGTGGATGCCGTTGCGGCTCGCTTGCGCATCGGCGGTGCCGGCAAACGTCACCGCCCGCGAGCGGTAGGTCCGCGACCATGCGTCGGCGACAAGCGCCAGTGACACTTCGTCGACGCCTTCCTTGAGTTCGATGCCAAGCTGCTCGCGGTTCCAGAACGCCGCGGTGTTGCCGATCGCCGTCAACGCAAACGGCCGCGTGAACTTGAACGCGTCGCTCTCGTGCCGCGCATCCCAGTTTGCAATGCCGATCTCGCCTGCGATGGCTGCGGCCTTGTCGCGGCCGGCGATCGCCTCGATCAGCGTGAGCGACATCGGCATCGACGCCGTGATTCCCGTCGTCGTCGCGATGCCGTTGTCGACCACAAAACGGCGGTCTTCGATGTAGCGGATCGTGGGATGATCTTCGCGCAGTTCCTTGATCGAATACCAGTGCGTGGTCGCCCGCTTGTCATGCAGCAGCCCGGCGTCGCCGACGACCTTGGCGCCGACGCAAACTCCGACGACGATGGCGCCTTTCGCCGACTGGTTCCTGATCCATTGCAGCGCCGCCGGATCGTCGTCGCGGCTCATCGCAGGGACGATGACATAGTCGGCACCTTCGGGATTCCGTGCGTCAAACTCCGCTGTCGTTGCCTGCGGCTCGATCTTGAGCGCCGGAAACAGGGTCATCGGCCCGGCTGCCGTTGCCAGCGTCACGACATCGGCGACGTCGGCCCGCTTGAGGATGCCGTAGGGCATCAGATAGTCGGTGGTCTCGGTGGCGTCGTTGATCCCGATGATCGCGATCAGCGGGCGCGCACGTTTTGGTGGTTTCAGCGCCGCGATCGTGGCGTCGACCTCTTGCGGTGCGATCGGCGATGGTGCGGCCACCGAAGGCGCCGGCGGCAGCGAAACGATCCAGCCGCCGCCGATCGCGATGAAGAGTGCAAAGGCGCAGAGAACGCTCCACAACAGACGTCGTGAATTCATGACAGCTCGCTCGATGATGTTCGGTTTGAATCGAACTTACAGCGGCCGTGCTTCGATCGAAATGACGTAAACCCCGCGAAAACGGTCATGCGGAGAAAAACTCGTTCACTTCACCATCGGCCCGCGTCGTTCACAGGTGCTTTGCTTGACCCGCAAGGACGAATGCATATTTCTCCTGCGACATATCAACACGACGGGCAAATCAGTTGAAAGTCTGTCCATCCCTTCGCGTAAAAATATTCCGCTCTGCCTGTCGGGCAAATCATCGCTATAATTCCGCGCGTCTCACCCGTTACGAGGGGCGGCTCGCGATCGTCACGAACGCGCGGTGGGATGCGGTGGACGCAGATCGCGCAAAAGACGAAGGCGCATGATGCGTACGGCGAAGTCGTGTGGTCCTGACGTCGCGGTGCTGGCGTCAAGTTTCACGATTCACCTCGTGGAGCGACGGAGGCAAAAGAGCCGTTCTCCGGGGAGATCACGTTATAAGCCGTAAAGCCACTGCGCAGGGAAGGCCGGAGTGTTTTCGCTGAACCTGTATGCTCGTGTGCATTTTTGTTTGTGCAAATCGCACGCGAGACCGCGGGTGCAGCGCGCACCCGGTCTTCCCTGCGCCCTCGGTTAGGGGGCGAACCAAGATGCAAACCTCGGGCAAATCATGCCGCGAGAACGCGAAGGTATGCTTAGCTGTCATTCCGGGGCGATGCGAAGCATCGAACCCGGAATCTCGAGATTCCGGGTCTGGTCCTTCGGACCATCCCGGAATGATGGCGCACATCCTACGGGCAACGGCCCGGAGAGGCGATGTTACACCGGCAGCGCGATCGAGTACTTCACCTGGCTGAGCGCAAAGCTCGACTCGATCGAGGCGATGCCGTCGAGCCGCGTCAGCTTGTTCTTGAGGAACGCTTCATAGGAGGAGAGGTCGGCCGCGACGACGCGCAAGAGATAATCGCGGTTGCCGGTCATCAGATAGCATTCCAGCACCTCGTCCCATTTCGAGATCGCCTTCGCAAAGCGGTTCAGGTCCTCTTCCTTCTGCCGCGCCAGCTTGATCGAGATGAAGACGCTGACATGCAGCCCGAGCGATTTCTGGTCGACGGTCGCGATGTAGCGGGTGATGACGCCGCGCTCTTCCAGGAGCTTGACCCGGCGGTGGCAGGGCGAGACCGAGAGGCCGACCTTTTCGGAGAGTTCCTGCATGGTCATGCGGCTGTCGGACTGCAACAGGCCGAGAATCTTGCGGTCGATGGCATCGAGGGCGTGCATTGGGATAAACTCGGGGTTTGGAGCCGGATCGTGGGATCGTATCCCAACAATCGGCTGTATGTCGCGAGAATTTGAGATATATGGGAACCGCAGTCCCGGTAGAATTTGGCTCATAACTAACGTGTCCGGAGGATTGCCATGGGAGTCGAGCCCGCACGCCTTGAACTGTTGTCCGCGCTGGCACGGAAAGTTCTCTGGCTGTCCTCGTGGACGATCCACCATGCCAACCACGTCCGGCCCAATGTCGACGGCCTGAAGGTCGGCGGCCACCAGGCATCGTCAGCTTCGCTGGCGAACATCATGTCGGCGCTGTATTTCTCGGTGTTGCGGCCGCAGGACCGCGTCGCGGTGAAGCCGCATGCGAGCCCGGTGTTTCACGCCATCCAGTATCTGTTCGGCCACCAGACCCGCGAGAAGCTGGAAAATTTCCGCGGCTTCAAGGGCGCGCAGTCCTATCCGTCGCGCACCAAGGATGCCGACGACGTCGATTTCTCCACCGGCTCGGTTGGTCTCGGGGTGGCGCAAACGCTGTTCTCCTCGCTGGTGCAGGATTACGTCACCGCGCATGGCTGGATGAAGGACCGCCCCGAGGGCCGGATGATCGCGCTGGTCGGCGACGCCGAGATGGACGAGGGCAACATCTTCGAGGCGCTGCTGGAGGGATGGAAGCACGGCCTTCGCAACACCTGGTGGGTCGTCGATTACAACCGCCAGAGCCTCGACGCCGTGGTGCGAGAAGGGCTGTGGGCGAAATTCGAATCGATGTTCCGCAATTTCGGCTGGGACGTGGTGATCGTGAAATACGGCACCCTGATGCAGGCAGCATTCGCCGAGCCGGGCGGTGAGGCGCTGCGGCGCTGGATCGATAATTGTCCGAACCAGATGTATGCGGCGCTGTGCTTCCAGGGCGGCGCGGCCTTCCGCAAGCACCTGCAGGATGACATCGGCGATCAGGGTGAAGTGTCGCAACTGATTGACCGGCGCAGCGACGACGAACTGCTGGCGCTGATGTCGAACCTCGGCGGCCACGACATGGCCAGCATGTGCGATGCCTTCGAGGCGATCGATCACGACCGGCCGGTCTGCTTCATCGCCTATACGATCAAGGGTGTCGGCCTCCCGATGCAGGGCCACAAGGACAATCACGCCGGGCTGATGACGGTGGCGCAGATGGAAAAGTGGCGCGCCGCGCAGAACATCCGCCCCGGCCACGAGTGGGACAAGTTCGAGGGACTGTCGCAACCGCAGGCCAGGCTGGAGGCGTTCCTCGCCGAAGCGCCGTTCAACCAGGAAGGCCGCCGCCGTCTCACCGCCCCCGCGATCGAGGTGCCGGCGCAACTCTCCTTCAAGCCCGCGGCGCAGATGTCGACGCAGCAGGGCTTTGGGCTGGTGCTGAACGAACTCGCGCGCAGCGACACGGAACTGGCCTCGCGCATCGTCACCACATCGCCTGACGTCACCGTCTCGACCAACCTCGGCGCCTGGGTCAATCGCCGTGGTTTGTTCGCCAAGGCCGAGAACCACGATCTGTTCCGGCAGGAAAAGATCCCCTCGACCTTCAACTGGGATTTTTCGCCGAAGGGGCAGCATCTGGAACTCGGCATCGCCGAGATGAACCTGTTCATCATGCTCTCGGCGCTCGGGCTGTCGCATTCAATCAACGGCGAGCGGCTGCTGCCGGTCGGCACGCTCTATGATCCCTTCATCGAGCGCGGCCTCGATGCGATGAACTATGCCTGCTACCAGGATGCGCGCTTCATGGTGGCGGCGACGCCGTCAGGCATCACGCTGGCGCCGGAGGGCGGCGCGCATCAATCGATCGCGACGCCCCTGATCGGCATGGCGCAGGACGGGCTGGCCTCGTTCGAGCCGGCGTTCGTCGATGAACTGGCCGTGATCATGGCGTGGGGCTTCCGCCACATGCAGCGCGAAGCCGGCGAGGGCGGTTCGGTCTATCTCCGGCTCTCGACCCGCACGCTCGACCAGCCGCAGCGCATCATGACGCCGGACGTGCAGGCGGGCATCACCGAGGGGGCCTACTGGCTGCGCGAGCCCGGGGCCAATTGTGACCTCGTGATCGCCTATACCGGCGCGGTTGCGCCGGAGGCGATCGAGGCTGTCGGCTTCATCGGCGAAAGCCACCGCGACGTCGGTCTCCTGGCGGTAACCTCCGCCGACCGCTTGCATGGAGGATGGACCGCCGCACGGAATTTGCGGCGCGACCGCCGGGGCGTGGCGCACCTCAGCCATATCGAAAGGCTGCTGGCGCCGTTGTCACGCGACTGCGGCATCGTGACCGTGATCGACGGCCATCCGGCGGCGCTCGGCTGGCTCGGCAGCGTGCGCGGCCACCGGGTCGAGGCGCTCGGCGTCGAGCAGTTCGGCCAGACCGGCACCATCGGCGACCTCTACCGGCACTACGGCATCGACGCCAACGCCATCATCGACGCCGCCGAAGCCCTGACGGTGGGAGCCCCGGTGCGGCACCGCAAAATGGCGGTGTGAGAATTCCAGTCGCCCCGGCGAAGGCCGGGACCCATACGCCGCGGCCGTTGTTGTCCTGGCGGCGGCCGACGGGTTTGTTTCACAACTGCCGCCGGTGGCTATGGGTCCCGGCCTTCGCCGGGACGACGAATTGCACACCTTGCCAGCGTCGCGTCCGTGATCTTATATCCAGCCCCTGCCGCATCGCGGCCCCCCGCATATGGCGGGTTCATTTGTCTGGGCTTTCGTGCAAGGATGCCTGCCGAACGCTTCCGTTCCCCTTCATTCGCCCCCGAAATAAAGAGGTTTACGATGGTCAACCGCATGCAATTCTACATCGACGGCGCCTGGGTCGATCCCGCCGTCAAGAAGTCCACGCCCGTCGTCAATCCGGCGACCGAAGAGGCGATGTATGAAGTTGCGCTCGGCTCAAAGGCCGACGTCGACAAGGCGGTCGCCGCCGCCAAGCGCGCCTTCCTGACCTTCTCGCAGACCAGCCGCGAAGAGCGCATCGCGCTGTTGGAAAAGATCATCGAGATCTACAAGCGCCGCATGAAGGAAATCGGCGCTGCCGTATCCGACGAAATGGGTGCGCCGCTGCCGATGGCCGAACGCCTGCAGGCCGGCGCCGGCCTCGGCCACCTCGCTTCCACCTTGGAAGTCCTCAAGAACTATCATTTCGAAGAGACGATCGGCACCGCCGTCGTCGTGCGCGAGCCGGTCGGCGTGGTCGGCATGATCACGCCCTGGAACTGGCCGCTGAACCAGATCGCCTGCAAGGTCGCGCCGGCGCTCGCCGCCGGCTGCACCATGATCCTGAAGCCCTCGGAATTTACCCCGACCTCGGCCTTGATTTTCGCCGAAATCCTCCATGAAGCCGGCGTGCCGAAGGGCGTGTTCAACCTCGTCAACGGCCTCGGCCCGGAAGTCGGCGCCGCCATGAGCGAGCACCCTGACATCGACATGATCTCGTTCACCGGCTCGACCCGCGCCGGCGTCGACGTCGCCAAGCGCGCCGCGCCGACCGTCAAGCGCGTCAGCCAGGAACTGGGCGGCAAGTCGCCGAACGTCATCCTCGAAGGCGCCGACCTCACCAAGGCCGTCACCGGCGGCGTGATGCACATGTTCAACAACTCCGGACAGTCCTGCAACGCACCGTCGCGGATGATCGTGCCGCTGTCGAAGATGAAGGAAGTCGCCGCCATCGCCAAGGGTGTGGCCGAAAAGACCAAGGCGGGCGATCCGCGCGCCGAAGGCACCACCATCGGTCCGGTCGTGTCGCGCATCCAGTGGGACAAGATCCAGGCGCTGATCAAGAAGGGCATCGACGAAGGCGCCACGCTTGTCGCCGGCGGTCCCGGTCTGCCGGAGGGCGTCAACAAGGGCTTCTATGTCCGTCCGACCATCTTCGCCGACGTCACCAACGAGATGACGATCGCCCGCGAGGAAATCTTCGGACCCGTGCTCACCATCATCGGCGCCAAGGATGAAGCCGATGCGGTGAAGATCGCCAACGATACGCCCTATGGCCTCGCCGGCTACGTCTCGGCCGACAGCGTGGAAAGCGCGCGCCGCGTCGGTCGCCAGATCCGCGCCGGCAACGTCAACCTGCAGGGCGTTCCGAACGAGCGCACCGCACCGTTCGGCGGCTACAAGCAGTCGGGCAACGGCCGCGAGTGGGGCAAGTACGGTCTCGAGGACTTCCTCGAGGTGAAGGCAGTCGCCGGCTACAACGCCGCGTAAGCTGCAATCGTCATTGCGAGAGAAACGAAGCAACCCAGCCTGCCGGCAAGCAGTGGGTTGCTTCGCCGCTTCGTAGGGTGGGCAAAGGCGCGCTTGCGCCGTGCCCACCCTCGACACTCCGCAAGAAGCGGTGGGCACGCTTCGCTTTGCCCACCCTACGATATCTGCGCAAGTACAGCCGGACCGGAAACAACGAGAACAGCAAATGTCCGATGCCGCATCGTCTCATTCAACCGGCTGGCGCCCGGCGAGCTACTATCCCGATCCGGCCATCCACGCCCTCGATCCGCGCTTCGAGAAGTACTGGCTGAAGCTGTCGGCCGTGGAGCGGATAGCGACCGGCCTGCGCTGGGCGGAAGGCCCGGTATGGTTCGGCGACGGGCGCTACCTGCTGTGCAGCGACATTCCCAACCAGCGTATCCTGAAATGGGAAGAGGAAACCGGCAACGTCAGCATCTTCCGCAAGCCGTCAAACTTCGCCAATGGCAACACCCGCGACCGCCAGGGACGCCTGGTTACATGCGAGCATGGCGGCCGGCGGGTCACCCGCACCGAGTATGACGGATCGATCACGGTGCTGATCGATTCCTTTGACGGCAAGCGGCTGAACTCTCCCAACGACGTGGTCGTGAAATCCGACGGCTCGATCTGGTTTACCGACCCGATATTCGGCCTGCTCGGCAATTACGAGGGCTACAAGGCCGAGTCCGAGATCGACATGAACGTCTACCGGCTCGACGGTGCGACCGGAAAGGCCTCGATCGTGGCCGAAGGCGTGCTCGGCCCGAACGGACTGTGCTTCTCGCCGGATGAGAAGATTCTCTACGTCATCGAATCGCGCGGCGTGCCGACCCGCAAGATTCTCGCCTACGACGTTTCGCCCGATGGTGCGAAGCTTTCCAACAAGCGCGTCCTGGTCGATGCCGGTCCCGGCACGCCCGATGGCATGCGCTGCGACATCGACGGCAACCTGTGGTGCGGCTGGGGCATGGGCGATCCCGAACTCGATGGCGTCGTCGTGTTTGCGCCCGACGGTGTGATGATCGGGCGCATCGCGCTGCCGGAACGCTGCGCCAACCTCTGCTTCGGGGGGCTGAAGCGCAACCGGCTGTTCATGGCCGCGAGCCAGTCGATCTACGCGCTGTACGTGAACACCCAGGGTGCGCCGGGCGGCTAGCTCATTGCCATCCTTCGGCCGGTCGCATATCGGGTTCGAGACAAGAGGAACGTGATGCCACGCATATTGATGACCGGCGCTGCCGGCGGAATCGGTACCAGCCTGCGCAAGCTGCTGTCGCCGATCTATCCGGACCTGCTGCTGAGCGACCTGAAGGCGCCGGCCGATCTCGGCAAGAATGAGAAATTCAAGGCGGCCGATCTCGCCGATGTCGCCCAGGTCGAGGCAATCTGCGAAGGGATCGACGGCATTCTTCATTTCGGCGGCTATTCGGTCGAGGGTCCTTGGGACCAGATCCTGCAGTCCAACATCATTGGCTGCTACAACCTGTTCGAGGCGGCGCGCAAGCAGGGCGTCAAGCGCGTGGTATTTGCCTCGTCGAACCACGCGGTCGGCTTCTACCCGCGCCATCACCGGATCGGCACCGACGTCACCGCGCGGCCCGACAGCCGCTATGGCGTCAGCAAGGTGTTCGGGGAAGCGGTAGGCGCGCTCTATGCCGACAAGCACGGGCTCGGCGTGACTTGCTTGCGCATCGGCAATTTCGGCGAGATGCCGCTCGACCACCGCAGGCTTTCGATCTGGCTGAAGCCGGAAGATCTCGTGCAACTCTGCAGGATCGGCCTCGACCACCCCGACATTCACTTCGAGATCCTCTATGGTGCCTCGTACAATGAGCGCACCTGGTGGGACAACCACCGCGCCTACGAGCTCGGCTACCGGCCGGCCGGCCGCGGCGAGGACTTCCGCGAGCACGCCATGGCCGAGCAGGCCAGGCTCAAGCCGGATCCGGTCGGCGACTACTACCAGGGCGGCACGTTCTGCAGCATGGAGTACGACGGCGACAAGGACCGGATCGTCGACTGGAAGCTGGGTTCGTAACAAAGCCTCGAAAACGGGAAACGAGAAAATGGCCGACGGACTTCGCAAGGGACTGGCAAGTTATGGCGACGCTGGATTCTCGCTGTTCCTGCGCAAGGCCTTCATCAAGGCGATGGGCTATTCCGACGACGCTCTCAATCGCCCGATCGTCGGCATCACCAACACCTACAGCGACTACAATCCCTGCCATGGCAACGTTCCGCAGATCATCGAGGCGGTGAAGCGCGGTGTCATGCTGACGGGTGCGATGCCGATGGTGTTTCCAACCATCTCGATCGCCGAAAGCTTTTCGCATCCGACCTCGATGTACCTGCGCAATCTGATGGCGATGGACACCGAGGAGATGATCCGCGCCCAGCCGATGGACGCGGTGGTTCTGATCGGGGGGTGCGACAAGACCTTGCCGGCGCAGATCATGGCTGCGGTGTCTGCCGATTTGCCAACGGTCGTCATTCCCGTCGGCCCGATGGTGGTCGGGCATCACAAGGGCGAAGTGCTGGGAGCCTGTACCGATTGCCGAAGGCTCTGGGCAAAATATCGCGCCGGTGAAATCGATGACGAAGAAATCGAGGCCGTCAACGGAAGGCTGGCGCCGTCGGTCGGCACCTGCATGGTGATGGGCACCGCGAGCACCATGGCGTGCATCACCGAAGCGCTCGGGCTGTCGCTGCCGATGAGCGCGACGATCCCGGCGCCGCATGCCGAACGCTTTCGCTCGGCGGAGGCCAGCGGCAAGGTTGCCGCCGCGATGGCGAAAGCCAAAGGCCCGCGGCCGAGCGAATTTCTGACAGCTGCATCGTTCCGCAACGCGCAGGTGGTGTTGCAGGCGATCGGCGGCTCGACCAACGGGCTGATCCATCTTACGGCGATCGCCCATCGTTCGCCGCACAAGATCGACCTCGAGACGTTCGACAAGCTGGGCCGCGAGGTACCGGTGCTCGTCGACCTGAAGCCTTCGGGCGAGCACTACATGGAGCATTTCCATCACGCCGGCGGCGTGCCGAAGCTGATGGCGCAGCTTGGCGATCTCATCGATCTCGACGCGAAAACGATCACCGGTCAAACGCTGCGCGACGTTGTCGCCGGCGCGGAAGACGTGCCGGGGCAGGATGCCATCCGTTCACGCGACAATCCCATCAAGTCCGAAGGCGCGATGGCGGTGCTGCACGGCAACCTCGCGCCGCGCGGGGCCGTCATCAAGCAATCGGCGGCGAGTCCCAAGCTGCTGCAGCACACCGGACGCGCAGTTGTGTTCGAATCCGTTGAGGATATGACGCTGCGGGTCGACGATCCCGCGCTCGACGTCAATGCTGACGACGTGCTGGTGCTGCGCAACGCCGGTCCCAAGGGCGCGCCCGGCATGCCGGAGGCGGGCTATCTGCCGATCCCGAAGAAGCTGGCACGCGGCGGCGTGAAGGACATGGTGCGGATCTCGGATGCGCGCATGAGCGGCACGGCGTTCGGCACCATCGTGCTGCATATCACGCCGGAGTCTGCCGTCGGCGGGCCGCTGGGGCTGGTGAAGAACGGCGACATGATCCGTCTCGATGTCGCCAAGCGCAGCATCGATCTGCTCGTCGATGACGCCGAACTCGAAAAGCGCCGGGCCGCGCTCGCGCCGGCCGCGACGCCGGATTGGGCCAGGCGCGGCTACGCGCACCTGTTCAACGAGACCATTCTGCAGGCCGACGAGGGCTGCGACTTCGACTTCATGCGGGAGCAAGGCAAGGGCTAGCTCCGCTCGTCATTTCGACTTGCTGGTGAATCGCTTCACCGCAACGCGGAAGTCATCGGTCTGCATGGCGTCGATGATCCCCTTCTCCTCGGCGTCGAGCTGCTGCCTGGTCGGCGTGGTCGCGGCCTGGTAAACCAGCGACTTGGTGCCGCTGATCGCAGCCGGCGGATTCTGTGCCAGCCGCTCGGCGAACTTGCGGGTCTCCGCCTTCAACTCCGCCGCTGGGACGACCCGGGCGACGAGACCCCACTCATAGGCCTGCTGCGCGGTAAAGCTGTCCTCCGCCAGAAATATCTGCAGCGCACGGCGGGTGCCGACGGTGCCGACCATGCCGACCGTGCTGCCGCCATCCGGCGAGACGCCGATCTTGGCATAGGCCGGCGTGAAGCGGGCATCGTCTGCGGCAATGCAGAGGTCGGTGACGAAGGCGAGCCCCATGCCTGCGCCGGCTGCGGATCCATTGACGCTGGAAAGCACGATCTTCGGCATCCGCCGTACTGTCTCGATGAACGCGTGGTAGTGCTTCAGCAATTCTCCGACCACGGGCGCGACAGTGTCATTGGCGGCGGCCGCACCGATGGTCTGCAAATCGCCGCCGGCCGAGAAGGCGCGGCCTTCGCCCTCGATCACCAGCACCCGGACATCGTCGTTGGCCTCGACCTCGGCGCCAAGCTGCTCGAGCTTCTGCGCAATCGACAGGTTGATCGAGTTGAAGGCCGCGGGCCGGTTCAGCGTAATCGTGGCGATCGGGCCTTCGATCCGGAGCAGGGCAGGGGCGGTATCATCTGATGTCGGCATGGCAAGCCTCGGCGTGCGCGGGGAGGGGCTGCGCATTTAAATCGACATCGTCAGGGGTGACAATCCCCGGCCAGGCAATGCGGCGCGAACTGGGGCCGGGGACGCCCTTGCGTCGCTGCGCGTCATGGGGTCAAATGCCACCTGTCATCGTTCGGGACGCGGACACGAGCGCCGCTCCCAGGGGACGAGGCCGGCAAGCCAAAATCAGTGGAGAGAAGACGACATGGGTCCTTCCTGTGTGCTCGAACGTAGGCTGTCTCCATGACCGCAGGACCAGTCGTCATCATCGGCGCCGGCCACGCCGGCTTTCAGCTTGCGATGTCGCTGCGCCAGCACGGCTTCGCAGAACGCATCGCGCTCGTGAACGACGAGGGCCATCTGCCATACCAGCGGCCGCCGCTGTCCAAGGCCTATCTGAAGGGGACCGGCGGGCCTGACAGCCTGATGTTCCGGCCGGAAAAATTCTACCACGACCAGAAGGTTGACTTGATCGCGGACCGTGCCGTCTCGATCGACCGCGCTGCGCGCAAAGTGTTGCTTGCCTCCGGTGCTTCGCTCGATTACGGCCATCTGGTGCTGGCGACCGGCGCGCGCAATCGCCTGCTCGACATCCCCAACGCCAATCTCGATGGCGTCCGCTACCTGCGGACGCTCGATGAAAGCCAGGCCTTGCGGGATTACATCGCTCCGGGCCAGCGCGTCGTCGTGATCGGTGCCGGCTTCATCGGCCTGGAATTCGCAGCGACCGCCCGCGCCAAAGGCCTCGAAGTCGACGTCATCGAACTCGCCACGCGGGTAATGGCGCGCGCGGTAACCGCGGAAATCTCGGAATACTTCCAGTCGCGGCACACTGCGGCCGGCATCGGGATCCATCTCGGCGTGCAGGTCACGAGCATCGAGAGCGATGGCAGCAAAGTCACCGGTGTGAGTCTCAGCGACGGTCGGCACTTGAAAGCCGACCTGATCGTGGTCGGCGTCGGCGTCCTGCCCAATGTCGAATTGGCGGCGGAAGCGGGCTTGCCGGTTGCGGCCGGTATCATCGTGGACGAGCATCTCCGTACCGCCGACCCGAACATTTCAGCGGTGGGCGATTGCGCGCTCTATGCCAGCCCTCGGTTCGGCGGCTCCTTGCGGCTGGAGTCGGTGCAGAACGCGACCGACCATGCCCGCTGCGTAGCGGCGCGGCTGACTGGCGACGCCAAATCCTATGATGGTCTGCCATGGTTCTGGAGCGATCAGGGCCCCGACAAGCTGCAGATGGTGGGATTGACCACGGGCTATGACCAGGTGGTGGTACGTGGCGACCGCGCACAGGGTGCGTTCTCTGCCTTCTGCTACAAGGCAGGGCAGCTCGTCGGTATCGAGTCCGTCAACCGCGCCGGCGACCACATGTTCGGTCGCCGCCTGCTTGCCGCGCACGGCTCGATCACACCCGAGCAGGCGGCGGATGCCGGCTTCGATCTCAAGAGCGCCCTCACTTAAGTCAGATTTGCTGCGCTGCTCTCTGCTTGCATCGGTTGGCCATTTCGGCAACGCTGCCGCCACAGGACCAAGATGACTCCGGGAGTCCATTTTGGGGAGGTCACATGTCCACCTGGCAGCGCTGCCTCGCATTGACCGGCGCCATCGTCGCTGCCTTGGCCATGGGTAGCTCTGCCTCGGGGCAGACCAGGCTGAAATGGGCGCATGTCTACGAGATCACCGAGCCATTTCACACCGAGGCGCTGTGGGCCGCGAGCGAGATCAAGAAGCGTACCAACGGCAAGTTCGATATCCAGGTGTTTCCGGCTTCCCAGCTCGGCAATGAAAAGGAGCTCAATGAAGCCCTGGGGCTCGGCACCATCGATATCGTCTATGTTGGCGTCAACTTCGCTGCATCAACCTACAAGCCGCTCGGCATTTCTGGCGCGCCGTACATGCTGCGCGACCTCGATCACTGGAAGGCCTATCGCGACAGCAAGCTGTTTGCCGATCTGGTCAAGGGCTACGACGACAAGACCCGGCACAAGATCGTCGCGCTCACCTATTACGGCCAGCGCCACGTCACCGCCAACAGGCCGATCAAGAAACCCGAGGACATGAAAGGGATGAGGCTGCGCGTGCCGCCGGCGCCGCTGTTCCTGATGTTCACCAAATCCGTCGGCGCCAACGCAACGCCGATGGCTTTTTCCGATGTCTATCAGGCTTTGAAGCAGGGCCTTGTCGATGGGCAGGAGAATCCACTGCCGACAATCATGACCAAGAAGTTCTACGAGGTGCAGAGCCACATCGTGCTGACCGGCCACATCACGGAATCCATGGTGACCGTGATCGGCAGTCACCTCTGGAACAAGCTGACGCAGGAAGAGCGGGAGATTTTTGCGGATACGCTGAAGGAGGCTGCTGCGAAAGCGACAGAAGCTATCGAGGCTTCCGAGAGGATATTGGCCGCGGAGTTCAAGAAGCTAGGCAACACCGTGATCGAACCCGACCGAGAGGCGTTCCGCAAGGCTGCTCTCCCGCTGCACAACGACGCCTCCGCCGGCGCCGGCTGGAGCAGAGAGCAATATGACGAGTTGCAGGCGCTCAAGTAGCTCTCAGGAAACACCGCGCAAAGCCGCTACCTCGGCCGCCGTCGGCATCGATGGCGCCGCGCCCATCCGCTGCACGCAGATCGAGGCTGCGGTATTGGCGTAACCGAGCGCATAGCTCATCGGCGCTCCACCGGCCAGTTGCGCAGCAAGCGCGCCGACAAAGCAATCGCCCGCGCCTGTCGTGTCGACGGCCTTCACGTTGCGGCCGGCGATCATCGACGTCTCGCTGCCGATCAGCGCGAGCACGCCGCGCTTGCCGAGCGTGACGCAGATGATTCTGTTTCCTCCGGCTGCCACCGACCGCGCAGCTTCGATGAACCGGGCAGGGTCGTCGGCGGCCTGAAGTTCGGTGTTCGTGAGAAATCCCAACTCGGTCTCGTTCACGACCAGGATGTCGACGAGATCGAGCAGTTCTGCGCCGAACATCATCGCCGGTGCGGGATTGAGGATTGTAGTTGCGCCGGCTCCCCGGGCGCGTCTGAAGAACGCCGAAATCGTGGGCAACGGAATCTCGAACTGGCTGACCGCGATATCGCCCTTGGCTAGCACGGGCACGGCGACATCCTCCGGCGTCACCAGCGCGTTGGCGCCGGGCACCACCACGATGGTGTTGTCGGCATCCGCGACGGTGATGATGGCTGTGCCGGTATGGGTACCGACGGTGTCCGCGACGAAGGCGAGGTCGACGCCCTGCGCGGTCAGGAACGACCTCAATTGCTGTCCGAACGCGTCCGCGCCGAGCCGGCCGATCAGTGTTGTCGGCGCGCCGAGCTTTGCGGCAGCGACCGCCTGGTTCGCACCCTTGCCGCCCGGAAAATAATGCACGGCTTGGCCGGCGACGGTCTCGCCGACCCTTGGATGCCGGCTGGCTGTCGCCACCACATCCATGTTGATGCTGCCGGCGACAAAGACGCGCCCCATGCGTGACAATCTCCCGTTGGCGCGGTCAGGCGCTTACTCCGAACTCCTGCTTGACGGCCTCGATATCGGCAAGCGTCGGCAGGCCGGCCTCGTTGCCGAGGCGCTGGATCTTGTAGGTCGAGGCGGCGCGGGCGAACTCGAAATGCTCGTGCCAGCCTTTGGAAGGGTTGCTGAGATAGGAATAGACATAGGCGCCGTGGAAGACGTCGCCGGCGCCGTTGGTATCGATCACGCGTTCGCGCGGGATCGGCAGCGCGGGCATGGTGCGGACCACGCCGGCTTCGTCATACCAGAGCAGGCCTTTCTCGCCCTGGGTCACACCGCCGACGCGGCAGCCGCGGCCCTTGAGATAGTCCAGCATCTTCTCCGGCGTCAGATCCATCTGCTCGCAAAGCCGCTCGGCGACGATCGCGACATCTATATACGCCAGCAGCTCATGCGTATTCGTGCGTAGGCCGCCGCCGTCGAGCGAGGTCAGGATGCCGTCCTCGCGGCAGAGTTTTGCGTAATGGATCGCCGCGTCCGGCTGGTGGCCGTCGACATGCAGCGCGCGGCAGCCTTTCAGGTTGAGGAGCGGGAAGGGATGAATGTGCTCGTCGTCGCGGCAGCGTACGATGGCGCGCTTGCCGTCCTTGGGCATGATGAAGGACAGCGAGGAGGAGTTGACCTTGCGCGGATGGACCGAGATTCCGTATTTCGCGCTCATGTCCCAGAACATGCGGCCGAGCCAGTCATTGGCGACGGTGGCGATCAGGTCCGGCACGATGCCGAGCTTGGCGCAGCAGAATGCCGCCGTGACGGCGTTGCCGCCAAACGAAATCGCGTAGGCGTCGGCGACGTGCTTCTCGTCGCCGGTCGGCATGTGGTCGGTGATGAAAGTAACGTCGATATAGGTCTGTCCGATGAAGAGGGCCTGCATTCGTTTTCCGTCATATCCTGAAGGGGGTTCGGGCCCGGCGCGGCTACATTAGCACCGGATATCGGATGCATTCGCTGAAATTATTCGCAGCCGTGCCGTCTTTGCAGCTTGAGATGGGAGTATGGGCAGACTACGACCATCCTTAGACAAGTCCCTGGACCATCGCCGGCATCCGCCGATAACGGCCGACTGCTGCCCGGGGTTCCGACACAGGGGAGGCAAATGATGACCGTTTATTCCGGTCCGGTGTTCGACATGGCGGTGAACCAGTTCGGCGTCATTGCCAACCATCTCGAAATCCCGATGGACGAGCGCGACCGCATCCTGATGCCGAAACGGTCGGTCACCATCTCCTGTCCGATCCACCGCGATGACGGGACGGTCTCGGTATTCGAGGGCTACCGGGTGCAGCATCATCTCACGTTAGGCCCGACCAAGGGCGGGACACGGTTTGCGCCGTCGGTCGATATCGGCGAGGTCGCGGCGCTTGCGATCTGGATGAGCTGGAAATGCGCCCTTGTCGGGCTGCCCTATGGCGGCGCCAAGGGCGGGGTCAATGTCGATCTCTCCACGATTTCCAAACGCGAACTCGAAGCGCTGTCGCGGCGCTACATGCAGGAGATGATTCCGTTCGTCGGTCCGCACACCGACGTGATGGCGCCCGACATGGGCACCAACGAGCAGGTGATGGCCTGGTTCATGGACACCTATTCGATGTACCAGGGCCGCACCGTGACCGAGATCGTCACCGGCAAGCCGGTGTCGTCGGGCGGCACGCTCGGCCGCCGTGAAGCCACCGGCCGCGGCGTCGCCTATCTCGCGAGACGCGTACTGAAGGAGCTCTCGATCAATCCCGGCACGGCCACAGCGGTCATCCAGGGATTTGGCAATGTCGGCTCCTATGCCGCGCTTGAGCTTTATCAGTACGGCGTGAAGATCATCGCTGTCAGCGATCACACCGGCGCGCTGCACGATGCAGCCGGGCTCGATATTCCCGCGTTGATGCATCATGCGGGGCAACACGGCAGCATTGCCGGATTTTCCAATCAGCTTGCCTTCGATCCCGATCAGATCCTCACGCTGCCCTGTGACGTGCTGGTGCCGGCGGCGATGGAGCGCGTCATCGATGCCAAGGTCGCCGAGAACCTCAAATGCCGCGTGCTGGCCGAGGGCGCCAACGGCCCGACCACGCCGGAGGCCGACCTCGTGCTGGAAAAGCGCCAAAGCGAAGTGTTCTTGATTCCCGACATTCTCTGCAATTCCGGCGGCGTCGTGGTCAGCTATTTCGAATGGGTGCAGGATCTGCAGCAACTGTTCTGGGAGGAAGAGGAGGTGACGCGGCGCGAATATGCGATCCTCGACCGCGCCTTCGACCATATGGTGCAGCGGGCCAGGGCGGATAACATCGCGCATCGCACGGCGGCGATGGCGATCGGCGTCGAGAAGGTCCGCGCCGCGAAGAATACGCGGGGGCTGTTTCCATGATCGTCGGCCTCGATCACGTCGTCGTTCTCACCGGTGACATCCATGCGGCGTCCAGCGCCTACCAGACGCTGTTTGCCCGCGCGCCGGCCTGGCAAAGCAGCGATCACGGCGCCGATCGCGTCCTGTTCACGCTCGATAACACGTCGCTGGAACTGGTGGCGCCGTACGGCGAGGGCGGCGACGCGGATCGCATTCGCGCAGCGCTCGCCGCGCAGGCCGAGGGGATGGCGAGCATCTGCTTTCGAACCAGCGACATTGCCAAGACACATCGCAGGCTCGATCGGCTCGCGCTGAAACCGGAGCCCATAGCCGAGGTCGAGGGCCGCGACGCCATCAGCGGGGCCGTGCTTTCATGGAAGCGCACCCGCGCCGCCACCGAGGCGACGCGCGGGGTCCGCCTGTTCTTCCTCGAACGCGACAAGGAGCGCCCGCTCTCCCCGCGAACCACGGATGGAGCGATCACGGGGCTGGACCACGTCGTGGTCTCGACGCCGGACCCCGAGCGCGCTGCTGCACTCTATGGCGCGCGGCTTGGCCTCGACATGGCGCTCGATCGCTCGCACCCGGACTGGGGCCGGCTGATGTTCTTCCGCTGCGGCGACCTCATCGTCGAGGTCACGCACCGGCCGGGCAAGGAAGCAGATGGGGCGCAGGATCGGCTGCGCGGCCTGTGCTGGCGTGTGGCCGACATGGACGCCACCCATGCTCGGCTGGTTCGGACGGGCGTCGACGTCTCCGTAGTCCGCAACGGCCGCAAGCCGGGGACGCGGGTCATGACCGTGCGCAGCGGCACCTGCGGGGTTCCGACGCTTCTGGTGCAACCGTCGGCAGGAAGGCCGTGAGTATTCCCTCTCCCCTTGTGGGAGAGGGTGGATCGAATGAGCGAAACTCATTCGAGACGGGTGAGGGGTTCTCTCCGCAAACACAAATCTTTCGCGCGGAGAGAACCCCTCATCCGGCGCTTCGCGCCACCTTCTCCCACAAGGGGAGAAGGGGAAGAGCGCCATTCACGTTCTCAAACCTCACCATGCATGCTACAGCTTGGCCCATAACGATCACCGAGCAGTCGATTTGGCAAAGGCAAAACGCGTTCTGAAGTGGCAGCGGGACCCCGAGGGGATGCGGCTGCGCATTCTGGAGGCCGCCAAGCGGGAGTTCGCCACCCACGGCCTTGCCGGCGCGCGTGTCGATCGCATCGCGGCCAATGCCGGCGCCAACAAGCGCATGCTGTATTACCACGTCGGCAACAAGGAAGACCTCTACCTCGCCGTGCTCGAAGGCGCCTACGAGAAAATCCGCTCCGAGGAGCGTGGGCTCGATCTCGAACATCTTGATCCGCCCGAGGCGATCGAGCGGCTGATCGATTTCACCTGGAACTACTTTCTGCGCAACCCGGAATTCCTGGCGTTGCTCAACACCGAAAACCTCGCCAAGGCCCGACATCTGAAGCGATCGACCAAGGTCAAGTCGATGCATTCGCCGTTCGTCGAGATGATCCGGACCGTGGTGCGGCGCGGCGTCGAAAGCGGCGACTTTCGCGTCGCGGTCGATCCGGTGCAACTCTATATCTCGATCGCCGGCCTGTGCTTCTTCTATCTCTCCAACAGCGCCACGCTCAGCGTGATCTTCGGCCGCGACCTCCTGAAGAAGGAGGCTAGGGACGAGCGCCTTGCGCACGTAGTGGCCTTGGTGCTGGCGGCGCTGACAGGCAAATCGACGGCGGATTTCGGCAAGGTCTCCGTACGTCGTGCGCGGACGCCGGCGCCTCAGCCGGTTTAGCCTCTCGTCCCTGCGAACGCAGGAACCCATACGCCGCGGCCTGGCGGATGAAAGGCAGTGGCTGACGCCTTGCTTGACTCACCGCGCTATGGCTGTGGGCCCCTGCGGTCGCCGGGCGATAAGAAAAAATAGCAATCTTGCCGCACGAAAACCCGCTTGCCAGTATTTATCCAACGGGTTAATTTCCGGCCGATAAGGACGATCATCAGGGAGCGGGACGTGGCCGAGGCGAAGCACGAGAGTGGCTTGTCCAAAGCGCTGAACGCCGCATGGGTGCGGCCGTTCCTGTTCCTGATTTTCATCGTGGTGGCCTGGGACCTGACCATCCGCGTGTTCCGGATCCCCGCCTACCAGATCCCGGCGCCGGGCGATGTCGTGGCGGTGCTGTGGACGGACTGGCCTGAACTGCTGCGGCAGGCATGGCCCACCACCTACGCCACGCTGTGCGGCTTCCTGCTGTCGGCGCTGTTCGGGATTCCCGTCGCCATGCTGATCGCGGGATCGAAGACGGTGGAAAGCTACGTCTATCCGCTGCTGGTGTTCTCGCAGTCGGTGCCGAAGATCGCGATCGCGCCGCTGTTCGTGGTGTGGTTCGGGTTCGGAATCATCCCCAAGGTGATATCGGCATTCCTGCTCGGGTTTTTCCCGGTGGTCGTGTCCGCCGTGCAGGGCTTCAAGTCGGTCGATCCCGATATGGTCGACCTGGCCCGCGCGATGCAGGGCAGCCGCTTCCAGGTGTTTCGCGCCGTCAACCTGCCGCATGCGATGCCGGCGATCTTCTCCGGGCTGAAAGTTTCGGTGACGCTCGCGGTCGTCGGCGCTGTGGTCGGCGAATTCGTCGGCTCCAATTCCGGCATCGGCTACGTGCTGCAGCGCTCGATCGGTACCTTCGATCTGCCGACGATGTTTGCGGCGCTGGTGATCCTGGCGCTGCTTGGCGTGGTGCTGTTCTGGGCTGTCGACCGCATCGAACGCCTCGTGATTCCCTGGCATGTCAGCCAGCGCGAGGACCTCATTTTCGCTTCATAGGCCAAACCAGAAAGCGGCCTGCTCAAGCGCCGCGCCAACACCACCGGGAGGATGACCATGATACGAGTGACAGCGGCGATCACCGCCGCCCTGATCTGGACCGCGCTTTCAGTGCTTCCGGCATCGGCCGCCGACAAGGTGGTGCTGATGCTCAACTGGTACGTCTATGGCGAGCATGCACCGTTCTATTACGGCAAGGCCAAGGGCATCTATGCCGCCGAGGGCATCGACCTCGAAATCCAGGAAGGCCGCGGTTCGGCGGCGACAACGCAGGCTGTCGCAGCGAAAACCGCCAATTTTGGCTATGTCGACGTCCCCACCATGATGCGCGCGGCGGTGAAGGGCGCGCCGATCGTTGCCACCGGGGTGCTGCTGCAGACCAGCCCGATGTCGGCCATGGGCTTTGTCGAGAAGAACATCAAGAAGCCCGAGGACATCAAGGGCAAGACGGTGGCGATCACGCCGGCGGATTCGATGACGCAGATCTGGCCGCTGTTCCTGAAAAAGACCGGCCTGAAGGAAAGCGACTTTCAGACGGTTGCAGGTGACGGCCAGACCAAGCTGAACGCCGTCATCAACGGCCAGGCCGACCTGCTGCTCGGCTACGTCATGGACCAGTCGATGAAGATCAAGGACGCCACCGGCAAGGACGTCAACGCGATCAAGTTCGCCGACTACGGCATCAACATGGTCTGCTCCGGCGTCGTCGCCAACACCGAATTCGTCAAGGCGAATGCCGATCTGGTCAAGCGCTTCATGTCGGCAACGACCAAGGCGGTCGAAGCCGCCGAGAAGGAGCCGAGGGCGGCGGCGCAGTCGATCCTCGACGCCAACCCAAAGGGCGGCAAGATCGAAACGTTGACCAAGGGATTTGAACTGACGATCCCGCTCTACCGTACGGCGGAAACCAAGAGCAAGCGGCCGTTCCAGGTCACCGACCAGAACATGACGGATACGGTCAATCTGATGGTCGAATATGGCGGGCTGGATGCCAAGGCCAAGGACAACCCGAAGGCGTTTTACACCAACGACTACCTGCCGCAGGGCGGTTCGTGAGTGGACGGCCCGTGGCACGATCGGGGCTCTCATGGTTCGAGACGCGCGGCTTTGCCGCGCTCCTCACCATGAGGATCTCAGACCTCATCCTGAGGAGGCGCAGAGCGCCGTCTCGAAGGATGAAAGCCCGAGACCGTGCAGGCACCTATTCGATGGACCCATCTGAATGAACCCCGCAATCAAACCATCCGAGCCCGATCAACCAGGTGCGCATCTGCGCCTGGTGTCGGATCGCGCCGGTGGTGCGGCGTCCGGCATTACGCTGTCGGGCGTTTCGAAAACCTATCGCTCGCGCGACGGCGACGTGCCGTCGCTGCGGCCGCTGGATTTTCATATCAACGAGGGCGAGTTCTTCGTCGTGGTGGGCCCGTCCGGCTGCGGCAAGTCCACGCTGCTGAAGATGATCTCTGGTCTGCTCGCGCCCTCGACCGGCGAAATCCTGGTCGAAGGCGAGCGGGTGACGAAGCCGCATGGCAATGTCGGTATCGTGTTCCAGAACGCGCTGCTGCTGCCCTGGCGCAACATCCTTTCCAACGTGATGTTGCCGATCGACATGAAGAAATTGCCGAGGGACGAGTATCTGCCGCGGGCGAAAGCGCTGCTGAAACTGGTCGGGCTCGAAGGGTTCGAGAAGAAACTGCCCTGGCAATTGTCAGGGGGCATGCAGCAACGCGCCTCGATCTGCCGCGCGCTGGTGCACGATCCCAAGATCATGCTGATGGATGAGCCGTTCGGCGCGCTCGATGCCATGACGCGCGAGAAGATGAATGTCGAACTGATGCGGATCCAGCGCGAAACCGGCAAGACGGTGCTGCTGATCACGCATTCTATACCAGAAGCCGTGTTCCTTGCTGACCGCGTGCTCGTCATGACCGAACGTCCCGGCGCAATCGCCGCGATCTACGATGTGCCGCTGCCGCGCCCGCGCTCGCTGGATGCGATGGCCGACCCCGCCTTCTCGGAACTGGTGCAGCGGATCCGCAAGCATTTCTTTACCCAAAGCGCGCTGGATTAGGGGAATTCGATGCAGCCTCGTTTTGCCGTACGGGATATCTCGTTCTTTGAGCGGCCGATCCCGTTCGCAAAGCCATTCCGGTTCGGCAGTGTCGTAATCACGTCATCGGTGCAGGTTTTCGTGCGCGCCGGAATCGAGATCGAAGGCAAGGGGGCTTCCGTCGGCGCCAGCGCCGAGATGATGGCCTCGAAATGGTTCGACAAGCGCGCGCACCTTTCGCCGCAACAGACTGTCGACGGATTGCGCCGCGCGCTATCGATCGCGCGCGAGCTTTACTTGGCGCGACCCGGGCTCGACACCGCCTTCGGGCACCACGCTGCCGTCCTCGCCGCGCAGGTCGAGGCCTGTGCGAAGGCGGACATTCCGCCGCTCGCGGCCGGCTTCGGACCCGCCGAGATCGACAAGGCGATCCTGGACGCGCTGCTTCGCGGCGCCGGGATCGGCTTCTTCGACGGCATGGCGGCCAACATCGCCGGCATCGATGCGCGGCTGTCGAATGATTTGAGCGACCGGGACGTGACGCAGTTTCTCGCGGACCGCAAGCGGCTGGAGCGGGTAGCGATCCGGCACACGGTCGGCATGGATGACAAGGTCGAAGGCGCGGGCGGCGTCGCGGACGAGAAGGAAAACGCCGGCGCGCGCTACTTCAAGCTCAAGCTCAACGGCGACCCCGAACATGATGCGGAACGCCTGGCCCGGATCGGCCGCGAACTCGCAACGCTGCCCCATGATTACCGCGTGACGCTCGACGCCAACGAACAATATGCCGACCTTGCGGCGCTCGGCGCTCTGGTCGACCGGCTCGACCGTGACGCCACTCTGCAGCCGATCGCGTCAAGGCTGCTGTACATCGAACAGCCGATGCCACGCGACATCACGCGGCAGTCGCCGCTCGGTGCGCTCGCCAAGCGAGACTTCATCGTCGACGAAGCCGACGATTCCTACGATGCGTTTCCGATGGCGCGTGAACTCGGCTATCGCGGCATCTCCTCCAAATCCTGCAAGGGCATCTACAAGTCGGTCATCAACGCAACGCGCGCGGCGAAATGGAGCGCAGGCGGCGGCAACTGCTTCATCGCCGGCGAGGACCTGACCTGCCAGGCGGGACTGGCTGTGCAGCAGGATCTGGCGCTCGGTGCGCTGATCGGTGTCACCCATGCCGAGCGCAATGGTCACCATTATGTCGATGGCTTTGGCGATACGCCGACTGCCGAAGTGGAGGCGTTTCTGGCCGCGCATCCCGATCTCTACACGCGCGAGGGCAACAAAATTCGCCTCGCGATCCATGACGGCGATCTCCTGACGGGATCGCTGACCACACCGGGCTTTGCCACGTCCGTCCATCCGGACTGGTCCACGATGCAGCCGCTGGCGCAGCCGACGGCACGAAATTCCCTGGAGAAAGCAGTATGACGACCAAACGCCTCGGCCTGATCATGAACGGCGTGACCGGCCGCATGGGTCTCAACCAGCACCTGATCCGCTCCATCATCGCGATCCGCGACCAGGGCGGTGTGCTGCTTTCGAACGGCGACCGCATGCTGCCCGACCCGATCCTGATCGGCCGCGACGCCGACAAGGTGGAACGGCTCGCGAAGCGCTTCAACGTCGAGCGTTGGTCGACCGATCTCGACAAGGCATTGGCCGATAAGAATGACACCATCTTCTTCGACGCCGCGACGACGCAGGCGCGGCCTTCGCTGCTGACCAGGGCGATCAACGCCGGCAAGCACGTCTATTGCGAAAAGCCGATCGCGACCAACCTCGACGAGGCGCTGGCGGTGCTGAAGCTCGCCAACGCCCGTGGCGTCAAGCACGGCACCGTACAGGACAAGCTGTTCCTGCCGGGCCTGAAGAAGCTTGCCTTCCTGCGCGATTCTGGCTTCTTCGGCCGCATGCTCTCGGTGCGCGGCGAGTTCGGATACTGGGTGTTCGAGGGCGGCTGGCAGGAAGCGCAGCGGCCGTCGTGGAATTACCGCAGCGAGGACGGCGGCGGCATCATCCTCGACATGGTCTGCCACTGGCGCTACGTGCTCGACAATCTGTTCGGCGAGGTCGAGAGCATCTCGTGCTTCGGCACGACTGACATTCCGGAGCGTTACGACGAGAAGGGCAGGAAATACACCGCGACCGCCGACGACTCCGCCTATGCCACCTTCCGCCTCAAGGGCGGCGTGATCGCGCATATCAACATGAGCTGGGTGACCCGGGTCTATCGCGATGATCTCGTGACCTTCCAGGTCGACGGCACCCACGGCTCGGCGGTGGCGGGCCTGACCGACTGCGTGATCCAGGCCCGTCAGGCCACGCCCCGGCCGGTGTGGAATCCGGACGAAAAGCGTACGCATGATTTCTACGGCGACTGGCAGAAAGTCCCTGACAACGTCGTCTACGACAACGGCTTCAAGGAACAGTGGGAGATGTTCCTGCGCCATGTCTGCGAGGACGCGCCGTATAAATACACGCTGCTGGAAGGCGCCAAGGGGGTGCAACTGGCCGAGTGCGCGCTGCAGAGCTGGCGCGAGCGACGCTGGATCGACGTCGCACCGATCAAGGCCTGAGGAGGCATAGCCATGAACAAGCCTGTTCTGTCGATGTCATCGCTGTCCGTGAGACTGCCGACGGCGGATCGCTCGATCGAAACCTATCGCCTCGCGGCGTCGCGGACATTTCCGGCGAAACTCGAAGGTACGCTCAACCGCGTGGCCTTCTCGGCGGCCCATGTGGTGGCCGATCCGCTGGCCGAGGGCGATCCATGGCTTACTGCCGCAATCGACTGGGACCGTACCATTGCGTTCCGTGAACACGTCTGGGACCTTGGGCTCGGCGTTGCCGAGGCGATGGATACCGCCCAGCGCGGCATGGGGCTCGATTGGCCGACCTCGCTGGAACTGATCCGGCGCTCGGTGAATGCCGCGAAGGCGCGAGGCAACGCGCTGGTGTTTTCCGGCGCGGGCACCGATCACCTCGCTGTCGAAGATGCGAGATCCATCGACGACGTCATTCGTGCCTACGAGGAACAGATCGCGGCGGTGGAGAAGGTCGGTGGCCGCATCATCCTGATGGCATCGCGCGCGCTGGCAAAACTCGGCCGCAGCGCCGACGACTACGCAAGAGTCTATGACCGCGTGCTGGGCCAGGTTCGCGAGCCCGTGATCATCCATTGGCTCGGCGACATGTTCGATCCGGCGCTCGCGGGATATTGGGGCACGAAGGATCTCGACAAGGCGATGGATACGGCGGTCGCCATCATTAATGCCAACGCGGCCAAGGTCGATGGCGTAAAGGTTTCGCTGCTCGACAAGCAGCGCGAGATCGACATGCGCCGCCGGCTCGATGCCAGCGTGAAGATGTATACCGGCGACGATTTCAATTATGCCGAACTGATCGCGGGCGATGACAAGGGCTTTTCGCACGCGCTGCTCGGCATCTTCGACGCCATCGCGCCGGCGGCATCCTATGCGCTGTCGCGGCTTGCAGCCGGCGACGAGGCCGGCTTCCATGACGTGCTGGGGCCGACCGTGCCGCTCTCGCGCCACATCTTCAAGGCGCCGACGCGCTTTTATAAGACCGGCATCGTGTTCATGGCCTATCTCAACGGCCATCAGGGTCACTTCACCATGGTTGGTGGCCAGGAGAGCACGCGCTCGACGCTGCATCTGGCCGAGCTGTTCCGGTTGGCCGACAAGGCCGGGCTTCTCGCCAACCCCGAGCTCGCGACGCAGCGCATGAAAGCGGTACTGGCAACACGCGGCATTGAGGCCTGATGCGCGATTTTTCTTCCGACCATCGCTGGCTGTCGCTGAATACGGCAACCGTCCGCAAGCAGGGCGATCTTGCCGCCATCATCGAAGCCTGCGCGCGGCACGGCATTCGCGCCATCGATCCGTGGCGCGACCAGGTAGCCGCCATCGGCCTCGACCGCGCGGTGCGGGCCGTGCGCGATGCAGGGCTCGAATTATCAGGTTACTGCCGCGGCGGCATGTTCACGGCGGACACCGCGCGCCGCATGGAAGTCCGCGACGACAATCGCCGCGCGGTCGACGAAGCCAAGGCGCTGGGCGCGCCATGCGTGGTGCTGGTCGCGGGCGGGCTGCCGCAATACTCGCGTCCGGGAAGTGCTGTTTCAAAGGACATCGCGCAGGCGCGAACGCAGGTCGACGACGCCATCGCTGAGATGCTGGAGTATGCGCGAACGGTAAGCATGCCGCTTGCGATCGAGCCGCTGCACCCGGCGTATGCTGCCGATCGCGCCTGCGTGAATACGACGAAGCAGGCGCTGGATATTTGCGACAGGCTCGATCCGCAGCGTAGCGGCGCGCTCGGCGTCGCACTCGACGTCTATCACATCTGGTGGGATCCGGAGTTGGTGCCGCAGATCGTGCGCGCGGGGAAAGATCGTTTGCTCGCATTCCACGTTTGCGACTGGCTGGTGCCCACAAAGGACATCCTCAACGATCGCGGCATGATGGGCGACGGCGTCATCGACATCAAATCGGTGCGATCGGCCGTCGAAGCGCAGGGATTCTCCGGCTACTCCGAGATCGAAATCTTCTCGAACGACTGGTGGGACAGGCCGATCGACGAGGTCATGCGGATCTGTATCGAGCGCCATCGGGCGGTAGTCTGAAAAGACGACAGCGCGAGCCCGCGTTCGCTGTATCAACGGCGATCGATGTTGTCTCGTATCTGCACCGCCGCGTTTCAACGCTCAAATAGTGTCGCGAGAAGCGACAGTTCGCAGGTTCCAGATTTAACCTTTTTCGCGGGTATTCAGCTTAACAAAGGGTTACCGTTGCGCCTGCATATTTACGGGCGTTAGCTGTTTCGCACGGAGAATGTCTCCGCAGCGAAGAGCGTCAACATGAAGTTCATCTACGCAATTGCAGTTCTCGCCCTCGCGTCGACATCGGCGCAGGCATGGCAGGTCGTGGAGCGATGCACGTTCAGCAAGTTCTACGGCAGGGTATGCACGACGACCTATCTCGACGATCCGCCGCGCGATCTCGCGCAGGAAAAGGAAGACGAGAAGGCGCGGCGCGCCAGCATCGAGAAGTGGGAGGCGTTCTGCAAGCCGCAGCGCACCTACGACAAGGAAGGCGTCGTGCGGCTGGTTTACGCCAAGAAGGGTTGCGAGTTCGGCCGCAGCGAGTAATTCGCTGCGCCCCATATCTAAATTTTTAAGCATAAAATTGCGGCGTGGTTAGCCACGCTGCTTTACGCAGCCTCAATGCCTGCCAGGCCATTCTTCCCGGCGGCATTCATTCCAAAGAGGCTGTTGAAATGCGTATTCTCATCGCGATCTCGATCCTCGCCGCATCGGTCTCGTCGGCATCCGCGCAGTTCGCGATGGATCACGGCAACGCGGCTGCCGCAGCCCAGGCGGCCTCCGCGGAGCGGGCTTTCGAACGGGCCAAAGCCTCGGCCATCGCCAACGGTGGTCCGCTGCTTCCGAGCCAGCAGACCAATTTCGCCGTGGGCAGTCGCGCCACGATCAAGGTGATCCAGAAGACGGCGGAAGAGAAGAAGGCCGACGAAGTCAAGGAAGCCGCCTGGCGCGACCGCTGCAAGCCCTCGGTGGTCGAAGACCGCGAGGGAATTCGCCGGGTGAAATATGCGGAGCGCGATTGCGATCTTTCCCGCTTCAACACCGCCGGCAATTAGCTTAGCCGAGTTCGCACGGCACGCTCAAAAATCCCCTGAACCGGACGCGACCACCGCGCACCGGCGCGGCCGATAGCGCGTAGTTCGGAAACCGCGCCAGAAAACGCGAAATCGCGATCGCGCCCTCGAGCCGCGCCAGCGCCATACCGGCGCACTGATGCGCGCCGGTACCGAAGGCGAGATGCCGATTCGGCGTGCGGCCGACATCGAGACGTTCCGGATCGGGGAACTGCGCGGGATCGCGATTGGCGGCGCCGATGCACAGCGTCACCGGCGTGCCCGCGGGCATCGCGATGCCGCCAAGCTCCACCGGCTCGACCGTCATGCGGTTGCCAAGCTGATTGGAGCTTTCGAACCGCAGCATTTCCTCGACCGCCGTCTTGATCAGCGCGGGATCCTGGACCAGCCGCTGCTTTTCGCTCGGATGATCCAGCAGCGCGACGAGGCCGTTGCCGATCAGGTTGGTTGTGGTCTCGTGGCCGGCATTGAGCAGGAAGATGCAATTGTGCAGCAGTTCCTTTTCGGTCAGCCGCTCGCCATTGCTTTCGCCCTGGATCAGCCGGGTCAGCACGTCGTGATCGGGATTGCCGGGGTTGGCCCGCCGTCGCGCCACCAGGCCTTCGAGATAGGCGAGAAAATCCTTCACGGCTTTGTTGCCGCGGGCGAACGCCTCGGACGAAACCACCGGTTCCAGCGCCCCGAGAATGGCGAGCGACCAGTCGCGCAAGGGTTCGCGTTCGTCCTGCGGTACGTCGAGCAGATTGCCGATCACCTCGATCGGGATCGCGGCGGCGAAGTCGTCGATCAGGTCCACCTTGCTTTTGGCGGCCATGGCGTCGAGCAGGCGGTCCACCAGTTTGACCAGGTCGGGTTCCATGCCGGCGATCGCGCGTGGCGAAAGCGCGCCCATGATCAGGTGGCGGACGCGGGTGTGGGCCGGGGGATCGTTGAAGACGAGGCTGGTGGTGTGGTGCTCGTAGAGCAGGCTGGCGCCGTATTTCGGCGCGAACTCCTTCCTCTTGTCGGAAGAGAAGGTTTTCGTGTTCTTGTAGGCGGCGACGAGATCGTTGTAGCGCGTCAGGAAGTAGGAACCGTTAGGCAGCCGCTTGACCGGCTCGGTTTCCCGTAGCGCTCGATAGGTCGGGTAGGGGTTGGCGTAGAATTCCGCCGTCAGTTTCTCGAGGTCGAAGGTGGCCGCCAGTTCGCGCGCATCTGCAGTCATGCCTGTCGCTCTTCATTAAGAGGCACAAACGCGCGGTCAGCGGATTTAGTCGCGCTTGCAACTATTCTAAACGCCGTTCCCGCGCCGGCGTCAAGGCGCTGGCGTGGCTTCGGCAACACCCTCGCGGCCCGTTGGGGTTGCGGCCGAACTGTGATGAGGCGTCAGCGTGAGCGCCCGGTCATCGGGAAAACGACGCATAATCAATGCGATGGGTGTGTGATGCTCAAAGCGCAGTGCATCAGGATTCGAATGGTGCACTGCAGTGCTTCCTTGACTTCATACAGGTGAGTGATTACTCACACCCATATGTCTACCCTGCGCATGACCAGTGATCTGCGGCGTCAATTGATCTTGAGCGCCGCAAAGCGATGCTTCGCCCGTAACGGCTTTGCCGGCACCACGACCAAGAGCGTGGCGGCGGCTGCCGCTATTTCGGAGGGCCTGCTGTTCAAGCATTTCCCTTCCAAGGCGGCGCTCTATGCCGAGATCCTGACCGAAGAGTGCGAGGCGGATCCTGACTTTGCGCACCTGCTCGGCCAGGAGCCGTCGACGGCGACGCTCGTCGCACTGATCAAGGGCATGGTTGGGCATTTCGTTGCGGTATCGGACGGGTCGGATCAGGAGGAAGCGCAGCGGCTGCGGCTGATGACGACCAGCCACCTCGACGACGGCGAGTTTGCGCGGCTGCTCTATGACAAGATCGGGGGCCTGATCGGGCCGGTGTTTTCGGCGTCGATCGAGCGCGCGGTAGCGGCCGGCGACGCCGTGCGGATCGGCAGCGACCCGCTCAATCTGTTCTGGTTTGCGCACCATACCGTGCTGATGGCCGCGCTGACGCGGCTTCCGGCGGTGCCGTGTCTTGCCTACGGCAACGCCAACGACCTGGAACTTCAGCTCTGTCGATTCATCCTGCGCGGCATCGGGCTCAACGAGGCCGCCATTGCTTCTCATCTGGACTGCGAGCTGTCGCCGAATTCGGGACAATCGGTAACTGCAGAAAGTGCATGACATGAATATCGTGACTGAACCCAAGCTGTCGGGCAAGCCGATCGTCGACAAGGCGCACAAGCGGCCGGTGCGGCTGGTGCGCTGGTTCATCGTCGTCGGATTGATGCTGACGCTTCTGGTCGGCGGCCTGGTCTGGTTCAACTATTTCCGCGGCAAGATGATCGCGCAGTTCTTCGCGAACAACAAGCCGCCGCCGACGCTCGTGAACGTCGCAACCGCGAAGACCGAAATCATTCCTAACCTCTTGACCGCGGTCGGCGACCTCGCCGCCGTGCACCAGGTCAATGTCACCTCCGACGTCAACGGACGCATCACCGATATCTTGTTCACGGCGGGGGCCAGCGTGAAAGCGGGCACGCCGCTGGTGCAGCTGTTCGATGGCCCGGACCAGGGCGACCTTGCCAACTTCAGGGCCCAGCAGCGCGTGGCGCAGATTACGCTCGATCGAGCCAAGCAACTGGCGGAGCGCCAGGTCGGGCCGCAGGCGACGGTGGATACCGCGCAGGCGGCGTTCGACCAGGCCAGCGCCAGCATTGCCAAGACGGAAGCCATCATCTCGCAGAAGCTGGTGCGGGCGCCGTTCGACGGCGAACTCGGCGTCCGCCGGGTCGAAGTCGGGCAATACCTGACCGCCGGCACGCAGATCGTCTCGCTGACGGATCTTTCGGTGCTGTTCGCGAACTTCACCGTGACGGAAAAGGACTCCGGCCAGCTCAAGGTCGGCCAGATCGTCCGTCTCGCCGTCGATGCCTATCCGGGCCGGACCTTCGAGGGCAAGATCACCACCATCGAGCCGCAGATCGCGACCGACACGCGCAACATCCGCGTGCAGGCGACGATCCAGAATCCGGAAAAGATCCTCAAGCCCGGCATGTTCGTGACCACGACCGTGGTGCTGCCGGACAAGCCGCCGGCCATCACCGTCCCCGAAACCGCGGTCGACTACACGCTCTATGGCGATTCCGTCTACCTCGTCAGCGAGAAGAAGGAAGAGGACGGCAAGACCAGTCTGATCGTCACGCGCACCTTCGTGCAGACAGGCAAGCGCCTGGACGGACGCGCCGAGATCACCAAGGGCCTGAAGGACGGCGACCGCGTGGTGTCGGTCGGGCAGCTCAAGCTGCAATCGGGCGCGGCAGTGGCGATCTCGAGCGATCCGACGCCGCCGATACCGGCGAAGCCGCCGCGCTACTGATCCATGAACGCGGCCCCCGAGGGGGCCGCGCAGGCGAAAGACGGGCGGCGGTCTTGAAGACGAGGCCGCGCCAAGACTGATGACTTCACCGGGATAATTTGTGATGGCCTTTACCGATATCTTCATCAAGCGTCCGATCCTGGCGGTCGTCGTCAGCCTGCTGATCCTCCTGATCGGTTTGCGCGCCGCCAGCGTATTGCCGATCCGGCAATATCCGAAACTGTCGAACACGGTGATCAACGTCACGACTGTCTATCCCGGCGCGTCGGCCAACCTGATCCAGGGCTTCATCACCACGCCGATCGAGCAGGCGATCGCGTCCGCCGAGGGTGTCGACTACATCACCTCGTCGTCGGTGCAGGGCACCAGCACGATCCAGGTCTACATCAAGCTGAACTTCGACCCGAACCAGGCGCTGACCGAAGTCCTGGCCAAGACGAATTCGGTCAAATACCTGATCCCGAAGGAATCGAACGACCCGATCGTGACCAAGACGACGGGCCAGACCACGGCCGTGATGTATCTCGGCTTCTCCAGCGACGAACTCTCGGGCTCGGCGATATCAGACTATCTGACGCGCGTGGTACAGCCGGTGCTGTCGACGGTCGACGGCGTGGCGTCCGCCGACATTCTCGGCGGGCAGACGTTCGCGATGCGGCTGTGGCTCGATCCGGTGCGGATGGCAGGACGCGGCGTATCGCCAAACGACGTCTCGGCGGCAATCGCCGCCAACAACTTCCAGGCTGCGGCCGGCCAGGCCAAGGGCTATTTCATCGTCTCGAACGTGCAGACCAATACCGACCTGCGGAACCTCGATCAGTTCAAGAAGATGATCGTCAAGTCCAAGGACGGTGGCTTCGTGCGGATCGAGGATGTTGCGACCGTCGAACTCGCCGCGCAAAGCTCGGATGCGAGCGTCGCCTTCAGCGGCGAGCGCGCGATCTTCATCGGCGTGCAGGCGACCCCGCAAGGCAATCCGCTGACGCTGGTCAAGGGCGTGCGTGCGTTGATGCCGGAGATCGAGCGCAACCTGCCGCCGTCGATGAAGATGAAGGTGGCCTACGATTCCACAAAATTCATTCAGTCCTCGATCGATGAGGTGAAGGACACGCTGATCGAAGCCGTGCTGATCGTCGTCGTCGTGATCTTCCTGTTCCTGGCCTCGTTCCGCTCGGTGATCATCCCCGTGGTCACGATTCCGCTGTCGCTGATCGGCGTCTGCAGCCTGATGCTGGTACTGGGCTTCAGCTTCAATCTGTTGACGCTGCTGGCAATGGTGCTTGCCATCGGGCTCGTGGTCGACGACGCCATCGTGGTGGTGGAGAACATCCATCGACATCTCGAAGAGGGCAAAACCCCGGTGCAGGCGTCGCTGCAGGGCGCGCGCGAAATCGTCGGTCCCGTGGTTTCGATGACGATCACGCTGGCGGCGGTGTATGCGCCGATCGGCTTCCTCGGCGGCCTGACCGGCTCGCTGTTCCGCGAATTCGCCTTCACGCTCGCGGGCTCGGTTATCGTGTCGGGCGTGATCGCGCTGACGCTGTCGCCGATGATGTGCTCGGTCTTCCTGAAGAGCGCGGAGGAGGGGCGGTTTGCGAAGCTGGTCAACCGGGTGTTCGGCGCGCTGACGCGCTGGTACGGCCGCCAGCTCGACCGCTCGCTCGACTATCGTCCGATCACCGGGCTGTTCGCGCTGACGATCCTCGGTCTGGTCGGCTTCCTCTACATGAACACCGCCAAGGAACTCGCGCCCGAGGAAGACCAGGGCATCGTGTTCTCGGTGACCAAGGCGCCGAAATACGCCAACATCGATTATGTGGATTTCTACGGCGACAAGCTCGACAAGGCGTTCGAGAAGTTTCCCGAGACCGACCTGCGCTTCGTCCTGAACGGTATCAACGGGCCGCAGGGCGGCATCGCCGGCATGCTGCTCAAGCCGTGGGACGAGCGCAAGCGTTCCTCGATCCAGCTCAAGCCGCTGGTGCAGGCGGAGCTCTCGAAGATCGAAGGCGTTCAGGCCTTCGCCTTCAACCTGCCGCCGCTGCCGGGCGGACCCGGTGGCTTGCCGATCCAGATGGTGATCAATTCCACCGCCGGCTTCCAGGCCGTCTATGACGAGATGGCGAAGCTGAAGGACGCCGCGCGCAAGAGCGGCCTGTTCATCGTCTCCGACAGCGATCTCGACTTCAACCAGCCGGTGGTGCGCGTCTCCATCGACCGCTCCAAGGCGAGCGATCTCGGCATCAACATGGCCCAGGTCGGCGCCACGCTGCAGACGCTGCTGGGCGGCAACTACGTCAACCGCTTCAATCTCGAGGGACGATCCTATCAGGTGATCCCGCAGGTGCCGCGCGGCATGCGGCTGTCGCCGGAATCGCTCGGCGGCTACTATGTTCCGACCAACACCGGGCAGCTGGTCCCGCTGTCGACTATCGTGTCGATCGAGACCGCCACCGATCCGAACTCGCTGACGCACTACAACCAGCTCAACTCGGCGACCTTCTCGGCGGTGCCGATGCCGGGCGTCACCGTCGGCCAGGCGGTGGACTTCCTCGAGGGCGAAGCCAAGAAGCTGCCCAACGGTTTCGGCCACGACTATCTGGCGGACTCCCGGCAATATGTGCAGGAAGGCAATCAGCTCGCGATCACCTTCGGCTTCGCGCTGATCATCATCTTCCTGGTGCTGGCGGCGCAGTTCGAGAGCCTGAGGGACCCGCTGGTGATCATGATCAGCGTTCCCATGGCGATCGTCGGCGCCCTGATCCCGCTGTTCTTCGGCGTCGCGACCATCAACATCTACACCCAGGTCGGGTTGTTGACGTTGGTCGGCCTCATCACCAAGCACGGCATCCTGATGGTCGAGTTCGCCAACGAACTGCAGCTCAAGGAAGGCCTCGATAAGCGCTCGGCGATCGAGATGGCGGCCCGGATCCGGCTGCGTCCGATCCTGATGACGACGGCGGCGATGGTCACCGGCCTGATCCCGCTGCTGACTGCGACCGGGGCGGGTGCGGCGAGCCGCTTCTCGATCGGCCTCGTCGTGGTCTCGGGCATGTCGATCGGCACGCTGTTCACGCTGTTCGTGCTGCCGGCGGTCTATGTCTGGCTGGCGACCGATCACCAGGCCAAGGCAGGCTCGCAGCGGACCAAGGAGATTGCCGATTTCGATCTCGGCAACAAGTCGCTGAAGCCGACCTGATCCTGCCTTGATGGATGGAATCACGGGCGACGGCCGCGGACACCGCGGCCGTCGCTTTTTTGTGTGCAGCGCCGGCGACGATCGTTAAGCTGTTCATTCCAGAACAAGAGAAAGCAGGGGCACGATGACGAGCGACTTTCCCGCCGGCAACTACCGTTTCATCCCGGCCGTGTTTCAATATTCCGGCGGAGTGGCCGCCAATCCCGGCTACGAGATCGAGCGCGTACGCTTCGACAGGCCGGTGCCGCTGGCCGAAGGGTTTGCGCAAATCGCAAAATACATCCAGGCGGCCGGAAGGCCGCTGACCTCGTTCTGCGCCTGCGAGTTGCGCTCACCCGCTGCCTTCACCGACGAAGGCTTCCGCAATTTCAACCTGCACTACGTCAAGACGCTGGCGGAGTGGGGCATCTACGACGAGCGAACCAATCCGGTCGCGCGCAGCAATGTCTGCCCGGAAATCGATCCGCCGTCCGAACCGTCGTTCTACGCTTTCTCGTTCACGCGGCCGAGCCAGAGCGGCGCATCGAGCTTCGTCATCGCCGGCAGCGGCGAGTCGCAGGAGGGCAACGCCAGCTATGCCGAGCGGACCGTGCGCTACCGCGACATCAGCCCGGAGGGCATCGCGGACAAGGTCCGTTACGTCGTCGGCGTGATGGAAAAGCGGATGGGCGAGTTCGGTTTTGGCTGGAAGGATGCGACGGCAACGCAGACCTACACGATCCATGATTTTTATCCCGTCTTTGCCGACGCGATGGTCTTCCCCGGCGCGGCGCGCGCGGGCCTGACCTGGCATTTCGCGCGGCCACCGGTGATCGATCTGGAATATGAGATGGATTGCCGGAGAGTGCTGCGGGAGATCGTGATTTAGGGCCTTCTCCCTCATCCCCGGATGAGCGCACTTGCGCTCACTCGGGAGGAGCGGTGTCTTCGCCGCGTCTCGAAGGATGAAGCCACCAGCGCGGCCTCATGGTTCGAGACGGCGCTCTGCGTCTCCTCACCATGAGGGCAAACTATCTCTCCCGCGGATCCAGCGCGTCGCGCAAGCCGTCGCCAACGAGGTTGAACGACAGCACCACGAGGAAGATCGCAAGCCCCGGCCAGATCGCCATCCAGGGCGCGTTGGTCAGAAAGCGCTGCGCGGCGTTGAGCATGCTGCCCCAGGACGGGGCGGGGGGCTGCTGGCCCAGACCGAGGAACGACAGCGCGGCTTCCGCGATGATCGCAGCCGCAATCGACAGCGTTGCCTGCACCAGCAGCGCCGGCATGATGTTCGGCAGGATGTGAAACAGCGCGATGCGCCAGCGCGGATTGCCCATGGCGCGGGCGGCCTCGACATAATCCTCGACCTTGACGCTCATCACCTGGCCACGGGTCAGCCGCACGAAGATCGGCGTTGCCGAGATGCCGATCGCGATCATGGCGTTGCCGAGGCTCGGACCGAGGAACGCGGCCAGCGCGATGGCCAGGATCAGAAACGGACAGGCCAGCATCGCGTCGGTGATGCGGCTGATCAGGGCGTCGATGAAACCGCCGCGATAGCCGGATAGAAGACCCAGCGGCACGCCGATCGACAGCGCGATGCCGACCGAGATCGCGCCTGCCAGCAGCGAGGCGCGCGCGCCGTAGATCACACGGGTGAGAATGTCGCGGCCGAGCTCGTCGGTCCCGAACCAGTGCAGCGCCGACGGCGGCTTGCGCACCAGCGACCAGCTTGTCTTTATCGGGTCATACGGGACGATCAGCGGCGCAAGCACGGCGAGCAGGGCGAAGGTCGCGATCACGACAAGGCCCGCCACCGCGCCCTTGCGCTTGAACAGCCGGCGCAGCGCGCGTCGCGCCGGGCTTTCCAGTTCGTCGGGGGCCGCAATGGCCAGCGCGTTGAGCGTGGTGTCGGTCATGGCCTAAGCCCTCAATCGCGGATTGACGAGGATATAGGCGATATCGGCGACGAGATTGAGCGTGATGTAGATCGTCGCCGTCGTCAGGACGACGCCCTGCACCACTGCATAGTCGCGATTGAAGACGGCGTCGACGATCAGCTTGCCAAAGCCTGGGATCGAGAAGGTCTGCTCGGTCAGCACTGCGCCCGACAGCAGCGTACCGAGTTCCAGCGCGCCAAGCGTGATGACCGGCGTCAGCGCGTTGCGCATGGCGTGCTTGAGAATGACCGAGCGCTCGGAGAGGCCCTTGGCGCGGGCGGTGCGGACGTAATCGCTCTCCAGCACTTGCAGCATGGCGCTGCGGGTGTGGCGCATGAGGATCGCGGCGATCGCGTTGCCGAGCACGAAGGCCGGCATGATGGTGGAGGCGAGGCTGGCGCGCCAGTTCTCGGAGAGCGGCACATAACCCGACGCCGGCAGCCAGCCGAGCTCAACGGAGAACAGGAAAATCAGCATGATGCCGAGCCAGAAGTTCGGCGTCGAGATCCCCCATAATGCGAACAGGTTGGCGCCGTAATCCCACGCCGTGCCCTTCTTCACCGCCGAGACGATGCCTGCGGGAATGCCGATCAGGAAGGAGATCACGATCGCCATGGACGCGACCTGGATGGTCACGGGCAGTTTCTGCGCGATCAGATTCAGAACGGGCACCTTGATGCGCAGGGACTCGCCGAGATCGCCCGACAAGACGCCTTTGACCCAATAGGCATACTGGATCGGGATCGGCTGATCGAGCTTGTACTGCTGGCGGATTTGCTCGATGACGGCGGGATCGCGCTCCTCGCCGGCCATGACAAGTGCGGGATCCCCGGGCAGAAGATGCTGGAGCGAGAAGATCAGGAGCGACACGAAGAACAGCGTCGGGATCAGCTGCAGGATGCGCTTGCCGAGGAAGTTCAGCATGGCTTCATCCGTGTTCCGCTGCAACGCGCGAGCGTATTCGCCGCCTTCACTTCAGTTTTAGCCCGACCACGCGCACGAGCCCGTCCGGCATCTGCCTGTAGCCCTCGAGCTTGGTGGTATGCGCGATCAGGAGCTTGGGATGGTAGAGATAGATCAGAGGCTCGTCGTTGAGGACGACCTTGGTCAGTTTCTCGTAGATCGCCATCCGCTGCGCCTTGTCGTTCGTGAGGCGGGCGTCTTCAAGCGCCTTGTCGGCTTCCGGATTGGAATAGCCGCCGTCATTCTGTGGCGCCTTGCTGTGGAGAAATACGAACGCGTTGCCGTCCGGATCGATGCGCCCGCTCCAGGGGATGAGGAAGGCCTGAAACTCTCCGGCCTGGGCCTGCTTGAAGGAGGTCGCGAACTCGATGGTGCGGATCTTCAGGTCGATGCCGACTTCCGACGCCATCGATTGCAGGACCTGCGCCACGGCTTCGTTTTCGGCGCCAAGCGGCACCATGAGATCGACGTTGACCGGGAGGGTTACGCCGGCTTCCTTCAACAGGGCCTTGGCCTTGGTGACGTCGCGAGGTTTGACCGGAAATGCCTTCTGATAGTAGGGATGATCGGGGCTGACCCACTGATTGCCGGGGAAGAACTCGCCGTTGAACACGACCTGATTGAGCGCCTCGCGGTCGATCGAGAGATCGAGCGCCTGCCGCACCTTGACGGACTGGCTGAGCGCGCCCTTGTTCTTGTCGTTGGCGATATTGATGGTGAGGCCCATGTAGCCGATCGCCGGCGCCGTCGACAGTTTCAGCTTGCTGTCGGCGCGAACCGCCTTGATATCGGTCGCCAGCACGCGCTCGATCAGGTCGAGGCCGCCTGACTTCAGATTGGCGAGCCGCACGGTGGAATCGACGATTGGCAGGAATACGACGCGATCGATGAAGACGTTATCCTTGTTCCAGTAGTCGGCGAACTTTTCGAACACCATGCGATCCTGCTGCACGCGCTCGACGAACTTGTAGGGCCCTGCGCAAACCGGATGCTGTCCGAACTTGTCGCCTTTCTCCTTTGACGCTTTGGGCGACATCATCATGCCGGCCCGGTCGGTGAGTTGTGCGATCAGCGGTGCAAACGGTGATTTCAGCACGAGTTTGATCGTCAGGGGATCGACGACATCGACCCGGTCGACTGTCGCCAGTTCCGGCTTCCGGAACGAGGTCGGCAGCGTCAAGTGACGTTCGATCGAGAACTTGGCGGCCTCGGCATCGAGGGGCTCACCGTCATGGAATTTGACGCCGGGCCTCAGCTTGATCGTCATCTCCTTGCCGTCGGCGGAAGTCTCGTGCGACAGCGCCAGTTGCGGCACGATGTTGAGCTTTTCGTCGATATCGAACAGCTTGTCGCAAACTGCGGAGAATACGATGCGACCGACATAGGTGCGGCTGATCGACGGGTCCAGGACATCCGGATCCTGGGCGATGCCGATGCGCAGCGTGCTCTGGGCGTGTACGGCCGCCCCAGACGACAACAGCAGCGCGGTTGCGGCAAATGCCGGGCGCAAGAATTTCATCACTGACGAACCCATATCTCGTTAACTCACAGTTGTTGTTGTTCGAACTTATCAACCCCGCTTTTCCTTGCAGCTTCTGTGCCTTTGCTGAAGGCTGCCACCAATTTTTCCAGGGTGGGTGAAAAGCCGCCGTCCATCGCCGCGATCGTCTCCGGTGGCGGCAATTCCGCCGTGCGATGGCAGGCTGTGGCGTGTTCTGCACCGTCCGCGAGCAATGGCGGCACCTCAATGCGGCACCGGTCGATCGTGTAGGGACATCGGGTGTGAAAACGGCAGCCGGCGGGCGGATTGAGCGCGCTCGGCATCTCGCCCTGCAGCACAATTCGGCTGCGCTTTGCCTGCGGTTTGGGCAAGGGAATGGCCGACAGAAGCGCCCGGCTATAGGGATGCCGGGGAGATGCGAACAGCGCCTCGGCATCCGCGGTCTCGACGATCACGCCGAGATTCATCACCGCGACCCGGTCGGCGATGTGCTTCACCACGGCAAGGTCGTGACTGACGAAGATATAGGCGAGGCCGAGCCGGTCCTGCAGGTCGCGCAGCAAATTGAGGATCTGCGAGCGGATCGATACGTCGAGCGCCGACACCGGCTCGTCGCAGATGATGAGCTTCGGCTCCACCGCCAGCGCGCGTGCGATGGCGATGCGCTGGCGCTGGCCGCCGGAAAACTCGTGTGGATAGCGGCGGGCAAAGCGCGGCGCGAGCCCGACCAGCCGCAGCAGCTCTTCGACCCGCTCGCGCCGGCGCGCGGCCGGCACCAGGTTGTGCAGCGCCAGCGGCTCGGTGAGGATCTGGCTCACGGTCATGCGCGGATTCAACGACGCGTAGGGGTCCTGAAAGATGATCTGCGCCTCGCGGCGGAAGGCGCGCAATGCGTTTGCATCCAGCGTGCCGAGGTCGCGGCCTTCGAAGAGGACGGTGCCGGCATCGGGTTCGATCAGCCGCAGCACCAGCCGGCTGACGGTGGATTTGCCGCAGCCGGATTCGCCGACCAGCGCCAGCGTCTTGCCGGCCTCGACGGTGAAGCTGACACCATCGACCGCCCTGACATGGGCGGTCGGCCTGCCGAACACCGAACGCGCGGCGACGAAATGCTTTACCAGCCCGTCGACCTCGAGCAGTGCGGTCATGACACCAGCTCCTCCAGCGGCGCGCGGATGCAGCGTGTGGCGTGACCGGGGCTCACGATCGCGAGCGGGGGTGGGGCGGCGCTGCAACTCTCGACGACAAAGGGACAGCGCGGGGCGAAGCGGCAGCCGGGAGGCGGGTTCGCCATGTTCGGCACCATGCCTTCGATGGTCGCCAGATACGACGTGCGGCGGCCGAGCCGCGGGATCGAGCCGAGCAGCCCGACAGTGTAGGGGTGCTGCGGGTCGGCGAACAGTTTGTCGACCGGCGCGCGCTCGACGATCTCGCCGGCATACATCACCGCGACCTCGTCGCAGACTTCGGCGACCACGCCGAGGTCGTGCGTGATCAGGATGATGGCGGCACCGCTGGCGGCCTTCAACTCCCGCATCAGGTCGAGGATCTGCGCCTGCAGCGTGACGTCGAGCGCGGTGGTCGGCTCGTCCGCGATCAAAAGCCGCGGGTCGCAGGCCAGCGCCATTGCGATCATCACGCGCTGACGCATGCCGCCGGAGAGCTTGTGCGGATATTCGTCGATCCGCTTGTCGGGCGAGGGGATGTGGACGCGGCGCAGCAGCTCGATGGCGCGCTCGCGCGCCTGCCGGCGCGAGCCGCCGCGATGGCGCAGGATTGTCTCGATGATCTGGTCGCCGATGGTGAAACTCGGATTGAGCGAGGTCATCGGCTCCTGGAAGATCATCGCCAGCCGGTTGCCGCGCAGGTCGCGCAGGGTTTCGTCCGGCACTTCCAGCAGATCGAAGCCGTCGAAGCGGATCGAGCCGGAGACCTTGGCGGAATGTTTCGACAGCAGTCCCATGATCGCCAGCGAGGTCACGCTCTTGCCGCAGCCGGATTCTCCGACCAGCCCGAGCGTTGCGCCATTGGCGACGCTCAGGTCGACGCTGTCGACCGCGTGCGTCGTGCGGCCGTCGTCGCCGTGGAACAGGACACGCAAGCCTTCGATTTCGACCAGCGGACGCGCCGTCATGCCTTGCCTGCCATCGCGGCTTCGATGGTTGCGTCGATGATCGCGCGGTCGGTGATCCCGGCCGGGTTCCTGCGCGTCGGCATGAATTGGCGGAAATGCACCCAGCGCTCGCGGCTGACCGCTTCCAGCCGTTCCAGTTCAGCGAGCGGATCGGCATGGTCGTCGACGCGCAGGTCGAGGTCGGACCATTCCTCCTCGCCATGGATCAACAGTGCCGCCGATTGCTTGCCGCGCTTGTCGCCGCCGGCGGCTTCGCCCGCCTTCATTGCCGCGATCAGCCGCTGCGCAAAGGGAAGGGTAGTGCTGGCGACATAGGCCTGCGCGGTGTCGTCGAGCACGGCAGCGCCGGCCAGCATGTTGCCGGCCAGCGAGAAGCCGTCACCCTGAATGTGCCCGCACCAGTCGATGCAGTCGCGGCCGGTGTGTGCGGCGATGCGGCCGCTGGCCTCCATCACGTGCAGTTGCCGGCTTTCGCGGCCATCGTCTCCGGCAATCAGCGTATCGATCACGTCGCGGGGGCTGCGCCCCTCACGCAACAGCTTGACGCCGTCGATGCCGTAATAGGGATTGACCAGCGCCTGCGTCGCGATGCCGCCGATGCCGGCCAAGATATGCGGTACGCGCGCGCCGACCGCGAAAAATCTCGTCGCGACGGCGATGCCGATGTGGCCGGTTGCGGGATCGCGGGCGATGATCGACCAGGTCATCTTGTTTCGCCTCTGCTAGCGTCCTGCCGCGTAACCCTGCATGCCCCGGGGATTGGCGGCGGCGCGGCGGCGGCGGCCGACCCGGGACGCCGCCGTGAGACGGCCTTCCGACCAATCGGGGCCGGTCTCGACGATGTGACCGCGGCTCGTCAGCGTATCGACGGTCGCCTTCGGCACGCGGCTCTCGACCACAAGCACGCCGGGGCGCGCGGTGCGCGGCCAGAACGAAATCGGGAAATGTTCGGAATGCCAAGCGGGCGCGTCGATGGCTTCCTGAAGGTTCAGTTTTGCGTGGACATGGCGCAGGAAGAATTGCGTGGTCCACTGGTCCTGCTGGTCGCCGCCGGGCGAGCCCCAGGCCATGTAAGGTTCGCCGTCGCGCAGCGCCATCGTCGGCGAGAGCGTGGTGCGCGGCCGCTTGCCCGGCGCCAGCGCGGCTGGATGATCCTCCTCCAGCCAGAACATCTGGGCGCGGCTGCCGAGGCAGAAGCCGAGTTCGGGAATGACCGGGGACGATTGCAGCCAGCCGCCGGACGGCGTCGCCGAGATCATGTTGCCGGCCTGGTCGATGATGTCGAAATGCACGGTGTCGCCGCGCACTTCGCCGAAACGGCCGACGGTGGGTTCGCCCGCGCCCATGGCGCCGACCGCCTCGCGGTGGCCCTCGGCGCGGCGCAGCTTGACCACCGAGCCAAACCCTTCCACCGAGCCCGGGATGAAATCGAGCGAGGCCGTGTCTCTCGAAATCAGCTTGCGGCGCTCGTCATTGTAGGCGTCGGACAGCAGCGTCGCGATCGGGATGTCGGTGAATTTGGGGTCGCCGTAGAATTTCTCGCGGTCGGCAAAGGCAAGCTTGGCGCATTCGATCTGCAGATGGATGAACTCGGGGCCAGCGGGATCGAGGCCGTCGAGCTCAAAGCCCTTCAGCAGCGCGAGCTGCTGCAGCATCACCGGGCCCTGGCTCCAGACGCCGGGCTTGCAGACGGTGTAGCGGCCATAATCGTACGTCAGCGGCGCCTCGACGGTCGGCTGCCAGCGCGCCATGTCGTCGGCGGAGAGCACGCCGCGATGCGGTGAGCCTGACACGTCCATCACTTCCTGCGTGCGGCAGAACTTATCGATTGCCTCAGCCACAAAACCCTGCGACCAGGATTCTCGCGCGCGCTCGATCTGCGCGACCCGGTCGCCACCCGCACTTTCCGCCTCCTTCAGGATGCGGGCGTAGGTTTCCGAGAGCTGCTTGTTGGTGAACAGCGTGCCGGGCACGGGCACTTCGTTGTTCGGCAGGTAGACCGCGGCCGACGTCGTCCAATGCTTGCGGAACAGTTTCTCGACGACCTGAATTGTTGCTGAAGCGCGTTCGACCAGCGGATAGCCGTCGCGGGCGTAGGCGATCGCGGGCTCGAGCACGTCGCGCAGCCGCATCGTGCCGTAGTCGCGCAGCAGCAGCATCCAGGATTCGAATGTGCCGGGAACGCAGGCAGCGAGAAGCCCGGTGCCGGGCACCATTTCCAGGCCCTCGCTCTTGTAATGCGCGATCGTCGCTTTCGCCGGTGCAGGGCCCTGGCCGCAGATCACCTCGGTGCGGCCGCGTCTGGTGTCATGGACAATGATCGGCACATCGCCGCCGGGTCCGTTGAGATGCGGCTCCACCACCTGAAGCGTGAAGGCGGTGGCGACGCCGGCATCGAACGCGTTGCCGCCCTTTTCCAGGATGCCCATTCCGACCGCGGTCGCGATCCAGTGCGTCGAGGTGACGACGCCAAAGGTGCCTTCGATTTCCGGCCGGGTGGTGAACGGATCGGGATTGATGTTGCTCATGGGAATCCGATGCAGGGCTGGTATTTCAATGCGCGCGCACTTGACCACAGGCAGGGCTGGATGCCAACCGCTGGGATGCCACGCTGGCACGCATCTGCGTGTTCATGCCAAGATCATGCCAAGGTTCATGCGTGCGCTGTGGCTTCAACCGGATGGTTGACCGCATGGCAGGCGACGCCGTCGATCAGGACCGGCGCTTCCTTGCGGCAGCGATCGAACGCCAACGGGCAGCGCGGGTTGAAGGCGCAGCCGGGCGGCGGATCGATCGGATTGGGGATTTCGCCCTTGACCGGAATGCGCTGGCGGCCGGACATCGCCAGATCAGGCACCGCGCCCAGCAGCATCTTGGTGTAGGGCATCCGCGGATTGGCGAACAATTCGCGGCCCTCGGCGATCTCGACGATGCGGCCGAGATACATCACGCCGATGCGGGTCGCCATGTGGCGGACCACGGCGAGGTTGTGGCTGATGAAGAGGTAGGTGAGGCCGAACTTGTCCTGCAGATCGCGCATAAGGTTGAGGATCTGCGCCTGCACGGAAACGTCCAGCGCCGAGGTCGGCTCGTCGCAGACGATGAATTCGGCTTCCGACGCCAGCGCCCGCGCAATCGCGATGCGCTGGCGCTGGCCGCCGGAGAATTCATGCGGGTATTTCAGCCCGTCGTCCGGATGCAGGCCGACCAGGCCCAGCAATTCGCCGACGCGGGTGCGGATGTCGCGTTCGCCTTCGATCAGGTCAAAGGCGCGGATCGGCTCGGAAACGATGGCATCGACGCGGAAGCGCGGATTGAGGCTCGCATAGGGATCCTGGAAGATCATCTGGATACGCCGCCGCAGGCGCTGGCGGGCCTGCGCCTGCCTGGCACTCGTCATCGACACGCCGTCGATGATCACTTCGCCCGAACTCGGCGGCAGCAGTCCGACGACCATCCGCGCCACCGTAGTCTTGCCCGAGCCGGATTCGCCGACGAGGGCAAAGGTTTCCCCCTTCTTGATGTCGAAGGTGACGCCATCGACGGCCTTCAAAAACTCAAGATGGCCGCCCTCGAGCACGCGGTTGAGCCACGGCTTCGAGACGTCGAACACCCGTCGCAAATTCCTCACGTCGACAAAGGGCGCGCTCATGCCGCGGTCTCCTTCGCAGCTTCGCGGGGCGCGGTGTCGAAGAGATGGCAGGCGACGGCGTGCGAACCCTGTTTGATAGGCTCGGGCCGCTCGACGCGGCAGCGGTCGAACGCGAAGGAACAGCGCGGATTGAACGAGCAGCCCGGCGGGATCGCCGACAGCCGCGGCATCGATCCCGGAATTTGCAGCAGCCGCTTGTCCTCGCCCGCGAGCGTCGGGATCGCGCCCATCAGACCCTTGGCGTAGGGATGCAATGGGTTCTGCACGACATCCTGCACCGGACCGATCTCGGCGATCCGGCCCGAATACATCACGGCGACACGATCGGACGTTTCGGCGATCACGCCCATGTCGTGGGTGACCAGCATGACGGCGGTGCCGTGATCGCGTCCGAGCCGCTTGATCAGTGCAATGATCTGCGCCTGCACCGAGACGTCGAGCGCGGTGGTCGGCTCGTCGGCGATGATCAGTTCAGGTTCGGCGCAGATCGCCAGCGCGATGACGACGCGCTGGCGCATGCCGCCGGAGAATTCATGCGGGTAGGCGTCGATGCGCTTTTCCGGCGCGGGGATGCCGACTTCGGCAAGCAGATCGATCGCGCGCTTGCGTGCCGCGCTCTCCGGAAGATTCAAGTGGGTCCGGATCGTCTCCACGATCTGGTCGCCGATCCGGTAGAGCGGGTTGAGGCTCGTCAGCGGATCCTGGAAGATCATTCCTATGCGTTTGCCGCGGATGCGGCGGATTTCTTCCGGCGGCAGATGATCGATCCGCGTTCCCGACAGATAGATCTCGCCGCCCGAGATGCGGCCGGGCGGATCGATCAGCCCAATGACTGCAAGCCCGGTGACCGATTTGCCGGCGCCGGATTCGCCGACCACACCGAGCACCTCGCCCTTGGCGATGTCGAAGGAAACGCCGTTGATGGCGCGCAGCGTGCTGCGGCGGGTGAGGAATTCCACCTCGAGGTTGCGTACGGAAAGGACGGGGATGGTCATCGGAGCTTTGGATTGAGCGCGTCGCGCAGCCAGTCGCCGAGCAGGTTGATGGAGAGGATCAGCCCCGCCAGCGCGATGCCGGGGAAGGCGACGATCCACCATTCGCCGGCGAACAGGTAGTTGTTGCCGATCCGGATCAGGGTGCCGAGCGACGGCATGGTGTCGGGCATGCCGGCGCCCAGAAACGAGAGCGTCGCCTCAGTGATGATTGCGAGCGCGAGGTTGATGGTGGCGATCACCAGAATGGGACCCATCGTGTTCGGCAGCACGTGCCGCAGCATGATTACGGGGGCGCGCAGGCCGATCAGCTGGGCGGCGGCGACGTAATCCTTGTTCTTCTCGACCATGACGGAGCCGCGCACGGTGCGGGCATATTGCACCCAGAAACTCAGGCCGATCGCGACCACCAGCACCGCCAGCGTGCTCATGGCGTCGAGCCGGTTGCCGAACACGGACTTGGCGACGCCGTTGACCAGTAGCGCGATCAGGATCGCGGGGAAGGTGAGCTGCACGTCGGCGATCCGCATGATCAGCCCGTCGACCGCGCCGCCGAAATAACCCGCGACCAGCCCGAGCGTGATGCCGAGCGTGCCGGCCAGCACGACGCCGAGCACGCCGACGGTGAGCGAAATCCGCAGGCCGTAGAGAATGGCGGAAAACACGTCGCGGCCCTGCTCGTCGGTGCCGAGCAGGAACGGGGCTTGCCCCTCGGCGGTCCACAGCGGCGAAATCCGCGAGTTCATCAACTGCAGCTGCGCCGGATCGAACGGGTTCTGCACCGCCAGCTGCGACGCAAAGATCGCCAGCAGGAAAAACAGCACGGTCACGCCGCCCGCCACCATGGTCATCCGGGAGCGGCGGAACGAGTAGAAGATGTCGCTGTCGAGCGCGCGCTTGAACCAGCCGGTACCCGAACGCGCGGCGGGCGCGTTCGACGGGGCCTGGTGTGGGACGACGGCATCGGACATGAAAAACCTCGCCTCAGGCAGCACGGCTGATAGTCGAGCGCAGGCGCGGATCGACGACGGTGTAGAGGATATCGACCACGAGGTTGATGGTGACGAAGATGAGCGAAATCATCAGCAGGTACGCAGCCATGATCGGGATATCGACGTTCTGGATCGCTTGCACGAACAACAAGCCCATGCCGGGCCACTGGAATACGGTCTCGGTGATGATCGAAAATGCAATTACCGAGCCAAACTGCAGGCCGGCCACGGTGATGACCGGCACCAGCGTGTTCTTGAGCGCGTGGCCGAAATGGATCGCCCGGGTGGTCAGGCCGCGGGCGCGGGCGAAGCGGATGTAATCGGTGCGGAGCACTTCGAGCATTTCGGCGCGAACCAGCCGCATGATCAGGGTCATCTGGAACAGGCCCAGCGTGATCGAGGGCATGATGAGCGCCTTGAGGCCCGAAACGGTCAAAAGACCGGTGGTCCACCAGCCGATCCGCACCACGTCGCCGCGTCCAAACGAGGGCAGCCAACCCAGCGTCACGGCGAACAGATAGATCAGCAGGATGCCGATCAGGAAGGTCGGCAGCGAGATTCCGATCAGCGACACCGCCTGGAACACCTTGGTGAGTAGGGTGTCGCGCCTTAGCGCCGAATAGACCCCCATCAGGATGCCGAACACCATGGAGAGGACCGTGGCGCAGGCGGCAAGCTCCAGCGTCGCCGGCAGCCGCTCCATCAACAGGTTCGAGACCGGCTGGCGGAATTGATAGGACACGCCGAACTTGAACTGCGCGGCATTGGCAAAATAGCGGATGAACTGCACCGGCACGGGATCGTCGAGCCCGAGCGATTTGCGCACCGCCTCGCGTTCGGCGGCAGGCGTATCGAGCGAAACGATCTGGTTGACGGGGTCGCCGGCGAACCGGAACATCGAGAACGCGATGACGCCGACCGCGATCATGACGCCGATGGCCTGGATTGCGCGGCGAAGAGTGAAAGCGAGCATGTATTCCTTTCACTGCTCTGGTGCGGCGGCGGACGGCGCAGTCGGCTGGAAAGCGAAAGGTCCCGGAAGCCATTGAGCCGCCGGGACCTGGTGTCGAAGCCTGATCAGTCCTGTTTGGTTGCCCAGTAGAGCAGGACCTGGTTGTCCGCGCGCTGGGACAGTTTTACTTTTTTCGACACGCCCCACGCCAGCGCCTGCTGGTGCAGCGGGATGTAGCCGAAATCCTTGGCGCCGATTTCGAACGCTTCCTTGATCAGGAGGTCGCGCTTGGTCGTGTCGGATTCCTGCAGGACCTTCTCGGCGATTTCGTCGAGCTTCTTGTTGCAGTAGCCGCCGAGATTGGCCTCGCCGCGGTTCGACTTCGGATCGTCGCGGCAACCCATGATGTCGTGCAGGACGTTGTGGGAGTCGAGCGTGCCGGGCGTCCAGCCGAGCAAATAGAACGAGGTCTGGTAGCCGCCGGGCTTCAGCACCTTGGCGAAATACTGCGCCTTGGGCTGGGCCAGCAGCGTCACCTTGACGCCGATGCGGGCCAGCATGCCGACGACGGCCTGGCAGATCGCGGCGTCGTTGACGTAGCGGTCGTTGGGGCAGTCCATCGTGACTTCGAAACCGTCAGGGTAGCCGGCTTCGGTCAGAAGTTTCTTGGCGCCGTCGGGATCGAATTTCGGCCGGGTGAAGTCGCCGGACAGCTTGAACAATTGCGGCGCGATCATCAGCGCGGAAGGCGTCGACAGGCCGCGCATGACGCGCGTCTTGATCAGCTCGATGTCGATGGCCTTGAAGAAGGCCTCGCGCACCTTGATGTCCTTGAACGGATTCTTGCCCTTGACGTTGGAGTAGAGCAACTCGTCGCGCACCTGGTCCATGCCGAGGAAGATGGTGCGAAGTTCCGGTCCCTTCAGCACCTGGGCGTTCGCCGTGGAATCCACCCGCGAGATATCCTGGATCGGAACCGGCTCGATGACGTCGACTTCGCCCGAGAGCAGGGCGGCCACGCGCGTGGCGTCCGACCCGATCGGGGTGAAGACGATTTCCTTGATGTTGTGCTCCGCCTTGCGCCACCAGTTCGGGTTGGCCTTGAAGACGGTCTTGACGCCCGGCTGGTGACTTTCGACCGAGAAGGCGCCGGTGCCGTTGGCGTTCAGGGAGGCGAAACTCGGCGTCGTTGCGGCGGCGGGCGTGGGCTCGACGGCGTTGTTCGCCTCGGACCACTTCTTGCTCATGATGTACCAGGTATCCCATTGCGAATTGAGAATGGGATTGGGTGAGGTCAGAACAAAATCGACCGTGTAGTCGTCGACCTTCACAACCTTGGTCCCGCTGGGAATGCGGGTTTGCAGGTTCGAGCCTTTCTTCTGCACGCGTTCCGCCGAGAACAGCACGTCGTCGGCGGTGAAGGGGTCGCCGTTCTGGAATTTCACGCCCTTGCGCAGATGGAAGCGCCAGCGGGTCGGCTCCGGCGTTTCCCATTTCTCCGCCAGCGCGGGGATGACCTTCAGATCCTTGTCGCGGGCGACCAGGCCTTCGAACACCTGCCCGAGATGGGCATGGGTGGTGCTCTCGTTGAGCGTGTAGGGGTCGAGCGACTTGAGGTCGCCCTGGTTGGCGTAGCGCAGGGTCTGCGCCGATGCCGGCACCACCGCGAGCGCGATGATGGAGGCCGCGACCGCTGCAAGCAAACTCTGACGTACCGACATTTGTTTGATTTCCCCGCTTTGATCAACAATTTCCACAACTAGCGGCGGATATTGCCGAGCCATGTTGCCAGAGTCCAGCCGCCGCGCAAGCATCATTTCCCTGCACCGCATGCCGGTTTGCGCGGCGGTGCGGCAATGACTAGGTTCACCATAGGACGTGCGCCTGCGCACGTTACATTGAACTTTCGGAGTGCTGAATGGCGGAACTGAAGGCCGACGTACTCGTCCTGGGTGCGGGCATGGTCGGCGTGAGCGCCGCCTTGCACCTTTTGAAACGCGGCCGGAATGTGGTCCTGATCGATCGGCACGACACGGCCGGCGAAGAAACCAGCTATGGCAATGGCGGGCTGATCGAATGTGCTTCGGTCTTTCCCTACATGTTTCCGCGGGATCTGGGACAGATCCTGCGATATGCGTTCCTTCGCGCGCCGCAGGTGCGGTACCACTTCAGGGATCTGCCGACCTTCCTGCCGTGGCTGACTCGCTATTTTCTGGCCTCTTCACCCGAGCGTGCACTGCACAGTGCGATGGCCGAGTTGCCGCTGATTCAGCGCAGCCTGATCGAGCATGAGGCGCTGATCGCCGAGGCCAACGTGCCCGAGTTGTTGCGGCGGACCGGTTGGATCAAGCTGTTTCGCTCCGGGCCGACGCTTAAGAACGCGGTGCGGGATCTTGAGCGTGCCAAACAATATGGTGTCGCCGGCGACGTGCTCGATGCCGCTGCGATTGTTGCGCGCGAGCCGCATCTGACCGGCGAGTTCAGCGGCGCGATCCATTTTCCCGCGCCGGGATTCGTGCCGGACCCCGGTGGCCTCGCCAAGGCCTACGCTGCCTTGTTCGGCCGCAGGGGCGGGCGCTACCTGGTCGGCGACGCAAGAACGCTCGAACAGACCGACCGGCGCTGGCGGGTGGCGACACTGGAAGGCACCATCACCGCGCGCGACGTCGTGGTGGCAATGGGACCCTGGTCAGACCAGATTTTTGCCCCGCTCGGCTATTCGGTCCCGCTTCAGGTCAAGCGGGGTTACCATTTGCACCTCAAGCCGCGGGGCAACATAATTCTGAACCATCCCGTGCTGGACTCTGATCAAGGCTATCTGCTGGCGCCCATGAACCGCGGCATTCGCCTGACGACCGGTGCGGAATTCGCCCACCGCGATGCGCCGCCGACGCCGGTCCAGGTCGAGCGGGCGCTGCCGCGGGCCCACAAGCTGTTTCCCTTGGGCGAGCCGGTCGACGCCAGGCCCTGGATGGGGGCGCGGCCCTGTCTGCCCGATATGCTGCCGGTGATCGGAAAGGCGCCCCGCCATGCCGGGCTGTGGTTCAATTTCGGCCACCAGCACCACGGCCTGACGCTCGGGCCGGCGACCGGCCGCCTGCTGGCCGAAACCATGACCGGGGAGACCCCGTTTGCCGACATCAGCCCGTTTGCCGTCGAGCGCTTTGGCTGACCCAAATCTTGCCTGACTCAGGTCACCGGGCTGACCGAGGTCACCGGGTTGACCATGTTCGAAATAGATGAGCGGGGTTAAGGTCTTGTCCTTGCGTGACCGGGGCTATCGTGGCGATACTGCGGCAAGCCAGTAAAAGGAGCGGTCATGAAGGTTAACGTCGAAGTAGATTGCACGCCGCTGGAAGCCAGGCAGTTTTTTGGCCTTCCGGACGTGCAGCCGATGCAGACGGCGGTGATGGACAAGATGCAGCAACAGATGATGGCCAACATCGAAAAGATTTCACCGGAATCCCTGATCCAGAGTTGGTTTACCTTCGATCCCAAGATCGCCGAGCGTTTCCAGGACATGTTCGTGGCAATGGCCGGCCTGGGTGGCATGACCAAGAAGGACAAGAAGTAGTGGCGGAAGGCGGCACAGCGAAGGAAGAGCAGCGGCTTCAGCCGCCAAGCCTGTTCCTGATGCTGGCCGAGGCGCGCAGCCTGTTCGAATTGAACTCGAGCCTGCTGCTGTCGCCGCTGCTGTTGCGCGCGCCGAAGGGCGACGGGCATCCGGTCCTGACGCTGCCGGGCTTTCTCGCCAGCGATCTGTCGATGGCGCCGATGCGGCGCTACCTGAAAGAACTCGGCTACGACACCCAGGCATGGAGAATGGGGCGCAACTTCGGTGGCGTCGCTTCCAAACGCGCGGCGTTGCGCGATCTCCTGACCGGCATTCACGAACAGACCGGCCGCAAGGTCAGCCTGGTCGGCTGGAGCCTCGGCGGCATCTATGCGCGCGATCTGGCGCTGCAATTACCGGACATGGTGCGTGCCGTGATCACGCTCGGCAGTCCGTTTGCCAACGACATCAGGGCGACCAACGCCACGCGGCTGTATGAGGCGCTGTCGGGGGAGACGGTCGACGACAATCCGGAAATCCGCCAGGCGATCGCCGGCGACCTGCCGGTTCCGGCAACCTCGTTATATTCCCGTACCGATGGGATCGTGAACTGGCGCACCAGCCTGCTGCGTCCCTCGGAGACCGCCGAGAACATCGAGGTACATTTCGCCAGCCATGTCGGGCTCGGCGTCAATCCCGCGGCGTTGTGGGCGGTGGCCGACCGCCTCTCCCAGGCTGAAGGCCAGTTCCGGCATTTTGACCGTTCGGGGCCATTTGCCATTGCCTATGGCCCCCCTGAAAATGCACAATCCTGATCTGAGCCCTGACGCAAGGGGATGATTTTCGAATGAGCCCACCGCAATTGATGCAGGATGGGTAGCGGTTTTCGATAATAATAAAAGTCGTTCTGTACGCCAGAAGCGCCGCCAAGGCGCCGTGATTTCTACTTCGGGAGGAAAATATGGCGGACGCCAAGAAACTGTCGTCGATGGATGCGTCGTTCCTGTATCTGGAAACGCCGGAAATGCCGATGCATGTCGGCAGCATGGCGATCTTCCGCCTGCCCGAGAACTACAACGGCAACTTCTTCGAGGATTTCAAGGCGATGATCGCCTCGCGGCTGCACATCGCGCCGATCCTCAAGGCGCGGCTGGAAAAGGCGCCGCTCGATATCGATCACCCGTCATGGGTCGAGGACGACCAGTTCGACATCGACCGTCACATCTTCCGCGGCAGCCTGCCGGCGCCGTATGACCGCGCCACGCTGGAGCGCATCGTCGGCTGGATGCATGCGAAGCTGCTCAATCGCGCCCGGCCGCTGTGGGAGTTCTACGTCTTCGAGGGCATGAAGGACAACGAGATCGGGCTCTATTCCAAGATGCATCATGCCTGCATCGACGGCGGCGCGGGCGCGGCGCTGACCAATATGATCTACGACGTCACGCCGGTGCCGCGCAAAGTCGAGGCGCCGATTCCGCAGGCAAAAGGTAACAACGAGCCGCGCGATATCGCCGCCAACCTGATCGATTCCTACCAGCAGCTCTGGCGCCAGCCTTTCGACGGCTCCTCGACGCCGAAAACGCTCGACTTGCCGCGTTCGGGAAAGAGCGATCTCGGATCGATCCTGTTCGATAATGCCATGTTCCAGATCGAGAGTGCGGTGAAATTTGCCGGCAGCATTCCGGCGATGCTCAAGAGTGTCTCCGATGTGGTCGGCAAGATCTCCGACCCGAAGTCGCGCGACAGCATCGCCAGCATGGTTTCGCCGCCGACGGTCTTGAACAAGGCGATTTCGTCCGAGCGCAGTTTCGCCGGCACCTCGATTTCGCTGTCGCGGGCCAAGGCAGTCGCCAAGGCATCCGGCGGCAAGCTCAACGACGTGGTGCTGGCGCTGGCTTCTGGCGTGGTGCGGCGTTATCTGCTGGAGCGGGGCGCGCTGCCCGCGAAGTCAATGACGGCCGCGGTGCCGATCTCGCTGCGCGAGGAGGGCAACACCGAGGCCAACAACCAGGTGTTCGGCATGATCTGCTCGATCGCCACCAACATTGCCGATCCCAAGGAGCGGCTGGAGGCGATCATCGCGCAATCGACCAAGTCGAAGGAGATGTCGCATCCGCTGCGGGCTTTCATGCCGCAGGTCTCCAACATCTCCATGCTCGGCGCGCCGATCATGGTGCAGATCCTGGCGCTGCTCTACAGCCGCTCGAACCTTTCCGACGTGCTGCCGCCGTCCGCGAACATCACGGTGTCGAACGTGCCGGGGCCGCGGCAGACGCTGTATGCCGCGGGGGCGGAATTGCTGCATATCTTCCCGGTGTCGATCTCGACGCATGGCATCGCGCTCAACATCACCGTGCAGAGCTACCGCGACCAACTCGATTTCGGCTTCATCGCCGGCGCCAACATCATTCCCCACGTCCAGGTTATGTGCGACATGCTGCCGGTGGAATTTGAAGCGCTCGAGGCGGCGTTCGCACCGCCGCCGACCATGACCAGCGCCGCTGAATAGGGCTTTGAAGATGATTGAAATGCCGCCGCTGCAGTTCGCCGAGGTGAACGGTATTCGCATGGGCTATTACGAGGCGGGGCCGGCCTCGGACAAGCCGCCGGTCGTCCTGTGCCACGGCTGGCCGGAAATCGCGTTCTCCTGGCGTCACCAGATCAAGGCCCTGAGCGAGGCGGGCATCCGGGTGATTGCGCCGGACCAGCGCGGCTATGGCGCGACCGACCGGCCGGAGCCGGTCGAGGACTACGACATGGAGCATCTGACCGGCGACCTCGTCGGCCTGCTCGACCATCTCAAGATCGACAAGGCGATCTTCGTCGGCCACGACTGGGGCGGGTTCATCGTCTGGCAGATGCCGCTGCGGCATCCGTCGCGCGTGGCCGGCGTCGTCGGCGTCAACACGCCGCATTGGGACCGCGCGCCGGCCGATCCGATCGAGCTGTTTCGCCAGCGCTTCGGCGACAAGATGTACATCGTGCAATTCCAGGACCCCGGCCGCGAGCCGGACCGGATTTTCGGCAGCCGCGTCGAGCAGACCTTCGATGCGTTCATGCGCAAGCCGGTGGCGCGCCCCGAAGGGACGCCGGAGGAACAGCCGATCGCCGGCGTCGGCGCCTCGCCACGGCTCAACCTGGCGTTTCCGCAGATGATCGCGAATTACGACGCCAAGCACGATCCGCGCACGCCGATCCTGTCGCCGGAGGAGAAGAAGGTGTTCGTCGATACCTTCACCAAGACCGGTTTCACCGGCGGCATCAACTGGTATCGCAATTTTACGCGCAACTGGCAGCGTTCGAAGGGGCTCGATCATCATGTGCGCGTCCCGTCGCTGATGATCATGGCCGAAAACGACGGAGTGCTGCCGCCATCGGCCGCCGACGGCATGGAGAAGCTCGTCCCCGATCTGGAGAAATATCTCGTGCGCGGCAGCGGCCATTGGACGCAGCAGGAGAAGCCGGAGGAGGTCAGCGCCAAGCTGATCGAATGGCGTAGAAAAAGATTCGGGTAGAGACGTTTTCGCGCATTATTGCGAGCGAAGATATTTGCACCGTCATTCCGGGGCGATGCGAAGCATCGAACCCGGAATCTCGGGATTCCCTGGGGGTGCAATTGCATCCCTGAGGTCTGGTCCTTCGGACCATTCCGGAATGACGACGCGGCTTGAGACAGGGCAGGAGACAGTTCGACCATGGCGTCCCCCAACAAACTAGATCCGATCCCGCATCCGCCGAAGAAGCCGGTCGTCGGCAACATGCTGTCGCTGGACCCGAACGCGCCGGTGCAGCATCTGGTGCGGCTGTCCAAGGAGCTGGGGCCGATCTTCTGGCTCGACATGATGGGCGCGCCGCTGGTGATCGTCTCCGGCCACGACCTGATCGACGAACTCTCCGACGAGAAGCGTTTTGACAAGGCCGTGCGCGGCTCGCTGCGCCGCGTTCGCGCCGTCGGCGGCGACGGGCTGTTTACCGCCGATACCAACGAACCGAACTGGAGCAAGGCGCACAACATCCTGCTGCAGCCGTTCGGCAACCGCGCGATGCAGTCCTATCACCCGAGCATGGTCGATATCGCCGAGCAACTCGTGAAGAAGTGGGAACGGCTCAACGGCGACGAGGAGATCGACGTCGTTCACGATATGACCGCGCTGACGCTGGACACCATCGGCCTCTGCGGCTTCGACTATCGCTTCAACTCATTCTACCGCCGCGACTACCATCCGTTCGTCGAATCGCTGGTGCGCTCGCTCGAGACGATCATGATGACGCGCGGCATTCCGCTGGAAGGCCTGTGGCTGCAGAAACGACGCCGCGACCTCGCGCAGGACGTAGCCTTCATGAACAAGATGGTCGACGAGATCATCGCCGAGCGCCGCGGCAACGCTGAGGCTGCCGAGGGCAAGAAGGACATGCTCGGCGCGATGATGACCGGGGTCGACCGCGCCACTGGCGAGCAACTCGACGACGTCAACATCCGCTACCAGATCAACACATTCCTGATCGCGGGACATGAGACCACCAGCGGGCTGCTGTCGTGCACGATCTATGCGCTGCTCAAGCATCCCGACGTGCTCAAGAAGGCCTACGAGGAAGTCGACCGGGTGCTCGGGCCGGACCTCAGCGTGAAGCCGACCTATCAGCAGGTCACGCAGCTCACGTATATCACGCAGATATTGAAGGAGGCGCTGCGGCTGTGGCCGCCGGCGCCGGCCTATGGCATCGCGCCGCTCAAGGACGAAACCATCGGGGGCAAATACCATCTGAAGAAGAACACCTTCATCACGGTGCTGGTGATGGCGTTGCACCGCGATCCCAGCGTCTGGGGGCCGAATCCCGATGCGTTCGATCCGGAGAACTTCAGCCGCGAAGCCGAGGCCAAGCGTCCCATCAACGCCTGGAAGCCCTTCGGCAACGGCCAGCGCGCCTGCATCGGGCGCGGCTTCGCGATGCACGAGGCGGCGCTCGCGATCGGCATGATCCTGCAGCGCTTCAAGCTGATCGATCCGCACCGCTACCAGATGCATCTGAAAGAGACGCTCACCGTCAAGCCCGAAGGCTTCAAGATCAAGGTCAGGCCGCGTGCCGACAAGGACCGCGGCGCCTTCGCCGGCCGTGCAGCCGTGGCTGCAGCGGCCTCGAACGCGGCGGCGCCGAAAGCGCGGACCCGGCCCGGACACAACACGCCACTGCTGGTGCTCTACGGCTCCAACCTCGGCACCGCCGAGGAACTGGCCACGCGCGTCGCGGACCTCGCCGAGGTCAACGGCTTTGCCACAAAGCTGGGTGCGCTTGACGATTATGTCGGCAAGCTGCCGCAGGAGGGCGGGGTGCTGATCTTCTGCGCCTCCTATAATGGCGCGCCCCCTGATAACGCCACGCAGTTCGTCAAATGGCTCGAAGGCGACATCCCGAAGAATGCGTTCGCCAAGGTACGCTACGCCGTGTTCGGCTGCGGCAACAGCGACTGGGCGGCGACCTACCAGTCCGTACCACGCATCATCGACGAGCAACTGGCCGCGCATGGCGCGCGCAGCGTCTACGGCCGCGGCGAGGGCGATGCCCGCAGCGATCTGGATGGCCAGTTCGAAAAATGGTTCGCGGCGCTCGGGCCGGCGGCAGCGAAAGAATTCGGTCTCGCGTCGAACATCACGCGCAGCGCCGACGACGCGCCGCTGTATTCGATCGAGCCGGTGACACCCTCGGCGGTCAACACCACCGTTGCATCCGGCGGCGTCGCGCGAATGAAAGTGTCGGTCAATTCCGAGCTGCAGAACCGGACCGGCGCCAACGGCTCCGACCGCTCGACCCGGCACATCGAGGTGCAGCTGCCGCCCGGGGTTACGTACCGTGTCGGCGATCATCTCAGCGTGGTGCCGCGCAACGACCCGGCGCTGGTCGATTCCGTCGCCCGCCGCTTCGGCTTTCTGCCGGCCGACCAGATAAGGCTGCAGGTCGCCGAAGGCCGCCGCGCGCAACTGCCGGTGGGGGATGCCGTCTCGGTCGGACGCCTGCTGACGGAGTTCGTCGAGTTGCAGCAGGTCGCAACCCGCAAGCAGATCCAGATCATGTCGGAGCACACGCGCTGCCCCGTCACCAAACCTAAGCTCTTGGCCTATGTCGGTGACGATGCTGCCGCGACGGAGCGCTATCGTTCGGACGTCCTCGCCAAGCGCAAGTCGGTGTTCGATCTGCTGGAAGAATACCCGGCGTGTGAGTTGCCGTTCCATGCCTATCTGGAAATGCTGTCGCTGCTGGCGCCGCGCTATTATTCGATCTCCTCGTCGCCCTCGATCGACCCGGAACGTTGCAGTGTGACCGTCGGCGTGGTGGAAGCGCCGGCGAGTTCGGGACGCGGCGTCTACAGGGGCGTCTGTTCCAACTATCTCGCCGGGCGCCGTGTCGGCGACACCATTCACGCGACGGTGCGCGAAACCAAGGCCGGCTTTCGCCTGCCCGACGATCCCGCCGTGCCCGTGATCATGATCGGTCCCGGCACCGGGCTCGCGCCGTTCCGCGGCTTCCTGCAGGAGCGCGCGCACCGCAAGGCGCAAGGTGCAGAGCTCGGCCCGGCGATGCTGTTCTTCGGCTGCCGCCATCCCGATCAGGACTTTCTCTACGCCGACGAACTGAAAGCCTTCGCCGCCGATGGCATCACCGAACTGCACACCGCGTTCTCGCGGGCGAACGGCCAGAAGACCTATGTGCAGCACCTCGTCGCCGCGCAGAAGGACCGCGTCTGGAACCTGATCGAGCAGGGCGCGATCGTCTATGTCTGCGGCGACGGCGGCAAGATGGAACCGGACGTCAAGGCCGCGCTGGTCGCGATCTATCGCGAGAAATCAGGCGCCGACGCCGAGGCAGGGCTGCGCTGGATCGACGATCTCGGTACCAAGAACCGCTACGTGCTCGACGTCTGGGCGAGCGGGTAGGTTGAACGGCTGTTGAGAGACCATGCTAAAAGCCCAGCATGATTCCCTGGGAAAAACTCGACACCGCCCGCATCCCCGGCACCGAGGATGAACTCCGCCTGATGCGCCGCGGCAAGGAGTACTCCATCATGCTCGGTACCAACGAGCTGATGAACAGCCGCCTTTCAGGCTCGGAAGCCGCGCTCGCAACGCTGGCGGCGAAGAAGATCGAGAAGGTCGCGAAGCCGCATATGCTCATCGGTGGGCTCGGCATGGGCTTTACGCTGCGTGCAGCGCTTGCCGTGCTCGGCAGCAAGGCGCAGATCGTGGTGGCCGAGCTGGTGCCGGCGGTCGTTGCCTGGGCGCGCGGCCCGATGGCGGAGATATTTGGCGACAGTCTGAGCGATCACCGCGTCAGCATCCGCGAAACCGATGTCACCGAAATCATCCGGTCGCATCGCGCGGCTTTCGACGCCATCCTGCTCGATGTCGACAACGGGCCGGAAGGGCTAACCCGCAAGGCCAATGATGCGCTCTACAGCTCGGCCGGGTTGCAAGCGGCACACGCGGCGCTGCGGCCGGGCGGGGTGCTGGCGGTCTGGTCGTCCGGGCCCAACGCGACGTTCGCGAAACGCCTTCGCGGCGCGGGCTTCGACGTCAACGAAGTCAACGTCCGCGCCACCGGCAGGGGCGGCGGCGCGCGTCACGTGATCTGGATCGCAACGAAGAGTTAAGCCGCTTTCGCCGCCGCGCCGTGGGCGTGCTTGTCGATCGCGTCGATGATCTGCGGCCACATCGGGATCGGCAGCGCGTGGCCCATGCCCTCGATCATCAGGAGTTTCGCGCCGGGTATCGAGGCTGCGGTGTCCTTGCCGCCTTCGGGGCGGACCAAGGGATCGACGGTGCCGTGGATGACCAGCGTCGGGATCTTGACGTGGTGCAGCCGCTCCTTGCGGCTGCCGGAAGCCAGCACCGCGCGCAACTGCCGGCCGACGCCGGCCGGATTGAGGCCGCGCTCGAAGGTGCGTGCCGCACGCGAGGGGTCGAGCGCTTCGTCCTCGGGGAAGGAACCGACGCGCAGCACTTTCCAGGTCCGGGCAAACCGCGCGTAATATTCTTCCCTCGTGTTCGGCGGCGGCGCCATCAGCATGGCGGCGGCCTCGCGGGTCGGTGACGGCACCTTCGGATTGCCGGTGGTCGACATGACCGAAGTCAACGAACGCACCCGCTGCGGGAACGAGATCGCGATTTCCTGGGCGATCATGCCGCCCATCGATGCGCCGACGATGTGCGCCGACTTGATGCCGAGCACGTCCATCAGGCCGACGGTATCCTTGGCCATGTCGATCAACTTGTAGGGCGCGGCCACCGGGATCTTCAACAGCCGCAGCTTGAGCAGCTCGAACGCGGTCAACCGCTTGCCGCCAGAAAGGTGCGAGGATTTCCCGATGTCGCGGTTGTCGAAACGGATCACGCGAAAGCCGCGCGCGGCGAGCTGGCGGCAGAAATCGTCGTCCCAATGGATCATCTGGGCGCCTAGCCCCATGATCAGCAGCAGCGGTTCCGCGGCCGCATCGCCGAAGATCTCGTAACAGATGTCGATGCCGTTGGCGCGGGCGATCTGGGGCGGCTGATGGGCGAGCATCGCGGGTGTCTTCCCTCAAGTGATACCGTGTCTGACAACTATGGCACGGTTTCCCGCACCGCAGAAGGCTTCGCCGCGGTTGACCGGTCCAGCGCAACGGTGTGGTATGGGCGGAACAAGCGAAGCGTGGCAAGCGCTCGTCAGCGTGAGGGAGAGCGCGCAATGGCCGACAAGGGCAACGATCCTGCCGAGATCTGGCGGACCATGATCGGGGAGATGGAGAAGGGGTTCAACTCCTTCGCCAACCAGACGATGACGTCGCCGGAGTTCTCCAAGGTGATGAACCAGGTCGGCGGCGCGACGGCCGGCGCGCAGAAGCAGCTCGGTGAGCTGATGGAGAAGTATCTGCTGGCGATGAACCTGCCGAGCCGGGCGCAGATGGTGGGCATGGCGGAGCGCATCCAGGCGATCGAAGGCCAGCTCAACGAGATCAAGGCGCTGCTGCACCAGGTGCATCACAACTCGCTGGCGCAGGCGAGCGGCAGCGTCACGCCGCGACCGCCGCGTACCAGGCGTCCGCCATCGGAGGGAGAGCAAAAATGAACGCTCCTGCCGCGGGTCTCGATCTCGCCTCCATCTCGGAACGGGTCCAGTCCGAAGTGCAGCGCGCGATCCAGCGCAGCATCAAGGGCGTCGAGTATTTCTCCTCGTCGGGCCCGTCGCTCGGCTCCACGCCAAAAGACATCCTGGCCGTCCGCGGCACCATGAACCTCTATCACTACCGGCCGATGGCGGACGAAATCTACCGCGTGCCGATCCTGATCGTGATGGCCACCACCAACCGCGGCTACATTCTCGACCTGGTGCCGGGCCAGAGCTTCATCGAGTTTCTGCTGAAGCGCGGCTACGACGTCTACATGCTGGACTGGACGGCTCCGAAGCCGGAAGAGAAGTCCTTGCGGATGGAGGACTACGTCCTCGACTTCATCCCGGACTGCATCCGCCGCGTGCAGCAGGATTCCGGCGAGAAGGACGTCAGCGTGATCGGCTACTGCTTCGGCGGCGTGCTGTCGCTGCTGTACGGCTCGATCTTCCACGACGGGCCGATGAAGAACCTGATCTGCTTCACCACGCCGATCGATTTCCGCGAGATGAAGCTGTTTTCGAATTTCTCGGACCGCCGCTATTTCGATGTCGATCGCCTGATCGACAGCACCGGCAACATGCCGCCCGAATTGATCCTGCAGTCGTTCGAGATGCTGCGGCCGGCTTCGCGGGTCGCGGGCCAGGTGCAACTCTGGGAGAACATCTGGAACGACGAATACGTCAAGGCCTACCGGATGATGGATCGCTGGGGCACGGATACGCTGCCGCTGGCCGGCGAGTATTTCCGCGACATCACCAAGAACCTGATGTGGGACAACAAGCTCTACAACGACACCATGACGGTCGGCGGACGCGAGGCGAAGCTTTCCAACATCAAGGTGCCGATCCTGCACGCGGTCGCCGAGCACGATCACATCGTGCCCTACGATGCGGCAAAGCATCTGATCACCAAAATCGGCTCCGAAGAGAAGGAGGAGGTGATGCTGAAAGGCGGTCACGTCAGCCTCGTCGCCGGCGCCAACGCCATCAAGCGGCTGTGGCCGAAACTGGACTCCTGGCTGGGCAAGAGATCGACATGAGCGAAACACGTTCCTATCCGCGCCACGTCAAGACCGACGCCGGCGACATCGAATTCCGCCTGATGGCGCGCAGCGACGAGCCCGCAGTGCTGGCGTTCGCGCAAAAGCTTCCGACGCACGACCTGCTGTTCCTGCCGCGCAACATCAGCCAGCCCAAGGTATTATCGGCCTGGGTCAACGAGATCGAGCGCGGCGCCATCACGAGCCTGCTGGCGGTGAAGGGCGGGAAGGTGGTCGGTTGCGGCACGCTGGTGTGCGACCCGCATTCCTGGTCGCCCCATGTCGGCGGCATCAGGATGGTGGTGTCGCTTGATGTCCGAGGGCAGGGGGTCGGCCGGGCGCTGTCGCAGGAGACATTTGCGCTGGCTCTGGGCTCGGGGCTGGAGAGGCTGACGGTGCAGATGACCGTCGACCAGCAGGCGGCGATCGCGCTCTTTGAAAGTCTCGGCTTCAAGGCCGAGGCGCTGCTGCGGGACCACGTCAGGGATGCCGATGGCAAGAAGCACGACATCGTGGTGCTCGGGCACAACGTCGCGCAGGTCAGGGCACAGATGGAAGCCTACGGGTTGCCGGGCGCCGTCCAGCACTGACCGGCCGGACACCGCCCGGACAAAAACTCGCGGAACAACCCCATGCACAGTAGCGGGGGCGGTGCCGCATTAGACTAAAGTGGAACTTTTGCCGGTTCTTCGGGCAAATCGCCTATCGATCGTGCTATTCACGGATTCGTGATATCGCATCGCAACATTGATGTTGCGATGCACCATTAACTATGGCACAACACACATGCCCCGGGCCAATCCGGACGGGGTGAGCCCATAGCTCAAACCTGAGGATGGAGAAACCCCAATGACCACCGAAACCAATTCCGTGCTGAACACCGTCAAGGAAGCCTTCGCGCCCGTCACCGAGGCGTTCACCAAGCTCCAGAACATGGAAGTTCCGGAAGCCGCCCGTGATTTCGTGAAGAAGCAGGCCGAGACCGCGAAGGTTCGCGCCGCTGACTTCCATGCCGGTTCCGAGAAGGTCACTGCTGCCGTCGAGACCGCCGTTGCCGGTTCGGTCGCCGAGGCCGCCAAGATCAGCCGCAACATCCAGCAGGCGCTCTACCAGGACGCGGAAGCGTTCTTCGCCGGCATCGACAAGCTCGCTTCGGCCAAGTCGCTGAGCGAAGCCGCCCAGATCCAGTCGGACCTGGCCCGTGCGCGTGGCGAAGTGTTCGTCTCGCGGGCGAAGGCCACCACCGAGTATCTCGGCAAGCTCGTCACCGAGGGTGCCAAGACCGCGCAGGACAATTTCTCCAAGGTCTATTCCAAGACCGCCTGATCGCGATCCGCCTGACAACTGCCGTTTCGAAGGCCCGCTTTGGCGGGCCTTCTTTTTGTCGGGTATGCCCAGTCATTCCGGACGCGAAGCGGCGATCCGGAATCTCGAGATTCCGGGTCCGTGCTTCGCACGCCGCGGAATGACGGCAGTGGGCGCATCGCGCTATGCTTGAAGCGCGTTTATCTCTCCGAAAGCCGCCATGACCCTTCCGGCCACTTTCGCCACCGACACTCCCGGCGACGCCGCGCGCGCCGCCGAGCTGCGGCGCGTGAAGTTGCTGGCAACGTCCGTGCTGGCGGCGACGTTTGCGATCTTCCTTGCCGCGAGGGCGATGCTGCCAGTGCACCCCGTGTTCGGCTTCATCGCGGCCTTTGCGGAGGCCGCCACCATCGGCGGTCTCGCCGACTGGTACGCCGTGGTGGCGCTGTTCAAGCGGCCGCTGGGACTGCCGATCCCGCACACCGCCATCATCCAGAGCAACCAGCACCGCATCGCCGACAAGCTCGGCGAATTCATCGAGGTGCATTTCCTCGAATCCGCGCCGGTCGAAGCCAAGCTGCGGCAGATCGATTTCGGCTCGTTCATCGCCGACTGGCTGCGCGACCGCAAGCGCAGCGAGGATCTCGCTCGGTTCGCGTTGCGGCTGCTGCCCGAAGCGGTGGCGGCAACGGAGAATTCCGGCCTGATGACGTTCGTCAGCCGCCGCATCACCGCGCAGTTGATGGCGATCGATCTCGCGCCGCTCGCCGCCGGAACGCTGCGCGCCTTCGTCAAGGAGGGCCGCCACCAGGGGCTGCTCGACGATATCCTGCGCGCGGTGCACCAGACGCTGACCCAGGCCGAGACCATGGCGATGATCCGCGAGAAGATCCGCGCCGAACTGCCGACGCTGTTGAAGCTCTATCGCGCCGACAAGTTTCTGGTGACCAAGATCGTGGCCTCGGCGAGCGCGTTCTTCGAGGAGGTCCGCAACGATCCCGAACATCCGTTTCGCGGCGAGTTCGATCGCATGGTGCTTGGCTTCGTCGACCGGCTCGGCACCGACCCTGCCTATGCCGAACGTATCCAGGGCCTGAAGCGCGATTTGCTGGCGCGCCCCGAACTCACCAGCCTGGCGAACCACGTCTGGGACAATTTGCGCTCGTTCTTCGAACGCAGCGCCTCGGGCGAGACGCAGGTGCTCGAGCAATATCTGGTGCGGATGTTCGTGACGGCCGGCGAGGCGCTGGCCGGCGACGCCGAGTTGCGCGCCGAAATCAACCAGGGCCTTGTGGCCGTGCTGCGAACGGTGGTTGCCGAACAGAAGAGCGGCGTCTCCACCTTCATCTCCGACCAGGTCAAGTCGTGGGACATGGGGCAGTTGATCTCGCTGATCGAAATCAACATCGGCCGCGACCTGCAATACATCCGCTTCAACGGCTCGCTGATCGGCGGCCTTGCGGGGCTTGCGCTCTACACCCTCGAATACCTGCTGCGGCTGCTGTGACGGATTAATCACGTCAACGCTTTTAGTTGCCCCAAGTGTGACCTGGGCCGCTTGCAAGACCAAAATCCGTTCCTTAGCTTTTTGGGTAATAATGTTGCGTTGCGGAACGATTCTGCTGCGTTTGCGTCTACTCAACTTAACCAGCGGCGGGGCTGCCAGAGGCGCCCGCCCGAGAGGAGATAGGATGTCCGTCGCTACGCAAACGCTTGCCCCGCCGTCCAGAACACTGATGTTCATGGAAGGGCGCGCCATTTCCGAATTGGGTGCGTTTCTCGGCGCCTTGCCGTTGCTGAGCCTTGCCCCGCGCGGCGATGGTCATCCGGTGCTGGTTTTGCCCGGGCTTGTTGCCTCCGACACCTCGACACGTCCGCTGCGCGCGTTTCTGAGAGGCCGTGGCTATGCCGTCAGCGGCTGGCGTCAGGGTCGCAATCTCGGCCTGCGCCATGGCGTGCAGGATGCGATGGTCGATCTGCTGCAGGAAATGAACGACACCCACGGCCGCAAGGTCTCGCTGGTCGGCTGGAGTCTGGGCGGCCTTTATGCGCGGCAGCTCGCCAAGATGATGCCGGAGCGCGTGCGCGGCGTGATCACGCTCGGCAGCCCGTTCGCGGCTGGCCCGAAGGCCACCAACGCCTGGCGTGTCTACGAACTGGCCAGCGGCCGCAGCGCCGAAGAAGAAGACCATCGCTTCGGTGGCGCGCTGGCGGGGACGCCGCCGGTGCCGACCACGGCGATCTTCAGCCGCACCGACGGCATCTGCGCCTGGCAGGGCTGCATGGAGCAGACATCGGCGACTTCGGAAAGCATCGAGGTCGAGAGCAGCCATTGCGGCATGGGCCATCACCCCGCCGCCGTCTACGCCGTGGCTGATCGCCTGGCGCAGGCCGAGGGCGAATGGGCGCCGTTCGATCGCAGCGGCTGGCGCGCGTTGGTCTATCCGAACCCGCATCGGTAGAATCCGTTTGCGGCCATGGTTCGAGACGCGCGGCGTTGCCGCGCTCCTTACCATGAGGACCCTCTTCGTGACTACTTTCTGCTCTTAGTCCTCATCCTGAGGAGCCGCAAAGCGGCGTCTCGAAGGATGACAGCCCGTCTCCCTCCGTTGTGGCCACCCTGAAAAACAGGCTATGCGTTGACGCATGCCGCCGCCGCTTTCCCGCATCATCCAGCAACTGAAGCGCGAACCGTCGCGCACCGGCTCCATCGTCATCACCGTGTTCGGCGATGCCATTGTGCCGCGCGGCGGCTCGGTGTGGCTTGGTACGCTGCTGGAGTTCTTTGGGGAACTCGATGTCGACGCCAGCGTGGTGCGGACGGCGATGTCGCGGCTGACGGCCGATGGCTGGTTCGAGCGCACTAGAATCGGTCGCAACAGCTTCTATCGTCTGGTGCAGAGCGGCCGGCAAACTTTTGATATCGCGACGAAACACATTTATGGCCCGCCGGCGTCCGACTGGACCGGGCGGTTCGAACTGCTGCTGATCGGCAATGGCGGCGACCGCGACGTCGCGCGCGAGGCGCTGAAGAACGCGGGCTTCGGCAGCCCGCTGCCGGGAGTGTGGGTTGCGCCCTCGGGCGTGCCGGTACCGGAGGATGCGTCCGGCGCCATACGCCTCGAAGTCTCGGCCGAAGACGACAGCGGGCGGCGGCTGCTGCGCGAGAGCTGGCCGCTCGATCGCACCGCCGACGCCTATTTGAAATTCATGAAGACCTTCGAGCCGCTGCGCGCCTGGCTCGGCCGCGGCGAGCAACTGGCTGACGCCGATGCGTTCACCGCGCGCGTTCTCCTGATCCACCATTACCGCCGTGTCGTGCTGCGCGATCCGCTGCTGCCGACCGCGTTGTTGCCGGCGGACTGGCCGGGCAGGGCGGCCCGAACGCTGTGCGGCGAGATCTACCGGGCGCTGCTTCCCGCGTCCGAACAATGGCTTGACCATCACGCCACCAACGAAAACGGACCGCTGCCCAAGCCGCGCATGGAACTTTCAAGACGCTTCAGCGATCCGTAAACATGTTACAGAAATATATTGCATAACAATAATTTTGTTATACATTGCCTCCCAACAAAACACCGGGAGGTCCGCCATGTACACGCAGGCGCTCAATTCGTCCGATGGCGACGAACGTCACGTCGAGGACGCCGAACGGGCTGCGCAGTTCCAGGCGCGCATCGACGCCGACGAGCGCATCGAGCCCAACGACTGGATGCCGGCGGCCTACCGCAAGACGCTGACGCGGCAGATCTCGCAGCACGCCCATTCCGAAATCGTCGGCATGCTTCCCGAAGGCAACTGGATCACGCGCGCGCCGTCGCTGCGCCGCAAGGCCGCGCTGCTGGCCAAGGTGCAGGACGAATGCGGTCACGGCCTCTACCTCTACGCCGCCGCCGAAACGCTCGGCACCTCGCGCGAAGAACTCGTCGACCTGATGCTGGCGGGGAAGGCCAAATATTCATCGATCTTCAACTATCCGACGCTGACCTGGGCCGACATCGGCACCATCGGCTGGCTGGTCGATGGCGCTGCGATCATGAACCAGATCCCGCTGTGCCGCTGCTCCTACGGTCCCTATGCGCGCGCGATGATCCGCGTCTGCAAGGAAGAGTCGTTCCATCAGCGACAGGGTTTTGAGATCATGGTGACGCTGTGCCGCGGCACCGAGGAACAGAAGGCGATGGCGCAGGATGCGCTGAACCGCTGGTGGTGGCCGGTGCTGATGATGTTCGGTCCGCCCGACCAGGTCAGCCAGCACTCGGACACTTCGACCAAATGGAAGATCAAGCGCTTCTCCAACGACGAACTGCGCCAGAAATTCGTCGACGCCACCGTGCCGCAGGCGCAATTCCTCGGGCTTACGATTCCCGATCCCGGCATGAAACAGAACGAGGCGGGGAACTGGGAATACAGCGCGATTGACTGGGACGAATTCAAGCAGGTGCTGGCCGGCAACGGCCCCTGCAACCGCGACCGCCTGGCGGCGCGGCGCAAGGCGCACGACGACGGCGCCTGGGTGCGCGATGCGGCGCTGGCCTATGCCGAAAAGCGCCGGCAGCGGGCTACCCTGCAGGCCGCCGAATAGGGAGACGCGCGATGGCAACGCCGAACATTCCGCTCTGGGAAGTCTTCATCAGAAGTCGCAACGGGCTGGCGCACAAGCATGTCGGCTCGCTGCATGCCACCGACGCGACGCTGGCGCTGCAGGCCGCGCGCGACATCTACACCCGCCGCGGCGAGGGCCTCTCGATCTGGGTGGTGCCGTCGAACGCGATCACCGCGTCCGATCCGTCCGAGAAGGGCATGATGTTCGAACCGGCGGAGTCGAAGATCTACCGGCACCCGACGTTCTACGACGTGCCGGACGAAGTGGGACATATGTGAAGTCCTCATCCTGAGGAGCTTGCGGAGCAAGCGTCTCGAAGGATGGCGGCAACGGGACTCGCGGCCCATCCTTCGAGACGCGCCTCCGGCGCTCCTCAGGATGAGGTATGAGTTAGTTGCTCATGGTGAGGAGGCGCGCAAGCGTCGTCTCGAACCATCAGGCGCAGGGAATACAGTCCTCATCCTGAGGAGCTTGCGAAGCAAGCGTCACGAAGGATGGCGGCAACGGAACTCGTGGCCCATCCTTCGAGACGCGCGTTCCGCGCTCCTCGGGATGAGGTCTTGGCAAGTGGATGCAGGTGGAAACCAATATGACCGCAGCCAACATCACCGTCTCTGAATCGCCGCTGGTGCTCTACACCCTTCGCCGCGCCGATGACGCGCTGATCCTCGGCCACCGGTTGTCCGAATGGTGCGGCCATGCGCCGATGCTGGAAGAGGACATGGCGCTGGCCAATATGGGCCTCGACCTGCTCGGGCAGGCGCGCGAGCTTTATTCATACGCGGCCAAGGTCGAGGGCAGGGGCAACGACGAGGACAAGTTCGCCTATCTGCGCGACGTCAGGCAGTACCGCAATCTGCTGCTGCTGGAACAGCCGAACCGCGATTTCGCGCGCACCATGGTGCGGCAGTTCTTCTACGCCAGCTTTGCCGACCTCTATTGGCGCGCGATGATGCACTCCAGCGACGCGACGCTGGCGGCGATTGCGGGAAAATCGGAAAAAGAAAGCGCCTACCACGTCCGTCATTCCTCGGAATGGATCGTTCGTCTCGGCGACGGCACCGATGAAAGCCATCGGCGCGCGCAGGAATCTATCGACCAGCTCTGGGCCTTCACCGGCGAGATGTTCGAAGTTGATGACAGCGAACGCAGCCTGATCGATGCCGGCATCGCGGTCGATCCCGCCGGCCTGCGTGCGCCATGGCTCAAGACGGTGTCCGACGTGGTGAGCGAAGCGACATTGATCCTGCCCGGCAATAACTGGATGCAGCAGGGCGGCCGCAGCGGCCGGCACAGCGAGCATCTCGGGCATCTTCTCAGCGAATTGCAGTCGATGCCGCGCACGTTTCCGGGGGCGACATGGTAGCCGCAGCGCTCGACGATGCCGATCTGCGCCGGCGCGCCTGGGACGCGGCCGCGCAGGTGGTCGATCCCGAGATACCGGTGCTGACCATTGCCGACCTCGGCGTGCTCCGCGATGTGCAGATCCATGACGGCCAGGTCGAGGTGGCGATCACGCCGACTTATTCGGGCTGCCCCGCCATGAACATGATCGCGCTGGAGATAGAGCTGGCGCTGGAGCGCGCCGGCATTACCAGGCCGACCGTGCGCACCGTGCTGTCGCCGGCCTGGACCACCGACTGGATGAGCGAGGAAGGCCGCAACAAGCTCAGGGAGTACGGCATCGCGCCGCCGCAGGCCTCGAGTTCACGCCGGGCGCTGTTCGGCGAGCAGCAGGTCGCCTGTCCGCAATGCGGCTCGCCAAATACCGAGCTGCTGTCCGAGTTCGGCTCGACCTCCTGCAAGGCGCTGTGGCGCTGCAGGAACTGCCGCGAACCCTTTGATTATTTCAAGTGTCATTGACCATGTCCCACGCCCCACGATTCCATCGTCTCGCCGTCAACGATCTGCGCCGCGAAGCCGCGGATGCGGTGTCGATGACATTCACAATTCCGAAGGAGCTGGAGGGCGATTACGGCTTCACGCCCGGCCAGTACCTCACGCTGCGCACCACCATGGACGGCGAGGAAGTGCGCCGCTCCTATTCGATCTGCTCGGGACCGGACGACGGCGAACTGCGCATCGCCGTGAAGAAGGTCGATGGCGGCGCATTCTCGAACTGGGCCGCGGACGAACTGAAGACCGGCGACGAACTCGACGTGATGACGCCGACCGGCCGGTTCGGCATCGCGCATGCGCCCGATCAGGCTCGCGTCTATGTCGGCTTTGCCGCGGGAAGCGGCATCACGCCGATCCTGTCCATCGTCAAGGGCGTGCTGGCGCGCGAGCCGAACAGCCGCTTCTTCCTGTTTTACGGCAACCGCTCGACCACGAGCATGCTGTTCCTCGAAGAACTGGAGGAGCTGAAGGACCGCTTCATGCAGCGGCTTTCGCTGTTCCATGTGATCTCTGGCGAGGAGCAGGACATCCCGATCCTGCATGGCCGGCTCGACGGCGAGAAGGTGAGGGTGTTGCTGCGTTCGCTGGTGCCGGCCGCGAGCGTCGACCACGTCTTCATCTGCGGCCCCATCGGCATGAGCGAGGACATCGAGGCGACCTGCCGCGAGATCGGCATTGCCGATGAGCGCATTCATGTCGAGCGTTTCGTTTCGGAATTCGGCGGCAAGCCGCGCCCGAAGAAGATCATCGAGGCGTCGGCGCCGCCGAAGGCGATGGCGTCGCTGGTCATCGACGGCAAGCGCCGCGAGGTTCCGGTCGCCGCGGAGGAATCCATCCTCGATGCGGCGCTGCGCGCCGGCATGGACCTGCCGTTCGCCTGCAAGGGCGGCATGTGCTCGACCTGCCGCGCCAAGCTGGTCGAGGGCGACGCGCAGATGGAAGTGAACTATTCGCTGGAGCCGTGGGAGCTGGAGGCGGGTTTCATCCTGACCTGCCAGGCACGGCCCTGTTCGGACAAGGTCGTGGTGGATTACGATCATGTGTGAGTAAGACCCGTCATGCCGGGGCGCGTCGCAGACGCGAACCCGGAACCTCGAAATTCCGGTCTGGTCCTTCGGACCATCCCGGAATGACGAAGTCAGATATCCGGGATCGTTGACACCTCAGGCACTTCGACGACACTAAGTAACTACGTAAAGAGGCCAAACAGGCCCGTACGCACAGGGAGAGAACGTCGTGAAACCGTCTCAACGCGCGGGCGTGCCGCTATGAACGTCGCGCTGTCGCCTGATGAAATCGCGCGCGCCTGCGCGGACGCGATGTGGAAGGAAGACGACGCCAGCCAGGGCCTCGGCATGAAGATTGTCGAGATCAAGCCCGGCCAGGCTACGCTGACGATGACGGTGCAGCCGCACATGGTCAACGGCCAGCGCATCGCCCATGGCGGCTTCATCTTCCTGCTCGCCGATTCCACCTTCGCCTTTGCCTGCAACTCGCACAATCAACGTGCGGTCGCCGCGCAATGCGACATCGCCTTCATCCGGCCGGGCAAGTTGGGCGATGTGCTGGTCGCGACCGCGCGGGAGATCTCGCGCAGCGGGCGGTCCGGGATCTACGACGTCCGCGTGACCGCAGGCGACGTCGTGATCGCCGAGTTCCGCGGTCATTCCCGCACCATTGCCGGCACCTGGTTGCCGGCGACCGACGCCGAATAACACGGGGAAACGCGATGGCTGCGACGAGCATGCAATCCAGGGGAACGAACTACCGCCCCGAGCTGGACGAGGCCGAGCGTGCCTCGCGCGACGAGATTATGGCGCTGCAGACCACGCGTCTCGCCTGGTCGCTGAAGCACGCCTACGACAATGTCGCGCATTACAGAAAGGCGTTCGATGCGGCCGGTGTGCATCCGTCCGATTTCAGGCAGCTTTCCGATCTCGCCAAATTCCCGTTCACGGTGAAGACCGACCTGCGCGACAATTACCCATTCAACATGTTCGCGGTGCCGCGCGAAAAGCTGGTGCGGGTACACGCCTCCTCGGGCACCACAGGCAAGCCGATCGTGGTCGGCTATACGCAGGGCGACATTGACATCTGGTCGGACGTGATGGCGCGCTCGATCCGCGCCGCCGGTGGCCGCACCGGCATGCTGATGCACAATGCCTACGGTTACGGCCTGTTCACCGGCGGGCTCGGCGCGCATTACGGCGCCGAACGGCTCGGCTGCACAGTGGTGCCGGTTTCCGGCGGCATGACCGAGCGGCAGGTGCAGCTGATCAACGATTTCAGGCCCGACATCATCACGGTGACGCCGAGCTACATGCTGGCGATCTCGGACGAGTTCAAGCGGCAGGGCCTCGACCCGCGCCGGTCGTCGTTGAAGTTCGGCATCTTCGGCGCCGAACCCTGGACCAACGCGATGCGCGCCGAGATCGAGCAGACCTTTGACATGGATGCCACCGACATCTACGGCCTGTCGGAGGTGATCGGTCCCGGCGTCGCGCAGGAATGCGTGGAGACCAAGGATGGCCTGCACATCTGGGAAGATCATTTCTATCCCGAGGTGATCGACCCCGAGACCGGCGCGGTGCTGCCCGACGGCGAGAAGGGCGAGCTGGTGTTCACCTCGCTCACCAAGGAAGGCTTTCCGATCATCCGCTACCGCACCCGCGACCTGACGCGGCTGCTGCCGGGCACCGCGCGGCCGGGCATGCGGCGCATGGAGAAGGTCACCGGCCGTTCCGACGACATGATCATCCTGCGCGGCGTCAACGTGTTCCCGACCCAGATCGAGGAAGCGCTGCTGGCGACCGACTGGTGCGGCGGCCATTTCATCATCGAGCTCACGCGCGAGGGCCGGATGGACGAGATGACCGTGCTCGCCGAAGCCCGTCCCGAGCGCTGGGACGGCAGCGGCCTCGACGCGCACACCGAGAAGGTCGCGGTCTTCATCAAGAACACCATCGGCATCACCGCACGCATCAGGGCGGTCGCCCCCGACACGCTGGAGCGCTCGCTCGGCAAGGCAAAACGTGTTTACGACAAGCGGCCGAAAGGGTAACCGTCGATCCTCATGGTGAGGAGGCGCGTAGCGCCGTCTCGAACCATGTAGCCCCAGCTGTTGCGGCAGCCGGGCCTTCCTCCTTCGAGACGCAGCAAAGATGCCGCTCCTCAGGATGAGGACGAGAGTGGGCGTTTTATGTTGACGAGATAGCAACTCTAACCCCTCATGGTGAGGAGGCGCGGTAGCGCCGTCTCGAACCATGTAGCCCCGCTGTTGCGGCCGCGGGGCTTTCATCCTTCGAGACGCCGCTGACGCGGCTCCTCAGGATGAGGACCAAGGGTGTGCGAGGTGCAAAATGACAGAAGGAGCGTTTCTCTACATCCTTCGCTGTGCCGACGGCAGCTATTACATCGGAACGACCCGGACAGATCTCGAATTGAGAGTCGCTCAGCACAACACCGGAGCATTCGGTGGCTATACTTCAACAAGGGACCCGGTAACGCTCGTCTTCTCGCAATGGTTCGATCGCGTAACCGATGCCATCGAGAGCGAGCGCAAGCTGAAGAAATGGAGCCGGGCGAAGAAGAAGGCCTTCATTCGGCGCGACTTTGCAGCGTTGAAGGCACTCGCCTCGCGTCGGTCACCGCATCCTTCAACCTCCATGGAAGATCGATAGGCCTTGCACAAAACCGGCAGCGCGGTAGTCATGGGTCACCAGCGACTTGCTGCTTACCTGCCCAACTCAACCGAAATGTCGTCGAAGCCTACCCATGACCCGCTCCCAATCAGTCCAGGCCCGTTGCCTCCGTTTGCTGTCGAAGGCCGCCGATGCCGCTTCGATTGCGCCCGTGATCGAGACGCACGCGCTGTCGCGCGGCGAAAATGAACTGCTGATCGAGGTCAGGGCTGCTGCCGTCAATCCGTCCGACGTGAAGGCCGCGACCGGGCTGATGCCTTACGCGGTGTTTCCGCGCACGCCGGGCCGCGACTATGCGGGTGTCGTGCTCGACGGCCCCGAGGGCTGGATCGGGCGCGAGGTGTTCTGTTCGTCCGGCGACCTCGGCATCCGTCGCGACGGCACCCATGCCACGCACCTCGTCGTCGAGGCTGATGCCGTGGTGGAGAAGCCCGCCGGCGTTTCCTGGGAGGAGGCTGCCGGCATCGGCGTTCCCTTTGTCACCGCGATGGAGGGCCTGCGCCGCGCAGGCATTCCGAAAGCCGGCGACACCGTGCTGGTCATGGGCGTCAACGGCAAGGTCGGACAGGCCGCGGTGCAGATCGCGACCTGGCACGGCGCGCGCGTGATCGGCGTCGTGCGCAAGCGTGAAGCCTATGAAGGGCACGCCAATTCGCCGGTCGAAATCATCGATGCCTCCGCGACCGATGTCGCGCCGCGCGTGCGCGAACTCACCGGCGGCAAAGGCGCCGACATCGTGTTCAATACCGTCGGCGATCCCTATTTCGACGCCGCGCACAAATCGCTGGCGCTGCGCGGCCGGCAGATCCTGATCGCCGCGGTCGACCGCATCGTGCAGTTCAACATCCTCGAGTTCTATCGCGGCCAGCACACTTACGTCGGCATCGATACGCTCGGCCTGTCGTCGATCGCGACCGGGGCGGTGCTGCGCGAACTCGGCGCCGGCTTTGCCAGCGGACATCTCAGGCCGTTCCCGATCAAACCAACAGCGATCTATCCGCTGGAACAGGCCAAGGCGGCCTTCACGGCGGTGGCCGGTTCGTCGCGCGACCGGGTGATCCTGCGGCCTTCCGGATAGGGGTCGCGCGGCACGGCGTTTTTGCGCCCTTATTGCAGAAGATGAATCTTTTGCGCCTGCGGGATCCAGCAACAGCATTTTCCTCCCCTCGGCCACGTGTGCGGGAGATTCATTCTCTTGTCTGCCGGGGCGTGGACGCATCCATGCGTCCGACGTATGAGCAGGACGGAAATTTCATCCTATGTGAGCAGTGACAGCCGCGTTGGCGGCGCCCGGAGCGGGGAAGTGCCAGTGCTGGACGGCGGCAACATCATCATCCTGAGCGGATTGCTCATCGGTCTCGTCTATGGATCGGTCGGCCTGTTGAGCGGCTTCTGCCTGCTCTCGGGCCTGCGCGGCTGGTGGGCGGATGGCGACGGGCGGCTGATCCGGACCTATGCGCTGGCGATCGGTGTTGCGGTGGCGGCGACGCAGTTGCTCGCGGCGGCGGGCCTCGTCGACATCGGCAAGTCGATCTACCTGCAGCCACAGTTTTCGGTGCCGGTGCTTTTCTTCGGCGGCTTGCTGTTCGGCTACGGCATGGTGCTGTCGAACGGCTGCGGCTCGCGCGCGCTGGTGCTGCTCGGGCGCGGCAATCTCCGTTCTTTCCTTGTTGTGATCGTGCTGGCGATCTTTGCGCAGATGACGCTGAAGGGCCTGATCGCGCCGCCGCGCATCGCGATGGTCGCGGCATCGCAAAGCACGGCAGCGGCAAACTCGGTGCCGGCGCTGCTGGCGGAGGCGGGCCTGAGTGCGACGGTGGCGCGCATGCTGGCAGCTTCGGTCATCTCGGCAGCACTCATCATCTTTGCCTTTGCGCATCCGGCGTTTCGCCGTTCGCCGGGCCAGGTCGCCGCGGGCCTCGTCGTTGGCCTGCTGGTGGCGGCGGGCTGGTTCGCTACCGGCTATCTCGGGGCCGACGACTTCAATCCGGCGCCGGTGACGTCGCTCACCTTCATCGCGCCGATCGCGGATGCGCTGCAATACGTCATGCTGTCGACGGGATCGACGCTCAATTTCGGCATCGTCACGGTGTTCGGCGTGTTCGCCGGCAGCCTCGTCACCGCGCTGTTGACCGGGCGTTTTGAGCTCGAAGGCTACCGGTCGCCGCGCCACATGCTGCGCTCCGGCGCCGGCGCGGCGCTGATGGGCGCCGGTGGCGTGATGGCCTTTGGCTGCTCGGTCGGGCAGGGGCTGACGGGCTTTTCCACGCTGGCGCTGGCGTCGCTGATTGCCTTTGCGGGCATCCTGCTCGGCACCGCCGCCGGCCTGCGCGGCGCGCTGCGGGTGCGTCCGCTGGCGACGGCTTAATCCGCGGCTTTCGTCACGATCCGGATCTCCGACGTCAGCGTGCGATGCACCGGGCACTTGTCGGCGATTTCCATCAGCCGCTTGCGCTGATCGGCATCGAGCGCGCCTTCGATTGAGATGACGCGATTGATCTGGTCGAGCATGCCCTCGCGGGTCTCGCATTCCTCGCAATCCCTTGCGTGGATCTTGCTGTGCTTCAGCGTCACGGTGACGCGATCGAGCGGCAGCGACTTGCGGTCGGCATACATCCGCATCGTCATCGAGGTGCAGGCGCCCAGCCCCGCCAGCACGAAATCATAGGGCCCCGGTCCGCTGTCCTGGCCGCCGGCGGCAATCGGTTCGTCCGCGATCATCCGGTGCGGGCCTGTGGTCACGGTCTGCTGGAACTTGCCGTTGCGGGTCTCGCGCACAACCACGCTGCGTGGAGCATCGTCCGCCTTTGCGGCCGGCTGGGCGGCGGCGAGATCGACATAGCGCTCGGCCCATGCGGCAATTACGTCGGCGACATAGGCCGCATCGCGCTTGCCGCTCAGCAGATGGTCGGCGCCCGAGAGCGACACGAAACTCTTTGGATGTTTCGCCGCGACGAAGATGTTGGTGGCGTTGTCGATCCCGACCGTGTCGTCGGTTGGCGAATGCATGATCAGCAGCGCCTTGTGCAGTTTCGCGACGCGCGACATCAGGCTGTGCTCGGCGACATCATCGAGTAGTTCGCGCTTGATGCGGAACGGCCGGCCGGCGAGTTGAACCTCGACCTCGCCATGCTTGCGGATGTCTTCAATGCGATCCTTGAACAGGTGCGTGACGTGCACGGGATCGGAGGGGGCGGCGATCGTCGCCACCGCCTTTGCGTCCGGAATTTTCTCGGCCGCGGCGAGGATGGCCGCGCCGCCAAGGCTGTGCCCGATCAGGATCGCGGGCGCCCCGCGGGTTTCGCGCAGATGATCGGCGGCATGAACGAGATCGGCGACGTTGGAGGAGAAGGTCGAGTTGGCGAAATCGCCCTCGCTGGAGCCGAGCCCGGTGAAATCGAACCGCAGTACCGCAATGCCCCTGGCCGCCAGCGCGGTTGCGATGCGCTTCGCCGCCAGCACATCCTTGCCGCAGGTGAAGCAATGCGCGAACAGCGCGTAGGCGTGCACCGGCCCATCCGGCAAATCGAGCGCGGCGGCCAGCTGATGGCCGCCTTCACCGGTGAATTGAAAGCGTTCATGCGCCACGGCTGTCCTCCCCGAGATATTCTGATCTAGTCGGCAGAGTACCGCTCTTCCTTCCAGGGATCACCCCGGTTGTGATAGCCGCGGACTTCCCAGTAACCGGGCCTGTCCTCTGCGAGGAACTCGATGCTCTGCAGCCACTTTGCGCTTTTCCAGAAGTAGAGATGCGGCACCACCAGCCGCACCGGGCCGCCATGCTCCTGCTCCAGCGGCGCGCCGGACCAGCTATGGACGAGCAGGGCGTCCTCGGCGGCAAAGTCTTCCAGCGCCAGGTTGGTGGTGTAGCCATCATGCGAATGCAGCACCACGAACCGTGCTTCGTCGCGGGGCCGGCAGGCGTCGAGCAGGTCGCGGGTGGACAGTCCTTCCCATTGATTGTCGTAGCGCGACCATGTCGTGACGCAGTGGATGTCGGTCACGAATTTGGATTGCGGCTGGGCGGTGAATTGCGAGAAATCCCAGAAGATCGGATTCTCGACCGCGCCGTAGACGTCGAGCCGCCAGCGCTCGCGCGAAATGTTCGGCGTCAGCCCGAGATCGAGCGTCGGCCAGTCCTTTGTCAGATGCTGCCCCGGCGGCAGGCGCGCTTCTTCGGGCCGCGAGATCTTTCCGGTGAGGAACTTTCCCTCGCGTGCCCAGCGCGCCTTGCTGCGCGTCAGCTTGCTCTCGGGCGGTAGCTCGGTGTCGTCGGCCATTTGTCCCCTTATTTCGGCGCCCGCGGATCGATCGGCGTCGTGCCGCCCATGCCGAGAATATCCTCCAGCACCTTGCTTCCGGCCAGAAGCTGCGCCTCGGCGCGCGGCGGGGCCACCACCTGCAATCCGACCGGCAGGCCGGACGCGGTGAACCCGCAGGGCATCGACAGCGCCGGACAGCACACCAGCGTGATCGCGTAGACGATGCCGAGCCATTCGACGTAATTGTCGAACTTCTTGCCGGCGCATTCGGCGACGTAGCGGTGCTCGACCGGGAACGGCGGCACGATGGTCGTGGGGCACAGAAGCAGGTCGTATCTGTCGAAGAATTCCAGCGTGCGCGCCGTCATGGCGACGCGCTGCGCTTCGGCGCGCTCGAGCTGCTCGACTGTCAGCTTCAAGCCTTCCTCGATGTTCCAGATCACTTCCGGCTTGAGCAGGTCGCGCTTGGTGCGAAGCAGGGCGGCCTTGGAGAGCGCGAAATCGAACGCACGCAGCACATGGAAGCATTCATGGGCCTCGCGCAGATCGGGGTGGGCTTCCTCGACGATGGCGCCGGACTCCGCGAAACGTTGTGCGGCTTTGCGGGTGACGGCGACGACTTCCGGATCGACCGGCGTGATGCCGAGGTCGGGCGAATAGGCGATGCGCTTCGGCTTGTTGCCGGAACGTGCAGCGGACAGGAACGAATTCGGCAACGCCGGCAGCGACAGCGGATCGCCGGGATGCTCGCCGCTCATGGCATCGAGCAGCAGTGCGACGTCTTCGACATTGCGCGCCATCGGCCCTTGCTGGCCAAGATTGCGGTCGACCGCCGCGGCGATCGTATGCGCGACGCGGCCGATGCTCGGCCTCAATCCGACGATGCCGCAGAAGCTTGCGGGGCTGCGAAGCGAGCCGCCCATGTCCGAGCCGTGCGCCAGCCACGCCGTGCCGGTGGCAAGCGCCGCTGCCGCGCCGCCCGAGGAACCGGCGGCGGATCGGGACGTGTCCCAGGGATTGCGCGTCGGGCCGAACACTTCGTTGAAGGTGTTGGCGCCGGCGCCGAACTCCGGCGTGTTGGACTTGGCGTAGACCACGCCGCCGTTGTTTTCGAGATGCTCAACGAGGATGTCTGACTTGGGCGGGATGGTATCCTTGTAGATCGGCGAACCCTGCGTGGTGAGCACGCCCTCGACGGCGGTCAGGTCCTTGATCGGGATCGGCAGCCCGGCGAGCAGGCCGCGCTCGGCAGCCGGCTTCTTCATCAGGGCCTTGGCATGGGTGCGGGCACGGTCGAAGCATAGCGTCGGCAGCGCGTTGACCTTGCCGTCGACGTCGGCGATGCGCTTTTCCAGCACGTCGAGCAGATCCAGCGGCGTGACTTCGCCCGATTTCAGCTTGTCGACAACGGCACACGCCGTCTCACGCACCAGATCCTGATCTGCCACTCGTATCTCCGTTCGTTTCCGTTTCTTGGTCGTAGATGGTGCTGTAGAACATTTTCCGGCAAAGTGGAACGCATGGAATTCGTGGCCGACCCGGAGATATCTGCATGACGACGCTGTTTTCTGAACTTGACTGGCGCGCGATGAGCCAGGAGGCCCGCGACCTCGGCCTCAACAACAGCGTGGCTGTGCACGGCAGCGGGGAGATGGTCGCCGGCTGGGAACAGCGCTCCGGCGAGATGCGCAAGCGCTTTCCCGATACTGTCGATTTGCGATATGGCCCGCGCGAACGCAACCGGATCGATTTCCTGAAAGCGGCCGATAACGCGCCGACGCTGCTGTTCATTCACGGCGGCTACTGGCAGATGCGGTCGAAGGAGGTGTTCACCGTCGTCGCCGAAGGGCCGATGGCGCACGGCATCAATGTCGCGCTGATCGGCTACACGCTGGCGCCGGATGCGACGCTGGACGAGATCGTCGCTGAAATTCACGCCGGTATCGATTTCCTCAGCGGGCAACTGCCCGCGCTCGGTGCCGCCGCCGAAGGCATCGTGATCTCCGGCTGGTCCGCCGGCGGCCACCTGACCTCGATGGCGCTGTCGCATCCGAAGGTGAGGGCGGGCATGGCAATATCAGGCATTTACGACCTCGAGCCGATCCGCCACTCCTACCTCAATGAGAAGCTTCGTGCGGATGAGGCAACCTCGCGCCGCAACTCGCCGATGATGCAGGAAGGCGGGCCGCCAAAGCCGCTGTCGCTGGTCGTTGGTAGCGCCGAGTTGCCGCTGCTGCGCAAGCAGACTGCAGACTTCGCCGGCCATCGCGCCAGATATGGTTTGCCGGTGACGTATGAGGAAATCCCCGGCGCGGATCATTTTACGATCATGCACGAAATGATGTCGCCGAGGGGAAGGATCACGACGCTGATCCGGCAGTTGTTCGAGCGGACGGTGGGGTGAACTTCGCCGTCACCGTGTAGATGGGTAGAGCGCAGCGAAACCCATCAATCTCAAGCGCTGACAGATGATGGGTTTCGCTGCGCTCTACCCATCCTACGAAGCTGCCCATCTGTCGACCCTCATGGTGAGGAGGCGCGATAGCGCCGTCTCGAACCATGAGGCCCGCGGCCCATCCTTCGAGACGCCGCTGCGCGGCTCCTCAGGATGAGGGACGGGGTGTTGCTAGCTACTCCCGCTACCACCCCGCCGTATAACCACCATCCACCGTGTAGATCACCCCCGACGTGTAGCCCGCGCGGTCCGATGCCAGGAACGCCATGAGGTCGCCGATCTCGCGGGAATGGGCGGGGCGGCCGAGGGGCATGTTCTTCTGGAACTCCTTGTAGCGGTTCTCGTCGCCGAACTGGTTCTTGGCCCGCGTTTTCAAAAGCGTCACATGGCGATCGGTGCCGACGGGGCCGGGGTTGATGCCGACCACGCGGATGTTGTCGGCGAGGCTCTTGCCTCCGAGTGCGCGGGTGAACGCCATCAGCGCGGCGTTGCCGGCGCTGCCGCAGATGTAGTTGGCGTCGAATTTTTCGCCGGCCGCGCCGATGTCGTTGACGATGACGCCCCCTCCGCGCGCCTTCATCTGCGCATAGATCGTGCGGGTGAGGTTGATGTAGCCGAACACCTTCAGTTCCCAGGCGTGGCGCCAGGTGGCCTCGTCGATCTTGTCGATCGAGCCGCCCGGGATGTCGCCGGCATTGTTGACGAGGATGTCGATGTCGGCGGCGTCTTTCGCGAGTCGGGCGAGGTCCTCGGGCTTGCGCAGGTCCACGACATGGGTGGTGGCGCCGATCTGGTGCGCAGAGCGCAGCCGCTCGGCGAGCGCTTTCAGCATCTCGCCGTTGCGGGCGGCCAGCATGACGTCGCAGCCTTCCTCGGCAAAGGCTTCGGCCGCGGCCGCGCCAATGCCCTTGGAGGCGCCGGTAATCAGGACACGCTTGCCGCGCAGATGCAGATCCATGGAAATACTCGCTCGGGTGAGGGGGAGGTAAGAAGAGGGCAGCACATTGTTAGCTCTGTTGTTAGGCTTGGGCCGCCGCGGCGGTCAACATTGCACTGCAGCGTTGCGCAAGCGGCGGCTTTGGTCCATTGCAAGGCAATCAAATAGGCGGCATTAGCCGGCCCAGCCAAGACAGTTAAGGAATCTCTCGATGAGCGCCAAAAAGCAGTATCGGATCGCGGTCATTCCCGGCGACGGCATCGGCAAGGAAGTGGTGCCCGAGGGCCTGCGGGTGCTGGAGGCAGCGGCGAAAAAGCATGGCGTCGCCGTGCATTTCGATCATTTCGACTTCGCCTCCTGGGACTATTACGAGAAGCACGGCGAGATGATGCCGGAGGACTGGAAGGCCAGGATCGGCAAGCACGACGCGATCTATTTCGGCGCGGTCGGCTGGCCCGCAAAGATCCCCGATCACATTTCGCTGTGGGGCTCGCTGATCAAATTCCGGCGCGAGTTCGACCAATATGTCAACCTGCGCCCGGTGCGGCTGATGCCCGGCGTGCCGTCGCCGCTCGCCAACCGCAAGCCTGGCGATATCGATTTCTGGGTGGTGCGCGAGAATACCGAGGGCGAATATTCCTCCGTCGGCGGGCGGATGTTCCCGGATACCGACCGCGAGTTCGTCACCCAGCAGACGGTGATGACGCGCGTCGGCGTCGACCGTATCCTGAAATTCGCATTTGAGCTGGCGCAGTCGCGGCCGAAGAAGCATTTGACCTCGGCGACCAAGTCCAACGGCATCTCGATCACGATGCCCTATTGGGACGAGCGCGTGGAGGCGATGGCGAAGAACTATCCGAAGGTGAAGTGGGACAAGTACCACATCGACATTCTCACCGCGAACTTCGTGCTGCATCCGGACTGGTTCGACGTCGTGGTCGGCTCCAACCTGTTCGGCGATATTCTCTCCGATCTGGGTCCTGCCTGCACCGGCACCATCGGCATCGCGCCGTCGGGCAACATCAATCCGGAAGGCAACTTCCCGTCGGTGTTCGAACCTGTGCACGGCTCGGCGCCCGATATCGCAGGCCAGGGCATCGCCAATCCGATCGGCATGATCTGGTCGGGTGCGATGATGCTGGAGCATCTCGGCGAGAAGCAGGCGGCAGCCGCCATCGTCGGCGCCATCGAGCGCACGCTCGGCGAGCGCACGCTGCGCACGCGCGATCTCGGCGGCAATGCGGATACGGTAGCGTGCGGCAAGGCCGTCGCTGACATGGTGGAGTGAGCTGCCAGACCTCATGGTGAGGAGGCGCGCAAGCGCCGTCTCGAACCATGAAAGCCCCGATCTTGCGTGCGGCCATCCTTCGAGACGACCGCTGCGCGGTCTCCTCAGGATGAGGGCGGAGTGTGCGGCGCTTTCTTCCTTCTCCCACAAGGGGAGAAGGGAAAGAGAGATCCCGCGGCTACTTCTTCTTCACGATCCGACGGCAATGCGCCCACGCCGCGGCCATCAGGTTTTCGCTCGCCTCGGGCGTGCGGAATGCGGAATGCGCCGAGAGCGTCACGTTTTCCAGTTTCGTCAGCGGATGGTCGGCCGGCAGCGGCTCGATGTTGAAGACGTCGAGGCCGGCATGGCGGATGTGGCCCGACTTCAGCGCGTCGATCATCGCTTCCTCGTCGACAATGGCGCCGCGCGCGGTGTTGACGAGGATCACGCCGGGCTTCATCCCCTCGATGCAGGCCCGCGAGATCATGCCGCGAGTCTCGTCGTTCAGCAGCAGGTGGATCGAGACCACGTCGCTCTCGGTCAGCACTTCGTCGTAGTCGAGAAACTCGACCTTGGGGTGTTTCTTGGGCGAACGGTTCCACGCAATGACGCGCATGCCCGAGCCGATCGCGATGCGCGCGACTTCGGCCGCGATGCCGCCGAAGCCGATCAGGCCGAGCGTCTTGCCGGTGAGTTGCATGCCGTCGTCGCGCAGCCAGTTGCCGGCGCGGATGCCGCGGTCCATCTTGGCGAGACCGCGTGCGCCTTCCCACATCAGCGCGATTGCGCACTCTGCCACGGCGGTGTCGCCATAGCCCTTGATCAGGTGCACCTCGATGCCGAGGTCGGCAAGTTCTTCCGGGTTCATGTAGCTGCGCGCGCCGGTGCCGAGAAACACGACGTGTTTCAGCCCCTTGCATTTCTTCGCGACGTCGGTCGGCAGCGCGGTGTGGTCGACGATCGCGATCTCGGCGCCGTCGAGGATCTCGGGGTACTGATCCGATGTGATGTCGGGGTTCAGGTTGACCCGCACCTTGGGATCGCCGGGCTGTTCCAGCCGTTGAAAGATCACGGCCAGCGATTCATTGGCGTCGACGAAAACTCCGCGCATGCTTACCCCCTCGCTACTCAAACAATCAGGATGCGACGCCGGCCAGCGCCAGCACGGTGTGCATCAATACGTTGGCGCCCGCCGCGCAATCGGCCTGCGTGGCGTCTTCGAGCTCGTTGTGGCTGATGCCGTCCTTGCAGGGCACGAACACCATCGCTGCCGGCATTACCGTGTTGAGGTTGCAGGCGTCGTGTCCGGCGCCGGAGGTGATGCGGCGATGCGAGAGGCCAAGCATCTTTGCAGCGTTCTCGACCGCGTCCACCAGCTTGGGATCGAAATGGGTCGGCGGCTTGCGCCACACGAGGTCGAGCTTGACGTCGACCTTGCGCCGCGCTGCGATCTCGGCAATCGCGGCACGCAGATCCTTGTCGAGCATATCCATGATGCCGGCGTCGGCGCTGCGGCAATCCACGGTGAAGGCAATTTCGCCGGGGATGACGTTGCGCGACGGGTTGGCGATCACCGCCTCGCCGATGGTACCGACAGCTTTGGGTCCGTGCTTCTTGGCGACCGCTTCCATTGCCAGCACGATTTCCGAAAGCGTCGCCAGCGCGTCGCGCCGCAGCGGCATCGGCGTCGAGCCGGCATGGCTTTCGAAGCCGGTAATCTTGCCGTCGTACCACAAGACGCCCTGGCCGGAATCGACCACGCCGATGGTCTTGTTCTCGGCCTCGAGGATCGGGCCCTGTTCGATATGCAACTCGACGAAGCCGGAGAATTTCTGCCGGCCGACCGGGCTGTCGCCGCGATAGCCGATGCTGTCGAGCGCTTCGCCTACCGTGACGCCGTCGATGTCCTTGCGCGACAAAATGTCGTCGGTGGTGAAGTCGCCGACATAGGCGGCCGAGGCCATCATCGCCGGGGCGAACCGCGAGCCTTCCTCGTTGGTCCAGTTGCAGATGCAGATCGGCATTTCGGTCTCGATGCCGGCATCGTTGAGCGTGCGGACCACTTCCAGCGCCGCCAGCGTGCCGAGCACGCCGTCGAACTTGCCGCCGGTCGGCTGGGTGTCGAGGTGGGAACCGAGCCCAATCGGGGCCTTCGACATGTCCCGGCCCTTGCGCAGGCCGAACATCGAGCCCAGCGTATCGACATGCACTTCGAGGCCTGCGGCCTCGCAGGCTTTCCGGAACCAGTCGCGCACCTGCTTGTCTTCCGGCCCCAGCGTCAGCCGCCGCACGCCGCCCTTCGGCGTGGCGCCGAATTTGGCGGTTTCGTGAATGGTGTCCCACAGCCGGGCGGAGTCGATTTGCAGGTTGGAGGCGATCTTGGTCATTCAGCCGTTCCGGTCTTCGGGAGTGCTCTCCGTTTCAATGACGCGGCGACGGCGGCGCGTCAACAATGATGCGGCCCCGCTACTGCCGTGCGGCGACATCGATTGCTTCCGCCTTCGCCAAGCCCGCGGCGCCTCTCCGTCATGCCCGGGCATGTCCCGGGCATCCACGTCTTGCTTCGTCGCCGCGCCGAGGACGTGGATGGCCGGGACAAGTCCGGCCATGACGCGGATAGGTCAGTGGCCGTGCTTGGGCAGCGTCAACCCGAAAACGTCAGTCAGATCCTTCACCTGTTCGGGCGACAGATATCGCGGGTTCAGCCCGCGCAGCAGCAGATAGAGTTTCGCCGTCTCTTCCAGTTCCTCGATCGCGTAGACGGCGGCTTCCAGCGTGTCCCCTGAAACCACCGGTCCGTGGTTGGCGAGGAGCACGGAGGAGTATTTTCCAGCCAGTCCCTTGATGGCGTCGGCGACCGCGGGATCGCCCGGCCGATAATAGGGCACCAGCGCAGTGTGGCCGCATTTCATCAGGTAATAGGGCGTCATCGGCGGCAGCGCTGCGCGCGGATCGATCTCCGGCAGCATCGACAATGCTACCGAATGGGTCGAGTGCAGGTGCACCACGGCGCGCGCGGCGCCACGGGTCTGGTAGAGCGCGGTATGCAGCGGCACTTCCTTGGTCGGCGCGTCGCCGGAAACCAGCCGGCCGTCGGAGCCCAGCCGCGACATCCGCGCCGGGTCGAGCGAGCCGAGCGATGCGTTGGTCGGGGTCACCAGCCAGCCGCCGTCGTCGAGCTTGACGCTGATGTTGCCCGAGGAGCCCGGGGTCAGCCCGCGCTCGAACAGCGAGCGGCCGAGGCGGCAGATTTGCTCGCGTATCCCTGTTTCGCTCATGTCATCATTCCGGCGGCATCCCGGTTTGTGTTGTCCCACGCTTTGGCAGCGCGGCCAAGCCGTGATAACCCAGAGGCAAAGCTGGAAAAAAATTCGAGGGACCGCCGCATGCCAGAATCCACCAAACCGCGCGTTGCCGTCATTGGGCTCGGCTCCATGGGGTACGGCATGGCGACTTCGCTGCGCCGCGCCGGCCTCGACGTCACCGGCTGCGACGTTTCGGCGGACGCGGTGAAACGGTTCGTCGGCGAGGGCGGCCAGGGCGCCGGCACGCCGGCCGAGGCGGCAAAGGCGGCCGATATCGTGGTCAGCGTCGTGGTCAATGCCGCGCAGACCGAGGCGATCCTATTCGGCGCCAATGGTGTTGCGGAAGCGCTGGCCAAGGGCGCGGTCTTCATCTCCTCTGCCACCATGGACCCCGACGTCGCTCGCCGTCTTGCAAAGCAGCTGGAGGCGACCGGTCGCCATTACCTCGATGCGCCGATCTCGGGAGGCGCGCAGCGCGCGGCACAGGGCGAACTCACCATTCTCGCCTCCGGCAGCCCGGCCGCGTTTGCAAAGGCGCGCCCGGCACTGGATGCGATGGCGGCCAAGCTCTACGAACTCGGCGACGATGCGGGGCAAGGCGCAGCGTTCAAAATGATCAACCAGCTGCTCGCCGGCGTCCACATCGCCGCAGCTTCCGAGGCGATCGCCTTCGCCGCCAAGCAGGGGCTCGACATCCGCAAGGTCTATGAGGTGATCACGGCATCCGCCGGCAATTCCTGGATGTTCGAGAACCGCATACCGCATGTGCTCGACGGTGATTACACGCCACGCAGCGCGGTGGAGATTTTTGTGAAAGACCTCGGCATCATCCAGGACATGGCGCGCTCGCAAAGATTCCCGGTGCCGGTCTCCGCCGCCGCGCTGCAGATGTTTCTGATGACGGCCGCATCGGGCATGGGCCGCGACGACGACGCGTCTGTCGCGCGGATGTATGCCCGCGTCACCGGCACGCATCTGCCCGGCGAACCGAAATAGCAACAGGATCAGGAAGGGACGTCCGATGCCGCGCTTTGCCGCCAATCTCTCCATGATGTTCACTGACGTGCCGTTTCTCGACCGCTTTGATGCGGCGGCAAACGCGGGCTTCACGTCGGTCGAGTTCCTGTTTCCCTATGATCATCCGGCGGAGACGGTCGGCGAGCGGCTGAAGCGCAATGGCCTGACGCAGGCGCTGTTCAACCTGCCGCCCGGCAATTGGGACGCCGGCGAGAAGGGATTTGCGGCGCTGCCTGCGCGCTTCGACGACCTGAAGCGAAGCCTCGAGACGGCGCTTCCGTACGCCAGGGCCACCGGCGTCAAACGCCTGCATCTGATGGCCGGCATCGCCAGCCGCAGCGATACGAAGGCCGTCGAGCAATTTTACAAGTCGGTGGCATGGGCGGCTGAATTCTATGCGCCGCACGGTCTCGACGTCGTGATCGAGCCGATCAATGCCCGCAACGTGCCCGGCTATTTCCTCAACGATTTCGGTTTCGCGCGCGACCTGATCGCCGAGCTGAAGATCCCGAACCTGAAGCTGCAGTTCGACATCTATCACTGCCAGATCATCCATGGCGACGTCACGATGCGGCTGCGCGAGATGATGCCGATCATCGGCCACGTCCAGATCGCCAGTATCCCGTCGCGCAACGAGCCTGACGGTGAGGAGCTGAACTATCCGTTCCTGTTTGCCGAGCTCGACCGGCTCGGCTATGGCGGCTTTGTCGGCTGCGAATACAATCCGCGGGCCAAGACCACCGACGGGCTCGGCTGGTTCAAGCCCTACGCCGGAGTGAAGCCGTGAAACTGTCGCTGGGCTGCATCGCCGACGATTATACCGGCGCCTCCGACCTCGCCAACACGCTGACCCGTCAGGGCCTGCGTACGGTGCAGACCATCGGCGTGCCGTCCGATGACCTCGAATTGCCCGAGGTCGACGCGGTGGTGGTGTCGCTCAAGAGCCGGTCGATCGAGGCGGGTGCTGCGGTCGATCGTTCGCGCGCCGCCGAGAAATGGCTGCGCGGCCGCGGCGCCGGTCACGTGATGTTCAAAATCTGTTCGACCTTCGACTCCACCGATGCCGGCAATATCGGCCCTGTCATGGACGCGCTGCGCGCCGATTCCGGCGACGCCATCGTGCTGGTGACGCCGGCGTTTCCGGAAACCGGCCGGACTGTCTATCAGGGCAATCTGTTCGTGGGCGCCGTGCCGCTGAACGAAAGCCCGCTGAAGGATCATCCGCTCAACCCGATGCACGACTCCAATCTGGTGCGGGTGCTGGCGCGCCAGAGCCGGAGCAAAGTTGGCCTGGTCGATCTCGCCACGCTCTCGCGCGGCGCGGAAGCCGTGCGCGGGCGCCTCGCCGACCTCGCCAGGGGTGGCGCCGGCGCCGCTGTGATCGACGCGGTGTTCGACCGCGATCTCGAAACCATCGGCGCTGTCGCGCTGGATCACCGGCTGTCGGTTGGCGCCTCCGGCATCGGCCTCGGCCTTGCCCGCGCGCTGGTCGCCTCCGGCAAGGTCAAATCGAGCGCGGCGGGCGCGGTGTCCGGCGCAACGGTCGGCGGCCCGGCGGCGTGCCTGGCCGGAAGCTGTTCGCAGGCGACCCTGCAGCAGGTCGCGAACGCCGAGAAGACGATGGCCGTACTGCATCTCGATCCCGAACAGATCATCGCCGGGCCTGCCGAGGCGCGGCGGGCGCTGGCCTGGGCCGCGGACCGAATCAGCGGCGGCCCGATCCTGATCGCGAGCAGCTCGACGCCGGATCAGGTTGCAGCTCTGCAATCTCGTCATGGCCGCGATGCAGCCGGACATGCCATCGAGCAGGCGATGGCCGACATCGCCGAGGGGCTGGTGCAGTCGGGGGTGCGGCGGCTGGTGATCGCCGGTGGTGAAACTTCGGGCGCCGTCGTCGACCGGCTGCGCATTCCCGGATTCCTCGTTGGTGCGGAAATCGCTGCAGGCGTGCCGGTTTTGCGCGCCGTGGGCGCCGACAAGGGCGAAATGTTGCTTGCACTTAAGTCGGGCAATTTCGGCGGGGCGGAGTTTTTCTCCGACGCACTCAAGCTGATGCGCTGAACGCTTCGGGGATTCTTTTCGGACGCACAAAATTGAGCGCCCGTAATTTTACCGGACTACACGTTAACGCAACCTCAGGGAGTGACGGGTTTGATGCCCGCGGGGCATCGCTCGCGTGATTCTGCCCTGTCGTCGTTCGGCGTGTTTCCCGCGCTCAAAATCAAGAGACTCAAGCCATGCTTGCGAAATACTCGATCCGCACCAAGATCATCTCCGTGGTCGCCTTCCTGCTCGTCGCCATGACGGGCATGGGACTGCTCGCGGTCAAGAACATGCGGGCCATCAACGCCAGCACGGTGGACATCACGAAGAACTGGTTGCCGAGCGTCCGTGCGCTGGGTGACCTGCGCGCCGGCGTCATTACCTACCGCAACGTGATCCGCGAGCACATGCTGAGTGAGACGCTCGACGAGAAGCTGGCGATGGAGAAGACGCTGGCGGCGGTCATCGAGGCCAACACGAAGATACGCGCGACCTATGAGCCGATGATCACATCGCCCGAAGAACGCGCGTTGTATGGCGAATGGTCGCAGCTCTGGGACAAGTACCGCAAGGGAACGCAGGAGGTGATGGCACTGTCCCGCGCGGCGGCCGGCAAGATGCCGACGGAAGCGCACGATTTGAACACGTATACCGTGAACAAGATCGGCCTGGACGCCGACGCCGTCCTGAGAAAGAGCGTCGATCTCAACAACGCCGGCGCCGACAAGGCCGCCCGCGAGGCCGCCGACGATTACGCTTCCGCCTTCATGATGCTCGCCGCGATCCTCGGCATGGCCGTCGTCGGCGGCATCGCCGTCAGCTACTATCTGGTGCGCGACGTCTCCGATGGGATCGCCTCCATCGTCACGCCGATGCAGGCGCTGGGCCAGGGCGATCTGAGCGCGGAAGTGCCGCATCAGGGCGAGAAGACCGAGATTGGCGCCATGGCGGACACCCTGCAGGTGTTCAAGGAGGCGCTGATCGCCAAGAAGGCAACCGACGAGGCCGCGGCGGTGGATGCGGAAGCCAAGATCGAACGCGGCCGCCGCGTCGACGGCATTACCCGCGGTTTCGAGAACGTGATCGGCGAGATCGTCCAGACCGTGTCGTCGGCTTCGACCCAGCTCGAAGCCTCGGCCGGCACGCTGTCGGCGAATGCCCAGCGGTCGCAGACGCTGACATCGGCGGTGGCCGCCGCTTCCGAGGAAGCCACGACCAACGTGCAGTCGGTGGCGTCGGCGACCGAGGAGCTGTCGTCCTCCGTGACCGAGATCAGCCGCCAGGTGCAGGAATCGGCGCGGATGGCCACCGATGCCGTCGGCCAGGCCCGCGTCACCAACGACCGTGTCAGCGAATTGTCGAAGGCGGCGAGCCGCATCGGCGACGTCGTCGAACTGATCAACACCATCGCGGGCCAGACCAACCTGTTGGCGCTCAACGCCACCATCGAAGCGGCGCGCGCCGGCGAGGCCGGCCGCGGCTTTGCGGTCGTGGCGTCGGAGGTCAAGGCGCTGGCGGAGCAGACCGCCAAGGCCACCGGCGAGATCAGCCAGCAGATCACCGGCATCCAGGGCGCGACTCAGGATTCGGTGAATGCGATCAAGGAGATCAGCACCACCATCGAGAAACTGGCCGAGATCTCCTCGACCATCGCGGCAGCGGTGGAAGAGCAGGGCGCGGCGACGCAGGAGATCTCCCGCAACGTCCAGCAGGCCGCCCAGGGCACCCAGGAAGTTTCCTCCAACATCACCGATGTGCAGCGCGGCGCCGGCGAAACCGGTGCGGCCTCCTCGCAGGTGCTGTCAGCCGCCCAGTCGCTGTCGAGCGACAGCAACCGGCTCAAGCACGAGGTCGGCAAGTTTCTGGAGTCGGTCCGGGCAGCCTGACAACCGGGCTATAATCGTCGAAAGCCCGGCTCCGAAAGGTGTCGGGCCTTTTCGCGCTCTGCGTGAATCTGACGCGGCTGCACCGCATAGGAGTACCGGCATTTCAAGGGAAATTAACCGGTTCTGGCTAGGCTGCCGACCTGCTGGGAATCTGCATGCGCAGGTTGTTTTTCGAATTCGGTGTTCGAGAAAATCTGCTTCAGGGAATTTGGGGTCGCTGCCATGATCAAGCTCAATCGTATCGGAAACAAACTGGGCTTGGCCGGCGCGGTCGGCATCCTGCTGGCGGCTGGCATGGTGGCCAACCAGATGCTGACCGAAGCGAGCATCGAACAGTCCAGCGAGCGCGCCAGCCGGTCGCAACGCGTGGCCGACAATTCGCTCTCCGCCCATATCGACCTGCGCAAGATCCAGCTCGCCGCCCGCGACGTCAGGCTGGCCAGGACGCCCGCCGAAGTCGAGAAGACCATTGCCGACCTGCAGCGCTACAAGGCCAGCGAAGCGAAGGAACTGGAATCGGCGCTCGCCGCCGCGCAGGGGCAGGACACCAGGGAGCGGCTGCAGAAGATCAAATCGCTGACGGAGAGCTTTAGCGCCGCCGTGGAAGACCTCGCCAAGGCGCAGATCACCCTGCTTGGGCAGATCGATACGCGCTCGGCGGTTTCGGATGAATGGACCAAGGCGCTCGATACCCAGTTGAATTCACCGGCGCTGAAGAAACTCGACAATCGCCTCGATATCGAGCGGCTGCTGTTCCTGGCCGATGCCAGGGTGAACGCGTTGCGCGCGGCAGCCTGGAAACTCGGTGCGACCGGCGATCCCGGCCTGATCGCGCAGATCACCAGGACCGAGAATTCGCTGAAGGACGTCTTCAACAAGCTGCGTGGCGAGGCCGATGACCGCGATCTGCTGGTCGTGGTCAGCTCGCTGTCCTCGATCGTCAAGCGCTTCCTGGCCGCCAACGAGGAGGCCGTGAAGACCGAGCGTTTGAAGAACGACATCATCATCAACCGCACGGTGAAGCCCGCCGCGGAAGCTGCCGAACTGATGGAAGCAACCGTCGAGGGGGCGCAGAAGCGCGCCATGACCTCCAAGGATGAAGTCATGGCCGATACCGCCCAGGCCAACCAGATCAGCCTGATCATTGCCATCGTCGTCGTCATCTCGCTGATCGCCTCAGTCGTGTTCACCTTCCTCGGCGTCTCGCGTCCGATGACGCGCCTGAACGGGGCGCTGGCCGAGATGGCCGGCGGCAATCTCGATGTGGTCATTCCCGGCGCCAGCCGCGGCGACGAAATCGGCGATCTTGCGAAGACGGTGACCGTCATTCGCGAGAATGCCGAGCTGAAGGCGCGCGAAGAGGCCGAGGCAAAGGTCAAGCAGGACCTGGTCGCCGCGCAGCGACGCAAGGAAGAGATGATCAAGCTCGCCGACGATTTCGAAGGCGCGGTCGGCGAGATCGTCGAGACCGTGTCGTCGGCCTCGACCGAACTCGAAGCTTCCGCCAGCACGCTGACGGCAACGGCCGAACGTGCCCAGGAACTGACGACGATGGTGGCCGCGGCTTCCGGAGAGGCCACCGCCAATGTGCAGTCGGTGGCGTCCGCCACCGAGGAGATGGCGTCATCGATCACCGAGATCAGCCGTCAGGTCCAGGAATCGGCGCGGATGGCCAACGAGGCCGTCGACCAGGCCCGCACAACCAATGAGAGGGTGAGCGAACTATCCAAGGCGGCCGCCCGGATCGGCGCCGTGGTCGAGCTCATCAACACCATCGCCGAGCAGACCAACCTGCTGGCGCTCAACGCCACCATCGAGGCGGCGCGTGCCGGCGATGCCGGCCGCGGCTTCGCCGTCGTGGCTTCCGAGGTGAAGGCATTGGCCGAGCAGACTTCGAAGGCGACCGGCGAGATCGGCCAGCAGATCACCGGGATCCAGGCCGCGACCCAGGAGTCGGTTGGGGCGATCCAGGCGATCAGCACCACCATCGAGAAGCTGTCCGAGATTTCCTCGACCATTGCGGCCGCCGTGGAAGAGCAGGGCGCCGCGACCCAGGAGATCTCACGCAACGTGCAACAGGCAGCGCAGGGCACGCACCAGGTTTCGTCCAACATCACCGACGTGCAGCGGGGCGCGGGCGAGACCGGATCGGCGTCCTCGCAGGTGCTCTCCTCGGCCCAGTCGTTGTCGTCGGACAGCAACCGCCTCAAGCTCGAGGTCGGCAGGTTCCTCAACTCGGTGCGGGCGGCATAGAGTCGCGGCCTATTCGATCCGATAAACCGGAAATTCAGTATATCTACTGAGCATCCGTTAACGGGAAGCCAGCGGTCGACCGCTACGATTCCGCGCAGAGCCGGGCAGTGCCCCTCGATGCGCGGAGATCAAGCATGGTTGGAATGATCCGTCAGGCCAGGATGACCGTTGGCCGGAAAATCTATGCCCTCATTTGTCTCAGCTGCGTCGGGCTGCTGGGCATCACCTTCCTCGGCTCGCGCGAAATGGCGTCGAGCCTGCTTCAGCAGAAGCAGATCGAGCTGAAACACCTCGGCGAATTGGCGCTCGGCATCGTCAAGGAAGAGCATGCCGCCGCGCAGAAGGGCGACGTCTCGGCCGCGGACGCGCAGAAGCGCGCGATGGCGCGGGTCGCGGCGCTGCGCTACGGCAGCAACGACTATTACTGGATCAACGACATGCATCCGAAGATGGTGATGCATCCGATCAAGCCCGAAATGAACGGCAATGATCTTTCGGGCTACAAGGACCCCAACGGCAAGTTCCTGTTCGTCGATTTCGTCGACACCGTCAAGAAGAGCGGTGCGGGCTTCGTTCCCTACGAGTGGCCCAAGCCCGGCTTCGAAAAGCCCCAGCCCAAGCTCTCCTATGTGGTCGGCTTCGCGCCCTGGAACTGGGTCATCGGCACCGGCGTCTACATCGACGATCTGAATGCACAGACCTGGGCTTCGACACAGCGATCGCTGATCGCGGCAGGAATGATCATACTGTTCGCGCTCGCGGTATCGATGCTGGTGGCGCGCAGCATCACCAGTCCGTTGCGGCACATGACGGCGGCCATGAACGACCTCGCCGGCGGCAACCTTGCCGTCGAGGTGCCCGGTATCGGACGCGGCGACGAGGTCGGCGAGATGGCCGAGGCCGTCGAGATTTTCAAGGGCAATGCAGTTGCGCGGCAGGCGCTCGAGGCTGAGCAGCGCGAAGCGGCGACCCGCACGGCCTCCAGCCGCAAGGCAGACATGAACAAGATGGCCAACGATTTCGAGGCGGCGGTCGGTCAGATCGTCGAGGCCGTGTCGTCGGCGTCAAGCCAGCTCGAGGTCTCGGCGGGCACGCTGACGACGACGGCGGAGCGCGCGCAGCAACTCACCGCGACCGTCGCGGCTGCTTCCGAAGAAGCCTCCACCAACGTGCAGTCGGTGGCCTCGGCGACCGAGGAGATGGCGTCTTCCGTCAACGAGATCAGCCGTCAGGTGCAGGCGTCGGCGCGCATGGCCAACGACGCGGTGGACCAGGCCCGCACCACCAACGACCGCGTCAGCGAACTGTCGAAAGCGGCGACCCGGATCGGCGACGTCGTCGAACTGATCAACACCATTGCGGGTCAGACCAATCTGCTGGCGCTCAACGCCACCATCGAGGCGGCGCGCGCCGGCGAAGCCGGCCGCGGCTTCGCCGTCGTCGCGTCCGAAGTGAAGGCGCTGGCGGAGCAGACTGCAAAGGCCACCGGCGAGATCGGCCAGCAGATATCCGGCATCCAGGCGGCGACGCAGGAATCGGTGAACGCGATCCACGCGATCAGCGGCACCATCGAGAAGCTGTCGGAGATTTCATCGACGATCGCTGCCGCGGTGGAAGAGCAGGGTGCGGCGACGCAGGAAATCTCCCGCAACGTGCAGCAGGCGGCCCAGGGTACCGAGCAGGTCTCCGCCAACATCGCCGACGTGCAGCGCGGTGCCAGCGAAACCGGTTCGGCCTCCTCGCAGGTGCTTGCGGCGGCGCAGTCGCTGTCAGGCGACAGCAACCGTCTGAAGCTCGAGGTCGGGAGGTTCCTGAACTCGGTGCGAGCGGCTTGATCATCCGGATCGCCTGACCCGCAGGCCGGCGTCTCACGCCGGCCTCGCGGTCGACTGCTGCCGAATCAGCATGGTTTTGGTGCGTGAAAATGCGGTGGGCGACCGGCGTTCTCGAGACGTGTTGCGGTATCAATGTATTGTTGGACGACTGAAAGTCGATTGCGGTGCACAGCAACAAATCGCTTTGAGCGAAAACGGCGTCCGAATTCGGCCATCGAGTACCGAAGGCCGTGAGAATTCAGTAGTATCCCGTCGCGTCGTCAAATCGCGATGCCACGCGTTCTCCGTCAATGAAGACGGCTCAGAACTTAAAGACGCTACGTTCATGGCAACGCGCATCGGTGCGCGGACCTGCTGTGGCCAAGTTGCGCGCATGATTTTTTCAATTCTTGTCAGCGCAGCTTTTTTCGCTTTTTGCGACGAGCGCTGGCGACGGCCCGGATGACCGCCGCGTGACGTTGCTTAATGAACTCGTTGAGTCGGATTTCCTGAAGATAAGCCGTTCTCCGGATTTCGATCATTTCCGGAGTATCGAAGGGCTTGGTGACACAAGGAGCATTCCGCTGCACTGCCGCGGTTTTGCGGCCTCGTTCGCCTCATTGCGGCTGAAATCCTGCTCAGTGTATCTGCAGCGGACATTCCCGCGAATTCTTCAGGCGAGATATTTCACGAGCGGCGCGTTGGTCTACTTTCCAATGAATGACGAGGCCTCGTTCATCCTCAATGGCGTGGAAGGCCGCGCGCCGTCCCTCATGCTGATCAAGGGCCGCGCCGCTTGCGAGATCGTCGAGCCGCAAGCAAACCTGATCGGTATCGTGCATTTCGATGACATCGACGATCGGGGCTGGCCCTGCGAGGATGATGGCGCGCGGTTGGTCGCGACCCAGCCCGCCAGAGTCGAAGCGCTTCAGGCGATCACGTGCGACGCGCTGAAGCTCGCCTCCTATTCGCCGGACGCGCTGTTGCAACCCAACGCGATCGAAAGCATCGAAGAGTCGCTTCTGCAGGCGATTGACCTGGCGATGGACGCGGGGCTGCCAAGATACGATGGCAAGCGCCTGAGCTTGAGCCACTACCTGGCGCTGGTCAGGAAATTCGATGAGTACCTCACCGCCAACGCCGGCAAGACCGTGTACAGCGCCGACGTTGCGCGGCGGCTGGGCGTATCGGTACGAACGCTGCACAACGCCGTGGTAGCCGTTCGCGGCATGAGCATGCACCGCTATACGCGCCTTCGCCGCCTGTGGAGCGTGCGTCAGCAACTGGTAGCCGGGCCGCCGCAGCAATCGGTCAAGGCGGTCGCGCTCGTGAACGGTTTCTGGCACATGGGCGAATTCACCTCGCTGTACCGCGACGTGTTCGGCGAAACACCGCAGCAGACCCTGTTGGCTGCCCGCAGGCATCCGAGTGATTTGTCATGATGCTGAGAAGATAACGAGCGGTCTCCGTAATTCTACCAACTGCCCCGCTGTGCCCATTTATACGCCATTAACCACCGTATGGAACCTTGGCGACCATGAGTGCCGCTCTGTGGTCAATGGCCGCAGGAGTCCTTCGTTCGCGGCGAACGGGCTCGTCCAATCCGGCCCGGCACTTCCTTGGACGCATCCCGTTGCACGGGAAGCGGACGGCATCACTGCGATTTATTTTTCTCGTTTTCAAGGACGCGACTTATGTCCGGTATCACCCGCCTCATTCAGAATCTATCCATTGGCGTCAAGCTCGGCATCGCCTCGGGCCTCGGCGTTGTGCTTGTTGCGACGATGGTGATTGTCCAGTTGGGGGCCAATGCGACGACGCGCGATCATGAGGCGCGCATGGCGGCGCAGCAGACGATCGCGCGAGATGCGGTCGACGCAAAAGCGTCGATCCGCGGCATGCAGATCGGCATCCGCGATCTTCGTCTCGCCAGCACATCTGCCGATATGCAGAAGGCGAACGATTATCTTACGGCTCGCCTCGGCTCGGTAAACAAGTTCGCCGACGAGATGCTCAAGTTGTCCAAGTCGGCCGAGAACCACGCCCGCATCGAGAAGCTGAAGGTGCGGGCGGCAGATTACGCGAAGGGCGCCCAGCAGATCGTGGCCGTTCGTACCGAAGCGATCGCCGCCGCAGGTAGCGCTGACGCGGCGCGGATTGCAAAGCTGAACGACGAGGCCGTCCGCATCGCCCGCGAGGTCACGCTGCCGATTGCTGCCGAAATCGAGACGCTTGCCAACCAGATCGCCGATTTCGCCAAGCATGGCGTCGAGGAGCAGGCCGCCGAGGCCGCGCGGGAAATGGCAACGGCGGAATGGGAGGCGCTGGCGTTGGGCATCGGCACGATCCTGTTGTTGATCGGAAGCAGCATATTCTCCTACTTCACGATCAGCCGCCCGATGCGGGCGTTGAGTGTGTCGATGGAAGAACTCGCCGGCGGCAATTTCGCGGTGGTGTTGCCCGGCCTCGGCCGCAAGGACGAACTGGGCGCGGTCGCCGGCGCCGTCGAGAAGTTCAAGGTCGTCTCCGAACAAGAGGCCCGTGAGGAGGCGGAAGCGAAAATCAAGCAGGACCAGGTCGCCGCGCAGCAGCGCAAGGCCGACATGGTCAAGCTCGCCAACTCGTTCGAGGCCGCCGTCGGCGAGATCGTCGAAACCGTGTCATCCGCCTCGACCGAACTCGAAGCGTCCGCCGGCACGCTGACATCCACCGCCGAGCGCGCGCAGGAAGTCACGACCATGGTGGCGGCGGCTTCGGAAGAAGCGTCCACCAACGTGCAGTCGGTTGCTTCGGCGACGGAGGAACTGTCCTCCTCGGTCAACGAGATCAGCCGACAGGTGCAGGAATCGGCCCGGATGGCGGGCGAGGCCGTCGACCAGGCGCGCGCGACCAACGACCGTGTCGGCGAATTGTCGAAGGCGGCCGCCCGCATCGGCGACGTCGTCGAACTCATCAACACCATCGCAGGCCAGACCAATCTGCTGGCGCTCAACGCCACCATCGAGGCGGCGCGCGCCGGCGAGGCCGGCCGCGGCTTTGCGGTGGTGGCTTCGGAAGTGAAGGCGCTCGCCGAACAGACTGCGAAGGCCACCGGCGAGATCAGCCAGCAGATTACCGGTATTCAGGGCGCGACCCAGGAATCGGTGCATGCAATCAAGGAAATCAGCGGCACCATCGAGAGGCTGTCCGAGATCGCCTCGACCATTGCGGCGGCGGTGGAAGAGCAGGGCGCAGCGACGCAGGAAATCTCGCGCAACGTGCAGCAGGCAGCGCACGGCACCCAGCAGGTATCCTCCAACATCACCGACGTCCAGCGCGGCGCCAGCGAGACCGGCTCGGCATCGGCGCAGGTGCTCTCGGCCGCGCAGTCGCTGTCCAGCGACTCCAACCGCCTCAAGCTCGAAGTCGGCAAGTTCCTGGATTCGGTGCGGGCGGCCTGATTATTGCGGTCTCGGCAGGCCCTGGCCTGCCGAGCTATGCCGGGGAAGTGAAGGGCGGCTGCGCTGCCGGAATTGGCCATCTGGCCCTGTTTCGGCTAAATCTGCGCAGTCGACTGGGCTTATTGCAGCGCCAGTTCCCATCCGGATGCGGGGCCCCCCGGGAATGCCTGTTACATGATCGCGCTGGTCCGTATCGCACTGAGCCGGCCATATACGTTTGTCGTGCTCGCTTTGCTGCTGCTGATCATCGGCCCGCTGGCCGCGCTGCGCACGCCGACCGATATCTTTCCGGACATTCGGATTCCAGTCATCGGGGTGGTCTGGAATTATACCGGCCTGCCGCCGGACCAGATGTCCGGGCGCATCGTGACGCCGTTTCAGCGGGCGCTGACCACCACCGTCAACGACATCGAGCACATCGTCGCCAATTCCTATACCGGCATCGGCATCGTCAAGATCTTCTTCCAGCCCAATGTCGACATCCGCACCGCCAACGCCCAGGTGACGGCGATCTCGCAGACGATGATCCGGCAATTGCCGCCCGGCGCTACGCCGCCGCTGATCCTCAATTACAGCGCTTCCACCGTGCCGATCATCCAGGTGGCGCTGTCGGGCGAGGGGCTGACCGAGCAGAACCTGGCCGATCTCGGCATCAACCAGTTGCGCACGCCGCTGGTCACCGTGCCGGGCGCGGCCATACCCTATCCGTTCGGCGGCAAGCAGCGGCAGGTGCAGATCGACCTCAATCCGGCCGCGCTGCAGGCCCGCGGCCTCTCCGGGCAGGACGTCGCCAACGCGCTGGCCGCGCAGAACCTGATCACCCCGGTCGGCACGCAGAAGATCGGCCAGTTCGAATACACCATCCAGCTGAACAACTCGCCGCTGCGGATGGAAGAACTCGGCGACCTCCCGATCAGGGCGGTCAACGGCGCGATGGTCTATGTCCGCGACGTCGCCTCGGTGCGCGACGGCAACCCGCCGCAAACCAACATCGTTCATGTCGACGGCAACCGCTCGGTCCTGATGATGGTGCTGAAGGCCGGCGCGACCTCGACGCTCGATATCATCGCCGGCATCAAGAAGAAGGTGATCGAGGTCAAGGACCAGATGCCAGAGGCGCTGAAGATCGGCTTCATCGGCGACCAGTCGGTGTTCGTCCGTGGCGCTATCGAGGGCGTCGCGGTCGAGGGCGTCATCGCGGCACTGCTCACGAGCGTGATGATCCTGCTGTTCCTCGGCAGCTGGCGCTCGACCGTCATCATCGCCGTCTCCATCCCGCTGTCGGTGCTCGGCGCGATCATCATGCTGTCGGCGATCGGCGAGACGCTCAACATCATGACGCTCGGCGGGCTGGCGCTGGCGGTCGGCATCCTCGTCGACGACGCCACCGTGACCATCGAGAACATCAACTACCATCTGGAGCAGGGCAAGCCGGTCGAGCAGTCGATACTCGACGGCGCCAACCAGATCGTGACGCCGGCCTTCGTGTCGCTGCTCTGCATCTGCATCGTGTTCGTGCCGATGTTCTTCCTGGAGGGCGTCGCGCGCTTCCTGTTCGTGCCGATGGCCGAAGCCGTGATGTTTGCGATGATCTGGTCGTTCATCCTGTCGCGCACGCTGGTGCCGACGATGGCGAAATATCTGCTGCAGCCGCATGTCCACCACGAAGGCGGGCGGCCGAAGTCGCGCAATCCGCTGGTGCTGTTCCAGCGCGGCTTCGAGGCGCGGTTCGAGCGCTTTCGCGCCGCCTATCACGATCTCTTGTCGATGGCATTGGCGCGGCGGCCGCTGTTCGTGACGGGCTTTCTCGCCGTGGTCGCGCTTTCCTTCCTGCTGGTGCCGTATCTCGGCCGCAACTTCTTTCCGGCGGTCGATGCCGGCAACATCCTGATGCATGTCCGGACCCAGGTCGGCACCCGCGTCGAGGAGACCGCCAACCAGCTCGCCGACGTGCAGAAGGCGATCCGCAAGATCATTCCGCCGGGCGAGATCGAGACGCTGACCGACAATATCGGGATGCCGATATCGGGCATCAACATGACCTACAACAACACCGGCGTGATCGGGCCTGCCGACGGCGACATCCAGATCAAGCTCAGGGAAGGCCACAAGCCCACGGACGACTATGTCCGCGAGTTGCGCGAGCAATTGCCGCGGTTGTTTCCCGGCATGAACTTCTCGTTCCTGCCGGCCGACATCGTCAGCCAGATCCTGAATTTCGGCGCGCCGGCGCCGATCGACCTGCAGATCCGCGGCGCCAACAAGGAGGCGAATTTCGCCTACGCGAACCAGCTGCTCAGCCGCATCCGGAAAATCCCGGGCATTGCGGACGCGCGCATCCAGCAATCCCCGAACGCGCCGACCTTCAATATCGAGGTCGACCGCACGCGCGCGCAATATGTCGGGCTGACCGAGCGCGACGTCACCAACAGCCTCGTGGTCAATCTGGCCGGCAGTTCGCAGGTCGCCCCGACCTACTACCTCAACCCCGACAACGGCGTGTCCTATTCGATCGTGATGCAGACGCCGCAATACAAGATGGATTCGCTGAGCGCACTGCAGGCGCTGCCGATCACGGCGACCGGCAACACGCAGGCGCCGATCCTGGGCGGCATCGCCGACATCAAGCGATCGACATCGAGCGCCGTCGTTTCCCAATACGACATCCAGCCGATGGTGCAGATTTTCGCGACCCCGCAGGGCCGCGATCTGGGCGCGGTCGCGGCCGATGTCAGGGCCGCGATGGCGGACACCGCAAAAGACGTCCCGAAAGGTTCGACCGTGGTGCTGCTCGGCCAGGTCGAGACCATGAACAGCGCGTTCTCCGGCCTGCTGTTCGGACTGCTGGGGGCCATTGTGCTGATCTACTTCCTGATCGTGGTGAACTTCCAGTCCTGGTCCGACCCGTTCGTGATCATCACGGCGCTTCCTGCGGCGCTCGCCGGCATCGTCTGGATGCTGTTCACCACCCAGACCACGCTGTCGGTGCCGGCGCTGACCGGCGCGATCATGTGCATGGGCGTGGCGACCGCCAACAGCGTGCTGGTGATCAGTTTTGCGCGCGAGCGCTACGAAGAACTCGGCGATCCCGTTGCCGCCGCGCTGGAGGCCGGCTTCGTCCGCTTCCGCCCCGTCCTGATGACCGCGCTCGCCATGATCATCGGCATGCTGCCGATGGCGCTCGGGCTCGGCGAGGGCGGCGAGCAGAATGCGCCGCTCGGCCGCGCCGTGATCGGCGGTCTGATTTTTGCAACGATCGCCACGCTGATGTTCGTTCCCGTGGTGTTCAGCATGGTACACAAGAAACAAGGCGCCAAAGCCGCCGCCGCACCGGAGATGCCGCATGCCCACTGAACCGCGCCCGCCGGTCTCGCGCCGGAAGCTGGGCCTATTCGGGGTAGCGGCCGTGATCGGGGCGGGGCTGATCGTCGCCACCGGCATCCGTGCCCGCGAGGATTCCAGCGCCAAACTGAAGGAATGGACCGACGCCCAGGCGATCCCGACGGTGGCGGTCGCGCCGCCTGCCGCGCGCGCGCTCAATCCGACAATCGATCTGCCGGGCCGGCTGGAGGCCTATTCGCGGGCGCCGATCTTTGCCCGCGTCAGCGGCTATCTCAAGAGCTGGAGCGCCGATATCGGCGCCAAGGTCAAGGCCGGCGACGTGATCGCCGAGATCGAGGCCCCGGACCTCGACCAGCAATTGCTGCAGGCCAAGGCCGACCTCATCAGCCAGCAGTCGAGCGCGCAGCTTTCGGAGGCGACGCTGAACCGGCGCAAGACGCTGCTCGCCTCCAACTTCGTCTCGATGCAGGAAATCGACGAGCGCACCGCCGACCTCAACAACAAGAAGGCTGCCGTCAAATCCGGGCAGGCGAATGTCGAGCGGCTGGAGGCGCTGGCCGGCTACAAGAAGATCACCGTGCCGTTTGACGGCGTCGTCACCTCGCGCGAGACCGATGTCGGCGCGCTGATCAATGCCGGCGGAGGCGCGGGGCCGGCGATGTTCGTGGTCTCCGACATCACCAAGCTGCGCGTCTACGTCAACGTGCCGCAGAACTATGTCCCGGCGGTCAGGATCGGGGCGAAGGCCGTGCTGACGATGCCGGAATATCCGAACCGCACGTTCGCGGCGACGGTGGAGGCCTCCTCGCAATCGGTCGATGTCGGGTCGGGAACCACGCGCATGCAGCTCGGGCTCGACAATGCCGGCGGCGAACTGATGCCCGGAGGCTTCGCCAGCGTTCGCCTGTCGCTCGAGCGCGACGCCGTGCCGCTGCACATTCCCTCCAGCGCGCTCATCTTCAACAAGGATGGCCTGCGGGTCGCCACCGTCGGCGCCGACGAGAAGGTGCGGTTCAAGACCGTGACGATCGCCCGCGACCTCGGCAAGGAGATCGAAATCGCCTCGGGCCTCGCCGCCGACGACCGCGTCATCATCGCGCCGCCGGATGGTCTCGCCGATGGCGATCAGGTCCGCGTCGCCGGTGCCGGTGCCAAGGGCAAGCCGGCGACGGCGTCCGAAAAGCAGGACGTGAAGGGGTAGGGGCTCTCATTCCCCTCTCCCCTTGTGGGAGAGGGTAGATCGAATGAGCGGAAGCTCATGCGAGACGGGTGAGGGGTCTGTCTCCGCGGATAGAGACCCCTCATCCGCCTTGCCTTCGGCAAGGCACCTTCTCCCACAAGGGGAGAAGGAAAAGGAATCTACGGTGAAAAGCTAGCCCACCCGCCACTCCAGCACGCCGTCTTCGGCCGTGGTGACATTGCCGAGCGTGCCCACCGGTGTCCGGTCCATGTTCTGCAGATGCGCGAGCGTCGCCGCATCATTGGCAGGAATACGCGCGAGTGCGCGCTGATCGGCCTCGGTGCGCACCATGACCACGCCGTGCTCGACTTCGCCCTTGCCCTTGTAGATCACGGTGAAGCTCTCGACCTTGCCCTTGCCTGAGGCTTCAGTGACGAACTCCGGCACCTTGCGGCGGTTGCGGTCGGCCTCGGCCTGGACGCTGACGTCCTGCCTGAGCGCCTGCTTCGGCGCCTCGCGCGACACCACCAGCCCGTGATGCTTGGTGACGAAGCCGCCCTGGCCGTAGAGCAGGCCGAGCTTGCCGCCCTCGCGAAGCTTGCGCACCATCGCGATCGCCGCATGCGTCATGTAGGTGTTGAGCGGAGCGCCGAAAAATGTGAGCCCGCCGGTCACCGTCGGCTGCACGTCGGGACCCAGGCCCAGCGTCCGCCGCGCCATCTTCGGCACGCAGGGAAAGCAGCTGTAGAGTTCGATGGCGTCGAATTTTTTGCCGTCGCCCTCGACCAGGTCCATCACCGCCTTGAGCACGGCATTTTGCGGATGGCTCTCGTAGAACTGGTCGCGCACCAGATAGTCGCGCGGCTCTTCCGCCGACGCGCCGCCGAGCGGATAGACCAGGCGATCCTCGGGCACGCCCGCCGCACGTGCCTTCGCCAATGACGTCAGCAGCACTGCGCCGCCCATGTTGACGGTCGGATTGGCCACCATCAGCTTTGTATACGGCCAGGCGATCAGGCGGTTGTCCGGCGTCGGCGTCGTGATCTCGTCGGGCGAGAAGTGCTTTTGCAGCCACGAATTCGGATTCTCCGAGGCGACCTTCGAATAGGTCGACCACAGCGCGCCGGATTCCGCCAGCGCCTCGCGCGGCGTCTGGCCCCAGTGTGCCGACGTAGCCGATTCATAGAGCGGGTAGACGGTGATCGGGCGGAACACGCCGAGCTTTACCGCCATCGGCTTCTGGAACACCGCGCCGCGCTTCGGCTCCTCGACGTCATGGGCGAACGGCGTCCACGGCAGCGAGATGCCGCCACGCTCGGCCTTGGTCGCGGTCGACTGCGCTTCCGCGCCACAGACCACCGCCACGCTGCACTCGCCGCGCGCAATGCGCAGCGCCGCTTCGTGAATGTAGCGGATCGGGCTCTCGCCGCCGACGGGGCCGTAATAGCAATGCGCTGGCGTGGCGCCGAGCCGCTCGGCCAGCTGCTTCTCGGGATCGCGGTAGCGCCAGCTCAGGAAGTTGACGACGTCGAGCGAGCCGAGATCGCCGAGCAGCTTGGCCCCGCTATCGGCCTCCGCGCGCCGCACCGCGTGTTCGAGCAGCGCCAGCGGCTCGCGCCCGGCGGCGATGTTCTTCGGCCGGTCGACGATTTCGCCGACGCCGACGATGACGGGAATGCGGTCTTCGGGGAGAGGGGAGTTGGGCATCTGTTTTGCGTTTCTCTTTAGCTCGTCATCGTTGGACCCGTAGGGTGGGCAAAGCGTAGCGTGCCCACCATCACGAGCCGTGCATTAGATGGTGGGCACGCTTCGCTCTTCCCACCCTACAGATTTCGGAATCACTCCTCCATCAGCGCATTCATATGCTCCACCGCGTCGGCAAAGTCTTCCTTGAATTCCTGCACCACCGCGCCGGCCGATTTCACGCTGTCGATCAGGCCGCCTGGCCGACGAAATAGCTCACGAGATCGCGCGCCTGAACATTTCCCGCCGCGGCGGCGCGGTCGATCGAATTGAAGGCGTCGCGGCTGATGATGCTCTGCAGCGGCATCGGCAGCGCGCCCGGGCTGTCCGGGCCGCGGTCCCATGCATCGGTCCACACCGAGCGCAACTGCCGCGCCGGTTTTCCCGTGCGGCCTTTCGAGCGGACCGCGTCGCGCGAGGAGGCCGCGATCATCTTCTCGCGGAAGATCTCGGTGGTCTCGGATTCGACTGTCGCGAGCCACACCGAGCCGGTCCATGCGCCGGCCGCGCCCATCGCCATGCAGGCCGCCATCTGCGCCCCGGTCATGATGCCGCCCGCGGCCAGCACCGGCACGTTGCGGATCGGCTTGATCGCCTTGATGACCTCGGGCACCAGCACCATGGTCGAGACCTCGCCGCAATGGCCGCCGGCCTCGGTGCCCTGGGCCACCAGAATGTCGACGCCGGCGGCCACCTGCCGAAGTGCATGCTCCTTGGAGCCGACCAGCGCAGCGACAGGGACGTCATGCTTGCGTCCCATGTCGATCATCGCCTTCGGCGGCACGCCGAGCGCATTGGCAATCAGCCTGATCGGATGGCGGAACGAGACGTCGAGCACTTCGAGCGCGCGTTGCGCATCGAACGGCTGCGGCTGGTTGTCGGCGACGTTGGTCGTCGTCAGCTCGATGCCGTATTTCTTCAGGAGGTTGCGGGTGAAGTCGCGATGCTGCGGCGAGATCCGCGCTTCCAGGCTCTTCCAGGTGACGTCCTTTTCGCCAGCAGTCGAAATGTTTTCCGGGATCAGCACGTCGAGCCCATAGGGCTTGCCGTCGGTGTGTTCGTCGATCCATTTTAGTTCCTGCTCGATAGTCTCCGGCGAGTGCGCCGTCGCGCCCAGCACGCCAAAACCGCCGGCGCGGCTGACGGCCGCCACCACGTCGCGGCAATGGCTGAAAGCCAGCAGCGGAAACTCAATTCCCAGCATGTCGCAGATCGGCGATTTCATGGCTTTGTCCTCCCGGCGGCGGCATTCATGTGCTGCTCGACTTGGATGAAACGCTAACCCATTACCGGCGTGAATGCCAAGCGCAGCAACTGTCAGAACCTCATCCTGAGGAGCGGCGTCTTCGCCGCGTCTCGAAGGATGAAGGCCCCACTGTGGCCTCATGGTTCGAGACGCGCAAGATGCGCGCCTCACCATGAGGATCGAAACATTCCACCTCGCAAAATATGCAAGGCCACGCGGCGCATTTGCGTCTTGCGCTCTGGCGCTGCGGCAGGAATGCTGCTTCCCAAATCAAAGAGAAATTCAGGGAGTCCGCCTTCATGTCCGCCATGCCTTCCGTTACCGCCACCCCAACCGAGACCTACGACGTCGTCGTGGTCGGCGCGGGCTTTGCCGGCATGTACATGCTGCACCGGTTGCGCGGGCAGGGCATGACGGCGCGGGTCTATGAGCAGGGCTCCGGTGTCGGCGGCACCTGGTACTGGAACCGCTATCCCGGTGCGCGCTGCGACGTCGAGAGCATGCAGTACTCCTATTCGTTTTCGGAAGAATTGCAGCAGGAGTGGGACTGGAGCGAGCGCTACGCGCCGCAGCCCGAGATCCTGAAATACGCCAACCACGTCGCCGACCGCTTCAACCTGCGCCCCGACATCCAGTTCAACACCCGCGTCGAACGCGCGGAATTCGACGAGGCGGCCGCGTCGTGGTCGGTCTCAACCTCCGACGGCAAGACGGTCACGGCGAAATTCGTCGTGCTCGCCACCGGCTGCCTGTCGAATGCGCGGATGCCCGACATCAAGGGCCTCGATCGATTCAAGGGCAAGGTCTATCACACCGGCCACTGGCCGCATGAGGAAGTCGATTTCACCGGCCAGCGCGTCGGCGTCATCGGCACCGGATCGTCGGCGATCCAGTCGGTGCCGGTCATAGCCGAGCAGGCGAGCCACCTGACGGTGTTCCAGCGCACCGCGAATTTCTCGATTCCCGCCCGCAATGCCGCGCTGAGCGCCGAAGAGCGGCAGAAATTTCGCGACAATTATCCCGAGATCCGGCGCTTCGCGCGCGAGATGGCGAAAAACGGCATCTATACCGAATTGCCCGACCGCGGCGCGCTCGACGACGGCGATAACGAGCGCCGCTCGAAATACCAGGCGCGCTGGGACCGCGGCGGGCTCACCTTCATGTCGGTCTACAACAACCTCGCGCTGGACCAGGCGGCCAACGACACCGCCGCCAGTTTCGTCCGCGAGAAGATCGCGGAGATCGTGAAGGATCGGGAGACCGCAAAGCTGCTGCAGCCGGACAGTCATCCGATCGGCTCCAAGCGCATCTGCATCGACACGGATTATTTTGCGACCTTCAACCGTCCCAACGTGACGCTGGTGGACATCAAGCGTAACCCGATCGAGGAGATCACCGAGAACGCGGTCCGCACCGGCGGCAAGGACTACGAAGTCGACGCGCTGGTTCTGGCGACCGGTTTCGACGCCATGACCGGATCGGTGGCGAAGATCGACATTCGCGGCCGGAATGGTCAGACGCTGAACCAGAAATGGGCGGCTGGTCCGCGCACATATCTCGGCCTGATGAGCGCAGGCTTTCCCAATCTGTTCGTCATCACCGGTCCGGGCAGTCCCTCGGTGCTGTCGAACATGATCGTCTCGATCGAGCAGCATGTCGACTGGATCGCCGATTGCCTCGCCTATATGCGCGAGCAGGGCCTCGACACCATGGAGGCCGCCATCGACTCCGAAGACAAATGGGTCGACCACGTCAACGAGGTCGCCCACACCACGCTCTATCCGCAGGCCAATTCCTGGTACATGGGCGCCAATGTCCCCGGCAAGCCGAGGATCTTCATGCCCTATATCGGCGGCGTCGGTCCCTACCGGCAGATCTGCAACGACGTTGCGGCGAAGGGGTATGAGGGCTTTGTGATGGAGCGGGCGGAAGCGCCGCGGAAGGTGGCGGCGTCCTGAGTGCGGCTTTCGCAGGGTGGCCACGCCACGCTTTGCCTACCATACAAGCGTCAGACCTCATCCTGAGGAGCCGCGTAGCGGCGTCTCGAAGGATGAATGGCACCAGCGGGGCCACATGGTTCGAGACGGCGCTATGCGCCTCCTCACCATGAGGGTCTGATGATTAGCACGTTTTACCCATCATTCGTGCAGCCGACGCTTCAACACCTCGACAAAGCGGTCAGCATCGGCCTCGTCATTATAGACGTGGGGTGACACACGCATGCGCCCCAGACGCGGGGCGACATAGATGCCTTCGCGGGCCAATCCCTCGACGAGTCCCGCCGGCATGCCGCCCTTGAACGCAAGGCTCAAAATGTGCGGCGCCCGCAGATGCGGCTCCGGCATCCCTACGCCGAGCCCGCGCAGGCCTGCGGCGATCCGCGCCGTCAGCATCGCAAGGCGCTGCGCAATCGCCGGCGCGCCCCAATCGGCCAGCATCTCCATGCCGATCGAGGCCATCTCCATCGAGATGAAATGATCGCGCTCGCCCATGTCGAAGCGCCTGGCATCGCCGACGTAATCGAGGTCGCCGAAATACACCGCGTTTTCGGCGCGCACGTTGCGGCGGCCGGCGGAGGTCTGCTCCAGCGGAATGCCGCCCTGATGGCGCTTCGCAACGTAGAGAAAAGTGCGGCCGTATGGCCCAAGCAGCCATTTATAGGTCGGGAAGATCACAAAATCCGGATCGAGTCGCGCCACATCCATCGCCAGCACGCCGGCGCCTTGCGTCGCGTCGACGAGAAATGCGCCACCCTGCTGCTGGAGCGCCGCAGCGACTTTCTCGACGTCAATCAGTCCGCCATCCGACCAGTGCACCGAGGAGATCGAGGCCAGGCTGACGGGCGGCGCGCCTGTCCGTTCGATGCTTTCGAGGACTGAAGATGTCCAGTCGGCATCGACCCGTTGCTTGACCGTCTCGACGGCAAAGCCTTGTGCCTCGGCCCGCAAATGCCATTCCAGTACAGGCGAGGAGTGATCGTTTTCCAGAACGAGGACGCGCGTGCCGCGGCCGGGCGAAAAAAGCTTCGCCGCGGTCGCGACGCCGTAACTGACCGAAGGGATCAGCGCGATGTCGGCAGGCTCGGCATGGATCAGCCGCGCGGCCGCGGTCCGCGCCCGTTCATGCTGCGCGTTGGCAAAGCTGGCCTCGATCGTCCAGGGCGCGCCCTTGCGGCCGACCGCGGCATGGCCGGCTTCCAGCGTCCGCAGCGGCAGCGGGCTGTAGGAGGCGGCATTGAGGTAGCAGATATGGCGCGGGATATCGAACAGGGCGCGCTGTGATGGCAGCATTCGGATGGGTCTCGCTGTGGTGACGCATCCATTATTGCCGATCCCGGCTGTGCCAGCCACAGAAGCATTGCTCCGAGTTGGCATTGCTCCGAGTTCTCTCGCGTGGCGCCTTTTGCCGGCGCTCTTGTAGCGGTGACTGGCACGACTGATATAGGATGCACCACAGTTCCGCCGTGCGGCAGACCACCCCAAAAAGCATGGCCGAGAGAAGCCTGGAGCCGAACCGATGACCGATGCCCCTACCGCCGATTCGACTGAATACGTGCCGCCGAAAGTCTGGACCTGGAACAAGGCGAGCGGCGGCCGCTTCGCCAGTATCAACCGTCCGATCGCCGGCGCCACGCACGAGGCGGAGTTGCCGGTCGGCAAGCATCCATTCCAGCTCTATTCGCTGGCGACGCCGAACGGCGTCAAGGTCACGGTCATGTTCGAGGAATTGCTCGCGGCCGGGCACAGCGGCGCGGAATACGACGCGTGGCTGATCAAGATCGACGGCAACCAGTTCGGCAGCGGCTTTGTCGCGGTCAATCCTAACTCGAAAATTCCCGCGTTGATGGACCGCAGCGGGCCGCAGCCGATCCGGCTGTTCGAGTCCGGCGCGATCCTGATGCATCTGGCCGAAAAGTTCGGCGCCTTCCTGCCGGCCGGCGGCCAGGCGCGCGCCGAATGCCTGTCGTGGCTGTTCTGGCAGATGGGCAGCGCGCCGTTTCTCGGCGGCGGCTTCGGCCACTTCTACGCCTACGCGCCGACCAAGATCGAATACGCCATCGACCGCTACGCGATGGAAGTGAAGCGCCAGCTCGACGTGCTCGACCGGCGGCTGGCCGACAACGAATTTCTTGCCGGCAGCGAATACACCATCGCCGATATGGCCACCTGGCCGTGGTATGGCGCGCTGGCAAAGGGGTTGGTCTACGGGGCGGGCGAATTTCTCTCGGTGCACGAATACAAGAACGTGCAGCGCTGGACCGATGCGATCGCGAAACGTCCCGCAGTAAAGCGCGGACGCATGGTCAACCGCATCTCGGGCGATCCCGCGAGCCAGCTCCACGAGCGCCACGACGCCAGCGATTTCGATACCAAGACGCAGGACAAGATCGGCGAGACTTCGAAGGCGTGAGGCGGGCTTTGGGGCAGGGGGAAACACCATGAGCTTCTTCGAAAACGGCGCCGTTCGCATTCATTATGAGGAAGCCGGTTCCGGCTTCCCGCTGCTGCTGATCGCCGGCGGCGGATTGAATTCGAACATTTCGGGGATTACCGGCGACTATCCGCCCTTCAACGCAATGAAGGAGTTCGGCGACGAGTATCGCTGCATCGCGTTCGACCTGCGCAATGCGCCGCCCGGACAATCCTCCGGTCCGCTCGAGATCGATCGTCCCTGGGATTCCCACACCGACGACCAGCTCGCCCTGATGGATCACCTCGGCTTCGAGAAGTTCATGGTGCTGGGCTTCTGCATCGGTGGCCCGTTGATCTGGAATCTGATCAAGCGCGCGCCGGATCGGGTCGTGGCCGGCGTGCTGGCGATGCCGTCAGGCTCGCGCCCCGAGATGCGCGACCTGTTCTACGACAACAACATCAAGGGCTGGGCGCCGCAACTGGTCGAGCGCCGGCCCGACATCACGATGGCGCAGGCGGAGAAATTCCTGACCAAGATGTATCGCACCGATCCGGATTTCGTCTTCACCGTGACGCGGGATTTCGTGCGTCAATGCCGGACGCCGGTCCTGATCCTGCCCGACGACATTCCGGCGCACCCTTATGCGGTCGCCATGGAGAGCGCGATGCTGGCGCCGAATGCGGAAGTCAGCCTGTTTCCGTGGAAGGAGCCGAAGGAGAGGGTGCCGCTCGCCGTGCGCCAGATCCGCTCGTTCCTGCGCGCGCACCGGCCGGCATCATAGCCAGCCCGTAGGATGGGTAGAGCGAAGCGAAACCCATCAATCCATTGCGCGGAAAGATGATGGGTTTCGCTGCGCTCTACCCATCCTACGATCTAATCCGGCAATTTCTCTCCGGAGCCGCCGAGGTCGGAAGGAAAGTCGGCATATTTCGGCAAGCCGTCTTTCACCGAAAGCGTCTTGCTTGCGTAGTTCACATGCAGCGTCGGCTGGTGCGTGTATCCCCGCAGCAGATTGGCATAGACGTCGATCAGCCGCATGCGCGGATGCTCGGTCATGACATGGCCGCCGCAGATCTTGCAGAACTTCCGGTAGGAGTTTTCGGTCTTGTTGTAGGTGCCGATGTCGGAGGCGCCTTTGGTGACGCGCACATCGCCTGACTTCCAGAGGCTGAAGGCATTGACCGGCGCGGCCGACCAGGCCTGGCAATCGGCGCAATGGCAGTAGCCGGCGAAGACCGGTGCGCCCGATGCTTCCACCTCGACCGCGCCGCAGAAGCAGCCGGCTTTGTAAGTCGCGGCGTTGGTGTTCGTTGCCTGGCCGGGCGCCAGAAGGTCGTTGTACTCGGCGCGCTTGGACATGAAATTGCGAATGAAGTCGCATTCCACCGTCAGCTTGCGCGCCTGCGCCCGTACCGCGTCGAGCGTCGCGCGCGCCAGTTTCGAGCCGACGCCCTTGCCGCCGAGTTCCGGTGGCACTTCGGTATGGACGAGCGTGATCGCGCCTGGCGACTTCCGGTAAGTGACGAAGGCGGTGTGCCCTTCGACGTCGAGCTCAAATCGTTCGCGGGCTTCGTTGTCGCGGAAGCTTTCGGCCATGTGCTTCTCCTTCTCGCCGGCGTCGGTTCAGACCGTGGTCTTTGCTCCCTCGGCCGGAGGAAACACCACGCGGTCATCGGTGCGGCAGTAGCGGTCGGCGAACATGCGGCCGATCGGGTGATAGCGGTCCATGTGCACGCGCATCGCGGCGTGGTCCCACAACTCGTCGCGGATGTGGAACTGGATGCCTTCGCCCATCACCAGGAGCCGGTCGCCGTTGACGTCGATTTCCTTCCAGGTCTTGCACTCCATCGCAAACGGCGCATCCGCCAGCCGGGGTGCCGCGATCTTCGTCGAGGGCGCGACCTTCAGGTTCAGATAATCGGGCTCGCCGATCTCGGGCGGGAAGTCGCCGCTGGAATCGTGCATCGCCCGCGCCAGCGGCTCGTCGGTCATGTTGACAACAAACTCGCCGGTGCGGCGGATGTTGATCACGGTATCCTTGATCCGGCCATCCGGCCGCAGGTTGGCGGCGAACATGCACAGCGGCGGATCCTCGCAGAACACGTTGAAGAAACTGAACGGCGCGGCGTTGACCACGCCGGTCGCGCCGATCGTCGTTACCCACGCGATCGGCCGCGGCAGCACGAAGGAGGTGAGCACCTTGTAGCGCTCGCGGGGTTTCAGGTCGCTGGGGGCGTATTGCATGGGGGACTCGCGCAGCTTTGGTAGGGTGGGCAAAGCGCAGCGTGCCCACCATTCAGCCCGGGTGCAGGGTGTGGTGGGCACGGCGCTCGCGCGCCTTTGCCCACCCTACGCAGACCACTTACGGCATGCTCAGTTCGTGCCGGCCGACCACCATCCAGTGCACTTCATCCGGACCGTCGGCGAAGCGGAGGTGGCGGACGTCCTGGTACATCTCGCCGAGCTGGCTCCATTGCGAGATGCCGGTCGCGCCGTGCATCTGGATCGCCTGGTCGATGATCCTGCAGGTGCGCTCCGGCACCATGGCCTTGACCATGCTGACCCAGATCCGCGCTTCCTTGTTGCCGAGAACGTCCATCGCCTTGGCAGCCTTGAGCACCATCAGCCGCATCGCCTCGATCTCGCAGCGCGCCTGCGCGATGATCTGCAGATTGCCGCCGAGATGGGCGATCTTCTTGCCGAAGGCTTCGCGGGTCAGGCCGCGCGACACCATCAGGTCGAGCGCCTTTTCCGCCTTGCCGATGGTACGCATGCAGTGATGGATGCGGCCGGGTCCGAGGCGAACCTGGGAGATTTCAAAGCCGCGGCCTTCGCCGAGCAGCATGTTCTCCTTCGGCACCTTGCAATTGTTGAAGCGCAGGTGCATGTGGCCGCGCGGCGCGTGGTCGTGGCCGAACACATGCATCGGGCCCAGAATCTCGACGCCGGGAGTATCGATCGGCACCAGGATCTGCGACTGCTGCTTGCTCGGCGGCGCGTCCGGATTGGTCTTCACCATCACGATCATGATCTTGCAGCGCGGGTCGCCGGCGCCGGAGATGTAGTACTTCTCGCCGTTGATCACCCACTCGTCGCCGACGAGTTTTGCGGTGGTCGAAATGTTCTTGGCATCCGAAGAGGCGACGTTCGGTTCGGTCATCGCGTAAGCCGAGCGGATCTCGCCGGCGAGCAGCGGCTTCAGCCACTTCTCCTTCTGCGCCTTGGTGCCGACGCGCTCCAGCACCTCCATGTTGCCGGTGTCCGGCGCCGAGCAGTTCATGGTTTCCGAGGCCATCGGATTTTTCGCAAGCTCGACCGCGATATAGGCGTAGTCGAGATTCTTCAGGCCCTGGCCGGTCTCGTCGTCGGGCAGGAAGAAGTTCCACAGGCCTTCCTCCTTGGCCTTGTCCTTGGCCTTCTGCAGTACGGCGAGCTGCTCGGGCGTAAAGCTCCAGCGGTCCTTCTTGTTTTCGCCAAGCCGCATGAACTCGACCGACATCGGGTCGACGGTCTCGCGGATGAACTTCTTGACGTGCTCGTACAGCGGACGAACCTCGTCCGACATCCTGAGATCGTTGAGTTCCTCGCCCGGATTGAGGTTGTAGGTCGTGGTTCGCGGGACATAGGCGTGTTTCATGGATTATTTCCTCCCATTTGCGCAGGACACTTCGGTCTGCGGGCGCGCGCTCAGGCTCGTTGGCGGGCAATGTAGACGCGAGGGCGGGGCTTGTACAAGCGCAGGAAATGCGCGGCGATTTTCCGTCACGTGGCAAGACGGGAACGGCCTCCCGCATTGATCGATCGGTGTCCCGCTAGTCTCGTTTCCGCCGGGTCTTCTGGTCGAAAGCGCTGAGCACTGCCAATGTCATCGCGGTGATGCCGGTTTCGATGGTCGGCTTCGGCACGGGGGCGAACAGCGGCGAATGATTGGGCGGTATCGGCGGACCGCCGTTGCGTGCGGCGTCGATACGTTCCTGGTCATAGACGCCGATGTTGAACATCATCGACGGCACCCCGGCGCCGGCGAATTCGGAGAAGTCCTCGCTGGCAGTCCCCGGCGGCGAAACCCTGAACTTGTCGCCGAATGCCGCCTTCAGCACTTCAGCAGTGGCCGCGACCACCTCGGGATCGTTGATGACGGGCTTGGTGCCTTCGGCAATCCTGATATCGGGCGCGGGTGCGCCTGACATGGCGGCTGCGGCCTTCGCCGTTCGTTCGATCCCGGCATGCAGTTTGGCACGAACCTCGGGCTTGTAGGAGCGAATGGTGCCGGCGAGATGCACGGAGTCGGGAATGATATTGCCGACGGTGCCGCCGTGAATGGCGCCGATGGTAACGACGCCGAACTCGGTCGGGTCCTTTTCACGGCTGATCACGCCTTGCACGTCGACGACGAAGCGCGCCGCGATCGCCACGGGATCGATGGTCGTGTGCGGCGCCGAGCCGTGACCGCCACGGCCGTGGAATGTGATCTCGAGGCCGTCGGCGGCGGACGTGCCGACACCGGAACGATAGAAGATCGTACCGTGAGCGAATGGGCCGTCGTGCAAGGCAAGCGCGATGTCGGGCTTGGGAAAGCGCGTGAACAGGCCGTCGGCGAGCATGGCGCGGGCGCCGGCCACGATCTCTTCCGCCGGCTGGGCGATGAACATCAGTGTACCCCGCCACTGATCTTTCAGGCCAAGCAGCGTCTTCGCCGTTCCGACCCAGCTTGCCATGTGGATGTCATGGCCGCAGCTATGGGCGACAAAGGACTCGCGCCCGTTCCAGTTGGTCTTGTCCCGGCTCGCATAGTCGAGGCCGGTCTTCTCCTCCATCGGCAGGCCGTCGAGTTCGGTGCGCACCATGATGGTGGGCCCGTCGCCATTTTTGTAGATGGCAACCAGCCCGGTCCTGCCGACTTTCTCCGTGACGTCGAAGCCGAGCGCCCGCATCTCCGCGGCGAGCAGAGCCGCGGTTTTCACCTCCTGAAACGCCAGCTCCGGATGGGCGTGGAGTTCCTTGTATAGCGCATCGAGCTTGGGATAGTCGCTCGCGATCGACGTCGCGATCGCCTTCCTGAGGTTGACGACATCGAGCTCAGCATTGGCTGGCAGCAGGCTGGCCACGAACAATGCGGCGGGCAACAGAAGGGATTTGACACATGGATTCATGGCGTGCTCCCCCTTGGTTGATTTGTAGGGTGGGTTAGGCGAAGCCGTAACCCACCATCTCGCACCGATTGCGCGGAGTAACGGTGGGTTACGCTACGCTCACCCACCCTACGATCGATCAGGTCGGCATCCGGTGCATCGCGCAGATCTTGTTACCGTCGAGATCGCGCAGGTAGGCGAGGTAGAGCTTGCCGGCGGGGCCTTCGCGAACGCCCGGCGGGTCTTCGCAGGTCGTGCCGCCATTGGCGAGGCCGGCCGCGTGGAAGGCGTCGGCCTGTTCGGGGGAGTTGGCCAGGAAGCCGATGGTGCCGCCATTGGCTGGGGTCGCAGGCTGGCCGTTGATCGGCTTCGACACCGAGAACGTTCCGGTCTTGGTGAAGTAGAAAATGCGGTGGCGGTCCACCTTGGCTGGCCGGACCTCGAGCGTGCCGAGCAGCGCGTCATAGAACGCCTTGGCCTTTTCGAGGTCGTTGGTGCCGATCATCACATGCGAAAACATCTCTTCGATACCTCCCGGTTTTTCAAGGACGAGCAGCCTTTGGTGCGTTTGCACTCTTCGAGGGCCCCGACTGCTGTCGGCGGGCACTCTAGACGGCGCCGTTGGCGTTGCACAAGCAGGCGCGCGTTAACCGTTCGGAGCAGCAGAGTTGCCGGAAGCCTGCAGATTACGGCCTGTTAATCTCGCCCGCGGCCGTTCCTTCCACCCGGCGCGGCGCGACGACGCACCGCGGCCTCTTGAAGCGCGGCCGGGTGAGTTCCTACTTCTGGGATACCAGCCGCGGCGTTCCGCCGGGGGGCTTAGGAGACGACAATGAGCTATCTGAAGACTGCCATTCTGTTGGCCGGTCTTACCGGCCTCTTCATGGGCGTCGGCTATCTGATCGGCGGCGCCAACGGTGCCCTGATCGCGCTCGTGATCGCCGCCGCGACCAACCTGTTCGCCTACTGGAATTCGGACCGTATGGTGCTGTCGATGTACGGCGCCCACGAGGTCGACCAGCGAACGGCGCCGGACCTATTCAATCTCGTGGCTGAGCTTGCCGGCCGCGCCGGCCTGCCGATGCCGCGCGTGTTCATCATGGACGAGGAGCAGCCCAACGCGTTTGCCACCGGGCGCAATCCGCAGAACGCGGCGGTCGCCGTCACCAGGGGCCTGATGCATTCGCTCAGCCGCGAGGAACTCGCCGGCGTGATCGCGCACGAGCTCGCGCACATCAAGAACCACGACACGCTGCTGATGACCATCACGGCGACGATCGCCGGCGCGATCTCGATGGTGGCGCAGTTCGGTATGTTCTTCGGCGGCAACCGCAACAGCAATAACGGTCTCGGCGTCATCGGCTCGATCGCGCTGATGATTTTGGCACCGCTCGGCGCCATGCTGGTGCAGATGGCGATCAGCCGGACGCGCGAATACGCCGCCGACGATCTCGGCGCGCGGATCTGCGGCCAGCCGATGTGGCTGGCGTCCGCGCTGGCCAAGATCGCCAACGCCGCGCATCAGGTGCCGAACCCGGAGGCGGAGCGCAATCCGGCAACCGCGCACATGTTCATCATCAACCCGCTGTCGGGCCACGGCGTCGACAACCTGTTCACGACGCACCCCGCGACCGAGAACCGCATCGCCGCGTTGCAGCAGCTTGCGGCGCAGATGGGCGCTCAGGGCGGAACGCTTTCCGTCAATTCGCGCGGCAACTACCCGCGCCGCGGTCCGTGGGGGCGGGCGTCGTCCTCACGCGGTCCGTGGGGGTGAGCTGGGTCAGTCATTCCGGGGCGCGCCTCTCGGCGCGAACTATGATGTGCAATTGCACATCTGAGAATCCATTTCACCACTGAGCTTGCCGCCAGATAGATTCCGGGTTCTCGCTTCGCGAGCCCCGGAATGACGGTGCAGGCTGCGCGCCAAGCCTCAAAACGCCGTATAGCCGCCGTCGATCACGAAGCAATCGGCCGTGTGATAAGATGACGCCTGGCTCATGATGTAGACGGCGATGCCGCCGAAATCGCTGGGCTCGCCGAAGCGGCGCACCGGGATGCGCGGCATCACGTTGGCGACGAATTTCTCGTTGCCCATGATGCCGGCGGTCATGTCGCTCTTGATCCAGCCGGGCAGGATCGCGTTCGCGGTGACGCCGTAGCGCGCGAGCTCGACCGCGAGCGCGCGGCACAGCGCGTTCAGCGCCGCCTTGGTGCCGGCATAGTGTTCGTTACGCGCGGTGCCGAACAGCGATGCCAGGCTCGAGGTCGCCACCAGCCGGCCGAACTTGTCGCCGGCCTCGGCGCGCTCGGTCATGTGGCGGGCGGCGGCCTGGAACACGTGGAATACGCCGTCGAGATTGGTCGCGAACATGCGCCGCCACTCTTCCTCGGTACGGTCGATGAAGGCGCGCCGTCCCCCGCCGCCGATGCCGGCATTGGCGAAGCAGCCGTCGACCCGGCCGAACTTGTCGAGCGTCGCCTTCATCGCGGCCTTGACGGAAGCGGGGTCGGAGACGTCGCAGATCACGGTATCGACCTTGCCGGGACCGGCAGCCATGGTGGCGGCCGCGCTCTTGTTCTTCTCGGCGTTGCGGCCCCAGATCGAGACGTTGCAGCCCTGGGCATTCAGCGCCTGCGCGATGCCGAGGCCGATGCCGCCATTGCCGCCGGTGATGACCGCCGTGCGGCCGGAGAGGTCGAAGATGCTCATTGGATTTTCCCCTGGGGTGTTCCCATTTGGTCTGGCGCGCGTTAAGCCGTGCGTCGAGAGATCGTCAGATGTTCAGGTCCAACCATGGACAAGGCGATCTGGAAAATCAAATATGGATCGAGGCAACAGGTCCGGTCTGCCGCGCAACGGAAATAGCGCGTAAACACAAGTCACGAGGAAACCATGCAGTTCAAGCACGTCACGCTCGATTTCGACGGCGCGGTCGCCGTTCTCAAGCTCGACCATCAGGAGGTCATGAACGCGGTCTCGATGGACATGCTGGGCGGCCTTTCCGAGGCGCTCGATGCCGTCGAGGACAAGCGGGAAGAAGTGCGCTGCCTGGTGCTGACCGGCGCCGGACGCGCGTTCTGCACTGGTGCCAATTTGCAGGGCCGCAACAACCAGAAGCCCGGCAAGAGCAACGCCGGCCAGTCGCTGGAAATCGGGTTTCACCCGTTCCTGCGGCGGCTCCGCCGGCTGCATTGCCCGATTGTGACCGCGGTCAACGGTCCCGCCGCCGGCGCCGGGATGAGTTTTGCGCTGATGGGCGACATGATCCTGTGCGCGCGCTCGTCCTATTTCCTGCAGGCGTTCCGCCGCATCGGCCTGGTGCCGGATTGCGGCTCGACCTGGCTCTTGCCGCGCATGATCGGCAAGGCGCGCTCGGTTGAACTGTCGTTGATGGGCGAGCGGCTGCCGGCGGAGAAGGCGCTGGAGTGGGGCCTCGTCAACCGCGTCCACGATGACGGCGTGCTGATGGAAGAAGCGATGAAGCTGGCGCATGACCTCGCCAACGGGCCGACGATTGCGCTGTCGCTGATCCGCAAGCTCTATTGGGACAGCCCGGAAAATTCGTTCGAGGAACAGCTCAACCTCGAATTCGAGTCGCAGCGCATTGCGGGCGGGGCGGAAGATTTCAAGGAAGGCGTGACGGCGTTCCTCGAGAAGCGTCCCGCCAAGTTCAAGGGCAAATGATCGAGCAGCAACTCGGACGCTGCGTTGCCTCCTGGTATCCGGGAGCGACCGGCGTCACTGGCGCCGCAAGACTTTCCGGTGGCGCCAGCCAGGAGACCTGGAAGTTCGACATCGTGCACCCGGACGGCAATGTCGGCGCCATCCTGCGCCGTTCGCCGCCGGGCTATGGCGCGTCGCCTTCGCCGTCGCGCGGGGTCGACCTCGATGGCGAAGCCGTGCTGATGCAGCTTGCGCACGATACAGGCCTGCCGTCGCCGCGGGTGATGCACGTGTTGACGCCGGCCGACGAACTCGGCCGCGGCTTCATCATGGTGCGGGTCGAGGGCGAGACCATCGCGCGCAAGATCCTGCGCGACGACGAATTTGCAAAGGCAAGACCGCTGCTGGCGCGCCAGATCGGCAGGATCGCCGCCGGCATTCACGGCCTTCCGCGAGACAAACTGCCGGATATGCGCAGCAACACCACGACCAAGGAAATCGCCGACCTCACGCGCGAATACCACAAGTCAAACTGGCCGCGTCCGGTGTTCGAACTGGCGCTGCGCTGGCTCGCCGACCACGATCCGGGCCCGTCGCGCGAGGTCACGCTGGTGCATGGCGATTTCCGCCACGGCAATCTCATCATCGGCCCCGACGGGGTGCGCGCGGTGCTGGACTGGGAGCTCGCGCATTTCGGCGATCCGATGGAGGACCTCGGCTGGATCTGCGTCAACTCCTGGCGCTTCGGCGAGATCGACAAGCCGGTCGGCGGCTTTGGCACGCGCGAAGATCTCTTTGCGGGTTACGAGGAAGCGGGCGGCAAGGCCGACCCTGATCGCGTGATGTTCTGGGAGGTGATGGGCACGCTGCGCTGGGGCACCATGTGCGGCCGCATGATGCAGCGGTTTCGTAACGCTCCCGATCACCCGATGGAGCAGGCGATGATCGGTCGCCGCTCGTCGGAGACGGAAATCGATCTGCTGCGGCTGCTTGCGCCGCGAGGGAAGTAAGATGCAGGACGAACCGACACCCACCGAACTGATCAAGGCGGTTGCGGATTTCCTCCGCAACGAAATCACGCCCGTCATCAAGGGTCACAACGCCTTCAAGCTCCGCGTCGGCATCAACGCGCTCGATCTCGTGACGCGGCAATTGACGCTCGAGCAGGGGAGCGATGCGGCCGAGACCGCGCGGCTGAAGCAGCTATTGGGTTCGGAGGGCTCGCTGATCGAGTTGAATCGCGCGCTGTCGGAGAAGATTGCAAAGGGCGAAGTCGACCTGCAGACGCCGGGACTCAAAGAACATCTCTGGCAGACCACGCTGGACAAGCTCGCCGTCGATCAGCCGAACTACGGGTCGTACAAGAGGGAATTGGGGAACAAGTGAATTCCCCCCTGCGTCATGCCCGGGCTTGACCCGGGCATCCACGTCTTACTTTCTTGGTGGGAGCAAAGACGTGGATGGCCGGGACGAGCCCGGCCATGACGGAGAGAGCAAACTTATTTCCCCAGCCACTTCGGCGGGCGCTTCTCCGAAAACGCCTTCGGGCCCTCGATGTAATCCTGTGACGCGGCCATCGCCTTGACAGCGGGATATTCGCGCTGCTCGGCGATCGCCTGTTCCAGCGACACTTCCAGCCCGCGCTGGATCGCCTGCTTGGAGGCGCGGATCGACATCGGCGAATTCTTGCAGATGGTCTCGGCCCAGCGTTCCGCTGCAGCCAGCGCCTCGCCGGCCGGAACCACCTCGTTCACGAAGCCGAGTTCGAGGCCTTCCTTGGCCGAAACGTGGCGGGCGGTGAGGATCATGCCCATGGCGCGCTTCAGGCCAATTTGCCGCGGCAGCCGGTGCACGCCGCCGGCGAGCGCGGCCAGCCCGACGCGGGGCTCGGGCAGCGCGAAGGTGGCATTTTCCGACGCGATGATGAGGTCGCAGGCCAGCGCGATCTCGAAGCCGCCGCCCATCGCGACGCCGTTGACGGCGGCGATGATCGGTTTGTCGCAGTCGAACCGCGAGGTGAGGCCGGCAAAGCCGCCCTTGTCCCAGCCGCGCTTGCCGCCCGCCGCCTGCCACTTCAGGTCGTTGCCGGCGCAGAACGCCTTGTCGCCGGCGCCGGTGACGATCGCGACCCACTGATCGGGATCGGCGGAGAAATCGTCGAACACCTTGTTGAGTTCGAAATGCGCGTCGATATGCAACGCATTGTACACTTCGGGGCGCGACAGCGTGATGATCGTGATCGGACCCTTGCGCGTCACCTTGGAGAATTTCAGATCCATGTTGGCTCCCGTTCGGATTTTCTGTGACAAAGAATATCTGGCCGCAAGTGTAGCGCCGGCCCGGCGTCGGATGCCATCCAATTACGCAAGGCCACTGCGCGTGCCAAGCGCTATTCCCTCGCTTGACTTCAGCTTGACTTGATCTTGACTTGGGTCCGGTCTTCCAACCTTAATCGATCCGAGCATGAGCGCCCCGTAGCGCCTAAACGCAAATCAAAACAGACGACAATTCCGGGAGAGACCGCCTTGGATTTCAACCTGCCTGCCGACCTCACGGCCTATCTCGACGAACTCGACCGCTTCATCGCGCGCGAGATCAAGCCGCTGGAAGAAGCCGACGACAACATCCGCTTCTTCGATCATCGCCGCGAATGGGCGCGCACCGATTTCGAGAACGGCGGCCTGCCGCGGCACGAATGGGAGGCGCTGCTGCGCAAGGCCAAGAACCTTGCGGACGACGCCGGCCATTTGCGCTTCGCGATCCCGAAGCGCTACGGCGGCAAGGACGGTTCCAACCTCTGGATGGCCGTGATCCGCGAGCATTTCGCTTCCAAGGGTCTCGGCCTGCACAACGACCTGCAGAACGAGCATTCCATCGTCGGCAATCTGCCGATCGTGACCATGCTCGATCGCTACGGCACCGATGCGCAGAAGGAGATGATCGACGGTTCGATCAGGGGGAAGTACCGCATCACGTTTGGTTTGACCGAGCCCAACCACGGCTCGGACGCGACGCACATGGAGACGCGCGCGGTGCAGGCAGCGCGCGACAACGTCAAGGGCTGGATCATCAACGGCGAGAAGATGTGGACGACCGGCATGCATGTCGCCACCCATTGCGCGCTGTTTGCGCGCACCTCGGGCAATGACGGCGACGCGCGCGGCATCACCTGTTTCCTGGTGCCGGCCAAGAGCCTCGGCGTGAAGGTCGAGGAATATATGTGGACCTTCAACATGCCGACGGACCATCCGCGGGTCAGCTTCACTGACGTGTTCGTGCCTGAGGATGCACAGTTCGGCGAGGTCGGCCGCGGCCTGTCGCTGGCGCAGTGTTTCGTGCACGAGAACCGCATCCGCCAGGCGGCGAGTTCGCTGGGGGCCGCCGTCTACTGCATCAACGAGAGCGTCAAATACGCGCGCGAGCGAAAGCCGTTCGGCAAGGCGCTGGCCGAGAACCAGGCGATCCAGTGGCCGCTGGTCGAACTGGCGACGCAGGCCGAGATGCTAAGGCTGTTGATCCGCAAGACCGCGTGGGAGATGGATCAACTGACCCAGGCGCAGGTCGAGCACACGCTCTCCGACCGGGTCTCGATGTGCAACTATTGGGCAAACCGCCTGTGCTGCGAAGCCGCTGACCGCGCCATGCAGGTGCACGGCGGCATGGGCTACTCACGCCACAAGCCGTTCGAACACATCTACCGCCACCACCGCCGCTACCGCATCACCGAGGGCAGCGAGGAAATCCAGAAGCGCAAGGTCGCGGGATTCTTGTTCGGGTACATGGGCGCGGGGAAGCATTGAGCTTCCTCCGTCATTGCGAGAATCGGTAGGGTGGGCAAAGCGCAGCGTGCCCACCACAACTTGCCTTGCTCTGAATGGTGGGCACGCTGCGCTTTGCCCACCCTACGAAACGCTTTCAATTCACCTGGCGGTCTTTCCCGGCCCAATACGGGTCGCGCAAGTTCCGCCGCAGGATCTTGCCCGACGGGTTGCGCGGGAGCGCCTCCAGAAAGTCCACCGACTTCGGCGTCTTGAAACCGGCGATGCGTTCGCGGGTGAAGTTGATGATCTCGGTGGCAGTGGCCTGCTTGCCCGGCTTCATCACCACGATCGCCTTGACCGCTTCGCCCCATTTGTCGTCGGGGATGCCGATCACGGCGGCTTCGGCCACATCAGGATGATCGCACAGCGCGCTCTCGACTTCGGCGGGGTAGATGTTCTCGCCGCCGGAGATGATCATGTCCTTGATGCGGTCGTGGATATAGAGGTAGCCGTCCTCGTCCATATAGCCGGCATCGCCGGTGCGTAGCCAGCCGTCGGCGCCGAGCGTCTTGGCGGTCGCCTCCGGCAGGTTCCAGTACCCGGCCATGTTGGAGCCGGAGCGGGTGGCGATCTCGCCGACCTCGCGTGGCGGCAGCCGGTTGCCGTCAGGATCGAGGATCGCGAGCTCGATTCCGGGCAGCGCCTTGCCGGCGGAGCGCATGCGTTCCAGGCCCTCGACATGGTCCTCGGGCGGCAGGGCGACGATGGTGCCTGTCGTCTCGGTCATGCCGTACATCTGCACGAAGCCGCATTTGAACACCTCGATGCATTCCTTCAGCAGGGCTGCGGGAATGGGCGAGGCGCCGTAGAGCATGTATTTCAGGCGCGAAAAATCCACCTCGCGCGCGCGCGGCTGCCGCACCACGAACTGCATCGCGGCAGGCACCATGAACAGCTTGGTGATGCCGGACTGTTCGAAGAAGTCCAGCACCTTGGTCGGGTCGAACTCGCGCGCGATCACACCGCGGGCGCCGTGATAGAGGCCCATCACGCCCCAGCCGGAACCGCCGATGTGGAAGATCGGCATCGCCACCAGCGAGACGTCGTCGGTCGACCACTTGTTCCATTCGGGCTTCTCGGCCTCGTTGCCGGTCTGCACCAGATTGAGGAAGTTGGCGTGCGACAGCATCGCGCCCTTCGGCTTGCCCGTGGTGCCCGAGGTATAGAGCTGGATCGCGATGTCCTTCGGGTTGATCGGCACTTTCGGGTCGTCGGCGCTTGCCGCATCGCGCCACGGCGTAAAGTCCTGCCATTCCGGGGCGCCGCCTTCGGTCGTGATGATGGTGCGGACATCGGGCAATTGCGCCTTGATGTTGCGGACCTGGGTGATGAATTCGGGACCTACGAACAGCACCGGTGCCTTGCAATCGCCGACGATGAAGGCGACCTCCGGCCCGGCGAGGCGCCAGTTGACCGGCGCCATCACCACATTGGCCTTCATCGCGCCCATCAACAGCTCGAAATAGATGTCGCTGTTCTTGCCGAGATAGGCGATGCGCTCGCCCGGCTTGACGCCCAGTGCGATGAGCGCGTTCGCAACCCGGTTGGTCTTGATGTCGAACTCGGCGAAGGTGGTCTGGCGGCCCTCGAATTCGTAGGCCAGCGCATTGCCGCGCGTCCTGGCGCGGTCGCGTACCATGTCGGCAAGGTTCGCCGGTTGTTGCGAAGTGGACATGTCTCTCCCGTAGCGTCTTGTTTTGGTTACGCGGAGTTTGGCGTCATCCGCGGGCAAAGACAATATGGTCTCGTCGTCCCGGCGAAGGCCGAGACCCATACGCCGTGACCTATCGGGAAGGTGATGCGGCCAATTGCCTTCGCAAAAGCTGGCGACGGTGGTTATGGGTCCCGGCCTTCGCCGGGACGACAGCAGAGATCACCCCCGCGAGGCGCGGTCCTTTTCGTTCTGCGCCTTGATGGAGTCGCGGGCCTGGTTCCAGTCGGCGTCGCTCCAGTCGCGCAGCTGATAGAAATTGCCGCCCATGGCGAGCGCCTGCGCGCCGTCCATGGCGATAGTCTCGCCGTTGATCCAGTCGCAGCCGCCGGAAATCAAAAACACCGCGAGGTTCTGCAACTCCTCCATGGTGCCGACCCGGCCCATCGGATTCATCGCTTTGGTGCGCGCGCCGGCCTCGTCGCCGGGCTTGATGCGCTTGCTCATGCCCTCGGTCGGAATTTCGCCCGGCGCGATGGTGTTGAGGCGGATGCCGTATTTGCCCCACTCGACCGCGAGCGACATGGTCATGGCGTGGATCGCCGATTTGCTCATCGCCGACGGCACCACATAGGGCGAGCCGTTGCGTACCCAGGTCACGGTGATCGACACCACGTTGCCGCGCTGCTTGCCGGCGATCCAGCGCCGGCCCACTGCGTGCGTCACGTAGAACGTGCCATGCATGACGATATTGGCGACCGCGTCGAAGCCGCGGGGCGAAAGTTCTTCCGAGCGCGAGATGAAATTGCCGGCGGCGTTGTTGATGAGGTCGGTGAGGGGACCCGAGGTCCAGATCGCCTCGATCATCTCGTCGACCGCCATCGCGTTGCGGATGTCGACGCCGTGGCTGACCACGCGGCCGCCATACTGGTCCATCAGTTCGGTTGCAGTCTCGTCGCATACAATCTTGCGCCGGCCGCAGATGTGAACCTCGGCGCCGAGCTGAAGAAACCGCGCCGCCATGGACTTGCCGAGGCCGGTGCCGCCACCCGTTACGAGAATGCGCCGCCCGGCGAGAAGCTGATCGTTGAACATCGTTTCCACCCACGGGAGTTGCTGTTAATTGGTCGATTGACTAAAACCGGACAAGGGCCTTTCTGTAAAGCAGCAAGTCGGCAAAGCGACAAGAAAGAAGAGTGGAGGATCTCCCATGGAACAACGCGTCTCGATCTCGATCTCGGACGGCATTGCCGATGTCCGACTGGTGCGGGCCGACAAGATGAATGCCCTCGACGCCGCGATGTTCGAGGCGCTGGTCGCCGCGACCGAGCGGCTTGCCCATGAAAAAGGGGTCCGCGTGGTAGTATTGTCCGGGGAAGGGCGGGCGTTCTGCGCCGGCCTCGATATGGGCCGTTTCGCCGCGATGAAGGAGAGCGGCGGTAACGGGATCGCCGGTGGCGAGAAACGTGACCTGTCTGCACGCACGCATGGGTTGGCGAATTTCCCGCAACAGGCGGTGTGGGGCTGGCGGCAACTGCCGGTGCCGGTCATTGCGGCGATCCAGGGCGTGGCGTTCGGCGGCGGATTTCAGCTCGCGCTCGGAGCGGACATGCGCTTCCTGACACCGGACGCGCGGATGTCGATCATGGAGATCAAATGGGGCCTGGTGCCGGACATGGCCGGTACGCCCATTCTCGCCACGCTGGTCCGCGACGATATCCTGCGCGAGCTCACCTATACCGGCCGCATCTTCTCGGCGCAGGAAGCCATGAGCTATGGGCTGGCAACGCGGATCTGCGACGATCCGCGGGGTGCGGCGCTGGAGCTCGCACGCGAAATCGCGAGCAAAAGTCCGGATGCGATCCGTGCTGCCAAGCGCATGCTGAACAAGCTGTCCGTCGATCCCGGCCCGGCGCTGCTCGCTGAATCCGTCGAACAGCAGAAGTTGCTCGGCAGCGCCAACCAGACCGAGGCCGTGCGCGCCAACATGGAAAAACGCGCGCCGCGGTTCGCGGAGGCTGGGTAGTTTCATTCGTCATTCCGGGGCGATGCGAAGCATCGAACCCGGAATCTCGAGATTCCGGGTCTGGTCCTTCGGACCATCCCGGAATGACGACCATCGAAGTCATTCCTGGAACCCGACGAAAGATCGGAACGCTACAATGCCAACCTCCCAACTCTTCCACGGCGTCATCAGCGGCCAGCGCAGGCGCAGCCATGACGAGGTCGCCGACCGCGCCGACCGCATCGCCAGCGGATTGCAGAAGCTCGGTGTCAAGCAGGGCGATAGCGTCGCCATGCTGATGCGCAACGACATCGCCTTCATCGAGGCAGCGTATGCAGCGATGCGGCTCGGCGCCTACGGTGTGCCCGTGAACTGGCACTTCAAGCCGGAAGAGATCAACTACGTGCTGAAGGATTGCGGCACCGCGGTGCTGATCGCGCATGCCGACATGCTGCACCAGCTGCGCGAGGCGATCCCGGAAGGCGTCACCGCGATCAGCGTGCCGACGCCGCCGGAGATCATTGCGAACTACAAGATCAACCCCGATCATCTGGCGACGCCCGACTTCGCGATCGATTTCGAATCCTGGCTCACGCAGTTCCCCCGCTATGACGGGCCGGCGGTACCGCAGCCGCAGAACATGATCTATACGTCAGGCACAACGGGCCATCCCAAGGGCGTGCGCCGCAATGCGCCGACGCCGGAACAGGTCGCCAATGGCGAACGCTTGCGCAGCATGATCTACGGCCTCAAGCCGGGCGCCCGCGCCCTGCTGCCGGGGCCGCTTTATCATTCGGCGCCGAACTCGTTCGGCCTGCGCGGCGGCAAGCTTGGCGGCGCGCTTGTCCTCATGCCGCGCTTTGAGCCTGAAGAGTTCCTGCGCGTGATCGATACCGAGAAGATCGACACCATCTTCATGGTGCCGACCATGTTCATCCGGCTGATGAAGTTGCCGGAGGAGATCCGCAGGAAATACGACATGTCCTCGCTGCGCCATATCATCCATGCGGCGGCCCCATGTCCGGCCGATGTCAAGCAGGCGATGATCGAATGGTGGGGACCGATCATTTACGAATTTTATGGTTCGACCGAATCCAGCGCCGTCACCTTTGCCACATCAGAGGATGCGCTGAAGAAGCCCGGCACGGTGGGCAAGATCTCGCCGGGCGCCGAACTGCGCTTCATCGGCGATGACGGCAGGGAATTGCCGCAGGGCGAGATCGGCGAAATCTATTCGCGCATCGCTGGCAATCCGGATTTCACCTATCACAACAAGCCCGAAAAGCGCGCCGAGATCGATCGCGACGGCTTCATCACGTCAGGCGATGTCGGCTATATCGACGCGGACGGCTATGTCTTCATTTGCGACCGCAAGCGCGACATGGTGATCTCGGGCGGCGTCAACATCTATCCGGCCGAGATCGAGGCGGCGTTGCATGCGGTACCGGGCGTGCATGATTGCGCCGTATTCGGCATCCCCGACGCGGAGTTCGGCGAGGCGCTGATGGCGGTGGTGGAGCCGCAGCCGGGCGTGACGCTGGATATCGCCTCCGTTCGCGCCCAGCTCAAGGTCTCGCTGGCGGACTACAAGGTGCCCAAACACATCGAAATCCAGACGAACCTGCCGCGCGAAGATTCCGGCAAGATCTTCAAGCGCCGCCTGCGCGATCCCTATTGGGAGCGGGCGGGGCGCAGGATCTAGCGCGCCAGCGGAGATGGTCGATCCCTCATGGTGAGGAGCGCGAAAGCGCGTCTCGAACCATGAGGCCCCGACCTTGTGGCCATCCTTCGAGACGCCGCTTCGCGGCTCCTCAGGATGAGGAACTTCGCCAGGACGAGTCCGCCTCCATCTTTATCTTGCACTGCGGCAAAAAACTTGCACACTCGGAATTGCCGGGCAGTTTCTGAGGGTGCCAGCCATGTCTTCCCAGATCATGCCTTCCGAGACCATGCCCACCGAGACCGAAGCCCGGTCAAATCGCGTCGAAGACGCGGAAGACGCGCGGCTGCGGACCGATATTCGCCTGCTTGGGCGGATTCTCGGCGATACCGTGCGCGACCAGGAAGGCGCCGAGGTGTTCGACCTGGTCGAGCGCATCCGCCAGACCTCGATCCGGTTCCACCGCGACGAAGACCGTCTGGCGCGGCGGGAACTGGAAACCATCCTCGACAGCATGTCGACCGCCGACACCGTGCGGATCGTTCGCGCCTTCAGCTATTTCTCGCATCTCGCCAACATCGCCGAGGACCAGAACAACATCCGACAGATGCGCGGGTGGGGCGCCAATGGCGGGCCGCGCGCGAGCACGCTTGCGCAGACGCTGTCCCACGCCAAGGCGGCCGGCTTCAGCAGCGCCGATCTCTTGCGCTTCTTCAAGGACGCCCAGGTCAGTCCGGTGCTGACGGCCCATCCGACCGAAGTCCGCCGCAAGAGCACGATGGACCGCGAGATGGAAATCGCGGCGCTGCTCGACCGGCGCGAACGCATGAAGCTGACGCCGGAGGAAGCCGAAGCCAGCGACGAGCAGTTGCGTCGCGCCGTGCTGACGCTGTGGCAGACCAATCTGTTGCGCCGGACCAAGCTGACGGTGCTCGACGAGGTCGCCAATGGCCTCTCGTTCTACGACTACACGTTCCTGCACGAGGTGCCGCGGCTGCATTGCGCGCTGGAAGACCGGCTGAACCAGGACGAGGGCGCGTCCGGCGAAGTGGCGTCGTTCCTGACCATGGGAAGCTGGATCGGCGGCGATCGCGACGGCAATCCATTCGTGACCGCCGATGTCATGCGCGGCACGCTGCGGCTGCAGTCGAGCCGGGTGATGAACTTCTACCTCGAGCAGCTGCATGCGCTCGGCTCGGAGCTATCGCTGGCGGCGCATCTTGCTGATGTTTCCGACGAATTGCGCGAGCTTTCCGGGCGCTCGCCGGACACCTCGCCGCATCGGAGCGGCGAGCCGTATCGGCTGGCGGTTTCCGGCATCTATGCCCGCCTGACTGCGACCGCGCTGCGGCTGGAGGTCGAAACCAGCCGCCGGCCGGTCGGCGAGGCCGCGCCCTACACAAGTGTGAAGGAGTTCAAGGCCGATCTGGACGTGCTCGACCGTTCCTTGATCGCGAATAATTCCGGCGTGATTGCACGCGGGCGGCTGCGGCTGCTGCGCCGCGCCGTGGATTGCTTCGGCTTTCATCTCGCCCGGCTCGATATCCGGCAGAACTCGGCGGTGCATGAGCGCACGGTCGCCGAACTGTTCGACGCCGCGATCCCCGGCATGTCGTATCTCGCGCTCGGCGAGGAAGCCCGTGTCAATCTGCTCTTGAGCGAGTTGCGCAGCGCAAGGCCGCTCAGTTCGGCGTTCGTCAAGTACAGCGAGGAAACGCTGGGCGAACTGGCGCTGTTCCGCGCCGCCGCCGAGGCCCACGCCAAATTCGGCGCCGACGTGATCTCCCAATGCATCATCTCGATGTGCAAGGGCATGTCCGACATGCTGGAGGTCGCGGTGCTCTTGAAGGAGGTCGGCCTCGTCAATCCGTCCGGCCGCAGCGCGGTGAACATCGTGCCGCTGTTCGAGACCATCGAGGATTTGCAGGCCTCGTCCGGCATCATGGACCGGATGCTGTCGATGCACGATTACCGCAAGCTGGTGGACAGTCGCGGCAGCGTGCAGGAAGTGATGCTGGGTTATTCCGACAGCAACAAGGACGGCGGCTTCGTCACCTCGGGCTGGGAGCTCTACAAGGCCGAGATTGGCCTGGTCGAAGTGTTCGAGCGCCACCACGTGCGCCTGCGGCTGTTCCACGGCCGCGGCGGATCGGTCGGCCGCGGCGGCGGACCGAGCTATGACGCCATCATCGCGCAGCCGGGCGGCGCCGTGAACGGTCAGATCCGCATCACCGAGCAGGGCGAGATCATCTCCAGCAAATATTCCAACGCCGAAGTCGGCCGCAACAATCTGGAGATCTTGGCGGCCGCCACTCTGGAAGCAAGCCTGCTGCATCCCCGCCAGAGCGCGCCGCGCAAGGAATATCTGACGGCGATGGATCAGCTGTCGGCGCTGGCGTTTCGCGCCTATCGCGGCCTGGTCTACGAGACCGAAGGCTTTGCCGACTATTTCTGGGGCTCGACCGTCATCAGCGAGATCGCGACGCTGAACATCGGCAGCCGTCCGGCATCGCGCAAGAAGACCCGCGAGATCGAGGACCTGCGGGCGATCCCGTGGGTGTTCAGCTGGGCGCAATGCCGGCTGATGCTGCCGGGCTGGTACGGATTTGGCACCGCGGTCGAGACCTGGATCGCGGAGCATCCGGAGCAGGGCATGCCGTTCCTGCAGGAACTGTATCGGGAGTGGCCGTTCTTCCGCATGCTGCTGTCGAACATGGACATGGTGCTGGCCAAGAGCTCGATCGCGATCGCCTCGCGCTACGCCGAACTGGTGCCCGATGCGAAACTGCGCGAAAGCATTTTTGGGCGTATTCGGCGCGAATGGCATTCTTCCATCGAGACGCTGCTCGACATCATGGGGCACGAGCGGTTGCTGCAGGGCAACCCGTTGCTGGACCGCTCGATCCGCAACCGCTTTCCCTATCTCGATCCGCTCAACCACGTGCAGGTGGAATTGCTGAAGGAGCATCGCGCGCAGAACCCGGACGAGCAGGTGCTGCGCGGGATTCAGCTGACGATCAACGGCATATCGGCGGGGCTGCGGAATAGCGGGTGACCACTGTCGTTCCGGGGCGCGCGCAAGCGCGAACCCGGAACCTCGAGATTCTCAGGTGCGCAATTACGCACCATAGTTCGACGCTTTCGCGTCGCCCCGGAATGACGGTGGAGACCACTCACGGCTTCATCGCACCCTGCGCGCTGGTGTAGACCGCGTAGAGCGATGACGAACCGCAGATGTAGAGCCGGTTGCGCTGCTGGCCGCCGAAGCACAGATTGGCGACGGTTTCCGGGATGTGGATCTTGCCCAGCAGATCGCCGTCAGGTGTGTAGCAGCGCACGCCGTCCTCGTTCGGATCGCCCCAGCCGACGGAGCACCACAGCCGCCCGGCGGTATCGCAGCGCAGCCCGTCGGTGATGCTGGGCTTGGGCATGTCCGCAAACACCTTGCTGTTCGAAAGCTTGCCGGCCGCAAGATCGACGTCGAACACGCGGATATGCGACGGGTTGTCCGGCGCGTCGGTGAAGCCGGTATCGCAGATATAGAGCTTCTTCTCGTCGGGCGAGAAGCAGAGGCCGTTCGGCTGCACGAAGTCGTCGACCACCATCTTGATGTCGCCGGATTTCGGATCGACGCGGTAGACGTTCTTCTTGTCCTGCTCGGCATCGGCCTTGATGCCTTCGTAGAATCCGCCGATGCCGTAGGCCGGGTCGCAGAACCAGATCGAACCGTCAGCGGCAACGACCGCGTCGTTTGGCGAGTTCAGTTTCTTGCCGTTGTACTTGTCGGCGATGATGGTGATCGAGCCATCGAGTTCGGTCCGGGTAACGCGGCGGCCGGAATGCTCGCAGGTGATCAGCCGTCCCTCGCGGTCGATGGTGTTGCCGTTCGAGTTCATCGACGGCTGCCGATAGACGCTGACGTGGCCGTCGTCTTCCGAGAAGCGCATGATGCGGTTGTTGGGGATGTCGCTGAAGAGAACATATCGCCCGGCCGGAAAGTAGACCGGGCCTTCGGCCCAGCGGAAGCCGGTCGCGACGCGCTCGACCGCCATGGTGCCGGCGAAGGCGGGAAAGCCCGTCGGCCCGAACGAAACCTTCGGCTTCTTCATCGACTCCAGTCGGGCGTCCGGATAGCGGGCGCCGGACAGCGGACCGAGCGGCAAAGGCGGTGCTGCGGTGGTCGGCACGCCGGTCTGGCCAAGCGGCGCGACGGAGGCGGCAGAAGCCGTTTTCACCGTGACAGCGGAGGCGGCAAGTGCCGCAGCGCCGGTCAATATCTTGCGGCGATCGAAACCGCCGCCTTGCTGGTGGGAATCGGAAAAGGTCAGTGAGCTTGTCATGATTTCCTCCCGTTTTTTTATTGGAAGGAAAACATCCGCCCGCAATCAGGCATAAAGCGGGCGGACTCGCGATGAAGCAATCAGAGATGGTGATGCAGCGCAGCAGACTTGAAGGATGGGTAGAGCGTAGCGAAACCCATCCTTCAGCTGCCTCGTGTTGCTCAGATCGGATCCCAGGGGAAGATGTCTGCCGAGCGGTCGAGCTTGTAGAAGGAATCCTTGAGCGCCGGCATGCCGTGTTCGGCAATGGTCTGCGGCGTCCAGCCTTCGCTGCGATGCACCGAGCGCAGCGGCCGGTTCTGGCTGAACAGGAAAATCTCGTTCATGCGTACGCCGAAGATCTGCCCGGTCACATCCTTGGCGGCATCGGACATGAGATAGGCGCAAACCGGCGCGATCTTCTCCGGACCCATCTGCTTGATCTTCTCGACCCGGGCCTTCTGGGCTTCGGTCTCGGTCGGAATGGTGCCGATCATGCGGGTCCAGGCGAACGGCGAGACGCAGTTCGAGCGCACGTTGAAGCGGCCCATGTCGAGCGCGATCGACTTCGACAGGCCGACGATGCCGAGCTTGGCGGCGGCGTAGTTGGCCTGGCCGAAATTGCCGATCAGGCCGGAGGTCGAGGTGAAGTGCACGAAGGAACCGCTCTCCTGCTCGCGGTAGATCCGCGCCGCGGCGTGAGAGACGTAGAACGAGCCCATCAGGTGCACCTTGATGACGGCCTCGAAGGCCTCCACGCTCATTTTATGGAAGATCATGTCGCGCAGGATGCCGGCGTTGTTGACGACGCCGTCGAGCCGGCCGAAATGATCGGTTGCGGTTTTGACGATCTTGCTCGCCGGGATCGCTTCGGCCACCGACTCGAAGTTGGGCACCGCGATGCCGCCGCGCTTCTTGATCTCCTCGACCACTTCCTCTGCGGGCGCGGCCGACGTACCCGCGCCATCGGCGGCGCCGCCGGGATCATTGACCACGACCTTGGCGCCCTCGGCGGCGCAGAGCAGCGCGATCTCGCGCCCGATGCCACGGCCCGCGCCGGTGACGATGATGACCTTGTCTTGCAGTGATTTTGCCATTGGGAGTTCTCCTGTTGTTTCCGTCATTCCGGGGCGCGCGGAGCGCGAACCCGGAATCTCGAGATTCCGGGTCTGGTCCTTCGGACCATCCCGGAATGACGGAGGTTGTTACTTCTCGTTCGTAAAGATGATCGTGCCACTCGCCGCGAACATGCCGCCGACACCGTGACAGACCGAGATTTTCGCGTCCTTGACCTGCGCCGGCGCGATGCCGCGCATCTGCCGCACGCTTTCCTGCAGCGCATACATGCCGTACATGCCGGAATGCATGTAGCTCAGCCCGCCGCCATTGGTGTTGAGCGGCAGCTTGCCGCCGGGGCGGGTGTTGCCGTCGGCGATGAATTTTCCGGTTTCCTCGTGCGGCATGAAGCCGAGATCGCCGAGCCCGAACAGCGGAAGATGTGCGAAGGCGTCGTAGATCATCAGGTGATCGACGTCCTTGTGGGTGATGCCGGCCTCCTTGAACGCAGTGGGGCCGGCGACCTTGAAGGCGCGCGAGGAGTTGAACGTCTCCATCTGGCTGACCATCGGCGTTTCCACGCTCTCGCCGGTGCCGAGAATGTAGACCGGCTTCTTCGGGAAATCCTTGGCGCGATCGGCTGACGTGAGGATCAGCGCGCCGCCGCCGTCGGTGACGAGGCAGCACTGCAGCAGGCGGAACGGATAGGCGATCATCCGCGAATTGAGGACGTCGGCGACCGTGATCGGGTCCTTCATCATCGCGCGCGGGTTCTTGGCGGCCCACTCGCGCTGCACCACGGCGACCATGGCAATCTGCTCCTGGGTGATGCCGTGGGTCTTCATGTAGCGCAGCACCGGGATCGGGAACATGCTGGGCGGGCCATAGACGCCGAACGGCGCCTCGAACTGCCCCTGCAGGCTGTCGGCGGGGATCGAGCGCGGCAATTTGCCGATCATCGACTTGCCGCTCTCGGCGTGGGTGATCAGCACAGTCTTGCAGAGGCCCGCTTCGATGGCCGCCGCGGCATGGCGGACGTGCAGCATGAACGAGCAGCCGCCGACGGACGTGCCGTCGACCCAGGTCGGCGTGATGCCGAGGTAGTGGGCGATCTGCTGCGGCGTTTCCACCGCGGTGGCGATGCCGTCGATGTCGGACAGTTTCAGCCCGGCATCGGCGATGGCGTTGAGCGCCGCGTCCGCATGGAGCTGGATCTGCGACATGTTGGGGATGACGCCGAGTTCGGTGGTCTCGGCTGCGCCGACGACGGCGACTGCATTTTTGCGCATGATGCTCAGCCCTTCGCCGGACGGAATTGAGGAAGGGTGATCTTGTCGTCGAGCTTCTCGAACGCGACTTCGAGCTTCATGTCGAGCTCCAGCGCCTCCGGCGTCTGCGGGCAGTCGATGATGTTGCTCATCATGCGCGGGCCTTCGTCGAGTTCGACGACCGCGATCGCGTAAGGCGGCGTGAAGCCGGGCGCCGCCGGACGGTGGTTGATGACGTAGCTGTAGAGCTTGGCCTTGCCGCTGGCCTTGAACACCGAGACCTTGCGCGAGGCGCAGGAGGGGCAGAACGGGCGCGGCGGAAAATAGACGTTGGCGCAGGCGTCGCAGCGCTGCAGGCGCAATTCGCCGGCCTGCGTGCCCTCCCAGAAATGCTGCGTTTCGGGTGTGGGCTTTGGTTTAGCGCGCGCGGGCTCCGCCATATCGGCTGTTCTCCTTGGGAAACGGCGCCGGGGGCGCTTGTTGCGATCTTGATGCGACATTTGACCATTGCCCGTCAACGGTCCAGCAGCGGTGCTGCCGCATGGCTGCATTCCTGCGTTGGAGAGCGCTTGTATGCCAGCGATTTTCCGCGCTAGGGTATTTCTCACTGCGAAACATGTCGCGCGCGCAACGGCGATGGAGACGAGGTGCGAACCATTCGAATTGGCTCTGGCGCCGGCTATTCGGGCGATCGCATCGAGCCCGCGATCGAACTCGCCGAAAAGGGCGACATCCAGTATCTCGTGTTCGAGTGCCTGGGCGAGCGCACGGTGGCGCTGGCGCAGCAGGCGCGGATGAAAAATCCGGAAAGCGGCTATGACCCGCTGCTCGAAGAGCGAATGCGCGCGGTGCTTCCGCTCTGCGCTTCCAAAGGCATCAAGATCGTCACCAACATGGGCGCTGCCAATCCGGTAGCGGCCGCGCGCAAGACCGCCGAGATCGCAAAGTCGCTCGGACTGTCCGAACTGAAGATCGCCGCTGTCGTCGGCGACGATGTGCTCGACGCCTGCAAGGACGGCGATCTGCCGATCATGGAGTTCGACGGCACGATCCGTCAGCTCGGCAACCGGCTGTTGTCCGCCAATGCCTATCTCGGCGCCGAACCGATGGCGCAGGCGCTGGCATCGGGCGCCGATATCGTCATCACCGGGCGGGCGTCCGATCCGGCGCTGTTTCTGGCGCCGATGATCCACGCGTTCGGCTGGGCGATGGATGACTGGAATCTGCTGGGGCAGGGCACCGTCGCCGGGCATCTGCTCGAATGCGCCGGCCAGATCACCGGCGGCTATTTCGCCGATCCCGGCTACAAGGACGTGCCCGATCTGGCGCGGCTCGGATTTCCGATCGGCGAAGTCGGCGAGGACGGCAGTCTCGTCATCACCAAGGTTGCAGGTTCCGGCGGCGCGGTGACGGCGCAGACCTGCAAGGAGCAGTTGCTCTATGAGGTGCACGACCCCGCCAAATATTTCCAGCCGGATGTGGTCGCGGATTTTTCTCAAGTGAAGGTCGAGGAGATCGGACCTGATCGCGTGCGCGTCAGCGGCGGGCGGGGGACGAAGCGGACCGATACGCTGAAGGTCTCGGTTGGCTATGTCGACAGCTACATCGGCGAGGGGCAGATCTCCTATGCCGGTCCTGGCGCACTGGCGCGGGGACGGCTGGCGCTGGAGATCGTCCGCGAGCGGCTGAAGCTGACCGGCGTCGACGCCAGCGAATGGCGGTTCGAACTCGTCGGCGTCGATTCCCTGCACGGCGCGGAAGTCTCCGCGCGCGCCAACGAACCCTATGAGGTGCGCGTTCGTGTCAGCGGCCGCACCGAGAATTTGCGTGAGGCGGTCAGGATCGGCAACGAGGTGGAAACGCTTTACACCAACGGCCCGGCGGCGGGCGGTGGCGCGTGGAAGTCGGCGCGCGACGTCGTCGCGGTGGCGTCGGTGCTGCTGCCGCGCGAACTGGCCAAGCCGCAAGTCCGGTTCGTGGGGGCGTGACGATGAAGCTGCGCGAGATCGCTCATTCCCGCACCGGCGACAAGGGCAACATCTCCAATATTTCCGTCATCGCCTATGATGCGAAGGACTATCCGCTGCTGCTCGAGCAGGTCACGGCGGCGCGGGTGAAAGCGCATTTCGCCGGCGTCGTCCAGGGCGAGGTGGTTCGCTACGAACTGCCCAATCTTTCCGCGCTGAACTTCGTCATGGACCAGGCGCTCGGCGGTGGCGTCACGCGGTCGCTGGCGCTCGACGCGCACGGCAAGTCGCTGAGTTCGGCGCTGCTCGACCTCGAACTCGACATCGCACCCGCACCCGACAACAAGCAATAACAGAGAGCACCAGCCGTCATGCCCGATACGCCGACACTTGCCACATTGGCCGCCGATCTCGACAGCGGCGCGACCACCGCCCGGAAACTGGTCGAGGCGTGCCTCGCCCGGATCGCCGATCCCGCCGGCGAAGGCCAGCGCGTCTTCATCCACGTCGACAAGGAGGCTGCGCTCGGGGCTGCCGACGCCATGGACCGGCTGCGCAAGGCCAATGCCGCGCCGTCGCCGTATGCCGGCATTCCCGTCTCGATCAAGGATCTGTTCGACATCAAGGGGCAGGTGACCCGCGCCGGCTCCCGCGCGCTGGAGGAGAATTGCACGCCGGCGGAGGGCGATGCGACCGTGGTGGCGCGGCTGCGCCGGGCGGGCTTCATCGTGATCGGCCGCACCAACATGACCGAGTTCGCCTATTCGGGCATCGGCATCAATCCGCATTACGGCACGCCGAAGAGCGCCTGGAATCGCAGCGTCGGCCACGTCCCCGGCGGCTCGTCGTCGGGCGCCGCAGTGTCGATCGCCGATCAAATGGCCTATGGCGCGCTCGGCACCGATACCGGCGGCTCCTGCCGGATTCCGGCGGCGTACAACGGAATCGTCGGCTACAAGCCGACGCAGGCCCGCGTGCCGCTCGACGGCGGCGTGCCGCTGTCGTCCTCGCTCGACAGTTTTGGGCCGCTGGCACGCAGCGTTGCCTGCTGCGCGGTGCTCGATGCCGTGCTCGCGGGTGAGGCCGTGCAGCCGTTGCAGCCGCGCCCGGTCAAGGGCATGCGGCTTGCGGTGCCGACCACGGTCGCGCTCGATGATCTCGACGACGAGGTCGCGAAGACCTTCGAGCGCGCGCTGGAGACTCTGTCGCGCCATGGCGCATCGATCGAGCGGATCGAGGTGCCGGAATTTCACGATGTCGGCGTCATGAACAGCAAGGGCGGCTTTGCCGCCGCGGAAAGCTACGCCTGGCATCGCTACCTGATCGTCAGCCAGGGCGACGTCTACGATCCCCGGGTTCGCGTTCGCATCCTGCGCGGCGAAAGCATCAGCGCGGCTGACTACATCGATATCCTCGACGCGCGCCGCTCGTTCATCGCGCGGACGGAAGCGCGCATCGCGCCCTATGACGCGCTGGTGCTGCCGACGACTGCGAACACCCCGCCTGCCATTGCCGACCTCGCCGACGACAAGGCGTTCACCACCGAAAATTTGCGCGCGTTGCGCAACTGCACGCTGATCAACATGCTCGATGGCTGCGCGATCTCGCTGCCGGCGCATCGCGATGGCGAGGTGCCGGTCGGGCTGATGCTCGCGGCGGCGGGCGGCTCGGACCGCCGCATCTTCGAACTGGCCGCCGGAATGGAAAACATCATCCGTGTTTGACCTGACCTTCAACGTCCAGGACAAGGGCGCGGGCACGCCGCTGACGCTTGCCATTGACACGGCCGTCATCGCCGGCTGGACCGGCCGCGACCCGGTGGCGCGCGACAAGCACATCGCCGAGCTCGAGGCGATCGGCATTGCGCGCCCCGCGACAACGCCGATCTACTATCGATGCTCGGCACGCCGGATCACGCTCGCCGACAGCATCGAAGTCTGCGGCGAAAATTCCAGCGGCGAGGTCGAGTTCGTGCTGATCGGCTGGCAGGGCCGCATCTTCGTCGGCTGCGGCTCCGACCATACCGACCGCAAAGTGGAGAGCTACAGCGTCACCGTCTCCAAGCAGATGTGCGACAAGCCGATGGCGTCCGTGCTGTGGGAGCTGGAGGACGTCATCAGCCATTGGGATCGGCTGATCCTGCGCGCCTGGGCCACGATCGGTGGCCAGCGCGTGCTCTATCAGGAAGGCACGCTCGACCACATGCTGCCGGTGAAGGACCTGATCGCGCGCGGCTTCGGGGCTACGGGCCTGCCCGACGGCTGCGCCATGTTCGGCGGCACGTTTGCGGCCAAGGGCGGCATTCGTCCGGCCGATCGCTTCGAGTTCGAACTGGAAGATCCCGTGCTGAAGCGCAAGATCAGCCACGGATATGACGTGGTCACGCTGCCGGTGCTGGGCTGAGCCCATCCACACGTCGTCCCGACGAAGGCCGGGATCCATATCCCGGTTGCCTGTTGTTGGAAGAAGCCATCGGCCTCGTGCCCAGCATCATCGCCACGGCGTATGGGTCCCGGCCTTCGCCGGGACGACGACTGAGTTTTCGGAAATCGGGTGGCGTATGCCGGGGGCATTTGCGAGACTTTTCGCCATGAAAGCGACCGCCAGAAATATCGACTGTTCCTCGGAAATCGCCGCCCGCGTCGACGCCGTCGACTGGGCGCAGGCGACTGCCGATCTCGATGCGCAGGGCTGCGCCGTCCTGAAGGGGTTGTTGTCGCCGGACGAGTGCGCCGCATTGGCCGCGCTCTATCCAGACGACAAGAATTTCCGCAGCCGCATCGTGATGGGGCGCCACGGCTTCGGCCGGGGTGAGTACAAGTATTTCGCCTATCCACTGCCCGACCTGATCGCGCAATTGCGGCCTGCGCTTTACGCGCGGCTTTGTTCCGTCGCCAATCGCTGGAACGAGACGATGGGGATCGACATCCGCTATCCTGATAGCCACGAGGCGTTCCTGAAGCGCTGCCACGACGCCGGGCAGACGCGGCCGACGCCGCTGCTGCTGCAATATGGCGAGGACGACTACAACTGCCTGCACCAGGATCTCTATGGCGAGCACGTGTTTCCGCTGCAGGTCGCGATCCTGCTGTCGCAGCCGGGGCGCGATTTCGAAGGCGGCGAGTTCGTGCTGACGGAGCAGCGGCCGCGGATGCAGTCGCGGGCTGAAGTGGTTCCGCTGGCGCAGGGAGACGCGGTCGCCTTTGCTGTGCATCACCGGCCAGTGCAGGGGACGCGCGGGCCCTATCGGGTTAACCTGCGCCACGGCGTCAGCAGGGTTCGCTCCGGCCACCGCCATACCGTTGGCGTGATCTTTCACGATGCCAAGTGAGCACGGACTTGCAAGCGAGCACGGACTGAATTGACGGCTGATCTGTTCGAGAGCGTTGGCGACATGCGCCCGTCGCGCGAGGCGATGGCGGAGGGTGCCGTGCTGCTGCGCGGCTTTGCGCGACCGTTCGAGGCCGAGTTGCTTCCGGCACTGCGCGCCATCGTCAAACAGTCGCCGTTTCGGCATCTGGTCACGCCGGGCGGTCACCGCATGTCGGTCGCGATGACCAATTGCGGAAATGTCGGCTGGGTGTCCGATAACACCGGCTACCGCTATGACGCCATCGATCCCGACTCCGGACAGAAGTGGCCGGCGATGCCGCCTGTGCTGCAGAGACTGGCGGCTGACGCGGCTGATGACGCCGGGTTCAACGGCTTCGAGCCCGAGGCCTGCCTGATCAATCGCTACGTGCCCGGCGCAAAGCTGTCACTGCATCAGGACAAGGACGAACTCGATTTTGGTGCGCCTATCGTCTCGGTCTCGCTCGGGCTGCCTGCGGTCTTCCTGTTCGGCGGCCCGAAGCGCGCTGACAAAACTGTGCGCTACCGGCTAGAGCACGGCGACGTCGTCGTCTGGGGCGGGCCGTCGCGGCTATTCTTTCACGGCGTTGCGCCGCTGGCCGACGGCGAGCACGCCGTCATGGGCGGCCAGCGCATCAATCTGACTTTCCGCAAGGTGCGCTGATCCCACAAGGGAGAAGGGGAGAAACGTTCCATCCACGGTTCCGCTGGTCTATGTTCCTCGCGCCGAGGGGGGCCACATGACCGCATCAGAAGCAACGTCCGACACCAGTACAAGCGCAACCGGCACAGGCGTGTATCTAGCCGTCCTGCAACTGGTCTTCGCACTGGGCTGGACCACTTACGTCATCTATCTGCCGAAACTTTGCGCCGACGTCGGCATCGCGCCGTCGGCGGTGATCCTGATTCTGATGCTCGATCAGGCGATCTTCACCATTGCCGACACCGCGATGGGAATTGCCGCGGACCGGATCGCGCCGTTCGTCGGCAAGCTCGGCGTTTTCGTGGGCGCGCTGACCGGAATCTCCTGTGCGGCGTTCATCGCACTGCCGTTCGTGGCCGGCACCGGGCCTGGCGCGCAGGTCTGGTTCATCGGGCTGGCCCTGATCTGGGTCGTGACGTCATCGGCGTTGCGGGCGCCGCCGCTGACATTGCTGGGCAAGTACGCCGCGCGGCCGGCGATCCCGTTTCTTTCGGCGCTGGCGATGGTCGGTTACGGCCTGGCGGGGGCGATATCGCCCTATCTCGGCGTGGTGCTGCGCCACCACGATCCGCGATTGCCATTCGTGATCTCGGGCGTGGTGCTGCTCGTTACGACGCTCGCCCTGTCGCGGGTCGAACGCGGCCTTGCGCAGGCACCGGCCGTCGCGAAGAAGCCGCCAGCGCCGGCAAAATCGCTTGGTCAGGTACCGATGTTCTTCATCGCCTCGATGGTCATCCTGGCGCTGGGCTATCAGTTGCACTTTTCGATCAACAGCACGCCGTTCTACCTGCGCTTCGCGAAGCCGGACGACCTGCAATGGCTGATGCCGGTGTTCTGGATCGGCTTCAACATCGCGATGTTTCCGGCGAGCGTTGTCGTCAAGCATCGCGGCGGGCTGATCGTGATGGGCGCCGCGGGCCTGTTGGGCGCGCTCGCCGTTCTTGGCGCCGAGATGGCCGGCAATTTGAACATGCTGATCGTGGCGCAGTTCGTTGCGGGTGCCGCGTGGGGCTGCATGCTGATGGCCGCGGTTTCGGCTGCGTTGGCGATTGGCGAGACCGGTGCGGAGGGCAAGGTGGTCGGCCTGGTGTTCTCTGCGCTCGCGCTCGCGACCTTTGCGCGGATGGCAGCCGTCGCCGGCGGCCTGCAGCGGCTGCCGGAGTATGCGCCGCTGTTGCAATGGGCGCCGGTCGCGTGCTGGCTGGTCGCCGGTGTGGGCCTGCTGGTGATTGCGGCGTCGCGAATGCAGCGGAGTGTGGTGGAGAGAAGGGTGTAATTTCTCTCTCGCAGTCGTTCCGGGATGGTGCGTAAGCACCAGACCCGGAATCTCGAGATTCCGGGTTCGGTCCTTCGGACCGCCCCGGAATGACGCGCAATTACGGCTTCGGCGGATGAATGAACGCCCACGGGCTCACTTCCGAATCCGTCGGCACTTCCACCGAGATCAGATATGGCCCGCCGTCGGCGAGCGCTTTCTCCAATGTAGGACGGAAATGATCCGGCGAGGTGACGCGCGCGGCGCCGACGCCGAAGGATTCGGCCAGCTTGACGAAATCCGGATTGACCAGGTCCGATGCCACGACGCGGCCGTCAAAATGCTGGCGCTGGTCGCGGCGGACATTGCCGTAGGCGTTGTTGTTGAACACCAGCGTCACCACCCCGATCTTGAACTGTACCGCGGTGGAGAGTTCCTGGACCGCGAACATGAAGCCGCCGTCGCCGGTGATCGCGACCACAGGCTTGTCAGGGTTGGCGACCTTGGCGCCGAGGGCCGTCGGGAAGCCGGAGCCGAGCGTGCCCTGGTAGCCCGACGTGATGAAGGTGCGCGGCTCGTAGACCGGGAAGCCGTACCAGGAGGCGAAGCCGACCTGCGACAGTTCATCGGTGACGATCGCATTCGCCGGCAAGACCTCGCGCAGGATTTTCAGATAGGCCATCTGCGGCTGGATCTTCTGGATTTCCTGCTGCGCCGCTGCGGTGGCTTCGCGGATCTCGGCGCGCCGGCCGCTGGTCTTGCTGTAGCTAGACTTCTTCACGGCTGCGACGAGATCGGCGGTGCCGGCTTTGGCGTCAGCAACCACTGGTGCGTCGGATACAAGCCGGCGCATTTCCACTGGGTCGATATCGATGCGAACCGATTTCAATCCCGGCGGCTGGTACGGCCAGCGGAATCCGGATGCGGGCAATTCCATCCGCGTGCCGATCCCGATCATCAGATCGGTGTTCGGCCAAAGCTTGTAGGCGGCGGCCATGGTCAGGCCGAGTTCGTGCGCATTGGAGACGATGCCGCGCCCGCTGCGGAATGCCACCACGGGCGCGTCGATCATCTCGGCGAGTTCGAGAATCTCCTCGCGCGCATGGATCGCGCCGCTGCCGACGAAGATCATCGGCCGCTTGCTGCCCTTGATCAGTGCTGCGGCGGCCTTGATGCGATCAGGATCGGGCTGCGGCGCGGGCAGGGGGGCGAGCACGGTGGAAGCGCCCACCTGCGCGCGCTGGGTAAAAACGTCCCACGGCATTTCCAGCGAAACCGGGCCGCGCCGGCCCGACATCATTTCCTGAAACGCGCGCGATACCATCGCGGGCGCCGTGTCGGGATATTCGATGCGGTCGGCCCATTTGACGAAGGTACGCAGCGTCGCCAATTGATCCGGCATCTCGTGCAGATGGCCGCGGCCCTTGCCGAGGAAATTCGTCGGCACCTGGCCGGTGAGGCACATGACAGGCTCGTTGCAGCCGAAGGCGGTGAGCAACGCGGCGCTGGCGTTGAGTACGCCGGGGCCAGGCACCACGCTGAACACGCCGGGCTTGCCCGAGGAGCGTGCATAGCCGAATGCCATGTAGCCGCAGGCCTGCTCGTGCCGCGCGCCGATCACCTTGAGCTGCGCCTGATGGAAGGCGTCGAACAGGCCGTAAATCTGCGCGCCCGGCAGGCCGAACACGGTGTCGACGCCATGCGCGACAAGGCCATTGACGATAGCTTCGCCGCCGGAGGTTGAATTCATTGTACTATCCACTCGCTTGTCACTAGCTTTTCAGGATTGATCAGGCTTCGTCGGCCACGCCGTTCTTCAGCACGCCGACCCCGTCGGCTTCCACCTCGATGACGTCGCCGGGCTTGAGATAGCGTGGCGGATCGAAGCGCGCGCCGGCGCCGGTCGGCGTTCCCGTCACGATGACGTCGCCTGCTACCAGCGTGGTGAAGGTCGAGAGGTAGTTGATGAGATAGCGGAAGCCGAAGATCAACCGACCGGTGCGGTCGTCCTGCCGCGTCTCGCCGTTGACCCGCGTGGTCAGGTGGATGTCGGCGATCTGGCTCTCATTGGTATAGGGCACCAGCCACGGACCGAGGCTGCCGGTGGAATCGAAATTCTTGCCCTGCGTCACGTTGAACTTGGCGTGCCGCACCCAGTCGCGGATGGTGCCCTCGTTGCACAGCGTGACCGCGGCGATGTGATCGAGCGCGTCGGCCTCCCTGATGTGCCGGCCGGCCTTGCCAATGACCAGCACCAGTTCGCCTTCGTAATCGAGCTGCGTGGAAGCACGCGGGCGGATCAGCGGCGCGTTGTGGCCGACGAACGAGCGCGGCGTCCGCATGAACATGCTCGGATATTTCGGTGCATCCTGGCCGTCCTTGTACTCGGCGTTGCGGTCCGGATAGTTCACGCCGATGCAGATGATCTTTTCCGGTGCGGGGATCGGCGGCTGCCAGTTGATCGCGTCGAGCGCGTGGTCCGGCTGGTGCCGCGCGCTTTCTTCCGCAAGCCTCATCAGGGCGCCGGCGGCGATGGCCTCGCGCAGCGTCGGATAATCCTTCCCGAAACGCGCTGAGAGATCGACGATGCCGGCATCGGTCACGGCGCCGTATCTCTGCGCGCCGTTGACGGTGAAGGTGGCGAGGCGGGGAGAGGCCATTAGAACCTTGATCCAAAGGGTTTGAAGTCTTGGCCGATATATCTCGGCAACGACGGTGCGCTCCCTCTCCCATGGGGAGAGGGTTGGGGTGAGGGGGGACGGTCTATCGTTGGTCCGCAACCCCTCACCCGGATCGCAAGGGCGATCCGACCTCTCCCTATGGGAGAGGTAAAGCCGAAGTCGCGGCAAGTGTTGTTGTGGCTCATCTCAGTCCGCAATCGTGACATCGGCGACGAAGGCCGGGTCGCGCACCGCTTGGCCCGCGAAGGGCGTGCCCTCCTCGAACCAGGAGCGTGGCGCAGGTGCGCCCCACAGCGTTTGCCGGCGCGGGTCCTTCAGCGACCAGCGCAGTGGTTCGTGGTCGTGATCGCCGGTGAAATAGTCGCTGGTGTAGAGCTCGAGGCGGTGGCCGTCGGGATCCCTGACGTAAAGAAAGAATGCGTTCGAAATGCCGTGGCGTCCGGGGCCGCGCTCGATGTTCTTCAGGTAGCCGCTGGAGGCCATCACGTCACAGAGATGCAGCACGTTCATCGCCGTCGGCACCCAATAGGCGAAGTGATGCAGGCGAGGGCCGCGGCCGTTGGTAATGGCGAAGTCATGGACATTGCCCTTGCGGTGCATCCAGGCCGCGGCGATCCGCCCGTTCGGGCCGTCTTCCTCGCCATATTCGGTCAGGCGGAAGCCGAGCCGGGCGTAGAAGTCGACGGTGTTCTGCACTTCCGGCGCGAAGACGTTGAAATGATCGAGCCGCTGCGGATGGCAACCCTTGTAGAGATCGTAGCGCCGCAAGAGATGCGGGCGCTTGTCCATCGTCGCATAGAGTTCGAGCTGGAAGCCGGCGGGATCGGTGAATTGCAGCGTGCGGCCCTGGAACGGCTGGTCGGCGAACGCATAGGTGATGCCGTTCTCGGAAAAGAAGCTCGCCGCCTTGTCGAGATCGCCATCATTGCCGACCTTGAAGCCGAGGCGGCTGCAGGCGGCCACAGCGGCTTTCCGCAGCACCAGCGAGTGATGCTGGTGCTCCTCGGAGCCGCGCAGGTAAACGGCCTTGTCGTCGGCCTCCTCGACATGCAGGCCGACGGTGGTCTCGTAAAACGCGCGGCTCTTGTCGAGATTGGTGACATCGAGCACCGCGTGGCTGCAGCGGATGATGTTGAACGGGGGATCGAAGATGTGCGTTGGCACGGGCATGTGCGTTCCCTTGGTTGTTCGTCATTCCGGGGCGGTCCGCAGGACCGAACCCGGAATCTCGAGGTTCCGGGTCTGGTCCTTCGGACCATCCCGGAACGACGGCATTACACTCCCAATTTCTGAATCTTGTGCGTCCCGCGCGCGAGCGAGACGTGTTTGGTTTCCATGTAGAAGTCGAACGAATAGTCGCCGCCGTCGCGGCCGATGCCTGACGATTTCATGCCGCCGAACGGCGTCGGAAGGTGGCGGACGTTTTCGGAGTTGAGCCAGATCATGCCGGCCTCCAGCGCATCGGCGACCCGCAGCGCGCGGCCCATGTCGCCGGTCCAGACATAGCCGGCGAGGCCATATTGGACGCCGTTGGCGATCTCGACGGCGTCCTTCTCGTCCTTGAAGGTGAGCACGGTGAGGAAGGGCCCAAACACTTCCTCCTGCGCCACGCGCATTTTCGAATGCGCTGACGTGACCAGCGTCGGCTGCACATAATGCCCGCCGCCGGGCCCGTCATGCGGCTTGCCGCCGACCGTGATCGTGGCGCCGTCCTTGCGGACCACGTCGAAATAGCTGCAGACCTTGGCGAGATGCCGTTCGTGGATCAGCGGTCCGATCTCGGTGACGGGATCGAGGGGATGCCCGACCTTCAGGGCTTTCACCCGTGCGGTGAGCTTCTCGATGAGTTTCCCGGCGATGCCTTCCTGCACCAGCAGCCGGCTCGACGAAGTGCAGCGCTCGCCGTTAAGCGAGTAGATCATGAACACCACCGCATCGAGCGCGCGGTCGAGATCGGCGTCGTCGAACACGATCACCGGGTTCTTGCCGCCGAGTTCGAAGTGCACGCGCTTCAGCGTCGGCGCGCCCTGCGCCATGATCGCCGAGCCGGTGGCGCTTTCGCCGACGAAGCCGATCGCCTTGATGGCGGGATGCTCGGTCAGCGCCTTGCCGGCTTCCTCGCCCATGCCGTGGACGGTGTTGAGCACGCCGTCGGGCAGGCCGGCCCGTTTCGCCAGGTTCGCCAGCAGGTCCGCCGTGACAGGCGACCATTCCGCGGGCTTGTGCACGACGGTGCAACCGGCCGCCAGCGCCGGCGCGATCTTCCAGGTCGACAGCATGAACGGTGTGTTCCACGGCGTGATCACGCCGACGGGGCCAATCGACACGCGCGTGGAGATGTTCCAATGCTCCTCGCTCGGCGTGCTGAGGCCGTCGCGGGCCTCGGCGCATTTGTCGGCGAAGAAGCGGAAGTTTTCGGCGGCGCGGATCGCGGCCTTGGCCATGAAGCGGTGCGCCTGGCCGGTGTCGATGCATTCCAGCACCGCGATGTCGTCGGCGTTGTCCTCGATCGCGTCGGCCACGCGATGCAGCAGCTTCTTGCGCATCGTGGCCGGCATGTCGCGCCAGGACTTGAAGGCGAGGTTAGCTGCGGTTGCCGCACGATCGATGTCTTCGGCATTGCCACGCGCGACCGATGCCAGCGCCGCGCCATCGACCGGCGACCTGGTCTCGAACGTCTGGCCCGATATCGACGGCACGGTCTTGCCGTCGATCATGTGCCCGATGCCCTCGGACTTCAGCTTTGCGAGCAGGGGAGCTGCGCGGTCGCGGTTGGCCTGAAACACGTCCTTGGGCGTCGCTTTATCCATGGGCCGTCTCCACCTTCAAGGCTTCGTGGATGTTGTTGCGTTTCCAGCTGGTCTCCTTGTCGTTGATCTGCATGTCGAATGACAGCGCGAACTTGCTGTCCGCGAACACGGGATCAAGATAGGCCGACAGGACCTCGAAAATATGCTCGCCGGCCTTCTTCCGGGTCGCGAGGTCGCGCCCCTCGCCAAGCCGTAGCACCATGTCGAGGAAACCAAAATTTTTGCTGCCGTCGGCGATCGCATAATGATCGCACCTGACGGCGCGGACGCGGATGCCCCCGAGCGGGAAGATGCCGGTCTCGACCGCGGCCTTTCGGACCACCTCCACGACGAGGCCCATGTCGACGCGGCCGTCGAGATTGGCAGAATATTCAAGCGTGAAATGCGGCATGGGCTATGGCTCCGACGATTGTTTGGGCATAGGGCGAAGTAACAGCTCAAGCAGCCGGGCCATCAAAAAATAGCGGGTGCCGAAATTTGTTTAACATGTTAAGTTATATCAGGCAAACCGGTTTGATGCTTGCTGCAGCGCAAAACTTTATCCCTTTCTCTCATCAATCATTTCGAAATGGCGGACGACGGAAGATGACAGGCAAGAGATCGCCGGGCACATCGCGCGCGAACGATGGCAGGGCAGGCGAGGGCCGCGGCGTGCCGATGCGTGAATTCTCCCGCTCGCTGCCGATGGCGCTGCTGCGCGCGCGCGAAGCGGTGATGCGGCAATTCCGGCCGTCGCTGCGCAATCACGGGCTGACCGAACAGCAATGGCGGATTCTGCGCGCGCTGACGGCCGTGGACAGCATCGAAGTTACGGAATTGGCGCGTGTCGCGTTCCTGCTTGGGCCGAGCCTGTCGCGGATCCTGCGCGATCTCGAAGCGCGCGAACTGATCGAACGCCGCGCTGCGGAGGCCGATCTGCGGCGCGGCGTGGTGTCGATCTCGCCGAATGGGCTGAAGCTGATCGAGGCCGTCGCGCCCACGTCGGAGGCGATCTACGCCGAGATCACCGGCCGTTTTGGCGCCCGCAAGCTCGCCGAACTGCAGGACATGCTTGGCGAACTGGAACGCAGCCTTGCGGAGATGGGCGTGACTGACGAGGCTGACGCCGAGGCCGAGGAGTAATCACAAATCTGCATGATGCTACCGGCCCCATGCATAGCGGGCGGGCAAATGATTGCGATCATTTGTCAAATGCGACTGTGGCGGTAGACATGCGCGGAATTTTTCGCTCAAGTGCCGGCCAAGCCGGTCGTGAAAACCGGTGCGGGAGTTCGAAGGGTTCGCCGCCGACAGCGCCGGCTTCCCGACGCAAGGACAGGGCGGCAATCCGGATATGGTCACCATCCAGGTCAACAACCTGATCGATTTCGTTGCCGAGGTTTTTTCCCATTCGGAATCCTCGCCGGAGGAAGCCAGGCGCATCGCCACTTATCTGACCACGGCCAATCTCACCGGTCATGACAGCCACGGCGTGATCCGGGTTCCGGTCTACGTACGCTGGAAGAAGACCGGCAACGTCATTCCCAACCAGACGCCGGAGATCGTCGTCGACACGCCGTCGCTTGCCGTGGTCGACGGCAAGTTCGGCTATGGCCAGACCGTGACGCCGTTCGCGGTACGCACCGGCATCGAGAAGTGCAGGAAGGCGGGGCTGTCAGCGGTTGCGCTGCGCAACGCCGGGCATATCGGCCGGGTCGGCGACTGGGCCGAGATGGCAGCGGCCGAAGGGCTGGTGTCGGTTCACTTCGTCAACGCCGCGGGCTCGCTGCTGGTGGCGCCCTATGGCGGCGTTGAGAAGCGGCTCTCGACCGCGCCCTATTGCGTCGGCATTCCGCGAAAGGGGCAGGATCCGATCGTGCTCGATTTCGCCACCTCGGTTGTTGCCGAAGGCAAGGTGCTGGTGGCTAGCCGCGGCGGCAAGAAACTGCCGGCCGGCGCGCTGGTCGATGCCGACGGCACGCTGAGCGAGGAGCCGTCCGTGCTCTACGGCCCCTACACGCCGGACGGGCCGCGCGACCATACCAAGGGAACAGGTGCGATCCGCGCGTTCGGTGAGCACAAGGGCTCGGGGCTTGCGTTCATCTGCGAACTTCTCGGCGGTGCGCTCACGGGTACCGGTGCGACGTCGGGCGGCCGGCAGTTTGCCAACGGCATGCTCGCCTTCTACATCGACCCCAAGGTGATCGACACCAGCAGTTACTTCGACGAGGAAATATCGCGCTATACCGACTTCATCCGTCAGACCAAACCGATTGCCGGCATCGAGAGCGTGCTGGTGCCCGGCGATCCCGAACGGAAGACGCGCGCCGAGCGCACCAGGAACGGCGTGCCGCTGCCGGACGATACCTGGGCGGCGATTGTAAACACCGCCCGCGAGGTCGGCGTCAGCGAGGCCAGCATCCAGCGGGCTGCATCATGATTCTCCGTCATGGCGAGCGCAGCACGCGCTCCTAGCCATGGCGGGAAGGTTAGATCAACAGGAGGAATAGAGAGTGACAACCAACAACGTCAAGAAAGTCTGGGCTTCAGGCAAGGCCGTCGTGAATGCGTGGCTCGCGATCCCGTCGGGCTTCTCCGCCGAAGTGATCGCGCAATGCGGCTTCGACAGCGTGACCGTCGACATGCAGCACGGCGTTCAGGACTACCTTTCGATGGTCCAGTGCTTTCAGGCGATGAACGGCCATCCGGCGACGCCGATGGTCCGCGTGCCCTGGAACGAGCCCGGCATCATCGGCAAGGTGCTCGACGGCGGCGCCTATGGCGTGATCTGCCCGATGATCAACACCCCGAAGGAAGCCAAGGACCTCGTCCAGTTCGCCAAATATCCGCCGAAGGGCACGCGCTCGAACGGCCCGATCCGCGCCGGCATGTACGGCAGCGCGGGTTCGTACCAGCAGACCGCCAATGACGAGATCGTGCTGCTGCCGATGATGGAGACCAAAACGGCGGTGGAGAACATGGAAGCCATCCTGGATGTCGAGGGCATCGACGGCGTCTATATCGGCCCGTCCGATCTTCGCTTCTCGTACGGCATGACGCCGAAGCTCGACGGCGATGAGCCGGAAATCCTCAAGATCTACGAGAAGATCATCAAGGAATGCGGCAAGCGCGGTCTCCATCCGGGCATCCACTGCTCGGGCGCGGAAGGTGCTTCGCGCGCCATCAATATGGGCTTCAAGCTGGTTACGCTGTCGAACGAAGTCGGACTGATGTCGACCTACGCCAGAATGCAGGTGAACCAGACCCGCAAGGACTCCGGCGGCAAGGCTTAGGAAACGAAGACGCGATAGGGAGTGGCGAGTAGCGGATCAATCCACTACTCGCTGCTCGCCAACCCTGAGGAGGTACCCAATGGCCCCGGCACCCGTCATCCGCCTGCATCCTGACGACGGCGTGCTGATCGCACGCTCGAGCCTGCCGCCCGGCATGGTGGTCGCCGATGGCGTCACCACGGTCGAGCGGATCCCGGCCGGCCACAAGGTGGCGATCAAGCCGATCGCCGTGGGCGAGCCGGTCCGGCGTTATGGCCAGATCATCGGCTTCGCCACCGCGCCGATTGCGCCGGGCCAGCACGTGCATACCCAGAACTGCGGCATGGGCGATTTCGCCAAGGACTATGCGTTCGGCGTCGACGTCAAGCCGGTGCCGAATTTCGATCTGCCCGCGACCTTCGAGGGCATTCGCCGTGGTGACGGCCGCGTGGCGACGCGCAACTATATCGGCATCCTCACCTCGGTGAATTGCAGCGCCCATGTCGCCGGCATCGTCGCCGACATGTTCAAGAAGAATCCATTTACCGGCGACAATCCGCTGGCCGATTTTCCAAATGTCGACGGCGTGGTGGCGCTGACCCACAAGACCGGCTGCGGCATGACGCAGGACGAACCGCTGGCGCTGCTGCGGCGAACACTCGGCGGATACGCGCGGCATGCGAATTTCTCCGCCGTCGTCGTGCTCGGGCTCGGCTGCGAGGTCAACCAGATCGGCGGGCTGATGCAGGAGCAGAAGCTTGCCGGCCGGCTGCGCGCGATGGACATCCAGGAAGTCGGTGGCACTCGCAAGACGGTGGAAGCCGGCGTCGCCTTCGTGAAGGAGGCGCTGACCGACGCCAACAAGGTGAAGCGCGAGCCGGTGCCGGCCAGCGAGCTGACGGTGGCGCTGCAATGCGGCGGCTCCGACGGTTACTCCGGCGTGTCGGCCAATCCGGCGCTGGGCGCAGCGAGCGATCTCCTGGTCGCCCATGGCGGCACCGTGATCCTCTCCGAGACGCCGGAGACTTATGGTGCCGAACATCTGCTGACTCGGCGCGCGGTCAGCCGCGAGGTCGGCGAAAAGCTCGTCGGCCTGATGCGCTGGTGGGAGGAATACACCAAGCGCGAAGGCGCCGAGATGAACGCTAATCCGAGCCCCGGCAACAAGGCCGGCGGCCTCACCACGATCCTGGAGAAGTCGCTCGGTGCCATGGCCAAGGCCGGCAGCACCAACCTGGTCGACGTACTCAATTACGCGGAGCCGATCACCAAGAAGGGTTTTGTGTTCATGGACACGCCCGGCTACGACCCGGTGGCGGCAACCGGGCAGGTGGCGGGCGGCGCCAATCTTGTCTGCTTCACCACCGGCCGTGGCAGCGTGTTCGGCTGCAAGCCCGCGCCCTCGATCAAGCTCGCCACCAACACGCCGATGTACCAGCGCATGGAAGACGACATGGACGTCAATTGCGGCACCATCCTCGACGGCGAGGAAACCGTGCAGCAATGCGGCCAGCGCATTTTCGAACTGATGCTGAAGACGGCATCGGGCCAGCCGACCAAGAGCGAGAGTTTCGATTTCGGCGGGGCAGAGTTTGCGCCATGGGTGCTTGGGGCGACGATGTAAGGGATGAATTCGTCGTTCCGGAGCGATGCGCAGCATCGAATCCGGAACCTCGAGATTCCGGGTTCGATGCTGCGCATCGCCCCGGAATGACGGGGCTCAAAATCCGCACTTCCCGTAGGCACGCCGTGCCCGTTGTTAGTGCTTGATCGTGCCCGGAACCAGTGTTCTGCTTAAAAAATCCGCTGGAGTTCCCGGTCCGTGTCGATCTACGTCGCACTGCATCACGTCACGCACTACAAGTACGACCGACCGATCGATCTCGGCCCGCAAACCGTTCGCCTGCGTCCGGCGCCGCATACGCGCACGCCGATCCTCAGCTATTCGCTCAAGGTCACGCCTGCAAATCACTTCGTGAACTGGCAGCAGGATCCGCAAGGCAACTGGCTGGCGCGGTTCGTCTTTCCGGAGAAGGCGAGCGAACTGAAGATCGAGGTCGACTTCACCGCGCAGATGACGGTGGTCAATCCCTTTGACTTCTTCGTCGAGCCAGGCGCCAACGCCTTTCCGTTTCAGTATTCCAGTGATCTGAAGACCGAGCTTGCGCCGTATCTGGCGACCACGGAGCAGGGGCCGCTGTTCGCCGCGTACCTCAAAGAGCTGCCGCGCGAGGCCGACAGCACGGTCAATTTTCTGGTCGACCTCAATGCGCAGCTTCGGAACAGGATCAACTACGTCATCCGCATGGAGCCGGGAATCCAGACGCCGGAGGAGACGCTGGCCCTGGGCTCGGGATCATGTCGCGACTCGGCGTGGCTGTTGATCCACATCTTCCGGCACCTCGGCCTCGCCGCACGCTTCGTCTCCGGCTATCTCATCCAGTTGCGTCCCGACATCGCTCCGGTGGAAGGGCCGCGCGAGGTCGAAAGCGATTTCACCGACCTGCACGCCTGGGCCGAGGTCTATCTTCCGGGCGCCGGCTGGATCGGCTTCGACGTCACATCGGGCATGCTGACGGGCGAGGGCCACATTCCCGTTGCCGCCACGCCGCACTACCGCTCGGCGGCGCCGATCTCGGGCAGTGCCGGTTTCGCCAATGTCGATTTCAGCTTCGAGATGAGCGTCAAGCGCATCCGCGAGGCGCCGCGGATCACGCGGCCGTTCTCGGATGAATCCTGGGCGCGTCTCGACAGCCTTGGCGAACAGGTCGATGCTGATCTGAGGCGCGACGACGTGCGGCTGACCATGGGCGGCGAGCCGACGTTCGTTTCCGTCGACGATCTGGAATCGCCGGAATGGAATATCGCGGCGGTCGGTCCGACCAAGCAGGCGCTGGCCGACGAACTAATCCGGAAATTGCACGCACGTTTCGCGCCGGGCGGGCTGCTGCATTACGGACAGGGCAAATGGTATCCGGGCGAGAGCCTGCCGCGCTGGGCGTTCGGACTTTATTGGCGCAAGGACGGGGTGCCGATCTGGAAGAATGCCGACCTGATCGCGAAGATCGATGATCCGCGCAAAACCGACATCGCTGACGCGCAGCGGATGATAGAAGCCATCACCACCCGCCTCGGTCTCGGAACCGGCTATATCATGCCGGCCTACGAGGACCCTGCACACTGGCTGCAGAAGGAGGCCGCGTTGCCGGTCAACGTCGATCCCGGCGACTCCAGACTGGCCGATCCCGAAGAGCGCAAGCGCATGGCGCGGGTGTTCGACGAAGGGCTGAACAAGCCCAACGGATACGTGCTGCCGATCCATCACGCGGGCGCCGACGCCAAGGGCTGGCTCAGCGAGCGCTGGCAGCTGCGGCGCCCCCATCTTTTCCTGATACCGGGTGATTCTCCGCTCGGGCTGCGGCTGCCGATGTCGTCACTGCCGCATATTCCTCCGGAAGAGTATCCCTACGTGGTCGAGCAGGATCCGATGGAGCCGCGTCTGGAGCTTGCGGTCGAGGACAAGGACACTGAAGCCGGCGTAGTGACGGCGAAGCCTGAGCCGAAACCGAAAGAGAAACGCAGGCTCAAGCCGGTGCGCACGGCGTTATCAGTCGAAATCCGCGACGGCGTGCTGTGCGTGTTCATGCCGCCGGTGGAGCGGGTCGAAGACTATCTCGAACTGATCGCGGCGGTCGAAGCGGCCGCCGAGGAGATGCAGATCCAGGTGCATGTCGAGGGCTATGGACCGCCTTACGATCCGCGCGTCGAGGTCATCAAGGTGACGCCCGATCCCGGCGTGATCGAAATCAACGTACAGCCGGCACAGAGCTGGCGCGAGGCGGTCGACATCACGTTCGGCCTGTATGATGACGCCGCCAAAGTCCGGCTCGGCGCCAACCGCTTCCTCGTCGACGGCCGCCACACCGGTACCGGCGGCGGCAACCATGTCGTGGTCGGCGGTTCCACCCCGCAGGATTCACCGTTCCTGCGCCGGCCTGATCTCTTGAAGAGCCTCGTGCTGTACTGGCAGCGCCATCCATCGCTGTCCTATCTTTTTTCCGGCATGTTCATCGGCCCGACCAGCCAGGCGCCGCGCATCGACGAAGCGCGCCATGACGGGCTATATGAGCTGGAGATCGCGCTGGCGCATGTGCCGCCGCCCGATATCGAGGCGCCGCTGTGGCTGGTCGATCGGCTGTTCCGGCACATCCTGGTCGATATCACAGGCAATACCCATCGCGCCGAGATCTGCATCGACAAGCTCTATTCGCCCGACGGCCCGACCGGCCGGCTCGGGCTGGTCGAATTCCGCGCGCTCGAAATGCCGCCCGATCCGCGGATGTCGCTGGCGCAGCAACTTCTGATCCGCGCGCTGATCGCAAAGCTCTGGCGCGAACCCCAGCAGGGCAAGTTCGTGCGCTGGAGCACCACGCTGCATGATCGCTTCATGCTGCCGCATTTCCTCTGGGAGGATTTTCTCGGCGTGCTCGAGGAACTCCGGCAATCCGGCTACGCGTTCTCGCCGGAATGGTACTCCGCGCAGCTCGAGTTTCGCTTCCCGGTGTTCGGCCGCGTTCATCATGGCGGCGTCGCGCTGGAATTGCGCCAGGCGCTGGAGCCCTGGCACGTGCTCGGGGAAGAGGGGTCAGCCGGCGGCACCGTGCGCTATGTCGACTCGTCGGTGGAGCGGTTGCAGGTGAAAGCTTCAGGCTTCGTCGAAGGCCGCCATGTCGTGACCTGCAACGGCCGGCGGATGCCGATGACCTCGACCGGCCGATCCGGTGAGGCAGTCGCGGCGGTTCGCTTCAAGGCGTGGCAGCCGGCTTCGGGACTGCACCCGACCATCCCGGTCCATGCCCCCCTGACCTTCGACCTGATAGATACCTGGAACGGCCGCTCGCTCGGCGGCTGCGTCTACCACGTCGCCCATCCCGGCGGTCGCAGCTACGATACCAAGCCGGTCAATTCCTATGAGGCGGAAGCAAGGCGTCTGGCCAGGTTTCAGGACCACGGCCACACCCCGGGCAAGATCGACCCGCCGCCGGAAGAGCGCACAATTGAATTCCCATTGACGCTCGACTTGAGGACACCGCTACTGCCATAGCGTTTTCCAGCGGGAAACGCGTCAAAAAATAAGAGACCGCGACGGCGATTCTGATCTATTCAGAAGCCTGCCTTACGGGGAGTGGGGATGTCAGGCCAAGGACAAAATCAGGAGAGCAGGGCGCGTCCCGGCCAGCGGCGGATGGCGCAGTGGACGCGGGACTATGCCCGGCTGCCAGGTATTCCCGACGAGTATATCGGACCGGACGGCGCGCCCCGGGCGGCCTGGACCCGGTTTTTCGATGCTTTTGCAGCCCTTTCCCCGGCCGATATCGAGCGGCGCTTCGCCTCCGCCGACCGGCATCTGCGTGAAGCCGGCGTCACCTACCGCGCCCCCGGCGATACCTCGGATCGGCTGTGGCCGCTCAGCCATTTGCCGCTGATCATCGACGAGGCCGACTGGCAGCAATTGAGCATCGGCATCGCGCAACGCGCGCAGTTGCTCGAAATGGTGCTCCGCGATCTCTATGGCGAAGGCAAGCTGATCGTGGACGGGGCGGTGCCCGCCGCCGCGGTTGCCGGCAGCAACGAATACCTGCGGTCGGTCTGCGGCATCAGGCCGCCGGGCGGCCGCTATCTGCATCTCTATGCGGCCGATGTCGGCCGCGGCCCCGACGGGCGCTGGTGGGTGCTCAACGACCGCACACAGGCGCCCTCTGGCGCCGGCTATGCATTGGAAAACCGCCTGGTGCTGTCGCGCGCCTTTTCCAATCTCTACAAGTCGATGAATGTCGAACGCGTGGCGCCGTTCTTCGAGGCATTCCGCGACAGCCTGCGCGCCAGCGCCGATCGCGACGAGCCGCGGATCGGGTTGCTGACACCGGGCACCTTCAGCGAAACCTTTTTCGAGCACGCGACGCTCGCGCGCTATCTCGGCTTTCTGCTGGTCGAGGGCGACGATCTCGCCGTCAGCGGCGACCGCGTTCACATCCGCACCGTCGCGGGCCTGAAACGGCTCGACGTGCTGCTGCGCCGGGTCGATTCCAATTATCTCGATCCGCTCGAGCTCGACGCGTCTTCGCATCTCGGCGTTCCCGGCCTGATCGACGTGTTGCGCAAGAACGGCGTCGTCGTTGCCAACATGCCGGGCTCCGGCGTTCTCGAGGCAAAGGCGCTCTTGGGTTTCCTGCCGAACCTGTGCCGCCGCCTGCTCAGCGAGAATTTGATGATGCCGCACATCGCGACCTGGTGGTGCGGGCAGAAATCCGCGCGCGAGGAAGTGCTGTCGCGACTGGAAGATTTCGCGATCGAGGGCGCCTATGGCCGCGCCGTTCCGGGCTTTTCCAATAATGGTCCGGTGCTCGCCGGCGAGCTGCCGCCGGCCGAGCGCGACCGGCTGCGCGATGCGATCGCCAACCGCGGCATCGATTATGTTGGCCAGGAGCTGGTGCGGCTGTCGACGACGCCGGTGTGGGAGCAGGGACGGATCACGCCGCGGCCGTTCGTGCTGCGGGTGTTCGCCGCGGCAACGCCCCACGGCTGGACCATCCTGCCCGGTGGTTTCTGCAGGATTGCCGAGGAGCCCGATGCCCGTGCCGTCTCGATGGGCGACGGCGCGCGGTCGGCCGATGTCTGGGTTGTTTCCGACAAGGCGGTCTCGGCCTCGACGCTGCTGCCGGGGGCGGACGCCGTGCGAATCAGGCGCATCGCCGGCGTGGTCCCGAGCCGTGCTGCGGACAATCTGTTCTGGCTCGGCCGCTATCTCGAGCGCGCCGAAGCGACGCTGCGGCTGATCCGCGCGCTCGGCTTGCCGATGCGCGACCCCGTGAAGGGACCATCGACCGCGCTGCCCTCGGTCGAGCGGATCCAGCGTATTCTCGTGACCTGGGGCGCTGCCTCGGCAGGGACGCGGACGAACCACGCGAGGGTCGTCGCCGAGGCGCTGCAAAACCCGGACAAGTTCGGATCGGCGCTGTCGTTGGTGCGATCGGCGCAGCGCACGGCAAGCTCGCTGCGCGAGCGGCTTTCGCCCGACGCCTGGCAGATCATCACCGAGATGGTGGAACGGCTGGCGTTGCAGGTCGACGACGATGACAGCGTCGTCAGCGCCGCCGAACTGACGTTGCAGGAACTGGCAAGCCTTGCGGGTCTGGCGCAGGAGAACATGAATCGCGCCGCCGGATGGCGTTTCCACGACATGGGCCGCCGCGTCGAACGCGCCATCAATACCGCGCGGTTCACGCGGCAGTTCGCCTATGACGAAGCCGGCGACGAGGACCTCGATGTGCTGCTGACGCTGGTCGATTGCCAGATCACCTATCGTTCGCGCTACCTGGTCGGCCCGGCGCTGGCGCCGGTGCGCGACCTCGCAGTGCTCGATCCCTACAATCCGCGCTCGGTCGCGTTTCAGGTCATCGCGCTCAATGACCACATCGCAGCGTTGCCGAGCCTGAAGGAGCACGGCCTGATCGAGCGGCCGCAGCGGCTCGCGGTGGCGCTGCAGGCGATGCTGGCGACGTCGGAGGCCGCCGCGCTGGATGTCAAAACCCTGTTCTCGCTGGAACAGGACCTGCTCAACCTCGCCGACGCCATCGGCCTGCATTACTTCCCGCACGGACCCAATGCGAGCCGGCCGGAGAAGCTGACAGGCCTCGCGTGATCTACGATATCAGGCACGTCACCAGTTACAGCTACGAGAGCCCGGTGAGTTTTGCGCGCTGCTCGCTGCGTCTCGAGCCGCTCAGCGGCGACGGGCAGCAGCTGATCTCGCATACGGTCGACATCCGCCCGCGGCCGGCGTCGCGCACGGTGCGGAGGGACTTTTACGGAACGCACACCGAGAGCGTCGTGATCGAAGCCGCGCATCGTAGTCTCCGAATCGATTCCAAGTCGCGGGTTTCAGTGTCGCGCCGTGCGCCGGCGCGCGATGCGCCGAGCCCGTCCTGGGAAACCGTCCGCGATGTGGCCTTCGAGGCCACCAGTCTCGGCCCGGCCTCGCCGGTAGGCTACGTGTTTTCGACTTCGCTGGTGCCGGTGCTGACATCGGTCACCGCCTATGCGGCGTCGAGCTTTCCGCCGGGCGGTGGCATCGTCGCGGGCGCGGCGGACCTGATGCACCGGATCCGCCACGATTTCAGATACGACGCGAAGGCGACGGTGATCTCGACGCCGCTCCGCGAAGTGTTCGAGAAGCGCCATGGCGTCTGCCAGGATTTCGCCCATGTGATGATCGCGGGGTTGCGGGGCCTCGGTCTGCCGGCGGCCTATGTCAGCGGCTACCTGCGCACCATCCCGCCAGCCGGCCAGCCTCGCCTGCAGGGCGCCGACGCAACCCATGCCTGGGTGTCGGTGTGGTGCGGCGAGGACATCGGCTGGATCGGGTTCGACCCGACCAACGATCTGCTGGTCGAGAACGATCACATCATTCTGGCCATCGGACGCGACTTCTCCGACGTCTCGCCGGTCGACGGCATCATCGTCGGATCGCGCAAGCAGAAGCTCAACGTCGCCGTGGACGTCCTGCTGGTGGAGTGAAGATGTGAAACTCTTCATGCCCGGGCTTGTCCCGGGCATCCACCTCTCGCTTCACTCTATCACGAAAGACGTGGATAGCCGGGCATAGGCGAGCGAAGCGACGCCGCCCTTCAGACGGCTACGCCCGGCCATGACGAAGGAAGAGGAGTCTTCAAGTCCCGGTCTTGCGCACTTGCTCGAACGTATCGGCCCGCAGATTGCGGAAGAACGTCTCGACTTCCCGCGACAGGGTCTCGGCGGTGGCCGTCAACTCACTCGATGCGGTGAGCACGGAAGCGGCTGCCGTATTCGTGGTGCCGATGGCTTCGCTGAGCGAGCCGATATTGACCACGAGGGTACCGTTGCCTTGCGCCGCCAGTTGCGCGTTCGACGAAATCTCGCGGGTCGCCGAATCCTGCTGTTCGATCGCGCTGGCGATGATCGACGTGACCTCGTTGATGTCGCGCACCGCATTGCCGATCTCGCGAACGGCCTCGACGGAAGTCCTGGTCGACGACTGGATCAAGCCGACGTTCTGGCCGATCTCGGCCGTGGCCTTGGCGGTTTGCTCGGCCAGCGCTTTCACTTCGTGCGCCACCACCGCAAAACCGCGGCCGGCGTCGCCGGCGCGTGCAGCTTCGATGGTCGCATTCAGCGCGAGAAGATTTGTCTGCTCGGCAATCGTTTGAATCAGGGTCAGCACGCCGTCGATGCGCTGGGTCGCCGCCGCGAGGCCTTCGATTTCGGAGACCGATTTTTCGGTGCGCTGGCCCGCCTGTTCGACCGCACCGGCCGACTGGCGAACCTGGCGGCCGATTTCCTCGACCGACGCGGAAAGCTCTTCGGCGGCGCTGGCCACGGCCGACACATTGCTGGAAGCCTGCTCGGTGGCGCTGGACGCCGCCACGGCGCGGCCGCTCGCTTCGGACGAAACGCTGGCGATGGTTTGGGCGGTATCGCGCATCGAGGTCGCATTGTCAGTGACGGCGCGCAGCACGCCGCCGATCGCCTCGCGGAAAGCATCCACCGAAGCCTCGATATGGCGGGTGCGCTCGTCGCGCGCCTGGGAATCCTCCAGCACCTGCGAATTGAGGTTGCGGTTGCGATCCATCGCTTCCTGGAAGATCTTGATCGCGCGGGCCAGCGCGCCGATCTCGTCGGCGCGGGCGGTATGCGGCACCTCCACCCCTTCGGCGCCGTCGGCGACCTGCTTGATGGTCGCGGTGATCACCGAGAGCGGCCGGGCGATCGAGCGGGCGATGATCAGCACGCCCATGACGACCACTGCCAGGGCGAAGATGCCGAGGCAGGTCAGCACAAACGCCATCGTGTGGTTGGTATCGGTCTGCTGCGCGAGCTTCTTGCTGCGTTCGGCATAGACCCTGGACAGCGCCTCGAGGTCCTTGTTCAGCGCCGTGCGCACTTCGCGGTTGGCGTCATTGTCGCCCCACTCACGCCCCGCAGCGGCATTGATCTCGACCCCGCGGCGGACCAGCTCCTTGCGGAAATCGACGAACTGTTCGATGCGCTTCTTGAAGGTGGCGAACTGCTGGGCGTCGTCGGCCTGGACCAGCGCCTGCCAGTTCTTCACGACCTCGAGGATGCGCGCGTTGAACTTGAGCAACCCGTCGCCGTATTTCTTCACCGTGGCTGGATCCGACGACATGTAGACGCCGCGCGATTCCATCACGACCGCGTAGACCAGCGAGTTGACCCGTTCGACGTTGAGCGCGGCGCGGCTCGCATTCGCCACAGCTTCCGTGAGTTCGGCGTTCTGGCGGGTGTTGTAGTCGGACAGGGCGGTGATGACAGCGACCAGCACTGCGAACAGCGCGAAGATGGAGTACAGTTTGGCTGCGAGCGAAAAGCGGGACATGGCACTTCCACGAAATGAACGAAGGGATTTTGAAATTTCAGCCATGTGGCACTCCAAGAAGGGCCGGTCGAGCACCGTCAGCCGCGGGAAAAGTTTGCAGAATTTTTATGGAAATTGTCTTAATGCGCGAGTTCTTTGTATCTGCAACCAAATAAAATAATTGATGTATTTCAGCGGCTTGATTGGAGTCGAGCGCTTCTAAACAAATGTAAGACAGTATAAGTCCGTGCGACCAGACCGCACACCCCGTCTACCGGAATGGAGCGTGATCTGCAGATGCAATTTCTGCATGTTGGAGCTGTCTCTTCGGGGCGGGATGATAGTGTGGAGCAGCAGCCCTTCGACACAGAGGGCTGACCGGAGCCGATATGATCTATCGCCAAGCCATACATGCCACGTCTTATACTTTCGACGGTTTGTGCGAGCTGCTGGCAAAAGCAACTCCCCCGCGGTCGGGCGACCGCCTCGCCGGAATTGCGGCTGACAGCGCGCAAGAGATGATCGCGGCGCGGATGGCGCTCGCAGATGTCCCGCTGAAGCTGTTCCTCAATGAAGCGGTGGTCCCCTACGAGGACGACGAGGTCACCCGGCTGATCATCGACAGCCACGATGCGGTGGGCTTTGCCGCGATCTCGTCGCTGACCGTGGGCGGTTTTCGCGACTGGCTGTTGTCCGACGCCGCGACCGGCGAGATGCTGGCGAAGATCGCGCGCGGCATCACGCCGGAAATGGCCGCAGCCGTCTCCAAGCTGATGCGCAACCAGGACCTGATCCTGGTCGCCAAAAAATGCGCCGTGATCTCGGCCTTTCGCAACACCATCGGCCTGAAGGGCCGGATGAGCGTGCGGCTGCAGCCCAACCATCCGTTCGACGACACCCGGGGTATCACGGCGTCAATCCTCGACGGCATCCTGCTCGGATCGGGCGACGCCTGCATCGGCATCAATCCGGCCAGCGACGACCCGGCTGTTATCGGCGACCTGCTGCGGCTGCTCGACGGCATCATCGGCCGGCTGCAAATTCCGACGCAGAGCTGTGTGCTCACGCATGTGACCACCACGCTCGGATTGATCGGGCAGGGCGCGCCGGTCGATCTGGTATTCCAGTCGATCGCGGGCACGGAGGCCGCCAACCGCAGTTTTGGCGTCGACCTGGCGCTGTTGCGCGAAGCGCAGGCAGCGGGGCTGTCGCTGCGCCGCGGCACGGTCGGCGAAAACGTGATGTATTTCGAGACCGGGCAGGGCTCAGCGCTGTCCGCCAACGCCCACCATAATGTCGATCAGCAGACCTGCGAAGCGAGGGCCTATGCCGTTGCGCGCGCCTTCGATCCGCTGCTCGTCAACAGCGTCGTCGGGTTCATCGGCCCGGAATATCTTTACGACGGCAAGGAAATCATCCGCGCCGGCCTCGAGGATCACTTTTGCGGGAAGCTGCTCGGCCTGCCGCTCGGCGTCGACGTCTGCTACACCAACCACGCCGAGGCCGACCAGGATGACATGGACAATCTGCTGACGCTGCTCGCTGCCGCCGGCGTGACGTTCATCATGGGAGTGCCGGGCGCCGATGACGTAATGTTGAACTATCAGTCGACCTCGTTCCACGACGCCCTCTATATCCGCGATCTCTTCGGATTGAGGCGGGCGCCCGAGTTCGACGACTGGCTGGTTCGCGCCGGCCTTGCCGACGCCAATTTCCGGCTTGCGGGCAGCAAGGGCCAGCTGCCCGAATTTGCCTCCCGGCTGATCGCCTGACTGCTTCCGGATTCGATGCAACCATTGAACCCCGCGCGGGTTAGAACCGACTGTCCTGCGCGCATGGAACACGGTCATATTCTTGAAGAATTTCTGGCCCAGATTCCAATGTCGTGCTTAAATTTGCGGAAGCTTTGTCTGAGGAAGTTTGATGAGAGCTGAAGGCATCGACACGGCACGACGCATCCTGTGCGTCTTTCCGCGCTACACGTCTTCTTTCGGTACGTTCGAGCACGCCTATCCCCTGACCGATGGCGTGCAGGCATTCATGCCGCCGCAGGGCCTCCTGCTGATCGCGGCCTATCTGCCGGCCAACTGGCCGGTGCGGTTCATCGACGAGAACATCCGCCCCGCCACGAAAGAAGATTTCGAATGGGCGGAAGCGGTGTTCGTCAGCGGCATGCACATCCAGCGCCAGCAGATGAACGACATCTGCCGCCGCGCGCATGCGTTCGACCTGGCGGTCGCGATCGGCGGGCCGTCGGTGAGCGCGTGTCCGGATTACTATCCCTCGTTCGACTATCTCCATGTCGGCGAACTCGGCGACGCCACCAACGAACTCATTGCCCGGCTGGCGCACGATCCGTCACGCCCCGAGCAGCAGGTGGTGCTGACGACCAAAGACCGTCTGCCAATGACCGAGTTCCCGATTCCGGCCTATGAGCTGGCGGATGTGAAGAAATACTTCCTCGGCAGCATCCAGTATTCGAGCGGCTGTCCGTATCAGTGCGAGTTCTGCGACATTCCCGGCCTCTACGGCCGCAACCCGCGCCTGAAATCGCCGCAACAGATCATCGCCGAACTCGACAAGCTGCGCGAATGCGGCGTCACCGGCTCGGTCTACTTCGTCGACGACAACTTCATCGGCAACCGCAAGGCGGCGCTGGACCTGCTGCCGCATCTGGTCGAATGGCAAAAGCAGACCGGCTACGTGATGCGGCTCGCCTGCGAGGCGACGCTGAACATCGCCAAGCGGCCCGAAATTCTGGAGAAGATGCGCGAGGCGTTCTTCGTCACGGTGTTCTGCGGCATCGAGACGCCCGATCCCGACGCGCTGAAGGCGATGCACAAGGACCACAACATGATGGTCCCGATCCTGGAAGGCATTCAAACCATCAATTCCTACGGCATGGAAGTCGTCTCCGGCATCATCATGGGGCTCGATACCGACAAGCCGGAAACCGGGGATGCGCTGCTGCAATTCGTCGAGCAGTCGCAGATTCCGCTGCTCACGATCAATCTTTTGCAGGCTCTGCCGAAGACGCCGTTGTGGGACCGGCTGGAGCGCGAGGGCCGGCTGGTCAATGACGACGACGGCCGCGATTCCAACGTCGAGTTTCTGCTGCCCTACGATCAGGTGATCGATTCCTGGCGCAAATGCATGGAAGTCGCCTACCAGCCGGAAAAGCTGTTCGCGCGCTACCAGTATCAATGCGACTACACTTACTCGCAGCGGATCAAGGTTCCGGTATCGCCCGAACAGAAGAGCTGGGCCAACATCAAGCGCGGCCTGGTCATGCTGCGCAACATCTTCTGGAAGGTCGGCGTGCTCGGCGACTACAAAAAAGTGTTCTGGAAGTTCGCTCTCGGTCGGCTCCGTCACGGCGATATCGAGGGCCTGATCGGCCCGGCGATGATCGGACATCACTTGATCATGTTCGCGCGCGCAGCCTCGGTCGGTCAGCAGAATGCGTCGAACTATTCGATCCGGCTGCGTGAGGCCTCGGTCCCTGCCGAGTAGCAAATCATGGAAACGCCGGCGCCGCCGACCCGCTCGCTCGAAGACCTGCGGGAACTGACGCCGGCGCGCGTCGGCCTCGGCCGGGCAGGCGCCAGCATGACGACCGACGCGCTGCTTGCCTTTACCCTTGACCACGCGCGCGCCCGCGACGCGGTGCATACAGCCTTTGACATCCCGAAGCTGATGGCTGGACTGGCGGGTCTCGGGTTGCAGGCCAGTCAGGTTTGCAGCCGGGCGGGCACGAGGAGCGACTATCTGCGCCGGCCCGACCTCGGGCGCATGCTCGATCAGGCTTCCCGCCGCGCGCTGGCAGGGATCGGCGCGGGCGCGAGCGAATTGGCCATCGTGATCGGCGATGGCCTGTCGCCGGCGGCAGTCAATCTTCACGCGGTCGAACTGGTACGCCATCTCGGCCCGCGGCTGACGGAGGCGAGAATCGGGATCGGCAACGTCGTGATCGCCTCAGGTGCGCGCGTGGCGCTGGGCGACGAGATCGGCGCCGCACTCGGTGCGCGGATGGTGGCGATGCTGATCGGCGAGCGTCCGGGCCTGTCGGCGCCGGACAGCCTCGGGGTCTATCTGACCTTCGCACCGCGCATCGGCCTCACCGACGAGAAGCGCAATTGCGTGTCCAACATTCACGGCGCCGGCCTGAGCTACGATGAAGCCGCCTTCAAGATCGCATGGCTGGTCCGTGAGGGCTTGAAGCGGCAGCTCACCGGCGTGGCGCTGAAGGATGAAAGCGGAACCGGGCTGATTGCTGCAAGACCAATGGATTGATCCCCAACAATCACACCGGGCGCCTCGCGTCAGGGTTGTGAGCCAGGTCGCTCCTGATATAAGCCATCGAGGGCGGGCTGAGAAAGAATCATGGGGAAGACGAGAGCAGTTTCGGCTGCCGCAGGCAAATTTGCGCGTGGGGACACGTTCCGGCTGGACATCAACGCGCTTCGTGCGCTCTCGGTGGTCGCCGTCGTTGGCTTTCATTTTCAGATACCGGGTTTTGCCGGAGGATTCGTCGGCGTCGATGTCTTCCTGGTGATCACCGGCTACCTCATGACGGCGAAGGTGCTGAACGAGCTGAAGCTCGGCGGGTTTTCGTCGTGGACTTTCTGGATGATGCGGCTGCGCAGGATCTATCCCGCGCTTGCGGTCCTCACCATGGCGACCGTCATTGTCGGCTGGTTCGTGACCTTGCCGGCGGAGTATATGAAGCACTTGCTGCAGGCGGTATCTGCGCTGACTTTCTTCTCGAACTTCGCCTTCAAGAGCGACAGCGGCTACTTCGCCATGGCGGCCCAGACCAAGCCGCTGCTGCATGGAATGGCAGTTCTACTTCTTCATGCCCTTGATCGTTGGCCTGGTGTGGCGGCTTGGGTCACGCGCCACGTCGAGGATCGATGCGGTGATCGTTGCGCTTCAGGTCTTCGCGGCGCTGTCACTGGCGTGGTGCCTGTGGACGAGCCAGCACGATGCGACGGGATCGTCCTTCTTCACCCTGCAGGCAAGGGCGTGGGAGCCGTTGGCCGGCGGACTGATCGCGGCCGCGGAACTCCGGCGGCGGTCGGAAGGAACGCCATCGCCGCCGTGGCTGGAAACAAGAACCCTGTCCCTCGCAGGCTGGCTGCTGGTCGCTGGCTGCATCGCGTATCCTTTGCCCGAAGCGCAATGGCCCGGCGCACTGACGATCCTTCCGGTCCTGGGTGCGGCCATGATCGTGGCGGCACGGCAAGCGAGCCGGGTGGGCGGCCTGCTGGACGTGCCCGCGATCCAGCGCGTGGGCGACTGGTCCTACTCGATTTATCTATGGCACTGGCCGATCTGGGTCTTCGCCCTTGGCTGGCTGTCCGTGCGCGGACATGACGCGGGCGCCACGCAGAAGGCGTTGATGGTGGTGGCGTCGCTTGTGTTCGGCGCGGTCTCGTACCGGCTTGTCGAGCAACCCGTCAGAATTCGGCGCGGCTTCTGGACGCAGCGAAGGCTGGTCGCCGGGACGAGCGTCTCGATCGTGTTGCTGGGCAGCTTCGTGTCGCTGGTCTTCCTGAACCAGGGTTTTGCAAACCGGTTGCCCGGGTACCTGCTGTCGGCCGAATTGGCGAGAAGGACAAACACGCCACGTGACGAGTGCTTCAGGGACGCGAACTCCGTCAAGAAGACGACAGAGACGTACTGCAGTTTCGGCATCGAAAAGGCGGCGGTCAGGTCGTCCGCTATCCTCTGGGGAGATTCGTTTGCCAATCAGTACCTCGAGCCAATTTCGTCGGCTGCGATGGCCAACGGGATCCACGGGCTGATCGCAACGCAAAGCGCGTGCCGGGCCTTTGTCGATGAAGCGACGACAAACTCGGGGGATCAGAATGCGTGCCGGGAATTCAACCGTGCGACGCTGGAATTTGTCTTGAGCCGGAGCGAGCCGAGCATCGTCGTGCTTGGAAGCAACTGGGAGAGTGCGGACGAGATTTCAGTGCTGACGGGCAGGCTGCTTTCCGCAGGCAAGACCGTCATCCTGATCATGCCGCTGCTGCAGCTCGGCTTCGACCTGCCGCAGCGATGGATTGAGAACCAGATCCGCGCAGGCAGGGCGATCGACGAATGGAAGGTCGAGGCCGGTTCCGAACTGATGAAGCAGGCGTTCCGCAGCGAGATCGTCCGGGTCCTTGACAGGCACCGCGATGATCCACGCCTCATTGCGGTGGATCCGCAGTCCGTGGTCTGCGAGCAGGACTATTGCTATCTGGTCCGGAACGGGCAGGCCAATTTCCGCGACACCGCACATATCTCCAACGTCAATGCGAGCCAGTACGCGGGTTTGTTCGATGCTGCCTTTAGAGAGGCCCTTGGCGCCCGGCGCTGAAGCCGCAGGTGTGACAAATCAGAGACTTGGCGCGCATTTTCGACATCTTTGAGCCCATTTAACCCACCCCGCGCGCTTGCCGGATGCAGCTTGGGCCTGTAAAACGGCGCCGGTTAATTTACCGCGTGATTTCAAGGGCTAGCGTTGATCGGGCAGGGCTGAACAAGCCGCGTCGCGCACCCGAACCAAGCCGCATAAAAAGGCAGGCTACGCCAACAGGACGACGTGAGAACTGGACAGGGTATGCTCGACAAGAACTCCGAAAGTCACGTCCACGTCGAAGCCATCGAGGAGCCGCCGCCGCCGGGCAAGAGCATCGCCTTCGGTCTCGAGCGCATGGGGCTGATCGCGGTCAAGGCGCCGATCCTGTCGATGGTCATTCTGGCCGTGCTGATCGTGGCGGCGATCTTCGGAATCCAGCGGATCAAGATCGATGATTCGCTGAGCCAATTGTTCCGTTCCGATTCGAAGGACTACAAGCAGTACGAGGCCGTCACCAAGCGGTTCCCGGCGACCGAATTCGACGTGCTCGTCGTGGTCGAAGGCAAGACGCTGCTGGCGCGCGAGAACCTCGAAAAGATCCGCGACATGGTCACCGACCTACAACTGGTCGAGGGCGTACGCGGCCTGGTCTCGCTGTTTTCGGCGCGGCAGGCGCCGGAACCCGGCAAGCTGCCGGCAGCATTGTTCCCGCCCGAACTGCCGGAGGGCGCGGTCTACGACAAGTTTATCGAAACCGTCAAAGCCAACGAGATCATTCGCGGCAAGCTATTGTCCGAGGACGGCACGCTGGCCCTGGTCGTGCTGTCGCTCGAACCGGGCGTCGTTTCATCGAACGATCTCGGCAAGGTAGTCGGCGAAATGCGGAAGATCATGGCCGACGACCTGTCGGGCAGCGGTCTCAACGCCCAGCTCTCCGGCGTTCCAGTGATGCAGCTGGAGATCCGCAACGCGGTCAAGCGCGACGGGCTGACCTACAACATCCTCGGCATCGTCGCCGGCTGCATCATCGCGATCATCTTCTTCCGCAAGATATCGTTCATGGTGGTTGCGGCCTTTCCCCCGATCATCGCGATCCTGCTCGCGCTCGGCGGCCTCGGCTGGGCCGGCTTCAATCTCAACATGTTCCTGAACGTGATGACGCCGCTCATCATGGTGATCAGCTTTTCGGATTCGATGCAGCTCACCTTCGCGGCGCGCGACCGCCTGATTGCGGGCCAGGACAAGTTCACCGCGTTCACCAACGCCGTGCTGGTGGTGGGACCGGCCTGCGTGCTGACCCATGGCACCGCCGGAATCTCATTCATTGCGCTGCAATTCTCCGATTCGGAACTGATCCGGAAGTTCGGCGAGGCGGGACTTGCCGCCACCATCATCGCGCTGGTTGCGGTGCTTATGCTCGTTCCGGTGTTCGGCGTGCTGTTCGTCCGCAACGAGAAGATCTTCGCGGTGAAATTCCAGAGCGCCGATGCTGGCGTGCAGGCGCTGCGTAATTTCTGCTACTGGATCGCGGTCCGCATGGTCGGCCGCCCCGGGCTGTTCAGCCTGCTGGCATTGCTCCTCGTGGCCGGCCTCGGCATCATCTACGCCACGCTGGAGCCGCGCTATCGCCTCGCCGATCAGGTGCCGGACAAGCGGCAGGCGGTGGCGGCGTCAAGCCGTCTCGACGCCAAGCTCACCGGCGCCAATCCGATCGACGTGCTGATCGAATTCCCCAAGGGCGTATCGCTCTATGCGCCAGATACGCTGAAGACGATCGCCGAAGTCCACGCGATGGTCGAGAAATCGGCGGGCGTCGGCAACGTCTGGTCGCTCGAAACCCTGCGCCGCTGGCTCGCGGAGAAGGCCGGCAGCAGCGACGTCGAGACGCTGAAGCAATATGTCAGCGTGATCCCCGAGCACCTGGTCCGCCGCTTCATCTCGGCCGATCAGGACGCGGTGGTGGTGTCGGGCCGCGTTCCCGATCTGGATTCGAGCGAGATCCTTCCCGTCGTCGACAAGCTCGACAAGGCGCTCGACAAGGTGCGCGCCGAGCATCCCGGCTTCGAAATCGCGGTCACCGGCCTGTCGGCGATCGCCGCGCGCAACAGCGCCAACATGATCTCGAAGCTCAACCACGCCCTCACCATCGAGTTCATCATGGTCGCGGTTTTCATCGGGCTGGCGTTCCGCTCGGTCGTGGTGATGCTGTCCTGCATCCTGCCCGGCATCTTTCCGGTCGTGGCATCGGGTACCGTGCTGTGGCTTCTGGGAGAGGGGCTGCAATTCGCCAGCGTGGTCGCGCTGACGGTGTCGTTCGGCCTCGGTCTCAGCGCCACGATCCACTTCCTCAATCGGCTGCGTCTGGAGAGCAAACCCGGCGTCAGTGCGGAACTGGCAGTCGAGCGCGCCACCGTGCTGGTTGGTCCGGCGCTGATCCTGACCACCGTGGTGCTGGCCTGCGGCCTCGTCGTCACGGTGTTCTCCGACCTGCCGTCGCTGCGGCTGTTCGGCTGGCTCAGCGCGTTCTCGATGGTTGCGGCGCTGGTCGCGGATCTCTTCATCCTGCGGCCGACATCGATGTACCTGATCAACCTGTCGGAAAAGATTCGCGGCGTCGGCGCCCACGCCAAGCCGGCGAAGTAGGGCGGAGCGAGGTTTCGGACGAAAGCCTGCTGCGGACTTGTTCCGCGGCGGATGGCGCACGCTTTCAGGGTTCGAGTACGACCTTCCCGATGGCTTGGCGCTGCTCGACGCGCCGTAGCGCCGCGGCAAATTGCGACAACGGAAGCCTCGCGTCGACCTGCGGACGCAGCTTTCCCGCCTCGTACAGCTGGAACAGCTGTTCGAACAATTCGCCGACTCTCTCGCGCGCCGCCGGATCGGCCCTGGTCTTTCCCCACGCCATGTAGAAGCCCCAGTACAGTCCGATCACCGTGAGGTTCTTGACCAGGACGAGGTTGGCGGGAATCTCGGGGATGCGCCCCGAGGCGAAGCCGATCGGCAACAGCCGCGCCAGCGGCGCGACGCAGCGCAGCGAATTGTCGAATACGTCGCCGCCGACCGGATCGAACACGACGTCGGCGCCACCGCCGCCCGTGATCTTCAGCACGGCTTGACGAAAATCCTCGCTCGTATGGTCGATCGCGTGATGCGCGCCGTGCTGCAACGCTGCAGTCGTTTTGTGCGCTCCGCCCGCGGTCGCGATGACCTGCGCGCCCATCGCCCGGCCGATTTCGACCGCCGCCAGTCCGCTGGCGCCGGCTGCGCCGTGCACCAGCAGATATTCCCCGGGCTGCAGCGCGGCACGCCAGACCAGGCCGGCGTAGGCGGTGGCGTAGATAGTGGGAAACAGCGTCGCCGCGGCGAAGTCCAGCGCATCCGGAATCCTGAATACATTGCCGGCGTCGACGATTGCCTCCTCCGCAAAGCCGCCCGAGGGTAATCCGGCGCAGACGCGGTCACCGATCCGCAAGCGCGTGGTTGCACCGGGCGCAATCTCGCTCACGATGCCTGCGATTTCCGTGCCCGGCACGAACGGAAGCTGCGGCCGGTTCTGATGCCTGCCCGCGATGAACAGCAGGTTGGCGAAACTGACGCCGGCCGCGCGGACCGCGATGCGGACCGTGCCCGGCTCGAGCGCAGGCGAGGGCGTCTCCTCGAACCGAAGGTCGTCGATTCCGCCGAACGCGTGGCCAATCACCGCGCGCATGCTAGCCGTCATCCCTGGCGCCGTGGCGGCCCGCGCCTGCGGCGAAGCGCGCGGCGCCAGATCGCGCTTCCCGCTGTCGTGCTTCCTGCGCCAGCGCGGTCTCCAGCGCGATCGCCTCGGCTTCCGGCAAGTTCCATTGCCGGATCGCCGACATCCGGTCGGACCGCGTGGCGATTTGTGGAAAGGCCGCGATCTCGCGCGCCAGTTCGATCGCTCGTGGCAACGCCTCGCCGTCGGGCGCCAGCCGGTCGGCGAGCCCCATCGCCACCGCTTCGGCGCCCGATACCTTGCGGGCGGTTAGGAGCATGTCGAGTGCGCGTCCGGCGCCGATCAGCCGCGGCAACCGCACGGTGGTGCCGTCGCTCATCGGCACGCCCCATCGCCGCGACAGCACGGCGAACGTCGCGCTCGCCTCGACGACGCGCAGATCGCAGCGTAGCGCGATGCCAAGTCCGCCGGCGCAGGCATAACCGGCGACCGCCGCGATCAGCGGCTTGGAAAGCACATCGTGGCAGGGCCCGTCGGGATCGCCGGCCCACGGCTTGTAATCACGGCCTGCGGCGAGTTCCTTGAGGTCGGCGCCGGCGCAGAAATGTCCGCCGGCACCGGTCAATACCGCGATCAGCATGTCGTCCGACGCGTCGAATGCGCGAAGCGCCCGGGTCAGTTCCGCCGCCGTTTCGGTGTCGAGCGCATTGCGGACCTGCGGCCGATTGATGGTGAGGACCATGACCGGACCTTCCACGTTCACCAGCAGCTTGCCGCTCCCGGATACCATGCCTGCTCCTCCCGCGATTTCTCCGCGCAGGTCTCTTCTACAACTAGATACTGAGTAGTATGTTACGTGCATCGTGTTCGTCAATCGGAGCGTGAGGAGAAACGGGTTGGGCAGGCTGGACCGGAAGATCGTCGCGGACGAACCGCCCGCGGATCGCAGGATCGACATTCTCGATGCCGCGGCGCGCGCCTTCATGCGGCAGGGTTTTGCCGCCACGTCGATCGACCGGGTCAGCGACGAGATCGGCGCCACCAAGGGCGCGGTCTATTACTACTATCGCAGCAAGTCGGAACTGTTCTTCGCAGTGCACCGTCGCGGCATGGAACTTACCGCTGCGGCGATCCGGCCGCCGTTCGAGAAGCAGGCCTGCGCACGCGAACGACTCCACGGCATGGCATTCGCGCACACGCTCCTGATCATGGATCAGTTGCCTTATCTGCGGGTCATCGCGCAGGGGCTGGAACTGCATCTACTGGAGCGCACCAACGAGCGCGAGCGGGCAGACCTCGCCGAGGTAGGGGCGCTGCGCGAGGCCAACGAAAAACTTTACATTCGCGTGATCAGGGAAGGGGTAGCTTCCAGCGAATTTCGCTCCGTCGATCCGAAGCTCGCGGCGAAGCCGCTGCTGGGCGCGTTGAACTGGACCTCGCGCTGGTATCAGCCAAGGCCAGGGGAGACGCTCGCCGCGAAGAAGCGACTGGCGGAATCGATCGCCGAGTTTGTCGTTGCAGGCCTGGAGAAACGACCATGACGTCAACCGAACTGGCTCCCCGCAGGATGGCACCGGACGCTGCCGCCTACCGCGCCGTCGAGCACATCTATCACTCCTACCTGACGGGCCTGATCTTGATGCTGGCCTCGCGCGCCGGCGCGTCGCGTGCGGCCGAGGTGGTGTTCCGCACCTTTCGGCGGCAGCAACTGGCGCGTTTCCTTCCCGGATTGAAGAAACTCGGTCTCGACACGCTTCCGCATGCGGTGGCGTGCGCGCAGTATCACTATCTCTCCAACCAGGTCGGCGGCGTGAAGGTCGAGTATGTCTACGAGAACGACCGCAAGGCCTGGGTGCGCTATCCGCCGCCGCGCTGGATCTGGTCGGGTACCGCGATTTGCGGCATCCCATCGGAAGTATCGCGCGCGATGCTGCGGGGATGGCACGCCAACAACGGCGTGGTGCTCGGAAATCCGCGGCTCGGCTTCGTCTGCACCGGGCAGACTGTCGATGGACAGCCGGGCCTCGAAGGCTACTACAAGGAGTGGGACCACGATCTTGCGCCCGAGGAGCGCCTGCAGTTCTCGCCTGGCGAACGCTGCCCGCCGTTCCAGGCCGATCTCGCGCCGCATCTCGCCGGCAACACGTGGCCGGAGGAACGGCTGCAAAAGGTTCTTCGCAACTACGCGATGGAGTACATCACCTCGATCGTACCGGAGACCATCAGGGTGCTCGGTCCGGAGGAGGGCGGCCATCTCGCAGGCGCTGCGGCCCGGCTGGTTGGAATGCACACCTTCGACGAGGTCGCAGCGCTGCTCGGCGGGGTGGAAGCGGGCGCTGCCGGTTTCGCCAGGGCGTTCGCGCGGCTGGCACAAGGCCAGGACGACGATGCGGAATTGCAACTGGACGGATCGCGAGCCAGCGTGCGCCAGACCTCCTGGCGACTGATGGCGGAACGCGAGGCGCTCTCGCCGGCGGTGTTCGATGCCTGGAACGAATTATGGATCGGCGCGGCGCTGGCGCACGATCGTTTCATGCGTGTCGAAGTAACGGAACGCCGCGACCGCGGCGATGCACATTGGCGCTGGCAGTTCAGCTAAGCTGTTCGGAGTGGACACCGCAACGCTGGCCACGGCCTGATCCTGAAACGAAAAATGGCAGCGCCGTGGACGCTGCCATTCATGCTGCCTGAACGGGCAGGTAATCAGGTCTTGATGATCAGGTCTTCGTCATCGTGATCTTGACGCCGCGGATCTCGCCCTTGGAGTCGATCTGCACGGACTGCTTGTTGCCGTTGGTGCGCAGATTCAGGTTGGCTGCGAATCCGGAGGCCTCGACGAACACTTCGATCTGGCCGCCGCCGGCGGTGCCCTGCAAATTGCCGAAGATGTTGCGGCTCTTTTCGCTCCAGTTGCCGGAGATGCGGTCACCCTGGCTGGTGACGTCGCTCGACAGGTCGAACTTGTAGCTGTCGCTGGCGCAGTGCAGGTTCTGCTTGAGGCCGAGGCCGTTGGCGTTGACCTTGTAGTCGGCCTTGCAGCGGATGTTCTCGGTGGTGCCATTGGAGAGTGCGACGGTGCCGGAGCCCGCCCAGTTTCCGTCAAAGCCGGCAAACGGCCCTCCCGCCTGGGCATGGCTTGCGGTGGCCGACAACATGAGCGCGGCGCCGACGCCGGCAACAGCGAGTGCCTGACCGAGCAAGCTGGAACCAAACAGTTTCATCGTGAGTTTTCCCATCAAATTGACGTTCTTTCACAAGATACGTCGCGCCGCATCGAAGATTTAGTGTCCAGGCAGTATCTTAGGTTCAAAAGACAAAATGCCGCGCATCGAACGTGGCCCGTCGGAATTTCAAAGACAACTCGCACGATCTGTCCGGCAGGATCTAGCTTTGCGCAGGCTGATCTGCAACAGTCAATCGCGAAGACAAGCACCGCGAAAATACTGTCGAAATCACAGTTAGTTGCGTTAGATCGCAAGTTCGTCGCAAATTTGGCCGCATTTGCCAGTGCTTGTCCTGTGTCCGTTGCTGCATTACGCGGCGCCTGCCATCCAGGAAAATCCGTCCCGGCGATGCCGAAGCGCCGATCGGGAACAGGATTTCTTGCTGCCGAAGTGAAGGAATACGATGCGTCATTTTCTCCTCGCTCTCACCTTGTTGTCGATCCCGCTTTCATCGGATGCCTTTGCCCAGGCGCGCGGCGGAACGGCGGAGGAGCAAAAGGCCTGCACCCGCGACGTGCAAAAGTTCTGCCGTCCGGTGATCGACCAGGGTGATTTCACCATCCTGGCGTGCCTGAAGGAAAATCGCCCCAAGATCAGCCCCGCCTGCGACCAGGTTCTCAAGAACAACGGGCAATAGGCCGCATCCGCGCCTGCTATCCGCCACGGAAGCCCATTTTCGGCTCCATGGCGGGAGCGACGCCGGGCTGACAAGCCCCGGACAGCATTGGTTTTGGCGGCGTATTCCCCTATATGGGGCACGCGATCTCCTCGCGTGCGCTGATCATCGGCGCATGCCGCCAATCCAGATGAGTAGCCAGTTCCCGATGACCAGCGCGAGCGACCTGCGATCCGGAAAGACCCACCGCGACGAGAATTTTCCGGTCGCGTCGTGGATCATTCACCCGCGTCACCGGGCGCTCATTCTCTCATACTATAATTTCGTCAGGACGGCCGACGACATCGCCGATCACGCCACACTCAGTGCGGACGAAAAGCTTCGCTATCTCGACCTGCTCGAAGCCGAGTTGCTGGGCAAGGGCGACACCCAAAAGGAAGCGGTCAATCTGCGCAATGCGCTCGCCGAACGCGCGATGGCGCCGCGCCATGCGCTCGACGTGCTGGTCGCGTTCCGGATGGACGTCACCAAGCTGCGTTACGAGAACTGGGACGAAGTCATCCACTATTGCCGATATTCGGCCATGCCGGTCGGCCGCTTCATGCTCGACGTTCACGGCGAGAGCACTTCGACCTGGGCCGCGTCAGACGCGCTGTGCGCCGGCCTGCAGATCAACAACCACCTGCAGGATTGCGCCAAGGACTACAAGAACCTCAACCGAATCTACCTGCCGCGCGATGCGCTGGCCGCAAGCGGCGCCTCGGTGGAGATGCTGGGAGAAGCGAAGTCGCCGCCGCAATTGTTGCAGTGCCTGCACGGGCTGGCGGTGCGCACCGAAACCTTGCTCAATGAAAGCAAATCGCTCAGCGCCGAGGTGAAGGATTTCCGGCTCGGGCTCGAAGTCGCCGTGATTCAGACGTTCGCCGAGAAGATCGTCGGCATGCTGAAGGTGCGCGACCCCCTGAGCGAACGGGTGCATCTCAGCCCGCTCGAACTGCTGGGACAGAGCGCCATCGGCATCGCCGGCGAGGTCATCAGCCGCGCGGTGGGACGCCGTCCGCAGGCAAAACCGGCGGCCGGCGCATGACGTTGCAGACGGCGGCGGCCAACGCAGACCACGCCACCGCGGCGTCCGGCAGTTCGTTCTATGCGGCGATGCGCATGCTGCCGCGCGCGCAGCGCCAGGCGATGTTCCAGATCTACAGCTTCTGCCGGGAGGTCGACGACATCGCCGATTCGCACGGGCCGCGCCCGGAACGGCTGGCCGCGCTGCAACAATGGCGCGACGACATCGATGCGCTATATCACGGTCATCCTCCGCCGCGTCTGCAGGATTACGCAGCCTCGGTGAAAACCTTCGGCCTCAAGCGCGAGGATTTCCTCGCGATCGTCGACGGTATGGAGATGGACGTGCCACAGGATATTCGTGCGCCGGATATGGCGACGCTCGATCTGTATTGCGACCGCGTTGCGAGCGCCGTCGGGCGGCTGTCGGTGCGCGTGTTCGGGCTGCCCGAGAATGACGGGATCCTGCTCGCCCATCACCTCGGCCGCGCGCTGCAATTGACCAACATCCTGCGCGACATCGACGAAGACGCCGGCCTCGGCCGTCTGTATCTGCCGCGCGAAGGCCTGCTGCTGGCCGGTATCACCAGCGACAATCCGCAGAAGGTGACGGCCGAGCGCTCGCTGCCGAAGGTGTGCCAGGGGCTGGTCGAGCGGGCCAAGGCGCATTTCGAGAAGGCCGACGAGATCATGAAGCGCAATTCGCGGCGCAAAGTGCGCGCGCCGCGGATCATGGGGAAATATTACCGCGCGATACTGGATTTGCTGATCGCCCGGGGCTTTGCCGCCCCGCGCGAACCGGTTCGTGTCAGCAAGATGGCCAGGATCGCTATCCTCCTCCGTTACGCGATTATCTGATGCAGAAAACCGTTCATATCATCGGTGCCGGCATTTCCGGCCTCTCGGCGGCCGTGCGGCTGGCCAACGCCGGCTACAGCGTGCACGTCCACGAGGCCACGCAGCAGGTCGGCGGCCGCTGCCGGTCCTATTTCGACGCCGCGACCAACCTCACCATCGACAACGGCAACCATCTGCTGCTGTCCGGCAACCGCCACGCGCTGGCCTATGCAAAATCGATCGGCACCGAGGCGGGGCTGGTCGGACCGAAGCGCGCGCAGTTTCCGTTCGCCGATATTTCCACCGGCCAGCGCTGGCTGCTCGATCTCGGCGATTCCAGACTGCCGCTGTGGGTGTTCGATGAAGCGCGGCGCGTCCCCGATACGAAGATTGGCGATTACCTCAAGCTGGCGCCGCTGATCTGGGCCGGCACCGACAAACTGGTCGGCAACGCGATTCCCTGCGACGGCACGCTCTACCAGCGTCTGGTGCAGCCGCTGCTGCTGGCCGCGCTCAACGTCGATCCGCCCGAGGGCTCGGCGGGCCTTGCCGGTGCGATCGTGCGGGAAACGCTGCTGGCGGGCGGGCAGGCCTGCCGGCCGCTGATTGCGCGCGAAGGACTGAGTGCGGTTCTGGTCGAACCCGCGATCAAGCTGCTGCAGGACAAGGGCGCCTCGGTCCGGCTCGGTCATGAATTGCGCGAACTCGTCATGTCGGGCGGCAAGGTCGGCGAACTGAAGTTCGTCGGCGACACGATCGCGCTCGGGCCCGACGATGCCGTGGTGCTCGCGGTGCCGCCGCGTCCGGCCGCCGCGCTGCTGCCGGGCCTCAAGACGCCGTCGAAATTCCGCGCCATCGTCAACGCGCATTTCCGCTACGACCCGCCGAGGGATGCGCCGGCGATACTCGGCGTCGTCGGTGGGCTGGTGGAGTGGCTGTTCGCATTTCCGCAGCGGCTGTCGGTCACCATCAGCAATGGCGACCGCCTCGTCGACATGCCGCGGGAAGAACTTGCGCTGGCGATCTGGCGCGACGTTTGCAAGGCCGCCGGCCTGCCGGGCGACCTGCCGCTGCCGCCGTGGCAGATCGTGCGGGAGCGCCGCGCCACCTTCGAGGCCACGCCGGAGCAGAACGCGCTGCGGCCCGGCCCGGTGACATCATGCAAAAACCTGTTTCTCGCCGGCGACTGGACTGATACCGGGTTGCCCGCAACCATCGAGGGATCGGTGCGGTCGGGAGACCGAGCCGCCGATCTGGTCCTGGCGCGGTCGTAAGGCCAGAAGCCAGAGAACACGCTGCGTGACCGGCTTCACAGAGCCCGTCACGAAAATAGGGATGTGTAGCAACATGCTTTCCGTCGACCACAGAACTGCCGTCAATCCCATTGCGCCAATTGCGCCAGTCGATCCCGCCGCGCTGGAGCGGAGTATCTCCTCCGCGACCGACGCACTGCTCGAATACCGGCAAGCGGACGGACACTGGGTGTTCGAACTCGAAGCCGACAGCACGATTCCGTCGGAATATGTCCTGCTGCGCCACTATCTCGCCGAGCCCGTCGATAGCGTGCTCGAAGCCAAGATCGCGAACTATCTGCGCCGCACGCAAGGCAACCACGGCGGCTGGCCGCTGGTGCAGGACGGCCCGTTCGACATGAGCGCGAGCGTCAAATCCTACTTTGCGCTGAAGATGATCGGTGATTCCGTGGATGCGCAGCACATGGTGCGCGCACGCGAGGCGATCCGCAGCCGCGGCGGCGCTGCCCGCGTCAACGTCTTCACCCGGTTCCTGCTGGCATTCTACGGCGTGGTGACCTGGCGCGCGGTGCCGGTACTGCCGATCGAGATCATGCTGCTGCCGATGTGGTCGCCGTTCCACCTGAACAAGATTTCCTATTGGGCGCGTACCACGATCGTGCCGCTGATGGTGCTCGCCGCACTGAAGCCGCTGGCGAAGAATCCCAAGGGCGTCGGCATCGACGAACTGTTTCTGGAAGATCCCAAGTCGGTCGGGACGCCGCCGAAGGCGCCGCACCAGAGCTGGGGCTGGTTCGCGCTGTTCAGCACGCTCGACAAGGTGCTGCGCGTCGTCGAGCCGCTGTTTCCGAAGAAGCTGCGCCAGCGCGCGATCGATGCCGCGCTCGCCTTCACCGAGGAGCGGCTCAACGGCGAGGACGGCATGGGCGCGATCTACCCGCCGATGGCCAACATCGTCATGATGTACGAAGCGCTCGGAAAGGGGCCGGATTTTCCGCCGCGCGCGATCACCCGCAAGGGCATCGACAAGCTCTTGGTGATCGGCGAGCACGAGGCCTATTGCCAGCCCTGCGTCTCGCCGGTGTGGGACACTGCGCTGACCTGCCACGCGCTGGCGGAAGCCGGCGGCGTAGACACGCTTGCCAAGATGAAGCTGGGCCTCGACTGGCTCAAGCCGCGGCAGGTGCTCGATCTCAAGGGCGACTGGGCGGTGAAGGCTCCCGACGTCCGTCCGGGCGGCTGGGCGTTCCAGTACAACAACGCCCATTATCCCGATCTCGACGACACCGCGGTGGTCGTGATGGCGATGGACCGCGAGCGCCGGGCCACCGGCAGCAAGGAATACGACACGGCGATTGCGCGTGGCCGCGAGTGGATCGAGGGGCTGCAGAGCCGCGACGGCGGCTGGGCCGCCTTCGACATCGACAACCTCGAATATTACCTCAACAACATCCCGTTCTCCGACCACGGCGCACTGCTCGATCCGCCGACCGAGGACGTCACCGCGCGCTGCATCTCGATGCTGGCGCAGCTCGGCGAGACCGCGGAGACCAACAAGGCGATGGCGGACGGGATTGCCTACCTGCGCCGCACGCAGCTGGCCGAAGGCTCGTGGTATGGCCGCTGGGGCCTGAATTACGTCTACGGGACCTGGTCGGTGCTCTGTGCGCTGAATGCCGCAGGCGTGAGTCACCAGGACCCGATGATTCGCAAGGCGGTGGACTGGCTGCTCTCGATCCAGAACCAGGACGGCGGATGGGGCGAGGATGCGGTCAGCTACCGACTCGATTACAAGGGATTCGAGGGCGCGCCGTCGACTTCCTCGCAAACGGCATGGGCCTTGCTTGGTCTGATGGCGGTCGGAGAGGTCGAAAACCCCGCGATTGTACGGGGCGTGGAGTACCTAAAAGCCACACAGACGGAGAAAGGGCTCTGGGACGAGGCGCGCTACACGGCTACGGGCTTTCCGCGGGTATTTTATTTGCGATATCATGGCTACTCGAAGTTCTTTCCGCTCTGGGCTTTGGCGCGGTATCGGAATTTGAGAAGCACCAACAGCAAGGTGGTAGGGGTCGGAATGTGACTTTGGGGGCGGGGGCCGCCGCGATCGTGGAAAATTCGGTTGATCGCAATTCGAATGATCCGCGACCGGTTTTGATCGTGACTGGATTGGTGCAGGAGGCCCGCATTGCGGCCGGGCCCGGCATGATCGTCATTTGCAGTTCCAGCGATCCACGGCAATTGCGCGCGCTGCTGGCAACGCTGGATTCCACGACTTTCAGAGGTGTCATCTCGTTCGGCGTCGCAGGCGGGCTCGATCCGTCGCTCAGGTCGGGCGACGTGGTGGTGGCCACCGAGGTGCTGTCCGGCGATACCCGCTTCCTGGCCGGCCTGGCTCTTAATGAGGAAATGATCGCCCGCGCCGCGCTGCGCCGCCGGCGCGTGGTCCGTGGCGGCCTCGCGGGCGTGGAGCAGGTGATTGCGGCGGCGGCCTGCAAGGCAGCGCTGCATTCGGAAACCGGCGCGGCAGCGGTCGACATGGAGAGCCATATCGCCGCTGCCTACGCCGCCGAGGCGGGGCTTCCGTTCGCCGCCCTGCGCGTGATCTCCGATCCCGCCAGCCGGGCGCTTCCTGCGATCGCCAAGAACGCTATCAAGCCGAACGGCGACATCGATCTTCGCAAGGTGCTGAGCGGGGTCGCGCGCAATCCGGCGTCGCTGCGCGCGTTGGTTTCGACCGGCATCGATTTCAACCGCGCCTTGCGCTCGCTCCGCGGCTGCCGCGGTTTTCTGCACGGCGAAGACGGGCTCGCCGCCGCGAATATCTGATCCGCGTCGGCGTTATTTGGCTTCCTGACAGCGTGGCCCTGGTTCGTTGCGACCGGGATGTGAAACCAAGCCGCCTTGCCATGGGCGGCAGGCTGGCGCCGTGACGCCCTCATTTCCTCCCACTGCCAACTGCCGCCTGACGTGCAGCCAACTCTCTATATTGAGGTGGGGCGCCTTCCTGCCCAGCCGCCACCGGAGCGTGGGCGCCTGATGCCGGACGAGCGGCTTTCTCGGGGGCGTGCCTACCCCAGAACCCGCAGGACACTTGACAGGCGAAGGTATCCAAATAACAATGAATAATGATCCTGAGTTCATGAATTAAGGTTCATTATGGCTATCGCGTCAGTTCGCCTCAACCAGCTCGTCGAAACCAAAGCGCGCATTCTGGATGCTGCCAGGGAAGCCGTGGCGCTCAGCGGGTGGAGGGATGCCCAGATCGCCCTGATCGCTGCACGGGCAGGGGTCGCCACAGGCAGCGTGTACCGCTACTTCGACTCGAAGGCGGACCTGTACGCGCAGGTGCTTGGGCTGGTCTCCGAGCGCGAGGTGGCCGTGGTCGCGGCGATCGCCGAGGCCGAAGGATCCGCGTCCCAGTGTCTGGTGGACGCGATCTACACCTTTGCGATCCGCGCGATGCGCGGCCGCCGTCTGGCCTACGCGCTGATCGCCGAGCCATGCGAAGCGGAGATCGATGCGGCGCGCCTGAAATACCGGGCAGCGCTTGCCGACCAGATCGCGAGGCTGGTCCGGCGTGGCATCGCCAGCGGCGAGTTCATCGAGATCGACGCGAACGTGGCGGCTTCCTGCGTGACCGGCGCTTTCATGGAGGCGCTGGTCGGTCCCCTGGCGCCGGAGGCGGCACCCGATTCTGACGCGGCAAGGGCGATCGCGCAGGAGATCGCCGGACTTTCCGCGCGCATGCTGTTTCGCCGCGCCGCGCCCGAGCTGAAACTCGTATCGAAGGTCTCGCCATGAACGCGCGTGCCCAGCCGGTTGCGTTCGCGAGCGCGGAAGCTGGTCCGCTCGCAACGCACGAAGTTCGCAATCAGGCGCGGCCCGCGCTCGGCTTCAATGCATTCGACGATGATCGGGCGTTGACCGGCCTGGTCGCGAAGTTCGCGCCGTGGGCAAAGGAGAAGCTTTCCGCACTCGGTGCCCACGCCGGCTGCGAATCCGTGCAGGAGGCTGCGCGGCTGGCCAACGAGCACGAGCCAAAACTGCTGACGCATGACCGATACGGCAATCGGAACGACTGGGTCGAGTTTCACCCGGCCTGGCATCAATTGATGGCGCTGGCTTTCCAGAGCGAGGTCCATAGCCTCGCGTGGTCGACGCACGCGCCGAACGGACATTTCGCGCGCGCGGGCCTGAGCTATCTCTGGAATCAGATCGAGAACGGTGTCGGCTGCCCCACCGGCATGGCCTATGCCGCGATATCAGGCTTTGCCGGCAAGCCGCAGTTCGCGACGTGGCGGGAGCGAACGCTGGCGGCGGACTACGATCCGCGCCGCATTCCCGTCGAGGCCAAGCGTGCGGCCGTCATCGGGTATGCGATGACCGAGAAGCAGGGCGGCTCCGATCTGCGCGAAACCCAGACGACCGCGCGATTCGTCGAACGCGGCGTGCATGGCGAGATCTATTCGATCACCGGCCACAAATGGTTCTTTTCCGTGCCTGTCGCCGACGGGTTCTACACGCTGGCGCGGACCGAATCCGGCGTCAGCTGTCTGTTCGTGCCGCGCCTGCTGCCCGACGGCAGCGCCAACCGCGTGTTCATCCAGCGGCTGAAGGACAAGTGCGGCAACCGTTCGAACGCGTCGAGCGAGATCGAGTACCACGACACCTGGTCGATCCTCGTCGGCGAAGAGGGGCGCGGCATCCGCGAGATCCTTTCGCATGCGCATCTGACCCGGCTGGATTTCGCGGTAGGCTCCGCCGGGCTGATGCGGCAGGCCTTGAGCCTGGCATTGAGCCACGCGCAAACGCGAACCGCGTTCGGCAAGCCGATGTCCGAGCTTCCGATGCAGCGCAATGTCCTCGCCGATCTCGCGCTCGAGAGCGAGGCGGCGATGCTTGGCGCGCTTCGGGTAGCGCGTGCCACCGACGCCATGGAAACCAGCGAGCATGAGCGGCTGCTGGCGCGGGTCGCGACGCCGGTAGTGAAGTTCTGGAATTGCCAGCGTGCACCGGCTTTCAGTTACGAATGCCTGCAGGTGCACGGCGGCAACGGCTTCATCATGGAGAACGCGATGGCGCGCCTTTACCGCGAGGCGCCGCTGAATTCGATCTGGGAAGGCACCTCGAACATGATGTGCATGGACGTTCTGCGCGCCATGCAACGGGATGCACGCTGCCGTGACGCCTTCATCGACGAGCTGCGCGCGAGCAGGGGTTCTAGCCGGATCTATGACAGCAATACGGACGATCTCGCCGATCGATTGCGTGCACGATACCCCGATGACGGGCATGCGAGGGCGCTCGTCACCCGGATGGCGTACGCGTTGCAGGCTGCCGAGATGTTGCAGCATGGCGATGCTGATGCCGCCGACCTCTTCGTGCGGTCAAGGCTCGGCATGGATGGGCTCCATGTGTTCGGCGCGCTTCCGTCTTCGGAAGGCCTTGCCCGCATCGTGGAGCGTGCCTCCGTCATCCGCCATTAAGGGGGCCGCGGTCGCGGCAAGCAACATGGCTCGAACCGAGATTTGCTCCGTCAACGACATCCGCGCCGCCGTGGGAGAGGCGGAGTGGGCGGCACGCGTCGATCTCGCGGCGTGCTACCGCCTGGTGGCGCTCTATGGAATGACCGACCTGATCTACAATCACATCAGTGCACAGGTCCCCGGGCATGATGATCAATACCTGATCAATCCGTACGGCATGCTGTACGAGGAAATCACCGCCTCCAGCCTCGTCAAGATCGATATCGAGGGCCGAACCCTGCTGCAGCCCGATCACGGCTATAACGTCAACGTCGCCGGCTTCTACCTGCATGCCCCGATCCACCGGGCGCGGCCCGACGTGAAGTGCGTCCTTCACACCCACACGAGGGCAGGGACGGCCGTCTCTACGCTTGCGGAAGGACTGCTTCCGCTGTCCCAGACCGCGATGCGGTTTCACGGGCGGATCGGCTACCACGACTTCGAGGGGCCCGCGATCGATCGCGACGAGTGCGACCGCGTCGTCGCCGATCTCGGCCGAAACAACGTGCTGATCCTGCGCAATCATGGCCTGCTGGTTTGTGGCCGTACGGTTCCGCAGGCATTCAACGCCATTTATTGGCTGGAGCAGGCCTGCCGCATCCAGATCGACGCGCTCGGCTGCGGCCGGCCGCTCCACGCGCCAACCGAGACCGCGATCGAAAACACCGTGACGTGCTTTGCGGGCACCGAGATCACGCTGGACAATGAGCGCGACACCAATCCGGTATTGAACGAGGCGGCGCAAAATCTGCAGGCCGGTTACGGCCTGCTGGAATGGCCGGCGCTGCGGCGAAGGCTCGATCGTATCGACGGGAGCTATGCGCAGTGAGCGCTGATCTCGCGGCATTGAAAATCGGCTTCATCGGTGCCGGGCGCGTGGCGCAAACGCTTTCGCCGGCGTTTGCTCACGCGAAGCTGAACGTCGCGGCATTCCACAATCGCGGCCCCGATGCGGCGGAGCGCCTCGGATCTAGGGTACCGTCGGCCCGGCCGATGGCCGATGCGCAAGAGGTCGTGGACAGCTGCGATGTGGTCTTCCTGACGGTCAGCGACGACGCGATCCTGCCGGTCTGCCGCGGTTTGCGTTGGGACGCGCGGCACCGCGTCGTCCATTGCAGCGGCGCGACCGAACTGGCCGCGCTGGATCACGCGAAATCCGCGGGCGCCCTGATCGGCGGATTTCATCCGATGCAGATGTTTGCCAATCCCGACGTCGCGCTTCAGGGCCTCCGCGGCTGCACCGTCGGCATCGAAGCCGAGCCCGATTTCAGGTGCGAACTGGAAGCGCTCGCGATCAGCATCGGCTGCGAGCCGCTGGCGCTGCCGCCCGGCGTGAGGCCGCTCTATCACGCCTCGGCCTACTATGTCGGTCCGTTCCTGATCGCGCTGCTCAAGGAAGGCGTCGACCTCTGGAAGAGCTTTGGCGCCAGCGAGGCCGACGCGTTGCGCGCCATGATGCCGCTGCTGCGGGGGACCGTCGCAGCCGTACGGGATGGCGGCCTCGCCAACGGCATGGGCGGCTGCGTCGCGCGCGGCGATGTCGGAACGATCGTCAAACACCTCCAGGCATTGGATGAGCGCTTCCCATCCTCGGGCGCGCTGTACCGCGAGCTGGCGCTGCGCAATGTCCCGCTCGGGATCGAACGCGGCACCCTCAGTTCACAGCGCGCCGCAGAGATCGAAGGATTGCTATCGAGGCACCCGGACAAGCTGGCGGTCGTTCCATGACAGTTCGCGAAACACGCGCAAGGAAAAGGGCCCCGGTTCGCTGAGAACCCGGGCCCCTTGATCTTTTGGCTCCGTTCCGCTCAGGCGGCGGTGGAGGCCTTTTGCTGCTGCTTGGCTGTTGCCGCAGCGGCTTCGTCGCGTCGGATCTCCGAGAGCTTCTTCTGCACCTGTTCGGAGAAGATGTACTGCGCCGGGCGCTGGTGGGAGAGGTCGATTTCCGGCGCCAGCGGGCCCGTGGTGCGGATGCCGCGCAACGCGACCCACATCGCCTTCAACGGATTGACCAGGGCCGCATTGGCCGCGGTCGGCTCATAGCCGCAATGCGCCATGCAGTCGGCGCACTTCTCGTACTTGCCGGTGCCGTAGGAATCCCAGTCCGTGGTCTCCATCAATTCCTTGAAGGTCTTGGTGTAACCCTCGCCGAGCAGATAGCAGGGTTTTTGCCAGCCGAAGATGTTGCGGGCCGGCATGCCCCACGGTGTGCACTCATAGCTCTGGTTGCCGGCGAGGAAGTCGAGGAACAGGCCGGAATGCATGAAGTTCCACTTCTTGCCCTTGCCGAGCGCGAACACGTCGCGGAACAGTTTCTTGGTCTTGGTGCGGTTGAGGAAGTGCTCCTGGTCCGGCGCACGCTCATAGGCGTAGCCCGGCGACATCGAGACGCCGACACCGAGCTCGGTGGTGAAGTCGAGGAACTTTGCGATGTCCTCGGCGGCGTGGCCGTCGAAGATGGTCGCGTTGACGTTGACGGTGAAGCCGCGCGCTTTCGCGGCCTTGATCGCGGAAACGGCGCGGTCGAACACGCCCTTCTGCGACACCGCCTTGTCGTGGTGGTCCTTCAGGCCGTCGAGATGCACCGAGAAGAACAGATACGGCGAGGGCTCGAACAGATCGAGCTTCTTCTCCAGCAGCAGTGCGTTGGTGCAGAGCGAGACGAATTTCTTGCGCTCCACGAGGCCGCGCACGATCTCGCCGATCTCCTTGTGGATCAGCGGCTCGCCGCCGGGAATCGCCACCATCGGTGCGCCGCATTCCTCGGCCGCGTCCCAGCACTCCTGCGCCGACATGCGGCGGTTCAGGATCGCATCGGGATAGTCGATCTTGCCGCAGCCGACGCAGGCGAGGTTGCAGCGGAACAGCGGCTCGAGCATCAGCACCAGCGGGTAACGCTTCCGGCCAAGCAGCTTCTGCTTGATCAGGTACCCGCCGATACGCATTTCCTTGAAGAACGGTATAGCCATTGAGTGAGTTTCTTTCTGGACTTGAAAGCCCCGAAGTGAATCAGCCCGCAGCAGTCAGTTCGGCCGGAAGCCGGAACTCGATGTTCTCTTCCCTGCCGGGAAGCACCGACACCTTGACGGGTCCGATACGCCTCAAAGCCTCGATTACGTCGTCGACCAGAACTTCAGGCGCCGAGGCGCCCGCCGTAATGCCGACGGCCTTTGCATCCTTGAGCCAATCGGGATTCAACTCGCTCCCGTCGGCAATGAGATAACTCGCGACGCCGACCTCGGTGCCGATTTCGCGTAGCCTGTTTGAGTTGGAACTATTGGCGGCCCCCACCACCAGAATGACGTCCACCAGTTTGCTCAGGTCCCTTACCGCAGATTGGCGGTTCTGTGTCGCATAGCAGATATCCCGGATGTCGGGGCCTTGAATATCTGTAAAACGGGCCTGAAGCGCCGAAATTATGTCTTTTGTGTCATCCACGCTCAGGGTGGTCTGGGTGATATAGGCCACCGGGGTGTCAACCGGCAGCGTCAGCGCCGCCACGTCGTCGACGTTCTGGACCAGCGTCACCGGCCCTGGAACCTGCCCCATGGTTCCCTCGACCTCGGGGTGGCCGGCATGGCCGATCAGGATCAGGGCCCTGCCTTTCGACATATAGCGCTTGCCCTGGTTGTGGACCTTGCTGACGAGGGGGCAGGTGGCGTTAAGGACCGGCAGGCTGCGGCTGGCAGCCTCTTCCTCAACGCTGCGGGCCACGCCGTGGGCGCTGAACACGGTCACCGCATGGGGCGGAACCTCGGACAGATCCTCGACGAAGATCGCGCCCTTGTTCTTGAGGCTTTCGACCACGTATTTGTTGTGCACGATTTCGTGCCGCACATAGACCGGCGGACCGTATTTCTCGAGCGCGCGCTCGACGATTTCGATGGCACGCACGACGCCCGCACAAAAGCCCCGGGGCTGGGCGAGATAAACTTCCATGGCTCGTCCATTATTCAAGTTGCGATAGGCACTGAACTCGCAGATTCACCCGAAGGCCTCCGTGCAGCCGGTCACACCCGGATACTGCAATATCCGCACCATGACCGGTTGCTGCAGGTGAGCCCCGTCCAAGCGCATGGAAGCAGGGACTATGTGTCAAATATTGTGCAGATAGAAAAGGTGTCTCGCGCAAAGGTTACTGCGTTTGAGGTATTTTGATACCTATTTGCGTCGCTTTGTCCCGATGAGTTCCCTCACGGCTTCGTCACTTTCTCGCCCACCGAAGCGGTCTATACCGGCTGCCGCACGGTCGTCTGGCCCGGGCCGGTCGCGCTGGTTCCATCCGGCGGAAGTGACCAAAACAACATTAGATCGCCTGCCGGAACTCGGCTAGACAGCGGGCGTTTTCGCCGAGCCTCCTTTTCAGCTTCAGAAAGAAACGAAGTGCTGACCAGCATTGTTGTCTCGATTGTCAGAACCTGCACGCGGTTTGCCACTCTCGTCGTCCTCCTCTCGATGGTCCTTGCGATCGGGGCGAGCTACTACGCGGCCCGCAACTTTTCGATCAACACCGACATCAACAAGCTGATCTCCCCCGATCTCGACTGGCGCAAGCGCGACAACCAGTTCGAGCACGCCTTCGACCGCGAAAAACTGATTCTGGCGGTCGTCGAGGCGCCGACGCCGGAGCTGTCCAGCGCCGCGGCGCGGGTGCTGACGGCAAAGTTGGCGGGCGACACCCAGCACTTCGAATCGGTGCAGCAACTCGGCTCGGGTGAGTTCTTCGAGAAGAACGGGTTGCTATTCCTGCCGGTGGAAGAGGTCGGCAAGGTAACCAGCCAGCTCGAAGCGGGCGCGCCGCTGATCGAAATCCTGGCCGGCGATCCCTCGATTCGCGGCCTCACCGGCGCGCTGGAGACCGGCCTTGCCGGCGTCTCGCGCGGCCAGGTCAAGCTCGACAATACCGAACGACCGTTCAACCTGATCAGCCAGACGGTCGAGAACGTCCTGAACAAGGGGAGCGCGACGTTCTCCTGGCGCGAACTCGTCGACGACAAGCCCCTGACCGATGCGGACAAGCGCTCCTTCATCGAGTTCAAGCCCAAGCTCGACTACAACGCGCTCGAACCCGGCAAGGACGCCACCGACGCGATCCGGCAGGCCGCGAAGGACCTGGACTTTGCCGGCCAGTTCCAGGCGCGCGTCAGGCTGACCGGCCCGGTTCCGATCGCCAACGAGGAATATTCGACCGTGCAGGAGGGCGCGATCGTCAACGCCGTCGGCACGATTCTCATCGTGCTGCTGATTCTCTGGCTCGCGCTGCATTCCGGCAAGATCATCTTCGCGGTGTTCCTGAACCTGTTCATCGGCCTCGCCATCACGACCGCTATCGGACTGATGATGGTGGGATCGTTGAACCTGCTGTCGATCGCGTTCGCCGTGCTGTTCGTCGGCCTCGGTGTCGATTTCGGCATCCAGTTCAGCGTTCGCTACCGTTCCGAGCGGTTCAAGAACGAAGATCTGGCGCTCGCGCTGGAGAACGCGGCCAAGCGTTCGGCCGTTCCGCTTTCGCTCGCGGCCATGGCGACCGCCGCCGGCTTCCTGTGTTTCCTGCCGACCGACTACAAGGGCATTTCCGAACTCGGCAAGATCGCCGGCGTCGGCATGATGATCGCGTTCATCACCAGCATCACGGTGTTGCCCGCGCTTTTGAAGCTGCTTCACCCGCCCGGTGAAAGCGAGCCTGTCGGCTATGCGTTCCTCGCGCCAGTGGACGAGTTCCTCGAAAGGCATCGCGTCATCATCATCGTCAGCACGCTGCTTGTCGTCGTGGCCGGTCTGCCGCTGCTCTATTTCCTCAAGTTCGACTTCAACCCGATTAACCTGCGCAATCCGAACGCCGAATCGATCGCGACCTTCCTCGATCTGCGCAAGGATCCCAACACCGGCGCCAACGCCATCAACGTGCTGACCAATTCGGAGGACGACGCCAGGAAGATCGAGGCGCGTCTTGAGAAAGTGCCTGAAGTCCTTCGCGTGATGTCGCTGAATAGTTTCGTTCCCGAGGACCAGCCGGCGAAGTTGAAGCTGATTGCACAGGCCGCCAAGGTGGTCGGGCCGGCACTCAACCCCGACCAGGTCGATCCGGCGCCCACGGACGCCGAGAATGTGGAAGCGCTGAAGGGAACGGTCGCGAGCCTGCGCAAGGCGGCCGGCGACGGCAAGGGGCCGGGCTCGGTCGCGTCGCGGCGGCTGGCGGATGCGCTCGCGAAGCTTGCCGAGCGCGACCAGGCGACGCGCGACAAGGCGCAGGAGATTTTCGTCGCCCCGATGAAGATCGTGTTCGACCAGCTAAAGAACACTCTGCAGGCCGGACCGGTGACGTTGAAGACGCTGCCGCCGGAACTCGTCAACAGCTGGCGGTCCAGGGACGGGCTGATTCGCGTCGAGGCGTTGCCGAAGGGTGACCCCAACGACAACGATAACCTCCGAAGGTTTGCGGATGCGGTTCTGGCCGCGGAGCCGAATGCGATCGGCGGGCCGGTGTCGATCCTCAAGTCCGGCGACACCATCGTCAAGGCGTTCATTCACGCCGGCATCTGGGCGCTGGTGGTGATCAGCCTGTTGCTGTGGGTCACGCTGCGCCGGGTCACCGACGTGCTGATGACGATGGTGCCGCTGCTGGTGGCCGGCGCGGTGACGATGGAATTGTGCGTGCTGATCGGACTGCCGCTCAACTTTGCGAACATCGTCGCGCTGCCGCTGCTGCTCGGCGTCGGCGTGGCCTTCAAGATCTACTACGTCACGGCCTGGCGCGAGGGCCGGACGAACCTGCTGCAGTCGAGCCTGACGCGCGCGATCTTTTTCAGTGCGCTGACGACCGCGACCGCGTTCGGCAGTCTCTGGCTATCCAGTCACCCCGGCACCGCCAGCATGGGAAAACTGCTGGCGCTGTCTTTCGTCATCACGCTGGCTGCGGTGCTGCTGTTCCAGCCCGCGCTAATGGGCAAACCGCGCGATGTCGGGGAGTAGGCAGATATCGCCGACGTCGCCGGGCTGGCCCGCCGCCTGCTTTTGACCGGGGGCGGCCTTCGGCGCTGTCGGCGCCGGGTTCGCCGCACCTGTGGTCTTCGGTGTCGCCGGAGCAGGGGCTGCACTCGGTGTCGCGGCCTGAGCACCGGCTTTCGGGGTCGTGCCGGGCTGGCCCTTCGGCGCACCCTTGGCCATGCTGTTGGCGGGACTCGAGGGAATCGGCGGCGCGACGCGGGTCCAGGTTTCGCCGCCGCAGAGGAAGCCGAGCACGCAGCCTTGAATCTCGAGCTGGTCGTTCCCGACCGGCTTGATGGTCGAACTGTAGAGCTGGCCATCCTTGGCGTTGTAGACTTGGCCTTCCCAGGCATTGACGCCGGGCTTCTTCTTCATGTCGATCAGGATCGGCATGCCGAGCGTCGGCCTGCTCTGCTTTGCGGCGTCCGGATTGTTCTTGTCCTTGCCGCCCGGGGTCTTTTCCCAGGCCACGACGCCCCACATGTTGCCGCCGCACTGGGCGACACGAATATTGGCTACGCCGTCGGCGACCTTCCAGTCGCCGGTGGGATCGGCGGCAAGGGCCGATGAAAGTCCTGCGGTCAAAAAGATTCCAGAATAAGCTACTGTACGCACGATCATTCTTGGGCAGTGCACCATGGTTCAAACCTATCCTTGAGGCAGTTCATTCAAATCGGGGGTCAAAACGCCGCATTGAGCGTTTTCAGTTGACGAAATGGCCATCAACCGACGTATGTAGCGAATGCCAAGTTCATATCTAGACGTTTCCGAGTTGTTTGTGGAGCGGCAGGCGCAGCGCAGTTCCATGCATGCGCGCCATCTGAATGAGCAACTCGTCCGAGTGCTCAAGACCATCGGCTACGATGTGGGCTTTCAGAAGGGTCAAGGTCAATACCTGTTCGATCGTGAGGGCGCCCGCTATCTCGATCTACTCAGCGGATTTGGCGTTTTTGCGATTGGCCGCAATCATCCGGCGCTGCGAGAATCGCTGAAAAGCGTCCTCGATAGCGACTTTCCCAACCTGGTTCAGCTTGATGTCTCCACGCTCGCCGGCGTGCTGGCGGAACGCCTGCTGGAACATGTCCCATATCTGGACAAGGTGTTCTTTGCCAATTCCGGCGCCGAGACGGTAGAGGCCGCGATCAAGTTCGCGCGAGGCGCCACGGGGCGTCCCGGCATCGTCTCCTGTTCCCATTCCTTTCACGGCCTGTCCTACGGCGCGCTGTCCTTGATGGACGATGCGAACTTCCGCACCGGCTTCGAGCCGCTGCTGCCGGGCTGTGTGCAGATTCCGTTCAACGATCTCGCAGCGCTCGAGCAGGCGCTGTCGTCGCGCCAGGTCGCCGCCTTCATCGTCGAGCCGATCCAGGGCAAGGGCGTCAATCTGCCCAGCGACGATTTCCTGCCGGGCGCCGCCGCGCTCTGCAAGAAGTACGGCTCGATCTTCATTGCCGACGAAATCCAGACCGGCATCGGCCGCACCGGGAAATTTCTCGCGGTCGAACACTGGAACGTCGAGCCCGACATGGTGCTGCTGGCGAAGGCGTTGTCCGGCGGCCACGTGCCGGTCGGCGCGCTGCTGACGCGCAAGAGCATCTTCGACAAGATCTTCAATCAGATGGATCGCGCGGTCGTGCACGGCTCGACCTTTGCGAAGAACGATCTGGCGATGGCCGCCGGCATCGCCACGCTCGACGTGATCAAGCAGGAGAGGCTGGTGGAGCAGGCCGCCAAGCGCGGCGCCGAGCTTCGCCTCGCGCTGACGCGGATGGTGCCGGGCTATGAATTGATGAAGGAAGTGCGCGGCAAGGGGCTGATGATCGGCATCGAGTTCGGTCCGCCGAAATCGCTGCGGCTCAAGGCGTCCTGGAATTTGCTGGAGACCGCCAACAAGGGCCTGTTCTGCCAGCTCATCACGGTGCCGCTGTTCAAGGACCACAAGATCCTGACCCAGGTCTCCGGCCACGGCAGCCACACCATCAAGCTGTTGCCGCCGCTCGTGATTACGGAAGAAGATTGCAACTGGATCGAAAAGGCGTTCGACGACGTCATCGCCGCCAGCCACAAGGTCCCCGGTGCGATCTGGTCGCTCGGCAAGACGCTGGTCGACAACGCGGTGCGCAAGTCGGCGTAAGGTCGAGATTCGTAGGGCGGATTAGCGCAGCGTAATCCGCCGCAAGTCTCACGAGCCTGCGGATTACGCCTTCGGCTAATCCGCCCTACGATGCAACAATTGTCGATCGGAGAAGCGACCATGAGCAACATCACCGGCGGCTGTCACTGCGGTGCGATCCGCTATCAGGTCGAGGGCGATCTGATCGTTCACGCGCTGTGCCACTGCAGCGATTGCAGGCGTCACGCCGGCGCGCCGGTCGTGGGCTGGACGATGTATGCCGAGGACGCGGTCAAGGTCACGAAGGGCCAGCCCAAGGTCTACCAATCATCCGAGCATGGCCGCCGCCACTTCTGCGCCGACTGCGGCACGGGGCTTTTCTACGTCAATGCGACCATCCTGCCCGGGATCATCGACATCCAGAGCGGGACCTACGACGACCCCAATGCCGTCCCCGCGATGGTGCATATCCAGACCGCCGAGCGGCTGAACTGGATGGAGCGCGCACACGAACTGCCCAGCTTCGAACGCTATCCGCCGCAGGCATAGCGGCCCTGCGGTTTCTCGTGGGGCGGCGCGCGCGCACGTGTGAACCGCAAGAGACAATTCGTCAAAGGCCGGACAGCGATAAAGCTGTGCTTCTCCGATCCCGCCGGAAGGAAAAATCCTTGCTCCGTGCACGAACTGCGCGCGATTTCTCACATCGCAGTGAGGGTGGGGGGCGCTGTCTATCTTTCGCATCTGCGGCGCCCACATGGATGAGGGTCCACAATCAAAAGGATACTCGCCATGACGAAGTTCATTCCAGTTGTTGCCGCCGCGCTTCTCGCGACCACCATTGCAACGCCGGTATTCGCGCAGGCCGCGATACAGGAGCCCGGCGCATTTGCGTTCTATCATCCTAACGCGGACGTGCTTGCGGGCCGCTACGCGGTTCGCCCGGCCGATCAGGCGTTTGCTTATTACGGCTCCGCCGTGCCCGCACGTGATCGCCTGTCGGTGGCGCCGCGGTATCATCGTCGTCCGGTGCGATAGCAGCTACGGTACTTCCATCTCGCGCGCGGGGGCAGCGCGGCTTCGCGAAATCGCAGCGCATTTTCGGTGTTGACGATTTCGCGAGTGGCGGCCTGTGTCAGCCGCTATGGGCTTCGAACGCCTGTAGCGCCCTCAGCAAATTCTCGGGAGCCTCTTGTGCCACGCAGTGGCCGATGCCCTCAAACTTCAATTGGCTCGCCGCGGGGATAAGCGCCACGGCGCGTGCGGCCATCTCTTTATATATCGCCCAGGACTTTTCCGCGGTCGCAACGCGCACCGGGCATTCGATCTCGGTTAGCGACGCGAACGGGTTGCCGCGCGCATCGCCAACGTAGACCTGCTCCATGGCCTCGAAGATCGGCCGCAGGATCGCCGATTCCAGTTCCGGCGTGCAGCGCAGTCGCACCCGGCCGTCTTGCTGTGCGACGAAGCCGTGGCGGATGTAGGCTCGCAGCGACGATACCGTCCAGTCGGCGAAGGCGGGTGCGGCCCGGTAGCGCTCGAATACGGCTTCCGCGCTCTCGAACTCGGCCTGGCGCCGCAACACGCCGTGCACCGCGCCGGTGGCGAAGTCGCTCAAACCGCCGGTACGTTCCGCGCGTGGATCCATCACGGTCGGCTCCATCACGAACAGGCGCGAGAAGCGTCCCGGCTTCAGCTTCGCTGCCAGCAGCAGGTCGGTCGCGCCGGCGCTGTGTCCGATGCCGTAGATGTCGGAAAGGCCGAGCGCCTCGATCGCGGCGCAGACGTCCTCGGCAAAATCCAGGAAGTGATAGCGATCGGCGGCAGGCTTCTGGCTGTCGCCATGGCCGCGGCGGTCGAGCGCATAGACGGTGTAATCGGATGCGAGTTCGCGCGCGACGTCGTCCCATACCTCTGCGACGAAGCCGGTGCCATGCATCAGCAACGCGGGCGGCTTGCGTGAATTCTCCTCGCCCCACCGCGCGAGCGCGAGGCGTTGGTCGTCAGTCCCGATCGAGAAGCGATGCGGGTTCGTCAAGCGCGCGCATCCTCAAGGATCATCGTCGCAGCTTTCTCCGCGATCATCGCGGTCGGCGTGTTGGTATTGCCCGAGGTGATCGTCGGCATCACCGAGGCATCGGCCACACGTAGTCCCGCAATCCCGTAGAAGCGCAGGCGCTCGTCGACCACGGCCATCGGATCGCTGGCCGTGCCCATCTTCGCGGTGCCGACGGGATGGAAGATCGTCGTGCCGATGTCGCCGGCAGCCTTTGCCAGCGAGGCGTCGTCGTCGCCGACGCCGGGGCCGGGCAGATATTCCTCCGGACGATACGGTGCCAGCCGCTTCTGCTTCATCAGCTGCCGCGTGGTGCGAATGGCGTCTGCTGCGACCTGGCGGTCGTCGTCGGTCGAGAGATAATTCGGCGCGATCGACGGCGCTTCGTCAGGCCTGGCGGAGCGGATGCGCACGGTGCCGCGCGAGGTCGGCTGCAGGTTGCAGGCGCTGACGGTGATCGCGGGAAATCGATGCAGCGGATCGCCGAATTTATCCAGCGACAGCGGCTGTACGTGAAACTGGATGTTGGCGCGCTCGCGATGCGGATCGGAGCGGGTGAAAATGCCGAGCTGCGACGGTGCCATGGTCAGCGGCCCGCGCCGGCGGAAGGCGTAGTCGAGCCCCATCATGCCGCGCCGGATCAGGTTGTAGTAGGTCTCGTTCAGCGTGCGCACGCCAAAAACCTTGTAGATTGCGCGCTGCTGCAGATGGTCCTGCAAATTGCGCCCGACACCGGGCTTGTCGAGCACGGTATCGATGCCGAGCGGCGCGAGCCAGTCAGCCGGTCCGATGCCGGTGCGATGAAGCACCTGCGTCGATCCGATCGATCCCGCGCAAAGAATGACTTCGCCTTTGGTGCGCGCCTCGACGACCTCGCCACCTTGCATGAAGCGCACGCCGACCGCACGTCCGTTCTCGACGATCAGCCTGTCGACCAGCACATTCTTTTCCAGCCGGAGATTGGCGCGGCTCAAGACCGGCTTTAAGAAGCCGCGCGCCGAGGACCAGCGGCGGCCGCGCTTCTGGTTGACGTGGAAATAGCTGGTGCCTTCATTGTTGCCGGTGTTGAAATCGGGAATGCGCTTGATGCCCATTTCCTCGGCGGCGTCACCGACCGCGTCGAGAATGGCCCAGGACAGCCGCGGCGCCTCGATCCGCCAGCCGCCGCCGACACCGTGATGTTCGCTCTCGCCGAGGAAATGATCTTCCAGCCGCCTGAAAACCGGCAGCACGTCGTCGTAGCCCCAGCCGGTCAGGCCGAGCTGGCGCCAGTGATCGTAGTCGGCGGATTGGCCCCGCATCGAGATCATGGCGTTGATGGCAGACGAGCCACCGATCACCTTGCCGCGGGGATAGGCCAGCGCGCGGCCGTTGAGCCCGGTCTCCGGCTCGGTCTTGAACATCCAGTCCGACCGGGGATTGCCGATCGCAAAGAGATAGCCGACCGGGATGTGAAACCAGATCCAGTTGTCGTTGCCGCCGGCCTCGAGGATCAGGACGCGGTTTCTCGGGTCGGCCGATAGCCGGTTGGCCATGATGCAGCCGGCGGTGCCAGCACCAACCACGATGTAATCGAAATCGCCTTCGAGCCTGCGCGCCATCCCGGATTCCATTTTTCGTCATGCTCGGGCAAAAGCGCGAAGCGCGTCTTCGCGCTAGGCGTCCCGGGCATCCACGTCTTCGTTGGCCGTTTTAGTCAGACGTGGATGGCCGGGACAAGCCCGGCCATGACAACGATGAGAGGGGGGGCGGTATCGTCTGGGCCATTGGGTGGACCGGCCCTTGCATGCTAGAGAGGCACCAGCGTTTCAAAACCGAGGTTCGAGAATTCCCATGCCCATCGTCAACCGCGTCGCCGATCTGCAACCCGATATCCAGGCCTGGCGCCGCGATATCCATGAAAATCCCGAATTGCTGTACGACGTTCACCGCACTGCAGCATTCGTGGCGGATCGCCTGCGTGAATTCGGCTGCGACGAGGTCGCCACCGGCCTTGGCAAGACCGGCGTCGTCGGCGTCATCAAGGGCAAGCAGCCCGGCAAGGGCGAAATCAACGTCATTGGGCTCCGCGCCGACATGGACGCGCTGCCGATCGAAGAGGCGACCGGTCTGCCCCACGCCTCCAAGACGCCCGGCAAGATGCATGCTTGCGGCCATGACGGCCACACCGCGATGCTTTTGGGTGCAGCGCGGTATCTGGCCGAGACAAGGAATTTCGCCGGTGACGCCGTCGTGATCTTCCAGCCGGCCGAGGAGGGCGGCGCCGGCGCCGCCGCGATGATCAAGGACGGGCTGATGGACCGGTTCAAGATCGAGCAGGTCTATGGCATGCACAACGGCCCGGGCATTCCGGTCGGCTCCTTTGCCATCCGCCAGGGTCCAGTGATGGCCGCGACCGATTCCATCGACATCCGGATCGAGGGCCTCGGCGGCCACGCCGCGCGCCCCAACAAATGCATCGATTCCGTTCTGGTCGGCTCGCAACTGATATCAGCGCTGCAGTCGATCGTGTCGCGGACCATCGATCCCCTCGACTCCGCCGTGGTCTCGATCTGCGAGTTCCATGCCGGCAATGCGCGCAACGTCATCCCGCATACCGCCGAACTGCGCGGCACCGTGCGGACGCTGACGCCGGAAGTCCGCGAAATGGTCGAGAAGCGGGTGCGCGAGGTGTGCGAGGGCGTGGCCCAGATGAGCGGCGCCAGGATCGACCTCGTCTATGAGCGCGGCTATCCCGTCACCAGGAACCACGCCGAGCAGACCGATTTCGCCACGCAGGTGGCGAAGGAAGTCGCCGGCGCCCAGAACGTCCACGAGATGCCGCCGCTGATGGGCGCGGAGGATTTTTCCTACATGCTGGAAGCCCGGCCCGGCGCCTTCATCTTCTGCGGCAATGGCGACAGCGCGGGGCTCCATCATCCTGCGTACGATTTCAACGACGAGGCGATCGTCTACGGCACGTCGTACTGGATCAAGCTGGTCGAGAACAAGCTGGCGGCAGCGTAGGTCCATCGCGGAGCAGGCTGCGGAACGCGGGAAAAACTCCCGCGTTCGCGCTTGCCAAAAGGAGCGGCCGCTCAATAGCGCTGCGGCACGTACATCTCCGGTGGGACCGGGCCGCGGCTGTATTCCGGGTTGCGCACGCGCTCGGGCAGTACCACCGGCTCACGCCTGATTTCCTGGTAGGGAATTTGCTCGAGCAGATGCGCGATGCAGTTCAGCCGCGCCTTTTTCTTGTCATCCGCCTCGACGATGTACCAGGGAGCTTCGGGTATGTGGGTGCGCTCCAGCATCGCTTCCTTGGCCTTGGTGTACTGTTCCCAGCGGCTGCGCGATTGCACATCCATCGGACTGAGCTTCCACTGCTTGAGCGGATCGTGGATCCGCATCGTGAAGCGCAAGTACTGCTCCTCGTCGGTGATGGAGAACCAGTACTTGATCAGGATGATCCCGGAACGAACGAGCATGCGCTCGAACTCGGGTACCGAGCGGAAGAATTCCTCGACATCGTCCTCGGTGCAGAAGCCCATTACGCGTTCAACGCCGGCACGGTTGTACCAGCTGCGATCGAACAGCACGATTTCGCCGCCGGCCGGCAGATGGGAAACGTAGCGCTGGAAATACCATTGCGTGCGTTCGCGCTCGTTCGGAGCCGGGAGCGCGGCGACACGGCAGACACGCGGATTGAGCCTTTGGGTGATGCGCTTGATGACGCCGCCCTTGCCGGCGGAATCGCGGCCCTCGAAAATCACCACCACCTTGAGATTGTGCTGCTGCACCCAGCTCTGCAATTTGACCAGTTCGCCCTGAAGGCGGAACAATTCCTTGAAGTAGATGCGACGGTCGACAGTCTCTTTCGTTGTGTGGTCGGAGAACTCGTTGGTCAGTGCGTCGAGGCGATCGTCGTCGATCTCAAGTTCCAGTTCCTCGTCGAAGCTATCCAGCATTTCCTCCTGAATGCGGTCGTGGATTGGAGTGGTGCCGCTGAGGGGCAGTTTGGTCATGGATTGCTCCGGTTGGTCGCGAGCTGCAGGTGCAGACGCGAATGATCGACGATGCGAGGGAGGCTGGGCCGCCGCAGTGAAAGCAGAAGGCCGGACCCCACCTCCGGGTTCCCTGTCGTCAGCGTGGTCGCCACTGGTCATTTTGACGCCCCCTCGAAGACGACAGAACTTCAGGTTTGACGGAGGGTCTTGAAGCCCGGATGACAGTTGCGCCGTTATGCCGATTGCACTTGTGCCGTGCATGGCGTCGCGGGGGCAGCCGCTGGGTGCGATGCCGAGGGCTCGTCCGAGACAATAGGGCAGGGAAGAAAGGGTCGCGCGCTGCACGGCGCCCGGGGCAGGTAAACCGCGCAGCGCGTCGACCGTATGGGAAGTTCCTGGCGTGAACAGGAAGTCCCATATTTCTCTCAGAATGCGAGAGGGGTATTGATCAATTAAAGGTTGTGAGCGCGAATGTCAATTTTTGTCGTTATATTTCACAGGAATTGCGGCCTTGCGGAAAGTCAGGCCGCGCGTGCCGAGCGTCGCAGCAAGGCCGCCGCAATCTTCAGGTCGCCGACGAAACGCTGGTATTCGCGCACTTTGGCCTCGGCGTCGGGCAGTCGCAACAGATAGGACGGATGTACCGTCACCAGCGCCCTGGTATCCGTGAGGTCGATCACGCGCCCGCGGGTCTTGTTGATGGGCGTCATTTTACCGAACACGCTTTGCGCCGCGGTCGCGCCCATCGCCACCACCAGATCGGGTTTGATCGCGGCCAGTTCGCGTTCGTACCATTGCCGGCACGCCTTGATCTCCGGTGTGTTCGGCTTCTGGTGCAGGCGGATTTTTCCGCGTGGCACAAACTTGAAATGCTTCACCGCATTGGTGACGTAGACCTTGCTGCGGTCGATGCCGGCTTCTTCCAGCGCGCGATCGAGCATCTGTCCGGCGGGTCCCACAAACGGCTTGCCGGCGAGGTCTTCCTTGTCGCCGGGCTGCTCGCCGACCAGCATGATCCGCGCCGTTTGCGGACCCTCGCCGAACACGGTCTGGGTGGCGTCCTTCCAGAGCGGGCAGGCGCGGCACTGGGCAGCTTCCTCGCGCAGGGTTTCGATATCGCCATCGGCGTGTTTCTTGGTCATATCGGTCTTGTCCGGTTCCAGCCGCTTCTGCGACTTGTGCGGTTCGGTCGCCGCATTCGTGATCATCGCGTTGGCGGTTCGTTCGGCGCTTTCGATCAGCGGCTTAATCAACGAAGCTTCCGGCAGGTTCCGCCAGTATTTCCGGGGCATCTCGTTCTGCATCGCCTTCACCTTCAGCCGTGCCGGGTTGAAGATCGAGGCGTAGTAGCGCCGCCAGGTCTCCTCCAGCCGGTCCTGTGTCGGCGCCTCCGATTTGGCCACGCCCGGCGTGATCGAGACCGCATGGCCGTCCCAATGCGCGCAGGCGTCCGGTGTGAGGATCGACCAGGGCATGTCGGCAAAACGGCGCGCGAAGAACGGCGCGGCGAGTTCGACGATATGATGCTCCGGCTCGAACCAGGCGACGAAATGCGCTTTATGCTCGCGGCCGACTTCGCGGAAGCGGACGAAGGCGTGCATCTTGTGCTCGTCGCGGCGTACGGCCTTGGCCATCGCCGCGATCTCGGCCACATCAGGGTCGGTCGCGATGTCGAGCAGGTCGTGATGATGCCGCAGCCGCCACAGCAGGCGATACAGCAGTGCGAACCGCTCGGGGTTGCGATGCAGGATCGCAGTCTGCGCCAGTTCGACAAATCTGGCCGATACGCTGAACGTGCCTTCAGGCGCTTCCAGCGGCGGCGCCGTCGGCGCAAACAGTTCGGGCGCATCGCCCGCGACATTCCAGGTCACGTCAGCCGGTTTTACGTCGTTCAGCGCCAGCGCACGCGCGGCTTTGCGCCACCCGTCGAAATCGGTCTCGCTGTCGAGGGTGATGATGTGCATTGTCGCTCCTCCTTGACGGCTTTATTCAAAACCCAAATCCCAGTTGCGTCGCTTTCGGCTTGAACCGCTCCGCCAATCCCGCGCCATCGAGCAGATGAGGCGGTGGGCGGTGGTCACTCAGCACGATGAACGGCAGCGCCTTCTGAGGGATATGCAGCCGCGCCAGATCAGCAACGCGGATCGAGGTCAGGCGGCGCGTGGCGATGATGCGATCCACGGCCTTGGTGCCGAAGCCCGGCACCCGCAACAGTTCCTGGCGGCTGGCGGTTGCGATATCGAGCGGAAAGCGGTCGCGGTGGCGCAGCGCCCAGGCGAGTTTCGGATCGATGTCGAGTGGCAGCATGCCGGCGGCTTCGTCGACGATCTCGCCAGCGTCGAAACCGTAGAACCGCATCAGCCAGTCGGCCTGGTAGAGCCGGTGCTCGCGAATGAGCGGCGGCGATACCAGCGGCAGCGCGCGGCTGGCGTCGGGGATCGGACTGAAAGCGGAATAATACACCCGCTTGAGCCGGTAGGAGCCGTAGAGATTGGCGCTGGTGTCGAGGATGGTTTTGTCATCGGCCGCGTCCGCGCCGATGATCATCTGCGTGCTCTGGCCGGCGGGCGCAAAGCGCGGCGGCTTTGTCTTCGTCGCGGTCCTGGCGTTCTCTTTGGCTTCATCGAGCTTCAATCGCAGCCGGCCCATGGTGCGGCGGATCGCGCGCACGTCCTTCTCCGGCGCGAATTTGGCCAGGCTGTTTTCCAGCGGCATTTCGATGTTGATGGAAAGGCGGTCGGCATACTTGCCGGCTTCCGCGATCAGCGCGTCGTCGGCCTCGGGGATGGTCTTGAGATGGATGTAGCCGCGGAAGTGATGCTCCTCGCGCAGTTTTCGCGCGACAGAAACGACCTGCTCCATGGTGTAGTCGGCGCTGCGGATGATGCCGGAGGAGAGAAACAATCCCTCGATGTAATTGCGACGATAGAAGTCGAGCGTCAGCTTCACCACTTCGTCGACCGTAAAGCGGGCGCGCGGCACGTTGGAAGAGGTGCGGTTGACGCAGTATAAGCAGTCGTAATTGCAGGCGTTGGTGAGCAGCACCTTCAGCAGCGAGATGCAGCGTCCATCCGGCGCGTAGGAATGGCAGATGCCCATGCCGGGCGCGGTGGAGCCGAGGCCCTTGCCGTCGCTGGAATCCCGCTTCTCCGTGCCGGAAGAGGCGCAGGAAGCGTCGTATTTCGCAGCATCGGCCAGGATTTCCAGCTTGCGTTGCACGTCCATGGTTGAATCCCTTTGATTTCGTTGGTGAATCATCCGGGTCTTGATCCCGATTGACTCTGCCGGTGCTGTTAGCTTTATATTAGAACATATCATGAACAAATGAGCCAGCTTCTGGTTCTCCTCTCGAACTGAAGCGGCCCACATTTTCCAGGAGCGGCGCATGAGCGGTGCACGCACAAGCACGCTTGCGACTTTGCGCGGGCGTATCGAACGCCTCGAGGCGCATGGCGATGCACATGACCTCAACAAGGTTCCGCTCGGGCATGCGGGGGCGGACACGGTGCTGCGGGGCGGGCTTGCGCTTGCAGCGGTGCATGAAGTTTTTGCCGAGGGACACCAGAGTGCGACGGCTACCGGCTTTATCGCCGGCCTCTCGGCGCGGATCTCGCCGCGTCGGCCGCTGGTCTGGATACGGCAGGATTTTTCGGAACTGGAATCCGGCGCGCTGTCGATGAGCGGACTTCGTGAACTCGGTCTCGATCCGCGGTTGCTGGTGACCGTGCGTGCCGCCGACACCGACGCCGCATTGCGGACCGCGGCCGACGCGCTGGCCTGCGATGCGCTCGGCGCCGTCGTGCTGGAAATGTGGGGGCAGGCGCGTCAGCTCGACCTCGTCGCCAGCCGCAAGCTCACGCTGGCTGCGCAAGCCTCCGGCGTCACCGCACTTTTACTGCGGGTGGCGGCGGAGCCGCGGCCCTCGACGGCGGAAACAAGATGGATCGTGCGCGCGGCGCATTCGCCGCCTGCGGCAGCTTCAATGCCTGCGGCGCCCTGGAGCGCCTGGGGCGCGCCGGTGTTCGACGCGCAACTGGTTCGCAATCGTCATGGCCCGGTCGGCCGCTGGATCATGGAATGGAAATGCGATGAGTGCCTCTTCTTCGAACCGCCGGCGTATCCTCAGCCTGTGGCTGCCACGCCTGCCCATCGACCGCATCAAGCGCAAGCTTTCGGCCAGCAACGCCGCGCTGGATAAAACCCCCAGCGTCGTCGTCGCCAAACAGCACAACGCCATCCTGATCCATTCGCTCGACGATCTGGCCGTGCGCGCCGGTCTCTCCATCGGCCTGCCGCTCGCCAATGCCCGCGCGATCTGCCCTGAATTGACGGTGTTCGATGCCGACGAGGTCGCCGATCGCAAGACCCTCGACGACATCGCCGACTGGTGCGACCGTTTCACGCCGCTGGTGGCGCTCGATCCACCGTACGGGCTTTATCTCGACATCACCGGCTGCGCCCATCTGTTCGGCGGCGAGCGCGCGCTGCTGCAAATCGTGAGCGGCGCGCTGGCCCGGCGCGGCTTTACCGTCAGCGCGGCGATCGCCTCGACCTCGATTTGCGCCCGCACGCTGACGCGACAGGCGTCGGGAAAAGTCATTGCGGATAGCGAGGAAGCCATCGCCGTCAGCCCGCTGCCGGTCTCGGCGCTCGGTGCTAGCGATGCCATCACCGCCGGCCTGCGCCGCGCCGGCCTGAAAACCATCGGCGACGTCGCCTCGCGCGCGCCACACGAAATCACGGCGCGTTTCGGCGCAGGTTTCACCACTTTGCTGGCGCAGGCGCTGGGGCAGGGCGATGCGCCGATCAGTCCCCGCAAGCCGCTGCCGGATTACATCGTCGAAAAGCGCTTTCCCGAACCGGTCGCCACCGAAAACGTGATCGCGATGAATTTGTCCGCGCTCGCCGCCATGCTGGTGACGGCGATGGACAGGCAGGGCAAGGGCGCGCGGCGGCTGGAAGCGAGCTTCTTTCGCACCGACGGCGCGGTCCGCACGATCGCGGTCGATACCGGGCGTCCGGTCACGAGGCGAGAGGTGATCGACCGCCTGTTTCGCGAACGGCTCGATGCGCTCGCCGATCCCCTCGATCCCGGTTTCGGCTTCGATCTGATCAGGCTTTCTGCCAGCCGCACCGAAATCGTGGTGCAGCAGCAGCGCGATCTCGACGCCCATGTCCATGACAGTGACGAGTTGTCGGCGCTGATCGACCGCATCGCCGCGCGCATCGGGGGCAAGCGCGTGGTCGTGCATCTGCCGCAGGAGACCCACATCCCCGAGCGTGCCGTGATGGCCATGCCCGCGCAGCATCATCTGGCGGCCGCAGCGCAGGCTGCCTGGCCCGAGCGTATCGAAAGCGAGCCGCCGCTGCGACCGTTGCGGCTGTTCGACCGGCCGGAGCCGATCAAGGTGCCGTTCGCAACCGTGCCCGACGGTCCGCCGCATCAGTTCACCTGGCGCCGCGTGACCCACACGGTAGCGCGGGTGGAGGGGCCCGAACGCATCGCGATGGAATGGTGGAAACCAAACGGCGACGGCCCGACACGGGATTATTTCCGCATCGAGGACGAGGCGGGGCTTCGCTTCTGGATCTTTCGCGATGGCCTCTATGAAAGCGAACCGGTCGGCGAAGAAGAGGAACCGGCGTCACCCGGGTGGTTCGTACACGGGCTGTTCGCATGAACGCCCCGGTGAACATTACCGGCTATGCCGAGATCGGCATCACCACCAATTTCTCGTTCCTGCGCGGCGGCTCCGATCCGCGCGCCTATGTGCATCAGGCGAGCGAACTCGGCATTCCCGTCATCGGCATCGCCGACCACAACACGCTGGCCGGCGTGGTCCGCGCTTACAAGGAACTCGACAATCCCGAGGTCAAGTTCAAGCCAAAGCTGCTGATCGGCGCGCGCATCGTCTTCATCGATGGCACGCCCGACATCCTGGTCTATCCGCGCGACCGCGCCGCCTATGGCCGGCTCTGCCAGTTGCTCACCCGCGGCAAGCGCGGTGACGGCGTCACGCGGATCGAAAAGGGCGACTGCCATCTTAGGTTCGATGACCTCCTGGAATTTTGCGAAGGCCAGCTTCTGGTACTGGCGCTGCCGCACCGCTTCGATGCGGCGGGCGCGCAGGAAATCCTGCAGCGCCTGAAGAACGCTGGCGCCGATGGCGTCTGGCTCGCGGCGAGTCTCCTTTACCGCGGCGACGACAGGCGCCGGCTGGCGGGGCTGCATCGTCTGGCGCTCGCGGTGAAAGTGCCGCTGCTCGCGACCAACGAGGTGTTGTACCACCATCCCGCCCGCCGCCCGCTGCAGGACGTGCTGACCTGTATTCGCGAGAAAACCACCATCGATGCCGTCGGCCGGCGGCTCGAAGCCAATGCCGAGCGTTACCTGAAACCGGGGCGCGAAATGGCGCGGCTGTTTCGCGATATTCCGGATGCGATTGCGGAGACCATGCGCTTTGCCCGGCGCATTTCGTTTTCGCTCGATCAGCTCAAATACCAGTATCCCGACGAGCCGGTGCCGCCGGGCAAGACCGCGCAGCAGCATCTGGAAGATCTGACCTGGGCCGGCGTCGACAAATATTTCGGCGGGGAGATCAGTGACACGCTGCGCGCCACCTTGCGCAAGGAACTCGCGCTGATCGCCGAGCTGAAGTACGCGCATTATTTCCTCACCGTGCACGACATCGTCCATTACGCGCGCAGTCAGAACATCCTCTGCCAGGGCCGGGGATCTGCAGCGAATTCCGCGGTCTGCTACGTGCTCGGCATCACCTCGGTCGATCCGACCAAGGTCGATCTCCTGTTCGAGCGTTTCATTTCCAAGGAGCGGCTGGAGCCGCCCGACATCGACGTCGATTTCGAGCATTCGCGGCGCGAGGAGGTGATGCAATATGTCTACCGCCGCTACGGACGCCACCGCGCCGCGATCATTGCCACCGTCATTCACTACCGGCCGCGCAGCGCGATCCGCGATGTCGGCAAGGCCCTCGGGCTGACCGAGGACGTCACCGCGGCGCTGGCCGACACCGTGTGGGGAAGCTGGGGCAAGGGCCTCAACGAGATGCAGGTTCGCCAGGCCGGGCTCGACCCTGCCAATGCGATGGTCGAGCTTGCGGTCGCGCTCGCTACCGAACTGATCGAGTTTCCACGGCACCTGTCGCAGCATGTCGGCGGCTACGTGCTGACGCAGGACCGGCTCGACACCTATGTGCCGATCGGCAACGCCGCGATGGACGACCGCACCTTCATCGAGTGGGACAAGGACGACGTCGACGCGCTCAGCATGATGAAGGTCGACGTGCTGGCGCTGGGCATGCTGACCTGCATCCGCAAATGTTTTGACCTGATCGCCGATCACAAGGGCAAACGCTGGGAGCTCGCCACCGTCGAGCAGGACGACGAGAATGTGTACAACATGCTGTGTCGGGGTGAATCGCTCGGCGTGTTCCAGGTTGAAAGCCGCGCGCAGATGAACATGCTGCCGCGGCTGAAACCGCGGACCTTCTACGATCTCGTCATCGAAGTGGCGATCGTGCGCCCGGGACCGATCCAGGGCGACATGGTTCACCCGTATCTCCGGCGCCGCAACGGCATCGAGAAGCAAAGCTATCCGTCGCCGTCATCAGAGCACGGGCCGCCGGATGAGCTCTACAAGGTGCTGCACAAGACGCTCGGCGTGCCGCTGTTCCAGGAACAGGCGATGCGGATCGCGATCGAGGCGGCGAGGTTCTCGCCGGAGGAAGCCAATGGCCTGCGCCGCGCGATGGCGACGTTTCGCAATGTCGGCACCATCGGCAAGTTCGAAGACAAGATGATCGGCAACATGATCGCGCGCGGCTATGCGCCGGAATTCGCCAGAAACTGTTTCGAGCAGATCAAGGGCTTTGGCTCCTACGGTTTTCCGGAAAGCCATGCCGCGAGCTTTGCCCAGCTCGTCTACATCTCGTCATGGCTGAAGCATTACCATCCCGACGCCTTCTGCTGCGGCCTGCTCAATTCGCAGCCGATGGGCTTTTACGCCCCTGCCCAGATCGTCGGCGACGCCCGCACCAACGGCGTCGAGGTGCGCGAGGTCGACGTGTCCTTCAGCTTCGCGCAGAACACGCTGGAGGAGGGCGATGGGAGATACTGCGCGGTGCGCTTGGGTTTTCGCCAGATCGACGGGTTCAACTGGGTTGATGAAGATGAGGAGCGGCTGAAAAAAAGCCAGCTGTCGTTCCGGGATTCTCCACCGTCGTTCCGGGGCGTCGCGATAGCGACGAACCCTAATGCGCAATTGCGCATTGCGGAACCTCGAGATTCCGGGTTCTCGCTTCGCGAGCCCCGGAATGACGGTGCGGATGCGAACGACTGGGCCACCCGCATCATCGCCGCGCGCACGCGCCGGCCCTTCACCTCGCTGGAAGAATTCGCCCGCGACACCGCACTTCCAAAACGCGCGCTGATCCTGCTGGCGGATGCCGATGCGTTCCGTTCCATCGGGCTCGATCGCCGCGCGGCCCTTTGGGCAGTGCGGCGGCTGCCCGACGACGTGCCGCTGCCGCTGTTCGAGGCCGCAGTCGCGCGCGAACAGCCCGACGAGAACGCACGGCCGCTGCCTGAGATGCCGCTGCCGGAACAGGTGGTCGCCGATTACCAGACCGTCCGGCTGTCGCTGAAGGGCCACCCGATGGAATTTTTGCGCGCGATGTTTGCACGGGAGAAAGTCGTTGCCTGCACCGAAGTCAATCATCGCAACGACAAGCGCCGCGCCCGTTGCGCCGGCGTGGTGCTGGTGCGACAGCGGCCGGGCAGCGCCAAGGGTGTCGTCTTCATGACGCTCGAGGATGAAACCGGCATCGCCAATATCGTGGTGTGGCCGAAGGTGATGGAGCAGTACCGCAAGGAAGTGATGGGCGCCCGGCTCATTCTGGTGGAGGGCTATATCCAGAGCAGCCCGGAGGGGGTGACGCATCTGGTGGCGCAGCGGATGTTTGACCGCTCCCACGATCTGATCGGCCTCGCCAATGATTCACTCAGCCGGAAACATCCGCTGCCGCCTGGCGCCGCGCTGATCGAGCCGCTGAACGACGACCGCCGCGAACACCCCGACAATCCCGCGCAAAAGATCCGCCATCCGCGCGACGTCCGCATCCTGCCGCCGTCACGGGATTTTCACTGACGCGGCTACCAGTAGATCAATCCCTCCTGTGCCGGCGCGCTCATGCTTCTCGCAGACAATGACGTATTTCTCGCCGACAGTGCCGCGAGCCTCAGCTTTTCGGCGCAATGGGCAGCCAGCGCCTCGTACAGCCTTGCCTCCATCAACGGGGCGTATTCCTTGCTGGACGAGGTTGCATCGGCGGTCGCGGATACCAGCGCGCTGATCTGGCGGATCAGCAGATATTCGGTCGATGGCTGCATGACCTTCTCCTTCGATCACGGTTGCGACCAGATGATTCCCGATTTCGGCTCACCGCAAGCCGGCAAGTCACAGGAACCGTCATCCCGGGTGCGACAGATTGCGCGCGCGTCAGCGATGAGCCGCCTTCACGGGCTCGCGATCTTGTCGGCGCGGAAATAGACATCGGCCTTCATTCCTACCGTGAGCTCACTGGCGCCCGTTAGTCCAACCGTGACCCTGATGACATCGAGTTCGGCCTGGTTGCGCGATCCCGGCGCCTCGAGACGGCCGGGCTCGACCAGCGGCGCGATCGACTGCACGCTGCCCTCGAACTCGCGATCGGGAAACGCCGCCGCGCGCACGGTCACCGCTTGCCCTGATCTGACCGACCCGAGGTCGCGTTCGTCCAGCTCTGCACGCACGCATAGCGCCGAGAGGTCGGCGAGCTGCAGCGGCGGCTGCGGCGAACCCGGCGACACCACTTCGCCCACCCGGACGTTGACCTGCAGCACCGTGCCGTCGACGGGTGCGCGCACCGTCATCTTGTCGAGCACGGATCGCGCCACCGCGGATTCCGATCGTGCGATGCTGAGCTGACCCTCCAGCGAGGTCGGCAGGGCGCCGTCGTCCTCGGCGGTGCGAAGCTCGTCCTGCCGCGTCGATAGTTCGTTCTGGGCGCGCGTGAACGCCAGCCGGGCCGCGGTCAGGTCGGCGTCCGATCCGCCGCCGGCCCGTCGCCGCGCGGCCGTCCGGTCAACGGCCGATCGCGCGTCATGCAGCGTCCGTTCAGCTTCGGCCACGGCATCCAGCGCCCTGCGCCGCGTCCGCGCGCTGCCGGTCGCCGATTTCTCGTCCCGCGCGCGTTCGCGCAACGCTACCTGGGTCTCCGCCGCCGCCAGCCGCGCCCGCAGTTCCTCGTCCGCGAGCTGGATCAGCGCTTCGCCGGCAAACACCTTGTCGTTGGTCTTGACCAGCACCTTCTGGACCACCCCGACCACGGCCGTTGCGACCTTGATCTGGCCCGAGCAGGCCTCGATGCGGCCGGGCGCCACCGCCTGCCAGCGCTTTTCCGGCGGGGTCTCGGCCGACACGCCCCATTTGGCCGGCCCCACGGGGGCGATCGCCGTGATCGCGTACAGCGCTCCGGCACCCGCAATCAGGGCCATGACGGCGACCAGGGCGGTCCGGCGCTTCGACATGATCAGTGGTTCTCCAGCGTTTGACGAATGCCGCCGCGTTCCTCGGCAATGATCCGCCCGTCCTCGATATGAACGACCCGGTCCGCGAATGGCAACAGACGCGGATCATGGGTCACAATCAGCACGGCGTGTCCGCGTTCCCTGGCGATCTCGGCGAGCAGCTTCATGACCGCCTGGCCGTTGGCGCCATCGAGTGCGGCCGTCGGCTCGTCCGCCAGGATGATGGACGGGTTTCCGACGATGGCGCGGGCGACAGCTACCCGCTGCTGTTCGCCGCCGCTGAGTTCGCGCGGATACGCCTTTATCTTGTGACCCAGGCCGACCTTCGCCAGTGCCTCGCGCGACCGGGCCTTGGCCGCCCTCGAGCGCTCGCCGCGGACATCGAGCGCGAGCCTCACATTGTCGGTCGCCGACAGCGTCGGAAACAGGTGAAACGACTGGAAAACGAAACCCACATGGTCGCGCCTGAGGCGCGCCAGCTCCTCGGGATCGAGGCCGGCGGTCGAATGCTGGCAGACGCGAACCGTTCCCTCCGTCGGCGTCAGCATGCACCCGAGGATGGACAGCAGCGTGGTCTTGCCACTGCCGGAAGGTCCCATCAGCAGAGTGAGCTCGCCGCCGTTCAGCGCCAGGCTCACGCCCTTGAGCGCCGCCACTTTTCCGGCGCCGCTGCCGAGCTCCTTGGTCAGGCTGATCGCTTCGAGCAATGGTTCGGTCATCGCGTGAACACCACCGCGGGTTCGATGCGGGTAACCTGAACGATTGCCGCGATCGAAGACCCGATGCACATGACGAGGGTCAAGACGAACAGCCCGACCATCAGTTCGGGCGTGATGACGATCGGCAGCGCCGTCCCCGCGGTCAGCCGCACCACGGCGTCGCCGGCCAGCGCGGCGAGCGAGAAGCCGATGATTGCGCTCAGCACTGCCTGCCAGAGGATGACGTGGTAGATATATCGTCGCGAGGAGCCTATCGCGCGCAGGGTAGCGAATTCGTTCAGGTGCTCTTTCGTGCTCGCATAAAGCGTCTGGGCGACCACAACCGTGCCGACGATGACGCCGAGCAGGGCGCCCGCGAACAGCGCAGCGCCGGCGCCGGTGCCGAACAGCCAGAATGAGCGGCTGCGTTCGCGAAACTCGGCCGGAGTGAGCACCTCGATATTGGCTGCGTTCGCCATCAGCTGCTTGCGAACGCGATCCGGATCGGCATCGGCGCTCAGGCGAATAATGAGATATGTCGCCTTTGCGGATGGAACCCCCGTATAGGCCCGCGCCCGGTCGATATCCATGAACACGAACGGGGTCGTCGTAAACGAACGAATGCCATCGGTGACGGCCGCCACCTCCACTGGTTGCTGGCGGATTTCGGCGGTCGCGCCGATCCCGGAAACGCCAAGGCGATCGAAATAGGTGCGGTCGACCGCGACAGCCTTGGCGCTCGCCAATGCCTCGATCCGGCCTTCAACCAGATTCCAAGGCTGCAGCCCGCCGGACCGCAGGTCCGAACCGATGACGAACACCGGAGTCACCGCCCCGCTCGGCATGCGCCAATCGGCAAAGCCGATCACGACGGGAATGGCATCCGCCACGCCATTGATGGCCAGCGCGCGATAACGCTCGCGCGTGTTCAGCAGGGCAGGGTCCTCGAAGGCCTTGGTGCCGCGCGGCATGACCCAGAGATCGGCGGACGCATGGTCGATCATCGTCGTCACCATGCGCCCGAAGCCGAAATAGAGGCCCATCTGGATGGTCACGAGTACGATGGAAAACACGATCCCGATCACGGTCGCAACGAAACGCAGCCGGTCGTGAAACAGGTTTCGAAACGCGATGGTGAAAACCAATGGCATGCTACCGTGGGCCGATTACTTTCTGTCCCATGTCAATTTGGTTTTCGATGATCGGAAAAGCCAGCGGTAGATTGCGGGGGCCGTCCACGGATGCAAGGTAGCGGAGGGAGGCGAGGTCGGGCGGAGCGAATGGAACGCCAGCACTTCGCCCGCAATCCGCCGCCAACGTGACGATTTGGTGGCGCGTTCGGCAATATAGTTCTGAATGCAGCCTCTCGCGGTTGCACTGCAGCGATGGTGACAGGGCGCTAAATCAAGCCAGATAATCCATGGCGGACGATCCATCAGGCTCAGTCCGACTTGCCGCCGCCATCGTCCTTCGCGATGTCGGTTTCTTCTTTCACCAGTGTGAGCAGTTTCAGCGTCAGGAACGTGAACACCGCAACCGTGACTGCGACGTCATAGCTGCCGAGCCCGACCGAGACGCCGATCGCGCCGGTGGCCCACAGGCTCGCGGCCGTCGCCGTACCCTGCACGGTGTTACCCTGCTTGAGGATCGCGCCGCCGCCGATGAAGCCGATGCCCGTGATCAGACCTTCAATAACTTTGGACAAGCCGTCAGGTGAATTTACGAGAAAGCTTTCGCTGGCCTGGATGAACCCGCAGCTTGCCATCGCAACCAGCGGGAAGGTCCGAAGGCCCGCGCTGCGTGCCCGTTTCTCGCGGTCCCACCCGATCGGAACTGCAAGCGCAAAGGCCAGGGCCAAGGTAAGAACATGAGTGCCGATCTGAAATTTGTCCAAGCTCGTCCCCGCAAAAACCAAATGTCACAGCGAGCGTGATACGCGACATGCGCGTCACGCGACAATGCGACGTTAGGCTTCAGCGCCTGGCCGTCATGGAACCAGTCGGGCGCGCAGGTGTTATCTGTCGGCGCTTGGTATGTCCCGATCAGGGCAAGAATTTTGTTAAGGCAGGAATTTCACGCCGTAGGTCCGGCCGCGGCGCCAGACCACTTCGCAGCCCTGCTGCTTGGGATGTTGCGGCACCAGCGCAAGCACGAAGGTGTCCCTGACATCGATGGCGGCATCGGTAACGATCTTGGCGCCGTTCGGCGAGGCGTCGAGCACGAAGCATTCGATCTTCGTCACCCCGTCGTCGACCGACATCCAGGTCCGCCGCTTTTGCAGATCGCGCCGCGGCTCGCGCGGCACCTTCGTCCGTTGTTCGTCAACGATCATCCTGACCATCCGTGGTTGGGCGCGATCGGCCATCCGATCGTCGAAGCATGCGGTCAGTCTGGCGGTGACTTCGTAAGGTTCCCTTGAGTGGTTTCGTTAAAATTTATCGTTTTATGGAGGATATCATCTCCACCGGCAGGTGTGACAGGTGTTGCCTGTCTTTGGATACCGCCGCTGCGCTGGCTGTGGTCACTTCGGTGCGGTAGCGCGGGAGATGATCTTCGAAGGCGTGGGCAACGCACAACGCAAGGCTGGCCCAGACCGCGGCGCTGAAATACAGCGACATCCAGGGGATCTCGTCCTTCCACTCGGCATGATCGTGCGTCACGACCCAGCGCGTGCACACGTCACGCAGTCCCTCGCGTGGGCTCAGGAGGCTGGAGCCGTCGCCAACCTCGGTCCGCCAGCGGCTCAGATACATCGGGACATCGACGGTCATCAGAAACGCGAGGTAGCCCACGATCCCGACAATCGAGATTGCGAAGGCCATGCGAACCAGCCCGTCGAACTCCGGCAGCAACCGGCAAAGGCCGATGCCGATGATGAAGAAGGCGACCGCCCACAATGAATTCTCGATGGCGTTGTAGAGATAGTGGGTGGTCAGCACCGCGTACCATGAGAAGCATTCCGCGATCAGGATCAGCGGCACGATCACCCAGGCAGCGATCAGGACGATCTCGGAGCCCGTCATCGTGCCCAGGAGATGCAGGATGACCGCCCACTGCGCCACGAAGGCGATCTCGGCAACCGTTGCCACCGAGCGGCCGACCACAACGCTGGACAGCCAGGTGTCGAACAGGCAGATGCGCTGGACGTCCGCGCGCGGCAGCAGCGATCTGAACGCGCAGCCGAACACATAGGCCGCGCTGAGCAGCAGCATGGCCCCGAGCGACGTGCTGCCGGCACCTGCCGTCGCCTGTGCAGGGAGTTCACGATACAGCACGAACCAGGCAGCAATGTTTGCGCCGCTGACCACGGTGAGGAAAACCCACCAGCGCCCGACGGGATTCGACCAGGCCAGCGAACCCGATCGCGCCTCGACTTCCAAGCTCATTCACCGCTCCGCATTTCATCAAACTGTCACGTGTCTGAAGAAATACTGTCACGAATCGCTGGCGGTCTCGACAAGAGTTATATGAAAGATTTATGACAACGCGCAGCCGACGAATTCTGCCGTTGATCCCTCATGGTGAGGAGGCGCGCAGCGCCGTCTCGAACCATGAGGCCCCGCTGGTGCCATTCATCCGTCGAGACGCGCTACGCGCTCCTCAGGATGAGGTCTGACACATTGAAGCAAGACAGGGATCGCACAATCGTAGGGTGGGCGCAGCGTGCCCACCATCAACGGCAAATCGGGAAGGGTGGGCATGCTGCGCTTTGCCAACCCTAATTCCCTGTCGTTCGCTAGAAATTCACCCGGTTCGAGATCGCGCCGTCGACGACGAGATTCGATCCTGTCGTGAACGACGATACCGGGCTCGCGAGAAACACGGCTGCGCTCGCGATCTCCTGCGGCGTCGCCATGCGGCCGGTCGGGTTGCGTGCCATCGCATCCTCGAAACGCTTGGGCATGTTCTGCTCCACCATGTTCCAGATGCCACCCTTGAAATAGACTGTGCCCGGCGACACCACGTTGACGCGGATCTTCCTGGGCGCGTATTGCCGCGCGAGACCCTTGGCCATGTGAATCAGGGCCGCCTTGATCGGTCCGTAAGAACTGGCGGTGTCGGCCTGCGCCGCCGATATCGATGAAATGATGACGCAGGCGGCGTCGCCGTTTTTCTCGCCGCTGGTTTCGAGAAACGGCCGCGCGGCTTCGAACGCATTCACCGCGCCGAGCACGTCGAGCCGGAAATTCTGCTCCCACGACGCGGCATCGCCGCCTTGCGCCATGGCGCCGGCATTGGAGAACAGCATGTCGATGCTGCCCAGTTCTTTCGCTACATCGGATATCCATGATTTCAGCGCGGCAGCATCTGTGATGTCGACGGGTGCTCCGACAGCCTTCACGCCCATCGCCTTCAGTTCGGCAACCGTTGCGCTGACCTGATCGGCGTTGCGCGCGCAGACCGCGACACCGGCGCCTTCGCCGGCCAGCGTGCCGGCAATCGCCCGCCCGATGCCACGCGTGCCGCCGAGCACCACGGCGTTTCTTCCCTTCAAACCCAAATCCATACTGTTCTTCCTTTTTTGATCCCTTGCGCATTGTAGCGGTTGGCCTGATGCAAGGGCAACGAAGGATGCAAACCTCGGGTGCGTTGCGCCGCGAAAACGTAGCCTCACATCCAGTTGTCATCCCCGCGCAGGCGGGGATCCAGTATTCCAGAGACGACCATGATTGAATCGAGAAGCCTCGGCGTACTGGATCCCGCCTGCGCGGGGATGACGGCCCGTGCTTGGGAGTGATGGCGCCTACTCCGGCGCCGCGCCGACCGGCGGGCCGCCAGGCGGGCGGTGCAGGAACGTGATCGTCAGATAGGCGCCGACCCAAGAGCCGATCGCGGCGAAGGCGACGTACATCCAGTTCTCGGTGTAGCTGATGACCGCGTAGGACGAGAGCACGTACCACACGCTGCTCCAGGTCGCGGCCGGCACGCGCTTGCGCGCCACCACGGCCGAGGTGAACATGACGTAGACCGCATCGGTAGCGGCAGTCGCAAGGAATACGGCTCCCGCCGTGAGAGGATCGAGGGCAGCCATTGCAACTCCTTCCGTGGTCGGGCAGAAATTCTCGAAAGCTAGGCAAGAGGCGCGCGAATGCAAAGCCCGGGAAGAAGCCCCCACGAAATCCTTCGTGACATCTGGACTTCCGCCGGTGGGGATACTGTCGCGCTCGACGCGCTGACGCTGACCGGCGACGAGCCGCAATTGCCGTCCTCGTTTCGCGTCGCCGCCGCCGCGCAGGTGAGCATTGCCGCCGCCGGATTGGCGGCCGCAGAAATCTTGAAAATGCGCAGCGGGCAGGCGCAGGACGTGACCGTCGATATGCGCCACGCCGTCGTCGAATGCCGGAGCGAGCGCTACCTGCGTGTCGACGGCAAGCCGCCGCCGCCGGCCTGGGATGCGATCGCCGGCATCTACAGGACCCGCGATGCCAAATTCGTGCGGCTGCACACCAACTTCCCGCATCACCGCGATGCCGTCTGCAAGGTGCTGAACTGCAAGCCGGAACGCGATGACGTTCAGGCCGCGCTGCTGCAATGGGACGGCGAGGCGTTCGAGACCGCGGCCTATGCCGAGGGCGGCGTCGTCGCGCTGATGCGCTCGCACGACGAATGGTCGGCGACGCCGCATGCCCGGGCGCTTGCCGGATTGCCGCTGATATCGATCACGCAAATCGGCGAGGCTGCACCAAAGCCGTGGCCGGCGGGCGATCGTCCGCTCGCAGGAATCCGTGTGCTCGATCTGTCGCGCGTGATCGCCGGCCCGGTGGCGGGACGGACGCTCGCCGCCCACGGCGCCGACGTGCTGCTGATTTCAGGGCCGGACCTGCCGGCGATTCCCTGGCTCACCATCGACACCGGTCGCGGCAAGCTGACGAGCTTTGTCGACCTCAAGCGCGAGCAGGGGCGCGGCGTATTGCGCGAGCTGCTGGCGGGCGCCGATATTTTTTCACAGGGCTATCGTCCCCACGCGATTGCAGGCCGCGGCTTCGCGCCTGACGATGCGGCCCGCATCAACCCCGGTATCATTTATGTCACCTTGTCGGCGTATGGCCATGCCGGGCCGTGGTCGGAGCGGCGCGGTTTCGATTCGCTGGTGCAGACCGCCACCGGCTTCAATCATGCCGAAGGGCAGGCGGCGGGCGTCGACGGTCCAAAGGAATTGCCGGCGCAGATGCTCGATCACGCCACCGGTTACTTCATGGCGTTCGGCGCCATGATGGCGAAGGCGCGTCAGGCGCGCGAGGGCGGCAGTTGGCACGTCCAGGTATCGCTGGCGCGGACCGGACAATGGCTGTGGAATCTCGGCCGGCTCGCCGACGGGCTTGCGCAAGAGGATCTGAAAGGCGAAGCGGTGACGCCGTTCCTTGAGGAGGTTGCTTCGGGCTTTGGTGCGCTGCGGTCAGTCAGGCACTCGGCGCTGCTGTCGAAAACGCCGGCATTCTGGGCCCGCCCGGCGATGCCGCTCGGCAGCCATCCGCCGCAATGGCCGCCGCGGGACTAGTACGTATTTCCACGGGCTTCGAGGCGGCCTGTCCAAACTTTTAACCTCGGCCTTACGCCATTCGCGTTTTTTCTGTTGTGCGAAACCTCAAATGAGCCCTATTAGCGCAGGGTGAGACAAATTGTCGCTCTGTAACCGGCGTGTCCAACAGAATGCTCCAACGATTGCAAATGGTTAGACGAGTGAAGTGGGCCGTGGCGGCAGCGCTGTTGGTGCTCGCCGGCGTGGCTGTCTACGGCTTCGTGCCGTTTGCGGGCGCCAAGCGCGGGCATTCGGAAGTCTCCAGCCAGTCGCGCAAGGGCTTGAGCCGCTATACGCCGAGTCCGGCGGAATGGGCGAGCCTCACCATTCAGCCGGTCACCGAACTGGCGTTCCGCGCCGAGCACGTCACCGAAGGCAAGATCGCAATCGATGAGGACCGCTCGACGCCGGTGTTCTCGCCCTATGCGGGCCGCGTCACCAAGGTTCTGGCGCGGCCGGGCGACACGGTCGTCAAGGGCCAGCCGCTGTTCGTGATCGAGGCGCCCGACACTGTTCAGGCCCAAAACGATTTCATCGCCGCGATGGCTGCGATGAACAAGGCGAAGTCCGCGCTCGATCTCGCGCAACTGCAGGGCACGCGCGCCAAGGATCTGTTCGAAGGCAAGGCCGTTCCGCTGAAGGACTACCAGCAAAGTCAGGCGACGCTGATCCAGGCGGAAAACGACATGCGCTCGTCGCAGACGGCGATGGAGGCGGCGCGCAACAAACTGCGCATTCTCGGCCTCACCGACGAGGACATCGCGACCTTCCAGGAAAAGCGCAGCATCAATCCCGAGACCACCATCTTCGCGCCGATCGCCGGCACCGTGGTCCAGCGCAAGATCGGCCCCGGCCAGTACGTCACCGCCGGCGCCAGTGACCCCGTCTATGTGATCGGCGATCTCTCCACGGTGTGGCTGACCGCCTTCGTCCGCGAGACCGATTGCGCCAATATCGCGGTCGGGCAGGAAGTGACGTTCAGCGTGCTGGCGCTGCCGGGCAAGACGATCCCGGCGCGGATCAACTACATCGCAACCGCCATCGATCCGACGACGCGCCGGCTGATGGTGCGCGCCACCATCGACAACAGGAAGGGCCTCCTGAAGCCCGAGATGTTCGCCAACGTCACCATCTATTCGGCCAGCGATCATCCAGCGGTCGGCGTGCCGAAACAGGCGCTGATCTACGAGGGCGACCAGGTCCGCATCTGGGTCGCGCGCGAGGACAAGTCGATCGAACTGCGCCAGATCAAGCCCGGCCTCACCAACGGCGACCTCGTCGAGGTGGTCGGTAATCTCAAGCCCGGCGAGCAGATCGTCACCAAGGGTAGCCTGTTCATCGATCGCGCCGCCTCCGGCAGCTGACCTTCATTTGAAAGCGCCGGCCTGAATGGATCGCCTGGTAGCCCTAGCAGTCAGCCGCCGCTATTTGATGGTTGGCATGTTCGTCGCCGTGATCATCGGCGGCCTGCTTGCCTTCAGGCAGCTCAACATCGAGGCCTATCCCGATCCGACCCCGCCGATGGTCGACATCGTGACGCAAAGCCCGGGGCTGTCCTCGGAGGAGATCGAACGCTACATCACGATCCCGATCGAGACCCAGGTCGCCGGCATCAAGAACCTGCGCACCATCCGCACCATCTCGCTGTACGGATTGTCCGACGTCAAACTGCAATTCTCCTTCGACTACACCTATGAAGAGGCGCTGCAGCAGGTGCTGAACCGGCTGTCGCAGCTTGGGCCGCTGCCGGGCAACGTTCAGCCGGGCATTTCGCCGCTGAGCCCGACCGGCGAGATCTTCCGCTACCGCCTGAAGGGACCGCCGAACTACAGCGTGCTCGACCTCAAGACGCTGCAGGACTGGGTGCTGCAGCGCCGCTTTCGCGCCGTGCCCGGTGTCATCGACGTCACCGGCTGGGGCGGCAAGACCAAGACCTACGAGCTGCAAGTCGACTTCAACAAGCTGGTTGCCAACGGGCTGACGCTGCCGCAGGTGCTGCAGGCAGTCGCCAATGCCAACATCAATGTCGGCGGCAACACCGTCAATATCGGCGCGCAATCCGCCGTGGTGCGCGGCGTCGGCCTGATACGTTCGATCGACGATCTGAACAACACCATGCTGTCGCAGTCGGGTGGCAATCCGGTACTGGTGCGCGACGTCGCCCATGTCACGATCGGCGAGAAGCCGCGGCTCGGCATCGCCGGCCTCGACCAGGACGACGACATCGTGCAGGGCATCGTGCTGATGCGGCGCGGCGAGCAGAGTTCGCCGACGATTGCCCGGGTCGAGAAACTGGTTCGCGAGATCAACAATTCCTCGATCCTGCCGCCCGGCGTGAAGATCGAGCGGATCTACGACCGCAAGGACCTGATCGACATCACCACCCACACGGTGCTGCACAACATGGTGGTCGGGATCATCCTGATCGTGCTGCTGCAGTGGATATTCCTCGGCGACCTCCGCAGCGCGCTGATCGTCGGCGCCACGATTCCGTTCGCGCTGTTCTTCGCCGTCATCATCCTCGTCCTGCGCGGCGAATCCGCCAACCTGCTGTCGGTCGGCGCGATCGATTTCGGCCTGATCGTCGACGCCACCGTGATCATGGTGGAGGCTATCTTCCGCAGGCTCACCCAGACCACCGCGCTGTCGGAGGCCGAGCGCAGCCACATCTCGTTCGACACCACGATGGGGATGAAGAGCCACGCCATCATGTCGGCATCTGCCGACGTGTCGCGCTCGATCTTCTTTGCAGCTGCCATCATCATCGCAGCCTTCCTGCCACTGTTCACGCTGAGCGGCGTCGAGGGCAACATCTTCGGGCCGATGGCGCGGACCTATGCCTACGCGCTGGCCGGCGGGTTGATCGCGACCTTCACCGTGACGCCGGCGCTGAGCGCGATCATCCTGCCGTCGCACCTGGAAGAGGCCGAAACCTGGATCGTGAAGAAGCTCGACCGGATCTATGTGCCCGTGCTGCATTGGGCGGTGGCCAACCGCCGAATCGTTCTGACCGCCGCGGCGGGCCTAGTGGTGCTGACCATCGTGTTCGCGCGGATGCTGGGGCTGGAATTCCTGCCCAAGCTGGAAGAAGGCAATCTGTGGATTCGCGCCACGCTGCCGCCGACCATCTCGCTGCAGGAGGGAAATTCCTACGTCAACGAGATGCGCAAGATGATCCGCGCGCGCCCCGAAGTGGAATCGGTGGTCTCGCAACACGGCCGTCCGGACGACGGCACCGATGCCGCCGGACTCTTCAACGCCGAATTCTTCGCGCCGCTGAAGCCGAACAGCGAATGGCCCGGCAGCCGCGACAAGGACGATCTCACCGCGGAACTGCTCGGCCAGTTGCAGGACAAATTCCCGGGCGTCGAGTTCAACTTCTCGCAATATCTGCAGGACAACGTCTCGGAGGCGGTCTCCGGCGTCAAGGGCGAGAACTCGATCAAGCTGTTCGGCAACGACCTGCAGGCGCTGACCGACACCGCCAACAAGATCAAGTCGGTGCTTTCCACGGTGCAGGGCGTCACCGACCTTGCGGTGTTTACCTCGCTAGGCCAGCCGACCATCCAGATCGACATCGATCGCGCCCGTGCCGCGCGCTACGGGCTCTCGCCGGGCGACATCAACGCCACCATCAAGGTCGCGGTCGGCGGCGACAGCGCCGGCGACCTGTATGAACCCGGCAGCGACCGGCATTTCCCGATCATCGTCCGGCTGGCGCCGGAGTACCGCAAGAGCGCCGAGGCCATCCACAATCTGCGGATCGGCGTGGCGGGGCAGGGCGGCGCCATCACCCAGATCCCGCTCAGCGAGGTCGCCTCGATCAACCTGATCTCGGGCGCCGCCTATATCTACCGTGAGCAGCAGGAGCGCTATCTGCCGATCAAGTTCTCGGTCCGCAACCGCGACCTCGGCAGCGCGATCCAGGAAGCGCAGGACAAGGTCGCCGCCCAAGTGCAACTGCCGCCGGGCTCGCGGATCGAATGGGTCGGCGAGTTCGGCAATCTGCAGGACGCCATCAAGCGGCTGTCGATCGTGGTGCCGATCAGCCTCGCCTTGATCGGCGTGCTGCTGTTCTTCAATTTCGGCTCCATCGTCGACACATTGCTTGCCATGAGCGTGATCCCGATGGCGATTTTCGGCGGCGTGCTCGGGCTGTTGATCACCGGCATTCCCTTCAGCGTGTCGGCGGCGATCGGCTTCATCGCGCTCTTCGGCATCGCCGTGATGGACGGCATCATCATCCTGTCGCAGTACAACCAGCTGATCGACGAGGGCTATGAGCGGATGCGCGCGGTGATCCGCGCCGGCGAATTGCAGTTGCGGCCGGTGCTGATGACCTGCGTGGTGGCTGGCGTCGGGCTGCTGCCGGCGGCGCTCTCGGAGGGGATCGGCTCGCAGGTGCAGAAGCCGCTGGCGATCGTGGTGGTCACCGGCATGATGCTGGCGCCGATTGTCATCCTGGTGACGCTGCCGGTGCTGATCTCGGTATTCTCGCGCCGGGCGAGGTAATCCGGTGACTACTGCCCGGACGGCGTGCGCAGGCCGTGCCAGGCATCGCGCACCTGGTGGTAGTGCACCTCAGGCAGATAGTCCGGCGTGTTGAGGCCGAGCGTCTTGACGTCGAGCCGGCCGATCGCACTGAGCAGGGTGTAGGAGGCGATGACGCGGTCGCGCTGCGCGCCGATCAGGCGCGCCTTCGCCAGGATCAGGTCCTGCTGCGCGTTCAGCACGTCGACCGTGGTGCGCTGGCCCCCGGTAGCCTCGCGCTGCACGCCTTCGAGGGCAACGGTGGCGGCGCGCACTTCCGCCTCGGAGGCGGTCACCGCGATCTTGGCACCCTCGTTGGCGACCCATGCGCCGACCGCCGCTGTCCGCGCCTGGTTACGGAATTGATCGAGCACCAGCCGGCTCTGGGCCGCGATTTGCTTCGCCTGCCGGGTCTGCGATGCGGCCATGCCGCCGTCGTAGATCGGTTGCGTAAGCTGGCCGGTCACCGACGCCTGGTCGGTCCCTGAACTGCCGAGGGTGGGATCGGACTGCCTGCTGCGGCTGGCGTTGCCTTGCAGCGTGATCGTCGGCATCAGGCTGCTTTCGGCGACGCGGATCGAAGTCGTGGCGACGTCGAAGTCGTAGCTCGCCGCCATCACCGCGGGGTGCTGACGGAAGGCAAGGCCGGTGGCGTCATCGCGGCTGCGCGGCAGCATCCGGTCCACGCTGTCGGCGGGGCGCAGCGCGTTGGGCGCGTTGCCGATCACCTGGGTATAAGTCGCCTGGCTGACAGCGAGGTTTACCTCGGCGGCATTGAGGTCGGCGCGGCCGCGGCTGAGACGGGCCTCGGCCTGTGCGGCGTCGGTCGGGGTGACGTCGCCGGCGTTCAGGCGCTTCTGGGTGATGCCGAGCGTTTCCTGCAGGAACGCGACGTTGGCGCGCTGCGCCTCGACCAGCGACTGGTTGGCGAGAACATTGGTGTAGACAGTGACTGCGTCGAGCAGCACGCCCTGGCCGACATTGCGCAGGGCCTCGCGGCCGGCCTGCACCTGCAGTTCCGCTGCGCGCACGCTGTTGGCAGTCTTGAAACCGTTGAACAGCGTCTGCGTCACGGTGACGCCGACGGTCCATGGCTTCAGGTTTGCGGACTGGATCGTGTTGTCAGGCAGCAGGTTCCGCACCGACTGCAGGCCCGCGGAGAGACCGGCAATGATCTGCGGCCGATACCCCGAAAGCGCCTGCGGCACGTTCTCGTCGGTGGCGCGCTGACGCGCCCGCTCCGCGTTGAGTTGCGGATTGGTCTGATAGGCTTTGACCAGCGCTTCGGGAAGGCTTTCCCCATGCGCCGCCGCCGCGGCAAACGTGACGCAACCTGCTAGCGCGAGGCAAATGCCCGATCGAAGCACGCGCAATTTGACGTCGCCAACCCTGATGGCACGCTCAGTCATTTGATCCCGTAGTCGAACACGCGAACGTGATAACTCCAACTCGAGCCATCACGCTCAATCCTTTTGTTTGGGCATGATCCTTGCGAAGCGATCAGTGCTTCATTTCCAGATCATGCGTCACCCGTCCGCCCCCGCCGACGATCCCACACGTCTACTGTTTAGGGGGCGTCGCCGCCACAGGCAAACCGCCGCGCGACAACAGTTACCGCGATTCGGTGAACTCGGTGCTTGGCTGTTGCCGGTTCGTCACAGACGAATGTTGGCGGTAAATGCGCTATAGCTGTCGCGTGGCTGCCGTCCGATTCTAGGGCAGTAGGCTGTTCAGCTTTGCCCGGGTCCGTTGCGCGATGCCGAAGTTGTTTTCCGATCCCGAAGCGATCGCGGAGGATATCATCCGCGATGTCGGAACCAGGCTCGTGGTCGGGCTGCCGCTCGGGCTCGGCAAGGCCAACCACGTCATCAACGCGCTCTACGCCCGCGCTGCGGCCGACCGCGCGATCAACCTGACGTTCTTTTCCGCGCTGACGCTGGAAAAGCCCAGGCCCTCGAGCCTGCTCGAACGGCGCTTCATCGGTCCGGTGATCGACCGGCTGTTCGGCGGCTATCCCGATCTGACCTACGCCACCGCGTTGCATAAGGGCGAACTGCCGCCGAACATCAGCGTGATCGAGTTCTTCTTCCTGGCCGGCAAATGGCTGCAGGTGCCTTACGCGCAGCAGCACTACATTTCGGCAAACTATACCCACGCGGCCGATTATCTGCTGACGCGCGGACTGAACGTCGTCACGCAGCTCGTGGCAAAACGCGTTGTCGACGGCGTCCCGCGCTACAGCCTGAGCTGTAACACCGACACCACGCTCGATATCCTGCGCGCCCGGCGCGAAGGCCGTGCGTCGTTCAGGTTGATTGGGCAGTTGAACTCCGAATTGCCGTTCATGCCCGGCCCCGGCGATCTTGCGGCGGATGAATTTTCCGCGGTGCTGGACAGCCCTGAGACTGACTTTCCATTGTTCGCGCCGCCGGCCGAGCCGGTCAGCGACAGCAGATACGCGATCGGGCTTCATGCCGCGAGCCTCGTGTCCGACGGCGGCACGCTGCAGATCGGCATCGGTCAGGTCGGCGACGCGCTGGCGCAGGGGCTGATCGTCCGTCATCGCGACAACGGGCAATTCAACGCCATCATGAAGCGGCTCGCGCCTTCAGTCGTACAGGGATCGCCGCTGCAAACCGGACCGTTCGAGAAGGGAATCTACGGCGTCAGCGAAATGCTGATCGAGGCGTTTCTCGGCCTGATCGATGCCGGCATTCTCAAGCGTGAAGTCGATGGCGTGACGCTGCACGGCGCATTCTTCCTGGGGCCGAAGTCGCTCTATCGCGCGCTGCGCGAGATGCCGGCGGAGCAACTCGCGCGAATCCAGATGATGCCGGTGTCCTACACCAACCAGCTTTACGGCGACGAGGATGCCAAGCGCCGCGCTCGCGTGGATGCGCGCTTCGTCAATACCGCGATGATGGCGACGCTGATGGGCGCCGCGATTTCGGACGGCCTCGAAAACGGCCAGGTCGTGAGCGGCGTCGGCGGCCAGTACAATTTCGTGGCGCAGGCGTTTGCGCTTCATGGCGCGCGCTCGATCCTCGCGCTGGAAGCAACGCGGCAGGCGGGCGCGAAGACGCTCTCCAACATCCGCTGGAGCTATGGCCACCAGACCATCCCGCGGCACCTCCGCGACGTCTTCGTCACCGAATACGGCGTCGCCGATGTAAGGGGTAAATCGGACGCCGAGACCATCGCGGCGATGCTGGAGATCACCGACTCGCGTTTCCAGGACGAACTCGCAAAGACCGCCAAGGATGCCGGCAAACTGCCGAAGAGTTTCGAGCTCCCGCGCATCTATCGCGAGAATTTTCCGGAGCGGGTCACAGAGGCCCTGAAACCAGCGCGCGAAGCCGGGCTGTTGCCGTCATTCCCGTTCGGCACTGATTTTACCGAGGTCGAGCAGCGGCTGATCCCGGCGCTGCAGCTGTTGCGCGACGCGCAGCGGGCTCCATTGCGTCTGCCCGGATTGCTGTGGCAAGGCATGACCCAACCGCCGGACGCCGCGAAGCGCGAATGCCTGGCGCGGCTCGGGCTCGATCGTCCGACGACGTTTGCCGAGCGCGGCTACCGCGCGCTGGTCAATGCGGCCCTGGCGCGGAGTGGGGCGAAATAGTGTCTCGTCGTCCCCGCGAAGGCGGGGAGACCCATACGCCGTGCCGGCTGCAATTTAGCACTATGGCCGCCGGCTTCATTGAACAACAGATGACCGGGATTATGGGTCCCCGCCTTCGCGGGGACGACGCTGAATGTGTGCCCGTCTACCTGTTCTTGTTCACCGGCTTGCGCTTCTCGATGAACGCGGCCATGCCCTCGGAGCGGTCTTCCAGCGCGAAGGTCGAGTGGAACAGATTGCGCTCGACGTTCATGCCTTCCGACAGCGGCGTTTCAAACGCGCGGTTGATGGCTTCCTTGGCCATCGCGGCCGCGGGGCGCGACATCGACGCGATCTTTTCCGCGGCCGACAGCGCCTCTTCCATCAGTTTGTCCGCCGGCACGACGCGGCTGACGAGGCCGGAACGTTCCGCTTCGGCGGCGTCCATCATGCGTCCGGTGAGGCAGAGATCCATCGCCTTGGACTTGCCGATCGCGCGCGTCAGCCGCTGGGTGCCGCCGATGCCGGGGATGGTGCCGAGCGTGATTTCCGGCTGGCCGAATTTCGCGGTGTCGGACGCGATGATGATGTCGCACATCATGGCGAGCTCGCAGCCGCCGCCGAGCGCATAGCCGCTGACCGCGGCGATGGTCGGCTTGCGGCAGGTGGCGACGCGATCGCCGCCGATCGCAGTAAAGTCGCTGGAGAACATGTCGATGAAGGTTTTCGGCTGCATCTCCTTGATGTCGGCGCCGGCCGCGAATGCCTTTTCGCTGCCGGTGAGCAGGATGCAGCCGATTGCATCGTCCGCCTCGAGGTCATCGACGGCGGCGGCGATTTCGCGAAACACGCCGAACGACAGCGCGTTGAGCATTTTCGGGCGATTCAGCGTAATGATGCCGACCGCGCCTTTGCTCTCGACAATGATGTATTCGAACGTCGACATGATGTACCCCGCCTGATCGATTTGGCGGGCAATTTGCCCGCTGGCGGCATCGGCTTCAAGTGGGGCGATGGCGCCGGACGCAGCGTTGCTGCGCCCGATGCGGGGCGCTTAAGCCATGAACATGCGTGCTGCGGACGCCATCGTCAGCAGGGTACCGAAGGCAATGAAGATCTTTCCGATCAGCGAGGTCTTGTCCAGGCTGTCGCTGCCCGAGACCTGGACGGTGCTGTCCTGCTGCGCGGGTTTGGCCTGTCCCATCGCCACCGTCTGCGAGGCCGCCGGCTCCGGGGTTACCGTCTGGGAGGCACCGGTCTGTAAAGATCGGCTCTCCTGCAAAACCTTGTCGACGTCGTTGAGTTGATCCGGGGTGGCCACCGCCGCACCCTCGGCCGGGGCCTGCCCGTCTGCCTGATTATCCGCGGAGGCCAACAGGATCGTGCTGGCCCTTGTCGACATCGCCTGGGCGCTGTTCCCGATCCCGCCCTGCGCCGCATCGGCCGAATTCATCTGCGCGTAGGCGTTGGCGGCCGATTCCGACATCGCCGGCCGGGCATCTGAGCTTGCGGCCTTTTCCGTCGCCTTGTCGGTCTCGGCGGATTTGGCGGCCGTCCGCGCGTGCTTGCGATAGGCGTGCGCTTTTTCTTCAGGGATCGCGAACTGGATTTGGTGGACTTCTCGGAACTTGCGCTTTCCGACTTCGAGGCGGCGGCGCCTTCGCTGCCTGCCGCCGTCGCCAGCGAGGGCCCGGCGATGGATACGAAGAGCCCTGCAGCTAACATCAGGGCCCCGGCCGCGCTGGCTTTGACCGTCATATGGAATCTCCCATTTGCCCGCCGCCCAAGCGGGAGAAGAGACCGCGCCGCATGTCCTCAGCGCGGCAAAAAGAGGGTATCTTCGGGCAACACCGGGCAAAAGCTGGGCAATTTGGCTGTCTGATGCGATTGCCCCGGCACTGTCCATGACGCGGAGCTTTGCGGGGCGGCGCGGTGGATGCCAGCCCCGCCAATCGATGCTATGAGCCTGCCCGTTTGGGCACGGTCATCCGATTCCTGGCAGGGCCCTTGCGTCGCGACGCTGATCACGACCTCGTGATCTTCGCATCTCGACGTAACAAATTGATAGGTCGACCGAATTGCAGGGTAGGAGCGCGGGTGCGCGAGCGGGATGACGAATGGACCGGCCTGATGCGGTCGGCCATTGCAGGCGACAGTGCGGCGTATCATCGCCTGCTCAAGGCCGTCACGCCGGTGCTCCGGGCAGCAGCGCGTCGTGGTCTGGCGCGTGCAGGGCAACCCGTCGATCAGTCCGAGGACATCGTGCAGGACATTTTGCTGGCGGTCCATTTGAAGCGGCATACCTGGGACGTCAGTGCCCCGTTCGCCCCGTGGCTGTTTGCGATCGCCCGCAACAAGCTGATCGATGCGCTGCGCCGCCGTGGCCGGCGCGTTTTCGTCGATGTCGACGATTTCGCCGAGGTGCTTCCAGGCGAAGCGCCAGCCGAAACGGCGTCGGCGAGCGAGGTCGCGGCCCAGCTTCAGGCGCTGCCGGCCCGACAGCGCGACGTGCTGCAGTCGATCGCGGTCGAAAGCGCCTCGATCAAGGATACGGCGGCAAAGTTTTCAATGAGCGAAGGCGCCGTGCGGGTGGCGCTGCATCGCGGGCTGGCCAGCCTGACGGCGAAGTTACGGGAACGGTGAGAATGGATACCGATCGTCTCATTCGAGCGCTTGCTGCCGACAACGCCTACCGCGCGCGGCCGGTCGGATTCGCGCTGATGCTGGCGTTGCTGGCCGCGGCGCCGGTCTCGCTCTTGATGTTCTTCACCGAACTCGGCGTCAGACCAGACGTGTTGGTTGCGATGCGCAATCCATTCTTCGACCTGAAGTTCGCGGTGACGCTGGCGCTGGCGATTTCAGCGATCGTGGTCAGCCTGCACCTGTCACGGCCCGAAGCCTCGCTTCGCGGTGCTGGCTGGCTTCTGGTGATCCCGGCCGGGATTTTGACCGCGGGGATCGGCGGCGAGATGATGATGCCGCAGCGGCTGCCGATGATGACCCGGATGATCGGCAAGAATTCCTGGATCTGCATGACGGCGATCCCGGTGCTGTCGCTGCCGATCCTGGCCGGCGCGCTGATGGGCTTGCGTCACGGGGCGCCGTCGCGGCCCGCGGTAGCCGGTGCCGTCGCCGGGATGCTGGCGGCGGGATTGGCGGCGACGCTCTACGCCTCGCATTGCACGGATGACTCGCCGCTGTTCGTGGCGACCTGGTACACGCTGGCGACGGCGCTGGTGACGGCGATCGGCGCGCTGGCCGGATCGAAGCTGCTGAAATACTAGAGCTTCGTTTCTGACGGAAATCAGAACCGAAGCTCTGGATTCCTGTTTTGACGCGTTTTCTTTCGCGCGAACCGGTATCCACCCCGGATCAAGTCCGGGGCAGGCTTTCGCTTGAAAGCGCTTTAATCCTTCGCCACCGGCGCGTTCTGCTGCATGCGATGGAAACGCAGCACCTGCTGCGCGGTGGACGGCCGCAGCCGCTCGTAGGTGTCCTTGCAGGCGGCGATGTCGGTGGGGTCTCCGCCGGCCAGTTCATCGCGCATGTCGATGATCATCTTGACGGTTGGCCACGAAAGTCCTGCGACCTTCGCCAGAATCATCACGCCTTCGGCCCGGCTTTCGATCATCATGTTCTCGGCGATCGCCACCGGCATGTTGGCCATCGCCGCGATCGAGGCGTTGGCTTCGTCGAATTTCCCGGCCTCGGCAAACGACGCCACCTGGGATTCGTCGAGCCGGCCGTCGTCATACAGCGACTTGATCAGGGCGTGGGCGATTTCGGTGTTCCTGGTCATCGTCGAGGTCGCCGAGCGCGCGCGCCGCGTTGCCTCCTTGACGGCGGTCGGCACCCGCGCGGCCTGCTGCGGGTTGGCGGCCTCCAGCCGCTGCCGCACCGTGTCGGACGCCTTCGCGAGCAGCTTCAAATAGAGATGTCGCGGCATCGCCGGACACTGGCCGACGCTGATCGTGAGATTGTCGTCGCCTTCGGCGCGGCTGACCAGGCGGGTGAAGCCGCGTTCGGTGAACTCCGCGCCGGGATTGTTGACGGTGCTCTGGATTACCTCGTCGTTGCCGCGCTGGACCAGCACGTCGGTGACGGCGCCGCTCAACACCCTTCGCGTCGAGATCGCCATCAGATGCGCCTGGCTCTTGCTGCGGGCGTTCTCGATGAGGGTCTTGTCGTCGAGCCGGTTGGATTGCGACAGCACCGGGCCCGCGACCTCGATGACGTCGTCAAAGGCGAGCGCGCGGATGGTGAGCGGCGGCGCGGTGTCGATCGGCGCGAGACGATTGGCGAGCAGCGCCTTGGCCGATGTTTCGATGTGATCGATCAGGCACTGGAACACATCGTCGAACAGCCCGATCTGCTCGTCGGAATAATCGATCGCGCCGTTGATGAAGAGATCCGTCACCCGGCGCAGGGTCTCGACCCGGCGGGCGACGGTGCCATGCGCCAGCGTGCTCTGCAGTTCGTCGAGCAGATGTCCGGGATGCGTAGCTGTTTTCGAACTCATGGCTCTGTCCTGGAGAAAAAGCCGGCGGTGGATTCTCCGCCACCGGAAAAATAAAAATACTGGATCAGGCGCTGGTGATGCGGTTGCGTCCCTGCGCCTTGGCTGCATAAAGCGCGCGGTCGGCGCGCGCGAGGAATGTGTCCGAGGTTTCGTTCGTCTTCAGCGTCGCGACGCCGGCGGACATCGTCACCTTCATGCCCGGCGAGAATGCGCTCCATTCGAGATCGGCGACGATCGCGCGCAGCCGGTCGAGCGCCCGGGCCGCGCTGTTCGTATCCATGTCGGGCAGCACCAGCAAAAATTCCTCGCCACCGTAGCGGCCGAAGCGGTCCACGCTGCGGATGTTGGCGAACATGGTGATGGAGAACGTCCGCAGCACCTCGTCGCCGGTCGGATGGCCATAGGCGTCGTTGATGCGCTTGAAGTAGTCGAGGTCGATCAACGCGACGGAGCAGGGCGATCCGCTGCGTTCGGCGCGGGCGATTTCCTCTTCCAGCATCCGCATGATGCTGCGGCGGTTGGAGGCCCCGGTCAGTTCGTCGAGTTCGGCAAGTTCCTCGATCCGCTTGTAGGCCGCCTTGAGTTCGAAGCTGCGGTCGTAGAGCATCTTGCGCATGGTGCTGCCATACAGTCCGACGAAGGCGCATTGGCCGATCGTGAGGACGTAGGAAAGCATCGCGGCGACACGCTCGGTCGGGGTGGCGATCGGCAGGCCGATCGGCGTGCTGGTGAAGAGAAAGATCGGCACCAGGCCGATCATGGTGAGCGTCCAGGCGATGATGGCTTGCCGGGAGGTCATCCGCAGCGCGCCGAAGCCGAATATCAGGAACACGACGCTGAGGAAGACAAAGCCGATCTCGGGCGCCGCAAGCAGGAAACAAAGCTGGATCGCGACGTGGCCGCCAACCTGGTAGATCGTGAGGTAGTGATCCTCGAACCGGTCGTTGAACCAGGCCTCCGACAGCACGACAAAGACCGAGACCAGTCCGACGCCGACCAGGAAATAGGCCGACGGAATGATCATCGGGATGGTGCCGGCGTAGGCATAGACCACCAGGACCAGGGTGATGAGGGAGTAGCTGACGGCCTGCACGGCCAGCATCTGGCGGCGCTGGCCGGTCCGGCGCTTCAATAGCTCGACCGGCAGGCGAGTACCGTGCGCCGCCGCACTATTGGAGCCTTGCCCTTGAAGCAATGAAGCTGCGCTGCTCATGTCCCGTCGCGAATGGAGGTCGCCGGACGAAACTTTAGGGAACAAAGCCTTTAGTTTTGGTATCTTTTGGCGCCGATTCCGGGGCGCGCAGATCTCCCACTATGCTGTTTCGTAACGGAAATCTGCCAGATTCCGATAGTGTGGAACCCGGACCCGGGAGCCGTTCCCAAGCCGATGGTGCCCTGTCGGCCAACCCTTGGTATGGTCGTATGGGCGCCGTGTTCTCCATGAGAGTTATTAAGTATTATGATACCAGTTTCGGGGCTTCGTTCGTTCTTGCCGGCACCTTCGCTGGGCCAAGACCTTTTGTGGCATAGATCACACATGCGCTTGGGACATTGCCGTAATGTGAAGAATCTTGCCTGTCCCGTCGAACCGCCGGCCACCCCTCTCAGACCAACCTTGCGAGACGGCCATTGAGTGCGGCACAGGCGGCTTCAGACGAAATTCTGATCGCCCGGATCGCTCAAGGCGACCGGCTCGCCATGCAGGTGCTGTACGGAAGGCACCATGTCAGGGTGTTCCGTTTCGGGCTTCGGCTCGTGAGGGACGAACAGATCGCGGAAGATCTCATCAGCGAGGTTTTCCTCGATGTGTGGCGTCAGGCCGGCAAGTTCGAAGGCCGATCCGCCGTTACCACCTGGCTGCTGGCGATTACGCGTTTCAAGGCCCTGTCGGCACTGAGACGCCGCAAGGACGTTGGACTGGACGACGAGACTGCGAACGCCATCGAGGATACCGCCGACGATCCCGAAGTGGTGGCGCAGAAGAAGGATACGGGTGAAGCGTTGCGCAAGTGCCTGACGGCACTTTCGCCAGAGCATCGGGAGATCGTCGATCTCGTCTACTACCACGAGAAGTCCGTGGAAGAGGTGGCCGAAATCGTCGGTATTCCGGAGAACACCGTCAAGACGCGCCTGTTTTATGCGCGCAAGAAATTGGCCGATCTGCTCAAGGCAGCCGGCATAGAGCGAGGTTGGCCATGATGGCGGCGAGCAGGCAAATGCTGGATCGAGAGCCCAGCGAAATCGAGATGCTGTTGCCCTTCCATGCGGCCGGCACCTTGAGCGCGCGGGATGTACGCCGCGTCGAGGAGGCGCTCGCCAGCGATCCCGAACTCGCCCGGCAATATGCCGTCATCGGCGAGGAGTATGCCGAGACCATCAGCCTGAACGAGAGCCTGGGGGCGCCGTCGGTGCGCGCCATGCAGAAGCTGTTCGCGGCGATCGACGCCGAGCCGGTGCGCAAGCCGCAGCTCTCGGTCAGCCTGTCCGCCCGCGTATCGGAGTTCTTCGCAAAGCTGTCGCCGCGCACGCTGGCCTGGTCGGCCGGCGTCGGCGCCGTTGCGCTCCTGTTGCAGGCCGGCGTGATCGGCGCGGTGCTGACGAAAAGCCAGACCGCGACGTTCGAGACGGCATCGCTTAGCATGAACGAGCCGTCGTCAGGGCCGATCACCCGCGACCTCGGCAGCAGCGCTGCGCCGCCGCGGGCGCTGGTGCGGTTCGCGCCGGACGCGCGCATCTCCGACATCACGGCGCTGCTCGACAAATATCAGGCTGCGATCGTCGGTAACGCCAATGGTGACATGTTCCGCCTGCAGTTCAAGGCGATGGGCCGGGACGACGCCGCAAGCCTGCTGAAGAAGCTGGAGGGCGAGAAGATCGTCAAGCTTGCGGTGGCAACGCCGTAAGCTGCGCCGTGCGCCCCGCAAGGCGAGGTCCCATGCTTCATGATGGCTCGAATTGGCGGATGAGGACGCGGCGCGGCGTATTGATCCTGTCAGCGGCGTTGTCGCTGGCGTTCGCGGCTTCCGCGGTACATGCGCAGAACATCATGCGCTCGCCCAATCTCAATGTCGGCTCGCGGACGCCGACCATCAACCCAAACATCGCGGCCCGCCCGAATCTCGGCGTCGATACCGTCGTGCGAACGCGCCCCGACCTTGGCGTGCGGTCGACGCTCTCTGCCACGCGGTTCCCGTCCAGCCAGAACACGGGTTGCCCGGCCGCCTCTCGCGGTCCGGACGGTGCATGCTCGGTGGCCTCGGCCGACGGTGGCAAGGATAACGGCAAGGGTGGTTCTGCCAAAAAACTGGCTAAAAAGGGGAAGGGCGGGGCCGACAAGGGCAGTTCGCAGGCCGCGGTCAATCTGCGCTCCCTTCCGAACGAACTCGTTGCGGAAATCGACGGCTCGCTGTCCACGGCCGAGGCCGATGCGCTGGCACGGCGTCATGGCCTGGAGCGCATCTCGTCCGAGAACCTCCCGCTGCTCGGCAGCACCATCGGTCTGTTCCGGATCGTCGACCGGCGGCCGCTCGAGACCGCGCGCCGCCAGTTCGCCGCCGATGCCAGCGTGCGGTCGGTGCAGTTCAATTTCCGCTATTTCCTGCAGCAGCAGAGGAAGACCACGACCGAGGGCGATGCCGCGCAATATGCGGTCGCGCAGCTTCGGCTGCCGCAGGCCCACCAGCTCGTTCGCGGCATGAACGTCACCATTGCGGTGATCGATTCTGGCGTCGATGCCAGACATCCGGAACTCGCCAATTCGGTGGCCGACAATTTCGATGCGCTCGGCAGCAAGGAAGGCCCGCACGTCCACGGCACCGGGATCGCGGGGGCGATCGTCGCGCATGCCAGGCTGATGGGGAGCGCGCCGGAGGCGAGGCTGCTGGCGATCCGTGCGTTCGGCGGGGGATCGAAAGGCGAAAGCACGTCCTACGTGATCATCCGGGGGATGAACTATGCGGCCGAGCACGGCGCACAGATCATCAACATGAGCTTTGCCGGCCCGAAGGATCCGCTGATCGAGCGCGCCATCGCCGCGACCGCGGCCAGGGGTATCCTGATGGTTGCCGCGGCCGGCAATGCCGGTGCGAAATCACCGCCGCTCTATCCCGCCGCCAATCCGAACGTGATCGCCGTGAGCGGCACCGATGCGCAGGAGAAGCTGTTTGCGGCGTCGAACCGCGGCAATCACATCGCCATTGCGGCGCCCGGTACGGATATCTTCCTGCCGGCACCTGACGAGAAATACCAGATCACGTCGGGCACTTCGTTCTCCGCCGCCTATGTCAGCGGCGTCGCGGCGCTGATCATGGAGCGCAATCCTGCATTGAAGCCGAACGATGTTCTCGCGATCCTGATGAAGACCGCCCGCGACCTCGGCACTCCCGGCCGCGACGACCTGTTCGGCGCGGGTAACGCCGACGCGTTCGCCGCCGTCACGGCTGCGGCGGCCGCGCCGACGGTTCCGCTTGCTGCGGCCACCGGCAAGCCGGCCGGAGAAAATCCCGCGGCTTCCGATAACGCTTCCGTGAGCCGTGCGCTGAACGATGCCGCGCCGTCGATGGCATCGGAAAAATCCGCTGCAAACGCAGGCAATAAGCCCGCTGCGCAGTGAATTCCGGGCAATTGTCACCGAACTGACGAGCTAAAAAAATCGCCGTCCGTCTTGAACGTTCGGCAGGGTGTCGCGACTTAAATATGTGGGAGCGGTAATTCCCCCCATTGGCTGTATTCGGCGCGAGCGCCCATCCACCCCAAGCGCCCCATATAGCTTTGACCCGTCCGGTTGTCCCCCCGGACGGGTCTTTCATTTTTGTCGCCGATTTTCCGCTTGGGTCGTGCGCGATGCGCCGCGTCGCCGCATGCACTGGACAACGGCGAAGTTTTCCACAGAATATCCATATTGTATTCGACTGATTCGTCCCGGTTGCGTCTGCGTCCGTCTCTCTCATTGGGGCTGATTAATGACACACCGAGACGTGGCCTTGGGCCGCGAGATCGTCGCGCGCTGGTGCAATCTGGCCGAGCGCCGGCTGGAATATCTAACCGAGCTATGGGAAACCGGACGCTGGCGCCGCTTTCACAGCGAAATTCAGTTCCTGCAAAACATCCAGGAAGCCAAGGCCGCCGTCGAAACCTGGCGCGGCCTGCTGCATCGTGAAGCATCGCTCGACAACAACTCGATCGACCTGGCCTGGCTTGGCCGCCGCCGGACCACGCCGCTGCCGCTGACGCCGTTGCCGCGCGATGAAGGGTTCGGGCCGCCGGTCGCCCGAGTGCAACCGCTGCCGCAGCCGGCACCGAAGGCTGTTGCGCCACCGCGCGACGTGCCGGGCAAGGTTGCGGCCGTGCCGGAAAGCCCGCGCGTTGTTGTCGAGCAGGCGCCGCCAACGCCCAGCGCGGCAGTGGTGCACCAAATGCCGCTGCCGGCCGCCCGCAAGCTGGATGCGGTGAAGGAGCGCTATCCGCTGCTGCGCAACGCGATGTAGCCGGAGCGTTTGCGCAAACTGGCGAGACGACTACCGGCGTACCGCGTTGCCGCCGACCGCCACCTGCGCGTAGCGCTGTGCGCCCTCGGCAGCAAGGTCGGTCGTGATGGTGCGGGCGTGATCGAGCCCGACCACCGCACCGCGCGGCGTTTCCGAAATCATGTTGTTGTTGACCAGCGCCGTTCCGGCGCCGGGCATCACCGAGACGCCGATGCCGACGAAGGCCTTGCGGATCACGTTGCCGGTGATGGCGACGTCGCGCAGATACTTGCCCCAGCCGGCGATGATCCCGAATGACGGCGCGTTCTCGATCACGTTGCCGGTGACGGAGGAATCCGCCTCGACATAGATGCCGATCCCGGCATCGTCGTCCGGCGCGGTGCCGATCGGCCGCTTCGGCAACAGGTTGCGGATGATGTTGCCCTGCACGACCGCGATCCGTCCGCCCTCGTTGAAATTGCAGACCGAGACGCCGACGGCTGCACCGTCGACCGTGTTGTTGGCGATGACCGCGCCCTCGAACGCGAATTCCGAATAGAGCGCGACCTCGCGGACATTGCTGACGCTATTGCCTGATATCTGGATATTGGACGCCGAGTTGCCGCGCACCGCGGAGTAGTCGCAATTCCTGATCCGGTTGCCCCGGACGATCACGTTGCCGGCGCGGTAGGCGTTGATGGCGTTGCCGTACTGCCCGGAGCCGCCGGGCCCGGCCTTGATGTCCTCGATGCGGTTGTCGAGTACCAGCGTGCCGTCGTCGCCGATCGAGGTGCGCAGGATCTCGATGCCGTTGTCGTTGGTGTCGATGATGGTGTTGCGCGAAACGATCAGGCCCTTGGCGTCGAACGACACCACCGCCGTGGTCGCGATCTTCGTGAAGATGTTGCCGGAGATGTCGCCGGACACCTGCTCGAGCCAGACGCCGTTGCCGCCGGAGCCCGTGATTTCGCAATCGGCAATGCGGACGTCGCGGCCGCCGAGGCAATGCACCAGACCGCGGCGCTGCGGCAGGGCAATGCCGCCGCCATCGAGCGTGAGACCGCTCAAGCCGACGCTGCTGGCGCCTTCACCCTGCAGCATCGAGGCGCCGCCAGTGAAGACGAGCTTGGTTGCGCCGCGTACGCCGACCAGTTGCGTGCCGCTTTCGAGCCGAAGCATGCCGGTGCGATAGACGCCGGGCGGCAGCGCCAGCGGCGCTCGCGCGCGCGCGGCTTCATCGATCGCGCGTTGCAGCTTTGCGGTTTGATCGTCCGGACTGCCGGGCCGCACGCCATATTGCGTGACGTCGCGGCCGAGCGCGGAGGTGAGGGGAGCGGCGCGCGCGGCATCGGGCGACATCGCGAGCGCGCCCGCTACGCCGGCGGCGGATCCTCCAATGAGACGGCGGCGGTTCATGTCCATGTCAATGATCCTCGCGCAATGCAGGTCGCGACATTCGCGTCCCCATAGGTATCGCGCAAATGCCGTCAGGCATGGTGAAGACGTGGAGAGAACGCGTCGATTGTTAGGGGTAGGGTTAATGTTGTGTACGACGGCGGTGTGTAGGGTGGGCAAAGCGAAGCGTGCCCACCAGATAACCCGCGGACGAAATGGTGGGCACGCTACGCTTTGCCCACCCTACGAAGTTCTTCGCGTCAGCCGCACCATTTCCATCAGCATCGCTTCGCCGGCATCGACCAACTCGTCGAGCGTGATCCGCGAAAATCCCTTGCGCCTTGCGGCGCCGCGCGCCAGCGGCGGGATGTGGACGAAGGCGGCGAGGCGCGGGCCGTTGTCGCCGGCGACGGCCTCGATCGCGCGCCAGCTCAGATAGTTGCAGAGGTAGCTTCCGGCATCGCGGGAGGCGCGGGCATCGATGCCGGTGGCCATCGCCGCGCGCAGCAGTTTTGCGGTGTGGGGGCCGAACCTCCGGGCATCGGCGCCATCAGTGATCGAACCCTTGCGCGAACGGGTTTGCGCGGCGTCGGGCCACAGCATGGTGACGGCGTTGCGGGCGCGGGTTTCGATGCGGAGATAGCCGGTGCGGCCGGCCAGGCCGAACATCAGCAGCGCGTGCGGCTGGTGCTTTGCGAGCGCGAGCGGCAATTCGCGGTCGACCGCCTGGTAGGTCACCGGGAAAATATGGCTCGACAGTTCGATCTCGCCGAGCGCGGGGCGGCGCAGCCGCGCGAGCCGCGCCACCAGCGGCTGCGTCGGATTGTAGGGCGCGCCGGGAAACGGACCGAAGCCGGTGATGAGGATGCGAAGCCTGTCGCTCACTTCAGCATCTCCGCGATCTGTTCGGCGGCGACCGCGGGCGTGATGCGGCCTTCCGCAACTTCGGCCTCGGTCTTCTTGACCCTGGCGCGGATCGCGGGATCGGCGCGCAGCCGCGCCATCATGCGCTGTTCCAGCATCGACCACATCCATTTCACCTGCTGCTCGCGCCGCCGCGCGGCGAACTCGCCGGACGCATTCATGGCGGTGCGATGGTCGAGAATCTTCTGCCACAGCGCGTCCATGCCGGTGCCGGTCAGCGCGGAATAGGTCAGCACCGGCGGATGCCAGTGTTCCGAGCGGGGGCTGAGAATATGCAGCGCGCCGCGATATTCGGCCGCCGCCAGGTTGGCGCGCTTGATGTTGTCGCCGTCGGCCTTGTTGATCGCGATCATGTCGGCGAGTTCGACCAGTCCCTTCTTGATGCCCTGCAGTTCGTCGCCGGCCCCGGGCAGCATCAACGCAAGGAAGAAATCTGTCATGTCGCAGACCGCGGTTTCGGACTGGCCGATCCCGACGGTCTCCACCAGTACGACGTCGAAGCCGGCCGCCTCGCACAACAGCATCGCCTCGCGGGTCTTGGCCGCGACCCCGCCGAGGGTGCCAGACGAAGGCGAGGGCCGGATGAAGGCGCTGTCCGAATTCGAAAGATGCGCCATGCGCGTCTTGTCGCCGAGGATGGAGCCGCCGGTGCGGGCCGAGGAGGGGTCCACGGCCAGCACCGCCACCTTGTGGCCGCGTTCGATCAGGAAAATACCGAGCGCGTCGATGGTGGTGGATTTGCCGACCCCGGGCGAGCCGGTGATGCCGACGCGGATCGCCTTGCCGGTGTCGGGCAGCAGCGCCTGCACGAGTTCGCGGGCTGAAGCCTGGTGATCGGAGCGTCTGCTCTCGATCAGCGTGATCGCGCGCGCCAGCGCCGCGCGCTGGCCGGCGCGGAGGTCCTTGGCGAGCTTCCTGATGTCGGCGGAGGGATTCTTCGGCGGGGTCATGCCCTGCTTTACAACGGCCGCCCCGCTCAGGCGAGGGGGCGTGGCCTCGGGTTCAACGGGATGTTGCGGCGGGGGCGGCTGACGCCGGCTTGAACCGCCGCCATCCCCACACCAGCACCGGCCAGATCAGCGCGCCGATGGCCATGGCGGCCAGGATGGCTGCAATCGGCCGCTCGAAGAACGGCAGCACGCTGCCGTCGGACTTGATCAGCGAAGTCACGAAGCTCTGCTCGATCATGGTGCCCATCACGATGCCGAGCACCATCGCGGCGACCGGATAGCCGTTTTCGTCCATGACGTAGCCGATGATCCCGAAGGCTGCGACGGTGACGACGCCGAACATGTTGTTGCCGATCGCGAACGAGCCGACCGCGCAGCACAGCATGATGACAGGCATGACGCTGGAACGCGGCGCCCGCAGCACGTGGCTCGCCAGGCGGATCATGATGATGCCGAGCGGGATCATGATGATGTTGGCGATGATGAACATCAGATAGATCGCATACATGCTCGACGCTTTCTCGGTGAACAGCGTCGGGCCGGGATTTAGCCCCTTCATGTAGAGCACGCCGATCGCGATCGCCGCGATGGTGTCGCCGGGAATGCCGAACAGTAGCGACGGCACCCAGCCCGAGGCGATGCTGGCGTTGTTGCTGGCGCCGGCTTCGACGAGGCCCTCGACATGGCCGGTGCCGAACTTCTGGGGTTCCTTCGAGAAGCGCTTGGACATCGCGTAGCTGACCCAGGCGGCCATGTCGGCGCCGGCGCCCGGCAGCACGCCGATGATGATGCCGATGAAGTTTCCACGCGTCATTTGCCAGTGATATTTCCTGGTGAGCTTCCACTGGCCCGCCAGGATGCTCCCGAACCTGCGCTTCGGAATCGGCGGCGGTTCCGGCGTCAGCATCGCGCGCATCACCTGCGCCACGGCAAACACGCCGACCAGTGCCGGGATCGGCTCGATGCCGCCGAACAGGTCGGTCATGCCGAAGGTGAAGCGGGGCACTCCGCCGGGATTTTCAATGCCGATGCAGGCCACCAGCAGGCCGATGAACATGGCCGCGATGGCTTTCACCGGGGAGGAGCGGGCGACCAGCGTTGCGCACATCAGGCCGAGGAAGGCCAGCCAGAAATATTCGAAGGTCGAGAACGACAGCGCGATTTCAGCGAGCGGCGGCGCGAGGATCATCAGCGAGAGCGTGCCCGCGATGCCGCCGACGGCAGAGAACCAGACGCCGGCGCCGAGCGCGAGTTCGGCCTCGCCCTTGCGGGTCATGGCATAGGCTTCGTCCGCGTAGGCCGCCGAGGCGGGGGTGCCGGGAATCCGCAGCAGCGCGCCGGGAATGTCGCCGGAGAAGATCGCCATCGTGGATGCCGCGACGATGGTCGCAATCGCGGCGATCGGCGATAGATAGAAGGTGACCGGGACCAGTAGCGCGGTTGCCATCGTCGCGGAAAGTCCGGGCAGCGATCCGATCACGAGGCCATAGACCGACGCCGCGAACATCGCGATGATGACTTCCCAGGTAGAAATGAGCGCAAACGCTTGGGCGAGGGTGTCGAGCATCGGTCACCACGGCATCGGCAGCAGCCCGGCCGGGAGCGGCACGCGCAGCAATTTACTGAAGATCAGGTGGATGCCGATCGGCGCCAGCACGGCCAGCGGCAGCGAAAGCTTCGGCCGCGCGCCGAGCGCGGTCGAGGTTACGAAAACGATCAGCCCCGCCGTGATGATGAATCCGAGCCGGTCGGCGACCGCGACGTAGAACAGCAGCAGGGCAGGCGGCAGTAGCGCACGCAGGCCATAGAGCTTGCCGGGCGGCGGCTTCTTCGCCTGCTCGCCCTCGACCGGGATCAGTTCCTCTTCCTCTTCGAAGGAGTGACCGATCCCGAACGCGATGGCGAGCCCGCAGAGCGCCAGTCCCGTCCCGATCACCAGCGGGAAGACGTTGGGGCCGACCGGCTGGCCCGGCACCGGCGGCAGCTGCCAGCCGCCATAGGCCGCAGCCGCGCCGAGGCCAACGAGAAACAATCCCGTGACGCGATCGGGTAGACGCATGGACAGGCTCCGCAGGTTCAGGCGATGTCAGCCGACCGAGATCAGGCCTTGGAGAGACCGGCGGCCTTCATCGCAACCCCCATCTGGGCGTCGCCCTTGTCCATGAAGGTTGCGAATTCAGCGGCGTCACCCCACACCGTTCCGAAGCCGCGGTTGCTCATGAACTCCTTGAACTCCTTGGAGTCGTAGACCTTCTTGAGTGATGCGGTGAGCTTCGCCGAAACATCGGCCGGCAGGCCCTTGGGGCCGGCGATGCCACGCCACGCGCCGGTCGAATAGTCGATGCCCATGGCTTCCTTCAGCGTCGGCACGTCGGGGAAGGCGGGATTGCGCGCCTTGGCCATCACGGCAAGGCTGCGCGCCTTGCCGGCCTCGATGATCGCGCGCGCTTCCGGCACCGAGCAGGTGGTGAGGTCGAGACCGCCGGCCGCGAGATCCTGCATGGCGGGCGCAGCGCCGTTCGAAGGCACCCAGGCCACGTGGTTCGGTGCCAATCCCATCGCCTGCATCCAGCCGACCAGCGCCAGATGCCAGATGCCGCCTTGGCCGGTGCCGGATGCCTTCAACTTGCCGGCGGGCGCGGCCTTGATCGCGTCGGCCAGTTCCTTGACGGTCTTGTAGGGCGAGGTGGAGGAGACCTGGATGCCGGGCGGGTCCTCGTTCATCAGCCCGAGCGGCGTGTAGCTCTTCGGCGTCAGTTCGGTGAGCCCCTGCCAGTGCATCATCGAGATTTCAACCGTCAGCATGCCGATGGTGTAGCCGTCGGGAGCGGCCGTCGCGATTGCCGAATGGCCGACGACGCCGGAGCCGCCGGTGCGGTTGACCACGTTGAACGGTTGGCCGAGATCCTTCTCCAGCAGTGCGGCCACGATACGCGCGGTCGCATCCGTGCCGCCGCCGGCTCCCCAGGGCACGATCACGGTCACCGGGCGTGCCGGATAGGCCTGCGCCGAGGCCGGCTTCAGGCCGAACCCCGCGACGGCGGCTGCTGCGGCGGATGAAGCCGCAAATGCGCGGCGCGTAATCTTGGACATCGGAAATCCTCCCTGCGGCGCCCGTGAATCCGGACACTCTTGTGATGCAGCATTGTAGGCGGCTTTGCGCCGTGGTCGCAAGGCGTTGGACGACAATGCTGTACTGATCGGAAGCGTGCCATCCGCAGTTGGAGGCAGTGATCAGGAAAGACGCGCAACTTGTATCGTTGTGGCGTCAGGCACACCTTCGCGCATCAGGCAATCTGCCGTTACTGCACATAACAGATGCACTTCGGCATACTCAGCCTCAGCGTGGACCGCTGCCAGACGTGATAGGCGCTCGACTGCGAACAGAGGTTCTACGGCCGTTCTGGGCTGGCATCTCGGGAACTTTTCCGGGCCGATGCGGCCGTCAATTCCCGCTTTCGCGCCGCAATAATTCCTCAATTCGGGCAGCCAATACGCCCGCGCTTGGGGGTCAGAGCATGGGGAGGCTTCATGACTGACAGCGACTATTGGAAGGAGCGCCGAAACATGGTGGCGCGCTACCGGGCGATGGAGCAGGAAACCACGGATCCGCTCGCGGCGCGCTTGCTACACGACATCGTTTTGGATTTGGAAGCAGAGTTGGAAGGCTTTGGGCAAAGCATCAGCCTTGATGCTGCTGCGTAAGCACTGACACATCCTGCATCAGGATGTTCTATCCCGGGGGCACTGCGCAAGATTGCACGGTGCCCCTTTCGTTGGCGGCGCTATTCCGCCGCCTCGCTGTGGCCGAGCCTGGCGTTGAGCTTGTGGATCAGTTCCTCGGCGGCGTCCGAGATCACGGTGCCGGGCGGGAAGATCGCCTCGGCGCCTGCCGCATAGAGCGCGTCATAATCCTGCGGCGGCACCACGCCGCCGATGATGATCATGATGTCCTCGCGGCCATGCTTCTTCAGCGCCGCCTTGAGTTCCGGCACCGCGGTGAGATGCGCTGCCGCCAGCGACGACACGCCGAGGATGTGCACGTCGTTCTCCACGGCCTGCCGCGCCGCCTCGTCGGCGGTGGCGAACAGTGGCCCGATATCGACGTCGAAGCCGACATCGGCAAAGGCCGACGCGATCACCTTCTGGCCGCGGTCATGGCCGTCCTGGCCGATCTTGGCGACTAGGATGCGGGGGCGCCGGCCCTCGGCATTCTCGAACGCATCGATCAGTTCCTGAACCTTCTCAACCCGGTTGGACATGGCGGACGCCTCCCGCTTGTAGACGCCGGTGATGGATTTGATTTCGGCGCGGTGCCGCCCGAAAACCTTCTCCATCGCGTCCGAAATTTCGCCGACGGTAGCCTTTGCGCGCGCCGCGTCGATTGCGAGCGCCAGCAAATTGCCGTTGCCTTCGCCGGCGCTGCGCGTCAGTGCGGCGAGCGCGGCATCGACTTCCTTCTGGTCGCGCTCGGAGCGCAGCCGGCTCAGCTTGTCGATCTGCAGCCGCCGCACGGTGGAGTTTTCCACCTTGAGCACGTCGATCGCGGCCTCGTTGACCGGCTTGTACTTGTTGACGCCGATCACGGCCTGCCTTCCGGCGTCGATCCGTGCCTGCGTCTTGGCCGAGGCTTCCTCGATCCGCAGTTTCGGCACGCCGGCCTCGATCGCTTTCGCCATGCCGCCGAGCGCCTCGACCTCCTGGATGTGGCCCCAGGCCTTGGCCGCGAGATCGCGGGTCAGCCGTTCGACGTAATAGGAACCGCCCCAGGGATCGATGATGCGGTTGGTGCCGCTTTCCTGCTGCAGGAACAACTGCGTGTTGCGCGCGATGCGGGCCGAGAAATCCGTCGGCAGCGCCAGCGCCTCGTCGAGCGCGTTGGTGTGCAGCGATTGGGTGTGGCCTTGCGTTGCCGCCATCGCCTCGATGGTGGTGCGCATCACGTTGTTGAAGACGTCCTGCGCGGTCAGCGACCAGCCGGAGGTCTGACAATGCGTGCGCAGCGACAGCGAGCGGGGGTCCTTCGGGTTGAACTGCTTCAAGAGCTTGGCCCACAGCAACCGTGCGGCCCGCATCTTGGCGACTTCCATGAAGAAGTTCATGCCGATCGCCCAGAAGAACGACAGCCGCGGCGCGAAGCGGTCGACATCGAGGCCGGCGGCAAGCCCGGCGCGCAGATATTCGACGCCGTCGGCGAGCGTATAGGCGAGTTCGAGATCCTGCGTCGCGCCAGCTTCCTGCATGTGGTAGCCGGAAATGGAAATCGAGTTGTACTTCGGCATCTTCTGCGAGGTGTAGGCAAAGATGTCGGAGATGATCCGCATCGAGGGCGCCGGCGGATAGATGTAGGTGTTGCGCACCATGAACTCTTTCAGAATGTCGTTCTGAATGGTGCCCGACAGTTTCTCCGGCGGCACGCCCTGTTCCCCGGCGGCCGCGACGAACAGCGCGAGGATCGGCAGCACCGCGCCGTTCATAGTCATCGACACGCTCATCTGGTCGAGCGGGATGCCCGCAAACAGCGTGCGCATGTCGTAGATGGAATCGATTGCAACGCCGGCCATGCCGACGTCGCCGGACACGCGGGGATGATCGGAATCGTAGCCGCGATGGGTGGCGAGGTCGAACGCGACCGAAAGGCCCTTCTGCCCGGCGGCGAGGTTGCGCCGGTAGAACGCGTTGGAATCTTCCGCCGTGGAGAAGCCGGCATACTGCCGGATGGTCCAGGGCTGGTTGACGTACATGGTCGGGTAGGGGCCGCGCAGGTAGGGCGCGATGCCCGGCCAGGTCTCGAGGAAATCGATGCCGTCGAGATCAGCCTCGCTATAGCCGGGCTTGACCGGGATACCTTCGGGCGTCAGCCACGGCTCGGCGTGACCTGCGGGAGCAGCGGGCGCGGTGGATTCAAAGGCGATATCTGCGAAATTCGGTATGCGGCTCATGGTACCCATCTTAGCACATGTGGCGGGCGGAGATCGCCACCCCTAATCATGGTCCGGATGCTGGTGGCTGGTGATGGTCGCCATCTTCTCCGGTCCGTAATTCTGCAGCGTCGTCTGGCTCGGCAAATTGGCGATGCCGACCACCCAGCCGAGCCGGGATTCGGTTCCATATTGCCGCGTCGGCACCACCCGGTCGGGCCGGTCGAACGTGCCGGTCATGATCTCGATCCGGGGGCCGCCGATCAGCCGGTAGGCGAGGGGCGTGCCGCAGGCCGCGCAGAAGTCGCGCTCGGCGATCGAGGAGGACTGGAACGTCGCCGGCTTGCCCCGGGTCCAGGAAAAATGCGCGTGCTCGATGTCGGCCAGCGAGGCGAACGGCGCGCCCGATGCCTTCTGGCACATCCGGCAGTGGCAGATGCCGACCTTGGACGGCGGTACCGACAGCGCGAAGCGAACCGCGCCGCACTGGCAGCCGCCGGTCAGCACCGGTTTGCTGGTCTCCGCCATGCTCACTCCATCCGCCGCCAGGCATCCTGCAGCATCGCCAGGGCGTCGCCGCCGGCAAAGATGAAGTCGGCAACGCCGGCGGCGCGCAGCGCGGCTTCTTGTTCGCCGGGCCGCCCTGCCAGATAGATATGGCGGGCGCCGGCGGCTTGAAGGGCTTTTGCCGCGGGTGCCGCGTGTTCCGCATAGACCTTGTCGGACGAGCACAGGCAGGCGATGTCAGCGCCGGAAGCCTTGAACGCTGTGGCAAGCGCCGCCGGATCGGCAAACCCCTGCGTGTCCAGCGCCTCGATGCCGCCGGTCTCGAAGAAGCTCTTTGCAAACGTGGCGCGTGCGGTGAAGTCCGCGGGCGTCCCGAGATTGGCAAGGAAGACCTTTGGCCGGGTGCCCGAAGCCTTCAGCTTCGCATCCGACTTGTCGCGCAGCGCCTCGAACGGCGCGGCGAGCCGGATCGGCGGCAAGGAATCGAATTTGAATTTCGCCTCGCCATAGGCCGGCAGCACCACTGGACTGGCATCGAGCACGGCGACATCGGCCTCGTGCAGGTTCGGGAATTCGCTGGCGCCGGTCAGCACGTCGCGGCGCTTGGCGATGTTCGTCTCGCGCACGGCCCGCGTCGCAGCGACCTTTTTCTGGATCAGGTTCTGTTCAAGGGCCGCAAAGATGCCGCCGGTCTTCTCGATCTCCTGGAACAACGACCAGGCGGCTTCGCAGAGTTGCTTCGTCAGCGTTTCGATGCCGCCGGAGCCGGCCGCAGGATCGCTGACTTTTGCGAGGTTGGATTCTTCCAGCAGCACCAGCTGCGTATTGCGCGCGGCGCGGCGGGCGAACGGATCGGGCAGGCCAACCGCCAGCGTGTGTGGCAATACGGTGATGGCGTGGGCGCCGCCGAGGCCGGCAGAAAACGTCGCCATCGTCGCGCGCAGCATGTTCACGTACGCGTCGCGCTGCGTCAGCATGCGCCAGGCGGTATCAGCGGAGATGAACAGCGGTTTCGGCGTCAGGCCGCAGGCCTGTTCGATCCGCGCCCACAACAGCCGCAGCGCGCGAAATTTCGCCAGCGTCAAAAATTGATCGGCATCGGCGGCCAGCCGCGCATATACCATGCCCTGCGCGTCTTCGAGCGCGACACCCGACTGTTCGATCGCGCGCAGATAGGCGACACCGCAGGCCAGCACGAAGGCGAGTTCCTGCACCTCGGATCCGCCGGCATCGTGGATCACCCGCCCATCGGCCGCGGCGAGCGGGCCCTTGAAGCCCATCCCGGCAAGACCCTGGACCGCGCCGGTAACGGCCGGCACGATCTCCGCCCGGCTATAGGGGCTGAAGCCCCAGACCGCACAGGACCCGAGCGGGTCGAGGCCGAAACGGATATCGCAAGCCGCGGGATCGATGCCTTTGCCCTTGATGTATTCGGCGAGGTGAATGGCCGCCATCCGCGACTGCGGTCCGATCTGCAGCTCGATGCCGATACCGGCGTCGAGATAGATGCCGTCGAGAACCGTTGCTACGGCCTCAGCCGACGGATCCAGCCCATAGCCGTGGGCGCTGGTGGCGCCTGCAAACACCAGGGTCAGCCCGGTGGCGCCGTTCTCCAGGTCGTGCAGCGCTTGCGCGTTGGCCGCTTTCGCATCGGGATGATCGATCCGCTGCATGATCTGCCAGGGCGCGGCGGCGGGACGGCCGGCGACCGGCGCAGCACCTCGCGCGCGGCGATAGATCGGGTCGATCTTCAATCCATCTGAGGTCTTGCTGGCAAGCTTCTCGAACGGCGCGCCTTTCAGCACCCCGTCGACCAGCTTGCGCCAGTCCTCATAGGTGGCCGGGGCGAAATCCTTCGCCAGCGTCAGTTCGTCGGTATCGGTGGGGGTCATCCAGCCTGCTGTTCCCTGATCGTCTCTTTGATATTTGGACCGAAATTGCCACGGCACGGCCGCCATGCCAAACGGTTGTTTCAGGTCGCTTTCCGGTCAATCGAGCCCGGGCAGCCGCTTTATACCCTCGGTCGAAAGTTGTGCCAGCGCGTCAGTGACGCGGCGTCCCGCAATGACACGGTCGGGCACGATTTCGGCCAGCGGCACCAGCACGAAGGCGCGCTCCAAAGCCCTCGGGTGCGGCAGCGTCAGCTCGGGGTTGGCGAGCCTGACATCGTCGTACGCGATCAAGTCGAGGTCGAGGGTGCGGGGACCCCAGCGGGTCTCCTGCGCGCGGTCGCGGCCGAACTTCTTCTCGATCTTTTGCAGCGTGAACAGCAGCGCATGCGGGTCAAGGCTGGTCTCGATCCGGATGCAGGCGTTGGTGAAGGGCGCCTGGTCTTCCTCGCCCCAGGGCGGGGTGATGTAGTCCGACGACCGCGCCAGCAGGGCGGCCTGCGTCATGCCGCAGATATGGGAGATGGCCTTGTTGAACGTCGCGCGGACGTCGCCGACATTGCCGCCGAGCGCGATCAGCACGTCCGCCATGTCAGGGCGATTGCCGCTTGCGCGTCAGCACCACGCCGACATCCTCGAAGATCGCAGCGATCGGCGCATGCGGCTTGTGGACGGTGACCTTGACCGCGTCGATGCGCGCAAACGCCGCGAAGATCGCGTCGGCGACGGCGCCGGCGGCGCGCTCCAGCAGCTTGTAATTTGTGTTCTTGAACGCCGCCGTCGCGGTCGAAACCACGCTCGCATAGGAAACGGTGTCGGACAAATGATCGCTGCGCGAGGCTTCCGACAGGTCGGCGGAGAGTTCGAGGTCGATGACAAAGCGCTGTCCGACTTCGGTCTCGTGCTCCATCACGCCGTGGCGGGCATGGATGACGACGCCAGTGATGAAGATCGTATCGCTCATTCCTGTTCCCTGATTGCGGCCGCCACGCGCAGCGCCTGTACGGTTTCGGCGACGTCATGGGCCCGGATGATGCGCGCGCCGCGTTGCGCCGCCAAAAGATGAGCCGCGATCGATCCGCCAAGGCGCTGATGCGGCTCCGACGGCGTCACCGTGCTGATGAAGCGCTTGCGCGATGCGCCGACCAGGAGCGGCAGACCGAAGGTCTCGAACTCGGCGAGCCGCGCCAGCGCGGTCATGCTCTGCCCGGACGTCTTGCCGAATCCGATGCCGGGATCGAGCACGATCCTGTCGAACGCAATGCCGGCGCCGGCTGCGATCTCGAGCGATCGCGCGAAGAAATCGGCGATGTCCTGCATGATGTCGATGGCAGGATCGGCGCGCTCGCGGTTGTGCATGACGATGACGGGCACACGGCGCGCCGCGACAAGTCCGGCCATGCCGGGATCGCGCTGCAGACCCCAGACGTCGTTGGCGATCAATGCGCCCTGATCGAGCGCCCAGGCGACGACGGCGGGCTTCATGCTGTCGATGGAGACGGGGATGCCGAGCGCCACGACCTCGGGCAGCACAGTCTGCAGGCGCTTCAGTTCTTCTTCCGCGGAAATCGGCTCCGAGCCGTAGGGCCGGGTGGATTCCGCGCCGATGTCGATGATGTCGGCGCCCTCGGCGATCATCCGTTTGGCCTGCGCCAGCGCGCGCTCGGGGGCGGCGAATTGCCCGCCATCCGAGAACGAATCCGGCGTCACATTGAGCACGCCCATCACCGCCGGATACGGCCTGGACAACAGCCCGGACAGCACCGAATGACCGGCCGGAGCGGGCGCCGCAGAGGGGCTGGGCTTGGTTGCGATCATGCGGTGGCTTTGCGCGGTCCGCGCGGACGAGTCAAGGCGGCATCCGCTGGCAACCAGCCGGTTGGCTGGCCCGTTGAAGGCCTCCTCCAGTCCGGGCGGGCCTCCGCGCGAAGCTGCCTCAGTAAGTGATCTTGGGCTGAAGCTTGCGTGCCTGTTCGATCAGTTGCTCGACCGATTTTTCGGAAGGCAAAACCCGTACAAGTCTGCGCCTGCTGTTCACGTCCTTCATGTTCTGCGCCAGCCGCGCCGGATTGCGCAACGCGAGTTCGCGCACGGTGGCGACGCCGGCCGCACGCACCAGACCGACCTTGGCCCTGCCCATTCCGGGAATCCGCATGTAGTCGGAAAAGTTGGCCCATTCGAGCAATTGCTGCTCGCTGATCCCGGTCTTCGCCGCCAGCGCCTTGCGGCCTTTGACCGTACGGGCGGCCTCCAGCAGCGCAGCCGTGGTGCGAATGCCTTGCGACTTCAGTTTCGATGCGGAGATGGCGGTCAAGCCCTCAACCGCGGAGAGTGGATATGTCATGACAATCGATTAAAAAATGAATGTGCTTAGGTGGCTTTTTCCGCGACAGCACTACCGATGCCGGCCTTCGCGGCCAGCCGCCCAACCAAATCGTCCATGTATTGCCCCGCCCTCAGCCGGTTGCACCGGGTCGCTTACTTGCAAATTTCATCTTGAGCGTCCGCGATTTGAAATTCAAGCGATCAGCGCACGTCAGGACGGGTCGGTTCTTGATTCGCGTGGCAAGTGTTGCAGCATTGCAAGAGTGAGTGTCGGATTCTCACTGAACTTTTCACGCATCACGCGATTTTTTCTGTCGGGCGCCGCAAAAAGTAAGAGAACCGCGGATGACGAGGCCCACGTATCGACGTCTTGGCCATGCGCTGACGGTTTCAATCGATGGGCAGGATGCGATATGATGGCGTGACCTGGCAACGAAACTCGCCCGATGGGCGCGAAGAGGCGATGTGATGGCGACCTCCGATAGCAAGATGGATGATACCGACGAGAGAATTTTCATCGGGAAGGGCGAACACGCCGCCTGGTTGTCGCTCGCGCTCGCCAACCGGCACGGTCTCGTCACCGGCGCGACCGGAACCGGCAAGACCGTATCGTTGCAGGTCATGGCGGAAGGCTTTGCGCGCGCCGGTGTTCCCGTATTCGCGGCCGACATCAAGGGCGACCTGTCCGGGATCTCGGAGGTCGGCGAGGCCAAGGATTTCATCCTCAAGCGCGCCGGCGAGATGGGCCTCAAATTTCAGCCGGACCAGTTCTCGACTGTGTTCTGGGACGTGTTCGGCGAGCAGGGACATCCGGTCCGCGCCACCGTCACCGAGATGGGCCCGTTGCTGCTGGCGCGGATGCTCGATCTGAACGACGTGCAGGAAGGCGTTCTCAACGTCGCATTCCGCGTGGCGGATGAGAACGGCCTGACGCTGATCGACATGAAGGATCTGCGATCGCTGCTGGACGCGATCGTTCCGGTCGGCGGCAAGAAAACAGCGGATGCCGAGGAAGATCCATTTGCCGGGATCCGCAAGGCCGCGCAGAGCTTCGGCAACGTCAGCAAGGCGACGGTTGGAACCATTCAACGCCAGCTGCTGGTGCTGGAAAACCAGGGCGCAGCGAAATTCTTCGGTGAGCCGGCGCTGGAGCTGAAGGATTTCATGAAGACCGACCGCGACGGTCGCGGCATGGTCAACATCCTGGTGGCCGACAAGCTGATGGAGAGCCCCAGGCTCTACGCCACCTTCCTGCTGTGGCTGCTGTCGGAACTGTTCGAGGAACTGCCGGAAGCGGGCGACCTGCCGAAGCCTAAACTGGTGTTCTTCTTCGACGAAGCGCATCTGCTGTTCGACGATGCACCGGACGCGCTGATGGACAAGATCGAGCAGGTGGTGCGCCTGATCCGCTCCAAGGGCGTCGGCGTCTACTTCGTCACGCAGAATCCGATCGACGTGCCGGACAAGGTGCTGGCCCAGTTGGGCGGTCGCGTGCAGCACGCGTTGCGCGCCTTTACGCCGCGCGACCAGAAAGCGGTGAAAGCGGCCGCGCAGACTTTCCGGCCCAATCCCAAGCTCGACACCGCCCGCGTCATCATGGAACTCGGCAAGGGCGAGGCGCTGGTGTCGTTCCTGGAAGGCGGTGGCACCCCGACCATGGTCGAGCGCGTCATGATCCGGCCACCGACGGCGCGGATCGGGCCGATCACGCCCGAGGAGCGCAAGGCGATCATGAGCAGGAGCCCGGTGAAGGGCAAATACGACACTGCTGTCGATGCCGAGTCCGCCTATGAGATGCTGCAGAAGCGCGTGGCCGGCACGGCTGCGCCTGCGGAAGCACAAGATGGCGGAGCCGGCGCAGGCGGCGGAATCCTAGGCCAACTGGGCGGCATCGTTGGCACCATCTTCGGCACCAACGTCAAGCGCGGGCGCCTTTCGACCGGCCAGGTCGTTGCGCGTGACATTACCCGCTCGGTCACCAACAAGGTGATCGGCGGCCTCGCTGCCGATCTCGGCAAATCGGTCGGCGGCTCGTTCGGTGCATCGGTTGGTCGCACGCTGGTGCGCGGCGCGCTCGGCGGGTTGTTGCGGCGGTAGCGGCGGGCGGGCTACAACCTCACGCAGGCAACAAGGCCCACAGCCAGGGATGATCAGCATGTCCAACGCGCAAATGCAGCCGGTCCTCGATCATATCGACGCCGATTTCGACAACAGCCTGGAACGGCTGTTTGCGCTGCTGCGGATCAAGTCGATCTCGGCCGATCCGGCCTTCGCCGGCGATTGCAAGGCGGCCGCCGACCATCTGGCAAAGGACATCGCCACGCTCGGTTTCAAGGCCGAGGTGAGGCCGACGGCGGGACATCCCGCGATCGTAGCCAAAGCCAATGGCAGTTCCGACGGCCGGCCGCATGTGCTGTTCTACGGCCATTACGACGTACAGCCGGTCGATCCGCTCAATCTGTGGCACCGTCCGCCGTTCGAACCCGTCGTCACCGATCACGCCGATGGCCGCAAGATCATCGTTGCGCGCGGCGCCGAGGACGACAAGGGGCAGTTGATGACCTTCGTCGAGGCCTGCCGCGCCTGGAAGAAGGTCACGGGCTCGCTGCCGGTCGACGTCACGATCCTGATCGAAGGCGAGGAGGAAGTCGGCTCGAAGAATTTCGTGCCGTTCATGGAGGCGATCAAGGACGAGCTGAAGGCGGACTACGCGCTGGTCTGCGACACCGGCATGTGGGATCCGAACACGCCCGCCATCACCACCTCGCTGCGCGGCCTGATGTATGACGAGGTCACCATCAAGGCCGCCAACCGCGACCTGCATTCCGGCGTGTTCGGCGGCGGCGCCCGCAACCCGATCCGCGTGCTGACCAATATCCTCGGCGGCCTGTTCGACGACGACGGCCGCATCACCATTCCCGGCTTCTACGACGGCGTGAAGGATTTGCCGCCGGATATCCTGGCGCAGTGGAAAAACCTGAATCTGACGCCCGAGTCGTTCCTGAAACCGATCGGGCTTTCGATCCCGGCCGGTGAAAAGGATCGCCTGCTGATCGAGCAGATATCCTCGCGCCCGACCTGCGACATCAACGGCATCGTCGGCGGCTATACCGGCGAGGGCTCGAAGACCGTGATCCCGGCGGAAGCTTCCGCCAAGGTTTCGTTCCGTCTGGTCGAAGGCCAGGACCCGCAGAAGATCAAGAAGGCGTTCCGCGACTATGTCACCGCGCGGCTTCCGGGCGACTGCAAGGCCGTCTTCACCGAGCACTCCAGCGGCGCCGCCATCGCGCTCGACTGGAACATGAAGCCGCTGGCGGCCGCCAAGCGCGCGCTGACCGAGGAATGGGGCAAGGAGGCGCTGCTGGTCGGCTCCGGCGCCTCGATTCCGATCGTTGCGGATTTCAAGCGCACGCTCGGCCTCGACAGCCTTCTCATTGGCTTCGGTCTCGACGACGACAACATTCATTCGCCGAACGAGAAGTACGACCTCAAGAGCTTTCACAAGGGCATCCGATCCTGGGCGCGTATCCTCGGCGCGCTCGCGGAGCCGGCGCGCTAAGCTGCGGCGTGACCAGGGACTGGATCTGGAAGGCGGCTGTCGCCGGTTTCTGCGGCAGCGCCGCGCATTCGCTGTTGATGTACCTGAAATGGCGGACCGGCCTGCTTCCCGATTTTCAGCCCTATGAGAATCTTCAGGCTGCGCTCGGCCGTCTGACAGGCGCCGAGGTCCATCCGGTCATCCCATGGGCGCTGTCGTTCCTGAACGGATCGACGGTTCTCGGTTTCTGCTTCGGGCGGTTTTACTCCCGGCTGCCCGGCGACGGCGGGGTGGCAAAGGGTGTTGCATTCGGCGTCCTGGGCTGGGCGGTAATGGGATTTGTGTTCTTCCCGCTGTTGGGAATGGGAGCGTTTGCCGCCAATCTCGACCTCGGCATCTGGCCGGCGATGTTTTCGCTCGCGATGCTTCTCACTTACAGCATCATCCTCGGCATCGTGTACGCAGTCCTCAATCAAAAGCAGGTTCTGGCCGATCGATGATGGGTTTCGCTGCGCTCCACCCGTCGTACGGAACTCGGAGTAGAGCGGCGTTTGGATTCGTGTAGGATGGGTAGAGCGCAGCGAAACCCATCAATCCGGCACGCAAGCAGGTCATGACAGCGTACCGTCGCAACTTCATCCCCGGCGGCTGTTTCTTCTTTACGGTAAACTTGGCCGATCGGCGACGGCGGTTGCTGACCGAACACGTTGATGCGCTACGCACCGCGTTTCGCGAGACGCATCAACGTCACCCTTTTACAACCGACGCCATCGTGGTTCTCCCGGATCATCTGCACGCGGTCTGGACGTTGCCTGACAGCGATCGGGATTTTGCGACGCGCTGGCGGCTGATCAAATCGACGTTTTCACGCCATTTTGCCGTTGATGAGCCGATTTCAGCAAGCCGCGCCGCCAAGAACGAGCGCGGCATCTGGCAACGGCGTTATTGGGAACACACCATTTGCAATGAGGAGGACTTGGCGCGTCACATCGATTACGTCCATATCAATCCGGCCAAGCATGGCCTTGTGAAGCAGGTCAGGGATTGGCCGCATTCATCGTTCCACCGGATGGTGAAGTCTGGGATTTATCCCGAGGATTGGGCGGGTGATTTTTCAGATCTGGGCGGGAGTTTCGGCGAGCGATGATGGGTTTCGCTGCGCTCTACCCATCCTACAAGAATGCAAATGAAAACGCCGCCCGGAATTGGGCGGCGTTTTTATTCAGTAGTGCAGAGGTCGTTAGACGCGATAGTACACCACAATCCGAAAAATACAATTCCGGTAGCGAACTTCGGCTGGCGAGCCCTGCACCGGAGCGGCAGCAAGGTGGCCGTCACGCGTGCCAGTCATGCTGTTGCCGGCTACGGCGCTGGAATTGCCAGCAACGTCGAGATGCCGCGGCCGCGGATATCGTAGACGCGCGCGAAGACGACGTCGTCGCGCTTGATTTCCACCATGACCGGTGCGGTGAGGCCCTTGCAGTAGAATTCGCCGAGCGTCATTGCGAAGTCGGCGGACTGGCTGTCCCAGCCGATCGTGAATTCCGGTCCGAGCGCGACCTGCGCCGGCCGTTGCGGGCCGCACACCGCGACCTTCCATTTGCGTCCCTGCGGCGGCGATTCCTGCCGCTCGACCAGGTCTTCGCGCAGGCCGTCGGAGGCCTGCTTCAGCGCCAGCCCCCAATAGTCCAGCATGAAGAAATTGTCGGCGGCACGCACCGTGCCGGCGATGTGATTGAAATGAGTGTATTCGTAAGGGTGCAGCCGGATCATCTCGCTGAGCGGCAACAGCAGGCCGAACGAGAACACCGCCATCGCCGCCGGTTGCCAGCGGCGGTGATTTTCTCTCAGCCAATCCATGGTCCAGGCGAACGCGGCGCCGGCAAGCACCGCCATCGGCGGGATGACGAAAATGAAGTGCCGGATGCCGTTGTAGAGTGCCGGGCGCTTCACCATCGCAATCACCAGCGGCAGCGTGGCCGCCATCGTCAGCATCAGCAGGATGGTCTTGCGGCGCGAGGGTACATCCTTGCGCGACAGCGACATGAAGGTGACCACGATGGCCGCAACCAGCAGACCGATCAGCACTTCGGGAAGCTGCAGGGCGAACAGCGTCGGCAGGTACGACCACGGCATGTCGGGGACCGACACCAGCGCACCGTCGAACATTTCCTTCCAGGGCTTCTCGAAGAAATGCGAGAAATAGGTCAGCGCCTGCAACGGATTTCCGGGCTTGATGATAGACCACGGCCACACCAGCCCCATGATCAGGTATCCGAAGACCAGGCCCGGCAGCAGCACGTAGACGACATGACCGAAGCGATAGACGGCGTTGCGTGCGCCCCGCGTGCGGACTTCCTCGATCAGCAGCGGCAGGAAACCCACCATCGCATAGATCAGCGACAGCCCGCCGAGAATCCGGCAGCCGATGGAGAGGCCGGCGCCGAGGCCGATGATCAGGACCGTCCGCGGCGAAGGCTTCGGATATTCCTCGGCGAGGCGCACCAGGCCCAGCATCAGGATCACCATCGAGACGGCAAACGGCGCATCCTTCGGGTTCATGAACATGTGCCCGTAGAAGGTCGGGCACAGTGCAAGCAGCAGCAGCGTCGCCAGCCCCGCAAGCGGGCCGCCGACGCGCCGCGCCAGCCGCCACGTTACCGCAAGGCCGATCAGGCCGACGACAGCGCCGAGCAGGCGACGGGTTTCGAACAGTTCCAGTGGAATGATCTTGTGCAGCAGCGCCGCAGCCATGTCGAAGCCGCCGCCATACATATAGAGATTGGCAAACGAGAGGGCGGCCGTGTCCGTAAAACCGGAACCGAACATGCGCAGCAGGAGGTCCGCGTATTCGGCGTGGGTGTAGTCATCCCAGCCTAATCCGTAGTCACGAAAGGTCAGACCCGCGATCAAAGTGACCGCGGCGAGCACGAAGACGGCAAGGTCGTCGCAGGTCCGCTCCACCGAGCGCCGCGCGGGCGTATCGAGGGCGGAAGTCGTGATCGATGACATGGATTGGTAACCCGGCGTGTCCCCTATGGCCCAACTACGGAGCTCTTGAGCCTCATTCCCCGGTACCCATATAGCGTAGTTCCATTACCAAGTAATTGGGAATTGTGGCGTAAAGCCCTGATGCATTGCAACAAAAGGGCGGTAAATGATAGGCGGTACAACTACGGCCGGCCCGCTGAACGGGACCTGAATGATGCGGACCGCCCGTTCCCACAAACCTCCATGCGGGCAACGTGTTGTTGCGGAACGCTGTGCTCAATTGCCGGTTGGCGATGCACGCAATATGACGCTATCGTGGCATGGGCGGTTTGCGAGCTTATAGGACGCGGCTGCGGGGGTTGGTTCGATGATGTTTATGATGTTGGTCGTCGGCATCGGCCTTGTTTTGACAGGCCTGCTGGCGATCGGCTTTGGAATTCCGATCAAGGAATTCAGTACCGGCAATACCCTCATCGTGACAGGCGTGATGGGCGTTTGCACCGGCGCGATCATGTTCGCGCTCTGGATCGCTGTCAGGGAACTCAAGAACGTCGCGGGAAGGCTCGGTCCGGTCGCATCGCAAACGGATGCCGAAGCCGCGATCGCGGCTGCGCTGGCCGGCGGAGAAGCCGCTTTCTCGTCCGGCCGCGACCAGCCGGCCGCGCCGCAGGCAGGCAGCGCGCCGCCCGCAGCTCCGCCGCCGTGGCAGGATGAGGATGTCCTCCGCGACCATCCGATTCCCGAGCCCATGTTTCCGGAAGACGCAGTGCCTCCACCGCCGCAGGCTCCCAAGCAGAAGCGCAATCTGTTCTTCTCGTCGACGTCGCGGAAGGAGCGCGACCGGACGCAAACGCGCACCAGTGAGCCGCTGCCGCTGGACATGCTGTCGTCGGATCTCCGCCCCAGCCCGCCGGTAGTCGACCCGGTCGAGCCCCAGCCCGCGCCGTTCAACGATGCACGGGCCAGGGCGGATCGCGCGAGGTCCGGCGAGAGGCCGCCGCGGCGCGGCCCGCGTGCGCAGATGTCGTTCGATGAGGACGACGCCGGACCTGCCCGAAACGAGGATCAGCCGTCCGTGACGATCCTGAAGTCGGGTATCGTCGATGGCATGGCCTATTCGCTGTATTCCGATGGCTCGATCGAGGCCCAGATGCCGGAGGGCCTGATGCGCTTCGCCTCGATCGACGAGTTGCGTGCGCACCTGGATAAGCGGGCCTGAGCGGGCAATACTTGCCGCAAAGGCCAATAATGAAAATAAAACCCCACCTTCTTGTCAGGTTCCCTGTAATCCGTTCATAATCGCCAAGTGATACTGCAAGTGATACTGCAAGTCGTCTTAGATTCCGCCGGTGTATAGAAGCGGCCGGATACTGTCCCAATCGCAGCGGCCGGTAGGCATTCGCGATCCAGGAAGGTTGAGCCATGAACGATACCGCCGGCAAGACGACCGTCGAGCTGACCGCCAATATCGTCTCGGCCTATATCAGCAACAATCCGACGCAGGCCTCGGAAATTCCGAACCTGATCAGCCAGGTGCATGCCGCGCTGCTGCGGGTGTCGACCGGCCGCGTCGACGCGCCGCTGGAGCCGGCCAAGCCGGCGGTATCCGTGAAGAAGTCGATGACACCCGAATATCTGGTCTGCCTCGAGGACGGCAAACGCTTCAAGTCGCTGAAGCGCCATCTGCGCACGCAGTACAACATGACGCCGGAGCAATACCGCGACAAATGGGGTCTGCCGCCGGACTACCCGATGGTCGCGCCGAACTACGCCGTGGCGCGGTCGCAACTCGCCAAGAAGATGGGCCTCGGCCAGCAGGCGCGGAAGCAGAAGTAATCAAGAAGCTCTAGGAGGCCGCGGCCAGCGTCTCGCGCGCGTCGGTGCGGATCCGCTCGACCATCGACCGCAGGCCGTTGGAGCGCTGCGGCGTCAGGTGCTCGCGAAATCCGAACTCGTCGAACACGGCAAGCGCATCGGTCGAAAGGATCTGCTGCGGCGTGCGGCCGGAATACAGCGTGAGCAGGATTGCGATCAGGCCGCGCACGATGTGGGCGTCGCTGTCGCCGAGATATTTCAGGCGCGGTTCGCCATCGCCGCTGCGATCGATCTGCCGGGAGAGCCAGACCTGGCTGACGCAGCCGTTCACCTTGTTGGCGGCGGAATGCTCCGCCTCCGGCATCGGATCGAGCGTGCGGCCGAGTTCGATGACGTACCGATAGCGGTCGTCCCATTCCTCGAGCAGTTCGAAATTGTCCCTGATCTCGTCGATCGTCATCGTGGTCCGCGTCCAATCCCAAAAGGATTATATAGGATGCGGTTTGATCGAAAGCGACGAAAATGGAACCGGTTCCGTGGCCTTATTTGCGCTTATTCTAGTGCGGCGCCAGGCCCCGGTATTCGACCGCCATATCGTCATCTGTCAGTGTTTCACGGGGGGACGCATCCGTGGCCGTAGCCTCGGCGTCCACGCTACCGATCGAGTTGGTGTGATCGGGCGACTTTTTGTCGGCGATGATCTTGTACAATTGGCGGGCGCCGTCCTGCGCGCGCTGGCCGATCGCGGTCGCGGCCTGGCCGCCGACCTCGCAGGCCGCGGGCTGGCGCTTGCAGAACTGCCCCATGTCGGAGACGGCCGCGGTCGCGGCAGATACCGCCTCCGAGGCGCCGATCTGCGGCAACTTCTCGGATTCCGGCGTCGTGTCCCTTGGCAGGAGCACGAGCACGAGCCCAAGCCAAAACGCCATGCGAAGCAGAAAGAACATCTCGCGACCCCGGTCGTCTCTTATGATTCCGTTGCGGTTGACCCGCTGGTTTGTTCCTGACTAGCAGCCGTCGATAAACCTCAAATGTTTGCATTGAGATAAAGCCCGCGAAATTTCCCGGCAGGCTGGAACGATTCGATTCGACGTAAATTTTTGATTGACGACGCAAGAAGGCCACGAGTGGCGCGTCCACCATTTCGAAACCATAGATCGCACGAGCCGGAAACCAAGCGTTCACCATCCGCGTTGAATGAGCGGCGCGCGAGGCGCGAAACTTGCGCGAATACGCGGTGTTCGACGGCGGTCCGCCGAGCCTTAGCGTTCGCTTAATTTCGCTCTGACACGGTGGCGCGAAGATCAAGGGGGCGTTCCGGCGCGTCTTTCCGACGAACAAGCCGAAGCGCAAGAGCAGTGATTGTTTTGAGTATTATCCGCGATTGTCTCGATGCGCTGCTGCATCCCTCGGCACGATATGACGCGCTGACGCGCGCCCGTCATCGCGCGTTCATGGCGCCGCGGCTGCTCGGCAGCCTGGTCGCGCTCGCAGCTTTTCCGGTCTATCTGGCGATGCGCGGGGCGCCTACAGCGATCGAAGTCGCGGCATTCGCCTGGCTGATCGCGCCCATCCTGCTGTCCTGGTTCCTGTCGCGCACCGGCCGCTATGAGGGCGCGCACGTGCTGTCGTCGCTGGCGATGGCCGGCCTCGTGATGATGGTCGCCGTCAACACGGGCGGCATTGAATCATTCGCCGCGATCTGGCTCGTCGTCGTTCCCCTGGAAGCGGCGCTGTCGGCGTCGCGCCGTGTGGTTGCGTTCGCATCGGCCGTAGCGCTTTCATGCGCCGCCTTGCTGATCGCGCTCGGATATTTTCACCTGTTGCCGGTGTCGGAGCCGAACGCTGCGCTGCGCGGCTTCCTGATGGCCTCCGGCGTGGTTTCTGCGATCCTCTATGCGGGAGGACTGGCGTTCGGTGCGGAATCGCTGGCGCGGACGTCCGTCTCGCTGCTCAACATCGAGGAAGAACGCTACCGCCTGCTTGCGCTCAACATGAGCGACGTGATTTCGCGTCATGGCCCGAACGGTACCGTGCAGTTCGTTTCGCCCGCGGCGGAAGCCTTGCTCGGAACATCCGTCGCGCGGCTCACCGGCTACGGCCTGTTCGATCGCGTCCATGTCGTCGATCGCCCGGCGTATCTCACGGCACTGTCGGATGCGGCGCGCGGCGGCGAATCGCGCAGCGTCGAGTTCCGCATTCGCCGCGATACGGTTTGTGGCCACGAGATATCAGCCGATTTCATCTGGGTCGAGATGCGTTGCCGGCCGCTCGATCAGGCCACGTCGGAGGCCGAGGTGGTCGCCGTGATGCGCGACGTCACCGACCACAAGATGCAGCAGCAGGCGCTCGAACTGGCGCGCACCGCTGCCGAACAGGCGGATGCGTCCAAGACCCGCTTCCTCGCCACCATGAGCCACGAATTGCGCACGCCGCTGAACGCCATCATCGGTTTTTCCGAGATGATCGTACAGGAAGACGTGCTGATGGTCGATGCCGCCAAGCGCAAGGAATACGCGCAGCTCATCAATGATTCCGGCCAACACCTGTTGTCGGTCGTCAACGGCATCCTCGACATGTCGAAGATGGAATCCGGCAATTTCGAAATCTCGCCGGAGCCGTTCGGGCCGCGCTCAGCATTGCTGCATTGCTGCAACCTGCTGGCGCTGAAGGCGCGGGAGAACGGTGTCGACCTCATCACCCGCGCGTCGGACGATCTTCCCGTGATGAACGGCGATCCGCGGGCGTTCAAGCAGATTGCGCTGAACCTCGTCGCCAATGCCATCAAGTTCACCGAACGCGGCGGCAGCGTGACCGTCTCGGCTACCGTCGAGGGATCGCGGCTGATGCTCCGCGTTGCCGATACCGGCGTCGGCATCGCCGCCGCCGACCTGACGCGGATCGGCGATCCGTTCTTCCAGGCCGGCAAGACGTTCGAACGCCGGCACGAAGGCACCGGCCTCGGCCTGTCGATCGTGAAGGGCCTGGTCGGATTGCACAATGGCGAGATCAGCGTGCAGAGCAAACTCGGCGAGGGGACCACGGTGTGCGTGGCGTTGCCGCTTGACTTCGCACCGCCATCGGCGCCTTCAAATAACATCGCCACGCTGAAACCGGCGCTGCGTTCCGGATTACAGGAGTTGGCCAAAGAACCGATAAAGGAATTGATGCCGGAATTGACGAAAGAGTTGCCCCATCAGGTGAAGAAGCGTGCCTAGACGTACTGACGACGACGAAGAAATGCCGCGCCGGCGCCGCCGGAGTGCGAAGGCGGCTGCGATCGAGGCCGAGGAGGAGCGCGGCCTGGTGATGCGCATCTTCCTGCACAGTCCGAAGGACGTGGTCGCAGGCCTGATCGCGGCGACCGCCATTTGCGCCATTCTCACCAATGCGCTGTTCCTGCAGGCCGGCCGTCATCCGTCGCCGATGTTCGGCGGCTCTGTGGTTACGCTGCCGCCGCCGCAGGCCGCCGTCGCGAACCCGTTGCCGCGCCCGCGCCCGGTCGTCGAGGCCGATCCGCCGGAGACGAGACAGGTGGAGGTGAGGGGAGCCGATTCCAGAAATGCCGACGCCAGAAATGCCGACGCCAGAAATGCCGACGCCAGGAATGCTGACGCCAGGAACGCCGATGCCATGACCAATCTGGTGGTCAAGTCGACCAGCGCGCCCGCCACGACGCCTGCCAACGTGGCCCGGCCGCCGGCGCCGATTCCTGCGACCGCGCACAGCGCAGGCGCACGCCGGGTGGCGGCGGTACAGCGCACGCTCACCCAATATGGCTACGGCCAGTTGAAGGCGACCGGCGCGGTCGGCTCGGATACCCAGGCCGCGATCGCAAAATTCGAGCGCGAGCGCAAGCTTCCGGTGACCGGTCAGATGTCCGATCGGCTGGTGCGCGAACTGTCGGCCATGGTCGGGCACCCGATCGAGTAGCTTCCCGCTTCCCGGCAGTCTATCGTCTGACCATGAGATTGAAATCATCCATCTGGGTGGCTGCCTATCTGCGCCGCTGCCAGAACGAGGGAATCTTTGGCGCCGTGCGCAAGCGCGGCGCGGAGGAGGCCGGCGCCGTCTTCGTCAAGGTGGCGCTGCTCGACGGCAACGCCATGCTGTATGCGCCCGCGCCGCAGACCTTCTACGACGAGAGCCGGCCGAGCGAGCGGCTGTTCGCGCCGGCCTCGCCGCAGCCGGTGCCGGAACAATCCGTGGAGGAACGCCTCGCCAAGGAACTCCGTTTCGATCCGGACGCCTGGATCGTCGAGACCGAGGACCGGGCAGGGCGGCATTTTCTCGATCTGGCGAAGGCCTAACGTTTCGATCCGTCGGTGCCGGTGCGAATGCCGGGCGCGCTTCCGGGCTGCACGGTGGACCGCGTCGGCGAGGCCGCCATGCGCGCGCGACCGCGCTCGTCGTCGTAGAGCGAGGGACGGTATTTATGCCTCGCTACCGCCATGGTCGAGCCGCGCCACGCCGCCAGCATGACGAGGGCCGACCGCTCGCTCAGCCGGTCGTAGAGCCGCGACAGCCGGTAGACATTGTGCACGGACGAGCCGAATTCCGGATCGAGGAACATCAGGATGCGCTGGAACGCGGCGCTCGGCATGTCCAGTGCGCGCGCCGCGCACGCCAGTGGCTCGCGGCCGGGATCGTTGACGACCTGCTCGGCGATCCGCGCCGGCAGGATCAGGGCCTCGCCGATCTCGAGCGCAAAGTTTTCCTTGTCCTCGGCGAACGCCGCCATCTCCAGCGTCTGGATCGCGCGCACCGCGCGCGCGGCCGGAATTCGCGCCGAAGCCTTCAGCGGTGTCTCGCAGATGTTGTGCAGGATCAGCGCGCGCTCGCTCGAACTTGCCGCAAAGAACATGTCGCTGATTTCGGCGGCATCGTTCGGCCGCATCGAGAGCGTGGACGCCATTCGCAACTGCGCTTCGGTCATCTGCGGCTTCTCCGGCGGCGCAACGACCGGTGCGGTGGCGATCGCGGCTGCGACCGGCAGCGGCTGGTGCGGAAGCCGCAGCCCGAGTTTTTCCATGACTTCCGCCGGCGTCCCCGGGTAGATCGCCAGCCGCGCGCGAACGGCGGCGCGGGTGGCGTCGTCGACCTGGTCGATCAGGCGGGACGTCAGTTCGATGAACTGCCGTTCCTCGTCGTCGGAATGCGCGCTGGCCTGCACGTAGAGGTCGGTCAGCACGCGCAGCAGGGTCGGGCGAATGTCGACGCCCTCGCGGCGCGAGAGCGTCATCAGCCCGTCGAAACCCGGGAATAATGGAGCTGCGGTCATGTCAGGTGTACGCGACTTGGGGAATCCTTCGCGTCAGCCTACGCACGGCCCTTTAAGGCTTGGTTAAGGAAAACAGCCCGTGAAGAAATCCCGTAAGATCTTATGCATCGGGGACGCGACCCCGTAACTGTACCGGCTGCGCAAATTAAGAAGCCGTTAACCACGTTCTGTTCTGAATAATGGCATGTCGCCGGCCAGATCGCGTCTTGGTGGCAACCAGAGAGAACGGAACATGGGCACCATCATTGAATTTCCGGCGGATGCGGCTTCGCGACGGCCGGGACCGACCATGGATGGCGCGCCACGCGATGGCCTGGGAACCGTACTGATCCTTCCTGTTGTCCGCATCGAGCGCCAGGTCGCCGAAACCGGTGACGGCCGCGGACCGGAAGAGGGGACAGCACCCGGTCGCCGTCGCCGTCGGCGCACCTGAACGACGGACGTTTGAAATGCCGGCGATGTGCCTTCCGATCCGGACTACCGGGCTTCGGTCACTCCCGGCTCTCATCGTGCTGTTCGTTAGCGCAACCCTCGCCGGCTGCAGCGGCGGCGATTTCGGCCGTACCCGCGCCGACATGCGCAACGACGACATGCACCGCTGGCTCGGTGTGGAGGCCACCGCAAGCGTCGGCCTCAAGTCGTCGCAATTCCAGCTCACCGAAAACGAGCGACAATTGCGCGATCTCGCCTATCCCCTGATCGAGCCGCCGCGTTCGCGCCCGGCCTGGAAGAGCGTGTTCGGCGATTACCAGCCGCTGCCCTCGCCATGGCGGCAGAAGGTCGTGTTCGACCGCACCATGTACGGCCGCACTTTGATCGACGAGCCGCACCGATCGCACACCTCGCGCTATCAGCAGCTCATCGAGGACGTCCGCAACGACATCACGCGGTTCGAGCCGTTCTTTGCGTCGGCAGGGCGCGTGGCCGAACTCGACCGCAAGCGCAACGCCGGCCTCCGGATGGTGTCGGAATTGTCGCCGCGCGAGCAGGCCGATGCGGTCGCGCGGATGGAAGAGAACACGCTGATCGTGCAATGGGTCCAGCAATGCCTGGAGCAGCGCATCTCCTCGTATCGCTGGGCGCTGGAGCGCCTGGTGATCCAGGCACCCGACGGCATCGCCGCCGACGCCGACCGCCTGATCGGCGAACTCGCCGCACTGACGGCCAATGCACCGGTCGCCGCCCAGCCGGTGATCGGGCGGGCGGTCACGGTGAAGGGCTAGTCGATCACCGCTGACATCGCGCGAGTCGTGTGTAGCGCTACTTGCCACGGCCCTTCGGCGCTGGCGCTGGGGCCGGCGCGGGCGCCGGCTCCGGCTGCTTCACGGGCACGGGCTCGGTCTGCAGCTTGCAACTCGATGCCGCGAGCGCCGCCTGTGCCTGCGGCATCAATCCCGGCTCGGGTGCCAGCGCCTTCAGCACGATCAATCCCGTCGTGGTCGGCGAATCGATGATCAGCCGGTCGGCGGCGGTGACTTCCTCATCCTCGGGCAGTTCGGCGTGCTGCTCTTCCGTCATCAGGTCGAGTTCGATCACCTTGCGGCCGGCCGAGCGGTCATTGATGGCGTAGTAAGCGACTTCATTGCGCGTGTAGAACGACACCGACGTATAGGCCTGGCTGACCGGCACCGTGAGTTTGAGCGCGCCGTCGGTGAGGTCGTAGCGGCAGATCGCGACTGCAAAGGCCGGGTCCATGAACGGCATCGGCGCGTTGCCGGGTTCGGCGGGCGGCAGCGCCGTCACGGCGTTGAGCTTCGTCATCGACGTCAGCCGCGAATAGGCGTCCTGGGTCGCGATCCGCGGCAGCGCCAGCACGCTGACCAGATGCACTACGCCGCCCAGCAGCACGCCCGCGATGATGGCGAACAGGATGCGGATCATGGGCAGCCCACCGTCGCGATCGAGGGCATCGGCGCGTCGCGCTGCGTCCGCGTCGCCACGCCAACCGGCGTATCGTAGAGCCGCAGCATCAGCGCGTAGCGTTCGATGCCGCCGGTCGGCAGCCAGTTGCCGGCGCGCGCCCGCGCCGCCACCCGGATCTCGAACTGGCCGTCGGAGCCGCGGACGATTTCCTGGCTGGTGAAGCCGTATCGCTGCAGCGAATTCGCAACCAGGTGTCCCTTGCGGTCGAACAGCGTCAGCGTCCAGAACCGCGCCGCCGGGGTCACGCCGCTGACGACCACGTCGCAGCGCCCGTCGAGCGGCTTGTTGTTGTCGTCGGTCGTGGCGGAGAAGGCGATGCCGTCGCCGGTGCCGATCGGCAGTTCACCGCTGCGGGCGATCGAGGCGCGCGAATAGGGGTCGACCTCGGCGGTGCCGCTCTTCGGCCGCGCGGTCCATGCGCCGATCGTGAGCGTGCCGAGGTCGGTGCCGCGGGTCGCCGTCATGTAGGTCGAGCCGAGGCCGACGACGGTGGCAAGCGCCAACGCCAGCAAGGTGAAGAAGATCAGCCGCAAGGGCCCGTGCTCCGAAATCTCAGCGCATCCGAATCTGGTTCAGGCAGGTTGAACCAGATTCCGGTGCGCTTCATCTTGTTCAGGCATGTTCCAGGTGGAAAACGGGTTTCCACTACTGCCGATCATGCGGTTTAGTTCTTCTGCTGCTGCACGGGTTGGTCGCCCGCGGCGGCAATATAGTTCTCCGGGAAAGCCAGCGCGCCCGAGGTGACCGGCCTGGCGGGCTGCTTCGGCGTGTCGGTGGCCGACGTCTTGGCGGCGGCCTTGCCGGCGTCGTCGAGCAGCTTCTCGACCCGGACCAGGATGTCCGCGCCGCGCTTGGTCAATACCGGGGGCGGACCGGGCTTGGTCTCCAGTATCCGCGGCGCATTGGCGGCCGCAGCGGCCGCGACGGCAGGCGACGGCTGCTTGCCCATCCCGACCCCCGGGATCTCCTTCACTTCCACGCCCTGGTGGGCGACGACCATGATGTCGTGCCAGGTCTGCGCCGGCAGCGAGCCGCCGGTCATGCGGTTGGTCGGCGAGTAGTCGTCATTGCCGTACCAGACCGCGCAGCTGAAATTGCCGGTGAAGCCGGCAAACCAGGCATCGCGATAGGCGTTGGTGGTGCCGGTCTTGCCCGCGGTCGGAATACCTTCGATCGCAGCGCGGCGCGCGGTGCCCTCGCTGACGACATGGCTCATCATGCCCGACATGTCGGCCGCGACCGAAGCGGGGATCGCCTGCACCGGCTTCTTGCCGTCGCGGTCGAAACGCCACACCAGGTCGCCGGCGCCGGTGCGCACTTCAAGGACCGCGTGCGGCTTCGCCGACTTGCCCTTGTTCGGGAACGTCGCATAGGCGACGGTGTGCTCGAGCACGGTGACTTCGTCGGAGCCGATCGGCATCGACGGCGTATCCGGCAGCGGCGCGGTGAGGCCGAACTTTCGCGCCACCTCGGTGATCTTGGCGCGCCCGGCCTTGGCGGGATTCGGCGACTTGCCGCCCAGTGCGATCGACAGTTTCACGGGCACGACGTTGATCGAGCGGGTGATCGCCTGCGTCAGCGTGACCGCGCCCGAATAGTTGTGGCCGTAGTTCTGCGGGCACCAGTTGCCGATGCAGACCGGGCCGTCGACCACCTTGGAGTTCGGGGTGTACCCGTTCATCAGCGCGGTGGCATAGACGTAGGGCTTGAACGACGATCCCGGCTGCCGGTAGGCGTCGGTCGCGCGGTTGAACTGGCTGGCGCCATAGTCGCGTCCGCCGACCATGGCGCGAACGCCGCCGTCGAGATCGGCGACCACGGCGGCGGCCTGCGTCGCATGATAGTCGCGGCCGAACTGGCGCAACTGGTTTTCGACCGCTTCCTCGGCGGCGCGCTGCACGGTCATGTCGATCGCGGTGCGGACCACGAAGACGCGTTCGACGTAGGATTTCGGGAAGGTGTCGACCAGCTTGCGCATCTCGTCGAAGGCGTAGTCGAGGTAGTAGTTCGGCGAATTCTCGTCGCGGCGGTCGACGGCGATCGCAGGGTTGCGCCGGGCGCCGAACACCTGGCCCTCGGTCATGAAGCCGGCATCGACGAGGTTGTCGAGCACGACGTTGGCGCGGGCGCGGGCGGCGGGCAGGTTGATGTGCGGGGCGTATTTGGTCGGTGCCTTGAACAGGCCAGCCAGCATCGCCGATTCCGCCAGCGTGACGTCGCGCGCCGACTTGTTGAAGTAGAAATGCGCCGCGCCGTCGACGCCGAAGGTGCCGCCGCCCATATAGGCGCGGTCGAGATAGAGTTTCAGGATCTCGTTCTTGGTGAGGCGGGTCTCCAGCCAGATCGCGAGGAACGCTTCCTTGACCTTGCGCTCGATGGTGCGCTCATTGTTGAGGAACAGGTTCTTCGCCAGCTGCTGCGAAATGGAAGAACCGCCCTGGCGCACGCCGCCGGCCTGCGCGTTGGTGACGAGCGCGCGCGCGGTGCCGGCGATATCGATGCCGAAATGGTCGTAGAAGCGGCGGTCTTCGGTGGCGAGCGTCGCCTTGATCAGATTGTCCGGAAAATCCTCCAGCGGGATCGAGTCGTTGTGCTTGATGCCGCGGCTGCCGATCGGATTGCCGTAGCGGTCGAGGAACGACACCGCGAGATCGGACTTCTTCAGCCAGTCGTCATCGGCGGTTTCGCGGAAGGCGGGGACTGCGAGCGCCAGCATCACAATCAGGCCGGCGAGCCCGATGGTGGCGGCTTCCGAAAGCGGCTCGACAAAGACCCAGCGCTTCCAGCGGCCGACATAGAAGCGGTCCATGAAGGTGGAATAGCGCTCGTAAAGTTCCCGCAGGCCCTTGCCCGACGAAAACAGCGTCGAATCGATGCGGGCGTCCAGATCCAGGAAAAAGTTCCGGATCTTCTGATTCCAGTCAGGCGGTAGGATCTGGCGCACCGGGACCTTGGTCGGTTCGAAACGGCTCGCGCGCCCACCCTGGGCGCTGTCGAGACGTCATGCTTCGATCTTGCGGCAAACCCAAGGCGTTTTCAGGACCCTTGGGGGACTCATGATTGTTGTATCCGAGCGGGGGCTATAAACCAATGCTCTCGCTCACCATTTGGTGGTCAGCCCTAACGTGTTCCAGCCCTTTTTGCGCACGTATTCGGCCCGCTTGCGCCCGGGTTGCTTCAACCCCTAGAAGGGCTGCAGCCAAATGCGATCCGGAAAATATCGGGATTTATGACCGCACCGCCCAAACGAGCTTCTGGACAGGAGGGATTCTTCTGGAAAACCAAGACGTTGGAAGAAATGTCCAACGCCGAATGGGAAAGCCTGTGCGATGGCTGCGCGCGCTGCTGCCTGGAAAAGCTCGAGGACGAGGATACCGGCAAAATCTACTTCACCCATGTTTCCTGCAAGCTGCTCGATTCGGGACTATGCGCCTGCAAGGACTATCCGAACCGCTCCGACAAGGTTCCGGATTGCGTGCGGCTGACGCCGGAGAACGTCCGCACCCTGAACTGGCTGCCGCCGAGCTGCGGCTACAAGCTGGTCGCGGAGGGGCGCGATCTCTACTGGTGGCATCCGCTGATTTCGGGCGATCCGAACACCGTGCATGAGGCCGGGGTCTCGGTGCGCGACAGGGTGTTCGGTACCGAGGACGAGATTCCGGATGAAGAACTCGAGGATCACATCGTGCAATGGCCCGGCCTGTTGCCGAAGCGGGCGCGGCTGAGAAAGCGGCCCTGATCACACTTTCCATTTTTATTTGTTGTTGCGGCCGCCGCGCGCACGCTTTTCAACGCGCAACCGATGCTTTAGCATGGTTGCAGTTTTCAAGTCGAACATCCTTAGGATTTGCGCCAGATTGCGATTCTTCGTCAGTGAGATGTCCCTCAATTTTTGAGGTGCGCCATGAATACTGGTCCGGTTCAGCCGATCCCGACGGACGACGACAGCAAGCCGCCTGAGCCGACGCCTGCGCTCTGCCTTTCCGGCGGCGGATATCGCGCCATGGTATTTCATATCGGCGTGCTCTGGCGCCTCTATGAGACGGGGCAGCTGAAGAACATCAAGCGGGTGTCGAGCGTGTCGGGCGGGTCGATCACGGCCGGCCAGTTGGCGCTCGCCTGGTCTGGCCTCAGTTTCAAACCTGACAGCGTAAAGAGCGATTTCATCCCCAGCCTGGTCGAACCGCTGCGCAACCTTGCCGGTGTCACGATCGATGCGGAGTCGGTCATTCTGGGTGCGTTGCTGCCCGGCAGCATCGGCGACCGCATCGCCAAGGCGTATGACGAGCATCTGTTTCATGGCAAGACGCTGCAGGACATGCCCGACGCGCCGCGCTTTGTCATCAATGCGACAAATGTTCAGTCGGGCGTGCTCTGGCGCTTCATGAAGCCGTACATGCGCGATTACCGCGTCGGCAAGGTCAAGAGTCCAAGGGTTCCACTGGCGCAGGCCGTCGCTGCTTCATCCGCTTTCCCGCCGGTCCTGTCGCCGTTCGAACTGCGCCTGAAGGATGCGGATTTCGAACCAGGCACGGGAGAGGACCTGCAACGGCCGCCATTCACCACGCGCGTGGTTCTCACCGATGGCGGCGTCTACGACAATCTCGGGCTGGAGACCGCATGGAAGCGGCACCAAACGGTTCTGGTCAGCGATGCCGGTGGCAAGATGGAAGCCGAGGAAAAGCCGGAAACGGACTGGCCGCGACATTCCTACCGGGTTCTGAACCTGATCGACAACCAGGTGCGCTCGTTGCGCAAGCGCCAGGTCATCGACTCCTTCAAATCAGGAACCCGCAAGGGCACTTACTGGGGCATCCGCACCGACATCAGGGATTACGAACTCCCCGACGCGCTCAACTGTCCGCTGGATCGCACCACGCAGCTTGCCGAACTTCCGACGCGCCTGAAGCGGCTCGATGCGAACACGCAGGAGAGGCTGATCAACTGGGGCTATGCGGTCTGCGATGCGGCGCTGCGCAAGCATGTGGCGCCGGAGCTGAAGCCGAAGCCGGTGTTTCCGTATTCCAAATCTGGAGTGTGAGGCGGAGCCCGAACGTGGCAAAGAAGAGCAAGCAGCGAGCGCCGGCGAGGCGGCCGAAATCAGCCAAGAACGCTGCTGCGGGCTCCCGGCAATCGGAAGGATCGGCTGCAGGGGCAACGCCTGCAACAGGGGCCGCGGACGATACGAGTCCGACCGCGGCGCCAGACTCCAAAGCACCTGCGAATGCACAAGCCGCAGACGGGCGGCCGCAGCAATTCTCGATACCTGACGATTTGGTTGAACACATCTTGCTGGGACCCGCTGGTGATCGCCGCGTGCTGCAGGATTCTCCGCTATTGGGAGACGTCTGGGCTGCCTACGCGCTCGACCCCGGCGATGTTCAGGACGTCTTGATCACGCCGCACCGAACCGCGACGGCAGCCAGTGTCGCCAGCATCATTCCGGATGGTCTGAGGCTGCGGGCAGGGGACCGCGAAAGAGAGACCAACCCACAGCCGGCACCCCGAGACAAGGAAAGCCCGAAAGTCGCGTACTTGCAGGGGCTGGTTGGGGCAAGACTGTACTTCGATGAAGTGCTCTGCATTCTCGTTCCGTTGACGCAATGGTGGCGTCAGCCCAAGGTCTCCAACCGCATCGTCGAGGTCGCCGAACACAAGGAAAGGCTGGAAAGACTGCTCAGGCGCGATGTCCGCAAGCAAGGCGTCCCGGAGCCCGCTTCGGAGAACTTTTCGTCGCTCGAACGTTATATTGCGCTGGCCGGACTGATCTATTGGGTCAATAAGCTGGAGCGTCCGGAGGGCTCCCAGCGCCCAAAAAAAGCGCCGGGTAGTCACAAGCTGCCACCGCTTCCGCCGCTCCCGAAGTCGAACTTCGAGGATGCTTTCGCGAAGTACCAGAAATTCGTTCCCGAGATCATCGAGGGCATTCTTGATGCCTATCCGGCAGTGTCGAAGAACGCCAAGGTGCTGATGGAATTGGCGCGTGCCGACAAGATCGATGTCATCGACGCAGATGTCGAAGGTTACATTTTTCAGATTTCGCTGAATCGTAATGCCACCGCTGCTCTCGATCGCTCCATTCCAGCGGTGAAGGCCGATGCGGCGAATTCCCTTTTCAACGTGAAGTGCAAGAATATCGTCTGGGCAGTGCTCGATTCCGGCATCGATGACAAGCACGCCGCCTTCGTTGATCAGGGTCGATCGCGCGTCAGAAAGACCTTCGACTTCACCACAATCCGGGAGATCGTCAGCAACGAGGAGTCGGATGTCGATCCGGCGGAGCGCCAGCGACTTGCCGATGCTGCCGGAATGACGCCGGACGAAGTAACGAGCCACCTCAAGAAAATTAGCGAAGATGCCAAGGCGAAACGTCCGATCAATTGGGCAGTCGTTGAAAAGCTGATTACGCTCAAGGATCCGGCAACGCCATCCAGCCCGCATGGCACCCACGTCGCAGGAATCATCGGGGCGTCGGGACGAAACATCGGACAGTACGACGGGATGTGTCCTGACATCCGCCTTTACGATTTTCGGGTGCTCGGTCAAACCATGGAAGATACCGAATTCGCAGTCATCGCGGCGCTGCAATACATTCGTTACGTGAACGAGCGACACAGCTACATCACGATTCACGGCGCCAATCTCAGCCTGTCCATTCTGCACAACGTTCGCAACTATGCCTGCGGGCGCACGCCCGTGTGCAATGAATGCGAACGGCTGGTGGAGAGCGGCGTTGTGGTGGTCGCTGCTGCGGGTAATCGAGGCTACCAGAAGTTCGCTACGAGGGATGGTGGCGTTTTCGAGGGTTACGCTGCCTTCAGCATTACCGATCCGGGAAATGGCGATAGCGTAATTACGGTTGGGTCCACGCATGGAAACTGGCCACACACCTATGGCGTGAGCTTCTTCTCCAGCCGGGGCCCGACCGGCGACGGTCGATTGAAGCCGGACCTCGTGGCGCCAGGAGAGCGCGTGCAATCCTGTGTCACCGGCGGCAATCACAACGAATGGGGTCCTGAGTCCGGTACCAGCATGGCGGCCCCGCACGTCAGTGGTGCCGCTGCGATGTTGCTGGCGCGTTACGAAGAGCTGATAGGGCAGCCGCGCCGGGTAAAGAAAATCCTGTGTGAAAGTGCGACCGATCTCGGCCGCGAACGTAGTTTCCAGGGCAACGGCATGCTCGATGTCCTGCGTGCCTTTCAATCCATTTAGGGAGGCATGAGATGTTCTTCAGTCTCGATGTATTGCGTGCGCGCAAGGGCGATTGCCTGATGCTGCACTTCGGCTCGGAGCAGGATCCGCATCTGGTGCTGATCGACGGCGGTCCTTCGGATGTTTACGGGCCGTTTCTCAAGCCGCGGCTGCAGCAAATCCACGAAAAGCGCGGCTTCCAGCAACAGGAGGCGCTGCCGGTCGATGTCGTCATGGTGAGTCATGTCGACGACGATCACATCAAGGGAATCCTCGATCTCACCAGGGAGCAGCGAGGCAAAAGTCCGGACATCCGGCTCGACGTAACAAGCCTGTGGCACAATAGCTTTGACGATCTGCTCGCGACCAGGCCCGATGAAGTAATGGCTGGGTTCGGTGCCGCGTCCGTCTCCGCCACTGCTGCGGGTGAGGCCGGCATTGATTCTGGAAGCGTGCTCGCGAGCTTTGGAGCCAAGATGCGGATGAACGGTGAGGTCGAGGACGAGACCACGCATCAGACGGTCGAAGTTCTGTCCAGCATTCCGCAAGGCCGAACGTTGCGTGATGATGCCAAGGCGCTCGGGTGGAAGCCCAACCACAAATTCAAGGGCAAGCTTATCCTCGCGGCTGAGGCCGTGAAGTCGGTAATGCTCGGCGATCTGAAGGTGACGGTGGTGGGCCCAATGCAGCCTGAACTCCTGGCGTTGCAGAAAGCGCACGACAAATGGCTGCGCGCCCAAAAGGAAAAGAAAAAGAAATCGCCGGAAGCGGCGTTAGCCGCCTTTAAGGATGAGTCTATTCCCAATCTGTCCAGCATCGTGGTTCTCGCCGAACTCGGTGGCAAGAGCATGCTGCTGACGGGCGATGCCCGCGGCGACAAGATTCTCGAGGGAATGGAGCTGGCCGGGCTTATCAAGAAGGGCGGCGAGAGGCATGTCGACCTCCTGAAAGTGCCGCACCACGGCAGCGACAACAACATGGAGTCCATCTTCTTCAAGCGTGTGCCAGCGGATCACTACGTCTTCTCGGGCGACGGCGAGCACGGCAATCCGGAGCGGAAGACGTTGCAGATGCTGCTGGACGCGCGGGGCGCCGACGCCGCCTACACGATACATTTGACCTATCCGATTGCCGACATCGACGCCGGCCGGAAGACGGATTGGAAAAAGGAGCAGGCCAGGGAAAAGGCCCGAAAGAAAAAGAACCCGTCGTCCAGGAAGCCGGTGCGGGAAGACTGGTCTCCCGAGGAGCACTCCCTGACCGCCTTCTTCCAGAACAACCCGAAAATGGCGGCGAAGCTCTCGATCGTCGATAAGAAAAAGCCGCATCTGATCGATCTGCTCCAGCCTTTGAAGCTCGTGGTCGATTGACCGAAGAATTGAACCAGGAGGCCGCCGGAAACGCGGCGGCGCCGGGGGCGCCCGGGTCAAGTGAGGCCAGACCAGCCCCGCAGCAACGCGATAATCCCCGTGCGGGATGCACCCATGCGCCGACGGCGCTGCCGCGGAGGCGATTTGCGCTCTATGGTGCAGCGCAAATGGCGATTCCATCTCGGCGGCTGCGGTCGCGCGGAACATTATTGCATCCGAAATGAACAAGCACGAACGGCAAGGGCATCAGCCTGCCGACCAGACGACATTGCCCGATGACATCGGCGAGGAGCTCTCGCGCATCACGACCGAGGTGATCGATGTCAGCGATGCTCCGCCGATCGCACCACCGGCGCCGCTGACCCAGGACGAGGTCCGCACCATCCTGATGAGCCTGTTGCTGACGATGTTCCTGGCCGCGCTCGATCAGACCATCGTGGCGACGGCGCTGCCGACCATCGGGCGGCAGTTCAACGACGTCAGCAACCTTTCCTGGGTGATCACGGCCTATCTGCTGGCGTCGACGGCCGTAGCACCCGTGTTCGGCACGCTGAGCGACATCTATGGCCGCCGCGCCATGATCACGGTTTCGCTGGCGCTGTTCACCGCGGGCTCGATCCTGTGCGCGGTCGCGCCCAACATGACGGTGCTGATTGTCGCGCGCGGCCTGCAAGGCCTCGGCGGCGGCGGCATCATGCCGGTCGTGCAGACCGTGATCTCCGATGTGGTCTCGCCGCGCGAGCGCGGCAGGTATCAGGCCTATTTCAGCGGCGTCTGGATGGCGGCAGGCCTGCTCGGACCCGTCCTTGGCGGCGTGTTCGCCGAGCATCTGCACTGGTCGATGATCTTCTGGATCAACGTACCGCTTGCCATCGGCGCGCTGTTCCTGCTGCTGCCCAAGATGGGCAAGATCCCGGTGTTCCATCGCCGCCGCAAGGTCGATTGGCTCGGTGGCGTGCTGTTGATGGCGTCCGCGGTCGTGGTCATGCTGGTGCTGAGCTGGGGCGGCCACCGTTACGCCTGGCTGTCGCCGGCGATCATGGCGATGATCGGTGCGTCGATTGCGCTTTTGCTCGCCTTCGTCTGGCACGCGCGCAATGCCGAGGAGCCGTTCCTGCCGCTGCCGCTGCTGGGCGGAACGGTGGTGCCTTACGCGATGGTGGCCGGCGGCTGCGCGCTGGGCGCGATCACGGCGCTGACGGTGCATCTGCCGCTCTATTACGAGGTCGTCTACGGTCTCAGCGCCAGTGAAGCCGGGCTTGCGCTGATCCCTCTTGCCGCGGTCTCCACCTGCGGTGCGGCGATCGCCGGACGGACCATGGCGCGCGCCAAACACTACAAGCGCGTCGCTATCGCCGGCACGTTCGCGGCCACGATCTTCGGGCTGGTGCTGAGCGTGACGACGCTGCCGCTGTGGGGCCTCTTGATCGTGCTGTCGCTGTTCGCGCTGGGGCTTGGCACCACGTTCCCGGTCAGCGTGGTCTCGCTGCAGAATTCAGTGGCGCGCGCGCAGATCGGCACCGTGACCGGCGCGATGAACTTCTTCCGCTCGTTGATGGCGTCGTTCATGGTCGCGGCCTTCAGCGCGATCCTGCTGATGGCGCTGGGGCCGGGCATCTCGCTCGGCGAGCATCGGGGTCCGGCGAATGCCATCCCGGTCGCCGACATGCTCACCGCGTTCCATTACGTGTTCGGCGCCGCCACCGCGCTGCTGGCCTGCGCCGCGTTGTGCATCATCCTGATGGAGGAGCGTCCGCTCGCCGGCCCCTCGACGCCTGCGGAGATGGCGGAGTAACAAGATACCGCCGTCTCGAAGCGCGCCTACTTTGCATGGGGTTGTTTTCGATTATTTTGTTTGGGCGTTCCGGCCCTCAGGTCCCCGGCCTCGAGACCTCGGTCTCCTTGCTGGTGATGAACTCCAGCAGCACCGGGATGCCCTCCTTCGTTTTCTGGATGCCGCGCTTGATGGCGGGGATGATGTCTTCGGGCTTCGTCACCCGCTCGCCGTAGCCGCCGAAGGCGCGCGCCATCGCGGCGTAGTCGCCGGAGATGTCGGTCGAGCGGTATTTCTCGGTCGAGATCGGCATCACCTTCAGCTCGATCGCCATCGAGAAATTGTTCAACAGGATCGACATGATCGGGATCCGCTCGCGCACCGCGGTCTCGAAGTCCATGCCCGTAAAACCGATCGCGGCGTCGCCCCAGACGTTGATGCAGAGCTTGTCGGGCTTTGCGAGCTTGGCGCCCATCGCAAGGCCAAGGCCGTAGCCGAGCTGCGTGGTCTTGCCCCAGCCGATGTAGGACAACGGCTCGACCGACTTCCAGAACGGCGAGAGCTGGTCGCGCGGGCTGCCCGCATCGTGGGTGATGATGGTGTTCCTGATGTCGACGGTGTGTTGCAGGTCCCACAACACGCGGTAGGGGCTCAGCGGCGCGTCGTCATGCGTCAGCTTCGGCATCCATTTCGCCAGCCACTCCTTGTGCGAGGCCGCGATCTCGGCCGCCACCGCCGTCGCATCGCGGTCCGACGCGACACTCTTGCCGATCTCCTCCAGCAGGGCGTCGAGCACCAGGGCGGCATCGCCGACCAGCCCGACCCTGGCCTCGACGTCCTTGTTGAGATGGTTCGGATCGAGCGTCGAATGAATGATGGTCTTGCCCTTCGGCATGGCGATGCCGAACGAGGTTTCGGTGAACGAGCAGCCGATGCCGAAGATCACGTCGGCTTCGCCGAGGAATTTCGGCACCGCCCGCGGCACCGCAAGCCCGCCCGATCCGAGCGACAGCGGATGCGTCTCGGGAAACGACGACTTGCCGCCCAGGCTGGTCGTGACCGGGATGGCGAGCCGCTCGGCCAGCCGCCGGAGTTGCGGCCAGGCCTTGGCGTAATGCACGCCCTGGCCGGCATAGATCACCGGCCGCTTGGCGCCCACGAGGAGGGCGGCCGCTTCCTTGATATGGACCGGGTCGGCGCCGTAACGCGTACGAAGTACCGGCGTGTAGTTCAGCGGCTCCGGCACTTCCTCGTTCCACATGTCGGCGGGGATTTCGACGATGACGGGCCCGCCGCGGCCGTTCTTCAGCTTCGTGAATGCCCGCCGGAAGATGTTGCAGACCTCGGCGGCGATGTTGATCGGCTCGGAGGACTTCGAGAACGCCTTCATCGCCTGGCTGGAATTGAAGTTCGGGTCGATGTTGGCGAGCCGCCGCGCATAGCCCATCGGCAGCACCAGCACGGGAACGGATTCGCCGTAGCACTGCGCCACGCCGCCCATGGCATTCTCGGCACCCGGACCGTGCTGCATGCAGAAGGCGCCGATCGACTGGCCCGAGGTGACGCGCGAGATCGCATCCGCCATGTGAACGCCGATGCGCTCCTGGCGCACCATCACCGGGCGGATATCGGCAGCGGCGGCATATTCGATGAGGTGGTTGACCGGGTAGCCGCAGAGGATTTCGATGCCCTCGCGCTTCATGATTTCCGCGATGGCGGCGCCGAGCTTCATGACGGTCTCTCCCTCGATGCAGGCCCGGTTGATCCAGCCCTTTGTGACAGTAGGAACAGGATTTCTCAGCCCGGTAAAGCGCGGCGGGCGCCTGCGTGCGGAAGTGCTGCTATGCGTTTGGCAAACCTGAGCAACCGCGGCAGCGCGCTCACCCCTCCCTCAAGTAGAGTAAGTCGCAAGCACCAAGGCATCGGGACTTGTGCGCAAGAAGGCGAGGCGGGGATCGAGGCAGGCGCTAGGTTCCGTACTCAAACCCCTTGTCGGTGATGATGCGGAGTGATTTTTGGCTTCCCAAAGGAAGCTTTGATGGCGCGCTTCGATCTGACTGACGCTGAATGGACAATCATCGCACCGTTGTTACCGGGAGCTGAAGGCAGGAAAAATGGCCGGCCCCGGCCGGATGATCGCAAGGTTATCAACGGTATCTTCTTCGTGTTGCGCACCGGCACTCCCTGGCGTGATCTGCCGGAGCGGTATGGGCCCTACACGACCGTGTACAACCGGTTCAATCGTTGGGCGAAGGCAGGCATCTGGCTTCGAGTATTTGAGGCGCTGGCGGCCAGATCGCCGCAGTCGCTGCAACTGATTGACTCATCGATTATCCGCGCCCACCAGCATGCGGCGGGCGGTAAAAAGGGGGGCCGGATAACGCCATCGGCCGTTCTCGTGGAGGATTAAGCACCAAGATCAACGCGGTAGTCGATGAGCAGGGCATGCCTGTACGGATTGTGCTCTCGCAGGGTCAATCGTCTGACAAGACCATTGCGCCGACCTTGATCGAAGGGCTCAAGCCCGATCGCGACCTCGTCGCCGACCGCGGCTACGACGCCGGGCCATCATCGACCTTGTCGAGGCTCGCGGTGGCCGGGCGCACATCCCGACCTCTCGCGACCGCAAGGTCCAACGCTCGGTCGACCACTTCATCTATCGGCAACGCAACCTGGTCGAACGCTTCTTCAACAAGCTGAAGCATTTTCGTCGCGTCGCAACCCGCTACGACAAAACCGCTCGAAACTTCCTTGCAGCGGTCCTACTCGCTGCCACCCGAATATGGGCTAGGTTTGAGTCCACGACCTAGCCGGTTTCCCTGTCTGCTTGCAGCGCTCGCATCATCGCGATCCGAGCGTCGGGAGATGTAAACTCGCGAGGTCCCGGTCATCCGGCCTTCTTGGCCCGGGTGGCGGTGCGCGCCGGCTTCTCGGCCTTTTTCGGCGCTTCCTTGGCTGTCTCCTTGGCGGCGCGCTTGCCGCTGCCGCTGATCGGCAGCAGCATCTCGCGCTGGCCGGCCGCAGCCTTGCGCGGCTTCTTGGCTTTGGATTTCACCTGAGTCTTTTCCTGCCCCTTCTCCTGGCCCTTGGTGGCAGAGGCGAGCTGCTTTTCGCCGGCGAGGCTGCGCTTGAGCGCGTCCATCAGGTTGATGACGTTGCCGGTGCTCTTTGGCGCGGCCTTCGCCCCGGTGCTGATCCCGCTGCGCTTCTGGTTGATCAGGTCGATCAACGCCTGCTCGTAGCGGTCCTCGAATTGTTCGGGCTCGAACGATCCGGATTTCTGCTCGACGATATGCTTGGCGAGGTCGAGCATATCCTTGGTGATCTTCACATCCTGGATGTCCTCGAAATATTCCTTTTCGCTGCGGACCTCGTAGGGGTAGCGCAGCAGCGTTCCCATCAGTCCCTTGTCGAGCGGCTCCAGCGCGATGATGTGCTCGCGGTTGGTCAGCACCACGCGCCCGATCGCGACCTTGTCCATGGCGCGGATGGTTTCGCGGATCACCGCGAAGGCGTCATGGCCGACCTTGCCGTCGGGCACGAGATAATAGGGGCGGATCACATAGCGGCTGTCGATATCGGATCTGGGAACGAATTCGTCGATCTCGATCGTGCGGGTCGATTCCAGCGCGATGTCGTCGAGCTCGTCCTTCGACACCTCGATGTAGGTATCGGTGTCGACCTTGTAGCCCTTCATGATGTCTTCGTTGGCGACTTCCTCGCCGGTATCGGCGTCGACCTTCGCGTACTTGATGCGATGGCCGGTCTTGCGGTTGATCTGGTTGAACGAGACCTTCTCGGTGTCCGAGGTCGCGGGATAGAGCGCGACGGGACAGGTCACGAGAGACAGGCGCAGAAAACCCTTCCAATTGGCGCGGGGGGCCATGGGCTACTCCAAAATACGCAACAGACAACCTGACAAGAATAACACCTAAGGAGCCCGTCTGAAACATGGTGAAGGCGCAAATCCCGCAACGGCGTTAACCGCATCCAACGCGCTCCTGCGACGAATTGGACGCAGTGGTTGCCAGGCACGGGCCCGAAAATCCGGAACATCATTTCGCATCGGACGTTGCTTCGGACAGGCGGTGTCGAAGCATTCGCTGGCATCACAGGCACTCAAATCAAACGGAGGCTCCATGGCAACGCAACGGCATGGCCAGATCGTCGAAACCGCAACCGAGGCACGGCAGGCCGAACCCGGCCCGTCCGTACTGGCGCTGCTGACAGTCTCGACCGGGCTCGCAATCCTGATCCTGGGCGTCGTCTGGTTCGTGTTCTTCCGGACCTGAGCGAGATCGGCCAGGCATCCCTCGGGCGCCCGGCACCCATCCAGGTACCGTCATCGAGGCAGCCCCGAAAGCGAGCAGCCTTGTCTGGCCTCAAATCCGGCCCCTTGGGGCATCCGATCCGGCATGCTAGGCGTCTGTGCCGGTTCCACAGGGGTTACACCCCGGCGACTGGCAGCATGAAGAAAAAGTAACATTGCGCCATGTTCCCCGTTCATGGCCCGTTCACGCCGGTTAGCCTCATCATGAGATCTGATTTCGTAAGGCTCACCATTGGAGGCCAGCTTGCGCCTGCTTGTTGTTGAGGACGATCCGGATCTCAACCGTCAACTCACGACGGCGCTGACGGATGCCGGTTATGTGGTCGATCGCGCGTTCGACGGCGAGGAGGGGCATTTTCTCGGCGACAGCGAGCCCTATGACGCCGTCGTGCTCGATATCGGTCTGCCGAAGATGGACGGCATCTCGGTGCTGGAGGCGTGGCGCCGCAACGGGCGCGCGATGCCGGTGTTGATCCTCACCGCGCGCGACCGCTGGAGCGACAAGGTGCAGGGCTTCGACGCCGGCGCGGACGATTACGTCGCCAAGCCGTTTCACCTCGAAGAGGTGCTGGCGCGAATCCGTGCGCTGCTGCGCCGCTCCGCCGGTCACGCCCAGTCCGAATTGACCTGCGGTCCGGTCTCGCTCGATACCCGGACCGGCCGCGTCAGTGTATCCGGCAACCCGATCAAGATGACCTCGCACGAGTACCGGCTGCTGTCCTACCTCATGCACCATACGGGGCGCGTGGTATCGCGCACCGAGCTGGTCGAGCATCTCTACGACCAGGACTTCGACCGCGACTCCAACACCATCGAGGTGTTCGTCGGCCGCATCCGCAAGAAGCTCGACGTCGACATCATCCAAACCGTGCGCGGGCTTGGCTATCTGCTGACGCCTCCATCGCCCGGAGCCTGATACGCTTGCTCTTTTGCTTGAGCATGGTCTTATCCGAACACCGGCCTCGATCGATCGGATCGTCGCCCAAGGATAGGTCGTTCGGGATCATGTTCTGATGCGCGGAAGTTCGCTCGCCACGCGGTTGTTCCTTTCGGCGACCGCGTGGGTGGTCGTGATCCTGTTGATCACCGGCGTCGTGCTGTCGTCGGTCTATCGAAATGCGACCGAGCGCGCCTTCGATCGCCGCCTCAATCTCTATCTCCGCACCCTGGTTGCCGAAGTCGCAACGCCGGACGAACCGCCCGACCGTCAGTTTCAGTCGCTCGGCGAGCCGCTGTTCGAACTGCCGCTGTCCGGCTGGTACTGGCAGGTCGTCCGCACCGACGAGAAAGGCGAGACGCGGGCCTCGCGGTCGCTGTGGGACAAGTCGCTGCCGAAACTGGAGGAACAGGGCGCGGAGCTGACCGCCGCCGGTATTCGCCTCGGCTATGTCGACGGTCCCGAGGGCCAAAGCCTGCGGGTGGTCGAGCGGCCGGTCGACCTCGGCGCCGACGGCAAATTCCTGGTCAGCGTCGCCGGTGACGCCAGCGAGATCTCCGACGAGATTCGCGCCTTCGACTACTATCTCGGCGGCACCTTTTCGGCGCTCGGCATCGTGCTGCTGCTGACCACGATCTTCCAGGTCCGCTTCGGGTTGGCGCCGCTGAAGCGCATTTCGGAATCGATCGCCGATATCCGCTCCGGTCGCGCCGAACGCCTCGAGGGCGAGTTTCCGGTCGAGATCGCGCCGCTGGCGCGCGAGACCAATGCGCTGATCGACGCCAACCGAGAAATCGTCGAGCGCGCGCGCACCCATGTCGGCAATCTTGCCCATGCCATCAAGACCCCGTTGTCCGTCATCGTCAACGAGGCCGCCATCCACGCGGTCGATCCCTTTGCCAGCAAGGTCCTGGAGCAGGCGGACGTGATGCGCGACCAGGTCGCGCATCATCTGGAGCGCGCGCGGATCGCCGCGCGCGTCACCATCGTCGGCACCGTCACCGAGGTCGCTCCCGCCCTCGAGGCGCTGCGGCGAACCATGGAAAAGATCCATCGCGACCGTGGCATCACCATAGGGCTCGACGCCGATCCGCGGGCGAAGTTCCGGGGCGAACGCCAGGACCTGGAGGAGATGGCCGGCAATCTCGTCGACAACGCCTGTAAATGGGCTTCCTCGCAGGTCCTGATCGAGGTGGTGGTCGAGCCGCCAGCGGAACCCGGTACGGGCCCGCGGCTCCGCATCGTGGTCGATGACGATGGCCGCGGATTGTCCGCCGCCGAACGGGCGCAGGTCTCGCGGCGCGGCCAGCGCCTCGACGAATCCAAGCCGGGCTCCGGGCTCGGGCTCTCGATCGTGGTCGATCTTGCGGCCCTGTATGGCGGCAGCCTGTCGCTGGGCGACGCCCCGATCGGCGGCTTGCGGGCGGAACTGGTGTTGCCGGGCGTTTGAGCGTGGACCGGGAAGCGGCTGGAACCCGCATCTTGCTCCCGATTTGGTCATTCCTAAACGGGTTCTTAACGCGCGCGCTTCTAAGATTGATAGCGGACGCGTTGTGCTGTCCGCGCGATACTACCAGATCCACACCGGGCGAATGAGCCAGACATCGACAGAGCGGCTGAGGGACTATCTCGCCCAGCTCCCGCCACAGGCGCAGGCGCTGCTGATGCGGGAGTTCGAGCGCGCCATCGAGCGCGGTGAAGACGTCGTCGTCGCCAACTTCGTGCTCGAGCAGTTGCGCAAGGTCGTCCGTGGCGCCGAGGAAGACGACGATGCGCGTCCGCGGACCGACGATCCCGCGCGCCTGTTGTACGGTCCGCTCGAGCCGTTTCTCGTCGAGGGAAATTTTCCGGTGCGGGCCGGGCAGATCCGGCGTGCCTCGCTGCTGCCGGTCTGGCAGTGGCTGAGTCGCGATGCCGTGCCCGAAGCCGCGGCCGCATTCGAAAGGGCGCTGGCCGAGATCCGGCTGACCGGTTCGAACGCAGGCCTCGAAGCTGCGACCCGCAAATTCCAGCTTGCCGTAGCCGAAGCGATCGTAGCCGTCGCCACGCCGGCAGCGGGTGACGACAGGCAGCGGACGCTGACCCGGATCGGTCCGCTAAATGTCGTCGAGGATCTGCTGTTGATCGGCGCCGTGCTGCGCGGGCGCGAGGCGATGGATTCGCTTGGCAGCAAGCTTCCCAGGCAGATGCGGACGCTGGCGGATGCGCAGATTGCAACGGTGACCTCGGCGCTCAACGCTCCCACGCTGCAGACGCCGCAGATGCTGCCGTTTGCGCTGTCGCTGATCATGCAACGGCTGGCGGCGCCGTGGCAGATCATCCGTCTTGCGATCAAGATGGCTGGATCGGACGACGAGATTCGCGTTGCGGCCACGCCCTACGGCGTCGCTGTGACGATTGCGCTGCACGATCTTTCGTACCTCGCGGCTTGCCTGCGCACGGATATCAGGCGCGGCCATCTCGCCAATGTCGGCGACCAGTTGAAGATCCTGCACGACGGCGTGCGCGGCCTGCGTACCGAGCTCGACCTGCGCAACGATTCCGCATGGGGCCGGCAGTTGACCTCGATCCGGGCCGATATCTCCAACTCGCTGCAGTCCGAGATCGAGAGCGTACCTGGGCGTGTCCGCCGCATCCTGCGCCAGCGCGCCGACAAGGACATTGCTGCCGCGCCGAAGATCGACCCGTCCGAAGTCGAGGACGCCGTCGCCCTGATCGACTTCGTGGCGGTGTGCCGCAACTATGCCAGCGAACTCGCGATCAACGAAGTGACACTGCGGACCTATTCCGATCTGCAGCAATACGTCGAGAAGTCCACGGAAGGACTGGTGCAGGCGCTGCGCGGCGGCGACACCAGGGCGCGCGCGTACCGGCAGATGCAGGTCAACGCGGCGATCCGCTTTTGCGAAGTCCTGTTCGGCCACGACTATGCGTCCCTGATGAGCCGGGCGGCGGAAAATGCCGTCACCGGCGAGCGAAAGCCGAGCCGGGCCGGTCAGGCCAAATAGCCCCGCCCGGGCATGCCATCGGCCGTTCCGGGCCTGCGGTTCCCACCTGCCGCAATTGTCAATTGCCGGGGTTACCGCCGGTGGTGTAAAGCGGCGCATCGGCGCTTAGTCCTATTCTAAATGCGTCGTTTCGGCCGGGAACTGCTTGATGACGCTGTGGTTTGTGTTCGCGCTGATGACGGTCGCGGCGATCTTTGCCGTGCTTTGGCCGTTGAGCCGCAGCTCGGTGGCAGGGGTCGGCGGTAACGAGGCTGCCGTCTACAGGGACCAGCTTGCCGAGATCGATCGGGATGCGGCAGCCGGGCTGATCGGGGTATCGGAAGCCGAGGCCGCGCGGGTCGAAATCGGCCGCCGGCTGCTGGCCGCCGTGGATGCCGGGCGCGATCTGCCGTCCCGGTCGAATCTCGGGCTGCGCCGCGCATCGGCCATCCTGGCGCTGGTGGCGCTGCCGGTTGCGGCGGTGACGTTCTATCTGTCGCTCGGAACGCCGCAACTCGGCGATTTCCCGTTGGCGTCGCGCACCCGCACCGCGGATACCAATCAGCCGCTCGACAACATGGTGGCGCAGGTCGAGGCGCATCTGGAGAAAAATCCGACCGACGGGCGCGGCTGGACCGTGCTGGCGCCGGTGCTGGCGCGGCTCGGCCGCTACAACGACGCCGTCCGGGCCTATCGCAATTCCATCACTTACGCCGGCGACAGCGCCGAGCGCCGCGCCGATCTCGGCGAAGCCCTTGCAGGCGCTGCGGGCGGGGTGGTGACGACGGAGGCGAAGGCCGAGTTCGAACTTGCGGTGGCGCAGAACGCCGATGACCCCAAGGCAAACTATTTCCTCGGGCTGGCGGCCGAGCAGGACGGCCGGCCGGCGGATGCCGCCTCCATCTGGCGCGGCATGCTCGCCAAGGCACCCGCAGATGCGCCGTGGCGGCCATTGCTGCAGGCAGCGCTCGCGCGGGTCGGCGGCCCGGCCCCGCCTGCGCTTTCCAACGACGCGATGGCCGCTGCCAAGGACATGAGCGAAGACGACCGCGGCGCGATGGTCCGCGGCATGGTTGATCGGCTGGCGACGCGGCTGAAGCAAAACGGCGACGATGTCGAAGGATGGCTGCGGCTGCTGCGCGCCTATATGGTCATGGGCGAACGCGACAAGGCGGCGAGCGCGCTCGGTGACGCACGCCAGGCGAATGCCAACGATGCCGAACGCTTGCGCCAGCTCAATGAGGGCGCAAGGAATCTCGGGCTAGATGGATAGGCAGGATGCGCCAGAACCGGGGCGAAGACAGAGGATATTCATGACCCGCAAGCAGCGGCGTTTGACCATGATCGGCGGTTCGCTCGCGGTGCTCGCGGTTGCGGCCGCGCTCGTGCTGAACGCGATGCGCGACTCCATCGTGTTTTTTTCCACGCCGACGATGGCGGCCGAGAAGCAGATCCCGCCCGGCAAGCGTTTCCGGCTGGGCGGACTGGTTCAGCCCGGTTCGCTGGTGCGTGGCGACAATCTTGCGGTCAACTTCAGCATCGCCGACGGCAGCGCCACGCTGCCGGTCGCCTACAAGGGAATCTTGCCCGACCTGTTTCGCGAAGGGCAGGGCGTCGTGGCCGAAGGCGTGCTCGACGCTGCCGGGGTGTTCAAGGCCGATACCGTGCTGGCGAAACATGACGAGACCTACATGCCCAAGGACGTCGCCGATGCCCTGAAGAAGCAGGGCCATTGGAAGGACGATTACGGCGCCAAGCCGGGCAACGCTGCCGCGCCCGCGCCGACTCAGGGGGCGTCGCGGTGATCGCCGAAGCCGGGCATTACGCGCTGGTGCTGGCGCTCGCGCTGGCGCTGATCCAGTCCACGGTGCCGGTCCTCGGTGCGCGCTGGGGCGATCATGCCCTGATGAACGTCGCGCGCTCCACGGCGCTGGCGCAATTGCTGTTCGTGGCCGCGTCGTTTGCGGCGCTGGTGACGCTGTACATTGTGTCGGATTTTTCTGTCGTGAACGTGTTCGAGAACTCGCACTCGATGAAGCCGCTGGTCTACAAAATCACCGGCGTGTGGGGCAATCACGAAGGATCGATGCTGCTGTGGGTCGCGATCCTTGCGTTGTTCGGCGGCCTGGTCGCCGCCTTCGGCAACAATCTGCCGCTGTCGCTGCGCGCCCATGTGCTGGCGGTGCAGGGCTGGATCGCCAGCGCGTTCTATCTGTTCATACTGGTCACCTCGAATCCGTTCCTGCGCATCTCCAGCCCGCCGATCGAGGGCAGGGACCTCAATCCGGTGCTGCAGGACATCGGCCTCGCGGTCCATCCGCCGATGCTCTATCTCGGCTATGTCGGTTTCTCGATCTCGTTTTCGTTCGCCGTAGCTGCCCTGATCGAGGGCCGGATCGATGCAGCCTGGGCGCGCTGGGTGCGGCCATGGACGCTGGTGGCGTGGATTTTCCTCACGCTCGGCATCGCGATGGGATCGTACTGGGCCTATTACGAACTCGGCTGGGGCGGTTGGTGGTTCTGGGATCCGGTCGAGAACGCCTCGCTGATGCCCTGGCTCGCCGGCACCGCACTGCTGCATTCGGCCGTGGTGATGGAGAAGCGCAACGCGCTGAAAGTCTGGACCGTCCTGCTTTCGATCCTGACGTTCTCGCTGTCGCTGCTCGGCACCTTCCTGGTGCGTTCGGGCGTGCTCACCTCGGTGCACGCGTTTGCGACCGATCCGGCGCGCGGCGTGTTCATCCTGCTCATCCTCTGCCTGTTCATCGGCGGCAGCCTGTCGCTGTACGCCTGGCGCGCGTCGGCGCTGAAGCAGGGCGGGCTGTTCGCGCCGATCTCGCGCGAAGGCGCGCTGGTGCTCAACAATCTGTTCCTCACCTCGGCCTGCGCGACCGTGTTCATCGGAACGCTTTATCCGCTGGCGCTCGAGGTCTTGACGGGGGACAAGATTTCGGTCGGCGCGCCGTTCTTCAACCTGACCTTCGGCCCCTTGTTTGTGCCGCTGATGGTTGCGATGCCGTTCGCGCCGCTGTTGGCGTGGAAGCGCGGCGATCTGCGCGGTGCGGCGCAACGGTTGACGGCCGCGGGCGTTGCGGCGCTGATCGCGATCGCCGTCCTGTGGGCGTGGACCTGGGGCGGTCCCACGCTCGCGCCGCTCGCGATCGGACTGGCGGTGTTCGTCATCGTCGGGGCGTTGAGCGACCTTGCAGAACGCACAGCGCTGTTCCGCGCGCCTCTGGCAACTGCGATGGCCCGCGCACGCGGCTTGCCGCGTGCGACCTGGGGGACGGCGTTTGCGCATGCCGGCGTCGGCGTCGCCCTGATCGGGATCGTCTGCGAGACCACCTGGAACAGCGAATATATCGGTACGATGAAGCCGAACGATGTCGCCAACGTCGCCGGCTACCAGTTGAAGCTCGACGGCGTCTCGCAGCGGCAGGGCTCGAATTTTCGCGAGATGATCGCCCAGTTCTCGGTCACCCTCGACGGCAGGGAATTGCACGTGATGACGCCCTCGAAGCGCAATTTCACGACGCGGGGGTCATCGACCACCGAGGCCGCGCTGCTGACGCGCGGCGCCAGCCAGCTCTACGTTTCGCTCGGCGAGACCAATGCCGAGGGCGCCATCGCGGTGCGCATCTATCACAAGCCGCTGGTGCTGCTGATCTGGTGGGGACCGGTGCTGATGGCGTTCGGTGGGCTGCTGTCGCTCTCGGACCGGCGGCTGCGCGTCGGTGCGCCGAAGCCTGCGAAGGGCGCCCGCGTGCTGCAGCCGGCGGAGTGAGCCGTTGAGAAAGCTCCTTGCAAGCGTATTCGTGATCGCCGCGATGCTGGGCGCTCCGGCTGCCTATGCGGTGCAGCCCGACGAGATCATGGCGGATCCAGCCAAGGAAGCGCGGGCGCGCGACCTGTCGCGCGAACTGCGCTGCATGGTGTGCCAGAACCAGTCGATCGACGATTCCGATGCGCCATTGGCGCGCGATCTGCGGCTCCTGGTGCGCGAGCGTATCGCATCCGGCGACAGCGACAGCCAGGTGATCGATTTTCTGGTGGCGCGTTACGGCGAGTTTGTGCTGCTGAAGCCACGTTTGACGCCGCACACGCTGCTGCTGTGGTTGTTGCCGCCGCTTGCACTGCTCGGAGGCGGGCTGGCGCTGTGGGTGTTCAGCCGGCGCCGCGCGCAATCATCCGGCCCTGCCGATCCATCCCTGCTCAAATTGAGCGAAGAGGAGGAGGCCCGGCTGGAGCGCCTTATCGCGGCGGAATCGCCACCGGAAAAGTCGGCTTAGCTGGCCTCCATTGCAAGCGGACGGGTTTCGGCTATGACTCCGGGCGACAAGAACAACATCGCCAAAGGGGGAAACCGGACATGGCTCTTTCACTCTACGACGCTACCGTGGCGAATTACCTGCAGACCCTTGGCGCCGTCGGCGGCTTCCTCGAACGCGGCCTGACCCATTTTCGTGAGAAGAACATTGATCCGGAAACGATGGTCGAGGCGCGGCTGGCGCCGGACATGCTGCCGCTGCGCTTCCAGATCATCTCCGTCGCGCATCATTCCCGCGGCGCCATCGAGGGCGTCCAGGGCGGAGAATTTCGTCCGCCATCGTTCAAGACGCCGTACGATTACGTCGGATTGCAGGGGCTGGTCGCGGAAACCCGCGAGGCGCTGTCAGCCTGGACGCCCGAGGCCGTCGAGGCGCTCAGTGGCCGCGACGTCGTCTTCAATCTCGGCGAGCACAAGCTGCCCTTCACGGCGGAGGGCTTCCTGATGTCGTTCTCGCTGCCCAACTTCTATTTCCACGCCACCACCGCCTACGACATCCTGCGCACCAACGGGGTTCCCCTGGGCAAGCGGGACTTCATGGGCCGGATGAAGATGAAGAAATAAGTAGGCGGCTTTCGGCGCACGCCGGGGCTTTCTGAACGCTTCCGGAATGGCCGCACCGGCCGGGATCTCCTGGCCGAAAGAGGTGCTTTTCGCCCTGCGAAAGCCGTTTTTCGGCCAGCGCTAAGCCATTGATAGGCTGCGCTAACCTGCCGCATCCATAACTTCGTCCATTACAAAAGTTTAATTCGTTGGCCAGCGCGCGGTAAGGCGCGAGACCCCATCTTGGGTGCGTCAGGTGCTCGCCTCGCACCACCGAAATTCTGGCTCTGGAGACCTTAGCAACATGACCGAACGCCCCGTCGACCTGTCCTCGCTTTCATCCAACGGCGCACCGCGTCGTTCGCTGTTCTCGGCGCGCAAGTTCGCGCTGATGGCCTCCGTCGTCGCCGGCCTCGGCGCCGCGGTCTACGGCTTCACGCCTGCGCAGGGTCCGGTCGATGTTTTCACCAGCGCGGCGCATGCGCAGGTCAACAAGGAAGTTCGGCAGGTTGAACGTCCGATCGGCTTTGCCGACATCGTCGAGCGGGTGAAGCCGTCGGTGATTTCGGTCAAGATCAACATCGCCGAGAAGACCGCCAAGAATGACGACGGCGCCAACAAGGATGACGACTCGCCGTTCCAGCCGGGCTCTCCGATGGAGCGCTTCTTCAAGCGTTTCGGCGGACCCGATGGCATGCCCCCCGGCATGCGCGGCGGTCCGCGCGGCGGCCGTGGTCCGGTGACCGGCCAGGGTTCCGGCTTCTTCATCTCGGCTGATGGTTTCGCCGTGACCAACAACCACGTGGTCGATGGCGCGGACAAGGTCGAAGTCACCATGGATGACGGCAAGACCTACACCGCGAAGGTGATCGGGTCCGATCCGCGCACCGACCTCGCGCTGATCAAGGTCGCGGGGCGCACTGATTTTCCGTTCGCCAAGCTGTCCGATTCCAAGCCGCGGATCGGCGACTGGGTGCTCGCGGTCGGTAACCCGTTCGGCCTCGGCGGCACCGTGACCGCCGGTATCGTCTCGGCTTCCGGCCGCGACATCGGCAACGGTCCGTACGACGACTTCATCCAGATCGATGCGCCCGTGAACAAGGGTAACTCCGGCGGTCCGGCGTTCGACACCAACGGCGAAGTGATGGGCGTCAACACCGCGATCTACTCGCCGTCGGGCGGTAGCGTCGGCATCGCGTTCTCGATTCCCGCATCGACGGTCAAGAACGTGATTGCCCAGCTCAAGGACAAGGGCTCGGTCAGCCGCGGCTGGATCGGCGTTCAGATTCAGCCGGTCACGGCCGACATCGCCGACAGCCTCGGCATGAAGAAGGCCGAAGGCGCGCTGGTCGCGGAACCGCAGGCCAACGGCCCGGCGGCCAAGGCCGGCATCCAGTCCGGCGACGTCATCACCGCCGTGAATGGCGAACCGGTCAAGGATGCGCGCGAACTCGCCCGCACCATCGGTGGCCTGGCGCCCGGTAATGCCGTGAAGCTCAACGTGCTGCAGAAGGGCCAGGACAAGGTCATCAACCTCACGCTCGGCCAGTTGCCGAACACGATCGAGGCCAAGGCCAACACCGGCCAGGACGACAAGGGTAGCGCCAGCAAGGGAACCGGCGTTCCCAAGCTCGGCCTGACTCTCGCCCCCGCCAACAGCGTGGCGGGCGCCGGCAAGGAAGGCGTCGTTGTGACCGAGGTCGACCCGAAGAGCGCGGCAGCCGAGCGCGGCTTCAAGGAAGGCGACGTCATTCTCGAAGTCGCCGGCAAGAGCGTCGCCAATGTCGGCGAAGTGCGCGAAGCGATCGATGCGGCGCGCACCGACAACAAGAACAGCGTTCTCATGCGCGTGAAGAGCGGCGGTTCGTCGCGCTTCGTGGCAGTGCCGCTGGCCAAGGGTTAAATCCAGATGGAGGGTTTCGCCGGCATTCGTCGCCCCCGCCGACGGCTCCTTCCGGGGAGCGGGCCCAAAGCCCGCTCCCACAAGCTACCTTCCGATAGAACACGCCCCCCTCTGTCGGAAGGGTCTAAGGGCGGTGGAGTCCCCCAGCTTCACCGCCCGCTTTTTTCACTTGAGCGAGAGAATGGCCGGTCGCCTTGCATGTGCAGGGCGGCCGCGCCATGGTGAGAGAAAGCATGTACCCCGTGACCGCAACTGCACCGCAAATGCGCCTGTTGATCATCGAAGATGACCGCGAGTCCGCCGACTATCTGGTCAAGGCGTTCCGCGAAGTTGGCCATGTGGCCGATCTCGCCAGCGATGGCGAGGAAGGGCTGTCGATGGCCGACGGCGGCGACTACGACGTGCTCGTGGTTGACCGGATGCTGCCCAAGCGCGATGGCCTGTCCGTGATCGGTGCGCTGCGTGAGAAGGGCAATCGCACCCCGGTCCTGATCCTTTCGGCGCTCGGCCAGGTCGATGACCGCATCAAGGGCCTGCGCGCCGGTGGCGACGACTATCTGCCGAAGCCCTATTCGTTCGCCGAACTGCAGGCGCGCGTCGAGGTGCTGTCGCGCCGCAATGTCGGCCCGGCCGAAGAGACCACCTACCGGGTCGGGGATCTCGAACTCGACCGGCTTTCGCATCGGGTTGCCCGCGGCAAGGACGAGTTGACGCTGCAGCCGCGCGAATTCCGTTTGCTCGAATATTTGATGAAGCATGCCGGCCAAGTGGTGACGCGCACGATGCTGCTCGAGAACGTCTGGGATTATCATTTCGATCCGCAGACCAACGTCATCGACGTGCACATTTCGCGGCTGCGCTCGAAGATCGACAAGGGCTTTGACCGGCCCTTGCTGCACACGATCCGCGGCGCCGGATACATGATCCGTGACGGCCTTCGGTAAACTGATCCGGACCACCGCGTTTCGCCTGACGCTGGTCTATCTGTTCATGTTTGCGCTGTTTGCCGCGTCGCTGCTCGGCTATTTTGCCTGGAATACGCGAAGGCTGATCACCGAGCAGATCACCACCACGGTCAACGTCGAAGTCGCCGAGATTACCGACATCTACACGCGCTGGGGCCTGCGCGGCATCATCGGGACGCTCGGCAGCCGGGCGCTGCGGCCGGGCGCCAATCTCTATCTCGTCACCACGCCGGCAGGCGTGGCGGTCGGCGGCAATGTCGGGTCGCTGTCGCCGGGCGTGATGGCTTCGACCGGCTGGTCCGAGACCGCCTATCGCCGGATGGAGGAGCAGGACGCTGCGGATCATCGCGCCCTCGTGTACGTCACCGAACTCGCCAACGGTTTCCGCCTGCTGGTCGGTCGCGACCTTGAAGAACGCCGCCGGCTGTTCGGCATCGTCGCCCACGCTGCGCAATGGTCGTTTCTGGTCGTCATCGTTCTCGGCATCGGCGGCGGCATCTTCGTCGCGCGTCGGGTGTTGCAGCGCATTGACGCCATGACCGGCACCGCCCAGCGCATCATGGCCGGCGACCTCTCCGGACGGCTGCCGGTCGGACGCAGCGGCGACGAACTCGATCGTCTGGCGGAAAACCTCAATGCGATGCTGGAGCGTATCGAGGCCCTGATGACGGGCCTGAAGGAAGTTTCCGACAACATCGCCCACGACCTGAAGACGCCGCTGACGCGCCTGCGCAACCGCGCCGAGGAGGCGTTGGCCAGTTCCGGCAGCGAGGCGGAGTATCGCGCGGCGCTGGAGCGGACCATCGAGGAATCCGACGGCCTGATCCGCACCTTCAACGCGCTGCTGATGATCGCGCGTGCCGAGTCCGGCCAGGCGCGCGGCAATATGGACGATTTCGACGCCGCCGACGTCGCCAGGAGCATTCACGAGCTCTATGAGCCGCTGGCCGAAGACGACGGCATGACCTTGCGTGTCAAGGCCACACCCGCGACGCTTCACGGCAACCGCGAGCTGATCGGCCAGGCACTGGCCAACCTGGTCGAGAACGCGATCAAATACGGCAAGCCGTCACCGGTGGTGCAGCCGCTGGACCCAGCCGCCGCCGCACGTACCCGGGAAATCCTGATCGAGGCACGGCGCGAGGGCGACACCGTGCTGCTCAGCGTCACCGACCATGGACCCGGCATTCCCGAATCCGATCGCAAGCATGCGGTGGAGCGTTTCGTGCGGCTCGAAGCCAGCCGGACGCAGCCCGGTTCCGGCCTCGGCCTCAGCCTGGCATCGGCGGTCGCGACGCTGCATGGCGGCGAACTCAGGCTCGGCGATTCGCTCCCGGGGCTGACCGCGACGCTGGCGATCCCGGCCATTGCGGCCGGCGGTGACAGGCTTGCGGCTCAAACGCCGGATGTGCCACAGAAGGTGGCATGAATTCCTCTGCATTGGCCGCGCGGTTCGTCAGCGGGCCGCATATCACCGCTGCCAGCAATGCCGAAGCGCGCCTGGGAGAATGGCTTGCCGAGCTCGAACCCGAGCAGTCGGCTGCCATCGGCGCGTGGCTCGATCGCCCGTTCGCCCGGGCCATCCTGCTCGGCATCGTCGAGTTCTCGCCCTACCTGTTCGACCTGATCCGCGCCGATGCCGCACGGCTGGGCCGGTTGCTGGCGTGCGACCCGGAGCCGCACCTGCGGGCGCTGATCGAAAGGACCTCCGGCGACGTGCTGGCGGCTGCGAGCGAAGCCGACGTCATGCATCTGCTTCGCCGCATGAAGGCGGAAGCCGCGCTGTTGATCGCGCTGTGCGACATTGGCGGGGTCTGGCCGGTGATGCGGGTGACGGCGGCGCTGACCGATCTTGCGACCGTCTCGGTGCAGACCGCGCTGCGCTTTCTGTTGCGCCAGGAGGTCGCGCGCGGCCGGATGACGGCGGCCAACGACGACAAGCCGGAGGAGGGGTCCGGGTTGATCGTTCTGGCCATGGGCAAGATGGGCGCGGGCGAGCTGAACTATTCCAGTGACATCGATCTGATCGTTTTTTTCGATCCCGCGGCCACCTCGCTGGTCGCCGACATCGAGCCGGCGCCGTTCTTCGTGCGCGTGACGCAGGCGCTGGCGCGCATGCTGCAGCAACGCTCTGGCGAGGGCTACGTGTTTCGCGTCGACCTGCGCCTGCGGCCCGATCCGGCCTCGACGCAGGTCGCGATTTCGACCGACGCGGCGCTGCACTATTACGAGCGCGAGGGGCGAACCTGGGAACGCGCGGCGATGATCAAGGCGCGGCCGTGTGCCGGCGACGCCGAGGCGGGCGAGGCGCTGGTTGCCGAGCTCGCACCGTTTGTCTGGCGCAAGCATCTGGATTTCGCGGCACTCGCCGACGTCCACGACATGAAGCGGCAGATGCAGACCTATCGCGGCCAGAGCGAAATCGCGGTCGAGGGCCACAACGTCAAGGTCGGTCGCGGCGGCATCCGCGAGATCGAGTTTTTCGCGCAGACACAGCAATTGATCGCCGGCGGCCGTCATCCGCAGCTGCGCGTGCGCCCTACGCTGACCGCACTCGAGATTCTCGCGACCAGCAACTGGATCACGTTTCAGGCGCGTGACGAACTGACGGTAGCTTACGAGTTCTTGCGCCGGGTCGAGCACCGGCTGCAGATGATCGCGGACGAACAGACCCATGCGTTGCCCGATGACGCCGAGGCCATCGAGCGTTTTGCGAATTTCTTCGGCTACGAGAATCGCGCTGCATTCGCCGAGGATTTGCTTGGCCATCTGAACATCGTGCAGGGGCACTACAGCAAGCTGTTCGAGGGCGATCCGACCGGCTCGGAACGAATGCCCGAGATCAACTATGGTGGTGGACCGGACGATGCCCGCCTGCTCGAACATCTGACGACCCTCGGCTTCAAGAAGCCGGTGATGGTGGCGGGAACGCTGCAGCACTGGGCCGAAGGCAACTACCGCGCGCTCCGCAACGAGGCGACCAAAGCCGCCTTCATCGAATTCATTCCCGGCCTGATCGACGGCATCGCGCATGCCGAAGACCCCGACGATGCCGTCACCGCGTTCGACCGTTTTCTCGGCGCATTGCAGCGCGGCGGGCGGCTGATTTCGCTGCTGCGGGAGAACCGCGATCTCGTCGCGCTGGTGGCGCTGATTTTGGGGGCCGCGCCACGGCTCGGCGACATGCTGGCGCGTCAGCCGCAGATCATGGACGGGCTGATCGATCCACGTTTCTTCGGCGCCATGCCCGACCAGAAGGAGCTGTCCACGCGCTTGGCGGCGACGCTGAAGGACGCCAGTTCCTACGAGGATTTCCTCGATCGTCTACGGCTGTTCGGGCAGGAGAGCCTGTTCCTGATCGGCACGCGAATTCTCTCCGGCACGGTCTCCGCCCAGCAGGCCAGCGTGGCCTTTGCCGACGTGGCCGAGGGCATCGTGCACACCGTGCACGGTCTCGTCACCGAGCAGTTCGCGGCCCAGTATGGCCGCATCAAGGGGCAGGAGACGGCGATCCTGGCGATGGGCCGGCTCGGCAGCCGCGAGATGACGGCATCCTCCGACCTCGATCTGATCCTGCTTTATGACTTCGAAGAAGACAGCCCCGACTCCGACGGCGAGCGGTCGCTGCACGGCGCGCAGTATTTTGCGCGGCTGACCCAGCGGCTGATCTCGGCGTTCACGACGCGAACCAATTACGGCGTGCTCTACGACGTCGACATGCGGCTGCGGCCGTCCGGCCGCGCCGGGCCGGTGGCATCGCGGATCGATTCCTTTGCCGATTACCAGGAGCGCGAAGCCTGGACCTGGGAGCACATGGCGCTGACGCGGGCGCGGGTGATCTCGGCTTCGCCGGCATTCAGGAAAAAGATCGAGGACGTCATTGCGAGCGTGCTGACGCGACCGCGCGATCCCGCCGGCACGGCTCACGACGTCGCCGACATGCGCCGTGCGATCGCGCTGGAGAAGGGCGAGGATGACATCTGGGACCTCAAGCTCGCCGCCGGTGGCCTGGTCGATATCGATTTCATCGCGCAGTATCTGCAACTCGTTCATGCCTCGGCCAAGCCGGAAATCCTCAGCGTCTCCACGCTGCAGGTGCTCGACAACGCCGCGCGTCTCGGCGTGCTGCCGCAATCCGATGCCGAAATCCTGCGCTCGGCGGCGCGCCTCTACCACGACCTGACGCAGATCATCAGGCTGTGCGTCACCGAGAAGTTCAACCCGGAAACGGCAGGAGAGAATTTGTTGCGCGTGATGGCGCGCGCCGGCGACACGCCGGATTTTTCGACCCTGGAGGCGCGGGTGCGCGAGACCGAGGCCGAGGTGCGGCGGGTGTTTCAGGCGCTGGTGGGCGGAGAGTAGGCGGACCGCGATCGCGGCCGACCGCTTCTGCTATCACAACGTCCGCGCTGCGTTGCCCTTGAACAGGATCGGACCGGTTGGCCGTCCGATCGGAGAGCCGCCTTCAGGCTCGAGCGTGATCTCGAACAGCTGGTTCTGCACGGTCTCCGGCAACGATTCCAGGTTCAGCTGCAGCGTGCGCGACTGACCGGTGATGCCGATCGATTTCGGGCCGACGGCGCGATCCCACAGCGTCCAGACCTGCAGCGTGCGCCCGGGCGGAACCTCGATCGGGCGCAGCGGCACGAGCTCGACCCTGCCGTTGGCAAATGCGTTGACGATGGCCCCGGCCTCTCGCGTCGTATCGTTCACCAGCACGGCGACGTAGACCGGCTTGCTCTGCGCCAACGCAATCAGGTCGTTGCGAAGATGGCGCGATGTCGTCAACGCACCGACCATGATGGTCGCAAACAACAATGCGGCGAGCGCGCCGCCGATTCCCGCGAAGCGCCAGAACTTGATGTCGTTCCAGAGCGTGGCCCCGCGCAGCGCGGCGCGCGCGGAGGGCAGGGCGTCGATCGGCGCGACTTTTGTCGCGTCCGCAATCCGCTGCCACAGCGCCGGGCTGGGGGGTGTTTCCTCGGCGGTGGAATCGAGGTCGGCAAGCCGTTCTCGCCAGGCGCTGACGGCGCGGGCAAAGCCGTCATCGGTCTCGATCCGCCGCTCGGCCGCGGCGTGCTCGGCGTCATCGAGGAGACCCATCACATAATCGGCGGCCATTGCGTCATCGGCATCGGGCTGGTTCATCCCATGCACTCCTGCAACGCAAACAGGCTGCGGCGTACCCAACTCTTGACCGTACCGAGCGGCACTTTAAGTCTTCCCGCCAACTCGCCGTGGCTCATCCCGTGAACATAGGCCAGCACCACGACGTCGCGGCGCGGGCGGTCGATCTGCTCGAGGCAGCGGCGCAGCGCGCTGGTCTCCGGCAGCCGCGACAGCGCGACTTCGCAGTCGATATCCTCGGCACCTTCGCTGGATGAATCATAGCGGTGTTCGTTGCGATGGATGCTGAGCGCGCGGTTGCGCACCACCGCATAGAGCCAGCCGCGCGCACTGCCGCGATGGGGATCGAAGCCGGCCGCGGCGCGCCAGATCCGGATGAAGGCGTCGTGGACCGCTTCTTCCGCGAGATCCTGCCGGAACAGGATGCGGCGGGCGACGCCGATCATGCGCGGCGCCTCGCTGTTGTAGATCACCTGCAACGCGGAGCGATCGCCGGCCGCACAACGGGCCAGGGCGGCGGCGAGTTGCGCCTCGCGCTCCTGATCGAGAACGGCGGGGTCGCGCGCCGTGATCGTGCCATTTCCGGTCATGTCTATGCCCTTGCATAATTGCTCTACCATCCCGCTGCGGCATTTGGATGCACAGCCGCAAAATTATTTTCGATGCGCTGCATCCGTTTCGCCATGCCGCCGGTACCCGCTGTGTCGGTCCCGAGAGGATCGCAGCAACAGAGGGAGCCTCACGATGAATTTTCGTTCGATTTTGGCCGCTTCGGCGGCAGTATTGCTGTCGTCGGCCGCCGCCAACGCCGCGCAGGTCGCCGCGCTGGTTGGTGGTGACACCATCGCCATGGTCGATACCGCGCAGAAGAAGGCGACCGGCTCGGTCAAGGTGACCGGAATTTCCGGCGCTCTGGTCGGCATCGACGTGCGGCCGGCCGACGGCATGCTGTACGGACTGGTCGATGACGGAACCGTCGTGACCATTGCGGCGGACGGCAAGGCCACCATGAAGTCCAAGCTCGACACCATGCTTGCCAAGGGCGTCGCCGCGACGGTCGATTTCAACCCGGTGGCGGACCGCCTGCGCGTGATGGGCGCCGACGGAATGAATCTGCGCGCCAATGTCGATGACGGCAAGGTGACCAAGGACGGCGACCACAAGTACGCCGAGAGCGACATGCACAAGGGCGAGAAGCCCAACATCGTAGCCGGCGCCTATACCAATTCGGTCAAGGGCGCGAAGGAGACGGCGTTGTTCAATATCGACGCCACCATCGGCGGCCTGATCAAGCAGGCGCCGCCGAACGACGGCGTGCTCGGTGCGATCGGCAAGCTCGGCGTCAAGGCGAGTGACGCGGCGTTTGATATCTGGTCCGACGGCGCCGGCAAGAACGAAGCCTGGCTGATGGCGGGCGGCACGCTCTACAGCATCGATCTCGCCACCGGGAAGGCGACCGAGGCGGCAAAGATTACCGGTGTCAGCGGCACGGTGAAGGACATCGCGATCATGGGAATGTAACAGAGTCCCGGAGCACGACGAGCGCAGGCGCCGCTCACTTCTCCCTCGCCCCGCTCTTGCGGGGAGAGGGTCGGGGTGAGGGGCGCCTCCACGAGTCCGATGCCAGTGCGGAGCGGCCGCATGGCTTGCGCGTCGGCATCCTGGTCTACTCGTTGGCGCCGTGGATGGCGTCGATGACCGCCGAGGTGACTTCCGTCGTCCTTGCCTTGCCGCCGAGATCGGGCGTGTGGAAGCGCGAATCCGCGGTGACGCGCTCGATCGCCTGCATCAGGCGTTTTGCGGCAGCGGGTTCGCCGAGATGCTCCAGCATCATCACCGAAGACCAGAACGTGCCGATTGGATTGGCGATGCCCTTGCCGATGATGTCGAAGGCCGAACCATGAATCGGCTCGAACATCGACGGGTAGGTCCGCTCGGGGTTGAGGTTCGCCGTCGGCGCAATGCCGAGCGAGCCGGCGAGGGCGGCCGCGAGGTCCGACAGGACGTCGGCATGCAGGTTGGTCGCCACCACGGTGTCGATGCTTTCCGGCTTCATGACCATCCGCATCGTCATGGCGTCGACGAGCATCTTGTCCCAGGTCACGTCCTTGAACTCGGCCGCGATCTCGGTGGCGATCTCGTCCCACATCACCATGGCGTGGCGCTGCGCGTTGGATTTGGTGACGACGGTCAGCAGCTTGCGCGGCCGGGATTGTGCCAGCCTGAACGCGAAGCGCATGATGCGCTCGACGCCGGCGCGCGTCAGGATCGAGACGTCGGTTGCGACTTCGAGCGGCAATCCCTTGTGCACGCGACCGCCGACGCCGGCATATTCGCCTTCGGAGTTTTCGCGAATGATTACCCAGTCCAGTTCCTTGCCGTGAACGTTGCGCAACGGGCTCGTGATGCCGGGCAGGATGCGCGTCGGACGGACATTGGCGTACTGGTCGAACGGCTGGCAGATCGCCAGCCGCAAGCCCCAGAGCGTGATGTGGTCGGGGACATCGGGCGCCCCGGCCGAGCCGAACAGGATGGCGTCGTGCTTCCTGATCTGGTCGCGGCCGTCCTCCGGCATCATGATGCCGTGCTTCTTGTAATACTCGGAGCCCCAGTCGAAATGATCGACCTGGAATTTGAAGTTGCCGTCGCGCTGCGCCAGCGCATGCAGGACCTCGACGCCAGCGTTAACGACTTCGGTTCCGATGCCGTCGCCCGGGATGGCAGCTATGGCGAATGTCTTCATCGATGGTCTCCGGATTGCAGATGGTCGCTTGACGGCCAGGGGTGCTGGCCGCTGTTGTTGATGGATGGTTCAAGTTCCAGTTCAGTTTCCCTTGGCGCCTGCGGCCTTGATCACCGCTCCCCACCGCGGCACCTCGGCGCTCAGGTGCGCCTTGAGCGCGGCCGGCGTCGCCAGGTCAGCCGGGACCGGCTCGGTGCCGAGGCTCGCAAAGCGTTCGATCACTTTGGGATCCTTGAGGGCTGCCTGAAGTGCCGCGACGAGCTTGTCGGTGACATCCTTCGGCAGTCCCTTCGGCGCCCACATCGCGTGCCAGGCCGAGGCCTCAAAACCCTTGACGGCTCCAGCATCGAGCGGCGGCAGATCGGGCAATGCCGGGACCTTGGTTTTGGTGGTGACGGCGAATCCCTTGATCTTGCCTTCCTTGATCTGATTGGTGGTGTTGGTGGTCTGGTCGCACATCAGGTCGAACTGGTTGCTGAGCAGGTCGTTCATCGCCGGTCCCGTGCCGCGATAGGGAACGCCATTCATCTGCACGCCGAGGTCTTTCATCAGCATCAGCATGCACAGGTGCGAGGCGGAGCCGATGCCGGCGTGTCCATAGACTGCCTTGTCGCCGGTGCTGCGGATCCACGCCAGCAGCTCGGTGACGTTGTTGACCGCCAGCGCCGGCTTCGACACCAGCGTCATCGGCACGTCGGTTATCCGGCCGATATGGTCGAAGTCGTTGACGACGTCGTATTTGAGGGAGTCGTAGAGCGCGGGTGCGGTCGCATGCGCGATGTGCCAGATGGCCAGCGTGTAGCCGTCAGGCGCCGATTTCGAGGCGCGCGCCATGCCGATGGTTCCGCCGGCGCCGCCGACATTCTCGACCAGGATGGTCTGGCCCAGCGTTCGGCCCATCGATTCCCCGATGAGGCGCGCCACGGTGTCGGTCGGGCCGCCGGCCGCTGCCGGAACGATGATGGTGATCGGCTTCGTCGGAAAGTTGCCCTGCGCCGTGGCGGAATATGACGCCATGATGGATGCCACGGCGAGGACGCCGGAAAGGATCGTGCGACGATTGAACTGCATTGGTCGCTCCCTCAGGTGTTTTCTGGTTGGCCGATCCGTTCGTGGGATCAGCAATCTGGCCAAGCTACGGCCAAGTGCCACGGCCCTTCAATTGGCATACGATTATACAAATATTTGATATAATTGGCCCGAAGGAGGCCCCATGGACCTGCACCAGCTTCGCTGTTTCGTCGCGGCGGCCGAGGAACTGCATTTCGGCCGCGCCGCGCACCGGCTTGAAATGATGCCGTCCGCGCTCGGGCGCTACATCCGGCTGCTGGAGGACGACCTCGGCACCAGGCTGATGACGCGTACGACGCGCAGCGTAACGCTGACCGATGATGGCGCCGTCCTGCTGAAGGAGGCTCGCCTGCTGCTCACACAGGCGGACAGTCTTGCGGCGAGGTTTCACGCCAGCGGCCGGAAGCAGGGGGCCACCATCCGCATCGGCGCGATTGACAGCGCCGCCGCCGGACTCTTTCCAGTGCTGCTGCATGATTTTCGCAAGCTTAGGCCGGACGTCACGGTGAAGCTGACGGAGGACAAGACGATCCGGCTGCTGCCGCGGTTGATCTCGGGCCGGCTCGACATCGCCCTGGTGCGTCCTCCGGAGAGGCCGGACAAACGGCTCGAATTCCTGTTTCTGCTGCACGAGACGGCGGTGGTCGCCGTCTCCGAACGTCATCCGCTGGCATCGAGAAAACGCGTTAGTGTTGCCGATCTCGCCGAGCAGCCGCTGATCGTCCCGGAGCGCCGGTCGCGGCCGCATAGTCACGACCTCACCATGAAGCTGTTTGCGCAAGCCGGCCTGCATGCGCGCGTGGTGCAACTCGCCAACGAGAAGCAGACCATCGTCAATCTCGTCGCGGCCGGGCTGGGCGTTGCCATCGTGCCGCGATGGACGTCGCGCATGGTCGCGCGCGGCGTTCGATACATTCCGCTCGCGGCATCCGATATGAACCGGTTGCCGCTCGCCGCCGCATGGGCGCGCGGCACCCGCGATCTCGTCCGGGATGAAATGCTGGAGATGCTCAGCGCCTCCCTCAGGCGCTATGCGAAGGAGGCTTGAACACACGCGATGGAAATGTCGATAGGGGTCCGCAATGAGTCGATACGGAGATTGAATTGCTCCCTCAAATCGCCCGCGCCGGCCGCCGCTTTTGAAGTAGGGATGCCCGCCCGGCCGTGCTATTCGTGGCTAGCGGACCGACCCTTGAGGTCCTGTTTTCCGAGGTTTCCTCATTGATCGACAAGCTCGAACTTCTGCTGGCGCTCGCGAAGGAGCGGCATTTCGGGAGGGCCGCGGAAGCCTGCGGCGTGACCCAGCCGACGATGTCGACCAGCCTCAAGCAGCTCGAGGAAATCCTCGGCGTCGTGCTGGTGCAGCGCGGCTCCCGCTTCCAGGGCTTTACCCCGGAAGGCGAACGCACGCTCGATTGGGCGCGGCGTATCGTCGGCGACACCCGCGCGATGAAGCAGGAGATCAACAGCCTCAAGGACAAGCTCTCCGGCGAAATCAGGATTGCCGCGATTCCGACGGCGCTCGGCATGGTGGCGTCGCTGACGACGCCGTTCCGCGCGCGCTATCCCGATGTGCTGTTTCGCATCCGCTCCTGCACCTCGGCCGAGGTGCTGGGGCTTCTGGAAAATCTCGAGGTCGATGCGGGGCTGACCTATACCGAGAACGAGCCGATCGGGAAAGTTCGCACCATTCCGCTCTATAACGAGAGCTATCGGCTGCTGACGGCGCCCGACGCCATGTTCGGCGATCGCGAGCAGGTGACCTGGAAGGAGGTCGGCCAGGTGCCGCTGTGCCTGCTGACACCGGACATGCAGAACCGGCGCATTATCGATCGCGCGCTGCGTTCGGTCGGCGCGGAGGCGACGCCGACGCTGACGTCGAACTCGCTGCTGGTGCTCTATACGCACGTCAAGACCGGGCGCTGGGCCAGCGTGATGCCGGCGAAGCTCGCGGAGACGCTGGGGCTGGCCGATGCTGTCCGCAGCATTCCGATCGTCGATCCCGTCGTCGATTACAGCGTCGGTCTGGTGATTACCCAGCGCGACCCGATGACGCCGCTGATTGCGGCACTGGTGCAGGTCGCGCGCGAGGTCGCACCCAGCCTGGAATAAGCGGGGGTCAGGCGGCTTCGGAAAGATTCGCCTTTTCGCCTTGCTGACTGCGCGGCAGCGTGATGCGCACGACGGTGCCGCTTCCGAGCTTCGAGCGCAGCCGCATCGAGCCGCCATGCAGGCTGGTCAGCGAGCGCGCGATGGCAAGGCCCAGTCCCGAACCCTGATAGGTCTTGGTGAGCTGGCTCTCGACCTGTTCAAACGGCTTGCCGAGCCGGCGCAGCGAATCGGGTGCGATGCCGATGCCGGTATCTGCGATCATCAGGACGATCGAATCCGGCAGCACATGGCTGCGCACCGTGACCCGGCCGTCGTCGGGGGTGAACTTCACTGCGTTCGACAGCAGGTTGACGAAGATCTGCTTGACCGCGCGGCGGTCGGCGAGGACGGAGATGGTGCTTCCGATATCGGCATCCAGCGTCAGGTTCTTGTCCTCGGCGCGCCCGGACACCACGCGCAGCGACTCCGCCAGCAGTTGCGACAGGTCGAGCGGTTCCATGTCGAGCTTCATGCGCCCGGCCTCGATCTTCGACATGTCAAGGATGTCGTTGATGACTTCGAGCAGGTATTTTCCCGATGTCAGGATGTCGTGGCAGTATTCCTGGTACTTGTCGGAGCCGAGCACGCCGAACATGCCGCTGCCCATGATCTCGGAAAAGCCGATGATGGCGTTCAGCGGCGTGCGCAATTCGTGGCTCATGTTGGCGAGGAACTTCGACTTGGCCTGGTTGGCTTCCTCGGCGCGGTTCTTCTCCTGCGAATATTTTTCCGCGAGGTCGGCCAGTTCGGCCTGCGAGCGCTTCAAATCGAGCACGTTGGCGCGCAGGCGGCTGTCGTTTTCGATCAACTTCTGCTCGTGCGCCTTGATCCGGGTGATGTCGGTGCCGACGGAGACGTAGCCGCCGTCCTTGGTGCGGCGCTCGCTGATGTGCAGCCAGCTGCCGTCGTCGAGCTGGGCTTCGAAGGTGCGCGCGCCCGGCGTCTGCACGCCGGTCTCCTGCAGCCGGGTGCGGACTTCCGGCATGCTGCCGACTTCGATCACGGTCTCGTAGGACGTGCCGGGGGCTACCGCCGTATCCGGCAGCTTGTGCAGGCGCTGGAAATGCGAGTTGCACAGCACGAGGCGGTCGTCGGCATCCCACAGCACGAAGGCCTCCGGGATGGTTTCGATCGCATCCCGCAGCCGCAGGTCGGCTTCCACGGTCTTTTCGGCGAGGCTCTTCTGCTCGGTGACGTCGACGGCGATGCCGATCAGGTGCAGGCTGTTGTCGGCCATGGCCTGGCTGAGCTCGCAGCGCACGCGCAGCCAGATCCAGTGGCCGCCGGTATGCTGCATGCGGAAGCTCTGGTCGATGTGGTCGATCTTGCCCTGGATCATCTGGTCGGCGATCGCGAACAGGTCGATGTCGTCGGATTTCACCAGCGCATTGACCTCGCCGAAGGTGAGGAGGTCGTTGCGGGATTCGAGCCCGAGCAGGGTGAACATCGACTGCGACCAGAAAATCCGGCCGCGCGACAGGTCCCAGTCCCACAATCCGCAGCGGCCGCGGTTGAGCGCGGTGTCGATCCGGCCGCGCACCGCGTCGTTGATGAGGTCGCCCTCGCGGGCGCGGGTGGATTGCCAGTGGAAGGCGAAGCCGAGGATCAGCACGACGAAGCCGGTGGTTGCCGACAGCGTCACCGACAGCGCGGCATCCGAGCCCCAGAACGGATCGTTCTTTTCCTGCACGACGATGACCTGGCCCGGCAGCGACTTGATCAGCCGCGAAGTCGCCATGGCACCGTTGCCGTTCGGAAGCGTAATGTCGCTGACGACGCCCTGCTGCGCCGGCGCGGCCAGCAATTGCGCCATGCTGATTACGTCAAGCGCGTTCTCGCCGTCGCCGACGCCGCTCGGGGCAGGGAGACGGCCGAGCACGCGGTAGTCGGCGCCGGTGATGATGACGTGGCGGCCCGAGGCGACAGCCCAGTTCGGAATCATGTCAGGCAGCAGGCTCTGCAGCCGCTCGAAGCTGGCGGCGCGGTCCTGCCGCGAGGAAGCGAGGCGGTCGAGGCGTTCGGTCAATAGATCGGTGAGGGCGGAGACGTCGCGCTTCATCGCGGCGCGCTTCTGCCGGCTCTGGTCGATCACCTGGACGAACGCGCCGAGGCAGATGGTGATCAGGAACGCAATGATGAGCGTCGGCACGGCGCGGCGAAGCGCCGGCTCTGCGGTGAGGAGCCGGTGATAGGCAGGCTTCGCGATCGACTGCGCCAATCCCTTGATCGAATCGGATTGGACGCACGCGTTCGCCGCATGCGCGCGCGTCATGCTCTAGACCCCCGCCGAAGGCTCTTTGCACACAATTTCCGGAAGAACCCCATGTCTTCCGAATCATAGCGATTTGAATCCAGATTTTTGGGGCTGTCGAGAGTCAACGAATTGTTAACGCGAAATAAATCTTGTCCAACGCGAAATTGAACCGCCGAAAGCGAGTCCGAAACGGGAACGAAGCGCGACGTCACATGCGTTGTGGCTCGGCGTGACTGATGACGCGCTTGATGGTCGGGAACGCGCGACGCAGCGCGCGCTCGATCTCGTCGACTTTCTCATGAACCTTGATGACGCTCATCGACGGCGCGGCGCGGCAGTGGAAGTTGACGATTTCGCCGGCGTCGGTGTCGCGGACCCGCACGTTGTGGATGTCGTGAATCGCGCCGTCGCCGGCAAAGCGTGACAGCGCGGCCTTGATGGTCTCGACGCGTTCGGGCGCAGCGTCGGTGCCATGCGGCAGTTCCGGCTCCAGCGGCTCGATATGGGTGTCGACCTCGACGTCCTCGCCGAAATCCTCGCGGATGCTGCGCTCCAGGTCATGGGCGATGTCGTGCGCGGCGTTGAGTTCCATGTCGCCGTCGACTTCGAGGTCGATGCTGACCGTCAGCTTGCCGCCGAGGTCGTGTACCGTGACGTGGTGGACGGCGAGGCCGGAATTGCGGGCGATCACCATGATCCGTTCGCGCACGCTCTCATTGTCGCGCGCGACAGGCACGGCGGTGAACGTCAGGTCGGCGTCGCCAAGCGCTTCGCTGACGGCCTGCTGCGCCGTCTTCTTGATCGCCTCGACGCGGTCGATCGGGTAGGTGCGCGGCACCTTTGCGATGGCGTCGATGAAATAGGTCGGCCCGACCATGCGAACGCGCAGGCGTTCGACGTCGACCACGCCGGGCACGTTGCGGATGGCGACCACAGCCTTCTCCGAGACGCCATCCGGCGCGCGATCCAGCAGGGTTTCGATGGTGGAGCGCCCGAGCCGCAGGCCGAGAATCGATATCATCACGGCAACCGCGATGGCGGCGACCGAATCGCCCCAAGCATAGCCGAGGCCGGTCAGCGCCAGCCCGATGATGACGGCGGTCGAGCCGAGCACGTCGGAGGCGAAATGGAGCGCGTCAGCCGCCAGCGCCTGGCTCTGCGTGGCGCGCGCCGTGCGATGCAGCGCCCGCGCGCGCCAGAAATTGACCGCGATGTCGATCGCCAGCACCACGAAGGCGATCGCCGACAGCGTCGGCGGCGGCGCGCCCTCGCGCAGGCGGCTCCAGGATTCGACCAGGATGCCGCCGGCCAGTACGTAGAGCAGGGCGATGACGAACAGCGCCGACAGGCTCTCGAACTTGCCGTGGCCGTAATGGTGTTCGTCGTCGGCGGGCAGGTCCGATACCCGCACCACCAGCCAGGTGATGATGGTCGCGATCACGTCGACCGAGGAGTGCAGGGCTTCCGAGATCAGCGCCAGCGAGCCGATCGCGATGCCGACCGCGAATTTGGCCGCGGCCATGCTGGCGCTGGCGAAGATCGAGATCGCGGCGACGTTGGTCTTGATGGAGGAAGGGCCTGTCATGGGCGGCGGTTTAGCAGGGCGTCGGTCAAGATCAAAGCGGAGTGGCGGAGGCGCTATCGCAACTCACTTGCAGGTGTGCTGTTGCGAACTGTTACGATTCTAAACGGCCATACTGCTTCACATAAGAGAACAGTCGTTGCGAAAGAAGCGCCATTTCTCCACATACTCGGATTGTCATACCCGCCACCGGGTCTCGCCTTCGGCGAGCCCGATGACAGGCTCCGGCGGGTATCCAGTACGCTGCGCTCTCCCGTTTCAATCACGGTTGCCTCTGGAATACTGGGTCCCCCGCCTTCGCGGGGGACGACAAGTGAATGTGCGTCCGCGTTCTCGCGGCATGTCTCGCCTGAGTTGTTCGAATTCTTCGCCCCACGAAGAGAAGGCGCAGGGAATGCCGGGTGCTTGCTGCACCCGCGGTCTCGCGTGCAATAAGTGCGAAGAGTGCGCACACGAGCATATAGGTACAGTCGGAGCATTCCGGCATTCCCTGCGCAGTGGTTTTACGGCTTATGCCGGGCTCTCCCTGGAGACGAATTCCTCTTGCCTCCATCGCTGCCGGCTTGACGGCCGATCGTCTCCGGTAGGAAACCATCCGCCACCGACAGCTTGACGCCAGCCACGGGCGCCAGGACCACACGGTTTTGCCGTACGCTTCAGCGCCGTACGTCTTGCGCGGCAAGCTCGCTCACGGAAATCCGCCCTGCGAACATGATCACGCGCCCGACGCTGCCGCGTCCACCGCAACCCGTCCCAACAATCGTGACGATGGCCGACGCCCCTCTGGCGGGACGGGATGGCGAGAATTGTAGGGGTGATTTGGGGTAATCGCGAAAGGGAATGTTTTTGCCGCTGGGGCTGGACCGGGCAAATCACTTTGAAGCCGCTACAGAAATTCGATTTTACGCGCACACGGCAGATTGCCCGACGGGCAGAAATTTGCGGTCCATGCGGCGTATCGGTGCGCTGGATTGTCAACCGTCAACAGGCCGCAGCATTTCGCGTGCGTTTCAGCATCCATCAAGGCGGGAACATTTGGCAACAGGTAAAGTTATCTCGTTTCGGAAATTGTGTATGGCCCCAACCGTGCCGCGACGGATATCTTTCGGCTGGGCCGAACGGTGCCCTGAACTGCAAGAGAGGAAAGCCCATGCTCAGGAAATTGATGTTGGCTGCGTTCGTTCTGACATTCGCGGGCGGCGCAGCGTTCGCGCAGGACGCTTGCGAAACCAAGGCTGTCGGCAAGGATGGCAAGCCGCTCGCCGGCGCGGCGAAGACGTCGTTCATGAAGAAGTGCATGGCCGATGCCTGCGCAACCAAGGCCGTAAGCGCTGATGGAAAGCCGCTTTCGGGTGCAGCTAAAACCAGCTTCCTGAAGAAGTGCGAGAAGGGAGCCTGAGCCGCGGGATATTCATTCCTCGCGGGATTGCCGAGGCCGGAGGTCATTGAAGGAGCGCGGCACGGAACTGTTTTTCGCGAGGTGCGTTTCCGTTCATCGAACATCTGGAGGGTGTCATGAACGGTATCATCTATCTGATCGGACTCATCGTGGTCATAGGTGCGATTCTTTCATTCCTGGGCTTGCGATAACCTTGCAGGCAATCGTCGTTATCGATCAGGGCCATGTGGTGCCGCCGCATGGCCCTGATTTTTTTGACTCGCTTCGATAGCGGTTGAATTGATGCGTCGCGCGAATTCGTGTGCGATGCCAGAACTCCCGCTTGTGGCCCTTGCTCGTGGATCGCCAGGACAAGCCCGGCCATGACGAAGACGCGCAATCCGCAGCGCTCCAGCGTCTATCTGAATGTTGCATGAACCCTTTGCGCGCTTGTGCCGAAGGTGCGGTCTGGGTGTCGAAGGTCACACTCATTGCACGCCCATGACCAACCGCATTGAACGGTGTCTGCTCGACGCTGCGACTGAGGTTTGGTGTCCAACCAAAGGAGAGCAACACCATGAAGTCCAATATCATGAAGCTGGCGGGCCTCACCGCCGTCGCGCTTGTCGCCATCGCGTCTTCGGGCTCGGCATTCGCGGGCAGTTCGCCGTTCTGTTTCGCGGGCGGTCCAACACCGAAGCACGTCTGCGATGCGATCAAGGCCAATCAGAAGCCGAAGAACGCCGTTGCCGGTCCGGGCTTCAAAGCCGTCGGAAGCAATGGTGCGGGGATGAACTCCGGCCGTTTTGGTCGCTGATGTTCCGGTAGGGCGCGAGCGGTGGTCAGGCGATTCGGTGCCGGTGCGCCCGGCATCGTAGCGCCTGGCTGCGGGCGGCAGCGCGCGCAGGAGCGCCATGAAAGAACCCCGCGCGATGCGGGGCTCTTTGCTTATACCTTCATGTTGCTTATTTCTTCATGGTGCCGCCGGGCGATGCGGCATCACCCTTCTTCCCGACAGAGCCGGCAGTGCCCGCACCCTGCGTGCTTGGATCCCTGGAGGAAGGCATCGAACTTCCCGTGGTCGTGGCGGGCGTACCGTCGTTCTTCATGGCCGGGCCGCCACCCGTCGTGCTGCCGTTCATGCTGTCTCCCGTGGTCGTCTTCGACCCTGCCGGTCCGCCAGCCTTCGAGTCGCCGCCTGCCGTGTTCGGAGATTGGGCGAATGACATGGTGCTCACGAGCGCCAGGGTCGCAGCCAGTCCCACAATCGATTTTACCTTCATGTTCGTTTCCTTCCGCTTCTGCCCTTGCAGATGCAATCCGATATCGGTGCGTTCGTTCCTACGCACGAGTTGGCAAGATGGTCAGGGCTCGGGAAGTGTTCAAAAGTGAACCGATCTCGGGGCGGAAACAGCATGGTGCTCGCCATAAACGGACGACGGCCAAAATGTCTTAAGCGATCGTTAGGTCATCGCTGCTTAACTGGGCCAATGAAGGCTATTGTCGCGGCATCGGTATTCTGTATCGTTTTCTCGCTGGCGGACCGCGCGCTGTTCGCCGGCCGGCTCGTCGAGTCCGTGCCCGTGTTTGCAAAGGCGATCGCCAAGGGCTTTTTCGGCTGAAGCGCCGGCCAGCCTTTGGATCTTCTGCAATAGATCAATCCGATTGCCGCCGACGAACCAGCGACGGGCTCTCCGCGCGTACGGCGGGTTCGCGGCCGAGCCTGGATCGCAACTCCATGAGGTCCACGAAGACGTCGGCCTGACGCCGCAATTCGTCGGCGATCATCGGTGGCTGGCTCGATATCGAGGAAACCACCGTCACGCGGACGCCGCGGCGCTGGACTGCCGCGACCAGGGGGCGGAAGGAGCCGTCGCCCGAGAACAGGACCATCTGGTCGATTTGATCGGCAAGCTCCATGGCGTGGACCGCAAGCTCGACGTCAATGCTTCCCTTCACCTTGCGGCGACCGCCGGCGTCAATGAACTCCTTCACCGGCTTGGTGACCACGGTGTAGCCGTTGTAGCTGAGCCAATCGGTCAGCGGGCGGAGCGACGAATACTCCTGATCCTCGAGGACCGCGGTGTAATAGAACGCGCGCAGCAAGGTGCCGTGGCCTTCGAACTCCCTGAGGAGGCGTTTGTAGTCGATGTCGAAGCCGAGCGTGCGCGCGGTTGCGTGCAGGTTGGCGCCGTCGATGAAGAGCGCAAAGTGATTGGGGCGGAACGACATTGATGTTGACCAGCGCCTTGTTTGCCAACAAGAGCGAAGCGACTTCTCGTCTCAAGCTCTGGTTGGATTGACTTGAACAATAAAACTTAGATTGCAACGGCATTCCACGAGCAACATGCCGTGCGCAACACGTCGTGCGCACACGGCAGCAAGTTATATTCCATTACTTAAGGCTCAAATTGTGTTTTCGCCTTGCGAAACATGCGGCCTCAGGGCCGTCTATGTCGGTTTTCAGCAAATTTTGTTCAAATCTTTGAACCCGCAAGGGGATCCGATGACATATTACCACCGAGCAAATTGTAAGGATAGCAATGCCGCATCGATTGCCTGTCTTCGAAGCCCTGTTGGAAAAGCGTGGCCGCGCGTGGCGATGGAGCGTTTGTACGGCCGAAGGACAGGTCGTCATGCAGGGGGCGGAAAGCCGACGGGCATCTGCCAGATACCAGGCGAACCGAGCGCTTTTCCAGATGCTGCTGTGCGCCCCTTATGCATATGTCCATCGGCGCAATGGCAGCCGCAAGGCGGGCAGCCAATCCGGCCATTCACGTTCCAGCACCTGATTCCGCGACGGCCGCGCGCCGCCCGCGAAGGCGTGGAGGTTCGGTTTCGCCGAAGCCGGCTACCAGACAGGGTTGAGCAATGCCTGACCGGCATCGCATAATCTCCCAGCCATCCGGGAGAACGGCGATGCAAATGCGGGTCTTTGGGCGGACGGGAATGCAACTCTCGGTGCTGGGCTTTGGCTGCGGCGCCGTCGGCGGAATCATGGTGCGCGGCGACCCTGCCGACCAGGAGCGCACCGTCGCGCGGGCGATCGCAGCCGGGGTCAATTACTTCGACACCGCGGTTTTGTACGGCGACGGCGAGTCGGAAACTAACCTTGGCCGCATCCTGCAGAAGCTGAAGCCGGCCAATGCCGTGGTCGGCACCAAGGTCCGGCTGGCGCCCGGCGAGTTCGGCCGCATCGGCGATGCCGTAAGGGAATCGCTGGAAGGCAGCCTGGCGCGACTGCGCCTCGATCGGGTCGACATCCTGCATCTCCACAACAGCATCACCGACAACGGCGGCGGCTCGGCGCTGAGCGCCCGGCAGGTGCTCGACGAGGTGGTGCCGGCGTTCGAGCGCCTGCGTGAGCAGGGAAAGATTCGATTTCTCGGGATGACGGCCGTCGGCGACACGGCGGCACTGCATCAGGTGATCGAGGCGCGCGTCTTCGACAGCGCCCAGATCGTCTACAACATGCTCAATCCGTCCGCCGCGGAAGCGTTGCCGCCGAACTATCCGGCACAGGACTACGGTCGGCTGTTCGACAAGACCACGGCCGCCGGCGTTGGCGTGGTCGGCATCCGCGTGCTGGCCGGCGGCGCATTGTCGGGCTCGGCCGAGCGTCACCCGATCGCCAGTCCGCCGCCGGAGCCGATCGGTTCGGCCATGAGCTATGACGCCGACATCGAACGCGCGCTTCGTCTGCGGCCGCTGGTCGAGGAAGGGTTCGCCGCCAGCCTGACCGAAGCCGCCACGCGGTTTGCAATCTCTCACCCGGCGATGGGTACGATCCTGGTCGGCATGGCGACGCCGCAACAGTTCGACGACGCGCTCGCTGCCGTGGAAAAAGGACCGCTACCGCAGGCCGCGCTCGACCGCCTGTCTGTGTTGAGGCAGGCGTTCGCCGGCGAGGCGCGATGACATTGCGATCCGTTGTCCTGGAGGCTTCACGCGGTACGGATCGGATGGCGAAGTAGCCGCCGATGGGTTCAGCGGTCGATGCCGGCGGATGTTCGTTCGCCGAACGGCAAAATGGCAGATGACGGTGTCGATGCTCTCGCCTGGCATTCGGAGCCTGCGTCCATGCTGTGCCAGCCAGGCCTGGATCCTGGCGATGGAAGTCCGGCCGAGCCCGGCCATCTCCGAAAGCTCGCGCCTCGTGTGCAGCGATACGATCTCGGGAAGAAACAGGATGCGATCGGAAGCGCGCCGGACGACGAACGATGCGTACGGCGCATTCGTTACCAGCTGAACGATTCTGGCCGGCAGATCGATGCCGGAAGTGACGGCAATGTTCTTTGCTTTCGTCATATCAAGTAACTTGAAAACCTTAGGTAGAAGCAAGTGGTCGGCATTTTTGAATCGTTTCCAGGTTGACCGCAATAAAATTGAGGTTCGCTGCGTCAAATCATCACGGGACGCGCTCTGCGCACGTGATGATTTAGAATTAGAACAATTTGAAATTTTCCTTTTTCAAGATCGGTGTGCGTCGATGTTTCGTTGCCTGGTTGCCACAGATGCACTCCGTCGCGCACTTACGCCGTCACCTTAGATGACTTCTACTCGCCGACTCCATCTCGGAAGTTAGAACGACTTCGTGGGAGTTGAGGTGAAAGTATGATTTCTGAAATTGGGAATGCTGTTCGCGCTGTTTCGTTGGGCGCGGTGAGTTACCTTGCTTTATCTGTAACCTTTGCGAGCGGTCAGAAATCATTCGCGCAGTCTAGTCTACCGCCCGTCACGGTGGATGCGCCAAGCCAGCAGCGCGCGCGGCAGGCAGCACCGAGATCGCAGACCTCTTCGTCGCGCGTACAACGGCGCGCGGCTGCGCCGGCGCCCCGCCGTGTGGTGCCCGTCCCGTACTTGACGCCGTCCACCGGAACGCTCGGGGCACCTCCGGCTCCGTACGCCGGCGGACAGGTGGCGACCGGCGGCAGCTTGGGACTTCTCGGCAATCGCGGCGTGATGAATACGCCCTTCAACCAGACCAGCTACACGGCGCAGCTCATTGCAAACCAGCAAGCGCGCACGGTCGGCGACGTTCTTTTCAACGATCCCTCGGTGCGAACCAAGACACCCGCCGGCAACGGTGTCGACGGCCTCTACATCAGAGGTTTCTATTACGACAGTGGCGACTACGCGATGAACGGCCTCTATGGAATGGCGCCGTTCTATTCGACATCGGCGAATTTCCTCGAACGTGTCGAGGTTCTGAAGGGGCCAAGTGTGCTGCTGAACGGAATGCCGCCCGCCGGCGCAATCGGAGGCAGCATTAACCTGGTCACGAAGAGCGCTCCCTATTTCGACGTCACGCAACTGACCGCACTTTACGCATCGAAGTCGCAGTTCGGATTGCAAGCCGATGTAGCCCGGCGCTACGGCGACAACAAGGAATGGGGAGTCCGGTTCAATGGCTTGGGACGAGGCGGATCGACCGCGTTTGACCGGCAGACCGATGAGTTCGGCAACGCCGCGCTCAATCTCGATTACCGCGGCGAACGAGTACGCTTCTCCACGGACATCGGTTACCAGGCAGAAAATCTCAATCCGCCGCTGCGGTTCCTGACGTTCACCTCCAGTCCTCCTTTCGCCACCACCATTCCGGTCCCAGCCTTGCCGAAGCCTGGCGCCAACTACATGCCTGACTGGGCGACATGGAAGCCGAAAGATGCGTGGGCGATGACGCGCGGCGAAGTCGATCTGACCGAGTCGGTCACTGCCTATGGCGCGGTTGGATACCACAGGAGCGAGATCGACTACATTTATCCATCGCCGCGCATCACAAACGCCAACGGCAATTGGACGGCCGCTCCCTTCAATGGGCGTGACGTCTACGACAATTATGCGGGTGAGGTCGGCGTTCGCGCCTCGGTCGACACCGGCCCCGTCAACCATTTGCTGACCGCCAACTACTCGACCTTCGAGCGGGATTACAATTCGTTTGGAAAGGCAGGCGCGGCCGTCAGCTCAAATCTGTACAACCCGGTCCCGATCCCATTCCCGAACTTCGCCACCATCGTCCAGAATCTTCAGACCCAGACCAAGCTCACCAGTATCGGCGTCGCTGACACGATGTCGATGTTCAACAACAGGCTTCAGTTCATCGTTGGGGCCAGACGACAGACGGCGGGTGCGGAGAGCGTAAACCTCCTGACGTCAGCCAGATCGAGCGTCGATGTTCCGACCTGGAGTCCCGGCTACGCAGTGATCGTGAAGCCGGTGGAGAACATCTCGCTCTACGCGAACTACATCGAGGGCCTCAAGGCGCCGGAAGTCGTTGCTGGAGCCACGACGTACTCGAATGTAGGCGAAATCATTCCGCCCGCTCAGACCAAGCAGAAGGAGGCCGGCGTCAAGGTCGATATGGGCCGTATCACCGCAACGGCGAGCGTGTTCGATATCACCAGCCCGAACACGATGTCGGTTGCGGTACCCGGACAGGTACTTCCCGCCAGGCGACTTGCCGGTGAGCAGCGCAATCGCGGCATGGAACTGTATGTCTTTGGCGAGGTGGTGCCGACGCTCCGGGTTCTCGGCGGCGTGACGCTGATCGACGGCGAGGTGGTCAAGCAAGCCGTCTCTGTCGGACCAACCATTATCAGCTACAACGGCAAGACACCTGTTGGTGTGTCGGCGGTCAATGTCAATTTCGGTACCGAATGGGACACGCCCTTCGTGAACGGCCTGACGTTGACGGGCAGGGTTGTCTATACTAGCGAAAGTTACGCCAACGACGCGAACACGCAGGAGCTGCCAGCATGGACGCGGGTCGACCTCGGTGCGCGCTACACGTTCCTGTCGCCATGGAACGGCAAGCCGATCGTCGTGCGCGCTAACGTCGAGAACGTCTTCAACGAAGCTTATTACAATTCCTATCGTACGGTCAGCAGTGCCGTATCCCTTGGTGCTCCGCGCACCTATCTGCTGTCGACGACGTTCAATTTTTGAAGTGCGTGTTATAACGCCGAGCCATGTCCGACAGGTCCCGGCGCTGCGAAGCCGCGCTTACGCGCGGCACCGCGTCCGGGATGCGATCGGCAGCCTACAGCGCCACCACGATCTTGCCGAGGTGCTTGTTGGCTTCCATGTGCTCGAACGCCTTGCCGATCTCGTCAAAGGGATAGACCTTGTCGATCGGCAGTTGCAGCTTTCGCGATTCTACCGCGCCCCAGATGTCCTTGCGGACCTCGTCGTAAATTTCGCGGATTTCCTCGATGGTGCGGGTGCGGAAGGTGACGCCGATATAGTTGATGCGGCGCGCGGCGTGCAGGTCGAAATTGAAGTCGCCATGGGTGCCGCCGAGCCGGCCGACATTGACGATGCGGCCCTTGACCTTGGTCGCCTTCAGATTCTGGTTCGCGACCGGGCCGGAGACCTGGTCGACGATGAGGTCGACGCCCTCGCCGCCGGTGGCCTGCAGCACCTGGTCGACCCAGCCGGGATCCTTCGAGTCCACCGCGAGGTCGGCGCCGAATTCCTTCAGGCGGCCGCGCCGCATCGCATCCGTCGACGAGCCGATCACGAGTTTGGCGCCCTTGAACTTTGCAATCTGCATCGCCATCAGGCCGACGCCGGAACTCGCGCCCTGGATCAGCACGGTCTGGCCCGGCTGTAGCGCGCCGTTGGTCACGACGGCGTTGTGCATGGTGGTGATGGCGACGGGAAGGGTGCAGGCCTCCTCGAAGTTCATGTTCGAGGGGGAACGGAACAGGCGGCGATGATCGGCAAGCATATATTCCGCGAACGCCGCCGCGCCCGAGCCCATGATCTTGTCACCGACCTTGACGCCCTTCGCATCGGGGCCGAGCTCGGCGACTTCACCCGCCCATTCCATGCCGAGCACGGTGCCGACGCCGCCCGCGCCGCCGTGCACATGGCCCTTGGTCATGCCGAGGTCGGCGCGGTTGAGGCCGCAGGCGTGGACCTTGACCAGCACTTGCGTGCCTTTCGGCGAGGGTTTTGCGACGTCGGCGATTTCAGCGCCGTTGGCACCGTAGACATAGGCTTTCATGGGCTTCTCTTTATTGTTCTTCCGCTGATATCAAGCCGCCTATTCGGCGGCCTGGCGTTGCGCGCCCGACACCATGGCTTCGAGCCGGCTCTGGATGATGGCCTCCGCGTCGCGCATGATGCGCGAGACCAGTTCGGCGCAGGTCGGGATGTCGTGGATCAGGCCCTGAACCTGGCCGGCCGACCAGATGCCTTCGTCGGCATCGCCGGTCGCATAGACCATCTTGCCGCGGGCGCCGGCGACGAGTTCGCGGACGTCCTCGAACTTGGCACCTTCCTTCTCCATCGCGACCACCTTGGTCGAGATCGCGTTCTTGGCGACGCGCGAGGTGTTGCGCATAGTGCGGAAGATCAGTTCGGTCTCGCGCTCGTCATTGGCGACGATGCGTTCCTTGACCAGCTGGTGGATCGGGCTCTCCTTGGTGCACATGAAGCGCGTGCCCATGTTGATGCCCTCGGCACCCAGTGCGAGCGCGGCAACGAGGCCGCGGCCGTCGCCGAAGCCGCCCGAGGCGATCATCGGGATCTTGATCTTGTCCGCGGCGGCCGGGATCAGGATCAGGCCCGGCGTGTCGTCCTCGCCGGGATGGCCGGCGCATTCGAAACCGTCGATCGAGATCGCATCGACGCCCATGCGTTCCGCCGACAGGCCGTGACGGACGCTGGTGCATTTGTGGATGATCTTGATGCCGTGCTTCTTGAACTCGGTGACGTGTTCCTGTGGCTTGTTGCCCGCGGTTTCCACGATCTTGATGCCGGCCTCGATGATGGCCTGGCGGTATTCCGCGTAAGGCGGCGGCTTGATCGCGGGCAGAATGGTGAGATTGACGCCGAACGGCTTGTCGGTCATGTCGCGGCAGCGCGCGATTTCCTTGGTGAGATCTTCCGGCGTCGGCTGCGTCAGCGCCGTGATCAGCCCGAGCGCGCCGGCATTGGCAACGGCCGCGACCAGTTCGGCACGCCCGACCCATTGCATCCCGCCCTGGACGATCGGGTGCTCAACGCCAACGAGTTCGGTGAATCGCGTCTTCATGTCTGCCCTCTGTTTCCTCCGCCGCGGGACACCGCGTGCGACTTTTGTGAGATTTCGAGCGGCAGGATGCCGTCACCCCCTGCAAAAGTCTACCGGGCAGGGCAGGGATTAGGGCAACGCCATCATGCAAAAGCGGGGAGTTTGTTTCCGCGGGATGGATAATTGCGCAAAGCCTCGCGGCGTTGCGAGAGCTCCGCTGTTCGCAGTCTTGCTTGGCGCGCGTTGCCTGTGCCGCGTTGAGGCAACGCTCTTCACGGTAAACTGACACGCACTACAAGTGCGGTTGTGCTAATCTACCTGGACAAGTTCTGCGTATGTGCGGTCCAGGCGCATGCCCGAGGATCCAGACAGGAAATGCCCCCCACCCGAGCGGCGTCGGCTAATTGCACTGGCGGTCGCGGCAGGATTGGTGCTGGGCATGGCGGGCCCCGTATCCGCCCAGTTTTTCAATTTCGGAGGATATCAGCAGCGGCAAGCGCCGCAGCGCGGCGGCGGCTGGTTTGGCAACGAACAACGCGGTGGCGGCTGGTTCGGTAACGAGCAGCGCGGTGGTGGCTGGTTCGGCAGCGACCCGTTTTACCAGCAGCCGTACACGCCGCCGCCACGGCACAGCCGGCAAGCGGCCCCGGCGCGCGAGGATTTTTCAAGGGCGCCGCCGCCCGAGAAGCGCAGCACGGTACCCGAGCGCCACATCCTGGTGCTCGGTGACTCCATGGCGGACTGGCTCGCCTACGGGCTCGAAGGCGTTTATGCCGACCAGCCCGAGACGGGCGTGATCCGCAAGCACAAGACGGGTTCCGGCCTGATCAAATATCAGCCGAAAGGCAGTCCGGCCGATTGGGCCACGGCCGCCAAAGGCATTCTCGCCACCGAAAAAGCGGACGCCATCGTCGTCATGCTCGGGCTCGATGACCGCGTCGCGATCCGCGAGCCCGCATCCGAGAAGACGGACAAGCCGGCGGAGAAGAAGGACACCAAGGCCAAGCCGGATGGCAAGCCTTCGGACGAAAAGACCACGGCAAAGGCCGATGGTTCAGCCAAACAGGTGGATTCCGAACTGGCACCGGAGGATGTCGCCGACACCAACGGCGTGCGGCCAGGCGCAACTCCGGAGAAGAGCGCAGGCTCGACGAGTGGGTTGCGTGAGTTCCGCGAGAAACGCTGGGACGATTTGTACCGGGACAAGATCGACGAGATGATCGGCGTGCTCAAGGCCAAGGGGGTGCCGGTGCTGTGGGTCGGGCTGCCGGCGGTGCGCGGCACCAAGGCGATGTCCGACACGGCGTTTCTGGATACGCTCTATCGCGAAGCGGCGGGCAGGGCGGGCATCACCTATGTCGATGTCTGGGATGGGTTCGTCGATGAGGCCGGGCGCTTTCTGCAGCAAGGCCCCGATTTCGAGGGGCAGATCCGAAAGTTGCGGTCCTCCGATGGCGTGTACTTCACCAGGGCCGGCGCGCTCAAACTCGCACATTATGTCGAGCGCGAACTCAGCCGGCTATGGGCCGCGCGCTCCGCGCCGATCGTGCTGCCCACCGAGCCGGCGATCCCCGACGCCAGTGCGCGGCCGGATCAGCCGGCGCCGCGTCCGCTGGCCGGACCGGTCGTTCCATTGGTCGGCTTTACCGTGAGCGCGGACAAATTACTGGGCGCTCCCGGCGCGCGGACAGTGACGATCGACGCGGAAGCCGCACGGCTCTTGATCAGAGGCGAGCCGCTGCCGGCTCCCGCCGGGCGCGCTGACGATTTCGCCTGGCCGCGACGCGAAATAGGACGCGATGGAGCCAAGGGCGAAACGCCGATGGCGTCGACATCGCTCGATGCCAACGCTCGGGCGCAGGCGGCACCGCCAAAGCCGAAAAAACCTCGCCGCTAATTCTCGCCTGGCTATGTCTGCAAGCGTGTGGAACTGCGCAAGCCTTCAGCCGCCGGCTGTGGCTCAATGACAACACTTGACATCAAATCGTGTAAATGAAGCCGCAATAGCGCTGGCCTGACTTTGTTCCGCCCCGATTGGATCGCGACCCTTGGCGTGTCGGATTCGGTAAGCGGGGGACGAAATGTTTTCCAGCAGCTGTGCCAGTAGTTCGTACGTCGACATCAAAGCCGGCCCCGTTGGCATTCGCGCGGCTTTGAGTTCGGGCTCCGGTCCGCGGCGCATCGCGCAAGGCTTCCTCATCATCGTTGGCGCCGCTTCGCTGGCGGGCTGCGTACAAACCCATGTTGCCGCCAACAAGTCCGAAGCGGTCTCGCCAGTTCGCCAGGCATACCAGCAAACCAGTCGGGGCGCATCGCTCACACACCGGCGCGTGGCGGCCGCGAGAAAGCACGCGCCTGCCGCGTCGAACAGGAAGCCGGCCGCGACAGAGGGCGCATCGCACGGCATCGCCAGTTACTACTGGCAGGGAACGAAGACCGCTTCCGGCGAGAAGTTCAACACGAACGACTTGACCGCCGCCCATCCGACGCTGCCGTTCGGCACCCGGTTGCGCGTCACGAACGTCGGCAGCGGGCAATCCGTGACGGTGCGCGTCAATGACCGCGGCCCGTTTATCCGCGGTCGGGTCGTCGACGTTTCCTACGCCGCGGCCGAAGAACTGGGAATGGTTGGAGACGGTGTCGCAAAGGTCAAACTTGACGTCGTCGAGTAGCGGCATTGGCCGTGACGGTCGGAAGACGACGTCCGGTCAAGCTTGCTGAGAGGAGGGAGTTCCGATGAATTCCATAACGGCCACGAAAGAAACTGGACCCGACGATGTCGTGGTCGCGCGAGCGGATGAACGGCTTGTGCACGCCTACGACCAGATCGCGCGCGCCGACGAACAGCTCGCGCGCCTGAACGAACAACTGGCCAGGCTTGAGCAGGAACCGAAGCAGCAGCCTTCGGTAGCTGTCATGAGTCACCGGCCGTCGCGCGGCGGACGGGCGCTGCGCGGCATCGTCGGATTGCTGTTGGCCGCAAGCGTCTTTGGCATCGCTTTCGTTTCGCAGTCCTCCTACGGCGATGCTGCCAAGTCGACCCTCGCGAGGTGGGCGCCGCAGCTCATGGCCCTGCCGTCCTGGATCGAGAAACCGGATGAGGCCGCGCAGCCGGGTCCGTCGACCGTTCAACTGGCCGCGGCGACCCCCACGCAGGACGCTGCGCCGGCGGCCCCGAGCACGGCCGAGCTGGCGCAGATGCTGCAGACGATGGCACAGGATATCGCAAACCTCGAGCAGGGAATCGGGCAGCTCAGGGCAAACCAGGAACAGATCGCACGCGACAACGCCAAGGCTACCGAAGAGCTCAAGGCGAGCCAGGAGCAAATGACGCGCCTGATCGCCAAACTTTCGGAGCAGAGCAGGGTCGCCGAGCCGAACCTGCGGTCTAGAACATCGACGGCATCGGCGCTTCCGGTACCGCCGGCAGCGGCGCCAAGACCTGTGCCGGTGCGTCCATCGCCGCAGGCCCGCGCGCGGCCGCAAGCCCCGATGCAACTGCAGCCCGACGACGACCAGTAGTCGGTAACGGAAGCGCAGCGAGGTTGGAAACGGTCTGATGCGGGTCGGCAAGACACCGGCTGCGCACTTATTTTTGCATCGTCTTCCGGCAATCGACCGTCTAAAGCTTCGGTTCTGACTGAATCAGAACCGAAGCTTCAGGTTCTTGTTTTGACGCGTTTTCTTCACGCGAACCGGTTCCCACTTCGCTTGAAAACGCTATAAGGTTCGGCGATGTCGCGACTCGTGGTTTTCTCGCTTGCTTTTTCCTTGCTGCTGCCGGCCGCCGCGTCGGCTGCGCCACCCCATAAAAAGCCGGCGCCGCGCTGGCAGGGCTACGGTTTCCTGCCGGGCTACAAGCAGCCACCGAACAACACCCTTCCGGCCTACAAGGATCCGGCTTCGCGCATGGCGTTCAAGAAACGGCGCCCCTGGTATATCGATCCGGTCCCGCAATATTACGGCTGGGACGGCGCCTGGCACTATTTCGGCCGGCCAGGCTTCTACGGCGGCCGCTACAATGGCGGCACCTTCGGCCCCTGCTGGACGCGGACGCCGATCGGGCCGATCTGGAATTGCGGCTGACCAGGCGGTCGCCTGCAGCCCTTTCCGTTCCGATTGAATCGGAACGGGGCTCCAGATTTTTGTTTTGACGCGTTTTCTTGACGCGCACCGGTTTCCACTTCGCTCGAAAACGCTCTAGCTGAACAAGGACACGAACACCTCGATGTGATCGGCCGCCGCAACCATCAGCGCGTCGTAGCTGGTTTTGCCTTGGGCTGCCGCTTTCAGAATGTATTCGGCCAAATAGGCCTTGGCGGCCGGCGTGGAATACTCCACGGGCACCTTGGTCATGGTGTCCTCAAGCACCCGCTTCATGATTGAAATGAGCTCGGGGTCGAATTGGGGCATGACTATTGCTCCAGATATGGCCGGTAACCACTGCTGGTTCTGCAATTCCCAACGTCGCGATATTTTCAGCCGCGGCGGCGGCGGTCGAGTCAACAATTCGGGATGGATGCGTTTGGGCGTGTCGCACATCATGCTCACGTTCACATGGCGGACGGGATGTTTCGCGGATCCATATCCCGGTGCGATGCCGTGCAGTCGATCTCACCACGCGTGATACCGATGTCAGCAAGCTCGCTGTCCGTCAGGCTATTCAACTCGGCACGCAGCTTTTCGCGCTTGCGCCACTCCTGAAATGAATTCCAGTATGCCTCGAAAGGACTGTAGAACTGCCGCTTTGCGGCTACCGGTCCCAAGTCGGTGGTCGCGTGGATCGTGCTCATGGCAATGTCCTGCGTGGATGGCTTCTCCCCGCAAGGTGCCGCTAGACGCGCTGACGCGCTTAACCGGAAGCTTACATTTCCCTTACCTGTGGCTTATTCTTCTGGCGGGTCTCGGAGATGTCTTTGCGCCGCAGCCATTCAACCGGTTCAAGACCCGGTTCGCGCCGCGCCAGGGAGCGCGCAGTTTGCGAAGATGAGATGATCAAGAATACCGGGACGGGCGTATTATATCCGATGAGGCGTTGAAAGCCGCATCGTGCGTTCTTAACGTCCTCCCAGGTTCCGCGTGCGGAAGCGATTTCCCGCTGCAAGCAGTCAACTTTTGCGGTGATTTCGCTCCTCGCACTTGACGGACCCGAGACGCCGCCTGCGATACGCGATCCGAGATGACCGAATGGGGCTGAGGCCGTTTGTCTTCTGGAGGGTTGCAATGGTCCCGACGCTGGAAACCGAACGATTGACAATGCGGGCCTGGCGACAAACGGACTTTGAACCATTTGCGCAATTCTATGCTGATCCAGCCACTGCGGCGTTTGTCGGAGGGACCTGCAACCGAGATACGGCCTGGCGTCGAATGGCCGCTTACGCGGGCCATTGGTCCCTTCGCGGGTACGGATTCTGGGCGCTTGAGGAAAAGAGGTCGGGCCAGTTTGTGGGTTATGCCGGACTATGGTTTCCGGAAGGCTGGCCTGAACCCGAAGTCGGTTGGGGTTTGCTGAGATCTGGCCAAGGCAAGGGGCTTGCCACTGAAGCGTCCCTGCGTGCTCGTCAATACGGTTACTCAAACGTCGGCTTCAAAACTCTCATCAGCTTTATTGACCTCAGGAATAAAGCCTCGTGCGCGCTCGCCGAACGCATGGGAGCCAAATGCGAAAAGACAGCGACTCTTTTCGGATCAGAGGCAGGCATTTTCCGTCATCCGCCGCCGGAATAGTTTGAACTGAGTTGACGCTTATCTGCAACCGGTAGAGAGGCCGGCGGCGGCTTCAGGCAGACAGGGCCTCGACGCTCTCGCTCAGCTTTTGGTTGACGATACGGACCGTGCGGTCGATTTCGGCGTCGGCACTTCGAACTGAGGCGCAATCAGTTTCACCAGCAGTTCGACGCGCTCGACGCACGGCGCGCCACCAGCGCGCGTCACCGCGCTGGCGCAGTTTTGCGAGCGATGCTTTGCGACAGGGGTAGACCGAATATTGCGAAGGTCAGGCCGACGCGGCCAGCTTCAGCGGCGTTGCCTCGTCGTCGAACGCGGTCGTGATGTCGCGAATGCTGACGACACCGATCAGGCTGTAATTGTCGATGACGGGCACGTGGCGGATGTGGTGCTTGCTCATGAGTTGACGGACATGCTCGAGCGAATCCGTCGAGGTGCAGGAGACGAGCTGCTGCACCGAAATGAATTGCGATACGCGCATGCCGACGCCGGCGGCGCCATGCTCGGCAACCGCGCGCACCACGTCGCGTTCGGTGAACATGCCGACCGCGGTATTGCCCTCGGTGCGAACGACATCCTTCACCACCAGCGCGCTGATATTGCTGGAGCGCATCAGTTGCGCGGCAATGCCGACGGTCTCGTTCATGCGAACCGTCGCGACGCGGGCGGCTTTCTTGCGCAGGATATCTCCGACTTGCATGGCAACCTCCTGGGGGTGAAAGACACGGCAATTCTGGTATACATAATGCCAAATGTCAACGCGATCGGTAAGAAAATCTTGCGTTCGGGCAAAACAACACCGGTAGCGTCCGCATTCGAGCGCGCAGCGACGAAAAAAGGCCGCGCGATCCGCGCGGCCCTCAATCTCGTGGTCTAAAGCTATGGTTATGGAGCGATCTGACGGGCGCTGCGCTCGCTCAGGCGACCGCACTCCGCAGGCGGGTGTAGCCTTCCTGGATCAACGACCAGAACAGCGCGATCATTCCGAGGATCATGATCGTGCTCACCAGCGGGTTGGAAAGGAATACGCCAAACGATCCCTGGGATCCCAGCAACGATTGCCGGAAGGCCTCCTCCGCCTTGTCGCCAAGCACGATGGCCAGCACCAGCGGGGCGAGGGGATAGTTGCACTTCTTGAGCAGGTAGCCGATCACGCCGAACACCAGCATCAGCATTACGTCGAAGGTCGAACTGTGGACCGAGTAGGCGCCGATCGCGCACAGCACCAGGATCAGCGGTGCAATGATGCTGAAGGGCACGCGCAGGATCGCCGCGAAGATCGGCACGCAGGTCAGCACGACGAGCAGGCCGACAATATTGCCGAGATACATCGAGGCGATCAGGCCCCAGACGAATTCCTTCTGTTCGACGAACAGCATCGGTCCGGGCTGCAGGCCCCAGATCAGGAGGCCGCCAAGCAGCACCGCGGCCGTCGGCGAACCGGGCACGCCGAGCGAGAGCATCGGCAGCAGGGCCGCGGTGCCGGCGGCATGCGCCGCGGTCTCCGGTGCGACCACGCCTTCGACCTCGCCCTTGCCGAAATTGTTTCCGTTCTTGGCGACGCGCTTGGCAATGCCGTAGCTCATGAACGAGGCCGGAGTGGCCCCCGCCGGCGTCACGCCCATCCAGCAGCCGATGAAGCAAGAGCGCAGCGAGGTCATCCAGTAGGCGGGCAGTTCCTTCCAGGTCTGCAACACCACCCGCAGATTGATCTTGGCCTTGCCGCCGCGGAAGGCGAGCCCTTCTTCCATCGTCAGCAGGATCTCGCCGATGCCGAACAGACCGATCACGGCGATCAGGAAGTCGAATCCGTTCAGCAGTTCGGTAAAGCCGAACGTGAGCCGCAACTGTCCGGTGATGGAATCGAGGCCGACGGCGGCCAGCGCAAAGCCGATCATCATGGCCGCGATGGTCTTGAATGGCGGCTCCTTGCTGAGGCCGACGAAACTGCAGAACGCCAGGAAGTACACCGCAAATTTTTCCGCAGGCCCGAACTGCAGCGCAAAGCCTGCGACCAACGGCGCAACCAGCGTAATCATGATCACGGCGAACAATGCGCCGACAAAGGAGGAGGTGAAGGCCGCGGTCAGCGCTTCGCCGGCCTTGCCCTGCTGCGCCATCGGATAGCCGTCGAAGGTGGTCGCCACCGACCATGGCTCGCCGGGTATGTTGAAGAGAATTGACGTGATCGCGCCGCCGAACAGTGCGCCCCAGTAGATACAGGACAGCATGATGATGGCCGATGTCGGCGGCATCGAGAACGTCAGCGGCAACAGGATCGCGACGCCATTGGCGCCGCCGAGCCCCGGCAGCACGCCGATGATGACGCCGAGCACGATGCCGAGCACCATCACCATGATGTTGAATGGCTGCAGCGCGACGGCAAAGCCGTGAAACAGATTGACGAGTTCTTCCATCCCGGTAATCCAGTCCTGACTGTGCGTCGATGTTACAGGCCGAGCCACTCTTCGACCGGTCCCTTTGGAAGCGGGACCATGAACCAGCGCTCGAAAATGAAGTAGGTGACGATGGGCATGCCAAACGCCACCGCCAGGACGGTGATCCAGCGGTATTTGCCCAGCCAACGCATGAACCATGCGATGAAGACGATCGAAGCGACGTACAGCCCGATGAAAGGCATGGAACCGACATAGATCGCTGTGGGAATGACGACGCTCAGCACCTGGCGAATCTGTCCCCACTCCGCGAACACCGCGTCGTCATGTTCGCGAAGCCCGTTCCACAGATTGATGGCGCTGGACGCGACAATGAACAGCCCGATGTAGAACGGAAAGAAGCCGGCGCGCGGGCCCTCGGCGCCCCAGTTGATGCCGGCCTTGAGGCTGCCGGCGATCACGATCACCCCGAACAGGGCGATCAGCAGCGTGACGCCTGCTTCCACGAGCTTGTGGGGCGGGCCGGAATTGCTCGAACTGCCTGTTGTCATCGAAACTCCATGCGGAATCGAGCGTGCGATTCCATTGCCCGCCGTCTACGTCGCTACTACGATCGATCAGTGCTTCCTGGTCAGTTGCTCGGCGCGAGGAAACCGGCATCCTTCATCAGCGTCTGATGACGCTTTTCCTCACCCTCGACCCATTTGGCGTAGTCGGCCCCGGTCAGGAAGGTCGTGTTGAACGCGCCGCTCTTCATGAACTCCTGCCATTCCGGCGTGGCGCGTACCTTCTTGAAGAGGTCGATGTAGTATTCGACCTGGTCCTTCGTGGCCCTGGGCGCCATGAAGATACCGCGCAGCATCAGGTATTCCATGTCGAGGCCCTGCGACTTGCAGGTCGGAATGTCCTTCCAACTCTTGCCGTCCGCGATCGGTTCGTCATAGGCCATCGGCTGGGCGTCGAACACGCAGAGCGGACGCAGCTTGCCGCCGCGCCATTGCGCGACCGCCTCGATCGGATTGTTGACGGTCGAATCGACGTGGTTGCCGACCAGTTGAACGGCGACTTCGCCGCCGCCCTTGTAGGGAATGTAGGTGAACTTGCTGCCGGTGGCCTTCTCGACCGCGACCGTGATGATCTGGTCTTCCTGCTTCGACCCGGTGCCGCCCATCTTGGTCGAGCCTTGCGGCGCGGCCTTCACGGCGTCGATGTATTCCTTCGTGGTCTTGTACGGCTTGTCTGCGTTCACCCAGAGCACGAATTCGTCGAGCGCCAGCATGGCGACGGGCGTGAGGTCCTTCCAGTTGAAGGGAATGCCGGTCGCGAGCGGGGTGGTGAACAGGTTGGAGAGCGTGATGATGATCTTGTGCGGATTGTTGGCGGCTGACTTGACGTCGAGGAAGCCTTCGCCGCCGGCGCCGCCCGACTTGTTGATGACGACCAGCGGCTGCTTCATCAGATTGTGCTTGGTGACGATGCCCTGGATGGTTCGGGCCATCTGATCGGCGCCGCCGCCGGTGCCGGCGGGAACGATGAACTCGACAGGGCGCACCGGCTCCCATGCAGCCGTGGCTGGAGCCGTGATCCCGCCCGCGTACAACGCCGCAATCGCCCCCAACGCAAATTGTGCAGAACGCTTCATGTGTTTCACTCCCGTGGAAACTTGGTTTTGCCGGTCTTTGCCAGCTTGTAAGTTCATTCCCGATCAGACGTTTCGGGTCTTCTTGCACCTCTGGTCGTCACGCCGCAATGATTGCTTCATCGCAACCGGCGCAGGCTCTGATTGTAGGAGGGACCGACCGGAGCGGCATACGCTCCTTTCGGCCAATTGAGAGTTGAACGCAAAAAATGCGGAGGGGACGGGGGCGCTGCCCATCCTCGCTGATGTCTCGCTTGCCGTCCTTGAAGGACTGCGCATACCCATCCCCTCGATGCGCTCTTCTTCGCCGTGTGAGCGTTGGAGTTATTCTTGTATATGATATGCCAGCGCGCAACTGTTTTTTTCGTACCGGTCGGACAAGTCGGTCATGGGTGGTGAACCCGCGTATTTCAATGACCCGCCACATGAGGCTTGCGAGTGCAGATCCGAATGCTGCCTGGCGGCAGTTTACGTTTGCGTCGCAGAAAACTGCGCCTGGCATTCCAGAACAAAAAGGCCGCCGGATGCCGGCGGCCTTTGCATGTTAGGTACAAGGCTCGTTATTCCGCCGCCTGCTTCCGCGGTGGGGCGAGGGCGCCTGAATCGTGGATTTCCGCCACCTGATGATCGCTGAAGCCGAGCACCTGGCGCAGGATCTCGTCGGTGTGCTCGCCGAGCAGCGGCGAACGCGTCACCTCGCTCGGTGAGTCCGACAGCTTGATCGGGTTGCCGACCGAAATGTACTTGCCGCGGGTCGGGTGATCGATCTCGACCACCGTGCCGGTGGCGCGCAGCGACTGGTCTTCCGCCAGTTCCTTCATCGACAGGATCGGACCGCAGGGGATGTCGTCCTTGTTGAGGATCTCCATCGCCTCGAACTTGGTCTTGGTCATGGTCCACTGCTCGATGCGCGCGAAGATCTCGTTCAGCCGCGGCAGCCGGGCCGGCGGCTTGGCGTAGTTCGGATCGGTCTTCCAGCCGGGTTCGCCGATCACGTCGCAGATCTTCTCCCACACCGGGGCCTGGGTGATGAAGTAGATGTAGGCGTTGGGATCGGTCTCCCAGCCCTTGCACTTGAGGATGCGGCCGGGCTGGCCGCCGCCGGAATCGTTGCCGGCACGCGGCACCGCGTCGCCAAATGCAACGCCTTCGCCGAACTGGCTGTATTCCTTAAGCGGGCCATGGGCGAGGCGCTGCTGGTCGCGCAGTTTTACGCGCGCGAGATTGAGCACGCCGTCCTGCATCGCGGCAGTGACCTTTTGGCCCTTGCCCGAGTGCGTGCGCTGATAGAGTGCGGTCACGATGCCGAGCGCCAGATGCAGGCCGGTGCCGCTGTCGCCGATCTGCGCGCCGGTGACGAGCGGCAGTCCATCGCGGAAGCCCGTGGTCGAGGCCGCGCCGCCGGTGCACTGGGCGACGTTCTCATAGACCTTGCAGTCTTCGTAAGGCCCGGGCCCAAAGCCCTTGATCGAAGCCACGATCATCTTCGGGTTGATCGCCTGGATCTTCTCCCAGGGGAAGCCCATGCGGTCGAGCACGCCGGGGCCAAAATTTTCCACCAGCACGTCGCAGCTCTTGATCAGCGCGGTCAGGACTTCCTTGCCCTTGGGGTTCTTGGTGTCGAGCGTGATCGAGCGCTTGTTGTGGTTGAGCATGGTGAAATACAGGCTGTCCACGTTCGGGATGTCCTGCAGCTGGCCGCGGGTGATGTCGCCGACGCCCGGGCGCTCGACCTTGATCACGTCGGCGCCGAACCAGGCCAGCAACTGCGTGCAGGTCGGGCCCGACTGGACGTGGGTGAAATCGAGAATACGAACGCCCTTGAGCGCCTTTGTCATCGTGTTTGCTCCTTCTACAATCTGTTGCCGTCATGCCCGCGAAGGCGGGCATCCAGTCATCACCGTCGGTTCAGTCGGACGCAGCCGTCTCAAACGATGGTTCGGCGGTTACCGGATTCCCCGCCCGCGCGAGGAACGACGCCGATGGGTTGATCAGTTCACTTCTTTTTCAGCACGCTCTGCGGATTGAGGTTGCCGATGCGGCCGCTCTCCGAGCCCGCCGTCGGATCAATGGCGGCATTGATCAGCGTCGGCTTGCCGGAATCCATCGCCGCATTGACGGCGCGCTTCAATTCGTCCGGCGTCGTCGCATGGACGCCGACGCCGCCGAAGGCTTCCATCATCTTGTCGTAGCGCGAGCCCTTGACGAACACGGTGGGGGCGGGGTCGGTGCCGGCGGTATTGACGTCGGTGCCGCGATAGATGCCGTCATTGTTGAAGATGACGATGCAGACCGGCAGCTTGTAGCGGCAGATCGTCTCCACCTCCATGCCGGAGAAGCCGAACGCGGAGTCGCCTTCCACCGCGAGCACCGGCTTGCCGGTCTCGATGGCGGCCGCAATCGCATAGCCCATGCCGATGCCCATCACGCCCCACGTGCCGACGTCGAGGCGCTTGCGCGGCTGGTGCATGTCGATGACGCCGCGCGCGAGATCAAGCGTGTTGGCGCCTTCGTTGACCAGGATGGCGTCGGGCCGCTCCTTGATGATGGTGCGCAGCACGCCGAGCGCGCCGTGATAATCCATCGGCGAGTTGTTGTTCATCAGCCGCGGCGCCATCTTGGCGACGTTCTCTTCGCGCTTCCTGGCTACCGCGCCGGTCCAGTCGGACGGCGGCGCCGACCAGTTGGCGCCCATGCCGGCGAGCAACGCCGAAACGCACGAGCCGATGTCGCCGACGACGGGCGCTGCGATCTCGACGTTCGAATCCATTTCCTTCGGCTCGATGTCGATCTGGATGAACTTTTTCGGTGCATCGCCCCAGGTCTTGCCCTTGCCGTGCGACAGCAGCCAGTTGAGCCGCGCGCCGATCAGCATCACCACGTCGGCGTCCTTGAGAACGGTCGAGCGTGCAGCGCCGGCGCATTGCGGGTGCAGGTCGGACAGCAATCCCTTGGCCATGCTCATGGGCAGGAACGGCGCGCCGCTCTTCTCGACGAAGGCGCGGATCGCATCGTCGGCCTGGGCGTAGGCCGCGCCCTTGCCGAGAATGATCAGCGGACGCTTCGCCCCCTTGAGCACATCGAGCGCGCGCTTGACCGCATCGGGCGCCGGAATCTGCGCGGGCGCCGCGTCGATCACCTTGACCAGCGACTTGTTACCCGCCTCGGCATCCATCACCTGGCCGAACAGTTTTGCGGGGAGGTCGAGATAGACGCCGCCGGGACGCCCCGAAACCGCCGCGCGGATCGCACGTGCAAGGCCGATGCCGATATCGGCGGCGTGCAGCACGCGGAACGCCGCCTTGCACAACGGTTTTGCGATGGCGAGCTGATCCATCTCTTCATAGTCACCCTGCTGCAGGTCGACGATTTCGCGCTCGGACGAGCCCGAGATCAGGATCATCGGAAAACAGTTGGTGGTGGCGTGGGCAAGCGCAGTCAGGCCGTTGAGAAAACCGGGCGCCGAAACCGTGAGGCAGACGCCGGGCTTCTTGGTCAGGAAGCCGGCGATCGCAGCGGCGTTGCCGGCGTTCTGCTCGTGACGGAAGGAGATCACGCGGATGCCTGCGGCTTGCGCCATGCGGCCGAAATCCGTGATCGGGATGCCGGGCACGCCATAGATGGTGGTCAGGCCGTTCAGCTTCAGCGCATCGATCATCAGGTTGAAGCCGTCGGTCAGCTCGCGCTCACCCTCGGCCTTTGATGGATCGATGCTCTTGGCTGCAGTTACGGACATTCCACTTCTCCCTGATCGCGTTAGTAGGACGGGTTGCCCGTCTTCTGCGTGGTTACGTAAAGAGTTCCTGGCCGTGCGCTTCGACATACGCCGCAAGGCCCAGCGTGTGGTCGCGCGCGCGCTTCTCCGCCAGTTCGGTGTCGCGCGCTTCCAGCGCCTCGATGATCGCCATATGCTCGGGCAGGGAAGTCGCGGTGCGATCGGTCCGGCCGATCGTGAGTTGCCGGTAGCCGCGCACGTGCAGCAGGATGTCGTTGGTCATGTCGACGAGTACCGGCGATTCCGAGAGCGAAATCAGCGCCTGGTGGAAGGCGATGTTGGCCTTGGAGTATTCCTCGACATGATCCTGCGGCAGACGATCCTTGCCGAAGTCCTTGAAGAAGTCGCGCAGCGCCGTGATGTCCTTCTTGCGCGCGGTGGTCGTGATCAGCCGCGCGGCCATGCTCTCGAGCGCGGCCCAGGCGCGGATCATGTCCACGATTTCGGTCTTGGTGCGGCGAACCACGACGATGCCGCGGCGCGGCACGGTCTTGACGAAGCCGTCCTGCTCCAGCATCGCGATCGCTTCGCGGATCGGAGTGCGGCTGACGCCGAGACGCTCGGACAGCGCGCGCTCATCGAGCATCACCTGCTCGGGCGTCGCATAAATGTCCATCTTGAGAATTGCTTCCTTCAAGGCTTCATAGGCCTTGTTTTTGAAGCTCGTCTCAGGCGCAATCCGGACGATTGCAATGTCAGCCTCAGCCATGGCAGGCGGCGCCTTGGTTTGTTTAGGTGCGGGCACGACTCGTCTCCTCCGTGTTGGAGACGTCTTCTTAGCAGAAGAAACTCTGTAATATTTTTGGCATACCAAATGCCAGAATGTCAAGGAGCCCTTGTTTTCAATGCTTCTGCGCAACGGTTTGTCTTGACAATCTCATTACTGGCATACCAAATGCCATCAAAATCAGCCCAGGAGGAAGCCAAATGTCGAATTCAGCAGACGCGGCCCGCAAGATCGCTGAGCCCAGCGCCAAAGAGGCTGTCCGCCGGGTGCTCGATACCGTCAAGGCTGAGAAGCGCACCAGCCTCACGGCGCCGGAAGGCAAGCTGGTGTGCGATGCCTACGGCATTCCGGTTCCGAAGGAAGGCGTGGCCAAGTCTGCCGCCGAGGCCGGCAAAATTGCTTCCGGCATGGGCTTCCCGGTGGTGATGAAGATCGTCTCGCCGGACATTCTCCACAAGACCGAAGCGGGCGGCGTCATGGTTGGCGTCAAGACCGCAGCTGATGCCGAGAAGGCGTACGAGACCATTCTCGCAAACGCGAAGAAATATAAAGCCGACGCCAAGATCGACGGCATCCAGGTCCAGCAGATGCTGGCCGGAGGCACCGAAGTCATCGTCGGCTCGATCACCGACAATTCGTTCGGCAAGCTGGTGGCGTTCGGCCTCGGCGGCGTGCTGGTCGAGGTGCTCAAGGACATTACCTTCCGCCTCGCGCCCGCGAGCAAGGACGACGCGCTGTCGATGCTCGACGGCATCCAGGCCCATGACATGCTCAAGGGCGTGCGCGGCGGCGATCCGGTCTCGCGCGACGCGCTGGCCGACGTCATCGTCAAGGTGTCGCAACTCGTCAGCGACTTCCCCGAAATCGTCGAGCTCGATCTTAACCCGGTGTTCGCCACAAAGAAGGACGCGATTGCTGCCGACGTGCGCATCGTCGTCGATTTCGACTACAAGCCGCGCCCGGCGCCACGCCCGACCGAGGAAATCGTTGCCGCGATGAACCGCATCATGCAGCCGAAGGCGGTTGCGGTGATCGGCGCCTCCGCCGAAGACGGCAAGATCGGCAACTCCGTGATGAAGAATCTGATCAACGGCGGCTACAAGGGCGACATCTATCCGATCCACCCGAAGGCCGACGAGATCCTGGGCTACAAGGCCTACAAGAGCGTCAAGGACGTGCCCGGCGTGATCGACACGGCGGTGTTTGCGATCCCGGCGAAATTCGTGGCCGGCGCGCTGGCCGAATGCGGCGAGAAGAAAATCCCCGGCGCCGTCCTGATTCCGTCGGGCTTTGCCGAAGCGGGCGCGCCCGAATTGCAGGCCGAGATCGTCGAGGTCGGCAAGAAATACAACGTCCGCCTGATGGGCCCGAACATCTACGGCTTCTACTATACCTGGTCCAACCTCTGCGCCACGTTCTGCACCGCCTACGACGTCAAGGGCCACGCGGCGCTGTCGTCGCAGTCCGGCGGCATCGGCATGGCGATCATCGGTTTCTCGCGCTCGGCGAAGATGGGTGTGTCGGCGATCGTCGGCCTCGGCAACAAGTCCGACATCGACGAGGACGATCTGCTGGCGTTCTTCGAGCAGGATCCGAACACCAATTTGATCGCGCAGCATTGCGAAGACCTGAAAGACGGCCGCGCGTTTGCGGAAGCCGCCAAGCGCGTCTCGAAGAAGAAGCCGGTGGTGGTGCTGAAGGCGGGCCGCACTTCGGCCGGCGCCAAGGCGGCCTCGTCACACACCGGCGCGCTCGCCGGCAACGACAAGATCTACGAGGACGTGTTCAAGCAGTCGGGCGTGATCCGCGCCCGGTCTTTGCGCCAACTGCTCGAATTCGCGCGCGGCATGCCGGTGCTGCCAACGCCGAAGGGCGAGAACGTGCTGATCATCACCGGCGCCGGCGGTTCGGGCGTGCTGCTGTCGGATAGCTGCGTCGACAACGGCCTGTCGCTGATGTCGATGCCGTCGGACCTCGACGCGGCGTTCCGGAAATTCATCCCGCCGTTCGGTGCGGCCGGCAACCCCGTCGACATCACCGGCGGCGAACCGCCGATTACCTACATCAACACCGTGAAGCTCGGCCTGTCGGATGAGCGGATCCACGCGCTGATCCTCGGCTACTGGCACACCATCGTCACGCCGCCGATGGTGTTCGCCCGCAACATGGTCGAGGTGAAGAAGGAGATGGAGGCGAAAGGTTTCGTGAAGCCGATCGTCGCCTCGCTCGCCGGCGACGTCGAGGTCGAGGAAGCCGCGGAATATCTCTATCAGAACGGCATCCCGGCCTATGCGTATTCGACCGAAATGCCGGTCGAGGTGCTGGGCGCCAAGTACAAGTGGGCGCGCGGCGCGGGCCTGCTGTAATACGGGCTCATTGCCTGCGACAAACGCGAAGCGTTTGCGAAGGAAACGACGCGACGAAGCAATCCATCTTTCGCTATATTGCGTGATGGATTGCTTCAGGCAACCAGCCCGGAATGCAAGGCCTTCACCGCGGCTTCCCGGCTCTCGACCGGAACAAACAAGCTCACTGAATGCGGCGACATCACATATTTGTCGGCGGTGATCCCGTGCTGCTGCAGCACCTGGATTGCCCTGAACGGCAGGTCTGAGGAGACGCCGCCGAAGCAGGTCAGGCTCACCGAACTCAGCGTCTCGCGCTGCTTGCGCAAATCCTTGGCGCCCTCGAGCGTACGCAGCATGGCGTCGAGCCATTCCGGGTCGCAGGTCAGCATGATCCGGGTTTTCCCGTCGGTGAAGGCCGAGGCCAGCAGCTGCGGCCATGACAGGCTGTTTTGCTTGAGGTGCTCGGCGAACTTCTCAAAACCTTGATTGAGATCGGCCGAGTCGATCTCCACGTGCTCGATGCGGGCCATCGAGTTGACGGCCAGGACCTTTCCGGTTTCCATCCCGTTGACCTCTTTCATCACGGTCGTGCTGTCATCAGTGCTGCCGGATCGCTTGATGACCAGCGGCACATTCTGATTTTGCGCCAGCTCGACGCTGCGAAAATGCAGGACCTTGGCGCCCCAGAAACACATTTCGGAGAGCGCGGCAAAATCCAGCCGGCGCAGCGGTATCGCGTTCGCCACGATGCGCGGATCGGCCGAGCAGACGCCATCGACCTCCTTGATGATCTCGCAGCTCTCGGCCTTCAGCGCCGCGGCCATCGCGACCGCCGTGGTGTCGCTGCCGCCCCGGCCCAGCGTGGTGACTTCCTTGTTCACGGGGTTGACGCCCTGAAAGCCGGCCAGAACCACGATGCGGCCGCGATCGAGTTCTTCGAGCACGCGAATGGGCCGCACATCGAGAATGCGCGCCGAGGAATGGGATTGATCGGTCATCACGCCGGCCTGGCTGCCGGTAAAACTGATCGCGGGAACGCCGAGATCGGACAGCGCCATGCTCATCAGCGACATGCTGATCCGCTCGCCCGTCGTCAGCAGCATGTCGAGTTCGCGGCGATTGGGATGCGGGCTGACCTGATAGGCCATCCTGATCAGTTCGTCGGTGGTCTTGCCCATCGCCGAGACGATCGCCACCACGCGATGGCCGCGGCGATGCAGATCGGCGAGGCTGCTCGCGACCGCGCGGATCTTTGCCGGTGTTTCGAGGCAGGCGCCGCCGTGCTTCTGCACGATGATGGGATGGTTGGGCATTCGACCTGCAGAAATTCCTCGAGGGGTGGCCTACGGCGGAAAGTCTCGTTCAAACCAGGTTCAGTCAGCTTGCTTCATCCAGCGCACGATCGCGGGCCAGTATTCCTCGAGCGTCCGTCTTCCCATGAACAGACTCAGATGATTGCACGGCGCGACCTGATGGCAAAGCGCCTCGGGAGCAGTTCCCACCAGTCGTTCAACCGCAAGTGCCTGCTCCGGGGCGACCACGTCGTCGGCGCTCCCGGCCAGCAGGTAGATCGGAAGCCGCAGTCGCGCGAGGTCGATCCTCTGTCCCAGCGCGACGAAGTTGCCGCGGGCGAGTTCGTTGCGCTTGTACAGTTTCTCGACGACTTCGAGATAGTATTTGCCGGGGACGTCGATGGTCCAGGAATTCCATTTCCTGAAGCTGGCCTCGAGTGGTGCGAATTCCGGCGAGCCGATCGGGTGAGCGGTCTGCAGGATTTCATGAATGTGTTTGGTGTCGGTCGGGTTTCCCCAGAATTTTGCGATGCTGCGGCCGATGACGAGGCCGTTGCCGGAATTGACCAGGCCCTGAAACACCGTGAGTGGAGTGGCCTCGGCGACCGCCGACAGTCCGCAATGCGCTGCAGCAAGATCGATCGGCGCGCCGACCATCACGAGCTTGCGCACCTTGGCGGGAAAGCGCGCCGCATAGATCAGGGACAACCAGCCCCCCTGGCAAAGCCCGACCAGATCGACCCGGCCGCCGACTTCGTCGACCAACACGTTGAGCGCGGCGAGATACTCGTCGATGCCGAGCGAGCGCATGTCGGGATTGGCCGAGCGCCAATCGGCCATGAACAGTCGTTCAATGCCAGCGCCACGAAGCGCCTCGACCAGGCTGTGGCCCGGCGCGAGGTCTGCAACCGCAGCGCCGTGCAGCGCCAGCGGCGTGCAAAGGAGGGTAGGGATGCCGCTATCTGCCGTGGTGAAGTCACGGAGGCGCACGCTGTCCAGCTCCAGCGCCATCTTGCCCGGTGTCGCGCCTTCCGGTTCTTGTGCGGTGCGGGCATCGTTGGTGGCGGGGGAAAATTCCCAAAGGTGCGCGGCCATCGATGAGGCGGTTTGAACGGCCGACGCAGCGGCGAGCGCAGGCCACAGGAACGCCGCGTAGGGGAATTGATCACCTGGATCCCGACCCATTTGCATAATGCCCGGTTCGTTCCTTGCCGCGTTGAGCTAGTTCGATTTCGCGGAGGGAACAAGATAAAAACAGCGCGGCCGCGTCGCGATGTTGGCTCGCGGGCTACCCGAGCTCAAAGCTGGTGACGCCGAATACCCGCTCCAGCCGCAATGGCGGGATCGCGCCGGTATACATGCGCGCCGTTTCGAACACCGGTGCAAGCCCGAGACCTTGCGCCAACGCGATCGCTTCATGATTGGTGCCGGGAACGTCGAGAAATATTTCGCCGCCACCCACAGCGGACAGCAAGGCCTGCAGAACGATCTCGGCGGCGGCGCGGTCGTCGGCCACCAGCGGTCCGATCTTGCGGCCCGTTCGGCACGGACGGATCACGCCCCAGCCGGCAAGCCTGCCATCGCGTACGACCGCGCGGCCGACATGCCAGGGCGTTCCGATCCATGATCGCAGGAACGCAGATCGCGGAGCGGGGAATACGGTCGCGTCGTAGGTCTCGACGTCAATGAGCGGGATCTCGGTCAGCGCGGTGATCCCCGCCATCGGCCTCTCCGGCGAAGGCGCGACGCTGCCGCCGTAACGGATGTTGGCATAAGCGAGTTTGAATCCGGATTTCCGGTAGTTCTCCTGCTGCGCGACCACGCCGTCGAGCCCGATCACCCTGGAGCCGGCGTGCGCGATGGCCGCGTTCCATACCTGCAATCCCAGGCCACGTCCGCGCAGGTCCGCGCGAACGATGTAGAAGCCGAGGAAGGCGAAGCTTGCATCGTAGTTGACGCAGGACACGGTCGCGGCCGTTTCGCCGTTGAGTTCGCCGATGAGAAAGCCCTGCGGATCGACCGTTGCAAAGCAAGCTGCATCGGCAAGACCGGGATTCCAGCCTTCAGCCGCGGCCCAGTCGATGGCGACAGAGATTTCTTCCGGCCGCATCGGGCGGATCAGCAAGCCGTTGGTGGCGGGCGATTGTATCGATGGGCTCATGGGCCGATATCACCACGACGAAGTCGTAACGGCAATCAGCGCTTGCCGGCGCGCCAGCCCATTTCCCAGAAGTCGGCTTCGAGCCGGGTGGCTTCCCTGAAGATCGCGATCAACTCCGCCTCGCGGGCGGGCGTGACGTAGCGCTTTGCGAGGCCATCCAGGTGCGCGCGCGCGTTCGCCGCGACCTCCTGATAGGGGCCGCCGGCATACTCCGCGATCCAGACGCTGTAGGGGTTGGTTGCGGCGAGCGCGTTGGGCCGCGCGGCGAGCCGGGTCGCGATCTCCGCATAACCGATCACGCAAGGCGCTAGCGCGACCTTCAGCGCCAGCAGATCGCCGCGCATGCCCGCATCAAGCACATAGCGCGTATAGGCCAGCATCTCGGACGCCGGCGGGGCCTGTTCGAGGTCGGCGGGCGACAAGCCCCAGCCCGCGCAGAGCTTTATGTGCAGGTTCATCTCGACGTCGAGAATGGCCGAGAGGCCGCCGGCCGCTTCGCGCATGTCGGCAAGTTGGGGAGACTTGTAGACCGCGAGCGCGTAGGCGCGGGCAAACTCGATCAGGAACAGATAATCCTGAACGAGATAGTGACGAAATGCCGCTTCGGCAAGCGAACCCTCGGCCAGCCCTTCGGTAAAGGGATGCTCGGTATAGGCCCGCCACTCGGAGGCAGCCGCAGTCTTCAGTTGCTCGAAGAAACTCATGATCTCTCGCGGGGCTGGCTTCCAGGGAGTATTTCCGGCCCGCTACCGTGTCACAGGCAACGTCGCAGGCCAAGAGAATGTCCGCACTTCTCGCAAGCGCGGACATTCGTCAAGCCGGTCGCGGATCGCGAGGTCTTGCCGTTATCTCACGGCGATCGGCGACACCGTGGATCCCGAGCCGCCCTGAATCTTGAGCGGTTGCATCACGAAGGCGAATTCGCTGACGCCCTTTTGCGCGAGGTCATCGAGCTTGAGGTTCTCCAGCAGATGGATGCCGTTCACGACCAGCGCGACCTGGTGCACCGGCAGCGACAATTGCTTGTCAGGGTTGGGCGAGACCTCGACCGGCCAGTTGTCGGCGCCGAGCAGCATCGGCTCTTTCGTGGCCAGCCAGAGCGCGGCCGGCACGCCGATGCCCGGACAGGATTTTACGTAACGCGGGTTGTCCTTGCCATAGAGCTTGCCCCAGCCGGTGTGGATGAGGACCGCATCGCCGGGCTGCAGCGTCAGGTTCTGCTTCTTCAGTGCGCCCTCGAGATCTTCCACGGTGATCTCGTAATTGTCGCCGAGCATCTCGACGCCCTTGAAGCCCGCGACGTCGATCAGGACGCCGCGCGTGAACAGCGCGCCGACATTGTGGATGCCGAACTTCTTGAAGCCGCCGCGATCGACGTTCTCATCGACCTTCTGGCAATTGTACCAGCTGTTGAGGTGGGTCTGGTGCGCAAAGCCGTCGAACTGGGTGCCGACCTGGCCGAGTTCGGTGATGATGATTTCTTCGTTCGAGCCGCGCATGTTGGAGAACTGGTTCATGAACGTGCGCTTGGTGTGGACGTCGAAGCGCCGCGTGCCGAAGAAGGCCATGCTGGGACCGAGCACGTGCGCGAGCTCGAACACCTCGCCGGACTTGATCAGCTTGGCGGCGTTCATCACCGCCGCCGGCTTCTGGTGGTTGGCCGAACCGCGCTCGTCGGTCGCACCCCATTTCGACGGACAGCGCTTGCTTTCCTCGGGAACGGTCCAGCTCGGCGCCTGCGCGGTGGCGGCGGCCGAAAACGCAAGCGTGATCGCTGCACCCAATATGAATGCCTTCATCGGTATCCTCCCAAAAAAGGGTGCTCTGGAATCGGCCCCCTTCGCAAATAATGCGAACCTCATCCGGGCGGTTTCAAGTCATGAAGTGTGGCTGAGACCAAATGCGATCCAAGATGGCGCCGTGTTGAAGACTTGCAGGACAGGGGATTTGCCGCAGCGCAACTTCCGCCAGCCTTGAAGTGCCAATCAAGCCGGCATAGGCTCGGCTTCCAAGATACCTGCCACCATCTTCAACGAGAAGCGGGACACGATCCTACCGATGCAGCCCTCCGAGCGGCAGCCGTTCCCCCACCGCCGGGGCCTGATCATCGTCGCGACATTGGCCACCGCCTATGTCGGCAGTCACTTTTTCCGCGCCGCCAACGTCACCATCGGCCTCGACCTGATGCGCGATCTCGCGATCGGGCCGGAAACGCTCGGCGCGCTGACCGGCGCGTTCTTCTTTGGCTTTGCTGCGATGCAGATCCCGTGCGGCTTCCTGTTCGACCATTTTGGTCCGCGGCGCACCGTAACCGGTATGCTGATCCTCGCCACGACCGGGGCGGCCATCTTCACGCTGGCGCCGACCTGGCCGGTCCTGCTCAGCGGCCGCGTGCTGATGGGCGCCGGCTTCGGCGTCATGCTGATCGGCAGCATGGTGGTGATCTCGCGCTGGTTTCCGCCGGATCGCTTTTCCACGCTCACCGCCATGGTGCTTTCCATCGGCCTCGTCGGCAATTTGATCGCGACCACGCCGCTGGCCTGGGCCTCCGAAGCCGTCGGCTGGCGCGTCGTGTTCGGTGCCGTCGTCATCTTCATCGCGCTGGCGACCATCGCGGTCTGGCTGGTGGTGCGCGACGCGCCGCCCGGCCATCCGTTTCTGGACCGCACGCCGGAGACACCGCGCCAGATGCTGCAAGGCCTCGGCGAGGTGCTGGGCAACCCGCGCCTGCGGCCGATCCTGGCGATGAACTTCTGCAACTACGCCTGCACCTTCACCGTGCATGGATTGTGGGGTGGGCCGTTCCTGCGCGAGGTGTATGGCCTGACGGCGATCGAGGCCGGCAACGTCCTGCTCGCCGCGGTCGTCACCTACCAGTTTGGCATCATATCCTTTGGCCCGCTGGATCGCATTCTCGACACGCGCAAGTGGATCGCGGTCGGTGGCACGCTGGCAACCATCTCGATGCTGGCGATCCTGGCGCTTGCGTCGCACCCGCCGGTGTGGGTGCCGATCGGCGCGATTCTCGGCATGGGCTTCTGCAGCGCCGCCAGCACCATGGTGATGACACATGGCCGTGGTATTTTCCCGGACCGGCTGATCGGCCGCGGCGTGGCGACCATCAATACCGCCGTGATGTTGGGTGTCGCCTGCATGCAGACGCTCTCCGGCATCATTATCGGCGCTTTCGAGCCGCTGGCCGACGGTGCGCGCACGGAAAGTGCCTACCGCGCGCTGTTCGGCGTGCTCACGGTGGTGCTGATCATTGCAGTCGCAATTTACAGCCGCTCGCAGGACATCAAGCCCAGCGACGAAATGCGCGCCCGGCGGAACCAGCTCAAAGCTTGAGCTTCAGGCCCAGATGTACTTCTGTGGCGCCGGTGTCATCGGCGAGGATTCGTACAGTATGAAGGAATATCGATGAGCGTCGGATTGATGGCGCTGCTCGACGATGTCGCGGCGATCGCAAAGGTGGCCGCAGCTTCCCTCGACGATGTGGCGAGCCAGGCCGCCAAGGCGGGCGTCAAGGCTGCCGGCGTCGTCATCGACGATACCGCGGTGACGCCGGGCTACGTGATCGGATTTGCCGCAAAGCGCGAACTGCCGATCGTGGGCAGGATCGCTGCGGGATCGCTCCGCAACAAGCTCCTGATCCTGCTTCCTGTCGCGCTGGCGCTGAGTTATTTCCTGCCCTGGACGATCACGCCGCTCCTGATGCTTGGCGGCGCCTATCTCTGCTACGAGGGCGTGGAAAAAGTACTCGAAGCCGTCATGCCGCACCAAGCCCACGCGCACGAGGCCCAACTCGGCACGGTGGCGCTGAATCCGAAGACGCTGGAGGACGAGAAGATCGCCAGCGCGATCAAGACCGACTTCATCCTCTCGGCGGAAATCATGGCGATCACGCTGGCAGCGCTTCCCGCGGGCGGCTTCGTGAAGCAGGCGCTGGTTCTGGCGGTGGTCGGGATCGGCATCACGGCCGCCGTATATGGCGCCGTCGCGCTGATCGTCAAAGCCGACGATGTCGGCATGGCGCTGGCCCGGAACGACGGCGCCTCCGTTCTTGCCGGTGTGGGCAGGGGACTCGGCCGCGCGGTTGTTCGCGGAATGCCGGTGTTCCTCACGTTTCTCAGCGTCGTCGGCACCGCGGCCATGATCTGGGTTGGCGGCGGCATCGTGCTGCATGGCCTCGAGGCATATGGCCCGCCGTCGATCGGGACCGCGGTTCATGCCGCCACCGAAGCCGCGGCGCACGTGCTGCCGGCGGCCTCAGGCCTGCTCGAATGGATCGCCCATGCAGCGATATCGGGCGTGCTCGGATTACTGGTGGGCGCGGCGACGATTCCGATCGTCGGATACGCGCTGGCGCCCGCCTGGAAGCAGCTCAAGCGTCTGCTGCCCGGCGCGTCCCAAGGCTGATAGCTGGCGAAGTCCGGCCGTCAGCGCGCCGCGTGGTAGACGTCGCGCAGCACGTTGGTCTCGAGCTCGAGATCCTCGAGCCGATGCTTGACCACATCACCAATGCTGATGATGCCGGCGAGTTTGCCGTCGCGCAGTACCGGCATGTGGCGTACGCGATGGTGCGTCATCAGCTTCATCACCCGATTGACGCTCTCGTCCGGGGATACGGTGGTGAGGCCGTGCTGCATGATGTCCTTGACGTGCATCGACCCGGCTTGCTCGCCATGGCGAGAAAATGCGTGGACGATTTCGCGTTCGGAAACGAGACCGAGAATTGCGTTCTCTCGCGTCACCACGAGAGCGCCGATGTTCTTGGCGCGGAGCCAGTCGGCCGCTCTCTTGACGCTGGCTTCCGGAGCTATCGTTTGGACGTCAGTTCCCTTCAGCTTCAGAATGCTTTCGATGGTCATCGTCTCCTCCCATCGTGTGGACTGGCCGCCTATCTCATCTCACCCCACGATGGGGGCATGCCATGCAATTCGCTCCCCTCTGCGAGCAGGCATTGTATCACGTCGGCGAGAAACAGTCAGCGAGCATCGCCGCCTGGACCTCTCAAAGATGCCCAACGGGGGATGGCCGGACTGCCGAGTCCGCCGGGCGAATGCCGGTAGTAGGCCGGTTCGCCGCTTCACATCCAATTGATTGAGCGTCCCGCATCGCGGGAGAATCCAGATCCGTTGGCGTAGCCCATGCCACTCCGATGATGGCCGCAGGCCGGCCAACGGGAGAGCGAGGTCTGAGACGGCGAGCCGGCACCGGCAAGACCATCTATCCCTTCCTGTCCGGGCATCCCGACGCTATTGGTTATCGCGGCTGGATTGGTACGAACCGGAACAAGAAACGACAGGGGAGTCTGACATGATCGATATCGGTTTCATCGGCCTCGGCACCATGGGCCGCCCCATGGCGGGTCATCTGCAAGCTGCCGGCCACAAACTGTTCCTGCATGACGTCGCGCCGATTCCGTCGGAGCTGGTCGCCGCCGGCGGCGTGGTCTGCAAATCGGGCAAGGAAGTCGCAGCGCAAGCCGATGTCGTGATCATCATGGTACCGGATACGCCGCATGTCGAAGCGGTGCTGTTCGGGCCGGGCGGCGTCGCGGAGGGACTCTCGAAAGGACAGATCGTGGTCGACATGAGTTCGATCTCGCCGCTCGCCACCAAGGAATTCGCAAGGAAGGTCGAAGCGCTCGGCGCCGATTATCTCGATGCGCCGGTGTCGGGCGGCGAGGTCGGCGCCAAGGCCGCAAGCCTGACCATCATGGTCGGCGGACCGGAGCGGGCGTTCAACACCATGAAGCCGGTGTTCGACAAGATGGGCAAGAACGTCACCCTGGTCGGCGCCAATGGCGACGGCCAGACCACCAAGGTCGCCAACCAGATCATCGTCGCGCTGACGATCGAGGCGGTCGGCGAGGCGCTGCTGTTTGCATCGAAGGCCGGCGCTGATCCGGCGTTGGTGCGGCAGGCGCTGATGGGCGGCTTCGCGTCATCGCGGATTCTCGAAGTGCATGGCGAGCGAATGATCAAGCGAAACTTCGAGCCGGGCTTTCGCATCGAGCTGCACCAGAAGGATCTCAACCTCGCGCTGGAAGGCGCGCGTACGCTCGGCCTCTCGCTGCCCAGCACGGCGCTCGCGCAGCAATTGTTCAGTTCCTGCGCCGCGCATGGCGGCAAGGCGTGGGATCATTCGGGCATGGTGCGCGCGCTGGAGATGATGGCGCAGCATCAGGTGGCGCAGGGCTGATTAGTCAAGGCTGATTTGTTCCGCCGGACCATGGCGGAACTGACAAAAAATCGGTCACATCAGCGGCAAGCGGAACCGGAACATCTCGTTCCGCCAGTGGTTGAGACGCATCGTCAAAGCCACTGGAGGACACGATGTACAATCGACTTGCCGTTTCCGCACTTGCCGCCTCGCTGCTGATGTCGGGCGCAGCCTTTGCCCAATCGACCACTGCCCAGGGTGCAGCCGACGGCGCCGCCGCAGGCGGACAGGTCGGCGGCCCGATCGGCGCAATGGTCGGTGGCACGGTTGGTGCAGCCGTCGGCGCAGCGGTGGAAATCCCGAATGCCGTGATCACCGGGCTCCCGCGTGACCGGTCGGTCGTGGTTCGCGAGCGCGTGGTCGTCGGCGAGCCGCTGCCGGAGACCGTCGTGCTGCGGCCGGTGCCGAGCCACGCGGAATATAATTATGCGGTCGTCAACGAGCGCCGCGTGATCGTCGAGCCGCGCACGCGCCGGGTCGTCAAGATCATCGACTAACATACCCCGCATTCCGCAGATCAATCCTCGCGGGCCTCGTGCCCGCGGGGGGTTTTGCGTCAGGACGTTCCCATTCGCAGTCGTCGCACGCGCCTGATCGCCCAGTCGAGAGCCGCGGCGATCGCGAGGCCGGCGCAGGCAGCCAGCACATCGACGATGAAGTCGCTGAGCCGCGCGTGCCGTCCCGGCATCCAGTGCTGCAGCATTTCGAGCAGCCCGATCATGACGAAGGCAAGCGCCGCCGTTATCCACCGGATGCGGCTGTACGCCAAACCAAATGCCAATCCGACCAGGATAAAGGCGAGGGCGTGTTCACCGTTCTGACCGAGATCGGAGGCGTGAGGTCGATAGGTCGGCGGCCCGAGCGTTGCGAAGGTCACCGCAGCGGCCAGGAGCCAGGCAATCGCCTTGAGAATGAAATTCATCAAACTGCTATTCATCGCGCCCGGATAGCACGTACGCCAGCCGGATGCGGATCACACCGCCTTGAAGTCATTGTAGGGTTAATGGGAGCAATTCGCTCCTGACGAACTGTCTTATGTTTCCCTGATTATAGCGGTTCCCGGACACCCATGCCGTGCATGAAGCGTTCCCTGATCTGCACGGGATCGCGGCGGGTGGTGCCGGTGCCCGGCTTGTCGTCAATGCGCACGCCGATCAGGGTCGGTCCGGAGGCGGACATCGACTGTTCGATCAAGCGCTCGAAATCCTCCTCGTCGGCGGCCCACGTACTGTTGCTGAGCCCGCTGGCGACCGCGATGGCGACGATGTCGGCGACAGCGGCTGCCGGCGTCGGTTGCGCGCCGGTGATCTGGTAGACGCCGTTGTCCATCACCACCATGGTGAGATTGCTCGGCGCCAGGGTCGCGATCGTCGCGAGCGAACCCAGTTGCATCAACAGCGAGCCGTCGCCTTCGAGCGCGAACACGCGGCGATTGGGCTGCGCCAGTGCCACGCCGAGCGCAATCGGAAAGGCGAGTCCCATGCTGCCGAGCATGTAGAAATTCTGCGGCCGGTGGCCGGCGGCCCACAGGTCGAAATTGGTGTTGCCGATGCCGCCGATCACGGCCTCTTCGTTGTTCAGCTTCGCGACCAGCCGTGATGTCAGGTCGAAGCGGTTCATGACCTTGGTGTTGCGGACAGGGTTGTTCATGACGGTTTTCCTGGCGGCGCTCACTTGTCGAAGACTTTGCCGCCGGTCAGCAGCGGGGAGAGGATCAGCGCCACCGGCGCCTGGGTGGTGATGGCCTGCTTGATCGAGCGGTCGACGATGAACTCGAGCTCGTCGAGCCGGGTGGCGGTATGGTGCTCCATCGCGAGCGAATCCAGCACCGGGCGCATCGTGCGGCACACCAGCGACTGGCCGTAGTTGAACTCGCCGAGCGTGCCGCGTTCGGACACGAACATGATCAGCGGGATCTGGTAGGGCACCGCCAGCGACGCCAGGATATTGGCGAGCGTCGCGAACCCGGACGTCTGCATCAGCACCGCGCCACGCATGCCGCCCATCCACGCGCCGGAAACGATGCCGACCGCTTCCTCCTCGCGCGCGGTGGGGAAGGTCGTGAAGAACGGATCGGCGTGCAAATTCCTGATCAGTGTCGTCAGGACGCGATCGGGGACATAGGGGACCAGGCGGATGTCGTTGCGCTTGAGCGTTTGCAGCACTACCCCATGCCAGCTTTTCTCGGTGGCTCCGGGCGAGGTTTTTTCCTCTGCAACCGCCATTCTGGTTCTCCCTTTTCGCGACGATTGTTTCGTTCGCGCTCATCCTTGAAGCGCCGAAACTTGACGTCCGCGGCGGGATTGTCAACATGTCCCGATCGTATCGGTGTCCTGCGTCTTGCGGCGCTGCGGCGGCGTGCGACGATGTGAGAGAACAAGAAAAAATATCGGGAAGGGATGCCATGGGCAGGTGGTTCCGCTTGGCTGCCGCGGTAGCGGCTTTGTTTTCCGTATGCGGCGCAGCCTCCGCCCAGACGGCGTTTCCGTCCAAATCCGTGCATATCATCGTGCCCTATCCCGCCGGCGGGGGCGTCGATGTGTTGACGCGCACGCTCGGCGAGGTCGTCGCCAAACAATGGGGCCAGTCCGTTGTGGTCGAGAACCGCCCGGGCGCCGGCGGTGTGATTGCCTCGCAGGCGGTCGTGACTTCTCCGGCCGATGGCTACACCCTCATCATGGTGGCCAGCGGTCACGCCACCAATCCGCTGCTGTATGCGAAAATTCCCTACGACACGTTCAAGGATTTCACGCCGGTTTCGCTGCTGGCGTCGTCACCCAATATCCTGCTGGTGCGGGCCGACTCTCCGTACAAGACGCTGGCCGATCTGATCTCGGCGGCGCGGGCGAAGCCGGGAAGCCTGTCCTTTGCGCACGCCGGCAACGGTACGTCGACGCATCTGGCTGGCGAACTCCTGAAGAACCTTGCCAAGGTCGATCTCACTGCCATTCCCTACAAGGGGGGCGCGCCTGCGATCAACGACCTGCTCGGGGGACAGATTCCGATGTCGTTCAACAACGGCCCTGAATCGGTCGGGCAGTTGCAGGCAGGCACGCTTCGCGCGCTCGCCGTCACGACAGCCGATCGCGCGCCGTTCCTGCCCCAGGTGCCCAGCATGTCGGAGGCCGTGCCGGGCTACGATACCGGTGTCTGGTGGGGCCTGCTCGGACCCGCCGGGATACCGCCGGATGTGCTCGCAAAGCTCTCGCAGGATTTTGTCGCGGCCCTGAATACCGATGCCGTGAAGGAACGCCTTGCCAAGCTCGGCGCCCAGCGGATCGGCAGCACGCCGCAGCAATTCGATGCCAGAATCCGTGCCGATTACGAGAAATGGGCGCCGATCATCAAGGCGGCCGGCATGAAGGCGGAATGACGCTGCTCCGATTGTTTCGAATGTGGACGCCTGATAAAGCGATGCCGCAGCGTATCGTCGTCACCAAATCCGCCAGCTCCCAAACTAAAGGTTGTCCAGAGAAATGACCGTCAACAACAAGCGCGTGTTCTATGTCAAATATCTCGCCAACGATATTTATGTCGATATCCTGAAGGCGCGTCCCGACGTGCGGCTCGACCGGCTGGAGAACGACAGCCCCGATGCGGTCGCAGCGCCGATCCTGTCGGCGGCGCATGCCTATCAGGTCGGCGCGGCGCGCGACGAGATCGCCCCGCATTTCCATGTTCACGCGGATCTCCTGAAGCGCGCGCCGAACCTCCTGATCGTGTCCTCCAACGGCGCGGGCTTCGACCCCGTCGACGTCGACGCCTGCACGGCGGCGGGCGTGCTCGTCGTCAATCAGTCCGGCGGCAACGCCAACTCGGTGGCCGAACACGCGCTCGGCATGCTGCTGACGCTGTCCAAGCGCATCCTCGAATCCGACCGCGCATTGCGGCGCGAGGCCAACGTCAATCGCAACGCGCTGATGGGCAACGAGGTGCAGGGCAAGACCATCGGCATCGTCGGCATCGGCAATGTCGGCCGCCGCATCGCCGAACTGTGCAAGGGCCTCTTGCACATGAAGGTGATCGCCTACGATCCGTATCTCACCGCTGAAGAGATCGCCGCGCGGGGCGGCGAGAAGGTCGAGCTCGACGATCTGATGCGCCGTTCGGATTTCGTTTCGATCTCCTGTCCGCTGAGCAAGGACAATCGCCGCATGATCGGCGCCCGCCAGTTCGCGCTGATGCAGCCGCACGCCTTCTTCATCACCACCGCGCGCGGCTTCATTCACGACGAGGAGGCGCTCTATGAAGCGCTGCGCGACAAGCGGATCGCCGGCGCCGGCCTCGACGTCTGGGACAAGGAGCCGCCGCCGCCGGACCATCCGCTGCTGCAGTTCGACAATGTGCTGGCGAGCCCGCACACTGCCGGCGTGACGCAGGAAGCCCGGGTCAACATGGGCAGGATCGCGGCTGAACAGATTCTCGATGCGCTCGACGGCAAGCGCCCGCCGCGCATCGTCAATCCCGAGGTGTGGCCGGCCTATGTGAAGCGCTTCGAGCGCACGTTCGGCTTTGCGCCGAAATAGCCCAACATCTTCTTGAGAAATCAGCGATGGCCGAACCGGCAGCGCGCTTTTACGAGTCCCAGGGGCTGCAGCTGCACTATGCCGATTGGGGCAACGAAGCCGCGCCGCCGCTGATCCTCATCCATGGCGGCCTCGACCATTGCCGCAACTGGGATGCGGTCGCGCGCGAATTGCAGCCGCATTTCCATATCGTGGCGCCCGACCTGCGCGGGCACGGCGATTCCGAGTGGGCGAAGGGAAGCAGCTACAGCCTGTCCGATAATGTCCATGACCTCACGCGGCTTATGCGGGTCCTGAATGTGCAGGATGCCGCGATCGTCGGCCATTCGATGGGTGGAATGATCGCGCTGGCCTATGCCGGGACCTATCCGGACCGGGTGTCGCGCCTTGCCGTGCTCGACGGCGCCTTCCTGTCGGGCTCGCAACCCGCCCCGATCGCCGAAAGGATGTCGCGGTGGATCGATCAGCTCGAGCGCATCTCGGAACACGAACCGAGCGCCTTCAAGACGATCGAGGAGGCGGCGCAGCGGCTTTCGGCGCGCAACAGGCGCTTGACGCCTGAGCTGGCGCTTCATCTTGCCCGCCACGGTGTCCGGCAGAACGCCGACGGTCTCTACCGCTGGAAGTTCGATCATTATCAGCGGGCGAGGGCGCCGTACCGGCTGACGCCGGAGGACTACGCCGACCTGTGGTCGCGCGTCACCTGTCCCACCCTGCTGATGTGGGGCAGCGAAAGCTTTCTTCCCGATCCCGAGGCCGCCGGTCTCCTTGCGCATTTCAGGCAGGTCGAACTGGTAAAACTCGACGGCGCCGGACACTGGCTGCATCACGACCGGCTGGGTGAGGTGCTGGCGTCGCTGCGAGGATTTCTCGGGGTGCCGTCGTGACCTGCTGTGCTGACGCGTCAGCCACCGCGATCTAGAGAAAATCGAATCTAAAAGCCGTGCCGCATGAAATCACCCGCCCGGCCGTCGGCGATGGAAAATGAGCTGCCAGCAGAATACTCGGCGTGTCTGCGAGTTCCTCGAGCAGTTTGATGCGCGTCGCAAGCGCCGCTTCGCGGTCAAAATCCGCCGCGTTCGACAGCCAGGGTGCGGCGCATTGGATCGGGTGATGGATCACGTCCCCGGAGATGACCGCGCGATCGGAGCCGCCGCTGAGGTCGATCATCATATTTCCGATGGTGTGGCCGGGTGCCGCAACGAAGCGGAGCGCGGCCTCGCGATCGTCGAACACGCAGTGCTCGGTGTCGACAAATTCGGCCTGTCCGGTCGCAACGACGGGGAGGACCGAGTCGACGAATGATCCACGGTTGACCACGCTTCCGGGGTTCGACCGATGCTGCCGATCCCAATGGTCATATTCCGTGCGTCCCATCAGGTAGCGCGCTCGGGGAAAGGTCGGTACCCAGCTTCCGTCGACCAGCCGCGTGTTCCAGCCGACATGGTCGACATGCAGATGGGTACACATGACGAAGTCGACCTCGTCAGGGTGCACGCCGAGCGCCTGCATGTTTTTGAGATAAGGCTGGTTGAGCCGGTGCCAGAACGGTGCGCCCGGACGTTCCTTGTGATTGCCGCAGCAGGTGTCGACGATCGCAGTCCACCGCGGCGTGCGCACCACATATGAATGGTGGCTGAGAATGAAGCGGCCTGTTCCTGGCTCGATGAATCGTTCATCGAGCCAGGACCGGTTGGCCGCGATCACCTCGTCGGTGACGTTGGCGAACAGGAACTCCTTGTCGAGCGGGAGTGCCGCGATCTCGACCAGCCGATCGATTCGCATGTCGCCGATTTTCAATTGCCGCACTGACGGTCTCCACGGATGAGCCAGAAGTCGGGAGGGATCTGCCGATACCTCAGTTCCGCAGCAGATCGCCGAAGCCAACCCATCGCGCGCCATCGAAGCGGATCAGCTGCAGGCTCGTCATCGGTGTGTAGCGTTCCGACGTATTGTTGACGGCGGTGCCGTTGATCAGCATCGGCAACCGTAGATCCTTCAAACTGGTCGCCTGCTTTATTACATTGGCGCGCGTCAGGTCGTTGCCGGCGGCCTTGAGCGTTGCGACCAATGTCTGCGCGATCGTGTAGCCGTAGACGTTGAGCCAGTCGCTCTTGTTGGCATCGGGCATATACTTGTTCATGAACGCCAGCCACTCCTTGTAGCCCGGGTCATCCTTCAATCCGGGATCGGTGCTGTCCTTCAGGTATTGGCTCGAGATCACGCCTGTCGAATTCTCGCGGCCGGCCGGCTCGAGCACGCCGCTGATCGATGCCGATACGTTGGAGAGGATCGTCGTCGGCTTCCATCCGATCTCGCCGATCTTGCGGATTGCCTGCGCAGCAAATTTCGGCGTCGCCGCCAACAGCACCACATCGGCACCGCTGCTCTTGAGCAGCAATATCTGGGTGTCGATGGTAGGCTGGGTGGTTTCATAGGGGGCCTTGGAAACGATCTTGTCGCTGCCGCCCATCCCTTCCTCCAGCGCCTTCAGGTAGTCCTTTCCCAGATCGTCGTTTTGATAGAGGACGCCCACCTTCGCATTCGGGTGGCTGGCCTTGATGTACTTGGCGTAGGCGATCGCTTCGTCGCGATAGGTCGGTTGCCACGCCACGGTCCATGGGAAATTCTTCGGGTCATCCCACTTTGCTGCGCCCGAGCCCAGAAACAGTTGTGGCACCTTCCTGTCGTTCAGATACTTGTGCACGGCGCTGTTGGTCGGTGTGCCGACGCCGCCGAATATCAGCAGCACCTCGTCGCTTTCGACCAGTCGCCGCGTCTGCTCGACGGTCTTGGGAGGGCTGTAGGCGTCGTCGACGATGATCATCTGGATGCGCCGCCCGTTCACGCCGCCCTCGTCATTGACCTTGTTGAAATAGGCTTCGGCGGATTTGGCAATCTGCGCAAAGGCGGAGACCGGGCCGCTGAGTGGGGCCGTGGTTCCGATCTTGATGGTCTTGTCGGTTGCTCCGGTGTCGTATTTCGGAGTGGATTGCGCCTGCGCCGGGATCGCGAGCATCGATAATGCGATGCTCATGGCGTGCAAATGGATTCCTGGAAAGCGGCGCATCGGTATTCCTCCCTGCATTCTTCCGCCTCTCTGGGGCGGCTCGGCGATCGTTCCAGGCATAAACGAACGATCGTTCGTCTGTTGACTATCGAACGATCGTTCGTTAGTCAACGGGGATGATTGCGAACGCCTCAAACGCCGCCGACATGGCCGCGCCCTCGACCCGCGAGCGGATTCTTGCGGCAGCGCTGGAGCTGTTTGCCGAAAGCGGATATGGCGGCGCGTCAATGCGCGAACTGGCCCGGCGGGTCGGCGTCAGGGAAAGCAGCCTCTACAATCATTTCGCGGGCAAGGCGGCCATCCTCGAGGCGATCGTCAGCGAGTACGGGCCCGCGAGTTCGGCAAGCCGCCTGGAAGAGCCGCGTTACCGGCAGCTCAGCAGTCAGCCCGCCGCGTTCTGCCGTCAGTTTGCGCTCGACCTCGTCGCGCAGTGGTCGGACCCGCGCGAGCACCAGTTCCAGAAGGTCATTACGGCGGAACGCAATCGCGTGCCTGGTATCCGCGCCAAATTCGCCGATCAATTCTATTCGCGCGAACAGCGCCTGATGACCGACTATTTCCGCGGTTTCGCGCTTGCCGGCTTGATCTCGACGACGGACCCGCGCGAGATGGCGCGGCTGTTGTCAGCCGGATTGATCTACATTCGCCTCGAACATTATGTCATGGGCGCGCAGCCTTCGCCGCACGCGAACGTCCTTGAAGCTGTCGATCACTTCCTCGCGTTCTTCCTGTCTCTGCTTGGGGCCGGAGACGGAGAATCCGGCGCGGCAAATCCGGGGAAGGCAATCGCAAGAAAAAGAAAAGCAGGGAAAGAGACGCGGGGCTGATGCCACCCGGCGCGGCGTGGCCCGGCGCAAAGACGATGTGAGGCAAAGCATGTCAGACAAGATCCGTAACATTCGCCAGCCAAGCGCGGAGTCCGCAGGCGAAGCACCGGGGCGCGGGCGCCTTCGGGGCCGCAGGATTCTTGTCGTCGGCGGCGGGCAGCGGACGTTCGATGCCGCCACCGACCCCGTCGGCAACGGCCGGGCGATGTCGCTGTTGTTTGCGCGGGAAGGGGCCCAGGTCGCGGTGGCCGACGTCAACCGCGCCAGCGCGGAGGACACCGTCCAACGAATTGCAGCCGAGGGCGGTCAGGCGTTTTCGATTGAGGCCGATATCGCCCGCGAGGACGATGTCAACCGGATGATCGACGAGGCGATGGATGGGCTCGGCGGCCTCGACGGGATGGTGCTCAACGTCGGCATCGGGGTCGGCGCGCTCGGCCTCGACGGCGTGGATCTGAAGGAGTGGAACGACACGTTTGCGGTGAACCTGACAGGGCCGATGCTGTGTTGCAGGAAAGCGATCAAGCGTTTGGCCGACGGATCTTCGATCGTGTTCATCTCGTCGATCGCGGCGCTCCGCTCCGGTTCGCGGCTGATCGCCTATGACACGTCGAAGGCCGCGCTCGGCGGCCTGATGCGGAACGTCGCCAAGGAAGGCGCAAGGCGCGGCATCCGCGCCAACATCATCTATCCAGGTCTGGTCGATACGCCGCTCGGGCGTCACACCAGCGCCGGCCGGCCGTCGCGAAGTGCGTCCGGCGCGCCATTTGGACGGATGGCAACGGGCTGGGAGATCGCCTATGCGGCACTGTTTTTCATCTCCGACGAGAGCGTCTACGTTAACGCCCAGGCGTTAGCGGTCGACAGCGGCATCACCGGATTATAGGTCCGAATCGGGAGAGAAAATTCCTTTCGCGGGCGGTTCGTTTCCGGCAACAAAGCCACTGCGGATCGCCGTCCGGACGAAGCGTGCATTGCTATTTTTGCAGGGATATCGACTACTTAGCCGCGCAGGACCATTTTCCGTGTGCGCCCAGTTTGAGGGCCGCACAGGGAAGATCACGAGATGCGACAGGTTCAAACAATGCTGCGCGGTGCGTCGTCCCGGATCGGACGCCGGCTGGCCCAGATCGTCGCCATCGCCGCTGCGAGCCTGCCGGCCGCCGGCGCATAGATTTCTCTCCGACGCGCCGGTCTGGACAACCCGGTACCGTCGGTGGAATAACTGTCGGCGTGAAGGCCGTATACACCGAACTGCATCGCAGCCACGATCCGCAATTCTTCCTGGTGCGGGGCGTCGTCAAGCGCACCACCGAGCAGCCCGAGCGCGCCGATCGATTGCTCGCGGGCTTGAAGGCCGGCAAGCACGATCTGGTCGCGCCGACGGTTTTCGGCCAGGGGCCGCGCGCACGGGTCCACAGCGCCGAATATCTCCGTTTTCTCGAACAGGCCTGGGACGACTGGGTTGCGCTGGGCGATGCCGGTTCTGAGATGATCGCCAACGTCCATCCCGTTCGGTATGGCGCGACCTACCCGACCCACATCGTCGGCCGCCTCGGCTGGCACACGGCCGACACGGGATGTCCGATCGGGCCCGGCACGTGGGCTGCGGCATGCGCGGCGACCGACGTTGCAACGACGGCTGCACAACTCGTCATCGACGGCGAAGACGCGGCTTACGCGCTGTGCCGTCCTCCCGGTCATCATGCCTTTGCCGACATGGCGGGCGGCTTCTGCTTTCTCAACAACAGCGCGGTGGCGGCGGCGCAGCTTCGGCTGAAGCATGAGCGCGTCGCGATCCTCGACGTCGACGTGCACCACGGCAACGGCACGCAGGGCATCTTCTATGAGCGGGCAGACGTGCTCACGGTGTCGATCCACGCCGATCCCGTCTTCTACTATCCCCATGTGTGGGGATATGCGCATGAGCGCGGCGCGGGCCCCGGGCTCGGCGCCAATCTGAACATTCCGCTGCCGAAGGGCACGGGCGATGACGATTATATGAAGGCGCTCGACGAGGCCGAAAAGACCATCCGCGCCTTTGCGCCGGGGGCGCTCGTGGTTGCGCTCGGCCTCGATGCCTCCGAACGCGATCCGCTGGCTGGACTTGCAGTGACCACCGAAGGCTTCCGGCGAATTGGCGCCGCGATCGCGCGACTCGGCCTTCCGACGGTGCTGGTCCAGGAGGGCGGCTATCTCTCCGACATCCTCGGCGCCAACCTCACCGCCGCGCTAGGTGGTTTCGAGGAAGCGCGCTAGCCCGCGAGGAATCCGCCATCGACGGCGACGACGGTGCCGGTGGCGTAGCTCGACGCCGGCATGCACAGGAACGCCACCGCGCCGGCGACGTCCTCCGGCTGGCCCCAGCGCTTGAACGCGGTACGGTCGGCGATGCGGCGATAATGCACCTGATCCTGCCGCCCGGCTTCGTTGATGCTGGTCTCGATGTAGCCCGGCGCCACGGCGTTGACACGAATGCCTTCCTCCGCCCACGAAAGCGCAAGCGCCTTGGTCAGCATCACGACCCCGCCCTTGCTGGCGCAGTAGGCCGGGATGCGCGGCAGCGCCAGGGTCGCGTTCATCGACGCGATATTGACGATCGAGCCTTTGGTTCGCGCCAGCGCCGGGCGGAACGCCATGCAGGTCCGGAAGGTGCCGGTGAGGTTGACGTCGAGCACCTTCATGAAGGTCGCGATCTCGTATTCCTTGTCGCGTGCAAGGATGCCTGCGCAATTGACCAGCGCGTCAACGCGTTCGTGCGCCTTCGCGAAGGCCTCAACGGCCTCGTCGCTGGTCACGTCGAGCTTCTGCACGGAGAGCCCCGCGCGCGGACGAAGTTGCGAGCGCGAGATCGCGGCATCATCGACGGCCGTTGCCGTCACGGTGGCGCCGAGGTCGCAGAAGAGATTGCAGATCGCAGCGCCGATGTCGCCGGCGCCTCCGACGACGGCGGCATGAAAACCTGGCGGCAGTGAAAACGGGGCGGTCATGGGGGCTTCCTTGATGCGTTCGCGTCAGGCGCGCGGTGGCGCGGTCGATTCCCGGACGATCAGGGAATAATCGACCTCGTGATGCATGATGGTCTGTTCGCCGGCCAGATGCCGGACCAGATATTCCCCGGCGCGCTGCCAGGTGTCGCCGGTCGGAACCTGGATGGTGGTGAGGCTCGGCCTGAGATGGCGGCTCCAGTCGAGATCGTCGAAGCCGACGACCGAAAGGTCGCGGGGGACCGCGAAGCCGCTGCGTTCGGCTTCCAGCAGCACGCCATAGGCGATCACGTCGTTGCCGCAGACCACGGCGGTGGGCCGGTCGGCCAGATTGAGCAGGTAGCGCGCCGCCTCGCGCGCGTCGTCGAGCGTATAGGGCACCTCGATGTGCCATTGCGGCGGCAGTTCGATTCCATTCTCTGACAATGCGCGGCGAAAGCCCTCGACGCGCGCGCTGGCGCGATCGTTGTTCCGCTGCAGCGCCGACACCACGCCGATCCTGCGGTGACCGAGTTCGACGACATGCATCGCGGCGCGATGCGCCGCCGCCTCGTTGTCGGTGCCGACGCAGGGGTAGGGGCGATCCGGCCGGTAGACCCCGACATTGACGAAGGGGACGGCATTGTCGGCGAGCAGCTTGCGCAGCGTATCGTGGTGACAGTCGCCGCGCAGGACCAGGCCGTCGACGCCGCGGCTGATCAGGTTGCGTGCCTGCTCCAGCTCCGCATCGAGATCGTAGCCGCTCGTCGTCAGCAGCAGCATGTAGCCGACCGATGACAGGTACTTCTGCAGTGACGCGATGCCGCGCGCGAACATCGTGTTGTCGATGGTTGGAATGATGGCGCCAAGTGTGCGGGTGCGCCGCGACGACAGCGCGCGCGCCGAAGCGTGCGGGATATAGCCGACCGATTGCACCGCCTCGTCGATGCGGCGACGCAATTCTGCGCTGACGGAGTCCGGGCTGTTGAGCGCGCGCGAGACCGATGCCGTCGAAACGCCGGCGCGCGCCGCGACGGCGCGGATGCCTTGTTTCGACGACCTCCCGGACTGTGCCTCTGTCACGTCGCACTCGCCATCTGTAACGTTACATCGACAATGATGGCGCCAATCCAGTAATCTGTCCAGCAAATACGGGACTTTCGCGCGCTTGACAGTGCGCAGTTAGGGCGTAGTCTGTAACCGTTTACATATTCGATCTGGCAAACCAGACACGGGTGGACGCAAGGGAGGAATACATGTCCGGAAGCACAGTAGCGACGCGCGTCGCGGTGACCGTCGTTGCGTTGGGAGCCGTCACGACGGCGGCCGGCGCGGCCGATTTCGACTGGAAGAAATTCCAGGGCAAGACCGTGACCTTTCTCGCCAACAACAATCCAGTGTCGCAGGCGCTCCTGACCAACAAGGATGCCTTCGAGAAACTGACCGGCATGACGCTCAAGGTCGACGGTTACCAGGAGCAGCAGATGCGTCAGCGGCTGGTCACGGTCATGAACGCACGCAGCGACGAAATCGACGTCTTCATGACGTTGCCGTCGCGCGAGGGACCGCAGTTCGCCGCCGCGGGCTGGTATGGCGACCTCTCGGCGCTGGCCAAGAACGCGGTGGCAAAAGACTACAATTATGCCGGCCTGAGCCAGGCGTTGCTGAAGGCCGGGACCTTCGACGGCAAGCTCACCAGCATGCCAATGAACATCGAAGGACCGATCCTGTATTACCGCACCGACATCCTCAAGAAGTGCGGTGTCGAGAAGCCGGCGACCATCAAGGACCTGGAGGCCGCCGCGCAGAAGATCAAGGCGTGCGACAGTTCGATCACGCCGTTCGTGTCGCGCGGCCTGAAGCCGGCGGTCGCCTACACCTTCAGCAACATGCTGCACAATATCGGCGGCAGCTACATGGCCAACGGGAAGTCGAATCTCTGCTCGCCGAAGGGCAAGGAGACGCTGGATACCTATAGCCGTCTGCTGCGCGATTACGGCCCGCCCGGCGTGGTCAACTACAGCTTCCAGCAGATATCCGCGCTTTATCGCAGCGGCCGCGCCGCGATGTCGTTCGAATCCTCCAACGAGCTGCGCACCGTGATGGAAGGCGGCGAGCGGCTGAAGGACACCGGCCTGGCGCCGTTCCCGGCCGGCGAGGCGGGGCAGGTGCCGACCGCGATTGGGTGGGGTATGGCGGTTTCCGCGCACAGCAAGCAGCCCGAGGCCGCCTGGTACTTCGTGCAATGGGCGACCAGCCCCGAGATCCAGATGCGCATGGCGTTGCAGGGCATCGCGCCGCCGCGCCCGGCTGTCGCCAACGATCCGGAATACCGCAAATGGATCGATGAGCAGCCCGTGCGCAAGGAGTGGCAAGCCGCGCTAGACGTGCTCGCCACCAAGGGCTCTTCCGAGGTGGGCTATCCCATCGTCGCCAACCCGCAATCGCGCGAGTTTATCGGCCAGGCGGTGCAGGACCTGATCCTCAAACAGAAGACCGTGGATCAGGCCTGCGCGGACGCCGACAAGGGTCTCGACGAACTCATCGCCCAGAAGTAGCGCGTCGGCGCTGCTTCCTGGGGCGGACCACCACACGGACCCTGTCGTCATGGCCCATGCCGCCAACGCCGTAACACCGGACCGGCAGCGCACCGAACTCGCGGCGCTGTCGGCTCCTGCCGTCATCTTCACGCTGGCGATGATCGCGTTTCCGGTCGTCTATACCATATGGCTCAGCTTCCATTCGTTCTCGTCGACCGGGCGTCAATCCTTCGTCGGCCTTGGCAACTATGCCAAGCTGATCGGCGACGGCGAATTCTGGCATGGGCTCTGGGTCACGCTGGCGCTCTATGTCCTCTCGCTGGTCCTGCAACTGGTTTTGGGCATCTGGCTCGCGCTGGTGCTGTTCAATGCCAAGCGGCTGCCGGGGATCGTGCGCTCGCTGTTCATTTCGCCGTTCATGATGCCGCCCGTGGTCGCCGGCATGATGTGGCTCGTGATCCTCGATCCGTCGCTGGGCGCGGCGAACTTCCTGCTGCAGAGCGTGGGATTGCCGCCATCGGAATGGCTGGCCTCGCCGGTCTGGGTGATTCCGACGGTGGCGATGATCGATACCTGGCAATGGGCGCCCTACGTCGCCCTGATCGTCCTCGGCGGATTGCAGTCGCTGCCGCCAAGCGTTTACGAGGCGGCGCAGATCGACGGCGCATCCGCGTTCAAGACCTTCTGGCGCATCACGCTGCCGCTGCTGCTGCCGACGATTGTTACCGCGACGATCCTGCGCAGCGTCGATCTCTTGCGGTTCTTCGACATCATCTACATCACGACGCAGGGCGGACCGGGCAACGCCTCCAACACCCTCAACATCTACGGCTTCCGCGTCGGCTTCGAGTTCTTCAACATCGGCTATGCCAGCGCATTGATGCTGACGCTCACCGCCATCGTGTTCGGCGCGGTGCTCGCCTTCAATCGCCTGCGCGGCGCAGTCGCCTGGTGAGATGACCGATGAATGACGCCCCGATAAGCGATTCCCTGATCCGCAAGCTCAATGTCGTGCAGCTGGTGCTGGCCGGCATCCTGATCATGACGCCCACGGTGTGGATGGTGTTGTCGTCGTTCAAGCCGTCCTTCGAGGTCACGGCCTATCCGCCGACCCTGATCTTTTCGCCGACCATCGAGAATTACAGCCAGCTGATGAAGACGACGCCGTTCTTCTCCTACACCGTCAACAGCCTGATCGTGACGCTGGGATCGGCGGGGCTTGGACTGCTGTTCGGCATTCCCGCGGCGTTCGCGGTGTCGTGGACCCGGATATCCTGGCCCGCGGTTCTCACGCTCGCCGCCCGCATGGCGCCGGGAACGCTGTTCCTGCTGCCCTGGTACGTCATGTTCCGTCAGGTCGGGATGATCGGCTCCTACACGGCGCTGATCCTGAGTCACGCCGTGATCACGCTGCCGATCGTGATCTGGGTGTTGCTGCCGTCATTCGACAACATCCCGCGCAGCATCTTCGAGGCGGCACAGGTCGATGGTTGCAGCGTCACGCGCATCCTCTGGAAGATCGCGTTGCCGCTGGTGGGATCGGGGATCGCGGTCGCCGCCATCCTCTCGTTCGTGTTCTCGTGGAACTATTTTCTGTTCGCGCTGGTGCTGTCGAATGGCGACAGCAAGACGCTGATCGCGGCCGCGTTCAATTTCGTCGGCGAAGGATCGACCCAATGGGGCGCGCTGATGGCCGCCGCGACGCTGATCGCGCTGCCGCCGCTGCTTCTCGCCACGGTGGTTCAACGCTGGCTGGTGTCCGGGCTGACGCTGGGCGCGGTGAAGGGATAGCAGGAAGTGCAATGACGGTACTCGATCGGACCAATGCCACGATGGAAGCGGCCGTGTTTCACGGCGGCGAGCGCATCACCATCCAGCGCGTCGAAATTCCCGATGTCGGCACCGGCGAAGTGCTCGTGCGGGTGTCGCGTACGGCGCTGTGCGGCTCGGATTTCAAGCTGTGGCACAAGGGCGCCGAGTTTACCGCCGGCCACGAGATCTTTGGCGTCGTCGAACAAGCCGGGCATGCCATGCACGGCCGCCGCTGCGCCGTCTACATCCCGGTTCACTGCGGGCGCTGCGCCGCCTGCCGCCGCGGCGACACCCAGATGTGCCTGGAGATTTCCAGCCTGATCGGCTGGAACCGGCCGGGCGGGTATGCCGAGTATCTGCCGGTGCCCGAGAACTGCCTGCTGCCGGTGCCTGACGACATCGAAGACAGCCTCGCGCCGCTGCTGCTGGATACGATCGGCACGTCGGCTCACGCGGTGCGCTTTGTCAGCCGCGTCGTGCCGCCCGATGAAAGCGGACCGGTGCTGGTCACCGGTGCCGGTCCGGTCGGACTGGGCGTCATCCTTGCGCTTCGGGACGCCGGCTACGGCGACATCCACGTTTCCGATCCAAATACGGAGCGTCTCGGAATCGCGCAAACCTTTGGCGCGCAGAGCTATCCCGTCGGCGACACCAGCAAGCGCTTCGCCCTGATCATGGAATGCTCCGGCGCCCATGCCGCGCGCAACCTCGGCATCGAACTGGTGCTGCCGCGCGGAGCGCTGGTGCTGGTCGGAGAGAACGCGGCGCCCTGGACGATCGAGGAGGGCAAGATCTTCCGGCGCAAGGATTTCTATATGATCCGGACCTTCTACTTTCCGATCGGCGATTTCGAACCGAACATTGCGCTGCTGCGCCGCTACAAGGACGAGTATCGCGTTTTCGTCGACGGCGAATTCGGATTGCAGGCGCTGCCGGAGAATTTCGCCCGGTTCGCCGAGGGCAAATTGATCAAGCCGGTTCTCGCGCTGGAGCCGCGCTGATGGCCGCGATTTCGATCCGCAACCTGGTCAAGCGCTACGCGAACGTCACGGTCATTCCCGATCTCAACCTCGAGATCGCCGACCACGAGTTCGTCGTTTTTGTCGGGCCGTCGGGCTGCGGCAAGTCGACGTTGTTGCGGATCATTGCCGGACTGGAGCCGATCACGGGCGGCGAACTCTATATCGGCGACAAGCGCGTCAACGCCATTCCGGCCGCGCAACGCGACATCGCCATGGTGTTCCAGGATTATGCGCTCTATCCGCATATGCGCGTCTACGACAACATGGCGTTCGCGCTCGAACTGCGCGGGATGTCGAAGCCGGATATCGATGCGCGGGTGCGGCAGGCGGCGGCCATGCTGCACATCGACGCCTATCTCGACCGCAAGCCCAAGGAACTGTCCGGTGGCCAGCGCCAGCGGGTCGCCATGGGCCGGGCCATCGTTCGTAACCCGCAGGTATTTTTGTTCGACGAGCCGCTGTCCAATCTAGACGCCAAATTGCGCGGGCAGGTGCGCGCCGAGATCAAGTCGCTGTCGCAACAGCTGCGGACCACGATGGTCTTCGTCACGCACGACCAGATCGAGGCGATGACGATGGCCGATCGGATCGTCGTCCTGCAAAGCGGCGTCGTGCAGCAATACGACACGCCGGAGATGGTCTATGAACGCCCGGCGAACCAGTTCGTCGCGGGGTTCATCGGTTCGCCGACGATGAATTTCCTGCCCGTCGAACTGAACCACGACAATGCCACCTTCTCGCATGACGGATCGCCTGCACCGCTCGACGCCGCGGCGCGTGGCAAACTGGAGGCTGCGGGAGGCAAGGGCGTGCTGGGCGTGCGGCCCGAACATTTCGAGGTCGTGCCCGACGAGGCCTCCAGCATCTCAGCCCTTATCAAACTGGTCGAGCCGCTGGGGTCGGACACGCTGATCCATTTCGATATTGCGGGTGCGGAGGCGATTGCGCGCGTCGATCCTTCGCTGAAGCCGAAACTCGGCGAGCGGCTGTCGTTGCTGCCGAAGGCCGACAAGGTTCACCTGTTCGATGTCGAGACCGGCCGGGTATTGCCATGACCAGGCCTGGATCGCCCAGGGGCGTGGATCAGCCGAGCGCGTTCGACGTGCTTGCGGGGCGCGCGAACAGCACGCGCGTAATCTGCCTTGGCCTTTCCGCGCTCGATCAGATCTGGCGCGTGCCGGAGTTTTTCTCGGGCGGAGGCCAGAAGATCAGGAGCCTGGAGTACGGCACCGCCGGCGGCGGAATGGCGGCAACCGCGTCGGTTGCCGTCGCCAGGCTCGGCGGCATCGCCGCGTTCTGGGGCCGCGGCGGCGACGATGCGGCCGGCCACGAGATGCGCAAGGCGCTTTCGGAGCAGGGGGTCGACGTCGATCAGTTCCGGCTCTTCGCAAACGGTAAATCCTCGGTGTCCGGCGTACTGGTGGATTCCGCGGGCGAGCGGCAGATCGTGAATTTCCGCGGCGAGTTTCCCGAACCGGCGGACTGGCTTCCGCTCCAAGAAATCGACCGCGCATCGGCGGTTCTTGCCGACCCGCGCTGGGTCTCGGGCGCGAAGGCGCTGTTTGAAACGGCGCGCGCAAAGGGCGTTCCAACCATCCTCGATGCCGATGTCGCCGATGCGGCCGTGTTCAAGACCTTGCTGCCGCTGACCGATCACGCGGTGTTCTCAGAGCCGGCGCTGGCCGGCTTTGCCGGCTCGACCGACGACGCCGCGTTGGCCGCTGTTGCGAAGCATGGATGCAGCGTTGCGGCGGTCACGCGAGGCGGCGATGGCGTCACCTGGCGCGAGAACGACGCTGTTCGCCACCAACCGGCCTACAGGGTCACCGCCATCGATACGACGGGAGCGGGTGACGTGTTTCACGGCGCCTATGCGTTGGCCATCGGTGCCCGGCTCGCGGCAGATGAAGCCATGTCGTTCGCCGCAGCCGCGGCGGCGCTCAAATGCACCCGGCCGGGCGGACGCGCCGGCATCCCGACGCTTGAAGATTGTCTTGCATTTCAAAGGAACGGCTAATGAGAACGATCGGAAAAACACGCGGATTGGCGCGGCTCGCGGATGCCGACGGTCATTTTCGTATGGTGGCGCTCGACCAGCGGCCGCCGATGTTCGACGCCATCGCGCAGGCGAAGAAGATCACCAGGGATCAGGTCGCCTATGCCGACGTGACCGCGGCCAAGCGGCTGCTGGTGGAAGCCCTGGCGCCGCATTGCAGTTCGATGCTGTTCGATCCGAATTTTGCCGTGCCTGCCGCGATCGATCTGCTGCCGGCGCGCTGCGGGCTGATCATGACCCTCGAAGAGCATCGGGTCGAGGAGACGCCCGGCGGACGCAAATCGCGCGTCATCGACAACTGGAGCGTTGCAAAAATTCGCGCGATGGGCGGTGACGCGGTAAAGGTGCTGGCCTGGTATCGGCCCGACGCGGAACCCGCAGTCATCGAACATCAGAAGCGCTTTGTCCGCGAGATCGGCGAGGAGTGCGGCCGAAACGATATTCCCTATGTGCTCGAACTGCTGGTCTATCCCTTCCTCGGCAGCGCCAATCACACAGCCGATTATGTCGAATCGCCGGGCAAGCAGCCGGCCCTGGTGATCGAAAGCGTGCGCGAGTTCGCCAGGCCCGAATATGGCGTCGATCTTCTCAAGCTCGAAAGTCCGCTTGCGGCCAACAGCCTGCCGGCGCGGGATGGCGGCAAGGCGGCTGCCTCCGCGCAGGCGGAATTCGACGCGATCGGCGACATATGCCGGGAGCATCGCTTGCCCTGGGTTCTGCTGTCCGGCGGCGCCGCGCGGGACAAGTTCGAACTGGTGCTGCAATACGCCTATGCGGCGGGGGCGGGCGGCTTCCTGGCGGGCCGAACCATCTGGCTCAATGCCGTGCGGTCCCATTTTCCCGACCTCGCCGCCGTTGCCGCCGAGTTGCGGAATGAGAGCGTCGGGATACTCGACCGCCTGAGCGAACTGACGAAATCCGAAGCCAATTCCTGGACCGCGAGCTATCCGACGTTCGATCACGTCAAGGCGGAGGGAGACTTTGCGCGGGCTTACTAGCCTCGCACATTACTCGATGACGATGCGCGGCGGCGGCCGATGCGCCGCGCCGGTCACGATCGCGGTCCAGACATCGCGCGCGATGCCGATGTAGTGCTGTGCATGGATGCCGTCAGGCTCGACCGCGACGATCGGGCGACCGTCATCGGAGGTTTCACGAATCTGGATATCGAGCGGGATCTCGCCCAGGAACGGAATGCCGCGGCTTTCGGCTTCGGTTCGCGCGCCGCCATGACCGAAGATCGGCGTGACGCGGTTGCAGGCCGGGCAGCAGAAGCTCGACATGTTTTCGATCAGGCCCAGAATTGGAATGCTCACCTTCTCGAACATGGCGATGCCGCGCCGCGCGTCGATCAGGGCGATGTCCTGCGGCGTCGAAACGATGACGGCGCCAGCCAGCGGCACCTGCTGCGCCATGGTGAGCTGGGCGTCGCCGGTGCCCGGCGGCAGATCGACCACGAGAATATCGAGATCGTTCCAAGCCACTTCGCGCAGCATTTGCGTAATCGCCGAGATCACCATCGCGCCGCGCCAGATCATGGCGCTGTCTTCCTCGACGAGGAAGCCGATCGACATTACCTTGACGCCGAACCGCTCCATCGGTTCCAGCATGCGCGGGCCGATCTGCCGCGGCTTGCCGCGCAGGCCGAACAACTTCGGCAGCGACGGGCCATAAATGTCGGCGTCGAGAATACCGACCTTCAGTCCCAGCGCAGCGAAGCCGAGCGCGAGGTTGCAGGAGGTGGTGGATTTGCCGACGCCGCCCTTGCCGGAGGCAATGGCAATGACATGCTTGACGCCGGGAAGGCCGGCGGCTTTCGACGTCGCGCGCGCCTTGAGATCGGGAGGGGATGCGGACACGGGCTGCTTACGATCCGGGCGGACCGTCCTTCTTCGCTTCGCGCGCCCTCAGGTAATCTTCCGTCGACATCACCGGCGGGCGCTGCGGGGCTGAGTGCGGATCGAAACTCTCGTTCACCACGGCTTCGACGCGGCAATCCGCGCACATCTTGATGACGTCGAGACGTTTGGCGTTGGCGCCCTGGAACATCCAGTGCTTCTCGCCGCCGAGCTTGGCAAGCACGCGCTCGATCGAACTCCTGGTGCCGAAGGGTTTTCCGCAGGCGATGCAGTTGAACGGCTCTTCCTCCTTGAGCACGCGAAGCGGCGTGTCCCAGGCCTGGAAGTCGAGACGCGGCTCGATGGTGATCACTTTCTCGGGGCAGGTGGACTGGCAAAGTCCGCACTGCACGCAGAGACTCTCGGTAAAGCGCAGCATCGCGCGATCGGGGTTGTCCGACAGTGCCCCGGTCGGGCAGGCGGTGACGCAGGCGTGGCACAGCGTGCAACCGTCGACGTCGAGCTTCACGCCGCCGAAGGGCGCGCCCGGCGCCAGCGGCACGACATCGACGGGCGCGGGCGCGGCATGGTGAAGTTCGCGGAACGCCGTTTCGAGCACGCCGCGCTTGGCGCCGCGCGGAACGAAGCCCGCGGGCTTCTGCGTCGCGATGCCGCGAGGTGCAGCGTCGAGCTCGGCGCGCAGTTGATCGGGATCGTCGGTCTCGATGATACGCACCAGACCGGTACCGAAGCCCAGCGCTGAAACGATGCTGTCGGACGTCTCGACCGCGCGGCGCAGTGCGGTGATGTCGTGGCGCGGTTTGCCGCGGGTTACGATCGCGGCACCGCTGCCGCCATAGGCAAACGCCGCCGCCAGCATCTCCGGTCCGAGCTGCGTCACCTCGTTGACGTGCAGCGGAAGCACGTTTGCCGGCAGGCCGTCGCCGAACCGCGCCAGCGCATCGATGATGTCTGCGCCGTGTTCGCCGTCATGAAACAACACGACGGCGCCGCTTCCACCGGCCTTGCGATAGGTCTGCAGCAGCGTCCGCAGCCGCCGCATCAGCGCATCCGCGCTCGGCAATGCATAGGATGCCGCACCCGTCGGGCAAACCGATGCGCACGAACCGCAGCCGGCGCAGACGTTGGCGTCGATCGCCACCGCATTGCCGTTCGGCGTGATCGCGCCGGTGGGGCACAGATCGAGGCAGCGCGTGCATCCGGTGATGGACGAGCGCGAATGCGCGCAGAGTTTTTCCTCGAAATTGATGTAGCGCGGCTTGTCGAAGGTGCCGACGAGGTTGCCGGCGTCCGCAATTGCGCGCTCGACGGCAGCCTTGTCGCGCGGATCGGCGCGCAGGTAGCCCGGGCGCAGGTCATGCGCGGGAAACAACGGCGTGCCGCCCGAGAGATCGAGGATCAGATCGCAGGTCGAGGTCGCGCCGTCACGTGACGATCCGAAGACGAGCTTCGCGCGCGAGGACGGCTGCGGCAGCGCATAGTCGTCGATCGCAAGCTCGAACTGCCCGAGATGGCCGCAGGCATTGCGGATGGTGCCCTTGAGGACCGGGAATTCGTTTGTCCGCCGCGGCGTTACGTCGCCGGGCCTGCTGAGCAGCACGGTAATGTCCAGGCGATCGGCGAGACGCTGCGCCGCCTCGATGGCGACCTCGTCGCGGCCATAGATCAACACCACACCGGTGCTTTCGAGCGTCACCAATGAAATCGGTGGCATGTCTTCGCCCGCCGCGGCAATCAGCGCCGCTGCCTTCGGGCCCGCGGCGGCGGCGTCTTTCGACCAGCCGCCGGTCTCGCGGATGTTGACGAAGGTAAGCTGGGCCTGCGGAGAACTCTCCGCGACTTCGCGAAACAGCGGGGCTTCCTGCGTACAAGCGATTGTGATCGGTGAACCGCTGGCGAGTGCCTGCTTGAAGCGGTCGAGTTCGAGCCCGCAAAGCTGGTTCGCCTGGGTGATGTCAGCCGTGCAGCCGCGCGCAATCGCTAGCGGATCGAGCGGCATGGTCTTCTCGCAGCTGCATATCAGGAGGCGAGACGCCGACGCACTCATTATAGATACCCTGAACCTTGTCCACCAAACGGACCGTTGCTTCGTCCCACGGTTCTGCGGTAACCGCTCCGGGAAATATCTGCAAGCTGCAATGGCCGCTCGCGCGACCGGCCTGCGCGGGATAGCATACTCCCTCCGTTCGTGAAGTATTCAGGGATTAGTTCTGCGTGATCGCTCGTCCAGGGCATATGGAACAGACGCTCGACCTGCCGCCCGGTTATACTTTGGTCGCGTTGCGCGAACTCGGCGATGCATTTGCGCATGGCTGCGACATCGCGGCAGAGGCGGGCGCCGGGACCCTGGTATGGGTGCGACGTTACGACCTTGTCGAGTTCGCCGTCGTACTGGAGCCTGACGAACCGCTCAAATCAGCGCGGCGCGCTTTCTTCGCCGGCATGAATGCGGTCGCGGATGCGATTGCCGCGCATTGTCCGCCGGAGCGGGAAGTGAGCTTCGATTGGCCGGATGCGATCCGGTTCGACACCGGATTGCTCGGCGGCGGGCGGCTCGCCTGGCCGAAGGACTGCGCGGAGACTGAGGTGCCGGCATGGCTGGTCTTCGGCGTGCTCTTGCGCGCGGCCGACATCGCGCATCTGCCGGAGATGCAGGCTGCTTCCGGCGTGTCCCTGTTGAGCGAAGGCTTTGAGCTGGTCGATACCGACGCCATCATCGAAAGCTTCACGCGCCACCTGATGACGGCATTCGACCGTTGGAACGAGCGCGGATTCGAGGCGATCGCGCGGGATTATTTGGAGCGGCTTCCCAAGCACAAGGTCGGTGAGCGCAGGGGCATCGACGTGAATGGCGACCTGATGGTCAGCCTGCCGGGCGGCGGCGGGGCGCCGGAGCGGACCGGCCTTGTGGATGCGCTGGAAAAGGCTAACTGGTATGATCCGCAGTCACGCGGTCCGAAATTCGGATGAGGCGGACATGCTGAAACTTCCGCGAACCATCAGGCTGGACCCTTCGGATACGTTCGTCTTCGAGCGGGCAGCGGAACCCGGCGAATGGGCGGTTTCCGGTGCGTTCGTGTTCTGGAACAGGGAGCCTGAAACGCTGGGGCAGAAGCAGCGCGTGGCGCTGCGTTCGGGCTTTCTTGGGATCGACAGTCTTGGATGGTCGACGCTTGCCATCGTCACCGAAGCCACCGAAGCCGAAAGACAGATGATGATCGAGCGTCTCGCCACGCAACTGATGGAGAAGTTCGGGGCGCCCGACGCCGACGCCGCGCGGCTCGCTGCCGGGGAGGAGATCGCATTCGCGGCCTCGCTGTGCGAGCATCCGCCACAGACCCTGCTCGCGGTGCAGCGCAGCGTCGAGAATGGCGAAATCCGCGAACGCTTCCGCACCCTCAAGCCGCGGCAGGCAGCGGCGGATACCGACCGGTTGCACGCCCATGCCAGCGCCTTTACGTTTCACGAGGTTGAAGGCGACGCCGAACCCGCAGAGGAGGTCGATCTGCTCGGATTGATCAGGGCGGACCGCAAGACCGGGGATCGCACATGAGAGAATTCTGGGTCGCCTCGGGCCATCATTTGACGCGCCGCGCCGATCACGGCGGGCTGGTCGCAACGCCTGAACTGATCATCGCCTATCTGGCGCGGCCGGAATTGATGCCGCCGGCGGACGCCTGCGAGGCGGAGAAGAATCTGCACACAAGCCTGCTGGCGGATCCGCTTCACCCCGTTTCGGCCGCAGACATCGCTGTTCTCGCCGACGCTGACGCGCGCGAGAACTGGAGCTTTATGATGAATTTCCGCGACCGGCTGATGGCGGCGCCGTCGCTCGAGGCGGTCTATGTCGCGATGGCCCGCAAGGGCGCGGGCGATCTGCCGCCGATCTTTCTGTCGCAGCTCTGCCACCTGATCCTGCGCAATGCGCTCGAGGGATGCGAGGATCCTTACGTGCTGCGCGCCGCCGAGCTGTTCTATCGCAGCCAACTTGCGGCTTCTCATGAAGGCACGTTGCTGCTGGCCGATGCGGAAGTCATCGAGGCGGAGCAGCATGCGCAGCACGACCTGCATGCGTCGCCGCTCACGGCCCTGCTGCAGCCGAAGACGTTCGGCGAGATGGACGTCATGGATGACGACAACGCCTGGACCTACTGGTCGCGTTCGGACGCGCATGCGATGGCGATGAATATCGGCGGCAATGCCAAGGCCCGCGCCGGGCTCTGCCGGGTCATCGAGCGGTGGATCGGCCATCTGCTCGGCATCACCGTCAACGTCGAGACGACAGCCTCGATCGAGGACCGCGACTGGCGCTGGTTCATCGGCCTCGACAGCGAGGCCACGCGCATTGGCAATGCTCTGTGGCATGGCGAGCGCATGGACGGCAGCGTCGCCGAGCGCATCGTCGCCCTGATGCGGCTGACGTTCGAGGATGCGCGACTGGTGGACGAGCGTGTCGGCAACAAGCCGGTCTATCTCATCCTCGCCATGGGCGCGGACAAGGTCGTGCGGCTGAAGCCGCAGAATCTGATCGCAGGGCTGCCGCTTGCGGCGGCCGCGAATGTCGCGTGATCGGCCGCGAAGTGGAGGATCGGGCACGGCAATGACGGAAGCATCCCGCGAGGTCGGCGTGGTCTTGCGCCGCCGTATCATCGACAATCCCTGGATCGACCATGTGTGGTCGCCGGCGATGGTGCTGGACGAGGTGCCGGCAACCGCGCCGTGGACGGCGCTGTCCACGGAGCCTGATGCGACGATTTATTATGCGGGCTCGGCGAGCATTGAACTGTTCAGTGCGGAAACCGCCAATTATCGCGACAATCTGGCCGACGGCGAGCCTCGGATCTGGGTGGCGCTGCGGCGCCAGGACGGCGGGCCCGAACTCGAACTGACGAAAGTTACCGCCGATCCGACCGAAGGCGAGGCGATGTTCGAAAGCGGTTGCGATGTCATTGGCACCGTTCCGATGCCGCCGGAGATCGCGTCGTGGGTTGCTGCCTTTGTCGATCGATTCCATGTCGAACGCGTTTTCCACAAGCGCAAGCGGGATCGTGCGCGCGGTGACCGCCCGCGAATGCCTGGCGGCCGGCCGGACGAGGGAACAGGGCGCACATGAGCGATCCGGACAAACCCGATCAGGACAAGGGCTTTCTGGCGCGATGGTCGCAGCGCAAGCAGGAAGCCAGACAGCCGGAGCCGAAGCAGGACGCGCCGGCCGCTGCTACGTCCGATGTCCCGGCCGAAGCGCCTGCCGAAGTCGAAGCGGAGCCGGAATTCGATCTTTCCAGCCTGCCCAAGCTTGAGGAGTTGACGGGAACGACCGATATCACCGCCTTTCTCAAAAAGGGCGTGCCGGAGCACTTGCGGAATGCCGCACTGCGAAAGTCCTGGGCACTGGATCCGGCGATTCGCAACTACGTCAATCCTGCGCTCGAATACGCATATGACTGGAACACGCCGGGCGGAGTTCCCGGTGGCGGCGAACTGGGCGCAGGCGTCGATGTCGCACGCATGGTTTCGCAAATTATGGGTCAACCGGCGGTTGAAGCAGCAAATTCCGATCCAAATTCCAGAAATGAGGCGGACATTACATTTGCGCAATCATCCGACGGCGATGCCGCGCAGGATGAATCGCAGGTTAAGTCTTTGAGACAAATTGAAGAACCGACAGCTGCGATGGAACACAGTTCTGACACAGAAAAAGCTGCCGGCGAATCGACGCCTGAAATCGCTCAGAAAACGACGAGTTCCGCTGCGCCGCAGCAGCCGGTGCGACGTCATGGCAGCGCAAAGCCGATTGGTTAGACAAAAGTTTTTGCGGACATAGGCAAAGCCTATGTTAGAGATTCCTCCTTGGAATAATTCCAGTTCTAAGTTGAGTAGCCCGAGGGACACGGGTGGGCGGGGGAGAAATCGGTAGCACCATGCGTGACACCGGTCTGGAACTAGCAATCAAAGCAGCAGGTGGTGTCGCTTCGCTGGCGCGGGGAATTGGCATCGCGCAGCCGTCTGTTTCTGCATGGTCGCGAATTCCCGCGGAGCGGGTTCTCGCCGTTGAGGCACTGACGCAGGTGAATCGTTTTGTACTCCGTCCCGATCTCTACGGATCATCCGAGAGCCAGGTGACACCGAAACCGGAAATCGACGAGATCGATCTGCTGCGTGCCGCGGAATACGGCCTGCTGTCGCTGCTGCTCGGCAAGGCGCCGGACGCCGACACGCTCAAGCGCGTCGCGATGTTGAAGGGCGACGGTTCCGATCTCGGCATGGCGCATATCGAGCTTGCTTCCGCGGCTGCGGCGACCGACGACCGCGCCGTCAGCAAGGAGTTCTTCGATCTCTTCATCGGGCTCGGCCGCGGCGAACTGCTTCCCTATGCGTCCTATTATCTGACCGGTTTCCTGCACGAGCGGCCGCTGGCGCGGGTGCGCGAGGATCTCGATGCGCTCGGGATCGAGCGCGCAGGCACCTCGCGGGAGCCGGAAGATCACGTCGCGATCCTGCTCGAGGTCATGGCGGGATTGGCGCGCGGCGATTTCGACGCTGACTTCGCGCAGCAGTCGCGCTTCTTCGATCGTCATCTCAAGCCGTGGGCGGCGCGGATGTTCGCGGACCTGGAGATGTCGCAATCGGCGTCGTTCTATCGTGCAGTCGGCCGCGTCGGCCGTGTCTTCATGGAATTGGAATCGGAGGCCTTCACGCTGTCCGAGTGACGGTGAAGGCAAGCCTTAAGAGGAGATTGCAATGAGTAAGCCATCCGACAAGGGCAAGGCGCCGTCTTCAGGCGTCGACCGGCGCAGCCTGTTCCTGATGGGCGGGTCGGCCGTCGCGGCAGCGGCTGTCGTGCCGCTCGCAGGCAGCGAAGCCGAGGCGGACGAGTCGCAATCCGAGCGCGTCAAGGCGCGCTACAAGGAAACCGACCACGTCAAGAATTTCTATCGCGTCAATCGCTATTGATGGGACGAAGCAAATGTTGACCAAGCGAAAAGAAGGATCCGCGGGCAGGGCGCGTTTGCAGGGTGTCGCCGCCGGTCTCGCGTCTGGCGTTCTCGACCGCCGTACGTTCCTGCGACGCTCCGGTCTGGCTGCCGGTGCCGGCGCCGCGATCGGATTGATGCCGCTCGGCTCCGTGCGCAAGGCGCAGGCCGGCCCGAAGATCGTCGGCGCGCCGACGGAAATCAAAAAGAATATCTGCACGCATTGCTCGGTCGGTTGCACCGTCATCGCCGAAGTGCAGAACGGCGTCTGGGTCGGCCAGGAGCCGGCCTGGGACTCTCCGATCAACCGCGGTTCGCATTGCGCCAAGGGCGCGTCGGTGCGCGAACTCGTGCACGGCGACCGCCGCCTGAAATTCCCGATGAAGCTGGTCAACGGCGAATGGCAGAAGATCTCGTGGGATCAGGCCATCAACGAGATCGGCGACAAGATGCTCGAGATCCGCGCCAAGTCCGGCGCCGACTCGGTCTACCTGCTGGGCTCGGCGAAATTCTCCAATGAAGGCGGCTATCTGTTCCGCAAGTTCGCGGCCTTCTGGGGCACCAATTCGATCGATCACCAGGCCCGCATCTGCCACTCGACCACCGTCGCCGGCGTCGCCAATACCTGGGGCTACGGCGCGATGACCAACTCCTACAACGACATCCGGAACTCGAAGACCATCGTCTTCATGGGCTCGAATGCCGCCGAAGCGCATCCGGTTTCGCTGCAGCACATCCTGACCGGCAAGGAGCTCAACCGCGCCAACGTGTTCGTGCTCGATCCGCGCTTCACCCGCACGGCCGCTCACGCCACTGAGTATGTCCGGTTCCGCAGCGGCACCGACATCGCCGTGATCTGGGGCATGCTGCACCACATCTTCAACAATGGCTGGGAAGACAAGGAATTCATCAAGCAGCGCGTCTACGGCATGGATCAGATCCGCGCCGAAGTCGCGAAGTGGACGCCGGAGGAAGTCGAGCGCGTCACCGGGATTCCCGGCGAGCAGATGAAGAAGGTCGCCGAGACCTTCGCCAAGCAGAAGCCGTCGACCTTCATCTGGTGCATGGGCGGCACCCAGCACACCGTCGGTACGGCCAACGTCCGTGCGTATTGCAACCTGCTGCTGGCGACCGGCAACGTCGGCACGTTTGGCGGCGGTGCCAACATCTTCCGCGGCCACTGCAACGTGCAGGGCGCGACCGATATCGGCCTCGATATCACGACCCTGCCGCTCTACTACGGTCTGGTCGAGGGCGCCTGGAAGCATTGGGCGCGGGTCTGGGAGGTCGAGTACGACTACCTGCAGGCGCGCTTCGATGAAGTGCCGGCCAAGGCGGGCCGTCCCGCCCGTAACCGCAAGCAGAACATGGAATTGCCGGGCATCCCGTGGACCCGCTGGTTCGATGCGACGCTCGCCAACCCCGATGACGTCGATCAGCGCGACGCCGTGAAGGGCGTGGTCGTCATGGGGCACGGCGGCAACACCGTGCCGCGCATGACCGAAATGGTGAAGGGCCTGGAGAAGCTGGAATTGCTGGTGGTCGCGGATCCGCATCCGACCACGTTCGCCGCGATCTCCGAGCGCAAGAACGGCACCTACCTGCTGCCGGCTTGCACGCAGTTCGAGACCTCGGGCTCGCGCACGGCTTCCAACCGCTCGATCCAGTGGGGCGAGCAGATCGTCAAGCCGATCTTCGAATCGAAGGACGATTACGAGATCATCTACCGGCTTTCGGCGAAGCTTGGTTTTGCCGACCGGATGTTCAAGAACATCAAGGTGGAGAACAATCGTCCGCTGCCCGAGGATGTGCTGCGGGAAATCAACCGCGGCGGCTTCTCGACCGGCTATTCCGGCCAGTCGCCGGAGCGATTGAAGGCGCACATGAACAACCAGGGCAAGTTCGACCTGGTGACGCTGCGCGCCAAGGCCGACGAACCCGAGATCGGCGGCGACTATTACGGCCTGCCGTGGCCGTGCTGGGGCACGCCGCAGATCAAGCATCCGGGCACGCACACGCTCTACAACACCAACCTGCACGCCAAGGACGGCGGCGGCACGTTCCGCGCCCGCTTCGGCGTGGTGTACGAGGAGAAGCAGCCGGACGGTTCGGTGAAGAACGTCAACCTGCTGTCCGAAGGCTCCTACAGCAAGGGATCGGAGCTGACCGACGGCTATCCCGAGTTCACCTACGGCGTGCTCAAGAAGCTCGGCTGGGACAAGGACCTCACCGAAGCCGAACTGGCGACGATCCAGAAGATCGGCGGCAATAATCCCGACAGCGTCGGCTGGGCGGTCGACCTTTCCGGCGGCATCATTCGCGTCACGCTCGAACATGGCGTGATGGCGTATGGCAACGGCAAGGCGCGCGCGGTGGCGTGGAATCTGCCCGATCCCGTGCCGGTGCATCGCGAACCGATCTACACGGCACGTCCCGATCTCGTCGCCAAATATCCGACGCGTCCGGATGGCCGTCAGTTCCGCATGGCCAATCTCGGCTTCTCGATCCAGAAGGCCGCGGTGGAGAAGGGACTTGCCAAGCAATTCCCGATCATCCTGACCTCGGGACGCCTGGTCGAATACGAGGGCGGCGGCGAAGAGACCCGGTCGAACAAATGGCTTGCCGAATTGCAGCAGGACATGTTCGTCGAGGTCAACACTTCGGACGCTTCCGAGCGCGGCATCAAGGATGGCGCCTGGGTCTGGGTGACCGGTCCTGAAAACGGCTCGAAGGCGCGGGTCAAGGCGCTGGTGACCGATCGTGTCGGCAAGGGCGTGGCGTTCATGCCATTCCACTTCTCCGGCTACTTCCAGGGCGTCGATCAGCGCAGCAAATACCCGAAGGGGGCCGATCCGATCGTGCTCGGCGAAAGCGTCAATACGATCACTTCGTACGGCTACGATCCGGTGACCGGCATGCACGAGGGCAAGGTGACCCTGTGCCAGATTCAAGCGGCGTGAGAGGAGAAATAGATCATGGCTCGCGTCAAATTTCTTTGTGATGCCGATCGCTGCATCGAGTGCAACGCCTGCGTCACGGCCTGCAAGAACGAACATGAAGTGCCGTGGGGCATCAACCGCCGCCGCGTCGTCACCATCAATGACGGCAAGCCCGGCGAACGCTCGGTCTCCATGGCCTGCATGCACTGTACCGATGCGCCCTGCGCTGCGGTCTGCCCGGTGTCGTGCTTCTACACCACCGCCGACGGCGTGGTGCTGCACTCCAAGGACCTCTGCATCGGCTGCGGTTACTGCTTCTACGCCTGTCCGTTCGGCGCGCCGCAATATCCGAAAGTCGGCAACTTTGGATCGCGCGGCAAGATGGACAAGTGCACCTATTGCGCGGGCGGGCCGGAGGCTGACTCCACGCCGGCCGAATACGCCAAATACGGCGCCAACCGCCTCGCCGAGGGCAAGCTGCCGATTTGCGCCGAGATGTGCTCGACCAAGTCGCTGCTCGCCGGAGACGGCGCGATCATCGCCGAGATCTACAAGGAGCGCGTGATGAAGCGCGGCTACGGCTCGGGCATGTGGGGCTGGAAGACGGCCTACAGCGACTCACCGACCGGCTGATGCCACGGCCGCAGCACTTCGGCGCTGCGGCCACTCGCGTAATTCGAAACCGAAAGGCGTTGTGCAAATGCCAGGCTCACTTTCATCTCTCAAGCTCGCGGTCTTCGCCCCGCTGTTTGCGGCGTTCGCGCTGCTGTTCGTGCTCAGCCATCCCGCGGCGGCGCAGATTTCCTTCAAGCCGACCGCCGAGGCGGTTCAGGAGGACAAGCTCCTGAATGCGCTGAAGGAGGGCGACAAGATCAGCGGGCGTGTCTCCATTCCCGACCGGATGGCATCCAGCCTGATCCAGCCCGCCGGCCGTGACTGGCGCGACTTCCATCGCAGCAAGCTGCCATGGATCGGGGGTGTCTCCATTCTCGGAATGCTGGCGCTGCTGGCGATTTTCATGATGGTGCGCGGCCGCATCCGGCTGCAGCGGGGTTTTTCGGGCAGAACGATCCTGCGGTTCGCGAGCTTCGAGCGTTTCACCCATTGGCTGACGGCGAGCTGCTTCATCATCCTGGCGCTGTCAGGCCTGAACGTGAGTTTTGGCCGCACGCTGATCCTGCCGCTGTTCGGACCGGAAGCCTTTGCGAGCATGTCGGCCTGGGCCAAGCTCGCGCATAATTATTTGGCGTTCCCGTTCATGCTGGGTCTCGTGATCATGTTCCTGATCTGGATCAAGGACAACATCCCGGGCAAGGTCGACCTGGAGTGGATCAAGCAGGGCGGCGGCATTCTCGCCAACGGCAAGCATCCGCCGGCCAAGCGCTTCAATGCCGGCCAGAAGGGCATTTTCTGGATCGTGATCATCGGCGGCGCGCTGATGTCGGTATCCGGCTGGTTCCTGATCTTCCCGTATCTGCCGGGGAACGTCACAGCGCTGCAGTTCTGGACCGTGATCCATGCCGTGATCGCGATGCTCTTCATCGCCGCGATGTTGGCGCACATCTATATCGGCTCGGTCGGGATGGAAGGTGCGTTCGACGCGATGGGAACCGGCGAGGTCGACGTGAACTGGGCCAAGGAGCACCATTCGCTCTGGGCCGATGAACAGCAGCGCAAGGCGGGCGCGCCGCCCGACCGTACGCCGCATGCCGTCCCGGCTGAATAGTCGGTCCGGCTCACGTGAAATGTGAGCCGGCTCAAGTCAAATGTGAGGAAGGACCATGAAAGTCTTTTTTGCGGCGCTGGGGTTTTCGTTCCTTGCCGCCGTTGGTGTTGCGATGGTGCTCAATACCTTCCAGGAGTCGAGTTCCGTCGCCTATTCCACGAGCGGCGCCAGGGTCGGCGATCCCGGCCATAATCTGATCGGGCCGAGCTGACGCCGGCGGTGCGCACGCCCGACGTCAGCGTGGCATGGCCGGTCGAGATCCGGCTGTTGAAGGACCGCCGCGCGCTGCAGGTGTCGTTCGACGACGGCAGGATCTTTGATCTACCAGCGGAACTCCTTCGGGTCACCAGCCCGTCCGCCGAAGTGCAGGGGCATTCCGAGGCCGAGCGCAAGACCGTCGGCGGCAAGCGCAACGTCACCATTCTTTCGGTCGATTCCGTCGGTAACTATGCCGTCAGGCTAGGATTCGACGACATGCACTCGACCGGCATCTACTCCTGGGCGTTCCTGCGCGATCTCGGATTGAACGCCGAGCGGCGTTTTCAGGACTATCTCGACGATCTCCAGGCCAAGGGCCTCGACCGCGACAGACCGGGCATGCGCTAGGCCGATGCGCATGCGAGTGATTGCCGCCTACGCATTGCTGGCCAAGGGAGCGCGGTCGGCGCTTCTCGCGTTTGCCGTCCTGTCGATCGGGGCAACTACCGCCTCCGCGCAACTGCGCGGCCATGGCGGGCCGGTGCGGGCGCTGGCGATTTCTCCCGACGGGCTGAGCGCGATTTCCGGCAGTTTCGACTCGACCGCCATTCGCTGGTCGCTGGCGCACAATGCCGCCGAGCAGGTGCTTCGCTTCCATTCCGACGCCGTCAACGCGGTCGCCTGGCTCAGGGACGGCCGCACCGCGACCGCCGGCGCCGACGGGCGAATTGCGATCTGGACCTCCGGCAGGCCCGAACCCGACGCGGTGCTGGAAGGCCACACGGCGCCGATCGTGGCGCTTGCGGCTTCGTCCGATGGGATGACGCTAGCTTCGGCTTCCTGGGATCACACCGTTCGGCTGTGGCCGCTCGCGGGTGGCGCGCCGCGCGTGCTCGAGGAGCATACGCAGAACGTCAACGGCGTGGCGTTCACCGCGGACGGTCGCGCGGTGGTCAGCGTCAGCTATGACCAGAGCGTCCGCATCTGGCCGCTGTCCGGTTCGCAGCCGCCGACGGTCGTTGTGATGCCGACGCCGCTCAACAGCGTCGCAGTCGGCGCCGACGGTGAAATCGCGGTCGGTGGCGCCGACGGCAAGGTGTACTTCATCGCCGGGAACGGCACGCGCGCAGGCGAGGTGCAGGCTGTGCCGCGGCCGGTGATCTCGATTGCGATCTCGCCCGATGGCGCGCAGGTCGCGGCCGCCAGCATCGGCGGTGCGGTGGCGGTGATCGATCGCAAGGCGCGCAGCCTGGCGCGTACGCTGGTCGGTCCGGGACTGCCGGTCTGGTCGGTGGCCTTTATGCCCGATGGCCGCACGATACTCACCGGCGGCGCCGACAATATCATCCGACGCTGGAACCCGGCGACGGGCGAGCCCGTCGATACGGTTCTCGTCGAGACGACGGGAGATCCGCTGGCGGCCTACGCCGGAGACCGCGGGGCCGATATTTTTCGCGCCTGCATCGCCTGTCACACGCTGGGCGCCGATCAGGCCAACAGGGCAGGGCCTACGTTGTCGGGCATCTTCGGCCGACGCATCGCAACCGCGCCGGGCTACAATTTCTCCGATGCGCTCAAGCGTCTCGATATCGTCTGGACGCCCGAGACGGTCTCCAAACTGTTCGAGGTTGGGCCGCAGGCCTATACGCCCGGTACCAAGATGCCCGAGCAGCGCATCGGCTCGGAGCAGGACCGCGCCGCGCTGGTGGAATTTCTGAAGCGCGCGACGCGGCGATAGGCGCAATCTGCCGATCCTATGGTTGCGCCGGATGCGGCGGCGCCGTGAACACGAACGACATGTCCTCGTATTCCTCGATAGGCAGCTTGGCGACCGCGGGCGATTTCTTTGCCGACGCCATGCCTGTGGTCATGGCGGCGAGGCGGTCGTCCGAGGGTGAATGCAAGTGCAACAGGCTGGTGACGGCGAGCAGGGCGACGGCCACGAATCCGGAAATCAACAGACGCGTCATGGAATGCTCCATCGGCTCGAAATGAATAATGCAAGCAGACTTGCGCCTTCTGCATTACGGCCAACGGCTGCAATCAGGTGTGGTCTGCCTCACCTATCACGATCTTGTTTCGACGATGTGACCCGTCTCATGCCCGCTTATGGGCGATGATGAGTGCGAGATGCCCGCTGAGGTTGGTGGGGTGAGTGTTTGGCACGCAGTGCGATTCACGGCGCATCATGGCATCGATCGGGAGTGGCAACGAACCGGGTTCCACCGGCTCTGATCGGGCCCGTATTTCCGGATGCCGGCGCCTCATCGCCGCAGGCGCAACCACACCGGCGTTCGTGCGTTGGGGACCGATGGAGGCATCGACACATGAGCACTGAATCGAAACCGGCGATCTCTCACAACGCGCTCGTTCTCATCGGCGACGGACAAAGGGCTCTCTTTCTGCGCAACAGAGGCACTGCGCAACAGGTGAGGCTTGAGGTGGAGCAGATCCTCGAACAGGACAATCCCGCGACCCGCGAGCAGGGCACCGATCGTCCGGGCCGATCCATTGCAAGCGTCGGTTCGGCGCGCAGCGCGATGGAGGAGGCCGACTGGCACCACATCGCCAAGGAGCGGTTTGCCGGCGAGATCGCGGACGCGCTCTATCGCTACGCCCATGACAATCGATTCGACAATCTCGTCGTCGTTGCGCCGGCAAAGATTCTCGGCAATCTCAGGAAGGCGTTTCATGCCGAAGTGCGTGACCGCGTCAAGGGTGAGATCGCCAAGGAGTTGACGTCGCATCCGATCGCTGAAATCGAACGGCTGGTAGCAGCCTAGTCCTGCCGCCTGATCTATGCTGGGGGTGCTGACCCGGCGTTCAACAATTGCGAAACCGCGGTGACGAGTTGCGCCGGCGCGAAGGGCTTGGTGAGAAGGATGCTGTTCGGCACGCCCTTCGAGGGCCACTCGTTGGCGCTGTCGCCGGTCATGTAGACGATCGGCATGTCGGGCCTGGTCTGCCTTGCATGGCGGGCGACGGCCCAGCCATCCCGCGCGCCCTTGCCGAGATTGATGTCGGTCACGAGCGCGCGGAAATCGGGATTCGCACCGTCAAGCAGGTCGATCGCTTCTTCGCCCGACGAAGCCAGCGCGGTCTCGAAGCCACCATCCGTCAGGGCTTCCTCGATGACGCCCTGTATCAACTGGTCGTCTTCGACGACCAGGATCATGATCTGATTTTCCAACGCGCTCTCCCCTCGCTGCCGCGTCGCAGCGCGCACGGGGATGTAAGCCTCTGGGAGCAGATTGGTTCCGGGCTCGCGAGCAAAGGTTCCACCGAAATCACGAAATTTTTCCTGTCTGCTCGAGACTCATCGCCAGAACGCGGGCCACATGGATGGCTTCGCGCGCAGCGCCATCCCTGATCTGATGCCTGCAGGAAGTCCCGTCAGCAACGATCAATGTGCCGGCGTCGGCGCGGCGTACCGCCGGCAGCAACGACAATTCGGCCATTTCGATCGAGGCCTGATAGGTCTCGGCGCCATAGCCGAACGCGCCGGCCATGCCGCAGCAGCTTGATTCGATGGTCTCGACGGCGAGATCCGGAACGAGGCGGAGCACCTTCTCGACCGGCTTGAACGCGCCGAATGACTTCTGGTGGCAGTGGCCATGCACCACGGCCTTTTCGGCAACGGGGCGCAGCGGCAATTTCAGGCGGCCCGCTTCGGCCTCGCGCACCAGGAATTCCTCGAACAGCAGGGCATGTGCGCTGATCGCCTTGGCTTCGTTGTCGGAGCGCAGCGACGGCAATTCGTCACGAAGCGTCAGCAGGCAGCTCGGCTCCAGGCCGATGATCGGAACTCCTCGCGCGGCGAATGGCGCATAGGTCGCGACGAGGCGATCCAGTTCGGCGCGGGCCTGATCGACCAGGCCGGCCGCAAGGAACGTGCGCCCGCAGCACAGCGGCCGCGCGCGATCGACCGGCTTCGGCAGATGGACGCGATAGCCGCCCTCGACCAGCACGCGCAGCGCCGCGTCGAGATTTTCTCGTTCATAGGCGCGGTTGAAAGTGTCGGCGAACAGCACGACTTCGCGGCCGGCTTCGGGCCCGGCCACCTCGGTGGAGGCGAATACATCGCGCCGGAACGCGGGCAGGGCGCGCTGCGCGCTGATGCCTGCGAATTGTTCGAACAGCCTGCGCAGCAGAGGGCTGCGGTTGCGCCAGTTGGCGAGCGGCGCGAAGCGCGCCGCCAATCCCGCGTAGCGCGGCAGATAGCCGACCAGCCTGTCCCGCAATGTCAGGCCATGTCTCCTTGCCCGCGCCGCCAGCACCTCGATCTTCATCTTCGCCATGTCGACGCCGGTCGGGCATTCATGGCGGCAGGCCTTGCAGGACACGCAGAGCTTCAGCGTCTCCATCATCGCGTCGGAGGCGAGCGCATCGGGGCCGAGCTGACCGGAGATCGCAAGCCGCAGCGTGTTGGCGCGGCCGCGCGTGACATCTTTCTCGTTGCGGGTGGCGCGATAGGATGGACACATCACGCCGCCTTCGAGCTTGCGGCAGGCGCCGTTGTTGTTGCACATCTCGACCGCGCCCTGAAAGCCGCCGCCGGCGCCGGGATAGGCCGACCAGTCGAGCACGGTCTGCAATCCATCGATGCGGTAATTCGGCGGATAGCGAAACAGCGTGCGGTCGTCCATCTTCGGGGAATCGATGATCTTGCCGGGGTTGAGCACCTTGTCCGGATCGAAGCGCTGCTTCACTTCCCTGAAATCGGCAATGATGCGCGCGCCGAACATTTTTTCGTGGAATTCCGAGCGCACCAGGCCGTCGCCGTGCTCGCCGGAATGCGAGCCCTTGTACTCGCGCACCATCTCGAAGGTCTCTTCGGCGATGGCGCGCATCGCCTTGACGTCCTTGTCGAGCTTGAGGTTCAGCACCGGGCGCACATGCAGGCAGCCTTCGGACGCATGCGCATACATCGTTCCGCGGGTGCCGTGCCTGGCAAAGATGTCGTTGAGCCGCGCGGTGTAATCGGCGAGGTGCGGCAGCGGCACGGCGCAATCCTCGACAAAGGAGACCGGCTTGCCCTCCTGCTTCATCGACATCATGACGTTGAGGCCGGAGGTGCGGAAATCGGCAATGGCGGTCTGGGTCGCGGGGTCGACGACGTCGACCACGCCGCCCCATTTGCGTTGCGGGTTGTTCCAGCCGAAGCCGAGATCGGCCATCAGTTCGGAGAGCTGCCTGAGCTTCGCCAGATTGTCGGGCTGGTCTTCCTCGGCGAACTCGACGATCAAGAGCGCATCGGGATCGCCACGCACGGTGGCGTCGATCACGGGCTTGAACATCGCGATGTCGCGGCCGAGCGCGATCATGGTGCGGTCGACCAGTTCCACGGCGATGGGCCGCAGCTTCACCAGGTGCTGGGCGGCATCCATCGCCTCATAGAAGCTGCCGAAATGGCAGACGCCGAGCACCTTGTTGCGGATCACCGGCCATAGCTTCAGTTCGACCTGGGTCGTGAAGGCGAGCGTGCCTTCGGAGCCCACCAGCAAATGCGCCATGTTGTTCGCGGCGTTGCGCGGCACCAGCGCGTCGAGATTGTAGCCGCCGACGCGGCGCTGCACTTTTGGGAATCTTTCCGCGATCTCGGCTGCCTCGCGCTCGCCGAGGCTGAGCATGTCGCGAAACAGTCGCACGCCGCTCTGCGGTGCATCCACGCCCGCCAGATCGCGCGGCACTTCGCCAAAATGTAACTGCGTGCCGTCGGCGAGCGCCGCATCCATCGACAGCGTGTTGTCGCGCATGGTGCCGTAGCGGAGCGAGCGCCCGCCGCAGGAATTGTTGCCGGCCATGCCGCCGATGGTGGCGCGCGATGCCGTGGAGACGTCGACCGGAAACCACAGCCCGTGTTTCCGGAGTTGCCGGTTGAGATCGTCGAGCACGATGCCGGGTTCGACCACGCAGGTGCGGTTCGCGACGTCGAGCGAGACGATCCGGTTCAGGTGTTTTGAGAAATCGACGACGATGCCCTCATTGACCGTCTGTCCGCATTGTGAGGTGCCGCCGCCGCGCGGGGTGACGACCCGCCCGTCGTCGCGCGCGATCGCAAGTGTGCGCAACGCCTCGTCCATCGATCGCGGCACCACCACGCCGGACGGCATGATCTGGTAGAACGAGGCGTCGGTGGCGTAACGGCCGCGGTTGAAGGGATCGAAGAAAACGTCGCCCGAGATGGCCGCTTTCAGGCGCGCTTCGATCTTCGAGGGGCTTGCGTCAGGCATTTTTTGTCCGATAATCCAGCCACTTAGAGGGCTTTTGTCACTCTCAACTATATGATCCGGTGCGGTTAGTCGAGTACAAGCCGTCGCCGGGAGCGATGGATATGATTCCGCGTTCTCGCGGCCGGAAAAGCCCGAGGTCTGTATCTTCGTTGGCCCTCTCGCAATGGAGGGCGCAGGGAAGACCGGGTGCGCGCTGCACCCGCGGTCTCGTGTGCAATTTGCGCACAGAAGGACGCGCACACGAGCATACAGGTTCAGCGGGAGCATCCCGGCCTTCCCTGCGCAGTGGCTTTACGGCTTACTTCGTACTCTCCCCGAAGAACGGCTCTTTTGCCTCCGTCGCCCCCAAGGAGCTTGCTCCTCGAGAACTTGACGCCAGCACCGCGACGTCAGGACCACACGACTTCACCGTACGCGTCATGCGCGTACGTCTACCGCGCATTCCGCGTCCACCGCATCCCACCGCGCGTTCGTGACGTGCGCACGCCCCTCGTAACGGGTGAGACGGGCGGATTTGTGCCACTGATTTGCCCGACGTCGCCAGCGAGAATTTGCCCGTCGGGTTGCTTTGTCGCAGCCTCGATAATTGCCCTCACCACATCTCGCCGTCATTCCGGGGCGCGCCTTCGCGAACCCGGAATCCATCTGGCGGCAGTGTGGGTTGCGAAATGGATTCCCGGCTCGATGCTTCGCATCGCCCCGGAATGACGGAATCAAGAGCCCGCTTCAGCCCGGCAGCAGGTGTTTCGGCAGGCTGAAGGCGAGCTGGTAGAGCGGCAGGTCGTCGACCAGACCTTGATCGTCGGGGGCAAGCGTCTTGCGCAGATGATGGAGGGCGTCGCGGACCGCGGCCTCGTCCATTCCCTCGATCAGGAGCAGGGCGGCGAACGAGCCGTCGTTCTTTCTCATGCCCTTCTCGCGCGTTTTGATCGAGGTCTGGGCGAGATCGGTGAGCAGGACGCGGGCGGCGATGATCCGGTCGAGACCCGCCAACTCGGCGGTGACCGCGGCGACGTCCCAGGACGGCGCGGCATCGAGGCGCAAGGGGGCGATGACGCCGCCCTGGCCGGTGCCCGCGGAAGCGGCGATGCGGCCGCCGCCGCGCGCGAAATTGCCGAGCCGGGGCATGATGCTCTGCGACCATGGCGTCGGCGCGTTCAGCCGCGCCAGATAGTCCGGACCACCGACGACGCGTTCGTCCTCGAGTTCATAGAGGATGAAGTAGCGGTTGACCGCCGCGCCTAGCGCACGGAAGATGCGGCAGGCCAAAAATCCGGTGACGCCGACGCGTTCGGCGGCGTGTTCGCGCGTGATCCAGTGCGCCCAATCGGTATGATCCTGTGGCGCGAGATCGCTCCAGATGGCGAGATAGCCGTTTCCCTGCATGTGACGCTCCCCCTGTTATTTCGGCCCGACACGAACAGCCGACGGCAGCGAGGCCGGCAGCTGGCCGGCGCCCTGCAGCGCGGCCTGCATGGCAACGATGTAGCCGTAGGGGCCGAGGCCGGCGATCACGCCCTTGACCGCGGCGGAGAGCTTGGAGTGCCGGTGCAACTCGTCGCGGGCGTGGATGTTGGAAATGTGCACCTCGTAGATCGGCCCCTCAAAGATCTTCATGGCGTCGTAGATCGCAATCGAGGTGAAGGAGTAGGCCGCGGGATTGATGATGAGGGCGTCCGCCGAGGTGCGGGCGGACTGAATCAGGTCGACCAGCTCGCCTTCGTGGTTGGACTGGTGGAACGCCAGTTGGGTGCCGGTGAAGGCGGCGAACTCTTCGCAGGAGGCCTTGATGGATTCCAGGGTGGTCGACCCGTAGATATGCGGCTCGCGGATGCCGAGCATGTTCAGGTTCGGGCCATTGAGGATCATGATGCGCATGGAGTGCCTTTCACGGGGTGATGCCGGGGCACTCTAGCCGATTGCGGGAACATGTCAGCCGCTGAACCATGTGGCGTGCCGGCGCCGGAGCGCCGTCGGCAGGCCCACGCGCAAAACCGCCGGCGGCGAGGGCGCCGCCGGCGGTTCGCTGGCGATGGCCGGTCAGGCCGCCTTGCGCGCCGTCTTTGCCACGTGGGTGGCGATCGCATCCATCAGCGCCGGCGACAGGCAATCATACGGCTCCAGGTCGAGCTCCTTGAGGCGCGATCTGATGCCTGCCATCTCCGAGGGGGCGACGCCCGACTCGATCACGGACGACACGAATGCCGCGAACCCCGGGGCCGCCGAGCCGGCTTCCTGGAACAGTTCGGGGTGGATGAAGTCGAGGCCGTAGAACGGATGGCCCTTGTTCTCGATCCGCCCGTACATGTGCGTGCCGCAGCCCTTGCAGGCGTAACGCTGGATCGTCGCTGACGTATCGACGATCTGCAGCTTGTCGCCGTTTTCGAGCACGGTCAGATTCTCACGCGGCACCACCGCGACCACCGAGAAGGTTGCGCCCTCGGGTTTCCAGCACTTGGTGCAGCCGCAGGCGTGATTGTGGGCGACATCGCCCTTGATGCCAACCTTGACCGGCTTGTCCGCGCACTTGCAGACGAGGGTGCCGCCGGCAAAGCTGCCAGAACCCTTCTTGACGCCGTTGTCGACCGATGGGTGGATATGAACAGTCATGGGCCTATCCTCCTGTGCTTGACGCTGTTTGATTCAGAACACGACGACCGAACGGATCGATTTGCCTTCGTGCATCAGATCGAACCCCTTGTTGATGTCCTCCAGCTTGAGCACGTGGGTGATCATCGGATCGATCTGGATCTTTCCGTTCATGTACCAATCGACGATCCTGGGCACGTCGGTGCGGCCGCGGGCGCCGCCGAATGCGGTGCCCTTCCACACCCGGCCGGTCACGAGCTGGAACGGCCGCGTCGCGATTTCCTTGCCGGCTTCCGCCACGCCGATCACCACCGAGACGCCCCAGCCGCGATGGCAGGCCTCGAGCGCCTGGCGCATGACGGTGGTGTTTCCGGTGCAGTCGAAGGTGAAGTCGGCGCCGCCGTCGGTGAGCGTGACCAGGTGCGCGACGATGTCGCCGCTGACCTTCTTCGGGTTGACGAAATGGGTCATTCCGAAGCGGCGGCCCCATTCATCCTTGCTGTCGTTGATGTCGACGCCGATGATCTTGTCGGCGCCGACCATTTTGGCGCCCTGAATGACGTTGAGGCCTATCCCGCCAAGTCCGAACACGACCACGTTGGCGCCCGGTGTGACCTTCGCGGTGTTGACCACTGCGCCGACGCCCGTGGTGACGCCGCAGCCGATGTAACAGCTCTTGTCGAACGGGGCGTCTTCGCGAATCTTCGCCACCGCAATCTCCGGCAGCACGGTGAAGTTCGAGAACGTCGAACAGCCCATGTAGTGGAAGATCGGCTTGCCCTTGTGGCTGAAGCGCGAGGTGCCGTCCGGCATCACGCCCTTGCCCTGCGTGGCGCGGATGGCGGTGCAGAGGTTGGTCTTCTGGCTGAGGCAGCTTTTGCACTGCCGGCATTCCGGCGTGTACAGCGGGATGACGTGGTCGCCCGGCTTGACCGACGTCACGCCGAGGCCGACCTCGCGGACGATCCCGGCGCCTTCGTGGCCGAGGATCGAGGGAAAGATTCCTTCGCTGTCGAAGCCGTCGAGCGTATAGGCGTCGGTGTGACAGATCCCCGTCGCCTTGATCTCGACCAGGACTTCGCCGGCCTTCGGACCATCCAGATCGACTTCGATGATCTCGAGCGGCTTCTTGGCCTCGAAGGCGACTGCTGCGCGTGTCTTCATTCTCAACTCCACTCTCGCTTTTCGAGCCGCCAAGGAAAGGTGGCGTGAGCAGCCCCTTGCAGGTCCCGAAGGATCATTTCTTGCCCATGCAGGTGTTCTCCGCCTGGGTGTAGGCGTCCGGCTTGTCTTCCTTCTTGGCCGGCCGCACGCGCCCGATGGCGTCGTTGGCACGGGCACGCAGATAGATGTAGATGTCGTCCATGTAGCAGGCGACGTTCGGATTATCGCCGAGCGCCGGCATGACGGAGTTGCCGTTCGTTCTGCCGCTCGCGACCACGCCGACGAAATCGCCGTAGCCCATGGTCTTGAGCGAATCCATGAGGGCAGGGGCGTAGGTCGATCCCATTCCGTCAGGACCGTGGCAGACGTGGCATTCCGAGTGATAGCGGCGGTATCCGGAGTAGGTGTACCAATCCACCGTACCGTCGGCTGCAACCTTGAAGGTCGGATTGCCCTCCTTGTCAAAATACTTCCCGTCTTCGGACTTGACGGCAGCCGCATCGCCCGCGTTCTCGGCGAAAGCAATTCCTCCTGATACCACGACGATCATCGCAGCACCCACCAGCCAGACTGTACGCAAGAGCTTGTCCTCGAAGTTCGGTGAGAGGCGAACCGGCGCATGGAGCAGTTCCATGCGCCGGTTCGAGTTTGGCTCAGCCTACTGAGGCAGTGCGAACACGGTCAGCGTGCCGCCGAGCGCGGTGTAGTTGCTCAGCGCGGCATAGCCGCCGACGGCGCCGAGGCCGGCGGTCGGATCGGTCAGGCCGGCCGCGAGGCCGATGCCCGCCCAGCCACCGACGCCGGACAGCACTGCGACGTACTGCCGGCCATCCCGCTCATAGGTGTTGACGTTGCCGATGATGCCGGACGGGGTCTTGAACTTGTAGAGCTCCTTGCCCGTCTTGGCATCGACTGCCTTGAGGTAGCCTTCGAGCGTTCCGTAGAACACCACGCCGCCGGCGGTGGCGAGCGCACCCGACCACACCGAGAACGGCTCCGGGTTCGACCAGACGATCTTGCCGGTCTTGTTGTCCCAGGCGATGAAGTTGCCCATATGGCTCTCGCCGGGGGGCGGATACATCGACAGCGTCGCCCCGACATAGGGCTGGCCCGCGGTGTAGCTCACCTTGAACGGCTCGTAGTCCATGCAGACGTGGTTGGTCGGCACGTAGAACAGCTGCGTATCCGGCGAATAGGTGGCCGGTTGCTGGTCCTTGGTGCCAAGGGCTGCCGGGCAGATGCCCTTGGTGTTCTTGTCCTCGCCGCCCTTTTCGGTCGAGTACTGATCGACGACCTTGGGACGTCCGTAGGTCGGCGAACTCTTGTTCATGTCGACGCCGGTGGTCCAGTTGACCTTCGGATCGTACTTCTCGGCGACCAGCAACTCACCGGTCTCGCGGTCCATCGTATAGGCGAGGCCGTTGCGATCGAAGTGAGTGAGCAGCTTGCGATTCTGGCCGTTGACCTGCTGATCGGTGAGGATCATTTCGTTGACGCCGTCATAGTCCCACTCGTCATGGGGCGTCATCTGGTAGACCCACTTGGCCATTCCATCGTCTGCGTTGCGCGCGAAGATGGTCATCGACCACTTGTTGTCGCCCGGACGCTGTTTCGGATTCCAGGTCGAGGGGTTACCCGAGCCGTAATAGACGAGGTTGAGCGCGGGATCATAGGACAGCCAGCCCCATGTGCAGCCGCCGCCGATTTTCCACTGGTCGCCCTGCCAGGTCTTGATGCTGGAATCCTTGCCGATCGGCTTGCCGAGGTCGGTCGTCTTCACAGGGTCGACCAGGAGCTGTTCGTCCGGACCGCTGGAGAAGGCACGCCAGACCTGCTTGCCGGATTTGATGTCGTAGGCGGTGACGTGACACTGCACGCCGAACTCGCCGCCGGAGATGCCGATCAGGACCTTGTCCTTGACGACGAGCGGTGCGGAAGTTCCGGTCGCGCCCTTGCTGGGATCGCCGTTCTTGCTCGACCACTCCACCTTGCCGGTCTTGGCGTCGAGCGCCACCAGGGTGGTGTCGGCCTGGTGCAGGAAGATCTTGCCGTCGCCATAAGCCACGCCGCGGTTGACCGTGTCGCAGCACATCACCGGGATGACGTTGGGATCCTGCTTGGGTTCGTACTTCCAGACGATCTGGTTGTCCTTGGATAGGTCAAGAGCATAGACCTTGTTCGGGAACGGCGTGTGGACGTACATCATGTTGCCGATGACGAGCGGTCCGCCCTCGTGGCCGCGCAGCACGCCGGTCGAGAACGTCCAGGCCACCTGCAGTTTTCCCACGTTCGCCGCGGTGATCTGGTTGAGCTTCGAAAAGCGCGTATTGGCGTAGTCACCCGCCGGCTGCACCCAGTCCTTCGGGTTCTGCGACATCTTGATCAATTCGTCGTTGGCTATGGCCGCGCCTGCCGTAAGCGCCGCCAAGGAGCCAAGACAAGTTGCTATCAGCACTTTGCGCATTGCATCCTCCCACTGGTGAATTCCCGGGTTCCGTCGAGACGGCCCACGTTCCATTTTGTCCCGCACCGTATCCCGTTCGGTCATGGGAAACTTGCCCAAGAGGGAAGGGCATTTGCTCCAAAGCGAACCGCGACGAACTTTCTGGCTTCCAGCCGCACACGACCCTGACGCGGACATCATGCGGCACTGCAATGAAGCGAGCCGGCGGATCGCCTGTATCATCGCCGTGGCGAGGTTTCCCTTGACGGCGCGGAAACTAAGTCAGAGGATTATGAAGTGGATGCCGGGACATACGTTGCTAAGGCAACAACGACTGCTCAAACGACTGCTTTCAATTGAGGTGGATGCCGCTTCACCGTGACCGATCTTTCGCGGGCCACAGTCGGGCCACACTTACTTTCTCGAATTCAAGTACCCTCGAATCGGTGGCTGGAAATGTCTGACACGGTCCACTCGCTCACTACCTCCGGTTTATCGCCGAAGAAGCAGATCCAGTGCTGGTCAGAAGCGCTGACGGATCTTTGCGGCCAGTTCGACATCGACCCGCTGAAGGCGTCGACGCTCGAAGCGCGGGTCAACTACACCACCGTTTCGAAGTTGAAGCTCTGCCAGATCGAAGTCAGCCAGCACCGCATCGCGCACACGGTGTCGCGTGCGAAATCGAGCGAACACCCCTACGTCAAGATCCTGTTCCAGACGCATGGAACTTCTTACTTCGAGCAGGAGGGCCGGCGCTTCGAACTGATGCCCGGCGATTGCCTGGCCTATGATGTATCCTGTCCGCACACGATCATCAGCCCCGCGCTGACGCGGCATGAGGTCGTCATCGTGCCGAAGGCGTTGCTGCAGGAGCGCGGCTTTCACACCGCGAAGATGTCGGCCTGCAAGCTCTCGGCGCGCACCGGCACCGGTCGCATCGCCCACGACTTCGTGCATGCCGCGTTCGACCAGGCTGCGCGATTGTCGCCGAACAACGCCGTCGTCGTCGCCGACTCGCTGATCGATCTGTTGCTGCTGCCGCTGCGCGAGGCGGACGCGACGTTCGATCGCGGTGGTCCCGAGGCGATGTATATCCGCGCGCAGGCTTTCATCCGCGAACATCTGCGCGATCCGGATCTGTGTATCGACCAGATTTCCTCGGCCCTCGGCTGCACCAAGCGCTATCTGCACATGCTGTTCAGCGACCGCGGCATGACCGTGAGCGACTACATCTGGCACGCGCGCCTGCAGAACTGCCGCCACGAACTGGAGACGCATGCCGGCAAGACGGTCACGGATGTCGCATTTTCGTGGGGCTTCTCGAGCTCCTCACACTTCAGCCGGGTGTTCCGCAAGTATTTCGGAATCGTGCCGTCTTCGATCCACAAGGCGCAGCACGGCATCTCGTCGTCCGACGCTTCCTAGATCCAGGCAGCAACGGTCACGTGTTTGCTGGTGCAGCCCGGCGGCGCGCAAGGCGCGATCAACCCATCGGCGCATTTGGGCAGACGCTCGGTCGCGGCTTCGTGCCGCGCTTGTCGACCGGCACGTTGCAGTTGTCGATTCGCTGTTCGTCGTTCCACTTCCGGCCGAGGCGCTCCTTTCCGGTCAGCGCTGCCGGGGAGCTGGCGGAAGCCGGTGCCGCTTCGCCGCGCCGCGAACTTTCCTCGGCGGTTGCCGGCAATGCGAGGCAGATCGCGAGGACTGCGCCGATTGTGCCTGTGGACCATGATCGCATGACGGCCTCGCATCCGGTTTGTGATCGCGAAATATTCGCGTGCCCGATTAGACAACAGCGAGATTTCGTCGGCCACCCGGAACCTGCAGCTTCCTGATCGGTTTTGCGTTCGTCCTGCTGCGCCGGGGCACGCGTGCCGGGAGCAAAGGAGAAGCAGATGAAAACGAAAATACTCATTCTCGCGGTTTGCACCCTGGTCGGCCTCGATGCCGGCAGCGCATTCGCCGGTCCCTGCGACAGCGGCGGCCGCGCCGCAAACCTGAAGGACGCGGGTTCCGGACCTGCATCAACCGGCAGCAGCCAGACGACAACCGGCATGGCTTCGGAAAAGGAACATCCGCCGACCGGTGCGATGAATCGCGCCGCCGGCGATGCAGCTGCTTCCTCGCAGGACGTTCAGAAGCAGATGCAAGGTCAGCCGACCGCGGCGCAGGAGGCGCAGGGCGCCAAGCCTGACGCGAAGGTGGCCGGCAAGGACTGCTGAGCACGTGCCTGACTGCCTCGCGCGGCGGAAGGCATGGCAATGCGACGCTTTCATCGCAGCGCTTTGACTGGGAGCGAAGCGGACTTGTCCTGGAGCGAAGTATCGCAGCACACAACGGGCGCCGAGTGGCTGTTCCGCACTTGCGCTACGTCCGCGAGAACCATAGGTTCAGCCGCGGCGCGAGCATCGCGCCAGACTAGCTTGTTGGGAGGACCCGATGACTTGGAAGACTCCGAAGATTGTCGAAGTGCCGGTGGGCATGGAAATCAACATGTACGCCTGCGCAGCGCGCAAGTAAGCAAGTAAGTAAGACTGCATCGGAACGATCTGCCCGGCTCTGGCGCTGTGTCGCTACGGGCCGGGCGGACGTCAGGTTCGAGCCGACCGGTTCGAGATTTCAAGACAGGCCTTCAGGGCCCTCACTGAAATAGATCAATCGTCGCCAGTTGCCGCGTGCAGAACGCTGTGGAGCGCCGCTTGGCTCTGCGTCGCGTCACGGCGCGCCGCGCCGCGTCCGGGACACGAGCTGGGGGCGCTTCGAGAATTCCAATCGGGCTGTATGGCCACGCGCTCCGATTCGTCGCCCGCGTGCCTGCAATATGGTAGGGTGCGTCGTCGGTCAGCGGTATTGTCGCTTTGATTCCATTTCATACCCGTGGCTTTGTGGATGCCAATCCGTTCGAACACTTGCCGGGCAGTTGTCGTGTGTCTCGCCGCGCTGCTCCCGGGCGGTGTGTGTGCGGAGGGCATCGATACCGAGCATCTGTTCGGCTTCATGATCGGCACCGATGTCGGCAATGTCGGCGAGCGCGAATTCCAGAGCCAGACCGACGGACGGTTTGCCAGGAACGGCGGAACCTACCGGGTGGGCGGCCAGGAGTTCGAACTGGAATTCGTCCCGGTCAGGAATCTCCGGGTTGAGCTGGGAACCAGCTTTGCATCCCATTACGTTCGCAGCGTTGCAGGCTTCGAGGACCGGCGCCAAATGTCCTGGGAGGGCGTTTCCCTGGACCTGCGCTACCGGTTTCTGGAGCGGGACGAATCGCCGTTCGGCTTTACCTTTGCGGTGGAACAGCACGCCAGCCGCATCGACGAGACCTCGGCCACCCGGGTGCGAAGCTACGGGACTGAATTTACGGCGGCGTTCGATCGGGAGCTTGTTCCCAACGTCGTGCTCGCCGCCCTCAACCTGACCTACCAGCCGGAATGGACCCGCATCCTCAGTACCCGGGCTGCCGAGCAGGAATCCACCATCGGCGCCGCGTTGGGCCTGATGGTGCAATGGCGACCCGGATTCTTCCTGGGCGGGGAGGCGCGCTACCTCCGGCACTACGAAGGGATCGGTCTGCAGGAACTCGGCGGCCAGGCGCTGTTCGTTGGCCCAACCGCCTATTTCCAGATGTCGCGGCGCACGCGGTTGACCGCGGCCTGGAGTACGCAGGCCTGGGGACGTCCGGCCGGGTCAAATGCGGCGCTCGATCTCGTCAACTTCGAACGCCATCAGGCGCGGCTGATCTTCGGCGTGAATTTTTGAGGCGCGAGTTGGACGCCTCCGAGGTATTCGGGAACCCGATCTTCAGGGCTTTTTGTGAAACATAGCGCTGCCGCCGGCGTAGCTCTTCATGGTATCCTTTCACGAACCAGCCTGGGGATTTGAGGCATGAATGCGATCGATTTGGTCATAACCGTATGCGCCGTACTGTCGCCGGCCACCTGCGAGGAACGCCATCTGGTGTTTTCGTCCGATGTTTCGCCGCGACAATGCGTGATGGCTGCCCAGCCCTACATCGCGAAATGGGCGGGCGAGCATCCGAAATGGAATGCGGTCAGGTGGCGTTGCGAGTATCCACGTCCTAACGACAGGGCATAAGGACGAAGTTTCACCGGCAAGGATTACTTGTTGCAATCCTTCAGGTCCTTGTCCGCGATCGAGAACACCGCATCGGCCTTGATTTCGATATTGCGGACGACGCACTGCCTTGCGTCGCGATAGCTGACCCTGGCATCGTACTGCCCAGGCTCGACGCCCATGATCCGCAGGCGCTCGTCGTGGTCGACCTCCTTGTCCTTGTCGTTCAGGGTCTGGTTCGGTCCCCAGGCATCCTTGCCGGCCGGCGAAAGCTGAAAGCCCGAGATTGTCTCGGTGGTCAGGTTCCAAAGCCGGATACCCTTGCCCTTGCTCTGCGCGGCGAGATCGCCGGCGCCCGCGAACAACAGCGCCAGGGCCAGAATCCATCGCATTGCTCAAACCTCCCCTTGGCGGTTCCTCGGCGCCTTGATCACCTTATCAGGCGTTCCCGGTTTTTCACCTTGTCGAAGTTTCTGGCCCGGTCGAGCCCGATTGACGCGATCAACTTTGCTGAATCAACGTCGGCGCCGTCGAAATCCGTGTCGATCGTCGTGACGCCGGTCAGGTCGGCTCCGCCGAGCTGGGCGCCCTTGAGCGAAGCGCCCGTCAGGTTGGCGCCTTTCAGAACAGCGAATTCAAGATCGACACGAGACAGGTCGGCTCCGCGTGCATCCAGCCGTTCGAGATTGGCTGACTTCAGCACCGCGCGCATCAGGCCCATCGACTGGTTACGCATGTCGGCGCCGAGATTCGCATCCGCGATCGACGCGCCCACGAGGCTCGCACCGGTTAGATCGGCGGCGATCCGCGCCCTGGCGAGATCCGCGCCGTCGAGCCGGGCGCGCGCCATCTGCGAGGCGAACAGAGTGGCGCCTTTCAGGCTGGCGCCGGTGAGGTCAGCCTCGAGCAGCCATGCCTGGTCAAGGACCGCGCGATCGAGCTGTGCGCCGGCGAGCTTCGTCCTGTTGAGCCGCGCCGCGCGAAAAATTGCGCCGGACAGATTGAGCCCGGAAAGATCGAGGCCGGATAGCCGCTTCCCCGTGAAATCGGCCGGCGAAGTGACGGTCGCGGCGGCAAGCGCAGCCTCTACTTCCGTGCGGGTCATTTCGGCGGAGACCATATCGGGTGACGACAGGTCGACGTGACGCATCATGTCCTGCGCCATTGCCGTCATGGTCATCAGACCAAGGCCGAGCGCTGCGGTTCGAAACACGCGTTTCATCGTCAACTCCGCCGACGAGGTATCCTAGCAGTCGCGTCGACCAGTGCCTATCGGACATCGCGGCCGGTCAGGTCGCCGTCAATCGGGCAATTTCCGCTTTGATCGCCGCGATCTCGGCTTCGCTTCGCGCGCTGCGCGGTGTCGTGATCGGCAGTTCGGCAACAATGTGTGTCGGTCGAGGCGCCAACAGGAACACGCGGTCACCGAGACGAACCGCGTCGTCGACGTCGTGGGTGACCAGAAGGGTCATCACGGAGCGGCTATCCACCAGCATCGCGATCTGTTCGCGCAGGCGAGTGGCGAGGGCCTCGTCGAGCGATGCGAACGGTTCGTCGAGGATGAGGAAATCGGGTTCGATGGCGAACGCGCGGGCGAGCGCGACGCGCCGGGCGAGGCCAAGCGACAATTCGCCGGGGAAATGGTTGCGGTGTTCGCTCAACTCCAGAATGGCGAACAGTGCGGAAAGTTTTGTCTCATCGATGAGCGGCGCGACCAGCCGCACGTTTTCCTCGACCGACCGCCAGGGCAGCAGCCGGGGCTCCTGGAACACCATGCCGATCCGGACGCCGGGAGGGTGAGAAACGCGCCCCTGATAGTCGTGATCGAGCCCCGCGAAGATTTTCAGCATGGTGCTCTTGCCGCAGCCGGACGGACCGACCAACACGCCAACCTCGCCGGTGCCGAGCGCAAACTTGAGGCCGGCGATCACGGCGTGTCGTTCGCCTGCGGCGTTACTGTACTCCTTGCTTGTGATGTCGACTTCAAGCCGCACGGGGCCGCCACCGCGATAGCCGGGCCTCAAATGGCTGTACCAGCAAGGTTTCGATGACGAGCACGACCGCGGCGAAGCTGAGCGAGTAGGCGAGCAGAAGCGGGATGTCGAACAGCTGGAAGGCGACGCCGATCTCGAAGCCGACGCCGTTTGGACGTCCGAGCAATTCCGCGACCAGCACGATCTTCCAGACCAGCGAAAGTCCCGATCGCGCGGCGGCGGCGATGTAGGGCGCCAGTTGCGGCAGGATCACGTGCCGGAACGCCCGCCAGCGCGGGATCGCAAACACGGTCGCCATTTCGTCGAGGGAAGCGTCGAGCGCGCGTGCGCCCTCGCGCAGGGTGACGACGGCGGTCGGAAGCTTGTTGACGGCGATGGCGGCGATCGCGGCCGCCTCCGTCAGCCCGGCCCAGATGTAGGCCAGCACGATCACGACGAGCGCCGGCAGGTTGAGCAGCAGGATCAGCCAGGGATCGCAAATTCGATCGGCGAGCCGAACCCGGCCCATCAAATAGCCGATCGCGGATCCCAGCGACATCGCAAGGACGAACGCGAGCGCCACGCGCGCCAGTGTGGCTCCGAGATGGAAGAACAGCGCTCCGGATCTGGCTTCCGCGATCATCGCCGCGACCACAGTCGGGGGAGGTGGCAGCTTCACGTCGCCGATCAGCAGCGAGGCGATCCACCAGGTCGCAACGAACACTGCAAATGACAGCAGGCGCGGCACCTCAATCTCCGGGAATCGCGTGATAGAACGTACCGGACGCCAGTTCCTGTGCCGGACCGACCAGTTCGCGGCCGCCGATCGCGGCCAGCACGCGGTAGAGGATGCGGGCGTCAGCTTCCTCATCGGCGATGGGACGACGCGGAATGCCTTCCCGATAGCGGTCGCGATAGGTTCGCAGCGTGGCGGCGTCGGCGGCCCCGGTCAGCGGCGCAATCGTCTCCCACTCGGCATCCGAGCTCGACAGGATCTCCTTTGCCTTGCGGGTCATCGCGATGAATCGCGCCATCGTATCCTGGCTGGCGCTGGCCCATTTTTCGTCGAAGACGTAGCCGATCATCGCGGTGCGGCCCTTGGCCCCCAGCTTCGGCAACAGATCCTCGATGCCGGCCACGCGGCGAAAACCCTTTGCTTCCATGACGGCGCAGAAATTCCAGTAGTTCAGGGCCGCATCCATCTCGCCGCCCAGCGTCTTTGCCATCAGCAGCGGCGGCGCGCCGTAGGCGATCGTCGCGTCCGACTTGAGGTCGATGCCTCCCTGCTTCAGCCACGCCTGCAGCAACAGCCAGTTCTTGTCGATCGGGCCGCCGGCAACGGCGAGCTTGCGGCCCTTGATATCGGCCAATGACCGGATCGGTGACGAGGCTGGCACCATGACGGCGCCGAGCGCGCTCGAATACGGATAGAATGTCAGCTTTGCGCCAAGGGTGCGTTCGCGCGACACCCAGAGCCAATCGGAGACGATGATGTCGGCGCTGCCGGCGCGAAGCGCGATCTTGCCCGCCTCGGGGCTGGCGAGTTCAATCGCCTGAACCGAGAGATTGGCCTGCTTGTCGAGACCATGCGCGCGGATCACGGCAAGTTCCCATGCCAGCGTTCCGGTTTTTTGCACCGCAACCCGCACGGCGTCCGCGCCGTGGCACGTGCCGATCTGCGCGAAAGCCACGTAAACTGCTGCCAGCAACATGCGAAGACAATGTGTCATGGGTGCCTTGGGCGTCTTCCGCCAGCATCTTTTCAGCAGGACTTTCATAGCATAGCTTTCATGCTTCGCAGCCGGAGGGAAGAGCATGAGAGCGGCCGGATCGGTACGACGTATTGTCGCCGCGTCGGCGGTGCTGATGATGACCGCAGCGACGGCGCGGGCCGAAGACCTCAACGATTATCCGACGTCGGCGCGCGCCGAATACGTCTTTGGCTGCATGAAGGCGAATGGCGAAACGCGGCAGGCGATCGAACAGTGCTCCTGTTCGATCGACATCATCGCGTCGCTGCTGCCTTACGCACGCTATGTCACGGCTGAAACCGTGATGAGCATGTCGCAGGTTCGGAGCGATCTCGGCTCGCCATTCCGCACGTCCGCGCAGGCGGCTGGTGCACTCAATGATCTCAGGCGCGCGCAGGCCGAAGCCGAAGTGAGATGCTTCTAGCGCTTGATGCGCTCGATGCCCGCACGCCGCGGCGCGTCACATGCCGGAATCCTCGACGTTCCATTCCTTCTGGAAGACGTGGCCTTCGGTATCCCTGGCCTCGGCGCGGAAGCGCTTCGCGCCATTCGAGACATAGGTGAAGCGGATATTGGGATCTTCCGAAATCGAGATTCCGCCTTCCATCGCCAGCACCAGACTGTCGTCCTGCCACAGCCGCAGCTCGTTGACGAAGAAGGCCGGGATATAGAGCTGCGTGACCTGATCCATCTGCAGGCCGGAATGGCTGGGATGACCGATCATGATCTGCGCCTCGCGCGTACCGCTGGCGGGACCCTGGCCGGATCGCGCGAATTGGCGGTATCGCATCTGGCCGAGCCGGGCCTTCGCTTCCAGCGCGTTCTTGGCGGCAGGGGCGGAGCAGCCGCCGGAAGCCTTCACGTAGGTCTTCGTCATGTAGAGCTTGCCGTCGCTCAGTTCGGCCACCGCATGAACGTCGGTGTAGTTGTTGACGCGCACGCGTGTCGAGATTTCCGTTACATTGGCGTCCGGCCCCAGCTCGAACTTCGCCGCCATCGGCGCCGGGTTCTGATCGATGACCAACGTAATCCTCAGTACGCGACGGTTGTCACCGGCCGGAAGCCTGGTGCGCAGGGTGACAGGAACGATCGCTGCGTCCTCGGCGCGGTACGGCATCTCGATGCCGATCACATCGGCGCCGTCATTCATCGGGCGATTGTTGAAGATATCCTGGACGAGGCCGGGCCATGGATCGTTGGCCCCGGGCGTTGCCGCTGGCGCCATTTGTGCGCCGAGCACGATGGCGCTGCAGAGCGCGCTGGCGATGCAGAGGAGGCGGAAACGACGTCCGGGCATGGCGGCGATCCTTTGCTGGGCCGCGTCAAGATAGAGCATTGGCCGGACTATTCCCATTCAATTTCTGAATAAGCGGATGTTGCATTGCGCGCGTTGTAATCCCCGAACAATTGCCAACGCGGCTGCTCCGAGGCGGCGGCAGTGTCGGCGGCGGCCGTTATCGGTTCGCCGCGGGCGATGAGGGCGCGAATATCGTTCGCCAGTTTCGTTAGGTAGCGGCGCTGGTCGGCAAGTGCCGCCGGCCATTCGCTCACCGCTCCGTGACCGGGAACCACGCGTTGGGCGGGAAGGCTGCCGAGTTCGTCGGTGACCTTGAGCCAGCCGCGAAGGCTGCCGTCCAGCACGGGAATGTGGCCAAGGAACACGAGATCGCCCGCGAACAGGGTACCGGTTCGCTCATCGAGAACGGTGAGATCATTGTCGCTGTGCGCGGTCGACCATGTCTTCAATGTCAGGGGTCGCGAGCCGAGATCGAGTCTAGTCGTTCCGGCGACCAGGAGGGTGGGCGAAATCATGCGCACGCCCTCCATCAGTTGCTCGCCCATGATCCGGCGAAAAGCGTCGGTGTAGAACGGCCCGCGCACGGCCAGCGCCTGCGGCAGGTTCCGATGGCCGACGAACACGGTTCCATCGCTTACGAACGCGGCGTTGCCAAAGACGTGGTCCGGGTGGCCGTGCGTGTTGATGACGTACCGGATCGGCTTGTCGGTGCGAGCCCGGATCGCCGCCAGCAGCCGCTCGCCTTCGCGAACGCTGCCGCCGGTATCGATCACCGCAACCGCGTCGTCACCGATGATGAACCCGACATTGGCGGTGGCACCCTCGTTCTCGCGGGTCATCAGCGCGACCTCGCCGACATGCACGAATATTTTCGGCGCGACTTCGCTCACAGGCAATTCCTGCTGCTGCGCCCGCGCTAGGGTCGATGTGCCGAGTACCATCAGAAGAGCGAGAACCGACACGCGATGAGCCATGTTTCTGCCTCAGTCCGACCCGGAAGCGATCGGTCGCTTCGTCTTCTCCGTCAAGCCAGTTTGCGCCGCAACAAGCAACGCGAACCCGCCACGGGGTTTATCCCTGTTGCACGCGATGGCCCGCTGCGCAATCGTTGGACCCCGGCCCGTGTTGATCGAGAGGAGATCGCGATGACAAAGGGTGCGCGACGTGGTGGCTTGCTGCTGCGGGTGATGGCGATCATGGCAGTGCTTGCCGGCAGTGGCATCTGCCGGGCGCAGACCAGTGACGGCGCCGGCCCCTCGATCGAGCTGGTCGATCCCAAGGTGCTGAGAGTATGCGCCGACCCGCACAATCTGCCGTTCTCGAACGACAAGGGCGAGGGGTTCGAGAACAAGCTCGGCGAGCTGTTTGCGGAAAAGCTGCAGAAGAAACTCGACTACATGTACTATCCGCAAGCAACGGGGTTCGTCCGGATGACGCTTGCCGCGCATCGTTGCGACGTCATCATGGGCTTTCCGCAAGGCGACGATCTGGTCCAGGGCACAAATCCCTACTACCGAACGGCGTATGCGCTCGTCGCCAAGCCAGGCAGCGGGCTGGAAGATGTCACCACGCTCGGGGACAGCCGCCTGAAGGGCAAGCATATCGGCATCGTTGCCGGAACGCCGCCCGCCACCAACATGTCCGTCAATGGCTTGATGGCGGACGCCAGGCCGTATCCGCTGGTGGTCGACACGCGCGTCGAGTCATCGGCGGAAACCATGATCAACGACCTGACTGCAGGAAAGATCGACGCCGCCATTCTATGGGGACCACTGGCCGGTTTCCACGCCAGGAAGACGAACCCGCCGCTTCATGTCACGCCGCTGGTCAAGGAAACCACCGGGCCGCGGCTGGTCTATCGGATCGGCATGGGCGTGCGCGGGGCCGACCAGAACTGGAAGCGGCAACTCAACAGTCTGATCCAGGAGAACCAGCCGGCCATCAACAAGATACTGCTCGACTTCGGCGTTCCCTTGCTCGATGAGAATAACCGGCCGATCGGCGCGGAGACGGCGACGAAGTCGCCATGATGCGGCGGCTGGCGTGGGTGGTCGTTGCGGCCCTCGCGCTCGCGAGCGAAGTTTTCGCGCAGCAAGTGCCGGAGCCGGACGGGTATCGCACCGACGACTATCGCGCGCCGGTTCCGGCAACGCTCAAAGGCGCCCGCGTTCTGGCGACCGCGGAGGCCGAGGCGATCTGGCGGGCCGGCGGCGCGGCTTTCATCGACGTGATGCCACGTGCGCCAAAGCCGCCAAATCTTCCTGCGGGTACGGTGTGGCGCGACAAGCCGCGGTTCAACATTCCCGGCAGCGTCTGGCTCCCCGACACCGGCTACGGCAGGCTGGCAGAGGCAACCGAGGACTATCTGCGGCGCGGGCTGCAGCGGGCTTCCGGCGGCAACAAGGCCGCGTTGCTCGTGATCTACTGCCAGGAGGATTGCTGGATGTCCTGGAACGCGGCGAAGCGTGTACTGTCGTACGGCTATTCCAACGTCGCCTGGTATCCGGACGGAACCGAAGGCTGGGAACGCGCCAGACTGCCGGTGGTGGAAGCGCAGCCCGAACCGAGGGCGCACGCGGAAAAATCACGCAAGGACAACTGAGGGAGCCCGCTACTCCATCTCCTGCTGGATCACGCGACCGAGCGCGAACAATCGCTGGTCGATCGCGGTCGGTACTTCGCAGACGAATTTCACCACGCGCTGCCGCTCTTCGAAAATCCGGGTTTGCCAAACCAGCTGATTTCCGAGTTCTTCGATCTTGCTCTGGTCCGGCGAGGACGATCCCTGCAGCGCCTGCATCGCTACGGCATCGGCCTGGATCTTTTCCGCAGCCGTGCGCTGCTTGCGGGTGATCCGTTCCAGCCCGTTCAGGACCGACGAACGCTGTGCGTTGAGGGTATCGAACAGGCCGGTGAACAGGAGCTTGCCAGCGGTCGCCTTGTCGGCCGAGCTGCCGAGAAACTCGGTGATCGCCTTCTGGGCGTCCTCGAGCGACGTGCGTCTGGCTGCAAGTCTCGGAACGAGGGCGCTCACCTTGGGGTCGTCCTTCCACTTGCCCTTGATGTCGTCAAGCGGCGGACCGGCCCACACCGCGGCCAGCGAGATTTCCGGCACCTTGGCCTGGATGCACGGCCAGTCCGGATAGCGCGGATCGGCGGCATGGCCGCATTCGATCGATGCCGCGGCGAAGAGGAACGTCCCGATTGCGATCAGCCGTCTCATGTTTCGCCTCCCGCAGGTCCGCGGCGGATCAGGCCACGTGAAGGGTCATACGCGTAGATTGCGCCGACCATGAAGGCCGCCGTGCAGCCGAGGACGACGCCGAGCGAGATCCAGTTGATCTTTCCATACAGCGCGAAGCGTATCAACTCGACCGCATGAGTGAACGGGTTGAACTGGCAGACATAATAGAGCAGGGGGCTGCCCTCCTGCACCTTCCAGAGCGGATAAAGCGCCGAGGAGGCAAAGAACATCGGGAAGATGACGAAGTTCATCACGCCGGCAAAGTTTTCGAGCTGCTTGATGCCGGACGAGATCAGCATGCCGAGCGCGCCGAGCATCAGGCCCGAGAGCACCAGCATCGGCAGCACGGTGAGATAGCCGATCGGCGGCGGTGCGATATCCCAGAACCAGGCGATCAGCAGGAACGCGTAAACCTGCAGCAGCGAGACCGCGGTTCCCGCCACCAGCTTGCAGAACAAGAGATACCAGCGCGGCAGCGGGCTCACCAGAAGGGTGCGCATGTTGCCCATCTCGCGGTCGTAGACCATCGAGAGCGACGACTGCATGCCGTTGAACAGCTGGATCATCGCCATCAGCCCGGGCGCGATATAGACCTCGTAGAGGATGTAGGTTTCGTACGGCGGGATGATGGAGATGCCGAGCACCTGGCGGAAGCCGGCGGCAAAGATGAACAGCCACACCAGCGGCCTGACGAGGGCGGAAACGAACCGTTCGCGCTGGTGCACGAAGCGCAGCGCCTCGCGCCAAACGATGCCGTTCAGGCAGACGATGTATTCGGCGACTGAAAAGCCGCGGCGAGCCTGTCCTGCTGTGGTGGAGCTCATGGCGTTGCGCTCCCGGGTTCAACTGCTGCGCCAGTCAGGCGCATGAAGGCGGAGTTGAGATCGCGCCCTCCGGCAGCAGTGATCATGTCCTCGACCGGACCGTGCGCAAGCACGCGGCCCTGATGCAGCACCACGAGGTCGTCGCCCGGCATGATCTCGTCGAACAGGTGCGTGGCCCAGAGCACGCCGATGCCTTGCTCGGCAACCAGCCGGCGGACGTGGTTGAGGATATCGGCGCGGGCCTTGACGTCGAGGCCGACGGTCGCCTCGTCGAGCAGCAAGAGCGACGGGCGGTGCAGCAGCGTGCGCGCGATTTCGAGCCGCCGCATCTGGCCGCCGGAAAGGTCGCGCACCTTGCTGCCGGCGCGGTCCGAAAGTCCGATCCGTTCCAGCACCTCGCCGCTGCGCAGCCGTGCCTCGCGCCTCGCGATGCCGTGCAGGGCGGCGTGATAGAGCAGGTTCTGCGTGACCGTGAGATCGAGATCGAGCGTGCGGGACTGGAACACCACGCCGAGCAGGCGCAACGCCTCGCTCGGCGAACCGCCGATATCATGGCCAAAAATGCTGATGCGCCCGACCTGAATGCCGAACAGCCGCGTGATCAGCGCGAACAGCGTGCTCTTGCCGGCGCCGTTGAGCCCAAGCAGGGCCGTGAAGCTGGCCGGCGTCACGTCGAAGCTGACATCGATCAATGCGCGTCGTGGCCCATAGGAATGGCTTACGCCTGTGATCGACAGCGCGGGAACGGCGGCAGGATCGCGCCGGGGCGCATTATCCGGCGGCATCGCGCCGGCGATGGGTGCGTTGCTCGCCATCATGGCTCGGCAAACGTGATTCCCCAGGGCAACTCGCCGACCTGGATTGTCTTGATCACCTTCTGCGCGGCGACGTCGATGACCGAGACGTCATTGGATACGCCGTTGGTGACCAGCAGATACTTCTCATCCGGCGTGAAGGCCATGTGCCAGACCCGCTGGCCGACCAGAAGATATTTGGTCACCGCCTTCGTGGTGGCATCGACGACTGCCACACGATTGGCCGGGCCGAGCGCGACGAAAGCCGTCTTGCCGTCCTTGGTGATGCCCATCCCGACCGGCTGGATCGCCTCGCGCCGCAGGCCGGGGATATTGAAGTTGATTTTTCCGGTGACGGTGCGCCTGGCGGGATCGATAATCGAAACCGTGCCGCCGATCTCCGACGACACCCACAATTCGGACATGTCTCGCTTGAACTCGGCAAAGCGCGGCCGTGCATCGACCAGCACGTTGGCGACGATCTGGTGTGTCGCAGTGTCGATGAAGTGGGCCATGTTGGTGGTTTCGGAGGTGTTGATCAGGATCTTGCCGTCGGGGCTGAGCGCCATACCTTCAGGCTCGACGCCGACCTGTACATCGCCGACGCGGACGCGCTTTTCGAGATCGATGATGGTCACTGTGTTGTCGTTCTCGTTGGCGACGTAGAGCGTCTTGCCGGCGGCATCCTGGGTGAACAGTTCCGGATCGGGACCGGAAGGCAGGCTGTCCACCACCTGCTGGGTCGCGGCATCGATCACCTCGATCTTGTCGTCATCGCCGACCGCGACCATCACGAACTTTCCGTCTCGCGTGAACTCGATGCCGCGTGGGCGCTGGCCGACCTTGATGGTGTTGATGACGGCCCATTTGTCGGTATCGATCACCGAGACCGTGTTGCTCTTCTCATTGGACACATAGGCGAGGAAGGCCAAAGCGGGCGAACCGGCCGCAAGCCACACCGCCATTCCGGAAAGCAGATACCGACGCCACATCCGCGATCTCTCCGTCATCCACTCAGTTTGCACCTGGTTTCGGGCCGGTCGACGCCGAGCGTGTCGAGCTCGGAGAATTGATGCAGGAAGCCTTCCTGCGGCGAGACCGAGACGACCATGCGTCCATCGACCAGCAGGATGGGCTGGCGAAGCTGCAGGTTCCAGTCGCGCAGCGTCAGCCGCTGACCCTTGAACGCGGCGATGGAGAAATCCGCGCCCTTGAGAAAGTCGAACAGCGGTTTCGGATCGCCGGAGTTGGTGCGCGATGCGGCTTCGCCAACCATGCGCGCTGCAGTCCAGGCCTGCATGTCGCGCGCCGTCATGCGCCGCGAATTCAGTTTGAAGAAGCGGTTCTGCATCTGGATCGCGCCCCACTGGTCGTGCGCCGCGTCCCAGCTCGCCGGCACCAGGCCCGCCGAGCCGGCGACCGGTCGCGCGTCCCAGGTACGATAGGGCAGATATGACGCGAACACCTCGCTTTCGTCGGCGGCGACGAGAACGTCATAGGCGGGCGCCTGCTGCGTGAATACCGGCATCTGGCGCTGGATCAGCGTCACGCCGCTGTCGGTGCGCCGCGCGCCGCCGGTGTCCTCGAACACGCGTTCCTGGACGATCTTGGCACCGAAGCGCACCGCCGCGCGCCGCAGCGCGTCGGCCCAGAGCTTGTCGGCCGGGTGTGAGCCGACCACCAGCAGCCAGCGGTTCCACTTCTTCCACGCCAGATACTGCGCCAGCGCATCGGCGAGCATCGAGCGGGTCGGGGCGACATGGATGACGTTGGCGCGGCAATCCTGCTCGCGCAGCCGGTCGTCGGTGGATCCGGCATTCAGCAGCACGGTCTTGGTGCCGCGAAGCACATCGGCCGCCTTCAACAGCGCGTCCGCAGGAAGATCGGCGATGATGAAGCCGTTGCGCGCAGCCAGCGCCGTTGCAGCCTTGGCGATGTCGTCGCCGTCTTTCAGCCGAACTTCCTCCAGCTTGAAGCGCTGATTGAGGAACCGGCCGGTGGTGTTGTTATCCTCGATCGCAAGACGCGCGCCGGCGACGCCGTCATTCTCCGCGGACTGTTCGGCAAGCGACAGTTTCGGTTTGACGCCGGCCTGGCCGAGATAGCCGATGCCGATCTCGACCGGGTCGGCCGCAAGCGCGTGGCTGGCCAGGAGGCTCAGGCCGATTGCACCGACCAACCGTCGGATCATGGACGCTCCCTGATTCACCTCCTCGACTTGACGACGATGGAGGAACGCTTGTCCTTGCAAGCACTCTTGACTTGAAACATGACCGAATTGCCCTAGCTTGCAAGTCCGCATTTCGTCGTTGGACGGCCGTTAAGGTCGGAGATCACGATCATGAGAGCGCTGTTTGCATTTGTTGCGCTGATGCTGCTGGGCTCGATGCCGGCGTGCGCTGAGCCACCGAAGCTTGCCATCTTCGATTTCGAACTGCTGGATACCAGCCTCGAGGGCGAGATGAGGGGGCCTCAGACCGACGAACACGATCGGCTGATCCTCATCAGCGATCTGGTCCGCAGCAAGATGGCGGAGTCCGGCAAGTTCCAATTGCTCGACATCTCTCCGGTAAAGGCGGCCGCCGAGGGCAGCAATCTGCAGGCCTGCGGCGGCTGCGACGTTCAGTTTGCGCAGCGGCTCGGCGCCGATCTGGTCATCACGGGGGTGATGAAGAAGATCTCGACCCTGATCCTCAACCTGACCATCTTCGTGCGCGACGTCCATACCGGGCAACTCATCACGGGGATGAACGCCGATTTTCGCGGCAACACCGACGAGTCCTGGACGCGCGCGACGAGTTACCTCGTGCGCAACAGGTTGCTGGCGCCGAACTACGGCAAGCCGCAGCCCTGAGACGAGCTGCGAACTATTCACCCCTTCAGCCGCGCGGCGTGCCAGCGCAGATGATCGGCCATGAAGGTCGAGATGAAGTAGTAGCTGTGATCGTAACCGGGCTGGCGGCGCAGGGTGAGCGGAATGCCGGCCTTCTCGCAGGCGGCTTTCAGCAATTCCGGGCGTAGCTGCTCGGCGAGAAACGTATCGGCGTCGCCATAGTCCACCAGCAGTTCGGAAAATCTGGCGCCATCCTCGATCAGCGCCACGGCGTCATGCTTGCGCCAGGCCTGCTTGTTGTCGCCGAGATAGCCTCCCAGCGCCTTGATGCCCCATGGCACCTGCGAGGGCGCCACGATCGGCGCGAACGCACTGGCGGCGCGGTAGCGATCGGGATGGCTGAGCGCTGCGGTCAGCGCACCGTGGCCGCCCATGGAATGACCGAGGATGGATTGCCGCGCGGCGTCGACGGAAAATTGGGCTGCGACCAGTTTCGGCAATTCGTCCGTGACATAGCTCCACATGCGGTAGTTGCGCGCGAACGGCTCCTGCGTTGCGTCGACGTAGAAACCGGCGCCGAGGCCGAAATCGTAGGCGTTCGCGGGATCGCCCGGCACCTTCTCGCCGCGCGGGCTGGTGTCCGGCGCGACGAAGATCAATCCAAGTTCGGCGCAGGCGCTGCGGAATTCGCCTTTTTCCGTGACGTTGGCGTGGGTGCAGGTCAGTCCCGACAGATACCAGACGACCGGCAGCCTTGCGCCGTCAGGATGAGAAGGCACATAGACCGAAAAGGTCATGTCGGTTCCGGTCGCGCTGCTGGCGTGCTTGTACACGCCCTGCACGCCGCCGTGCGCCTTGTTGAGAGAAACGGTTTGCATTGTCATGAATTCAGCACTCCAGCACCGCGCCGCGGCAGCTCAGGCCACGCGGTTCTCGATGGCCAACCGCACCAGTTCGGCTGACGTCCGCACGCCGAGCTTCTGGCGCATGATCGAGGATGTATTGGCGACCGTCTTGTAGGAGGAATGGACCAGCCACGCGATTTCGGACAGGCTTTTCCCCGCACTGAGCAGGCGCAGGATTTCCATCTCGCGCGCGGTCAGTCTTGCAAGCGGGCTCTGGGCGAACGAGGGTTTCGAAAACGCGATGCTTCTTGCCATTGCCGGCGGCAGATAAGCGCCGCCCTTTGCGACTTCGCGGATCGCTTCGACGAGGTCCTGGGGATCGCCGGATTTGGAGACATACCCTTTGGCGCCGACCTCGATGGCGCGCGCGGCAAACACCGGATCGTCGTTCATGCTGAACATGATGATCCTTGCCGACGGGTCGCGGCCGAGAATGCGCCGCGCCAGTTCGAACCCGGACACCGTCGGCAGGTTGATATCGAGCACGCAGATATCCGGATGCTGCGCGTCGAACACGCGCTCGCCACCTTCCGCGTCGAAGGCCTCCAAAATGTCGATGTCAGGGTCGTCCGCAAACAGCGCGCGACAGCCCGAGGCCACGATGCGATGATCGTCAACGATCAGAACGCGCATGATACTGATCCCCGAATACGCCGCGCCAGTCCCGTTGCTGCACCGCCGCATCGGATGAGACGCAGGCACCGGCGCGATACTCGCCGTGGATAGCCATGCAACCCAAGCGGTGTTGCTGTACGCTTCGATTAGACAGACGCCGATTTTGTCTGTCAACGCTCCCCGCGAGGGGGAACTGGCGTCGATTTCACTCCGGGGCAAGCGTCATTTCACTCCTGGACAAATCCCATGTGGCAAAAGCTCTCCTTGCGCGCCCGGATCAATCTGCTGCTCGCGCTGGTGCTCATGCTCGGCTTGGCCATCAACGTGACACGCCTCGTGCTCGAGGCCGGGCCGCGCGTTCAGGCCGAAGACCAAAGCGTCGTACGGTTGGCGCGAGAATTCATCGATACGATCGTTCCGGGGCTGAACGAGGCGCCGGATCCCGAAGCGCGGCTGGACCAGATCGTCCGCGACCTCAACCGGCTGCGTCACGTCAGTATCACGCGGCAGGGTGAAGCGATCGAGCGATCCGGCACCGCAGAAGGCGCTGACGGCAATGCCGATGCGCGCTCGCCACCGGCATGGTTTGTCGCGCTGGTCCACCCCGAGAAGACCACGGTGAACGTGCCGATCTCGATCAAGGGGAAACCAGGCTCGCTGCAGATCACGTCGCACCCCAACGACGAGATGGCGGAGATATGGGATGGAATTGTCACCCAGCTGCAGATCGGCACCGTGATTGCGCTCGTTCTTTTTCTGATCACGGCCAGGGTGGTCGGCCGGGCGCTGGCGCCGATCCAGACGCTTTCGGATGCAATGACAAAGATCGAGGCCGGCGGCTACGACACGCGGGTGAAGCCGGATGGCCCGCCGGAGCTCACCGCGATTTGCGACAAGCTCAATCACCTGGCAGCGACGCTGGGCAACGCGGTCGACGACAAGCGGCGGCTGGCGGAGCGCATCGTCTCGCTGCAGGATGTCGAACGGAAGGAGATCGCGCGCGAACTGCACGATGAATTCGGTCCCTATCTCTTTGCCCTGCGGGCCCACGCCAGCGCGCTGACGCGATTGGCGGACGGTGGCGCGCCAGGTGCGGAGGCCACGAGAAAGCACGGCACCGCGATATTGGAGCAAGTGAACGCATTGCAGCAGACCAATCGCAGGGTGCTGGAAAAACTGCGGCCAGTCGGGCTGTCAGAGCTCGGGCTTCGCGAAGCGCTCGGCGCGTTGTTGCGTCTATGGGGAGAATCGCACCCCGATGTCACGATCGAGACCGACATTTCGCAGTCGCTGGGCGATACCGGCGAAACCGCTGACCTGACGATCTACCGCACCATCCAGGAAGCGTTGACCAACGTCTTTCGCCATGCGGGCGCCACCTGCGTCAGCGTAACCGTTGAACCAGCCGAACTGTCGACGGGCCGGGCGGTCGCCGGCCGCGGCGGCGCGCTGGTGCGGGTTCGTGATAATGGCGCCGGATTGAGAGCGGATCACAGGCTTGGGCTCGGGCTCACGGGAATGCGTGAGCGCATCCTGGCGCTGGGCGGTTCGCTCACGATCGCTTCCGGAGATCATGGCGTAACTGTGGAGGCCGTGGTCCCAAGTGACGCGCATAAGTGACGCGCGTTTTTAATGTCGGGAATTTTTCCCATTTTTCCCGGGACGTTTTGAATGGTGCACCTCCTGATTGACGCCCTAAGATCATCCGTAACCGACCGGCGGGGACCAGTGACCGGTTGGGAATGGGGATGAAAACCGATGGGCGCTCGATTCCTGTTTATTGGGACTGCATCGCTATGTCTCGTTGCCGGAACCAGCGGCCCTCAAGCCCAGACCGCGGCTGCACCCAGAGACGACGAGGTATTGCCCGCCATCGAGGTGGTTGCGCCGGCGCCAGCCGCAAGGCCGGTGCGCAGCACTCGAGGCAGAACTGCACCCCGTACGGCGGCCGCCACCAGGAACGTGCGCCGTGTTCTGGTCTACCCGACCGCGCCGACGCCGGTGGCCGGCGTGGGCATCGATGTCGACAAGGTGCCGGCTGCCGTCAACGCGGTTGGCGCTGCGCAGATCGCGCGTACCGACTCGCTGGACATCGCGGTCGCGCTCCAGCAGCACGTGCCGGGCCTCGTCGTCAGCGACACCACCGGAAACCCGTTCATGCCGGACGTGCAGTTTCGGGGATTCGTTGCATCTCCGGTCGCCGGCACGCCCCAGGGACTGGCGGTCTACCAGAACGGGATGCGCATCAACGAAGCCTTCGGCGACACCGTCAACTGGGACTTGATCCCGACCGCCGCGATCAGGTCGGTCACCGTTGTGACCAACAACCCCGCGTTCGGCCTCAACGCGCTGGGTGGCGCCGTCAACGTGCAGATGAAGAACGGCTTCAGCTATCAGGGCGCCGAAATCAACACGATGGGCGGCTCGTTCGGACGCATCCAGAGTTCGGGACAATACGGCAAGCAGATCGACAATTTTTCCGTCTATGGCGCATTGGAAGGATTGCGCGAGAACGGCTTCCGCAATTTCTCGGAATCGGCAATCCGCCGCTTCTACGGCGATGTCGGCTACCGGACCGACAGCAGCGAATTTCATCTCAACATGGGTGTCGCCAGCAACAATTTCGGCGCGCCGGCGGCGGTGCCGGTCGAACTGCTGCGTAACTATTGGGGCGCGACCTATACGACACCGCAGACCACGAAAAACCAGGTCGCCTACGTCAACCTGACCGGAAAGGTCGAGGCCACGCCGACCTGGACTCTCGACGGCTCGGTGCGCGTCCGCGCATTCCGGCAAAGGACGGTCGACGGAAACCCGACCGAGACGGAGCCATGTGACGCCGATCCGGCGCTGCTTTGTTTCAACAGCGACACCGCTCCGGCAAACGGCCTCAACGGGGTCCAGCTCGCAAATCCGTTCCCCGACACCGCGGTGCTTGGGCAGATCGATCGGACGTCAACCCGTTCGACGACGACCGGAGCGACCCTGCAGGCAACCAACAACGACCAGTTGTTCGGGCACAACAACCAGTTCATGGTCGGAGCCAGTTTCGATTCCGGTGTCACCCGCTTTGGGGCGAGCGCGGAGTTGGGCACGATCGGCCCGAACTACGTTGTCACCGGCAGCGGCATATTCCTCGGGCCCTCCGGCGATCCGGTTTCGATCGGCCCGGTCTCGCTGCGCGCTACCAACCGCTACACCGGGATCTACGCGCTCGACACGTTCGACGTGACAGACGCGTTTTCGATCTCGGCCGGCGGCCGCTTCAACCATGCCAACATCGTCCTCCAGGATCAGATCGGCACCGATCTCAACGGCAATCATACGTTCAGCCGCTTCAACCCGATGATCGGCGGCACCTACAAGATCACGCCGGGCCTGACCGCCTATGCCGGCTATTCCGAAGCCAACCGCGCACCGACTCCGCTGGAACTCGCGTGCTCCGACCCGGCGCGCCCTTGCATCGCCGCCGCATTCCTCATCGCCGACCCGCCGCTCGAACAGGTCGTCTCGCGCACCGTGGAGGCCGGTTTCCGCGGGACGTCGGAGCTCGCTGTCGGAACGCTCGGATGGAAGGTCGGCGCGTTCCGCGCGACCAATGCCGACGATATCCTGGCGATTCCGAGCCCGGAGTTGCAGGGTTTCGGCTACTTCCAGAACGTTGGCCGGACGCGCCGACAGGGCATCGAGGCGCAGGTCAATCTGACGTCGAAGACGCTGCAGCTCTACGCCAGCTACGCGCTGGTGGATGCGCGCTTTCTCGATTCCCTGCAACTCGGCTCCAATAGTCCGTTCGCCGATGATGACGGCAATATCCAGGTCGTACCGGGCAATCGAATTCCCGCAATACCACGCAACCGCGTGAAGTTCGGGATGGATTACTGGATCACCGATGCGTTCAAGGTGGGTGGAGACGCCCTGTTCGTTAGCGATCAGTTCTTTGTCGGCGATGACAACAACCTGGCGCCGCGGCTGCCGTCATACACCGTCTTCAACCTGCACGCTTCCTATCAGGTCACCAAGAACATCCAGTTCTACGGGCGCATCGACAACGTCTTCGACAATCGCTACGCGGTCTACGGTACGTTCTTCGAGAGAGACGACGTGCCCAATTTCGCCAATGGCGGCGCGCCGTTTTCGGACCCTCGTTCGGTCAGCCCGGCCCGGCCGCGCGGCCTTTACGCGGGCGTGAAGGCGACGTTCTGAGGCGCACAGTGAGGAAGATATTAGTCAAATAATATGACTAGTCAGCGCGTCGCTCCCATGAAATACTACCTTCTGCTGCTCAAAAAGGGCGGCCGGAAGGTGTCCTGGCACCAAAAGTTAGGTGTGAGGCATCCCGGATAACATTCTGGGAGAATACGCCGACATGCCTTGCAGTGTACATGCGCGCAACGGTGGACGAGCGCGGTCATGACGTCGCTTGTCGTCATTCCCACACGGCGCGCGCATTCCAATCATGCCGAAGTGGCGCGCAGCATTGGCGTCGACATCATTGCCGGCCGCTATGCCGAGGGGACGCGGCTGCCTGGCGACGCCGAACTCACGGCGATGTTCCGCGTGTCGCGGCCGGTGCTGCGCGAGAGCGTGAAGACGCTGGTCGCCAAGGGCTTGCTCAGCACCAAGGCGCGGGTCGGCACCGTGGTGCGGGAGCGGGGCGCCTGGAACATGTTCGATGCCGACGTGCTCGCATGGCATCTCGATGCCGGCATCGACAAGCGCTTCCTTGGCGACCTCGCCGAGATTCGCCTCGTCGTCGAGCCGCGTGCTGCCGCGCTCGCCGCTGCGCGGCGCTCCGAAGCCGACCTCGCCGAACTCCGGCAGAGCATGGAGCGGATGCGGCGCGAGGCGTCCGACTCCGCGGGCTTTGCCGACGCCGACCTTGCCTTGCACATCGCGGTCGCCAATGCGTCCGGCAATCCGTTCATGCGTTCTATCGGCAACGTGATCGAGGCGGCGTTGCGAGCCTCGTTCCTGCTCAGCGCGCCGGTCCAGCCGCAGGACCGCGAGACGGTGTTGTTTTGGCACCAGCGCATCGTCGACGCGATCGCGGACGGCGATGCGGAAGCGGCAGCCGCCGCCATCGTCGAGGTCATCCACAACGGCATGAGCCGGCACGATGGACCCGTGGCTGCGCCCGCGCTCGCCAATGCTGGGGAAGACGAGCGATGACGTTGCGCGTCGCCATCGTCGGCTTCGGCAAGATCGCGCACGATCAGCACGTTCCCGCGATCGCGGCGACGGATGGCGTGACGCTGGCCGCCGTCGCCGACCCCAAGGCCTCGCAGCCGGATCTGCCGCATTTCAAGACGCTTGAAGAGCTGTTGCGCGACGGTCCGCCGATCGATGCGATTGCCATCTGCACGCCGCCGCAAATGCGGCGCGCGCAGGCGGCATTGGCGCTCGCGGCCGGCAAGCACGTGTTGCTGGAGAAGCCGCCGGGCGCGAGCGTCAGCGAACTCGATGCCCTGATTGCAGGGGCGGAGCGCACGCGGCGGACGCTGTTTGCGGCCTGGCATTCGCGGTTTGCGCCTGCGGTCGAGCCGGCGCGGCAGTGGCTGGCAGCGCGCCGCATCAATGCCGTGCGCATCACCTGGAAAGAGGACGTTCGCGTCTGGCATCCGGGGCAGGCATGGATCTGGGAGCCGGGCGGGCTCGGCGTGTTCGATCCCGGCATCAATGCGCTGTCGATACTCACGACAATCCTGCCGCAGCAGCTGTTCCTGACGGCGGCCGAGCTTTCATTCCCGGCCAACCGCGAAGCGCCGATTGCCGCGCGTCTTGCGCTGACCGATGCCGACGATTTGCCTATCACGGCCGAATTCGACTTCCGCCAGACCGGCCCGCAAAGCTGGGACATCGTCGTCGACACCGATCGTGGTGCGCTGACGCTTTCCCGCGGCGGCGCGCGCTGCATCGCCGCGGGCGACGTGCTGGCTGAAGCGGCGGATGCTGAATATCGCGGGCTGTATCGCCGCTTTATCGAACTGGCCGCGACGGGCACGAGCGACGTCGACCTGACGCCGCTTCGCCTCGTCGCGGATGCCTTCCTGCTTGGCCGCCGCGAGATCGTTGAAAGCTTTGAAGACTGACCATGGCTGAAACCGCGCCACATGTTGCGAGGGAGATATTCGGTGCGTTGCCGGATGGCCGCCCGGTCGAGCGCGTCTCGCTTCATGGCGCAAACGGCTTTGAAGCCCGCATCATCAGTTTCGGCGCGGCGCTGCAGGCGTTGATGGTGCCGGACCGGAACGGCCGCTGCGACGACGTCGTGCTTGGTCACGACGAGTTCAAAGGCTACCTCGACAATCGGCGCTTCTTCGGCGCGACTGTCGGTCGCTATGCCAACCGTATCGCGAACGCGCGCTTCGTTCTCGATGACAATGCGGTGCAATTGACGGCCAACAACGGCAGGCATGCGCTGCATGGCGGCCCTGACGGTTTCGACCGGAAGCTGTGGCAGATCATCGGGATCGAGGATGGAGCGGAACCCAGCGTGACGCTCGCCTATGTCAGCGCCGATGGCCAGGAGGGGTATCCCGCGCGGCTGGATGTTCGCGTCACCTATGGCCTGACGGGGCCGTCCGAACTGTCGATCAGCTTCGAAGCCCGCGCCGACCGCTCCACGATCGTCAACCTGACCAATCACAGCTTCTTCAATCTGGAAGGCGCGGCGTCGGGCGCGAATATTCTCGATCACCGTTTGACCGTTTTCGCCGACCGCTTTCTCGCGACCGATCCCGAGGCCATTCCGCTTCCCGGGCTGCCGAGAACAGTCGCGGGAACGCCTTTCGATTTCCGCGACCCTTCGACCATCGGCGCCCGCATCCGCCGCGACGATCAGCAGTTGCGCAACGGCAAGGGATACGACCACAACTTCTGCCTCGATGGCGCCGGCGAGTTGCGCCTCGCGGCCCGGCTCGAAGCGCCGCGATCCGGGCGGGTTCTCGAGCTGCTGACCGATCAGCCGGGCTTGCAGGTCTATTCGGGGAACTACCTCGACGGCTCGATTCAGGGAAAGCAGGGACTGCTGTACCGGCAGTCGGATGCCATCTGCCTCGAGCCGCAGGTCTGGCCTGATGCGCCGAACCGGCCGGATTTTCCGAGCGCGCGCCTTGAGCCCGGCGACACCTATCGGCATCGCACCGTCTATCGCCTTGTCTCGACCGGCGAGGGGCGACGATGAGCGACGCGATGGAGCAGGTGCCGACGTCCGTTCTGTCCGCCGAGCGTTGTCATCTCGGCGAAGGACCGACCTATGATGCCGCGACCGACACCGCATGGTGGTTCGATATTCTGGAAGGGCGGCTGTTCGAGGCCCATCTCGGCAGCGGACGGATCAGCATCCACCGGCTCGGGCGGATGGCGAGCGCGCTGGCGCGCATCGATGCGGAGCGCCAACTGATCGCAGCGGAAGACGGACTTTATGTCCGCGCGGTCAGCGACGGTCGCATGACCCTCCATTGTCCGCTCGAGGCGGACAAGCCCGGCAACCGTTCCAATGACGCGCGGGTGCACCCTTCCGGGACGTTCTGGATCGGTACCATGGGACGCAAGGCGGAGCGCGGCGCCGGCGCGATCTACGCGCTTTATCGGGGCGATATCTCGCTGCTCCTCGCAGGCGTGACCATTCCGAATGCGATCTGCTTTTCGCCCGACGGCGCGCTCGGCTATTTTGCCGACACGGTGAACAATGAGCTGTATCGTGTCGCGCTCGATCCGTTGACGGGGCTGCCGCAAGCCGCACCCGAGTTGCTGTTGCGGCACGGCGGCGCCGGCGGCCTCGACGGGGCGGTGGTCGATGCCGACGGCCTGATCTGGAATGCGCGGTGGGGCGGCGGCTGCGTCGACGTCTACAGCCCCCGGGGCGAGCGTCTGCGTTGCCTGCAGGTGCCGGCGCGGCAGGCCAGCTGCCCGGCCTTTGTCGGGCCGGATTTCTCGCGTCTCCTCGTCACGTCGGCCTGGCAAGGCATGGATGAGGCGGCGCGCGCGGCCGATCCCGGGCACGGACGCACCTTTCTGCTGGAGGCCAAAGCGCGTGGCCGCCCGGAACCGGACGTCAAACTTGCAAGTTCGATATAAAAGGGGAGTGAAACATGCCTAGATTGACCACATGGTGCGCACTCGCGCTGGCGGGCCTTGTCGCCGCGGCCTCCGCCGGCGACGCGCTTGCGCAAGCCAAGCCGACCATCGGCATCGCGATGCCGACAAAATCCTCCGCGCGGTGGATCGATGACGGCAACAACATCGTCAAGGTGCTGAAGGAACGCGGCTACGGCACCGACCTGCAATATGCCGAGGACGACATCCCGAACCAGCTCTCCCAGGTCGAGAACATGGTGACCAAGGGGGCCAAGGTGCTGGTGATCGCGGCGATCGACGGCACCACGCTTTCGGATGTACTCAAGCAGGCCAAGGCCAAGGGCATCACCGTGATCGCCTATGACCGCCTGATCCGCGACACACCGAACGTCGACTATTACGCAACCTTCGACAATTTCCAGGTCGGCGTGCTGCAGGCGGAGTCCATCGTGCAGGGGCTCGGGCTGAAGGAAGGCAAGGGGCCGTTCAACATCGAATTGTTCGGCGGCTCGCCCGACGACAACAACGCCTACTTCTTCTACAACGGCGCGATGTCGGTGCTGCAGCCCTATATCGACAGCGGCAAGCTGGTGGTCGGCAGCAAGCAGACCGGAATGGACAAGGTTTCGACCCTGCGCTGGGATGGCGCCACCGCGCAGGCGCGGATGGACAATCTGCTCAGCGCCTTCTACGGCAAGAAGCGCCTCGATGCCGTGCTGTCGCCCTATGACGGCCTCTCGATCGGAATCATTTCCTCGCTGAGGGGCGTGGGTTACGGCAGCTCCGATCAGAAGATGCCGATCGTTAGCGGCCAGGACGCCGAAGTGCCGTCGATCAAGGCGATGTTGCGCGGCGAGCAGTACTCGACCATCTTCAAGGATACCCGCGACCTCGCGCGCGTGACCGTGGACATGGTCGATGCCGTGCTCAGCGGCAAGGAAGTGCCCGTCAACGACACCAAGACCTACAACAACGGCGTCAAGGTGGTGCCGTCCTATTTGCTCAAGCCGGTCGTGGTCGACAAGAGCAATTGGGAGAAGACGCTGGTCGAGAGCGGCTACTACAAGCGCTCGCAGATCCAGTAAGAGATGCCGACTGGCGGGGCGTGCAGGATAGAATGCAATGGCGGCAATGCTTGAAATGCGCGGCGTCAGCAAGAGCTTTGCAGGCGTGCAGGCGTTGCGCGACGTCAGCTTCACCGTGGAGGCCGGCGAGATCCACGCGCTCGTCGGCGAGAACGGCGCGGGCAAGTCGACGCTGATGAAGGTGCTCAGCGGCGTCTACCCCCGCGGCAGCTATGAGGGGACGATATTCTTCGACGGCGAGGAGCGCAGCTTTCGCGACATCAACGATTCCGAGGCGCTCGGGATCATCATCATCCACCAGGAGCTGGCGCTGATCCCGCTGATGTCGATCGCGGAGAACATCTTCCTGTCCCATCTCCCGAAGCGCTTCGGCGTCATCGACCGCGACGAGGTGTACCGGCGGACGAGGGAACTGCTGGCCCAGGTCGGCCTCCGCGAACAGCCGGATACGCTGGTCACCGATCTCGGCGTCGGCAAGCAGCAACTGGTCGAGATTGCCAAGGCGCTCTCCAAGCGGGTGCGGCTGTTGATCCTGGACGAGCCTACCGCCAGCCTCAACGAGACCGACAGCGCGGCGCTGCTCGATCGCCTCCTGGCGTTCAGGGAACAAGGCATTGCCTCGATCCTGATTTCGCACAAGCTGAACGAGGTCGCGCGCGTTGCCGACCGCATCACGGTGCTGCGCGATGGCCGTACCGTCGACAGCATCGATTGCCGGAGCGGGCCGGTGGAGGAGGACCGGATCATCCGCAGCATGGTGGATCGCGACCTCGCGCATCGATTTCCGGAGCGTGACGCGAAGATCGGCGATCCGGTTCTCGTGGTGAAGGATTGGACGGTGCACCATCCGCTGCATCCCGAGCGGCAGACCATCAAGAATGTCGATTTTTACGTACGGCGAGGGGAGGTCGTCGGCATCGCCGGGTTGATGGGCGCGGGCCGTACCGAGTTCGCGATGAGCCTGTTCGGCCGCGCGTGGGGCCGTAACATCTCCGGCAGTGTCCGGATCGACGGCCGCGAGGCCGACCTGTCCAGCGTGACCGCGGCGATCGACGCGGGCCTTGCCTATGTCACCGAAGACCGCAAGCAGTTCGGGCTGATCCTCGCCGACGACGTGCGCAAGAACATCACCCTTGCGAGCCTCGAGCGCGTCGCCTCGGGGTCGGTGATCGACGACATCAGGGAGCTGCAGGCGGCCAGCGACTACCGGGCCCGGATGCGGATCCGCTGCTCGGACGTCTATCAGGAAGCAGGGCAGTTGTCCGGCGGCAACCAGCAGAAGGTCGTGCTGTCGAAATGGCTGATGACCGACCCGGAGGTTTTGATCCTCGACGAGCCGACCCGCGGCATCGACGTCGGTGCGAAATACGAGATTTATTGTATCATCAACGAGCTGGCGGCGGCCGGCAAGGGCGTCGTCGTGATCTCGTCGGAAATGCCGGAACTGCTCGGCATCTGCGACCGGATCTGCGTGATGAATGACGGCGCCTTTGTCGGCGAATTTGCCGCTGCCGACGCGACCCAGGAAAAGATCATGCAGGCGATCATGCGCAACAAGGTCATGAGCAACCGCACGCGCGCAAGCGACGTGCCGGCGGGAGCCGTGCAGTCATGACCGACAAGACCGTTTCGCTTCCCGAAGGGCGGCATTCCGGGTTCATCAAGAACAATCTGCGTACCTACGGCATGCTGCTGTCGCTGTTTGCGATCATGCTGTTTTTCCAGGTCATGACCGACGGTACGTTGCTGCAGCCGCTCAACCTGACCAATCTGGTGCTGCAGAACAGCTACATCGTGATCATGGCGCTCGGCATGCTGCTGGTGATCGTGACCGGGCATATCGACCTCTCGGTCGGCTCGATTGCCGGATTCGTCGGCGCGGTGGCCGCGGTGCTGATGGTCCGCTACCAGGTCGACTATCCCCTGGCGTTCATCGCCTGCCTGCTGGTGGGCGCTGCGATCGGGGCGGCGCAGGGCTATTGGGTCGCCTATTTCGGAATTCCGTCCTTCATCGTCACGCTGGCCGGGATGCTGGTCTTCAAGGGCCTCGCGCTGGCGCTGCTGCAAGGCCAGTCCGTCGGGCCGTTCCCGGCAACCTTCCAGAAACTGTCGTCGGGCTTCATTCCGGAACTGCTTCCTGATTTCGGTACGCTGCATCCCACCTCGATGCTGATCGGCGTCGTGCTGGCCTTTGCGCTGGTCTACGGCAGTGCGCGTAGCCGCGCCCGCGAGGCGTCGCACGGGATCGAGGTCGAGCCCTACGGGTTCTTCCTGGCGAAAAGCGTGGTGCTGTCGGGCGCGGTGCTCTACTTCACCTACCTCATCGCCTCGCATCGCGGGTTGCCGAACGTCCTCGTCATCATGACGGTCCTGATCGCGTTCTACGCCTTCATCACGCGGCGAACGGTGATCGGCCGCCAGATCTACGCCGTCGGCGGCAACGCCAAGGCCGCAAAACTGTCGGGCATCAAGACTGAGCGGCTGACATTTCTCACCTTCGTCAATATGGGCGTACTGGCTGCGCTCGCCGGCCTCGTCTTCGCCGCGCGCCTCAACACAGCGACGCCGAAGGCCGGCATCGGCTTCGAACTCGACGTCATCGCCGCCTGCTTCATCGGTGGCGCCTCGGCTTACGGCGGCGTCGGCCTGGTCGGCGGAGCCGTCGTTGGCGCCATGATCATGGGGGTGATGAACAACGGGATGTCGATCCTCGGCATCGGGATCGACTATCAGCAGGTGATCAAGGGTCTCGTCTTGCTCGGGGCCGTCTGCATCGACGTGTATAACCAGCGCAGGTAGTTTCCATCATGTCTCCAACCACAAAACCCTACCGCGGCGTCTTCCCGGTCGCGCCGACCATCTTCGACGATCGCGGCGAACTTGATCTCGACGGCCAGAAACGCTGCATCGATTTCATGATCGATGCCGGCTCGCACGGCATTTGCATTCTCGCCAATTTCTCCGAGCAGTTCGTGCTGACCGACGCCGAGCGCGAACGGGTGATGGATGCGGTGCTCAAGCACGTCGCCGGCCGGGTGCCGATCATCGTGACGACCACCCATTTCAGCTCGTCGATCTGTGCCGCGCGCAGCCGCCAGGCCCAGGAGGCGGGTGCGGCGATGGTGATGATCATGCCGCCCTATCATGGCGCCACTTTCCGCGTTTCCGAGAAGGCCATTTTCGAATTCTACCGTGTCGTCGCCGATGCCATCGACATCCCGATCATGATCCAGGACGCGCCGGTGGCGGGAACGCCGCTCTCGGTCGACTTCCTGGCCCGGATGGCGCGGGACATTCTGCACATCAGCTATTTCAAGATCGAGGTGCCGATGGCCGCGGCCAAGCTCCGCGATCTCATTGCAGCCGGCGGCGACAGCATCGTCGGACCCTGGGACGGCGAGGAGGCCATCACGCTGATGGCGGATCTCGACGCAGGGGCCACCGGCGCCATGACCGGCGGCGGCTATCCCGACGGCATCCGCCAGATCATGGATCCGTTTTTTGCCGGGCGAAGAGATGAGGCGGCAGCGGCCTATGCGCGCTGGCTGCCGCTGATCAACTACGAAAACCGGCAATGCGGATTGCAGGCCTGCAAGATCCTGATGAAGGAGGGCGGCGTAATCGGCTCGGACGCGGTCCGCCATCCCCTGCAGAAGCTTCACCCGGCGACGCGCGCCGGCCTGATCGACATCGCCCGTCCACTCGATCCCGTCGTGCTGCGCTGGGGCCGCTAATCCAGCGAAAGAACAAAAGCTGTCCCGGATTGGCCGACAGGGAAATGCGCTTCCACCTGGGGGCCTGAAAAAGCCAATCGCTTCCATTGCTCAAACGGCCGGAAACGACGACATTTCCCGCTGAAACCAGCGAATGGCCGCGCGATGGAACACATGGGTTATGAGCCGTTTGGCGAGCGTCTAGCGCCCGAAAGGGACGCCCGGCCGCGTTCGCCCGTCTCCAGATATCTGCTGTGGGCCGGCACCGGCCTGTTCTGGTCGCTGGTCGCTACCATCGTGCTTGCCCGCGCGGCTTTTTTCGAGCCGGGATTCTTTGACGGCTTCGACCGGGCCGTTAGGCTTGCCGGACGCGCGCTGGGGGTCCTTTAGGCCCGCGCCACTTTTACCACCCCGTCCGGCCGACCCGCTCGAACGTGGCGTTTTATGCTGCGCGTTCGGGGCCTTTTCGTTTGGTTCGGCTCAAAGTGGCAAATAGGCGCAGCAAATGCTGGCAGGACGTAGCTTCTCTCTATTGCGCGAGACCGAAAATATATTATCCAGTCGTCCGGGTAGACGAATAAAATCGTCTCCTTCAAAGGACGTTTTGTGCCGCAAGACGAAGATTCTTCCGCAGCCGGCGATAGACCGGCGAATAGACCGGCCACCAAGGCCGGCCGGCTCGTAGCGCTGGTTCCGGGCGTCATTCTTTGCGTCATTATCGCTCTCATCTCTTCGTCCCTGGAAATCCTGGAACGGCGCCTGTTCGCGCATCCCTATGTCGAGGCGCTGGTGGTGGCGATCCTGCTCGGCATGGCCGTCCGCAGCTTCTGGACTCCGCCCCAGCGCTGGCAGGCCGGGATCGCGTTCAGCGCCAAGCAACTGCTCGAATTTGCGGTGATGCTGCTGGGTGCGTCGATCAGCTTTGCGATGATCGCCGCTTCCGGCGTTGCGCTGCTTGCCGCGATTGCTGCGACCGTCATCGTCACCCTGGCCCTGAGCTTCGGCCTGAGCCGCATGCTCGGCCTGTCGACGCGGCTGTCGATCCTGATCGCCTGCGGCAACTCCATCTGCGGCAATTCGGCCATTGCGGCCGTTGCGCCGGTGATCGGGGCCGATGGTGACGAGATCGCGTCCTCGATCTCCTTCACCGCGATCCTCGGCGTGGTGATGGTGCTGGGATTGCCGCTGCTGATTCCGCTTCTGCAACTGTCGGCGACGCAATACGGCATTCTCGCCGGTCTCACCGTCTACGCCGTCCCGCAGGTGCTCGCTGCGACAGTGCCGGCGGGGCTCGTGAGCACGCAGATCGGCACGCTGGTCAAGCTGATGCGCGTCCTGATGCTGGGGCCGATCGTGGTCGCGTTCGCGCTGCTGGCCCCGCGCCTGCAGGGTGGTGCGCGAAGCAAGGCAAAGGTCGGCTTCTTTCGGCTGGTACCCTGGTTCATCATCGGCTTCCTCGCGTTCGCGGCCTTGCGCTCGCTCGACATCGTTCCCGCGTCCGTGATCGGCCCGCTGACCGCACTCACCAGTTTCCTGACCGTGGTGTCGATGGCCGCACTTGGACTAGGGGTGGACGTTCGGGTGCTTGCGAACGTTGGAGGCCGGGTGACGGCGGCCGTCACGTTGTCGCTGTTGTTCTTGCTGGCGATCAGCATCGGCCTGATACATCTGTTCAAGTAATGAAGGGCGAGTGTCCGGGGCCGCGATCTGTCCCTGGACGATCAGACAACGAGAACCGTTGAGATGAACGGCTCGGACGACGGAAAACGCGCGGCGACGACCGGAGCCGCTGGCGGTGGAGCGGCCCGGCAGGGCATCCCGGCCGGCGTCTGGGTCTTGGGCTTCGTCTCGATGCTGATGGACATCTCCTCGGAGATGATCCACGCGCTGCTGCCGCTCTATATGGTGACGGTGCTCGGCACCTCGACGCTCGCCGTCGGCATCATCGAAGGTATTGCGGAGGCGACGGCGTCGATCACCAAGGTGTTCTCCGGCGCGCTGAGCGACTGGCTTGGCAAGCGCAAGGCGCTGGCTGCGCTCGGCTATGGGCTGGCCGCGTTCACCAAGCCGGTCTTCGCCCTGGCAGCTTCGCTCGAATGGCTGATTGCCGCGCGCTTCATCGACCGTGTCGGCAAGGGCTTCCGCGGCGCGCCGCGCGATGCACTCGTTGCCGACATTGCGCCACCGCATCTGCGCGGCGCGAGTTTTGGTCTGCGCCAATCGCTTGACACGCTCGGCGCCTTTCTGGGGCCGCTTCTCGCCATCGGCCTGATGTGGCTGACGCTGGATGATTTTCGAACCGTGTTCTGGATCGCTGCGATCCCGGCGTTCCTGTCCTTTGGATTGATCCTGGTGGCGGTGAAGGAGCCGGATCGGCCAAAGGAATTGCGACGGGTTCGCATGCCGCTGCATCGCGATGAACTGCGCCGTCTCGGCGCGTCCTATTGGTGGGTCGTGGCGGTTGCAACCGTCTTCACGCTGGCGCGCTTCAGCGAAGCGTTCCTGATCCTGCGGGCGCAATCGATCGGGCTGCCGCTGGCGCTGGTCCCGATCGTGCTGGTCATCATGGCTCTCGCTTATTCCCTGTCGGCCTATCCTGTCGGCGCGCTGTCCGATCGCGTCAACCGCCTGACGCTGCTGGTCATCGGTCTGCTGCTGCTTGTCGCGGCCGACCTCGTGCTCGCTTTTGCAACCGGCATCGTTTCGGTCGGGATCGGCGTCGTGTTCTGGGGCCTGCACATGGGCTTTACGCAAGGGCTGCTCGCAACCCTGATCGCCGACGTAGCACCAGCCGAACTTCGCGGAACTGCCTTCGGCGTGTTCAACCTGATGACCGGCGTCGCACTGCTCGTCGCCAGTCTCGTCGCCGGCGCGCTGTGGGATATGGCAGGGCCGCAAGCCACATTCCTGGCGGGGGCCGCCTTCGCCGTGTTGACCCTCGCAGGACTGCTCGTCATTCGCGGTCGGCTGGGAGCGCGGGCAGACGCCTGACGCCGAAAGCATCAACTGCTCCGCGTGAACCGTGCTGGCATACCGTTTGCAAGCAAACGGAGACTGACTGGCATCGGTTTGGCTGACCCTTCCTCCTCGTGTGGTGTCAAACCTCCGGCCAAACAATGGCCGGATCGCCATAACTCGAGTGGGAGAGTTTGATGGATCGCAGGACTGTGTTGAAGGGACTGGCCGGGGTCGGCAGCCTGGCGGCGACGGGCGGCCTTTCGATGCCGGCGCTTTCCCAAGGCGCTGCCGCGCGCACGCTGCGGTTTGTGCCGCAGGCCAATCTCGCAAATTTTGATCCGATCTGGGGCACGCAATACGTCGTGCGCAACGCCGCCGCGCTGGTGTGGGATACGCTTTACGGCCTCGATGCCACGCTGCAGCCGCAGCGCCAGATGGTCGAGGCCGAGGAAGTGTCCGATGATGGCCTGGTCTGGACCTTCCGGCTGCGGCCGGGGCTGAAGTTCCACGACGGCGCGCCGGTGCTGGCCAAGGATGTCGTGGCAAGCCTGACACGATGGTCGGCGCGCGATCCGATGGGCCTGATGATCAAGGCGATCCAGAACGAACTGACTGCGGTCGACGACCGGACCTTCAAATGGTCGCTTAAGGCGCCTTATCCGAAGATGCTGCTGGCATTGGGCAAGAACAGCACGCCCTGCGCGTTCATCATGCCGGAGCGCATCGCCCAGACCGATCCGTTCAAGCAGATCCCCGAATATATCGGCTCGGGCCCGATGAAATTCGCCAAGGGCGAATGGGTGCCCGGCGCCAAGGCGGTGTTCGAGAAATTCGCGGATTATGCGCCGCGGCAGGAGAAGGCATCCTGGCTCGCCGGCGGCAAGCAGATGCTGGTCGACCGCATCGAATGGGTTGTGATCCCCGATCCCGCGACGGCGGCGGCGGCGCTGCAGAACGGCGAGGTCGACTGGTGGGAGAGCCCCATCACCGACCTCGTGCCGTCGCTCAAGAAGAACCGCAACATCGAGGTCGATATCGCCGATCCGCTCGGCAACATCGGTTCGTTCCGGATGAATCATTTGCATCCGCCCTTCAACGATGTGAAGGCGCGCCGTGCCGTGCTCGCGGCGCTGAGCCAGGAAGACTACATGCGCGCGCTGGTCGGCGACGACACCGCGCTCTGGAAACCGCTGCCGGGTTTCTTCACCCCGGATACGCCGCTCTACACGGAAGAGGGCGGTGAGATCCTGAAAGGCAAGCGCGATCTCGCGATGGCCAAGAAACTGCTCGCCGAGAGCGGCTATTCAGGCCAGCCGGTGACGTGTGTCGTGGCGCAGGACCAGCCGATCACCAAGGCTCAGGGCGACGTCACCGCGGATCTGCTCAAGCAGATCGGCATGAACGTCGACTTCGTTGCGACCGATTGGGGCACGGTCGGCTCGCGCCGCGCCCAGAAGACGCCGCCGGGACAGGGTGGCTGGCAGGTGTTTCACACCTGGCACGCCGGCGCGGATTGCATCAACCCTGCCGCCTACAACGCCATTCGCGCCAATGGCGACAAGGCGTGGTTCGGCTGGCCGACGAGCGAGCCCGTGGAAAAGGAGGTTCTGGCATGGTTCGCCGCCAAAAATGTCGATGAGGAGAAGTCCGCCGTGAAGCGCCTCAACAAGGCGGCGCTCGACGATGTCGTCTACGCGCCGACCGGCTTCTTCCTGAGCTACACCGCGTGGCGCAAGAACGTCTCCGGCATCGCGAAGGGGCCGCTGCCGTTCTTCTGGGGCGTGTCGAAGTCCGCATGACGGCGCGGTGACCCGATGGTCTCGTATATCTTCCGCCGCGTCCTATCGACCCTGCCCGTGATGGGGATCGTCGCGCTGTTCGTGTTCAGCCTGCTCTACATCGCGCCGGGCGACCCGGCGGCGGTGATCGCCGGCGATCAGGCGAGCCCCGCCGACGTCGAGCGCATTCGCCAGGGCCTCGGCCTCGACCGGCCGTTCCTGGTCCAGTTCGGGACCTGGCTCTGGCAGATCCTGCACGGCAATCTCGGCACCTCGATCTTCACCAACATGCCGGTCTCCGCGATGATCGCGCAGCGCATCGAGCCGACGTTCTCGCTGATGGCGATCACGCTGGTCCTGACCATCCTGGTCGCGGTCCCGCTCGGGGTTGCGGCGGCATGGAAGGCGGGAAGCTGGGTCGACCGCACCATCATGGCATTCGCCGTGTTCGCCTTCTCGCTTCCCGTCTTTGTCGTCGGATACGTGCTGGCCTTCGTGTTCGCGCTGCACTTCGAGTGGCTGCCCGTTCAGGGCTATACGCCGCTGGCGGCCGGCCTTTGGCCGTGGCTGCAGAACCTCATTCTTCCGGCGTTGGCGCTCGGCAGCGTCTACATCGCGCTGATCGCGCGCATTACGCGCGCTTCCATGCTCGAGGTGTTGCAGCAGGATTATGTCCGTACCGCGCGCGCCAAGGGCCTTGGCCAGCGCAACATCCTGTTCGTGCATGCGCTGAAGAACGCCGCCGTTCCGATCGTGACCGTCATCGGCATCGGCATCGCGCTATTGATCGGCGGCGCCGTGGTGACCGAAAGCGTGTTCGCGATTCCGGGACTCGGCCGGCTGACGATCGATGCCATCCTGCGCCGCGACTACCCTGTCATCCAGGGCATCGTACTGCTGTTCAGTTTCGTCTACGTGCTCGTCAACCTGCTGGTCGACGTCACCTACACCCTGGTCGATCCGAGGATCCGCTATTGAGCCTCTCAACCTCAAGCACGGTTCCGGTGCCGCCGGGCCTCGTCATTGCGCCGCAACTGCCGGACCTGATGCTGCCGGTGAAAATCCGGCGCGGCGTGCTTGGTTTCCTGCGCAATCATCCGACGGTTGCGATCGGCGGCGCCTTGCTGCTCTGTCTGGTATTGATCGGGATTTTCGCGCCCTGGCTCGGGACCGTCGACCCGACTGCGATCTCGCCGGCGAAGCGGACGCGGCTGCCTTCCGCGGATTACTGGTTCGGCACCGACATACTTGGTCGTGACATCTATTCGCGCGTGCTCTACGGCGCACGAGTGTCGCTGACAGTGGGCCTGTCGGTCGCTGTGCTGGCCTCGCTCGCGGGCCTCGCCATCGGCCTCGTCTCGGGTTTCGTGCGATGGGCGGACGGCATACTGATGCGGTTCATGGACGGGCTGATGTCGATCCCGCCGATCCTGCTTGCGGTTGCGCTGATGGCGTTGACGCGCGCGAGCGTCGGCAACGTCATCCTGGCGATCACGGTCGCCGAAATCCCGCGCGTGTCGCGGCTGGTGCGCAGTGTCGTGCTGTCCCTGCGCGAGCAGCCTTACGTGGACGCCGCCACAGCCTCCGGCACGCGAACGCCGATGGTCATCCTGCGCCACATCCTGCCCAACACGCTGGCGCCGATGCTGGTCCAGGCGACCTATATCTGCGCCAGCGCCATGATCGTGGAGTCGATCCTCTCCTTCATCGGCGCCGGCACGCCGCCGACCATTCCGTCCTGGGGCAACATCATGGCCGAGGGCAGGGCGCTGTGGCAGGTCAAACCCTACATCGTGTTCTTTCCCGCCGCCTTCCTGTCCGTCACCGTGCTTGCCGTCAATCTGCTGGGCGACGGCCTGCGCGATGCGCTCGATCCGCGAATGGCCAAGAGTCTCTGATGGCATTGCTCGAAGTCGACAATCTGCAGACCCATTTTCGCACCCCCGAGGGCATCAACCGGGCTGTCGACGGCGTGTCCTTCCATGTCAACGAAGGCGAGACGCTCGCCATCGTCGGCGAATCCGGTTGCGGCAAGTCGGTCACCTCGATGTCGCTGATGCGGCTCGTCGCCGAGCCGCCGGGCAAGATCGCGGGCTCGATCCGGTTTCAGGGCAAGGATCTGCTGCAACTCTCCGAACGCGAGATGCGCGCCATCCGCGGCAACGACATTTCGATGATTTTTCAGGAGCCGATGACGAGCCTCAATCCGGTTCTGACGGTCGGCCGCCAGATCGGAGAGACCTTGCGGATGCATCAGGGGCTGGACAAGCCGGCCGCCGAGGCGCGCGCCATCGAGATGCTGACCCTGGTCGGCATCCCCGAACCGGCGCGGCGCGTGCGCGAATATCCGCACCAGCTTTCCGGCGGCATGCGCCAGCGCGTGATGATCGCCATGGCGCTCGCCTGCAATCCAAAACTCCTGATCGCCGACGAGCCGACCACGGCGCTCGATGTCACGATCCAGGCGCAGATCCTGCAACTGATGCTGGACCTCAAGCGCCGCGTCGGTGCTGCGATCGTGCTGATCACCCACGATCTCGGCGTGGTCGCCGAGATCGCCGAGCGCGTCATGGTCATGTATGCCGGCCGCAAGGTCGAGGAGGCGCCGGTGGCCGAACTGTTTCGTTCGCCCCGTCATCCCTATACGCAGGGCCTGCTCGGCGCGGTGCCAAAGCTCGGGTCCTCGCTGACAGGCGCGGCGCGGCGGCTCGCCGAGATCCCCGGCCAGGTGCCGAGCCTCAAGGGCCGGATCGAAGGCTGCGTGTTTGCCGGGCGGTGTTCGCTGGCAACCGATCTGTGCCGGCAGGTTGCGCCGGGTCTCGAAGAGAAGGGGCCACGCCACATCGCCGCTTGTCATTACGCGCTCAAGCAGGCGGCTGCGGCATGAACGCGCCACTGCTGCAGGTCAACGACCTCAAGAAGCATTTTCCGGTTGGCGGCGGCCTGTTCAGCCGCAAGTCCGGCTGGGTCTATGCCGTGGACGGCGTGTCCTTTGAGGTCGCGCGCGGCGAGACGCTGTCGCTCGTTGGTGAATCCGGCTGCGGAAAGTCGACGGTCGGCCGGGCGATCCTGCGGCTGTTCGACATCACCGCCGGCCAGGTGGTGCTGGATGGACGCCGCATCGACGATCTTTCGCCTGGAAGCCTGCAGAGCATGCGTCGCCGCGTCCAGGTGGTGTTCCAGGATCCGTTCTCCAGCCTCAATCCGCGCATGCGCGTGCGGGATATTTTGGCCGAACCGATCCGCAATTTCGGCCTCGCCAAATCTTCCGCTGAACTCGAGGCAAAGGTGGCGGTGCTGATGGACACCGTGCGGTTGCCGCGCGACGCGCTCGGCCGCAGGCCGCACGAATTCTCCGGCGGCCAGCGCCAGCGCATCGGCATCGCCCGGGCGCTTGCCGCCGAACCCGAACTGATCGTCTGCGACGAAGCGGTCTCGGCGCTCGACGTCTCCGTCAAGGCGCAGATCGTCAATCTGCTACAGGATCTGCAGCGCGAGTTCGGGCTCGCATTGCTGTTCATCAGCCATGATCTCGCTGTTGTCGAGCACATGACGCATCGCGTTGCCGTCATGTATCTCGGCAAGATCGTCGAGATGGCACCCAAGCGGCAGATCTTCACCGCGCCGCGGCATCCCTACACCAGGGCATTGTTGTCAGCCGTGCCGGTGCCGGAGCCCGGAGCCATTCGCAACCCGATCATCCTCAAGGGCGACGTGCCGAGCCCGATCAATCCGCCCAGCGGCTGCCGCTTCCACACCAGGTGCCCCTACGTGTTCGATCGCTGCCGCACGGAAGAGCCGCAACTGCGCTCGACCGAAAACGGGCAATGGGTGGCGTGTCATCTCGACGCGCTGCCGGAAGTGCCCGGACGACCCGCTCACTAATCTCTCCACTGCGGCACGGCCTTCCATCTCGTGACGCAGCCTGTAGCCCGGATGAGCGCAGCGATATCCGGGGTGGTGTGAGAGCAGTCCCGGATGTCGCTGCGCTCATCCGGGCTACACGATCAACGCTCTAAATCGATTGCTACTTCGTGCCGTAGGTGCGGTCGCCGGCATCGCCGAGGCCCGGCACGATGTAGCCGTTTTCGTCCAATCCCTCGTCGATCGCGGCGAGCCAGATCGGAACATCCGGATGGATGCCACGCATGCGCTCGATGCCTTCCGGCGCGCCGATCAGGCACACCTGCCGGATGTCGTTCGCACCGCGCTCCTTCAGCCGGTCGACCGCGGCGACCGCGGAGTTCCCCGTTGCCAGCACCGGCGAGATCACGATCACCAGCCGCTCGTGCAGGTCGCTCGGCGCCTTGAAGAAATATTCCACGGCGGTGAAGGTCTCCGGTTCGCGGTAGAGGCCGATATGGGCGATGCGCGCGGTCGGCACCAAATCGAGCATGCCTTCGGCAAAGGTCACGCCGGCGCGCAGCACCGGCGCGAACACCAGCTTCTTGCCCGCGATCTGTGCCGACTTCATGTGGGCGAGCGGCGTATCGATCTCGATATCGGCCAGCGGCAGGTCACGCGTAACCTCGTAGCACAGCAGCATCCCGATCTCCTTGAGGAGCTCCCGGAATGATTTTGTCGAGATGTCCTTGTTCCGCAGCAGCGTCAGCTTGTGCTGCACCAGCGGATGATTGACGATCGTAACGCCTTCCATGTCTGAAACCCCGGATCTAGAAAACCGTGCCGTCGCTGATGACTTTCACCGGAGGCGAGGCATCGGGGCGGCGCTCGCGCGCCAGCCGCCGGCCCGCCGCCCAGCTGCCGCCTTCGAGAATTTTCGCCAGCGGCATCGAGGCGGCATCGCGTCCGAGCCGCTGCCGTACGCCATCGGCGACGCGATCGAGCAGCGCCACCGTCAGCGCGCGCCATTCCACGACCAGCGGCGAGCCGACCTCGTGTTCCTGCTGCGCCGTATCTGCTTCGCGGAACGCGAGCACGCCGGTATCGACGAACAGCCCGCCATTGCGATATTCCGCGAGGCCCGTGAGGCCATCGATATCGGTGACGTCGATGCCGGCTCGCTGCAGCGGCTCGATCAGCGAATAGGCCAGCCATTGCGAAAGCTTGTGCAGCGGCACCAGCCCGTTGGTGGCGTCCGCGGTCGTCAACGCCGGATGCCGCCAGCAATCGCCGAGCGCGATGCCGCCCAGCGTCAGCCGCGACGGCCAGATCGGCCCGAGTTGCTGCAGCAGTTCAGTCAGGATCATAGGCGCGGGCAGCCTTCTTCCGTCCGTCAGCATCGCAAGCCGGTCGTAAAGGCCGCCGGGCCGCGGCGTATCGCGGCTGCCGAAGATGTCCGGTTTCGCGGCCACCAACTTGCCCAGGCGGCGCAACAGGTCGGCGCGGCCGTCCAGTCCGACCAGGGGATTGTCGCCCGAGACCTGCATGCCGCGCGCGAGTTCGGCAACGTCCAGATTCGCAAGCTTGTCGGCATCGGCGCGCAACGGCTCGGATGGCACGGCCGAGAAGGCGCCATCCGCGAACATCGCAAGACTGGCCAGTCCCAATCCTTCCGAGCGGCCGATGGCTGAACCGGTGAGGGAATCGCGGTAGCGCCACGATGGACCGGCGCCGGCATCGAGGAAGACGCTGACGATAGCCAGATCGAATTCAGCCCGGGCACGCGCTGCCCGATCGGGCCAACTGGCGTGGCCGGCGAGGGCAGCCCAGCGGTCGTCGCCATTGGCGACGAAGTGCCGCCAGCGCGAATGAAAGGGAACGTCGAACGAGGGATAGGCGCCGCGCGTCGTTTCCAGCACCAGATCGACCACGCCGTCCATGCGATCGAGATCGATGCGGAAATTCGGAAGCCCGCCGTCAAGACCGATCGCGAGCATGCGATGGGCGCGCTCGCGAACCGCTTTCGCACTCAGCAATGTCAAAGCAGCTTGCGTCTCCGGATTTGCAAGGGCCAAGGCCGCCGCCTCTCAATATTTTTCCAGCGACCGGCCGACCGGGTTGTCCGGGTCCTGCTGCGGCTCCGGCGTATAGTAACCGGCGGCTTTCTTCGCCGCGATCTCCACATGCGCGTCGGCCGGGATCATGTCGTCGGGTATCGGCACGCGCTCGACGATCTCGATGCCCTGGCCGGTCAGCGCATCGTATTTCATGTCGCTCATGGAAACGAAGCGGTCGATCCGCTTCAGGCCGAGCCAGTGCACGACGTCAGGCATCAATTGCTGGAAGCGGGCATCCTGCACGCCGGCGACGCATTCGGTGCGTTCGAAATACTGCGCGGCGGCGTCGCCGCCTTCCTGGCGCTTGCGGGCATTGTAGACGAGGAACTTCGTGACCTCGCCGAGCGCGCGGCCTTCCTTGCGATTGTAGATGATGATGCCGAGCCCGCCGCTCTGGCCGGCGCGCGCGCATTCCTCGATGCCGTGAATCAGGTACGGGCGACAGGTGCAGATGTCGGAACCGAACACGTCGGAGCCGTTGCATTCGTCATGCACGCGGCAGGTGATCTTCGTGCTGTGATCCGGCAGCTTGCCGACGTCGCCGAACAAATAGGCCGTGGTGCCGCCGATCGGCGGCAGGAACACCTGCAGGTCGGGGCGCGTCACCAGTTCAGGGAACATGCCGGCGGTCTGCTCGAACAGCTGCCGGCGCAGATTGTTCTCGGTGGTCTCGAACCGCGCCGCGAGGCCGGGCAGGTACCACGCCGGGTCGATCGCGATCTTGACCACGGAGACGCTGCCATTGGCATGGACGACTTCGCCGTCCTGCTTCAGCCGTCCGGCCTCGATCGCGGCCTGCAGTTCGGGCAGATCGAGGCGGGCGCGCGTAATCGCGATGCTCGGGCGGATGTCGATGCCTTCGGCGATCTCGCTCGCAAAATTCTCCGCGGCAAGATGTCCCCACGGATCGAGCGAAACGATGCGCTGCGGATCGGCCCATTGCGGAAATGGTCCGATGGTCTCGGCAGGATGGGTGTTGGTGAGATCCGGGCGCCGGATCGGGTCGAGCGCGCCGGAGGAAACGGCCAGCGCGCGATAGACCGAATAGGAGCCGCCATGGGTGCCGATGACGTTGCGGTCCTGCGGGCGCGAAACCGTGCCGATGATCGGTCCGCGTTCGCGCGCAGTAGCCGCGCCCCAGTGAATCGGAAACTTGAGCTTCGCGCCCGGTGCCGGGTGCGACGTAATGCGAATATGATCAACCCGATTTGAACGAGTCATCGCCACGAACCCTGAAACGGCGACGGCCCGCCTGAATAGACGGGCCTGGTCACCTACGACAATATCAGCAGCGGTTGCAGCTGAGATGACAATATAGGCTGATTTCGGCTGAAAACAACGGTGATTTGATCTCGCTAACCGTTAGGTGACCGTTAACTCTTTTGGCGCGGGGCAGCCAAAGCGAGATGCGGTCGGACCCATGCGTCGTCGGTGTGACGTGCTCGATCAAGCAACGGTTGTGCGTGGAATCGCGACGACGTTCCCCTTGTTGAGTTGGCGGTCATTGCAACATCACGACTGCGACTCGCGAGCAACAAAACGCAGCACTGACGCGCATCACACCGGCCATCTCCGCAATTGACTCCGCGCGAACCAAAACTTTAACTGCAGTTCACGCCGCTTGAAACAGACTGGACGCCGGGCTCCGCAAACTGCTTCATTTGCATGCAAACACCGCCCTAAATGAAAGCAACCAGGAAGTTATTTATGCGCGTCATCAATGTTGCCGCCGCCCAGCTGGGTCCGATCCAGAAAGCCGAAAGCCGCGAAGCCGTGGTCAAGCGCATGATTGCGCTGATGGATGAAGCCAAGGCGAAGGGCGCCGATCTGATCGTCTATCCGGAGCTCGCGCTGACCACGTTCTTCCCGCGCTGGTACATGGAGGATCAGGCCGAAGTCGACACCTGGTTCGAACGCGAAATGCCGAATGCGGCAACGCGGCCCCTGTTCGAGCGCGCCGCGCAGCACCAGATCGCGATGAATTTCGGCTATGCCGAACTGACGCCGGACGGGCATCATTTCAACACCTGCATCCTCACCGACAAGTCCGGAAAGATCGTCGGCAAGTATCGCAAGGTTCATCTGCCGGGCCATTCCGAGTTCGATACCCAGCGCGCGTTCCAGCATCTGGAGAAGCGCTACTTCGAACCGGGCGATCTCGGCTTCAAGGTCTGGCGCGCGCTGGGCGGCATCTTCGGCATGGCCGTGTGCAACGACCGGCGCTGGCCGGAGACCTATCGCGTGATGGGGCTGCAAGGCGTCGAGATGGTGCTGATCGGCTACAACACGCCGTCGGTCAATTCCGAGAAGAGCGAGGAGGGGCCCGAAAAGCGGCTGTTCCATAACCGTCTCTCGGTTCAGGCCGGCGCGTACCAGAATTCGACCTGGGTCGTATGCGTCGCGAAAGCCGGCGTCGAGGATGGCCACCCGCTGATTGGCGGCAGCCTGATCGTCGATCCCGACGGCGAGATCGTCGCCGAGGCCAGGACCGAAGACGACGAGCTTCTGGTCCACGCTTGCGATCTCGATGCCACCATCTTCGGCAAGCAGACGATCTTCAATTTCGCGAACCATCGCCGCATCGAGCATTACGGCCTGATCACCAGCCAGACCGGCGCGGTGCCGCCGCCGGAAAACTAGACTTTGGGATCGCCTAGTTGTGCGCGAACTGCACCGTGCCCAGCGCCATGGTCACGGCGGCCTGGGTCGGATCGATCACGGGAATCCCGAGCGCCTGTTCCAGCGGCCGGCGGTGACGCGCCATGCCGGCACAGCCCATCACGATGGCGCCACTTCCGTCTTCGTCCTTGAGCGCGCGTCCGACCTCGATCATCTTCGCCAGCGTTCCTTCGCCGGATGCGGTCTCCGCCACGCTCATGTTGAGCGGCCGCTCCCGGGTCAGGCGATCCGTCAGGCCCATCTGCCGGAGGTAGCGGACATGGCGGCGGATCGAGCGCTGCGCGATGGCGATGACGCCAAAGCTTTCGGCGCGCGCCAGCGCCGTCAGCACGCCGCATTCGGCGATGCCGAACACGGGCCGCTCGGTGGCTTCGCGGCAGACATGCAGGCCCGGATCGCTGTAGCAGGCAATGACGAAGGCCGCCGATCGGTTGTCGCCCTCGACGAGCCGGCGCAGCGGCATCGCCACGCCATCGACATCGGCCTGACTCTCGATCCCGTAGGGCCCTTCGGCCAGCGTCTCGCAGACGATCTCCGGTCCGCCGTCGAAGCCGAGCGGCTTTAAGGCTTGCTCCAGCCCCTGTGTCACGAGATGGTTGGAATTGGGATTGATGACGAGAATGCGCGGCCGGGACATGATGCGTTCCTGCAAGGACGGCAAACGAGAGGCAATGACCATGCCATCCAGCGATGCATGGTCCACCGTCTGCCGCGAAAGCGCAAGGGAGGGTAACGGCACGATCTGTGCTTTTATCCCGTGAGATCAAGTTGGAGAATTTGCCATGACCGAGCCCGTCTACGACCTTCTCATCCGCGGCGGCCGCGTCGCGACCGTGAGCGACGTGTTCGAGGCCGACGTCGCCATTTCCGGCGAAACGATCGCAGCCATCGGCCGCGGGTTGCCTGGCGGCGCACGGCGGGAGCTTGATGCGCGAGGCAAGCTTGTGCTGCCCGGCGGCGTCGACAGCCACGCCCATATCGAGCAGCTGTCGGCGGCGGGCATCGTGAACGCCGATACGTTCGAAAGCGCGACCGTCTCCGCGGCCTTTGGCGGCACCACCACCGTGATCCCGTTCGCGGCCCAGCATGTCGGCATGAAGCTGCCGCAGGTGCTGGAGGACTACCACGCGCTCGCACGGAAGGGCGCCGTGATCGACTATGCCTTCCACATGATCATCGCCGATCCGACGCGGGAAACGCTGGAGAGGGACCTGCCTGCGCTGATCAGGCAGGGCCACGGCTCGATCAAGATCTTCATGACCTACGATCGCCTGAAGATCGACGACGAGCCGCTGCTCGACATTCTGCTGGCGGCACGCGAGGGCGGCGCGATGCTCTGCGCCCACGCCGAGAACCACGGCATCATTTCCTGGATGGTCAGGCGGCTGCTGGCGCGCGGTTACACCGATCCGAAATACCACGCCGTCAGCCACGCCCGGGTCTCGGAAGCCGAGGCCTTCAACCGGCTGATCGGCATGGCCGCGCTGATCGACCAGCCGATCATGATCTTCCATGTCTCGACCGCCGAAGGCGCCAAGGTGATCCGCGACGCGCGCGGGCAGGGGCTGAAGGTGTTTGCCGAGACCTGCCCGCAATATCTCTTCCTCACCGCCGATGATCTCGACAAGCCCGGCGTGGAAGGCGCCAAGTGGATGTGCAGCCCGCCGCCGCGCCGTGTGGCCGACCAGGAAGCGCTGTGGCAGGCGCTTGCGCTCGGCGACCTCCAGACCGTTTCGTCCGATCACGCGCCCTATCGCTTCGACGAGACCGGCAAGCTGCGCGCCGGTCCCAATCCGAATTTCAAGCAAGTGGCAAACGGGCTGCCCGGCCTCGAAGTGCGCCTGCCGCTGCTGTTCGACGCCATGGTGTCGAAGGGCCGCCTTGGCGTCGAAAAATTCGTCGAACTGACGGCGACCGCGCCGGCAAAAATCTACAATCTGCATCCGCGCAAGGGCTCGATCGCCGTCGGCGCCGATGCCGACATCGCGATCTGGGACCCGGCGCGCGAGGTCACGCTGAGCGATGCGATGATGCACGACCTCACGGGCTACACGCCGTTCGCCGGCCGCAAGCTGCGGGGCTGGCCGACCACGGTGCTTTCGCGCGGGCGCGTCATCGTGGCGGACGGCAAGCGTTCTGTCGAAGCGGGCACCGGGCGGTTCCTGCCGCGCACGGGCGGCGAGGCGGCGAAGCCGACGGGACGTTTGATGGCGGACATGGATCCGGAACAGAATTTCGGCGCGAGGCTGCTGTGATCGAGAGGCTGCTGTGATCGATCCGCCTCAGCCTGTCCGGACTGAACGATGAGGGTCCTCGTTTTCGGCGGCACCGGTTTCGTCGGGCTCAACATCGCCGCAGCATTGCTGGCGCGCGGTCATGCGGTGACATTGTTCGACCGCGCGGGTTTGCCGCCCGGCGCAAGCAGCGAGTTTGCCGTTCACGGCGACCGGTTGACGGTTGTCCAGGGCGACGTGACGGATGTTCAAGTCGTGGAAGCGGTGATCGCCAAAGGTCATGACGCCATCGTTCTCGGAGCGGCGATCACCGCCGGACCGGCGCGCGAGGCTGATGATCCCGAGACCATCCTGCGGGTAAACCTGCTGGCGCAGACGCCGATCCTGATGGCGGCGCGACGCTGTGGCGTGAGGCGCATCATCAATTTGTCGTCCGCGGCGGCCTATGGGGCGAGCGCATTCAAGAACGCGGTGCTCGATGAGGAGACGCCGTGCGATCCGGCCTCGCTTTACGCCATCACCAAATTCGCATCGGAGAAGGTCGCGGCGCGGGTCGCGGATCTCTGGCAATGCGACATCGTCAGCGTGCGGCTGAGCGCCGTGTTCGGCCCCTGGGAGCGGAGCAACGACGTGCGGGACACGCCAAGCCCGCAGGCACAGATCCTGACCGCGATGCAAGAGGGGCGCGAGGCCACTTTGTCGCGTCCGGGCGTCAGGGACTGGATCTATGCGGTCGATGTCGCGGAAGCCGTGACGTTGCTGATCGAGGCCGCGAAGCCGAAACATGCGCTCTACAATATTTCGACCGGCGTGCAATGGCCGGCGCTGCAGTGGGGGCAGGAACTCGCCGCGTTGCACCCCGGCTTCATCTGCCGGCTGGCCGATGCCGGTGAGGCGGCAACGGTCGACCTGCACAGCACGGCCGACCGGGCGCCGCTGTCGGTCGCGCGTCTGGCAGAAGAGTTCGGCTGGCGGGCGCGGTTCGGCTGCGCTGACTCCGCTGCCGATCTGAGCGCGTGGTGGACGCGGCAACGAGAGGGATCCTGACATGAGACTGGCAGGGCGGACGGCAATCGTGACCGGCGCCGGCTCCGGCATCGGCCGGGCCAGCGCGGTGCTGTTTGCAAAGCAAGGCGCCTTTGTCGCGCTGGTCGATCGCGACCGCGCCGGCCTGGCGGAGACGCTGGAGGCGATCGATACCGAACAGGGCGAAGCATCGCTGCATGTCGGCGATGTCAGCGAGGCTGATTTCGCCAAGGCCGTCGTGGACGATGTCATGGCGCGCCGCGGCCGCCTCGACGTGCTGATGGCCGCGGCCGGCTTTTCCTGTGGCGGCACGGTGCTGACCACCGATCCCGCCGATTGGGACGCGGTATTTCGCACCAATGTCGGCGGCACCTGGCTCTGGGCGCGCGCGGCGGTGCCGGAGATGCAGCGGCAGGGCAGCGGCTCGATCATCACGCTGGCGTCGCAGCTTGCGATCGCCGGCGGCAGGGGCAACACCGCCTATATCGCCGCGAAGGGGGCGATCATCAGCCTGACCCGGACCATGGCGCTGGATTTCGCCACCGACGGAATCCGCGTCAATGCGATAGCGCCTGGCGCCATCGACACCCCGATGCTGCGGCGCAGTTTTGCGCGTCACGCCGACCCCGAGCCGGTGCGCGAAGCCTCGCGCAACCGCCACGCCATGAAGCGGTTCGGCATGGCCGAGGAGGTGGCCGAGACTGCGCTGCATCTTGCCAGCGACGCGTCTTCGTTCACGACCGGCACCGTGATGGTGGTCGACGGCGGCTGGCTTGCGGCATGAACGACGCCCTTGCCGCTCTCGAGGATCAGGTCCGCGCCGACCTTGGCAAGACCGCGCATCCGGACGCCGCGTGGATGACGCCAAAGCTCGGGCCCGATGACAGGCCGGCGCTGGACGTGTTGATTGTGGGCGCCGGGCAATCGGGGCTCGCAACGGCGTTCGGGCTGCTGCGCTCGCAGGTCAGCAACATCCTGGTGCTCGACAAGGCGGAGGAGGGGCAGGAGGGACCGTGGCTCACCTATGCCCGCATGCCGACGCTGCGCAGTCCGAAGCATTTCACCGGGCCCGACCTTGATATCCCGAGCCTCACCTACCAGTCGTGGCACGAGGCGCGCTTCGGCGAGGAGGATTGGCGAAACCTCGACCTGATTTCGCGCGAACTCTGGGCGGAATATCTGCTCTGGTTCAGGCAGGTCGTGGACCTGCCGGTGCGCAACGGCTGCGAGGTGGTCGAGATATCGCCTGCATCAGGCGGATTGCTCGCAGCCAGGGTGCAGACCGCCAACGGCATCGATACGCTCTTTGCGCGGAAGATCGTGCTGGCGACCGGGCAGGAGGGCATGGGCGACTGGATCATTCCGGAGCCGCTGCGCCACCTGCCGCCATCGCTTTGCGCGCATGCCGCGCAGCCGATCGACTTCGCGGACTTAAGGGGAAAGCGCGTCGCGGTGATCGGCGCCGGCGCATCGGCCTTCGACAATGCCGCAGTCGCGCTGGAGGCGGGTGCGGCGGAGGTTCGGCTGTTGTGCCGCAGGGCGGAGATCCAGGTGATCCAGCCCTATCGGTGGCTCACCTTCCGCGGCTTCCTGCGGCACTTCAGCGATCTCGACGATGCCTGGCGCTGGCGGTTCATGCGCACCATCCTGGAGATGCGTGAAGGCTTCCCGCAGGCGACCTACGACCGCTGCGCGCGCCATGCCAATTTTTACCTGCAGGAAGGCGCGCCGGTCGAAGCTGCCATTGAAACCATCAGCGGCGTTGAATTGCAGACGCCGAGGGGCGTGTTCGCCGCTGACTTCGTGATCTGCGGCACCGGAATCGACATGAATTTCGCGGGCCGGCCGGAGCTGCGAAACTGCGCCACCAACATCGCGAGCTGGACCGACCGCTATCAGCCGCCGCCGGACGAGCGCAGCCCGCGGCTTGGCCGATTTCCCTATCTCGCCGATGACTACGCGCTGGTGGAGCGCGTCGCCGGCCAGACGCCCTGGATCACGGACATACACGTGTTCGCGATCGCCTCCACCATGAGCTTCGGCGCCTCCGGCTCATCGATCAATGCGATGACCACGGCGGTGCCCAAACTCGTGCACGGGCTGACGCGCGGACTTTTTCGCGCCGACGTCGAGCGGCACTGGGCGTCGTTCAAGGCCTATGACGTACCGCAGGCGGTCGTCGCGCGGAAGCTCAGAGATCGAGCGTGACGCTGACGCGTGCGCGCGATACGCAGAGCATCAGCCGGTCCTGCCGCTTCGATGTCGGCAGCACCTTGTCGCGATGCAGGACCAGGCCATCGCGGTAGCCGCATTCGCAGGAACCGCAGACGCCCATCTCGCAGGATGACGGCATGGCGAAGTCGTTGTCGCGCAAGACATCCAGCAACGATCTGTCCGCGGGCACGAGAAATCGCTGACCCGTCGAGGCCACCGTCGCCTCGAACGGCTCCGGCTTGAAGTTCTCGTCGACCGTCATCTGGAAGACTTCGCCGTGAACCTGCTCCTCGGGCCATGCGCTCAGGGCCGACTGGACCGCATCCAGCAGCCGTTGCGGTCCGCAGACGTAGACGTGCGTATGCTCGTCGTAGGGGCCGACTAGCGCCGGATCAAAGCGGGGGCCGCTTGCGGAGAACCAGCATTGCAGGCTGGTCCCGCAAATCTCCCTGAGTTCGGCAAGCAGCGGCGCCTGGGATGCTGACCGCACGCAATAGTGCAGGGTGAAATCCTTATTCCCGCGCTTCAGCGTCCGGGCGATCGACAGCAAAGGCGTGATGCCGATGCCGCCGGCGATCAGAACATAACGCCTGCCTTTGTCGCTCAGCGGGAGATTGTTTCGCGGTGCGGAGATGTGCACCTCGTTGCCTTCACGCAGGTTCTTGTGGACCCAGATCGACCCACCACGTCCCGCCGCTTCGCGCTTGACGGCGATCTCGTATCCGGAGCGATCGTCGGGATCGCCGCACAGTGAATATTGCCGCACCCGGCCATCCGGCATGCGCAGATCGACATGTGCGCCGGCGGACCATTCGGGGAGAACCGGCCGAAGCGGATGAACGAGGCGCAAGTGCAGAACATCCGGCGTGGTGAAGCGGATCTTCTCGACCCGCAACTTCATGATGAGACGCGCGGTCATCGGTCCAGCAACTCGATGGTGTCGCCGGGCCGGATAATGCCGCCGCGCTCGATGCCGCAGTTCAGGCCGGAGCGGTTGTACAGCGGCAGGAATACCGGCAGCCCCAGCAGTTCCTCCAGATACTTGCAAGGAAAATTCAACCGGCCGCCCCGCAATATCACGTCACCAACCCTGAACCGGCGCCCGACCAGATGATTGAGCGGCACGCCGATCACGGTCAGATTTCGCCGGTGATCGCGTGGCTCGAGCGTGATCGGCCCGTCCTGCAGCGGCGGATCGTTGCGCGACAACGCATCGAGCGCCTCCTGTTCGATGAGCGTCACTTCGCGTACGTCCGGCTTCGGCGAATAGGTGCCGGTCCCCTCGTAGTAGCGGTCGCCGACGATGCCCCGGCCGGCAACGCATTCGGCCTCCTGCCGTTCTTCCATCTCGTAGCTGGCGCTGGGGGCCACATGGATATGCAGCAGTTTTCCCTGCCATTGGGTGGCGCCGCCGGGCTTGGCGACGGCGATGGAGCCTGCCGGATGCTCGAATGCCTCGATCATCCTGGGGAGTGGCCGATGGGGCGCGTGGACGTTCACGGGATTATCCTTTCGTGCGCAGCGCAATCGCTTCGATTTCGACGAGGGCGTCCTTTGGCAAGCGCGCGACCTCGATGGTCGAGCGCGCCGGCGGCTGATCGCTGAAGAATTCGGCGTAGATGCCGTTCATGACGGCGAAGTCGTTCATGTTCTTCAGGAACACGGTCGTCTTCATGACGCTTGCGAAAGAAGCGCCGCCGGCTTCCAGAACGGCCGACAGGTTTGCGAGCGACTGCCGGGTCTGTTGCTCGATACCATCAGGCATGACGCCGGAAGCCGGGTCGATAGGCAACTGACCGGACGCAAACACGAACTGTTCGGTGCGTGTGGCCTGCGAGTAGGGACCCGCGGCCGGTGCCGCGTTGGTCGTGCTGACGATAGCTTTGGTGCTCATGGTGTCTCCTGTTGAACTTGTTCATCCGGCGAGGAATGCTTCGGTGTTCCTGTTGGCCTCCCGGGCGCGCTGATATTCCAGGATGCGCGCGGTCTCGCTGGCGACCTTTTCGCCGAGCATGCCTTCCAGGATATGGAGGGTCGTGTCGATACAGAGCGAAACACCGCCTCCGGTCACGACCGCGCCTGTGTCGACGATTGGCGCTTCGCGAACGTCGATCCGCGGATACACGCCGCGCATCCGTGCGAGCGGCGATATTTCGGGAGGGACAACGGATCGTTTGGTCGTGGCCGGCACATCATCGAGAATGCCGCTCGCCGCCAGGATCATGGCCCCTGTACAAACCGACGCGATCCTGCCTGACGCGTGGACGTGCCGGATGTAGGCCAGCGTCGCGGCAGAGTGCGACTGATCCTCCCAGCCCGGACCGCCCGTCACGATGACGATGTCGCAGGCCGGCGCATCCCCGATGCCGAACTGCGCGATGACGTCGAGCCCGTTCGACAGACGGACGAGCCCGGCCTTTGGCGCGACGGTGCAGATTTCGATCTGCGGCGCGATCCGGCGTGCCATGGAAAGCACGCCGAACGTCGCAAGATCGATCGGTTCAACACCGTCGTAGATGAATATTCCGAATCGCATGCCGAACCGATTCCTGCCTCAGCCGATGAGGGCTTCGTCCTTGGTTTCCCGGGCGGCGAGCGCGGCCCCCAGCGTAATGAGCGCGATCCCGATCATCATCACCGAGACGCCGGTCGTTCCGCCGAAGTACCCGACCAGTGCGGTCGCGATGATCGGCGAGAAGCCGCCGCCGATGGCGGCCGCCACCTGGAACCCGAACGAGGCACCGCTATAGCGCACGCGCGGGCCGAACAGTTCGGGGAAATAGGTCGACTCCAGTCCGAACATCATGCCGTGGCCGAAGTTCATCGCGATGATGATGGCCATCGTCACGATGCCGACGCTCTTGGTCTCGAGCATCCAGAACAACGGGAATGCGAAGGCAATCGTGAAGATCGCACCCAGGATGAAGAAGGGACGGCGGCCGATCTTGTCCGACAGCCAGCCGAAGATCGGCAACGTGACCAGTTCGAACAGCGCCGCATACATCACGGCATCGAGCAACATCTGCTTCGGCAGGGCCAGCGTCGTCGTCGCGTAGACGACGACGAAAACCGTCAGCATGTAGACCCAGGAAACTTCCGAGAGTTTCAGGCCAACGGCGATCAGGAAGGTCTTGAAGTTCTTGCCGACGGCTTCGCCGACCGGGTTCTTCGAGAACGAGTCGGTAGCCTTCATTCTCTCGAACACCGGTGTCTCCGGAACCCTCGACCGGATGAAGGTGCCGAGCCCCAGCAGCACGATGCTGGCCAGGAAGGGGATGCGCCAGCCCCAGGATTGAAAATCGGCTTCGGGAAGTTTGGTCGCGAGCGCAAACACCAGCGATGCGAGCACCAACCCGATCGGAAACCCGATCTGCACGAAGCTGCCGTAGAACCCGCGCTTGCCGGGCGGGGAGTGCTCGATCACCATCAGCGATGCGCCGCCCCATTCGCCGCCGAGGCCGATGCCCTGGACGATGCGCAACAGAATGAGAAGGATGGGCGCGAGCACGCCGATGGATGCGTAGTTCGGCAGCAGCCCGATGCAGAAGGTGCTCAACCCCATGATGAACATGGTCAGCACCAGCATCGACTTCCGTCCGAGGCGGTCGCCGAAATGACCGAACAGCGCGCCGCCGAGCGGCCGCGCCAGAAAGCCCACGGCATAGGTGCCGAGCGCCGCCAGCGTGCCGGCCAGCGGATCGATGGTCGGAAAGAAGGCCTTGTTGAATACGAGCGCAGCCGCCGTCGCATAAATCAGGAAATCGTACCACTCGATGATGGTGCCGACGCTGCTCGCAAATACGATCGATCGCATCTTCGACCCAGCCGTGCGGGTGTCAGACATGGTAGCGGCTATGCTCATTTCCAACTCCTGGTTAAAAGCCAGAGGATATATTCCCCTTTAGAGGAAGCTTTTCCAATGAAGTGGATGCAAGCGGTGTGCCGGAATTTTCGGGCCGATAATGCAGGGAATTGTCGCCGCGACCGCAGCGGTGATCAGTTTTAGTGCTTCAGGTGCTCAAGAAGGCCGCACATTGGCGGCAAAGATCAGCGTCGGTTCAAATGACGACCCGCGACGTTCTAGACGAGGAATATCGTCGGCCTGGGCAGATGCACGGCACCAAGCGAGCACGAGGGCGGCTCGCGCCGTCGGCCTTATTGGAGAATAATTTCTACTGGTAGTGGATCGCTAGCGTACTTTCGAGCTGTCGATCACCAGAAAATACTCGCACTGGGTCTTGCCGAGATTGAGGAAGGAGTGATCGGCGTCCGCCTGGAAATAAAGCGAGTCGCCCTGGTTCAGCGTGACGCGCTGATTGCCGATCGTTGCGCGCATGCGGCCGCGCAGAACGTAGATGTACTCATCGACGCCGCGGCGGTGGGCCACGAAGTTCCCGGTCTCGGCCTCCGGCGGCAGCGTATTGAGTACCCAGTCGATGCCGCGCCCCGGCAGCACCGGAGAAATGCATCGCCGCAGAAAGCCGGATTCATCGTCGCGCAAAACCGGCTGCCGGCCGGCCGGTATATGGACGATCTCGCGCTCGACCGCCGGCGCCATCAACTGCGAGAAGGTGACGCCCAGCGCTTCCGCGAGCTTTGACAGGATCACGGTCGAAGGGACGGTCTCGCAGCGCTCGATCTTGGATATCATCGACCGGCTTACACCAGACGCATCCGCCAGCATTTCGAGCGAGAAATGGTTCTTCTTTCGAAAATGACGAATCTCGTCGGCCAGGACCGAAAGCTGAGAATTGTCGGCGACATTTTCAGTATTCAAAGCCGGGAATCCCTTGCGCTGCTTGACCCCTTTTAGAGCGTTTTGAGGCATTGGATCAATCGCTTGCGGTGCGCGATTGGCGGCGGGCTACCGGGGAACGGGTGGTTGCCAGCCCGAAGTGTCCTTCGCCGATTGGCATGTCCCTTGCTTCGATCGTTGCCTCGCACTCCGACAAATATCTCTGAAAAAACAAGGAACAGGATCGATGAGCGTTACAGGGTCCAGGCGTCTGCTGGCGGCGGTTGCCTTCGTCGCGTTGTCACTGGCGGCTGGCTCGGCAGAGGCGCAGACTCGCGCCGAGACGTTGCGCTACGTGACTGGAGCGTCCGTCAATACGCTCGATCCGAATATTCCGGGCTCAACCCGCGAAGCCTTCGCGGTGAGCCTGAGCACCTACGACCGGCTGGTGTCCTTCGGCCGCAAGCAGCTCAACGGAAAATGGGTGTTCGATCTCGGCAAGATCACGGGCGAACTCGCGGAATCCTTCGAGGTCAGCCCGGACGGGTTGAAGATGACATTCCGCCTGCGCAAGGACGCAAAATTCCAGGACGGTTCGCCGGTCACGGCGGAAGACGTCAAATGGTCGCTTGATCGCGTCGTCACGGCACCGGTGCTCGGCAAGGCGCAACTGCTCACGGGATCGATGACGTCAGCCGACCAGTTCAAGGTGATCGATCCCCTGACCATCGAGGTGACGCTGCCGAAGCCGGACAAGCTTGCCCTGCCCAATCTCGCGACCGTTTATCCGATCATCATCAACTCCAAGCTCGCCAAGCAGCATGCGACGGCGGACGACCCCTGGGCGACGGCGTGGCTGAAGGAGAACACTGCCGGCAGCGGCGCCTACAAGATCGAGACGTTCAAGCCCGGCGAGCAGGTCATCATGTCCCGCAACACCGCGTGGAACCGCGGCACCGCAGACAAGTCGGCGTTCTTCAAGCGCGTCATCGTGCAGTCGGTGCCGGAGCCGGCGACGCGCGCCAACCTGGTCGAGCGCGGCGACGCCGATCTCGTCATCGATCTGCAGGCAAGTGACGTGCAGTCGCTCGAGAGCAAGGGCAAGCTGAAGGTGATATCGACGCCGCAATACAACGCCGTCACCTTCATCTCGATGAACAACCAGATCCCGCCGTTCGATAACGTCAACGTGCGCCGCGCCGTCGCGTTTGCGCTGCCCTATAACGACATGTTCAAGGCGGCGCTGTTTGGCCGCGGCTCGCCGCTGTTCGGCGCGACCTGGGCGGACGGCAAGCCGACCAGCGGCGCCTATCCGATTCCGCAGCCGGTGAAGCTCGATCTCGAAAAGGCGAAGGAATATCTGAAGGCCGCAGGGATGCCCGACGGCTTCTCGACCACGTTCAGCTTCAATGTCGGCCAGGCGTCGACCGCCGAACCGATGGCGGCGCTGGTGAAGGAATCGCTCGGCAAGATCGGCATCAAGGTGGATATCCAGAAACTGCCGGACGCGCAGATGTCGACGCAGATCAACGAGAAGAAGCTGCCGTTCTTCACCGAGGGCATCGTCGCCTGGCTGCCGTCGACCGATTATTTCTACCGCAACTTCTATACCGGCAGTCAGCGCTGGAACTACTCGTCGATCAACAATCCGGAACTGGTGGAGATCGCTCAGAAAGCCCGGTTCGAGCCCGACGCGGCCAAATATGAAGCAGACGGCGTCAAGCTCAACGCCATCCATTTCAGCGAGATGCCGCAGATCCCGCTCTGGCAGCCGAGCCAGGACGCCGTGATGGCGCCCTCGGTGGAAGGCTACACCTACCAGTTCCACCGTCAGGTCGACTATCGCGATCTCAATCGAAAGTAATCGCGAGGTAAGATGGCAGCACTTGGAGCAACGCTGACTAGGGCGGGCAGGCGCTTCCTGTCCTCGCTGCCCGCGCTCTTTGGCGTGCTCGTCTTCACCTTCCTCCTGATGCGGGTGCTGCCGGGCGATCCGGCGGTGTTCTTCGCGTCCGGGCCGAATGCCGGCAAGGAGGAAATCGAGGTCATCCGCAAGCAGATGGGCCTCAACAAGCCGGTGCCGGAACAGCTGATGCTCTATCTCTACGATGTCGGCAGCGGCAATCTTGGCCGGTCGATGATGACCGGGCAACTGGTCACGAAGGATCTGCGCGAGCGGCTGCCGGCTTCGCTGGAACTCACCCTGACGGCATTGCTAATCGCACTGGTGACGGCGGTGCCGCTCGGCGTGCTGGCGGCGCTGCGGCCGGCCTCCGTCATCGACCATGGCGTGCGGTTCTTCTGCGCGCTCGGCGTCTGCGTACCGACGTTCGTGTCAGGCCTGCTGCTGATCTATGTCTTCTATTACCTGCTCGGGCTCGCGCCCGATCCGACCGGCCGGGTCGATATCTTCGCGTCGCTGCCGCCACGGGTGACCGGCTTTCTCTTGATCGACTTCCTGCTCGCGGGCGATTCCGACGGGTGGTGGGCCGCCTTCAGGCAATTGATCCTGCCGGCGCTGAGCATGGCGCTGTTCGTGGTGGCGCCGCTGGCGCGCATCACGCGGGCCTCGATGCTGGTCTCGCTGGGCAGCGATTTCGTGCGCACTGCGCGTTCGGTGGGCCTGCCGTGGTGGCGGGTCGTCGTCACGTATGCGCTGAGGAACGCCATCCTGCCGGTCATCACCATCGCCGGCATCGTGTTCTCGACCATGCTGGGCGCCAATGTGCTGGTGGAAAAGGTGTTCTCCTGGCCGGGCGTCGCCTCCTATGCGCTCGATGCGCTGCTGTCTTCGGATTACGCGCCGGTGCAGGGTTTCGTGCTGTTGATGGCCACCGTGTTCGTGATCGTCAATCTGCTGGTGGATATTCTCTACGGCATCGCCGATCCGCGGGTGACAATCGGATGACCTCAGCGACGCTTCGCCATGCCGGCTGGATTTTGCGTGGCAACCCGCTGACCGCGGTTGCCGCTGCCGGCGTATTCCTGCTCACGCTCATCGCCATTTTCGGGCCGTGGATCGTGCCATACGATCCGATCGCGTCCAACGTCTCGCAGGCTTTGATGCCGCCGAGCGCGGCGCACATCGCCGGCACCGACCAGCTCGGCCGCGACGTGTTCAGCCGCCTGATCGTCGCGGCACGGCTCGATCTCGCCATCGCGATCTCGGCAGTCGGAATCTCCTTTGCCATCGGCGCCGTCATCGGCGCGATCTGCGGCTACACCGGCGGGCGGCTCGATCGCAGCATCGGCCGTTTCGTCGATGTGCTGATGGCCTTTCCGCTGTTCGTGCTGGCGATGGCGATGGTCGCAGCCCTCGGCAACCGGGTCGAGAACATCGTCATTGCGACCGCGATCATCAATCTGCCGTTCTACATCCGCTTCGCGCGGGCGGAGGTGAATGTCCGCCGCAACCTCGGCTGGGTCGAAGCCGCGCGCGCCAGCGGCGACAGCCACCTCTCGGTGGTGCTGCGCTTCCTGCTGCCGAACGTGCTGCCGGCGATGGCGGTGCAGATATCGCTCAATCTCGGCTGGGCGATCCTCAACGCCGCCGGGCTTTCCTTCATCGGTCTCGGCGTCAAGCCGCCGACGCCGGAATGGGGCATCATGGTTGCGGAAGGCGCGCGCTTCATTTCTACCGGCAAATGGTGGCTGGTTGCCTTTCCGGGCCTGGCGCTGATGCTGACGGTGTTGTGCTTCAACCTGCTAGGCGACGGGGTGCGCGATATTCTCGATCCCCGCATGCGAACATGACCGCGCCGCTGCTCGCACTGAACGATCTGCACGTTACCTTCTCGACCCGGCGCGGCTTGGTCGAGGCGGTACGCGGCGTCACGCTGTCGCTCGGCGAGGGGGAGATGCTCGGCCTCGTCGGCGAGAGCGGTTCGGGTAAGTCCGTCACCGGCTTTGCGATCACGCGGCTGCTCGATGCTGCCGGGCGGATTACCGCAGGCAGCATCCGCTTTCGCGGCCAGGACATCACGAAGATCAACGCAGGTGATTTCCGTCATCTGCACGGCGCGGCGATGGCGATGATCTTCCAGAACCCGCGCGCGGCGCTCAATCCGATCCGCGCGGTCGGGGACCAGATCGCCGATGCGATCACCGCCCATAAACGGATGCCGCGGGATCAGGCGTGCGCGCAGGCGCTGGACTTGTTGCGCGCCGTGCAGATTCGCGAGCCCGAAAAGCGGATGGCGGCGTATCCGCACGAACTCTCCGGCGGCATGTGCCAGCGGGTGATGATCGCGATGGCGATCTCCTGCAACCCGGCGCTTTTGATCGCCGACGAGCCGACCACCGGCCTCGACGTCACGACGCAGAAGGTGGTGATGGATCTGCTGACCGGGATCGCGGCCGAGCGCGGCATGGCGACTATCCTGATCACCCACGATCTCGGCCTTGCCGCGCGCTATTGCCGCCGTGTCGTTGTGATGGAGCAGGGCCGTCTGGTCGAGGAGGCTGAACCTGCGACTCTCTTCCGCGCGCCACAGCATCCCTACACGAAGCGCCTTGTGGCGGCTTCGCCGACGGCGCGTTCGCGGATCGCGGATCTGGTGCCGGAAGCGGAGCGGGGGCGGGACGTTGCGATGCACGCAGCACCCCGGCCGCAGCCGGCGCCCGGTACGCCGCCGCTGCTGGAAGTGCAGAAGCTGGTGAAGCGGTTCGACCAGGGCACCCCGGCCGTCGCCGACTTCTCGATGATGATCCGCGCCGGCGAGAGCGTCGGCCTGGTCGGCGAATCTGGTTCCGGCAAGAGCACGACGTCGCGCATCATCTGCCGGCTGATCGATGCGAGCGAGGGCGAGATCGCGTTCGAGGGTCAATCGATCGGCCATATCCCGGCGCGCGATTTTCATCGCTCGCCGTTTCGCAAGGATATCCAGATCGTCTTTCAGGATCCGAACGACAGCCTCAACCCGCGCTTCACCGCGTTTGACTGCATCGCCCATCCATTGCTTCGGCTCGGCGGCATGCGCCCGGGCGACGCATTGCGGCAGCGCGTTGAAGAGTGCGCGCAGCGCGTGGGCCTCGGCATCGAATTGCTGACGCGTTTTCCGCATCAGCTTTCTGGCGGCCAGAAGGCCCGCGTCGGCATCGGCCGCGCCATTGCATGCCGGCCGCGGCTTCTGGTGCTGGACGAGCCGACGGCGGCGCTCGACGTTTCGGTGCAGGCGGTGGTGTTGCAACTGCTGGATCGATTACGGCGTGAGGATGATTTGGCCTTCCTCTTCGTCAGCCACGACCTCAACGTCGTGCGCATGATGTGCGATCGGACCATCGTCCTGCAAAACGGCCGTATCGTCGAGCAGGGCGAGAGCCGGGCCATGTTCGACAATCCGAAGACCGCCTACACGCGTGAACTGGTCGACGCGGTGCCACATATCGAGGTGGAAGTGCCAGCGCAGGCGATCCGTAGCGCAGAGGCCCGCTGACTACAAATTATGCAGGTCGCCTTAAAAAGGCGGCAGATGCCAGCACTGACGGTCAATCGAATACGGCAGCAGCGCTGTCGCGATTGGAGTGGGCTGCGACAATGCGCTGCATCATGTCGATGAAGGCGGCCTGTTCCCGCTCACCCAGATTGTCCAGCGTGGCGCGGTGCGCGGCCCGCGCCGATGCCTCGATTTTCGCGAGTAACGCCGCGCCTGCCGGCGTCAGTCTGCAGAGCCGCGCGCGGCGGTCCTGATCATCCACGGCTCTCTCGACGAAATTGCGGGCAGCGAGGCGCTTGAGTGCGCCGGTCGTCGTCGTCCGGTCCAGCGCGATATCGGCCGCCAATGTGGTTTGATCGGCGGTTTCGCGCACCGCCAGCGCGGAAAGCAGGCTGTATTGCAGCGGCGTGATCTCGAACTCGCCGCAGGCCTCCTGGAACAGCGCGACATGAATCTGGTGCAATCGCCGGATCAGAAATCCCGGCCGCTGCGACAGCGGCCAGGGGCGGTGCTTGCTCTCACCGCGACGCTTCTTCGTCTTCCGCAACGCACTCTCCAAGCTTCGTAACATCCGCGCGAATGGCTCGATTCGATCGCCTTCGCCTCGGCCCGATCATGGCATGAAGTTTGCTTTTGTAAATACGAAGTATACTTCGCATTCTAGCGGACCGGGACCAGAGCCGCTAGCGGGGACAAAGGAGATCGTTCATGGCCATCAGCGCCACCTTCGACCAGCTTCTGCGCGGCGGCCGCGTGATCTGCCCGGCCTCCGGCATCGATGGCATCAGGGATGTCGCCATTCGCAACGGCAAGATCGCGGCCGTGCAGGCGGATATCCTGCCGACCAGCGCGAGAGAAGTGATCGATGTCACCGGCAAGCTGGTGCTGCCGGGCCTGATCGATACGCACGCCCATGTCTATCAATATGTCACCGGCCGCTTCGGCATGAATGCCGACATGGTCGGCGTGCAGTCCGGGGTAACGACATTGGTCGATCAGGGCGGTCCGTCCTGCATGACGCTGCCGGGCTTCCGGCAGTTCATCGCCGAGCCCGCGAAGTCGCGCGTCTATGCATTCCTGTCGGCTTACCTCGTGGGCGGGCTCGAGGGACATTATTATCCGAAACTCTACAGTCCGGATGGCGTCGACATCGACGCCACCGTGAAATCGGCCACGGCCAATCCTGACATCGTGCGCGGCATCAAGGCCCATGCCGAGATCGGCGGCTTTGCGCGTTGGGGCATTCGCGTCATCGAGATGGCGGCCGAGATCGGGCGTCGCGCCGACCTTCCGGTCTATGTGCATTTCGGCCAGCTCTGGGGCTTGCCCGAAAGTGGCACCAATGGCGAGGACGTCGACACGATCCTGGAGCGCGTGATCCCCTTGCTGCGCGAGGGCGACGTGCTGGCGCATCCGTTCACGCGCCACCCCGGCGGTTTTGTCAACCGCGAGGGTGAGGTGCATCCGGTGATCCAGGCGGCGCTCGATCGCGGCCTGAAGGTCGACGTCGGTCACGGCAGCCACTTCTCGTATCGGCTCGCCAAGAAGGCGATCGCCGCCGGCATCATTCCCACCACGCTGGGCGCGGACATTCATGGCTACAACACCCATGTTCCCGCGCCCGCCGGCACGCCCGACCAGCACGAGGACGACGAGAACCATCCCTTCGCCGGCCAGGCCAAGTTCAGCCTGGTCCAGGCCATGAGCTCGATGATGGCGCTTGGCCTCACGCTCGAGCAGGTGGTGCCGATGGTCACGTCGAACCCGGCGATGATGCTCGGCCGTGCCGACGAGATCGGCGCGCTCAGGGTTGGCATGGACGCCGACGTCTCGGTGCTCGCGGAGAAAACCGGCAGGTTCGTCCTCGTCGATAACGAGAAGCACGAAGTCATCGCCGAACGCCTGCTGCAGCCGGCGTTCTGCCTGCGCGCGGGTACGCGTCATGACGCGGTGGCGCCAATTCTGCCGCAGGCCGTTGCGGCATAGGGAGGCCAGCGATCGGTTCGATCGGGGAGAACGTCACCGTGCGCAACGAGCGCGAATTTCCTTCCGCAGGTGCGGGCGCCGGACAGGGCGTCGGCGTTCGGCTGCCGCGCAAGGAGGACGACCGGCTGATGCGTGGCCGCGGCCAGTTCGTGGCCGACATTCGCCTTGCCGGTTTGCAGGACGTGGCTTTCGTGCGCAGTCCCTTGGCTCATGCGCTGATCCGCGGCATCCACGTCCCCGAGCGCCATCGCGGCAGCGTCTTCACTGCGGCGGATCTTGCTGGCGTCAATCCAATCCGCGCGGTTTCGGGGCTGCCGGGGTTCAAGATTTCCGAACAGCCGGTGCTTGCTACCGGCAAGGTGCGCCAGGTCGGCGAACTCGTTGCGATGTGCGTGGCGCCGACGCGCGCCGAAGCCGAGGACATTGCGGCGTCGGTGACGCTCGATCTGGAGGAACTTCCCGCCGTCCACGACATGCGCAAGGCACGCGAGCCGGGCTCGGCGCTGGTGCACGAGCACTGGGGCGATAACGTCTTTCTCGAAACCAATTTCGAGATCGATATTTCGACGGCGCTCGACGCGCCGATCAAGGTGACGCGCGAGATTTCGACGGCGCGGCAATGCATGTCGCCGCTCGAAGGCCGCGGCGTGGTGGCGACTTTCGACCACCGGCTCGATCAGCTCACGCTCTATTCCTCGGCCCAGATGCCGCACATCACGCGCAGCGGCCTCGCCGAATGCCTCGGCATGGAGCAGGGCCGCATCCGCATCGTTTCGCCCGATGTCGGCGGCGGTTTCGGGCACAAGGGCATCCTGCTGCCGGAAGAAGTCTGCCTTTCCTGGCTGACGATGCATCGCGGGCATCCGGTGCGCTGGACCGAGGATCGCCGCGAGCATCTCATCGCAAGCTCCAGTTGCCGCGAGCACCATTACCGGATCACCGTCTACGCCGATCGCGACGGCCGGCTGCGGGGCATCGACTGCGAAGCGACCGTCGATTCCGGCGCCTACTCGTCCTATCCGTTCTCGGCGTGCCTGGAGGCGGCGCAGGTCGCCAGCATCCTGCCGGGGCCTTATCTGATGCCGGCCTACCGCTGCCGGACGTTTTCGGTCGCGACCAACAAGTGTCCGATCCTGCCGTATCGCGGCGTGGCGCGCACCGGCGTCTGCTTCGCGCTGGAACTGATGCTGGATCTGGTCGCCGCGGAAGCTGGCCTGGAGCCGGGCGAAGTACGCCTGCGCAATCTGGTGCGCCCCGACCAGATGCCGTTCGACAACATCACCAACAAGCATTTTGACAGCGGCGACTATCCCGAGGCGATGCGGCGGACGCTTGCGGCCATCGACGTCGACGGCGTGCGCGCCCGCCAGCGCAAGGGCGAAGCCGACGGACGTCGGATCGGCGTCGGCATCTCGATCTATTGCGAGCAGGCGGCGCACGGAACATCGGTCTATTCCGGCTGGGGCATCCCGATGGTGCCGGGCCACGAGCAGGCATCCGCGCGGCTGACGCCGGATGGCGGACTTGAACTCCGCGTCGGCGTGCATTCGCACGGGCAGGGGATGGAAACGACGCTGGCCCAGGTCGCCCACGAGATGCTGGGCGTCGATGTCGCCAGGGTGCGCATTATCCTCGGCGACACCGCGATGACGCCTTACTCGACGGGCACCTGGGGATCGCGCTCGATGGTGATGGCCGGCGGCGCAGTCGCAACGGCCTGCCGCGAGTTGAGCGAACGCGTCAAACGCATCGGCGCGAAGTTGCTGCAGCACGATTCCGCAGCGGTGGTGCTGCAGAACGGCGAGGTGCACGGCGTCAACGGCAGCGTCACCCTGCAGGAGATCGCGCACACCTGGTATCGCCGTCCGCAGGACCTGCCGCCCGATGTCGATCCGGCCGGGCTGGAGGTGACATCAGGCTACAAGCCGCAGCGCGATAGCGGGACCTTCAGCTATGCCGCCCACGCCGCAGTGATCGCGGTCGATCCTGATACCGGCGAGATCGAAATCCTCGATTACGTCATCGTCGAGGACGGCGGCGTTCTCGTCAATCCGATGGTGGTGGACGGCCAGATCTATGGCGGTCTCGCTCAGGGCATCGGCACCGCGCTGTACGAGGAGATGCCGTTCGACGCGTCGGGCCAGCCGCTCGCAACGACGCTTGCCGACTACCTGCTGCCGGGACCGACCGAGGTGCCGTCGCCGCGTCTCGATCACATGGAGACGCCGTCGCCCTACACGCAGTTCGGCGTCAAGGGCATCGGTGAGGGCGGCGCCATCGCGCCGCCGGCTGCGATCGTCAACGCACTCAACGACGCGCTGCGACCGCTCGGCGTCGAACTGATGCAGTCGCCGGTGACGCCATACCGCGTCGTCGAGGCGATCCTGGCCGCCTGCGATGCAGAAAGGCCGGCGGCATGAAACCGGCGCCTTTCGGCTACGAACGTCCACGTGATCTGCAGTCGGCACTTGCCGTGCTTAATCAGGCAGGTGACACAGCCAAGATCATCGCCGGCGGGCAGTCGCTGGGGCCGATGCTGAATCTGCGGCTGGTGGAACCGCAGATGATCGTCGACATCACCGCCCTGGCCGAACTGAAGCAGGCCGAGCGGAGTGGTGACGAACTCGTGCTCGGCGCCTGCGTCACCCATGCCGACATCGAGGACGGACGCACGCCCGACGTCACGCGCGGCGCGATGCGGGCTGTCGCGGGCAACATCGCCTACCGCGCCGTTCGCAATCGCGGCACCGTGGGCGGATCGCTCAGCCATGCCGATCCTGCAGCAGACTGGGTGTCCGCGCTCTCGGCGCTGGGCGCGAAATTGACGCTGCGGAGCAACGCAGGTAGCCGCACGATCGCGATGGAGGAATTTGTCGTCGGCGCGCTCGAAAGCGCGTTGCGCGCCGGCGAGATCGTCGAAACGATTCATATCCCCGCGAGGCCCGCTTCGGCGCATTGGGGTTACGTCAAGAGCTGCCGCAAGACCGGCGAGTTCGCCCACGCGATCGGCGCGGTGCTGATCGACCCGAGCGCCGGGACGGCCCGGATCGTGATCGGCGCCATCGATGCCGCGCCGATCGTTATCACCGAAGCCGCGGAACTGTTCGGCGGCCGCATTACCGGTTACTACAAAAGTAGCTTCGATGCACGCGTCGCCGACGCGATCCTGGCCAAGGCAGGCGTCTCGAATGCGGCCCATCGTCATATCCATGCAAGCGTGCTGAAGCGTGCGGTCTGTGAGGCGGCCGCATGAGCATGATTGAACTCAGCGTCAACCAGCGCGCGGTGCGGATAGCGGCGGAGCCGCGCACCAACCTCGCCGATTTCGTCCGCGACAAGCTCGACCTGACCGGGACGCATCTCGGCTGCGAGCATGGCGTCTGTGGCGCCTGCACGGTGCTGGTCGACGGCGTGCCGGCGCGCTCGTGCATCACCTATGCGGTGGCCTGCGAGGGTGCAGAAGTGACCACGATCGAAGGCCTCGACGAGGACGGCGTCACGACCGAGCTTCGCGCCGCCTTCACCCGCGAGCACGCGTTGCAATGCGGTTACTGCACGCCGGGAATGCTGGTCTCCGCGCGCGATCTCGTGCTGCGCCTGCCTGATGCCGATGAGCGGCTGATCCGGGTCGGATTGAGCGGAAACCTGTGCCGCTGCACCGGTTATGTCGGCATCGTGCGGGCGGTGCAGTCCGTGATCGAAGCGCGGCGCGGCCGTGACATCGCGCCGGAGCCGGGCGGCGGACGAAAAATCCTGGGGCCCGTCGGCTCGGGTCGAAGCGCCCATCGCGGTGCGGACGATGCCGAGCCTGCGCACGAACAGAGCGCGCCCGAGGCGGGTAGTCCGGTCGGTTCGATTCCCGACTTTATCCCGGCAACCGTTCTGACCGAGAATTTCACCGTCGCGCATCCCCCCGAAAAAGTCTTTGCGACATTCGGCGACATCGCCACCGTCGCGGCCTGTCTGCCCGGCGCATCGTTGACGGCGCCACCGAGGCCGGAGCGCGTCGAAGGGGCCATTCGCGTGAAGCTCGGCCCGATCGCCGCGACCTTCCTCGGCGCCGCACGTGTCGAACGCAATCCGGCCGACATGTCCGGCCGCATCGTCGGCATCGGCAACGACCGCCGCAGCCGGTCGTCGACGCAAGGCGAAATCCGCTACCGGCTGGTGCAGGCCGGGCAGGGGACGCGCGTCGATCTTTCCATCGGATACACACTGACGGGCATGCTGGCGCAGGTCGGACGAGCGGGACTGGTGCGCGATCTCGCGGCGCGATTGATCGCGGAGTTTGCCGGCAATCTCGACCGCCGCCTGTCCGGCGCGCCACAGGCCGAAACTGCTGCGGCCGAGTTGAACGGAATGGCGCTGGTACTTGGCTCCCTGCGCGCACGGGCCACGCGATGGCTTGGCCGGTTCTCGTCCGCCAAGGACGGAGCGCCGTGACGGAACGACGAAGTTTGGACTGCGGATAGATCAACAGCGTGAGAGTGGAGAAGGATATGAAACGGACTTTCAGAAGTGTTCCTGCGATCGCGCTGGCGGTCGCCGTCATGGGAGGGGTCGCCGAGGCCCAGACCATCAAGATCGGTGTCAACGAGCCGCTGACCGGCGCGTTCGCCGCTTCCGGCACCTATGTCGTCAATGGTGCGAAGATCGCGGCTGACGAGATCAACGCCAAGGGCGGCATCCTTGGCAAGAAAATCGAGCTGGTCATCGAGGACAACAAGAGCAATCCGACGGAAGCGGCCGCCGTCGCCGAAAAGCTGATCACCAGCGACAAGGTGCCGGTCCTGATGGGCGCGTGGGGCTCCAGCCTGACGCTGGCCGTGATGCCCAAGCTGATGGAGTACGAGGTGCCGATGGTGGTCGAGACGTCCTCGTCGGGCAAGATCACCACGACCGGCAACCCCTTCATCTTCCGCATCTCGCCGCCGTCGGCGATCGAGGCCGCGGCGTTCAAGGGAATTGTCGACAAGCTCGCACTGAAGAAGGTCGATTTCCTCGTCATCAACAACGACTGGGGCCGCGGCACCGCTGAAGACTTCAGCAAAATGATGAAAGAGAAGGGCATCACGGTCGGGTCCATCGAGACCATGGACCAGGGCGCCCAAGACATGAGCGCGCAGCTTTCCAAGCTGAAGGGCACCGATTCCGAGACCATCATCGTGACGACGGCCGTCGACCAGCTCACGCTGATCTTCAAGCAGGCCGCAGCGCTTGGCTTGAAGAAGCGCATCATCACGACAGGCGGTTCGCAAAATCCTGACCAGATCATCGCGCAGGCAGGTGCCGCCGCCAACGGGACCATGCACCTGACGACGTTCCTGCCCTGGTTCCCCGACAAGACCCCGAACCCCGAAGCGACCAACTACTTCATTTCCGAGTGGAAGAAGCGCGGCTACGACTTCGCCGGCTGCACCGAGAGCTTTCGCGGCTATGACGGCATTCGCACCGCGGCGGCCGCGATCGAGAAGGCAGGCAAGGCGGAGCCTGCCGCGATCAAGGCGGCGCTGTGGGATATCAACATCAAGGGCCTGAACGGCGACATCGTGTTCAAGAAGTCCGGCCCCGCAGGCAAGGAAAGCGGCCAAAGCCAGCCCAACGTCTACCTGATCGAAATCGTCGACGGCAAGATCGGCATGAAGACGCTCTGACGGTACATGACTTTCGGGCGAGGGCCGCAGAGACCTGCGGACCTCGCTCGTCTTGGGGATTTCGGGAGCTACCTTGAGCCAGTTTCTGCAACATCTGATCAACATGCTGGTGCTCGGCGGCACCTATGCGCTGCTCGGCATCGGGCTGACGTTGATCTTCGGCATCATGAACGTCGTGAACTTCACGCATGGCGTGCTGTACACGTTCGGCGCCTACATCATGTTCATCGTGGTGCATCAGCTTGGCGTCAACTTCTTCCTGGCGCTGCCGCTCGCGGTCGTGGCCGGCTGGCTTCTGGGCGCAGCGATCGAGCTGACGTTGCTGCGGCCGCTGCGGGGCTCCGACATCGACACGACAATGCTGGTCATGATCGGTGCCTGGATCGCGATGCAGTCCGGTGCACTGTGGATCTGGGGCGGCGTGGCCAAATCAGTGACGACGCCGTTTCCCGAGGCGCCGCTGGTGCTGGGACCGGTCTCGGTGTCCTGGCTGCGGCTGTTCGTGCTCGCTGCGGCCGGGATGCTGATCGTCGTCACTTATCTCCTGATCAACAAGACCAAGCTCGGCGGTGCCATGCGGGCGACGTTTCAGGACCGTGACACCGCCTCGCTGATGGGCGTCAACGTCGACCTGATCTACACCTCGACATTCGCGATCGGTTCGAGCCTGGCCGCCGCGGCCGGTGCGCTATTGGGGCCAGTCTACGTCATCTTCCCGCAGATGGGCGATCTCGCCGCCGTCAAGGCGTTCGCGATCGTGATCCTCGGCGGGCTCGGTAACATCACCGGTGCCGTCATCGGCGGCTTCATCCTGGCCCTGGCCGAAGAGCTGGGGGCCGGCTATGTCTCGTCCGGATACCGCGATGCGATGGGCTTCCTGATCATCATCGCGGTCCTGATCTTCAAGCCGACCGGACTTTTCGCGCGTTCGGAGCGCGTCGGATGAAGCCATCCGTCGCCATTCTCTCGGTGCTCGCGCTGGCTTCGGTGCCGCTGTGGCTGCGCGACCCGTACCTGATGAACGCGCTGATCACGACCGGGATCTTCATCATCGCCGCGATGAGTCTCAACCTGCTGCTCGGGTTCACCGGCCAGCTCAGCCTCGGCCACATCGCGTTCTTCGGCATCGGCGCCTATGTCAGCGCCCTGACCTCGCTCGGTTTCGATGCCGGCCTGCCGTTCGGCCTTCGGATGGTTCACGAACCCTGGCCGCCCATCATCGGCTTCGTGCTGGCCATCGTCGTCGCGAGCTTTTGCGGCTATCTCGTCGGGCTGTTGTCGTTCCGCGTTCGCGGCGCGTATTTCGTGATCGTCACCATTTCCTTTGCCGAAGTGGTCCGCCTGGTGGCGCTCAATTGGGTCGAGCTGACGCAGGGTCCGCTGGCGCTGACCAATATTCCCTCGATCACGGTCGGTCTGCCGGGGGTGGGCGATCTGACCCTTCGCACCAAGTTGCAGAATTACTACCTCGTGCTCGCTGTCGCTGTGATCGCCTATGTCCTGATCGCGCGCCTCGTCCACTCTCATTTTGGCCGCGCCATGCGCGGTCTGATGGAGAACGAAACGCTGGCGGTCTCGGTCGGCATCGACGTCACGAAAACGCTCACCCTGGCGGCGGTGATCTCGGCCGGGATCGCCGGCGCGGCCGGCAGTCTCTATGCCCATTACATCCGGATCATCGATCCCGAGGTGTTCGCCTTCATCAACACCGTGACGATGGTGATCATGGTGATTGCGGGCGGCAAGGGCTCGCTCGCTGGTCCGGTCGTCGGCGGCCTGATCTTCGGACTGCTGCCGGTGGTCCTGCGCCCGATCATGGCGCCGGAGGCGCAATGGATCGCCTATGGCGGGGTGCTGATCGTCATCCTGTTCGTCCTGCCGCGCGGCATCGTGCCGTCGCTGGCGCAACGCTTTGCGAGGCAGCCGAAACGGATCGAGAAGGTTGCCGCGGTCGCGTTCTCCGAGCGCGACGCCAAGGAGCATGCGTGATGGCGGCCCCCGCAACCGCATTGAGCGTGGAAAAGGTGGCCGTGCATTTCGGCGGGCTCGTCGCGCTCTCGGACATGAATTTTACCGTCGGCGAGGGCGAGATCGTCAGCCTGATCGGACCCAACGGCGCCGGCAAGACCACGGCCTTCAACGTCGTCACCGGCTTTCTGGACCCGACCCACGGCGCCGTCAGCTATCGCGGCACGGCGCTCAACGGGTTGAAGCCGCACCAGATCGCCGACCTCGGGCTGATCCGCACCTTTCAGCGCACCAGCGTTTTCCCGAACGACACCGTCTACGATAATTTGCTGATCGGGCTGCATCGCCAGGGCCGAGTGGGCTTGCTCGAATCCATCCTTGGCCTGCCGCGCGCGCGGTCGTCGCAGCGGCGATTGCGGGAACGCGCGCGCGAACTGGTCGAATGGGTCGGCCTCGAACGCCGCGCGCATGACCTTGCGGGTTCGCTGTCCTATGGCGAGCAGCGTTTGGTCGGCGTGGCGCTGGCGCTGGCGGCGGAGCCGTCGATGCTGCTGCTCGACGAGCCGGTGTCGGGCATGAACGCCTCGGAAACCCACAGCTTCGTGCAGTTGATCCGCAACATCCGGGATCGTGGCGTCACCATCCTTCTGGTGGAGCACGACATGCCGATGGTGATGAGCGTCTCCGACCGGATCGTGGTGCTGAATTACGGAAGGATTATTGCGGAAGGCACGCCGGAGGTGATCCGCAACGACCCGGCGGTGATCGAGGCTTATCTCGGGCAGGGAGCTGCACGTGCTTGAGATCCACGACATGGTGTGCGGCTACGGCGGCGTCACGGCGCTGCGCGGCATCTCGCTGCAGGTCAACGCCGGGCAGCTCGTCGCGCTGATCGGCGCCAACGGCGCCGGCAAGAGCACCACGCTGCGCGCGATCTCTGGATTGGTCGCGCCGCGCTCGGGATCGATGCGCTTCGAGGGCGAGGAAATCGCAGGCGCCAGTCCGCCGCGCGTGGTGGCCGCCGGCATCGCGCATTGTCCGGAAGGCCGAAAAGTGTTTCCGCACATGACGGTCGAGGAGAATCTCGACATGGGCGCCTATCTGCGCACCAAATCCAGTGAGATCGCGGCGGACCGCGACCGCATCTATGCCGAGTTTCCACGGCTCGCCGAGCGGCGAAAGCAGGCGGCGGGCACGCTGTCGGGTGGCGAGCAGCAGATGCTGGCGATCGGGCGCGCGCTGATGTCGCGGCCGCGCCTGATCATGTTCGACGAGCCGTCGCTCGGACTTGCACCCAACATCGTCGAGAGGACGTTTGCGATCATCCGCGGCATCCGCGACGCCGGCACGACGGTGCTGCTGGTGGAGCAGAACGCGTTTGCGGCGCTTGAAATGTGCGATCACGCCTATCTGCTGGAAGGCGGCCGCATCGTGCTCTCCGGACCCGGCGCCGAGATGATCGAGAACGAGCACGTGCGGAAGGCCTATCTTGGCGGATGAGCGCACCCGGACGGTCGCGGAGGCAGCCGACCGGAAATGGATGCCGGTCTGCGGGCTCAGCCGGCTGATCTCGCAGACGATCGTCTGCGCCCGCGTCACCGGCGTCGATCTGATGCTGGTCTGGAGCGAGGGGCGCGCGGTGGCCTGCGAGCGGATCTGTCCGCATGAACAGGCTGACCTCAGTGCCGGGCACCTGTCGGGCGGACGCCTGTTCTGTCCCCGGCATGCCGCCTCGTTCGATCTTCGTAACGGCCAGATGTCCTACGGCTGGCCGGGCCGGCCGCTGCGGCTATTCCCGGTCCGCGTCAGGGGCGATCAGGTCTGGATCGATGCGGCTGCGATCGCAACGCCATAGTTTTGCAGGAGTAACGCGCGTGACCGATATCCCGGCAATCCCTTTCGATCCCCGCCTGAACTGGGCGGCGCTTTCGCAAGCCGAACGTGACGCGGCCTACGATAACAATGCAGCGGTGAAGAACAGCGCGGCGCTGATCGCCGAAAGAAACCAGGCGTCAGAAGCGCTGCGCGCCAGCCGCAAATCGTTCCTCGACGTCCCCTATGGCGACCGCGAAAGGACGAAGGTCGATCTCTATCCGGCCGACGATGCGGCGGCGCCGTGCCTGGTGTTTCTGCACGGCGGGTACTGGCAGCGCAATTCGCGCGAAGTCTTTGCCATGCTGGTCGAAGGCGTCGCGGCGCACGGCTGGTCCGTCGCCATTCCCGGCTATTCGCTGGCGCCAGATGCTTCGCTGACGAAGATCGTCACGGAGATATCCCGCTCGCTCGATTGGCTGGCGGAGAACGGAGGCTCCTACGGCATCGCCGGCCCGGTCGTGCTCGCGGGCTGGTCGGCCGGCGCCCAGCTCGTCGCGATGGCGCTCGGCCATCCCGGCGTCACCGCGGGACTGGCGATCTCGGGCGTCTACGACCTCGCGCCAATTCGCGATACCGCACTCAACAACGCGCTGAAGCTGACGGACCAGGAAGTCGCAACACTGTCGCCGCTTCGCCTGCCTGCGGTTCAGAAGCGGCTCGACATCGCCTATGGCACAGCCGAACTGCCGGCGCTGGTTCTGGACTCAATCCACCTTCATGAAGCGCGCGTCGCCGCCAACGCGCCCGGCAGGCTGTTCCCGATCGAAGGCGCCGACCATTTCAGCATCCTCGGCGAACTGCGGCGTCCCGACGGCGCGCTCGTCGGTATCGCCCGGCAGCTTGTCGGCTAGCGGTAGGACGGCGAGAACATGTTCTTCACCTGAACGAGGAATGTGACGACCCACGCGAACGCGAACATCCCCGCAAGGCCAAGCGCGGTTCTGCGATCCATCAGCGACAGGTTGGTCCACCACCATACCCGGTAAAGCCATAACCCCGTCGTTGCCATGCCGAGCAGGCAGACGATCATCTTGAGAAAGGACGAGTGAGCGACGCCCAGGGCTCCGAACAGGAGCGTTGCGGGGACAAGAAACATCGTGCACGCGGCAATCAAGGTCTCGTTCATGGCTCCTCACGACGTTGCGCGAATCGCTTCCTTTACAGGCAGTCTACAGCATCCCAGGCATGCCCGTTCGGGCCGGATTTGCCAGTCGGTTCAATCTCTTATAGAGATAGGCGACAAGCCTGAAAGATTGATGAAATGAACGGCCTGGACTGCAAATTCTCCGTCGCGCCCATGATGGCCTGGACCGACCGGTATTGCCGCGTCTTCCACCGTCTGATGACGCGGCGGGGGCGGCTGTACACGGAGATGCTGACGACCGGCGCCATCATCCATGGCGACCGCGCGCGGCTGCTTGGCTTCGATCCGAGCGAGCATCCGGTGGCCCTTCAGCTCGGCGGTTCCGATCCGCGCGATCTCGCGACCGCGGCCAAGATCGGCGAGGATTTCGGCTACGACGAAATCAATCTCAACGTCGGCTGTCCGTCCGACCGGGTGAAGGATGGCCGCTTCGGCGCCTGCCTGATGGCGGAGCCGGCGCTGGTCGCCGATGGCGTTGCGGCGATGAAGCGTGCGGTCAAAATTCCCGTTACCGTCAAGTGCCGCATCGGCATCGACGACCAGGATCCGGAGATCGCGCTCGACGTGCTGGCGCGCGCGGTGGTCGCGGCCGGCGCGGACGCGCTGATCGTGCATGCGCGCAAGGCGTGGCTCAACGGGTTGTCACCGAAGGAAAATCGCGACATCCCGCCGCTCGATTACGACCGGGTCTACCGGCTGAAGGCCGCGCTGCCCAATGTGCCGGTCATCATCAATGGCGGCATCGGCAGCCTCGCGGAGGCCAAGCGTCATCTCGACCATGTCGACGGCGTGATGCTCGGGCGCGCGGCCTATCAGGAGCCGTGGCGATTGCTCGACGTCGATCCCACGATATTCGGCGAGGCCGCGCCGCACGCCACCATGAAGGACGTGTTCACCGCAATGCTTCCCTATATCGAGGACCAGCTCGCGCAAGGCACGCGGTTGCATTCGATGACGCGGCACTTCGTCGGCGCATTTCACGGCGTGCCCGGCGCGCGCGCTTTTCGTCGTCATCTGGCCGAGAACGGCGTCAGGCCGGGCGCCCGCGTCAACGTGTTGACGGATGCGATCGCGCTGGTCGAGACGCGTGCGGCGGCGCTGGTTGCGGCGTGAAGCCTGTAGCCCGGATGAGCGCAGCGATATCCGGGGTGGTGTGAGAGCGGTCCCGGATGTCGCTGCGCTCATCCGGGCTACAAGTTCAATTTGCGCTCTAGCTAGTTCGCCGCGGCGCGGCGCTTGTTGCGGCCGGCGACGTCGGGGTAGCCGTTGAGCTTCAGCTTGTCGGCCTGCACGCCCCAGCTTTCCAGCCGGTCGAGAAAACTCATGCCGAGCAGGTTGGTCTTCATCTGGCCGCGCGGCACCACCAGCGCCGGCACGGATTTTTCCACCAGCCCGCCGACCGCGAGGCGGTCGAGCGTCAGCCGCGCCGCCTTGGTATGGCCGCCGGCGGTTTCGACATCGACATTGTATTCGAGCATCTCGGTCGGCAAGCCGATCGCCTTTGCGGTTTCCCAGGTGAGCACGACCGAGGTTGCGCCGGTGTCGATCACCATCGGCGCCTTGACGCCGTTGATTCTCGCGTGCAGCGCGAACTCGCCGGCCTTGCCGCGCGGGACCTGCACGACGGGCGCCGGCTCCAGGGTGCGGTGCCGCAGCATCTTCGAGACCTGCTCGCTGGCGCGCGCGAACTGGTCGGGAATATGATCGGGATCGCCATAGGCGACGACGGCGCCGGCGGTTCCTGCCAGCATGGCGAGCACGAGCAGGGCGCGGATCACAGCGCGCCTCCATCGCAGTTGCGGTTCAGCCGCGCTGCCGGGGTTGCGCCGTCGGCTCGAGGCCGGCTTCCGCCATACGCGCCGCCAGACCTTCCATCACGGCCAATCGCTCCGCGCTGTCCATCTGATGCCAGCGCGCGATCTCCGGCAATGTTCGACCGCAGCCGAAGCAGAGTTTGGTTCTGGGATCCATCATGCAGACTGCGATACACGGCGTTTCTTTGCTCATCCAACGATAGTGAAATGGTTTCGGTCGCTTGCGCAAGCGCCCCGGTCACAACCCGGTTCCTGCGCTCATGATCGGTTTGTGGCGCGCCCGCCGCTTGTCGTCGGACGCCGTGATTGCTGGTTCCGGCTGCAGCGGCGGCGAATCCTCGGCGAATGGCGCCAGCGCGGACATCACGCGTTCTGGCGGGAAGGTGACGATGACCTCGGTGCCGATGCGCAGCTTGGATTTCAGCGTGAAGGTGCCGCCGTGCATGTCGATCAGGCTCTTCGCGATCGGCAGGCCGAGTCCCGCGCCCTGTTCGGCCGACTTGATCGAGTTCGAGCCCTGGCCGAACGACGCCAGCACGATCGGGATTTCATCCTCGGCGATGCCGGAGCCGGTGTCCTTGACGCTGAGATATTGTCCGCCCGAGGCGGTCCAGCCGACCTTGAGCCAGATATCGCCGCCCTGCGGCGTGAACTTGATCGAGTTGGACAACAGGTTGAGCACGATCTGGCGCGTGGCGCGCTCGTCGCCCCAGATCCGCGGCATGCCCTGTTCGAACACCTCGTGGATGGTGATGCCGCGGCTGGTGGCGCGCAGCTTCAGCAAATGATGGCAGTCGGCCACGACATGCACCAGCGAGACCGCCTCCTCGTTGAGTTCGTAGCGGCCGGCCTCGATCCGCGAGAGATCGAGAATTTCGTTGATCAGGTTGAGCAGGTGGACGCCGGAATTGTGGATGTCGGCGGAGTATTCCTTGTAGACCGGCACCGTATGGGGCCCGAAGATTTCGCTCTTCATCACCTCGGAAAATCCGAGGATCGCGTTCAGCGGCGTGCGCAGTTCATGGCTCATCTGCGCGAGGAAGCGCGACTTCGCGACGTTGGCGGATTCCGCGCGATGCCGCGCCTCGTCCGAGATCGCCTTGGCCTGTTCGAGCTCGCCGATCAGTGCGTCCTTTTCGGCGCGCGCTTCCAGCGTTGCCAGCGTCGTCGAATGCAGCCGGTGGGCGAGCAGCGCAAAATAGCCTTCGGCTGCAACCGCGAGCAGCGCGAGTGCGTAATGGTCAAAGGTGCCGCCCATCGCGAAATTGAGCGCAATCGCCGCGGTGACCGGCGCGGTCGCCGCCAGCGCCGCAATCGGCAGGCTCGCCGCCAGCATGCTCGACACCGCGATCACCAGCAGCATCAGGAACATCATCATCGTGTTGGAGGCGACGTGGAGGCCGGCCGGATGCAGCAGGATCGCGGTCCAGCACAGGCCGTAGAGCAGGTCGAGCAGCACGAACCGCGTCCGCCATTTGCGCGTGGCGGCGAGCGAGGGCTTGTCGCCGAGAAATTTCTTGCAGTTGTGGATGATGGCGGCATGGATGCAGAGCATGCCGATGGTCCAGGCGACCGCCGGCACCACCTGCGTCCACAGGCCGAACAGAACGCCGGTCGCCAGCACCAGCAACATGACGACAATGGATGCCGACATGCGGGTCTGGGCATATTGCCGGAGCAATTCGGTATCGAACGCCGGTCGCGTCCCGCTGGTCGATGTCAACCGGTCCCGCGCCTCGCGCACCCGCTGCGCCGCCGCACGCCGGGTGCTGACCGGCGGTGGGCTCGGCGGTTCGGCCGGAAGCTCGACCACTTCGGGCTTTTCAGCGGGGTTACTCATCGAACAACACAAATCCTGCCCGCGAACGGCGCGGGCTTTTCGCATTGTCTATCTGTGCCGCCAAATCATTAAGCGATGCCTTAAGAAGCTAAAAATTCTTGTTAACGGGAAGTTAAATTAACCTGTGCCAGCGGCCCGAACCCCGCTTCTGTCGGGTGAAGAAGCAGGGTTCGCCGCGTGGCCTTTAACTTCTTTTCTTAACTTACCGCTCCAGCCGCGCCAGCAGGCTCGAAGTGTCCCAGCGCTTGCCGCCCATCTTCTCGACCTCGGCGTAGAACTGGTCGACCAGGGCGGTGACCGGGAGGTTGGCGCCGTTGCGGCGGGCCTCCGCGATGCAGATCGAGAGGTCCTTGCGCATCCACTCGACCGCAAAGCCGAAATCGAACTTGCCGTCGTTCATGGTCTTGTAGCGGTTCTCCATCTGCCAGGATTGGGCGGCGCCCTTGGAGATGGTCTCGATCACGGCGTTGACGTCGAGGCCGGCCTTCTTCGCGAAATGAATGCCTTCCGAAAGTCCCTGGACCAGGCCCGCGATGCAGATCTGGTTGACCATCTTGGTGAGCTGGCCGCTGCCTGCCGGTCCCAGTAGCTTGCACATCCGCGCATAGGCGGCGATCACGGGCTCGGCGCCGGCATAGGCGTCCTGCGCGCCGCCGCACATCACGGTGAGGACGCCGTTTTCGGCGCCCGCCTGTCCGCCGGACACCGGCGCGTCGATGAACCTGAAGCCGGCCTTGGTGGCTGCAGCGTCGAGCTCGCGGGCGACTTCGGCTGATGCGGTGGTGTGGTCGACGAAGGTCGCGCCCTTCTTCATGCCGGAAAACGCGCCGTCCGCGCCGATCGTGACCGCGCGCAGGTCGTTGTCGTTGCCGACGCAGCACATCACGAGATCCTGGCCCTCGGCGGCAGCCTTCGGGGTTGCTGCGGTCTTGCCGCCGAACTTGTCCGCCCATTCCTTGGCCTTGGCGCCGGTCCGGTTGTAGACGGTCACCTCGTGGCCACCTTTTTTGACCAGGTGTCCTGCCATCGGGAAACCCATCACGCCGAGACCGAGAAAAGCGACTTTAGCCATCTGTGCTACCTTGGAGTTTTGCCGGCGAAATCGGGGGCTGGGCCGGACGGTGGTCTGGAAGGAGCCGCACCATAACCTCTGCGCAGGGGAGGGCAACGGCTTCGTTTGGCCGGGCCGGCCGGTTTTGTGCTAGGATTGGGCGCTTCAAGAGCCTCACAAAAAAGGGAGTGACATCGCATGGGCGTCAGCGTGGGCGTGCTCGACCATTTCAACATCCGGACCCGGAATCTCGCCGATACGGTCCGGTTCTACGAAGACGTTCTGGGCCTCGAAAAGGGCGCCCGGCCGAACTTCGCGTTCCCTGGGGCCTGGATGTACAGCGAGGGCAAGGCGGTGGTGCATCTGGTCGATATTTCCGGAACCGACGAGGCACAGAAGCCGGATTCCGGCGTGGTCCATCACGTCGCCTTCGCCAGTTCCGGATTCGACGGCATGAAGCGGCGCCTGGAGCAGAAAAGCATGGCCTATGAATCCCGTCAGGTTCCGGGCGGCGATCTCTGGCAGATCTTCGTCGACGATCCCAACGGCGTCATGATCGAATTGAACTACGAGGCGGCCAAGGAGCAGGGCAGTGCGGCGCCTGCGGAGCGTATGGACGATATCGGAGCGAGGTAGCCTTTTCGGCTGAACCTCTCTATGGGTCGCATCGGGACCGATGCGGCGTTTCTGCGGCCTGCTCGCGGACCCGATTTGGGAGCAGGTTGCGTTGACGCAAAGAGAAAGCGCGTCAAAACAATAAATTGGTGCCCGCTTCGCAACCATCATCGAAGCGGGTTCAGGAGATGGGTGAGTGAGCGTTACGCAGCAGCAGGTTCTGGATTCCCTCAGCCGGGTGGTGTCGCCGCGCGGCGTCGCCCTCACTAATGCCAACGTGCTGTCGGCGATCTCGGTCACCGACGGCAAGGTGTTCTTTTCGATCAATGTCGATGCTGCCGAAGCCCGCGCGTGGGAAGACGTGCGCGCACAGGCCGAAGCCGCCGTGCGTGCGATCCCTGGCGTGACCACGGCGATGATCGCGCTGACCGCCGAACGCAAGCCCGGATCGCCGTCGGCCGCACCTGCGTCGCACCGGCATGCACATGCCCCCGGCGTGCAACCGGTTTCAGCGCACCGCTCGCCGCAAGGCGCGGCGGCTTCGCCGATGTCCCGGCAAGCCGAAATCCCGGGCGTTGCCGCCGTGATCGCGGTGGCGTCGGGCAAGGGCGGGGTGGGCAAGTCGACCACCGCGCTCAATCTTGCGCTTGGCCTGCGCGATCTTGGCCTGCGCGTCGGCCTGCTCGATGCGGATATTTACGGCCCCTCGGTGCCACGGCTGACCGGCATCAACGAGAAGCCGCAACTCGACGACAACAGGAAGATGATTCCGATCCAGCGCTTTGGTCTCGCGATCATGTCGATCGGCTTTCTGGTCGAGGAGAACACCGCGATGATCTGGCGCGGGCCGATGGTGATGTCGGCGATCACCCAGATGCTGCGCGACGTGGCGTGGGGCACGCTCGACATTCTCGTCGTCGACATGCCGCCCGGCACCGGCGATGCGCAACTGACGCTGGCGCAGAACGTGCCGCTGAAGGGCGCGGTCATCATCTCGACCCCGCAGGACCTCTCCCTGATCGACGCGCGGCGGGGCCTTGCGATGTTCAGGAAGGTCAACGTGCCGGTGCTCGGCATCGTCGAGAACATGAGCTATTTCCAGTGCCCGCATTGCGGCACCCGCTCGGACATTTTCGGTCATGGCGGCGCGCGGCACGAAGCCGAACGGCTGGGGGTGCCGTTTCTGGGCGAGATCCCGCTGCACATGTCGATCAGGACCACCTCCGATGCCGGTAATCCGGTGGTGGCCAGCGAGCCGGAGGGCCCGCATGCGGCGATCTACCGCGCGATCGGCATCAAGGTTCGCGAGCAGCTTCAGGGCGCCATCGCCGCGGCCTGAAGGGGCCATTTCTGGCATGCATCGAAACGTCGCCCGGACTTGTGCCGGGCTTGCTCGGAATCAGGGGAATCCCGGTCTGGGACACCCTAAGACTTTCGTTTAACCAGTGCAGTCCTGCCGTGCCGTCATGCCTTTGTCGCGTATTCGCCGCCGAACTTCCGTGTTAAAGCCGCCCCGCCAGAGCGCCCCGGATGCCGTGGATTCGCCCCGCCGGAGGAAACGCTCGCGGAAATTTGGGAAACGTCCCTTCTGAGGAGAGTTTGAATGAAGCGTCGTGATTTTTTGAAAGTATCAGCGGCCGGTGCTGCCGCGACGGCCGTCGCCTCGCCGGCGATCGCGCAATCGTCGCCTGAGGTCAAGTGGCGCCTGACGTCGAGCTTCCCGAAATCGCTCGACACCATCTATGGCGGCGCCGAGCAGGTGTCGAAATACGTCTCCGAGATGACCGACGGCAAGTTCCAGATCCAGGTGTTCGCGGCGGGTGAGATCGCGCCTGGTCTGCAGGCGCTGGATTCGACCTCCAACGGGACGGTCGAGATGTGCCACACCGTCTCGTACTACTACGTCGGCAAGGATCCGACCTTTGCGATCTACGCCTCGGTCCCGTTCGGCCTCAACGCCCGCCAGAATAATTCCTGGTGGTATCAGGGCGGCGGCGAGCAACTCGGCAATGAGTTCTTCAAGAAGTTCAACGTCATCGGTTTCCCGACCGGCAACACCGGCACCCAGATGGGCGGCTGGTTCCGCAAGGAGATCAAGACGGTTGCCGATCTCTCGGGCCTGAAGATGCGCATCGGCGGCATCGCCGGTCAGGTGCTGCAGAAAGTCGGTGTGGTGCCGCAGCAGCTCGCCGGCGGCGACATCTACCCGGCGCTCGAAAAGGGCACCATCGACGCGGCCGAGTGGGTCGGTCCGTACGACGACGAGAAGCTCGGCTTCGCCAAGGTCGCGAAGTACTACTACTACCCGGGCTTCTGGGAGGGCGGTCCGACCGTTCACTCCTTCGTCAATCTCGAGAAGTGGAATGCGCTGCCGAAGAATTACCAGGCGATCCTGACCAACGCCTGCGCGCATGCCAACACCTGGATGACCGCGCGTTACGACATGCAGAACCCGACCGCGCTCAAGCGCCTGGTCGCCGGCGGCACGCAACTGCGTCCCTTCACCAACGAAGTACTGGAAGCCTGCCTGAAGGCGACCAACGAGCTGTGGGCCGAACAGTCGGCCAAGAACGCCGACTTCAAGAAGTCGATCGACGCGATGCAGGCCTACCGCTCCGACCAGTATCTGTGGTGGCAGGTGGCCGAATACACCTACGACAGCTTCATGATCCGCTCGCGCACCCGCGGCTGATCCAGGCTCGGATCTGATCTGAACCATCGACGGCAAGAAATGGCCCGGCCTCGTGAGAGGCCGGGCTTTTTGCGTGCGAGCCGATCAGGAGGCGGCCCCAACGATCGTCAATGCATCGGGACAGGATCAGTTCTTTGTCGGTGGTCCAAGATCCAGCGGCGGAAGCTCGATCTGCGGCACCTCGATCTTGATCGTACTGGGATCGACGGTGGAGGCCACGCCTTTGTAGTGCATCACCATCGCGGGGAACGCGATGACAAGCCCGACCATGATGCACTGGATGATGACGAAAGGCACCGCGCCCCAATAGATCTGGCCGGTCGTCACAGCATCCATGCGCTTTCCGGTAACGCGATCGATGTAAGGTTCCTTTGGCGCCACCGATCGAAGATAGAACAAGGCGAACCCGAATGGTGGGTGCATGAACGAGGTCTGCATGTTGACGCCGAGAATGACGCCGAACCAGATCAGGTCGATGCCGAGCTTTTCCGCCGCAGGCCCGAGCAGCGGAATGATGATGAAGGCCAGTTCGAAGAAGTCGAGGAAGAAGGCCAGAATGAAGACGAGTACGTTGACGAAGACGAGGAAGCCGATCTGGCCGCCGGGAAGCGAGGTCAGCAGATGCTCGACCCAGACGTGGCCGTTCACGCCATAGAACGTCAGCGAGAAGACGCGCGCGCCGATCAGGATGAAGATCACGAAGGCCGACAGCTTGGCGGTCGACTCTGTGGCCTGGCGGATCAGGTCCCAGGTCAACCGGCGCTTGGCGGCGCCGAGAAGGAGCGCGCCGGCCGCGCCCATCGCGCCGCCTTCCGTCGGCGTAGCGATGCCGATGAAGATCGTGCCCAGCACCAGGAAGATCAGGAACAGGGGCGGCACCATCACAAACGTCGTTTGCTGTGCCATCGCCGACAGGAAGCGGAAGCCGGTAAACTTGTGGAGCAGCCAGTTCACGACAGCCACGAAGAAGGCGAACAGGATGCCGTTGAACATGCTGAGCACGACATAATCGGCACCCCGGGTTTCCGAATGCCGCATCATGAACCAGCCGAACACGCAGCTGGCGATGAAGAGGACGCCGAGCGACATCAGCCCGCGGCTGCCGTCGGGCTCGCGAAATCCGATCGCCTCCGGCGGCAGGCCGGGGGTTGCCTTCGGAAACAGCATCGATACCCCGAAGGCATAGCTGGCATAGAGCGCGGAAAGCACCAGGCCCGGGATGAACGCGCCCTCGTACATGTCGCCGACCGACTTGCCGAGCTGGTCGGCCATCACGATCAGGACGAGCGAGGGCGGAATGATCTGCGCCAGGGTGCCGGAAGCGGCGATGACGCCGGTCGCGACCCGACGATCGTAGCCGTAGCGCAGCATGATGGGCAGCGAGATCAGTCCCATCGAAATCACGGAGGCGGCGACGACGCCGGTCGTTGCCGCGAGCAGGGCGCCGACGAAGATGACGGCATAGGCGAGGCCGCCGCGGATGGTGCCGAACAATTGCCCGATGGTGTCGAGCAGGTCCTCCGCCATGCCGGATCGTTCCAGCACCAAACCCATGAACGTGAAGAAGGGGATTGCGAGCAGCGTGTCGTTGTTCATCACGCCGTAGACGCGTTCGGGAAGCGCTTGCAGGAAGTCGGGTCGGAATTCCCCGAGTTCGATGCCGACCAGGGCAAAGATCAGTCCGACGGCGCCGAGAGAGAATGCCGCCGGATAGCCCAGCAGCAGGATAATCACCAGCGACGCGAACATGATCGGCGCCATGTTGGCGATGAGAAAATCAGTCATCGGATCCCCCTGAGATCGCCCCTGTCGATCAGCGTTTTTCGATCGCCTCGACGAGGTGTTCGACCTCGGCCTCGAGAGCACTCACCTGAGATGCGTGTGGATCGGGAATGAGCCCGCGCATGACCGCGATCCGCTTGATCAGTTCGGAGATGCCCTGAACGAGCAGGAATGCGAACCCGATGATGACCAGCGATTTGGCGGGCCATTGCGGCAGGCCGCCGGCATTGCCGGACTGCTCGTTGACTTCGACCGAGCGCATGAAGAACGGGCCGCCGGTGATGATCATGACGATGCAAAGCGGTATCAGGAAAAAGACGTGGCCGATGACGTCGATGCTGTCGCGCCAGCGCTTGGAAAACAGGTTGTTCACGATGTCGATACGGATGTGTTCGTTGTCGAGCAGCGTCCAGGGCGAGCAAAGCAGGAAGACGATGCCGAACAGCACCCACTGCAGTTCCAGCCAGGCGTTCGAAGAGACGTCGAAGCCTTTCCGGATGATCGCGTTAACGGCGGAGATGACGATGGCTACCAGAATGAGCCATGCCAGGCGCTTACCCGTCCACCGTGTGAACGCGTCGATTCTCTGACTCAATCTCAAGAGCGATTGCAACGATGATCCTCCCCGCCTGCGCCTCTGCCGTCTTGACCGAGCCCGTTGGGGCGCAGCGGCTTATACTGCCGGGCTTGCATGAAGCCCCCGCACCAAACCAGCGGGCGCAGCCGTCGTCAATTGGAAGTTTGTTGATAGCGCAGGGGAATTAGCCGGGTCGGGGTTGTCCGTTCCGGTGGCGCCGGCCTGCCGTGGCCGGCGATCGCTATTGCTTTTGGATCCCGAAGTCCAGCATCGGCGGCAGCTCGATTTCCGGTACTTCGATCTTGACCTTGTCAAGATCGACGTTCCGGGGCGCATCGAGCAGGGCCGTCACCGTGATGGGGAAGGCGATGACGATCGCCACCATGATCGCCTGCAGGCCGATCCAGGGCAGGGCGCCCCAATAGATGTCCGAACTCTTGATCTCCTTCGGCGCGACGCCGCGCAAATAGAACAGCGCGAAGCCGAATGGCGGATGCAGGAACGAGGTCTGCATGTTGACGCAGAGCATGACGCCGAACCAGATCAGCGCCGCATCCGCGCCCACGACAGGCGCCAGCACCTTCTGCGCGATCGGCGCCACCATCGGCAGGATGATGAAGGCGATCTCGAAGAAGTCGAGGAAGAACGCCAGGAAGAAGACGAACAGGTTGATGAAGATCAGGAAGCCCCAGACGCCGCCGGGAATAGAGGTCAGATGGTGCTCGAGCCAGACGCCGCCATTGACACCGAGGAACACCACCGAGAAGCAGGTCGAGCCGATCAGGATGAACACCACCATGGTGGAGAGACGCATGGTCGATTCGTAGCCCTGCCTGATCAGGTCGCGCAGGTCCGGAATGCGGACGGCTTCGAGACAGAGCCAGACCACGGCGAGATAGACCACCGCCATCGCCAGCTTCAGCAGCTTGCCTTCGCCGATGAGCATTCCGACGATCACGGCGATGCCCACGGCGGCGATGCCCGCGAGAAGCACCTTGTGCCCGGTGCCGCTCAGGTCCTTGTGGTGGATCGCGGCCAGCACGATGGCGCCGATGGCGCCCATCGCGCCGGCTTCGGTCGGCGTCGCCAGGCCCAGCATCATGGTGCCCAGCACCACGAAAATCAGCACGGCGGACGGAATGATGCCCATCAGGCACTTGCGCCAGAGCGGCCAGCCTCGCAACGTCAGGGCGTCCCTGGGTACCGGCGGCACGTGGTGCGGTAAAAACAGTCCCAGAAAGAACGTGTAGCCGGCGAACAGGACGATCTGGAGCACCGACGGGCCCCAGGCACCGAGATACATGTCGCCGACCGACTTGCCGAGCTGGTCGGCCATCACGATCAGCACCAGCGAGGGCGGCACGAGCTGCGTGATGGTGCCTGATGCGGCGAGCACGCCAGTAATGTAGCGCACGTTGTAGCCGTATCGCAGCATCACCGGCATCGAGATCAGCGCCATGGCGATGACCTGCGCCGCCACCGTGCCGGTGATGGCGCCGAGAATGAAGCCGACGATGATGACGGAGTAGCCGAGGCCGCCGCGGACCGGGCCGAACAACTGGCCCATCGAGTCCAGCATGTCTTCGGCCAGCCCGCAGCGCTCCAGGATCGCGCCCATGAAGGTGAAGAAGGGGATCGCGAGCAGCAGTTCGTTGGAAACCACGCCGCCGAAGATGCGGCCCGGGATCGCCTGCAGGAAGTTCATGTCGAAGAAGCCGAGATAGATCGACAGGAATCCGAACGACAGGCCGAGCGCCGCCAGCGTGAAGGCCACCGGGAAGCCGATCAGCATGGCCAGGATCAGGCCGCCGAACATCAGCGGCGGCATCATCTCCAGCGTGATCATTGGGTCGGCCTCTCGTACTTCGCATCGATGACGACATACCCGTTCAGTGCAGCGATGCGCTTGATCACCTCGGAGACGCCTTGCAGCGCCAGGAACATAAAGCCGATGGGCACGACGGCCTTGATCGGCCAGCGGACCAGGCCGCCGGCATTGCTCGAGATCTCACTGACCTCGTAGGACTGGAGGAAGAACGGCCAGGACAGATAGGCGAGCAGCAGGCAGGACGGGATCAGGAAGAACAGCGTTCCGATCATGTCGAGCCAGAGCTGTCCGCGCTCGGAGAGCATGAGATAGAAGATTTCGACGCGAACGTGCTCGTTCTTCTTGAAGGTATAGGAGGCGCCGAACATCACGAATACGGCGAACATGTACCACTGCAATTCGAGCCAGGCGTTGGACGAATAGCCGAACGCGTATCGGATCATCGCGTTCGCGGCGCTTACCACGCAGGCCCCGAGTACAAGCCAGTTGCAGACGCCGCCCAGTTTCTCATTCAGAAAATCGATGAAATTACTCAGTGCCAGCAATGGCCGCATCGTACTCTCCTCGGACGCGCCATCGACGCTTGCCGGAAATCCTGTTCAGTATTGCGTCGCCACCTCGCTTCTGACGCGCCAGGCTGCGGCCGCGCGTCGAACGCGCAGGCTTGCTGCCGCGCGACGCGCAGATCCACAGCTCATTGGCTGGAGCGATATTGCAACGAAGTTTCCCCGTCTTGCGCTATCGCCGTCTTGATTGCACCTTTGGGATGCACTGGCCTGTTTCCGGCCGTTGCTGGCGTGAAGCGGCCGCACCATTTCAGCGCGGCACGACGGCGTCAATTGGAAAATGGCAAACTGATGCGACGGCCAATTCGTTGGCCGGCTTGATAAATCCGCGCCGGGACGTGCAAGGAAAATAGGCGGCCGCGTTCAGCCGCCGGTCACGCTCATGTGGCGGCTGACGCTCGGACGGTTATGCCTGCGGTCGATGATGAAGTCGTGGCCTTTCGGCTTCAGCCCGATGGCCCGATCGATTGCGGCCGACAGCAGGTCGTTGTCGGCGGAGGCCCGCAGCGGTTTGCGCAAATCGGAGGCATCCTCGTGGCCGAGGCAGGTGTGCAGCGTGCCGGTGCAGGTGATCCGTACCCGGTTACAGGACTCGCAGAAATTATGGGTCATCGGCGTGATGAAGCCGAGCTTGCCGCCGGTCTCGCTGACGCGCACATAGCGGGCCGGGCCGCCGGTGTCGTCGGTAAGGTCAGTCAGCGTGTAGTGCTTGGCCAGGCGGGCGCGCAGCAGCGACAGCGGTACATACTGATCGATCCGGCCTTCGCCGATATCGCCCATCGGCATCACCTCGATCAGCGTGAGCGCCATGCCCTTGCCGTGCGCCCATTCCATCAGCGAGGGGATTTCCTCCTCGTTCAGGTTCTTGAGCGCCACCGCATTGATCTTGACGGCGAGGCCGGCGGTGCGCGCGGCTTCGATCCCGGCCAGGACCTTGTCGAGATCGCCCCAGCGGGTGATGGCGCGGAATTTTTGTGCATCGAGCGTGTCGAGCGAGACGTTGACGCGGCGGACGCCGCAGTCGGCGAGTTCCGCGGCAAAACGCGCCAGTTGCGAGCCGTTGGTGGTCAGCGTCAATTCATCGAGCGCGCCGCTGCCGAGATGACGCGACAGCGAGCGCACCAGCGACATCACGTTGCGCCGGACCAGCGGCTCGCCGCCGGTGAGGCGCAGCTTGCGCACGCCCTTGGCGATGAATGCCGAGCACAGCCGGTCGAGTTCCTCCAGCGTCAGCAGGTCCGCCTTGGGCAGGAACGTCATGTCCTCCGACATGCAATAGAAACAGCGCAGGTCGCAGCGGTCGGTCACCGAGACGCGCAGGTAGCGGATGGTCCGGCCGAACGGATCGACCATCGGCTGGAACAACTGATCGGGTGACTGCAACGTGGAACCGCTCATTTAAACTGCCTTGCACGCGTGCTGGGTCGGCGCGGGCCACCGCGACGTCGCTGCCAATCTAGGCACGTTGGCTGCCGGCTACAATCACGGCTTTCGGCTGTGGTGCGGTGGTCACCGGGCGGGCATGGCCAGGACGCTGCGCTTTCCCCGGCGGTGAGATTGCCGATAAATTAAACTATATCAATAAATTAGGTGCCGGACCCGAGCTTGCCGAGGCTGTGCACGGCAGCCGGCAGGTCGCGCATATGGCCGATCAGCCGGTCCGGCTTCAGTTCGGCGATCGGCACGTCCGTATAGCCGAACTCGACCCCGATCACGGGGATGCCGGCACGCCGCGCCACGCCGACGTCGGGACCAGCGTCGCCCACCATGATGGTGCCGCCGAGATGCCCGCCCGCCCGCGCCACCGTCTGCTGCAGGATCACGGGATCGGGCTTCGAGACGCCGAACGTATCGGCGCCGCAGATCGCGGCAAACCGCGGGCTCAGGCCGAGTTCGTCGAGCAGCCGTTTCGACAGCCATTCCAGCTTGTTGGTGCAGACCGCAAACTGGTAGCCCTGCGCGGCGAGGTCATCGAGGGCGGCCTCCAGCCCTTCGAAGGGGCGCGATTCGTCGGCGATATGGGCGGCGTAATAGTCGATGAAATCGCGCAGCAGCCGGTCGATGTCGGAAACGCTCATCGCCCGGCCGTCGACCTCGAGGCCGCGCTCGATCAGCTTGCGGGCGCCGGCGCCGATCATGTTGCGCGCCGATTGCAGCGGAACGGGGGGCATGCCCTCGCGGTCGAGCACGTAATTGAGCGCGGCGATCAGGTCGGGCGCGGTATCGACCAGCGTGCCGTCGAGATCGAAGACAACGGTGCGGGGAAGGGTCATCGTAACTGGCTATCCGCCGGCGCGCCGTCATGCAAGCGGCCATGGCGGTCTCACTTGTTGATTCCGCCCATGCCCGTCGACCGGATGGCTGCTCAATACGACGGTATAAGCTCCAATTGGTGCGATTCGGGCCGGTCATGGTGCTGTTCCTGCCGCCAAAACGACGCTAGATATGCGCCCGCCGGATCGGCGTTCTCAAGAGGCATTCAGCTCGTGGACATGGATGGATTGAAGCGGCAGGCGGCGGCGCGTGCGCTGGAGCACGTGCAGGACGGCATGAAACTCGGGCTCGGCACCGGTTCGACCGCGAAGCACTTTGTCGAGTTGCTTGGCGAAAAGGTCGCTGCGGGGATGCGGGTGATCGGCGTGCCGACTTCGGAAGCCACCCGGATTCAGGCCGAGCAATGCAAGATCCCGCTGACCACACTCGACGAAATCGACCGGCTGGATCTCACGGTCGATGGCGCCGATGAAGTCGATCACGCGCTCGACCTGATCAAGGGCGGCGGCGGCGCGCTGTTGCGGGAGAAGATCGTGGCGGCGGCGTCTGATCGCATGATCGTGATCGCCGACGACAGCAAATGGGTCGACGTTCTCGGCCGTTTTCCCCTGCCGGTTGAGGTAATTCCGTTCGGGCTGGCGGCGACCCAGCGGGCCATGGCCGACGCATTTGCGCAAATCGGCGTTTCCGGGCAAATGGGGGTCCGCAAGGGCAGGGACGGCCACGTTTTTGTCACCGATGGCGGCCACTGGATTGTCGATGCCCATCTTGGACGCATCACGGATGCGCCACGTCTGGCGGGCCTCCTGAGCCTGATCCCGGGCGTCGTTGAACACGGGCTGTTCATCGGCCTGGCCAGCACCGCCGTCCTGGCGGGCGCACAGGGAATTCGCGTAGTTGAGCGGCGCTAGCGCCGGTAATCGAGGAGAATTGGTATGAAGAGCCTTTCACGGATTTTGTCGGCGGCTGGCCTCACGTTGGGGCTCGCCCTGACCTGTGTTCCGGCGCAGGCGCAGCAGAAGAATGCCCCCGCGCCTGCGGCCCAGCCGCTCAAGGCCGCTTCGCCGGCCGCGCTCGCCGCTGCCAAGGAAATCCTGACGATGAAGAACGCGGCCGCGATGTACGCCAACGCCGTTCCCAATCTCGTCGAGCAGACCAAGAACGTTCTGATGCAGAGCAATCTGAACTATCAGAAGGACCTCAACGAAGTCGCCATCATCGTCGCCAAGAACCTCGCCGGCCGCGAGAAGGAAATCGGCGACGGCATGGCGCAGGTCTATGCCAACGAGTTCACCGAGCAGGAGCTGCAGGGCCTGGTGACGTTCTACAAGTCGCCGCTCGGCCAGAAATTGCTGGCAAGCGAACCCCGCGCGATCCAGTTCAGCATGTCCTACATGAACCAGTGGGCGCAGGCGTTCGCCGAAACCATCAACGGCCAGTTCCGGGTCGAAATGAAGAAGCGCGGCAAGGAAATCTGAGCTGGCGAATTGCGAATAGCGAGTAGCGAATGGAACGCGCGCAACCGGATAGGCTAACCATTCGCTGTTCGCCACTCGCGCAAACCGAGGCTGACCATGGCTGACTTCGACGTCGATCTCTTCGTCATCGGTGGTGGTTCGGGCGGCGTACGCGCCGCGCGCATCGCCGCCGGGTATGGCGCCAGGGTGATGGTCGCTGAAGAGTACCGGATGGGCGGCACCTGCGTGATCCGAGGCTGCGTGCCGAAAAAGCTGTTCGTGATCGGCTCGCACGTCAAGCACGAGATCGAGGATGCGGCCGGCTTCGGCTGGACAATTCCGAGCGCCTCCTTCGACTGGCCGACGCTGGTCGCCAACAAGGACAAGGAGATCGCGCGGCTCGAGGGCATCTACGCCGCCAATGTCGAGAAAACAGGCGCGCGCATCGCAAAGACCCGCGCGGTGCTGGAAGACGCCCACACGCTGCGCCTGATGACCGGCGAGACGGTCACCGCAAAATACATCCTGATCGCAACCGGCGGCGCCCCCAACCACGGGCGCGAGATCCCCGGCATCGAGCACGTCATCTCCTCGAACGAGGCGTTTCATCTCACCGAGCTCCCGAAGCGCATCGTGATCCAGGGCGGCGGCTATATCGCGCTGGAATTCGCCGGCATCTTCGCGGGCTTCGGCTCCGACGTGACCGTGGTCTATCGCGGCGACAACATCCTGCGTGGCTTCGACGAGGACGTCCGCAAGCACGTGCGCGCCGAGATGGAGAAGCAGGGCATCACCATCATCACCGGCTGCACCATCGAGAAGGTGGACAGGCACGGCCACGAATTCACCACCCATCTGTCGAGCGGCTCCAGCATCGCCTCCGAGAAGGTGATGTTCGCGATCGGCCGCCATCCCAACATCGCCAATCTCGGCCTCGAGAAGGCCGGCGTCGCCATCAATCCGGCCAACGGCGGCATCGCCGTCGACGGCTGGTCGAAAACGTCCGTCGACAACATCTACGCCATCGGTGACGTCACCCACCGCACCAATTTGACGCCGGTCGCGATCCGCGAGGGCCACGCCTTCGCCGACACCGTGTTCGGCAAGCGCCCGGTGCAGGTCGATCATGCGATGATTCCCACGGCCGTGTTCTCGCAGCCCGAAGTCGGCACCGTCGGCCTGACCGAGACCGAGGCCCGCGCGCAGTTTTCCCACGTCGATATCTACAAGGCCGATTTCCGTCCCATCAAGGCGACGATGTCCGGCCGCGACACCCGCGTGCTGATGAAACTCGTGGTCGACGGTTCGAGCGACCGCGTGCTCGGCTGCCATATCGTCGGCGACACCGCCGCCGAGATCGTCCAGGCGGTCGCGATCGCCGTGAAGATGAAGGCGACGAAGGCCGATTTCGACGCGACCATCGCGCTGCATCCGACCGCAGCCGAAGAACTGGTGACGATGCGGACGCCGACAGCAAGGCATGTGAGGCAGGCGGCGGAGTAGAGCGCACTGCCGTAGCCCGGATGTAGCGCAGCGAAATCCGGGACCGGTGCCAAATCAAATACAATACCTGTAGTCTATCACCGGTCCCCGGGGCCGCTTCGGCTCGCCCGGGCTACGAATCTTGAACCAATCGCGACCTGGTGCGTTGGTAGGGATGGCTAGACCCGGATCACCATCTGCTGGACCGATGCGGACTCAACCGCTTCAGCCTGTATCGATCCAGCCTACTTTGCCGCTGATGCCGTCAGTCGGCGCGGAAGCAAAGGATGAAGGCCGCGCACCGCGAAAACGTTTGTCGCGGGCAGAACAGGTGCACGCTGCGAAAGCGAAAATTTCCCGCCGTAACTCGCTCCGAAAGCAGCGCGCCGCGCTGAAAAGCTAAAGCGTCATATTCGTGTCGTCATGGCCAGGCTTGTCCCGGCCATTCACGTATTTCTGTCGTTGAAGCAATGCAAAGACGTGGATGCCCGGCACAGGTCCGGGCATGACGGGCTCGGAATGTGGTACTCGTCGCCACGCCTCCCACTCAGTTCCGCGAGTCGATCTGCCGGTCGAAATCGCGAAGATACGACAACCCGTGCACCGTCAGCCGGTGCAGGTCCCTTTCACCTTCAAGATAGATCTTCATCAGGTGCTGCGAGAGCTGCTCCCGGGCACCTTTCGCCGCGGTGCGATCGGCAAGGGTTTCGTAGATGCTGAGCGCGCGGTCAACGGGAAGGGCGGTCATGGCGTATCTCGTCGGCGGTGTGGGGGGTGTTTGGAGATGGTAAGGCCTGCCCACCCGGATTGTTCCTGCAACGAGGCCCGGAACGGTGCTGTAATTTTGGGCGCGGGTCCGTCCGGGTACCGGCTTGGAGCCAGTTCAGGGTTGGGCTTGGTCCCGCGGTGAGCGGCCACGGCAGCGAACCTGTGGACTACCGACGCCCGCCGCGCTCTGCTAACGATGCGTTCCAGCCTTCAAGAACGGAGTTATCAGGCAATGATCGAGCAAATCGGTATCGTAGGCGCGGGCACCATGGGGAACGGCATCGCCCAGGTATGTGCCGCCGCCGGTCTTCCCGTGGTCATGTCCGACATCTCCGACGCGGCGCTGACGCGCGGCATGTCGGTGGTCTCCAACAGCCTGGAGCGGCTGGTCAACAAGCAGAAGATGACCGACGCCGACCGCCAGGCGGCGCTGGCGCGGATCACCACGACCACGGACACCGCAAAGTTTTCCGGCTGCGATCTCGTGATCGAGGCCGCGACCGAGAACGAGGATCTCAAGGTCAAGATCCTCAAGGACCTCTGCACCAAGCTGGGGCCGCGGGCGCTGCTCGCCACCAACACGTCCTCGATCTCGATCACGAAACTTGCCGCCGCGACCGACCGGCCCGACCGCTTCATCGGCATGCATTTCTTCAATCCGGTGCCGCTGATGGCGCTGCTCGAATTGATTCGCGGCCTGCAGACCTCTGACGACACCCACGCCAAGGCGGAAGCCTTCGCCAGAAAAGTCGGCAAGGTCGCGATCACGGCCAAGAACAGCCCGGGCTTTGCGGTCAACCGCATCCTGTGCCCGATGATCAACGAGGCGATCTTCGCGCTGCAGGAAGGCATCGCGACCGCCGAGGACCTCGACGCCGGCATGAAACTCGGCTGCAACCACCCGATCGGCCCGCTGGCGCTCGCCGACATGATCGGCCTCGACACCATGCTGTCGGTGATGGAAGTCTTTTACGAAGGCTTCAACGATCCGAAGTACCGCCCCGCGCCGCTGCTGAAGGAAATGGTCGCCGCCGGCCATCTCGGCCGCAAGACCGGGCAGGGGTTTTATAGTTACGGCAAATGAAGGTGCGCGGTGCGTAGGTGCGTAGGGTGGGTTAGCGCAGCGTAACCCACCAATGTCTGGATGCTCGGTTGGTCTCGCGGTGGGTTACGGCTTCGCCTAACCCACCCTACGAATTGAGGGAAGTTCATGCGTATTGCGGTTGTTGGCGCCGGCGGCGTCGGAGGCGCGTTCGGCGCCGCGCTGGCGAAGGCGGGCGCCGACGTCACCTTCATCGCGCGCGGTGCGCATCTCGCGGCCATGAAGCGCGATGGCCTCAAGATTCAAAGCCCGCGCGGCGATACCCACCTGGTGCCGACGCAGGCGACCGACAATCCCGCCGAAATCGGCGTAGTCGACATCGTGCTGTTCTGCGTCAAGCTGTGGGACGTCGAAAGCGCCGGCGCGGCCATCAAGCCGCTGGTCGGGCCCGACACCGCCGTGATCCCGCTGCAGAACGGCATCGATGCCGCTGAGCGGCTGCTGCCGATCCTTGGACCGAAATCCGTGATGGGCGGCGTGGCGCAGATCAGCGCGTCCATCGTCGCCCCCGGCGTGATCCAGCAGGTCGGCACTTTCATGCGCATGGTGTTCGGCGAACTCGACGGCTCACGCAGCAAGCGCGCCGAGGCATTTCTTGCGCTGTGCCAGAACGCAGGATTCGATGCGACCTTGAGCGAGCAGATCCTCACCGAACTCTGGATGAAGTTCATCCTGCTCGCCACCAATGCCGGCATCACGGCGGCGACGCGTCAGCCGATCGGCAAGCTGCGGGAGGATTCCGACATCCGTCCGGTGATGATCGCGGCGTTCCGCGAAGTCTATGATGTCGGCAAGGCCAAGGGGATCGCGCTGCCACACGACGCGGTGGAAAAGACGCTCGCCTTCATGGATCACGCGCCGCCGGCCATGAAGGCGTCGATGGCGCTCGATCTCGAACGCGGCAACCGGCTCGAACTGCCCTGGCTCAACGGCAAGGTCGTCGAACTCGGCCGCGAGCTTGGCGTGGCGACACCGGCGCACAGCATGATGTATGCGGTGCTCAAGCCTTATACGATGGGAACGCCGGCCTGAACGCTATTTCGGATTGGGATCGACAAGACCCTTCGCCGGGTTCTCCAATTTGCCGGCGCGCGCCAGCCTGACCGCATTTCCAAGCGCGCGCGCGGCATTCAGCACTTCCTCCTGGAATTCCCGGTCTTCATCGAGCGCCTGATGTGCGGTGGCGTAGGGTTCCATGTAGCCGACATAGCCCTCGGCTTCGCTGGTGCGCCCGGCCGACATCAGCGACATGTCGGTCAGCCAGTCCGAGAGCGAGCGGCGCAGCGCCTCCGCGCCGGCGCTGTCGCCGTGAACCACCAGCCCGAAATGGCGGCCGGCCAGATGGCGCGGATAAGGCCAGCCCTTCAGTTCGAGCGCCTTGGCTTCACCAGCGTGCTTTCCGTGCGTCGACGTCGGATCGGGATTGCCGCCATCGGCGCAGACCAGCCGGTCCATCATTGCCTTCAGCGCAGTCGGCGCGTGATACCAGTTCACTGGTGTCACGATCAGAATGCCGTGCGCTGCGACCCATAGCGGATAGATCTCGTTCATCCAGTCGTCGGTCTGACCCAGCGAATAGTTGGGATAGCAACTGCACGGCCAGTGGCAGAGCGCCATGGAGGTGGAGACACAGGATTTGCAGGGGTGGATCTGCCTGCCGAACTCCGAGGTCAGCCGCGACAGGTCGAGGATGTCGACAGCAAATCCCAATTCGGCGAATACCGGTTCGGCAAGCTTGACCAGCCGCCAGCTCTTGGACATTTCGCCGGGGCAGGTGTGCTCGCTGCGCGCCGAGCCGTTGATGATGAGGATGCGCGGTTGCGCTTCCGCATCGTCATGGCGCCTCTGCGCCGCCAGCACGGCGTCGCGCGCGGCGAGCCAGTCCGCCGAGATGTCATAGTCCGGATCGGCGAAGCCGGGGCCGGCCTTGCGCGTGATCGGCGCCTTTCGTGAACCGCTGTAAGCATCCCAGGCCGCAGCGACGATGGCGTCGAGCTCGCGCTGCAAAGGCTCGAACGCCGGATCGATGAAGCGGCGGCGATAGCGTTTTTCAAATTCGTCGCGCGGCAATTTGACGGGCGGCATTCCCTTGCGAACGTCCGGCTCCGCCATGCGTCGATCCTTCTTATTCTGTCAGATTCAACGTCGCAGGCGAGGCGGAGGTTCCTTGACGCTCCCCGCGCCTATGCCGGGCGCCACGTCTCCAACAGTTCCTTGGCGCTCACCAAATCGATCTGTCCGTGAAATCGCGTCCGGTACATGGTCATCAGCGCGTCGTGACCGGTATCTGACGAACTGCAGAGCGCGTCTTCAACGATGACGACCCGAAAGCCGAGGTCCACCGCGCTGAGCACGGTAGAGAGCACACATACGTCGGTCTCCGCACCGGTGATGACGACCGTCCCGACGTGCCTTTCAGCCAGCAGATTGGCCAGGCCAGAGCCGAAGAACGCCGAATATGCGGGCTTGTCGACGACAAGGGCGGGTGGCACGTAGCGGGACAGCGCTGAAACAAGGTCGAGGTCGCCAGGGCCGAGGTTCGCACGTGTCGCGCACTTCCATTTCGTGAAATAGCTTTGCCATCGGCCTGGACGATCCTCCGGCTGCTCCGGGGTAACGAAGCGCGTGAATACCGTGCGTTCCCGGTAACGCGCCGCAATATCCGAAATCGCCGGCAATACCTTTTCCATCCATGGCGTTTCCCAAACGCCGCCTCTGGCAAAGATGTTCTGCATGTCGATGCACAGATGCGCGGCATGAGTTATCTCGGCCATGAACCGCCTCCAACTGCGTCTGCCAGGAAGTGCTTCGCCATTTGGCCGCAGTCATGAGCAACGCGGCAGGCTTGCGCCTCAACCCGTGTTCGCCGCGCCCGTCGCCGAACCATGCCCCGGCGCGGATAGCCTGACCTCGTGGCCCTGCCGAAGCGCCAGGGACGCTGCAGCGACGGCAGCTTCGAAGGCGGCTTCCTTGGTCTGATAGACGTTTTCGGCTTTGCCGTCATGGCTTATGCGCCACTCACCGCCACTTCCGATGATCTCGTACGATGCCAATCCCATTGCCGTTCTCCTGCTTGTCCCGCTTCAAACAAACGGGATCGTCGCAGGTTCCTCAGGGGCGGGACCCGGCTGTGGGTTGCTTCGCCAGGCTTGCAACGGTTTTTGTGGTTCACGCGTGCGACACATCAACACGACGGGCAAATCACGCAAAAGCCTGTCCATCCCTTCGCGCAAAAAAATTCTGCTCGCGCCGTCGGGCAAATCAATGATTGAATCTGCGCGTCTCATGGCAGATGAGGGGCGTTGGCCATCGTCACGAACGTGCGGTGAGATGCGGTGGACGCGAGAGCTGCGACTGACGAGTGTGGCTTGAGCGTACGGCGAAGTCGTGTGGTCCTGACGTCGCGGTGCTGGCGTCAAGTTCGCGGAAGCAAGCTTCCGCGGGTGACAGTGGCAAAAGAGCCGTTCACTGGGGAGAGCACGAAGTAAGCCGTAAGGCCACTGCGCAGGGAAGGCCGGGATGCTCCCGCTGAACCTGTATGCTCGTGTGCGCGTCTTCATGTGCGCAACTGCACACGAGACCGCGGGTGCAGCGCGCACCCGGTCTTCCCTGCGCCCTCTGAATTTCGGAGGGCAAACGAATGCAAGCCTCGGGCAAGAAATGTCGCGAGAACGCGAAGTCATATTCAGTTGTCATCATCCCCCTGTCGTTATCCCCGCGCAGGCGGGGATCCAGTATTCCAGAGGCGCCAATGCTTGAACCGATAAGCTGCGGCGTACTGGATCCCCCGCCTTCGCGGGGGATCACGGTCCCGGGGTTAGCCCGCCTCGATCCAATCCGCCGCCCCACGCCACAGCGTGTCGCGATGCTCGGACTTGAAAAATCCCATGTGCCCGATCCTGCTGACGTAGGCCTCCGCCGGCGTCACCGTGATGATCTCGGGCTTGATCGAGGTGAATCCCGAACACAGCAATTCGACCGCCGGCCGCGTTGCCCAGGGGTCGTCGGATACACAGAGCGCGCGCAGCGCGCCCTTGTACTTCGGAAAATTCTGCCGCGCTTCGAGTTCGACGTCGTCGAACAGATAGCGCGGGCTCATCACCCAGCGGACCCATTGCAGAAACACATCCTTCGGCAGATCCATGCCGAGGCCGGCTCTACCCGGCAGGTAGCCGAGCGAACGGGCAAGGGGGAGGCCTATGACATTCAGGACGGCGTAAACACGATACCGCTCCGGCGCTGTCATCAGTTTCCAGTAGCCGGCCTGCGCCGCGATGAAAAGCGCGCGCGGAATCTCGCCGTTGTTCGGCAGCAGGCCGAGCGCCTGGCCGCCGAACGAATGTCCGACATAGGCGAACGGCAGCGTCCTGTAGCGCTCGCGCATCCACGACACCGCGGCGGTGATATCCTGCGCCGCCCAGTCCGACATCGAGGCCTTGAAGCCGGCCAGCGATTGGGGCCGCTGGTTCCCGTTCATCGCCTTCGGCCGCGAGCCGCCGATGCCGCGATAGTCGTAGGTCAACACCGCGCAGCCGCGCCCCGCGAGGTAACTGGCAAAACCCCGGTAGAGCTTGCGCGGCACGGCGGTGGCCGAATTGATCAGCACGGCGTGGCGCTTGGCGCCGCGGGGCAGAAACAGGGTCGCGGCGAGCGGGTGGCCGTCCATCGCGGGCACGGTGATGTCGTCGATGAAAACGTCGTCCAGCCACGGGTCGGCCACGGCCAACTCCATCTAAGGTTTAGTGAGAACCCTAACAAATGCGAATTCGGATTTTGCCGCAAGGGCTTGTCGGGACTACCGGAAATCTAACTGGCGGTCGGCGCGCGGCCTGTGTATAACCCGGCCTCTGTACCGCCGGCCCGGCAATGCTTCATGAAAGTCGGGTAAGTCGCGGTTTTTGCTCAGGAGTTGACGACATGTCCGAGCGGTGGACGCCCGACAGCTGGCGCACCAGGCCGGTGCTGCAGGTGCCCGACTATCCCGATGCCAAGGCATTGGCCGATGTCGAGGCGCAGCTTGCGACGTTTCCGCCGCTGGTGTTTGCCGGCGAGGCCCGCAACCTGAAAAAGGCGCTGGCGCGCGTGGCGGCCGGCGAGGCCTTCCTGCTGCAGGGCGGCGATTGCGCCGAGAGCTTTGCCGAGCACGGGGCCAACAACATCCGCGATTTCTTCCGCGTGCTGCTGCAGATGGCCGTCGTCCTCACCTATGCCGGCGCGCTGCCGGTGGTGAAGGTCGGCCGTATCGCCGGGCAATTCGCAAAGCCGCGCTCGTCGAATACCGAGAAGGTCAACGGCGTCGAACTGCCGAGCTACCGCGGCGACATCATCAACGACATCGCGTTCACGCCGGAGGCGCGCATCCCGGATCCGCAGCGCCAACTGATGGCGTATCGGCAGTCGGCAGCGACGCTCAACCTGCTCCGCGCGTTCGCGACCGGCGGTTTCGCCAATCTCGGCAGCGTCCATCAGTGGATGCTCGGCTTCCTCAAGGATTCGCCGCAGTCGCGCCGGTACAAGGAACTGGCCGACCGCATCTCGGACGCGCTGAACTTCATGCGCGCCTGCGGCCTCGATCTCGAAAGCCATCCCGAACTGCGCGCCACCGATTTCTACACCAGCCACGAGGCGCTGCTGCTGGGCTACGAGCAGGCCTTCACCCGGGTCGATTCCACGACCGGCGACTGGTACGCGACCTCCGGTCATATGCTCTGGATCGGAGACCGCACCCGCCAGCTCGACCACGGCCATGTCGAATATTTCCGCGGCATCAAGAATCCGATCGGCCTGAAATGCGGCCCGTCGCTCAAGCCGGATGAGCTGTTGAAGCTGATCGACATCCTCAATCCCGACAACGAGCCCGGCCGGCTGACGCTGATCAACCGCTTCGGCTCCGACAAGGTCGGCGACCATCTCGCGCCGCTGATCCGCGCCGTGCAGCGGGAAGGGCGTATCGTGGTCTGGTCCTGCGACCCCATGCACGGCAACACCATCACCTCGACCTCGGGCTACAAGACACGGCCGTTCGACCGTGTGCTGTCGGAGGTGAAGTCGTTCTTTGCCATCCATGCCGCCGAAGGCACCCATGCCGGCGGCGTGCACCTGGAAATGACCGGGCAGGACGTCACCGAATGCATCGGCGGCGCCCGCGCCATCACCGACGAGGACCTCAACGACCGCTATCACACGGTCTGCGATCCCCGTCTCAACGCCGAACAATCGATCGACATGGCCTTCCTGATCGCCGAACTGCTCAAGCAGGACCGCGGCACCAAGGACAAGCCGATGCCGGCTGCAGCGGGACTCTGACTTGCTGCGACTTTGGCGGGCCACGATCAACACGCGTAACGGCCTCGCTTTCGCGATCCGTTCGGAGCAAGCCGTCCGCGAGGAGATTTTCGCGCTGGCGCTGTCGGTGCCGCTGGCCTGGCTGGTCGGCGCCACGGCCATGCGCCGGGTCGAGCTGGTTGCCGCCGTCGCGTTTGTCCTCGTGGTCGAACTGCTCAACACCGCCATCGAGAAGCTCGCCGACCGCCTCACCACCGAACACGATCTGAAGATCGGCCAGGTCAAGGACATGGGTTCGGCGGCGGTCGGCGTCGCGCTGCTGATGGCCGGCGCTTTCTGGCTGTTCGCCATCGCCGAACGCATAGGCGTGTTCTAAGATATGCGGTTCTGATCTTGATCAGAACCGCATATCCAAGCTTTTGTTTTGACGCGTTTTCTTCACGCGAACCGGTATCCACTTCGCTTGAAAACGCTACGAAGCAATCATTTGCAGTTTGCCCTTGTGCGAGGCACCATCGCTTCCATGACCCAAACCACCTTCAAGATCACGCTGGCGCAGCTGAACCCGACGGTAGGCGACGTCACCGGCAATGCCGCCAAGGCGCGCGTGGCGCGCGACAAGGCGAAGGCCGATGGTGCCGATCTCGTCGTGCTGCCGGAACTGTTCATCACCGGCTATCCGCCGGAAGACCTGGTGTTGAAGCCTGCTTTCCAGGCCGCCTGCCGCGCCGCCGTCGAAGAGCTGGCGTGGGAGACCAAAGGCGGTGGGCCGGCGATGCTGATCGGCACGCCCTGGGTCGAGGACGGCAAGCTCTATAACGCCTGCGCGCTGCTGGACCAGGGCCGCATCGCGGCGCTGCGGTTCAAGGCCAACCTGCCGAATTACGGCGTGTTCGACGAAAAACGGCTGTTCGCGCGCGGCCCCGCTGCGGGGCCGGTGACCGTCAAGGGCGTCCGGGTCGGCGTTCCCATCTGCGAAGACATCTGGCTCGAAGAGTCCGAGGAATACGAGAACGTCGTCGAATGCCTCGCCGAGACCGGGGCTGAGATTCTTGTCGTGCCGAACGGCTCGCCCTATGCGCGCGACAAGAACGATCTGCGGCTGTCGATCGCGGTTGCCCGCGTCACCGAGAGCGGCCTGCCGCTGGTTTATCTCAACCAGATCGGCGGGCAGGACGAACTGGTGTTCGACGGCGCGTCGTTCGCGCTCAACGCCGATCTTTCGGTCGCGGCGCAACTGCCGGCGTTCGAGGAAAACATCACCACGCTGCAATGGACCAAGGGCGCCGACGGCTGGCGCTGTTCAGGCCCGGTGGTGCCGCTCGTCGAGGGCGACAAGGGCGACTACGCGGCCTGCGTGCTGGGCCTGCGCGACTACGTGCGCAAGAACGGATTTCCGGGCGTGCTGCTCGGCGTCTCCGGCGGCATCGATTCCGCGCTGTGCGCGGCGATCGCGGTGGATGCGCTCGGCGCCGACCAGGTCCGCGGCGTGATGCTGCCGTTCCGTTTCACCGCGCAGGTATCGCTCGACGATGCGGCGAAACTCGCAAAGGCGCTCGGCTTTTCCTACGAGGTGCTGCCGATTGCGGACGCCGTCAACGGCTTCGAAAAGATCCTGTCTGTTCCGTTCGCCGGGCTGCCGCGCGACATCACCGAAGAGAATCTGCAGGCGCGCACCCGCGGCACGCTGCTGATGGCGCTCTCCAACAAGACCGGCGCGATGGTCGTCACGACCGGCAACAAGTCGGAAATGTCGGTCGGCTACGCCACGCTCTACGGCGACATGAACGGCGGCTTCAATCCGATCAAGGACATCTACAAGACCGAGGTGTTCCGGCTGTCGAGCTTGCGCAACGAATGGAAGCCCGACGGCGCGCTTGGGCCCTCGGGCGAGGTGATCCCGGTCAACATCATCACGCGGCCGCCGACGGCGGAACTGCGCGAGAACCAGACCGACCAGGATTCGCTGCCGCCCTACGAGATGCTCGATGGCATCCTCGAACGGCTGGTCGAGCGCGAGGAGCCGCTCGCCGCGATCATTGCGGCCGGCTACCCCGCCGACGTGGTGACGCGGATCGACCGCCTGCTCAACATCGCCGAATACAAGCGCCGGCAGGCCGCGCCGGGCGTCAAGGTCACGGAGAAGAATTTCGGCCGCGACCGCCGCTATCCCATCACCAACCGCTTCCGCGACAACGGCAAGGCGTTGCCCGAGCCCGACGAGAAGCTGGTCGCACGCGCCGGCCGCGCCTCGGCGGAGGCGTTCGAAGGATAGCGCGCGCTACTGCTTCGGCGGAATGAAGGTCGGGCCGACCGTGCGGATTGGCTTCTTGTCATCAGCCGGGGCAGCCGCCTCGGCGGCGGGCGGCGGTGTGCCGGCGGTGGGACCGGCGGGCGCTGCGCCCTTTTTGGCCACGGGCGGTGGCGGCGTCGCGCCCTTTGGCTGAGCTCGTTGCTGCATCCGTTTCGCGCTTTCCTCGGTCACGATGATGTCGCCCTGCTGTTCGACGGCCGCCTTGTCGTCGACCGATTTCAGCGCCTCGGACCAGCTCTGGCCCGCGGCCTTGCAGGCGCAGGACGGGTTGAACTCGGTGCGGAATTTGAACGCGTTGGGCAGCGCGGAATAGTTCTGGCCGGTGAGCGAGACCGCCTGGTTGATGTCTTCGCCGGGGTTGCGGTAGGCGAACAAATTCGCCTCCGTGGCCGGGCACAGCGCCTTGCAGGTCCGCTCGTCGTCCTGGAAACGCGCCTGCACGGTGGCGAACGAGACCGGGAAGTAGGCGCCGTCGCAGGTGCGGACGCAGACGGTGCGATACGTGCCTGACGGCGCGGCGAGTTCGGGACTGGGCGGTGGCAGCGAGTTGCTGTTGTTGCCGAACAGATTGTCGATGAAGTTGCCGGGCCGCTGAGCGGCAGCGGCGGCATATTGGGGGCCGCAATTGTTCTGCGCCAGCGCCGCCAGCACCGAGCGGCGCTGATTTTCCCGGTCGGCGCCGCCGATGCCGCCGCTGCGCAACCGCTCGAGGCTGGTGGTGATCTGTTCGAGATTGGCGCGCATCTGCTGGATCTGGTTGTTGACCGGCGTGCACTGCGCGGACTGGCCGTTGAACAGCGAGAAGAAGCCCGAGCTTTCGCAACCCATCCGCTTGGCCTGCTGCGTGACGCGATCGAGTTCGCCCTGCTGCCTGGACTGGGCTTCCTGATAGCGGCGGATCTGTTCATCCTTGGCCGGGTCGCCGGTGCCGGCGCCACGGTCGATCTGCGCCAGTTGGCCCTCCAGGCGGATGCACATCGGATTGGCCTGCGCGCCCTGCTGCTGCGGCGGAGGCGGCGGCGCGGCGCCGGGGGGCATCTGCGCGAGAGCAGGCGTGGCGAAGGCCGCGATGCCGAGCAGCACGGCGCAGGTCAAAATCCAGCGGGCGAAGGGAGCTTTACGTATTTCCAGCATATCCGGCCATTGAGAGCTGATCCGCACGGCTTCGAAAGCCGTCGCCGCGGCGAGGCGGCATGTTGCGGCCAAGGCAGCATTCATTACCTGCTTCTCGGGGCAGCGTCACGTCGTTTCCGGGGCGCGCATGTGGCAACTGCCCCTTGATTCCTCGGGAGAATCGCCTTCAGCGCTCGCAGGTGATGGCGACGTATTCGCCGCACCCGGAACCGGTGCATTTCTCGCCGCCGCCAACCGAATTGGTCATCTCGTCGGGATCGATTCGACGGTAGGCGGAGGCGGAAGCAAATTCCCGTGACTGGCAGTAGGAGCGGGCCGCATAGGCGCCGCACTTCGCGCCCCTCGCCAGGCACTCGTCGATTCCATAGCCGTCGGCCTGGTTGGCCACGATGAAGACGCGGCTGTCGGCGGAAGCGGCTGAAGCCGCATGCAGGAACCCGCAGGCGAGGGCTGCACACGCAAACAGTGCTGGAAAGGATCGCATGGATGACACCGGAAGGGGAAAGGGCTGCCCTCAGGAATAGGCCCAATGTGTTAATAATGATTAACCATGGACTCCTGAGGGGGGAGGGGTGATTCCGCGTACTGATCTGCCCCGAATCGGGCACAAGCAAGGCTTGACGCCATCCTCCCGATACCGCATTGGTGGAACCATGAACGGCCACCTCGCCATCTGCAGCATTTGCCGCGAGATTATTAGCTAGCGATTCGCTGGCTGAGGCCGTCTTTTCTCAAAAACTGAGATCACTGGACGCCCGGCCGCAACGGATGGGTTTTCCATGGAACTGCGCCTGTACGATACGTTGACCAAGGAGAAGCGGCCGTTCGTGCCGCTCGATCCGAAAAACGTGCGCATGTATGCGTGCGGGCCGACGGTGTACGACTTCGCGCATATCGGCAACGGTCGCGCGGCGATCGTGTTCGACGTGCTGTTCCGTACCCTGCGCCACCGCTATGGCGCCGATCACGTGACGTATGTTCGCAACATCACCGACGTCGACGACAAGATCAACGTTCGCGCCGCGCGCGATTATCCCGGCGTGCCACTGAACGAGGCGATCCGCAAGGTCACCGAGGAGACCTACCGGCAGTATCAAGATGACGTCACCGCGCTCGGCTGCCTTGCGCCGACCGTGCAGCCGCGCGCCACCGAGCATATTCCGGAGATGCGGGCGATCATCGAAAAACTCGTCGCCGGTGGCTTTGCCTATGTCGCCGAGGACCACGTGCTGTTCTCTCCGCAGGCGATGAACGCCGCCAATTCGGTGATGCCGCGCTACGGCGCGCTATCAAAGCGATCGCTGGACGAGATGATCGCCGGGGCCCGCGTCGACGTCGCGCCCTACAAGCGCGACAATACGGACTTCGTGCTTTGGAAGCCGTCGAAGCCGGGCGAGCCGTCTTGGCCGTCGCCCGCCGGCATCAAGGTGGAGGGACGCCCGGGCTGGCACATCGAGTGCTCTGCGATGGCCTGGAAGCATCTCGGCGAGAAGTTCGACATTCATGGCGGCGGCATCGACCTGGTGTTTCCGCACCATGAGAACGAGCTCGCGCAGACCTGCTGCGCCTTTCACACCGACCGCATGGCGAATGTCTGGATGCACAACGGCTTCCTGCAGATCGAAAGCGAGAAGATGTCGAAGTCGCTCGGCAACTTCTTCACGATCCGCGACATGCTGGCCGATTGGCCGGGCGAGGTGCTGCGTCTCAATATGCTGAAGACGCACTATCGCTCGCCGCTCGACTGGACGCTGAAGGGGGCCGATGAGAGCGCGAAGACGCTCGACGACTGGTATGCGGTCGCGGCCGACGCAGAGGGCGGTCAGCCGTCGTCAGCGATGGTCGAGGCGTTGTATGACGACCTCAACACGGCGCAGGCGATGGCCGTCCTGCATGGCCTGCGGCACGCAGCGGCCACTGGCGGCGAACGGGAACGCGCCGAGTTCGCGGCGTCGCTCCGGCTGCTCGGATTCCTCTCGATCAGTGCTGCGGCGTGGAAGGGACGCAAGCAGCGGGCCAGCGGCGTCGATGCGCAAGAGGTCGACCGGTTGATTGCGGAGCGGGCGGCCGCGCGCGTCCGAAAAGATTTCAAGGAATCCGACCGCATACGTGACGCACTTGCCGCGATGGGCGTTGCCATCAAGGACGGCAAGGATTCCGATGGGAAGCCTGTGACCACGTGGGAGATTGCATGATGGCCAAGCCCGATACGCCATTCCCGAAGCACTGGCTCTATTACATCGCGCTGAAGATATTGCTGCTTGCCGGCGCGGTGGCGCTGGTCCTGAAGCTGTACGGCATGTGGTGACGAAGATGGGACAAGCCCTGCCCAAACCCGCGCTGCGCCCGATGCTTGCCGAAGACGCGCCGATGCTCGCCGCGATCTTTGCCGCCAGTATCGAGGGACTGACCGGCGACGATTACAGCGAGGCGCAGCAGGAAGCCTGGGCGCAGGCCGCCGACGACGAGGCCGCATTCGGCAAGCGGCTGGCCGGACAGTTGACGCTGATTGCGACGATTCAGAGCTCGCCGGTTGGCTTTGCCTCGCTGAAGGGCGCTGACCATATCGACATGCTCTACGTCCATCCGAGCGTGGCGGGGCAGGGCGTTGCGACCATGTTGGTCGATGCGCTCGAAAAGCTCGCCGGCGCGCGCGGGGCGAAAACCCTGACCGTCGATGCCAGCGATACCGCAGAGCCACTATTCAGGAAGCGCGGCTATACCGCCAAGCAGCGCAACACCGTCACCCTCAATGGCGAATGGCTCGCCAACACCACGATGCAGAAGGCGCTTGCCGACAATGCGCCGGGAGCGCCGACATGAGTCGTGAACGCCTCTATCTGTTCGACACCACGCTGCGCGACGGCGCGCAAACCAACGGCGTCGATTTCACGCTGCACGACAAGCAGATCATCGCGCGGATGCTGGATGAGCTTGGCATCGACTATGTCGAAGGCGGCTATCCCGGCGCGAATCCGACCGACACTGAATTTTTCGCTACAAAGCCGAAGCTCGAGCACGCGAAATTCACGGCCTTCGGCATGACGCGCCGTCCGGGGCGTTCGGCGTCGAACGATCCCGGCCTTGCGGCGCTGATCGAAGCCAGGGCCGACGCGATCTGCTTCGTCGCGAAGTCCAGTGCCTACCAGGTGCGGGTCGCGCTCGAGACCACCAACGAGGAAAACCTCGCCTCGATCCGCGACAGCGTCGGTGCGGCAAAGGCCGCGGGCCGCGAGGTGATGGTCGATTGCGAACATTTCTTCGACGGCTACAAGGAGAACGCCGATTTTGCGCTCGCCTGCGCCAGGGCCGCATATGAATCCGGCGCGCGCTGGGTGGTGCTGTGCGACACCAATGGTGGTACCATGCCGCACGAGGTCGAGGCCATCGTTGGCGCCGTGACCAAGCACATCCCGGGCAGCCATGTCGGCATTCACGCCCACAACGACACCGAACAGGCGGTGGCCAATTCGCTGGCTGCGGTGCGCGCCGGCGCGCGGCAGATCCAGGGCACGCTGAACGGGCTCGGCGAGCGCTGCGGCAACGCCAACCTCTGTTCGCTGATCCCGACGCTGCGGCTGAAGGACGAATTCTCCGACACATTCGAGATCGGCGTCACTGAACAGAAGATGGCGACGCTGATGAAGGTGTCGCGCACGCTAGACGACATGCTCAACCGCGCGCCGAACCGCCATGCGGCCTATGTCGGCGAAAGCGCCTTCGTGACCAAGACCGGCATTCATGCCTCCGCGGTCATGAAGGACCCGCACACCTATGAGCACGTGCTGCCTGAAGCCGTCGGCAACCACCGAAAGGTGCTGGTGTCTGATCAGGCCGGGCGCTCCAACGTGATGGCCGAACTCGACCGTGCCGGTATTCCCTACGAGAAGAACGATCCGAAGTTGGCGCGGTTGGTCGAGGAACTGAAGGAGCGGGAAGCGGCGGGCTATGCTTATGAGTCCGCCAACGCCTCGTTCGACCTTTTGGCGCGCCGCACGCTCGGCCGCGTGCCGGAATATTTCAAGGTCGAGCAGTTCGATGTCAATGTCGAGCAGCGCTACAATTCCAACGGCCAGCGCGTCACCGTTGCTTTGGCGGTCGTCAAGGTCGATGTCGCCGGCGAGCACCTGATCTCGGCGGCGGAAGGCAACGGTCCCGTCAACGCGCTCGATGTCGCCTTGCGCAAGGATCTCGGCAAGTACCAGAAATATATCGAAGGGCTGAAGCTGATCGACTACCGCGTGCGTATCCTCAATGGCGGCACGGAAGCGGTGACGCGGGTGCTGATCGAGAGCGAGGACGAAAGCGGCGAGAGCTGGACCACGGTCGGCGTGTCGCCGAATATCATCGACGCCTCGTTCCAGGCGCTGATGGATTCGGTGATCTACAAGCTGGTGAAGTCAGGCGCACCGGCGTGAGTGGAGCGCGTCATTCCGGGATGGTCCGAAGGACCAGACCCGGAATCTCGAGATTCCGGGTTCGATGCTTCGCATCGCCCCGGAATGACGTTCAGGATAAAATCCAATGATCGACCATGTCTCCGTCGGCGTCAGCAATCTCGAACGATCCGCGCGCTTCTATGAAGCCGCGCTCGCGCCGCTCGGGCTAACGCGCCTCGTTACGCGCCCGGCCACGATCGGCTTTGGCAAAACCTATCCCGAGTTCTGGATCAACCTGCGCCCCGGCATGGCGAAGGCCGGGCCCGAGAGCGGCAATCATGCTTGCCTGCGCGCGAGGGCAACCGGCGATGTCGATGCGTTTCACGCTGCTGCGGTTGTAGCCGGTGGTCAATCCGATGGCGCGCCGGGCCTGCGTCCGCATGATCGCGTGAAATACTACGCTGCGTTCGTCATCGATCCCGATGGCAACCGCATCGAGGCGGTGACTTTTCCGGCCGGGTGAAGCTCAGAGCTTCTGCGCCAGTTCCGGCGCCATTTCCCTGGTGCCCTCGGGCGCACGCGCGGCGGCGGCGCGCAGGCGCGGCAGGATGTCCTCGACCCGGTCGGCCTTGAGGACGTCGATGTTGAGCGACGGGCGGATGAATTCGGTTTCGCGCATATGCGCCAGCAGCGCGATCAACGGTTCCCAGAAGCCGTCGATGTTGGCGAGCAGCACCGGCTTGGTGTGACGGCCGAGCTGTTGCCAGGTCATCTGCTCGACCAGTTCTTCCAGCGTTCCGATGCCGCCGGGAAGGGCGACGAACGCATCGGAGTGTTCGAACATCAGCCGCTTGCGCTCGTGCATGTCGGGCGTGACGATCATCTCCTGAACGCGCGTCAGCATATGCTCGCGGGATCGCAGGAAATCCGGAATGATGCCGGTAACGGCGCCGCCGTGATCCAGCGTGGATTCGGCGACCGCGCCCATCAGCCCGACGGAACCGCCGCCATAGACGAGCCGGATATTGTTCTCGGCGAAAATCTTTCCCAGCGCGATGGCGGATTCGACGAAGCGAGGGCTGGAGCCAGGCCCCGAGCCGCAATAGACGCAGACAGTTTTGATTTGATCCATGCGTGTCATGTGGCACTGCAACCGTGAAACCTCAAGCCTGACGCCGTTCGCGCGCGCGGCAGAAATAGGCCCGAAATCAAACCAAACGGGGGAAAGATTTATCTTTCAAGGCTGTACGACAGAGGTAAACGCTCTATATGACGGGCCTATGTGTATTGCTGAATATTCCCTGAAGGCGAAAGGTGCGCCGATTTGCGTTGGGCGCGACGCAGATGGCTGATCCTGATTCGCGCCAGGACGCCGACGCCAAGTCGCCGGCCAGCGTTCCTCCCGACAAGGCAACCCTGGTCGGTACGCTGGTGCATCTGTGGCCCTATATCTGGCCGGGCGATCGCGCTGACCTGAAGATGCGCGTGGTGTGGGCGGTGGTGCTGTTGCTGATCGCGAAGGTCGCGACGCTAACGGTGCCGTTCACCTTCAAATGGGCGATCGACGCGCTCAACGGCTTGGGCTCCGCGCCCGTCGAGCCATCAAACTGGATGCTGTGGCTGATCGCATCGCCATTGCTGATGACGATCAGCTATGGCGCGATGCGCGTGCTGATGGCGGTGCTGACGCAGTGGCGCGACGGAATCTTCGCGCGCGTCGCGATGCATGCGGTACGCAAGCTCGCCTATATCACCTTCGTTCACATGCACGAATTGTCGCTGCGCTTTCATCTCGAGCGCAAGACCGGGGGCCTGACGCGCGTGCTGGAGCGCGGTCGCTCCGGCATCGAAGTGATCGTGCGGATGGTGATCCTGCAGTTGATCCCGACCATCGTCGAGGTCGCGCTGCTGGCGGCGGTGCTGCTTTGGCAATTCGACTGGCGCTATGTCGTCGCCGTGCTGATCACGGTCGTGGTGTTCCTGTACTACACTTATCTTGCGACCGAGTGGCGGATCGAAATCCGCCGCAGGATGAACGATTCCGATACCGAGGCGAATACCAAGGCGATCGACTCGCTCCTGAACTACGAGACGGTAAAGTACTTCGGCGCCGAAGCGCGCGAGGCGGCGCGCTACGACCGTTCGGTGGAGCGGTTCGAGAAGGCGAGCGTGAAGACCTATACGTCGCTGGCGGTTCTCAACGCCGGACAGGCCATCATTTTCACCGCCGGCCTGACGGCGACCATGCTGATGTGCGTTTCCGGCATCCGCAACGGCACCCACACGATCGGCGATTTCGTCATGATCAACGCCATGATGATCCAGCTCTACCAGCCGCTCAACTTCATGGGCATGGTCTATCGCGAGATCAAGCAGGCGATCATCGACATCGAGAAGATGTTCGAGGTCCTGTCGCGCAATCCCGAGGTCAAGGATATTCCGGGCGCGGCGCCGCTGGCCGTGACATCGGGCAATGTACGCTTCGACGACGTGCGCTTTGCCTACGATCCGGAACGGCCGATCCTCAAGGGGCTCAGCTTCGAGGTGCCCGCCGGCAAGACGGTGGCGATCGTCGGTCCCTCCGGCGCCGGCAAGTCGACGATTTCGCGGCTGCTGTTCCGCCTCTACGACGTCTCCGGCGGCAGCATCCTGATCGACGGCCAGGACATCAGGAACGTGACGCAGAACAGCCTGCGCGCCGCGATCGGCATGGTGCCGCAGGACACCGTGCTGTTCAACGACACCATCCGCTACAACATCCGCTACGGCCGCTGGGACGCCAGTGACGCCGAGGTGGAGCAGGCGGCGCAACTGGCGCAGATCGACAGTTTCATCCGCATGTCGCCGAAAGGGTACGAGACCCAGGTCGGTGAGCGCGGGCTGAAGCTTTCCGGCGGCGAGAAGCAGCGTGTGGCGATTGCGCGCACGGTGCTCAAGGCGCCGCCAATTCTGGTGCTCGATGAAGCGACCTCGGCGCTCGACAGTCACACCGAGCATGAAATCCAGGAAGCGCTGGAGCGCGTGTCGCGTGGCCGCACCTCTCTGGTGATCGCGCATCGGCTATCCACCATCGTCGGCGCCGACGAAATTATCGTGCTGGATCAAGGGCGCATCGCCGAACGCGGCACCCACGCGCGGCTTTTGGCGTCCGGCGGCCTTTATGCCAGCATGTGGAACCGGCAGCGCGAAGCCGAGGAGGCGCGGGAGAAACTCGCGCAGATCGATGACGGCAACGAGGCGCCGAACCGCGTCCCGCCGCCTGTCGATGATCCAAATGATCCGGGCAAGGATCCGCCCAAGGGCGGGCCCAAAGATTCCTTGGCAACGGCTGCGGAATAATCCAAATACAGCGCCACCTCCCGGTCGCGGGAAACGGCCAGACAACAGCGAGCCTCGATGTCGATTGCGAATTCCATCCGCGCGCAAATCCCGCCGATCCATCCCGAAGGCTATCCCTTCATTGGTGGTTTTGCGCTGGTCAGCCTGATCCTGTTCTGGATCTGGACGCCACTGGGCTGGATCGGCTCGCTGCTGACCGTCTGGTGCGCGCTGTTCTTCCGCGATCCCGTCCGCGTGACGCCGGTGCGCGACGGCATCGTCGTGGCGCCGGCCGACGGACGCGTCTCGATGATCGCGCAGGTGCTGCCGCCGGCCGAACTCGGTCTCGGCGACCGGCCGCTGCCGCGCATCTCGATCTTCATGAGCGTGTTCAACTGTCACGTGAACCGCAGTCCGGTGACAGGCCGCATCGACCGCATCGCGTACCGGCCGGGCACCTTCATCAATGCCGAACTCGACAAGGCCAGCGAGGACAATGAGCGTAATTCGCTCGTCATCTCCACCGCGAACGGTCGGATCGGCGTGGTCCAGATCGCCGGCCTGGTGGCGCGGCGGATTGTCTCATTCGTGCGGGAAGGCCAGGCGATCGGCGCTGGCGAGCGGTTCGGCCTGATCCGCTTCGGCTCGCGCCTGGACGTTTATCTGCCCGAAGGCACGAGGGCGCTGGTTTCCGAGGGCCAGACGGCGGTTGCCGGCGAAACGATCCTCGCCGATTTCGGTTCGACCGAGCAGGGCCGGACGTATCGCGCCGATTAACCATCGCCAGGACTGAATATGGCGACTGAATATGGCGGCTGAATGAGCCGTCTTGCCGCCAATGGCGGAACGGGCCGACGCTTGCTATATTATGGCGGCCATGACGCCATTTGATCCCAAATATCCAGAATTGCGCCGCCGCCGGTTTCGCCCCATCCCGGTGCGGATGCTGGTGCCCAACGTCATCACCCTGCTTGCGATCTGCGCGGGTCTGACGGCGATCCGTCTGTCGATAGAAGGACGGATGGAGCTCGCGGTCGCCGCGATCGTATTCGCGGCCATCCTCGACGGGGTCGATGGCCGGGTCGCGCGCATGATCAAGGGCCAGTCGAAATTCGGCGCCGAACTCGACAGCCTTGCCGATTTCGTCAACTTCGGCGTGGCGCCCGGCCTGATGCTGTATTTCTGGCAGCTTCACGAACTGAATAATGGCGGCTGGATTGCGGCGATGGTGTTCGCAATCGCGGGCGGCCTGCGTCTGGCGCGATTCAACGCCAGTATCGACGATCCGAACAAGCCTGCCTTTGCGGCGAACTATTTCACCGGCGTGCCGGCGCCGGCCGGCGCCATACTCGCAATGCTGCCGTTCTATCTGGCGTTCCTGGGCGTCTCGAAGCCGCCGGCGATGCTGACCGCATTCTACACGCTCTTGATCGCGTTCCTGATGGTGTCGCGCCTGCCGGTATTTTCCGGCAAGACGGTGCGGATGCGGGTGCCGCCGGAAATGGTGCTGCCGGTCTTCATCTCGGTGGTGTTCTTCGTCGCGCTGCTGATCGGCTATCCCTGGCACATTCTGTCGTTCGGCTCGGTACTCTATCTCCTGAGCCTGCCCTGGGGCTGGAAGTCCTATCGCGACCATGAGCGCAATGCCGCGGCCGCTGCGCAGTCCGCACCCGCGGCAGGCACCGCCGCGCCGCAGGCGACGGCGCCGACGTTCGAACCCGCTCCGGGTTCACCTCCTCCAAGTTCGCCCGCTCCGAGCGATACCGAGGACGAACGGCCGACGCGTCTGAACTGAGCGGCCTGCGTCATCTCCAAAATACCTTGTTTCGAGCCGGGATCGAGTTGGGTTAGCGCCCAATCTCGGCTATACGGGCTATCGATGCACGGCTTTCAACGACAGCCGGCCCAAGAAAAGACAAGGAGAAAACGCCGTGAACAAAGCCGTGACCGCCCCGCTGCCTGCTTCCGTCCTCGAAGCGCTGGCGCGCTATGACACCCCCACCATCTGCAATGCGATGGAGATCGTGGCGCCGGAGCGCCGCCTGATCGGCTACACGACCAAGCCGCTGGTCTGCCCGTTTCCCGATCTGCCGCCGATGGTCGGCTACGCCCGCACCGTGACCATCCGCTCGGTGCTGAAATCCACCCTTCCGGCCGACGAGCAGGCCAAGCGCCGCATCGCCTATTATGAATATGTCGGCACCGGCTTCGGCCCGCGCATCACCGTGATCCAGGATATCGACGGCGCCGACGTCGGCTACGGCGCGTTCTGGGGCGAGGTGCAGAGCAACGTGCACAAGGCGCTCGGCTGCCTCGGCGTCATCACCGACGGCTCGATCCGCGACATCCCGCAATGGGCGCCGGGTTTCCAGGCGCTGGCCGGCTCGATCGGGCCGTCGCACGCCTGGGTCCACGCCGAGAGCTTCGGCGGCGAAGTACGCGTCGCCGGCATGACGGTGCATTCCGACGATCTCATCCACGCCGACCAGCACGGCGCGATCGTGATCCCGGTCGACATCGCGGCGAAGATTCCGGAAGCCGCCGAACTCTGCGGCCGGCGAGAGACGCCGATCCTGGAGATCGCACGCAGCCCGGACTTCACGCTGGAAAAGCTGAAAGAGGCGCTAAAGCGTTCCGCTGAAATCCACTGACAAAAGTCAGGGATACTGAACAGACAAGGGGGAAGCGTGATGAGAGGCTTTTGGGCTGCGCTATCGCTATTGATCCTGGCCAGCGCTGTCGGCGCACAGGCACAGACCTTTCCCTCGCGTCCGATCACGCTGATCGTGCCGTTCCCGCCGGGCGGATCGACCGATGCCGCAGCGCGCATCCTGGCGGAGCGCATGCGCGCTCCGCTCGGGCAGACCGTCGTGATCGAAAACGTCGGCGGCGCCGGCGGCAGCATTGCCGTCGGGCGTGTCGCGCGCGCAGCGCCCGATGGCTACACCTTCGACATCGGGCAGTGGGACACCCATGTCGGCAGCATCATCTACAAGCTCGACTACGACCTGGAAAAGGATTTTGAGCCGATCGCGCTGGTTTCGAACAATCCGCAGCTCATGGTCGCCAAGAACGACTTGCCGGCCAACACGCTCGCCGATCTGGTGACGTGGATGAAGGCCAATCCCGGCAAGATCAACTTCGTCAACCAGAATGCGGCGGCGAACGTCACCGGCGTGATGTTCGAGAACCTGACCAAGCAGAAGGTGCAGTTCATTCCCTATCGCGGCGCGGGGCCCGCGATGACCGACCTCGTTTCCGGTACGGTGGATCTGCTGGTGGTGCAGGGCGCGGTGGCGTTGCCGCAGATCCGCGCTGGCAAGATCAAGGCGCTCGCCAATCTGTCGCCGGCGCGCTCGGCCTCGATGCCTGACATTCCGACCGCTGATGAGACCGGCGTGCCCGGTCTCTATATGTCGGGCTGGTTCGGCTTCTTTGCGCCGAAGGGAACGCCAAAGGACGTCATCGCCAAGCTCAACGCTGCGACGGTAGAAGCGCTGGCGGATCCGGCGATCCAGAAACGCTTTACCGAACTCGGACTGGACGTCGCGCCGCGCGAGCAGCAGACTCCCGAGGGACTGGCGGCGTTCCAGAAGGCCGAGATCGCCAAATGGTGGCCGATCATCAAGTCGGCCGGCATTGGCGTGCAGGCGCAGTAGGGCTGCTTCGGTCACCTTGGCTCGCAATGACGGCGAAAGTGTCGGAAGTCACCGGCACACACTATGGTTAGCAAAGCATTGATATCCCGCCACTGGAGATGCCCAGGCAACCCCGGTGCTCCCCGGAATTGTACGGCTTCACGTCCGCTTATCCTTTACGGCTCTTTAATTGCGCGGTCGTAGGGTCCGTATAGCGGCTCCGAATGGGAGGCGCGACCGTCCAGGACGGCCGGTAATACGCGTAAGCGTCGGAGTTCAGAATGGATATCACCACGCTCATTGGCTTGATCGCCGGCGGCATCGTCCTGGTGACGCTGATCCTGATGGGTGGTGACCTCAGGATGTTCTACGACATCCATGCCGTCATCATCATTTTCGGCGGTTCGTTCGCCGCCACCCTGATCCGTTTTCCGCTCAGCGCGATCCTGCACGGCATGCCGCTCGGAGCGAAATTCGCCTTCACCATGAGCCGGCTTTCTGCGCGCGACCTGGTCGACGAACTGGCGCGCATCGCTGAAATTGCGCGCAAGCAGGGGCCGGTCGGCCTGGAAAAAGTCGAGATCGACGAGCCGTTCCTCGCCAAGGGAATCCGCTACGTCGCCGACGGTTACGACCTCGAATTCATCCGCGACAATCTCGAGCGCGATCGCGACAACTTCCTGATGCACCTCAACGAGGGCTCGAAGATCTACCGCGCGATCGGCGACTGCGCGCCGGCGTTCGGCATGATCGGCACCCTGATCGGCATGGTGCAGATGTTCTCGAACATGTCGGATCCCTCGAAACTTGGCCCCTTCATGGCGGTGGCGCTGCTGGCGACGCTCTACGGCGCGCTCGTCGCCAACCTGATCTGTCTGCCGATCGCCGACAAGCTGCATGGCAAGCTGATCGACGAGGAGACCAACCGCACGCTGATCATCGACGGCATCCTGATGATCCGCGACTCCAAGAGCCCGGCGCTGGTCAGGGAAATGCTGCTGGCCTACCTGCCCGAAAAACATCGCCACGATGAAGGCGAACTGGCGCCGGCCTGACCGGCGGCGGCATCCTGGCGCGGACATAGAACATGGCCAAGAAGAAACGCGAAGAGGCGCATGGCGGTCACGGCTGGTTCGTGACGTTTGCCGACCTGATGGCGTTGTTGCTGGCGTTCTTCGTGATGCTGGTCGCGTTCTCCACGCAGGATTCGGCGAAACTGAAGATCGTCGCGGGCTCGATGCGTGACGCTTTCGGCGTGCAGACCGAAGTGCGTTACTCCGGCATCGTCGAATCCGACGGTCTGCCGACGCGGCCCAAGATGAAAAACGTCGAGCACATTTCGCCGGAGGAATCTTCCGCGACGCCGACTCCGGAGGAAAAGGACCGCACCCGCGAAATGGGCGCCCGCCTGAAGGTCGACCGGGAATTCGCGCTCGCCTCGGCCTCGCTGCGCCAGGCGCTGCAGGACATGCCGGAACTGACCGAAATGTCCAAGCACATCATCTTCGAGGAGACCAGCCAGGGCCTCAATCTCGAAATCGTCGACCAGGATGGCCGCTCGATGTTTGCCGACGGCTCCAAGGTACCTTATGACCGGACCCGGCGCCTGATCCAGAAACTGGCGGTGCCGCTCAAGGCGACGCCGCTGCGCGTCAATATTGTCGGCCACACGGCGGCCGGCTTCGTGCCGGCACGCGGCGACTACGGCGCGTTCGATCTGTCCGCCGACCGTGCCAACGCGGTACGCCAGATTCTCGAGCGCGAGGGGCTGCCGTCGTCTCATATCTTCGCGGTGGGCGGCCGGGCCGACAGCCAGCCGCTGTTTCCCGACGATCCGACCTTGCCGGCCAACCGTCGCGTCACCATCACATTGATGCGCGAAAATCCGCCGCTACCGCCCGATCTGAAGCCATAACGAATCGGATTACTATAGTACCTCTAACCTGCTGTGTCCTCTTTATCCCAGTCGCTCCGCGCCTGCGGTGCTAAGCTCTACATTCGATTGACACGCGACGCGGAAGCGCCGATAGCCGCCCGGATCAATTCTACCGCGAGAGCGTTCCTTCTCCGTCATGACCGCCAGCGTCACATCTACCGAAGCACAAGAGGGGCAACCTACCTCGGGCTTCTGGGCCCTGACGTTGGGTAGTATCGGCGTCGTATTCGGCGATATCGGTACCTCGCCACTTTACGCGTTTCGCGAGGCCGCCTCCCACGCCGCGGAGGGCCAGCCGGTATCGCGCATCATCGTGCTCGGCGTGCTCTCGCTGATCCTCTGGTCGCTTTTCATCGTCGTCACCGCCAAATACGTGCTGCTGCTGTTGCGCGCCGACAACAACGGCGAGGGCGGCACGCTATCCCTGATGGCACTCGGGCAACGGGCGCTGGGCCGTCGAAGCTGGCTCTTGCTGGCGCTCGGTGTCGTCGGCGCCTCGATGTTCATCGGCGATTCCATGATCACGCCGGCGATTTCGGTGTTGTCGGCGGTCGAGGGTCTCAAGCTCGTCACGCCGGCGCTCACACCCTATGTCGTTCCGCTGACGATCTTCATTCTTGTCGTGCTGTTCTCGGTGCAGAGCAGCGGCACCGCGCGCGTCGCCTCGCTGTTCGGGCCGGTGATGGTGGTGTGGTTCGCGACGCTGGCGATATTGGGCCTTGTCCACATCAGCGACGATCCCACGGTGCTGTACGCGATCAATCCCTATTATGCGATCCAGTTCATGCTTTCCCACGGCGTCATCGGACTGGTGACGATGGGGCTGGTGTTCCTGGCTGTGACCGGCGGCGAGGCGCTCTATGCGGATCTCGGCCATTTCGGCCGCAAGCCGATCCAGGCCGGATGGTTCTATCTCGTGTTGCCGGCGCTTCTGATCAATTACTTTGGGCAGGGCGCACTGGTGTTGTCCGACCCGACGGCGATCGAAAACCCGTTCTACAAGCTGGCCCCCGAAGTACTGCTGCTGCCGCTGGTGGTGCTGGCGACCGCTGCCACTGTCATTGCTAGCCAGGCGGTGATCACCGGCGCCTATTCGCTGATCCGCCAGGCGGTGCAGCTCGGCCTGCTGCCGCGCTTCGAGGTGCGCTACACCTCCGAAACCCACGCCGGCCAGATCTACCTGCCGCGCGTCAACCGGCTCCTGCTGGTCGGGGTCGTGCTGCTGGTCCTGCTGTTCCGCACCTCGAGCGGCCTCGCTTCGGCCTATGGCATCGCTGTTTCCACGACCATGGTCGTGGACGGCATCATGGGTTTTGTCGTCATCTGGAAATTGTGGAACTGGCGCGCTGCGACGGCTGCGGCCGTGATCCTGCCTTTCGTCATCGTCGACATGAGCTTCTTTGCCGCCAATCTGCTCAAGCTGCTGGATGGCGCCTGGCTGCCGCTGCTGTTCGGCATGGTGGTGGCGGTGATGATCTGGACCTGGCGCCGCGGCGCGTCGATCCTGGTGGCGAAGACGCGGCGTATCGAGGTGCCGCTGACCGACCTGATCAAGAGCCTGGAGAAGCGTCCGCCTCATATCGTCAAGGGTACGGCGGTGTTCCTGACCTCCGATCCGAGCTTCGTGCCGACCGCGCTGATGCACAATCTCAAGCACAACAAGGTGCTGCACGAGCACAATGTGATCCTGACCATCGAAACCGCCGAGACGCCGCGCGTCGATCCGGCCGAGCGCGTCAAGATGGAAACCATCAGCGAGAAGTTCTCCACCGTGCGGCTGCGATTCGGCTTCATGGAGTCGCCGAATGTGCCCAAGGCACTGGTGATCGCGCGAAAGCTCGGCTGGCAGTTCGACATCATGGCGACCTCGTTCTTCGTGTCGCGGCGGTCGCTGAAACCCTCGGCGCAGTCGGGTATGCCGCTATGGCAGGATCACCTGTTCATCGCGATGAGCCGGTCGGCAAACGATGCCACCGACTACTTCCAGATTCCCACCGGGCGCGTGGTGGAAGTTGGAACCCAAGTTACCATTTAGCGTAACAATTTGATTTTACTACAGAATACGGCGTTGTGATTTGCCGCCATCCATGCCGGCGGCGCATAGCGGAGGCCTGATTTCCGGCTAACCCGTGGATGCACTCCGGGAGTATACGCCTGCGCCTCCCTGCATTGTGCAGTGCGGCAAAGGACCGAGGCGCCATCCCATGTCAGTCCAGTTTGCGATCACCGCGGCGGAAACGCCCGCGGCCAACGGTCATGGCGAAACCCACTCCACGGCTGCCTTCAAGGCGCTGATGCTCGGCAGCATCGGCGTCGTCTATGGCGACATCGGCACCAGCCCGCTCTACGCGCTGCGCGAGGCGGTGGCTGCCGCCAGCGGCGCTGCGACCGTTGCGACACCGCAGGCGGTGCTCGGCGTGCTCTCGCTGATCCTGTGGGCGCTGATCGTCGTGGTGACGCTCAAATACGTCGTCATCCTGCTGCGCGCCGACAACAATGGCGAGGGCGGAACGCTGGCGCTGATGGCGCTGGCGCAACGCGCGGTCAGCAAGGGCGGCGGCGCCATCGTGCTGCTCGGCATCATCTCCGGCGCGCTCTTTTACGGCGACGCGGTGATTACGCCGGCGCTTTCGGTGCTGTCGGCGATCGAAGGCATCAAGCTCGTCACGGTGACGTTCGAGCATTACGTCGTGCCGTTGACCGTCGTCATTCTCGTGGCGCTGTTTGCCGTGCAGTCCCGCGGCACCGCCCGGGTCGCCGCGTTGTTCGGGCCGATCATGTGCGTATGGTTTGCTGTCATCGCGATCGCGGCCGTGCCGCAGATCGTTCGGCATCCCGAAGTGCTGCAGGCGCTCAACCCGCTCCACGCCGTTTCCTTCATGCTCCATCACGGCCTGGTCGGCTTCGTGACGCTCGGCGCGGTGTTTCTGGCGGTAACCGGCGCGGAAGCGCTCTATGCGGACCTCGGCCACTTCGGCAAGCGCCCGATCCGGTCCGCGTGGCTCGCCATCGTGCTGCCGTCGCTGGCGCTGAATTACCTGGGGCAGGGTGCGCTATTGATCGCAGACCCCAAGGCAATCGAGAACCCGTTCTTCCTGATGTTCCCGGACTGGGCGCTGATCCCGATGGTCGTGCTCGCCACGGCGGCGACCGTGATCGCGAGCCAGGCCGTCATCACCGGCGCCTATTCGCTGACGCGCCAGGCCATTCAGCTCGGGCTGTTGCCGCGATTTGAGATTCGCCATACCTCGGAAGCGCATTCAGGCCAGATCTACATTCCTCGCATCAACCTGCTGCTGTTCCTCGCAGTGATCCTGCTGGTGATTCTGTTTCGCTCGTCGAGCGCGCTGGCGTCCGCCTACGGCATCTCCATCACCGGGACCATGGTGGTCACGGCCATGATGGGCTTTTTCGTGGTCTGGCGGGTGTGGAAATGGTCGCCGTTTGCGGCCGCTGCATTGATTGCGCCGTTCTTGTTGCTCGACATCACCTTCCTCGCGGCCAATCTTCTGAAGGTGTTCGAGGGCGGCTGGGTGCCGCTGGCGCTCGGCGGCATCGTGATGCTCCTGATGTACACATGGCGGCGCGGCAGCCGGCTGCTGTTCGAGAAATCGCGCAAGCTTGAATTCCCGCTGGCCGATCTGGTGTCGATGCTGGAGAAGCGCCCGCCGCAGCGGGTGCCCGGCACCGCGGTATTTCTGACCAGCGATCCCGAATGCGCGCCGACGGCACTGATGCACAGCCTGAAGCACTACAAGGTGCTGCACGAGAAGAACGTGATTCTCACCATCGAATCCGCACCGACGCCGCGGATCGATCCGGCGGAACGGGTGCGCATGGAGCAGCTCAGCGAAACCTTCTCGCGGGTGACGCTGCGCTTCGGCTTCATGGAGACGCCCAACGTGCCCAAGGCGCTGGCGGCGGCCCGCAAGCTCGGCTGGCAGTTCGACATCATGGCGACGTCGTTCTTCCTGTCCCGCCGCGCGCTGAAGCCGGCCGCGCATTCGGGCATGCCGCGCTGGCAGGACCTGCTTTTCATCCGCCTCAGCCGCTCCGCCAACGACGCCACGGATTATTTCCAGATCCCGACGGGGAGGGTGGTCGAGGTCGGGACGCAGGTGTCGATCTAGGGTGTGATAAATCGGATCGTCAGCCAATGTTCGCGCAGCCACCATCACTGAATCCGGCGCCGGTGCACGCGGTCGAATGTCGTGAACTTCACCGCTCGCGTACATGGCGCGCAATCATCACAGGCTTGGCGGCGGAGTTCTCAACCGCCGCCAAGCCCTGCGATGTCAGAATTTGATCGACAGAGTTGCCCGGAACGTAGCTATGCGCCAGGCGGCTTGTACGCGCTGCGCAGCTGGACCGCCTTGAGCCTGACTTGCGTGATTTCATCCTGCGTCCACAAACGGGTGAGGTGTGCATTGTGGATGGCGCCGGACGCTACGACGGTGCCGGAAATCGCCGGGGCGGCACTGGGGTCGGGGACATCGAAGATGACGAGTACACCGGGGCCGTCGGCTGCGGTGCTGTACATCGACACCAGTGTGCCGCCAGCGGCCTCGATCAGTTTTTTCGCCGCCTCATAGCGATTGGTCTTCGGGTTCTCGAGAATGGCGTTAAGAGCCTTCGGCGTGTATTGTCCGGTCATACAGAAATGCATGCTGTCCTCCTGTTGGGGCGTATTTGATCGACGAGGCGAGACGCCTCTCTTCCGGCTCCAAAAAAACGAGCCGGCCCAAAACGTGGAGTGAAATCTGCAGAACCCGCCGTGGGTAATATACCGCTGATACTTACGCGGGCCTTCGGCACTGCCCGCTGGCGGCCTGTCAGTCAGCCTACATCGATTGCGCGCCGCGCGGAAGAGCGCGCAAAGACAACTCGTCTCGTACGATATCGACACCGTAGTCGAGTCATCGATACAGACCTCGAGCTTTCCGCGAGGACAAGCGATGCCAATTGCATCGGCGTGCACGCCATCTGTCGTCTGATGAAGTCAATTTCTCACAGCAACTTTCGTGCAGTTGGCAAGTGCATTTCGTTTCGGTGCAACTGCCAACCAACATACAAATTCACAACTCAACTCAGCATTAGTTACGCTGAAGAAGCTCAACGCTGGCGCGCAGATTCGTCGCGTGTGGAACCGCAAAAATAAGTCATCGATGGGTGAAGCAGCTCACAGCAGGGTCTGTGCGGCAGGTCCAGCTTGCCGGCGTGGGATAACCCAGATGCACGATCGAACCGCCACTTCCAGGTTAATGGTCGGCGAGCTGCCCGAGCTGAAAGGCCACGCCCGCGACCTGCGAATAGACGCCTGCCGAGGCATCGCGCTGTGGTGGATTTTTCTCGACCACGTCCCCAACAATATCGGAGGCTGGCTGACGCTGCGGCACTACGGCTTCGCCGATGCCGCCGAGATATTCATGTTCGTCTCCGGCGTCACCTGCGCGCTGGCCTATGGCAAGGCACGGCGCAGCGAAGGCTGGAGCGCCGTGATCCGGCGGACGCTGCGACGAGGCTGGGACATCTACGTCGCGTTTCTGCTGGTCACGGTCGCCTGCGCCATCCTGGTTTACCTCTCGGGCGGCGGGCGGCTTGCGGACGATACCAACACGCGCGTTCTGCTGGAAAATCCGGGCGCGACTCTCGCGCGCGCGGCGATCCTGCAATATCGCCCGGTCAACACCGATGTGTTGCCGACCTTCGTGCTGCTTCATCTCCTGTTCGCGCCGTTGCTGTGGCTCCTGCTGAAGTTTCCGAATGCAACGCTTGCCGGGTCGCTCGCGTTTTATGTGCTGGCGCAACTGTCCGGCTGGGCTGTCCCGGGCTGGCCGGGCGGCCACTGGGCGTTCAATCCGCTGGCCTGGCAGCTGCTGGTCGTGCTTGGCGCGTGGTGGATGCTGGATCGGGAGCGGGTGCGGCCATGGCTGACGTCGCGCACGGTGTTGGGACTTGCGGTGGCGTATCTGCTGTTCAGCCTGGCCGTCGCGTTGAGCTGGCGCATTGAGCCGCTGGCAGCTCTGATCCCGCAATCGCTGGTCAATCTGTACCCTTTGGACAAGGCTAACCTCGATCCACTGCGATTGCTGCACTTCCTGGCGCTGGCCGTTCTGGTCGCGTGGATCGTGCCGCGCGACTGGCGGGGGCTGATGACGCCGGTGATGCGCGGCGCGATCTGCTGCGGCCAGAACTCGCTGCCGATCTACTGCGTCGGCGTCCTGCTGGCGTTCGCCGGCCACCTGGCGCTGTTCAGCATCTCGGACGGGCTTCCGATGCAGATGGTGGTGAGTTTCGTCGGCGTCGCGACGATGATCGCGACCGCCAGCCTGCTCGGCTTGATCAGCGACAAATCCAGGCAATAGGCGATACCGGACGGCGGTTCCGCGATTGTGATGTTGTACACGGCCGTGGTGCACCAGCCGGGGGCAAGAGTGAACCGTTTCACAAAACTTGCGCCAGAAATGAGATAGACGGCTCGGGCAGGAACAGCATCGAAATCGGTCCGGTCGGGAGCAACGGGTGGGACGCCAGTTGTCGGCATTGGAAAGGCAGGCTGCCGACGCGCTGCGCCGGGCAAGAAGGCTGCCCGTCGGTTCGGCGCGCAACGACTTGCGGCAACTCGCCATGGGGCTGCTCTGGCTGCATCGCCACGGCATGGACGCGCTGATGAAGCAGCGTCCGACGTCGCTGATGTCGACCGATGCCGAGCGCGCTGGTCGCTGAACCTGCTCAGGCGACGCGAAGCCGGCGTCATACGTTCTTCAAGAACCGCATGCTAAATGGAATCTGATGGTCATGGCCGGATGTACGCTGTGGCCGTTCGGGCCCCGGCTTTCATGCCGGGGTTTTTCGTTTTCGCCGGAGGCCGCGCGGCTCGTGAGGCTTGCCGCCGCGTGCCAAAGGAACATCCCGCCTGAAACCTGGACCGCCGGAGAGTAAATCCGCCTCGGGGCGCTCGGCTTTGGCGGCCCATTAAGCCGTTCGCGGCGCTTGATTTTCGTCGCGCAAGGGGCGACCTTGGCGCCCGCGCGGCGGGGCTGATCGGAGCCCTCATGGCGCCCGTGTCAGGAGGATATGTTGGCCGACCATCAGGTGCACGACTTAACGCCGGAAGAGGTGTCGAAGGGGATAGCGGAAGGCCGCTATCTGTTGGTCGATGTCCGCGAGCCCAATGAGGTTGCCGTAGAGGCCTATCCGGACGGCGTCGTCGTTCCCTTGCAGAGTTTTGATCCTGCCGCCATTCCGGACCCGCAGGGCCAGCAGGTGGTCTTCGCCTGCCGTTCGGGCAAGCGCTCGGTGACGGCCTCGCTGGCCGCCCAGGCGGCGGGCCTTCCCTACGACAAGCATCTGGCAGGCGGCATCATCGGCTGGAAGGCCGCGGGATTGCCAACCAGAACCGGCGGCTGATCTCGATCATGACCTCCATGAACAAGGTCTTCGCCGACCTTCCGGTCACCGTGTTCGAGGCGATGTCGCAGGCCGCGCGCGACAACAACGCCATCAATCTCGGCCAGGGTTTTCCCGACGATCCCGGTCCGGAGGACATCCGCCGCGCCGCGGCCGACGCGACGATCAACGGTTACAACCAGTACCCGTCGATGATGGGCATTCCGGAGCTGCGCACGGCGATCGCGGAGCATTACGGCCGCTGGCACAAGCTCGCGCTCGATCCAATGACCGAAGTGATGGTGACCTCGGGTGGCACCGAGGCGCTGACGTCGTCCATTCTCGCTGTGGTCGAGCCGGGCGACGAGGTGGTCTGCTTCCAGCCGGTCTATGACAGCTATTTGCCGATCATCCGCCAGGCTGGCGGCATCCCGCGGCTGTTGCGCCTTGAGCCGCCGGGGTGGCGGCTGACCGAGGAGATGCTGGCCAGCGTCTTCAACCACAAGACCAAGGCGGTGCTGTTCAACAATCCGCTCAACCCGGCCGCCGTCGTTTATCCCCGCGAGGACCTCGAATTGCTGGCGCGGTTCTGCCAGCAGTACGACACCATCGCGATCTGCGACGAGGTCTGGGAGCACGTGGTGTTCGACGGCCGCGAGCATATCCCGCTGATCACGATCCCGGGCATGCGCGACCGCACCATCAAGGTCGGCAGCGCCGGCAAGATCTTTTCGCTGACGGGATGGAAGATCGGTTTTGTCTGCGCCGCGCCGCATCTGCTGCGCGTGGCAGCGAAGGTGCATCAGTTCCTGACCTTCACGACAGCGCCGAACCTGCAGGCCGCCGTGGCCTACGGCCTCAACAAGCCCGATCAGTATTTTTACGACATGCGCAAGGATCTGGCTCGGAGCAGGGACCGCCTGACGAAGGGGCTGGAGAGCATCGGCTTTCCCGTGCTGAAATCGCAGGGCACGTATTTCCTCACCGTCGACCTTTCGCCGCTCGGGCTCAACGAAACCGATGTCGAGTTCTGCAAGCGCATCGTGAGCGACTACAAGGTTGCGGCGATCCCGGTGTCCGCATTCTACGAACAGGATGCGGTGACCTCGGTGGTGCGGTTCTGCTTCTCCAAGAAGGACGAGACGCTGGATACCGCGCTGGAGCGGTTGTCGGACGCCGTGCACGGCCGCCGCGCGAGGTAACGAGATGCGCGATCTGATCCGGCGTTCGTTTCGCCTGCTAGGTACGATGACGGTGGCACTGTCTCTGTCGCCCGCATGGGCGCAGGAGCGCACGGTCAATTTCTACAACTGGTCGAACTATATGGCCCCGGGGGTGCTGGAGGATTTCACCAAAGAGACCGGCATCAAGGTCGTCTACGACACGTTCGACGCCAACGAGACGCTGGAGACGCGGCTGCTGGCGGGCAAATCCGGCTACGACGTCGTGGTGCCGACAGGCTACTTCCTGCAGCGCCAGATCACCGCAAAAGTCTTTCTGAAACTCGACAAGTCGAAGCTGCCCAACCTCGCCAACGCCTGGCCCGTCGTGACCAGCCAGCTTGCGATCTACGACCCCGGCAATGTCTACGGCGCCAACTACATGTGGGGCACCACGGGCATCGGCTACAACGTCAAGACCGCGCAGAAAATCCTCGGGCCTGATGCGAAGATCGACAGCTGGGACATGGTGTTCAAGCCGGAGAACCTCGCCAGGTTCAAGGATTGCGGCATCCATATGCTGGACTCCGCCGACGACATCCTTCCCGCCGCGCTCAGCTATCTCGGGATCGATCCGAACTCGACCAGGCAGGCTGATCTGGAGAAGGCCGCCGAACTCGTCAGCAAGATCAGGCCCTATGTCCGCAAGTTTCACTCGTCGGAATATCTGGGGGCGCTGGCGTCGGGCGAGATCTGTTTCGTCGTCGGATGGTCGGGCGACATCATGCAGGCGCGCAGCCGCGCGGCGGAAGCCAAAAACGGCATCGAGATCGGCTACACGATCCCGAAGGAGGGCGCGCAGATGTTCTTCGACAATCTCGCGATTCCGGCCGATGCGAAGAATGTCGCTGAAGCCCATGAGCTGATCAACTATCTCTACCGCCCGGACGTCGCGGCGAAGAACTCCGATTTCCTGTCCTACGCCAACGGCAACCTGGCGAGCCAGAAGCTGATCGATCCGAAGATCCTCAACGACAAGAACATCTATCCGGACGAGGCGTTGCAGAAGAAGCTGTTCGTGATCAACGCCCGCGATCCGGCCACCCAGCGCATCATCAACCGGCTCTGGACCAGGGTGAAGACGGGGAAGTGACCACTTCCTGCCGTCATTCCGGGGCGATGCGAAGCATCGAACACGGAATCTCGAGATTCCCCGATGCGCAATTGCGCATCTGAGGTCTGGTGCTTACGCACCATCCCGGAATGACAGCTCGCTGGCTGAACGAGGCCGAGCAAAGGCCTATTGCTGGAACCCGGCTCAGAATTTATAGCTCCCATCGGGAGCATCACATGACCAACGTCCTCGCATTCTTCTCGACGCGCACGCTGCTGCAAATCGCCTTCATTCTGGCCTCGACGGTTGCAATGAAAGCCTGGAGTCTCGGTCTACTGTTCGGCGGATAGGCCGTTCGCGGCTTATCGCCATCTCCGGTGCAGCCACAGCCACTGGTCCGGATACTCCCGCACCCAGCCTTCGATCACCGACGTCACCGCCTGCATGGTGCCCTGGACGTCGATCTGGCCCTCGGCGTCGCGCACCGGCTTGACCTCTTCGGACAGTTCGGCACGGAAGCGGTGGTTGGGCAGGCGGATGATGCGCACGCCGTGCACGGGGCATTCGACCTGCCGCAGCAGCCGCGCCAGCGTCGGATTGGCCTTGGTCTTGCGGCCGAAGAACGTCACCTCGACGCCGTTGCCCATGTACTGATCGACCAGCATGGCGACGTGCTGGCCCTTCTGCAGCGCCTCCGCCAACTTGAGCGGCGCGTCGCGGCCGGCCGGCACCAGCGTGCCCATTTTGACAGCGCGGATCCGCTCGATGGCGCGATCGGCGGATTCGATGTTCGGCCGCCGGAACAGGATCGCGCAGTCGAGCCCATGGGCGACAGCGCCGAGCGCCGGGATCTCCCAATTGCCGAGATGGCTCGCGAAGATGATGGCGGGTTTGCCGTCGTCGCGCAGGTGATCGAAGATCTGCTTGGTCCGCGGCGTGAACTCGATGCGGCTCGGCTTTTCCGGATGCTCGAGATCGTAATCCCAGATGTGATCGAGATGGGCAAATTCAGCACCGATGCGGCCGAGATTGTCCCAGACGCCGGTCAGGATGGTTTCGATCTCCTCCGGCGATTTCTCGGGGAAGGCGGCCTTCAGGTTTTCGCGGCCGATGCGGTCCTCGCGCAGCCTTCGGCCGATGAAGCGGGTGACGCGGCCGAAGAAGTTGGCGGTCTTGTCCGGATCGAAATAGCGCGTCGTGCGCAACAGCGCGATCGTCAGCCCGCCTACGGCTGCTTCCGTCAAAGGCTTGGCGGCGTCGCGGAGGCGCGCCTTGGTGCGTAGGAGCAGGCGGTTCATTGCCAAGAGCGGCTGCTAAACCGGTTCGCGCGTCAGGATCAGCGAGGCATTCTGCCCGCCGAAGCCGAACGAGTTGGACATCACGGCGGTGACGCGGGCGTCGCGCGCCTTGTTTCCGACCACGTCGAACAGGATGGCGGGATCCGGAATCTCGTAATTGATCGTCGGCGGAATCCGCTGATGCTCCAGCGTCAGCAGCGAGAACACGGCCTCGACCGCGCCGGCCGCGGAAATCGTATGCCCGACCATCGATTTGTTCGACGACACCGGAATCTTCGGCAAGTGATCGCCGAACACGACCGCCGTCGTGTTGTACTCCATCTTGTCGTTCTCCGGCGTCGCGGTGCCGTGCGCGTTGATGTGGTCGATCTGTTCGGGTTCGAGCCCGGCATCGGCCAGCGTCTTGCGCATGCAGCCGATGATCGGCTTGCCGTCCGGGCTGGAGCGGGTGCGGTGGAACGAGTCGGTCAGCTCGCCGCAGCCGGCGACGACGCCGAGAATGGCGGCGCCACGCGCCATCGCGGACTCATAACTCTCCAGCACCATCGCGCCGGCGCCTTCCGCCATCACGAAGCCGTCGCGGTTCTTCGAGAACGGCTTTGAGGCAGCCTGCGGCGGTTCGTTCTGCGTCGACAGCGCCGACAGCAGCGAGAACCGCACCAGCGCTTCCGGATTGACCGAACCGTCGGTCCCCACGCACAGCGCGGCGTCGGCTTCACCACGGCGGATCGCCTCGACGCCGAGCTGGATCGCGGTGGCGCCGGAGGCGCACGCCGTCGACAGCGAAATCGGCGAACCCTTGGTGCCGAAGGTTTCGGCCAGATGGCTCGCCACCGAACCGAACATGAAGCGATGGTGATACTGCGCGAACCGGCCGCCACCGCTGACCCGCAGCATGTCCTCGTATTTGAAATCGGTCTTGCCGACGGCGCGCCCGAGTTCGAGCCGTTGCGGCCACTCGACTTCCACCGGCGCCACTGCAAGGAACAGCGGCCCGGGAAAATCGGCCTTGCCGCCGATGCCGGCCTGTTCGACAGCTTCCCCGGTGGCCATTTCGGCCAGCCGCTCGGTCAGGCCGGTCGACGAGGCGGGATCGACGGTGACGAAATCGACCGTGCCGGCCATGGTGGTCTTCAGGCCGTCGATCGGGAAACGCGTCACGGTGCGAATGCCGGATTCGCCTGCGGTCAGCCGCGTCCAGTTATCCTTCTTGCCGGCGCCGAGCGACGTCACGACACCCATGCCGGTGACGACGACGATTGGCCTGCCGAACTTGTCGCGTGGTGCTGACATGGTTCCCCCGTCGATGCTGCGCGGCCAACGAAGGTCGCGCTCTGATCCGTTGTCCGGCCGTGGTCCCGCGCCAACGGCGCGCCACGCGTTCCGGACGCTCTACTTGATGGCCTCGACCAGGGCCATGCCTTCGCCCTGCCAGTGACCGGCCCCCACCACCACAATCTGGTCCGGCGCACCCGGCTTTTCAACCTCGAGGCCGGTGGGATCGTTGGGCGGAAACAGCGCGCCGCGCGAGATCGACAGCGCGGCCAGCGCCAGGCCGAGCGGAAACTGGGTCTCGAGCGTGTGCCCGAACATGGTTCCGGTGGCGCGCACGGCGAACCCCGGATGCTCGCGCAAAAAGGCCTTCTCTTCCGATGTCACCGGCTCGGCGCCGGTCGCGCCCGTGATCAAATTGCCGCTGTCGCCGGCAATGCCGAGCTTCGGCCACATCGCTTCCAGCGACTTGGTCACCGCGCCCGGCTGCTTGCGCTGCGCGAGGTCGGCGACCACCCTGGTCAACCGGGCGTAGGGCTTCGCGCCGCGCGCTTCCGCGTGCTCGCGTGACTCCAGCACCAGGAAACAGCCGGCGGAGCCGAGCGCGAAACCGCTTCGATCTTCGCGCTGCCAGACCGGTGTGTAGCTCTCTTTCAGATTGAAGTCGCCGAACTCATAGAGCACCAGCAGGTCGGAGCGCTCGCCATTGTGGGCCGCGCCGACCAGCGCAATCTCGCTCTGTCCGGCCTCGATCCGCGCCAGCGCGATTCGCGCCGCGTCGATGCTGGCGGCTTCCTCGCCCATGAAGGTGCGCGACGTGCCGCACACGCCGTGGACGATCGCGATGTTGCCGGCGAGCAGATTGGAGAGCTGGGCGAGAAACAGCGTCGGCCGCAGATCGTTCATCAGCCGTTCGTTGAGAAAGCCCGGACTGGAATTGCCCTTGGCGTCGGCGCTCATGATCGACTCGTCGACCGCCAGATCGCGTTCGCCGCCGCCGGCAGCGACGATCATGTCCATCCGGCCGAGGATTTCCTTGTTGCCCTTGACGCCGGCCGAATCCAGCGCCAGCCCCGCCGCATAGGTTCCGATGCGCTGCCAGGCTTCCATCTGGCGCTGGTCGCCCTTTTTCGGAATCTGCGCGTCGAAGGAGACCGGGGCGAGCGGATGCACGATGTAGGGCGCGAAGCGCTTGTCATCGATGTTGATGGTTTTGGCGTTCAGCGCATCCCAATGCGCGTCCAGCCCTTCGCCGAGCGAGGAGACGATGCCGATGCCGGTGATCCAGACTTCCTTTGCGCCCGCGGATTTGGAGTCAGTCATGCGTCAACGCCTGCAGTGGGAAGCCGATCTTGTGGGCCATCGCATCCATGTGCACGCGCAGGGCCGGGTCGGGGAAGGGGGCAAGACCGAAAGTGAGCTCGGCGCTGCACTTCAATTCCTTGCCGATGCGCACCTTTGCCTTCGTGACGGCAAAACCGGAGCCTTCGTGCTCGAGCGTCGCCTCGATCGTCAGCAACTCGCCGGGGCTGACGAAGCCACGCATCTTGGCTTCCTTCACGATCGCCAGGAACGGCATGCGCTCGAACTTCAGCACGCCGAGCACAAGCCAGCCCGAGCTCTGCGCCATCGCTTCGGTCAGCAGCACGCCGGGCATGATCGGAAAGCCGGGGAAGTGCCCTTCGAAGATGGTGTGAACAGCAGGAACCTGTGCCTCGACCGTAATCCGCTTCTCGTCGATGTTGAGGTCGACGATGCGGTCGATGAGCTTGAAATAATCGAGATCCATGGTGATGGGTGGTTACGCGCCCGTTCCTGCGTTCTTGGCGGCGACCAGTTCGTCGATGCGATCGGCGAGATTTTGCAGCACGAAGTACTGCTCGGTCGTGGCCTTGCCGTCGTTGACCTCCTGGGTCCATTTTTCGAGCGGCATCTTGATGCCGAACGCCTTGTCGATGGCAAAGGCGATGTCGAGGAAGTCCAGGCTGTCGATCCCCAGATCGTCGATGGCATGGCTCTCCGGCTTGATCGTGTCGCGCGGAATGTCGCAGGTCTCAGCGATAATGTTGGCGATCTGATCGTATGTGGAGGACATCATTAAGCCTTTGATATATTGGAGGTAATCCGGAACGGCTTGAGGAGACGGGGCGTGGCCCCGGAAGGCCCTGGTCCCTCGGCCGGAGTCGAGTGCCCGTATATCGGAGCGAGGGCCTGAGTTCAATGGAGGGTGGCCGCTCCGTTGGTGATCGATTTAGCGGCAAAAATGGCGGTTTTGGTTCCGAAGTCCAGTACGCAGATCGGTTCGTACAGGTATAATTCTCTTCCACAATAAACCTAAGGGAGGAGACAAAGATGAGGTCAATTCTGCTCGGCGTCGCTTTTGCAGCCCTTACCACAGGCGCATTTGCTCAGGACAAACGCCCTGACTACGGCACGGCGATCAATGCGGCCGGCGCGAAAAAGATCGCGGCCGGCGTTCTTGCCGAATGCCAGAAGAACGCATGGAACGTGGCTGTCGCCGTGGTCGATAACCACGGATTCCTCGTGTACTTCGAACGCATGGACAATACGCAGACCGCCAGCATGGACATCGCCGTCGGCAAGGCGAGGGCGGCGGCGACCTATCGGCGCCCGACGCGCGTCTTCATGGACGTGATCAACAAGGGCGGCATGGCCACGGCGACGCTACCCGGCGTCTTTGCTTCGCCCGGCGGCGTGCCAATCATGGTCGACGGCAAGGTCACCGGCGGCGTTGGCGTGAGCGGCGTTACCGGCGACCAGGATGAACAGTGCGCCAAGGCCGGTCTCGGGACTACCTAGAGAATTGAAACCTGCGTTCAAACGTAATGGGCCGGCACGGCCTGTCGTGGTCGTGCCGGCCCGAAGCATTACTCGTTGGTGCGTGCGGTCTGCGAAAGATTCGAATTTGCGCCGAGGCATACAACATCGCTCAGGCCGAGTTGCAACGCGGGCGTCAGCTGGGTGAATGCAAGGAAGGCCAGTGCGAAACCGAAAAGCGACGCGCCCAGCATCGTGGCTGCCGTCCGCCCGTTTCTCCATGACGGTTTGCGGCCCGTCGGCGGCGCCGGCCGGCATTCGGGCTCGACCGGGTCGTTCGACCCGGTGAAGAAAGTCGAGTCCAGGTAGCAGCCGTCGCTGATCGCGACGACGCCGCGTTGTTCGAACCCTCTTCCGGGCCGGTCTCGCCGTTCGTCCGGCGCAACGAGCCGAGCGGACGACGACGTCCCGGTTCGCGGAAAGCGCGCGAACGGTCGCACGGGTGTTGCGATCTTTGGCGGTGCGGAGCCCGCCAGTTCGAGCAGGGCGTAAACGCCCCCGTCGTCCACCCTGTCAGACATGCGAACGCGCACCCTTTAATGATGCTTGTGTAGTGCGGAGCCACTGGTGGCATTCGAGGCTTCGGGCTTTTCCTCGACGTTGTAGACGATCTCGACAGGTCCGGCCTTCTCGAACACCAGCGTGCCCTTCACCTTCTGGCCGACCTGCAGCGGCTCCTTGAGGCCGAGCAGTACGAGACGATACGCGCCCGGCTTGAGTTCGATCGTCTTGCCGGGCTTGATTTCCAGACCGTTGGCGAGTGGGCGCGTCTTCATCATGCCGTCCACATTGGCCATCTCATGCACCTCGATCTGGCTTGCCGCGGGCGATGCGCCGCCGATCAGGCGATCCGCAACCTTGCCCTTGTTGGTGATGGTGAGATAGCCACCCGCGATGTTGGCGTCTTTCGGGGTGGGGCGCGACCACGGGTGACCGATGTCGAGCGCTCCCACCTTGAAGTCGTGCGCCTGCGCAGACGACGTGGCCACGGCTGCGGAAATACAAAGGGAAAAAGCAAAAGTGATTCTGAAGACGCTTGTCATGATGTCCACTCCGATACGCGCTGGACGTAAGCCCGTGTAGAGAAGCATTCAGACGCGATTACGGCCGGCACTCGCCGCGATTGAGGCTGCGTTCGGCCGTGATTGCGGCCAGTGCATCGTGACGCAAAAAGATCGGAGGCGAGACGCAACTCTTCCGCAATTCACCTCAGTTCGTCGCCGGCAGGCCGCGCTGCGCGCAAGATCAAGCCGCGCTTCGTGCATGATCCAGTCAAGCCCGCGCCCAACTCCGATGGCTTATCCTCGGACGTGAATGAAGGGGGCGTTAAAGTGTTTTTTGCGTATCGCATGAGGTCCGCCGGTCTGTTTTCATCGATGATGCTTTTTCTTGCCGCACCAGCCGAAGCGCATCATCCCGGCGGCGGCGGCAACACCGGCAGCGGCGGGCCGATCAACACCATCTCGGCCGACACGCTTTCCGAAGGACTGATTGCCGCATCGATACGTTACGAGTTCATCAGGCTCGGTCAGCTCTCGGATGCCGACCTGCTTGCCGCCGCAGCCAAGGGCACGCACGCACATTCGCTGCGCTCGATCGACGCTATCTCGATTTCCGCCGCCTACGGCATCACCAACGACTTCACGGTCGCCGTTCGCGCAGGCGGGGTCCGGCGCTCGGGCATCAGCGAGCCCGCCGAGGACATGCTGAGCGGCGGACACATGGGCATGATGAATGCCGGCGACATGAACAGCCTGATGAGCCCCGACGGCATCAACCGGCGCGGCAATTCGGCGGGCTTCGGCGACGTGACAATGCTCGGGCAATATCGCTTCCACAACAACGCGCAGACGGGAACGTCGGCCGCCGTATTGTTCGGCTTCAAGGCGCCCACCGGCAGCACCAACCAGCGCGACGCCGCTGGCCAACTGTTCCAGGCCGAATTCCAGCCGGGCTCGGGCTCATGGGACGGCCTGTTCGGCGCCGCTCTTTCCAAGCGCGCTGGCCGGTGGGGGTTCGACGTGAGCGGCCTCTATTATCTGATCACGAAGGGCACGCAGGACACCAACCTCGGCGATCGCTTCCTGTTCGGCACCGCGGTGTCATATCGCCTGGTCGGCGCCACCGGCTCGGCGAAGGAAATCGAACTTCACGAATATTGTATGCAGCCGAAAAACCAGACACAGGAACATTGTCTCTATCACGCCAATCACGACCACAGCGACATGAAGAAGACGCCGTACACGCTCGACCTCGTGCTCGAGCTCAACGGCGAGTGGCACGACAAGCAGCGCATCGCCGGCATTGCGGACCCCAACTCCGGCGGGACCACGGTCTATCTCTCGCCCGGCGTTCGCGTCGGTGTCGACCGCTTCTCGGGTTTCGTGTCCTTTGGCGTCCCGGTGATAAACCAGCACAACGGCGTGCAGTCGAAGCCCGACTATCGCGTACTCACCGGTATAGGCGCGCGGCTCAATTGAGGAGCGCATGAGGGTCGTATTGACCTGTGTCAAACGGCACCGCGCCCGGGACTGCTAGGAGGATTCATCCGAAAGCTGCGGGCGAGGGCATGACATGATCTCCAGATGCCTGAAATGGTTGACGATTGCCGGCCTGGTTGCCGGGTTTGCCGGTGCGGCGAAGGCCCAACCCTCAGATATAGGGAGATCGGAATTTCTGTCTTCGTGCGCGAGCTGTCATGGCGCGGACGGAAAGGGCAAGGGGCCTGTCAGCGAACAGCTCAAGGTACCGCCATCCGATTTGACGATACTGGCAAAGAACAACAACGGGGTCTTTCCCACGAACGCTGTCTACGAAACCATCTATGGATCAAAAGCAGTTCCCGCTCACGGCACGCGCGAGATGCCGATCTGGGGGGAGCGATTCAACCCCATCATCAACCTGCCTCACGCGGTCGATCCGTTCTATTGGAGGCTGGCAGGGCCGGAGAACAGTCCGGAGGTCGTCGTACGAACACGCATCCTTGCTGTCATCGATTATCTGAATCGCATTCAGCAAAAATAGAAGAACGTGCGGGCCGGCATACCGCGGCTTACCACCGGCCCTGTTGCATCGGATAGCCCTGCTGCATCGGGTAACCTTGTTGCATCGGATAGCCCTGCTGTTGTGGATAGCCGCGTTCCGCCGGATAGTAAGTCTGGCCGCGGCGCTGGCGCATATTGCCGGGCTGGAGATTCCCACCGGGCTGAAAAAAGAAGCCGAAACCATCGTCGCCCCAGCTGCCGCCATCCGCCATATCGACAGGCGGCGTCGGCTTGCGGGTAATGAAACCGCCCTGGGGCTGGTCGCTCAACACCGTGACGAACTCGGTGCGATAGTTGGTCTCGCGACTCAGCGGCTCGTCCGAGATCACGATCGAGGACCGCGGCAAGGCGGTCGGCGCGACGCGGTCGAGCACGTCCTGCGGGATGGTGATGCGGTCAAGCGCGCCCTTTGCGTCATCGCCGCTGTCGATCGTGACCGCGCTCCAGCGCAGCCCGGTGTCGTTGCGCGCCATCGCCGTGAACACGTGCGTGCCGATCCTCCTGCCGGGGTCGCGGATCGTGACCGGAACCTCGATGGACGTATCGAACACCTCGCCGCCGCCGTCCGGCGCCGGCTTGTGTGTATTGCGCCGCACGTAGAGCTTCTGCGTCGCGCGGCTGATGTAAATCGAGACCGGCTCAAGCGCCAATTTTGCCTCGCGCGCCGCCTTGGCCAGGTCGGTCTTGTTCTTCTCGGCTGCCTTGGCGGTATCCTTTGCAGCCGCCGCTGCGTCGAGCTTCGACTTCGCGTCGGCCCTGGCGGTGTCGAGATCAGTCGCAGCCTGGGCGGCCGCTGGCGCGGCTTTCTGCTTCCGCTCTTCGGCCTGCGTCCTGGCCGCGTCGGTCTTTGCGGCGGCGAGCGCCTTTTCGGCGGACGCAAGCTCGGCATCGGCTTTCTTCTTGAGCCCTTCCACCTTGCGCAGCGACGCCGCCAGCGATGCGGACTCGCGCGCGGTGGTCGCAGCAGCCTTCTTTGCCTCGTCGGCCGTCCTGGCGGCGTCCGCGGCGTCGCGGGCCAGCGCCTCGGGACGCGACGGAGCGGCCGCGACGGCTTCCGCTTTCGGCGTGATCAGGGCCGGGTGGGAAATCTCGACCGGGGCGGTGTCATTCGGCGAGATGATCACACGCATGCCGATCCGCGTCCTGTCGAACACCTTCTCCGCAAAGCCAAAAGGCATCCGAATGCAGCCGTGCGAGGCCGCATAGCCGGGCAACGGCCCGCCGTGCATCGCGATACCGTTCCAGGTGATGCGCTGCATGTTCGGCATCTCGGCATCGTCGTAAAGCGACGAGCGGTGGTCCTTGTTCTTCTCGAGGATGGCGAAGACGCCAGCCGGCGTCTCGCGTCCGGTGGTGCCGGTCGAAACCGGCGCGCGCGCAATCCAGCCGTCGGCGTCGTAGAAGGTAATGTGCTGGGTCTTGATCGAGACGACCGCCATGATCGGCTCGCCTGCCTCGCGCGGCGCTATCGCCTCGACAGGTGACACAGGGCGCGCCTGTCGCGCCGTCGCGGCGGCGGTTAATCCCGCAAGCAGCGCCGTTGCCATGAGCGTCAGCATGGCCGGGGGCCGCCAACGCAGCATCGTAACGGTGGACTGCGTCGTCGCAAATCGACTTGTCATGTCATGCCCCGGTTGAAATGCCTGTTTGCGCTTGTCAAAACGCTGATTGCGCGGTTTGAATCTACCAACCTGCGTCGGCACCATTCACGCCGCCAATCGTCGCAGGGGAACCATCGATGCGACGGGCGGGAAATCTCCCAGATACGACAGCCCGAGCAGGAGGTAGGTCGCCACGACGCAAACACGGTGAGGAAGCACTTCCATTCGCCATTAAACGGATGGGCGCCGAGCGGTAGGACGATCTGTTTTCGTTGCGAGAATCCAGCTTTGCTACCCCTGCGGCATCACCGAAATCCGGGCGCAGTCGCGGCGGCCCATCAGGACGCAATCCTGGGTCTTGCGAAGATCGGCGATGCTCACCGCGAGCCAGATGCCGATCGCGGTCAGCGCCACGGTGAACGCCAGCGCCGCGACGTTGGCGAGCATGCGGTGACGGAAGTCGTCGGGTTCGTCGCGCGGCCGCTCGTAACGCGACAGGTCAGCCGCCATGTGCTGGCCGATTGCCGGGCCGGGGTCTTCCCGCCCGCCCGGCGGCTGGGCCGAGGTGCGCGGCCGGAACTTGAGCACCACGTGCTCGGAATCCGTTACAATGGGCCGCTGGGTTTTCAAGGCTGTCGTCCGACGCAAATCCTGCAGCCTACTTAGCACGCTGGCCGCGCTTCCAACATCAAAACCTGCTGCGCGCGAAGCAACGATCGCCCCTGCAGCAACTCATGGAACCGGCGGCTGTCGTCGCCGCCGCACCGGTCATTCATCCGGGAAAGCGGCCGGCCGTTCCGGCGCCGCCTCGTCCTTGCCGCCAAGTTTCCTGTGCAGCCAGTGTTCGAGCCTGTTGCCGACCGTCAGGACCGCGAAGGTCATGACCAGAGCGACAAGGACCAGCCGCCATTGTCCGAGGCCGCAGACGATGCCGATGCAGGCCGCGAGCCAGGTGCAGGCGGCGCTGGTGAGCCCGCGAACCCGGAAATGCTGTGCGGCGTGCACGATGACGCCGGCGCCGAGAAAGCCGATCCCGGTCAGGATCCCCTGAATCACCCGGCTGCCCGCGTCGGAAACGATCCTGTCCTGGTCCGAATGGACCATCACCAGCAGCATCGCCGTCGCGAGGCTGACCAGCGACAGCGTCTTCAGCCCGATCGGCTTTCCGTGCAGATCGCGGTTGAGGCCGATCAAGCCGCCCGCCAGCGTGGCCACGCCAAGACGCAATATGATCTCGGTCCAGTCGTGCAACGCGATAGCCTCCGGGCACTGTTCAGCCCTGTTTCGGCAACCGTCCCATCATGTAGAATTCGTCGTTCGGGCGCATCGCCGTGACGTTGGCCATCCGGTTCGACAGCGCAAAGAAGGCCGCGATCGCCGCGATGTCCCAGATGTCGTCGTCGCTGAAGCCGTGGCTCGCAATCTCGGCAAAGTCGGCCTCGGAAACCTTGTTCGCCTCCTGGCTCACCTTCATGGCGAAGTCGAGCATGGCGCGCTGGCGCGGCGTGATGTCGGCCTTGCGGTAATTGACCGCGATCTGGTCGGCAATTTGCGGATTTTTCGCCCGGATGCGCAGGATCGCGCCGTGTGCGATCACGCAATAATGGCACTGGTTGGCGCTCGAGGTTGCCACCACGATCATCTCGCGCTCGGCCTTGGTCAGGCCGCCGTCCTTTTCCATCAACGCGTCGTGATAGGCAAAGAAGGCGCGAAACTCGTCGGGACGGTACGCCAGCGACAGGAAGACGTTTGGAACGAAGCCGGACTTTTCCTGCACCGCCAGGATCCGGGTGCGGATGTCCTCCGGCATTTTGTCGATCGGGGGAGCTGGAAATCGCGGGGCGGGCTTGGCTGCAGGCTTGGTCATGAAGGGGTTCCGGCTAAAGGCCGCGCGAGGCGGCGTCGTCGGAACCATATCTGGTTTTTCGGGAGGAGTGGATACCGGCAGGCGCGGGCAGATCGCGGGCGGCCGGGGGCGGCTCAGCGCAGCGGCTTCTTCAGGAGCGAGAAGCGATCGGGATCGTGCCCCATCGAAGGCTGCAGCATCGGCGCTTCCACCTGTGTCATGATGCGCGAGGCGGGCCGTTCGCCGCCGCCGGCGGCGGGATCGTTGGGCACGTCGCGATGCGAGGTTGCGCCGCGCCAGCGGTCCAGCACGGCCGAGACGAAATGCATGTCATGGCCGGCGGTAACCGACGGCACGGACGCGATGGTGGCTTCGCTGCGCGGCAACTGGTGGACCGGAACCTCCTTGAAGCGCAGGCGCGTCGGCAGCGCCACGCCTTCGCCGAACGCCAGCACTTCGCGGGTGCCGAGCGATGGCACGAACGACAGCAGGTTGGCGGCGGCATCCGATACCGCCGAACGCAGCAGCGCCTGGTCGCGCTCGTTGGCTAGCCGCATCGCAAACAGCGTGTTGCACTGGGAGATGATGGTGGCGTCGAGTTCGGCCGGACGCTGGGTCACGAGACCGAGGAAGACGCCGTATTTGCGGCCTTCCTTGGCGATGCGCGAGACCGCCTTTCGGGTCGGGCCGAAACCGATGTTGCGGTCGGCGGAGGCGTAGCGGTGCGCCTCTTCGCAGACGAACAGGAGCGGCGACACGCCGTCGCTCCACAGGCCGAAGTCGAACGCCATGCGGCATACCACCGACACCACGGAATCGACGACTTCGGCGGGGAAGCCGGCGAGTTGCATGATGGTCATCGGCCGGCCGTTGGCGGGCAGGCGGAACAGATGGCTGACCACTTCGGCCATGGTGTCGCCGCCGACATTGGCGTTGTCGAACATGAACGCGTAGCGCGGATCGTTGCGCACGGTCTCCACGCGCGAAATCAGCTTGTGATAGATGATGCGCGAAGAGCGGTTCTCCAGCTTGCCCATCCGTTCGTCGATCAGCGAGATCAGGTCGACCAGCCGGTAGGGCACCGGCGTATCCACGGTGTAGCCGCCGGCCCTGGGGTCCATGCGCTTGAGCCCGAGCCGGTCGGAGTTCTGGTACTGGGTATAGATGCCCTTCGCCTGCGGTATGATTTCGGCGAGGATGTCGAGTTCCTCGGGCACGCCGGGACGGCCGCCGAACAGCACGTCGACGATCTCTTCGAAATTGAACAGCCAGAACGGCAGTTTCAGGTTGCGCGGGTTGAGCACCAGCGCGCGGTCGCCGAAGCAGCGGCCGTACTCGTTATGGACGTCGAGCAGGAAGACCCGCAGGTTGGGCCGCGCCCTGAGAATCTCGTTCAGCAGCAGCGAAACGCTGGTCGATTTGCCGACGCCGGTGGAGCCGAGCACCGCAAAATGCTTGGAGAGCATTTCCTCGACGTCGACATAGGCGATCACGGACTTGTCCTGCTGCAGCGTGCCGACATTGATCTGGTCGGAGCCGCTCGGCGCGTAGACCGTGCGAAGGTCCTGATTGGTGATGAGGTCGACGGCATCGCCGATCGTCGGATAGTTGGTGACGCCGCGCTGAAATTTGGGCCGCTCGCCGCCGGAAATCTCGCCAAGCAGGTCGACCGAGGCGGTCGCGATATAGCTGTCGGAATTCGGCAAATCCTCGCAGGATACTTCGGTGATCATGGCGACGATGGTGGAGCCCACGCAGCGGATGCTGATGAAGCGGCCGACCGTGGCGCGCACTTCCGAGATGGGCGTCTGGCCTGTCGCAAGCAGTCCGACCCGGGCGAGGGAGCCGCGCACCGAAATCACACGTCCGAAGGATGTCACAGTGTTGAACCTGAATATCTTGAGATGAGCTTGGTTCAGTATGGGCAGTTCGAACTAGCGAAACGGTTAAGCTGCCGGGATTGCGCATCGGCTAAATCCGCTCCATCGCGGTCACGATTCATTTTGCAACAGCAATTCGTGCGCTGCTTGAGATACGAGTTACGCAGGAAAATCGGGCCTTTCTTGCATCGCCGGTTTTGCCTTACCGCCGTTGCGTATTAATCCCCTGTTTACCATCGCGCAGGAGAGTTCCGTCGAAGGGACGTCGGCTAACCCGCTATCGCCGATGAGGATTGGAACCGGCGCGCGCACCGCGGTAACCGATCGCTAACCGCAAGTTGTAACGCGTCATCCACTTGTCCGGCGCACGATATGACCGGGACGCGACCTGGCGCATTTGAATTTGCGGCTTTGCGTTCAATTGCAGTCTTGATTTTGGTCCGGCGCATCCACGCCGCCGACCGCTCGACATTTTGCGGGACATGCACGGGGAGGCACCTCGAGTGAGCATCGACAGCAGCGATCAATCGCCGAGCGGCTCTGCCGATCCTTTCGACAGGGCGGGCAGGATCAAGCTCGTTGCACTGTGCTGCGCCTATCTCGTGGCGTCGGTCGCGGCCGATGTTGCGACGCTGGCGTGGAGCGTGCGTGAACGCCTCCTGCTGGCGCTGGTCGTCAGTCTTGCCATGGTCGCCGGCTGGCTGTTGAGACGCCATCAGCTGACCAAACAGCGAATGGCTTCGGAGCGGCGCCAGCTCTCGATTGCCGTCAACAATATCCCCCAGGGACTCGTTCTCTATGATGGATCCGCGCGGATCATCACCTGCAACAAGCCTTATCTGGAGATGTTCGGCCTGTCGCCGGATGTGGCCAGGCCGGGCTGCACCATGCAACGGCTGATCGCGCACCGGAAAGAGACCGGATCGTTCGAGGGCGACGTCGATGAGTTCTGCAACGCCATCATACAAAAGGTGTCGCTGGGAAAGACCACGCGGCAGCTCACGCAGACGCCGGGCGGCCGCGCGATCGAAATCATCAATCGGCCGCTGAAGGAAGGCGGCTGGGTGGCCTCCATCGAAGACATCACCGAACGCACCCGCGCCGACGAGAAGATCGCGCACCTGGCGCATTACGACGCGCTGACGGACCTTCCCAACAGGACGCTGTTCCGCGCGCGGCTCGAGCAGGCGCTGGAGGCGATGCGGCCGGGTGAGCAACTGGCCGTTCTCTATATCGACATCGACGAGTTCAAGGGCGTCAACGACGCGCTTGGCCATCCGATCGGCGATGAGCTCCTCAAGGGCGTCGCCGGACGCCTGCGCGGGTGCCTCAAGGACACCGACGTGGCGGCGCGGCTCGGCGGCGACGAATTCGCGGTGATTCAAAGTGCCATCACGCATCTGTCTGAAACCACGCGGCTGGTCGATGAAATCCATTCGGCGATCCGGGAGCCGTTCGAATGCATGGGGCACCTGATCACCACCGATGCCAGTATCGGCATTGCGCTTTCGCCTGCCGACGGGCTGGATCTCGACGAGTTGTTGCGGAATGCGGACCTCGCGCTGTACGGCGCCAAGGGTGACGGCCGGCGGACTTACCGCTTCTTCGAAGCGGGCATGGATCAACGCGCCAGGGCGCGGCGAAACCTGGAGCTCGATCTGCGTCAGGCGATCGTCGATGGCGATCTCGAAGTCCATTTTCAGCCGATCGTCGACATCGAGAGCGGACAGATCAACACCTGCGAGGCGCTGCTGCGATGGCAGCACCCCGAGCGAGGCATGATCCCGTCCACCGAATTCATTCCGATCGCCGAGGAGACCGGCCTGATCAACCAGCTCGGCCAGTGGGTGCTGAGCACCGCCTGCGCCGAGGCCGTCAACTGGCCGGATCACGTCCGCGTCGCAGTCAATGTTTCGCCGGTCCAGTTCGGGAGCAAGACGCTGTCGCTGAACGTCGCCGCGACGCTCGCATCCTCCGGCCTTGCTGCAAGCCGGCTGGAGCTCGAAATCACCGAGGCGGTGCTCATTCGTGATGATGATGCTGCGCTCGAGGTGCTGCATCAACTGCGCAAGGTCGGCGTCCGGGTTGCGCTGGACGATTTCGGCACCGGCTATTCCTCGCTGAGCTATCTGCAGCGCTTCCCGTTCGACAAGATCAAGATCGATCGTTCCTTCATCAAGGATCTGGCCGGCCCCGGCGCCTCCTCGTCGATCGTCCAGGCGGTGGTGAACATCGCCGCTGCCAGCGACATGATGACGACGGCGGAAGGCGTCGAAACCGAGCAGCAGCGGAACCTGCTTTTCATCCTCGGCTGCAACGAGATGCAGGGCCATTTGTTCAGTCCGGCGGTGTCGGCCGCCGACGTCAGGCGGTTGTTGTTTTCGCATCGCGGCAAGGCGATGTCGGCGGCTTGAAACGCCGGGCACGGCTTGCTATCGACGGTAAGGCAAAAACAAGAAACGGGGCAGGGTGGAACGCGATGAACCGCGCCAGCGCATCTTGAGCGACCACGCGCGGCACTCCGCGCTCGCACCATTTCGGGTCCGGAATTATCGCTTTCAGTGGCCCGCCGACCTGCTCACCTCGTGGGCGTTCGAGATGGAGACGCTCATTCTCGGCTGGTACGTGCTGGTCGAGACCGGGTCGGTGCTGCTGCTCACCTTGTTCGCCTCGCTTGGCTATATCGGGACGCTGGTGGCACCGATGTTCGGCGTCGTCGGCGACCGCATCGGCCACCGCGACGTACTGGCGATGATGCGCGCGACCTACGCCGTTCTCGCCGCCGTGCTGATGACGCTGGCGCTGACGGGCCATCTCGCGCCGATCTACGTCTTCATCATTGCGGCCCTGATGGGCATCGTCCGGCCGTCGGACCTTGGCGTGCGCGGCGCGCTGGTGGCGACCATCATGCCGCGCGACCAGTTGATCGGGGCGATCAGCATTTCGCGGACCACGATGGATACCGCGCGCATCGCAGGCGCCCTGAGCGGCGCCGGACTGTTCGCCGCGCTCGGCATGGGGCCGGCCTATGTAGCGATCGTCTGCCTCTATGTCGCCGCCACCATACTGACGCTGGGCGTGGTGGCGCCGGCGAGGCCGGGTTCTGCAGACAAGGCCGTCGATGCCGCGCTGCAAGCCTCGCCGCTGCGCGACCTGAAGGAGGGCGTGGCCTATGTCTGGACCACGCCGCGCATGCAGGCCGCGCTCTGGGTGGCGTTCCTCGCGAACCTGACGGCGTATCCGCTCTCCAACGGCTTGCTGCCCTATATCGCCAAGGCGGTCTACGGCACCAACCAGACCGGGCTCGGATATCTGTCGGCAAGTTTTGCGATCGGCTCGCTGGCGGGTTCGATCGCGCTGAGCCTGATCCGCGATCTCAGGGTGGCGCGGCTGATGATCGGCGCCACCGTCGTCTGGTACGTGACGCTGCTGGTGTTCGTGCAGATGCAGACCGTGCCCACCGCGATCGTCTGCCTGATGGTGGCGGGCTTCTCGCAAAGCCTCGCCATGATCTCGATCGCGGTCATCCTGATGCGCACCGCGAGCGAAAGTTTCCGCGGACGGGTGATGGGCGTCCGCATGATGGTGATCTACGGCCTCCCGCTCGGCCTCCTCGCCGCCGGCAGCCTGATCGACGAGATCGGCTTCGCCGCCACCGGCACGCTCTACGCCGCGGCCGGCCTCGCGCTGATGCTGGCGATCGTGCTGCACTGGCGCGCCGACCTCTGGCACGTCCACGCGCCGGCGAATGCACGGTGAACTGGCCGCGCAGCATCGGCGCGATCGTCTCACGGCATGCTGATATTGGCGAGGTGCCGACCGGGCTTGCGATTATTTGTTGACCGAACCTGATTATTTGTACAAACGTACAAATCAAGAGAGCGGAAAGCAAATCCGATGACGCGAAATCCCAACATGCGGGAAGCGATCCTGAGCGCTGCCGAGTTGCTGTTCTCGACCCGTGGCTTCAACGCCGTTTCGATCCGCGACATCGCGCTGGAAGCAGGCGCCAATCCCGGCAGCGTCACCTATCACTTCAAGACCAAGGACGGCCTGCTGCTCGAAATCTACAAGCGGCACTGCGGCCCGATGAACAAGCGGCGCATCGAACTGCTCGTGGCAGCAAGGCGCGTGCGCGATGTGCAGGACCGGCTGGAGGCGATCGTGCGTGCCTATGTGCAGCCGGCGTTTTCGTCCAGCAGCGATCTTGCCGGCGGAGGGGCGCGGTTCACGCGGCTGCGCGCGGTGATGTCGGCGGAAGGCAACGCCGTGGTGGGCCGCATCATCGCCGAAATCTTCGACGACACGACGACCGCCTTCATCGACGCGATCGGGGAAAGCCTGCCGCATCTGCCGCGCACCGCGATCGTGTGGCGCTCCCAGTTCCTGCTCGGCGCCCTCTACTACACGCTGGTCAACCCGGAGCGGGTCACGCGGCTGGCGCGCGGCGAAGCCGATGGCGGCGACATGGCGGAAGCGATCGAGCAGATCGTCGCGTCTACCGTCGCTTCGCTGCGTGCCTCCGATATCAACGATCTCGCCAGCGTGGCGGAAGCTGACGCAGGCCGGACCAAGTCCGGCGCCCGAAACCGGGGTGCGGCCGGCAGCACGCAATAGGCTGGAGAGGAAATTCCGATCATGAGCAGCGCTGGCAAGACGGGCCTGGTGGTCACGGCACATCCCGGCGATTTCGTCTGGCGCGCAGGAGGTGCGATCGCGCTGCACGCCAGGAAGGGCTATCGCATCAAGATCGCGTGCCTGTCGTTCGGCGAGCGCGGCGAGAGCCAGTTCGCCTGGAAGGAATCCGGCGCGACGATGGAGAAGGTCAAGGCCGGCCGGCGCGACGAGGCGCAGCGCGCCGCCGAGATGCTGGGGGCGGAGATCGAATTCTTCGACGCCGGCGATTATCCGCTGCGGCTGACGGAAGCGCATTTCGACCGCATGGTCGATATCTACCGCGAACTCAATCCGGCCTTCGTGCTTACCCACGCACTCGAAGATCCGTATAATTTCGATCACCCGAACGCGGCGCATTTCGCCCAGGAGACCCGCGTGGTCGCGCAGGCGATGGGCCACAAGCCCGGCGCCAAATACACCTACTCGGCGCCGCCGGTGTTCCTGTTCGAGCCGCACCAGCCGGAGATGTGCAATTTCAAGCCGCAGGTGATCCTCAACATCGACGAGGTCTGGGAGATCAAGCGCAAGACGTTCGAGATCCTCGCTGCCCAGAAGCATCTGTGGGCCTATTATGAGCGCGTCGCGCTGCAGCGGGGCGTGCAGGGCGGCCGCAACACCGGCAAGCCCATGACTTACGGCGAGGCCTATCAGCGGCTGTTCCCGATGGCGTTGGAGGAACTGGCATGAAGACGGCCGTCGCTGGATTTTTCGACACGCCGGAGGAGGGTTGAGGTGGCTATGCGCCTCAAGACGCTGCTCGGCGACCACCCAAGTACGGCCGCGCTGAAGAATGGCCTGGTCAAATCCGACCTCGTCGAGTTCGAATTCGCGCACTATTCGCCGACCAACAAGGGCTTCAAGCCAATGGTGCGCGAGGCCGCGTTCGACGTCTCGGAGATGGCCATCGTCACCTACCTGATGGCAAAGTCCTTCGGCAAGCCGATGGTGCTGCTGCCGGATGTCGTACTGGCGCGGTTTCAGCATGGTCACGCGCTCTACAATGCGAAGGCGGGGAGGCTTGCGGCGCGCGATCTCAATGGCAAGCGCGTCGGCATCCGCTCCGTCACCACCACGACCGGCGCCTGGCTGCGCGGCATCCTGGCCAACGACCATGGCGTCGATCTCGACTCGATCGACTGGGTCACGTTCGAGGACGCGCATGTCGCCGAATTCGTTGATACGACCAGGCGCGCGCCCGCGGGCAAGCAGATCATCCAGATGCTGATTGACGGCGAACTCGATGCGGTGCTCGGCGAGAAATCCGATCATCCCGATCTCAAGCCGCTTTTCGCCGATGTCATCGCCGAGGAAGAGGCATGGTTCGGCAAGCACAAGGTGGTTCCGATCAATCATATGGTGGTGGCGAGCCGAGCTCTGTCGGAACAGCACCCGGACATCGTGCGCGAAGTTCATCGGCTGCTGGCGGCATCGGCCGCGGCTGCGGTCCGGTTCGACCGGGATGCGATGCGGCGATCGCTGGAGTTGATCATCAGGTACAGCGCGCAACAGAAGCTCATCCCGCGCGCGTTCACGGTGGACGAGTTGTTCGACGACGTGACGCGGGCGCTGTGGTAGCGATCACACTGTTGTCGTCGCCCGCGAAGGCGGGCGATCCAGCATTCCAGAGACGTTCGTGTCCAACCGAGAAGCCGCGGCGTACTGGATCCCCCGCTTTCGCGGGGGATGACGAACCGAGAATTCTAGTCGTCAGGAGCGACACAATGACCCCCGAGCCGATCTTCGATCTCGCCCATCTCGGCCACCTGGAATTGCTGACGCCGAAGCCGGACGAGAGTTTGAAATTCTTCGTCGACATCATGGGCATGACGGTCAGCGGCCGGAAAGGCGAGTCGGTCTATCTGCGCGGCTGGGATGATTACGAGCGCTATTCGCTCAAGCTGACGGCCTCGAACACCTCGGGCATGGAGCACATGGCGCTGCGCGCGCGCAGCCCGCAGGCGCTGGAGCGCCGCGTCGCCGCGCTGAAGGGGTCCGGCTTCGACATCGGCTGGACCGGCGGCGACATGGGGCAGGGGCCGGCGTTTCGCTGCCGCGACCCGGACGGCCACATTGTCGAGCTCTACTACGAGACCGAGTGGTACCAGGCGCCGCCCGAATTGAAGCCGGCGCTGAAGAATCAGGCGCAGCGGTTTCCCGCGCGCGGCGTCAATGTCCGCAGGCTCGATCACCTCAATTGTCTTGCTGTCGACATCAAGGCGAACCGCCTGTTCTTCGAGAACTATCTCGGCCTGCGCACCACCGAGCAGATCATACTCAACGACGGCACCGAAGCCGCGATGTGGATGACGATGTCGAACAAGAGCTACGACTTCGCCTACACCCGCGACCACTACGGCAAGGCCGGCCGCTTCCACCACGTCACCTACGCGCTCGACAGCCGCGAGGAGATCTTGCGGGCCGCCGATATCTTCCTCGAAAACGGCGTCCACATCGAGACCGGCCCGCACAAGCACGCGATCCAGCAGACGTTCTTCCTTTACGTCTACGAGCCCGGCGGCAACCGCGTCGAAGTCGCCAACGCCGGCGCCCGCCTCATCCTCGCGCCCGACTGGAAGCCGATCGTGTGGACCGAGGAAGAGCGCAAGAAGGGCCAGGCGTGGGGGCTGAAGACGATCGAGTCGTTTCACACGCACGGCACGCCGCTGGTGTGAGGGGCGTCGATTGGGCTCATGCACATCTGCGTAGGGCGGGTTCTCTTTAACCCGCCATTCTCGCGTGGAGCGGCGGGTTAAAGAGAACCCGCCCTACGCCTATTGCCCGTGTCCGATCCGTTGGCCTATATGCGGCTTCGAAGCCTTTCGGAGTATCCGCATTCATGACCAATCGAGCCGACGCCATTGCCGCCAAGATCGAGGCTTTCATCCGCACTGAGGTGATCCCCCATGAGAAGGATCCGCGGACGGGACCGCATGGCCCGAGCGACGAACTGGTGCAGGAACTGCGCGACAAGGCACGCAAGGCCGGCGTCCTGACGCCGCATATTCTCCCCGATGGATCGCATCTCACGCAGCGTGAGACCGCGATTGCCCTGATCAAATCCGGTCTCTCGCCTCTGGGGCCGCTGGCCTGCAATACGATGGCGCCCGACGAGGGCAACATGTACCTGCTCGGCAAGGTCGGCAGCCGCGAGCAGAAGGCGCGCTTCCTCGAGCCGCTGGTGTCGGGCAAAGCGCGCTCGGCGTTCTTCATGACCGAGCCGGCCGATGCAGGCGGGGCGGGATCCGATCCGTCGATGATGCAGACCACGTGCAAACTGGACGGCAATCACTGGGTCATCAACGGGCGCAAGAAATTCATTACCGGCGCCGAAGGCGCCCGCGTCGGCATCGTCATGGCAAAGTCGGACGACGGCGCGTGCATGTTCCTGGTCGATCTGCCAGATCCGGCGATCCGCACGTTGCGCGTGCTGGACACGATCGACAGTTCGATGCCCGGCGGACATGCCGAGATCGAGATCGACAATCTTCGCGTATCCGCCGACCAGATGTTGGGCGCGTCCGGCGAAGGCTTCAAATACGCGCAGATCCGCCTCAGCCCGGCGCGGCTGTCGCACTGCATGCGCTGGCTGGGCCTTGCAATCCGCGCCAACGAAATCGCCACCGACTATGCCTGCCGCCGCCACGCGTTCGGAAAGCCGCTGGTGGATCACGAAGGCGTCGGCTTCATGCTGGCCGAGAACCTGATCGATCTGAAACAGTCGGAACTGATGATCGACTGGTGCGCGGGCGTGCTCGATACCGGCTCGCTCGGGACGGCCGAGAGTTCGATGGCCAAGGTTGCGGTGTCGGAAGCCTTGATGCGGGTCGCGGATCGCTGCGTGCAGGTGATGGGCGGCACCGGCGTCTCTACCGAGACGATCGTCGAGCAGGCTTTTCGTGAGATCCGGGCGTTCCGTATCTATGACGGCCCGACCGAAGTCCACAAATGGTCGCTCGCCAAGAAGATCAAGCGCGACTGGAAAGCCGAAAAGCATTAGTCGGAAGCGTGTCAGTGCGTAGGGCGGGTTCTCTTTAACCCGCCCTCTCGCACGAAGCGGCGGGTTAAAGAGAACCCGCCCTACGCGGCCGCGATGGTTTCGCGGATCAGCTCTCGCCGCCGGCGAAGATATCCTTCTTGATGACGGCGTGGACACCCCAGTTTCCATCCACCACCTGGGTGATGCCGAAGTCGACGCCGATCGTGATCAGGGAGATCGCCTCGTCCTCGGTCAGCTTCTTGGTCGTCATCAGGAACTTGCGCATCTTGCGAAACGCGTCGCGCAGGGCAAGGTCGACCGACGATTTCGAGTAGATCTCCGACTGCGCCTTGTCCCCCAGTTCGGTGAGGTAGTTGGCGAAGCTGAAGCCGTGCACCAGCCACTCGTCCCTGGTTTCCAGCATCGGGTAATCCAGCGCTTCGAGCGCCGTCCCGGCGAGGTCGGCTTTCTTGTGCAGGATGATCTGGAAGGTGCCGTTCAGCGAGCTTTCGATCGCCGTGCCGCACAGCTCGGAATCTCCCTGCGAAGCGTGCGGGTCGCCAACGGACAGCAGCGCGCCTTCGACCGCGACGGGATAATACATTGTGGCGCCCTTGCCGATCCGCCAGTTGTCGATGTTGCCGCCGGTATAGCTCGGCGGAATCGAGTCGACGAAATCAGCTTCCTTTGGCGCCAGACCGATCACGCCGAAATGCGGGCGTATCGGAATCCGCACATTCTTCAGGATGCCGTGGTTCTCCTTGACCGTGGAGTGATCGACGGGAACCCCGGGATAGTCGATGGTTTTGTGCACCACGCCGGAGGGATCTGTCTGCGGAGTCCATTGGAAATTGTAAACGGCTTTCGCCCAGTTGCGCTCGCCGGTCGCGTCGACTTCGTAGATCGTGATCACCTCGCGCGGCTTCGGCTCGGTGAGCAGGTCCTTGTAGTGAAAGCCCCACCATGCGGCCGCGTTGCTGCCGAAGGCCTTGCCGCGATATTGCGGATTGGCGCAGGGCCGCGGCGCGACGTCGATGATGCGCAACTCGATCACGTCACCCTCCTGGGCGCCGCGGACGTAGACCGGGCCGGTGCAGATGTGCACGCCAAGGCCTTCGCCGGCGCCCCGCCCGAACAGCGAGGCATCGATCGGCCCTGCGCCGCGCCGGTTGACGCCCTTCTTTTCCTTGGTCCACAGGAAAACGCTTTCGGCGCCGGGATCGCCCTTCACCATGCGCTCGGCGTCGTCGTTGGCATGGTGTGTCAACGCCTCGATGGTGATGAAGTCGCCGGAATCGATCTCGACCTGCGGCTTCAGCTTCTTGCTGAAGTAGCCCCAATGCACGGTGTCGGCATTCGCCGGCAAATGGTGATAGGACCGCTTGGCCGGCTGGTTCTTCTCGGCAGCCGCCGCCATCTGCGGCGTCACCAGTGAAATGCCGCCCGCGGTCATCGCCGCCGCGCCTCCGGCCGCGGCAAAGCTGGACTTCAGGAACGAGCGGCGTTCCCGATCGAGCGTCTCCTTGAACTTGCGGTGGTGCAGTTCGAATTCCGGACAGTTCTTGTCGTCACCCGCGCACATCGGAGTTCTCCTGGTTTGAACGTGCAGTTCCCGCGCTTCATCCGCGATTCACCGGAGCAGTCGGACAGGTCCATCACTTCAGCGCTGGCCGTCGCACGGTGAAGACCGCGTCGCCGCATAGCGTAACCGAGCGACGGACTTGCGGCCGCCCATTGCTTGAGCTTTGGATGCTCAAATTTTGAGATGCACGGGCATTACTTGGGCGCCAAGCATCTGCCGACGTCATGCAATGTCAATGATGGCTCCATGGCCGGCGACCCAGTCCCGCCGGGCTGCGCCGGTAAAATTCAACCTTGTGTCTGCGATGCCACGCACCATCTTGATCCGAACGTACGGACGACGTTGTGAGGTGGCCGATCGTGCAGCACGTGGATTTCACCAGCGAGGCGTTTTTGCGCAATCCGGGGGAGGCCGTCGCGCGCCTGCGTGCCGCAGGTCCGGTGGTCGCGACGAAGTTTCCGATCATCGGCCGGGTCTGGGTCACCACGACCTACGAGACCGCCGCGCGCGTGCTGAAGGAGAGCAGCGTATTCACGCTGCGCAAGGAGGGCGGGGCGCTCGCGGGCCTGCCCTGGTGGATGCCGGGTCTGATCGGGGCCATTGCCAACAACATGCTGACGATGGACGAGCCGGATCATACGCGGCTGCGGAACATCGTCGATGAAGCGTTCCGCCGCCGCGCGGTGCTCGACATGGAGCCGCACATCCGCGCCATCGCGGACGGCCTTGCCGATCGATTGTTCGCGGATGGCAGCCCGGCCGATCTGGTGCAGCGCTATGCGCGGATGTTGCCGCTTGCGGTGATCTGCGAACTGCTCGGCCTGCCGCCGGCCGACCGGCCGAGATTCATCGCATGGGCCAATTCGCTGGCGAGCCTCAACAATGCATTCGGCTTCGTGCGGCTGATCGGTGGCCTCGTCAGGATGCGACGTTATCTGCAGGAACGTCTGCGGCTGGCGCGCGAAGAGGGCGGGGAGGGGTTGATCGCTGAACTCGTGCGTGTCGAAAAGGAGGGCGGGCGCATCACGCCGGACGAGATGGTCTCGATGGTGTTTCTGCTGCTCGGCGCGGGTTCGGAGACCACGACCCACCTGATCAGCGGATCGGTTTTCGAGTTGCTCAGGGATACCGACCGGCGTGACTGGCTGGCGGCGGACTGGAGCCGGGCCGGCCTCGCGGTGGAGGAATTCCTTCGCTTCGTCTCCCCGGTGCAATTCTCCAAGCCGCGCTATGTGCGCCAGGATGTCGATCTCGATGGCGTCAAGCTGAAGCGAGGCGACAGGGTCATGGCGATGATCGTCGCTGCCAATCTGGACGAGGAGGCGAATACGTGCCCCGAACGGCTCGATCTGGAGCGGAGACCGAACCGGCACCTGTCCTTTGGGACGGGAATTCATTTTTGCCTGGGCCATCAGCTCGCGCGCATCGAGGCCATCTGCGCCCTGCAGGCGCTGTTCAGCCGCTGGCCCAGACTCCAGCTCGCGGTCGAGCCGTCGCAGATTGGCTGGCGCAGACGGCCCGGCATTCGCATGATCGCAAAGCTGCCGGTGGTATCGGTTCTATGACAGCAGGCGTCGAGAAGGGCCGCGGCGAAGCTGGCGGGCGAACCGTCAGTACGCTCTCAATCTGTTGGAACACGGCTTGAGGACGGTGTGTGCGCCATCGGATTGAGCCGCAACCCTTTCGAGCCGGTCCGCGATCCAGTCAAAGATGAACTCGTTGGCCAGCGTCGGGTTGTCGGAGTGCCCTTGCGAGGCCGCGGTTTCCGCTGCCGTAAAGATCTTCAGCGTCAGGTTGGGATGATCCGACCTGAGTTGCTCGATCAGGAAGTTCGCGCGTTCCGGCTCGAGCCAGCCGTGTTCGCCGATCGTGATCAGGATCGGACATTTCAGATTCGGCGCGATCCTGGATTTGAGAACCGCGACGCTGCTGGCATGGCACGGCCCGCCGTGCAGGGCCAGGAACGCACGCTCCTGCAAGTCCCACATGCCGCCGTCGCAAACCGCGGCAGCCAACCGGTCTTCGAGCGCAACGGCGCGCGCGACAAAGGAGCCCGAACCATCGCCGAGAATCGCGATCCGGCCTTGATCGACGTCGTCCCTCGTTGCGAGATAATCCATGATAAAGGAGACAGCCATCTCCAGATCAGGACGGCCGACCACGTCCTTGAAGCGGGCGCCGTTGTCCGATCCCAGGAGGTCGACGGCCAGCAGTGACATTCCGCGATCCCGTGCGTAGCGCGCCGTCTTGTAAAGGTACTCTTCCTTTCGGTGTCCGGGTTCGCCAATGCACACGATAACAGGCGCGGGGGCCGGCGCGGCCGGGGCCGGAAGGAAGTAGCCCTCCAGCGGATAGCGGCTGAGCCAGGGGATCTCGACGATTTCTCCGGAAGGGGTCAGACCTTCCAGGTAGCGGCGGGCGCAGGTCCGCATCTTGGCAAGACAGGCCCGCAGTCGCTTGTCCCCGTAATCGAGGTCGAGCGCGGCCGCGTTATAATAGCCCAGCGCGCGCAGCCAGTTGCTTCGGGCCGTCAGGCAGTTGCCCCTGCCAAGCGCTGCATTGCCACGCTTAAAGTTGGCTTCGGCAGTCCTCTCCCATTCCCGGTACCAGGAATCCTGATCCTGCGGATCGATCCGGCTTGCCGTCAGAAAGCATTCGGAGACGGTTGCGCCACCTTCCTGGGCCGCGCCCAGAAGACGCTGGAATTCGGCCGACAGGTCCTCACTGTCCGGCCATTGGACCCACCCGCTCTTGCCAATGTGACATCTCGGATTGGTCATAAAACCTGACCTTATCAGTTTACCGTGTAATTACTGAACCCAACCGTGAGCAGGGGCGCAAGCTAATTCGCCCGTCCTGGTTTCGTTTGGGATATGTCAAAAGGTAGCGGTATGGCCGCCCGATCCATTCGGGCCCGGTCGGGAGGCGGCGAATGGCCGGGACTCAGATGTCCATCGCAACCTTCAGGCAGGCCTTCTCAAGCTGATTCTTGAGCGACGCGAGCCTGTCGGTGAATTCCTCGAGTTCGCCGTCACTGAACTCGGCAAAGATAAATTCGTTCAGGGCTTCCTGCTGGGAGGCCAGATTCGCAATGTGCTTATAGGACTTGTCCGTCAGTGACATTTGTACGACTCTGGCGTCGTCCGCCGAGGATTTCCGGCGCATGAACCCTTTCTTTTCAAGGAGCTTGGACTGGGTTGTGACAAACGACGGGTCGACGTGGAGCATCTTGGACACCACCTTGACCGGGACCCCGTCGCCTTTGTCGATGTCCGCCAGGGCCATCAGAATCATCCATTGCGGGCCGCTGATTCCAAGGGTCTTTGCCCAGAAATGCCGGAGCTCCTGCAGGTGGACATTGATGGAAGCGACCTCCCAGGCGAATCGTCTGGCCAGGTCCTGATTCCGCTTGGAGCGCTGAGGGGGAGTGGAGTTCTTCGCCAAGACCTGTGGTCTCACTTGCTCTTCTTGCTTTTAGACGCGGCGTTGCGTCGACCTTTTTTCACTATTTTTGCTGCAATGCAAATTGCAAAAAATTGATAATGAAATCACTGAACTAAGTCACGTTAGGTAGAGTGCTCTTCCCCAGAAAATGCCGAATTCCGACCTGTTGCTACAAGGACACAGGAACCGACCATAACGATACATAAGCAGATAAAGTATTTTGATTAACTTAGTGGCGAAGGCATAGTTCTCCGTGACGACTGGGGGGGTCCTAGATCGTCCCGTTCTAGGTGGTTCGCTTAAGTCCCTCGCGCTGATGCGGGAGTGTCCAAAGGCGCGAAGCGGCTAGGCGGTTTTTTCGGGGGACAAGGGAACCAACCTTGGGGTGCTTCACCCAGCGGATCCGGAACCTTCCCTACAGAGCAACTTGGAGGTTACAAATGAAGATGGTTAAGAGCCTTATCCTCGGCTCAGCGGCGGGTCTGGTCGCCGTGAGTGGAGCTCAGGCAGCCGATCTTCCCGTCAAGGCCAAAGCGGTCGAGTACGTGAGGATCTGCTCCCTGTATGGTGCTGGTTTCTTCTATATCCCCGGCACCGACACCTGCATCAAGCTGGGTGGTTAT